>Ga0207952_1000001_pt1 | contig 984893 bp, 955 predicted proteins | sample SubbioR12Aug_8Ca_FD_184831 | JGI IMG/M metagenome (GOLD analysis project Ga0207952, IMG submission 184831) | Serpentinite rock and fluid subsurface biosphere microbial communities from McLaughlin Reserve, California, USA - CR12Aug_8Ca (SPAdes) | ecosystem: Environmental > Terrestrial > Deep...
ATCATTCCCAGTCGAGACTACTGGACAAATTATTTAGTGGATGAGGAAAGCAAGCGATCAAGAAGACCGAAGTGAAAAAGTGACATATGACCCGAGACATAAGAGACCGATGTCTCGAGACATCACACGGTGGGTTGTGAGGGACTCGAACCCCCGACCCGGTGATTAAGAGTCACCTGCTCTACCAACTGAGCTAACAACCCGAGCCATTCAGGCGCCGGAAACGCTTGAATGCAGGGTGAAACCTATCAGCATCCAAGGCCTTGCTGCACATTCGCGACACCACCAAAATGGGTTTATGAGTCGCTGGGAAATAAGGATTGCTCTAATCCTAACTTTATTTCTAGCCTCGCCCTCTGGGGATGCACACGCCGTACAGCCGACGGTTGTTGATGTTATCGAAACGATGGCAGTCAAAGGTCGAGCGCCAAAGACCGGATACACCCGAGCGCAATTTGGAACTGCGTGGAAAGATATAGATCGCAATGGTTGCGATACCCGTAACGATATTCTTACCCGAGATTTAAGTGCCGTTATTCATAAAGTTGACTCTGAAAACTGTGTTGTTATATCCGGAATCTTGGTCGATCCATATTCAGGAGAGACGATTAACTTTCTACGTGGGGTTACTACTAGTTCAGATGTGCAGATTGATCATGTTGTTGCTCTTTCAAATGCCTGGCAAACTGGAGCCTTCAAATTCACTCTTGAAAAGCGGACAGCTCTTGCAAATGATCCCTTAAATCTATTGGCCGTTAAAGGTCGGTTAAATTCACAGAAGGGTGATGGCGATGCGGCAACATGGTTGCCTCCCAAGAAAAGTTATCGCTGCCAGTATGTCGCACGTCAAGTGGCAGTTAAATTTAAATATGGCCTGTGGTTAACAGCGCCAGAAAAAGCGGCAATTTTAAAACTGCTTCAGCCCTGCCCAGGTCAATTAATACCGGCAGGCTAAGTAAATTAATGCTTTGATTTAATTAAGCGCTCGCGAGATAGTTCGATTTCAGCCTGTGCTGCAATCGCATCAACCCAGTTTCCACCTGTGACACTTTTGCCGGGCTCTAGGGCTTTATAGACTTCAAAAAAGTGTTGAATCTCGGAAAGTTCAAACTCAGGGACATCCTTTAAATCCTGAAGTGATGATTTACGGATATCGCCAGCAGCAACGCAAAGTAGTTTGTCATCACCGCCAGCCTCATCAGTCATGTTAAACATTCCAATAGCTCGGCAAGAGACAACACAGCCTGGAAAGGTTGGCTCATCTAGCATGACTAAGGCATCAAGAGGGTCGCCATCTAGTGAGAGAGTGTTTTTAACAAAGCCATAGTCATATGGATAGCGCGTTGAGGTAAACAACATGCGATCTAATCGAATCTCACCAGTTAAGTGATCGACTTCGTATTTGTTTCGGCTGCCAGCGGGGATTTCAATAATGACATCAAAGATCATTGGAGCCGACTTCCTGTTAGATCTAGCCTGTTACAACAAACCTTGGGGTGAACGACGGGGCTCGAACCCGCGACATCCCGGACCACAACCGGGTGCTCTACCAGCTGAGCTACGTCCACCATGAGTGCCAGAGTCTACCTTCTACTCAGGTTGCGGCGGAACGAAGAGTGCGCTGCGGTAGTAGGCAAGCTCGGCAATTGAATCTTGGATATCACCCAGTGCACGGTGGTTGCCGGTTTTGGCTGGGGAGGCGAAGTAGGCCTTGGGATACCAACGGCGCGCCAACTCTTTTATCGATGAGACATCGATGGTTCGATAGTGAAGGAAATCATTAAGGGCTGGCATATCGCGGGCGATAAAACTGCGATCCATGCCGACCGAATTTCCAGCAAGTGGAGATTTTCCCGGTTGCAATCCACACTCAAGTAAATATGCAATAACTTTCAACTCGGCCTCGACGAGTGAAATACCGTTGGGGATTTCTGTGATTAATCCTGAGTTCGTGTGCATTGCGGTGACAAACTCGTTCATGCCCGCTAACTCTGTGGCGCTCGCCCGGATCACGACATCGACACCATCACCGATCACATTGAGCTCGGAGTCGGTAACCAGGACGGCGATTTCAACGAGGACATCCTTTTCAAGGGAGAGTCCGGTCATTTCGCAATCAATCCAGATCATGTGCGGTTGTTCATTGGCCATGCGCGCCTGGCAGGAATCGAACCTGCGACAACCCGCTTAGAAGGCGGGTGCTCTATCCGACTGAGCTACAGGCGCCTGTAGGGTCGAGGATGCGAAGTCTACCGACACATAACGGTAAGGTTTCATCTCATGGCTGAGTTCATTTATACGATGAAAAAGGCGCGAAAAGCGCATGGTGACAAAGTAATTCTCGATGATGTCACGATTATGTTTTATCCCGGTGCAAAAATCGGCGTGGTCGGTCCCAACGGTGCCGGAAAGTCAACAGTCCTTCAGATCATGGCCGGTCTTCAGCAACCATCTAACGGTGAGGCCTACTTAACTCCTGGATACACCGTGGGAATCCTGCTGCAGGAGCCAGTTCTCAACGAGAGTAAAAGCGTTATTGAGAATGTTAAAGAGGGCGTCGCCGAAACCGTTGCGATGCTCGATCGCTTCAATGCGATCAGTGATGAATTAGGTAACCCCGACGCTGACTACGACAAGTTATTGGCTGAAATGGGCGATCTGCAAGAAAAACTTGATCACCGCAATGCCTGGGAGCTTGATTCACAGTTGGAACAAGCGATGGATGCACTGCGTTGCCCACCCCCTGATGCCGATGTTTCAGTCTTGTCCGGTGGAGAAAAACGGCGCGTTGCATTATGTAAATTACTTTTGCAGGCCCCCGATTTATTACTACTTGATGAGCCAACTAACCACTTAGATGCCGAATCGGTTTTATGGCTTGAACAGCATCTCAATAAATATCACGGTGCGGTCGTTGCGATTACTCACGATAGGTATTTCTTGGACAATGTTGCGCAGTGGATTCTAGAACTCGATCGCGGACGTGCTTATCCCTATGAAGGCAACTACACAACGTATTTGGAAACAAAATCTGCGCGATTAAAAGTCGAAGGTCAGAAGGATGCTAAGCGCGCCAAACGATTAACTGAAGAGCTCGAATGGGTCAGGCAAAATGCTAAGGGACGCCAAGTTAAATCTAAGGCCCGCCTTGCACGTTATGAAGAGATGGCGGCCGAGGCCGACAAGATGCGCAAATTGGATTTTGAAGAGATTCAGATTCCGCCTGGACCTCGTCTTGGAAACGTTGTAATCGAAGTCGATCATTTAACAAAGGGTTTTGGGGATCGCGTACTCATTGATGATCTTTCGTTCACTCTGCCACGCAACGGAATCGTTGGCGTGATTGGTCCAAATGGTGCAGGAAAAACAACGCTCTTTAAGACGATTATGGGAATGGAGACTCCGGATTCTGGAACCGTAAAAATTGGAGAGACAGTCAAGATTTCATACGTTGATCAATCCCGAGGTGGCATTGACCCTAAAAAAACGCTGTGGGAAGTCGTCTCCGATGGGCTTGATTTTATTAAGGTCGGAATGGTTGAAATGCCATCTAGGGCTTATGTATCTTGTTTTGGATTTAAAGGTCCTGATCAACAAAAACCTGCCGGCATTTTGTCGGGGGGAGAGCGAAACCGTTTGAACTTAGCCCTTACGTTAAAGCAGGGCGGCAATCTTCTTTTGCTCGATGAGCCGACAAATGATTTAGATGTTGAGACTTTAGGTTCTCTCGAAAATGCACTCCTAGAGTTCCCGGGATGCGCCGTGGTCATATCTCACGATCGGTGGTTCCTTGACCGTGTAGCGACTCACATTTTGGCTTATGAGGGCGATTCAAAGTGGTTCTGGTTTGAGGGTAACTTCGAATCGTATGAGGAAAATAAAATCCAACGTCTTGGTGCCGATGCTGCGCGTCCACACCGCGTTACGTATAGAAAGTTAACTCGATAAATGAAATTCATTAATAAACAGTACGTACGCTGGGATGATTTAGATGCGATAGGTCATGTCAATCATGCAAAATATTTAACTTTTGCACAAGAGGCGCGCTTTGCGATGCTCGGCTTTTTTAACATGGTGGTGGCGCGGGCTGAGGCCGATTACAAGGCACCAATTTCCGAGGGCAACTCATTTATTGATGTAACTACATGGGTTGAATCCATTGGTACGTCATCATTTATTTTAGTGTACGAAATATCAAGTAACGGAACTCTTTATGCTCGGATTAAAACTGTGCAAGTTACAGTAACTGAGGATACGAAAAACTCTCGTCCTCTTACGGAGAAGCAAAGAGAAACGTTAAACAGATTTTTAGAGACGGAGTAATAATGTCGCAACTTGCATCGCGCGCAGAGCGCCCTTGGTGGAGAGATGCCGTTACGTATCAAATCTATATCCGCTCATTTGCTGATTCAAATGGCGATGGTATTGGCGATATTGAGGGTATTCGTTCGCGCCTGCCATATTTGAAGAAACTCGGGGTCGATGCAATCTGGATTACACCTTGGTATCCATCCCCGCACCACGATCACGGCTATGACGTTGCTGACTATATGGATATCGAACCGGATTACGGGACTCTGGCAGAAGCGGAAACTTTAATTAAAGAGGCGCATAATTTCGGAATTAAATTCATCATTGATATCGTTCCTAATCACACGTCCAGCGATCATGAATGGTTTCAGGCAGCGCTAAAAGCCGCGCCAGGTTCAGTTGAGCGAAATAGATATATTTTTCGTGATGGCAAAGGCGCTAATGGTGACCTGCCACCAAATAACTGGGAAGCGGTTTTTGGAGGTCCGGCTTGGCAGCGCGTTACCGAAGCCGATGGAAAATTAGGGCAGTGGTATTTACATTTATTTGCCGTTGAGCAACCGGATTTAAACTGGGAAAATCTCGAAGTTGTTGCCCACCTTGAAAGTGTTTTAAAGTTTTGGCTAGATCGCGGCGTCGATGGTTTTCGCATCGATGTTGCACATGGAATGTTTAAAGAGGCGGGTTTGCCTGATATTAAAAAGGATCCAGCCGCTGAAATGCTAGGTACCGAATACAAACCTTTCTGGGACCAAGAGGGCGTGCACGATATCTACCGCTCATGGCGCAAAATCTTTGATTCATATCCTGGAGATCGTATGGCAGTCGCCGAAGCTTGGGTTAGCCCGGCATCGCGCATTGCACGTTATGTTCGGCATGATGAGCTTCAAAACTCTTTTAACTTTGAACTGCTGACGACTCATTGGAGGGCTGCAGAAATAAAGAAAAAGATTAATCACTCAATTGATGCACTTGCCGAAGTCGGTGCACCTACGTCGTGGGTGTTTAATAATCACGATGTAGTGCGATCGGTAGATCGACTTGATTTAGGTTTAACAAATCATGGTGATACAACGCTTTCGCGCCAAGGCGATCCAAAAAAATTCAATATTGAACGTGGCACTTTGCGTGCTCGAAGTGCAGCTTTATTGATGTTAGCGCTACCCGGTGGTGCATATATTTATCAAGGTGAAGAGTTAACTCTTCCTGAAGTTCGAGATATTCCTGAATCACGTTTAACCGATCCACGCTGGAAAATGAGTGGGTATTTAGATCGTGGCCGCGATGGCTGCCGTGTTCCACTGCCATGGTCGAGTAATCCTGCAGGTGCCTTTGGTTTTTCAAACAAAGATTCACTAACTCCTGATCAAGCATGGTTGCCGCAACCGCCTTGGTGGGGTGGGTTTTCTGTTGATTCACAAGATGGAGTAGAGGGCTCTACGTTATCAATGTATCGAGAGGCATTAGCTATTCGAAAATCCGAAGAGGGTTTAGGCGATGGCGAGATGGAGTGGATAGAAGCAGGCGCAGATGTCGTGGCTTTTGAGCGCCCCGGAGATTTCGCGTGTTATATCAACTTCGGTGCCGATTTTGAACTTCCATCTAACTCACAGATTTTAGTTGCAAGTGGACCAGTACATGCTCACACTTTGCCAACTGACACCGCAGCTTGGGTGCGACTGATTAACTAATGCCAAATACTCAGATACAACATCGTACAGTTCGAACTCTTGCGGCCGCACAAGTACTCAATGGTGTTGGGGTGGCCGGAACTGTTGCAGCTGGATCACTCTTAGTTTCTTCTATCACAGACTCTGAAACTCTGGCAGGTCTTGCTCAAACAAGTGCCGTACTTGGGGCTGCAGCTCTTGCGCTTCCATTGGCGCGATTGACTGCGCATGGCGGGCGTCGTTTAGCTTTGTCGGTTGGATATATCTCTGGTGTTATCGGCTCAGTCTTTGCAATTCTTGGCGGGGCACATCGCAATTTATTTTTCATGCTGCTCGGAACATTCCTAGTTGGCGCGGCATCGGCAGCTGGTTACCAGGCGCGTTTTGCTGCAATTGATTTAGCAACCAACGAGACAAGGGCTAAACAACTCTCCTTTGTAGTCTGGGGCTCAACAATTGGGGCGGTGGCCGGTCCAAATTTAATGGACCCTGCAGGTAATTTAGCTGAAATTTTTGATCTTCCACGTTTAGTAGGCCCTTATATTGTGTCGGCAACAACATTGTTTTTCGCCACAGTTGTAATTCAAATCTTTCTGCGACCCGATCCTTATCTAACTGCAGAAAAACAGGCGAATGTTGTTCAACATAAGGGATCTACGAAATCAGCTCTCTCACATATTCGTGCAAATCCAAAAGCGCTATTTGCAATTTCTGCAATTGCGGTTGGCCATGTTGCAATGGTTTCAGTGATGGTGATGACACCAATTCATATGAAGCAAGTCGATGTTTCTTTACGCATCATTGGCTTTGTAATTAGTGTGCACGTTCTTGGAATGTATGCATTTTCGCCGGTTGTCGGCGCTCTTAGCGATCGCCTGGGTCGGGTACGTGTTATCCAGATTGGTTTATCAATTCTCTTGGCATCAGCGATAGTTGCTGGAACCGCTGCTGCTGATAATGCGATTCAATTAGGGGTAGGTTTGTTCTTGCTGGGATTAGGATGGTCTTGTACATTAATTGCAGGATCTGCTTATTTGTCAGAGTCGGTCTCGGTCGAAATGCGCCCAGCATCGCAGGGTGCCAGTGATTTGGTAATGAACTTATCTGGAGCCGGCGGTGGCGCTTTGGCTGGAATCATCATTGGAGCTTTGAGTTATGGGTGGCTCTGCTTATTTGCTGCTGTCCCCGTAGTCTTTTTGTTCATTAACTCCCGAAAGATAATTGGAAATTAACGTATGAGTAGTTTTTACGAACAAGTTGGTGGAGAAAAGTTTTTCGCCGATTTAGTTTCACAGTTTTATGCCCACGTAGCAACTGATCCAATTTTACGACCTATGTATCCTGATTCAGATATGAAGGCCGCCGCCCAACGTTTGCAAATGTTCTTGGAGCAGTACTGGGGCGGTCCGACCACGTATCAAGAAGAACGTGGTCATCCACGATTGCGAATGCGCCACGCCGGTTTTCATATCAATACTGCAGCTCGCGATGCATGGCTCAATGCAATGCACGTTGTCCTTGATGGAATGGAAATGGATTCTGCATTACGTGCACAGTTGTGGAGTTATCTAGAGATGGCGGCACAGTCGATGGTTAATCAACCAGATTGAGATTGATTACCAACTTTTAATATTTCTCCATTTCGTAAATACCAAAGCGTTCCCTCTTTATCACGCACAGTCGTGACGCGCAAACCAACTTTTTCTACGACACCTTTGACATCTAAAACATCGACGTTGTCACCGACACCATATTGATCTTCAATCAACATAAAAATTCCAGATAAAGTGTCTCGCACAAGTGTTTGCGCACCTAAACCGACTGCGACTCCAATAATTCCAGCCGAAGCAATGAGAGGTCCTAAGTTAAAACCAAACTCACCAAGCACCATTCCAATTGCGACAATCCATATAACGATCTTCAAGGTGACCGCTAGGACTCCGCCTATCGTTCTGGCGCGCTCTTTTTGACGCGCAACAATATTGCGAGGACCTGGCAGCAAATCGGTAGTCGCTAATCGGTTCATGGCGCGCTGAATCGCCCGAGCCCCGAAACTTTGAATCACAATCGCAGAAATAAGGATGACGAAGATTCGAAGGGGAGTCCCGCTTACCCAATCGATGAAATTCTGCGCTGAATCGCTCATAGTGCTATGACTGTATCCAAAACTTTACCTAAATACCGCTTTGAAATACCCGCGCCGAGGCGTGTTGTAGTGCAAGATAAACCAATCGGCGCAGGCCATGTGCCAGATCGGGAGCGATGATGTCGCGCACACTAGTTCTAAACGCCACCTATGAACCGCTAGGTGTCATTACTGAACGCCGCGCCCTAATCCTTGTCCTGAATCACCGTGCCACGATGATCGAAGAATCAGGCGAAGTCGTGCACTTTTCTGGTGGCCAACTCGATTTACCATCGGTGATTTGCTTAAATAAATTTGTACGCATTCCATATCGTCATGCAGTGCCGTTATCGCGTCGCGCAATTTTTGCCCGCGATGGTGGCCGATGTGTCTATTGCGCCGCTCCCGCCACATCCATAGATCATGTCGTTCCACGCAGTCGTGGCGGCACTCACGTTTGGGAAAACGTCGTTTCAGCCTGCCACAAATGCAATCACTTAAAGGCCGATAAACACTTAAAAGAGATGGGTTGGCGATTACGCCATCTGCCACGTGAGCCCGTAGGGGCGGCCTGGAGAATTCTCGGAACGGGCCGAACCGATGACCGTTGGTTTCAGTATTTACAGCCATTCGGAGTGGCTGCGGCAACTGCTTAAGTAAATTACACTCACCCTATGCATTTTCTAATGGGCAGCGTTGAAGACGGCACAGTGGCAGGTCCTGGTTTAAGCGCAATCGAAACCGCAGTTACATTTTTCGTAATCCCCGTAGCGATGTTTTTTATTATCGCTGGCTTGTCATGGATTGCCTCTAGGCCTCGTTCGACTAGTACAGAGTCCTCTGTTACCTCAATTAGTTAACAGAAGACTGAACTTTTAGAGCCCGCACTAAACCATCTCGAGCCTCTATAACTAATTTTCGCAAGACCGCTGGAGAATCTTTTCCAGTTGTTGCGAGCCAGTCCTGAGTCTGATCGATGGTTTTTTGAGACACAATCCATGTTGGATAAAGTCCGGAGACTATCTTGGCTGCGCCTTCATATGATTTTGATTCCCACACTGAGATGATTGAATCAAAATAACGGTCAACGTAGTTAGCCAATAATTCACGTTGAATCGGGCGCTGGAAGCCCACAACCAATGCTGTCCTAACCGAAGTTTGGATATCTTCATTTACTATTTTGTTCCAGGCATAATCTTTAGCTTCTACAGTTGGAGAAGCTGAAATCGCTGTTTCATAAAAGCAGTTTCCACTTGTGGTGTTGTCGCGCGCTAATTCGGCATCTAATTCAGCTTTAGTAATGGCGGCACGCTCAGACAAAGCAATAATAAAGAACCAGCGAAGATCTGCATCTACGACTAGGCCTGGTGCAGAGCCATTGAGCAATCCGCGTACTGATTCAATGTCCGTTGGTGTGACTGCATTTTGTGCAAATGCGCGTGCAAATAAAAGTTGCAAATCACTTCCAGCGACAGCGCTCTTTGTTAGAGAATCGAGTCCACTTGCAAGTTTGATGCGCATCGCATTGCGCTGCTCATCGGTGCAATAGGCCTCAACTGATGTATACATCTGAGTCAAAGTGATATTAACAACTGCATCGTCATTTTCACCTAGCAATCCGGCAAATGCAATATCCAAGAAATCATTCGTTGCGATTTCTCCATCACGATGCATATCCCACACGGCTGCCCAACAAAGTGCGCGAGTCAATGGATCAGAGATCTTACCTAGATGAGTCTTTAAAGTAGTTAATGAGCGCGAATCAAAGCGGAGTTTTGCATAGGAGAGATCTCGGTCGTTTATTAGTAATAAGTCAGCAGTTTTTTCTCCAGTGAATTCTGGAACATGTGTTGTGGCGCCAGCAACGTCGAGTTCAATCGAAGTGCGCAGTTTGATGGCCTCTCCGTCGATGTCATAAAGGGCCACTGCTAATCGATGTGGGCGAAGTTCTGTTGATTCTTCTGGAATAGCAGGGGCAATCTGCTTAATTGAAACAGATGCATAGCTATCTCCATTTAATTCAATCTCTGGACGAAGGGTGTTTACTCCAGCGGTGTGCAACCATGTGGCTGCCCAAGAATCGAGTGAGCGTCCGCTTGTTGCCTCTAACTCATCAAACAAGTCTTTGAGGGTTGTGTTTGCCCATGCATGTTTGGAAAAGTATTTTTGCAAGCCTGAAATAAAGTTTTCGCGTCCAACGTGCGATACCAACTGTTGCAAGACCGAAGCACCTTTGGCGTACGTGATTCCATCAAAGTTGGCGTTAACGGCCTCGATATCGACCATATCGGCGACGATGGGGTGAGTAGATGAGAGCTGGTCTTGACGATATGCCCAGTTCTTTCTTTCGCTGTTAAAGCCAGCCCAGCCACCTTTAAAACGTGTGCCCTCGGCCATTGCAAGATATGCCATGTATTCGGCAAAGGATTCATTGAGCCATAAATCATCCCACCATGACATAGTGACTAAATCTCCGAACCACATATGTGCCATCTCGTGCAAAATTACGTTTGCTCGACTCATATACATTTTCTCTGGTACGTGGCTGCGAAAAACTAATAAATCTTCACGGAAAGTTACTGCGCCGGCATTTTCCATCGCCCCGAAATTGAAGTCAACGACAGCGAGCTGATCGTACTTATCAAATGGATACGCAAGCCCAAATGTTTTTTCAAAGTATTCAAAACCCTGTTTTGTGAGAAGAAAAATATCTTCAGGGTCTAAGTACTGTGCCATTGATTTTCGGCAGTAGATTCCAAGCGGGACCTCTTTTTGACCCTTATAGATATCGTGCACCTGCGAATATGGACCTGCTATGAGAGCGGCTAAGTAAGTTGGGATGCGCGGAGTTTCGGTGAATTTCCATATCGCCTTATCGCCAGTAATCTCTTTTGATTCGACTGGATTATTTGAAATCGCTTCCCAGTGTCCAGGTGTTGTAACCGTAAGAGTGAATGCGGCTTTCAGCGATGGCTGGTCAAAGCAAGGGAACATGTGGCGGCTATATGCGGTCTCGCCCTGCGAATAAAGATAAATCTCTCCATCAGATGGATCAACTGATCGCTGCAATCCTTCACCGGATTTAGAGTAAATGCCTTCGATTTCAACAACTAAGTGGTTTTCCGTTTGCAAATTCTGTAAGAAGATTGATTCACCATCGAAGTTAGCAGTATCAACGACCGCTCCATTAAGAGTTGCTGAAATTATGCTTTTGCCACAGGCATCGATGAAAGTCGAGTAACCAGGAGTATTGCATGAGAATCTGACTTCTGATTTCGAGTAGAAAGTATCTGCACCAGTAGTGACATCGAGGGTTACGTTATAACTTTTAACCATCAAATAAGATGCGCGCTCTGCCGCCTCGGCTCGTGAGATATTGACTCCCGGCATTTATGTGCTCCTTTTGTAGGTATCTAGCCAACCATGACACTCTTGCCCCATGGAGCGCCCTTCAATTCGCAGCTACAGTATTCGAGGGACTCGAATTACGGAGGCGCAGAGGGCTGCAAAAAGTTTACTGCAAGAGATTCATGGAATTCCAGTTGAGAATAGAGTCTTGGATCTGCAAGCGATATTTCCAGGGGCTCAAAAAATTATCATGGAGATTGGCTTTGGCATGGGCGAAGCCACCGCAATCATGGCCATGCAATCACCCGAAAATTCCTATATAGCTGTTGATTTACATCCACCCGGAATTGGTAAGTTGTTATCGCGAATTCAAGAGCAGGGAATAACCAATATTAAAGTCATTGAAGATGATGTACATGTTGTTCTGCCATACATGATCGGCAATGAAAGCCTCGATGGGGTGCACTTATATTTTCCAGATCCGTGGCCAAAATCCAAACATCACAAGCGCAGAATTGTCACACCCGCATTTCTCGAACTCGTTGCATCCAAATTAAAGCATGGAGGTTATTTTCACTTAGCCACAGATTGGGTGCCTTATGCCGAAGCGATGCAGATTGTTTTTAGTTCGTCAACACAATTTAACGGGGGAGTAATCGATAAACCTGATTGGCGACCAGTAACTCGCTTTGAGGGACAAGGTATCAATAAAGATCACCGAGTTACAGACCTGCTGTATTTTCGTAATCCGTAATTTTGTCTATGCGTCGAATATGACGCTCATCATTAGAAAATGGTGTATCAATAAAGGCATCAATAATCGCTTTGCACTCATCAATTGAATGCATTCTTCCGCCGATCCCAATTACATTCGCATTATTGTGTTCTTTGGCTAATTGAGCAGTCTCAATGCTCCATGCGAGTGCCGCCCGAACACCTTTAACCTTATTAGCTGCTATTTGCTCGCCATTGCCTGATCCGCCTAAAACAATTCCGAGTGAACCTGGATCGGCAACGGTTGCTACCGCGGCAGGGATGCAAAAATCGGGGTAGTCATCTAATGCATCGTATTCATATGGGCCGTGATCCAAGACGACGTGGCCATTGGACTCCAGGAATTTAATAAGCACATCCTTTAACTCAAGCCCAGCATGATCGCTACCGATATGAATTCTCATGCACCCATCTTGCCATTAACAATGAACAGATAAAGAAAAACCCGCTACGCGATTTCTCACGTAGCGGGTTTCAACCTTAGGAGGAGGTTGTATTTCTTAGAGCGTTAAGGCTTCATACCCATTCCGCGATTGCCGCCCATGTCACCATGTCCGCGACCGCCCATTCCAGGACCACCTTTACCAGGACCCATTGCTCCACGTACTGAATCGATTTCAGCAGTGATATGTGCAGTAAGGCCTGCCTTAAGTGTTGTTGCTTGCGCAGCCGTCATTCGTCCTGCTGTAACAGCAGCATCGATTCTTTTGCTCGCTTCAGCAACAAGTACAGTGATGAGTGCGGCTCTCTTTGTACCCGCGATTGCGCCAAGTGTCTCACCAGCGGCAAGGCGGCTCTTAATTGTTGCGGCGTCAATACCAATAGTTGTCGCGATTAGCGCCTCATGCGCTGCACGCTCTGCACTTCTGGTTCCTTGATTTGCAACTCGATTTGCTTCATGTGCAACACGAGCTGCAGTTATTGCTGCCGTGATTGCATCTGATTGCGCCTGTGTAATTGTCCCTTTAGTTACAAGTGCAGAAAGAATCCCTTGTAACTCAGCCTCACGCCCACCCATCATCTGTCCTGCTATTGGATTGCCAAATGCATTAACAGAAGTCTTACTAATTGTTGTACGGACTGAAGCTGACTTTGACTTAGTTTGTGATGCGGATGCAACACCGACTGAGCCAATTGAAAGTGCGACTGTTGTCAGAACGACCGCCGCGATCTTCTTATTTGATGACATTTTCATGTCTACCTTTCTTCTAACCGAACTGCCAGTGACCTCACGTCATCGACTACTCGTAATTAACTCCCTTATGCTGAAGATGTTAGTAACCAACGCTTAAAACTCCGTGTGAATATCTACGTGTTGCGACTGCATATACGGGGGATGCCCGCTCCAAACGTGCTAATTCGCACTAGGAACTCCTTATTTGCCGGCCAAATTGCGCGCTCCACACTAAAACACAGTTCATTCCCAGAAAAGAGAAATGGAACTTCCCCATGAACAGTCGTAGTAAAGCCATCGCAATTTCACTTGCAATCACGATTTTCACAATGCAAGGTGCAGTAGCTGCTGCAAAAACATCCGTCACGGTCAAAAAAGCTGGACGCGCTACCACACAAGTACCCAACACAATCCTTAGCGGAAGTGGAGTTCCGGCAAGTTCAATCGGTATCGATGGCGATTTCTATATTGATATAAAAAATGCAAATCTCTATGGTCCAAAAACCAAAGGTGCATGGAAAGTTGCAATTTCGCTTAGAGCTCGTAAAACTAAAAATATAGCAGCGCCTGTGTCGGTGACAGCCGGAGCAGCCGGAGCAGTTGGTGCAAAGGGAGCAACTGGTGATCGTGGCTTAAATGGCGCAACTGGTCTTGCAGGAAATACCGGAGCCAAAGGAGATACAGGATTAACGGGCGCATCCGGATTAGCTGGACCAGCCGGCGCAAGTGGAGCGCAAGGTCCCAGTGGTGCAACCGGTGCCAAAGGTGATGCTGGTGCAAATGGAACACCTGGTGCAAACGGTGTTGCCGGCCCCGCAGGTTCAACTGGTGCAACAGGCCCTTCTGGCCTGGCAGGTGCAAACGGAACACCTGGTGCAAACGGAACACCTGGTGCAAACGGTGCAGCAGGTGTCAAAGGTGATACGGGATTGACTGGTGCAACTGGTGCAGCAGGAGTTTCAAATTCATACTTTGTAGATATACAACAATGGACACTTTCAACTTCAGTTAATTCAGGTACCAGTGATTCGGCTCAATTTGGAACGCTAGTCGGAAGCGGAGCATATACTTTCGAAATTGTATTGGATGGAACTTTTTCGCCCGGAACGGCGACACTAATGTCCATCGGAATGCAATTGATTGCTTCTGTAACACCTATCTCACTTCAATATAGAGTTTTTACAAGTGATTCAACCTCCTTTATAAATGCTGTTGGAGGCCGCCATTATCAGTTTTTAATTATGGGAACAATTGTTTGTGGCACTTCGACAACTTCTCTGACTTTAAGGGCAATTGATCAATATGGAGCTACCGCTTCAAATATGCTTTCCTTTAGCGGAAAGATTCTTATCAATAAGGTAGGGGCTATTGGCTAGTCGAGTTGCCTTGATGGCTAATTGGCTTCAAGAAAAGTGCCCGATATGAAAAAATAGCCAGCTCAGGAAGTCCTGGGCTAGCTATTGCCTTGTGATAGTTACTCTTTTTAACTCCTGGCTTGCCAACTGATTTACTATCAAGGGTTTTGTTCTCCGATGATTTAACTTCAGATTTACTACATTTAATTCCCTATGGGTTGAATAATTGCCATTCCACTGATTCACTCATCAAGTGAAATACCTCCGTGCAGCTACTTTCGTATTGGTTTTCATTCTTTCTGTCGGATTCTTGATTGCAATAGTGCCGTCAGTTCAAGCAAAATCTCTTGTCGGTTCGTCTTGCGCCAAAGTGAATCAGCAGCGAGGCGATGGACCTGGCAGAACTGTGATCTGTAAGAAAGTTGGATCAAAGAGGATTTGGCAGTTATTGGTGAAATCTAAGGCAACTCCGCAGCAAAGTAGTAGGTTGCCGAAAAATAGACCTTCACCATCCAAATCCCCTGATTCACAAACTAATACACCAGCACCCATTAGTTCTCCGGAAAACTCATGTACCAAAACTCCAGAGTTTACTTACAACTTCATTGATCCTAAATATGTTCGTGTCGTCACTCCAATTGGAGAACAGACGGGATCCGGTGGGGTAATTGCAGTTCGATCATATATTCACCCTGCGATTGAATTTGCAGGTCAAGAGTTACCAATCTTTGCGCCAACCGATATGACTCTTTCTTCGGCAAGTTATTACAAACCCCCGGGTTCATCCGATACATATAAGCCGGAGTACTCGTTGTATTTCGAAGCGGGTTGCGGAATTTCAGTAAAGTTTTTCCACATAAAGGGTGTTGTTGGAAAAATTGCGGGAGTGGTTCCTTTTGAACCGTCTAATAGCAGTGCCGGGCAGGCTGTGAAGGCGACTCCAGTGAAAGCGGGCGAACAGATTGGCTGGTATAAACTCGGTGAAACAAGTGTTGCATTTGATTTCTGGGTTGATAATGCTGCTGTTACTAATAAATTTATTGTCCAATCACGTTTCTCAAACAGCAACGCACTCCACAGCGTTTGTCCCTACGATTTCTATTCTTCGGATAAAAAATCTATTTGGTTAGCAAAATTAGGTGCACCTGGCTCTAATCCCATCCCAGGGACAGGTTGCGGGAGTATTTCGCAAGGAGTACCCGGCACTGCCGATGGAATGTGGTTCATAAATGAGAACACTGAAATTGATCGCTTGGTGTATGACGGTGCATATCAATCCCAAATTATGTTCTCGATTGATGCAAGTGGAATTATTCGCATAGGCGGACTCAATGCATCTGGTACACCTACCCAAATGATGGTCTTTTCAAATGCGAGCACATGGAAAAAGCCCTCGGATATCACTATTGGGGCTACTCATTGCTGGTCGAATTCCCAACAATCAGTGCGGGTAAATCTACTGAGCGAAAAAACCATGTCGGTACTCGTAGGGACTGGAACGTGCGATGGCTTAGGCAGTCAGGCTTTGGGAAGAATGTATTACCGCTAATGTGGGAGGCGGTTTTTTAAGAAAAGCTGTTTTCTGCCTGTAAAACTTTGGAGCGGGTGACCGGGATCGAACCGGCATGGCCAGCTTGGAAGGCTGAAGACCTAGAGGCTCTGACCTGCGGTTTTACTGTATTTGAGTCCCCTTGTGCAACCTGCGTGCAATAGTCAAAGTGGAATCAAGAAACAGTCAGTCACTCTTAGTACTCTGAAGGCATGTCTAAAAGATTAGACCCTAGCGAGGCTGAAGCCGTAATGCTGAAAGCTGGGTTGGAACCTTTAGAGCCATATCAAAAATCAACATCACATTGGAGATGTAAGTGCATGGTGTGCGGACAGATAGTCAACCCAGCATATAAGCAAATCGCAAGGGGTATAGGAGGATGCAGGACCTGCAGGTACGTTAAATCAGGAAAATCCAATAGTTTGTCCGAAGAAGAAGCTGTTGCAACAATGCTTAAAGCAAATATAAGACCTTTAGAACCGTATCAAAATAAGGATAAACCTTGGAAAAGTATTTGTTTGGTTTGCAATAAAAAAATAAATCCGTCATTAGGAAATATTCGGCGCGGACAAGCTGGTTGTAAATGGTGCACTCGTAAATTTATTGACCCTGAAGAAGCGGAAAGAGCAATGAAAGAACAGGGCTATGAACCATTGACGATATATCCAGGTGATCGTACTAAATGGAAAAGTAGGTGCAATAAGTGCAAGAGAATCTCATATCCAACGTACTTTCAAGTCTGTAGACAAAAAAATATCACTGGATGCACTTTTTGTAATATCCACTACGTTGCTGAAGAAGATGCAGTTAAAGTAACGCGCAGTGCCGGCTTCAAACCGTTGGAGCCTTATAAAAATGCGAGAATGCCTTGGAAAAGTCAGTGCCTAAAGTGTAAAAATATCGTCTCGCCTATGTATTCCAATGTATGCAAGGGTAGGGGGTGTAATTACTGCTCCCCACTCGGCATAAACCTTAATATTCCAAGCTATCTATATTTAATCACCAATCCCCAATTGAATGCCCATAAGGTGGGAATTGGAAATGTTCGACCAAATAAAAGAATGGCTGAAGATAGACTTGGAAGGTTTAAGAAACAAGGATGGATAGCACATAAGGTTTGGAAATTTGACACCGGTGGGGAAGCGTGGAAAATAGAATCTGCAATATTCAAGGTGATTAGGAAAGTCCTCGAACTACCTATTTTTTTGAGTAAAGAACAAATGATTAAAACGGAGGGGCAGACTGAGACGGTAGATGCAGATTCAATTACCCTTTTGGAATTGGAAAAGATTATTAAGAAGGTAATGAAGGAGATGAAAATATGAGAAAACTTCTACCACTACTACTCATTTTAGGACTAATAACTCCAATTCAAACTGCGAATGCTATTTTTGGCTTAAGTAAATGTGAAAAAGTCAAGAAGGAAATGTTGAATTTAGAAAGTAATTTGGTTGGATTACGTAAACGAGGATTGGGTACTATTTATAAACAAGTGGTTTTCGGAAAGAAAAATGATGTTTGGGTTCCAGATGCAAAAACTCTGTCAGAAGCTCAAAAATTGATAGCGATAGACCCACTACCTAAGATTTGGAAGTTGGGCTTTAATAATCCAAAATGTTTTACAAACACTCAAAAATTGCACATCGACCAAATAAATAAAATGTCTATAAAAGATCACATAGAAATTACTCGTATAAAAATATATTCGCAGATTCCGGCGTGTAAAAAATTTGTGGAGGGTGATAGTGGTTATCTGGACTGGAATTATTATTTGGAGTGGGGTGAAAAGTGTTTTCTTCGTGAAGCTAAGTCCATAAATTACTTTACTGACTATAAGTCAATTTATAATTACTAACCTAATGAACAGGTAAGGGCAATTGGAATAATTCTTGAGAAATTTTTTAGGGCATATCCATTCCAGCTTTTAGTTTGAGCTAGATGAAACCTTTACGGCCCCTATCGCAATTACTTACCAAAGCCTATCTTATTTGCTATGCAGTTAATGGCAGTAAACGAGGAAGGCAAAATCGAGTCTATGTTGGGAAATCACTCTCAAAAGTTTCATCTGGCAGAAGCTACCGGTAGGGATTCCCCCATTTCTAGTTACGCCGAAATAGATTAAATATTGAAGACGGAATATGGCTGCCCGTATGCCGAGCAGGTTTGTTTTGGCTTAGGCGGTCTTCTTCTGTTTCTTTTTGATTAATCTTGGCATCCACCAGTCGGAACGAAACGAACAAAAGAGTCGAAACAACTTTGACCGGACATATGCCTTGAGTGGGGGTCTCGCGCTCTTTCTGTATCTTGACATGAAATTTGTGTCATATCGCAAATAGCCAGTCAAATTAGTGAATGCTAGGTGGATATCCTGCGACTGTGGACTTTTGCTTTCTGAACTTAACTTATCCGTGTTCCCGAGAAAGAGATAACAAGGCCTCGAGTCATGGCCTAACTGCACGTATCGTACTCACTCTATCGATGTAGAGATTGGTTTTATGTTGTGCAGCAAAGTAAAAATACTGTCTAATGCATTAACAAAATTCAACCAACATGCTCTCAGTTCCTTGTAGGCACTTGTAAATCGTTCTGGATCCTCATGCTCCCACTCTGGTGGCACGTGGAGGTAATCAAAATCTGCTGGAACTCCTGTGCTATTTCCCACCGGCCAAGTTAATTCAAATAGTTTAATTTGGTACGCATTTGCAGCCTCTTTGGTCCTATTAAAAGCTGATTCCAGTTTCTTGTTTTTGATTTCGCGATTGTCATTTCTCCATTCAGTGCATCGGTTTTCAATCTCGTCGTAAATACTTTGCCGAAAGTGATTGTGATGAGTGTTATTACGGAGGTAATTGTAGAAGTCACTCTCGAGAGTCCAGCCACCTAATCGCTTCACAACTAACTCATAATCCTTTATTAGAAATATTCGCATCTCTTTTACCGCAGATTCAACTGATGCAACAATAGGAAATATGACAACAATAGATATCGCTGTCATCCAACCAGCGAGTCCATTATTGATAAACCAACACCGTAATTCTGGGAAAAACCAAGTTAGGAGTGCTAGTAAGGCACCCGCTGATGCAATTCCCCCATTAACCCCTTTCAAGGCATCTCGCAGGTTGCGCATACTCAGAATTGTATCTTCCAAGCATTTTGGAACCTGTCTATTGACGCCATGTCTGCAAATTTAACAGTCAGCGTAGTGAAGCCATGTTGATGATTTTCGTAACGTTTGAGTCAATTACTCCGTGTTGAGGCGATCTTCTAACAGACTGCGCGTCCGCGCAATCTCAGATCGAGTCGAATTCACGTACTCAGCATTTTCGTTTAGGAGACTTATTGCACGTCGGAGTGCCCTAGTTAGTGATTTCTCCATGGGTGCCAACTCGCTGATAGTTTTTGAAAAACCAGTGGTTGAATTGTAAACTTCCTCATACAAAAGTTCAGTTGTCCGTAAAAATTCAATGTCCTTGGCCGCTTGCTCTCTTTCCTCGACTCCTCTGAAATTACTTAGGCGAGCAATGCCGTTCGTACTTTGACTCATTCTGGATAAAGCGTCGCCGAACCGGGGATTATTCTGAGCTAGAACTTCCGAAAATGTTTCATAGTCCACTGCAATTTCACGCATAAGCATCTGAAGTGAGATGGAAGAATTATCACCGAAGTTTGCTTTTATTAGGTTAATTTGTCCAGTTCGTTCTTCAATCTTTTTTCCAATTACCGCAACAGCCTCGGTGATAGTCTCTGAAATTTCGTTTATATCTTTTGTGCTCTCAGCCAATTCAACTGAGTAATCAAGGATTCCGTAATCGCCATCATCATTCGTGTTGTTAGGGGGTATAAAACTATCATCTGCGTTAGCAACTTTAAATCTTGAGGCATTGGAAGCCGATTCGGGTTGTATCAGAAATTCTGGTGCGAAATCTTGGACTGGATTACCGAAAGTAATGCTCCTATTCACGACGCCTTTAGCGATCTCTTCCAACCGAACTTTCAATTTTCCAACTTCGGTAAATCTTGTGGAATATGAATTGGCTCGGTATGACCTAAGGTCGAATGGCAATTCATCGATATTTTGCGTAATTATGACCGTTCGGCGACCCATTCCATGCGCAAGGCCTAGTTCATACATTACGTTTCCGTTTAAGCCAGATACATCGGCCACTATAAGATCGGCTTTGGAGATTTGATTGACAATATCTTTCAGTATTTGCTGTTGATTTATTGATAGATCCGCTCTTGCCACTTCAAAACCATTTTCCTCAAATACAGGAAGAATGAGGTTCTCGAAAATATCATCAAAGTCTTCATTAAATGGCATCAGAACAAATACATTCAATTTAGGTGCCTGGCTATTCACTTTTCTCCTCTATGGATATTTAGAGGAATACTTCTCTCCTTCAAGTGAAATAGCAACACAATATGGGGAGATTTCCACAGATTCAGCCCCCGAAATACTGCGGTCATTGCTGCTGCAAGTCCCTTAGTTACACTGTAAACAAGGGAATTAGATATAAATATGAAAGTACATAGTGAGCAAAAAAGGACTTGCAAAATAAACTAAGCAATCCCGACTTTTGGATTGCGTAGCAATATCTAACTTTGAACTTCCCGCCTCGACAGTAATTTGGGGCTGTCACCGATCGGTCCAGGATTGACCTCGACATACTCGGCTGCTTTAAGCCGTCCTTTGATTCGAATTCCAATCAATTGTCGCCTAACTATCCATTCACTCCCAATCTTGTTTGGTGGTAGTTGTTGAAGTGAGCTTGAGGTGAAAAGGAAACGTCATATAAGGCTTTCACGCTTACAAACTATGGAGCGGGTGACCGGGATCGAACCGGCATGGCCAGCTTGGAAGGCTGGGGCTCTACCATTGAGCTACACCCGCAGGGTGGGTAGGGGCTAAAGATACTGGGTCGGTAAGAGATGAGTGAAATCTCGTCTAGACTGCTGCATTGCGCCTCGGGGCGTAGCGTAGTGGCTAGCGCGCCTGCTTTGGGAGCAGGAGACCGGGAGTTCGAATCTCCCCGCCCCGACCAGTTCTTTTTACTTATTTATAACCAATTTAGGAGCGCCCGTGAAAAGCACCGTTGAGACACTTTCCCCAACTCGCGTTCGTCTTGATATCGAAGTTGAATATAGCGAGATGAGCTCACATGTAGCAGATGCTTATAAAAAAATTGCCACACAGGTAAATGTTCCGGGCTTTCGTAAAGGAAAAGTGCCAGCAGCGATGATCGACCAGCGGGTTGGTCGAGGAACAGTTTTGGACGAAGCGCTCAATGCCGCACTTCCGGATTTCTACGGTAAGGCAGCGAAAGAGCATTCAGTAGCAGTTATTGGCCGCCCAGTTGTCGATGTTAAAGAGTTTGTCGATAATGAAAAACTCGCATTTACCGTTGAAGTTGATGTGCGCCCAGAAGTTAAGTTGCCAGATTTTTCAACAATCACGATTGAGGTCGATGATGTAGTTGTGGCCGATGCAGATGTTGATGAGCAGGTTGAATCACTTCGCACACGATTTGGAACATTAACGACAGTAGAGCGTGCAATTGTTAAAGGCGACTTTGCAACTCTAGATTTGAATGCATCTATTAACGGTGAATCTGTCGATGGCGGACAGGCGACCGATATTTCTTACGAAGTCGGTTCAGATCGAATGATTGAAGGCCTGGATGAGATTTTAATTGGAATGTCAGCGGGAGAGGTTAAGAAATTTGAAACTCAACTTGTTGGCCAGGCCGAAGGCGAAAAGGGTGAAGTTGAAGCGAGCGTCAAGGCGGTTAAAGAGCGCGAACTACCACCGGTAGATGATGCCTTTGCCAAGCTTGCATCGGAATTCGATACCTTGGCCGAACTCAAAGCAGATTTCGTTGAACGTCTTGGTCGGGTAAAGAAAATGGAACAAGGAACTCAAGCCCGTGATCGCTTGGTTGAAAAACTTTTGGCCGACCTAGATATACCCGTTCCAGATAATTTGGTTGAGGTTGAAGTTACTGAACATCTTGAAGGTGAAGGTCGTTTGGAAGATGCCGAACATCGAACAGAGGTCGATGGCCAGGTTCGTTCATCACTTAAGTCGGATTTCTTACTCGATGCGATTGTTCAGACAGAAGACGTTCAAGTTAATGAAATCGAACTAACTGAGTATTTAGTCCGTACGTCACAGCGATATGGAATGGCACCGCAGCAGTTTGCAGAGGAGTTGCAAAAAGCTGGGCAGATTTCACAGTTAGTCGCCGAAGTAACTCGCGCCAAAGCTTTGGCTTCAGTTTTGGGCCGAATCACCGTTAAAGATGCATCTGGCAATGTGATCGATCTTGAGGCGTTACGCCCAAAGACCGAGCTCGCTGATTTGGTGGATGAGGCTTAACCCTCTTATTGCTTCTAGCCAGTGGGCTTTAGCCCTAAGCGAACATAAGGCGCATCACGCTGTTTTTTGACCAATGTGGGAAGCATTTGGTGCGCAACATTGTTAGCCTCACTACAGGTATTACATATGCAACCGGAAGGAACACCCGTGGATTTTCTTAGCCCACAAGTTGGACAGATACATGCTCGTTCGTCAAATATCGGGATGATTGGCTTAGATGATCAGGTCTATAACCGCCTGCTTCGCGAGCGCATTATTTTCCTAGCCGGTGAAGTTCGAGACGATATGGCCAATGCAATTTGCGCGCAGATTCTGCTCTTAGCGGCCGAAGATTCAAATAAAGATATTTATCTGTACATTAACTCACCTGGTGGATCGGTAACTGCCGGAATGGCCATTTACGACACGATGCAATACGTTCAAAACGATATTGCAACTGTTGGAATGGGAATCGCAGCATCGATGGGTCAGTTCTTGCTTACTGCAGGCGCACCTGGAAAGCGATACGCGACAGCTAATGCACGAATCTTGATGCACCAACCACTTGGCGGTATTGGTGGAACTGCTACAGATATTCGCATTCAAGCCGAACAGATGGCAATAACTAAGCGAACAATGGCTGAAATTAATGCAAAGCACACCGGCCAAACTCTCGAAAAGATTCTTATCGATTCAGATCGTGACAATTGGTTTAACGCCGCAGATGCAAAGGCATACGGCTTCATCGATCACATTGCAACATCTGATGGTCAAGTATTCGGAGGAAAAGCGTAATGAAAAATATTCAGGAGATCAGCGCACGTTACGTACTTCCAACAATCGAAGAAAAGACAGCTTATGGATTCAAGCGCCTTGATCCGTACACAAAACTATTCGAAGAGCGCATTATTTTCATGGGTCAGCCAATCGATGACACAGTTGCAAACGATGTAATGGCGCAGTTATTAACCCTTGAATCCATGGATCCAGATCGCGACATCATGATTTACATCAACTCTCCCGGTGGATCTTTCACGGCGCTGACTGCAATTTATGACACGATGCAGTTTGTTCGCCCCGATATCAGCACAATCTGCTTAGGGCAGGCGGCATCGGCGGCGGCAGTAATCCTTGCGGGTGGCGCAAAAGGTAAGCGTTATGCACTCGAGCACTCACGTATCTTGATTCACCAACCTTCATCTGAAGGTGGAGGACAGGCATCTGATGTGGAGATTCAGGCTAAAGAGATTGCACGAATCGCGCGTTTACAGGAAGAACTTCTTGCGCGCCACGTTGTTAAATCTGCAGCTGAGATTGAAAAAGATATTGAGCGCGACAAGATTTTAACTGCGGTCGAAGCAGTGGAATACGGAATCATTGATCAAGTATTGGCCTCTCGTAAGGCTAAGCCAGTCCAGTAATCTGCAGGTATGAAGCTATTTGAGGCGGGCTCGCTCTGGTCTTATCAAGGATTCCGTCTTTTTTGGCTATCGACTACGATTTTTGTTCTTGGCGCTTCAGCCTTTCCAATCGCGCTCGCCGTCACAATTTTAGATGCTGGCGGAACAGCTACATCTCTTGGATTAATTCTCGGAGCTCGACTCTTATCGGGAGTTTTATTCGCACCTTTTGCCGGAGTTTGGTCAGATCGCCTGCCACGTAAACAGGTAATGATTGTCGCTGATTTATCACGTGCAGCAATTGTCTTTGCGATGGTCTTTGTATCTGCGCCAGAATTTCCACATTTCCTTTTAGGCTTGGCCGTCTTCTTAATGGGCGTCGGCGATGCCTTTGGTGCAGCATCGGCTGGTGCGATCATGCCTTCCCTGCTACCCGTTGAGAAACTTCCGGCAGGAAACGTTGCACGCGGGATCATGGTGAAATCGGCATCGATTATTGGCCCTGGCATAGGTGGTGCATCTGTATTTCTCATCGGTGGCCGACTTACATTTGCTTTTACCGCGATTGCATTTGCCGTCGGGACTATTTTCTTAGCGAAGATTAAAGAAGATATGAACACGGATAGAAAGCCTCAAGAAAAATTCATGGTTGAAATGCGCGAAGGATTGCGCACCGTTCTCGATATTCCTTGGATTGGTGCGATGATCGCTATGGCATCTATCCAATTAATGGTAGTACTGGCCGCCGAAACTGTTTTACTACCTGTAGTTACTCGGCGAGAATTTGGCACCAACACCGCATTTGCACTGTCGGCGGCAGCATTTTCAATCGGCGGAATAATCTCTGCAATCGCCTGTGTGAAGTTAAAGATTAAGCACCAAGGACAGTTTTCAGTTCTAGTGTGGATACTTTTGGTAATCGCACCACTATCAATTGCTTTTCCAATTTCCGAAACATTTGTCGTGGTTGCTTACTTACTTGCAGGTTTTTCGGTGGGTCCTTGGGAGGCATTTTGGGCATCGGCGATTCAACGCGAAGTCCCTCGGGAGTTGCAGGGACGCGTTTTTTCCCTGGATCACATGGGTTCTGTTGGATTGATGCCGCTCGGTATGGCACTCGTAGGCCCGGCCGTTACTCTCTTTGGTGAGAAGGAGTTATTAATTGGTGCATCGGTCCTCCATGTGATTGTTTGTCTGTTAGTTCTCACAGTGCCTGGAGTCAAAGATATGAAAATGCCGGAAAAACGCAACTAATTATTCTCACGGCGAACAGTTACAGGCTGAAATACCAAGGCTAAAAATACGTTAAGAATCTAAACTTTACCCATGACAAGAATCGGCGAAACTAGCGACCTGCTCAAATGCTCCTTCTGCGGTAAAACTCAGAAGCAGGTTAAAAAACTTATTGCCGGTCCTGGCGTTTATATCTGCGACGAGTGCATCGAACTCTGCAACGAAATTATCGTTGAAGAGCTCTCTGAGGCCACATCTCTTGGCTTAGCTGAACTTCCAAAACCACAAGAGATTTTTGAATTTCTCGACCAGTACGTCATTGGGCAAGATCGCGCCAAAAAATCGCTTTCGGTTGCCGTGTATAACCATTACAAGCGTGTACAGGGCGGACATCATGATGAATCAATCGAATTAGCAAAATCTAATATTTTACTTTTAGGACCAACGGGCTGCGGTAAGACTTTAATGGCACAAACACTTGCGCGCATGCTCAATGTACCTTTTGCAATAGCTGATGCAACTGCACTAACTGAGGCAGGATATGTTGGCGAAGATGTAGAGAATATTTTGCTGAAACTTCTGCAAGCCGCAGATTACGATGTCAAGAAGGCTGAAACGGGAATTATTTACATTGATGAGATCGATAAAGTTGCTAGAAAGTCAGAGAACCCATCCATTACTCGGGATGTTTCAGGAGAAGGAGTTCAACAGGCTTTGCTAAAAATCCTTGAAGGAACAATCGCTTCGGTTCCGCCACAAGGTGGACGTAAGCACCCTCATCAGGAGTTTATTCAGATTGATACTACGAACGTTCTCTTTATCGTTGGCGGAGCTTTCTCTGGACTTGAAAAGATTATTGAATCACGAAGCGGTAAGGCAGGCGTTGGATTTAATGCGACCTTGCAGGATGCTGCGCAAAAGAACCGCAGAGATATTTTCGCCGATGTTATGCCAGAGGATTTATTGAAATTTGGCATGATCCCCGAGTTCATTGGCCGCCTTCCAGTTTTAACTAGTGTTGAGAATTTAGACAAGCCCGCTTTGGTAAAGATTCTTACCGAACCTAAAAACGCCCTTGTTAAGCAGTATCAGCGCCTCTTTGATTTAGATAACGTTGAACTTGAATTTTCAATTGAAGCCCTTGATTCAATTGCAGATCTTGCGCTCATCCGCGGAACAGGTGCCCGTGGTTTGCGCGCGATTTTGGAATCTGTGCTGCTCTCTGTGATGTATGACGTTCCTAGCCGGGGCGATATCGCAAAAGTCTTAATAACCAAAGGTTGCATAGTATCCGGTGCACTACCTGAGTTCATTTTCCATACGGGCGATATTCCAAAGCGTTCGAGAGGGCAAAAGGGTCAAGAGGAGAAGAGCGCATAATCTAGACTGCTCCCTATGTCCGACGACCTTGCTTCCAACTTTTCACCCGCCGATATTGAGGCACATCTCTATGAAAAGTGGATCGCCGCTGGATACTTCATAGCTAATCCGCACTCCACAAAACCACCTTTCACAATTGTCATTCCACCACCCAATGTCACGGGCAGTTTGCACTTAGGTCATGCTTTAGAGCACACGTTGATGGATGCATTGACTCGCATGAAACGTATGAAGGGCTTTGAGGCCTTGTGGTTACCAGGCATGGATCACGCTGGCATTGCGACTCAAAATGTGGTTGAAAAGCAGTTAGCGGCACAGGGTCTGACGCGTCATGACTTAGGGCGTGATGCATTTGTTAAGAAAGTCTGGGAGTGGAAATCCGAATCAGGGGGTGCGATTTTAGATCAGATGCGCCGATTAGGCGATAGCGTCGATTGGTCCCGTGAGGCATTTACGATGGACGCTAACCTTTCAACTGCAGTCCTTACTATTTTTAAGAAACTCTATGGTCAAGGACTAATTTATCGCGCCGAGCGAATTATTAACTGGTGTCCAAGTTGTTTAACGGCGCTCTCAGATATTGAAGTTGACCACCAGGATGACGCGGGTGAGTTTGTTCAAGTTCGTTACGGAGAAGGCGACATTCAAATCACTGTTGCAACAACACGGGCTGAAACAATGCTTGGCGACGGTGCGGTCGCAGTTCATCCTAACGATGAACGCTATAAGCACTTGGTTGGAAAGCTTGTTTTGCTTCCTCTTGCAAATCGATACATTCCAATTATTGCCGATGATTTAGTTGAAATGGATTTTGGAACAGGTGCAGTCAAAGTCACCGCTGCCCATGATCCAAATGACTTTGAAATGGCGGTGCGCCATAACGTTCCATTCGTTGTCATTATGAACGAGCACGGTGTTATCGATGGATCAGGAACAGTATTTGATGGTATGGATCGCTTTGATGCACGCAAGGCAGTCGTTGAAGCACTTCGCGCCGAGGGGCGCATCATGGAGGAAAAGCGGCCATATATTCATGCAGTTGGTCACTGTTCTCGATGTGATACAACTGTCGAGCCACGATTATCAAAACAGTGGTTCGTAAAAGTTGGGCCGCTGGCAAAGGCGGCAGGGGATGCAGTGCGCGATGGTCGCGTAAAAATTGAACCAGATGAGTTAGCGCCACGATATTTTGATTGGATAGATAATATGCATGACTGGTGCATTTCACGTCAGTTGTGGTGGGGGCATCGAATTCCAGTGTGGTATGGACCAATTGGTGAAGTAGTTGTAGTTGGCCCTGGCGAGCAAGCACCATCTGGTTACACACAAGATCCAGATGTTTTAGATACATGGTTCTCATCGGCGCTCTGGCCATTTTCAACGCTAGGGTGGCCCGCACAAACCGATGATTTGAAGAAGTTTTATCCAACTTCCGTCCTTGTAACCGGCTATGACATCTTGTTCTTCTGGGTGGCACGAATGATGATGTTTGCTTTGTTCACAATGGATGGTGTTGCACCATTTCATTCAATTGCTCTGCATGGTCTAGTACGCGATCAGTTCGGCAAGAAGATGTCGAAATCAAAGGGCAATACCGTTGACCCAATTGAGTTTATGGATAAGTATGGTGCCGATGCACTGCGCTTTACTCTGGCGCGCGGTGCAAACCCTGGTAAAGATCAAGCTCTAGCCGAAGATTGGGTCGGTGGGTCTCGTAACTTCGCGACCAAACTATGGAATGCGACACGCTTTGCCATGATGAACGGAGCCAATGTCGCCGATGATTTACCAGATATCACATCCCTCAATTCTATTGATAAATGGATTCTAAGCCGCCTATCTGAAACGATTTCAGAGGTTGATCTACTCCTCGAACGCTACGAATTTGCTCGCGCCTGCGAGCTTATGTATCACTTTGCTTGGGATGATGTATGTGATTGGTACCTAGAGCTTTCAAAAGAGCGCTTCTCATCTGGAGAAGCCGAAGCAACAAAACGCGTACTTGGTTTTGTACTTGATCAACTATTTCGCCTCATGCATCCGGTCATGCCTTTTATAACTGAAACGATGTGGACCGCGTTAACTGGTGGAGAGTCTCTAGTAATCGCGCAGTGGCCACAAGCTCAGGCAGACCATATTGATAAAAAAGCTGAGAAGTTAGTTGGCGAACTGCAAGAGATTATTACTGATGTGCGTAGATTCCGTAATGATCAGGGAATTAAAACTTCGCAGAAGTTACCAGCCCGTTTTATTGCTCCAGCTCATATCAATGAGTACTCAGGTGCGATGGCTTTTGTGTTACGGCTAGATTTGGGTGAAATCACACCAAGTGCACACTGTGAAATCGGAAATGTAACCGTTGAGTTTGATTTAACTAGCTCAATTGATATTGGCGCAGAGCGAGCTCGACTTGAAAAGGATTTAGCTAGTGCGCAAAGAGATAAGCAAACCGCTGAAGTTAAGTTAAATAATCAAGGCTTTATGGCTAAGGCCCCCGAAGTCGTTGTAGTCGAGATTCGCGAGAGATTAGTGAAGACATCTGCAGATATCGAACGCATCACTGCACAATTGTTGAAGTTAGTCCAGGCATGATTATCTCTCCAGAAGATCAAGAACGAATTGATGCGATAGAGCAAGCGCTTCTAGCTCGTTGGCCTGAAATTAGAATTGCCCCTACGACGCAGCGAATTGCAGCCCTTGTAGATATTCTCGGCTCACCGCAGTTGACCTATCCCACGATTCACGTTGGTGGCACAAACGGTAAAACAACGACAACTCGGATGATTGACTCTCTTTTATTTTCACATGGCCTTCGAACAGGACGTTTTACGAGTCCGCATCTTGAAACTTATCTGGAGCGTATTGCAATTAATGGTCAGCCAATTGACCCGAAAGCGTTGATCTTTGCTTACAACGACATTGCAGCATATTTAGATTTGATGGATACAAAATTTCCGGACCCAATATCCTTTTTTGAGGCCATTACTGCACTTGGCTTTGTAGCCTTTGCCGAGCATCCCGTTGATGTGGCCGTAATTGAAGTTGGTATGGGCGGAGAATGGGATGCAACAAATGTCATTGATGCCGACGTTTCAGTAATCATGCCAATCGGCTTTGATCATATGGAGTATTTGGGCCACACACTTCACGAGATTGCCAGTACGAAAGCTGGAATTATTAAAGAAGGTGGCTTTATTGTTCTGGCTCAGCAAGAGCCCGAAGCGGCAAAAGAGTTAATTCGAAAAGCCGCCGAAGTTGGTGCCGATGTAGTTCGCGAAGGTATTGAATATTGTGTTGTATCGCGTGCAGTGGCAGTGGGTGGTCAGTTAATTACGATCAATGGAATACACGATACCTATGAAGATATTTACATACCGCTTCATGGCAAGCACCAGGCCGCGAATGCAGCAAGTGCACTAGTTGCAGTGGAGGCGTTCTTCGGTGAACAGCCATTAGATATTGAGGCCGTCCGCACCGGTTTTGCTGCGGTCACTTCGCCAGGACGCTGCGAAGTGGTTCATCGCGACCCGACGATAATTTTGGATGCAGCACATAATCCGCATGGCGCTAAAGCCCTGGCAGAGGTTTTGGCGAATGAGTTTAACTTCGATGAAATCGTTGCTGTAGTTGCAATCTTTGCTGACAAAGATGCCGTGGGTATTTTGCAAGAATTAGAACCAATTATTGATCATGTAATCGTCACTCAAAGCTCTTCTGATCGTGCAATGCCATCGAGTAAACTTGAGAAAATTGCTTCAAAAGTATTTGGACCCGATCGAGTTTTTGAGGTGAGTGACCTTCATGCCGCCCTTGATCGAGCAGTTAGGGATACGTCTCGCCCGCTAAGTGAGGACACGATTGGAATCATCGTGACGGGATCTGTAGTTACTGTTGGAGAAGCTCGGAGTTACATACGCAGGAGGTTCTCTCAGTGAGGGTTTTAGGTGCCTCGGTACTGGTAATGGAGTCCTTGGCTCTTGGCTTTGCAATCTTGCTGGCGACCAAAGACCAATCCGCCTTGGTAATCATCTATGGCTGCATAATCTCGTTTCTTCTATTTATAACGGCGGGGTTTCTCAAGCGCCGCTCAGCTTTCTATTTCGCCTCAATACTTCAGATTTTCATGATCTCTTTTGGCTTCTTCGTGCCATCCTTCATTGTCATAGGGATGATTTTTGCGGGTCTATGGGTCGCCGCCATCATTATTGGACGAAAAGGTGAGGCCGCTCGCGCATCCCTCATGGCGCAGGCGCAGGAAAAGGACTAATAGACTAGGCGGGTGAGTACTGAAAAAACGCTGATCCTAGTAAAACCAGATGGAGTCCATCGGGGATTAGTAGGCGAAGTTATTTCCCGTATTGAAGCTAAGGGATATTCCATTAATGCGTTGCGAATGTTGCATGCCGATAGGGAATTACTAGAAAAACATTACGCTGAACACGTTGGTAAAGTGTTTTATGAGCCACTCGTTGAGTTCATGATGTCAGGCCCGATTGTTGCCATCGTTGCATCTGGTGACCGCGTTATCGAGGGTTTTCGCGCTTTAGCTGGCGTTACTGATCCAACAGTTGCTGCACCTGGCACGATTCGTGGAGACTTAGCTCGAGATCAAGGAACCAAAGTTGTTCAAAATATTGTGCATGGCTCCGATTCAACAGAATCTGCCGCGCGAGAAATTAAAATTTTCTTCCCTAATTAATCAAGGAGTATAAGCATGTCGTCACAAAACAGAATGTCGTTTATTGGCCGTGATATGGCCGTTGACCTCGGCACTGCGAACACTCTCGTATATGTTCGAGGGCGTGGAATTGTTTTGAACGAGCCATCAGTTGTCGCTGTCAATCAAGATTCCGGTGGAATTTTAGCCGTTGGTAAAGAAGCTAAAGATATGATCGGCCGTACTCCAGGAAATATCGTTGCCATTCGCCCACTCAAAGATGGCGTTATCGCTGACTTTGAAACTACTGAGCGTATGTTGCGCTACTTCATCCAAAAGGTTCACCGCCGTCGCTATTTAGCAAAGCCTCGCATTGTCGTCTGTGTACCTTCAGGAATTACTGGTGTTGAACAGCGCGCAGTTAAAGATGCAGCATATGCAGCCGGTGCCCGAAAAGTTTATATTATTGAAGAACCAATGGCCGCTGCAATTGGTGCCGGTCTACCTATTCACGAACCAACTGGAAATATGGTCGTTGATATTGGTGGTGGCACAACTGAAGTTGCAGTTATCTCTCTTGGTGGAATTGTCTGTTCACTCTCAATTCGTATCGGTGGTGATGCTATTGATAATGCGATTATTAACTGGGTTAAGCGTGAATACTCGCTTTTAGTAGGCGAGCGCACAGCAGAAGAGATCAAGATGGCAATTGGCTCGGCGTATCCTCTAGCCGGTGAAAGTGAGGCAGAAATTCCAGGTAGAGATCTAGCTACAGGACTTCCAAAGCGAATTATTGTTTCAGCTGCAGAGATTCGCAAAGCCATCGAGGAGCCAATAAATGCCATCGTTAACGCGGTTAAAAGCACATTGGATAAGACGCCTCCAGAGTTAGCCTCAGATCTTATGGATCGCGGAATTGTTTTGACTGGGGGTGGCGCGTTGTTGAAAGGTCTTGACGAACGCCTCCTTAAGGAAACGGGAATGCCGATTCATGTTGCAGACAACCCACTCGATGCCGTGGTTGAAGGCTCTGGAAAGTGCATCGAAGAGTTTGAAGCTTTAGAAAAAGTTTTAATTTCCGAACCACGCCGATAGGAACTCTTAAGCGATGCGCAGAGATGGTGGAGGGCGAAACCGTCTGCTCTTAATTATTCTCATCGTTACCGCTCTTTTTCTCATCACCCTTGATTTACGAGGTGTTGGATTACTTGAAAATGCTCGCTCAGGGACTCAAAACGTGCTTTCTCCATTTCAACGTGCAGGAAATGCGGCGCTTACTCCTTTCAAAAATTTTTTTTCAGATGTAACTCACTTGGGCCGCACCCGTGCTCAGATTGAGAAACTACGTGCCAGCAATGCCAAGTTAAAAGCCCAATTAATAACTCGTACGAGCGCAGATGCGGCATTGAATCAATTAAAAGCTATTTTGGATTTGGCTGGCACTGCCGGCTATAAAATAGTGAACGCTCGTGTTATTAGTCAGGGATCTAGTCAATCTTTTTCACAAACAATAACGATTGATGCCGGAACAAACGCTGGAATTAGAAAGAATATGACAGCGTTATCAGAGTATGGGTTGACAGGAGTAGTGAAAGAGGTTTATTCCAATTCAGCCTTGGTCTTGTTAGCAACTGATCCAACATTTAAAATTGGAATCCGGATTGCAGGAACCCAGCAGATAGGTATTCTTTCGGGTCAAGGAACTCGTTCGGCCAGCCTTCAGTTAATCGACAATTTAACCAACGTTAAAGTGGGCGATATATTGCTGTCGCGGGGAAGCGTTGCAAATCGACCATTTGTTCCTGGTGTGCCAGTGGGATATGTAACCTCCGTGGATGACTCGGCCGGTTCCATTGCGCAGATCGCAACGGTGCTCCTGTATACAAATTTTTCTACTCTTGGCGTAGTTGCAGTAGTTCTCGGTGCGCCAACGATGAATCCAGGTGATGCGCTTGTTCCAGTAAAACCAGAGCCGACGCCTATTCCTACGGTAACCATTTTCGTCACGCCTTCGCCGACCCCAACGGAGTAATTAGGTATGACCGCGCGCCAGGTATTCATTGCACTGCCGATGTTTCTAGCGGTCTATGTTTTTCAGGAGGCGGTGGTTAATCAATTTCATTTACCTGGTGGTGGTTTCTCGGTCTTTCTCATCTTCACACTGGTTTGGGCGATACTGAGTACGCCTGAAGTAGCTGCCCTTGCAGGCTTTCTCGGGGGGCTCTTAATGGACTTCTCTCAGAGCTCGAGTGGCCCAATTGGGCAGTGGACGTTATTAATGATCGCCGCATGTTATGGAGTTGCATATTTTGGATCTGGGAAAGAAAGCCTGTCGGGAAGTCCGTTGGGTTTTACTTTTTTTACAACCACTGCAGTTCTCTTAGTTGAATTTGCCTATGTGTTCACTGGCCTCTTATTTGGTCTTCAAGTTGGAAACTTCGGTCAAATTGCGATTACTATTTTTGGAATTTCAATATGGTCCCTTGTCGTAACTCCAATAGTTTTGCCAATCTTTTCACGTTTACATGCATTTACCTTTGATACACGGTCGATGATATGAACCAGCGCTCGCGACTTAATCTACTTGTCTTTCAAATATTAGTAATTTCACTCATGGTCGCCTTATTTGGACGTCTTTTCTACCTCCAAGTAGCCGCCGGTCCTATCTATCGCGATGCAGCTTTGAATATTCAAAGCCGAGATGTTATCTATCCTGCGACACGTGGACTAATAGTTGACTCATCTGGTGTACCTCTGGCTTTAAACAAAGTGGGGTTAGCGATAACAATTGATCGAATCGCCATCGATCAACAGCCAGATCAAGGTATGGCCGTGATGCAACGTTTGAGCAAACTCTTGAAACTCAAATATAAGGACATTTATCGCAATACTCGTCTTTGTGGGGAGTTGCCAACAGGTCAGAGAGCCGGATGTTGGACCGGTTCACGATACCAACCGATTCCGATTACAAAAGAGGCTGATCCAGATACTGCACTCCAGATAGTTGAACGTTCCGATGAATTTCCTGGAGTAGATGCCGAACCGATAGCGATTCGAAACTATCCAGGAATTGCCGGTCTCAATGCGGCGCATGTTCTTGGCTACGTTGGTCCATTAACAGATACTGATCTTGCTAAAGGAAATGGAAAACAGTATTTTCGCAGCGAGTCGATTGGCAAGTCTGGTCTAGAGTTTTCATATGATTTTTATTTGCGCGGGACCCCAGGCATAAAAACGCTGATTGTAGATCGAAAAGAGGCAGTTACTGCTCAAGGCAAAAGCACTGCTTCTATTCCAGGTAATCACTTAGTGACATCGCTGGATGCGAGGTTGCAAGCAGCAGTTGAGGTAGCTCTTGAAGATGCAGTATTGCGAGGTCGGGCAAATGGATATACATCCGATTCGGGTGCAGCCGTTGTGATGGATGTTCGTAATGGCCAAGTGTTAGCCATCGCTTCATACCCAACATATGATCCGAACGCCTTCGAAAGAGGTTTAACAGTGCAACAAGCCTCAGATCTCTTTAGTGAGAAAAAGGGGGTCCCAGCACTTTCGCGTGCGATGCAAGGTCTCTTTGCTCCCGCATCAACTTTCAAATCAGTCTCAGTTATCGCAGCGGCATCGGCCGGTTATAACCTCAACGCATCGTATAACTGTCCGGCCGAAGTTCAAGTAGGAGATAGAGCCTTTCAAAACTTTGAAAGTAAATCACAAGGAATAATGAGTTTAGAAAAAGCTATAGCAGTTTCTTGTGACACTATCTGGTATCGAATCGCCTTTGATGAGTGGCTACGAGATGGCGGCCTTCGACCAAAAACCAACCCGAATGACTATTTCTTTAAGGCCGCTCAAAGTTTTAACATCACTCAAAAGGTGGGCATTGATGTGCCCGCTGAATCTACTTCACGTCTTGCCGATCGAGCCTATAAAAAGAGTTGGTATCAACAGAATAAAGATTTTTACTGTAACTATACGGATCGAGCATCTAAAGCGCAGCAGACTCCATTCTTAGTCTTACTGGCAAAAGAAAACTGTGTCGATGGTGACAAGATTCGTGCAGGAGATGCCGTAAACTTTTCCATCGGTCAAGGTGACACGGTTGTTACACCACTGAAGTTGACTCAGATGTATGCAGCTATCGGTAATGGCGGGACTATCTGGCAGATGATGCTTGGAAAGGCTATTGTTAAAACCGATGGGACGGTTATAAAAACTATCTCACCTAAGAAACTAGGTAAATTAACTGCCTCTAAATCTACTTTAAAGTTTCTGCACGGCGCATTGCGCGAAGTAGTCACCTCCGGAACGGGAGCCGGAGCTTTCGCAGGCTTCCCGATTTCAGTGAGTGGAAAGACCGGAACCGCCGAAGTATTTGGTCGCAACCTCAACGGCTCTCTTAAAGACAATACATCGTGGTTTGCCTCATATGCACCAACTGAAAAACCACGATTTGCAGTAGTAATGATGGTTAGCCAAGGTGGATTTGGTGCATCGACATCAGGAGTTGGAGTCCGCAAGATTTACGAGGCGCTCTTTGGTGTCAGCGCCAATAAAGTTATTCCTGGTGCAGCATTGTTTGCAGATGGAAAACAACCAATTAAGCTCCCTAGGATTTCTCCAGCAACTAAGCCTAAGGTAGCTCCATGAGCCAGATATTTGCGCGTCAACGCTTATATCGGCGTAGCCGATCATCAATTTTCCATGGCTTCGATCCTGTACTGACCGCTGCAGTTGCTTTACTTCTTGTAATGGGTACTTTGCTAGTTTATGCAGCAACACGTGATTGGTATGCGCGAAATGGCTTAGATCCGCAGTATTACTTGAAACGTCATGTAATTAATATTGCAATAGGAGTTTTATTGGCCTATGGCACAACGGTTATTGATTATCGATTACTGCGGGCGTATACGCCTTTTTTTTGGGCTTTAGGCATACTTGGATTGGTGTTTGTCTTGATTCCCGGTCTTGGAAGTACGGTAAATGGTGCACGTGCATGGATTTCCCTACCAGGTGGTTTCCAAATTCAACCGGCAGAGCTGGCAAAGATCGCAATTATTATTGGAATGTCTATGTTGCTTTCGGAGCGAAGCCACAATAGTGATGAACCATCTTCACAAGATGTAATACAGGCGCTTGTAATCGCAGGCCTACCCGTTCTGTTGATTATTGTGCAGCCCGACATGGGCACTGCTTTTATTATTAGCGCATCTGTCGTAACAATTATTGCAGTCTCTGGCGCACCATCGCGTTGGGTCGCCGGCTTACTGATTGTTGCAGTTCTAGGAGCAGTGGTGGCGACAAAAACTGGTGTGATTAGCGAGTATCAACTTAATCGTTTGCAAACATTTGTCGACCCGACCGCCGATACGCAAGGCGCAGGGTATCAACTGCGACAAGCTCGAATCGCTGTTGGCTCTGGGGGCTTACTCGGCACTGGCCTGTTCAATGGCCCTCAAACAAATGGGCGTTTTGTACCGGAACAGCAAACTGACTTTATCTTTACCGTTGCCGGAGAGGAGCTTGGATTCATAGGAAGTGGCTTTATTCTCATTTTATATTTGTTGGTTCTCATGCGCGCCTTTTCCATTGCCCGGCGCACAACGGATCCCTTCGGGCGTTTAATGAGCACGGGGGTTATCGCATGGTTTACCTTCCAACTCTTTGAAAATATTGGAATGACATTAGGGCTCATGCCTATGACTGGAGTGCCGCTTCCATTTATCTCATATGGAGGATCATCAATGTTCGCCACGTTAATCGGTTTTGGGCTCCTGCAGAACGTTCACGCGCGCTCAAAGGGCTAAATCTGGCGTTGAAGTAGGAAATTTAGCCCTCCTCTGCCATACTTAGCCAACAGTCCAGCGCGGCTCGCGAATCCTTCGCGGCAAAAGCCCAGCGCGGACAGGTCAGAAAAACCTAAACGGGATTTTTTAACATAGAGCGTTTTTAGTAAACGCATAGAGGATTTGGTGCCATGGCGATTGAGCCTAAAACACCGCGCAAGCGTGCGGTCAAGAAAGCAAAAGCAAGTGAAGTCGATACAAGCGATGCGGCTGTGGTTGATGTAGCTGGCGTCGACATAGCAGTCATTGAAGCCAAGAAGTCGGTTCGCAAAAGAGCCACTGCCGTGCCAGTTCCAATTTTTCAAGCCGCCCCTGATGGGCCGATTGCAAAAGCGTCCCGCAAGAAGGCTCCAGTAGCTCCAGACGTCGAATCAGTCAAGCCTGAAGCTGGTGCAAGTACTGGACCAGATGATGCTGAAGATCACGCAAACCGAAATCGCCGCCGCCGCCGTGGTGGCCGCGGACGTCGCAAGCCAGGTGCCGAAGGCGCGACCAATGAGGATGAGAGCGAAGAGACAGGTAAGAGCTCTCTTGAAGCGTCGACACACCGCCGCCGCCGTCGTCGAGTGGCCGGTGTTGATGGAACCACTCCTGGAGAAACTGTTGAAGAAGATGGCGTAATTACTGTTGTTAAAGTCCGTGAGGTTCGAGAGCGTCCAGTACGTCCTGTTCGCACCGAGCGCGCTGAAAGACCTGAACGCCGCAGCCCTCGAACTGCACGCACTGAGCGCGCAGATCGTACAGGTCGAAGCGAATACCGCGAGCCATATCGCAAGCGCGGCACAATTATTACCGATGGTGAGTTTTTAGCACGTCGTGAAAATGTTGATCGCGAGATGCTTGTTCGACAGATTGCCGATCGCACGCAGATTGCCGTCATCGAAGATGGCATCATGGTTGAGCATTATGTGAACCGCAATAGCAACGTCTCATACGTTGGAAATGTTTACTTAGGGCGCGTACAAAACGTTCTGCCATCCATGGAGGCCGCTTTCGTTGATATCGGGAAAGGTCGAAACGCAGTTCTTTATGCCGGAGAGGTTAACTGGGATGCTGCAGGAATTTCAGAGTCACAGCCCCGCAAAATTGAAACAGTTTTAAAGAGTGGGCAGAGCGTTTTGGTTCAAGTGACAAAAGATCCAATCGGGCAAAAAGGCGCTCGCCTTACAAGTCAGATTTCCTTGCCGGGGCGCTATGTTGTCTATGTTCCTGGTGGTGGAATGTCAGGTATTTCAAAGCGACTTCCAGAGAGTGAACGCACTCGTTTAAAAGCGATTTTGAAGGATTTAATTCCAGAGTCTGCCGGCGTGATTGTTCGCACCGCAGCCGAAGGTGTGAACGAAGAAGATTTAACAAGTGATGTGGCTCGCCTAAAAGCCCAGTGGGATGATATTTATGCTAAGAGCGAGAATCCAAACTTCCATCCACCTGCTGCGCTGTATCAAGAGCCTGATCTTGCGGTCCGTGTAATCCGCGATATTTTCAATGAGGATTTCCGTAAACTGACGGTTCAAGGATCAAATGCTTGGGATGAAGTTACTAATTATCTCGGCTTTATTGCACCTGAGTTGACTGCCAAAATTGAAAAATATACTGGGACTGGCGATCTGTTTTCAGATTTTCGCGTTGAAGAGCAGTTAGCAAAGGCTTTTGATCGCAAAGTTTATTTACCATCAGGTGGCTCTCTTGTTATAGATCGCACTGAAGCGATGATCGTTATCGATGTTAATACCGGTAAGTTCATTGGCAGGGGTGGAAATCTTGAAGAGACCGTTACTAAAAATAACCTAGAGGCCGCAGAAGAAATTGCACGTCAATTACGCCTTCGTGACTTAGGCGGAATCGTTGTTATCGACTTCATTGACATGATTCTTGAATCTAACAGAGAAATGGTTCTACGTCGCTTAGTTGAATCCCTTGGTCGCGATCGCACTAAGCATCAAGTCGCAGAAGTTACATCTCTTGGCTTAGTCCAAATGACACGCAAACGCGTTGGACAAGGTCTCATTGAGGCTTTTTCAACCACATGTGATGCTTGCGGTGGTCGCGGGATTCACATTCACGTGGAGCCGGTCAAGATGAAGGCACCGATGCCACAGCTCGACGTCCCATCATCTCGGCATGAAGATGCTGACGAAAAGGATGCCACCGAGCACGAGTTCCACGAATCACTCAACGCCGATGTATCAAACGATGTACCGACCGAGATTGAGCCAATTCAACCTGAAGCTAAAACCGGTGGCCGTAAACGCCGCCGGGCCGCATCATCGGGCATTATCACCGCTTGATATAACTCCTGATTTGAGCCTTAGCGCCCAAGCAGGTAACCTTTACCCTTCACCACCCACTACAAGAGTCCGGAGTACCACAGCGTGGCAAATATTAAGTCTCAGATAAAGCGCATCAAGACCAACGAGAAGGCACGCCTTCGCAATAAGTCTGTGAGCTCATCTATCAAGACCGCTGTCCGTAAATTCCGCGATGCCCTAACGGGTGGAGATGCAGCTGCAATCACAACTGAACTTCGTAGCGCCTCACAGGCCCTCGATGTTGCAGTTCAAAAGGGAGTTCTTCATAAGAACTCTGCAGCTAATAAGAAGTCATCAATGGCTAAGGCTGCCGCCAAAGCCGGCGCACGTTAAATCTTCTAATACTTTAAAGCGAGGCTAGGTTCATGCCTGCAATTTCACTTGCCAAGGCGCCTCAACCGGCATCAACTGATCCGGCGCAGATACGTAACTTCTGCATCATCGCTCATATCGACCATGGCAAATCAACTCTTGCCGATCGCATGTTGGGTATCACTGAAGTCGTAGACCCACGAAATATGCGCGCGCAGTATTTAGATCGCATGGATATCGAACGCGAACGCGGAATCACAATTAAATCTCAGGCTGTACGTCTGCCGTGGCGAAGTGGTATCGATGCCGGAGAATACATCTTGAACATGATCGATACACCTGGTCACGTCGACTTTACTTACGAAGTTTCTCGCTCACTCGCTGCTTGTGAAGGCGCTGTTTTATTGGTTGATTGCGCCCAAGGCATCGAAGCCCAGACTTTGGCCAATCTGTATTTAGCGATGGAAAATAATTTAACTATTATCCCAGTCTTAAATAAAATAGATTTGCCTAACGCTCAACCAGAAAAATTTGCCGCAGAGCTCGCAAAGCTCATTGGATGCGAACCTGAAGACTGCTTGCGCGTTTCAGGTAAAACTGGTGATGGAGTAAAAGAACTCCTCGATCAAATCGTCAAACAAATACCCGCGCCAAAAGGCGATCCCAATGCACCGGCACGCGCATTAATCTTTGACTCGGTCTATGACAGCTATCGCGGCGTTGTTACCTATGTCCGTGTAATCGATGGTCATTTAACTCCGCGCGAACAGATTCAGATGTTTTCAACTGGCGTACGCCACGAAGCCCTTGAGGTCGGAGTGATTTCCCCAGAACCTGTTGCATCTAAAGGGTTAGGCGTTGGTGAAGTTGGCTATCTAATTACCGGTGTAAAAGATGTTCGCCAATCGCGCGTAGGTGACACGATTACGACGTATAACAATCCCACAAAACTCGCCTTAGCTGGGTATAAAGATCCAAAACCAATGGTTTTCTCGGGGTTATTTCCATTAGATGGCGCTGATTTTCCAGCCCTACGTGAAGCGCTCGACAAACTGCAGTTAAATGATGCTGCTCTCGTTTATGAACCCGAGAGCTCTGCCGCACTTGGCTTTGGTTTTCGCTGTGGCTTCTTAGGCCTTCTGCACATGGAGATTGTTCGAGAGCGATTAGAGCGAGAGCATAAATTGAACTTAATCTCTACCGCTCCAAACGTTGTCTACAACGTAACGATGGATGATGGCAAAGAAATTCGCGTAACTAACCCTTCAGAGTTCCCAGATGGCAAGGTTGCAGTAGTGAGAGAGCCCATTGTTAAATCGACGATTCTTGCACCCTCTGAGTTCATCGGCACGATCATGGAGCTCTGCCAAGAACGTCGCGGGGTATTACTTGGCATGGATTACATCTCAGAGGATCGCGTTGAGATTCGTTACGACTTACCTCTGGCGGAGATCGTCTTTGACTTCTTTGATCAATTGAAATCTCGTACTAAGGGTTATGCCTCATTAGATTACGAGGAAAAGGGCGACGCCGAAGGCAATCTAGTTAAAGTCGATATTTTGTTGCAGGGCGAGGCAGTGGATGCATTTAGCGCCATTGTTCACCGCGATAAAGCATATGCATATGGCGTCATGATGACCGGAAAACTTCGCCAACTTATTCCACGTCAACAGTTCGAAGTTCCTATTCAGGCTGCAATCGGCTCACGAATCATCGCTCGCGAAAGCATCAGCGCAATCCGCAAGGATGTTTTGGCGAAGTGTTATGGCGGAGATATTTCCCGCAAGCGCAAACTTCTTGAGAAGCAAAAAGAGGGCAAGAAGCGCATGAAAATGGTGGGTCGTGTTGAAGTGCCACAGGAGGCCTTTGTGGCAGCTCTTGCAACCGATGCCGATATTGAAAAGGTGAAAGCTGCTCGAAAGCTCTAGAATTATTTGAAATCCCCATTACGCTTACGAAATGCAAATTAGGGGGAGTATTTCTAAAGGGCTTTTAATTGCATTAACTCTTTCTATAATTTCTATTCCTTCGTATTCGACAATTGCTGCAGGTCCCCAAACTCCAAGTTGCGGTAACTACAAAGTAGCCTCGATGGAAATAATTGCAGGTGTTAGATTTCCAAAAGGCATATATCAAATCAACACATTTGGAATTTCTTGCTCAAAGGTTATGGGAAGTAAGGGTCTATTCGCCAAATTCCTTAAGTTGAAGGATAAAGATCCGCTCCCTAAACCCTGGCGTTACTTGGCAGGTGCAATAGGAGCGCCAAAGTTTTCCTCAGGACCGGGAGTTGGTTTTCGTGTTCAATTGATTAATCCGACACCGACACCGACTCCGACACCGACTCCAACTCCAACTCCGACACCGACACCGACTCCAACTCCGACTCCAACTCCGACACCGACACCGACTCCAACACCAGTTAGTGGCCCTTTGGCCCCTTGCAAGCTTAAAATTGCGGATAAACGTGGGGATGTCTCCATTGGAGGTTGGCCTCGGATCAGTGATCGAATGAGAACTACGGGCACGGTCATTACGCAGGTTATCTTCGTCGATTTTTCAGATGCTGTTGCAACAATGTCTCCACAACAGGCATTTGCCAAGGTATCTGCGGCATCCGACACATTTAACGAAATGTCATATGGAAAATTGGATTATAAGTTAGTACCAAATTATAAGTGGTATCGGATGAATTCGATTTCCTCGCAATATGCACCGTTGCATAAGTCTTTCGATTCACATCGGGCATATATTGCCGAAGCGCTTGCACTTGCCGACCCGGATGTAGATTTCTCTTCAGCTGATGCATTCCTAATACTTGCCAATCCGGATGCCAAGGGAATTGGGAATTTTGGTCCAGCATTTGCCTCTATTTATGGTAATGGATTTACTCTTGATAAAAAATATATTGCAAATGGAGCTACATCTGCTTACGATTTAAATTCTTGGAGATCCATCTGGCTCAATCATGAAGTCACTCACACTATGGGGCTTGTTGATTTATATGCATCCACTTCAAGCGATCTAAGTAATTCTTGGGATGGGCACCGCTTTGTCGGACAATTTAGTTATATGGGTTTACCCAGCTTTGAGTCTAATGCACCAGGATTAACTGCATACGAGCGATGGTATTTGGATTGGCTCGATGATTCACAGGTAATCTGTTCATCTGCAAATGAGATAACGCAGTTGATAACTCCTTTGGAGACGGCTGGGGAGATCAAAGCCCTTATGATTCCACTTTCGAGTACACGTTCAATTGTTATTGAGAGTCGGCGTCCAATAGGTATTGATAAAAATCTAAAGAAATCTGGAGCCCTCGTATATCTAATTGATTCGACCAAATCTTCCGGGATGGGTCCCGTCCAGATCTATCCTGCTGACACTAAAAGCGATCCGCTATATTTGCAAGCTCCTAGAGCAGTAGGTGAAAGCGTCACTGTCGAAGGGTTTACCATAAAAGTCTTAGCATCGGATTCAACTGGCGATACAGTTTTTGTGAAGCGAAATTGATCTGCTAACTAAAATTTTTACTCTAAAAGCACATGTTGAACGGGATTCAAGAAAAAGAATAGGGTGTGTTGTCTACATATGAATGATGAAATAGTAGCTACACAAGGGCTCTCGTTCTATGTTCACATTCCTTACTGCATAAAGCGCTGTGGTTACTGTGATTTTAATACATATACTCCGAATGAACTTCAAGATGGTGCAACGTTAGAGATTGTTAGCAGTGACTATATTGATGCAATTCTAAGAGAGTTAGATGCTGCGCCTTTGGATGAAGTACCAACTATTTTCTTCGGGGGAGGGACTCCATCACTCTTACCGGCTGATGATTTAGGTCACGTTATTCGAGCGATTAAGGATCGCAATGGTTTGAGCGAAAACTGTGAAATCACGTTAGAGGCAAATCCAGACTCAGTTACAGCCGAAAAACTCAGCCGATATATTGAAGTTGGTTTTAATCGAATCTCTTTTGGAATGCAGTCGGCTAAACCACATGTTTTGGCTGTTTTAGATCGCACACACAATCCAGATAATGTTGAAAGAGCCGTTGATATGGCAAGAGCTGCAGGGTTTAAAAGTATTAGCGCGGATCTCATTTATGGAACTCCAGGAGAATCGCTGGATGATTGGCGAGAAACTGTAAATACGGCTTTGTCACTAGACATTGATCACATCAGCGCTTATGCGCTAATCGTTGAGAGCGGCACCAAGTTGGCGGCCCAGATCAAGCGTGGAGATTTATCAATGCCCGATGATGATCTGATGGCCGATATGTATTTACTCGTTGATCAATTGTGTGAAACACATGGATTTTGGTGGTATGAACTCTCTAACTGGTCAAAGCCGCACCATGAATGCCGACACAATATTGCATATTGGGAGAATAGAAACTGGTGGGGGTTAGGACCAGGTGCACATTCACACATTGACGGCAAGCGTTTTTGGAATATTAAACATCCAACTGCATATAAGCAGAAGTTGTTTGCCGCGGAAACACCGATTGCAGAGAGTGAAGTATTAACACCAGAACAGATTGCTGTTGAATCGATTATGTTGGGGTTTCGAATGCGTGATGGTCTAGCGATGGACGCACTTTCCATAGCGCAAATTGATCGCTTAGCCAACTTTGGTGAGAATGGATTCATAGAAATCACAGATAATCGAGTGGTATTGACCCCTACAGGGCGCTTGATTGCAGATCGAATCGTGCGAGAAATAACTTTCTAGTATCCTTGCCTACACTATGTCATCACGCCGTCTAGAAATTCTCCGTGCCATTGTCGACGAATACGTCGCAACGCAGGAGCCTGTCGGCTCAAAATCCATCGCAGATCGTCATGGTTTAGGAATCTCACCGGCCACAATCCGCAATGAGATGGCGGTTTTAGAGGAGGAAGGCTTGATTACCCAGCCACATACGAGTGCTGGACGTATCCCTACCGACCGCGGCTATCGAGTCTTCGTCGATAAGTTAGCCGAAGTTAAGCCATTATCCAGTGCTGAACGTAGAGCCATTGAAGTCTTCCTTGAGGGAGCATTAGATCTAGATGATGTTGTCATGCGCACGGTTCGTTTGCTCGCTGACGTAACTAAGCAAGTGGCCGTTGTGCAATATCCCTCGATGGTAAAGTCTCGAGTTCGGCATATCGAATTAGTCTCACTCACGCCTGCACGTCTCATGATGGTTCTCATCACTGATGGGGGAAGAATCGAGCAACGAATTATCGAGTTAGCCGAAGATGCTTCAGAGCGCTTTCTGCACACTTTGCAAGGTCAATTAAACACGCAGATTATGGGACACCGATTGCCAGATGTCACTGATCACATTAGCGGAATTTTAGATAGCTATTCACAGAGTGATCGCAAGAATGTTGCAATTGTCATGTCCTCGGTAATTGAAATGGCAATGGAGCGACATGAGGAGAAAATTGTTTTGGCGGGAACAGCCAACTTAGCAAGGTTTCAAGAGGATTTTTCAACCACAATGCAACCAGTCCTGGAGGCATTAGAAGAGCAAGTAGTTTTGTTGCGTTTGCTCGGAGATGCGGGTCAAAGCATGAAAGTGCGCATCGGCGGCGAACAGCAAGAAGTTAATTTGCGATCTACATCTTTAGTGGCAGTTGGATACGGTTCAGATGAAGTGCCACTAGGTGCGCTTGGGATTATTGGACCGACCCGCATGGATTACGCAGGTTCAATGGCAGCAGTATCGGCAGTTGCTCGATATGTCGGACGATTCATAAACGAAGGTGGATAAGTGACTGATCATTATCAAACTTTAGGAGTCTCACGTGAGGCCTCCTCAGATGAGATTAAGCGAGCCTATAGAAAATTAGCTCGCGAACTTCACCCAGATGTTAATCCAGATCCAGCAGTTCAAGATAAGTTCAAAGAGATTACTGCCTCTTATGAAACGTTAAGCGATCCGCAGAAACGTCAGAACTACGATATGGGTGGAAGCAATTTCGGTGGAGCTAACTTCGGTGGTGGATTTAGCGACATCATGGACGCTTTCTTTGGTGGTGGAGGCTCTCGTGGTCCTCGCCCACGTATGCGTGCAGGCCAAGACTCACTCATTCGAATTGAAGTTTCTTTATATGAGGCCTGCTTTGGTGTTGAACGTGACATCAGTGTGGAAAGTGCGATTGTCTGCCCTAAATGCCAAGGCAGTGGGGGCATAGATGGTGAGCAACCAACGATGTGTAACGTCTGTAAAGGTCGCGGTGAAACTCAACATGTAGTCCGATCAGTCATCGGACAGGTTATGACGTCACGTCCATGCCGCCCATGCAATGGATATGGAAGCGTTATCTCAAATCCTTGCCGCGAATGTGCCGGCGAAGGTCGAGTACGTGCTCGCCAAGATCTTCATGTGAAGATTCCAGCTGGCGTTGAGACTGGTAACCGTATTCAACTATCTGGCCGCGGGGAAGTTGGACATGGTGGCGGACCAGCTGGCGATGTCTATGTCGAAGTAGTTGAGGTTGAACATGAGTATCTAATCCGAGATAGAGATACATTGCACATGTCCTTATCAGTTTCAATGACTGCCGCAGCGATCGGTACAAAAGTAAGTGTCGAATCCCTGGATGGCCCAGTAGATGTGCACATCAAAGCAGGTACGCAAAACGGTACTCCAGTAGTTATCAAAGGTAAAGGCATGGGTCGACTTCGCAACAGTGGTCGAGGAGATTTAATAGTCCATATTGAGGTTGCTACTCCGACTAAGTTGAGCCGTGAAGAAGAGGAGCTACTGAAGAAGTTCGCACAATTGCGCGGGGAAAGCGCTGGGGATGCGCATGTGAAGAGCCATGATGGTGGAGTCTTTTCTAAAATTAAAGGTGCATTTACTAAATAATGTTGACTTTATTTTTCGTAGATGATCTTCCCACCAAAGTTGGGCAAAGTTACGTGTTCAAAAATGATGATGCTAACCACGCTATCCGAGTTCTGCGTATGTCTGCGGGCGATATTTTCATGCTCTCCGATGGCAACGGTGCTTGGAGCGAAGTAAAAGCATTTGCAATAAAGAAAAAGTCGATGGAAGTTGAAGTTATTGCTAGTGGCTTTCAAGAGGCGCTTGCAACAACTATTACAGTCGTACAAGCGTTGCCTAAGAGTGATCGGGCTAAAGAGGCGATAGAGCTTTTAACTGAAGCCGGCGTAGATCGAATTGTTCCGTGGGCAGCGGCCCGCAGTATTGGAAAGTCATCAGATAAGTTTGCTGTTGCTGCGCGTGAGGCAAGTAAACAGTCGCGCCGACTTCGCATTCCTGAAACAACCGATGTTGCTACAACTGAACAGATTTGTGAAGCAATTAAATTGAGCGATCTGGCAATAGCCTTTGATGAAAGCAGCACTATTAAACTTAGCGACTGCATTTCATCGCATAACGTTGCCCACTTACTCATAATCATTGGACCTGAGGGGGGAATAACTCCAACTGAATTGGAAGCCTTTTCTCAAGCTGGGGCAAAAATAGCATTAATGGGCCGGCCAATTCTGCGTTCAGCACACGCTGGAATCGCTGCCGTGGCGGCAGTATCAGCACTTCTCAAGGTATGGTAATTACGTGGTTATAGATTCTAATTGTCTCTTTTGCAGAATTATTCGCGGTGAAATCCCTGCCGACATTGTTTATCGAAATGAGAATGTCGTTGCCTTTAATGACATTAACCCGCAAGCGCCAACTCATGTTCTCATCATTCCTACTCTGCATGTTGAAGCTGCGGCTGCGCTGGCTCAAAGCTCACCAACCATACTGGCCGAACTTTTCACTGTTGCGGATCAGATCGCAACCGAGAGAGCCCTTGCTGGCTATCGAAGCGTATTTAATACTGGGGTTGAGGCAGGACAAAGCGTCTTCCACGCCCATTTGCATCTTCTTGGCGGTCGTGGACTGGCCTGGCCGCCCGGTTAAAGATAGATTTAGCCTTACATGGAGCGCACATTAATCACGATCCCTATCGCCATCCCTATGGTTGCACTCATTGGTCCCCATGATGACAACTTACGTGTAATCGAGACAGCTTTTCCTACAGTCAACATTACTGTTCGAGGAAATGAAATTACTCTTCGTGGGCCGCACAATGATTGCAAAGACATTGAAAATCTCTTTGATGAACTGTTGGTTGTTATTAGATCCGGAAATAACTTAACCGTTGATGCAGTTAATCGTTCAATTGCAATGCTCGAGAGCAAGCCAGTAGATCATCCTGCCGAGGTCTTATCACTTAATATTTTGAGTAATCGAGGTCGTACAATTCGACCTAAGACTGCAAACCAAAAGCGATATGTAGATGCAATTGACAACAACACAATAACTTTTGGAATTGGTCCTGCGGGTACTGGAAAGACTTATTTGGCGATGGCAATGGCGATTGCGGCTTTGCAAAATAAAACTGTTAATCGGATTATCTTGACGCGCCCGGCAGTTGAAGCAGGAGAGCATCTAGGGTTTCTTCCTGGGACTCTGAGCGAAAAGATAGACCCGTACTTACGTCCACTTTTCGATGCTCTTCACGACATGATTGATATAGAGACCGTACCTCGCCTGATGCAATCAGGGGTAATAGAGGTTGCACCTCTTGCATATATGCGCGGCCGATCTCTCAATGATGCCTTCATTATCTTGGATGAGGCTCAGAACACCACGCCTGAACAGATGAAGATGTTTTTGACTCGATTAGGTTTTGGTTCAAAAATGGTTATCACCGGTGATGTGACACAAATTGATCTGCCTAATGGCCAACACTCAGGCTTGCGCGTGGTCCGAGATATTTTGTCCGACATAGACGACATTGCCTTTCTGGAGTTAACGGCTGACGATGTAATTCGTCATCGCTTAATAGGTGACATCGTTAAGGCATATGAAAACTTTGATGAAGCTCGCCAATCAATTCGTCCGATTCGGCAATAAATGGCCATTGAAATTACAAATTCATCGGGTCAGTTAGTCCCTACAACCGAAGTAACTTCACTGCTTAAATTTGCGATGCGCCAATTCAATCTCAACCCTGCATGCGATTTGAGCCTCGGTTTTATTGAGGATGAGTACATGAGTGAATTACATATTAAATGGATGGATGAGCCCGGAAGTACAGATGTCCTCTCATTTCCAATGGATATGCCAGAAAAAGAGGGTGAAATCGTAACTCTAGGTGACATCATGATTAGCCCGGTTTTTGCTGCCGCTCAAGCAAAGATTGCTAACCACTCGACTGAACATGAAATATATATTTTGGCCGTTCATGGCTTGTTGCACATTATTGGATATGACCATGCTGAGCCTGATGAAGAACGAATCATGTTCGCCCTACAAGAAGCAATAGTAGAAGAGTGGAAGCAAAGTCAATGAGTCCAATCGCAATTACTAGCATCATTGTACTTTTGGCTTTCGCTGGCTTTCTCGCGGCGAGTGAGTCCGCACTCACTTCAATTTCACGAATTGTTGTAGAGGAGTTAGAAGGCAAGCGTGGTGGAGCGTTGCTACGAAAGTACAGTGACCAGCCTGCACGATACTTGAATGTAATTTTGCTGGTACGCAAACTGTGTGAACTTACTGCCACTGTATTGTTAGCCTCAATTTTATTGCGCAACTATCCATCTGCTCAAGCTATGTCGTTAACAGTATTTATAATGGTGGTTCTTTCATATGTAGTAGTAGGTGTGGGTCCACGAACGTTAGGAAAGCAGCAGCCACATAAATATGCGCGCTATGGAATAATCGTGGCTTATGGTTTGACGATTATCTTAGGTCCAGTCACTAAACTCCTTATAACCGTAGGAAATGCAATCACTCCAGGCAAGGGTTTTCGCTCCGGTCCATTTACTTCAGAGGCAGAGTTACGCGATTTAGTGGATCAGGCTCATGAGCGTGGACTAGTTGAATCAAATGAACACGAAATGATTCACTCAGTGTTTGAGCTCGGCGACACACTTGTTCGCGAATTAATGGTCCCTCGCACTGAAATGGTCTGGATTGAAAAGGATAAAACCTTACGTCAAGGTCTATCTCTCGCCTTACGCTCTGGTTTTTCTAGAATTCCGGTAGTTGGAACTGGCCCCGACAATATTATTGGAATCGTGTATGTTAAAGATTTAGCGAAGCGCGCATTGGATCATCATGAGGCTGAGCAGAGTGAAAATATTGAACAGCATATGCGCCCTGCTAACTTTATCCCAGAAATAAAGATGGCCGATGAACTCTTAAAAGAGATGCAACGCAATCAGATTCACTTAGCAGTCGTTGTCGATGAATATGGTGGCACTGCCGGAATTATTACCATTGAGGATATTATTGAAGAGATTGTTGGAGAAATCGAGGATGAGTTTGACGATGGTGAAGATCACTTCACTTGGCTTTCACCCGATAAAGCTCGCGCAAATGCGACCCTACATATAGAGGATTTGGCCGATGAATTAAAAATAGAGATTAGTGAATCTGATTACGAAGATGTGGACACTATTGGTGGGCTTATGGCACAAAAGCTTGGACGAGTTCCAATCGCTGGAAGCACAATCTCGCTTAGTGGGTGGTCTGTTACATCTGAACGCCCACTCGGTCGCCGCCGCAGAATTAGTAGCGTCTTAATTGAGCGTTTAGAGAAAGAGATTGAGGACCAGGAGTAAGCGATAGAATCGCCCAATGCGCATTGTTCGTTTTTCTCCCGGCCCCGATTCCGGTCTTGGCACTGATCCACTTTTTGGGGTTTTGGAAGATGATGGTCTTGTCCACATCATCACCGGTGATCCTATTTACTCTGGCATTCAAAAGACGGCAGCCGTAATTGCTCTCACTCAAGTACGGCTTTTAGCTCCAGTAATTCCTCGCTCTAAAGTTGTCTGTATAGGTAAGAACTACGCCGATCATGCCGCTGAAATGGGTGGCGTGGTACCAGATGAACCAATTATTTTTTTAAAGCCAAATACCTCTGTAGTCGGCCCGAACGACACAATCGTTTGGCCAGATATGTCAGAGCGCGTAGATCATGAATCCGAGCTCGCGATAGTTATAGGCCGAATATGTAAAGATGTTCCCGTTGAGCGCGTTAATGATGTAATTTTTGGTTACACAATTGCAAACGATGTTACTGCTCGCGATTTACAGAAGCGGGATGGCCAGTGGACTCGTGCAAAGGGCTTCGATACCTTCTGTCCCATTGGACCTTGGATAGACACTGAATTCATTCCAGGTACACAGGCAATTACGGCCACTGTTAATGGCGAGATTAAACAATCGGCTAACTTAAACGAGATGATCTTTAAAGTTCCAGAGATAATTAACTTTGTCTCTCGAGTCATGACCCTCTTGCCAGGAGATGTAATTTTGACTGGAACGCCTGCAGGTATTGGACCAATGATTGCTGGCGGAACTGCAACTATGAGTATTGAAGGTCTTGGCGAACTCACGAACAAAGTGAGCAGAAATTGAGCACAACAGCAGGAAAGAAAGTTAAAGTTCGATTTGCACCATCACCCACGGGAGATTTGCACGTTGGTAATATTCGAACTGCCCTGTTTGATTGGGCCTATGCTCGCCATACTGGCGGAACATTCCTTTTCCGTATTGAAGATACTGATACAACTCGCGTAACTGACGAGTACATCAACGCCGCAATAGATACGCTTAAATGGCTTGGTCTTGACTGGGATGAAGGTCCAGAAGTTGGCGGCGAAAACGGTCCATACCTACAATCCCAACGCTTAGATATTTATGCGCATTGGGCGGCAAAATTTATTGAGCAAAAAGATGCTTATTACTGTTATTGCACCCCTGAAGAGCTTGAAGCAGTACGTGAGGTCCAGCGCGCTTCGAATCAAGCACCTGGTTACAACGGGCGTTGTCGCAATTTAACCGATGAGCAAATCGCAGCTTACAAAGCCGAAGGGCGCGGAGCTGTTGTGCGAATGCGTATGCCCGAAGGTGGAACTACATTTAAGGATTTAATTCGAGGGGAGATGGCATTTGATCATAAATTTGTTCCTGACTTTGTCCTAGTTCGAGCAGATGGATCACCTTTATACACTTTGGCTGTTGCCGTTGACGATATTTTAATGAAAGTGACGCATGTTTTGCGGGGTGAGGACCTACTCTCTTCAACTCCTCGGCAGATTCGCGTCTACCAAGCGATGAATGTTCCGATAGAGGATTACCCTGTTTTTGCTCATCTTCCCTTTGTGATGGGCGCGGATAATGCGAAACTATCAAAGCGCAACGGGGAGGTATCAATCGCTTGGTATCGCGACAAGGGTTTCTTACCCGAGGCCATTTGCAATTACTTAGCCCTTCTTGGTTGGTCGCCGGGTGATGATCGTGAAGATCTAACCATGAAAGAGCTATATGAGCTTTTCACAGTTGAAAAGGTCAATAGCTCGCCAGCTAAATTTGATATGAAGAAACTCGAAGCAATAAATGGCGACAAGATTCGCGCATTGACAATTGATGAATTTCTAAAGTGGGCACTTCCTTTTCTCATTAAAAGCAAAATAATTTCAGGCACACCTGACGAGATTGCGCTCGTCAAGCGCGCACTCCCGATTATTCAAGAGCGAATTATTATGTTAAGTGAGATCCCTGCAATGCTTAAGTTTCTCTTTGTTAAAAATTTTGAAATCGAGGCAGACAGCATTTCAAAAGTAATTGATGTAGGTGCCAAGGAAGTTCTTAAGCGCTCTGTGAAAGAGTTAGAGTCAATCGATGAATGGACACATAGTGCAATCGAGGCGGTCCTTCGGGCATCACTCATTGATCAGATGGGGTTGAAGCCTCGGATAGCATTTGGTGCAGTCCGTATCGCCACAACTGGAAGCGTTATTTCTCCACCACTCTTTGAATCAATGGAGCTTCTCGGTAAAGAGGCCTCATTAGCTCGAATCTCGTCGGCATTAACACTCTAATCAATACGGTATTCTTACCGCTTGAAGTATTGGGGTATGGGGTAATTGGCAGCCCTGCTGATTCTGGTTCAGTAAGTCTAGGTTCGAGTCCTGGTACCCCAGCGCACTATGCTCTACAACGCTCTACAACTGAATATGATTTGTCCTAGTTATAAAAGATTTAAAAAAAGGCACGGCCCCGTCGTCTAGCGGCCTAGGACTCTGGCTTCTCAAGTCAGCTACGAGGGTTCGAATCCCTTCGGGGCTACGTATGGTTTCTTTGTTAAAGGTTCTTCCGGCCTTCATAGCAACTGCCTATTTATTGGCACTCGTCCCTGGCCAAACTGTTGCAATGATTTTACGCCAAGCAATAGTTGGTGGGACTAAGAGTGCGTACATGACACTTATCGGGACTAGCAGCGCACTCGTCTTTTGGGGTGCTGCATCGGCGATTGGTTTATCTCAGATTTTTGCAAAATCTCATACCGCCTACACCGTGTTGAAATTCTCTGGAGTGGCATTTTTGACTTTTTTGGCGCTACAAACGTTATGGTCGCTGCGAAAAGAGTTTGGAAAATTCGATTATGAAGGAAGTGCGGAAACGGGTCTGGGACCTGCCCTTAGATTGGGTCTCATTACTAATTTAACGAATGTTAAAGCTGCGGTTTTTGCCGTCGCATTCATTCCTGCATTTGTTCCGAGGGAGTTCAATTTAGGATGGGGGATATTCTTTCTATCTATTGTGCAAGCTCTAGTTTCGGCATCATGGTACTCATTTCTTGTGAGCATGATTGGCAGGGCTACCACTACATTAGCTAAACCTAAGGTTCGTCGGGCATTAACCGTCTTTTCTGCAGTTGGAATTCTATTTCTCGCTGCGACTCTGTTGCTTACCTCACCACGGTAGATCAACAGTGATGGCATAGAATGCGAACATGCGAGTAATTAATTCGGAGCAACTTAAATCAATTCTCGCCAATTTGCCAAGCAACCCGCGAATCATTGCATCAGGCAATTTTTCAGCTCCTAGAACGTTGTTAGCAATTGCAGACGAGGTAATTCCAGAGTTCAGACTGCATATGCTCAATGCTCACGGCGATATTCCAGATCGCGAGGGCATCATATTTGAAACCGCATTCGTTGGACCGGCAATGCGAAATCACGAACGCCTTGAATACATTCCTTCGCGCCTTTCTTTACTCCCAGTCTTAATCAGAAATTTCTATCGCCCCGATGTGGTTTTCCTCCACACCTCTCAGCAACGCTTTGATACGGTCAGTCTCGGAACTGAGGTCAATATTTTGCCTCGATCGATCGAAACCGCACGTGCACATGGTGGACTTGTCATAGCCCAATCAAACAAGCAGATGCCATATACCTATGGGGATGCTCAGATTTACGATAGTGAGATCGATTATCTTGTAGAAGTCGACGAACCTTTGCAAGAAAAACCGTCAGCGCCCATTAGCGATATTCATGCACAAATCGGAAGTCGTATAGCTAGTTTGATTGAAGACAATTCAACGTTGCAGTTAGGTATCGGGGGAGTACCTGATGCGGTTCTCATGGCACTCAAAGCACGTAAAGGTTTGCGAATTTGGACAGAAATGTTTTCTGATGGCGTCCTTGAACTAAGCCGAGCCGGCACTCTCGATGAAGAGATTCTTATTACCGCCTCATTTATTTTTGGTACTAGTGAGTTGTATCAGTGGCTTGATTTGAACAAAAAAGTACGAATGCTTCGAACTGAACGCACTAATGATCCATCTCAAATTGCTCGCCAGGCGAAAATGACGTCCATCAATAGTGCCCTTGAAGTTGATTTATTTGATCAAGCCAACGCTAGTTATGTACGAGGAAAAATTTACAGCGGCTTTGGTGGCTCGACTGATTTCATTGTAGGAGCACTTCATAGTCGAGGTGGTCAGTCCTTCGTAGCTCTTCCATCATGGCATCCCAAAGCCGATGTATCCACGATTGTGCCGCGTTTGCAGAGCAATATCACGCACTTTCAGCACTCATATGTAGTAACAGAACAAGGCGTGGCCGCTTGCTTTGGTCATTCACAGACAGATCAAGCTATAAATATCATTCACAACGCCGCACATCCTCGCGTTCGAGAAGAGTTAGTTGCAAAAGCTGCCGAGTTCGGTTTGCTTTAGCCGATACGCTCTAATGGTTGAGGAGTTCGCTATTGCTTCTCTCTTTGCTCTCGATGCACTAGAGGGTTAATCTAAGATAACTTCAACGCACTAATTAGAGACTAAGGAGCGATTATGGCCACGGTTAAGAAGGCAGTTGCAAAGAAAATTGCCGAACCAGTTTCTGTTAAACCGCAACCAGGTGTTGATTGGCGCTCACTCTATCTCTATGCAGTCTGTCTAATAACTCTACTTGTGGTTCTATTTTCAACTGTGGCATTTATCAATGGCGCCATGAATGCGATTTTTCCTGATCCGGGTTATGTTGATTTATATTCAACTCCTAAACCAAGCGCTCCTGCATTAGCTACTCAAGAGGCTCACAATCAGCGCCAGGCAATTAAAGGCATGTTTAAATCATTGACTACAGTAGCTATTGCTGGGCCACTGTATCTCTACCATTGGAGAGAGGCGAAAAAAGCTAGTTAACCGATTAGTTCGCGGTTGCGCTTAATCTCTCGATCGTGTTTGCATGGGCGATTTTCATGTGACTCGTAACATGGATCGCACAGCAAAACCAATTGATGACACTCGGCTTTTTGGCAGTTTCTGAACTCTTTTGTCGGTCCATTGCAATGTGCGCATTGGCCAATTAACTTAGTGTGATCACTGAAATCAATAGTTAAACGATCGTCAAAAGTATAGAGCGAGCCTTCCCATAACCCGTCATCCCCAAAAGCATTGCCATAGCGAACGATTCCGCCCTTAATTTGATATACCTCTTTGAATCCGCGGTTTTTCATTACAACAGATAAAATCTCACATCGAATCCCGCCAGTACAATAAGTTACGACTGGTTTATCTTTCATGTGGTCATACTTGCCGCTTTCAATCTCGGCTACAAAATCATGCGATGTGGTGATGTCAGGTATAACGGCATTTTTAAACTTTCCAATTTTGGCCTCAAAAGCATTTCTGCCATCAAAGAAAAATACATCGTCGCCGCGTTCTTCGACCAGCTTATTGACCTCTTCTGGTCGAAGATGGACACCTCCGCCAATGACGCCATTCTCATCAACTTTGACTTCACCGGGATTACCAAATGCAACGAGCTCATCTTTAACTTTAATCTTTAGCTTTGGAAAATCATTTCCCGTACCCTCTGACCATTTGAAATCAATCTTTTTAAACCCTGGATATTGGCGTGTGTTCTTAATGTATTTTTTAATGTCATCCATATTGCCGCCGAGTGTGCCGTTAATTCCATGGGGGGAGATGAGAATTCGTCCCTTGATATTGAGGGATTCGCACAAAGTTTTCTGCCATAACTTTATGGCTTGTGGATCTGCAATTGGCGCAAAGCCATAGTAAAGAATTACTTTATTAAAGTTCATTGCGTTTAAGCCCTTTCCAATAGCAATAACGGTGTTAATTCATGTGGCTCAATCTCTTGTGGCCACTCGGGATGTGCGCGACCAATTCCAGCTGCGATTACAAAGGAGGCACGTTCTTGCGCAGAATCACCACCATGTCCGCCCACTTCTAGATGTCCATGATCAGTAGTAATAACTACCAACCATGGCTCTTGCGAACTTGCACGGATATTAACCGCTTTAATGAGATTCTCCACGTAACCGTCGATTCGTGCTATTGCGCCATTGTATTCTTGGCCAATTGAGCCAAAGGCGTGACCCGCTTCATCAACGCCACAGAAATAAACAAAAGAAACATCGGGGCCATGGTTCTCGATGGCATATAGCGCAGCTGATTGAATTTCAGAGTCGATTACGGTGTAGCCGTAGGTTTCACCATCGCGAGCTATCACACGATGTTGATATGCCTTTTGCTGCTCCCGTCTTTCATGAATAACTGGGCCATGGCCAGCTGGGTCGACTAATGGCGGCCAACCAGCGGCAGCGAAAGTAGTCGTGCTTTGATCTTGATAGTAAGCAAGGGAGAGAAGGTCTGGGCGGTGCAACAACTTATGACCGCTAAATGAGTTATCTCGCACGCCATGTTGTTCATGGGTCGAACCTGTTAAAAGTGTGGACCAACTCGGTCCTGACCACGTTGGTACTTGCATCGTTAACTCGGCAAAAAATGCCGATTTTTTTAAGTCAGCGATCGTTGGCGAGCTTTCGAGGGCGCTAACTAAGTTTAGGCCATCGATTCCAATAACAAGGATTTTGCTCTTCATTTATGCAAGTGCGGCAGCAATTGCTGCCGTATGTGCAGGTGATGAGCCACAGCAAGAGCCAACAATATTGACACCCATGGCCTTCATCTTGGCCGCATACTTTGCCATCTCTTCAGGGGTTCCATCATAAATAAACTCATCACCTTGAAGCTTTGGTAGACCTGCATTCGATTGCGTAATAATGAAAACTCCATCTGGGCGAGCGTTAACCATTTCTTGCGCAATAACTTGCATCTCATCGGTACCACGCCCACAGTTGGCACCAATAATGCGTACTCCTAATGCCGCTAAGTGGGTAACCGCTATTCCTGGCTTTACACCCATCATCGTACGAAGATTTGTATCAAAACTCATGGTCGCAATAATTGGCAAGCCGGGTGCAACTTCTTTAGCCGCATTTACCGCGGCTTCGACTTCACCTAGATCAGACATTGTTTCAATAAGGATTGCATCGACACCGCCGGCAACTAAGCCACGAATCTGTTCAGCAAATAAAGTCTGACCACTCTCAAGGGTCATTGTGCCCATAGGCTCCATCAAATCCCCAGATGGCCCTATATCGCCCATGACAAAACAACCAGGATGGCGATTGGCCACTGTGCGTGCAATTTCTGCGCCTACCTTATTCAGTTCAAAGACACGATCTTCAAGACCGTGCATCGCAAGGCGGCCATGAGTGCCGCCGAAAGTGTTCGTGGTGATAAAGCGCGCACCCGCTGCTGCATATGCCTCTAGCACAGCTTCGATCTCATCCGGTTTTTCAACGTTCCATAATTCAGGAGCTCCACCATCGGTTAATCCACGATCTTGCAACATTGTTCCCATTGCACCGTCAGATGCAAGTGTTTCCCTTTCAATGGCTTCGTAGATTGCCGACATTATTGTCCTCCCATAGTTTTTAGTAGTGCTTCCAATTTTCGTTCGCTCAATTCAATCTCTAACTCTTCGGCAATCTTGGTCGCCAAAATATCAGGGCTCTCATCCGCCTCAATCCATGGGTCACGGCTCCAGCCGGCGGTATAAGCGTCGGCATCGATTTCGCCAAGGCGCATGGCCGCTTCATCAATCGCCTCTTGAAAGCGCGAAGCCAACATCACCTTGATAGTGGTTTCGCCCTCACGAGCAATGACCATAGAGGGAATTTCACGCCACCGCATTATTTGATATTGACTCATGGAGTTAATTCTATAGGGCGAAATCTTGGGCATAAAGCGTGGAAAGAAGTACGCTAGAACCATGGTTGACCTCCACTCTATTGATATTTGGCAACAACTCTCCGTCATCATCGATGCTTCAATTGCAGCATTTCTAGGATCGCTCATCGGGTGGGAGCGTGACCGCGCAGGCAAATCGGCAGGCCCGCGAACTATGGCGCTTGTTGGTTCTGCCTCGGCAGCAATTGTTGCTATTGGCGCGGTTATTGGTGCCGCTTCAAATTTTGGCGACCCTACGAGAGCACTTCATGCAATCATCACCGGAATTGGATTCCTCGGTGCAGGCTTAATTTTCACCGATAAACGTTCAGCAGGAATTCAAGGTGTGACAACTGCAGCCACTGTTTTTTCAACCGCCGCAGTTGGCGTGGCAGTTGGCCTTGGATTTCAGATTACAGGTGCCGGATTAACGTTAATCATTTTAATTATTTTGCGCTCAACGCACGTGATTGAGAAATCCACGAACCGCCTTAGTTAGCGTTTATTAATCTTTAACACGACATTTCGATCGGATGGCCGCCCGCACCACCAGTCAACGTCGTGCGTTGCACCTAGCTCGGCTCTCTTCTGCCAAATGTTCGCACTGAGCGCTCTGGAAAGTGCCGCTATCTCAACTGGGTCAGTTGCAGTGCCGTATTCAGTACCACCTAAATGATCAACGACGCTAAGCCCAAAATACACGTCTCCCAAAGCATCGCGAACTATTTCAATCGTACGTGATTGTTGTGGCCAGTCGGCATGCGACGCTGTTTCAATTTGCCAGAAACCACGCACCTCTTCCTCGGGTCCAATCCACTTAATGTGATGGCGATGCTCGTGACCGGCAATCCACGCAATTACAGATGGATATTTGAGAAGCATTTCCTCAATCTCTTCAACGCACACTCGTTTGCCGATTGGTGCATAGCTATTAAACATCTTGCTGAGTGGATGATGAGATGCAAGTATTACAGGTCTATCTGACGAAGCAACTTGACTTTCTAGCCACTCGAACTGTTCGACATCAAGGGAGCCTTGCCATCCACCGAATTGATTGACACTGTCAATCACGATTAGTTTTACTGCGCCGATATGACGTGCGTAATACATGTGTTTCTTATCAACATTTTCTTGAGTAAATCCATGACCTATAGGAAGACCTGGAGAAGCCAGATGCATTGCAGCAAATTCACCGCGCTCAACGGCGCGTCTTTCGATATCTGCGCTTACAGTTACGAACGGTGCATCAAAGGCATCTGGATAACTAGCAGGGCCTATCTCTTGAAAACTTGCTAGGACTTCGGCAAGAGTTACATTCGAAGGTAATCCCGTGTATCGCTTATCACCAATCATCTCTGCATTAACTGCTGGGGTAGGCGCAACGGTGCCTTGCAAAAGTGCATCATGATTTCCATGAACCGCAAACCATGGAAACTTCAAGCCAGTGGCTTTAAAGGGTTTTCTGCATGAGTTTAAAAGATATGGAACAATGGGGTAACCATATTTTGCGCGCGCATCATCGTCTTCTTTTCCGTCAGGAGTGCCATGAGGATGCCAATAGCGAGTGTCGTAATAATCAACACCCTCATCGATGACACCTTCGTAAATCTCATGATTTCCAGAGTCCGGCCTAAAATCTAAGCCATCTAAAAGCGCTAAGTACCAACTTACTTCATTGAACTGAGCATTATCTGTTGTATCGCCAGTAATGATGGCTGCATCTATCGCATGGCCAGAGAGCGGTCCGGTAGTAATTTCGTTGAGTGATTGAATCATCGCTTCAACAACATGCGGGGATAACATTGAATGTGGGCGATAGGTTCCGATTGTGCCAACTTTTTCGCGGATAGGACTATCGGGATCGGCCCATCGATCTAGATATTCAGGGCGAGTTGGCGATTGAGCATCACATACGTGTAAATCAGAGAGATGATGCATGAGCAGCAAAGGCGTGCTTGCCTGCGGAAAGGCATGTCCCATGTGTTTTTCCTCTGTAACTTCCACGATATCGCGCCATCCAAGGGCATTAGGTTCACTGTGTCCAAAAGCCATAGTCGGTATCCTAGCCACATGCAATCCAAAAGTACGAGCGTCATAGTCTTGACCGGCGGAACTAGCCAACGTTTTGGCTCAGATAAATCTCGGGCATTAATCGAGGGAGTAAGTTTTATCGCCCGAATTCTGGCAGCGATTCCATCTGAATGCGAAACAATTATTGTTGGAGAAGATCCAAATATTGTTGGTGCACGTTATCGAGTCACGCAGGAGTTCCCAATCGGCGGCGGTCCTGTTGCTGGATTTAAAGCCGGACTTGAAATATGTGAAAGTGAAATCGTTGCACTTATTGCAACGGATATGCCTTTCGCACTAACTCGGACTCTCAATCTCATCAACTCAATGACACCTCATGATGATGCCGTGATGTATGTAGATGCAGAGGGTTTTCCACAGCCACTGGCTGCAATTTACCGAGTTGAAGCAGTTGAGCGCGCATTAGCTCTTATGGGAGATGCCCAAGGACATTCCATGCGCACTCTATTGTCGAATCTGAATGCCCGTGAGATAGCTATGAGTAAAGAAGTTGCACAAGCGCTCATTGATATTGATACTCCAGAAGATCTCGAGCGTGCAATTGCTACTGCTAAACACATCCAGGATGATGTGCAGTTATGAGCGCACTTATTGAAGGCAGCTGGGATGCCGCCCGCATAATCGCAGCCGATTCTTTTGGGGCATTAAGTGATGAGTTAATGGAAGTTCGTCATGGTCTCGCCAGAACTCTTTCGAGAGACGTACATGCGCTCTGCGATTTACCAACGTATGCAACATCGGCAATGGACGGATATGCGGTTGCAGGACGCGGTCCATGGAAAATTATCGGCGAGATAAAGGCTGGCCTTCCCATGAAGGATGAGCTGCCATACGGTTGTGCAGTTGGTATTGCTACAGGCGCAGTGATTCCAACTGGCACATTCGGAGTCGTTCGGTGGGAAGTTGCACAAGTAGATGGAGATGTTCTTGAAGGTGAAGTATTTGAAAATCAGGATATTCGCCCTGCAGCTCATGAATGCAACTCTGGAGAATTGATTGCCTTTGCAGGATCCGAATTAAATCCTGGAACTATTGGTCTGCTGTCGGCAGCTGGTTTAGATGAGATTCATGTGACTAGGCGGCCGCACGTTGCGCTTCTTCTATTTGGTGATGAAATTCAACATAGCGGCGTACCCAGTGATGGATTAGTTCGAGATGCATTAGGTCCCCAGTTACCAGGTTGGTTGGAGAAGATGGGCTGCGAGGTTATTAGCACCCACTTTATTTCTGATGAAATATCACACGTAGTCCAAGCCCTCAATCAAGCATGCGCACGTGCCGACATCGTCATTACGACTGGGGGCACCGCTCAAGGCCCACGCGATTTTCTCCATGAAGCTTTGCACCAGCTGCAGGCGCAGATTCTTGTAGATACCGTGGCAGTACGCCCAGGCCATCCAATGTTGTTAGCTCGCATCAATAAGACTGCACTATTGGGACTACCCGGGAATCCTCAATCAGCCATAGTGGCTTTGATGTCACTCGGTGCTCCAGTAATTGAATCAATGCTCGGTCGAACTCCCAAACAGCTCCCAACCATTTTAACTAGGAATGAATTAACTGCACCTAAAGATTCCACGCGTGTGATAATCGGGAATATTGTCGATGGCCAGTTTGAAGTCGGCCAGTATTTAGGATCTGCGATGTTGCGTGGTTTAGCGCATGCAACTGGATTTGCCGTGGTCACAAAAGAGTTAACACCTGCAGGAGATCCTGTCCGTTGGCTATCGCTGCCTTGAGGAAATAGAGTTAACTATATGAGCGATGGTTTAACCCATTTAAATAAGGCTGGAGAGGCCAATATGGTCGATGTTACTGGCCGCGATATTACAGTTCGGACTGCATACACATCCGCCACAGTTAATCTATCCGCACATGTAGTGGCACTCCTACGAGATGGTGCAACACCTAAAGGTGATGTACTTACGACGGCTCGCATAGCGGGAATTATGGCCGCAAAGAAAACAAGTGAATTGATTCCACTCACACATCCAATTGCAATCAATAAAATAAATATTGATTTAGCCATCATTGATTCTGGAGTTGCTATTAAAGGAGAAGTAATTACTTCGGATCGCACAGGGGTCGAGATGGAGGCGTTAACTGCGGTGAGCGTTGCTGCTTTAACCATAATCGATATGGTGAAAGCGTTGGATCCACATGCAAGCATTACCGATTTACAGGTAGATTCAAAGTCAGGCGGTAAGAATGGTGACTGGACACGCTCGTGAATAAGCGAAGTGCATGCGTCATTACAGCTAGTAACCGGGCGTCCCAAGCTCTTTATGAAGATGTAAGTGGTGAAGTGCTTCGATATGGATTAATCACGCTGGGATATGAAGTAAGTAAACCAGTCATAGTGGCCGATGATGTCGAAGCAATCTCAGCGCAGATTTTGGAAGCACTGGCTAAAAAAACTCGTTTAATAGTTACGACAGGTGGCACAGGAGTTTCACCAACTGATGTCACCCCAGAGGCCACTGCAGTATTCATTGAGAAATCTATTCCAGGTTTTTCTGAAGCTATGCGTGCATATTCTAGAGAAAGAGTACCAACATCTGATTTAACTCGGGGTTTAACTGGAACTAATGGCACGTCATTAATAATTAATCTGCCAGGTTCTCCGGGTGCGGTACGTGACGGCTTAGTAATAATTGAGCGGCTAGCAGGACATATATTAGATCAACTCGATGGTAGGGACCACTGATGTCAGAGGTAATGCGCGCAGATGTTACGACGCAAATTATTGAGGTTGAGCAGCTTGCCGCACTGGTTAGAGATGAACGCGCTGGCGCAGTTGTGGTTTTCAGTGGAGATGTGCGAAATCATGATGGAGGCAAGGAGGTTTTAACGTTGACATATGAAATTCATCCAACTGCCAACGATCAAATTGCGCTAATTACACATGTATTACTTAGGCAGCGCGATGTAACAAAAGTAGCGCTTTCGCACAGATACGGTGAAATAGCAATTGGAGAAACCGCCTTTGCCGTTGCAGTTTCGGCCGAACATAGAGAAGCGGCTTTTGAAACCTGCTCGGCCATAGTCGATGAGATTAAAGCTAAATTACCTATTTGGAAGCATCAACGCTTTTCCGATGGAACCGACGAGTGGGTCAATACGGCTTAGTTAGCCACCGGCAAAACGTGGAAGCACATCAATAACGCTTCCGTCATGTACAACAAAATTTTGATCATGCACAGCAACTGAGTCAAGTAAAAAACTACACTGTTCAATAACGTGGGCCAGAGCGGGCTGAGTTCGACAGAGCTCGCTGATAATCTCTTGGAATTGCCCGCTGGGACAAAACATCTGATCGACGCCTGCGGCAGCACGAGCGGCGGCAAAGAATCTAATTTCTACCCCATTATCCATTTCCCCATTGTATGGTTAAGCCATGCTTGAATACTTCCTAATATTTGCGGTCGGCATTTTAGTTGGCGGAATTAATGGAATGGCAGGCGGAGCATCGGTCATCTCATATCCTGTTTTGCTTGCAACTGGAATGTCACCTGTGAGCGCGGCAATTTCGAACGCTCTTGGGGTTACTCCCGCAAATTTCTTTGCACTCATTGCCGTGCGACACCAAATGCGTGCCTACTTTCGGCAATACAAGACGTTAATACTCATTTCAATTACCGGTTCGACTATCGGAGCCGTGGCTCTATTGACGGTCCCTCCAGGCGTATTTGAAAAGATGGTGCCCTTTCTCCTTCTTTTTGCAAGCCTCTCCTTTTTAATTAAGGCTAAACCCGATAGAGGAGCACGGCACGGGCAAGTAGAAAAAATTGGAATTTTTGGAAGTGGGCTATATTGCGGATACTTTGGGCCTGGTCAAGGTGTCATGGTTATCGCCGTCCTTGCTCGAGATATTCGGCGCAATCCCAAAAGCTTAAATACAGCAAAGAACCTCATCGTTGGGTGGACCTCACTTATCTCCAACCTCATCTTTATCTTTAGTGGCCGGGCCGTCTGGCCGGTCGTTCTTGCTCTCGTACTAGGCTCAAGTATTGGTGGCACGATCGGTGGTCGATGGGCTGCACGCATGCCTGTCTTTGTCTACCGTACCTTGATCTTGGGCGTAGGTTTCACCGCCTCAGCCTGGTTATTTCAGAAGTACTACATCGGATAGTTCTCGCTGGTGTATCAATCTGCATATGACTGATATATCATCAACCCTATGGGTCAGGCTATACACATCCTCTCAAGAGCGAGCAGCTCACTTTCAGAGGAGGCCTATAGCCGAATTCGCTCAATGATCATCACGCTGGAACTACTTCCTGGATCGCTTCTTAATGAGAGTGAATTAATGGTAAAACTTGGCTTTGGTCGTACGCCGATTCGTGAAGCCCTTCGATCTTTAGCTAATGAAAAGTTAGTGGAGGTCTATCCTCGCCGTGGAATGTTTGTCTCCACGGTTGATGTGCAAAATCTCTCAGCGCTCTCTGAAATCCGTGCAGTCCTTGAAATTAAAGCTGCTGAACTCGCCGCCGAGCGATCTACGTTAGCTGATCGTGCAGTTACTACAGCTCTCATCGCCGAAATAAAGGCCATTAGAGGCGATGTAAATATGGCAACATTAATCGGTCTAGATCAGCGTATTCATCATCACATCTATCAATGTGCACACAACGAATTTTTAGCGACTGCATTAGATAATTACTACGCACATGCCCTGCGAATCTGGTTCTTAGCCCTTGATCGAGTCACAGGTTTAGCTGAAGCGATTATAGAGCACAGTGCTTTGCTTGAGGCAATCTCAAAGAGTGATTCGATTGCTGCCGGTAAAGCAATGCGCAGTCACGTCGAAGGTTTTGAAGCATCAATTCGTAAATCTTTATAACCCACCACTAAAAAGAACGAGGATAAGCGATATGAGCAAGTTACCTGAAAAAGCAAAGTGCGTCGTTATCGGCGCGGGTATTGTCGGCAACGGAATGGTCTATCACTTAGCAAAATTAGGGTGGAAAGATATTGTTCAGATTGATAAAGGGCCATTACCAAACCCTGGCGGATCAACTGGGCATGCCTCTAACTTTATTTTTCCTGTCGATCACTCAAAAGAGATGACTGCGATTACCGCTGAGAGTATGCGCCAATATAAAGAGTGGGGAACTTTCACTGAAACAGGTGGAATTGAAGTGGCACGCACACCAGAGCGAATGCAAGAGTTGGCCCGTCGCATTACTTCAGCTAAATCGTGGGGAATAGATGGTGGTCAAATTCTTACACCTGCTGAAGTTAAGACCCTAGTTCCATATATTGATGAAAGCATTATCCTGGGTGGATATTATCAACCATCAGTTGGTGTTGTAGACTCACTTCGCACCGGTACTTTGATGCGCGAGCATGCAATTGAAAGCGGTGCAGCACAATCCTTTGCAAATATTGAAGTTTTAGATATCACAGTTGAGAATGGGCATGTCACGGGAGTTGTCACCGATCAGGGGACAATTGCCGCAGAGTATGTTGTAATCGCCACTGGTTGTTGGTCACCGAAGCTTGCTGCGATGGCAGGTGCGCATATTCCACTGACTCCAGCAGTCCACCAGATGAAAGATATTGGACCAGTTCCATTTTTCAAAGATACAAAAGGTGATATTGAATGGCCAATTGTGCGCGACATGGATGTTTTTATGTACGAGCGTCAACATGGTACGGGTCTTGAAATTGGTTCATATGCTCACCGACCAATTCTCTACACGCCAGAGGACCTGCCATCAAATGCAACGGCAGCACTTTCACCAACTGAGTTTGCTTTCACTCAAGCAGACTTTGATATTCAAGATGAACATGCCTATGAATTAATGCCATCAATTGTCGGCGATGAAAATGTTCGCGAAAAGTATGCCATCAATGGAATTCTCTCTTATACGCCAGATGGAATGCCAATACTTGGTGAGACGCCGGAAGTTAAAGGTCTATGGTCAGTTGCGGCAGTATGGATAAAGGAAGGTCCGGGAACTTCTAAATCAGTAGCTGAATGGATGGTTCTTGGGGATTCAGAGATAGATCTGCACTCGTCAAATATCGCACGTTTTCATGATCACCAAAAAGCTGAATATCATATTAAGTCGCGAGTGGATGAAAGTTTTAACAAGACTTACGGAATTGTGCACCCACTTGAGCAGTACTCATCTAATCGTAATGTTCGACTCTCACCGTTTTATGCCGCCGAAAAAGAGCTCGGTGCAGTTTTTTATGAAACCGCTGGATGGGAGCGTCCATTTTGGTATGAATCCAATAAAGGACTTGTTGAAAAATTTGGAGACAAAACCATGCCGCGTACCTCTGAGTGGGAGTCACGTTGGTGGTCGCCAATTATCAATGCCGAGCACCTACAAATGCGCGAGACTGCTGGCATAGTTGATCTTTCGGCTTTTGCAATCTTTGATGTTACTGGTCCAGGCGCACTTGCCGTAGTTCAGAAGGCAGCGTTACGTCAGATGGATGTTGCAATTGGCCGCGTTGTCTATACACCGGTACTTGGCCAGAATGGTGGCTTCAAATCAGATTTAACGATCATGCGATTGGATACCAATCACTTCCGTGTCGTTACGGGTGGTGCACATGGAATGGCCGACAAGAAATGGTTTAGTGATTTGCTACCGGCAGATGGCTCGGCGCAAATTTTCGACTTAACATCGAGTTATACAACTGTTGGCGTATGGGGTCCCAAAGCGCGTGAGATTATCCAAGCGATTACGAAGACCGACATGGGCAAGGATTCATTTAAATTTAGTACTTGCAAAGTAATCGAAGTTGGTCCACTGCGCGTTCTAGCATCACGCATCTCCTATGTTGGAGATCTTGGTTGGGAGTTTTATGTTCCAATTGAGCAAGGCGCGAAGTTGTGGGAAATGTTATGGGAAAGTGGAAAGAAGCACGAAATGGTCCCAGTTGGAATTGGTGTCTATGGCACAACGGGTCGACTAGAAAAATGTTATAGAGCCTATGGTCCAGAACTTGAAACTGAGTACACGGTGGTCGAAGCTGGAATGCAATCACCTAAGTTGAAAGATGCTGATTTCATCGGAAAAGCTGCGCACGTTAAGCACCGAAGTGAAAAACCGATAGCGATGCTCTGTACATTGTTTGTTGATGACCACACTTCATCAACTGGTGAAAAGAGATACATGATGGGTAATGAACCAATCCTTACTCTCGATAAGGCACCGATTGTTGATTCACTCGGTCGCCGCTCTTATGTAACCAGCGCAGGATCTGCTCCTTCACTTGGCAAACACATCTTGATGTCATACCTACCAACTGAGCTTGCAGTTGTCGGCAATAAATTTCTCGTTGAATACTTGGGAGAGCACTACCCATGTTCGGTTACAGAAGTAGGCGCTACGCCTGTATTTGATGCATCAAATGAAAGGATTATGGCGTAATGGATGTGTTGGTCTGCCTGAAGCGCGTTCCACTAGCAGGTGGAACTTTAATTCTGACTCCGGATTCCAGAGATATCGAAACCAAACACTTGGGCTTTGGAATTTCTCCTCATGAGGAAAATGCTGTTGAAGCCGGTGTGCAGTTAGTTGAGCAAATGGGTGGAACACTTACATTGCTAACCCTCGGACCAAGTGAGGCCGAAGAACAACTTCGATCACAGTTGGCAATCGGTGCTACTCGGGCCGTACTTATTGAAACTGACGGACAGGAGTGGGATCCTCAAGGAACTGCTACAGCATTGGTCGATGCTATAAATGCTGAGGAGACAAAGTTTGACTTGATTATTTTTGGTGCTGAATCGGCCGATAGTGCGGGCTACCAAATTCATATTCGAGTTGCCCATGCACTTAACCGTCCGGTAGTTACAAATGTAAAATCGATGAAAGTTGAAAATGGTGTTGCCAGTTGTGAGCGCGTTGTAGCAAATGGTCGTGAACATTATGAAGCGCCGTTGCCGGCAATTGTGACTGTTCGTGATGGTCTCAATATTCCGCGATACCCATCAGTGCCGGGGCGTATGCAGGCACGGAAGAAAATCGTCGATATGAAAAAAGCTGAACCTAGAGTTCCACGCCTTGAGAAAGTAACACTTGCCCTTGCGCCGTCAAAAGATAAAGGCGCAGAGATCTTAGGTAAAGGTACAGAGGCTGTTCCGGCATTAGTTGACGTGTTAAAGCAGATTGGAGCAATTTAGTGATTCTTGTTCTCATTGATCATGATCGTGGAGAAATTGATCCGATATCGCTGCGAGCACTTACTGCCGCACGTAAGTTGGGCCATGAGTTAGAGGCTGTTGTTATAGGAAATGAGGGCGCTGCACTTGCTGGAATCGTGGGTGAATATGGCGTGAAAATATTGAACGTTGCAACGCACAGTGCAATTACCGATTACACACCCATGGCATCAGGTCGAGCAATAAAGGAGTTGGTTGAAAAACTTAAGCCCGTTGCAGTTTTAGCTGGAGGCACTCCCCGTGGAAATGAACAACTTGCTCATGTTGCGGCATTTTTGGATATTCCAATGGCTGCCGAGTGCTCTGAAATAACTTTGGGATCACCACATCATGTACTTCGTGCGCGTTGGGCTGGCAACCTTATTGAATCAGCACTCGTTCACTCTGACTTATTAGTTGCAACTGTTCTTGGTTTTTCAGTTGAACCTGAACCTGTTGGAGGTCCTGCTGCAACGCTTTCAACTTTTGAACCTTCGCTAGAGCCAGCAGATACTGTAGTAAAAATTCTGAGCCGTGATTCTGGTGAGTCCAAAGGCGGCATTACCCTCAATGATGCAAAAATTATTGTTTCGGGGGGTAGGGGAGTTGGTGGCGCTGATGGTTTCGGAAACTTAGAAGAGTTGGCAACGCTCCTTGGCGGAGCGGTTGGTTGTTCTCGCGTGGTAACAAGTTCCGGCTGGCGCCCACATGCCGAACAAGTGGGTCAAACTGGCACCAAAGTAGCACCTGATCTATATATTGCCGCAGGAATTTCTGGAGCGATGCAACACATTGCTGGTATGAAAAATAGTAAGACGATAGTTGTCATTAATACTGATCCAGAGGCTCCGATTTTACGTTATGCCGATTACGCGATTATCGGTGATCTACACCAAATAATACCTGCGCTCACTAGCGCCATACGTCAGGCTAAGGGATAAATAATGTCAGATATCGAAATCGCACAAGCTGCAACGATGAAAACAGTCAACGAGATTGGGGCATCCCTAGGTATTGATGTTGAAAATCTTGAGGCATATGGAAAATACAAGGCCAAAGTAAATTTGAGGTATTTAACTTCACTTCCAGAGCGAAAAGATTCGAAATTAATTCTTGTAACTGCTATTAGTCCGACACCTGCGGGTGAAGGAAAGACGACCACGACAGTTGGCTTAGGAGATGCGTTACGCCATATAGGCAAAAACGCAATGATTGCATTGCGAGAGCCATCTCTAGGTCCAGTTTTTGGTATGAAGGGCGGCGCAGCTGGAGGAGGATATGCCCAAGTTGTTCCAATGGAGGACATAAATCTGCACTTCACTGGTGATTTTAATGCCATTGCTTTAGCAAATAATTTGCTTGCCGCACTTATCGATAATCATATTCACCATGGAAATGAGTTAGCGATTGATATCCGCCGAGTCACATGGAAGCGAGTTGTCGACATGAATGATCGTGCTCTACGTGAGATCATTCAATCTATCGGTGGTGTTGGGAATGGCTATCCACGCAGCGATGGTTTTGACATCGTCGTCGCCTCTGAAATCATGGCAATATTCTGTCTTGCAACCTCAATTGAAGATTTAAAAGAGAAGATTGGTAAAATCGTTGTTGGCTACAAGCGAGATAAAACTCCAGTGCTCGCCTGCGAGCTCAACGCACAAGGTGCGATGACTGTAATCTTGAAAGATGCCTTCCAGCCTAATTTAGTTCAAACACTAGAAAATACTCCTGCATTTATTCATGGTGGACCTTTTGCAAATATCGCTCATGGATGCAATTCGGTTGTTGCAACGACTTCTGCAATGAAGCTGGCCGACTATGTTGTAACTGAAGCTGGTTTTGGTGCAGACCTAGGAGCTGAAAAGTTCATTGATATAAAGTGTCGAAAATCAGGTCTGCGTCCATCGGCCTGCGTTCTCGTTGCTACAGTCCGTGCAATCAAGTATCACGGTGGGGCTGATCTAAAGACAATCACCGAAGAGAACCTAGGGGCACTTGAAGCTGGGATAGTTAACTTAGAGCGCCATATCCATAACATAAAGGATGTTTATAACTTACCGCTTGTAGTTTCAATAAATAACTTTACGAGCGATACTCAGGCTGAGATCGATCTTCTTCGGTCACGCGTAGAGGCTTTAGGAGTCAAAATCGTTCTTGCAACTCACTGGGCAGATGGCGGCGCTGGGGCAACTGAATTAGCTCATGCCGTAGTTGAGCTCTGTGAGCAACCAAACACAATGAGTTTTGTCTATGAAGATGAAATGAGTTTATGGGAGAAGATAACTGCCGTTGCTACAAAGATTTACGGGGCTAAAGAAGTTACTGCCGATGCGAAAGTTCGCCTGAAGTTAAAGGAGCTCGAAGCCGCTGGATATGGACATTTCCCTATCTGTGTAGCTAAAACTCAGTACTCCTTTAGTACCGATGCTGCACTGCGCGGAGCGCCAAGTGGTCATTCACTCAACATTCGCGAGGTAAAACTTTCAGCCGGAGCCGAGTTCATCGTGATGATCTGTGGTGAGATTATGACTATGCCAGGTCTACCTAAACTGCCTGCGGCAGAGCGCATTGATTATATTGATGGAAAGGTCGTAGGTTTGTTCTAATGAAGTATTCGCCATGGTCACGCAATGCAGCACTAGCTCTACTTGCGACCCTGCGCGAAGAAAAAGGCGCAGTACTGATGGCCCTGCAGTTATTACAGAAAGAGTTTGGTTATGTCGATAAGTCAGCGGTAGAGCTTATTGCTAACTTCTTCAATCAATCACGGGCCGATGTGCATGGTGTCTTAACTTTCTATCATGATCTGAGCACTACGCCGCCAACGGAGCACCAAATCTCTATCTGTGTAGCCGAAGCCTGCCAAGCCGTTGGTGCGCGAGAGTTAGAGCGCGAAGTAATGGGAAAATTTAGCGCAGAAACTAGGCAGAGTTACTGTTTTGGTAACTGTGCACTTGGACCTGCAGCCATGGTGGATGGAAAAATTATCGGGCGAGCAACTCTTGAAAAGATTGAGCAGGCGCGTCGATGAGAGTTTTTGTCCCAGGCGATAGCGCGGCGGTATCTGTTGGCGCAGATCTAGTCGCGGCGCACATTGCAAAGAACCTGCCAAGCGTTGAGATTGTCCGAAATGGTTCTCGTGGGGCACTCTGGCTAGAAACTCTGGTCGAAGTGGAAACCCCAACTGGAAGAATCGCTTACGGACCTACCAATCCTGCAGATGTGCAATCTCTCGTGGATGCAGATTTTCTACATGGTGGTGCACACCGTTTATCACTTGGTATGAGTGATGAGATTGAATGGTTGGCATCGCAAGATCGAGTCACTTTTGCACGAGTCGGGATTATCGATCCGCTCTCGTTAGATGAGTATCGTGAACATGGTGGGTTGGTTGGCTTGCGTAAAGCACTTGACTTCACGAGTGAATCAATCATTGACGAGGTTACCGAATCTGGCCTTCGAGGTCGCGGCGGAGCAGGCTTCCCAGCTGGAATCAAGTGGCGCACAGTGGCACAGGTTTTTAACGAAGAAAAATATATTTGTTGCAACGCCGATGAAGGCGATAGTGGAACATTTGCCGATCGAATGTTAATTGAAGGCGATCCATTTACTCTGATAGAAGGCATGACAATTGCAGCAGTTGCAGTGGGTGCAAAAAAGGGAATTGTATATATTCGTTCTGAGTATCCACATGCAATCTCAATCTTACAAAAAGCTATCGAAATTGCTAGAAAAAATGATTGGCTCGGAAATCGCGTCTTAGGCACCGCTAACTCTTTCGATATTCAGATTCGTATAGGGGCCGGCTCATATGTGTGCGGTGAAGAAACTGCCATGCTGGAAAGTATTGAAGGCAAGCGCGGCGTCGTACGTGCAAAGCCTCCGCTTCCAGCGATTGAAGGTCTTTTTGGAAAGCCGACGGTCATTAATAACGTACTCACGTTTTCGAGCGTGCCGATGATCATGGCACACGGTGCCGAAGCATATAAAGCACGCGGAGTAGGGCGCTCGCTCGGGACGCAGGTTTTCCAGCTAGGCGGAAATATTGCTCGAGGCGGAATCGTGGAGCGTGCATTTGGAATCACGCTCAATGAGCTGGTCAATACCTATGGAGGCGGGACATTAACGGGTCGGCCGGTTCGCGCGGTGCAAATCGGTGGTCCGCTTGGCGCATATTTTTCAACAACTCAGTTTGAAACGTCCATGGATTACGAATCACTGATTGCAGCTGGCGGAATGTTAGGGCACGGCGGCATAGTGGTTTTCGACGAGAGCGTTGATTTGGCAGTACAAGCTAAGTTTGCGATGGAGTTCTGTGCGATTGAATCCTGCGGCAAATGTACTCCGTGTCGCATAGGTTCGACTCGAGGTGCAGAGACAATCGATTTGATCATTAGAGGCGTTCAGGTTGAAGAGAACAAGAAACTACTTCTGGATTTATGCGAGGTAATGACGGATGGTTCACTGTGCGCCATGGGTGGTTTAACCCCATTACCGGTTAAAAGTGCGATGATTAACTTCCCAGGCGATTTCAACGGAGAGCAAAGATGACAATGATATTTGAGCCAGATTTTGGTACGCCGCCAAGTGCGCGCACTGATCAAGTCAGTCTTGAAATAGACGGTCAAGAAATCACGGTTGCTGCCGACACATCCATTATGCGTGCAGCGTTAGAGGCCGGAATCGATATTCCTAAACTATGTTCTACCGACCGCCTGAAAGCATTTGGCTCTTGCCGGTTGTGTGTCATCCAAGTTGAAGGTCGCAATGGCACTCCATCCTCGTGCACGACTCCAGTTGCACAAGGTATGAAAGTATCAACTCATTCTGAAAAGCTTGACCGAATTCGTAAAGGTGTAATGGAGTTATATCTCTCTGATCATCCTGCAGAGTGCGCAACGGGTGATGAATGTGAAGTCCATGGGGTTGCTAAAAAGATTGGTATCACCATTAGTCGATATGCCAGCGTAGATACGCATTTAGGATTGAAGAAGGATGAGAGCAATCCATACTTTACTTTTGATTCTACAGAGTGCATTGTCTGCAATCGCTGTGTACGCGCTTGCGATGAAGTGCAGGGAACTTTTGCGTTAACGATTGAAAACCGTGGATTTGAGGCTCGAGTTTCTTCGTCGGGCACATCATTTATCGAAAGCGAATGCGTCTCGTGCGGTGCGTGTGTTCAAGCTTGCCCAACAGGGGCTCTAACCGAAAAGACTCTACTGACAATAGGTGCACCAACGTCATCGGTCATTACTACCTGCGCATACTGCGGAGTTGGATGTAGTTTCAAGGCAGAAATGCGTGGTGAAGAAGTTGTCCGAATGGTTCCGCTTAAAGCCGGTGGCGCTAATGAGGGCCACTCCTGCGTCAAGGGACGTTTTGCTTATGGTTATGCGACACATACAGATCGCATCACAAAACCAATGATTCGTAACTCAATCGCTGATTCCTGGCGTGAGGTTTCTTGGGAAGAAGCAATATTATTTGCTGCTGACGGTTTAAAGAGAATTCAAAGTGAGAGCGGAGTTAATTCGATTGGTGGAATTACTTCTTCACGGTGTACCAATGAAGAGGTGTTTGTAGTCCAAAAAATGGTACGTGCCGCCTTTGGCAATAACAATGTCGATACCTGTGCACGTGTATGCCATTCGCCAACTGGCTATGGACTGGGACAAACTTTTGGAACTTCGGCTGGAACTCAAGATTTTGAGTCCGTTGAACACAGTGATGTCATCATGCTCATTGGCGCTAACCCAACAACGGCGCATCCCGTCTTTGCTTCGCGCATGAAGCGCGCAATCCGCAAAGGGGCCAAGTTAATTGTCATTGATCCGCGTGTTATTCCGCTAGTTCGAACTCCTGGCGTAACCGCCTCACATCACCTGCAATTAATGCCCGGTACGAATGTCGCCGTAATTAATGCCTTGGCACATGTAATTGCCACCGAAGGATTGATTAAACGCGAGTTTATAAATGAGCGATGTGATGCCGCTTCCTTCAAAGAGTGGGAAGAATTTATCTCCTTGCCAAAGAATTCGCCGGAAGCACTTGAAGCATCGTCTCGGGTGCCGGCTTCACAAATACGGGCGGCGGCTCATTTATTTGCTGAGGCAGTAAATGGTTCGATCTATTACGGACTTGGGGTTACAGAACATAGCCAAGGTTCAACAATGGTTATGGGCATTGCTAATCTTGCAATGGCAACAGGAAACATTGGGCGCAAAGGCGTCGGAGTCAATCCACTTCGAGGACAAAACAATGTTCAAGGCTCTTGCGATATGGGTTCGTTCCCGCATGAACTTCCGGGTTATCGGCATATTTCAAATCCCGATACACGCAGGATTTTCAACGATGCGTGGGGTATTGAACTTCAATCCGCTCCTGGTATGCGCATTCCTAACATGTTTGATGCAGCCATTGCAGGTCAGTACCGTGGTTTATATGTTCAAGGCGAGGACATAGCCCAATCAGATCCCAATACATCGCATGTGCATGCAGCGTTGCGCGCGATGGATATGGTTATTGTGCAAGATCTCTTCCTGAATGAAACATCGAAGTTCGCACATGTCTTTTTACCCGGTACATCGTTCTTGGAAAAAGATGGCACATTTACAAATGCGGAACGCAGAATTAATCGAGTTCGCCCAGTAATGAAATCAAAAACAGGCAAGAGCGAATTTGAAGTGACCTGCGATTTATCAACTGCCATGGGCTATCCCATGTCATATGAAAATGGGGCGCAAATCATGGATGAAATTGCGGCTACGACGCCAACTTTTGCCGGAGTCTCTTTTGAACTATTGGATGAACTCGGAAGTATTCAGTGGCCATGCAATGAGGCCAACCCGGAGGGCACACCGACGATGCATGTCAATAAATTTGTGCGTGGTGAAGGTCGATTTATGATGACGCCATATGTCCCAACAGAGGAAAAGGCCACACGAAAGTTCCCGTTATTACTCACGACTGGGCGAGTTTTAAGTCAATATAACGTCGGTGCTCAGACCCGAAGAACTGCCAATAATATCTGGCACAAGGAAGATATTTTGGATGTACACGAATCGGATGCCGCACTACGAGGCATCGCAGATGGTTCGTGGGTCAAACTTACGAGTCGAGTTGGCCAGACAATTATGAAAGCTCGGATAACCGATGAAGTGCCAGCCGGAGTTGTTTATACAACGTTTCACTTCCCGGAAAGTGGAGCAAATATAATCACAACTGATTACTCAGATTGGGCTACAAATTGTCCCGAATACAAAGTCACTGCAGTCGAAATCTCTCCAAGCATTCAAGGTCCGGGGGAGTTAATCGAGACCCACATAGGCGGAGACACACAATTAGAGGCAATTATTAGAATGGCAAATCAAATCGCAGCAAATGTTAATGCTCATGGTGCTCCAGAGATTCAAATTGCCCACCACTTAGTGCAGTTCTGGACTCCGGCGATGATTGATCGTTTAAGAAAAGATGTGGATCAATCGCTTCTCTCACCTTTAGTGGTCAGCGCTATCAATATTATGTTAATGGCTAATTAGTTCTTCTAACGCTTTCCTTAAACCCTTATAACCAACTTGTCGCTTTTCAAGAGGTAAGCCGATTTCGTTAGCTGCATCCTGTGCCGCCTGTTCTAATTCGGCGGTGGGCCGCTGAGATAACCAGACCACTCGCGAATAGTTTCGGAAATAATCATCACGCAGATGGGGATATTTATCTAAGCCAAGTTCGACAATCACACTTCGATGAAAGGACTTGACTAGAAAATCTGTAAGAAAGTATGTTCCTGCATCTTCGTCCATTAGCCTTTGGATTTCGACCGATCCGGCGAAGACGTCATAGCAGTGTTCACCACCCAACCTGCCTACATTATGACGTTGGATTACAGAATCAAGTGCGCCATAGGTTCCGCAATCAGCATAGGCAACGGCGCATTTCGAGTGTTTGTTTTTTATCTCCGACAAGAGAGCGTCGACTTCTTGAGCGATTTTTTCGGGATGATTATGCAAAAGGGGTGGCAAGGGATAAATCGTTATATCTAAACCCGAATCAGCTGCTATCTCGCTAATGTGTGTCGCCAATGCGCCACAGGCAACAATTCCGACGTTCATGCTGGAAAAGCTAAACGATTCACAAATTTGTCGTTGAAATCTGAGCGATCAGAGAGTTCAACGTAGTCAATCTCGTCCAATAGTGCTGCTGCACCATGTCGCTCTTGAGCAGAGAGTAAAACCATTTTGGCACCTTCTCCGGCAACATTACCAGCCGACAAGATGCGCATGACCGAGAGCTTGGGCACGAGACCGATTTTAATTGCAGATGCCGGGGATAAGTATGAGCCAAAGGAGCCTGCTAAGAGAACTTGTTGAATTTCTGACTCTTCGACGCCAAACTCTTCCAGGAGCAATGCCCAACCAGTAGCAATAGCCGCCTTAGCAAATTGAAGTTCGCGGACATCGCGTTGCGTTAAGAAGACGCAATCGGTTAAATCACCAACTTCTTTGCTCCACGTCAGAACGAATACGCGCTCACCTTCGCGCTCAAGTAATCGATCTGCAAGAGTAGGTGCAACGGTTTGTGCAACCTCGTCGCTCACGAAACGTCCTGAATGGTCAAGCAAACCAACTCCCACAAGGGATGCACACGCATCGACTAGACCTGAGCCACAGATTCCAACTGCTGGAGCGTCATCAATAGTTCCGATAATTAATTGACCGTCGGAAATTTTGATTGTTTCAATCGCACCTGAGGCCGCACGAACACCGCATTTAATGCTTGCAGCCTCAAAGGCTGGACCTGCGGGTGCGGCAGTTGCCAAAATCTTTTCACCGTCACCTAAAACAATTTCACAGTTAGTCCCAACATCAATAAACAAACGCAAGCGCCTGTCGCGATCCATTCCTGATGCAAGTGCCCCAGCGATAATATCTCCCCCAACGTAAGCGCCGAGCGATGGAAGAATAATGGCTTTTGCACGAGGATGAATTTCAATCCCAATGTCTTTGGCTTCGACATCTGGAAAGTCAGCCGATGCCATAATAAATGGAGCTACTCCAAGAGGCTCAGGGTTTATCCCTAGTAGAAGTTGATTCATAGTCGCATTACCTGCAATAGCGATTTCATAAACATGGAGTGGGTTAACTCCAGCTTCGGTACAGACTTCTTGCGTGAGTTGATTAAGCGTCTCTTGTGCCAATGATGAAAGTTTTTCAAGGGCCATGGGATCTAACATGGTTGCACTAATGCGAGTGATTACATCTGCGCCAAAAGGTTGTTGTTTATTGAGAATTGATTTAACTGCAAGTGGTGTTCCGGTGTTTAAATCTAACAAAGTTGCTACAACCGTAGTTGTTCCTAAGTCAAAAGCGATTCCAAAGCGAAAGGCAGTTGTGTCGCCAGGTTCGATATCGATGAAGGCCTGATCGACAAAGACGGCAGTTACTTTGAAGTTAGATGCGCGCAGGACCGTTGGAATAATGCGCATTGCTGCAAGAGATGCGGTGCCTTCAATGTCATCGATAGCGTCAAATAAACGCACTATGTCAGTTCGTTGATCATGCAACGTTGGCTCTTCTAATTCGACATAGCGTTTTTGCACTGCAGGGCGCAAAATTACTTGACGTCCTACCCCTACCGTTGCTGCTTTTGGTCGAGTAGTTAATGGCGGAACATCAATCGTGATATCAGTACTTGTGCGCACAAGGCAGGCTAATCGCCAACCCGCTTTAATCTCATCTTGAGTGAATGCGCGAAAATCTAACTTCGAGGGTTCAGCCTCGCCACTGGTGACTTTGATTCGGCATTTCTTACATGTTCCATATCCGCCGCACGTGGAATCAATTGCAATACCGTTCCAGGATGCCGCATCAAATGCACTGACACCCGTCGGCACCGTTATAGTTTTTTCAGATGCGACCGAGCCATCTTTTTCAAGGGATGTAAATGCAAGTTTGACACGTCCGGTACCGTCATGATGTGGCACAAGTGATGGATCGAGCTCTTTTTTAGTAATTCTTACTCCCCTTGAGCAGCCGCGGCTTTTGAAGCCTCCATCGCTCTAAAGCGTGTTATCCAATTTGAGCCCCAAGGATCTAAACCAAGAAGTAAGTCGGCCGCCCGCACAGACTCGACGATTAAGGGAGTACGTGAATCCATGACCGCAGAAGTCAAACCATGAGACATCGCTGCCGGCAAAAATGCCGCATTGAGTGCATGGCGATAGGGCAGACCAAAGGAGATATTGGATGCGCCGAGCGTCATATTCAAGCCCCATTTTTCACGGATTAAGTAAATAGTCTCTAACGTAATTTTGACAGCCTCTGGATCGGCTCCGACAGTCATTGCAAGCGGATCGATAACTAAGTCTTCTAGAGGGATTCCGTGTTTTTCAACTGCTCGAACAATTTTTTCAGTAATTACCATTCGCTCAGCCGCAGTTGCAGGGATTCCTGTCTCATCATTAGGAAGAGCAATGATTGCTGCGCCATGTTTTTTAATAAGTGGCAAAACTAGATCCATACGATCATCTTCACCTGTAACGCTATTGACAAGGGCTTTTCCTTGATACGTTTCAAGACCGGCTTGCAGCGCTTCTATAATCGATGAATCGATGCAGATAGGCACATCAGTAATGGCTTGAATCAGGGTAATAGCCTTAGATAAGAGTGCGGGTTCATCCGTTAGCGGGACACCCATGTTTACATCCAGAACGTTGGCTCCACCTGCGATTTGATCGGCAACATCTTTTTCAATCGCTGAGAGATCGCCTTCGCGAAGCTGAAGCTGGAACTTCTTGCGACCTGTTGGATTAATGCGTTCACCGATAATACAAAATGGTTGATCGTGGCCGATTGTTACCGTCTGACCAGGTGAAGAGAGAACTGTATGCATCGTGCGCTCCTATCGATTCGGCAATCTGCCAAGGTCGTTCATAAATCTATCAAGTGTGTCATCGTGCCGGAAATCTGTTATGTGAAGACCGCGGACTCCGGGGAGAGAGAGTGCGTGTTGTGCCAACTCAAGAGTTAGCTTATTGACCTCAACACTGGGATCACTTGCACTTTTTACGCGAGCCATAACACTCTCAGGAACGTCGATGCCGGGAACCTTATCATTCATGTAGCCCAAACCCTTGGCGCCTTTAACCAAGACCACAGTTGGAATGAGTTTGAGATCAGGGGCTATCTCTGCAACACCCTTGCAAAAAGCCTCAAGGCGCTCTGGGTGATAACAGATTTGAAGTTGCAAGAATTTAGCGCCTGCACGGTATTTCTTGAGTGCGCGCTGAATTCGATAGTCAAATGGGGGAGCTGCGGCATTTTCCACGGCTCCGATATAAAAATCTGGAGCCGGTTTAATCTCCCTGCCCGACAAGTAGCGACCTGCCGACATGATTCGTGCGATATTTACTGCCTGCGCACTATCAATGTCAAAAACTCTACGGGCCTCTGGCTCATCGCCAGCGGTGACATCATCGCCAGTTAAAAGTGAGATATTTGTAATCCCATGAAGGGATGCGCCCATCATGTCAGATTGAATTGCAAGACGATTTTTATCTCGGCAGACAATTTGCATAATTGGCTCTAAGCCATGCATCTTCATTGCAATCGCAGTGGTTGTATTAGATGTGTGTGCATGCGCAGCGGGGTTATCGGTTGCATTCACAGCATCAAACCAAGGTGCTAAGCGAGCTGCATTTCTTTCAACGGTTTCCATTCCCCCACCGTCGACAGATGGGAACTCAGCGGTGAATACAGGATCGTTAGTGTTTTCTAATTTTTCGCGAAGCACCGACATTAGTGTTCACTACCTTGTACCGACCAACCATGTGGAACTTGTTGATCCCGCTTAGTTATCAGATTGACCCACGACGATGTTCCTTGTAACTGCATATTCACTGGTGGTCGCAGTTCGTTGTAATGCTCTTTCCAAACTTTAGGAAGTGGAAGAGAAATAGTTCGATCGTATGCTTTAACCCAGATGCATTGCATCTCTGGTTTAACTTCGCAATTTCCATCTTCACGCACGCCGCCACAAGGACCATTTCGCAAAGTCTTTGGGCAAGTCATCGGACAAGTCATTCCAGTTGAGTGCAACACGCACTGTCCGCACATACGACAATCCCATACAGGCGCTTTGATAGCGTGCTCTACAAATGGGAGAAGTTTTTTTAACATTTTTATTTTTTATGCAGAGACCGAAGCTCGCTTTTTAGTGATTAAATCCTTTGCAATTCGAACTGCTGTTGATGCATCGGCAGCAAAGCCATCAGCACCAACAACATCGGCATATTCCTGAGTAACAGGCGCGCCGCCAACCATGATGATGACTTGATCGCGCAGCCCAGCCTTTGTAATTTCATGAATATTGACTTTAAACATCGGCATAGTTGTGGTCAAGAACGCCGACATTCCGACGATATCTGGCTGATGCTCAAGAATTCCCGCGATGAATTTTTCAGGGGCTACCTGTACACCAAGGTCGATAACGTTAAATCCCGCACCTTCGAGCATGATATTTACTAAGTTCTTACCGATATCGTGAACATCGCCCTTGACGGTTCCCATTAAATATGTGCCAACAGTTTCGGCGCCAGTTTCAGCCAGAAGCGGCCGCAAAAGCGCGAGCGCCCCGGACATCGCTTTTCCAGAGACCAACATCTCAGGAACGAAGAAATCTCCACGTTCAAAACGCGCACCAACTTCTTCCAAAGCTGGAATAAGAGCATCAAAGAGAATAGTGCTCGGAGTCATTCCATCTGCGATTCCTTGTTCAGTTAACTCTAGAACTGCGGGAGCGTTGCCAACGAGGGTCTCGTCAAAGAGCGCTTTGATGATGTCGTCATGAGTCATGCTGCACCTATCTTTCCTTCATGGTTTGCCTGGAGTGAGTGGATCTCTTGGATAATAAATTCGCCTATTTTAGTTAAATCTCTCATCGTTAAACGCGGAGAAGGTCCTGAAATTGAAACTGCTCCAACAACGCGACCATCATCTTCGCGAATAGGTGCAGCTACAGCAACTAAACCCTCTTCTAACTCATCGATAATAAGGGCATATCCTTTTTTACGTACATTCTCGAGTTCAGTCAATAACTTTGGCCGAGAAGTAATTGTCTTTGCCGTTAGTTTTTCAAGCGTGCCAAGTGGAATCGTTGCCGCTCCATATGCCAAAAGAACTTTACCAAGGGCAGATGCGTGAAATGGAATCCCTCTGCCTACCCAGTTAGTCGCACCTAATAGGTACTGTCCATCGACCTGATCGATTAACTTCATCTGACCATTACTAGCAACGGCTAAATTTGCAGTCTCGCCCGTTTCTTTTGCTAACTTCTCTAGCACCGAGTGAACTCGTGCCACCAAGACTGAATCATGATTTTGAGAGCGCGCAAATTGAGTGAGAACATCGCCTGCAATAAAAGCACCGTTTGGATTTCGGCGGATAAGTCCTTGGCGCTCAAGGGCACTGAGCATCCGCGAAGTCGTGCTCTTTGGAATTTCATGAGTGCGCGCGAGTTGAGATAATAATTGTGGAGTTGAAGACTCCAATATGTGAATGAGTAAAGCGCTGGCGCGATCTATAGCCTGAGTTCCATTGACTAACTCGCTCATATGGCTACCTTTCAGCGTTCGCATAGTGTTCCATAATATGGAACCACTGTTCCACTATCTAAGGGTATTCTCGTTCATGCCAAATGGTCAATAGATACGAAGGAGCAATTCATGTTTGAAAATCGAATGCCTCGATATGAAATCTTGAGTCAAGAGTCGATGGCAACGCTCACGGCTGGATGGCGCCGAATCGTCTCTGAGATTGGCATTGAGTTCATGTCGCCATGGGCGATAGATCTTCTACGTGAGGCTGGTCAAATCGTTGAGGGAGATAACGTTAAATTTGATCCCGACTGGATTTTAAAGCAGTGCGCATTAGCGCCAAGTGAGTTTAACTTGCGCGCTCGCAATCCTAAGAACAATGTCCACATTGGTGGTAATTCGATGGTTTTTGGTGGCGTGTACGGTCCGCCATTTCTACGTGAAGGCGATATTCGCCGTGATGCGACATTTAATGACTACAAAAATTTTTGCAAATTAGCTCAGTCATTTGATGCTTTAGATAGTGTCGGTGGAGTCGTTTGCGAACCTAATGATCTATCGCTCGATTCACGACATTTAGATATGGCATATGCCGCGGCCACGTTGACCGATAAGTTTTTTATGGGCAATGTAGTTACCGCCCAGAATGCAATAGATGTCATCAAAATGGCAGAGATCATTCACGGCGGCCGAGAAGCGATAGTTGAAACTCCTGCGTTGATTTCCCTGATTAACTGCAACTCTCCACTTCGTTGGGATGATCGCATGTTGGACTCACTTCGTGAGTATGTTTTAGCGGGGCAGCCAGTTGTAGTTACACCGTTTTTACTGATGGGTGCCATGAGTCCTGTGACGATTCCTGCGACGCTGGCACAACAGATTGCTGAAGCATTAACTGGGATCGCACTTGCACAGACGCTTAACCCTGGATGTCCAATAGTCTTTGGATCTTTTCTATCTAACATCGATATGCAATCGGGCTCACCACAGTTTGGTACGCCTGAATCTGGAATTGGACTTTTATGTACCGGTCAAATTGCACGTAGTTTTAATCTTCCATTCCGTGGCGGAGGTGGCTTGAACTCCTCACAAACAGTTGACGCACAATCTGCATATCAATCCATGATGACGATGATGCCAACATTTTTATCGGGCACTAACTGGGTAATGCATACTGCAGGTTGGTTAGAAGGCGGACTTGTATCGTGTTATGAAAAGTTCATTCTCGATATTGAAATCCTCCAATCACTCATGACTGAGTTCACACCGCTTGAATTCAATGTTGAATCCTTAGCCTTTGATGCCCATCTTGAAGTCGGACATGGGGGTCATTTCCTCGGAGCGGCCCACACCATGGAGCGCTTCCGTGACTGTTTCTATCGACCATTTTTAACTAATAGCGATAATTTCGAACGCTGGAGCCGATTAGGTGCAAGAGATACAAAGGCTCGCGCCAGCGAGATATACAAGAAGAAATTAGAGGATTACGTCGCTCCGGAGATAGATGCACATATGCTCCAAGAACTCGACGAATTTGTCGCAATGCGCAAAAGCCAACTAGATTAGAGCCATTATGGTTGCAACTCTTTTTATCAATGGAGCTTGGAGAGCGGCATCTGATGACGGTACTCATAATGTCCATAGTCCACATGATCAAAGCGTTGTGGCCATTGTTTCTCAAGCTACGCAGGACGATGTGCACGATGCAATCAGCGCTGCTCGCAGCTCTTTTGACTCTGGTGTATTTACATCATGGAGCTTTAAGGAGCGCAGTGAACTAGTTTCAACGATTGCCGACTTTTTAGAGCGCGATGCCGACCTTATTGCTCGCAAAGAGAGTGATGACACTGGCAAACGATTTATTGAAGCTCAATATGATGTTGCAGATGTCGTATCGACATTTAGACATTTCGCGGCCCTTGGTGCCAAAGAGCATGGACGAAACGTTGATGTTGGTCTGGCGCACGTAAGTAGCCGCATAGTTCACGAGCCACTCGGTGTCGCATCACTTATAGGTCCTTGGAACTATCCCCTCTTGCAGATTGCCTGGAAAGTTGCTCCTGCTTTAGTTGCAGGTTGCTCTTTTATTGTTAAGCCTTCCGAGCTAACACCACAGAGTGCAATTGCATTAATGAAAATAATTGAAGAGGCTGGAACACCAAGAGGAGTTGCAAATTTAATTTTAGGTCCTGGCTCAATGGTTGGCACTTTGCTTATTAATGATCCACGTGTTGATCTGGTTTCTTTTACTGGTGGATTATCAACGGGCCAAACGATCATGCGGGCTGCGGCACAAACAGTGAAGAGATTAGCACTTGAACTTGGTGGTAAAAATCCACATATTATCTTTGCTGATGCCGATATCGATGTTGCAATTGATAATGCCGTCACTGCAGCCTTCTTGCACTCTGGACAAGTCTGCTCGGCAGGAACTCGATTAATCGTTGAGCGTTCGATTCATGATCGTGTTGTTAATGAGATTGTTCGACGCGCGGCAAAGATTCGACTTGGGGGACCAGATGATGAATTGGCCGAGGCTGGTCCACTAATCAGCGCGGCACATTTACAAAATGTCAGCGATTATGTTGATAAAGGTGTTGCCGAAGGTGCCACGCTATTAGTTGGTGGAAAACGCAGTGAAAAGCCAGAGCATGCCAATGGCTGGTATTACCTGCCGACAGTTTTAGATAACGCGAAATCTTCGATGTATTGCGTGCAGGAAGAGTCATTTGGACCGGTCATGACCGTGGAAGTATTTGACACCGAGGCCGAAGCAATAGCGATAGGAAATGACACGAATTTTGGTTTATCTGGAGCTCTGTGGAGTAGTGATTCTGAAAAAGCGGGCCGCGTGGCAGGTGCACTGCGTCATGGCACAATCTGGGTCAATGATTTTGGTCCATATCGTCCAGCCGCCGAGTGGGGTGGTTACAAGCAATCGGGAATTGGTCGCGAATTAGGCGAACATGGCTTGGGTGAGTACCTTGAAATCAAACACATTTGGACCAACAATGCTCCTAGTCGATCTGGATGGTTTAGAGATTAATTAATGAGGGGATTACTCAGTGAGTAGTGAAGCGCCAATGATTTCAGTTAAAAATCTTTGGAAGGTTTTTGGAGCAAACGCCGAAAAAGTCATAGGCACTCCGCTCGCAGATTTAACGCGTTCAGAGCTTCGTGCTCAAACCGGAAATACAATCGCAGTTCGGAATGTTTCATTTGATGTCGCCCCTGGTGAAGTCTTTGTTGTGATGGGTTTATCGGGCTCTGGAAAATCGACACTCGTCCGCTGTATGACGCGTTTAATAGAGCCCACAGCAGGCTCACTTACTTTTGAGGGAGAGGATGTTTTACTTGTCGATGCCGCTCGATTGCGTGAACTTCGCAAGACTAGGTTTTCAATGGTCTTTCAACACTTTGGATTATTGCCTCACCGAAAAGTGATTGACAACATCGCATACTCACTTGAAATAAATGGAGTTAAAAAGGCCGAGCGCCATGCACGTGCTAATGAAGTCATAGAACTTGTGGGATTACAGGGTTATGCCAATGCCTACCCCGAACAACTCTCAGGTGGGATGCAACAGCGTGTTGGTTTAGCTCGAGCCCTTGCCGTCGATCCGCAGGTTCTATTTTTAGATGAGCCATTTAGCGCCCTCGATCCACTTATTCGGCGTGATATGCAGCAAGAGGTGATTCGCCTGCACCACGAACTTGGCAAAACAATGGTCTTTATCACGCACGATTTGTCGGAGGCAGTAAAAGTAGGGGATCGAATTGCCATTATGCACGATGGCGCAGTTGTTCAGATTGGTACTCCTGAAGAGTTAGTTGCTAATCCAATCGATGATTACGTTGCTAACTTTGTTCGCGACATTGCCAAGTCACATGTCCTGTCCCTTAAGTATTTAGCGCGTCCGGCCGAACCTGGCGAAGATACCGATGGTCCAGAGCTACCATCATCGATGATTATTCGAGATGCCGCTCAAGTGATTTTGCAGACACATAAACCTGTTCGCGTAAACGATAATGGTAGGGCGCTTGGCGTTGTCTCTAGCGAGGATGTTTTGCGGTTAATTTCTGGTGTCGCATAGATGCTGCATTTGAAAAAGTCACAGCTTTTGCTTGGCGGGGCACTCGTATGGATATTTCTATCTCGGCTCTTTCAAGATGATCACACGCTTGAATTATCGACTTCAGAAAACACATCATTTACTACCGCTGTAGGTGATGCAGCAGCATTGATTCGAGGTAACCGTACAAAGAGCGCGGCCTTTATCTATTTCTTTAATCCAATTCGCACCGGGATTAATGGATTTGTTGAGGCGATTCGTACTGTTATTTCAGTGCCTCGCGGTAACTCAATTATTCCGATTATTGGCTGGTTTGGCGTGGCGGCTATTGTTGCATTTACCGTTTATGCCACAAGTAGATTGCGCACCGCACTTCTTGCTACCGCACTTTTGTTGGCATGTGGAGCACTCGGTATGTGGCAGTTCACTATGGATACGATTGCAATGACGTTTGCATCCGTACTCTTATCACTGCTTATAGGAATTCCTTTAGGGATTTGGGCGGGTTTATCTGATCGTGTACTGAAAATATTGACACCATTTTTAGATTTAGCTCAAATTCTGCCCACACTTGTTTATTTAGCGCCCCTCGCTCTTTTCTTTCTTATCGGTACAGCCTCGGCAACTATCGCGACTATGGTGTACAGCATTCCGCTCTCCATTCGCATAACATCTCATGCCATTCGAAATTTAAATCAGTCACCTATTGAAGCCGCCGTTTCTATGGGATCTACAGCTAAGCAAACCCTTACAAAGGTCCAACTACCAATGGCTAAGCAGATGATTGTTCTGGGTATCAATCAGACTGTTATGGCCGCTCTATCTTTTGTTGTTATCGCCGCTTTAATCGGGGCTCCAGGTCTAGGCAAACCGGTAATTGATGCACTCATTATTCGCAATGTTGGTCAAGGTTTTGTTGCTGGCTTTGCAGTTGTATTTGTGGCGATTTTATTGGATAGAAGTACAAGTGCTGCGGCAAAGGCACAAGAGAGTTTTATCCCTCCAACGCCAGTTCAGATTCGAAATAGCCGAATCAAGTTGGGAATTGCTGGCATAGCAACGATTATTTCAATTTTTGCATCACGTACAGTCCTATCTTTAGCGGTATGGCCGTCATCTATAAATATCTCTTCGCAGGTAGAAGACGTAACAAATACTGCGACAAAGTGGATTACAACAAATCTCTACATCTTCACCGTTGGTTTTAAGGATTTCATATCTAACTGGGTATTAAATCCCTTGGAGACGCTCTTAGCTTTCTCTCCTTGGTATGTAACTTTTACTGGGATTATTTTCTTAGCTTTAGTTATTGGAGGAAAACGAGTTGCGGTACTTGCTGCCGCATTACTCGGCTTAATTGTTGTATCTGGGCTTTGGCATGAGGCGATGATTACCTTGACGCAGACAATTGTTGCAACATTGATGACAATGACAATTGGAATTGCTCTTGGAATTTTGGTCGGTAGAAATATACGTGCTGAAAAGATTCTTCGGCCATTTCTAGATGCCGGCCAGACTTTGCCAGCCTTCGTTTACCTTATTCCGATGCTCGGTCTCTTTGGTCCAACTCGTTTCACTGCAATTGCAACGGGAATTGTTTATTCAATCCCAGTAGTTGTGAAAATAGTTGGGGAAGGTATTCGCTCAGTACCTGCATCGATGGTAGAGGCGGCAACTGCGGCCGGATCATCAGTACGACAGATAATTACAAAGGTGCAGTTGCCGGCAGCGAAGAAATCAATTTTGCTGGCAACAAATCAAGGCATGATCTTTGTCTTAGCAGTGGTCGTCATTGGTGGCTTCGTTGGCTCTGGCGGCCTCGGCTATTTAGTTATCTTGGGCGGCTCAAAGCCAGAGATGCAGGGTAAGGGTTTAGTTGCAGGCTTAGTAATTTTACTTCTCGGTGTGACGATTGACCGAATCGCACAGGCAAGTGCGCGAAGAGTGTAAAAATCACGAAAACACTTCGCGTAACCCCTTACTTATGTGGCGCGCCTAGATTACGCTCCTCATAATCGTTTTTTACTTTTAGGAGGAGAAATTGAAATTTAGTCTTGGACGCCGTACAGCTGCGGTATCGCTTTTGGCTGCAGGAGCTCTCGTTCTTGCAGGTTGTAGTTCGAGCGTTAACGACAGCGCAGATAGCGCTAGCGATTGTGGAACTTGGGCAATAGCTATGCACGCGTGGAATGGATATACAGCATCGGCACAGGTAGTTGCAGAAGTTGCCAGAGCAAACGGCTGCACAATTACACAGACAACTCTTGAAGAGGCCGGTGTTACATATGATGCAATGGAAGCTGGATCAATCGATCTCATCATCGAGGATTGGGGCGGCGGACGCTGGCAAGAGTGGGTTGATCGTGGCGCCATTGTAGAAGTTGGTGACAATGGAAACGTTGGCCTCATTGGCATGTACGTAGCCCCTTGGATGGCAGCTAAGTATCCAGATATTTTGGATTCAGCAAACCTAAATAAATATGCAGATATGTTTAAGACTGCAGACTCAGGCGGCAAAGGCGCTTGGTATGAAGGTCCTCCGGGATATACAACAATTGGCGAAAAGATGATTGCCGCTAATAAATTGAACTTCAAAGCGATTTCAACTGGCTCTGAGGCCGCACTTGTCGATGTTCTTACTAAGGCAGAGGCAAACAAAACTGCCGCGCTTGCATATTTCTATACTCCGGGAACACTCTTTATTAAGATTCCTGGCTTAGAGCAATCACGCATAAAATTCCCGGCAAATGATTGGAGCGATGCCGCAAAGGCAAGCGGTCTAACTGATTACCCAGAGACGTCGCTTAAGAAGTTAGCTACAAAGAAGCTGATGGATTCAGGTTCGATTTTTGCAACTATTGTTTCTAACTTTAGTTGGACGAATGCTGACCAGAACTCAGTAGCTGCCGATATTGAAAGCGGCATGGAGCCAGCAGCAGCGGCTCAAAAATGGATCGATGCCAACCCTGACAAAGTCGCGGCTTGGCTAGGCTAACTCTCAATACGTAGAAGCAACGCCTGTACCTAGTGAGAAATCACTAAGTACAGGCGTTGTTTTATTAGTAGAGTGGGCGACATGGAATCCACGTATGACTACATCATCGTTGGTGGAGGATCTGCCGGAAGCGCTTTAGCTAACCGATTAAGTGAAGACCCTTCCAACAAAGTTTTGGTCCTTGAAGCTGGCCGCCCGGATTACAAATGGGATGTTTTTATACATATGCCTGCCGCTTTAGCTTTTCCGATCGGAAATAAACATTACGACTGGATGTATGAGTCCGAGCCGGAGCCACACATGAACAACCGCCGCATTTATCACGCACGCGGAAAAGTTTTAGGTGGCTCTTCATCCATCAATGGCCAGATTTGGCAGCGCGGAAATCCAATGGATTACGAACGTTGGTCACACGATGCCGGAATGAGTAGTTGGGATTATGCCCACTGTCTGCCCTATTTTAAGAAGATGGAAAATACTTTAGCCGATCAAAACAGTGTTTTTCGTGGCCACAGTGGTCCACTTAAGTTAGAGCGCGGTCCGGTTAAAGGACCACTGTTTGCCGCTTTCTTTAAGGCTACCGAGCAAGCTGGATATCCACGAACCGATGATGTAAATGGCTATCGCCAAGAGGGTTTCGCTGCCTTTGACCGAAATGTTTATCGTGGCCGACGTTTAAGTGCTGCACGTGCCTACTTGTATCCCGTTATGAAGCGTAAAAATTTAACAATTAAAACACGGGCCCATGTCACAAAAGTTCTCTTTGATGGAACAACGGCAACAGGTGTTGAAGTGATAATTAAAGGTAAGAAAAAGATTTTTACTTCGCGTGAAGTTATTTTATGTGGTGGTGCTATAAATACACCGCAGATTCTGCAGCTATCAGGAATTGGAAGCGAGAAGGATTTAACTCCACTCGGGATAAAGGTGATACACAATCTGCCTGGCGTCGGAGCTAACCTGCAAGATCACCTTGAGGTTTACGTACAATACAAATGTAAGTTACCCGTCACGCAACAACCAATAACTCAGTTTTGGCGCAGGCCATTTATAGGAGCAGCGTGGCTATTTTTTCGCAAAGGTCCAGGTGCGACAAATCAATTTGAGGCTGGTGGATTTACCCGCAGCAATGATGATGTCACTTATCCCAATTTGATGTTTCATTTCCTGCCCCTTGCGATTCGATATGACGGTACTGGAGATACTCGCGGGCATGGCTATCAAGTTCATGTTGGTCCAATGTATTCAGATTCTCGTGGCTGGCTAAAAATTAAAAGCTCTAACCCATTTGAAAAGCCTGCTATGCAGTTTAATTATTTATCTACTGATCAAGATCGCCGTGAATGGATTGAAGCGGTAAAAGTGGCCCGCACAATTTTGACCCAGCCTGCTATGAATGACTACAACGCAGGTGAATCATCACCTGGAAGTTCGGTCACGAGTGATTCCGAAATTCTCGAATGGGTGCGCAGGGACGCTGAAACTGCTTTGCATCCATCGTGCACGGCGAAAATGGGTACTGATGCAATGTCAGTTGTAGATCCATTGACAATGAAGGTCCACGGAGTTTCGGGTTTACGCGTTTGTGATGCATCGGTCTTTCCATATGTCACTAATGGCAATATTTATGCACCCGTAATGATGGTGGCAGAAAAAGCCGCCGACTTAATTCTCGGCAAGGCTCCTTTGCCTCCAGAGAACGTAGAGTTCTATCGTCATGTCACGTGATGAGTTCGCGCCTACATCGATTGCAAAGGTAAGAGTACAAAGAACCGATTCAGCAGCGGCGACCTCAGATTCGGTTGTTGTTGAAGAGCCTCTTGAAATCCGTCTTAAACGTGGCGAAAACGAAGACCAACTCGGAATCACAATGCGTACGCCAGGCAATGATCTAGAACTTGCAGCAGGTTTTCTTTGGGGGGAGGGATTTCTTAAGTCGCGTGAAGAGTTAGTAAGCGTCAAAGTGTGTGGCGATCAATCATTATCTCCACGAGCCCGTGCCAATGTAGTCATTGCCGAAGTTGTTCAAAATTCCCATGAGCCGGTTCGAATTCTAGAGCGACGATTTACCATATCATCTGCATGTGGCGTTTGTGGCTCGACAAGTATTTCCGATTTACATAAACGAGGCATCACTAAAGTTCCACCTTCACGCCACAACAATCAAGAGTTAGCTGCAATGGCTCTGCTCCTAAAGGGACGCCAACACATATTTGAGAAAACGGGTGGCCTGCATGCTGCGCTCTTGGTTAATCCGAAAGGGGAGCCGGTCTGGGTTCGCGAGGATGTTGGTCGCCATAATGCAGTCGATAAAGTAATTGGTGCCGCGCTTATGGATGACAAAATTCCTTTGAGTGATTGGACTTTAGTTGTATCAGGACGAATCGGATATGAGTTAGTACAAAAATCTATTTGCGCTGGAATATCGGCAATTGTCGGAGTCAGCGCTCCGAGCTCATTAGCTGTGGACCTGGCAGCCGAATTCGGTTTGACGCTTCTGGCTTTTGCGCGAGATGGCATCGCTAAACATTATTTACCCACCGATCTATGAGGCTTAAGGCGTATGCACAAGCGGCACACTTTGGCCCGGCCATGCTTATCACTGCAATTTCATTTCTACTTTCCGCAAAATTATGGTGGGTAGGACCTGCATATCTGATCGCCTTTACCGTCTTTTTGGGCCAGTTGCTCATTGGTTGGAGCAATGATATTTATGATTACAACGATGATGTAAAACATAACCGAACTAACAAGCCTTTAGTTACCGGAGCTATATCACTGCAGCAACTTCGCAGAACGACCCTTCTTTTTGTACCGATCGCAGTAGTAGCAAACCTTGCAGGACCTTTAGGAATCAAAGGCGGATCCGTCTACCTTTTAGGTGTCGGCTGTGGGATCGCCTATAACTTCTACTTTAAATTCTCTCGGCTTTCACCCCTACCGTATGCAGTGGCATGTGCTGCTTTACCCGCATCAATTTTCTATGCAATCGACCGCACTCCACCGCTGTGGGTGTTAGCTGTAGGTGCAATGCTCGGTGTCGCATTCCACTTCGTTAACGTTTTGAAAGATTTAGAGCAAGATATCGAGAGCAGCATTGGTGGACTTCCACAGCGTGTGGGAAAGAGAACCTCAACCATAAGCGCATTTGTTTTAGTGCTTTCGAGTGCACTGATCTTGATTAATAGCCCTGTAGGTCGAGATCTCTCATCCATTGATTGGAGTTTTGCGTTGGTGCACTATGGTTGAGAAAGATGGCTTTGTAAGAAGGGTTTTCGCATTTTTTAGCGAGCGTAAAACGTGGGTTCGACAGATTGCAGTTGCTGGTCTGGCAGGAGCAACGGCTTGGCAAGTGGGTGATTTACTTATCAAAAATGGGGGAGTCGTCGCCGCAATTGTTTGTGCGTTAAGCATACGTATCTCACTCCACAAATCACTCCGTGAAGGTCTCGGTCAAATTGTCGGTACTGCCATCGGTGCGAGTGTGGCCCTTACTGCAGTAGCAATCTTTGATTTTGGTTTTATCTCAGTTGGCGTCACAATAATTATGTGCGCGGTCGTTGCTCGGGTGCTACACCTTGGTGAAGTGGCATCGATCAATGTTCCGGTTACTGCACTTATAGTGATTAGCCCAAGTTTACCGGAGAGCACAGCGTTGCATCGACTTGGCTCAACGTTCATTGGCGCGGCAATCGCTATCTTCTTTTCATATTTTTCCCACCACAAAACTCCCATTGGCCGCTCTTTGGATCAAATTAAATCGGTGAGTGTAAAGGCAGCCGCTTTACTGGCAACCATGTCAGAAGGTGTTGCCTCGGGATATACACAAAAAGAGGCGGGAAATTGGCTGGCTAAAGCCCGACTTCTCAATGAAGAGATTCCGATTATCCGTGCTCAGTCAGTTGAAGCACGAGGTCATGCGCGCTGGTTCTCAACTGCTAAGAAGGATGAGGCAGAAGAGATATATATTCAAGGTATCGCACTGGAACATACAGTTGTAGAGATTCGAACAATTGCCCGAACGTTGTTTGATTCAGCGGTCAAAGGTGGAATCGCCGATTCAACTCAGAAAGCGATAGCCGTCGCCTTATCTGCGGCAAGCTATGCAATCTCATCTAAGTTCGAGGATGAAACCTTGAGCTCGGAAGATTCACACCAGAGCGCTACAGCAGATGCCAGAGAGGCCGGTTCGGCATTAGCCGAAGCGCTCATTTCAGATGCCAAGGGGATTGATCAAGAACAGAGAGTTCGGGGAATTTCAATGGTAGCTAACATCGAACTCATCGCCGACTCACTCGACCAAAACTCACCCTCACTTCGCGAAGTTGTGACACCTGATGAGCCGGCCTCGGCCAGAGTTTTGAAAATCCCAATCCATAGCCATATTAACCCCGTTAGGAGGGTGCTTTTCAGGCGCATTCGGAGATTCTTTAGAAGGTAGGGCTTCAAATCAGGGCTAACCCTCAAGAGTGTTCAAAACGTGACCTATGAGATGCCCCAAAACTAATGACCCGCAGGCGCAGCGGTGGCAAGATGTCACTCATGAGCAAACCAACTGTCGCCGTCAAATCCGTAATCATCCGATTTGCTGGTGATAGTGGAGATGGAATGCAATTAACTGGCGATCGCTTCACGATGGATACTGCCAGTTTAGGAAATGATATTTCAACGTTGCCTAACTTTCCTGCAGAGATTCGCGCTCCGCAAGGCACTCTACCTGGAGTATCTTCATTTCAACTTCACTTCGCCGATCACCATGTGCGAACTGCAGGAGATGCCCCTGATGTATTAGTAGCTATGAATCCAGCGGCATTGAAAGCCAACATCAAGGACATTCCTCGTGGTGCAACGATCATCGTTGATAAGGATGAGTTCACCACTCGCAACTTAACTAAAGTTGGTTACCTGACGAATCCTTTAGAAGATGGAACTTTAAGTAGTTACAAAATTCATCCAGTTGCACTTACTTCAATGACTGTATCGGCGCTATCAGAGCTTCCACTCTCACGAAAAGAGGCCGAGCGTGCAAAAAATATGTTCGCACTCGGACTGCTTTCGTGGATGTATCACCGACCAACCAATGCAACAGAGGCGTTTCTAAAGGCAAAGTTTGCTAAGAAGCCAGATATATTAGAGGCGAACTTAGTCGCTTATCGCACCGGATGGAACTACGGCGAAACAAGTGAAGACTTTGCAACCTCTTATGAAGTTGCACCGGCACATATGCCTCCGGGAAAGTATCGAAACATCGGCGGAAATATTGCACTTTCATATGGATTAATCGCTGCCTCTCAACAAAGCGGGTTGAAATTATTTCTTGGCTCATATCCAATTACCCCCGCATCAGATATTTTGCATGAACTTTCTAAGCACAAAAAATTTGGCGTTATTACTTTCCAAGCCGAAGACGAGATTGCTGCAGTGGGTTCGGCCTTAGGTGCTTCATATGGCGGAGCCCTAGGTGTAACGACCACCTCCGGTCCAGGTGTAGCACTAAAGAGCGAGATGATTGGTCTTGGCGTTATGTTGGAGTTGCCGTTAATCATTATCGATGTTCAGCGTGGCGGCCCATCCACTGGATTGCCGACGAAGACGGAGCAGGCAGATCTCTTGCAGGTTATGTTCGGGCGAAACGGTGAATCACCAGCTGCCGTAATTGCCGCATCAACTCCTAGTGACTGTTTCACCATGGCAATGGAGGCTGTACGAATAGCAACGACATATCGGGTCCCAGTATTTTTATTATCCGATGGATATATTGCCAACGGTTCAGAGCCTTGGAAGATTCCAGATGTTGCTGCGTTACCAGTAATTGATATCGGATTTGCCAAGAGCCAAGAGAATTTTCTTCCCTATGAGCGAAACCCAGAAACTCTCGCTCGGCCCTGGGCGATTCCTGGTACGGCCGGAATCGAACACCGTATCGGAGGCATCGAAAAGCAAGATAAAACGGGTGAGATTAACTATGAGCCTGCCAATCATGATTTTATGGTGCGTACCCGCCAAGCTAAAATCGATGGCATCGAAGTTCCAGATATTGAAGTCGATGATGCAACAGGTGATGCCAAGGTTTTGTTCCTTGGTTGGGGTTCAACGTATGGCCCAATTGCATCGGCCGTTGAGGAGCTTCGCAACAATGGTGAGAAAATCGCCCAAGCTCACCTTAAATATATAAATCCATTTCCTAAGAATTTAGGAGCCGTACTCGAGAAGTATGAAACGGTAATAACACCTGAAATGAATTTAGGGCAGTTAGCAATGCTGCTTCGATCAAAGTATTTAAAGGATATCGTGGGATATAACATGGTACGTGGTCTCCCATTTACAACGGCCGAACTAGTCGAAGCTGCAATGGGGGTACTTCATAATGACTGATCTCGCACTTACAAAGAAAGACTTCACGTCAGATCAAGAGGTTCGTTGGTGTCCTGGTTGCGGTGATTATTCGGTGCTTTCCACAATGCAGGCATTTTTGCCTGAGCTCGGAATCCCGCGTGAAAATATCGTCTTTATCTCAGGCATCGGTTGCTCATCGCGCTTTCCTTATTACCTCAATACTTTTGGAATGCACTCAATCCATGGACGTGCTCCAGCAATTGCATCGGGGTTGGCGATAAGCCGACCAGATTTAACCGTCTTTGTCATTACCGGAGATGGAGACGCATTATCAATTGGTGGTAACCACTTGATTCATGCACTTCGTCGCAATGTGGAGTTAAAGATTTTGCTATTTAATAACCGAATTTACGGTTTAACGAAAGGGCAATACTCGCCAGCCAGTGAACTAGGAAAGATTACGAAATCCACGCCCTATGGCTCTCTCGACACTCCATTTAATCCAGTCTCACTTGCTATCGGCGCTGAAGCGACTTTCGTTGCACGCACAATCGATAGCGATCGAAAACACTTATCAGAAATTTTGCGACAGGCCGCTGCCCATAAAGGCTCGGCATTAATTGAGATTTATCAAAACTGTCCAATCTTTAACGATGGTGCATTTGATCAGGTCAAAGACAATGAAACCAAGGAGGGCTCACTTCTCCAGATGCTCCATGGTCAACCCATAAAATCCTCTACTTTTGGGGTGATTCGGGAGGGGGCAATACTGAAGTTAGTTGAGTTGAACTCAGTGGATGAATCTCAACTTGTCATTCATGATGCTCACGATCCAGATCCCTCCTATGCCTTTGCTCTCTCTCGGCTCTCTGGCTCAGATCTCGAGCACACCCCGATAGGTATATTTCGAGATGTGGTCAGAGCTGGATATTCGGCGATGGTCAATGATCAGTTAGCCAGCGTCATCCAGGCTCAAGGTGCGGGGGATTTGGAGGAACTCCTTCATTCAGGGGATACCTGGGTCGTTGATTAAATTGTTGAATAGTTCACACCCGCGTTAGAAACCTGTACTACTTGTGAGGTACGAGAGATTGAGCGCAAGTTAGCCAAGCAATTGGTATTTCAGCAGAGTTCACGAGCGAGCACTTATTAGATACGCATGCATCACGCCTTCGAATAAAAATTCTCAATGCGGTGGGTCCACGCGCGATTTCAGCGGTCCGCTCAGTTGATTATCGCCTGATCTAGAGTAAAGCCGCTAACCTTCGTAAATGGATTTTGCGCGTTCGGCAACGGATTCAATTAATGATGTACGCAAGGGGATAACATCACCAGCCCAACTTTTAGCTGAGGTACTTAATCGAATCGAGGAGATTGATACGACGGGATATGAGCTCAACTCAATTCTCGCCATTGCGATAAAAGATAACGACAGAGTTCTTGATGTTAATTCTCCGCTTGCGGGATTACCGATTGTAATTAAAGACAATATCGAGGCAGTGGGTTTACCAGGAACTGCAGGATCGACTGCGCTTCTAGACCACATGGTTGTTAAAGACTCACTTCTAACTAAGCGCTTGCGCGCTGCCGGCGCCAACATTATTGCATCGACTAATTTATCTGAGTGGGCAAATATCAGATCCACGAAATCAACCAGTGGATGGTCGGCGGTCGGTGGCTTAACTGCTAATCCATGGATTCACTCACATAACGCCGGCGGCTCATCATCTGGCTCAGGCGCCGCAATCGCCGCAGGTCTAGTTTCATTAGCAGTCGGAACTGAAACCGATGGTTCGATTATCTGCCCCGCATCTCTGAACGGCTGTGTCGGAATAAAACCGACAGTTGGAAATGTACCAACTCAGGGCATTGTTCCAATTAGTTCGAGCCAAGATTCGCCCGGCCCGATGGCGCGCTCGGTAAGAGATGCCGCGTTGCTGTTAGAAATCATGAGCGCAACCACAGGCTTAGTCGCGGCAACTGATGGGTCGAGAAGTTTGAGAATTGGCGTCGTACGATCCTGGTTCACTGGTCACAGCGCAACTGATGCGATATTTGAATCTGCGCTTTCGAAACTATCTAAAGCCGGAGCCATATTGATTGATGTTGAGTTAGAGCCACCAGCCGATGAAACTGGCAATGATGAGTACGAAGTTCTACTGCACGAGCTCTTTGATGAAATGGGTTCTTATCTTTCACTACGCGCCGATACAACCTTAAAATCCTTGGCCGATGTTGTTGCTTATAATCGTGCTCACGAAGAGGTTGAACTAAAATTCTTTGGTCAAGAGTTATTTGAAAAGGCGTTGATACTTGGCGGGAGAAATAGCGATTATGAAACAAAGCGCTCGCGCAATCTAATGTGGGCTCAGAAAACTTTGGATAAGGGATTTACTCAAGCCGATGTTTTAATTGGTGCAACGTATTCACCGGCCTGGCTAAGCGATTTGGGTCAGGGAGATAATTACGGCGATAACTCGTGGATTACAATGGCACCTGCAATCACTGGTGCCCCGATTGGCACGGTCCCTATGGGAATCTGCGAAGGCCTACCCGTCGGGCTAGGTGTCGTTGCGCGAGCCAATGATGAGTTGCGTTTAGTAACTGCACTCTCTCAAATTGAACGAGTTTTAGATCTAGGAGTTTTGAACCCAACCTTTAAAAAGTAATCGCGGCGCTTTCGACGACCTTAGCTCTGCGGCCAGGCAATCTATATCCAGACAAGTTATCATTTTGTTCATTAATAACATCTTGGGCAGTAATGTTTCGACCCTTCCACTCATAACTACTGGTTGTGTGAGCATCACTGATTAACGTGATGTCATAGCCCAATTCAAGTGCGCCATGACAGGTGTGGCGAACACAGTTATTTGTCTGAGCACCGGTTATGTACAGGTGATCTACTCCAAGGGATTCAAGAACTGCGCCTAACTGAGTTTCTACGAAAGAGCTTCTAAATAACTTTCTAATTACAACTTCATTCGTACCTGGCTCAAGTTCAGGCACAATCTTCCAGCTCTCGCTATCGATCTCTAACTCTTCATCAGAGTGTTGAACCCAGATGACTGAAACGTTCTTAGCGCGCGCCTTAGTAATTACCTCGTTGATATTGGCGATTACCGACTCTCGCGAGAAAGCATCTTTAACTACGCCATTTTGAACATCGATTACTAATAGTGCACTTTTCCCGCGATTTTCAAATAGTGACATACGACAATTCTGTCGCAAATATGTAGTTTTTCCAGTTTTCTGTGTAAAACTTGCCTACAGGTGGGCAAGAGAGAGAGGACCACGCATGCTGGAGGCTATTCAGGACGGATTTAATAGATTTAGCGATACTAGTGGCCGATCAACCCGTCCACAGTTTTGGTATTTCGCTCTGTTTTACATCATTGTTAATTTTCTATCATCACTAATTTTTAGTGATCTCATAGATTTGATAATGAGCATAGCGATTTTTATTCCATACTTAACCGTAGCCGTTCGTCGAATGCACGATGTCGGACGAAGTGGCTGGTTTGTTATCGTTCCTATCGTAAATCTAGTATTTCTCGCCTCTCCAACCAAGAATGCTTAAGTGGTAGAGATCTTCTAGATGCTGAGCCCAATCAGGTCGGCAACCTTTGATCTGTGGGAGGTAAGCTTCGGATAGAAGATGCAAATGGGAGATTCCTGCTTTGATAACAGGCGTCGAAAGCGGTGAGTCCCCTGTGAATTTCCTCAGTTATTTGTGAAAACCCGGTTAATATCCGACATTTTACTCGTTTCGGTATTTTAATCTAATTGGTTCTTTACTATTAAAAGATGCAGAATATTGATTTCTTAATCATCGGGGCACAAAAGGCCGGAACCTCGAGCCTTATGAGATTCCTGGAGCGCAACCCCGAACATTTCTTTGTTGCCAAGCGTGAGTGCCATTTCTGGAACAAGGACAATAAATACAATGACCCGGAAGGCTTTACTCAATACATGTCAAATTTTTCAGAGTGTCGCCCAAACCAGATAGTCGGAGAAAAGTCGCCGAGCTATCTTGTAAATGACAAGGTTGCAGAGAGAGTTGCCTCACGTTTTCCTAAAATCAAACTCATCGCAATATTGCGAGATCCTGCCGATAGGGCATATTCGGCTTACCTGCATGGACGACGCGTCGGAGCGATCTCAAAGTCAATTAGTTTTGGAGACGCTATTCAAAATTACAAAGAGTTCCAGGGCGTTCCCTTTGGTGACGTTATATCGCAAGGTTTCTACGCAAAGAATTTGAAGCCATTTTATGAACAGTTCCTACGCGAGCAGATTTTAATAATCGACTTTGCTGAAATGGTGGCCAATCCAAACCACACACTCAGAGAAGTGCTTGAATTCCTGCTTCCCTCCGGAATAGTTCAAGATATGGATTTTGAGTTTGAATTGCCAAAAGTCAATGTTGCCCGAAAGTCCACGTTTCCAGAGTTTGTACGCTGGGTTAGAACTCGAAAATATCTTTCAACTCCAGTGAAGAATTGGATTTCAGGCAAGACCTTCACCAAAATACCTAACAGCACAATGAGTGATGCCGAACGAGAGTTCCTAGATGAGCTTTTTGAAGAATCAAAGCGAGATCTTGAACAACTGACAGGTAAGACCTTTCAATGGACAAGTAATGGAAATGGCTAACTCGAATAGCCCAGATTGACCCATGCATCCACTTGTACAATGTATCGTACAGGGTGCTATTCTCTCCTTGAAAAGGAGTCCTCATGATTATCTCTGCATCTAATGCCCGCGCTCAGCTCTTTCCATTAATTCAACAAGTCAATGAAGACCAAGCGCCGATCACCATTACTTCCAATAATGGTAATGCCGTGTTGGTCTCTGAAAGTGAGTGGGAATCAATTCTTGAAACTTCTTTCCTACTGCGAACCGCGTCTAACCGATCTCACTTAGAAAGATCAATTGCAGCCCTTGCGTTAAACAAAGGTGTGAAAAAAGCATATGCGAAGGGAAGCACCCTTGTACAACTTCTTGAAATCTCAGGAGCGGCACCAGTTAGTGCGGCACGACCAAAGAGAAAATTAGTTCAAGCTAAACCTGCGGTTAGGGCCAAGAAAAAAGCGGTCGCCATCAAACCTGCTGCCAAGAAACGCACCGCGCGTTAATGCCTGCCCCAAAAAAACTCACCTCCTACTTCCTCACAAATCCAGCGAAAGCCGATCTTATTTTTTGGAAGCGAAATAAACCCTCGGTTATCCCACGGATTGCTAAATTAATCGATGCAATTATGCTCAACCCATATGGCGGCATTGGCAAACCAAAGCCTCTTAAATACAGCCTTGAGGGTTACTGGTCACGCCGAATTGATTCAGAGCACCGCATTATTTATCGAATCACCGGTAGTAGTCTTGAGATTATTGCCCTGCGCGGACATTACGAGTAAGAGACATGGCCATTAAAACTCAGCCCGATAGCAACCTACTCGTGACCACGGTCTGCGCATTAATCGCCGGAGCAGGCTCGCTTACCGGTTGGATTGTGCTGAAGAAACTTCGCGGTTAACACAGTATTCAAACCCAATACCCGACACCTCTTGAGATAATTGAAATCAGATTAGCTAAGGGCGAAATGTCGAAAGATGATTATCTCGTAGCTAGGGAGTTACTAGAAAAGAAATAAACAAAGACAAGGGTGGGGCCACGCGAAAGTGTGGCCTTTCTCTTTGTTGTCTCCAATGGAACCTCTAGGAATTTACTTTGAAGGGGATATTGGCTTAGGTGCTAGCACTTGTTAGCGCTAGACTTTCAAGAATTCGTGAAGAATAATTATTGTATGTCCTCAATGAGCAAAGACAGCGCCAGCAAAAAGAACTCTTGGTCGTATCTAAAGCAAATTATGAGGACGCTCGTCACTGCACTTCTTTGCCTATTGCTGACTTGGATATCGATCCCAGCAGTATCTGCAGCACAATTAACGCGCTCTCTAATCGATCGACCTGATGATACGACTGGATATCAGATTCATTTGGTCTATGTTTCCCTAAAAGGCTCGGTTGATAATAACTGGGACACAAATGGACAGATCGATTCCTGGGCAAAAGAGGCTAACAATTGGCTTACGGCACAAGTGGGGCATAAGTTCATCTTTGATACCTATCAAGGTGACTTAGATGTGACTTTTATGAAAAGTAATCACTCAACCGCTGATCTTTGCCTTAACAGTTGTGAAGCATTAAGTATGCTTGAAGCTGAGTACCAAGCACAGGATATTTCATACAACGCCGCAAAGACTCTGGTTTTTATCACAGTCGACAAACTTGATCCCAGTACCTGTGGATGGGCAAGTCTCCCTAGTAATCTTGCACTTCTCCATGACATGGGGTCAGAACGATGCTCCTCAGCTACTACCCAAGCCAGGTTCGGACTGAGTTGGCCAGCTGGATCACTTGCACATGAATTGATTCACACGTATGGAATCGGTCATCAATGCTTTGATACCTCAGACATGATGATTGGCTCTCCTGAGTGCCCAAATTCTAGAGTTGAGAAACTCATGACCCTAGATTCAAGTAGAACTCATTATGTAGGTAGTGAAGCCAGCGACGGCATAGATTTACTTAAAATGCCGATCTGGTCGGATGGAAGTGGAAGCACTTCGTACTCACTAATCAAGCAAGTCAGTGATAATCAATACAATCCCAAGTTAAGAGAGGGCAAGGTCTATGCAGTCGTTGGCCAGAAAAGTGGCTCGTTTGGCTGGGCTTGGGATAAGAAGTTTTACCCGAGTGGCTCTGGTGTGAAGTGCCAATTCACCTCCGGTTCAGTATTAATCGTAGGCACTATAGAAAACTCGTCATGTATTTTTGAAGTCCCCAATACTTTGCGTGCCGGCAAATCCTTTACAGTCACTCAAACCTGGGTTGAAGGACCTTGGCACGGAGAGGCAACGGTTACCGGAGTTTTGGTTCGCCAAGATTACAGCTCGAATATTTGCACGCCAAGCACGTGCATTGTTGGCGGAACAACTACGGCCGCGTATTCATGCTGGACCAGCGACATTAAAAGCATGGTGCTTCAGCAGCTAATTGAGGGAAAATGGATGGATATCAAAACTGTTGAAATGTCCACCGGAATACTGTGCAAAAGCGATCCAAAGTTTGTTAATTACCCAGAGGCAACATTAGATTTTAGTCAATCAGGAATCTTCATCTACCGATGGTTTTCACCAGCACGATCAGGATATAGCAAATACGCAGATACGCCTTTTGCTGTAGTTGTTAATGACGAAACTTCTCCTGAGCCTTCACAAGCCGAAGTAGACGCAGCTAAAACTCGAGCACTTGAATTAGGTGAAGCTGCCGACCTTGCCAAGGTGGCAGAAGAGAAAGCGACAGCCGATGCCATTGCCGCTCAAAAAGCCGCAGCCGCTGCTGCAAAAGCAGCGGCATCAAAGAAGACACCAATTACTTGCGTAAAGGGAAAGCTCATCAAAAAAGTAACTGCAGTAAAACCAAAATGTCCTGTTGGCTATAAGAAAAAATGATTGGAATTGGAACTCAATCCCATTGTCCACTGTTCGCCAGTAGTAGATCGGATTTTTTTTCACCACACTTATTAAATACGTACGGCATCAGTGTTCTGAAAATACAAAAGTCCCACAGAGTTGAATCTGTGAGGCTTTTGCTCTGTAACTCTTTGGATTAACGCAGGTTTATGACGAAGTAGTTCAACTCTAGCATCTTCGCAAATAACTTTGAAAATTGGGGAAGTCTCTTACACTTCGTATTTCTTATCTTTATCCACAGGTTTTCAATATTTCAAGTCTTTAGCGCCCGCTACTTCTACCTTTCGTTTCGTGTACCGCTGTAGCTCAGCGGATAGAGCAGGTTTATGACGAAGGCCATGGGTCGCGGGTTCGACTCCCGCCAGCGGTGCACACACTAAGTGGCCTCACGGTTAGTCGCGTGAGGCCACTTCGCAGTTTAAGCAGCAACCTCAAATTCTGGCTTCACCAACTTCCACTTGAGCGCCAAGCGATGCACCCAAGCCGGCACGGCACCGCGATCAATCCAGAGCAGCACCATCGCAAGCCCGCAAAAGATAAAGACTTCAACTAGCGGTGCGCTCAAACCCTCCCACAAGCCGGGCTGCCACTTACCTTCATCGCCGGTATCTGTAAACGCCTTATCAAAGACAATGTCCCAATCAATCAGGGCGTGAAAAATAACGGCGACCCAGATACTCCGAGTCACAATCATCAGCGCGCATGTAAAAACTCCAAAGCTAAAGGTATTCATCACATGCGAATATGCCAGCCAGGCATCCCAATTGTCCCCGAAGTAAAGATTCAAATGCATCAATCCAAAAAGTGCTGATGAGAAAAATATCGCGCTCACATTTCCAAATTGTCGAAGCACCCCAAAGGTAAAGCCCCTGGAAAAAATCTCTTCACCAATGCCAATTGCCAGCAGGAAGCCAATCCCCCGAACTGCAACCCATGGCTTCAGATGAGTATTATCATTATTAGTTACTGCTGCGATAACAAAAGGGGAAGCAATCAAAAGCGCTAGAAGAGTTTTGAAATGAATTCGGGGAAGTCGGAAATACTCCAGTGATTGTAACCCCAGGAAGTAAACGGCACAATAAAAGAAAAACCCCATTACAACGTAACTAAATGTTGAATCCGCATAACGCATCTCATTAGCCCACGGCCCCGGCAGATTGTTGAGTAGTAAGAGCGCATAGATTGATATACCAATTAGACTCAACCCCAGCCGCAAATTTCTCATACCCACCACCATAGGCAGGGCCACTGACACATTAGATTTCCACTAAAGTTTTTGACATACAAAAGCCCCACAGAGATAAATCTGCGGGGCTCTTGTTCTGTAACTCGCGGTTTTACGTGGACTCTTTGACTAAGTGCAAAAATGATAGCAGTTTTACGTCTATCCACAGTGAATTCGATTCTATCCAAATCGGTCAGCACCTGAGTGTAATTTCCCACTCGTGTACCGCTGTAGCTCAGTGGATAGAGCGACTCTTTGACTAAGTTGTAGGTCGCGGGTTCGATCCCCGCCAGTGGTACACACACTAAGTGGCCTCACGGTTAGTCGCGTGAGGCCACTTCGCTTTTCCAACGGGATATTTATTGCTCTAGAAACTATAGGAGATCTTCTTCGTGATGGAAACATAGTCACGCGGAGCGACCAGAAATGTCAGTGCCGCCTGCTATCTTTCAAATAGCTCAAGAAGGTAATCATCTGACCCGTAGCAGATTACCTACCAACCGTAACTTCGCTCACGGTGGTCCTACAGGAAGAGCGGCCCAGGTGCACTTAGCACTGAGAAAGCGATAGGGGATCGAAATGGCCACACCCGGCAAGAAGCCACCGAAGAAACACTTTGTCGAGATTCCAAACGATATTAGCAAAATGAGCGATGCCCAGATTAAAGCGTGGGCGGAAAAGGCTTACAACCAACTAATTCCTGTTTTGAAAGTTGAGGGGCCTGCAGAGGAGAATGGAAAAACGAATAAAGAAAGCCGAGTAAACTGAAAGAGATGATGAACTCCCGAGACCTGATTACTAAAAGTCATCAGGCTTGTTTGACTCCACTCTAATTCAAGTTCCGTATCTGGCGTTCTTGGCAGTGTACTCAATTCTTTTGATCAATTTCACCTGGTACTTAGTCAAACTATTAAGAAATACCCATAGGCATATACAAACTAAGACACTCGCCCTTATTATCAAACCTCTAATTTTCTTCTGAAGCAAGAAAAGGTGCACAATGTTTAACAAAGGGAAAATCGAAGACTTAAATACTGAAATTCAGAGATTGAATACAGCGGTTGAGGAACTCTCTAAGTTTGGCGCGTTGGGAATATTGGAAATTAATGAAGAGATAATGAAGCTAGACAGGCAAAAAAGTACATTACTCGAAGAGTTGTTAACTTTGAGAAAAGAGATTCTTGAAACTAAGAACAATCTCATTGAAACTCAAGAGATTGCCATACTTCAAGAAGTAGGTGTCTATCAATACACCTCAATTTTAGATACGTCTGAAGGTTACTCAGAAAAGATTGCGGAAATTAAAAGCAAAATAAAAGAACGTAATGTGGCAAATGGTGGTGCCATCACAGCTACTCAAAATTGGATAGTGAATGGTTCGACATCAGAAGGCGGGAAGATGGTGAAAGAATTTTCAAAATTGATGTTAAGGGCGTATAACGGTGAAGTAGATGATGCCATACGAACTTTGAAGCCTTTCAAACTGCAAGCTGCAGTTGATAGAGTTAACAAAGTTGAAAAGTCAATCGAAAAATTGGGCAAGACAATGCAAATTGAAATTGACGATAATTATCATAAGTTGAGAATAGAGGAGATTCGGCTCACTGCGGATTTTCTAACCAAAAAGGAGGAAGAAAAAGAGCAACAAAGGGAGGAGCGATTGCGTTTAAAAGAAGAAGAAAAGGCACAAAAGGAATTTGAAAGAGAAAAGGAAAAACTAAATAAGGAATTAATGCATCACCAAGCAGTACTTGCCAAAGCCGATGAAACTGGAAATGAGAAAGTTGCAGAAGAAGCAAGGGCTAAAATTGTAGAGGTAGAGTCGAGCATAAGTGGTGTTGAGGAAAGAGCTGCAAATATTAGAACAGGCTATGTTTATGTAATCTCAAACGTCGGCAGTTTTGGAGAAAGTGTTCTGAAGGTTGGATTAACTCGCAGAATTGACCCTGAGGAGAGAATCCAGGAGCTCAGCGATGCATCTGTGCCCTTTAAATTTGATATTCACGCCATCATATTTAGTGCCGATGCAGTTAGTCTAGAAAAGCAATTACACCAAGAACTTGAAAATTTTCGCCTAAACAAGGTGAATGCGAGAAAGGAGTTTTTCAGCACAACTCCAGGCTTTGTAAGAGAATTATTAGCAAAATTGAGCACTGAAAGTATTCTTACATATAACGAAGTAGCCGAAGCGCCAGAGTGGCGAATCTCTACGAAGGCTGCCAATCAAAATTGAGAATATTTCGAATGGTTATATTCTCTATATTATTGGCGCTTTCATTTAGCCCAGGTTCTCAGGCAGCAGCCAGAGTTTTTAAGAACTGCACAGAACTTAGTAAGGTTTATCCAGGTGGAGTCGCGCTTCCAGGTTCGGTGAATATAGGCGGAAGCACCAAGAAAACACCTAAATACAACAAGTCACTTTATTTGGCTAATCAAAAATCTGACCGTGACAAAGATGGGATTGCTTGCGAAAAATGAAAAGAATTTGGAATGAGATTCTAACTGTATTAGCCCTCTGTTTCCTTCTTGCCTACTCCTATCCAGCTTTCGATGAAAATATCTCTGCCTCACAGCAGATAGTTATTGATTTCGTTCAGTGGGCTTGTTGGTTGGCTTTTGCCATGGATTTAATTTATGGAATTTGGAAAGCAGGCAATAAAAAAGACTATTTAAGGCATCATCCTCTTGAAATTGCTTCCGTGTTGCTTCCATTCCTTCGTCCGCTGCGCTTAATGCGTGTAATTTCCTTTGGTGGATTAGCCCTCCAAAAGATTGCTATTGGTAGACAATTTGCAATTACCGTAAAAGTTGCTCTCACAACGGTATTCATTGCATACATATCGGCGGTTCAAATTACTATCACTGAGAGAGCCGTTTACGGTTCCAATATTAAGAACTTTGCTGATGGACTGTGGTGGGCAATTACTACAGTAACAACTGTAGGTTATGGCGATCGTTACCCAACGACAACCGAGGGAAGATTCTTAGCCGTTCTTCTTATGGTAATGGGAATCTCTTTAGTTGGCGTTATAACAGCCTCAGTTGCTGCCTGGTTCGTTAAAATGTCACAAGATGATGCAAGATAGTAGATTCTGGGTAATCCCCATTTCAATGCAGGCGCCTTTAATTAACAATTTATAAGCAAGGTGAGTGATTTTGGAAGGGCCAGTCCTTAGACTGAATGTGAGCGAAGTTCGCACCGTGTTTACTGGTTATCCAGAATTGTTAAACATACTGCATCTTGGTCGCATTCCTAGAGTAAAACACGAACCCGTAATTAAGAGTCAACGGGACAAAGCACTTATTGAGTAAGAAAGCCAATTCAAAGAGTAGATCGCAATTGGCTATTTAAGAAATTTCAGCAAGAAGTATTTCGTAATCTAGAATACGTGCGCCAGCAGCCAAAAAGGCATGCTCTGTCAAGTCAAATTCTGGTTTAGGCGGTATAAATACGATGATACCTTCGCGGCTTCTTGTTAGTAGAACGCGATAGCTATTAAGTCTCAATTGATGTGGGTCTATTTGGGGAATTCTTGTGCGCATTTTTCTTAACTCCCAAATTTTTCCTGACCAAGTGAAGTCGTTGCCCCAAGCCACAATTGCCATATCAAGTTCTAGTCCTTGACACCCAAATTCTGTGACGACTTCTTCCATATTACAACAGGAGCCCTTCGTGCCTAAGTCCTCGTTGTACCACTTTGCATTTTTCACTCTTTTCGTGTCTTGAAATCCATTGTTAATGCCATACTCGGGGAGAATTCGGTCTTTAGAAGAAGCAAGAATTCCATAACGCTTACTTGCTTCACCCTCAAATCTTGTTGATACGTAGCCTTTAGCTTCGTCGAGACTGCGGGTAACGAAAATCGGAAAGTTCTGCAGCCAGATCTTTTGAGCAAACACGGATGCTTCAGCAAATTTTCCATCCAATAAATTTTGCACCCATAGGTGCAAATGTTCCGCTTGTTTTGATCGCAATGTGTGATTTAGATCTAATTCAGGGTATTCAGTGACTGTTTTTCCAGGAAAAGCGTTAGCAAGGCGCGGAGGGGCATAAACCTTCCAATCACTAATCGCATGCTCCGATTTAAGAGCTTCAAACCAGCCAGCCATGCCTGCTTCTTCCCCTGTATGGATTTCTTGGCCATGTCCAATTAGTCCGACCAAAGTGGCCCACCCAGGAATACGTTCACCAATCGAAATCAATAATTCAGGTTCGCTAAATCCCACCGCCTTCTTTAGCATCATATGGGAGGCATCCCATGCTCTTTGCGCTTCATCGAAGACAATTATGCTTTGTTTTGGAATTTTCGCAGTTGTTCCGTAACTCTTGATAAATGCATGAAGATCGCTCACAAAGGCCTTACTCTTAAGCGCATCGCGTAGAACTTCGACAAGCGGACCATTTCCAGACAAAAAAATTGCTTGTGATGATTGATCTGATTTGTCATAGACAAATTGCAGGCCTACCAGAGTTTTACCTGCACCTGGAACGCCAGATACGAACGCGAGAGCTCTGTCAGAATTTTGGAGGGATGAAGCCGCAATTTCCTTAAGTCTCATTACTGCTTTTGCAACGCCATAAGATTCTGCTCGCTTTATAGCTGGGAGTCGTTCATTGCTAAAAATCATTTTTGCCGCAGCGATTAAAGTAGGAAGTGGCGCGTAATCACCTTCCAACCAGTCTTCTAAATTAATTATTTTACCTAACGGAAACCCATCAAGGGTTGATGCTATTTTGTCAGGTGAGAGAACCTTCACTACATCTCTAGATTCCGATTTATCGTAAGTTTTTGTTGGTATCAAGAACGGTATGACTTCTATTCCATGAGATTTTGAGTGATACTCAGCAAGATCGCGGGCATATGCAGCAACTTGATCAAGTGAAGATCGCTGGAGAACTGGATCTTGTTTAAATTCAAGAACAAATATTCGATTCGGGCCTAAAATAATGACGTCTGGACGTCGGCCACCTTCGAGCGGAAGTTCGAATTCGAGAATTATAGACCAATCAAGAGAATCAGTTCTTGCGATTGCAAGATCCCGAAAGGATTGTTTTAATACATCAATTTCTTCAAGCCAAGCTTCGACTTGCGACTTTGAAGCGTTCATCCCTAGCAATCCATTTAAATGCTCTTCTAGGCTAGATTCAACCAAACTCTTTGGAAGGTCCAAGAACGATTTAACAGTTCCTGACCAGCCATGGGTTCTCCGGTTGGTGTCCATTGGACTAGCTAAGCAGCTATGTCTGACAGATCAAAGTGTTCGCTGGAACCGCCTGACAAGCGTCGTACTTGGGTAATACCCTTCCACCATGCTCGCCTACCTAGCCACCAAGGATCAATTCTTGCGGGATGCTCCGACTATTGAAGATAAAGTAAAAAACGAGGTAAAGCGAAAACTTGGCCATAACGTGGGAGATGCTGAGTATTCGTCTTGGCGCAATTCTCTGGGAAATGCGATGTATCACGCAATGAATACGACAGATATCCCGGGGGATGCTGGCGTTGCCGTTGAGTACCGAGTTAATGGACGGGCCTTCCGAATCGATTTTATGTTATCGGGTAAGAATTCATCGGGTAAAGAGTCGCTTGTAATAATTGAGTTAAAGCGGTGGACCGATATTTCCTTTTCTGAACTCTCTGAGCATGTGCGCACATATCTTGGTGGGGGCTTGAGGGATGCGCCACATCCTTCGTATCAAGCTTGGAGTTATTTAAGTCATCTAAAGATGTATAACGAGTACATCTACGAGACAGGTGTTTCCGTGGCTGCTTGTGCGTATCTTCATAACTGTGAAGATACAACAGTTGTGAATGCTTCACGCTATGAAGACAAACTTCGGGACGTGCCAGTATTTATCAAGGGTCAAGGGCCTGAGTTGCGTTCGATGATTAGTGAAAATATAAAAGAGGGTACGGGTACGGCCCTGCTTGAGCGAATTGACGCTGCAGTTATTAGACCGTCGCAACAGTTAGCAGATGCTGTTGGCTCAATGCTTAAAGGTCACGAAGAGTTTGTGTTACTGGATGAGCAAAAGACTGTTTTGGAAAAGATTGTTAAGGCCACAAATGATTCATTGACAGGGCAAAAGCGTGTGATCGTAATTAATGGCGGTCCCGGAACCGGCAAGTCGGTTATATCAATTAATGCCCTTGCGCGGTTAACTGGGCAGAGGTTAAATGCGCGTTATGTGACACCAAATGCCGCACCGCGCGCTGTCTTTGAGGCGAGGTTGAAGAAGATTTCCACTAAAGCAGAAATTAGGAATCTATTTAGTGGATCTGGCTCATTTACGGCATCGGCGGAGGATAGTTTCGATACTTTGATTGTTGATGAGGCACATCGCTTGAGGATGAAGTCTGGAATGTTTAAGAATCTGGGGGAGAGCCAGGTTAAAGAGATAATTAATTCGGCGCGTACCTCCGTTTTCTTTATTGATGAAGCCCAGAAAGTGACCTGGTCAGATGTGGGCGAAATATTGATGATCGAAGAACAGGCTGGGCTGGCTGGGGCTTTAGTTGAAAGGTTTGAACTAACTTCGCAGTTTAGGTGTGGTGGCTCTGATGATTACATGGCCTGGCTTGATGAGACCCTTGGCGTAGGGGCCGACACGGCGCATTACTTTTCGAGGGATAAATTTGATTTCCAGATATTTGATAGCCCAGTAGAGCTACACAAGACCATCAAGGAAAAGAACAAAATCAATAACAAATCCCGCCTTGTTGCTGGCTACTGCTGGGAGTGGATTAGCAAGAAGAAACCAAATTTGTCGGATATAACGATTGATGAGTTTGGATATAAAGCAACGTGGAATCTGACGGTTGATGGCAGTGCATGGATCATTAGTCCGAAGTCAGTTGAAGAAGTTGGATGCATACATACCTGTCAGGGATTAGAGGTTGATTACATTGGAGTCATCATTGGACGTGATTTAATTGCCGTTGATGGGGTGCTGCGGACAGATCCATCTGCGCGAGCAAAGGGCGATAAGTCAATGGCTGGATACAAGAAAGAGTTTAAAATCGACCCAATTAAAGCAGAGTTGAAAGCCGATGAGATTATTCGAAATACTTACCGAACATTGATGAGTCGCGGCATGAAGGGTTGTTATGTCTATTTTGTTGATTCAGCAACTGCCGAACACTTTAAGAAACTGCTTCCAAGTTAAGGGGATAAAATGAGTGAATTAGATACTCTCAAAGCCGAGATTCGCGCTTTCGCCGATACCCGTAATTGGGAGAAATTCCATACCCCGAAGAACTTATCGATGGCAGTTGCCGGTGAGGCGGGAGAGTTAGTTTCTGAGTTTCAATGGTTGACGGCAGATGAGTCACGACGAAGTGCGTTATCCGCCGAGAAGTTTTCGGCCATTGAACTGGAGATTGCAGACGTTGCCATTTATTTGATTCGATTAGCCGATGTTCTAGAGGTTGATATCGCCAGCGTTGTTCGCAAGAAACTTGCCTTCAACGAATCACGGTTCTGAATTCGTGCCCGAATCACTCCATTATCAAGAATCCAGTTAATTCTACGATTTCAAGCCCACCACCTATGTTGTTTGTCAGTGACAGTTTCTAGACTGCTGCCAGGAGGCCAAAATGGAAACATTTATAATTTTTATCATATTCGGATTTGCAGGTGCATTTTTAATGAAGCGAAAGGGACGCTCACCTATCGGGGGGCTACTCCTTGGAGGGGTATTTAATATTTTTGGTCTCGCAATTATTTACTTCATGAAGAACAGATCTTCAGTGGTGGAAATTGCTTCAGCCGCGCAATCCAATTATGAAAAGCCCGCTTACTCGGGCTCGCGCTTTGCGCAGGACGCAGGAAAGGGAGCGATTTTTCACTATGCATCCAGTTCTAAAGGGGATGAACTCTCTGGCGAGTTTGCAATCGTTGATTTGGAAACGTCGGGGCTCGAACCCAATAGTGCGAGAATAATTGAGATTGCTATTTTACTAGTGAATTCAAAGGGTGAGATTCTTGAAGAGTATGCAACTCTTATTAATCCCGGAAATGGTCAGGTAGGTCCAACATTTATCCACCACATCACAGAAGAAGCAGTTCAAACTGCTCCAAGCTTTCAAGAAGTTGCGGGGGACATTCTTAAGCTCTTTGAAAACAGAGTCATTGTTGCCCATCATGCCGCTTTTGAGGATAAGTTCTTAGCATCAGAGTTCGCACGTGCGGGATTAAAAATTCCACCAATCCCGGCATTAGACACTCTTTGGCTCTCACGACAGGTTGTAAATCTTCCAAATTACAAAATGCAAACTGTTCTGCAGAATTATGGGGTAGAGGAAGTCGATCTTCATACTGCGTTAGGAGATGTTCGAGCATTAGCAAAACTTCTGCCAACACTTCTTAGCCTTCTGCCAAATATTCTCTATCCTGTGGGCCATTCGGTACTTCCTAAAATTGAAGCCTCGGGTAGACAAAAAACACGCGTAACCAATTTGAAAAAAGGAGAAAAAGGTTGGATTAGCAGCGTTTTAGGGAAGTTACCAGAAAATGGAACGGCTGTGAAGTCAGAGATTGAAAGCGACTACCTCGAACTTCTTGGCCAAGTACTCTCCGATGGGAAAATAATTGGTGATGAGGCTAAGGCTCTTAGTAAGTTAGCCGGAGAGGCGGGGCTAGGTCGAAACCAGCTAATTCAATTGCACGAGTCATTCATTGAACAACTCAAAGCCCAGGCCGAGGCTGATGGAGATGTTGATACAAATGAAATGAAAGCAATTGAAGCGGCGATCAAAGCGCTCTCCCCATGAGGCGCTTTGCCTTCATACTATTTAACGCCTTCGCACTTAATTCCCCCGCATATATGAATAACTAAGTGCTGCAGCTGCTATTAGCCATAACTGGTAGGGGGTAAGGGCGATGGCTGCAGGTATGGATGCGCGGGCGGTGATTACTAATAAGGCATTGATAACGGCAGCTACTGCAAGGACGATGAAGTTATATGGCCAGATGATTCCGAATACGAAATCGGGTGGCTGCCTGATCGGTCTGCCGGTATTTCTCAGACGGGCCTTTCGCATTTCCCAGAAATAAATAAACCCCGCAGATTTCTCCCTGTTCGGCTTATAGTGATGATGAGGCAGCGCCTGGTACTTGCTTTTGACAGATAAACAGGTACAATATCTGTCATGTGTACAATTACCAAGAGTACAGCAGAGCTTGTCCGCTCTCACATTGAGACTGCCACACAAGGCGAGCCTTTTTCCTCTGTCGACCTGCTCGCGCTCGGAACACGAGCAGCGGTAGATAGTTCCTTGTCTCGCCTAGCCAAAGAGGGTCTCATTACTCGCCTTACCCGTGGCATCTACGTGCGCCCTAGCTACAACAAATACGTAGGTACCGTGACACCTGAACCTCTGAAAATTGTTCAAGCTATCGCTCGCGCCTCTGGTTCGAAAGTCGGAATAAATGGAGCAGAAGCTGCAAGAGGTTTTTCTTTAAGTACTCAGATGTCTACACAAACACTATTTCTCACGACAGGTCGAACTCGCGTAATTAATATCGGTAATTCAAAGATACGTATGAAGCATACTTGTGAGAACAAGCTTGCACTAGCTGGACGCCCGGCTGGTACAGCTCTAGCCGCCCTGTACTACTTGGGCAAAGAAGAAGTGACTACGGCTGTTTTGGGTGAAATTAAAAAGAAACTTGCCCCTGCCGAATTCGAGAAACTTTGTACTTCAACTAAAACAATGCCCTCATGGCTTAGTGATGTCATCTATCGCTTTAAACAGCAAAGCATCGCAGGCATTCAGGTTGCCTAAGTTTCTAGAGCTAAGCCCGCAAGAGCGCTCAGAGATTTATAGCACGGTTGGCGCTAATCTTGGAATGACTCCAGAGATTCTTGAAAAGGATGTTTGGGTTTGCTGGGCATTAGATGCTTTATTTACAATTGGCGACAATGTAAAGATGGCATTCAAGGGTGGTACATCACTTTCAAAAGCTTATAACTTAATCAACCGATTTTCCGAGGATGTTGACGTCACAATTGATTTTGCAAGTCTAGATAGCACTATTGATCCATTCGATCCTGAACTAGGTACTAATGCGCGTAGACGTCAGTCTGAAGCCATGATTGAGCGAGCAAATAGCTATGTAATTCAGATTATTGAGCCACATTTTCGCAAACTTCTCACCGACCAGTTCCCTGGTGGTGGTTGGTCTCTTGATGTAGAAAATGAGGGTGAGCTTTTGAACCTCACCTACCCGAGTGTAATAACGAGCCTCAACGTAGTAGATGGAAACTACATACGAGCGGTCGTGAAGATTGAGTTTGGGGGACGGATGGCAACAACGCCGAGCGAAACTCGTAGGATAACTTCATACCTTGAAGGTAATATCGGCGAACTCGAATTACCTAGTGCTAGTGCGAATGTACTTTCCGGACGAAGAACATTCCTTGAGAAGGTAACTCTTGCGCACGTTGAGTGCCATCGTGTCGGAACGAAGGCAAACTCAGAAAGATTTTCACGTCATTGGTATGACTTATACATGTTAGCGGATACACCTACCGGCCGTGAGGCAGTTGCCGATCGTGCATTATTGGAGGATGTTGTCAAGAATAAGAAAACCTTTTATCGCGCACCTTACGTCGAATATGAAAAGTGTCTAAATAAGCAGATGCAGATTGTACCTAGCGGGCAAACTTTTGAGTCTCTTCGAGTTGATTACGAGGTGATGAAGCAAGAATCCATGCTTTATGGGGAGGTGCCAACTTTTGAGGAAATCATGGAACGTCTAAGGAAACTGGAAGAAGAGTTCAACGCATAAGTACTAATAGGGGAACGGTTAGGGCCGCACAGGGTGCGAGTGCGATTGTTGCAATGCCCAGATTGTGTGGGCGATAGAACTGATAGGCCCAGGTCAGTGCCGCTGCAATCGATAGGGTCATGATGGATAGAAATATTATTGTGGTGGAATCAGAGGATCTATTGGCAACGATAACGGCAGCTACCGCAAGGACGATGAAGTTATATGGCCAGATGATTCCGAATACGAAATCAGGTGGCTGCCATGATGGGGCGTTGAGGGTGCGACGGGCAAGTGAAGGTGGTGGGAGTTTACTTTAATGGCACAATTATACCTTTTAAGGTAGAGTTGTGCCAATGAGAGACCAAAAAATGATGAAGACAAACTATCGTCAGGAACTGTGGGAGACCGCGGTAAATAACTTTGGTTATGTGACTACTCAAGATGCCATTGATTTAGGAGTCCCTCCAAAAGAACTCCCGAAGCTTGCCGAACACGGTGGCCTCGATCATGTTGCTTATGGGCTGTATCGATTCCGACAGTTCCCTCAAACAAACTTTGACCAATACGCGGAGGCGGTTTTACGTGTCGGTACGGGCGCCTACTTAACTGGAGACACAGTACTTATTTTTCATAACCTAATTCCCCTAGCTCCCAAACGCCTTCGCGTAGGCGTTCGCCGCCGCGTACGCGCAAAGATTCCTGATTGGATCGACGTCCGACAGGAATCTGTATCCGAGAGCGACATCACGGCGTATGAAGGTATTCCAGCCAAGAAAGTTGCTCGCGCTATCGTGGAGTGCATGCATACAATGATGGCTACTCACTTAATTGAAGCAACGAAAGCTGCGCAAACTCAGGGCTTAATCACAAGTAGAGAAGCGATTGAAATACTCAATGAGCTTAATGGTGTGAGGTGAGTTCAACATCGTCAGAAAAGAGTGCACCATCCCACTTGAACTCGCTTCTAAAACGAATTAGTAACTGCGCTAAGGAGCGTGGTACCACAGCCGAACGTCTCACGGTTGTAGTTTGCAATACGGTAATCGGACAGATGATTCCTGATGGCGTTGTAAAGGGAGGAACTGCTATGAAGTTACGTATTGGAGAAAGCGGCAGCCGATTTACACCTGACATCGATGCATCAAGACGGAAAGGTATCTCTATTGATGACTATCAGGCCATGCTCGCAGAAAATTTACATAAGGGTTGGGGTGATTTCTCTGGAACATTAGTAGTGCGCGTGCCGGCTGAACCTATTGGTGTACCTGATGACTACATTATGCGCCCTTTTGACGTAAAGCTCTCATACAAAGGAAAGTCATTGAAAACATTGAGGTTTGAATTGGGGCATGATGAGATTGGATCCACCGCAACTTCTGTAATTGTTGTCGCTAAAGACATTCTTGACTTATTTGAAGAATTGGGATTACCAACGCCAAACCCCGTACCCGTTTTAGCAACAGAACATCAGATTGCTCAGAAGTTGCATGCCTGCACCAACCCAGACAAAAAAGGTGGAAATGAGAGGGCGCACGATCTGGTGGACCTTCAACTCTTAGCGGAGTCGGATCCACCAAACTTAACGAAACTCAATGAGGTTGGGGCTAGGTTGTTTGCTGCGCGACGGGTTGGCACATGGCCGCCAAAGGTTGTTAACTGGCGTGGCTGGGACAGCATCTATAAGGAGGCAGCGACCGGACTTGAAGTTCTACCAACTGTAGAGGACGCGATTAGCTGGGCAAATTCCCTTTTGGAGGAGATGGTGGTTGCAATTCAACAGGGAAACTAAAAATGAAGTCTCGAACTTTAATTTGAATAACTATCATTGAAACTACTTAAAGCGTTGCGAGTATTAGCCGCTTCGAGCGACCATCGATAAATGTCAGTCTCCGGCCCTAGTCTGCTTCGTAGCGAAATAACATGAGAGGTCTAAAGATGAAAGCTCAGGAGATCCCCCGACTAATAGGAACGTTGGTTATCGGTTTAATACTTGGCGTTGGTATAACACCACTTCATGCAGAAGATCCAATTGCAGCTACTGGTGAAATCTTGAAAGTCTGTATCGATTCCAAGACAGGTGTAATTCGTGTTGCATCAAGGTGTACGAAGACTGAGCGCAAAACAATTCTTGGGGGAGTTGGCGCAAAGGGAGACAAGGGTGACACCGGCGAAGTAGGCATCAAAGGAGAGATTGGAGCAACGGGCGACGTTGGAGCAACAGGTGCAACTGGATCAACTGGAGCAACAGGTGCGCAAGGTTCGCAAGGATTTACTGGAGCCACAGGTGCGCAAGGTTCGCAAGGATTTACTGGAGCCACAGGTGCAACAGGTTCATTGAGTGGGCTGAGAACTAGGTCAGTTACTTATTTATCAACGGGTTTCGGCTTTGGGTCTTGCTCGACTTTTTCATTTGGAGGACCAAGTTTGCTAGATGGCCAAACTTCAATATCGGCATACGGTTCATCAATTTCATTAAATAAACATTGCACAAATCTGACTGAATCAACTATTAGTGTGTATGCACCGTGATCAGATTTCCACTGAAGCAACTGATCTTTCTCTCTGAAGAACCTTCTTTTATATAAAATGGTTGCCAGGTACCTAATTCCCCCGCATGTATGAATAGCTAAGAGTCGCAGCCGTTATTAGCCATATCTGGTAGGGGAAAAGGGCGATGGCTGCTGGTATGGATGAGCGGGCGGTGATTTTAATAATGCAGCGATAACGGCAGCTAATGCAAGGACGATGAAGTTATAAGGCCAGATGATTCCGAATACGAAATCAGGTGACTGCCATGGTGATTTGTGTACTGAATCAGAGAAGAAAAAAGTAAACCCCGCAGATTTCTCTACGGGGCTTATTTCTGTAACTCTAAGGTGCACCTTCCTGACTGCAACAAGATTAAGACAAGTTCGAACTATATTTGCATAACGATATTTGAAAGCAAGAGTGCGACTATAGTGAAACTACTTTGAGTGACGAGTTATCTGCTTTAATCAATGCGTAATTGATCTTTGAGGTGTTTACTAAGGCTATGGAGATTTTGAGGAAAGCGGCTCAGGTAATTCTCGGAATTGCACTTGTCTTTGCAGGTGTTGGACATCTAACGAGTAATCGAATGCAGTTTCAAGCACAGGTACCGTCATTGTTGCAACCGCATGCCGATCTCGTTGTGCTGGCATCGGGTGTTGTTGAGATCGCCTTCGGCGTGGCGTTGATTTCGTTGTGGCGGTATCGAGCCACGATTGGGTGGATAGTTGCCGCTTTCTTCGTCGCAGTTTTCTGGGGCAATATCTCGCAGTATCTAAATGGCGTCGACGCCTTTGGATTAAATAGCGATAGAGCCCGCGCTATTAGGCTCTTGTTTCAACCATTACTGGTGGCGTGGGCGCTGTGGAGTACGGGTGTGTGGTGCAGTTATCGTTCACGGGCCAAGCGGGCTTAATCAGGCTCAGATAGAATCACTGCATGCGTAAATCTGTTATAGCGGGGATAGCTATAGCGCTTATTGGGGCTTTTACCTGGGTGCCGCAGAGTTATGCGGCCACGTATGGATCGGTCTCACATATACATGATGTGAAGGTATTTGGGGATCGGGTTCTGCTTAATACACATGAGGGGCTCTATGAGTATCTAGCTGCGAATTCGATGAAGAAAATAAGTAGCGATGATTTTGATGTGATGGGGTTGGCTATATATGGACGAACCCTTTATTCCAGTGGCCATCCAGGGGCTAAATCAAACCTGCCTAATCCGATTGGACTTCTTTCATCAACAGATGGGGGAAAGTCGTGGAAGAAAGTTTCGTTGCAAGGTGAAGTTGATTTTCATATGTTAGAGGTCGGTAAAAGCGATATCTATGGAGCTGATTCAGGCAGCGGGCAGTTGATGTATTCCTCAGACCGCGGCAAGAAATGGCGAAAGTTAGGTGTAAATAAGTACTCTGATATCGCAGTGCTGGGCACCAAGAGTGGCAGTGCGCTTGCGCTGGCTTCGGGGAAGTTAGTCCGAACCACCAATGCATTTAAAACAACAACTTCTATAAAATCTTCGCTGATTTGGAGCTCGGTAGAAATTGTAGGTACAACTCTCTATGCATCCTCTGGAAAGGCGATCTATCGCTCAGTTAATAGTGGAAAGAGTTGGAAAAAGATTGCAACGTTATCTACTGAGATCGGTGGCATCTCTGTAAATACAAAGGTTTTCGTTGCCGTAACTACCGATGCAATTTTCGTCTCTCGCGATGGTGGCAAGAGTTTTAAATCCTGAGATAATAATTAAGTGGAGCTCCTAAGAAAGGCTAGCCAAGTACTTCTAGGTGCGGTGCTTGCCTAGCTAACCGGCGTCAGGTGTTGGCGTCGAGCGAAACTACTCTGAGTAACGAGTATTTGTGCTTTAATTAATGAAGTTGAGCCGGGCTGCTAAGCCCGACCCAACTGCCTTATGCGAAATCAGGTTGCTGTCTGATCGGGTCCGTCGGAATCTCTCCGACGGCCCTTTCGCATTTCCCATAGACGAAGTATGAGATTGGCTATTGCAATGCTAAGCATCGCAATATCATTTAGTTCCATGCATTTGCACTTCCTTTCTCTATTCCCAACGATTGTTGGGAAATCAATAAGTGACGCTGGCGGCGTGCTTATTGAAGTGAGATAAGGAATTCAGGCATGCGAAATGTATGGGCGTGTGTATGGGTGGAATCTAATTAGTGCGCAACCTGTGAATAACTGGCGACGCGCAGAGGAGATCTGGTTAGTGTGCCTTAACCGGCTAGATCAATAACGAGGAGTTTTCCACTATCAGTCGTTGCGATTATTGAACCGTCTTTTGAAAGATCTAAATCTCGAATCCGCTCACCCACATCGACCTTAACTACCTTTCCGATCCGCTGTCGATCCAGCATTTCGATAAAGATTAACGCCTGTTCTTTTAGAGTACCCATCACGATGTAGGAAGACCATGGACCCCAGGATTTATTGACAGGTAATTGAATCAACTCAGTTGGGGCAACTGATGGAACCCAGTAATACAGCGGCTTCTTATAGCCCTCGTGAGTACCTGTATTAGTTGGCTTTACGTAATCTCCTGAACTATATGGCTCGCCATAGGTAACGAAGGGCCATCCGTAATCGCTACCGGTTTCGATTAGATTAATTTCATCTCCGCCGCGTGGACCGTGTTCGGATACGTAGAGATCTTTGCCAATTCGAAGTATTCCTTGGGCATTTCTGTGTCCTGAAGAAATCTTTTCTACTTTGTTTGCACTTACTTTAAAGACTGAACCTAAATCTCCTCGCTTTGCTCTATTGCCAATCTGGGTATACCCCAGATCGCCAATTGTGAGATAGAGGGATTTATTGTCAATGGTTTCAATGCGACCGGATGCATGTTGCACGGCGCTAATGGGGACACAGGGCTTACTTTTGAACCAGAGTTTTCCACGTTTTAGAGATGGCTTCATACCTATGTTGGCGGTGTATGAGTAAAGAACAACCGAGACACAGTCTCTGGCTCGTTCATATCGCGGAAAGGAGATAGCTAGCTCAAGGTTATTAGCGGTTTCGTTCATTACGGCGATATCGGTGATTGCAAAGCGTGAGTCTTTGAAGCGCTCGCTAGGGCTTCCGGCCCGTCCGATCAGAGTTTGTGCACGCGTGACTAAGTCATAGAGATAGATGTTTAACCCATTAGCGCCACCACCTAGAAGTAGGCGACCATCTGAAAGACGCGCAAGTGCTGCTCCGCGCTCTCCGTTGGAGCTTTGTACTTGAGCAGTTGGCGTATCGATACTTTCAATCTCTAGCGGTATCTCGTTTGAACTGGCGGCGGGTATCTGCATTGGCAAGGTCATGACAATCAATGCAGTAATAGCGATTGTCCTGGTTAAGTTTTTTCGCACATGCAGAGAATACCGAATGGCATCTAGGGTTTGAGTGAAAATACTCTGAGTAACGAGTATTTATGTTTTAATAAGTGTGCTCTATTTTCTAGAGAATTCTCTTTCGTCAGAGGATTCATTTCACGGAATTAGGGAAATGGTAAAGCGGTGGGCGTCGTTAACCCAACTAATTAGATCGCTTAGCCTTGGCAGTCCTGGACGAAGTGGTTCCGCAGGCGTTATGCGGAACCACTTTCTTTTGTTTCAAATCTCCTGAGTACGGATTGAATTGAACTTTTAGTTGATCTCACATTAATGTGCAGTAATTCGTTGCGCGGTTAAGTTGGTATATCTTCTACTTTTCAGCTAAACGCAACTTAACCATCGCAAGTAAGAGTTTGGAATCCACTGCCCAATCGTTGGGTACCGCAATTGTCTTCTTATTAACGGTGAAATCTTTTAACTTAAGTCGCATGGCTTCTAACACATCATTGCTAAACGGGGCAAAGAGAATGTGGTTGGTGGCGACCGATACTCCCAAGATGTATTTCTTATCGAGCTTGAGCATGGGTTGATTCCATGCGATGACAAGCTCAAGTTCGGGATACTTTGCAGTTACCGCACTGAAGATTGCTTTAACCGTTTTACGTTGCTGGGGAGTTAACGTTTTAAAGTAATCGCTGGGCGTCTCAAAGCGGCGAGATGAAGTGGATCCGCGCGAATACATCACTAATGCGTTGGCATGGGCTTGGGAAAATCCATAGCTCTCTTTGAGGTGGGCTACTTGCTGTGGATACTTCTTACCTTCAAGGGATGCCATAATTTTGAACCAGTAGGCCATCTTTTCGCCGTAGCGTTTTTCGATAGCAGGGAAGTGGGCTCACGGGATGGGTCTTTAGGTGGCATGGATACAGATTAAGGGCTGGCACCGAAGCTTTGCTGTGAATCTGGGTCTATTTTTATAAGTGGAAATACAAATAAGGCTTCTGGCGTTATCGCTAGTGGATGCGGACGTCGATGCGCAGCCGAAAGGAGTCGAAAGTGAACCAGTCCACCCTGGAACAGGGGCAGGAGGAAAAGAGCGCGCTTGAACAGTACGGGGTTGATATAACTCAACGTGCGCGCGATGGAAAGTTAGATCCAGTCATTGGACGAGATAACGAAGTTCGCCGAGTCATACAAGTCTTATCTCGTCGCACCAAAAATAATCCTGTGCTCATTGGGGAACCCGGCACAGGTAAGACGGCGATCGTTGATGGGCTGGCTCTGCGTATTGCATCAGGTGATGTGCCATCGGGGTTGAAAGACAAAAAAGTTGTCTCCCTGGACCTTGGCGCAATTATTGCTGGTGCAAAATATCGCGGAGAATTTGAAGAGCGCCTGAAGGCTGTGCTCGATGAAATCAGGGCTGGCGAGGGCCAGATTATTACCTTTATCGATGAGTTACATACCGTCGTTGGCGCAGGTGCGATGCCTGGGGCGCTAGATGCTGGCAACATGCTGAAGCCGTTGCTTGCACGTGGTGAACTGCACATGATCGGTGCAACGACGCTAGATGAGTACCGCAAATATATTGAAAAGGATGCAGCGCTCGAGCGTCGTTTCCAACAAGTCTTAGTCAATGAACCATCGGTTGAAGACACAATTGCGATTTTGCGCGGCTTACGTGAAAAATACGAAGCCCACCATAAAGTAACAATTAGCGATGGCGCATTGGTAGCAGCTGCGACTCTATCTGATCGCTACATCACGCATAGATTCTTACCCGATAAAGCTATTGATTTAGTGGACGAAGCCGCATCACGACTTCGAATGGAGATCGATTCTTCGCCGGAAGAGATTGATCAATTGCAACGCAATGTTGATCGACTGCGCATGGAGGAGTTCGGTCTTGCGAAAGAAAAAGACGAAGCGTCTAAAGCGCGTCTGCATGATTTGCGCGTTGAGTTAAAGGGCTTCGAAGTATCGCTTGCTGAATTTCGTAATCGTTGGGAAAAGGAAAAAACTGCACTCGATCGAATCGGGTATTTAACGGAACAGTTAGACGCCGCCCGCATTCAAGCTGAAAAAGCCCAGCGGGTGGGGGACTTAGAGACTGCAGCTCGCTTGATGTATGGAAAAATTCGCGAGATTGAAAGTGAATTAGCCACAGCGCGCCATGATGTTAACTCCGAAACTGCGATGGTGAAGGAAGAAGTTGGCGCCGATGATATTGCCGAAGTTATTTCGGCATGGACAAAGATTCCAACGGGGCGATTACTTCAGGCAGATAACGAGCGTCTGCTTGGCCTGGATGACGAGCTAGAAAAACGAGTTGTTGGTCAATCCAGTGCCGTGCATGCGGTGGCCGATGCAATTCGCAGATCTCGTGCCGGAATTTCAGATCCCGATAGACCTACGGGTTCGTTTCTATTTCTCGGACCTACGGGTGTTGGAAAGACTGAACTCGCTAAAGCTTTGGCGCTCTTCTTATTCGATGACGAACGTGCGATGGTGCGAATCGATATGAGCGAATACGGTGAGAAGTTTTCAGTCTCACGCCTAGTGGGTGCGCCTCCGGGTTATGTCGGCTATGACGAGGGTGGACAGTTAACCGAGGCGGTACGCCGTCGGCCATATTCGGTAATCCTGCTCGATGAAGTGGAAAAGGCACACCCAGAAGTCTTTGACCTTTTGTTGCAAGTCTTCGATGATGGACGGTTAACTGATGGTCAAGGACGTACCGTTGATTTCAGAAATGCAATCATCATCATGACCTCTAACTTAGGTTCGCAATATTTAATCGATCAGAGTTTGGAGCGCAGAGCACAGGAGAGTGCGGTGATGGAAATGGTGCGAGCAAATTTCAAGCCTGAGTTCTTGAATCGAATCGATGAGATCGTGATCTTTAATCGCTTAGGTGTTTCCGAGATTTCGCGGATTATGTTCTTGCTAGTTGAAGAGTTAGCTCAGCGCCTGAGCGATCGACGAATCACGATGGAGGTCGATGAGAGCGCTCAGGACTATCTGATTGAATATGGATTCGATCCCGCATATGGGGCTAGACCTTTGCGTCGATTGATTCAGAAGATGATTGGTGACCGTCTTGCCAGCTTGTTGCTCAAAGGTCAGATACCGGATGGTTCAAATGTGGTGGTGAGCGCGGGCGCCGACGAAGAGTTGGTTTTTAACGTCACGTAAGGTTTTCACTTTTCTAACGTAATTGTTAGATATAAAGGATTCCTTAGAACCTCTTCCAATTTTGGGTGCAGAGAGTTAAATTAATCGCACCCATGGATGAGACCTCTTCCATGCAGATACGGAGAGAATAATGAAGAGATTTGTTTTTCTATATAACTCAGAGCCAAACGGTGGTGCTGGTGATGATTCCATGGATGTCTGGATGACTTGGTTCACATCTATTAATGACAGCGTTCAGGAAATGGGTAATCCATTTATGCCAGGCATCAATGTCACATCAGATTCTGCCACAGAGATAACAGTCGACAAGAACCCAATCAGTGGTTATACAATCATCAAAGCTGCTGATATGGATGCAGCGATTGCAATTGCAAAAACATGTCCTAGTAAAACAGGCGTGCAGGTTTACGAAGCTATTGAGATGTAAATGGAAGATTTTGTAGCAGAGTATGAAGCATCCACTAAGTTTGTTGCCGACATCATTGCTGATTTATCACCTGAAGATTTAGATAAACATCAAGAGGACGAGTGGTCACCGCGTCAAGTTATCCATCACTTGGCCGATAGCGAAGCGCAGTCGTATGCCAGATTGCGACGATTAGTTGCAGAGCCTGAAGGCACGTTGATTCAGGGCTATGACGAAGGGGCGTGGGCTAGTAATGAAATTTTGGGGTACACCAAACTCCCCGTTGAAAACTCTATCGCTGTGTTACTTGCAGTAAGAGCGGCCTCGCTAGATATTCTCAAACGATTGAAGGAGTCGGATTTGAGCAAGGCCGGAGTACATAGTGAATCTGGTGAGTACAGCGTTGCAAAATGGATAAAGGTCTATTCAAATCATCCCCGTGATCATGGAAATCAAATTAAGGAGGCGTTGGCGTGAGCTCGGCATTAATCACGCTCCGCATGAAACTAGTGCGGCGTAACCTTTTGGCAATTGTTCCAGTTTCACTCCTTGCTCTTTTTGGAGAGGCTGCTCAGGCTGCAACAGGACCAAAACTTAAACCGACAAAACTTGGACAGAAAATTGTTTTCCGGGGATACACATATATTGTTGTTAAATCTAAAGGTAAGTTGATTTGGAAAAGGGGAGCAAAAGTTGTTTCTAAGCTGCCAACTACGAAACCCTCTCCGTCGGCATCGGCATCACCAACTGCGAGTCAAACCGCAGGTGCACTGGTTTTTGTTGCCAAATCAAGTGAGATTATGGAAGGCGAAGGGAAAATTGTCGAAGTAAAGCCTGCTAATGCTTCGGTTTTTCCAGTATCGGTCACTCGTGCCAACGGTGTTGTAAGAGTTGTCAGCGCGATATGTACACATAACGGTTGTGTCGTAAATTTTATGAGTGGACAGTTAACCTGCCCTTGTCACGGATCGGAATTTAACGCTGTTACTGGAGCAGTGAATCAAGGTCCAGCAAGATCGTCGTTGCGCAAATACGTTGCCAGTGAAGATGCGGGATCAATTTTCATTCTCGTTTAAAAAAGGATGGATCCGGTCTTAGCTCATGGAAAGTAAGCGATTAGGGAAGGTTTTTGGTCCGCTGGCAACGTTTGCCGGAGTATCTATCGGCCATTTTGTTGCTTCGCTACATAGCAATTGGCAGAGTCCTGTCCTATCTCTAGGAAATCGAATCATCGATAATGTACCTCCGCCGGTAAAGAAATTAGTTATCAATCTCTTTGGTACATACGACAAGCTCTTTCTTATTGCAAGTATTTTGGCGGTAGTTTTTGGACTCTCTCTTTTTGTAGGTCGTGCATATATGAGCGGTAAAAGAGGCGTTGCATTCTCAATTGTCGCGGCGATGTCGATTGCTGCAAGCTGGGCGGCTTCACTAGATGCGCGGGCGAATCTCTTTTCAGCTCTGCCTGCGATTATTTCTGGGGGAACCACCCTATATGTATTGCGATGGTTGAGTGCGCAAGGAAGCGAGAGTGTGGAACCTGGCGTCGAGCTTTCTCGTCGAGATGTATTTAAAGCGGTCGCTGTAGTTGGAGCGGTGAGTATTGCAGCTACGGGGTCCGCTAAATTCTTTGCTCAAAAGGCGAGCGTCCAAATCGAGAGAATTAAGATCGCACTTCCTAAACCGTTGAAGTTTCTACCTAACCCCCCAGTAGATCCGGCTTTAACCACGCCGGGGCTATCACCGCTCTTTACAGCTAATGAAGATTTCTATCGGATTGATACCGCGTTGGCAATTCCAAATGTTTCAACCGATGATTGGAAGTTAGAGATAGTTGGCATGGTCGAGAATCCCTTTACTCTGAGTTATCAGGAGTTAAGCGCAAGACCAGTTTTTGAACTCGATGGAACAATCGCCTGTGTTTCAAATGAGATCGGTGGTGATCTAGTTGGTAATGCACGATGGTTGGGGGTTCGGCTAGATGATTTGATTCGCGAGGCTAGAGCTTCTGCCGATGCCGATCAAGTGATGGGCTACTCGGTCGATGGATTTACCGCGGGTTTTCCGGTAGCCACCCTTGATGGGCGCGATGCAATGATTGCAATTGGAATGAATGGTGAGACCCTGCCATTGGCTCATGGTTTTCCAGCGAGAATCATTGTTCCAGGGATATATGGCTATGTCTCAGCCGTTAAGTGGTTAACCCGAATCGAATTAACACGCTTTGATATAAAACATGGCTACTGGATTTCACGCGGATGGTCTGAGCGCGCACCGATAAAAACCGCTTCTCGAATCGATACGCCAAGAAGTGGCGCTGAACTGCCACCCGGAGCGCTGGTTATTGCTGGAGTTGCATGGGCCATGATTCGGGGTATTTCCAAAGTCGAGGTAAAGATTGGAGATCTACCGTGGCGAGAGGCCATCCTTGGCCCGCAGATTGCAAAGACAACATGGCGACAGTGGTGGATCGATTGGAGCCCTAAAAAGGGTAATTATTTAATCTCTGTACGCGCAACCGATGGTGATGGAATTGTGCAGCCAGAGGAATATGTTGCCGTTGATCCTAATGGCGCAGAGGGTTGGCACAGGATATTTGTCAATGTTCTCTAAATATCGAAGCGATCGAGCTCCATCACTTTGCTCCACGCTTTAATGAAATCGGCAACAAATTTCTTCTGCCCGTCATTACTTGCATAGACTTCAGATAAAGCACGTAGCTCAGAGTTAGAACCAAAGACCAAATCGGCTCGGCTTGCCACCCAAACCAGCTTTGCAATCTCTCCACGCTGGGCCTCAAATAAATTGTCATTGCCTGTGACAGGTGACCATTGATATTTGATATCTAGAATATTGACGAAGAAATCATTAGTCAGTGACTCCTTCTTTTTCGTGAGCACACCAGTCTTTGATCCATCGTAAGTGGCTCCCAACACTCGCATTCCGCCAACTAGAACGGTCATCTCAGGTGGTGTCAGCGATAAGAGCGCAGCCTTATCGACAAGTGAGAACTCTGCCAATTGGGTATTAGATGTATGTGTGTAATTGCGGAAACCATCGGCCAATGGCTCTAGCACAGTAAAAGATGCGACATCGGTCTGATCCTGTGTTGCATCCGTGCGACCTGGCGTGAAGGGGACTTTAACTTTAATCCCGGCATTCTTTGCCGCTGCTTCAATGCCAATGCAACCTGCTAGAACGATGAGATCGGCCATCGAAACTTTTTTAGTTGATTTTCTATTGAAGTTAATTTGAATTTTTTCTAATGCAGCAAGAATCTTCTTGAGCTCTTTAGGGCGGTTAACCTCCCAATTGCGTTGAGGCTCTAAACGAATACGGGCACCATTTGCGCCCCCACGTTTATCGGTTGAACGAAAGGTTGATGCCGAAGCCCACGCAGTTGTTACTAACTGCGAGATGCTCAAACCACTAGCAAGGATTTTCTTAGTAAGAGTATCGATCTCACTTTTACCAATTGTCTTCTTTGCAGGTGTTGGAAGTGGATCTTGCCAGATGAGCTGCTCAGCTGGAACGAGTGGGCCGAGATAACGGGCAACAGGGCCCATGTCGCGGTGCGTTAATTTGAACCATGCACGGGCAAATGCATCGGCAAAAGCATCGAAATCCTCGGCAAAGTGACGTGAAATCTTTTCATATGCCGGATCCGTACGCAGAGCTAAATCAGTCGTGAACATTACCGGCGCATGTGTTTTATCTTTTATATGTGCATCGGGAACAAGCTTTGCTGCGGATTCATCCGTTGGAATCCACTGAGTCGCACCTGCAGGACTCTTCACTTGCTTCCACTCATATTTAAAAAGCGTGGTGAAGTACGAGTTATCCCACTTCGTTGGGGTAGGTGTCCAAGCACCCTCTAGCCCACTTGAAATAGTTTCTGTGCCATTTCCTTTGCCGTACGTATTTGTCCAGCCAAGCCCCATGTTTTCAATCGGAGCCCCTTCAGGTTCCGGGCCAATGAATTTACTTGGATCGGCTGCGCCATGTGCCTTACCAAATGTATGGCCCCCAGCAATTAACGCGACGGTTTCTTCATCGTTCATCGCCATCCGTGCAAAGGTTTCGCGAATATCTTTAGCCGATGCCAAAATATCCGGAACACCATTTGGTCCCTCTGGATTTACATAGATCAACCCCATCTGTACTGCAGCTAAAGGGTTTTCCAAATCGCGCTCACCGCTGTAGCGTTCATCGCCAAGCCAGGTCCGCTCTTTACCCCAATAGCTTTGATCGGCCTCCCACACATCTTCGCGGCCTCCACCAAAACCAAATGTTTTTAATCCCATTGATTCGATTGCACAGTTGCCGGCAAGAATAATCAGATCGGCCCACGACAACTTTTTTCCGTACTTTTGTTTTATCGGCCACAAAATACGGCGCGCTTTATCTAAGTTGACGTTATCGGGCCAACTATTAAGAGGCGCGAAGCGTTGCATTCCAGAGCCTGCACCGCCGCGGCCATCGTAGATGCGATATGTGCCGGCACTGTGCCAGGCCATGCGAACAAAGAATGGACCGTAATGTCCGTAATCTGCCGGCCACCAGTCTTGTGAAGTTTTCATCAACGTTCCGATATCTTTTTTAACGCTCTTAATATTTAGTTTCGCAAACTCTTGGGTATAATCAAAATCCTCACCCATCGGATCTGAGGCGGGAGAGTTTTGGCGAAGCACCGATAAATCTAAGTGGTTAGGCCACCAATCGCTGTTGTAACTCCCCTCTTTATTGAGCTTGCTGCCTGTGTACGGACACTGAGCCTCTTGTGCCATGGTTCCTCCAGATTTTTCGACTACATCTATGAACTAAGGCTAATGGAATCTACGGAATTCGCTAACCAGAGCTACGATTTGCACATTATTTTGAACTCTGAATGAATTGAGCCATGAGCGCCTTAATTGATACATATGGCCGCGTCCATCGCGATCTGCGTGTCTCACTGACTGATCGATGCTCACTTCGCTGTACATATTGCATGCCCCATGATTTTGCCGCGTGGTTACCTAGCGCCGAACTACTCACAACTGATGAGCTCATTGAAGTGATTGAAACCGCAGTTTCGCAGGGAATTGATGAGATCCGGCTAACTGGCGGAGAGCCTTTATTGCGGCCAGATATAGTTGAAATCGTTGCGCGAATAAATGCGATTGCCAATCCACCAAAACTTTCGATGACCACAAATGGCTTAGCACTTGTTCGCCTTGCTGCGCCTTTATTTGATGCGGGATTGAGCCGAATCAATATCTCTTTAGATACGTTAGATCGCGAGCGCTTTAAGAAGTTAACTTTTAGAGATCGCATAGATGATGTCTTTTCAGGAATCGATGCTGCGCGCAACGCTGGTTTGAAGCCAGTAAAGATTAATTCGGTATTAATGCGCGGCACCAATGATGATGAGGCGATTCCACTTTTACAGTGGGCGATTGCCGAAGGGCTCTCTTTACGCTTTATTGAGCAGATGCCTTTAGATGCTGGAAATTCTTGGTCGCGCGATGCGATGGTCACGGCCGATGAAATCTTTGCCCAGCTCAGTACTTCATTTATTTTGACGCCTGTTGAAACCCGAGGATCATCACCGGCCGAAGAGTTCTACATCGACGGTGGCCCGCATACAGTTGGAATCATTGGCTCGGTTACTCGTCCATTTTGCGCCTCCTGCGATCGAGTTCGCTTAACATCAGATGGACAGATTAGGGCCTGTCTATTTTCGATGGTTGAGACCGATATGCGTGCAATTGTGCGCAACGCTGATTTAACGGCTGAGCAAAAGCGCGAGGCTATGGCGAAGGCATTTCAGGCAACGGTTAAGGCCAAACTCCCAGGACATGGAATTAATGATCCGAGCTTTATTCAGCCAACCAGACCTATGTCAGCTATCGGCGGTTAGCGCCAGTTATTTAATACTTAACGCGCTGCGAATTGTAAAACTCATGTAGAGCAAGCGCTGTTAGCTTTATCTGTTCGGCGGCAAAGTGGCCTGGATCCCATGCACAATACAGCGTGACCGACAGTGGATTCTCTCTACCTGGCAGTTTTATCAGTAGCGGGTGCAGATTAAATCTCGGATCATCTGAACTAATACAAACTGCACGATTGGCAGCAGCTAAGGCCTGCGAGGCCTGGGTGGATTGAGTTTCAAAGGCGATATCAACAGAGAGCCCGGCCTCAGATATCGCTTGATCAAATAGCCGGCGAACATTGTGATTATCGTCGACGATAGCAATGGGATAGGCGGAGAGCTCTTCAAGCGAGATCTCTTTTTTCTCGGCGTTCTTTGTAACTTCAGGTAGTTGTGCCCAGATAGGAGAATAGCCAACGATGATGTACTCAAGATGTGCCGGCGGGGGCGAGCTTCCGATAACAAAATCGGCACGGTATTCAGCTAATTCGCGATAAACGGCCGTTGGAAGAACTTCGAGAATATTTGCTAACTGACCGGCCGCACCTGCCGATGCGATAAAGGGGGCGATTACATCGGCGACCGTGGTTGGAGGGCCGGCAATAGTTAAGCGAATTCTTTCGCGATGCTCCATGGATTTTAAAGTGGCTTCGGCTTGGGCAGCTCGCGAGATTAAATCGCGGGCGATAGGGACAAAGGCGATTGCAGAGGCAGTCGCGCTCGCCTTTGAACCTTGAGTAAAGAGAACCACGCCTAAATCCCGTTCAAGTTTTCGAATCTGGCGCGAGAGCGAGGGTTGACCAATATGCAAATCGCGCGCAGCCGCCGAGATTGATCCTGAATCAAAGATGGCCAAGAAGTAAGCCAAAAGGCGAAGATCCATCTAGGTAGTATGCCTGGAAAGCATAGGAATTACAAGGAAATTTCCTAGACAGGCATACCCTTGGCTTTTAAACTCTCGACACCTGCCTCTATGAAATCCCTCGTTAGGGCATTACGTATGTATTAAAGGAGATAAGCGTATGTCGATTAAAACGGCATTCTCATCATGGAGAGTGCGCTTAATTGCAGTTACTTCAACTGCACTACTGGCTATTGCAACATTAACGGTTCCGACAGCGGCATCAGCTGCTGGAGTATTTAAAGTGGCGACATCAGCTGCGGTAACTACATGGGATCCAGTCCAATCATTTTCAACTGAAGCTTTTTATATGACAAATATTTATGAACCACTGTTGTGGAAGAACGCCGATGGTGTCTCACCTGAATATTCTCCCGCACTTGCAACATCGTGGAGTTCATCCAATGGTGGCAAGACGTGGACTTTTAAATTGCGCGAAGGTGCAACTTTCCACGATGGTTCACCAGTAAATGCTGCCGCGGTAAAAGTTAGTCTGGAAACATCTAAGAAGATTGGCGGCGCTGGGTTCATTTGGGATTCACTAAAAACTGTTGATGCAGTAGGTGATGACACTGTTGTTCTCAACTTGTCGTATTCGGCTCCAATGGATCTCATTGCTTCATCGACCTATGGTGCATACATCGTGAATCCAAAGACGTTGGCAGCTGTAGCTGCAGATTCAAAGTATTACGAATCTGGAAAAGATGGCGGCTCTGGCCCATACACAATATCAAGCTATAAAGCTGGAAGTTCGGTTGTACTGACTGCATATGCAAAGCACTGGGCGGATATCAAACCTGCATACTCAACAGTTGATATTTCAATTGTTTCCGATGGAATTACTGCTCAACAAATGATGACCTCGGGACAGGTTGATTGGTCGACAAATATTCCACTGACTAGTTTGACCTCATTGAAGCGCAACAGTAAGTACAGCGTTATTAAGTACAAGTCACCATTTAATTATGTTGGTTACTTCAATACTTTGCGTGCACCATTAAATAATCCGGTTGTGCGTCAAGCCTTATCGATGGCACTTAACTACCGTGAAATTACGGCAGTTGGCGGCCAAGGTTATGCAACCCAGGCACGTGGACCGGTTCCAGCTGGAATATATCCATATGATCCAGCAACTCCACAGTATAAAATGGCCCGGGCTAAGGCAAGGGCGCTACTTGCAAAGGAGGGTGTAAAAGATCTAACAATCAAGATTACTTATGCCTCCGAAAACTCTAACGAGGCAAGGTTCGTACCACTGATTAAAGATGCATTTGAATCCATTGGCGTAAAGGCCGAGGTTCAGGGAATTCTCTTTAATCAACAGTGGGCAGCGGCAAAGAAGGATCCTGCAAATGCGCAAGATCTCTTCATTGTTAAGTACTGGCCGACATATAGCGATGCAGGCGTCGACAATCTATGGTCGCTATTTCATAGCAGTGCAAAGCCATTCTTCAATTTAAGTTATTGGAAGAGCCCTGCTTATGACAAGTTAGTAGATGATGCAATTGAGCTCAGCGGATCAGATAAAGCTGCCGCTCAGAAGCTCTATAGCCAAGCGATGCTAATGCTCTACAAGGAAGCACCTGGACTTTATCTCTACGATGAAGCACAAGTTAGTGTTATACCTAAGAAGTTCTCTATTCCTAAGTACAACATTAACTATCCTTTCTCAGCGTTTTTTGCTGGAGTAAAGCTAGCGTAAATAGAGATACAACCAACGAGGGGAGAGCGGGCTGCGCTAAGTGGCCCGCTCTCAATCGTTAGACTCAACGAAGATTGATTAAGGAGGAGCATCAGCGCGATGAAAATTATTTGGAACCGCTTGTCATCTGCTCTCCTTGTTTTATTTGCCGCTAGCTTTGTTACATTCACGTTAGCGCGCGTGATTCCCAGTGATCCAGCACTCGCCTACATTGGACCAAAGGCAACTCAGGCTGATGCCGCCGCCTTAAGAATTACCTTGGGTTTAGATCAACCAATTCCTATTCAATATTTCAAATACCTTGGGCAAACGCTTCAAGGAAATTGGGGCTATTCACTCTCTAGTAAGCAACCTGTCTTATCCGAAATTGCCGATCGCTTGCCAGCAACCCTTGAGTTAGTTTTCTGCGCAATGAGTTTTGCACTGCTCTTTGGAATCGCCATGGGTGTATATGCTGCAAAGTACCGTGGCCGAATTCAAGATTCTATTTTTCGAGTCTTGGCAATCGCCGGAGTTTCGATGCCAGCATTTTGGTTGGGACTTCTACTTCAAATGCTATTTGCCGGTCGACTTGCATGGTTTCCAGCAACCGGGCAGTTCGATATCGACTTAAAGTATGAGAATCCAATTAAAGACGTTACAGGTTTCCCACTCTTTGATTCAATTATTACTGGAAATTTTGCAGCAACACTGAACGGTCTACATCATATGATTTTGCCTGCTCTCACTTTGTCGGCATACTCTTTTGGATTAATCTCACGAATGGCTCGTGCTAATCTGCTAGAAGTGATGAGTCAGGACCACATCAAAGTCGCTCGGGCATATGGATTATCGGAGCGACTAATTTTCTTTAAGTTAGCGCTGCGAAACGCCTTACCGCCCATTGTGACAATTACTGGATTATCTACTGCCTATCTAATAACAGGCACTTTCTTTGTTGAACAAGTCTACAACTGGCCAGGAATTGGATCCTTTGCCGTTAACTCACTGATTAGTATCGACTACCCAGCGATTATGGGAATCACATTACTGGCGGCGATTGGATATTTAGTTATCAATTTTCTTGTCGATTTAATACATGCCAAATTGGATCCGCGAGTGTGGATGCGATGAGAGGAAAATTGAAGGGTTTTTCATTCCTCTTTAAAGATAAGTTAACGAGCGCGGCCTCAGTAATGATGTTCATTTTTATCTTCTCAGCGATCTTTGGACCTTGGATCGCTCCGAATCCGCAAGAGGGTGCGGGAAAATCTAATGTCGATAATAGCTATATCGGTCCGGGGTGGGATCACTTACTGGGCACTGACGAACTCGGAAGAGATTTACTGAGTCGGATTATTTACGGTGCAAGACCCGCGTTGCTTATCGCCTTAGCCGTCGTAGGATTTGCCGCCATTATCGGAACAATTTTGGGATTAATTGCCGGCTACCGTGGTGGTTGGATCGATAACCTGATTATGCGCTTTAGCGAACTCTTTTTGTCCTTCCCGCCGCTTTTACTCTCTCTCGTTGCCGTTACTTTTTTAGGACCGGGTTTAGTTAATGCGCTGATTGCACTGATTATTTCTTGGTGGCCTTGGTATGCACGTCTGATCCGTGTTGAGGCCAGTATTGTTAAATCAAAGCCCTATGTTGAAATTTCGGCGGCGATGGGGGTTCCGGATCGAATTATTATTTTCCGTCATATTTTGCGAAACGTAACGACTCCACTCATTGTGCAAATTGCGGCAGATCTAGGAACGGTAATTCTTGCCGCTGGTTCTTTAGCATTCATTGGTCTTGGTGCACAGCCGCCATCGGCCGATTGGGGTTTGATGGTTGCACAAGGGCGCAATTTAATTTTTGACCAATGGTGGATTTCAACTTTTTCAGGTTTGGCAATTTTCTTAGCGGTACTATCTTTTAACATCATCGGCGATGCGCTGCGTGATCACTTCGATCCAAGGATTACTCGGCAATGAGTACTGTTCTTAAAGTTTCAAATTTAGAGGTTGATTTCCATGTTAGCGGCGTTATCACGAACTCCCCGCTTCGGGGCATGAATTTTGAGATTGAGAGTGGAAAAACACTGGGAATTGTTGGTGAGACTGGTTGTGGCAAGACGCTTACCGCCACAGCGATTATGGGGCTTTTGCCTTCAGCCGCCCTTCAAGGGGGTGTCATTGAGTTCACCGATCAAGGACAGGTCTCGCCAGATGATCTTGCTGGCTTAAGAGGCTCTGAAATAACAATGATCTTCCAAAATCCAGCTTCGGCATTTAACCCGGTCTTTACAATCGGTGCTCAACTCACTTTTGTTGCCCAGCGCCGAAACATCGCGCGAGCAGATATTGAGCCATTGTTAATCAGTCGTCTGCAATCAGTAGGTCTAAAAGATAGTAAACGGGTTTTAGGTTCTTATCCGCATCAATTATCAGGTGGAATGTTGCAGCGTTGCATGATTGCAATGGCACTGATTTCGAGTCCAACGCTTTTAATTGCAGATGAGCCGACAACGGCTCTAGATGCAACTATTGGTGATCAGGTTTTATCGTTGATTTCAGCGCTCCAAAAACAAGAGGGCTTTGCAATGCTTTTTATATCCCATGATGTGAGTGCGGTTGCAAAGGTTTCAGATGAGATTGCCGTTGTATACGCCGGTCGAATCGTTGAAACAGGACCTGCAGCCGACGTTATGAACTCTGCCCAGCATCCTTATACACGTGGCCTGTTAGGTGCGATACCTAGTTCAGATAAAGCACGGGGAAGCTTGGTTGCAATTCCCGGAAATGTTCCGTCAGTTCTTTCTTCGATTACGGGTTGTGCATTTGCCGAGCGATGCGAACTTCGTATTGATACGTGTAATCAAGAGCCACCAATCGTCCAGATCAATAAACAAAGCGTTGCTTGCTGGAGGGCGGGGCAATGAGCGAGATAGTCATGCAGATCTCTAATGTGAGTAAAATCTTTCCCTCTCGCGAGCGCAAAGAGGGTTTCACGGCAGTTAATTCAATCTCACTTGATTTACACCAAGGCGAAGTTTTGGGAGTAGTTGGAGAATCCGGATCGGGCAAAAGCACACTGGCCCGGTGTGCATTTGGAATTACGCAGCTATCGAGTGGTCATATAACTATCCTGGGCCAGGAATTAGCCGGAAAATCTAGAAAAGCCACGCGTGAACTGCGTTCCAATTTAGGCTTTGTCTTTCAAGATCCTTCAGGTTCAATAAATCCTCGGATGAGCGTGCGAAACGCTATCGCAGAGCCTCTAGTTTTAGCTGGAAAAAGTACGACCGAGATTGATTCGCGTATTGCTTTTTTAATGGATCGAGTCGGCCTTGCAGCTAGTCAATTAACCCGAAAATCGCATGAGTTATCGGGAGGTCAGTGCCAGCGCGTGGCAATTGCAAGAGCCCTCGCCACTAACCCCAAGATAGTTCTTTTAGATGAGCCAACTTCATCGCTGGATTTGTCGGTCCAGGCCCAGATTCTCAATCTGCTAGAAGAGTTGCGACGCGATTTCAATCTAACGTATTTTCTTATCTCACATAATTTGGATGTCGTTTCGCATCTTAGTGACCGCGTGGCGGTGATGCGCGAAGGTGTATTTGTAGAAGTTGGGGAAAGCCGCGATGTAATAAGTGATCCTCAGCATCAATTCACCCGCGAGCTCGTCCGTGCTTACTCAGGAGCGCACAAGAACGAAAGCGATTTGCCAGCGAACTTTCATTTAGATGATTGGCAAAACGGACCGCTCAATCGTTGGGCATTTCAAAATACCTCTGCCTTCCTTCCAACGGCAACGATTAAATCTTCAAATGAACCTGCCCAGTTTAGAGTTTCGCTAGATTCATCGATTGACACGCTCATTATTGATGTTGCAGAGACTACTTTTACACTTCCTGAACTCTTGGAAGATCTCGATACCGATGCACTCGTTGTTGTGCGCAAAGGCGAGATTGTTTATGAAAAATACTTCAATACGATGGGCATGAACTCTCAGCACTTATTGCAATCAGTTTCAAAATCAATTCTTGGGGTCTTGTATGCAATTATGGTCGACAAAGGAGTTATTGACGTTGATAGGACGATTGGCTCTTATCTGCCCGAACTCATCGGGTCGGTCTATGAACATGCGACAATCTCGCAGGCTTTAGACATGACGATTGCTATACATTTTTCAGAAGACTACTTAGACCCTCAATCTGAGATGGTCGGCTTAGATCGAGCTGCGGGATGGAGAAGTAACCCTTCAGAACAATACCTCGGTTTACGCTCTTTTCTTAAGAGTCTAAAAGCAAATGGTGAGCATGGAAAGGTATATCAATACTGTTCGGCCAACACCGATGTTTTGGCTTGGCTGATTTCACAGGTGAGTGGAGTTAGTTATCAAGAACTGCTATCCCGTGAACTGTGGTCGCCCATGGGTGCTAGCAATGATGCTCACATCATTCTCGATAGTGAAGGCTTATCTGTTGGAAATGGTGGAATTTCATGTACAACGCGAGATTTAGCCCTTTTTGGCCAGTTAGTACTAAATGGTGGAGAGATTGATGGAAGGCAGATTATCCCCGCTAAGTGGATTGACGAGGTTTTTGCCGGTGCAACACCTGATGTAATTTCAGCTGATTATTTGCAATCTTTACATCCAGGTGGCTCGTATAAAGACAAGTGGTGGGTTACCGCTGGTGCCAATCGTGAAATATATGGTGTTGGAATTTACGGACAATATATTTGGATTGATCCAACCACACAGTGCGTCATTGCTAAGTTTTCTTCACTGCCGATACCTGTAGATCCCACACATTCGCGTAAACATATGGCTTTATTTAGAGCTATCTGCGGCGTTAGCATTCGTGAATGAGCGATGAAACATTAGGTTTAGATGAGGCTTATTCAGTAAAGAGCCCCGATGATAATCGGCGTTTATATGCCAAGTGGGCGGCAACGTATGAGAGCTCCTTTGTTGATGCTAAGCAGTATCGCTATCCCAAAGCAATCGCTGAAGTTTTTAACGATGTAGTTGGCCCAGTTACTCGAGTGTTAGATATAGGCACTGGTACTGGTTTAACCGGTATGTATCTTCAGCGATTGCGCCCAGAATTAGTTATTGATGGCATGGATATTTCACCTGAGATGTTGGCACAAGCTGGGCTAAAGATGCGCAAAGGTGGCGAAGCGGTTTATCGCGCACTATACGAACGGGATTTAACGAGAGCGGTGCCAAACGAGAATCCACAGTATGAGGCGCTCTTTAGTTCGGGAACTTTCACACATGGGCATTTAGGTCCAGAGTGCCTAGCTAATTTGCTGCCTTTACTAGAACACAATGGATGGCTGGTAGTTGGAGTAAATAATGAGCATTATGAAAGTAAAGGATTCGAACAGGAGCTAACATCCTTAGTTGACCGCGGATTAATTCAGAGCCCAGAAATTCCGCGCATTGATGTATACGAACCTGGCAGCGTGCATTATGGTGATCAAGCGCGTGTAATTATCACGCGCAAGATACTCTAGAAATCTGAGCTTTCCACAATCTCCACTTAAAAATTCAATATTGTCAGGGCGCATATCTAACCTCAAGAACAAAGACAGAACCCCGGCCGTTTGATCGGTACTCACTTGAGTACTACAGGGACGGTTCCGGGGTGTTCACGAGAAGGATATCGGAAGATTATGACAAAAACCAACATGGAGTTATGGGAATTCACAGTTAGGCATTTCACTGCACATCGTATGAATTCATATCTTCGAACTATGTTCGGGAATCGTGAAATGGCCGTTCAGTTGTATCGTTGGAACTCTGAATTAGCATCTGCATATTGGGAGGCTATTGCATATATTGAAGTTGCTTTCCGTAATCTCATTGATGAGAAAATGACTCTACGTCAACATCAATTAGGCAGAGGTACTCATTGGATATTTGACGACTATTTTGAACTTGGGAGAAATTTAATTTCAAGTGAGCCCCCAACTCAGCCATTTAAAGAGATTTCCGATGCCATGCGCAGAGTGAGATCAAACAGAAAACCCATGACACCAGATCAGATTATTTCGGAGCTCTCTTTCGGTTTTTGGCATCAAATGGTCTCGAAAAAACAGCTATTCCTTTGGCCAGGGTTGGCTTCCGGATTCATTAATGCGCCCAGCCGGAGTCAAAGTTACATTTCAAGCCTTACATTTGAAATTAGGAATCTAAGAAATCGCATCGGCCACCATCATCGTTTAGACCCTCACTCAGCTGTATCTGGTTTTCAGATGATTCTCCAATTAGCCCATGCAATTGATGAAGATTTAGCTGAGTGGATTGTAAAAGGTTCGCGAGTTAATGAGCTGATTAATAGCATTCCTACACTTCCCGAATTTTAAATACAAGATATTCAATAAGGAGTTTCTTTTATCCTCATTTTATTTCTGCGTTGCGATTTTATAGACAGCATTCGAAACGGCAGGGGATACTGCGGGATCAAAGACGCTTGGAACGATGAAGTTCTCATTGAGCTGCTCGGGCTTTACGCACTCTGAAATCGCGCGAGCCGCTGCAACTAGCATCTCATCGGTAATCTTTGATACTCCCGCGTCCAGGAGTCCACGGAATAATCCTGGGAAAGCTAAAACATTATTGATTTGATTTGGGTAGTCACTCCTTCCCGTCGCAACTATGCGGGCATGCTTTTGGGCAAGGACTGGATCGATCTCTGGGTCGGGATTGGACATGGCAAAGACGATGGCATCGTGGGCCATGGATTCAACATGAGCTTCGGTTATAAGGTTTGGAGCGCTCACGCCGATAAAAACATCTGCCCCATTCATCTCTTCACTCAGTGAATGGGTTTTATTCTCTTTATTTGTGTTACTAATGAGCCATTTTCGCATCTCATTTTCGGCCTTGCTCTCATTGTGCAAGATTCCCTTAGAATCAAAGACTGAGGCATGTTTTAGGCCTGAAAGAAATAGCAGACGCAGGATTGCACTGCCAGCGGCTCCAGCACCCATCATTACGATGCGGACCTCGCTCATCTCTTTGTTAACTATACGTAAGGCATTGAGCAGACCCGCTAAGACAACAATTGCAGTTCCATGTTGGTCATCGTGAAAAACTGGAATATCAAGAGTCTCCTTCAACCTTGCTTCAATTTCAAAGCAGCGCGGTGCAGAGATATCTTCAAGGTTGATGCCACCAAAGCCCGGAGCGATTAATTGAACGGCGCGGATGATCTCGTCAGTATCTTGTGAATCTAAACAGATTGGCCAAGCGTCGACATTGGCAAAGCGCTTAAATAAAACAGCCTTGCCTTCCATCACGGGCATTGCCGCATAGGGACCTAGATTTCCAAGGCCTAAAATAGCTGAGCCGTCCGATACAACGGCGACAGTATTTCGCTTAATAGTTAATCGTCGAGCATCGGATTTATCGGCGGCGATTGCTAAGCAGATACGTGCAACTCCAGGGGTATATGCCCGCGATAAATCATCTCGCGTTTTGAGTTGAACTTTAGATGCGACCTCTAACTTTCCTCCTAAATGCATGAGGAAAGTTCGGTCGCTAACCTTTTTCACATAAAAATTTGGAGAGGCGGCGCTAATCGCTGCGGCAATTTCATCGGCGTGCTCGGAATCTCGAGTATCACAGGTGACATCGACTACGACGCGATCAAAGTGTGACTCAACGACATCGAGTGCAGTCAGGGTGCCACCAGCCGCAACGATAGCTGCGGGTATTAGCGAAGTTGGCGATGAGTGCGTTGTTGCTTCCACTCGAATTGTGATGCCATAACCAGGACTTGTATCGCTCATAGAAAACACTCCATCCAACATTGCATGACGTGACGAAAAACGTGAGAAGAATGGGCTCAATGGTAACTACACGGCGGTATTAAGGCGAGTCTGGAATCGTAGTGCTATTGCTCACTAAAGCCATGCTTCAAGGCTACTTATATTTAGCGAACTGAACGAAGAACTGCAGTGACTTTTCCGAGAATTTCGCAGGTATCTCCATCAATTGGGGCGAAGTTTTCATTGGAAGGAAGCAACCAGACGTGGCCATTTTTTCGAGAAAAAACTTTAACCGTTGCTTCACCATCAATCATTGCTGCAACTATTTCACCGTTATTGCAATCCTTTTGGGAGCGAATGACAACAAAGTCGCCATCACAAATTGCGGCATCGATCATTGATTCACCAACGACTTTGAGCATAAATAAATCACCGCTACCGACAATTGATTCAGGAAGTGGAAAGGACTCTTGAATCTCTTGCTCGGCAGTGATTGGACCACCGGCAGCAATGCGCCCGACTAAGGGAATCAACCGAGTTTTATCTACGGGTGCGCCATGATCATCAGGCGTCAACTCAAGGGCTCGGCCCTTGCTCTCATCGCGCCGGATAAAGCCTTTAGCTTCAAGGATTTCGAGCTGGTATTTAACTGAAGCGGTGCTCGTTAAGCCGACCGCTGCTCCGATCTCGCGCATCGATGGGGCGTAGCCATGATCGTTCATTGAGGCCTGAATAACCGAGAGGATTTCTGATTGGCGTGGGCTCAAGCCTGCCTGGCTAGGAGTGTGTTCTCTGCTCATAGGTAGATGGTGACAGAGATAGAGCCAAAATTCAAACACCTGTTCGAAATTTTCTTGCCTTTGTCAGTGGGGTGGTGTTTAATTAGGTCATTCGAACACGTGTTCGGATACCTTCCCCAAGGTAGTAACAGTTCAAAAGGCACGAGGAGAACGACATGAGCGCAGTGACATTTAATTCAAGAGCCCCGAAAAGCAGTGTAAATCAATGCTTTTCAAAGGGTGAATGGTTGGCCAATCCGTCCGGTGCTCAATCCTTAATTACATTGTCGCGCCGTGGTCGCCTTGCACGCACTCTGGTCGTTCTCTCGTTGACCGTTGTCATGGCCGCCGGCTTTGCCGCACGCTCTGGCGCTGGAGATCACGTCAGCAACACCGCCTCGTATGTAAATGTCGTCGTTCCTGGGGGCGCCACGCTGTGGTCGGTCGCTGCCGCTTATAGCAATGGCGATATCACTGCGATGGTCGAAGCTATCCGCGAGGCAAATAACCTCACCGGATATGACATTGCCGCCGGCGCTCGCCTTCGAATCCCAACTGCGTAATTTAGAGCGAGCCTGCTCAGTTGTGTTAGTCTTTACTTATGGTTCCTAAGGTAAAGGCTAAGAAAAAGGCTAAGAAGCCAGCCCTAAAACGTAAAGCTCCGGTGCAACGTGCCGGTCGAACATCCACATCCAGGTTGAGCTCTAAGAATCAATTGACAGTGCCCGTAGATATTCTGCGAAGAGTAGGTCTAGAGGCAGGGGATGAAGTGGAATTCGTAGTTAATGACGCTGGTTTTATCCAGATACAGGTGGAGGGAGAAGCAAATCCAGTTTTAAATTTAGTGGGAGCATTTCCTGGAATTTTTGATGAATTTGATCAAGAGAGAGAGCGAGCAGCGTGGGATTAGTTCTTCTGGATTCATCGGTTCTCATAGGTTTAATCAACCCAGATGACAAACACCATGTTCGCATCATGGAAAATTTTAAAGCCTCAAGTTTGTATGCAATTTCTGCGCTCACATTGACCGAGGTTTTGCCTCATGCTGTGGCAAGAGGCGTCGCCGAGGAGGCGCAGGCCACCTTCGTAGCCAATCTGCATCAGGTTGTCGATGTAAGCCAAGAGATTGCTGTAGCAGCCGCTCATGTCAGGGCTAGCACGGGCCTTCGAACTCCAGATGCGATTATCAGTGCCACAGCCAGCACCATCAAGGCAACGCTCTGGACATGCGATGCCGCCTTGGCCAAGGCCCACAGAGGGGCTCACCTCGTCCTCTGAGTGTGGTGCGAACCAGCCCCGACACGCCCTAAATCGCTATTCATGCACTTCCTAGTGGCAAACCCTCGTGCAATGCTTTATAGTTCCTACTATATATAGGGGTTGGAACCGATAAAACTTCCATAAGTAGTGTTTTTAGGGTAGTTTTGGAAATTCCCTCTTTAGCGTTAAATCGGGGAAAAGCAAGCATGATGAAGGGAGACACGCCGAGATGATTTGCCCGTTTTGCAGACACGATGACTCTCGAGTTATTGACTCCCGACCTGCCGAAGAGGGAACCCAGATTCGCCGCCGCCGAGAGTGCCCGGAGTGCGGTCAGCGATTTTCAACTCAAGAGGTCGCCGTGCTCAGCATTATTAAACGTAGTGGGGCCACGGAGCCATTTAGCCGTGAGAAAGTTCTTGTCGGCGTACGTAAAGCCTGCCAAGGGCGCCCAGTTAATGAAGATGATTTAGTTTTACTAGCTCAACGTGTGGAGGAGACTCTACGCAGCACCGGTCAAGCTGAAATAGAGGCTCAAGAAGTCGGACTTGCCATATTGGCACCGCTTCGCGAACTCGATGAGGTGGCTTACTTACGATATGCCTCGGTGTACCGTAACTTTGCATCCCTTGAAGATTTCGAAGGCGAAATCGCATTATTGCGAGCCATGCCATCGAATGTGAAAACTGCAGATAAGCCCCGTGCAGATGTAAATAAAGAAAAAATAAGTACCATCGCAGTACCTTCGAACGAATAATTAACGGCCTACTAAAGAAATACGGGGATCCACATATGTCAGAGACGGTTATCAACCGACCAGCCAAGATCAAAGCTCACAACACAATCAAGGGCAAGGGCTTAACGATCGAACGCATCTACACCAACGAAGGTATTCACCCATACGACGAAGTTAAATGGGAGCGCCGCGATGTAGTGCAGCAAAACTGGAGAACGGGAGAGACCGTATTCGAGCAACATGGTGTTGAGTATCCAGATTTTTGGTCCGTAAATGCCTCAACGATTGTGACGACAAAGTATTTCCGTGGCGCAGTCGGTGCCGAAAACCGTGAGTGGTCACTTAAGCAGGTTATCGATCGCGTTGTTCTAACGTATACAAAGGCAGGCAAAGAGCATGGCTACTTTGCAACCGATACCGATGCTGAAATCTTTGAGCACGAGCTCACTCACATGCTTATGCATCAGATATTTTCTTTCAACTCACCTGTCTGGTTTAACGTTGGCACAAATGAACCACAGCAAGTAAGTGCGTGTTTTATCCTTTCAGTCGATGACACGATGGAAAGTATTCTCAACTGGTATCGCGAAGAGGGAATGATTTTCAAAGGCGGTTCAGGTGCTGGGCTTAACTTATCGCGCATCCGTTCATCAAAAGAGCTTCTAAAATCAGGTGGAACTGCATCCGGGCCAGTCTCATTCATGCGCGGCGCCGATGCTTCAGCTGGAACAATCAAATCAGGTGGTGCTACGCGACGTGCGGCAAAGATGGTTGTTCTAGATGTTTCACACCCAGATATTGAGGAGTTTATTGAGACTAAGGTCAAAGAAGAGGACAAGATTCGAGCACTTCGTGATGCAGGTTTTGATATGGATCTGGGCGGAAAAGACATCATCTCTGTTCAGTATCAAAATGCTAATAACTCAGTCCGCGTTTCAGATGAGTTCATGCGTGCAGTCGAAAAGGGCGAGCAGTTTGGTTTAACTGCGCGTGCAACTGGTGAAGTCATCGACACTGTTGATGCTAAAACTCTATTTAGAAAAATGGCACAAGCTGCTTGGGCATGTGCCGATCCTGGAATTCAATATGACGACACGATCAATGATTGGCACACCAATCCTGAAACAGGTCGTATCCATGCATCGAACCCATGCTCTGAATACATGTCACTAGATAACTCTTCTTGTAACTTGGCCTCACTTAACTTAATGAAGTTTCTAAAATCAGATGGCTCATTTGATGCTAAGACATTTGGACGCGCTGCTGAAATGATTATCACTGCAATGGATATCTCAATCTGTTTTGCAGATTTTCCTACTGAGGCAATTGGCGATACAACAAAGGCTTATCGCCAGTTAGGTATCGGTTATGCAAACCTCGGTGCACTCTTGATGGCATCGGGTCTTGCATATGACTCTGATGGTGGTCGTGCACTCGCTGGTGCAATCACATCATTAATGAGCGGAATAACATATAAGCGCTCAGCAGAGCTTGCAGGAATCGTTGGGCCATATGCCGGTTTTGCACAAAACGCTAAAGCCCATGCCCGCGTGATGCGCAAGCATGCCGCAGCATCTTCATCTGCAAAGTCAGAGACCACACTGGATCGCGATGTCTGGACGCAGGCTAACCAGGCCTGGGATGCATGTCTTTCAACGGGTGAAAAAAATGGCTGGCGTAATGCTCAGATTTCAGTCCTAGCTCCAACCGGAACAATCGGTTTGATGATGGATTGCGATACAACTGGAATCGAACCTGACTTCTCACTCGTTAAATTTAAGAAGCTCGTCGGCGGCGGCTCTATGCAGATCGTTAATCAGACAGTACCTGCCGCACTTCGCAAGCTCGGCTACACGGAAGAGACGATTGAAGCGATTGTTGAATTTATCTCCGCTAATGGTCACGTCATTGATGCTCCTGGATTAAAACCAGAGCACTATGACATCTTTGACTGTGCACTCGGTGCACGATCGATTGCACCAATGGGCCATGTTCGAATGATGGCTGCATGCCAACCATTCTTATCGGGTGCTATTTCTAAGACAGTTAACTTGCCATCGGATGCAACAGTGGAAGATGTAGAAGAGGTGTATTACCAGGGATGGAAGTTAGGGCTCAAAGCCTTGGCGGTTTATCGCGATAACTGCAAAGTCGGTCAGCCACTATCTGATGGCAAAGCGGCAAAGAGTGATGCACCAGCGGTTGCACTACATCCTGCAACGCCACTTCGCAAACGTCTACCAAAGTCACGCCCATCAACGACTACATCGTTTTCCGTTGGCGGGGCAGAGGGTTACATGACATCGGGTGCATATGCAGATGGCGCACTCGGTGAGGTATTCCTTAAGCTCGGCAAGCAGGGATCCACTCTGGCCGGCGTGATGGACGCATTCTCAATCGCAGTATCGATTGGATTGCAATATGGAGTTCCGCTAGAGACCTTCGTAGAAAAATTCACGAACCTGCGCTTTGAGCCAGCGGGCATGACCGATGATGTCGATATCCGCATGGCACAGTCCATGATGGATTACATCTTCCGTCGCTTAGCACTTGATTACCTACCATTTGAAACGAGAAGTGCAATGGGGCTTTACACCGCATCCGAACGTGCGCGTGCATTAGAAACGGGAGAGTACACAGAGGATATTGTTGAGGACTATGAAAACCTCGAAGTCGTTGCACCCGTTGCACCAGTGGTTGTTGTACCAATGCCAGTCCCTGTCACTATCGATAGCAAGCAACAGTTCGGCTCATCAACCGAGTTAATGGAAGCACTTTCGGGAGTTAAAGCCGATGCTCCGTTATGCATGACGTGCGGTGTAAAGATGCGTATGTCAGGTGCCTGTTATGTATGCGAAGGATGCGGCAACACATCTGGTTGTTCATAACAACATTTTTCTCATTCGAGGTCAACCAATTTCCTTACAAGGGGAGAGGTTGGCCTCGATCTTTTTCTTCTGGCAGCACCTTACGGAATAAATAATGGTGTGAAATGTTCAACAGTTGGAGGGGCAGTTAATCTCTGCTAATTAGTATATCTCCGACTCAAGAATTTTGAGCTGGGGAGATATTCTTGCCCTCGTAAGAAGAACCACCAAAACTTGGACTTCAGTAATCTCGATCTCTGGTTGCGTTATTTCAACCTATGGGAATCACAAAGCGTCCGAAAGTCATTACTCCCTTTGGTCGCTCAATGCAGGCATAGTCGGTCATGGGGTCACCCTCAACAAAAATTAAATCAGCTGAGGTTCCAGGTTCTGGTGAAGTTTGCTGACCGAGGCCATTGAGTTCGCGCGAACTCGATGTTGCTGCATGAAGAGCTTGTAGACGCGTGAGTCCTGCAGATTCGAGAAGTGTTATTTCTCGATGTGTTCGCGGACCAATTGGATTTAGATCGGCGCCAGTTGCGATTTTTACTCCAGCTTCGACACATGCAAGTAGAGATTCTGCATGCCTTTTAGCCGCAGTTTTCGCTCTTTCTTTTGCATGGCTAGGCCATCCATCATTCTCCATCATGTCGAAATCATGTGTGACGCTGATCGTTGGTACCAGCCAGGTGCCATTTTTAGCTAAAGTAGCCGCAGTTTTCTCGTCAAGGGCATATCCGTGCTCGATTGACCTTCCACCTAAATCTGAAAAACGTTCGGCAATTCGAGCGCCACCGCAGTGTGCTGCCACAGGGATTCCACGATTTTTCGCGATCTCCATAATGGCAGTAAGCTCGTCGTCGGTAAATTGGCTATCCTCAACTGTTTCGTGTTCACTATAAAGTCCACCGGTAATCATTAATTTGAACCAGTCAACACCTTGTTCCACTAGAGAGCGCGCAACTTTTCGCATCTCATCGGCACCATCTGCCGGTATTTCCCAGATAGCATCATTTGCACGCCTCGGGAATGCAGTTCCATGTCCACCAGTGGTTCTAATTCCAGCACCCGCACAAAGAAGGCGAGGCCCCAAATAAGTTCCATTGGCAAAAGCCTTTGCCCAAGCAATATCTACCCGGCTTGCATCTGCTACTGCTCGAACACCAGTAACTCCATACGTTGTAGCTTCCAATAGATTTGCGCCAGCACGCACGGCCCATTCTGCTGGTCCTTCGAAATACCCTTGAGCAGTTGGGTCATACATCAATCCACCCGGATGCGCATGGCAATCCCAAAGACCAAACATGACGGTTAGTCCAGAGGCGTCGACAATTTCGGGATTTGTTAACGTATCTATGGGAACCACATTTCCTGACTTAATGGCTAAAACTCTCTTCGCAGATTCGCCGATAGCGCTATCAAATATGCTCGCACCTTGGATTAGAAATTCATCATGCATGTCAACTCTTTTCTCTAACGTGTAAGTTTGTCGGAAAATAATTCCTGGGCTCGTAGGCAAGAAGTCACTCGGCCCTGTGAGAATAAATCAGCAGTGACCTCTTCTTCTCTACATTGGGATGTAACGTGAATGCATCTAGGCGCAAAGGGGCATCCCTCATGAGGCATCTCCTCTTTTCGGAAAAGTTGTAATTTTACTCGTTCACTCTCACTCTCTATTTTCAGAGTTGATGCAGATAATAAAGCTTGTGTGTAAGGGTGGATAGGGGAGGCGCATATATCATCAGTATCCCCAACTTCCATTACTTTTCCTGCATACATAACAACAATGCGATCTGACAAGTGTCGGACAACAGCGAGGTCATGACTGATGAAAAGCATCGCTACTCCAAGGCGTTTTTGGATGTCCAAAAAAAGATTAACTATTTGCGCCTGCACCGAAACATCCAGCGCTGAAACTGGTTCATCACAGATTAGAAGCTTCGGATCCAAAGCTAGAGCACGGGCGATATTGACCCGCTGCAACTGCCCTCCAGATAACTGACTTGGGTACTTTTCGCCGATATCTGCATCAAGTGCTACCGATGCCATGAGCTCCTGAACTTTCACTTCTCGCGAAGCTTTTGTTCCAATCTTATGAACTACTAGCGGTTCTGCGATTGACCAAGATATCGTTTTTCTTGAGTCGAGGGAGAGAAAAGGGTGCTGAAAAACTGCTTGAACATCTCGGCGGAACTCCTTTGCATTATCGTGTAATTGATCTATCAGATCAATCCCATTAAATTTGATAGAACCAGAGTCCAAAGTTTCCAGCCCCAATGCTAGGTTTGCAAGAGTTGACTTTCCGGAACCTGATTCGCCTACAAGCCCAACGACTTGACCCTCAGAAATTGATAAATTCACAGATTGGCATGCACGAACTAGTGAAGATTCTGATTTGTAAGACTTACTTACATTTTCAAATTGCAGCATGTGTGCCATGAGGCTTCTCCATTAGTGTGCCTACTTCGGAAGTCCTGTGACAGGCAACATTAACCCCTTGTACTAATTCAAGTTTGGGTTTTTCCGTATTGCAGCGAGAAATCGCAAGGGGGCAACGATTTGCGTAATTACACCCTTCTGATGAAATGTTGTGAACTTCGTTTGTATAGAGTTTGACCTTTCTTTCCTGGTCCATCGATGGCATGGATCGAATAAGGTTTACCGTATAAGGATGTTTAGGTGAGTTAATTAAAGTCGAAGTGAGCCCTTCTTCAACAATCTCTCCTGAATACATAACGAGAGTTCTTTGGGCAATTTGTGAAACCACGGGTAGGTTATGGCTGACGAGCAGCATTGCGAGTCCATGTTCTCGTCTAAGCTCGCTGAGCAGGAGAAGTAGGTCTGCTTGGACCGTTACGTCAAGGGCGCTAGTCGGCTCGTCAGCAATGAGTAATGCAGGATTACCTAAGAGGGATCCAGCAATCATCGCTCGCTGCATCATGCCACCGCTAAGCATGAATGGGTACATATCCACAACTTGACTAGCTTTGTCTATACCAACATTCTCCATGTACTCAATGAGTTTCTCTCTCTTCAACTGTCTTTCAGATTTTGGAAATGCATCAAGAAGTTGCGTTCCAACTTTCCTAGAAAGGTTCCAACTTGCAATCGGATCCTGGAAAACTGTTCCTATTCTTTGGTGGCGAAGATTTCGCATCTCTTTCTTTGAGGCTTGAAGAATGTCCTGCCCTTCAAAAAGAATTTCGTGTGCATCGGTATGTGCTCTACCTTCTAGCAAACGCGAAATAGCTAAAGCCGTTGTAGATTTACCCGATCCGCTTTCTCCCACGATAGCCAGACAAGTTGCAGGCTCGATTTCGAAAGTAACACCTTTCACTGCCATCGATTTAGATCCAAAATAGGATACATTCAAGTTCTTCACCGACAGTAAAGGTGCATTCATTTTTCAATCCCTGAGAACTTATCTGCTGCATAAATGAATAAAGAAACCACTAGTAATATTGCAATCCCTGGGAATACGGAATACCACCAGGAAGCCAATACGTAACTGCGAGCGTTTGAAATCATGAGTCCCCATTCAGGACTTGGGTTTTGCGCGCCAAGCCCAAGGAACGAAAGACCCGTTAAAGAAATAAGTACATAACCAACATCCATAGATGCTCTAACACCAACCGTTCGGTAAGTGTGAGGGATGATGTGCCAAAAAAGTATTTGAGGATTACTTGCACCTAAAGTTCGTGTGGCTCGAATAAAAAGTCGCTCCTTTATCGAAAGGACTTGCCCTCGAACCATCCGCGCATATGAAGGCCACCAAACAAGAATGAGAGCCAAGATCGCGGATCTCATATCTCTACCTAGTGAAGCTGCTATCGCCATTGCCAGTACCAAGTAAGGGAATGAAAGGAAAACATCCACCATTCTCATTAGAAACCAATCAAGTTTGCCTCCGAACCAACCTGACACTGCGCCTAGAAGAGTTCCAATTCCACTTGCAAGTAACACGATAATGATTGCCGACCCGACTGACTCTTTGGTTCCAAATATCACGCGCGAATAGATATCGCGGCCGCCCTCATCAGTTCCAAAGAAATGTGATTTCGAAGGAGCTTGAAGTCGATTTACCACGTTAAGCTCAAAAGGATCAGAAGGCGCAAAGGCAGAAGGGAAGAACATGAGCGTCAGAAGTAGTACTAGAAACGCGATGAAAATCCACGTATGGATTCGTTTTTGAAACGAAGAGAAATGCCCCGTCGCAACTTTTAATCTATTCTTGAGCAAGGTCATCTCCTGTCCTTTAATCTTGGGTCAAGTATTGGGTATAGCAGGGCGACTAGTTCATTAACTACGACAAATGTAACCGTGATAACCAGAGTGATAGCTAAAATGGGGTTGTAATCAAATGTTCGGAAAGCGTTGAAAGCATAAAGCCCTAATCCGGGCCAGGAAAATACAACTTCAATAAGTATTGTTCCGCCGAAAAGCCAACCAAATTGCAGTCCGAGCATTGTCACAACAGGATTGAGTGCATTTCTAAGAGCGTCGAAAATAGTAATTTTCCATTCAGGGATGCCACGAGATCTTGCTGTCCGTACGTAATGTTGTCTAAGTTCTACTTCGACTGTTGACTTTGTGAGCCTAGTAGAGATGGCTATTTGAGAAATTACCAAAGTTGTCACAGGTAAAACCAAATTGAGTGAGGCATCCTTAAGAGCCTCGAAGTTCCACGATAAAAGAGAGTCGAGGACTCCCATTCCCGTAAATCTCGTCATGTCGTAATTCTGATATTGGAGACTTCCAGCAAGGGGCAGCCATTGGAGCTTTGAAGCAAAGATTAGTTGCAATAGGAGGCCAACCCAAAAAACCGGCATTGCAATTCCAAGTATCGAGGTAAAAGATAGAATCTTAGAAAATGGTGACTTTGGAAAGCGGGCCCAAAGGACACCAAAAAGGACTCCTAGAATTGCGTAAATGAAAAAGGAGATAAATACTAATTCAAGAGTTACAGGGAGATATTGAACAATATCCTTTAAAACTGGCTGTCTTGTTTGAATTGAGTCACCTAAGTCCAAATGTGAAATGTTTTTGAGATAAGTGAAATATTGAATAATTAATGGTTTATCAAGCCCTAGAGCCCTTTTTACTTCTAGAACTTGTTCTGGCCCGGCCTCCAGTCCAGCTGCCAATCGCGCAGGGTTCGCTGGGATGACTCGTGAAAGTATAAAAGTTAAAGTTAGGGATGCCCATACAACGAGCAACATCCACGAAAAACGGTTTAGGAATTTTCTCAGTTTACTAACTCCCTGGCAGTTAGAAGCACTGTAGTGAGCCAGGTTCGGCTCACTACAGTGCTGCATCTAGTCTTTGAAATTAACCTACCTTGCGTGTGTGGAAGAATCTAATTGTGTAATTTGCGTCGAGAGCATCATAGAAGCCTGTCCAGCCCTTACGAACTGGTTGGGCAAGCTTTGGCTCTGCTACATAAATCGCTAGATATAGATTCTTAATCGCAGTGTTTAACAGAAGCGTTGACTTCATCCTTTTGGTATCGTCTTTGATACCTGCAAGGTCTGCAATTTTTTTATCGATAGCTGGATTGCTATAGAACGACCAGTTGTATCCTCCATTATTACCTGATGCTTTACTGGAGTATGACTGGCCAAGGAAGTTACCAGCATCATCTGTGAATGCCGACATATTCAAGAATGAAATATCATATGCCGTGTCTTGGTTGGAATAAGCCGCGGCCATTTGTGGCCAAGGTACCAAAGTCTGCTTCACAGTGATTCCTATCTCTTTGAGACTTTCCTGAAGCAAGGTACCGGCAAATTCTTCATACGAAAGTCCCTTCAGACCCAAGTAAGTCATAGTAAAGCCTTTTTCATATCCAGCGGCCTTCAGAAGCCTTTTAGCTCTTATGATATTTTTTTCTAACTTTGGCTTCATCGCAAGCTCCGGGCTAAATGCAGTTGGAAGTGGTCCTGTAGCTGCTTCAGCGTAGCCCTTATAGAACTCAATCATCCCTTTGTAATCAAAGGCAAGACTGATTGCTTTTCTGACTCTGACATCTTTAAGAGGCCCACGCGTGACATTCATTGGCATAAATTGAATGTAATATGAAGGCGAGACTAATACCTGCAAGTTTTTATCTTTAGATGCTGCAACAGAATCATCAGGTCCAACTGCGCCCATGAAATCTACCTGCCCCGCACTCAATAATTGCATAGCAGTCGTGATATCTGGATCGACTCTTAAGACAACTATTGTTGGAGTACCAGCAGCGAAAGGGCGCCAGTAAGCCGTATTCTGGCCTAATGTTATCGATTGGTTTCTTTGCCATGTGGTCAATGAGTAAGGGCCAGTACCGGCTCCATTGGAGGCAAACCATGTTTTTGCCCAAGGATCACTAGCTGTCCTGTGAGCTTCAACCGCGGCTGCACTAACAATTGGTAACTTTGGTAACTTGCCTAGGAAGGTGAAATCCTTTGTTTTTAGCGTTATGACTACCTTAGATGGTGTGGCTGCTTTAATAGTGTCGACGTTAGTCATCATTGTTGCTGGACCTTGATTTACTCCCTGGATTCTTTTCAGTCCAGCTACAACTGCCGCTGCATCTAAGGTTGATCCGTCATGGAATTTTACTCCTTGACGGATATTGAATGTGAATGAGAGACCATCGGCCGAAGATTTCCAGTCTGTCGCAAGGACACCTTGCAGATTCATTGTGCCTGGTTTGTATTCAAGAAGGCCTTCATAGACATTTCGAACGTAGACGAATCCATCGGAGCTAAATGCAATCGCTGGATCTAGGGTGGCAGTTTGTGCAATGTTTGAATAGGTAGCGGTGATAGGAGCAGCATGCGCTGACGGCACCAGTGCAGTCAAAAGTCCTGCAACACCAAGCATTCCTATTTTACTAAGAACCTTTTTCATGGTGAACCCTTCTGTAACGTAGTTAGTTAAGTTTGTTTTGAATTGTAAAACTCTGGAGTTGTATACCCATCAATTAAGTCATCCTCAATAAGCTCAGAACGTCTTAGATTGACAGGGCCGTACCCACCACCACCTCCCGTCTGCACGAGAACTCGAGAACCTTGAGTGAGTGGTAGACGATTTGCCTTAAGAACAAAGAGTTCTTCGTTGCTGCGGTTAACAGTGATTTTTGCAGGTAGAGCGGCCTCGCCGCCGAAAAGTCCCCAAGCTAAAGTTTGAGTACGTTCAAACCATAGAGAAACCGTCGCGTCTTCAACCAGGACTTCATATTCTCGGACAATCCCGAGCCCTCCTCTAAACTCTCCGCGACCAGCCGAGTCAACTCTTAATGCGTATTGGTGAATTCTGATTGGGTATCGATTCTCATATACTTCAACAGGATAATTCTTTAAATCTCCGCCCCCATAATTAATCTGCGCGTTGTTTCCATCACCATCAATGTAGGCACCCCAACCAACGCCGCTTGCTTCGCCAGTAAAAAATTGTTTCCCATCTACAGGTGAGGTGCCTACGAAGAGAATATTCATGGCATCGGATGGTTGACCAGCAACAACTAGATGCGGCAATCCAGTTGAGAGGGCCTTGATGAACAGGTCAATCATGAGACCAAGGTGAGGGTAGTAAAATTGGCAAGCAGCTGGTTCCTGAGCATGAAAAACCGAGCCTTTGTCAGTTAAAACTTCCAAATTCCTAAATGTGCCTCCTGTAGCTGGAATTTCGGGATTTACTAAAAATTTAAATGCCAGTTTTGCGGCAGAAATTGTTTGAGCGACGCCACAATTAACTGAGCCTGGAGTTTGTCCTGAAGAACCACGAAGGTCAAGCAGCATTTTATCTCCGGTGATAGTCACCTTAACTTTGACTGGAACGGGATTTCCTCCAGGGTGATCTGAATCCAAAGCACCCTCGGCCGAATAAACCCCATCAGGTATCTTGCTAACTACCTGGCTATCCAGTAGCTCGCATTGCTGCCATATTCTATTTGTTGCTTCTAGAATTATGGATTCACCAAATTTTTCATATAAGGCTTGAAGTCTAATTTCTCCAGTCCTGCAGGCTGCAATTTGAGCGTGCATGTCTCCCCATATGGATTTAGGGAGACGGCTGTTTCTCATTAAGAATTCGAGGATTGCATCCTGAGGGATACCTTCTTTATATAAATGCACTGGCCCTATTCGGTAACCTTCTTGATAAATTGAAGTTGAATCCATTGATTGACCAGGATCCTTTGAACCTATGTCGAGCCAGTGGGCTTTTGTTGCACCGAAACCAACTAGCTTTCCTTCAAAGAAAATTGGCGAAAATATTGTGACATCGTTAAGGTGGCTACCGACAAGGTAACTATCGTTTATTGCATATACGTCACCTGGTTTATATATATCCCAGCCGCCAAAATGATTGGTCGTGGCAAAGATCGCCGCTTCTAGCGCTCCCAGGAAGATTGGTAACCCCGGTGCCTGACCCAAGAGGCGCCCGCGATTGTCAAAAAGTCCTACTGAGCAGTCTTTCATTTCATAAATGATTGGTGTGTACGCAGAACGTGCAAGATTATTATTCATTTGTGAGCCAATTGAGTCAAAAGCGTTTCTAATAACTTCAACAGTGACTGGATCCAGAGCCATGCTAATTCCTTCCCAGAATCATGTGCCGACCAGGAACCATTTTTGCGTGCCATCCCGGTGGGATAGTGGTTGTGCAGTCATTTTCAAGCACGGTCGCAGGCCCTAATGTGGATGAGCCGATTTCTAGTTCATCTCTCCAATAAATAGTTGCTTCATGCCAACTACCATTGAAGAAAGTTCTTTGACTCTCCCTCTCTCCCCCCAACACAAATAAGGAATCTGTGTTCGAGGTTTTCGACTTTCTTGCTAGACCGATTCCACTTAATCTGATATTCACCAGTTCAATATCTTCGCCTGGATTGTTATGTCCATAGCGCACTAAATGTTCATTTTCGAATAGTGCAGTTAAGGAATCTAGGATTTGATTTGTTGAAAGGCCTGATTCCCATTCAACCGTGACTGTGTATTCCTGTCCAACATAACGAAGGTCGGCTGCGGGTTGAATGAACATATCCTGCTCTGGTATTCCTTCTTGAACTAGAATTGCTCTAGCTTCAGACTCTAGTTTCTTCAATCCTTCTTGAAACTTGTCTTTATCAATTGCTTTTAATTGTGAGTAAAAATTCATCACCAAGTCATGACGTGAATCCGCTTGGAGCATTCCCCAGGCCGATAGAACCCCCGGATTCGCAGGAACAATCACGGAGCCAAGTTCTAGCTCTTCAGCGATTGCCACGGCATGGAGTGGGCCAGCGCCACCGTAAGCCACAAGTGAATATTCACGAGGATCAATTCCTCGAGATACAGTGATTTCTCTGATGGCATTTGCCATTGCAGCGTTAATGATTGCGATTATTCCAGCAGCCGTATCCTCGGTTGAAAGATTGAGCAATCGGCCAACTGAATCCATAGCTGACTTAGCTAATGCCAGATCAAGATTCATATTTCCTGCAAGCTTTGAAGTGTGAGGTAGTCTGCCGAGAATTAAATTGGCATCAGTAACAGTTGGTTCGGATCCACCTCGCGCATAACACGCAGGACCCGGGAATGCACCGGCCGAACGGGGACCTACTCGCAGCGCACCAACTGATACGAAGGCAATACTGCCTCCACCGGCACCTATCGTGTGCATGCTAACTGAAGGCGAAAGGAGCGGGTGTCCTTCCATCGTAGCCTGTGCCTCAATGTCGGCTTTTTGTTTAACAACAAGGCTCACATCAAAAGAGGTTCCACCCATGTCCACGCAAATTAATCGATCATGATTTAGAATCTTGCCGATTTCTACTCCGGCTATTGTGCCGCCAACAGGTCCAGACAAAAGCGTTTGGACAGGTTTAGAACGTGCCGTGCGCGCACTCATTACTCCGCCATTTGACTGCATCACCTTTAGTTCTGGTAACAACCCCTTTTCCTTCAACCGCGAACCTAATTCTTGAAGATACTCATTAATAATCGGAGCGATGTATGCAGAAATTGCAGTTGTGCTAGTTCTCTCATACTCTCGCCATTCCGGTGCGACGATGTAAGAAGTTACCACCGATAAATCGGGTAATTCTGAAATTAAAAACTCTGCAATTTTCTGTTCATGAATGGGATTTTTATATGAGTGAAGTAATACAATTGCAATTGCATCGTAGTTCGCATTTAGATGCGGAACCAAAGCCTTTATTTCGTCCATACTCACTGGAGTAATGACTGTACCGTTAGCTGCTAACCGCTCTGTTACTTCGAATCTGTGGCGCCGATCTATAAGTGGTTTCGTGGACTTGTATTTGAGGTTGTACATATCAGGGCGATTTGCGCGACCAATTTCATATACATCACGAAAGCCACGGGTGGTTATCAGAGCTACGCGAGCACCTCGTTTTTCCAAGAATGCATTTAGTCCCGCAGTTGTTCCGTGCACAAAATAATCTACTGACGAAATATTAATTCCAAGACCTTCGATTGCAGTTAAAACGCCATCGGCTAGTTTCCCCGGAGTTGTTAGGGCTTTAGAAGTTGAAATTTCCCCACTCTCAGTAATTGCAATTGCATCGGTAAAAGTTCCACCAATGTCTACAGCGATACGAACCTGCATGGCATTCCTTTGTTATACCTTGTTAGGACATCAATATATGGCCAGTAAATTCAAAGTCAAGGGGTTAGTTCTTTTGAATAATTTTAGATATTCGACTCGAGGAGTGAGAATTACGAATATTATTGGCCACTCTAAAATCAAATACCCGCCAGTACAAAATAGAAATTGATTCTATTAAGTGATTATAAAATTTTGTTAGTAAAAGTTCGAACTGCGAACATTTTTAGCATCTCTGTGGCGCCACAACAGAAAATATATTGGAGTCGATTCGAATTAGTTAATCCTCTAGAAATTGATTCTATTAAGTGATTATAAAATTTTGTTAGTAAATGTTCGAACTGCGAACATTTTTAGCATCTCTGTGGCGCCACAACAGAAAATATATTGGAGTCGATTCGAATTAGTTAATCCTCACAATCTTGCTATTCAAATCTTTGACCGTGCTATATCGTCGTCAAGTGATGTCCCTCTTCGATCCTTTGGTAATACGTTCATTGACTATCAAGAATCGAATTTGGGTTTCACCTATGTGCCAATACTCCGCTAAAAACGGTTTACCTAATGATTGGCACTTCGCGCATCTTGCACAGTTTGCAACAGGAGGTGCAGGATTAATATTTACAGAGGCCACCGCGGTATCCCCGTCAGCTCGCTCTACTGCTGTGGACACGGGTATCTGGAATGAAGAACAAGTTGCAAGTTGGACACGCAGTGTAGATTTCATTCATCAGCAAGGTTCAAAAATTGCAATTCAACTGTGGCATGCAGGAAGGAAAGGTTCAGCAACAACGCCTTGGGAGGGGCATCAGCCCGTATCAATTGAAAATGGAGGCTGGAAAATATTCGCACCAAGTCCTGTGCGCTTTGGCGAGTTAAATATTCCGCTTGAGTTAACGAAAGAGGATATACAAATAATTATTCAGCAGTATAGAGCAGCCGCAGAGCGTTCCTTAAGAGCTGGTTTTGACGTTGTTGAGATTCATGGCGCACATGGATACTTGATTCATTCGTTCCTTTCGCCGATAGGTAATAAACGTATCGATGAATATGGCGGTGAGTTTTTAAACCGTGTGCGCTTCCTCGTGGAAGTTACAAAAGCCATTAGAGAGGTATGGCCTTTAGATAAACCATTATTTGTTCGACTTTCAACTTCTGACTGGGTCGAAGGTGGATGGTCCGTGGAAGACAGCGTTGAACTTGCAAAACTGCTTAAAGATCTAGAGGTCGACCTCATTGATTGTTCTGCAGGGGGAGTTGTTCCTGATGTTAAGTATCAAGTCGGGCCACATTATCAAGTGCAATTTGCTGAAAAGATTAGACGCGACTCAGGGATTCTTACCGGAGCCGTGGGCCTAATCACCAATCCGTTGCTTGCCAATTCAATTGTGGCAAGTGGGCAAGCAGATGCAGTTCTGTTAGGAAGAGAGATGCTGCGTAACCCACATTGGGCACTTCAAGCCGCCCACGAATTGGGCTTTGATATCGAGTGGCCAAATCAATATAAACAAGCAAAGCCCAGAGATGATTGGCCGTATTAACGACAGCGGAAAATTGTTAAATTTTTCGGGCCACACGAGTTTCGAGAATCAAATGAGGGAGAAAGCAAATGGAAGAAGTTAAGAAATACATTTGGGATGCTGTTAATGAAATGCTTGCCGGGTTCTATGAAGGAGATAGACCTAAGATTGACCAGTTTCTCCATGAAGATGCCACTTTTTGGGACTCTAGTGAAGTACCCCTATGCCTTGGGATGAAGGGCCTGAACGAAGCTCGAGCACGACGCCCTAAGGATGGAACTGGCTCAAAGATAATATCGATCGTTCCACATTCGCCGATAATTGATGTTTATGATGATTTTGCCATTTGCCGTCACTACGTTAAGACCGACTATTCGGACAATAGTGCTACGAAAGAAATGAGAAATACCTCATTTTGGAGGAAATTCCCTAATGGTTGGTTTTTGATTCATAACCACGAAGAAGTTATCTGATGTGTAAGATTTCAAAGGATTTAGAGGTTTGAATTTTTGATTATGCGACGAGGATGCTTCGCTTGCTAAGTCCCATAAAGTAGCCATCTATCAGGGTTTGCGGAGCTGAATCGGTATTTGTTGCCACGCCTAATGTAATAAATAGTGGAGTGAAGTGTTCAACAGTTGGATGGGCGTACGGCATTCCTGGTGCTAGGTCGCGAAATTTAGTGAGCGAATCAATATCTCCATCGGCCAAAGCGCCGGCAGACCATGCATCGAATTCGCTGGACCAACTCGGTGCAACTGCATCACTCGACCAATTGCACAGATATTGAAGACCATGCGTCATAAAACCAGATCCGATAATTAATACGCCCTGATCGCGCAACGGTTGCAAGCGTTTACCAAGCTCAAGGAGTTTTGCTGGATCACTCGTTGGCATAGACATTTGGAGAACTGGGATATCTGCATCGGGAAACATAACGCGCAGAGGTACCCATGCACCGTGATCCAAGCCGCGGGTGGATTGTCGGACCGGCTCGCTATCGGGCATCATCGATGCTACTAAAGTTGAAAGTTGGCTCGCATCGGGGCTGTTGTATTGCATTTCATAAAATTTGCGATCAAAGCCACTAAAGTCATAGACGAGTGGGGCATTGGATGCTGGATTGCTCAATGTGACGGGCTGCGACTCCCAATGTGCGCTAACAATTAGAATCGCCTTTGGTCGATCAATCGCCGCAGAGACTGCTTGCAACTGAGAAGTCCATAGTTGATCATCGAGCAGCATCGGCGCGCCATGTCCAATATAGAGCGCGGGCATCCTCGACATGAAAAGAGTGTAGCAAAAAGTAATTGAAAGTTCAACTACTCAGTGGAATACACATTGCCTAAGTAAACAGGCTGGTTAGACTGCATGCGTGAGTACACATACAGTTGGCGCTCGCTTTAAAGCGGCACTACTAGAGGAATCACCCCTTCAAATTATCGGCGCAATCAACGCCAACCACGCACTTTTGGCTAAGCGCGCTGGTTATAGAGCTATCTATCTATCGGGCGGTGGCGTTGCTGCTGGATCTCTGGGAATTCCAGATCTTGGAATCACCACTCTTGAGGATGTACTCACCGACGTACGTCGTATTACCAATATCTGCGATACCCCATTATTAGTCGATGCCGATACTGGTTTTGGTGCCTCAGCTTTTAATATTGCTCGCACCGTAAAGGATTTAATTAAAGCCGGCGCAGCAGCGATGCATATTGAAGATCAAGTCGGTGCAAAACGATGTGGTCACCGCCCGAACAAAGAGGTTGTAAGTACCGGCGAAATGGTCGATCGCATTAAAGCGGCAGTCGATGCGCGAACCGATGATGGGTTCTCAATCATGGCGCGAACCGACGCAATTGCAATTGAAGGCATCGATGCCGCAATCGAGCGAGCACATGCATATATCGAAGCTGGCGCCGATTTACTATTCCCCGAAGCTATTCGCACCCTCGATGATTACAAGAAGTTTAGTTCCGCAGTTTCAAAGCCGATTTTGGCTAACATTACTGAGTTTGGCTTAACGCCGTTATTTACGCGAGATGAACTCGGCTCTCATGGAGTCTCGATGATTCTCTATCCGCTTTCAGCCTTTCGAGGGATGAATAAAGCGGCTGAAAATATCTATGAAGCCATACGTCGCGATGGGACTCAATCCAACGTGATTGAAACAATGCAAACACGTGAAGAGCTCTATGAGCGGATTAATTACTATGAATATGAAAAAGCCTTAGATAAAACTTTGGGGAGGGATTAAATGGTTGAGTTTAAACCCAAGAAATCCGTAGCACTCTCGGGTGTACCGGCTGGAAATACTGCCCTGTGCAGTGTCGGAAAAAGCGGAAATGATCTTCACTATCGCGGCTACGACATTGCTGATTTAGCTACCAATTGTGAGTTCGAAGAGGTTGCTTATCTCTTGATTTATGGTGCTTTACCTACGCAAACTCAACTCGATACCTATAAAACTAAACTTAAAGGCCTTCGCGGAATACCGATCGAACTCAAGATAATTCTCGAACAGATTCCAGCAAGCGCCCACCCGATGGATGTCATGCGTACTGGCGTCTCAGCCCTTGGCGCAATGGCACCGGAGGCTAGTACACACTCCCAAGCCGGGGCTCAAGAGATAGCCAACAAGTTAATCGCCTGCTTAAACTCGATTCTTTTATATTGGTACCACTATGCCAACCGTCGTGTACGAATAGAAGTCGAAACCAATGACAATTCAATCGGTGGACATTTCTTGCATTTATTGCATGGTGCACCGCAGAGCGATATGTGGATCAAATCCATGCATGCTTCTTTGATTTTGTATGCCGAACATGAATTCAATGCCTCAACATTTACTGCCCGGGTTATCGCAGGAACTGGCTCCGATATTTATTCAGCCATAACTGGTGCGATAGGAGCGTTGCGTGGACCTAAACATGGTGGAGCAAATGAGGTAGCACTTGAAATTCAGGAGCGTTATGCAACTGCCGATGAGGCCGAAGCCGATATTCGAGCACGAGTCGCATTAAAGGAGGTAGTGATTGGTTTTGGTCACCCGGTCTATACAGTCTCAGATCCGCGTAATGCCATTATCAAATCCATTTCTTTAGAACTTTCAAAAGAGAATGGAAATACCGCGCTCTATGAAGTTGCTGAGCGAATTGAATCTGTGATGTGGGATGCTAAAAAAATGTTCCCTAACTTGGATTGGTTCTCAGCCGTTGCCTATAATCAGATGAAAATTCCGACGGCTTTTTTCACACCAATATTTGTAATTGCGCGCACTACTGGTTGGGCCGCTCACGTCATTGAGCAACGTATTGATAACAAGATTATCCGTCCAAGTGCTAACTACACAGGCCCTGAGGATTTAACTTTCCAGCCAATAGAAAAGCGGTAGGTGCATTCTTAATGTCTAGCCATAACTCACAATCTAATCAGCCTTATGATCAAGAGATTATTGACATTGTTGATTACGTAGAAAATTACGAAATCACTTCATCACTTGCCTATGAAACCGCGTGGAGTTGTCTATTGGACACTTTGGGGTGTGGTTTTGAAGCCCTGGAATATGAAGCCTGCACCAAGCTCATGGGTCCACTCGTCGAAGGTGTAACTGTGCCCAACGGCGTTAAAGTGCCCGGAACTACTTATGTTTTAGACCCAGTTCAAGCAGCGTTCAATATTGGCGCCATGATTCGATGGTTGGATTTCAACGATACCTGGTTGGCCGCAGAATGGGGTCACCCATCCGATAATTTAGGCGCAATTCTTGCCACGGCCGATTGGCTATCGCGCAGTACCGATAAGAAACTTACTATTAAAGATGTATTAACGGCGATGATAAAAGCCCACGAAATTCAGGGTTGCATCGCACTTGAAAACTCATTTAATAAAGTTGGTTTGGACCATGTGATATTAGTAAAAGTTGCATCTACTGCAGTAGTAGCTCACATGTTGGGTCTGCCGCGCGAACAAATTTTGGCAGCGGTCTCACTTGCTTGGGTAGATGGCCAATCTCTGCGCACCTATCGTCATTTTCCAAACGCCGGTTCGCGCAAATCATGGGCGGCAGGGGATGCAACCTCACGTGCAGTGCGATTGGCCCTCATAGCAAAGACTGGCGAAATGGGATATCCATCGGCGCTCACCGCTAAAACGTGGGGCTTCTATGACGTCTCATTTAAAGGTAAGGCCTTCACGTTCCAGCGCCCCTATGGCAGTTACGTTATGGAGAATATTTTATTTAAAATCTCTTTTCCTGCAGAGTTTCACTCACAAACTGCCGTTGAAGCGGCAATGACTCTCTATGGCGCGATGGTCGCTTCGGGAAAAAGTGAATCCGATATTGCAAAAGTTACGATTAGAACCCATGAAGGATGTATTCGAATCATCGATAAGAAGGGACTACTTAATAACCCTGCCGATCGAGATCATTGCATTCAATATATGGTTGCAGTCCCACTTATTTTTGGTCGACTCACTGCGCGCGATTACGAAGACAATATCGCCGCCGATCCACGAATTGACGCACTTCGCGAGAAAATAATCTGTGTTGAGGACCCCACTTTTACCGCCGATTATCATGACCCAAAAAAACGATCGATTGCTAACGCATTAACAATCGAGTTTAAAGATGGAAGCATTCTGGGCGAAGAAGTAGTGGAGTACCCCATTGGGCATGCACGACGCCGTGCAACCGGGATCCCACTCTTAATTGAAAAGTACAAGACTAATTGTGCGCGCATCTTTGATCATTCGACGCAGGAGAAAATCCTTGACCTGTCAATGGATTATGCGAAACTTTCAGCTACCCCCGTTGATGAGTTCATGGACTTATTGGCTTTGTAATGAGCCGCATCCTCATTGCGCCAGATTCATTTAAGGGTAGTGCAACAAGTGTTGAGGTATCAAGGGCAATTGCGCAAGGTTGGAAATCAGTTCGTCCTTTCGATGAATTGATTCAAATTCCTTTTGCCGATGGTGGAGAAGGTAGCTTGTCTGCAATTGAGGCGGCCCGTCCAGATGCGCTTCGGGTTTATTGCCCTGAAGTTTCACCCGATGCTTACTGGCTCTTACTTGATGGATCAATTGCCATTGTTGAATTAGCACAAGTATCGGGTCTGACTCTTTTGCCAGTATTGGATCCATTAGGTGCACATACTTTTGCATTTGGACAGGTTATATCTTCGGCAGCACACGACTCGCGAGTACAACGTATTTACTGTGCACTCGGTGGATCAGCTAGTACCGATGCAGGCGTAGGAGCGCTCACAGCTTTAGGCGTACAGTTTTTAGATTCAGATGGAGAGTCAATTAAATTAGGTGGTGGCGAACTATCAATAATCCAAAGTATTTCTACAGTTGATGCGATTTCGCTCCCGCCTGAAGGGGTAACGCTTTTAGTCGATGTGGATTCACCGCTTCTTGGAGGAAGAGGCGCTGCGGCGACGTACTCTCCTCAAAAAGGTGCAACAGCAGCGCAAATTCTCGAACTTGAAAATGGATTGAAAAATTTTTTAGAAATTACTAAATATCCGGATGGACCGGGACTTGGTGCAGCAGGTGGCACTGCTTTTGGTTTGTGCGCACTCTGGGATGCAAACCTTCAGAACGGTGCACAAGTGATTGCGCAGTTATGTGGTTTGCAAGCAGCTTTGGAGCAAGCAGATTTACTAATTACTGGTGAAGGCCGATTGGATGAACAGAGTTTTCAAGGAAAAGTTGTTGGTTATTTGAGCCATCTCGCTGGTCAAGCAAGTGTTCCGATTGCATACTGTGTTGGATCTATTGAGGGGGAATTTCCTTCTTCTGCGGCCGGGGGAGTTTCGCTATCCGAGATTGCGGGAAGTTCTGCGCTAGCAATGGAGAATCCAGAGAAATACTTGATCGAAGCCGGTGTAAAGCTAGCAAGCTTCCTATAGGATTTTGAACATGAAGCTTCCGCTATCATCGATAAAAATTGATCATGTGATTGCCCCGCCCGAGTGGGCCATTCTTGAGCGCGAAATAATCGACAAACTCAATGCGGCAGCCCCTGAATTCGTGGCTAGATACACACGATCCGATGGCTCATTAATCTGGCGAGAGACATGGGGCAGCATGGATGGCTCCGACGATCCATATGAAGCATTTATGTACTTGGCACTTCTCTACACGATGGGTGGAAGCGAAGAGGTCTATCGGCTCGCACGCGTTATGTGGGACGCGATTACCGTGCAATGGACCGCATATGGACAGATTTATCGAGAGTTTGATGGGTATTACGACTGGATGCACCATGGAGAAGGCTACCTCTATCACTATTTCTTCGGCCTTACTAAACCGGAGTCATTGATCGATCGCCAGCGCGCCAAACGCTTTTCAGATATGTATACGGGTCTTGATGCTGAAGCTAAAAACTGGGATGAAGAGAAGAAAATGATTCTCTCACCACTTACTGGTAGCCGTGGTCCAAGGCAAGTAGTTACACATGAAGATTGGTTTACTCATCGTACAGTTCTCGATGATTATCTTGCACCATATGAAGACATTGTTAAAACCGATTTCTCAACTATGCGCTGCAATTGGTCAGATCCAGAAGTTTATGAGGATCTCATCAAGAAAATGAATGAGCGAATGAATCGCGGAGATGTTCCACTTAATTTAAATGCAACATCGCTGATGACCCATGCCTTTATGTACTCACATGAGCACCGATTGAAAGAATGGGTACTCACATATTTAGGCGCATGGAAAGAACGTACCGCACAAAATAATGGAGTTATGCCCGACAATATTGGGCTTTCTGGTGCAATTGGTGAATACAACGAGGGTAAATGGTGGGGTGGATACTACGGTTGGCGTTGGCCGCATGGCTTTATGACAATCATGGAGCCACTTACTAATGCAGTTATGAATGCCGTACTACTCACGGGTGAGTACAGCCACTTAGATTTAGCACGATCTCAGTTTGATCTTATTTGGTCTCTTCGAAAAGAGGAGAACGGAGTAATCAAAACGCCTAATCGTCACTTTGATTCTGGGTGGGGAGATTATCGAATACCCTCACCTCGCCACATGATTTACATCTGGACAACTTCGATGGCCGAAGAAGATCTGGCGCGTATCGACCAATTACCACGTGATAACGACTGGAACACAATTGCAATTCCCGGAGTTTCGGGTCGAGATTCATTTACGGGTCGTGACACAAAACATTACATTGCAAATACGCTCCCGTGGTTCCAATTTATTCAAGGGAAATTACCTAACTATCCCGTCGAGATTCTCAAGGCAAATATCCTGCTAATTGATACACAGTTACGCAAAATGCGCTCGAAAACTGGAGATCCAAGAGGTTGGGATACCTACGACCCGAAGAGTGCAGATGAGGTCGTCGGATTGGATCTTCGCATTGATGGCTACCAAATACATGCCTGGCAAGAGTTTAGCCCAGTCTATTTTGAAGGCTTGGCTCAAATGACCATGGGGGCCCCAATGCATATCTCCCATGGAGGTTTGCAACATGGAAAAGTTCGATTCTTTGATGGAGAGTTAAAGCGGCCAGGATTACCTGCCGATGTCGGAGCTGTTGTCGATACATTAACGGCAACGAGCATTGGAATGAAGATAGCAAATATTAGTACAAACGAGCCGCGTATATTGGTGATACAAGCTGGTGCATTTGGTGAACATAAATTCACATCTGTAGAGGTAACTTTGGATTCAGGAGCCTCTGAGCACTACGAAATTGGCTCTAAATGGTTTCAGGTGGATTTAGCTGCCCAATCTGGAGCAACCTTGAAATTTGAAGTTGAACGTTATGTCAATGCTCCAAGTTATGAAACTCCGTTTTCTGCGATGGAAGATTGGGATCCATTGATTAAAGGTCGTCCGGCAGAAAACTTTACGCGGTAGCGCAATGTTCTGGAGCGAGTTCAACGATCTACGAATCCCACCTTCAATTAAAGCTTCAGTCGTTCACGGTGATATTCCAGAAGGCGAGATTCTTTCAAAGATCACTTTCTATGTTCCGCCATACATGGCCGGCCCACGCGCGCTTGAGCCAATTTCAAAGATGACATCACTTCAGGTAATTCAGAGTCCAAATGCTGGCGTTGATGATGTATTAGCGCTTCTTCCACCTGGAGTGACACTCTGTAATGCACAAGGCGTTCACGATGCCTCAACGGCGGAGTTAGCAATTGGTCTGACAATTAGTGCACGAAGGGGATTTGCAACGTTCATGGCTAACCAAAACCGTGGGGTGTGGCTCCATAGCAGGCAGAGCGCATTGGCTGATTCTCGTGTCGGTATAGTTGGAATGGGAAGCATTGGTTCACTTATCGCACAGCAACTCGAAGCTTTCAACGTTGAGGTAATTGGTTTTACTCGACAAGGAGGTGCTGCGAATAAATCGATGGCGCAATTTGATGAGCTGTTACCAACTTTAGACGTTGTTATTTTAATTCTTCCATTGAATAAAGAGTCGTATCATTTAATGAACCGTTCAAGAATTGAATCGATGAAAGTCGGAGCCACTTTAATCAACGTCGCCCGTGGCGCCGTGGTTGATACTGATGCGTTAGTCAACGCCCTGACTCAAGGGCGAATAACGGCAGGTCTGGATGTGACTAATCCAGAGCCACTTCCACAGGGCCATCCTTTATGGAGTGTGCCGAATGTAATTATTACGCCGCATATTGGGGGAGACTCAAGCGCTTTCAATCCACGGGTGCGCGCACTTATAGAAGGCCAGTTAGAGCGATTTGCAACGGGCCACCCACTTATAAATATTGTGGCTGGCCCACTTCGTTAAAGAACTGCGACGGTGTGTTTATCGATGAAGTCCCAGTCGTATTCAATGCATAAGCCTTCACCCGTAGGCGCCATCACATATCCATCAACAATGTTGAGCTTGCTCTTGGTTCCAAATTCAAAATCGTCAAATGGATAGAGCGTTTCGAAGAACTCACAGTTACTGATTGCAAGTGATGGATGCAGTTGGACCTGTTCAAGTCCGTGATAGATCGTGGTATGGAGCTCGCATTGAACGCCATGAGCCTCTGCCAAGTGTGCCGTCTTCATCACTGCTGTGATACCTGCCCGCCAAGAGACATCGGTACGGACGATATCTACGATACCCTCCTTAATGCAGTGAGCAACGCTGTATTGATTACCAGCGATTACTTCAGTCCCACAGATTGGGATGTCTAATTTTTCGCGAAGTTTTCTTAGCCCGTTCAGATTGACATCGAGTAAAGGTTCTTCCAGCCACTTATAACCTAAACGTTCAAGTTCACGACCGGCCTTCAACGCCTCTTCGTACGATGCCATAATCACTGGATCGGCCATCAAAGTGAAATCATCTCCGACTGCTTCGCGCACGGCGCGATAGCACGCGATATCTAAATCTAAACCTCCGGGTGGGTGAAGTTTGTAGCCCCTATATCCCTTAGCTTTAACCTCTAAAGCCTGCTTGGCGTAATCGTCAGGACCTGGCAAAAACATTGATGAAACGTATAGTGGGGTTTTTTCACGGGCGGCACCTAGTAGTTTGTAAACTGGAAGGTGCGCCATCTTTCCAACGATGTCCCAACATGCATTATCAAATGGTGCATATGCATAAATTGGGACGTGGTTCCAACGGCGATCAAAGAGCTCAAAATCCTTCATATTTTTAGCCGAACTATGCGCGCTACGACCAATAAAGAATGGTTTTACTTGAGACATCGCAGCGGCTGCAGCTCTTGCATCAAGTGCACCAAAACCAAATGAAGTTCCCTTTACACCGTCATCTGTTGTAATCGTGACGACCGTAAAATCTGGGCGAGACCCACCCGGCAAACGCACTGCATCAACGGCATCTAGCGATTTCAGTTGATCGGCTCCACGACAGGCACGAATTTCAATCTCTTTAATATTCGATAGCTGCATATTTTCCCCGTCTCTAAAATCCTATAGGAAAACTTAATCCTTTAATGCCAACAGGTCAAGGTTTCGACAAGGTGTTTTACTGATTTACTTCTTTCGCCGATGGTGCAAAACGTTTTAAGGAGGATTCAATATGGGAGTGCATGGCGCTTCGAGCCGTTTTAGGATCTTGATCGAGAATTGCCTTAGCTATTTTTTCGTGCTCTTTTATGGCAAGTTGACCTGAACCTGAATGATAATACTGCTCAAAAAGCTCCTGGACAAATTGGGTTCGAGACTCAGGCTCGATTAATTGAAGTTTATTTGCCATGTAAAGACGAAATAGATGTAAATGGCAATGTGTTCGCTCAAAAGCCGTAGCCACAGAACTGCTTCCAGAAATATGTGCAATTAAAGTGTGAAAACGGGTGTCATGTTCGGCCAACGCTTGAAACTGATAGTCTACTTCAAATTTCAATACCGCTTTTGCACTTTGCATTTCACCTTTCAATGCAGCCCTTCCAGTTGAATCGATTTTTTTAGCCGCCTGCTCTGCCGCCCACGGTTCGATTAATAACCTGAATTGAAATAAATCATTGAACTCTTCCATTGACAATAAATTTGTCGCCGTATATCCCTTGAGCGGCTCTTTAGCAATCAAATCATCGGATTCAAGTCGGGCTAACGCCTCTCGCACGGGTGTTTGCGAAACATCTAGCTGGGCAGCTAGAGCATCGATATTTACTCTAGAGCCAGGTGCAATTTCATGCTCGAAAATCATAGCCTTGATCATTTCGTAAATCTCATCAGAGAGAACGGATCGACGAGGCGAGCGTTTAGGAGTTTGCACAGCTGCTTTCTTCTTTGCCATCACTTCTCCTTCACATATTTCAACGAGCTATTTTGGAAGTCTTAGACCTTGCATTCCTCCATCAACTGCGAGAATCGTTCCAGTCGTCGAACCTTGTTTTGGATTTGCTAGATAGAGAATTGCATTAGCAACTTCATCGGCTGATACTAAACGACCCAGCGGCTGTCTGTCCTCAAGATAGGCCCTTTCTAAAGCGGGATCTTTTGCCTGCGAAAGTAAGCGCTCGACCCATGGGGTATCTGCGGTGCCTGGATTGACACAGTTGACGCGAATCTTTTCTTTAACTGCATCGGCGGCCATTGCAAGCGTCAACGACATAACCGCGCCTTTACTAGCTGAATAGACAGCACGCTTGGGAAGCCCGGCTGTAGCCGCTATGGAACATGTGTTCACAATTGAAGCAGATGCACTCTTTCGAAGAAGTGGCATAGCGGCCGTTGAGACTCGACTAATTCCAACCACGTTAATATTTAAAACTCGATGCCACTCTTCCTCGGTTGAATCTTCAACGCTTCCGATCGCTCCAACTCCGGCATTATTTGCCAAAATATCAATGACATCGCTCTCTTTGGATATTTGCTCAAATGCGTACTTTACTTTTTGCGAATCTCCAACATCGCATTGAATCCAAGTCGCAGAATCAGCCATTTCACCGCGCTCAATATCTAAACCAAATACGCGCGCTCCTTGACGATGTAACGCACGAGCCACTGCCAGGCCGATTCCTGATCCTGCTCCCGTGACTACGGCTGTGAGTCCCTCGAACTCTGCGCTCATGTGTGTGCTCCATTCATCCAGTAACCCCCTGTTGGGAAGATATATTTATCAATACTTGATTGGTGCATGTGAGCACCTGCACCGGGTTGCTGTGGTGGCATATAGCGACCTTTAGAAATATTAGTTGGCTCAAGAAAGTGTTCGTGCAAATGATCAACGTATTCAACAACTCGACTCGAGTGATGTCCGCTCACGGCAACACTGTCCCACATCGCAATATGCTGAACCATTTCGCATAATCCAACCCCGCCAGCATGCGGGCAGACTGGAATATTAAACTTGGCAGCCATCAAAGTATTGGCGAGATTTTCATTGACTCCAGCTACCCGTGATGCATCAATTTGCATGACAGATATTGCTTTACTTTGAAGTAACTGTTTAAAAATAATTCTCGAACTTGCCATTTCACCGGTAGCAACAGCTGTTGGAGCGACCTCGCGAGCGATTCGGGCATGTCCCAATACATCATCTGGGTGAGTAGGTTCCTCAATCCAACGAAGGTTAAATTCTCGTAAGGAGTTAATCCACGTAATTGCAACATCAACATCCCAGACTTGGTTGGCATCAATTGCAATTGGATAATCAGTGCCAACCAATTCACGAATTTTTCCAAGCCGACGCTTATCATCTGCAAGGGATTTTCCACATTTATATTTAATGAGAGAGAAACCCTCACTAACCGCCGCTTGAGTAAGTTTGAGCATTTTTTCATCGCTATATCCGAGCCAACCTGGAGTTGTTGTGTATGCAGGTACACCATGAGCGCGAAGTATTTCCTCATTTTTGGCTTTATTTGCTTCGCCTCTATCCAAGATTTCTAATGCCTGCCCTGGTGTCAGAGCATCACTTATATAGCGAAAATCTATGGCTCCCACAATCTCTTCAGAACTCATATCACTTAAGAATTTCCATAGTGGGACTCCTTTGTTTTTCGAAAAGAGATCCCAGAGTGCATTCAAGACTGCGCCGGTGGCCATGTGGAAAATCCCCATATCAGGACCTAACCAGCGCAATTGGCTATCAGATGAGAGCTCCTTTGCAATAACTCCGATGTTTGTGAAGGCATCATCAAGATCTAGCCCAAGGATTTTTTCTGCCAATATGTTGATGGCGGCGATCTGAATTTCATTTCCACGTCCAATTGTAAATACAAGTGAATCACCAGTAATTAAGGCGTCGGTCTTTAATCTAAGGTAAGCCGCTGAATAATCTGGATCGGCATTCATTGCATCGGAACCATCAAGCATTGTTGATGTAGGGAAGCGAACATCAAAACTCTCGAATGAAATTATTTTGGTCATTACTTTAATTCACGTATCTTTCAAGGCCAGGTGGCACTCCATTTGCTTTCCAGATAGTTTCGAAACCCACCCCTGGCTCAGTTGGAGCGTGTACCAGGCCTTGATTGTCGACGAAACGCTCACGCGTGGTGGGATTTCCCCATACTAAAGATTCGTAATAGGTGTTGTTTTTAATTGCCATGCATAAATGAATACTCTCTAGACCCATGCCATGGACTTCGGCGCGAAGATGGTAGGCATCGGCCAAATGAGCAATTCTCATTGCGCCAGTGAAACCGCCACGTAAGAACGTACTTACACGTAATGCTGACGCAACACCGGTTGCGGCAAAATCTCCGGCACTCATGTGAGAGCCGTCAGTGACTTCGCCGAGTAGAAGAGGGATTCTCACACGCTCACCCAGCCATTTATAGGCTGTAATACTAAATTCGCGCATAGGCTCTTCATACCAAGCAAAGCCAGCATCATCTAATGCATGACCCAGAAATACTGCATCCGTTAAATCAAAACCGGCAGAGCCGTCGTACATTAATGGAATGTCGTCTCCAACATGTGCACGTAATTTTTGTGCCAGAAGTGCATCTTTTTTGGCATCTCCAAATGCATGTAATTTGATTGCTGGATATCCGAGAGCTAAGCATTGATCGGCAATATCTAAAAACTCATCAATACTCGAGTAAGTGACCGTTGATGCATATGCTTGAATTGATTCGCGAAAACCGCCTAACAATTTGTAGATTGGTAGCCCGGCCTGTTTTCCAGCGATATCCCATAGGGCGACATCCACCACGTGAGCCATATTTGGAGCAAAACGTTCGATTCGATCCAGCTCCCAGACGCGCTCCCACAAATACTCGCGCTGCAATGGGTCTTGCCCAATGAGTTCGGCCCTAAACCTTCGATCGACATAATCTTTTAGAATGACCCCTCGGGGGGCCGATGCAAAGCCGGTTATTCCTGCATCGGTTTCAATGACTAGCCAGGCACCAGTTGTGGCGGAGTCTGAGCCCGGCAGATTTTTCCGCCAGACAAAGGCGGGGCTGAAGCCAGGGTTTTCAACTAGGAGTACTTCCACATTAGTAATTCTCATCTCAGCCTCACCCTCTCTCGCTCTGGTTTATAACTTCTTTATAACGGTGGTTCTAAGTCAGCCTAAGCCCCTGCGAAACCCTAAAAAAATTTCTTGGCAAATACTATACGAAATAGTATTTCAAGGTCTAGTATCTGCGCAACTGGTTTAGTCCGCAAGAACTTGCAGATACCAGAAACGAAATGGGGGATACCTTGAAAAAGAAGTACTCATTGATTGCAGTTGCTGGTGCTATTGCAGTCGCTGGTGCAACCTTGACCGCGATGCCTGCACATGCCGCTAAGCCATCAATAACAATTTGGGTAGATGCACCTCGCCTTCCTGGCGCAAAGCTCTATGCAAAGATCATGAAGCCTACTGTTGATGTGAAGGTTGAGCTTCACGCACAGGGCGATCTTGTACAAAAAGTTTCACTTTTTAACCGCGTTAAAAAAGGTTGGCCAGATGTTGTATTCGGTCCACCTAATGATGTTTCTGTTCTAAAAGATGCCGGTAATGCATTAGCACTAGACAAGTATGCTCCTGCATCTTTCTGGAAAGACATGGAAGGTGGAAATCAGTGGTGTAAAGGTTCTGACGGAAAGTATTACTGCGTCAAGAACGATCTAGCTCAGCAGGTTTTGTGGGTTAACACAAAGTTGATGAAGGACTTTGGTTACACAGTTCCTAAGACAATGACAGATTTTGCAAAGATTGGTGCAGACATTGCTGCCAACCATCCAGGATATTCACTTGGAGCACTTGGTTCGCAGGGAATGTACTCAGCATATTTGTGGCCATCACAATGTCCAGTCAATCAAGCAACCTCTTCAACTGCAGTGAAAATCGCTCCAAAGTCTCCTAAGTGCACACGTGCGACAGCACTTGTACAACCAATGATTGACTCCGGAGTTCTCTCTACATCTGCACCTTGGGATGCTGATTTCATTAAAGATTACGGACAGGCGAACAAGGTTGTTATGACAATCGGACCTTCATGGTTTGGTGAATTCGTAATTAAGCCAGCTTCTTCATGGGCAGTACCTGCAGGTCAAATAACAGCGGCAGAGATGCCAATGTGGCCTGGCGAAAAGGTTAACTACTCAGGCGAATGGGGCGGTGGCATTTTCACTGTTTCACCTCACTCAAAGTATCCAAAAGAGGCACTTGCTTTCGCAATATTCATGGTAAGCGACAAACGCAACGTCGTTGACGTTGTTAATCCAGATGGCTCAAAGGGAGCTCCAACATTCCCAGCTTCGGCTAAGGGAAATGCTTACTGGAAGGCAAAGATTTCAGCAGATAAGTGGTATTCATCGAATCCATATCCTGCAATGTTGGCCCAGTCAACGAAGATCTTCCCTGGAGAAAAGCCAGTCTCTTATGACTCCAATGGAGCCATGGAAGGAACATTTGCAAATGAGTTGAAAAAGACAAAGAATGCTCAAGCAGCACTCGAAGCATTTGCAACTTATGCAACTGGCCTTGCCAAGCAACTAGGTTACAAAGTAAGTACTAACTAACAAGGGGCACAGGGATAAGAGCCAAGTTGGCCGAAAGATCGGTCAACTTGGTTCTTACTTACGTAAGTATCGTTTCTCTATTTTAGGAGTATGGAAATATGGCTCGAGTTAAAAAAGCAAGTAGACAACGCACAAGTGCAGCGATGTATCTCATGCTCGCCCCATACGTCCTTCTCTTAATTATGTTTGGAATTATTCCCGTCATTATGGCCATTTTAGAAGTACCGACTGAATCTCGTGTTAACCCTGATGGTGGCTGGGATGCCTTTAAAATTGTCTCTCAAGATTTTCGTTTCTGGCCTGCAATTCAACATGTACTTCAATTCATGGCGGTATTTGTTCCTTTAACACTGATTTTTGTAATCGGTATGGCACTCATGCTCGATATAAAGCACTCAAAATGGAAAAAGTACCTACGACTTGCTTACATAGTGCCGGCTTCAATATCAGGTGGTGTGGCAGTGCTTGTCTGGTATGTAATTCTTCAACCAACATTGAGTCCAATTAGAACTCCGCTCAGTTGGGTTGGCATAACTAACAGTGATCAAATTTGGCAGACCGAGAATCTCTATATGATTTTTGCAGGGATGGCTTTTTTTGCTGTTGCAGGAAACTGGATTTTGATTCAGTATGGCTCGCTACAATCTATTTCATATGAAATTCTCGAAGCGGCACGTATGGATGGTTGTTCGGCGCTTCAACTAGCGCTAAGAATAAAGCTTCCACTCATTAAGAAATACATTATTTATATGGGAGTTCTGGTATTTGCCGGAGGTTTACAGCTCTTTGTTGAACCTCAACTGCTCAATACTGGTGTTTATCAAGGCATAGCTGAGTCATGGTCACCAGATCAGTTGGCTTTTGAACTTGCATTTACAAATGGAGACTTTGGCGGGGCATCGGCGCTTTCATTACTTCTTTTGGTACCCGCACTCATCGGTGCTTTGGTCGTCATTTTCAAAACCGATATGTTCGATGAAGCTGAAGTCGCAGGCAAGAAGAAAGTGCAGGATTAGTACATGTCGAACATATTTGCATCGTACAAAAGAACATCTAAACTTCGCCAGGAAAGTCGCTGGGGAACCAGTCTTGTTAATCTTTGGTTAGTTCTATTTGCTGTTCTTAGTATTATGCCAATGATTTGGTTGCTCTTAGCGCCAACTAAAACAGATGCCGATTTATCTAATAAAAATCCACTTATGTTTGGCCGCTTAGGCGGATATATCGATGCTTGGAAGAACTTACAATTCTTTGACGATGGCGTCGTTTTTCAGTGGGCATTAAATTCGATTTGGTATACCGCAGCTATCGTTATTCTCGCAACGATTTCAGCCTCATTAGCGGGCTTTGTATTGACGGCTTCAAATATCCGTTTCAAAAAAGTATTCTTAATTTCTACATTAATTATGATGCTTGTGCCACCAATGGCCTTAGTTGTTCCAGTTTTTGTTCTCATGGATAAATTGTCTTTGATGGATAATCCTATGAGTGTAATTTTAGTTGCATCACTCTATCCCTTTGGCACATTTCTGGCTTATATTTATTATTCAACTACAATTCCTAAAGAACTGTATGAATCTGCACGTTTAGATGGCTGCAATGATTTTCGCCTATATTCGCGCATCGCATTGCCTTTATCGTGGCCACTGGTTTCTCTCCTTGCATTTTTCGCCTTCATTGGTAACTGGGCTAACTATTTCTTGCCATATATTCTTCTACCCTCTAGCGAGAACTACACCCTTCCTATCGGGTTGGGATTCTTGTTTTATTCAACCCCAGCAATAAATCCGGGAGTAGGCGCGACTTCAGTACCGGTCTATAAACCAGAAATAGCTTTGGCTGGTGTATTAATTGCTCTTCCAATCATGCTTGTCTTCCTTTTTTCTCAAAAGCGATTGGTTCGCGGAATGCTTTCAGGCTCGATCAAAGAGTGACAATGCGACACAGTGATTTAGTAAAACTTCGAACTGGTTTGGAGATTTCTAAATTTGGTTTAGGGACTGCAACTTTCGGCGGACTTTATACATCGATTACCGATGAAGATGCGATTTCTACCGTCGCCACCGCCTTAGATCGTGGAATTACTTACATCGATACAGCCCCACATTATGGAAAGGGCAGTAGTGAACGTCGCCTAGCTAAGGCTCTTGCGGGAAAAACTGGTTTTCATCTATCAACGAAGATTGGAAGGCTTTTGGTCCCTTCCGTCAATAGCGTAGATCCAGATTTTGCGGATACCGATACAAGTGTTGAACGAAGCTTTGATTACTCAGCATCGGGGGTAGAGCGTTCCATTAAAGAGAGTCTTGAACGGCTAGAAATGGATCATGTCGATATTGTCTATATTCATGATCCAGACGATGAGATCTATATTGAACAAAGTATTAAAGAGGCATACCCGGCCTTAGAAAAGATGCGTGATAAGGGTCTAATAAAGGCCATTGGTGTAGGAATGAATCAAAGCGCAGCTCCTACTCGATTCGTGAATGAGACCGATATCGACATGGTTTTAATTGCTGGAAGGTACACGTTATTAGATCAATCGGCAGAGCGTGATTTACTGCCCGCTGCTCTCAAGCGGGGGGTGGATGTAATCGCTGCTGGAGTTTTAAACTCGGGAATTCTGGCTAATCCAGTCGCAGGGGCTACTTTTGATTATGCACCCGCATCTGCTGCCATTCTTGAGAGAGCTTTAAGAATAAAAGGGATTTTAACAAAACACGGAGTTTCATTGACGAGCGCGGCGCTGCAGTTTCCACTTCGCCATCTAGCTGTAAAGGCAGTACTTGTAGGTTGTCGAAGTAGCCATGAAGTAATTGATAATACGGAGGCTTTTGATGAATTTATTCCTGATGCCATTTGGCACGAGCTTGCCCAGATTAACTAGAATCGTATAGGATTTCTTATGACATTAAACCCCCAAGCAGAAGCGTTTTTAGCCCTCGGAACAGCAGCGGGCCTGCCGCATTTAGTCGATCAAGGAGTGTATACAGCGCGAAGTAATTCGCATGCAGAGCCAGACTTAGGTGGAGCGCTAAATCCACGAGTTGAAATTAAAGATAGATATTTTACATCGAGCACAGCCGATGTTCCGATGCATATTTACACACCAAAGGGGCCGGGTCCATTTAACGCCCTAGTTTATTTTCATGGTGGAGGTTGGGTTATAAACTATGTTGGAAAATATGATGCCCAACTAGGTGACATGGCCGAGAAAATAAATTCGGTTATTATCTCGATTAATTACCAAAAAGCCCCAGAGCACAAATTCCCTATTCCATTTAATGATTGCTATGAGGGTCTTGAGTGGGTCGTAGCACATGCGGAAGAACTCAATATAAATACGGAGAAAATTGGAGTAGGAGGCGACAGCGCTGGCGGCAATTTGGCTTCGGCGGTTGCATTAGCGGCCCGTGATCGCGGTGGCATAAAACTCGCCTATCAATGGCTAATTTACCCGTGCAATGGACCGGAGTTTGTAGATTCTCCGGATGTTCCCAATGCACTAAATTATGGACTTGATCAGCGTGGAATGAAATGGTTATGGGAACAATATATAAAGCCATCCGATCGAACTAATCCATATGCAGTGCCCCATGCTGCGAAAACCTTTGAAGGTTTGCCGCCAACTGTGCTGATTACTGCTGAATACGATGTGCTCCGTGCCGATGGCATCGCCTATAGAGATAAATTACTGGCAGCAGGCGTTCCTGTGGCCTACAAAGATTGCATAGGAATGATTCATGGATTCTTTAACTACGGTAAATATATCGATGAGGGAATCAATATTCGAAATTATTTTGCCGATGAAATTAATCGTATTCTCGGATCGTAAGAGATGATTACGCTGCTTAGAGGTATGACGTGGGATCATCCTCGTGGTCTTGACTCCTTGGTAGCATCAAATGAAGAGTTAGAGAAAAACTTGGGAATAAGTATTTCCTGGGATGCACGTTCTCTTTTGGCTTTTGGAGACCAACACATATCCGAGTTCTATAAGGATTATGATTTAATGGTCATCGACCATCCCCATGTACCCGATGCCGTGCATGCACATGCAGTGGTTGATTTTGAACGTGTCGCATCGCAGAGACAGTTGGATTTGCTTTCAAGGACCTCAGTAGGGCAATCGCATGACTCTTACATTTACCAGGGAAAACACTGGGCGCTAGCCATAGATACTGCGGCACAAGTAAGTGCATTTCGCGCCGATAAGGCAGAGCGCGCTCCGGTCTATTGGAGCGATGTTTTTGATTTGGCACGTCAGGGGCAGTTGCTCTGGGCGCACAAACCAGTCGATGCATTTAGTACTTTTGCAACTTTAATGGCACAGAAGGGCGCACCACTGTGCTCAGAGGGTAACTACCTCAATCACGACACGGCACTCGAAGTTCTCGCATTCATGTGCGAACTTGCATCGTTGGTACCGGATTTTTGTGCGACAAGCAATCCAATCGACATTGCTGAAATTCTCAGCACCGGCGATGAATATGCACACGGAGTCTGTATGTATGGATATAGTAATTACTCGCATAAGGGTTTCAGGAACTATCGATTAACCTATGACGATCTTCCATCTTTCGACGGTCATGCGACAGGTTCTCAATTGGGTGGAGCTGGAATTGCGGTGTCAAGTGCAAGTGTGAATATTGAAAAAGCCGCACAAGCGGCAATCCTCTTAGCTCTGCCCGATATTCAAGCTTCTATATATGGACTCAGTGGTGGTCAGCCCGGAAATTTAGTGGCCTGGAAAAATGACGTGCTGAATCGAAAGACAGATAATTTCTTTCGCAATACCTTACGCACTCTCGAAGGTGCTTGGGTCAGACCACGAGTTTTAGGTTGGCCAGATGTTCAGTTTGAAAGCTCGCAGATCATTCACAAAGCTTTGCTTTCGCGAACGGTCAATCCTAATATTATTTCGGAGATCGCTTCGACATATGAGAAGAATGTGAAGGAGTAGTTCGCATGAATATGTACTTTGAAGATTATGTAGTCGGTAGTACGCGAACATCAATTGGGCGGACAATCACTGAAACTGACATCGTGGTTCACGCAGGTCAAACGGGTGATTTCTTTCCACATCACATGGATGCCGAATGGTGCAAAACTCAGCCATTTGGGGCACGCATGGCCCACGGAACGTTAGTTCTTTCGGTATCGGTTGGAATGCTTGCAGGTGAGATAAATGAATCGGCAATGAGTTACGGATACGACAAAGTTAGATTTGTTGCGCCCGTTTATATTGGTGACACCATTACTTCAAAGGCCGAAATCATCGCAAAACGTGAGCATGCTAAGAGGTCAGAGGATTTTGGAATGGTCGATGAACAAGTATGCGTAATAAATCAAAAAGGTGAGACAGTAATCGCTTTTACGCATCTATATTTAGTGAATCGGAAGAAATCATGAATCTAATCCATCTAGATCCACGTGTTCGCACGGCAATGGTGAGTGATTCTCTCGATGTAGTGGGAGTTCGCAATAACGTAATGGACTCATCAATTCGCGCTTTGCGTCCGCATATGCGGGCAGTTGGCCTTGCCGCCACTATTGAATTTGAGCCAAGTTCAGAAATTGTTCAGGGAGATCCCTACGGAGCGGCTATTGATTTCTTAGATACCTTGCAAGAGGGCCAATTGGCCATTGTTGCAACAGGCGGCAGAGATGATTCTGCATTTTGGGGTGAGCTCTTTAGCGCCGCAGCAAAGGGCAGAGGAGCTACCGGCATGGTCAGCGATGGACCTCTTCGTGATACCGAGGCCATAGTCAATTTAGGTTTCGATGTTTTTGGCGCATCGATGCGACCAATTGATTACAAAGGTCGTATGCGCGTTGCGGCAGTCGGCACCGTTGTTGTTTGCGGTGGCGTTGAAGTTCATCCGGGGGATGCAGTAATTGCAGATGCAGACGGAGTTGTCGTAGTGCCAAGACTTCATATAGATAGCGTCTTCGAACTTGCCAATGCACGTGCTCAGAGTGAAAAAAGCGTTTTAAAGGATTTGCTCGCAGGAAAATCAGTCAGAGAAGTATGGGATGCCTACGGTGTTCTGTAATTTTTAAAAGAAAAGGAGTAAGTGATGGCAGTTAAGAAGTTAATTGATTCGCATCAACACTTATGGGTAATGAGCGAGCGGGCATATAGCTGGATCGCCCCTGAATATGGCCCACTTTACGACGATTTCACTCCCGAACGCCTTGCCCCCGAGATAAGCGCATCGGGCGTGACTTCCTCAGTGCTTGTTCAAGCCGCAGACACCTATGACGATACTTTCTATATGCTCGATGTTGCTGCGCACTCTGATTTCGTAATCGGGGTAGTTGGGTGGGTTCCATTCGAACGACCAAATGAGGCACGTGCTGCAATTGAACTCTTTAAAAAGAACCCTTATTTAAAAGGTTTTAGAAATCTCACGCACGACTACAGCAATCCTAAGTACGAATCAGATCCAGCATGGATATTGCGCCCAGAGGTCTTGCAGACTATTGGACTTATTGAAAAATCTGGATTGAGCTTTGATTACGTTGCAGTCAATAGCGACCACATCAAAAATATTCCAATTCTTGCAAAGAAGTTTCCCGATTTGAAGATTGTTATAGATCATTTCGCAAAGCCCAATATCGCCGACAAAGTAATGGAGCCGTGGGCAGAACTTATGGCCGAATGCGCAACGTATCCAAATGTCTATGCGAAATTGTCTGGTCTCAATACCGCATCTTCTCCTGAATGGAGTTATTCCGATTGGGAGCCATACGTTGATCACATCATCGCAAAGTATGGTGCGAATCGAACAATGATGGGCGGAGATTGGCCGGTATGTATCTTGTCTGGAGATTACGTCAAAGTCTGGAAAGCACAGTTAGATGTTATTTCTAAGTACTCAGAAACTGATCAAGAGTGGCTCTGTTATAAGAGCGCTGAAAATTTCTATAACCTTTAACAACTAGTAGGGGAGATACACATGCAACGTTTTGCCTCCGTCATAGGGATCAAGCCTGAGCACCGAGAAGAGTACGAACGGCTCCATGCTGCCGTGTGGCCCGAAGTATTGGCGCAAATTGCCACGAGCAATATCCGTAACTACTCCATTTATCGATATGGAGAACTGCTCTTTTCATATTTCGAGTATGTGGGCGATGATTTTGAAGGCGACATGGAGGCTATGGCGCAAGATCCAACTACGCAGAAGTGGTGGGATCTCTGTAAACCATTACAAACTCCGCTCCAAGACCGTGCCGAGGGCGAATGGTGGGCATCGATTCCAGAGGTTTTCCACGTTGACTAATAAATCTGACCTGCCTTTAGATGGAATCCTTGTTCTGGATTTCAGTCAGTTTCTAGCAGGACCCGTAGCAGCAATGCGGTTGGCCGATTTAGGTGCGCGTGTTATTAAAATCGAACGCCCAGGAGTTGGAGATATAGGAAGAACTCTCGCATTTGCAGGTTTAGCACGTGATGGGGACACGCTCTCTTTTCACATGATGAATAGGAATAAAGAGAGTTTCGCTGCAGATCTTAAGAACTCAGAGAGTTTGCAAGAGGTTTGGAAGCTCATTGAAAAGGCCGATGTAATTATTCAGAACTTTCGTCCAGGAGTTATTGAACGCCTTGGATTGGGCTATGAAGAGGTTAAAAAGCGGAACCCGCGAATTGTTTATGGAAGCGCTACGGGATATGGGTCGACGGGTCCGTTTAAAGATCGGCCAGGTCAAGACTTATTAGCCCAATCTATTTCAGGTCTTCCTTGGCTCAACGGTAAGGCAGGTGATCCGCCAGTCCCGGTTGGTTTAGCAGTAGCCGATATCTTTACATCCACTCATTTAGCGCACGGAGTGACTGCACTCTTGCTGCGTCGCGAACGAACAGGCAAAGGGGGAGTTGTTGAATCAAGCTTGCTTGAATCAATGCTGGATCTTCAATTTGAGCTCATTACCGCAAATCTTTTTGATCCAAGCGTCATAGTCAAGCGAGGAAGTGGTGCACACGCATTTCTTCCAGCACCTTACGGTATTTATAAAACATTAGATGGATATATGGCAATTGCAATGACACCAATTCCAGCACTTGGAAAACTACTTAGTTTAGATTTGGATATCTACGAGGATCCTAAGAGTTGGTGGAGCGAACAAGAAGCTATTACAAACATTCTCTCGGCTCGTCTCTCAACTCAGAAGACGGAGCACTGGTTAGAGATCTTAGATGCTGCCGATATTTGGTGCGCTCCAGTGCTTACTTTGCCTGAGTTAATCGCACATGATGGATTCAAAGAGTTGGATATGGTTCAGAGCGTTACCCGTACTTCAATAGATGGTCTTGAGGACATCACAATTGAAACAACGCGCTCACCGATTCGAATTGATGGGTACCCAGTCAAGAGCTCTAAAGGAGCACCCCATGTCGGTGAAGATACTGAAAAAATTCGCAAAGAGTTCGGGATATAGGAAGGTTACGAAAAATGAAGAACCCAAATCCAGATCCGGTAGCACGTTATGAGATTCCTGTCTGGAATCAAGATGTGCAACTGTATGAAGATTATGAAGTGGGTGAAGTAGATCGCTCTCTTCGCCGGACGATTTCTGAGGGTGAGGTAATGCTCTTTAACTCGCTCGTGTTGGACATGCATCCCTATGTGGGAGATGATATTTGGGCCCGCGAGCACGGATTATTTAAACGCCGCTTAGTTCCGGGTGCGATGGTCTTTAGTTATGGTTTAGGTCTTTTCGCTCATAACAACGTAAACACATTTAGCTATGGCTACGACAAACTACGCTTCATCAAACCAACATTCATTGGCGACACTATTTATGGAATGCGCACTTTGCTTGAAAAGACACCTAAATACGAAACTATGGGCCTTATTCGAGTTAGCTATGAGATTTTTCGTGCTGATAATGAAGAGCTTGTGCTCTACACCGAACACTTACAGACCGTTCTTTATCGCACGACTCAAGCTGCAAATATTGCGACCGAGGTAAAGGAGTAAGTCCATGATTGACCAGTTCAAAGAAGTTGCCGATGCAGTTCGACTTGAAATCCCACAGGCACATCGAGTACCTGTTGCAATAGTTGGGGCGGGTGGAATAGTCGACGGAGCACATCTACCGGCATATAAAAAAGCCGGACTAGATATCGTCGGAATCACCGATGTTGACGTAGCCAAAGCCAATGATGTTGCCGCGCGACATGGAATCACGAAGGTTTATTCGAGCCTTGATGAAATGCTGTCAGAATCCAATGCGGCCATCTTTGATATTGCTGTTCCTGCAGATACTCAACCCCAACTTTTCGAGAAAATTGCACGTGCCGGTAAACATATTTTGGCGCAAAAACCTATGGCTACGACGGTTGAAGCCGGAGTCAAAATGGCTGATTTAGTTGATGAATTTAAGATTATTGCCGGAGTTAATCAGCAACTGCGTTTCGAAGAGGGTGTTGCGGCTGCACATAAAATGGTGGAGTTGGGCTGGATTGGCCAAGTCAGCAACTTCTCATTGAACGTTAATTTGATTACTCCATGGGAGTTATGGCCTTGGGCTAAAGATCTTGAGCGCCTTGAAATAATGCTTCACTCAATTCATTATCACGATCTCATTCGTTGGTTCCTAGGGGATCCTAAAACTGTATTTTGCGTAGCGGGCCGTACGAATGGCCAGTATCCAAAGGGAGAAACCCGCACTATAAGTACCTATAAATATGAGGGCGGTGTGTCAGCGCTCGTTCATGCCAATCATGTGAATCGTGGTGGAGATAACTATGCCGAGTATCGAATTGATGGTGACAAAGGATCCATCCGTGGCACATTAGGTTTGTTGTATGACTATCCAAGTGGTCGCGTAGATACTCTAGAAGTTAATTCACTCGTAGTACCCACTGATGGGTGGATGCCATATCCAGTTACGACTCGTTGGATCCCTGATGCCTTCATTGGCACAATGGGTTCGGTAATGTCGGCAATTGCTACCGGAAGCGATGTGCGCTCTTCGGTGCGAGATAATGTAAATACTCTCAAACTTGTACAAGCCCTGTATCGCTCAATGGATAATGGAACTTCTGTTGACCTTTAGCTCGATTTTCGACTTGTCTGGAAAGACGGCGGTAATTACTGGCGGCAACGGAGGAATAGGTTTGGGTTGCGCACGTGGCCTTGCTAAATCAGGTGCCAATATTGTGATCTGGGCGCGCGATCCCGATAAAAACGCGGCCGCTGTAAAAGAACTAAGCGAGTTAGGCGTCAAAGCATCTTCTTATTGCGTCGATGTCACTTCAAGAAGCGAACTTGAAAGGGTTACTGCAGCAACAGTTTCAGATTTTGGTGGGATTAATATTTTAGTCGCTAACGCTGGTGTTAATATTCGAATGCGCCCAGAAGAACTTAGTGACGAAATCGTTGATCAGATGATTGATGTCAATCTTAAGGCAGTCTTTACCTGTGCTCAATTGGTTTATCCAGAGATGAAGAAGTGCGGCGGAGGCAAGATAATCCTGATTGGTTCACTCACAAGTCTTCAAGGATTTGGACTTGCACCGATTTATTCGGCGACTAAAGGTGCAATAGTCCAGTTAGGTAAGTCATTGGCGGCAGCGTGGGGCGGTGACAATATTCAAGTAAATACAATTTTGCCTGGTTGGATTACTACTGAGATGACATCGGTTACTCGCGCTATTCCAGGTCTACCCGAGCATGTACTCTCGCGCACACCTGCAGGGCGTTGGGGTTCGCCATCGGACTTTGAGGGAATTACTAATTTTTTTGCATCACGAGCATCTGATTTTGTGACAGGAACCGAAATTGCGATAGATGGTGGTTTCACAAGTACGTTAGCGATCTTCGATCTTCCTAAGGATTGAGTTATTTCTTATAGTCGATAGTTTTTGAAACTATCTCACCGATTCCTTCAATACCTGTGCGAACAATTTGACCGGCATGCAGATATACGGGTGGTTTATGGCCAATCCCAACTCCGAATGGCGTGCCAGTGTTAATAATGTCACCTGGGAAGAGTTCCATAAACTGGCTGATGTACCAAACGATGTGGTTGATACCAAAGAGGAGGTCATTTGTATTTGAATCCTGCTTCATGACGCCGTCTACTTCACACCACAAACGTAGATTATGGGGATTGATTGAATCTTGTGTGACTATACAAGGCCCAATCGGATTAAAAGTAGGGAAGGACTTTCCCTTCACCCATTGCCCAGAGCGTTCAATCTGCCAATGTCGCTCACTTACATCTTGGCTGATTGTGTATCCAAGAATGTAATCAGGGGATTGCTCAGGAGATTCAAGATAAAGAGCTCGCTTTCCAATCACAATAGCCAGCTCAACTTCATAATCTGTCGCTGTGCTCCCAGGTGGAATTACAATCTCATCATTACCTCCAACAACTGAATCCGGTGCCTTCATAAAGATAACCGGTTCCTTTGGAGTTTCCGCACCGGTTTCAGCGATATGTCCTAAATAATTTAATCCAACACAAATTACCTTGGTTGGGCGATTTATTGGAGAGCCATAGCGGTGCCCGTGAATTGAGGTTCGGGGCAGAGTCGAAAGATTGGCGGTTTTTACGCGCTCTAGAGCTCCATATTCAAGGCTCTGTCGTGACCAATCGTCAATGAGAGTGTCAACATAAATCGCCTCGTCGCCCTCAATGACAACTGGTCTCTCGTTTCCAAATGTTCCTATTCGAGCGATTCTCATCTATTTTCCTCCAGGTAATGATCCAAGACCAGTAAGGGCTGGCAGAATGCGGACATGCTTAGGTTCAAGTTCTTCTAGTGAATTAACGCCTAACAACTTCATATTTCTTATCATTTGAGTTTGTAAGATAGTTAAAGCTCGTTCGACACCTTCTTGTCCACCCGCCATCAATCCGTATAGGTAGGCTCGTCCGATATATGTGAAATCTGCACCAAGTGCAATTGCAGCCAAAATATCTGCGCCATGCATAATTCCCGTATCAATATGAACCTCTAAATCATTTTTTAACTCTTTTTTTACATCAACAAGCAAGTGAAGTGGGACAGGGGCGCGATCTAGTTGTCGACCACCATGGTTAGATAAAATAATTGCGTCCGCGCCAAACTTTGCGGCTTTCTTTGCATCATCAACGCTTTGTATGCCCTTGATAGTTAGTTGACCATCCCATTGCGCACGCACCCATGAAAGATCTTCAAATGTCATTGTTGGATCAAACATGAAATCCAAAAGTTCAGCGACGGTGCCATTCCAATTTTTCATAGATGCAAAAGTAATTGCTGGGGTAGTGAGAAAATTAATCCACCATTCAGGTTTCGGTATGGCATCAATAATCGTTTTAGCCGTTAATGATGGCGGAACCGTTAGCCCATTTCGAGTATCTCGCAAACGTGCACCAGCTACAGGAACATCCACAGTAAGAATTAAGTTTTTGACTCCGGCCGTCTGGGCTCTGCGAACGAGCTCCATACTGGCCTCGCGATCTTTCCACATATAGAGCTGGAACCAATTCGTGCCATCTGGCGCGGCGTTCACGACATCTTCGATAGATGTAGTTCCAAGGGTTGAAAGAGCGAAGGGGATGCCAAATTTTTGGGCCGCTCGGGCAACGGCGATTTCGCCCTCAGAGTGCATCATGCGAGTAAAACCAGTTGGAGCCATACCTACAGGCATCGCAAATTTCTCTCCAAGAACTTGGCAGTCGAGTGAAACATCCTTGACGTCATGCAAAATATTGGGGCGAAACTCTAAATCTAAAAACCCCCGCCGGGCCCGTTCGAGGGTAATCTCAGATTCGGCTGAACCATCGGTATAGTCGAAGGGACCTGTTGGTGTGCGCCGTTTAGCGATAAGGCGTAAATCCCAGATCGTAAGCGCCTTGGCCAGACGCTTGTGGCGGCTCGGGCGGGAGGGAAGTTTAAAAGTGAGCAGTGGAGCTAACTCTTTGACCCTCGGAAACTGTCGCTTGAAGTTCTTGGTCACGTCTAATCCTCACTCTCGCTGTATACCGAATCCTATACGATTCCAAGATGTTTTCCCATACTATTGTGAGACTAGCAATCAGGAACATAGCACGTTGACCCCCGGAACCAACTAAGGAGAACGATGTCTGAACAATTGATTTTCCCCTTTACTTTCGGGGATATGACACAAAAAGATCTCTTAGGCGGTAAAGGTGCCAACCTCGCAGAAATGGTGCGGATAGGGTTGCCAGTTCCACCAGGCTTTACTATTACAACTCATGCATGTCGGCTCTACCTTCAATCTGGAGAAATGCCCGCTTCTTTATATGGCGAAATTGATGCCGCACTTAAGGATCTTGAGAGTCAAACCGGTAAAAAGTTTGGTGGAGTAGAAAATCCACTTCTAGTTTCAGTGCGCTCTGGTGCAAAGTTCTCGATGCCCGGAATGATGGAGACAGTTCTTAACGTTGGAATGACCCCTGAAACAACCCAGTCACTTGCCGATTCATCTGGAAATCCTCGATTTGCGTGGGATTCTTATCGACGCTTTATTGAAATGTTCGGGAAAATTGTCTGCAATATTTCTCCTGTTGAGTTTCATAAAGTACAAGAGCGAATTGCATTATCAGCTGGCGTGGAAAATATACAAGCCTTTGACGTTGAAAGTTTGAAACAGTTGTGTGAAGATTTTATAAAAGTCATTCAGCTGGCAACAGGCGAAGATTTCTCATTGGATCCTCGAGAGCATTTGACTAGATCGGTCGAGGCGGTATTTAAATCATGGAACTCTGAACGGGCGCAGCTGTATCGCCAACGTGAGCGAATTCCATCTGATCTTGGAACTGCGGTAAATATTCAATCCATGGTCTTTGGAAATCTCAGTGATGATTCAGGGACAGGCGTTGCATTTACACGTAATCCATCTACTGGCGAGGGTGGGCGTTACGGTGACTATCTCCAAAAGGCACAGGGCGAAGATGTCGTCGCAGGTATTCGTACACCAATGTCGTTAGATGAGTTTGCACAATTGTCTCCAGTTGTCGCATCCGAACTTGATTCAATAATGGAGCTATTAGAGGCCCACTATAAGGATTTATGCGATATTGAGTTCACTGTAGAGCGTGGAAAACTCTGGATTCTACAGACCCGAGTGGGTAAACGCACCGCTGAGGCGGCTTTTCGAATTGCGCTTCAATTTGTCGATGAAAATAAAATCTCCATGGACGAAGCGTTGCGTCGTACGACCGGTGATCAATTAGCAAATTTGATGTTCCCGCAGTTTGACACATCAGGTGCGCTCAATGAAATTGCTCGCGGCATTCCTGCATCTCCAGGGGCTGCAGTCGGAGAAGTTGTCTTTGACTCAAAGCGAGCATTTGACCTGTCTAAATCTGGGAAAAGGGTTATTTTAGTTCGTAGAGAAACAAGCCCGGAGGATTTAGTAGGAATGGTCGCCTCTGAAGGAATCTTAACTAGCCGTGGCGGCAAAACCTCTCACGCCGCTGTCGTCGCCCGAGGTATGGGCAAAACAGCAGTCTGTGGGACCGATTCGATTTCAGTTGATGAACGCGCCAATTTATTTACTGCAGGTGCGACAACTGTTTACGAAGGTGATGTGATATCTATTGATGGCACAACAGGTGCGGTGTACTTGGGAGATGTACCAGTTGTTGCATCTTCTGTAACCTCATATTTGGAAGGGCGTCTATCGGCAGCATCCGATGAGGCAACTCCAGTTGTAAAAGCCGTTGATCGCATCTTGATGCATGCAGATGCTAAGCGACGCTTAAAAGTTCATACCAATGCAGATACGCCAGAGGATGCAATTCGTGCACGAATTTTAGGTGCAGAGGGTGTAGGACTTTGTCGCACTGAGCACATGTTTTTAGGCCCGCGTCGTTCATATGTAGAGCGTTTAGTTTTAGCAGAAAACGATGATGTTCAACGTTCAGTTATTGCGGAGATGGAGCCATTACAACGGGCGGATTTCGTTGGAATTATGATGGCGATGTCGGGATTGCCGGTAACGATTCGCTTACTGGATCCACCGCTACATGAGTTCTTGCCCTCCCTTGTTTTACTTAGTGCGCAGATGGCTCGGGCCGAAGCCCTCAACGAAGAGGTGTCTCCGCGGGATAGAGCTCTTTTTGCGGCAGTCAGCCGTCTGCACGAGGCCAATCCGATGCTCGGTCTGCGTGGAGTTCGACTTGGAATTTTAATTCCCGAGCTTTATAAGATGCAGGTACGTGCACTTGTTCATGCATCTCTTGAAGTTCGAAAGTTAGGTCACGACCCGCGTCCTGAAGTGATGATTCCATTGGTCGCCACTCAACGCGAACTCTTGTATCTTCGAGAAACTCTTGAGGCAGAGATATCAAAGACTTTCAAAGGCTCAGGCCTTTCTGTAGAAATTCCAATTGGCACAATGATCGAAACACCGCGTGCGGCGATTACCGCAGATAGATTAGGAGTTTATGCCGACTTCTTCTCATTTGGCACAAATGATTTAACTCAATTAACGTGGGCCTTTAGTCGAGATGATGTTGAATCAACTTTCTTACCCCGGTATTTGGATCTTGAACTCTTACCATTTAATCCATTTGAATCTTTAGATGAGGCTGGAGTGGGAATTCTTCTTCGTACCGCCGTTGAACTTGCGCGGGGGTTGCGTAGTGATTTTAAATTAGGAGTCTGTGGTGAACACGGAGGAGATCCGAGGAGTATCCACTTCTTTAACTCATTAGGCCTTGACTATGTTTCTTGCTCGCCATTTCGAGTCCCGATAGCACGTTTGGAGTCTGGGCGCGCTGCCACCATTGATGCAAAAGGCAAGTCCACACCCAAGCCTTGAGCCGCTATACTGTGCTTGTTGTTTCCGGGGTCGATGTAATTTCGAACCGGCGGTTATAGTCCGCGACCCGATACCAGCCAGGTATCGGTTGACTCAGTGAAACTCTGGGACCGACGGTTAAAGTCCGGATGGGAGGAAACCAACAAGAGGTAGGTTCTTGCCTAACTTCTATGTGCATTTCAACATCAATGGTTGAGATCACTCACCCCGGCAACTCGATTCATGAGTGGGGGTGAATATGGATTACATATCGCTAATGCGCCGTGCCATTGCCCTTGCCGAAAAAGGTTTGGGAAAGACTGCTCCCAATCCAATAGTTGGTGCGATAGTTATGGATGCATCAGGTGCGTTTATCGCCGAAGGTTTTCATGATCGTATGCAGGCACGTGATCATGCAGAGGTTGTTGCAATTAAGGTCGCAGGGGAGCGGGCCAAAGGCGCAACCCTTGTTGTGACGCTAGAGCCATGTAATCACATGGGCAGTACTGGTCCCTGCACGCAAGCTATTATCGATGCAGGCATTACGAGAGTTGTCTTCGCAGTTAGTGATCCACACGCCATCGCTGCTGGTGGAGCAGACACCTTGCGAGCAGCTGGAATTACAGTTGTTGAGAATGTTTTGCGCCAAGAGGCTTCATGGTCAAACCGTGCATGGCTGATGACGATTAAAAAGAATCGACCTTTTTTTACCTGGAAAGTTGCCACAACACTTGATGCCAAGGTTGCAGCAACTGATGGAACATCCAAGTGGATCACCAATGAAAAATCGCGCTCAGATGTTCAGCTGTTACGTCGGGGGGCCGATGCGATTTTGGTTGGTACCAACACGGTTATTGCCGATGATCCACACTTAATTCCTCAGGTAGATAATGCAGGATTTACCCACAACCCAATCCGAGTTATCTGTGGTGAGCAACCCTTGCCAGAAGCTTCCAAAATCTTTGATAGTGCCGCACCGACGATGCTAGTTCAATCCAGGGATTTAGAGCACTTGATTGCACGGCTCAATGAAAAGGAGCTCAATCATGTTTTGGTAGAGGCTGGCCCAACCCTTGGCAGCGCGATGCTTGATGCCGGGTTGCTGGATGAGTTAATCATCTACCAGGCCGCATCTTTGCTGGGCTCAGGAAAGCAGTTCTTTAGCTTTAATAATCCATCGACAATTACCAATCAAATGCGCCTTGATCACATCAGCACTGATGTATTAGATGGCGATGTTAAATCTGTTTATCGCATAAGAAATGGAGAGTGATGTTTACAGGACTTATTGCCCAGCTCGGAACAATCACCGCAATTGAAAGGGGTGAAAGTTCGGCCCTCTTTACTATCAGTGCCCCCCAAATAATCTCAGAGATCGCACTGGGCGATTCAGTCGCCGTCAACGGTGTGTGCCTGACGGCGACATCGGTATCTGGCAATACTTTTACCACCGATGTTATGGTCCAAACGCTCTCACTGACCTCATTATCTGCACTTACTGTAGGTAGCCCCGTAAATCTCGAATTAGCTGCACAACTCAATGCGCGGATGGGCGGGCATATTGTCCAGGGCCATGTCGATGGAGTTGGCAGCGTTAGCTCGATTAAACCTGGAGAGAAATGGTCAGAGTTCTCTCTCACAGTTCCAGAGCATCTACTTCGCTATGTCGTAGCCCAAGGCTCTATTGCACTCGATGGCGTCTCATTAACTGTGGGCTCCATCGATGATGCGAGCTGCACAGTAACGGTTTGGCTCATCCCACAGACGCTAGCAAAGACAAATCTCTCCTCGAAGCAGCTAGGTGATTTAATAAATATAGAGGTTGATATTTTGGCAAAGTATGTAGAGCGAATGGTTGCAAAGGGGATCACCCGTGGATAGCAAGTTTCTCAATGCACTGAATGGATTTAAAAATGGTGCAATGCTCATCGTTGTCGATGATCACAATCGCGAAAATGAGGGCGACTTAATTATGTTGGCCGAACATGCAACCCCAGAAAAGACCGCATTTATGGTCCGTCATACAACGGGAATTTTATGTGTTGCAATTACAGAAGAACAGGCATACCGGTTGCGCCTTCCTTATATGGTCGAGCAGAACCAAGATCTGCGAAAAACAGCATTTACCGTCTCGGTAGATTCTGCCTCTGGCATTACTACCGGTGTCAGCGCAGCTGATCGCAGCGCAACTATTCGAGCCTTTGGTAGTGGCACAACTCGCCACTCAGATTTTATCCGACCAGGCCATATCTACCCACTTATTGCACATAAACAGGGCCTGGAGATGCGCCAAGGACATACAGAGGCAGGTATTGCACTTGCAGAATTAACTGGCGCCTACCCTGCCGCCTTACTCGCAGAGATTGTTGCCCCAGATGGCTCAATGGCTCGGGGTGAAACACTGGCCAGCTTTGCCGCCGAACATGAGATTGAGATGATCTCTATCGCTGAAATTGTGGAGTATCAGAGCTCCCTAGCCCTGCCTAAGAAAAACCCTGCCTATCCGCACTACGAGTTTGAGTGGGTCAATGTCCAGCTTGAATCTGGAGAATGGAGCCTTGCAACGTATCCATCTCTTAAACACCGCGAGCAGGTTGTCATGCGTTTTGGCTCAGAGGGCACAACGCCTCTCGTGAGAGTGCACTCAGAGTGCTTTACGGGAGATGTGATGAGTTCAAAGCGATGTGATTGTGGCGAGCAGTTAAATCGCTCAATCATTGCGATCCAAGAGCATGGCTATGGATTTATTATCTATCTTCGAGATCATGAAGGCCGTGGGATAGGACTTAGTGAAAAACTAAAAGCCTACATCTTACAAAATCAGGGCTTCGATACTGTCGATGCTAACTTAGAGCTCGGCCACCCAATCGATGCACGTGATTGGAGTGAGGCTGTTGCAATACTTAAAAATCTCAACCTCACATCCATTAGGCTACTAACAAATAATCCTCAAAAGGTTTTGGCTGTGCTTGAAAGCGGAGTTGCCTGTGAACAGGTTTCACTATCCGTTGAAGATAATAAATTTAATACAAAGTATTTAACTACTAAGGCAGAGCGCCTCGGACATGTAAGGAGCAACTAATGGCTGGCCCCGGACCCGCACTATCAGTGGTTAAAACTCCGAAGGCAAAGATTGCGATAATTTCATCCTCGTGGCATTTAGATATTTGTAATGACCTGATTGCAGGCGCTAGGCGCGCATTAGAAGAGGCAGAAGTTTCCACGATAGAAGTAATTTTTGTTCCCGGCTCAATGGAGATTCCACTTGCGGCACAAAAAGCCTTTGAAAGGGGCTTTGATGCAGTCGTGGCCGTTGGGCTAGTTCTAAAGGGTCAGACACCGCACTTTGACTATGTCTGTCAAGGTTTGACTCAAGGTGTCATGGATGTTCAACTTAAATTCTCAAAGCCGATTGGCTACGGCGTGCTGATGTGTAATGATTTAGATCAAGCCATCGCCCGCTCTGGGGGTACTGGGAGCACAGAAGATAAGGGTTACGACAGTGCAGCCGCAGCCCTTGCACTACTGAATTTCTAGCCCACTAAATGAGTGCGATGTCAGAAAAGGTGCGCGAGGCACTCGATGCTGCAATCAATGCCATAGGTGGAGCACCGCGCGAAGGTCAGATTGAGATGGCTGAGGCTGTTGCTAACTCCTTGACCGATAGCCACCACTTAATGGTTCAAGCAGGCACTGGCACAGGAAAATCACTGGCCTACTTAATTCCTCCTCTTGTGCATGGGAAAAAAACCTTGGTGGCAACTGCCACATTGGCGCTGCAACGTCAGTTAGTAGAACGTGATTTACCCGCCGTTGTTCCCGCACTTGAAAAGGTTTTGGGTCGTGAAATTACATTCGCTATTTATAAAGGTGTTGGTAACTATATCTGCCTCCAAAAAATGAATAGCGAAGAGCCCGATCCAGATGGCGAAATAATGTTAGGTATTTCATCACTTGAAAGAGATGCCAAACGCCTGCACGACTGGGCGCGCAAATCCGGCGTATCGGGGGATCGCGATGATGCCCCTGATGTTGACAGACGCGTGTGGGCAGCTAATTCAGTCTCAGGGCGCGAGTGCGTCGGTGCGGATATGTGTGCATTTGGTCGGCAATGCTTTGCCGCTAACGCTAAAGCTAAGGCGCAAACCGCCGACGTAGTTGTTACCAATCACACGCTATTAGCAATCGAAATCGTGGATTCACATCCAATTTTACCCGAGCGCGATGTCGTTATATTAGACGAAGCCCATGAATTTATGGATCGCGCAACACAGGCTGTAACCGAAGAGCTTACTTCAGCCCGCGTCTTACGCGCCTCAGCTATGGCCCGTAAATTCATGCCGGGCAAGCTTTCAGATAGTTTTCACAAGGCCGCAAATGATTTTCATGAATCTATGGTTGATTATGGTGAATCGATCCGAGGAGATTTTACTGCACAAGGTCGACTAGAGGAGATTCCACAATCTCTGGAATCTCCTATACGTAAAGTGCGCGAAAGCGCGCAGGCAATTACTCAATTTCTTTCAGCCGATGATGAAATTATTGACACCGATGTTCTAGCTGAACGTGCACGAGTAAAAGGCGCGGTAAGTGAGATTTCCACAACTGCGGCCACTCTTCTAAAACTCAGTGATGGTTTTGTTCTGTGGTACGAGCCAGTTTTTTCTACACTTCATTTAGCGCCACTTTCAGTATCAGGTGTTTTGCGAGAAAACTTACTCACTCAAACTCCGGTAATCGCAACTTCGGCGACATTAACAGTGGGCAACTCATTTAACTCTCTGGCGAAGAGTATTGGTTTCTTAGTGGGAGATGATTTAAATAGCGATGTAAAGAGCGGAGAGGTTGATCCAGCAAATGTGCAGATGTTAGATGTTGGTTCTCCCTTTGATTTTGCCAACCAAGGCGTTCTATATATGCCTAAGCACCTACCTGAACCGGGCCGCGATGGACCAAGTATTGAAGTGCTAACAGAACTTGGCGAATTAATCGATGCCGCTGGCGGTAGAACGCTTGCACTCTTCTCGTCATGGCGTGGGGTGGAAGCTGCCGATGCACATCTGCGCAAAGTTTTGGCCGAGCTCCCGATAAAAATCTTTACGCAAAAACGTGGAGATTCAGTTGGCCCCTTAGTAGAAAAATTTGCAAAGGATGAGACATCGATTTTGCTCGGCACAATGTCTCTCTGGCAAGGTGTAGATGTCCCCGGTGATAGCTGCATCCTTGTAGCTATCGATCGTATTCCCTTTCCACGGCCCGACGAACCTGTTATGTCGGCGCGTGCGGCGCAGGCCGATGCCGCTGGTGGAAGTGGTTTTATGCAGGTTTCTCTGCCTCGAGCGGCGCTTCTTTTGGCACAGGGCACAGGTCGACTGATTAGATCTGTTGATGATCGTGGTGTAGTAGCAATTCTAGATTCACGAATCGTCACAAAACAATATGGGAGCGTACTTCTAAACTCAATGCCACCGCTATGGCGAACTTCCGATAAGGATATTGTTCGAGAGTCATTGCGCAGGCTAAACGAAACTGTAAAAGAATAGTCAACTGCCTTTCTTGGTGATCGCCACATTGCAACATTATCTAGTCGAGAAAGGCTCTCCTATTGTCGTGGCGCACTCAAGTGAAATCGATTTAACGTGGGCCTACAAGATCATTAAGAATTTCGCGTAAAGCTGGCCAGGAGTTTCCAAAACTTGGATGAAGATTTAACTCATCAACCTTGTCGATGGCTACCCAACGTATTTCATGTGACTCTTCATTAACTTCGTGCGCAACCAATTCAACACTGGCCCTGGCAATCACGGTGTCATAGCGCCAGTTGCCATGCTCATCTCTAAAGGTGTGTAGGGGAGTAAGAAAGGATGGATCTATCCCAGTCTCTTCAATCGCCTCACGGATTGCACCTTGAATTACGCTCTCATGACTATCGCGCGCACCACCTGGGATTCCCCAAGTATCACCGTTATGTACCCACGGAGCTCGATGTTGTAAGAGGATCTCATGGCCACGCACAAGCAGGATTCCGGCTGCGCCATTTAGACCCCAGTGCTTATTGCCGCACTGGCAGTGGATCCAACCATCTCCATCTCTATGCGCCATGATGTAAGAGTGGCATAACTATCCACAGTTAGTGCTGTGAGGGCGGTAACGGTCGGCGCTCACACTTATCGTCACGCTCATGAAAGCTCTAATAATCCCAATTATTGCCGCACTTTTAATCGCGCCTGTTCCAGCATTTGCCGATTGCAGCGATTCGGCCTGCGTTGATGTGTACACGAAAAATAACCAGATAATTATTGAAGCCCATAAGGGAAGTAGTACCACAGTTACACAACGCGCACCAAGGGCTAAACCATCTCCCACCTCAACGTTGTGGTTTCCGCCCAAATACTCGCCTGCACCGAGGCCCTACGTAAAGCGCAGTTACAAAGCGCGTACAGCTGCGTCCAAGAGGCTTACGCGTAGCGCCAATCTCAGTGACCGCTTAACTAAATTAGTTCCAACTGCCGGTATCGCCTTTCAACCTGAATTTGAAGCTCTGACCAATGTACCGGTGATTTTTTGGGTAGATGTGCCACAGCTTTTCCAAAGCCGCGTGAGAATAATTGGTGAAGTTGTCGACGTTGCTTTGCGCCCAGGTTTTATTTGGTCCTTTGGCGATGGCGCAATGTGGGCCACCACAAACCCTGGCGCCCCATATCCAAAGGCGATGATTACTCACACGTACTCAAAGCCCGGCACCTATCCAGTTCTGCTCTTAACAACGTGGAATGGCAGCTTCACGCATAACGGAGCGGTTCGGGCAGTAACTGGAGAAGTGGTTAACACCTCGGTGGCAACCGTCACTGTTGTATCGGCTCCAACTCGCTTCACGAAATGAGAAAAATATGACAACTGAAAAAGAGGCACCATCGATCGCATCGACCGACCAAGCGCATGATCCAAATTTCATCGCACTTGTTAAAAGTTTCGCAATTAATGAAGATTTACCTGATATTAATAACGCTCAACGCGAGGGTGCAACCGCCGTCATCGATTTAGCTCTTGAGTTTGAAAAGTTTGATAAGGCATGCACTCCTGAAAACATTGCTAAAGTTTTGGGGCGCTTGAGCGATATCCAAGTGCGTGATTTTGCACTTGGATCCCATAACGCAGCAAGTTTTCACATATATTGGGGGATGTGGCATTACCTACTTCAGATAGCACCAGATGGATTTGTCGCACCGGTCGCCTGCCTTTTTGCAACATTGGCATACGAGAGTGGGGATATTGCACTGGCCTATCGCGCGCTAGATCGGGCAAGTATTGACCAACCTCACTACTCATTGACGATTTTACTGCGTCGCGTTTTTGGTTCAGGCTGGCCCGCCGCAGCCTTTGCCGCTATGCGCTGCGAACTTCACCCAAAGGTCACAGCCGGCATATTTGACTAGCGCCGACTCTCTGTTAGAGTCCACCCAGGTCACGAGTTCTAGTGTTTAGCCCCGGCTTACTAGACGGCAACCCTCCACCACGGTGGGGTGCTCCGGGTGAAGACCAGATCGATAGCAACAACGCCATCGATAAGCGTGGATCACTCGAACCGTATTAAATCTGCCAGCGTCGGCACAAGCACTCGAGTGGTCCCATAACTGGGAGGAATGTATTTAATGTCATCGTTTACATTTGAAGAGGCAGCCTTTGAAACCCGTCAGATTCATGCCGGGCAGGTTGCAGATCCAACAACTGGCGCACGTGCGCTTCCGCTGTATCAGACGACTGCCTATCAATTCCGCGATACTAAACATGCCGCAGATTTATTTGGCTTGGCTGAGCTTGGAAATATCTATACCCGCATCATGAATCCAACGCAGGATGTTGTTGAGAAACGTATTGCATCTCTTGAAGGTGGCGTAGCCGCGCTGCTTCTTGCATCGGGTTCGGCAGCGACTACATTTGCAGTCTTGGCCGTTGCAACTGCTGGTGATCACATCGTTTCATCAAAGTATTTATACGGTGGAACATACAACTTATTCCATTACACCTTGCCGACATTTGGAGTTGACGTTACTTTTGTTGATAATCCAAATGATCCAGAGGAGTGGCGCAAAGCTGTGCGTCCTAATACCAAAGCGTTTTTTGGTGAGACGATTTCAAACCCCAACAACGATATTTTGGATATCGCTGCCGTGGCAAAAGTTGCCCACGAAAGCCATGTTCCACTGATTGTTGATAATACGGTTGCGACACCGTATGTTATTCGGCCAATTGAATTCGGCGCAGATGTTGTTGTGCACTCAGCTACTAAGTTCCTCTCCGGACATGGAAACGCCGTCGTGGGCGCAATTGTGGATTCAGGTAATTTCGATTACGCACTGTATCCAGAGAAGTTCACGAGCTTTAATACTCCAGATCCTTCCTATCACGGCCTGGTCTATGCCCAAGCTCTCGGCGTTGGAAGCGCCTTTGGTGCAAACCTTGCCTATATCTTTAAAATCCGCCTCACTTTGCTTCGCGATATTGGAGCTGCAGTTTCGCCATTCAGCGCCTGGTTACTTGCCCAAGGTCTAGAGACACTTACACTTCGTATGAAGCAACATTTAGAAAATGCGAAGGCCGTTGCAACTTGGCTCGAGGCACATCCGCAGGTGGAAAAGGTACATTATTCGTGGCTACCTAATTCGCCATACAACGCGCTATCCACTAAGTACGCACCTAAGGGCTCAGGTTCAGTTCTCTCCTTTGAAATTAAAGGCGGAATCGAGGCGGGAAAGAGATTCGTTGAGGCCTTAACTCTGCACTCTCACGTTGCAAATATTGGTGACGTGCGATCCCTTGTGATTCATCCAGCATCGACCACACACTCACAGCTATCGGCCGAGGAGCTACTGGATGCAGGAGTAACGCCTGAACTAGTTCGTTTATCTGTGGGCCTTGAAGATATCGATGATATTAAGGCCGATCTAAGCGATGGGTTTGCTGCAGCTCAATAATGAAGGATTCACGAGGATTGGTCACCGGGGCATGGCTTGAAACCCATGCACCCGGTGATCGGATTTTCGTAAATATCGGTGAGCTGCCTCTTGAAAGCGGAGAGATTTTAGAAAATATTACGATTGCTTATCAAAGTTGGGGATCGTTGAACGAGCGAGCCGACAACGCCATCTTGGTCAACCATGCATTGACGGGCTGGTCCGATGTCCCAGCTTGGTGGCCATCGATGGTAGGGCCTGGATTAGCATTTGATAGCGATAAGTATTTCATCGTCTGCCCTAACGTAATCGGTGGTTGCCAGGGCTCTACTGGACCATCATCGATTGCACCTGATGGTCAACGTTATGGTTCACGCTTTCCATCGGTGACGATTAGAGACATGGTTGCAGCAGAGGTTGCATTCTCGGATGCCCTGGGTATTAAGAAGTATCGACTTGCCGTTGGACCATCCCTAGGCGGAATGCGTGCCCTGGAGTGGGCCGTTGCGCATCCAGATCGAGTCAATGCCATCTGTACCATCGGCTCTTCAGCCGTTGCAACGGGAGATCAAATCGGCACATCCTCAATTCAAATCCGCGCAATAAAGTCAGATCCTAATTTTTTTGGTGGAGATTACTACGATAAATCAACTGGTCCAATAGAGGGTATGGGTATTGCTAGACGAATCGCCCACTTGACCTACAGAACCGAGGCTGAAATGGATGTTCGCTTTGGCCGTGAACTTCAAGGCGATGACACGGGTCGCTTTGCCGTTGAGTCATATCTAGATCACCAGGCCGACAAACTATCTCATCGCTTTGATGCCAATACCTACATAGCCTTAACTGAGGCGATGAATAGCCATGATATTGGGCGGGGACGCGGGGGAGTTGCCGCAGCGCTAGCCGGCATACAGATTCCGGTCATCGCCGTCTCGATCGATACTGATCGCCTCTTTCCAGTGCGTCTGCAAGCCGAAATAGCAGACTTGGCGCCTTTTGCCCAACCCTTGGTGAGGATTTCATCGCCTTTTGGCCATGATGGCTTCCTCGTTGAGGTGGAATTGGTCGGAAATGTCATCAAAGAGGCGCTCGCCCTCTCCTCATCGCGTTAAAAAGGTGAAGTCGATGTGCATTTTATCCTGTGGATAAATTATAATATAGACATCGCTTCAGCGCATAGCTGATAATACCAAAGGACGAATGTGGCTGTATCTAGTGCGCTCAAAAACAAGGTAAGCAAGAAGCCGTTAGCAAAAAAAACGACATCTGTAAAAAAGGCCGTTGTTAAAAAAGCACTCGTTAAAAAAGCTGCGGCTAAAAAACCACCTGTAAAAAAGGCCGATGCTAAAAAAGCAGCACCTGTAAAGAAGGTAACTAAGCCTGTAAAGATAGAGTTGAAAAAAGATTTGACTATCAAGGATGTTCAAGCGATTGTCGATGCGAAAAATGCAGTAATGCGACAGCATGAAGTTTTAGCAGAACTTAAGATCCGCGGCGTTACATCGATCAATCGTATTCCTAAGAATATTGATAAAGAATTAGTAGAGGAGGCTCGAGCATTAGCCATTTCGCTTCCAGCAATGATTGAAAAGCTCCGAAAGTCTGGTCTTGGCTCACCATCTCGCATTCTGAAGAAGTCTGATTATGCATTGATCGAGCCGAAGCCCGTAGTTGAAAAAATCGTACCTGCAAAAATAGCTATTGTTACGATTGACGGTGAAGAAGTTGAACTAGAAGAAGTTGAACTTGAAGATGATGAAAAGATTATCGCCGATGCTGTCGAAGTTGTTGATCTTGAGGCAGAAGACAAAGTCCGTGTAGTAACGCTCTCAGATGAATCAAGTAAGGCGAAAGGTTCATTTACATTGGCTGATTCAGAGGCCGATGATGAAGAAGAAGATAAAAATGAGAGAGAGAAGTTAAAAAAGGATTTAAGAAACGTAAATATTGTTATCGAAGCGATTAATGCAAAGAACAGTTCGGTCAGCGCCCCTACACGTTATGGAATTAGCGAAGCAGAAGCAAAGGCCTTGACATACAAGCAGATTCAACAGCAGTTTGAAATGAAGACTTTTACTGAAAGATCTGCAAAGACTGTGGCAGAGGCTGTAACTATCGGTTCGTTGAAGAACCTTGATGATCTACTTAATTATTTCATCGAAAAGATGAAGGTAGTACAGCGAGAAATCAAGTATCTTCCACCGGAGCAAACGGTTATGACTGCCGGTGCAACTGCCGACCCAGTCAAGGATTACTTAAAGCAAATTGGTCGCGTGGCACTTCTAAACGCCGAACTCGAAGTTGAGCTGGCAACTCGTGTTGAAGTCGGTCTCTTCGCCGAATCAAAGTTAAAAAATGAAAAGAAGTTGGACAAGAAATTAAAGCGCGAACTCGAGTGGTTGGTAGAAGATGGCAAGCGCGCTAAGAACCACTTACTAGAGGCAAACCTTCGATTAGTTGTTTCTTTGGCAAAGCGCTATACAGGTCGCGGAATGCTTTTCTTGGATCTCATTCAAGAGGGAAATTTAGGTTTGATCCGTGCAGTAGAAAAATTCGACTACACAAAGGGTTATAAGTTTTCAACCTATGCAACGTGGTGGATTCGCCAGGCGATTACACGTGCGATGGCCGATCAGGCCCGCACAATCCGTATCCCGGTACACATGGTTGAAGTTATTAATAAGTTGGCGCGCGTTCAGCGCCAGATGTTGCAGGATTTAGGTCGCGAACCGACTCCAGAGGAGCTCGCAAAAGAGCTCGATATGACCCCTGAAAAAGTAGTTGAAGTACAAAAGTACGGCCGCGAACCGATCTCACTTCACACTCCACTTGGCGAAGAGGGCGATAGCGAGTTCGGAGATCTCATTGAAGACTCTGAAGCCGTTGTTCCAGCCGATGCAGTCTCATTTACTCTGCTACAAGAGCAGTTGCACTCTGTTCTAGATACTCTATCTGAACGCGAAGCCGGTGTTGTTGCAATGCGCTTTGGTCTTACCGATGGTCAGCCAAAGACTCTGGATGAAATTGGTAAGGTATATGGCGTCACTCGCGAACGTATCCGTCAGATTGAATCTAAGACAATGTCGAAACTTCGTCACCCATCACGTAGCCAAGTCCTACGCGATTACCTAGATTAAAATGGCTAATCCAACTATCTACATCAACCCGGTCAGTGGATCGATAAAGATCCTCGGCGCGGTTGATTTTGTCGATGCACAAGGGAACATTCTTGAAACTAAAGAGAACGTGAAATTTTGTGGCTGCTCTCTAAGTAAAGATAAGCCTTGGTGTGATGGCAGTCATAAAGCCATCACACAACCTGATAGTTAAAAAGCAGAGCTTTCTACGAGCTTTTCGCTCTCATCGATAATCGTGGCAGCTACGCTCTTAAGTTTTTCAGCGTATTCCTTGCCATGATGAGCGCAAAACATGAGCTCTCCACCATTGAGAAGTACGGCACGTACATATGCCTGGGCTCCGCAGCGATCGCAGCGGTCAAGGGCGTTAAGAGGCACTGATTCGAGCAACACTTGTTCTGACATATCTCTCTCCGTTCTCGGTGGTGGGTCCTTCTATGGAACATCAAACCACGTTTGGATATTCCCCGCACGTTAATATCCGCGTAATTTGCTCAGAATTCCCGGAGAAGTTTTAAAATATCAGTAAGAGATGACAAATTCGGCGCGCTTGCCAGTAATTAATCGCCTCGAGCGATAACCTTTCGCCCCGTGGTCGAAAAAACAGCACCAAATTCAAACACTGTGCAGGATAGCTATACCGCAAAGGATTTAGCGGTCCTCGAAGGTCTTGATGCCGTTCGAAAACGCCCTGGAATGTATGTCGGCTCCACTGATTCACGTGGACTTATGCACTGCTTATGGGAAATTATCGACAACTCTGTCGATGAATCTTTGGCCGGACAATGCAAGAAAATTGAAATTAACCTTGAATCCGATGGTTCGGTTGAAGTCCATGATGATGGTCGCGGAATTCCAGTTGATAAAGAGCCAAAGACTGGATTAACAGGTGTTGAAGTTGTCTTAACAAAACTGCATGCCGGCGGAAAATTTGGCGGCGGCTCTTATGCCGCATCTGGCGGTCTTCATGGTGTTGGTGCATCAGTTGTTAACGCCCTTGCATCTCGTCTTGATGCTGAAGTCGACCGCGATGGAAAGATATATTGGATGTCTTTTCAACGCGGTATTGCGGGAATTTTTGATGGCGACGGACCTAGGGCCCCATTTGAAGCTAAGTCAGGTTTGCGTGTCATTGGAAAGATTTCTAGCAAAGTTACTGGCACGCGAATTAAATGGTGGTCAGATAAGCAGATCTTCTTAAAAGAGGCTGAATTAGAGCTTTCAGAAATTTATGATCGAGCCCGCCAGACCTCATATTTGGTGCCTGGTTTAACGCTGATTGTTAATGATAATCGCGGTAAAACTAAGACGAGTGAAGTTTTTTTCCACAAAAGCGGTATTACCGAATACTGCAACTTCTTACAGCCCGATGAGCCAGTTGGTGACGTCATTCGAATTTATGGCGGTGGACACTATCAAGAGACTGTCCCGGTATTAGATGAAAATGGCCATTTGGTTTCAACCGAAGTTGAGCGCGATATGGAAGTAGATATCGCAATGAAGTGGGGCAATGGATTTGAGACTACCCAACGCTCTTTTGTAAATATTATTGCAACTCCAAAGGGCGGAACTCACGTACTTGGTTTTGAACGCTCACTAGTAAAAACTATTAACGAAGCGTTGCGATCGACAAAGACCTTGGCCAATAAAGAGTCCGATGTTATTAAAGATGACATCCTCGAAGGTATGACGGCTGTTGTCACTGTACGAATGTCAGAGCCACAGTTTGAAGGTCAGACTAAAGAAGTTCTCGGTACCGCTGCGGCAACTCGAATCGTTGCCGCCGTTGTCGCGGACAAAATGAAGGAGTATTTCAACACTACTAAGCGAATCGATAAAGCTAATGGTCGCTTAGTGCTTGAGAAGATCGCTGCGGCATCGCGAACACGAATATCTGCACGTGCCCATAAGGATTTACAACGCCGCAAGAACGCGTTGGAATCATCATCGTTGCCTACGAAGCTCTCTGACTGTCGTTCGGAGGATGTAACTCGTACGGAACTATTTATTGTCGAGGGTGATTCAGCACTTGGCACAACTAAGGCCGCGCGCAATAGCGAGTTCCAAGCAATCTTGCCGATTCGCGGAAAGATACTTAATGTGCAGAAAGCATCACTGTCGCAGATGCTCGAAGATAAAGAGTGCGGTTCGATAATTCAAGTAATTGGTGCGGGCTCTGGAAAATCCTTCGAGCTCGATGAAGCGCGCTATGGTCGAATAATTTTGATGTCCGATGCCGATGTTGATGGTGCACATATTCGTTGTTTACTCTTAACTTTAATGTATCGATACATGCGCCCACTTATTGATTCAGGCCGAGTATTTGCCGCTATCCCACCACTTCACCGTCTTGAAGTCATGGGTGGGGGAGGCAAGAAGGGACAATATATTTATACTTATAGCGATGATGAGATGAAGAAAATCACTGCAGATTTAAAGAAGAATGGTAAGAAGTGGAAAGAGCCGATTCAGCGCTATAAAGGTCTTGGCGAAATGGATGCCGACCAACTGCGCGAAACCACTATGGATCCAGATGCCCGCACTTTGCGCCGCATTACCGTCTCCGATGCAACTGCTGCCGAAGCGATGTTTGAACTATTAATGGGAAGCGATGTCGCCCCTCGTAAAGAGTTCATCGCTAACGCTGAAATCAATCGCGACCACATCGACGCTTAGTTTTCCACATGCAATTTCTAGGTTTGGCCAGGGGCTATACTTTTCTCGTTACCCCCCGCCGTCCTCCGGGACAGGCGGGGTGTTTCTATTTACGGGGGATTCCTTGGAATATGCACGAGTTGGTTTTGTCATTGACTATCAAAATATGCACTTAACGGCTCATAACCTCTTTACTCCTAACTTAAATAAACAGGCTTCGCTGCTACATCCTCTTCGGCTATCGCAATGCGTTCTCATTCGCCGCGCGCACTTTTTTCATCAGCAGGTGGTTCAACTTAAAATCATGCAAGTACGTGTATTTCGTGGTTTGCCAAGCAATAAACAAGAACCACAAAGATATGCGCAGAACTTGTCTCAAAAATCAGAGTGGTCTAAAGATAATCGAGTAAGTGTTGAATACCTTGAACTTAAATACAGGAGAAAGCAGGGCTTACCTCCCCAAGAAAAAGGGATTGATGTTCTAACTGCGCTGAATTTCGTCGAAATGGCTCAAAGTGGAGATTTTGATTTAGTAATTCTGATGACCTATGACACGGATCTACAGCCCGCTCTTAAGATGGCTAATTTAAATAGTGGGGTTCGGATAGAAACCGCTGGTTGGTCAGGACTCAACAAACTTCGCACCAGTCAAGGGAAACTCTTACATACCTATTTAACAGTTGGAGATTTTAAGAATTCAATCGACAACAAAGACTACTCAAGAAAAGGTGTCAAAAATTAATCGAAAGAGACTTAATCGAAGTATTCCTCTTTCCATAGATCCTCATCGCCAACACAGAAATCGATCGCGACCACATCGACGCTTAAAAGGTTGGTTTAATACAAGCACTTCTTTTCTTTAACTCTGTTTCACTCTATTCTCGTCATATGCGCCGCAGAGCTCTACTTATGTCCATAAGCGTTTTTCTGGCTCCTATAGTCCCTACGCTTTCAGTGGCCGCTAATCCAACTGCCAGCCAGGCGTGCTTTAAAGTTGGCGCAGTTCAAATCTATGAATCTATGAAATACAGATGCATCAAGAGCGGCAAGAGACTCGCATGGAGCAAAGGAGTAAGAGTTGATGTTAAACCGACGCCAAGCCCGACAAATATCTCAAGAGTTCAGTGGCAGTTTGATTTCAAGAGTTCAACATGGGTTTCACAAGGTAAAGCTCCAAAGTGTCCGACTCCCTTGATCGCCCCAGGTGAATTGGTGGATTTTTCTAAGGTGCTATCAATTCTGCAACCAGGACAATCGCGGGGAGGAAGCTATAAACCCCATGGTGGATTACGTTGGTCTATTTATGGAAGTTATGTCAAAGGTGTAACTGTTACAGCACCATTTGATGGAGAGATGGTTGCAGCTGCACAATATACAGTTAGCGGTATTTATCAATTTGGAGTAAATATTATTCACCCATGTGGCGTAATGCTTCGAATGGGACATTTACAAGAGCCTTCAGATTATATGAAGGCCATTCTCAAGAACCTTCCGCCTCCCGTTGAAAATGATTCAAGGGAAAGTTTCCTATCAGGAATTTTCATCAAGAAGGGCCAGATGATCGCCACCGAAGTTGGAATGCCACCACCGGCTTCACCAGACGAGTTAGGGACTCACATGGATCTAGGAATCTTAGATCTACTTAAAAGGAACCCGCTCCTATCGTCAAATTTCACATCCAATGCTGATATAAAATACTCGTTGTATTCCGTATGTTGGTATGAGGGAGATTATTTTTCCGATGTCGATAAGGCTAGATTGTTGAGTTTGCCGTTTACAAATGGTGATTCAACAAGTGATTATTGTAAGAAGCGCTAACTAGGAGTTGTAACGGACTTGAGTTGAACAATGATTTGAAAACTTTAGTCGATAGAAACTAAGTCGAAATACTCTTCTTTCCAAAGATCCTCATCGCCATCTGGCAACAAGATAACGCGCTCAGGCTTTAATGATTGAACTGCGCCCTCATCGTGGCTAACCATGATTACTGCGCCTTGATACTCACTTAGTGCACCTAGAATTTCAGCACGTGATGCTGGATCTAAGTTATTTGTTGGCTCGTCGAGGAGCAGTACGTTGGCAGCCGATACAACAAGTACGGCCAATGCAAGACGTGTTCGCTCGCCACCTGATAAGACTTTAACGGGCTTATGAACATCATCGCCGACAAATAAGAATGAACCAAGAGTATTTCGCGCCTCTGGCTCGCGCAGATCTGGCGTTGCCGACATCATGTTTTCAAGCACTGTACGTTCGAAATCTAGTGACTCGTGCTCCTGGGCATAGTAACCAATTTTTAATCCATGGCCATGTTCTACTGTGCCTGTGTCAGATTCAATCTCTCCGGCCAAAATTCTAAGAAGCGTAGTTTTGCCGGCGCCGTTAAGACCGAGGATGACCACGCGCGATCCCTTGTCGATGACACATGAGACATCTGTGAAAATCTCCAGCGATCCATAAGATTTTGAAAGCTCTTCACCGGACAAGGGAGTCTTGCCACATGGGGCAGGGGTTGGAAAACGCAGGCGAGCAACTTTGTCACTGACGCGCACATCTTCAAGACCGGATCTAAGTTTTTCAGCACGACGTAACATGCCTTGGGCGGCCGTGGCCTTGCTAGCTTTAGCGCGCATCTTTTCGCCCTGCTTCTGCAAAATCTCGGCGCGCTTTTCGGCATTTGCGCGTTCTTTCTTGCGACGGTGTTCATCTTGTTCGCGTTGCAATAAATAGGCTTTCCAACCCAAGTTGTACACATCGATGACATTGCGGTTAGCATCTAAGTAAAAGACTTTATTAACAACGGTCTCAATCAAATTAGTATCGTGAGAAATAATCACAAGTCCGCCAGAGTATTTAGCAAGAAAATCACGCAGCCATACAACGGATTCAGCATCTAAGTGGTTAGTTGGCTCATCCAGAAGTAGCGTTTCGGCGCCACTAAAAAGAATTCGAGCGAGCTCAATTCGGCGACGTTGACCACCAGATAAGGTAGAGAGTTCATGGGCAAAGACCGCTTCGGTAACTCCTAACGATGTTGCGATTGCTTCAGCTTCAGCAGTTGCGGCATAACCACCCGCTGCGCTGAATTCATGTTCAACTCGGGTGTATCTATCCATCGCCTTTTCAAGGGCCTCGCCCTCGGTAGTAGACATCTCTTCCTCTACTTGATGCATGCGATGTGAAATCTGATCTAAGTTACGGGCCGACAAGATGCGCTCGATTACCGAACCTGGTTCATCCCCTGTACGAGGATCTTGTGGCAGATACCCGATTTTTCCTGTCCGGTTTACCGCCCCACCTGCAGGCATAACCTCTCCGGCCAACACCTTTGCAAGGGTAGATTTTCCCGCACCGTTTCGACCTACAAAGCCGATACGGTCGCCGCTGTTAATACGTACGGTTACACCTTTAACCAGCAGGCGGGCACCAGCACGTAGCTCGAGGGCTTGAGTTGAAATCACACCGTATTCTAGCCGAGTTTATGCAGCGCCAATTCTCGTCTTTCGAGGCGTAGCAAATGACTTAGAGACGGCAGTTAACTCCTCAGATACTTGTGCTTTGATCGCATCATCGCTCTTGAGTAGTTTTGTTAACTCAGTGATTATCGATTTTAGTTCTTTCTGTTCAGTCTCAAGTTCTAATTTGCTCATCTTGGTCAGACGACGAAGTGGCATATCTAAGATGTAGGTAGTTTGTTCATCATTTAGCGAGAAATCCTTCATCAGCTTTTCTTTGGCCGTGGTTGCATCATCACTTGCTCGGATGATCTTAATAACTTTATCGATATCGATAATCGCCTTTAAGAGACCATCGACTAGAGTCAAACGTGCCTGGGCCTTAGCTTTGCGATACTCACTTCGGCGACGCACTACTTCTATTCGGTGATCGATAAATACTCGAAGTAGTTCTTTTAATCCAAGAGTCTGCGGACGACCCTTAACTAATGCAACTGCATTTATCGAGAAGGCATCTTCCATAGGTGTTAATGCATATAGTTGTTCAAGGACTTTCTCTGGCTCAAAACCATTTTTGATTTCAATCACAACATTAGTGCCGGTCTGGCCATCGGTTAAATCGATGATGTCGCTGATGCCTTGAATCTTCTTGGATTTTACAAGGGCTGCAATTCTCTCCACAACTTTTTCAGGCCCGATTGTAAATGGAAGCTCCTTTATAACAAGACCCATTTTCCGTGACGTAACTTTCTCAATCTCAACACTTGCACGTACTTTAAATGAACCTTTACCAGTGGCATAAGCCTCGCGCACACCGTCAAGACCAACAAGTTCGCCACCCGTAGGAAAATCTGGACCGGGAATAAATTTCATTAACTGCTTAACAGTTGCAGTTGGATTTTCAATCAAGAATTTAGTGGCAGCGATTACTTCGCCTAAGTTATGCGGTGCCATATTAGTTGCCATACCTACAGCGATTCCCGCACCGCCATTAACAAGCAGGTTGGGATATGCAGCGGGCAGAACTAATGGCTCTGATAGTTGTCCGTCATAGTTAGGGCCAAAATCAACGGTATTTTCATCGGTTTCAGCGACCATGGCCATTGCAGCAAGAGCCAAGCGGGCTTCGGTATAACGCATCGCTGCAGGGCCTGCATCGAGTGAGCCAAAGTTTCCATGACCGTCAATGAGTGGAAGACGCATTGAAAAAGATTGCGCCATACGAACAAGCGCGTCATAGATTGCGCCATCACCATGCGGGTGCAACTTACCCATTACTTCACCGACAACGCGCGCGCTCTTTACATGTCCGCGCTCTGGTCGTAGCCCCATATCGGCCATTTGATGAAGGATGCGGCGATGTACAGGCTTTAAACCATCACGCGCATCGGGCAAAGCTCGTGAATAAATTACAGAGTAGGCGTACTCAAGAAACGATTCAGATACCTCTTTGGAGACATCGATATCAACGATCTTGCCCGGATACTCTCCAGGTTTTGGACCAACTACTTTTTTAGCCTTGCTCTTAATCGGTGTCTTTGCCATGGGGGAGATTGTGCCAACTACAGGGCTTAATTCAGTGGAGGGCGCGCCCCAACTGTTGCAACACACTTTGCAGCTAACGCTGTTCCAGCCGATAAGGCAGTTGCTAGGTCACGAGTTTCTAGCCACATCGGTATAAAGCCTGCGGCAAAGGAATCCCCGGCACCAGTTGTGTCGACGACACTAGTTGTGACCGCCGCAACTCTTGCCGATTGCCCGTTATAAACGGCCATTGCACCACGTGAGCCGAGTTTAATAACTACTAAAGGCGTGAATTTTTTCAAATTCTCTTCTGCCTCCTCAATGTTTGTTGCATCGCCCAGGTAAAGGGCTTCTTCGGCATTGAGCAGAATGCCATCCATCAGACTAACCCAAGATAAAACCTCTTCAAGGGGCACAATCTTCATTGCACCAGTCGTTGTTGGATCGAAATATATTGGAATTGCGGCGGCTTTGACTTTTTTAATCATCGCTAGAACTGCATCGCGGCTACGAAAATCAAGCAGGGCGTAACCGCTTATGTAAACACCATCGACATCATCCAGAGGAGGCAGATCGCTAACCTCTAGATCGGCATTAGCACCGTTATCCGGAAACATAGTTCGCTCACCATTGGCATCGACCAAGATAACAACAACACCAGTAGGCCGTCCGGAGCGCATTAAATTCATATGCTCTACGCCGTATTTATCTAAATCTGATATTAATGCAAAGCCGACTGGATCATTTCCCACCCGTGCAACGAGTTGGGCTTTGGTATTTGTGCGTGTGATCCATGTTGAAACATTTGCTGCCTGTCCACCTGGGTGCGTTGAGATTCGACTTGCAGTGTCATTGCCGTAGTTAATGCTCTCTTTGAGCTGGGCGATAACATCTAGGGCAAGGTCACCAATACACAGGACTTTCTTCACTATAAAGCGACCGCAATCTCAGCAGCTAAAGCACAGTTAGATTTAATAATCTCCGTATTTATAGCGAGAGATTCACCATTGGATGCACTATGAAAGTGCTCCAAGAGAAATGGAGTTACTGCTTTTCCATCAACTCCCTCGTAGGCCGCTTTTGCTAAACCTGCAGCGAGAATTTGATCATGGCGCGCTCTTGCCATCTCTTTCTTAACTGGATTTGCAACTATTAATGATTTGAATTGAGTGGAAATTGCAGTGCGAGCTTTAATAATTGCAGCTATTTCATCGGGGCCATCAACTCGGTGTTCTATATCAAAACCCGAATCAGTTAAGTAAAAACCTGGAAAGCGATTTGTCTTAAAGCCAACTAGGCCTATAGCAAGGGTTTCAAGACGCTCAAGAGTTGCATGAACATCAAGAATTGACTTCACACCGGCGCACACCACGGTCATATCTAGTTGAGACAAGGCTGTTAGATCTGCAGATTCATCGAAGGACTCATTTGCTCCACGGTGCACGCCGCCAAGGCCACCTGTGGCAAAGATCTTGATGCCTGCGATTGCAGCGATGTGCGCAGTTGCAGCAACAGTTGTTGCTGCACTTTTTCCTTGAGCAATAATGATCGCCAAATCGCGGATTGAAGCTTTGGAAATATCATCGCGATTAGCAATTGCCTCTAGTTCGAAGCTTTCAAGTCCAACATGCACAACACCATCTAGAAGGGCGATAGTTGCTGGTATTGCGCCATGTGCGCGGATAATCTCTTCACATTCGATGGCGACAGATAAATTACTTGGACGAGGCAAGCCGTGAGAAATAATCGTAGATTCCAGGGCAACTAGAGGATTTCCGGCTTCGATTGCATTCGAAACTTCGGTGGAGTATTTAATTGCACTCTTCATATGCATAACCTTAGCGGATGTAGTGAGAAGATAGGCTCGTGCATTTATCGCAGATCGCTTCATCGATTTTTTCAAGCCTTGGGCTGAGCACGGCCGAAGATACAATCGATGCTGGGGCTAGTCCAATGGGCCGCGAAATCCTTTTCCTCATTGATGGTTTGGGAGCCGACGTTTTAGAAACTTTTGCCAGTGCTATACCAAACATCACACGGCTCAAACGGCATGCAATCGTTAACACCGCGTTTCCTTCGACGACGGCAACGAGCCTTGCGACGTTGACAACTGGAACGTTGCCAGGTGTGCATGGAATGCTGGGTTATACAGTGCAGGTTCCACGTAGTGGTGGGCGAATATTAAATGCACTTAAGTGGGATGAGCGCGTTGATCCCACGAATTGGCAGCCAGTGCCCACGCTCTTCGAACGCGCGATGAGAGAAGGAATACTGGTTTCACATGTTGCCGCTAAGCGCTATGAAAATACCGGTTTTACGCGCGCAGTTTTTCGTGGTGCTCACTATCGAGGCGCGAATGTAGCCCCCGATCTCATTGCTCAGACTAAAGAAGCCCTACTTAAAACGCCATCCTTTGTATATCTATACATGAATGATTTAGATGTCGCTGGACATAACGATGGAGTGGGTAGCGAAAAATGGTTAGCAGCTTTAACAATGATCGATGTGATGTTTGCAAACCTAATAAAAGAAATGCCACAGGGAACTCGCATCTGGTTAACGTCCGACCATGGAATGATAAACGTTGGAGAAAAAATCATTATCGGCAAAGACAACCCACTGCTTGAAAATATAGCAACCATTGCGGGAGAGCCTCGTGCCAGGCATCTCTATTTGAACCCTGATCACGACAGCGCAGCAGCCCGCAACGATGTTGCACGTGTGTGGCGAGAATTCTTAGGCGATCGTGTTGGGGTTTTCACTCGCGAGCAGGCGGTAGAAAATAATCTCTTCGGTGAATTAGTGAGCGCTGATTCACTAGATCGCATGGGTGAAGTTATTGCCGTAGCAAAAGGCGCTGTCGTGTTAATCGATCCGGTTCGCATTGATAAAGAGGGCTCAATGGTTGGCCATCACGGCTCAGACAGTGACATAGAAACGCAGGTTGCTTTACTTACAACAACTTTAAATTAAAGCTTAGAGCCAATCGTTTCTCAGTTTTACTGATCCTCAGTTGGCTTAATTCCAAACATTATTTCATCCCAGCTCGGAACTTTTGCTCGCGCAGTAACTCCATCTCGTGTGGCTTCATCATCTGGAGCTTCGCGGATTACGGCAAGACGAGGAACTTCTGATTCTAAGTTTGTTGGCTGGCGCATTGATGGATGATTTGATTCTGAGTAGACAAGTCCTGGAGTAGACAAGGCCGTTGGTCGTGGAGTCGGTTCGTCTCCCATCATCCAACGGGCATTTTCATCAAGGGATGCAATGAGACGACGCGTCGGATCAAAACTCCATTGTGCAACTCCGCGTCCACTTGTGTGTGGATAGTGAAGTTCGATGCTCCAGGTTCCATCCTCATGTCGCCATGTCAGCCAAGAGAGATCAGAGTGATCGATATTTCGTGGGGCAAGGCGAGAGAGAACCACCCCAAGAAGAGTCACGGCTTCGCGCCCACCCTCTTTGCGCACGGGAATCTGTTGTGCTTGATCAATAATATAAATACGCTCCTGCAGAATCGGACCAGAAAAGCGCTCAATCTTTTCGAGGCTTACATTGTTCTCACGCGCGAGAACCTCTGGCAACTCACCCGATCGCAATCGGCGTTGAATATCTTTTATGGAAATCGTTTCACTTGCCTGTTCTGGTACCGACATCAAGTGCGGCTGATTTACCGAGGCGCGTAATGAGTCCGTAAGGCTCACTGTGAACTCATTGCCGTCACCATCTTGTAGCCGCAGATGGGTACCTTCATCGCTCTTGCCGATGAATCGAAGTTCTGTCATGTTTGGAAGAATAACTGATGAGCGCCTTATATGTGGTGAAGTAAGGCAGCGTGGCTAGAAGCGCGGCTATTAAAAATCCTAAAGGAACCCAAAAAGAAATCTGCGCCCCAAATCGATCGATACTCCAACCAGAGATAGCACTGGCTAGAGCCCCACCCACTGGCATACCTGCAACAACCCAACTCAAGGACTGTGTTATTTGATCGGGGGGAAGGGATGTTTCAGCCACTCCATATGCGTTAATAATGAGAGGAGCTATTGCGACTCCATTGAAGAAGAGAGCTAATGCAAGAGCCAGAATGGATTGAGCAAAAAGAAATGGCACCGCCAAGAAGGTCAGTGAGATTAAGAAAATTAAGAAACGTGCCGCGTGAGAGAGCTTCCATTTCACTAAACCATTTATCAAGGCTGCCACTGCGCTGCCACAAGCCCATATCGCTAAAAGAATCCCCGAGGCAGAAGAGCGCCCCAATTCTGTAGTGAAGGCGACGGTGACAATTGCAATAGCGCCAAAAAAGCCGCCCACAAACACTGTCGGAATCACAACGGCCTGTAGAGCCTTGCTCCTCATAGCAGCTGGAGGACGTATGGTCCCGACGCGTGGAGATGGTGGTGGTTCTGTTGCTCGAAGACTGGCAAAAACTGGCATTCCAATAGAGAGGAAGGCGAGTCCAGCGAGTAAACCTGCCGATGGGTCGATCGAAGTTGCACAAGCGGTAGCGATAATTGGGCCAACTATAAATACAAACTCATCATTGAGGGCTTCAAGTGAGTAAGCGGCATTAACGATATGTCTATCATCGGCGCCCTCGCTCTTTGATGATGTATCAGCGCCAAGGACATATAGCCATCGACGTCGAACTAACCCACCTAGATTAATAGAGCTTGCCTCTGCAACAATTATCGATGCGAACCAACTCCACTTCGGTGCATCGATGTTGATCAGAGCAATAAAAACCCCAATACCTACAACTTTTAGCGGAAAAACTCTAATCAGTAAAGCCCGTTGTCCGATTCGATCGGCGACCCCTGACCAGTAAGGCATCGCTATCGACATGGTTATCGCAGCCGTGGCACTTAACGCACCGGCCAGAGCGTAGGAGTTGCTAGCTGCAACCACAATAAATATAAGTGCGAGTGGGTCCATCGAGATCGGCATTCGTCCGATGAGACCGAAGAGAGAAAATTTCATCGCACCGGGGCTTCGTGCCAAAGTCGAATACGCCGAGAACATAGTGGGCAGTCTATGGCAGGGTTAGACTGGTAAGCATGAGTAATGAAAATCAGATTCTCGAACTAGCGTTAACAATCGCACGCCAAGCCGGCGAGCTGCTCATGAGTCGGCCTGCCTCATGGGATTTAACCGTGAAATCTACTGCAATTGATATTGCAACGCAGATGGATTACGCAAGTGAGAAACTAATTGTTAATGCAATTCTTGCCGCTCGTCCCAATGATGGAATAATCGGCGAAGAAGGTGCAGATCGCGAAGGAACCAGCGGCTTAACATGGGTAATAGATCCGATTGATGGAACGGTAAATTATTTTTATGGACTTCCAGGCTGGAATATAAGCATTGGAGTAAAAGATTCACAGGGAGTTTTAGTTGGTGTTGTTCACTCTCCGACAATTAATTCAACCTGGCACGCCGTTAGGGGAGGCGGGGCATTTCTCAATAATGAAAAAATTGAGTGCAACAACCCTGTTGAGTTAGATAAAGCCCTCATAGCTACCGGTTTTGCTTACGAAGTAAAGGATCGCGAGAATCAGACTGAGATTATTGATCAATTAATTCTTAAAATCCGTGATATTCGCCGAATGGGAGCAGCGGCTACTGATCTATGTTGCGTAGCAAGTGGAATGGTTGATGGATACATCGAAACGGGTTTAAAGGAGTGGGATCTAGCCGCTGGCGCCCTGATCGCCACTGAGGCTGGAGCGGCGGTGACCACCCACAGCTGGCGCGGTATGGAACTCACCATCGCCGCTGGCTCTACCCTGCACGCACAACTATGCCGAGAGATTCCTGCCTGACCCCTCGATTTACGCTCAGAGCCCCTTTTATGGCAGGATACGCACTCTGCACCGCCACAGCGAGTGCTTTTATCAGCAAAGAGAAAAGGTACGTAGATGAACATCCTTGACGCCGTAGATGCAGCATCCCTGCGCCATGACATTCCACAGTTTCGCGCCGGCGATGAACTCAAAATCCACGTACGTGTTATCGAAGGTAGCAAGAGCCGCCTACAGGTTTTCCAAGGAATTGTTATGCGACGCCAAGGTGATGGAGTCCGTGAGACTTTCACTGTTCGTAAAATTTCTTATGGTGTCGGCGTAGAGCGTACCTTCCCGGTTCACACACCTGTTATCGAAAAGATTGAGCTTGTTAAGAAGGGTGATGTTCGTCGCGCCAAGCTGTATTACCTTCGCGAACTTCGCGGTAAGGCTGCCAAAATTCGCGAAAAACGCGATGGCATTGAAGGGTACGGCGATGGAATTCTTTCCACTCCTGCCCCTGTTGCGCCCGAACCAATTGCCGTCGAAGCGGTGTCCGAGGTTCCAGCTCCAGTAGTGTCCGAGCCAATTGCAGTGTCCGAACCAGTAACAGTCGTTGAGGTGTCCGAGGTTCCAGCGGAAGTTACGACTACAGACGTAGTGGTTGAAACTCCAGCTTCTGAAGCTCCAAAAGCTTAAAGCTCCCAACTAATGCGCCGTAAGGGCTCAATATTTCGAGAGCTCCCTTTCCTTGTAGTGGTTGCACTTGTAGTCTCACTTTTAGTTAAGACTTTTCTAGTGCAATTTTTCTATATCCCTTCGGGCTCTATGGAAAATACTTTACAGATTCAAGATCGTGTTGCCGTCAATAGAGTTCCTTTCATTTCTAAAAATATTTCGCGGGGCGATGTAGTTGTCTTTAGAGATCCCGCGAACTGGTTGCCAGAGGCGAGCGATAACTCTTCATCTCCCATTATTGCAAAAATCAAATCGGGATTAGTTGCCGTCGGAGTTCTTCCAAATCCTGCAAAGCAATACTTAGTTAAACGCGTAATTGGTGTTGCCGGTGATCATGTTGTCTGTTGCACAAAAGATGGACTTTTAACGGTTAATGGAACGCCGATTACCGAACCATATATTTATGCCGGAAATGTTCCAAGTGATATGAATTTTGATATCACGGTTCCAAAAAAGAAGATTTGGGTAATGGGTGATCACCGCGGTGCAAGTGCCGATTCACGCTTCCACCAAGATGACATCAATAAAGGAATGGTCCCTTTATCTCGCGTAACTGGCAGAGTCTTTGCAGTTATTTGGCCGTTAAAGCATGCCGCCTATATTCCACAGATAGACGTTGTTAAGTAGTCTTTAGTGAAAGTGATTGAGCAAGGGCTCATCAATGCAGGTATCGCACCGATTGCAGGTGTAGATGAGGCAGGACGCGGAGCATGTGCAGGCCCACTCGTTATCGCAGCGGTAATTTTGAATAATCCATTTGCGCCAGAGTTGTTTGCAGTTCGAGATTCAAAGGAAATATCAGAGAGTAAACGCGAAGAGTTATTCGAAGTGATTACTTCCATCGCTGCATCTATTAGCGTTGTGATAGTTCCAGCACATGAAATAGATAAGCGCGGAGTCCATGCAGCAAATCTCGATGGAATGCGACGTGCCGTCCATGGATTAGATCAAACACCGGCATATGTTTTAACCGATGGTTACTCTATCGATGGACTTGCTTTGCCGAACTTAGCGGTATGGAAAGGCGATCAAGTTGTCGTATCTATTAGCGCCGCATCTATCATCGCTAAAGTGACGAGGGATCGGATTATGCGCGAATTGGACATAGCATTCCCAAGCTATGGATTTGCACGACACAAGGGCTATATCACAGCCGCTCACACTAATGCTCTCAATAGCTATGGGGTGTGTATAGAACTTCGCCGTTCATTTTCAAATATTGCTGCACTCATCCACAAGTAAATCACTATCGAAAAAGAACTTGAGGTCGTACCCTGTACTAACTAAGCGAAATGAGACTAATTGAAGGCCTATCTATTTCCATCTCTAGTGACTGCAATTCTCCTAATTACAGTCTTAAAAAAATATTTTTCTAAAAATGGTGGAACACCTAATCAATCCGAAACTATTGCCGGTTTAACCGCCGGCGAGTTAGCCTCAATTTCCGTCAAACCACTTCTGACTCCTATAGAACTCGAGTTTTCCAAGCTTTTAGATAAGGCCATACCGGAGTTAAGGGTCATGTACCAAGTCGCCGTTTATCAGACAATAAAGATCAAAGATGGCCCTGAAAATCTAAAGATTTGGAACAAGCTGAATCGACTTACCTTTGATTTTGTCCTCATTGATAGAGAAGCCAATGTTGTCGCCGTTATTGAGCTAGATGACAAATCTCATTTAAGATCGGCCTCCATCAAACGAGACCAAAAGAAGGATGATTTGGTAAAGTTTTTGGGTAAGCCACTCCTACGGTTTAATGTTTCGAGTCTGCCCTCGGTAGAAGCCTTGAGGATTGGAATTCAATCTGTGCTTCAATAAGGAGAATAGAGACCTAGTTCTCCGATTTCACATTTGCTAGGTTGTTGATGTCAGAACTAAAACTGGCTTAAAATGAAGAGAATCAAAAACCAAAAAGTTAGAGGCGAACTGTTTCAATTATTCATCTTTAACTAGGAACGTGAAACGCGAGAACTGTCATAGTTAATTTCCTGTCAGCATCGTCTTTGTGGCGCATCACCGCCCGATAGCCAGTTTCTGACGAAAAAGGCAATTCACTGACAAAGTGCTCGTTGCCTTTGACTACATCACCGAGTTGATTCACTACCTTTGAAAAATTTTTGGCTCGACTGAACATAAGAATTGCAATTTTCGATTCTCGCCACGTCACATACCCCAACGCTTGATCAATAGCACTACTCAGGCTCTTTGGGCCATCCCAAAATTTGCATTCAGCGATAAAGAGATTTCTTCCGTTTACGGTTATCAGTATGTCTGTCTTCCCGTAACAGTTGAAGGTTTCTGCCGTTGCACCACCCTCAAAGTGCCCGTTCAAGGAAGCTAGAAAGAAAAACCTAAGAGACTCCTCATCTAAGTTTTTAAACGCACTTGGAGCACGTTCGATGGCCACTGACATACTTTGAATAATTTTAAGGATAGCTTCGTAAATTTCCATATCTAAAGTGGGGTCAAGGGCTTGGCCAGGAACCGCCAAGATCGGGGGTAATGGAATTTTAACTCGCTTAGTCGGGAAGACAAAGGTTTCAGGTGCATTCATTCTAGCTTTAACCGGATATCCAAGAGCTACAACTATATCTTGATCATTGTTAAGTTTTTCTCTTCGTTTGTTAATTCGATTAAGAGCAGTCGCCCTAAGCTCCGTATTGAATGTCATTACATCCGACAAAAGATTGTTCAAGCTTTCTCTTATCCTATTAAAATCTGTTGCAAATTTCGACGAGATTTTGGCAGAATCAGGCTCCCGCTCATCATAGATAATATGAAGTTCATTGCCTACAATTTTGCCGCGGCAGGCATTTATGAAAGAACGACTCGGTCGGATATTAAACATAAATGAGTCGCCCTCGAACGGAATGCAGTAGGTGAACTTTGTTCCTTTTACTGTAAACGTGCCAGATGGATTTAAGCCGAATTGATGAAATTCGCTTCGACCCACGATGTCAATTTCCTCTACATCAGTGTGAATTGCGTCCTCCCGAAAGATGGGAACCTTGAAGGAATAGTTGGAGTCGAATGAATCGGCTAATTCTTCCGGATTTGCACCTAGAATCTTTTTGCTGATAAGAAGATCGATTTCCTTGTTTAACTCATCTGTCCTTTGCTGGATTACATCGAAAATAGTATTGGAATTAAAGAGGATGTCATCGCTCAGCATTGCCATTCGTAATCCACCCCCTAGCCGAGATAATATGCCGCTCTTTACCTAAATAAGCAACACATCTTGTGAGTACTCCCATTTTTAGACTCAAAGAATTCTCACAGAAAGGTCAATTGGACGAAGCCTCATTACTTAGCCCAAGCGCTAAATCGTATGTTTTTTACTCGTTTAGGGATTTAATCAGACAGAATCCCATTGAGGGTATGGAATAAATGAATCCTCATTTTCGTGACTTTGGATTTTTACAACGCAGGGGCTAAATCACCGCCGCCCACACCGCCGCCCTAAATACCTATGGGGTGTTCATAGAGCATCGCCGCTCATTTTCAAATATTGCAGCGCTCATCCACAGGTAATTTTTCATCTGGTGCAATTGACAGGGCGATTATTTATCGGCCTGTACGTTGAGTGATCGCTTTGCTCTAAAAGCGGTTTTAATCACCTCTTCACGTTCATACCCCTTTTTAAAGCAAATATCGGATGACCGAGGAGCACATGGACTTATTCCTTTAATTCGGGGTCATGTTCTCTGGAACACAAGAGAGACACGCAATACATCCAGAGTTAGCAGTAGGAGTATTTACAAAATTCATGTTGCACCGTGAGCATTCGAGAGCATAACATGCCTCAAATATAGCCAAAGTCATCAAACCTGCTCTTGTCAATCGACTAAAAGAATATACGATGTCTAAATGAGTAACGCGAAAATTACCTTTTTGGCATTGTCAGGGCTTGGAATTGTCGGAAGTCTCAGTAATGCATGGAGCGGAGAGGCTACATTAAGGAGTTTAGGGTTGGCTTCTGTTTCGACTTTTTTATCCGATGTCTTTAGTTTGTGGGGAATAATTGAGTTCTTTTTGTACCCCACCTTTGTGGCTGCCATCATCGGGGGAATAGTATGGCTTGTTAGTTGGCTGAAGAAAAAGAAGAGTCGAGGCAATATCTGAGTTTGAAAGCGCTGGTCTGCACACAAGAGCGACACGTAATGTGACCAGATGTACTAGTCAATATCATCACTGTCAAGTCACACTTGAGTAGGCGAACTCTGGTCCTCACTATGTTGTGCTTTTCGATCCATAAGTCTTGCACGCAGACTGCGGGTTTGAGCTTCGATTTGGAATACCTCATTAAGTACAACAGACATTAACTCCAGGATTTCAGTGGCATCCTCGATTGTCACGTCCTTCTCAATGTCTCCGTGGGCCATTTCATTGCCGAAATCTTTTATTCCCATTGCGGTTTCGAGAATCATGGGGCGAATTATATTGGCGACCGCCATTTTCGTGATTTTATCTTTCAGGGTTCCAGTTATTATGTCTTTGGATTTGGCGCTCGCCTCAATCACAGTTCTTGCTAAGAGGATGGCAGCTCGGAATGCGCCAATGCTTGCGCACTCGTGTGCCTCGCTGGCCGCACTGGCTATATAGGACGGTACATTTGAATACTCCGCTGCCACGCCAATCCTCGGCAACCACATAACATTTGAGTTTTGTTCATTGATTTGCGCATCGACCTGTGTAATTTGATTTCCGCCAATGAAACCTTGAACGGTAGCGATACTTAGTCGTCCGCAGTGGTCACATTTGTAAAGGATCTGTGTAATTTGCTGCGGGGCAGAACCAGTACCGTGGTTAATGAGTTCCCACGTTAGAGGGGTCATGTGCGTCCGTACTCCGCAGTACCCGCAATTTGTAGTCGCCATGTGGGCAATTGTTGCACGACTTAGCTCTTATCATTGATTTGTGGCACTGTCTATTTCGTCAAGTAACGTGCCCTCCAAATGGTCAAAGGTGCAAATTATTCATCTGTCCTGTCGATTCTCAGGACGTCTGATTCGCGAAGACTCGCGATCGGGTGACGATCGGCGCCTTCGGTAAAATGGATCCAACTGTCTTTGATGTTATAGCCCGCCGCAACGAAGACTTCTTCTTTGCTAACTTCATTTATGACATTGTGTGTGACTTTGAATTTAGTCATCCGTCGTTTCCAATCTGTTCAGGGGCTCAGGGCCTTGATTGATGAGCTAAAGATGCTCCCCTTTACTTGAATAAGCAACATAACTCGTAAATAATTCCGAATTTGAACCTGAGGAATTCTCGGAAATAAGTCAATTTGGGTTCATCCACAAGTAAATCTGCAGTTAGCCACTTTGTCAGGGTGAGTATTTATCGTCATCGGCTATGCAAACAAAAAATAATCAACGTACAGGCGCCTATGGCGAAGAAGTTGTCACCCAATATTTAACCGCCAAGAATGCCGAAATCATTGAGCGCAACTGGCGAATTCGCGAAGGTGAGATCGACATCATCGCGCTGCAGCCATCTGGGGTATTTGCCTTCATTGAGGTAAAAACGCGCTCCTCTTTGGCCTTTGGCCATCCATTCGAGGCGATTAATCGCGAAAAGGCCCACCGCATGCAGCGCTTGGCTCTTGGCTGGCTAGCAACACATGGTTGTCTAGGGTGCGAATACCAGATCGATGTCGCGGCAGTTTTAATCGCACCCGATGGTTCGCATTCAATTGAATACAGAGCAAATTTACTGTGAGCCTTGCGCTGACAACATCGGTTGCACTCCTTGGTCTAGATGGCCATCTAGTCACCGTAGAAGTAGATATCGCCGACGGTCTGCCGGCTTACTCTCTACTCGGATTACCCGATACCGCGCTCACTGAATCCCGAGAACGTGTGCGGGCAGCAATGGTGAACTGCGGTGAAATGTGGCCCAATCGAAAAGTAACTGTTTCACTCTCTCCTGCATGGTTACCTAAGAGTGGATCTGGCTTTGATTTAGCGATCTGCATTGCAATTCTTTCAGCCCACGAAACTATTCCTCCTGAACGCATTACTAGCGTTGTATTTCTTGGCGAGCTCTCACTAGATGGGCGTATTCGATCTGTCCGCGGAGTTTTACCAGCGCTAATGGCTGCATACAAATCAGGAATAACAACGGCCGTTGTTCCGCTGGCAAATACAGCGGAGGCGGGATTAATGCAGGGCATGCAGATAGTTGCGATGGAGCATTTAAAGAGCGTTCTGCGTTGGCTACGAACCGGTGAGCGCGATGTTGCCCAAGAGATTGATTATCAATGGAGTCAGAGCGATGAACGTTTGGATTTTGCCGATGTTGCTGGCCAGCCGGAGGCTCGGTTAGCGGCAGAAATCGCGGCAACTGGGGGACACCATATTTTATTGATCGGCCCACCTGGGGCTGGTAAAACTATGATCGCTGAAAGAATTCCCACAATTATGCCGGCGTTAAATATCGCACAGGCTTTAGAGGTTACCGCCGTTCATTCATTAGCCGCAGGCTTTGCCACGAGATCTCCAACCTCACTGATCGCGCCAATTGTTTCTCCCCATCACACTACGACTCGTGTTGCAATGGTTGGGGGAGGCGCACATGCAATTAAACCCGGGGCATGTTCACTGGCCCATCACGGTGTTCTATTCATCGATGAGGCACCAGAGTGTCCATCTGGTGTTTTAGATTCTCTTCGCCAGCCCTTAGAGGCAGGGACAATAACGATTGCACGCAGCATAGGAAATGTTACTTTTCCTGCACAGTTTCTTTTAGTTCTTGCAGCAAATCCATGCCCATGCGGAAAGTTCAGCGGTCGTGGTCGTAACTGCATATGTACATCCCAACAAGTCCGTCGCTATTTAGGAAAACTTTCAGGTCCTTTAATGGATCGCATCGATTTACGGGTACATGTTGATTCTGTGGGACGCGTCGATATGGCGCGAGTCCAACTGGGTGAAACGAGCGAGGCGATTCGGAGTCGAGTTATCGCGGCGCGAGCGATTGCCGAGAAAAGATTTGTGGGCCTTGGATACAGTCTTAACTCACAGATCCCTGCGCGTTCATTGCGAACAGTCTTTCAACCAGAGCGTGCAGCAATGAATTTCTTACATGATGAGCTCGAACGCGAGCAGATTACTGCGCGCGGTCTTCACAAGATTGCACGAGTAGCGTGGACGCTAGCCGATTTACATGAGCACGAGATTCCGACACTTGGGGACGTAAAACAGGCGCATTCAATGCGCGGGGGAGTCGAAATATGAAAGAGCGCGAGGCTCGAGCGATTCTCTTTAGCGCAGTTGAGGGCGGACATCCAATGTGGGCGCAGGAGATTTTCTCACAAGGCGCACTTAGAACAGTCGAAAGATTACTTGCCGGCAGCTATGACTTTATTAAGTACAGCGCACTTATCGCCGCAATTAAATCTACCACTGCCGATTTCGTATTTAGTGAAGTTGATAGCGCTGGAGCAGAGTTGTTGATGCCGGGTGATGCTATGTGGCCCGCTTTAGTCGATGACTTAATCACACCACCAATTGCGTTAATTGCTAAAGGAAATCTGGCGGCTCTATCGATGCAATCGTTAGCAATTGTTGGTACACGAAATCCAACAAATTATGGAGCACGCATCGCAGGAGATTTTGCCGCAGGCTTTGTTGATCGCGAATGGGCGATAATTAGTGGTGGGGCCTATGGCATTGATACTTTCGCACACAAAGGCGCACTCATAGCCGAGGGTATTACTGTTGCAGTCATTGCATCTGGAATCGATATTAATTATCCGGCAGGTAATTCACGTTTATTCGCTGAAATCTGTGAAACAGGCGCGATCATTAGCGAAGTAATGCCTGGACATCCTGCACTACCTGCACGATTTTTAACTCGCAATCGATTGATTGCAGCGCTATCGCAGGCAACGTTAGTCGTGGAGGCAGCTTTTAGAAGTGGATCACTTCGCACCGCACGTGATGCGGCAGAGTTGCTACGACCAGTGATGGCTATACCAGGACCTATCAACTCACCAACGAGTGAAGGATGTCATCGATTAATCGGAGAGCGAGCAGCTGAGATTGTTACTTCCGTTGCAGATGCTGTGGAGTTCGTGGGTGCCAATAGGTGAGAGAATAGGCGGATGAGTGAACATCGTTCGGGCTTCGTAGCCATTGTTGGCCGCCCAAACGTTGGAAAATCTACGCTTATTAACGCCTTAGTCGGTAGCAAGATTGCAATTACATCGCATCACCCCAACACAACTCGAAACGCGATTCGGGGCATCGTCCATGGATCAGATTTTCAAGCTGTACTGGTGGATACCCCCGGAGTTCACAAGCCTAAGACGCTTTTAGGGCATCGTCTCAATGCAGTTGTTGATCAAAGCATGGACTCAGTGGATATCGTCATTATGTGTCTTCCAGCCGATGAGACATCAGGTGCCGGTGATGTATTTATCTCCGCAGAAATTGCAAAGCATCCACGAGCTAAGAAGTTTGCCGTCATCACTAAGACGGATTTAGTCTCCAAGGAAAAGCTAGCGCTTCGTCTTGCCGGGATCATGGCCCTTGCACAGGGTTTTGTGTGGGGTGAAATCATTCCAGTCTCGGCCGCGATACACAATCAAATTGACTTACTCAATGAACTTATTGGAGATAACCTTCCAGTAGGTCCTGCTTATTATCCAGCGGGAACAACGAGTGATCAAGCTATCGAGCAGTTGATCTGTGAATTCATCCGTGAAGCCGCGCTGCAAAATGTGCGCGAAGAACTACCTCATTCAATCATGGTGACGATTGATGAGTTTGGAGAGCGGGAAGAGAAAGGTTCGCGCCCCTTTTATGACGTTCACGCAACGATCCATGTTGAGCGAGATACTCAACGCGCCATTTTGTTAGGACATCAAGGCGCTCGACTAAAGGAGATAGGCATACGTGCACGAGCTGACATAGAGCGCGCACTGGAAGCCAAGATTTTCTTAGGCCTACATATTAAAGTTTCAAAAGAGTGGCAGCGCGATCCAAAGCTTCTCGAGCGTTTAGGCTTCGGCGATAACCACTAACGTGGATTTACGACTAGCCAAGTAAGAGCCGAGCAAGACCAGCGGTAGCCCAACAATAATTCCGAGAGTTATTGGCTCATTCAAAATGATGATTCCAAGAACAACGGCCACAGCGGTATTTACATAGGTTGTGAGTGAGCCGCGAGCGGGTCCAATTTCGGCAATCACTATGAAGAAAAGCATAAATGCAATTGCGGTGGAAAAGACGCCAAGTGCAATCAGCGATGCAATGGCATTAAATGAGACTGGGTTACTTGGCCACATTGCTAAGGCGATTGGCATGTAGAAGATAGCGGTGATCGCCATGGCCAAGCCGTTTATAGCCACGCCATCAACGCCGGGAAGATTGGATGTAATCATTAATATGGCATAGGCATAAAGAATTGATGCCAGAATGACCATTGCGATGGCTTTTGGATTACTGCTTCCAGTAATTGATTCGATTCCGACGAGTGCAATTATTCCAATAAATCCAACGACTAAACCAAAGATGCGTTTGGGCTGCCACACCGAATGATCACCGCGCATCGATGTGAAAATCGTGGCAAAAATCGGGACCGTGGCAACGAGAAGTCCAGCTAATCCCGATGAGATCTCCTTTTCGGCACTGGTTATGAGAATCCAAGGTCCCACCATTTCTAGAAATGCATATGGCAAAACATATTTAATTCCGTGCACTGCATCCATAAAGGTTTTTTTATGAATTGCAATGGGAATTAAAATCGCGGCGCCAATGAGTGTTCGCCCAGCGACAATTAAGGCTGGCGGGATATCGGCAACTGCGACCTTCATTAAAAGATAGGGGATTCCCCATAAAAAACCGACTATGCCAAATTGAATCCAGGATTTACGCGTCATTTAAACAATCACACTTCGATATAAATCGATAGTTGCCTTAGCTACGGCATCCCACCCAAACTCTTGTATCGCTCGTTCTCGACCAGCGATGCCGTATCGCTTTAATAGTTCAGGTTGGGCCATCAAACGGGTGATAGCTTGGCCAAGAGCGTGCTCGAAGGGAGCGGACTCTCCTGTGTAATCAATGAGTTCACCGGTCTCTTTATCGGCGACGACTTCAGGAATTCCACCGACACTGGATGCAAGGACGGCCGTTTCACATGCCATCGCCTCTAAGTTCACGATTCCAAGTGGCTCATAAACCGAGGGGCAGATAAAGAGTTGCGCGCCAGTTAACATTGCCGTTAAATCATTGTGGGGCAACATATCTTTGATCCACCAAATATTTGCACGCGTTTTTTGTAACTCTGCAATTAACTCAGCGACTTCATTTCCAATACCTACTTCATCGGGGCTTCCCGCTGCTAGAACCAACCCATACTCATCGGGAACATCTTTCCATGCACGAAGAAGGTGTATCAAACCTTTCTGACGCGTAATTCGACCTACAAAAATTGCATATGTGCCGCTCACGCCGAACTTTTCAGCCACAGAGCTATCGTGATTGGGTGCAAATCGTCTTGTATCAACGCCATTTCGAATCGTGACTACTTTATTGGGATCAATTGTGGGATAAGCGGCCAGAACATCGGCGCGCATTCCATCGCTGACAGCAATTATCGCCGCCGCCGCTTCAAATGCAGTTTTTTCTGCCCAGGAGGAGATTGCATAACCACCACCTAATTGCTCACTCTTCCATGGTCGCAATGGTTCGAGCGAGTGGGCGCTAACAATATGAGGAATTTTATATTGCAGAGCGGCAATATGTCCGGCCATATTGGCATACCAGGTATGTGAATGCACAATATCGACTCCACCCAAATGAGATGCAATCTCTAGATCGGTGACAAGTGCTTGAACTGCAGGGTTAGCATCGATAAATTCTGATGGAGTTGAATAGCCAAAGGCATCCTCGCGAGGACCGCCAAAGCAGTGAACATCAACAGTGGTTCCATCAACTGCTCGAATCGCTTGAGTTAGCTCTACAACATGAACTCCTGCGCCACCATAAATGGCAGGGGGCCATTCTTTAGTAACAATTGCAATTTTCAATCTGTTCATCACGTTCCCCTACCCTGGCTAAGGGGCACAGGCTATCGTTAGCGCATGGCAAAGCTGAAACTACCACTCGGAATAGTCCTCGCCGGTGGTGAAGGCAAGCGTTTAATGCCACTTACCGCCGATAGAGCGAAACCCGCCGTCCCCTTTGGCGGCTCCTATAGGTTAATTGACTTTGTTTTATCAAATTTAGTGAATGCAAATATGTTAAAGATTGCAGTACTCACACAGTACAAATCGCACTCACTTGATAGACATATCACCACGACGTGGCGCATGTCGGCCTTACTTGGCAATTACATCACTCCAGTACCGGCTCAGCAACGGTTGGGTCCGCGTTGGTACACAGGAAGTGCCGATGCGATTTTGCAAAACTTCAATTTAATTCAAGATGAAGATCCAAGGCATGTTTTAGTTTTCGGTGCAGACCACGTTTATCGGATGGATCCAGGTCAGATGTTTGAACAGCATGTGGAATCTGGCGCGGGCGTAACCGTTGCGGCTATTCGAATGCCACGATCAGAGGCCCATGAGTTTGGTGTTATTGAATTGGCCGAAGATGGAATAACCATTAAAGCTTTCCATGAAAAGCCATCAGATCCACCAGCCATGCCAGGACATCCAGATTTGTGCCTTGTATCAATGGGCAATTACATTTTTAAACGCGATGTCATGGAAGAAACACTCTTAATAGATGCGCAAGATATTGAGTCGCGTCATGACTTAGGCGCAAGCATAATTCCATATCTGACAAAAAACGGAGTCGCTAAAGTCTACGATTTTGCGCATAACGTAGTGCCAGGTGAAACCGAGCGCGATAAAGGCTATTGGCGCGATGTTGGTTCAATTGATGCTTATTACGATGCACATATGGATTTAGTATCTGTTCATCCAATCTTTAATCTCTATAATCGTGACTGGCCACTATTAACAAATCCACCGTCATTACCGCCTGCAAAATTTAGTGAAGGTGGCGCTGCTCATGATTCAATCGTTGGCGCCGGCACGATTATTTCTGGCGGAATTCTGCACAACTCAGTTGTTTCCTACGATGTAGCCGTAGGTCGAGGCTCACTTATTGAAGGCTCCGTATTAATGCCTTCAGTGCACATCGGAGATAGGGCAATAGTTCGAAAAGCAATTCTCGATAAAAATGTATATGTCGAACCTGGTGCACAGATCGGCGTTGATTTAGAACGCGATCGCCAACGTTTTACTATTAGTCCAGGTGGAATAATCGTTGTTGGTAAAGGTATTCGAGTAACAGCGTAGTCAGTGGTTCCAATCTGCAGTGTTGTCCCTAAGTAATCGATATCGATCCATGACTTCTGGTGTAGGTGTGGATGCAAATTGTGAGGTTTTACCAAGATCCCATGAGGGTATATCTCCTAAGAGCACCCATGCCGCTTGCTTAGCTGCACCATTTGCAACATATTCACCAGTTGGTGGGACAATAACTTCACGTCCAATTAATGCACTAGCAATTACGGGTATGGCAGGGTTTTTAGCCGCTCCACCGATAATTAAAATTCGTTGAACGCTAACACCTAATGCGATTAGAGCATCGACAGCGTCGGTTAATCCGCACAACATTCCTTCAATCATCGCTCGTGCAATGTCTGCCTGATTTGAATTCTTAGAGTTCATTCCAGCAAATACACCATGTGCATTGGGGCGATTAGGAGTGCGCTCACCTTCGAAATAAGGCAAAAGTGTTAAGCCATTGGCGCCTGGATTCGATGTCATTGCTAATTGACCTACATCATTATGGGAAACACCTAAAATTCTCGTTGCCGCATCTAAAATCCGAGCGGCATTAAGTGTGCAAACGAGCGGTAAAAAGCGTCCAGTTCCATCGGCAAAACCTGCAACGGCGCCACTTGGATCATGAGTTGCTGTTTCTGATACTGCAAATGCAGTGCCACTTGTTCCAAGTGATATAACAACATCACCTGGTTGGGCTTGAACTCCAAGAGCAGCGCCAGCGTTGTCGCCAAGACCTGCGGCAATAGGAATACCTGATGTAGATGTTCCACCGAATTCACTAGGCGCAACTATTCGTGGGAGAGTTATTTCGGAATCATGGCGAAGTGCAAGACGCACAATATCTTCGCGGTAGTGAGATGTGGTTGGATCGAAATACCCAGTGCCAGAGGCATCGCTTCGATCAGTGAAGAGAGTAGTTAGATCTTTACCACCTTGTAATTGCCATGACAGCCAATCATGGGGAAGTGCGATAGCGGCAGTGTTGGCGGCGTTCTCTGGTTCATTATCTGCCATCCAACGCAGTTTGGTAGCGGTGAATGAGGCAACTAAGAGCGAACCTACTTTTCTAGCGATCTCTGAATTTCCACCCTCTTCTCGATTTAAATCGAGGGCAGCTTGTGCCGAGCGCGTGTCATTCCATAAAATAGCTGGACGAATAACCTGGCCGTTGATATCTAACGCAACCATTCCATGTTGTTGAGCTGCAATTGAGATTGCAGAAACGTCTCCAATCCCGCCCGCCTCATGAATTGCATCATCGAGAGCGGTTTTCCAGATAACTGGATCTATCTCCGTTCCATCTGGATGTGGGGCGCGACCTTCTCGTAGTAACTCTCCAGTATTGGCGTCCCGAATTACCACCTTTACAGACTGGGTCGAAGAATCCACGCCGGCGATGATTTGTCGATTTGCCATGGCGCAAGGCTAGACTGTCCTAGTCAGCGTTGACCACAGGTGGGGCGATAATGATTGATGCAGCCCTTCATCAATGTCTCTTTCGTAGTGGAGTTAAATATGCGTATAGGTGTGCTTACAGGTGGCGGAGATTGCCCTGGACTAAATGCAGTTATCCGTGCCGTTGTCCGCAAGGGTGTTAAAGGGTATGGACATGAGTTTGTCGGCTTTCGCGATGGTTGGAAAGGCCCACTAGAGGGCTTAACAATGCCGCTTACGATTGAAACAACTCGTGGAATTTTGCCACGCGGCGGAACGATTTTAGGTTCATCTCGCACAAACCCCTTTAAAATCGAGGGTGGCGTGGAAAAAATTAAAGAGAACTTAGCTAAAGCCGGAATCGATGCCCTCATTGCAATTGGCGGAGAAGACACACTTGGTGTTGCAACAAAGTTAGATTCGCTAGGCGTCAAGGTTATTGGCGTGCCAAAGACAATCGATAATGACTTAGACAATACTGACTACACATTTGGTTTTGATACCGCAGTTAATATCGCAGTTGAGGCCATTGATCGTCTGCACACGACCGCCGAGTCCCATCATCGTGCATTAATCGTAGAAGTAATGGGTCGTCACGCAGGTTGGATTGCACTGCACGCCGGTCTTGCTGGAGGAGCCGCCTGTATTTTAATTCCAGAACAAAAATTCTCCGTCGATAAAGTCTGCGAATGGGTCGAATCTCGCTTTAAATCACATTACGCACCAATTATCGTTATTGCAGAGGGTGCAATTCCTCAAGATGGGGATATGGCAGTTAAAGATCAATCATTAGATTCATTCGGTCACGTAAAACTAGCGGGAATTGGCGATTGGTTAGCACAGCAAATTGAGTCTAAGACGGGCAAAGAGGCACGCACGTCAGTACTTGGACACATTCAACGTGGTGGAACACCAACTGCCTTTGATCGAGTTCTTGCGACGCGTTTTGGCTTACATGCAATAACTGCCGCCCATGAAGGCGATTGGGGAAAGATGGTTGCACTCCATGGCACCGATATTGTCCGTGTCCCACTTCAATCCGCCACCGAAAAATTGAAGCTTGTCCCACTAGAGCGCTATAGAGAGGCCGAGATTTTCTTTGGCTAATCGCATCTCGCGCTTACCTTTGGACTCTCTACTCTTATCCTCATGAACTCTTCTCTGGATTCTCTCTTTACACCTGGCCTCTCCACGGCACAGCAACCGAACTGGCCTGGTGGCCCAGAGGGAGCGGCGATAAAATTAGCGGTCGCCGAGCTGAAATCTTTTCCGCCATTAGTTTTTGCTGGAGAGTGCGATGATTTGAAGGCTCGAATTGCAATGGCTGCAGATGGTAAAGCCTTCTGGCTACAGGGTGGAGATTGTGCTGAAACATTTGCTGCGGCCACTGCCGATTCAATTCGAAATAGGATTAAAACGATTCTACAAATGGCAGCGGTTTTGCAATACCACTCTAGCCTTCCAGTAGTGAAAGTCGGACGCATGGCTGGGCAGTTTGCTAAACCACGCTCTAACGATATGGAAACCCGTGGCGAGATTACGTTGCCGGCTTATCGCGGCGACGCGGTCAATGATTTAGAGTTCAATGAGGCATCTCGCACACCGGATCCACAACGATTAGTGCGCGTTTATAACACATCTGCTGCGACCCTAAATTTAGTACGCGCCTTTACGCAAGGCGGATTTGCCGATCTTCGCCAAGTTCATGAATGGAATAAAGGTTTTATTCGCGATTCTTCAGTGGGTGTTCGTTACGAGCAGATGGCCAATGAAATCGGACGCGCCTTATCCTTTATGAGATCAGCGGGAGTTGATCCTGAATCATTTAAATCCGTTGACTTCTTCTCCAGCCACGAAGGTCTTATTTTGGAGTACGAGAAAGCACTGACACGCATCGATTCTCGCACCAGTGAGCCTTACGATGTCTCAGCTCACTTCATCTGGATAGGAGAGCGCACTCGTCAGCTAAATGGCGCACACATTGATTTTGCTTCTAAGATTCGTAACCCAATCGGAGTCAAGCTTGGACCTAAGGCGACGGTTGAGGAAGTACTACCATTAATTGAAAAATTAGATCCAGAGCGTGAACCGGGTCGACTTACATTTATAACACGCATGGGTGCTGGAAAAATACGTGAGATATTACCTGGCTTAGTTGATGGAGTAACTAAATCCGGAGCTAAGGTGTTGTGGGTCTGCGATCCAATGCATGGAAATACCTACGAGGCGCCGACTGGCTATAAAACACGTAGCTTTGACGATGTTTTAGATGAAGTTAAAGGCTTTTTCGAAGTCCACAAAGCACTCGGTACGCACCCTGGTGGAATCCATATTGAGCTCACAGGAGATGACGTGACTGAGTGTGTTGGTGGAGGCGAAAAGATTTCACATGAGGATTTAGCGACAAAGTATGAAAGCGCTTGTGATCCGCGTTTAAATCACGCACAATCTCTTGAGTTAGCTTTCTTGGTTGCCGAAATGTTGCGCGAGCGCTAATTTAGTCCACGTGCCACTTCTTGCTACCTCAATAAAAACTCCTATCGGCACCCTTAATCTATTGGCCGATGACCAAATTCTCATCGGTACAAATCTCACCACAATCTCGGCTTTTAATGCTGGTGGTGAAGTAAAAATTGTTAAGTCGATTCCAGTTATTTGCGAACTAATCAACGATTACTTCGATGGCGATTTTTCTGCAATTAATGCGATAAAAGTCCGCCAGAACGGTGCCGCATTTTCACAGGGTGCATGGAAGGCGATGCGTAAGGTAGCGGCTGGCAAAACTATTTCTTACGCCGATCTTGCAGAAAAGGCGGGCTCACCTGCCGCGGTGCGCGCAGCGGGAAGTGCATGTGCCAATAATGCAATCATGTTAGTAGTTCCCTGTCATCGAATCGTAAAAACCGGAGGAGCTTTAGGAAATTACGCTGGTGGAGTAGATAAGAAAGAGTGGCTACTTCGTCACGAGGGCTATTTTTAAAATCTCAATCGCCTCTTCGCATTGTGCATCATCAAAATCCATATGTGTAACTAATCGAGCATAATGTGGGCCTAGCGAACTTATCCAAAGTCCGGCTTCGCGGGTACGTTTAGCTAAATCAGCGGCCGAGAATGAGATTGATGTTAAATCCAAGCCAACAATATTGGTCTCAACCTGTGATGGATCTATTAACGTTGGATTAATAGCTGCGATAGCAACAGCTAGTTTCTTAGCGCGTCGATGATCATCGGCTAATCGTTCAAGATTATTATCGAGCGCATAGTGTCCTGCCGCCGCTAAAATACCAACTTGTCGCATCCCCGCGCCATATCGTTTGCGCCAGGTTCGGGCTTTACTTACGCGATCCTTAGTTGAAAGCATTATTGAGCCTACAGGTGCACCCAACCCCTTAGATAAGCAGAGACTTATAGTGTCGAAGTACTTTCCATACTCGAGGAAAGAAACCCCACTTGCGATATGAGCGTTCCAAATGCGCGCTCCATCTAAATGCAATGCTAACCCCAACTCATCAGCTTTTTCCCGTAAGTCGGCGATTTCTTTGATTGACTGAACTGTTCCGCCGCCGAAGTTATGCGTATTTTCTACGGCAACGGCAGTAGTTGAGACGAGGTATGGACCGGAGTCAGGACGGGCAATCTCTATGACATCAGATGCTTTCAATCTCCCATTGACTGAATGCCACGTTCGAGTTGTGATTCCACTAAAAACTGCGGCTGCGCCAAGTTCGGCTCGCACAATGTGCGAATTGGATTCTGCAAGTAGTTCCTCACCCGGTGCAACAAGCATTCGAATAGCTAGTTGATTGGCGAGTGAGCCTGTTGGAGTAAATACTCCCGCCTCCTTGCCAAACATTTGGGCAACGCGCGATTCGAGAGAGTTAACCGTTGGATCATCACCATAAACATCATCACCAACAGGGGCATGTGCAATCGCATCTCGCATGCCTTGCGAGGGTTGAGTGACCGTATCTGAACGAAGATCGATTGCCATATCTTTACCCTACTTCTCTTGTCTAATGACTATCAAATACATTGCCGTAATGACCAGTAAGCCACCTATTGCGCTTTGCAGAGTCAGGCTTTCACCACCAAAAAGAATTGCAAACAGGGCTGCAAAGACGACCTCCATTGTTAATATAACTGCAACCTTTGTTGCACTCATGTGTGCTTGTGACCATGTTTGAATAATGAAAGCGATGGCGGTGGCAAAGACGGCAGTGAACACTACAACTGCCCAAACGCCTAAATCAGGAGGAAGAGAGTACCCACCAGGAATTGAAGCGATCCCAGATAAAATTGCACACATCGCTAACTGCACGACAGTCATTGCATAGACATCTCTACCTGAACTCCATTTACTCAATGCAATTATGTGAATGGCAAAAAGGATGGCGCTGATGAAAGTTAGGAGTTCACCGAAGCCAACCGACCACCCACGAATAGATAAGAAAGCAAGTCCGATAGTGGCGATAGCAATACAACTCCATGTAAATCGATCGACGCGCTGTCGCAGAATAATTGAGGCAAAAATCGGCGTGAGGACAATATATAGGCCTGTTACAAAGCCCGTTATTGCAGCGCCAGTACGTTCAAGTCCCAATGTTTGGAAAATATAACCGCTTCCAAGGAAAATACCAGCAGCGCCAGCACGCAAGAGCAGATCGCGGTTCATTAGTTGTAAAACCTTTGGGCGGATCATTACCATGACAACCACGGCAACTCCGAACCGAGTGAAGAGAAAGTTATTAACGCTCTGTCGAGCAATTGCATCCTTCATAATGACGAAAGACCAGCCCCATGCCATTGCAACGGCCAACAAAGCCCAAGGTGCGAACTTTATTTTAAAAAGGTGTTTACTGTTGCTCACTTTTTATCACGAAGCGCTCTAAGAAGTGCAACCTCGATCGAGTGTTTTTCCTCCATGCCAGGTGTCTCCAGAACTAATGGGACTCCGGCAGTTGCAGGGTGAGCGAGAAGTTCAGCAAAAGGTTTGATTCCAATGTGTCCATCACCGATATTTTGATGACGATCTTTAAGCGCACCGCAGACATCCATTGAGTCATTAGCGTGAATTAATTTAAATCGCTCAATCCCTGCAATCTCAACGAGAAGGTCGAGCGTTTTATTCATCCCTCCCTCTGCTGCAATATCATGGCCAGCTGCAAATACATGACATGTATCTAAACAAATTCCAACTTTTGGATGGTATTCCAAAGCTTCCAAATATTGTTCGAGGTCATCTAATTTTTTTACCAGAGATTGACCTTGCCCAGCCGTTGGCTCTAGAAGAAGAAATGGGGCATCATCACTAAGCGCATTAAGAATGGGCATCACTCCTTCATGAATCTGTTTCCAAGCCTTTTCAACGTGGCTTATATCGACGGCAGAGCCTGTATGGATAACAACTCCCAGAGCGCCAATATCTGAGCCACGTTGAAGCGAATATGAAGTCGACGCCAAGGAATTTACATACGTAGCTTCTGTGGGAGAGCCCAAATTAATCAGAAATGGTGCATGAACATATGTGTGAATATCTAACTCGAGAGCTTTTTCTTTAAAGGCATCATCTAGATCTGACTTTGATGCAGGCATGGCCCACATGCGCGGACTTGATGCGAAGACTTGAATGACTTCAGCGCCAGTTGTCTTAGCGTATTCAATCGAGCGCTTAGCCATCCCCCCGGTCGTAGGAGTATGTGCACCGATTCTGGAGAGTTCCTTAGGCATCGGCCTACCCTACGGTAATTGTGACGGTGCTGCCACGTTTAACTTTACTGCCCACCTTAGGGGAGATACTTGTGGTTTTTTTCGTTGCCTTCACCCCTAATTTTTTCACTATAACTTTAAGTTCCAAATCCTTAAGAATTCTCACGGCAGTTGCCTCGTCTATAGAGAAGAGATTTGGAACAAAAACAAATTCAGTTCCCTTTGAGACGTTGAGAGTAATTAAACTGCCTTTAGGTGCTTGTGAATTTCCCAAAGGGTTTTGAGAAATAACGGTACCCGCTAGAATGTTTTCACTAAATGAATAGTTGCTCTCCACATTGAAACCCGAATCAGTCAATTCATTGAGTGCCTGCTCACCACTAAGACCAACGTAGGATGGAATCAGAAAGGTTTCGACACCTTTACTCACGATAATTCTTACCACAGTATTACGTTTAACCTTGGTGCCTACTTTGGGGTTCGAGCCGATTACGAAGCCCTTTGGAATCGTATTGCTAAAGACCCCGATATTTTCACCTAACTTCAGAGGATATTTACTAATCGAGGCAGCAGCTGCTTCAGGGGTTAAGCCGACAAGTGGTGTGATTGTAAAGCGCTCTGCTCCCTTGGAAATAACTAATGTAACTTCTTCACCGGTCTCAATACGACCTCCACCTGGAGGTATAGATTCAATAATCGTTCCAGAAGTGTTTTCTTCATCGAAGCGCTCTATTACGGCAATACTCGTTATTCCTAAAGGAGTGAAGGCAGAAATCGCATCTTCGTAAGTACCTCCAACTACAGAGGGCACAACTATGCGCGAGCCCGGTCCGACGAGTGTGTACCACCCACCCACCCCTAGCGCGATTGCAAGCAGGAGCGCAATTTTTCTATTTCGCCGCACGCGTTTGCTCGTTCGATGCTTGGCTTCGTCGCTTCGTCGAATTTGTTTAGTCGTCTCTTTGATTTCAATGCTCGGTTCAGGAATAGCTGTGGGTTTTATTTTTGTGCGTGGTTGCTCGCGAATAGGTTCAACTGGTAAATCAAGGTCAAGTCTCATCTGGTTCTTCTTAGGATCTAACACCAACGCAATTGCCTCTAAATCCTTGAGAAATTCACTGGCGTTTCGAGGTCGCAAATCTGGATCACGGTTAGTCGCGCGAGTAATCAACTCATCCAATGCTTGGGGAATTTCTCTGCGCTTTGATCGTAGTGATGGAACATCTTCATTGACGTGCATATATGCAATTTGAATTGGTGTATCACCTAAGAATGGTTTCTCGCCCGTGAGCATTTCAAAGGCGACTATCCCTACGGCATAGACGTCACTTCGTGCATCGGCAACTCCACGTTGGACTTGTTCGGGGGAAAGGTATGAGATCGAACCTAGAATGAGACTTGACTCTGCTGTCATGGTCGAACCGATGACTTCACCACGTGCTAAACCAAAGTCAGCGATTTTGACACGACCTTCATTTGAGATCAAGATATTTTCTGGCTTAATGTCTCTATGAACAATTCCAATCGAATGCGCCGCACTCAATGCACTCAAAATAGGAGTTAAATAATTAAGTGCATCCTTTACTTCGAAGCGTCCACGCTCATTGAGGTATTCACGTAATGTGCTGCCTTCGATTAACTCCATGACTAAGAAGACCGCTGGAACTCCATTTTGATTCCAACCTTGATCTTGCACGGCCACTATATTGGGATGCGAAAGTGCTGCCGCAGCTTTGGCTTCACGGATGAAACGCGTGACATAAACATCGTCTTGGGCAAGATGCGGGTGCATGATTTTTACCGCAACTTTACGATCTAGGCGAGTGTCTATTGCTTCATAAATAGATGCCATCCCACCAGTGGCCATCTGTCGAAGTAATTGATAGCGGCTATCAATGAGCTCACCCGATAGATCCGACATACGGGTAATTTTAAGGATTCAACCTTAAAGAAGTGCTCGGGGCGCGCCAATAAGAGCTATGAAGTAATGATGTGGTCTGCATGGTTGCGAGTTAAATCACTCTCGAAGAAACGTGCCTGGTCGATTTGCCATTTACGCATGTGGAGTTCAATTTCGAGACCGTCACGGGCGAGTACACGTTCCAAGCCAAGCAAGGGATCAACATCGATCCAATACACCGTTGCACCGCCATCACGAACTACTTTTTGACCCGCTCCAACGCCTTCAATAATTAAGATATTGGTTGGCTCTACTGTTCTAAATGAATCAAAGGAGTTTGAGCTCCAGTTGAAAATTGAAATCCTGAAAGTGCTCTGCGATGTGAATGCTTCGACAATCTCTTTGAGTTTTTGTGTCAATTGCTCGTTGAGTGCATTTTCCCAGCCAGCATATAAATCATCCATATGAATGACGGAGACTGAATTATTGAGTGACAAATCCCGTTCAAATTTGGCAGCTAATGTTGTTTTTCCCGCCCCAGCCGGACCGTCAATGGCTATAAGTGTCATTCCAGCGTTTCCATCCAATAAGTGCGATAAGAGTAAAGGCACAGTACAGCAGTGAAGAGAATTGTTGACATTAGTGACTCCTTTCCATATCCGCATTACCGGATTGGTCAAACGGTCGGTCTGAATTTCAGACCCTCTCAGCCTTTATCGGCTCCCGTAGTTCGTAGAGTAGCGTTAACCCGTGCTTAAATTTGGTTATATCGCCATGATTGTCTTCACAATTGTGGGCTCTTTCTGGTTAGAAATCTTTTTGAAAGTTGGGGTGCTCAAGCGTATTAAGCGTGCGATTTTGGCAGTTGCTCCGATCTCCTTTCTATTTATTGCTTGGGACGCCTATGCGATTCGAAGTGGGCACTGGCGATTTGATAGGGAACAAATACTCGGTATATACGGTCCGTTCTGCATTCCACTTGAGGAATACCTGTTCTTCATCATTGTTCCTATCGCAGCGATAATGACAATCGAAGCGGTCAGACGCGTTAAAAAAGATTGGCCGGTGTAGGGATGAGTTACACACTGTTATCTATCTTTGCCGTTCTTTGTGCCATTATCTTTGACCTATATATTAGCGAGGTTCGCTTAATGAGACGCCGAGTTTTCTGGACCTCTTATGCAATTATCGTCGCTTTCCAGTTGCTGACCAATTGGTGGCTAACATCTCGGAACATCGTCATGTACGACCCAATTGTCATCACTGGAATTCGAATCGCTTCTGCACCTGTTGAAGATCTACTCTTTGGTTTCGCTCTCGTGCTTGGAGTTCTATCTAATTGGATACGAATTGACGCTTCAAATAAGCGGCGCTAGCAACTCGTAAGCGACGAGCTGTTGACGTCTTTGCACGTTTGTTAAAAATGTCATAACCAATTTTCTCAACTTCATCTACGATCCCGCAGTACAACTGGCTTGCCGCTTCAATACAGGGACGACTTGAGGCATCTAAAAGTGCGATTCCCGGAGCGGCCTGCGCCTGAAGCTCTCTTACTCGGGCAATTTGGAACTTGAGCACATCAATAATCTGAGGTGTTAAAACTCGTGCCTCTAACATTTCACGAGTAACACCATGAAGTGCAAGTTCTTGAATTGGCAGATAAATTCTTCCACGATCTAAATCCTCATTAACATCGCGAATGAAATTTGCAAGTTGGAATGCCGTACCTAGTTTTTTAGCAGATTCTAAAGCTGAGACATCGGTAAAGCCTAGGATTGGTGCCATTTCAAGACCAATGACGGCTGCCGAACCATAGATATATTCCATCAAATCATCAAAAGTTTCATACTCCTGGATTGTTAAATCCATTGTCATTGAGTGCAAAAAAGCTTCAAAATATTCGTGAGGGATTGCAAAACGATTAACGGTATCTATCAGTGCGCTTGCGACTAAATCGTCGCTAGATCCTCGTCGAAGATCCTTTAGTACGCTATTTCCCCAATTTACTAGTGCTTGAGCTCTCTCTTCATTGCTAAGTTGAGAGGATAAATCGTCAACGATTTCATCGGCAAATCGAGCAAAGCCATATAAGGCATGCACAAAGGGGCGTTTCGACTTTGGGAGCAGTAAGGTGGCTAGATAATATGTTTTGCCATGCAGGGCATTGAGTCGTTTGCATTCAGCATAGGATGCGCGCAAACTTGGATTCTCAATACCTGCAGCCGTTAATTCATTCACTTATGCGACCGGACCAACAATTCGCTCGGCTGCAAGACGCCCAGAGATCAGAACCATAGGAACGCCAACTCCAGGTTGGGTGCCTGAGCCTGCAAAGACAACGTTTTCTATTCCCTCGGCCATATTTCGTGGCCTAAATGGACCAGTTTGAAAAAAAGTGTGCGCACTAGCAAAGGGTGCACCGCGTTCCATTCCCTGTGCCTGCCAATCAAGGGGAGTAGTTAACACCTGGGTTTGAATCGCTTCTCCGAAACCTGTGTACCCACGTTGCTCTAAAACCTCAATCATATGATCTCGATAGGGCTCTGCCTGCGTAGTCCAATCAATATCAGCATCCAAATTTGGGGTTGGAAAGAGGACGTAATACGAGTGCTTGCCAAGGGGTGCCAATGTTGGATCATCATGAGTTGGAATAGTTACGAGCAAACTTGGATCACTCATCAGTTTTTTATCTTTAATGAGTTCTTCAAATACTCCATCCCATGACTGCCCAAAATGGATATTGTGATGTGCAGCGAACTCATACTTTCTAGATGATCCAACCAACATGGTTACGCACGATGGTGAGTATTTCAATCGTTTTACAGATGGCGGAGTTTTACCCAAGAGATCGCGCCAAGCAACAGGTAGGTCTGGATTCAAAATCACAGCATCACATTTAATACGTTGGCCATCCTGCGTCAGCACTGCTTTAGCTCGACCATCTGTTACTTCAACGCTTGAGACATTAGTGTTGTATTTGAATACTACTCCATGTTTTTCGGCGGCAGCGGCGAGAGAGCGGGGTATGGCATGCATCCCGCCCTTTGGAAAAAAGACTCCATTCACCGAGTCCATATATGCAATTACCGCGTAAATTGCCAGCGCTTGCTGAGGGCTTACTCCAGCATACATTGCTTGAAAAGAGTAGACCCGCTGCAGGCGAGAGTCCTTCATGAATTGATTGACCTTTGGTGCTAGACGCCTGAAACCCCCAAGGGCGATTAAACGTGCAAGATTAGGTGTAAGTAAGTTAATCGGCGAATCAATATTGCGATCAATAAAATCATTCATTTCATACCTGTACAACTTGGTAACAAATTCTACATATTTACGATAACCAGCGGCTTCGGAGAAGCTGATTTTGGTTGCAATCTCTTCCTCCATCGCTTTGGTATCTGCATGCACATCGATTTGAGAACCGTCAGTGTAAAAAGCGCGATAAAGCGGAGTGACCGGCATAAGTTCTAACCAATCCTTCATATCTTCGCCCACGCAGCTAAATGCATCTTGAATAAGTGATGGCATTGTTAAAACGCTCGGACCTGTGTCAAATGAGTAACCATCTTTGAGTAATAATCCATTGCGCCCACCGGGAACACTCTGGCGCTCGATGACAGTAACTTTCCGTCCCGCCCCTGCTAACCGAAGCGCTGCACTCAATCCTGCCAGTCCAGCCCCAACAATTACCACATGATCTGTTGGGCCTTTAACTCGCGCAACCAACTAAGCGCTCCGTTTTGTAGCGATTTTCGCTAGCTCAAGAAGTAACGGATGTGCTTTTTCATCGATGAGTTCACTTTCAGACGCGCGAAGTGCTTGCTCGGTGAGCTGTTCAATCATTGATTCAAGTTTTTCTTTTGCGCCTGAAGAAATAATGATCTCTTGCAAGATCGCAATACCATCCGAATCCAAATTAGGCGAACCGAAATATTTTCTGCTCTCTTCTCGCATCACATCAGTAGATGCTAAATCAGTTAGTGCAATCAAAACTGTGCGTTTGCCCTCTTGCAAGTCATCACCTACGGGTTTTCCAGTGATACTAGAGTCACCAAAGACACCTAGTAAATCATCGCGATATTGAAATGCCTCACCGAGTGGTAAACCATAGTCAGATAGAACTGATAATAGCTCCGGGGTTTGCTTCTCTGAGAGAAGTGCACCAATGTGTAAAGGTCGTTCAATTGTGTACTTACCAGATTTATATCGTGCGACCTTTATTGATCTGTCTAAGTCGGTGGATTTTTGAGCCTGCTCTAAAATATCTAAGAATTGCCCCGCCATTAATTCAACTTTCATCTCATCATATATAGGCAGAGTTCGGTTGAAAGCTCGAGTTGAAAGCCCTGATTCATTTAACATTTGGTTCGACCAGACCAAGGCTAGATCTCCCAAGAGGACGGCAGCAGCCATCCCGTACGCTGGAGCAAAACCTTCAAGTTCCTCTTGAACATGCATCGATTCAAAGTGGCGGTGAATTGAAGGTTTACCTCGACGCGTATCTGAACTATCCATAAGGTCATCGTGAATGAGCGCGCAAGCCTGAACTAGTTCAAGGGATGCGATAGCTTTGATTACCGCTGGTGTTATATCAGCTCCGGTACTTAGATAACCGCTATAGGCAAAGAGTGGTCGCAATCGCTTTCCGCTATCGAGTAAGAACGATGAGAGCGCTTGTGAAACTGGTGTTAAATCCGAAGAGATGGCCTCTAAAGAGCGGGCCTGTTGGGAGAGAAAACTTGCTAACTCAATCTCTACAGCATCACGGATCTCCTGAAGTGCTGCCTTGGCCTGAGAACTCACTCCTTAACGGTACCCTCACACCGTGGTAATCCGCACTTCGTACTCTTTAGAGTTCTTTCCCCCCAAAGACAGCGAGGGTGAAGCTCGCTTGTGGGGCGCCCTTGAAGCTCTAGAACACATTGCTCCAGAGTTCGTCTCTGTAACTTACGGTGCAGGAGGTTCGACTAGAAATAGAACTATCGGTGTTACTGAAGAGGTCACTCACCGAACAAAGATTCCCACAGTTGCACATTTAACCTGTGTTGGTTCAAGTCGCCAAGAGTTGATCTCAATTTTGCACATGTATCGCAGCGCTGGCATACGCGGCGTACTTGCCTTACGTGGAGATCCAGCGGGTGGACCCAGAGCTGCGTGGACGCCAACTTCTGATGGTTTTACTCATGCCGATGAATTAGTGCAGTTAATCCATGAGTTCGGCGGATTCGACATTGGAGTCGCCGCTTTTCCAGATGGGCATCCATCATCAAATGGTGATTCGAAGAAAGATGTTGATGTTTTGTTACGTAAAGAGCATTTAGGTGCAACGTTTGCCACTACTCAATTTTTCTTTGAGGTTGCTAAGTGGGAGCGGCTTGTTTATGCCCTACAAGCCCGAGGCTCTAAAATGCCAATCGTGCCAGGAATATTGCCCATTACTAATGTGAAACAGTTGCATCGCATGGCCGAACTTGGCGGAACACCAGTTCCGCCTAAGGTTTCGGAGGCTTTTTCTAAGGTAGAGGATGACTCCGATGCGGTTCATGCCCTAGGAATCGAGCTGGCTAGCAGTTTGTGTGAGGATCTATTGCGCGCTGGCGCTCCGAGCCTTCACTTCTATACTATGAATAGCGCAACGGCTACTAATCAAATTTATAGGAACTTAAATAATGCTCACTAAAGACGAGTTCAATATAAAGTGGAGCCAGCTCCACAGTGATGCTCCCATCACAGGTGCGGTGGCATGGTGGCTCAAAATTTCTTATCGCTTCGGCCTCGTCGCAACGCTACTTCGAATCTCTCCAAATATTTTAACTCTATTAGGACTTATTTCTGCAGCAATGTGCGCCTTGACTGCGACCTCGTGGTGGGCCGTATTTTTCCTTGTTTTTTCCCTCTTTTGCGACGGGATAGATGGAAGTGTTGCAATTTTCCAGAAGCGAGATAGCGCCTGGGGTGCAACGCTTGATTCGGTAGTCGACCGGATTAGTGAAGCCTTTTGGTTATATGTCCTCTATGTAATCGGCGTGCCTGCTTGGTTAGCAATCGCTATGTGGAGTGTTGCTGCCGTTCAAGAGTATGCGCGTGCAAAATTGAGTTCGCTGAAAATTAAAGATATCGGTGTGGTAACTCCGACTGAGCGTCCAGTTCGAGCGATTTTTATCTTTACAGCATTAATCATGTGGCAGTTAAATATTCCAGGAGTAGTTATCTTATCCTGGCTCTTTTTGGCTTTGCAGGTAATTAGTTTTGCGATGGTAATTCGTTACGCGCGCTCCCAATTGCGTTAGCGACGATTTCTCCACTCATTCCGACTAAAGGCAATCCGCCACCCGGATGCGCAGATCCACCCACGCAGTAAAGCCCCTTGATTGGAGAGCGATTCTTAGCTCGCATGAAAGCTGCACGAGCTCCATTACTTGATGTTCCATAAATTGAGCCACCAGGGGCGGATACAGTGCGCTCTAAATCGGCCGGTGTTCTAATCGTTAATGATTCGAGACGATCTCGAACCGAAATTCCTTGAGCTTCAATGCGATCAATTATCGAGTTGGCATATTTTCGATTAAAGTTTTCATCGCTCCAATCAAATCCATGTGAACCATGGGGCGGCACATTTACAAGCACTGACCAGCTTTCAAGATTTTCCCCTTTGACCATTTGCCCATCATTTGGAGCGCAAATATAAATCGTAGGATTTTCCGCTGGCAATTTCTTAGAAAAAATCGAATTGAATTCTGCATCGTAATCCTGAGTGAATAAAATTGTGTGGTGGTTAAGCACAGAAGTTTCAGATTTTCGAAGACCCAATAGAAGTGTAAATCCAGCGATAGAGGCATCGGCTCTAGCAATGTTTTTCCGAACCTTACGTAGTCTTCGATTTTCTGCCTTTATTAGGTGGTTGTAAATCAGCGATGCATCGGCATTGGCGACAACGGCTTCAGATTCAATCTCAGTTCCATCTGCTAAACGAACTCCAAGGACTACACCCTTTTCTATTACTATCTCTTCGACTGTGCTATTAAAGTGAATGTCCACCCCTACATCTATACAGCGCTGATGAACTAAAGTTGCTAAAGTTCCAATTCCACCTTTTATATGCCAAGCGCCGAAAGCCTCTTCCACATAAGCGATAGCGGCTAAAACTGCGGGGGCTTTACGCGGGTCCGAACCGCTATAAGTCGCATAACGATCGAGAATATAGCGAAGTCGCCGGTCAGGAAGGGTCTCATTGGAAAAGTTACGCAATGATTTCCATGGGGCGATGATGAAAATATCTCGGATTAGCGTTTTTCGCTTAAGAAGTTCTAAAGGAGATTTCAACTCGGACTCAACGAAGGGTTCGCGCGATACATCCCACATACGTGTTGCACGTTTCATCATCTGGTCCCATTGCTTTGCACCAACTTCTCCAAAAACGCCTCTGATTGCATTAAGGGTGTGATGACGTGAAAGGTTCGCAAACTTCACTTGTGTACCATCTGCAAACCGGTAATCAAATGATGGATCCACCGGGAGAATTTCACAGAGAAGACCAAGTGGTTTGCCGGTACGAATAAAGAAATCTTTATATACGGCGGGTAGAGTTAAAAGGGATGGACCGGTATCGAAGGCAAATTTACCTATCCATTCGGTGCGTAGTTTCCCCCCGTAGGTATCAGATGCTTCATAAAGGCTGACCGAGTGACCGGTGCGAGCTAAACGAGCTGCCGCCGTCATCCCGCCCATCCCTGCACCTATTACAGCAATCTTCATACTGTGCGACCTTTCCACTGAACATCTCCACGCATTAAATACGAAAAGAGAATTAGATAGATAAGCAATGTACTTGAAATCGGATGCAGTAGTGAATCAAGGATTCTCATTCGTGAGCTGCGGGCACTCAGAATCCTAGATAGCACCACACATATAAAAGCAATCCAACCCCACATTGATCCCGTGAGCGCCAGAATGAGCGGTGCAACTCCCGTAAGCAAGAGAAAAAGTATGGCGCTCATTGAACCGAAAATTGATCCAAAGGCATGTCTCAATGATTTGCCGTAACCGGCCTCGATCTCACTCCAGGATGAGTACATTCGACATTCAGCGATTTCTGCACCAGAGACAACGGCTCCATGTGATCCTGTTGTGATCAATCGTCGGGCAAGAAAGACATCATCTAAAACCGCATTTTTAACTGCTTCATATCCACCGGCTGTATCCAAAGCCTGCTTTTTGACGATAAAGAACTGGCCATTGGCAACTGCCATTGAAGAAAATGCGGTGCGCTCTGAGAGGCGAAGCAAGAGCGTGCTCATCCAAGACCATTGCAAAAGCGGTTGAATTAATCGCTCACCTAATGTCTGAGCTATTTGGTGAGGATAAGGAGAAAGAAAATCTAACTGAGCTGATTTCATCAAAGTTATCGACTTGCTTATTGCATCAGGTGTTAAGCGGACGTCGGCATCGATAGAGACGATTATTTCTCCATGTGTTTGAGCTAAAAGTTGATGCAATGCCCACACTTTTCCGATCCATCCAGAAGGCAGTGGTTCTCCTTGAATCAATCGAAAATTAGGCCTCTTTTCAATTGCAGCGTTCACTAGATTTAAAGTTGAATCATCAGAGTTATCATCTAGGAGAATAAACTCGACATTGGCAAGAGAATTCTGTGAACGTAAATTTTCAATGAGTCCAATGACATTATTCGCCTCATTGCGAAGTGGCACAATTACGCTCACAAAATCGGAGATTTCGCTATCTGCCAGAGGTTTACGGATTGTAATAAAATTAATGAGTGAGAGAAAAAACGCAACAAAGGTAGGTAGAACAATTATCCAAAGCATAGATTTCTATGGACGCCCCAACCAACGAGTAAATAAATAGGGAGTCAATACAACTCCAAAAACTCCTCCAGCAAAAAGTGCAATTCCTGGTCGATCAAAGAAGAGGAGATTTCCGACAATACCTGAAAATAAGGCCCAAATTAAGAAGATATCGATTGCAGATAAGGATGCTCCTACCTTGCGGCGATCACGAGGAAGTATGAGATGCAAAATGCCAATCAATCCCATTCCAGTCAGTAACCAACCAAAAGTATTTGAAAGTGGAATCTCTGGCTGAAAAGGTACATGAGCACCATTTACGACCCAAGTCCATCGACCCGAAGTGACCATCAATGGATCTAAAAACAAATCCCATGCGGCAAGTGCGGTTCCACCATAGAGAAAAACCCAATTGCCGGCGACTCTTCGCGATACAACAAGAACTGGATGCACCATCATGATCCAAGCAAAAGGAACAACAAATGGAACAGAGAAAATTCTAAAACCCAAATCTGCCGAATATGAGTACTCACCAAAAGGCCATGAGGTTAAAACACCAACATTTTCAATGGCCAGAGCAAACGAGAAAGTTACTGCAAGATATAGAAATGCATAACGCGCACCATATGCAAAGAGGGCATGCAAGAGCATTGCGCCAGCGCCCCAATAAACGGTTGCCAAAGTCAATACCCGCAGAGTTTCCCCATCGACTAAGGGATAAACAATTTGAAGGACAATTGCGATAGATAAAACTGCAATGAGAAGAGTATTCATCCGCTTTGAATTTCCCCTGCCTTGGTCTCGGCGCGGAGAATAGTGGCGGATCGACATGGATTAAGTCTGCCCTATATCAAGGTTTAGTTATTAAATGAACCTCGAATTTCTTGTACAGCAAAGCGTGAGAAGAGCTCCTCCGAGTACCACTTGAACTTCGCAGTAGCGGCAATGGCCTCATTATGGGCATCACTCCGATATGCGAAATCTCGCAAGGCAGCCGGTGATTCCCAGATAGAAAAAGTGCCCTGCAGCCCTATCGGAGCTTCGCCGATTCCGATGGCGGCGATTAAGCCCGGTGCCGATGTGAGTGATGCAGTCACTGGGGGAACGGCTCGCCAAAAACGAAGGCTTTGGGACCATCGGACGCGCGCTCTAGTCACAGCAATTACTTGGCCATTCCAATCCTTAACTGTTGGCGTGAAGGGTTCCTGTCCCGCCCACTTTCCATGGGCAGAGATTGGTTCGATGATTGCTCGAAACTCATGAACCGAATTTTTGCGCCACTGTCTAATTACAAAGGAGTTATCGAATACATCGACGTCGCCAACATCTGCAATTAATCCCCAGCGAAGCGGGTTGGCATCTCGGGGTGTAAATGTTTCGCCCTTGCCCGTGCCGAGTGATTTAAAGAAACCCACATTTGGGGAGCTGCGCAAAATAAATCGATCAAAGGCCATTGCGGCTAAAGCGAATGGAATCGCCCGCGCTTTAATCCTCCAAAAATATGCAACGATCATTCTAAGTTGACGACCATTGGCGCAGCGGCAGTTATTCGAAGTAATTCTGCAAAGCTCGTTGGATAGACCGAATGCGGGTGACCCGCTGCAGCCCAAGCAGTGTCATGCTCGTCGAGGGTCATGTCAATCAATGTGATTTCAGGTGCATTAATCCAGCCTACTGGGGATACACCTCCAATGGATGTTGTTGGGTCATAAGGAAAATTTATCTCATTGTTCAACAGTGCACTTTATTTGCAACTGGTTAAATCTTTTTAAGGGTTCGATAGAAATTTTCATGAGGAGCTACGAGTCGTAAGGTCAACACCTCTTCAGATTCAACTGTATAAGCCAGCAGCCATATTTGAGTCTTCATCTTGTATTTGTAAATATAGAAGCCCTCTAGATCGCCTATTTTAGGTTCACCTAGAAGTGGGTCATCTCGGATGGCCAACACCGCCTTGTTTAAAACTTTTTTCTCATTCGGATGAAGCTTTTTCGCATACCGATTAAAAGTTGGGGATGTGAGGACTTTCATCAGTCAAACTGGTATTCCCCGCTAGGTTCTTCCGATTTCGACTTGAGTAATTCTCGAATTAATTCGAATGAGAGGTCTGGATTCTGCTCGGCTGTGCGAGCAATTTGGTAGTAGTACTCAATTTGTTTTGGAACAGAGCGGTGTTCGGTTGCAGCCACTCGCTTGGCATCGTCAACTAAGTAATCAGCCAGTTTCACCGCAGTAGCCATAGTGTCCTCATCTCCTCTTTAGGTGGATACTAACAGAAAAAGACACCTTATAACACTTTAGAACACCTTTGGTGACTACTAATCGCCAACTGCCATTGGTTTGGCTTCAGCACATCTCACAAGTTCATCGAAGGTAGTTGGAAAAACTGCATGAGGGTGGCCTGCAGCGGCCCAGATGACCTCATAGTCATTCAGGGCTTCATCGATAAGAATCGTTGCGGCGGAGACCCACCCCAGCGGGGCAACGCCACCAATTGAAAACCCTGATGCGCTCTTAACAAAGTCAGCATCGGCACGGTGCAGTTTCTCCACACCTAGGTTCTTCGCCACAAGCTCGGTATCAACCTTGTGTCGCCCGCTTGTGATTACGAGTAGCGCATTACCGCTTGGTAATTTAAAAACAATGGAAGATGCAACTTGCCCAACCTCAATTCCCAAAGCATTGGCCGCATCTAAAGCTGTTCGGGCCGAGTCTGAAAGAATTGTGACCTCACCTTTGCAACCTAACTCTTTAAGAAGTGCGGCAACTCGAACAACTGAAGAGTTAGCAAGAACCTCTTCCACTAGTTAAGCAACACGGTTTTCAAGTTTAAGTGCTGCCATAAAGGCATCAATGACTTCCTGTTTGCTCCAAGGCTTGGGAGCTTGGGTGATGAAAAAGTCTTTAAGAGCGATCTCGGCTAACTCATCAATGTCGCCCTCGACAAAGCCAAGGGAGGAGAGAACGGGAAATTGCAGCTCGGCCAAAATCTTTCGCACGGCATTTACGCAGCGAGATCCATCCTTACTGCCATCGTGCGGCACGCCCATAGCATCGGCAATGCGCTCCATTTTTTCAGGGACGATTTTTGCTTCTCGAGTAAGGGTTTCAACGAGTACTAAACCAATAGTTAAACCGTGTGGAACATGTTTGAGTCCGCCAATTGCCTGACCTAAAGAGTGCTCGGCGGTACAGTCAGAGATGTTCATCGTAAGTCCTGCCATCATGCTGCCGGCTGCCATTCCGGCCCGTGCGTTTTTGTCGTCGCCATCTTTAAATGCTGCAACGAGAGCTGGTGTCATCATTCGAACGGCTTCATAGCCAATAGCATCGCCAATCGGAGTGCTGCACTTTGCGATAATTCCGGCAATAGCTTGCGCTAATGCATCGATGCCTGTGTTGGCAGTCATTGATGGCGGCATTGAATACGTAAGTACTGGGTCAACGAGAGCAACTTGCGCGCGTAAATTTCCATTAGCAATACCGGCTTTACGACCCGCCTCTGGGTCAGAGATCACTGATCCGCCAGATACTTCAGAGCCGGTTCCGGCCGAAGTTGGAAGTGCGATAAGTGGAAGTGTGGCAACTGGATAGACGGGTGGCTGTGATTGGAACTCTCTAAATGTGCAGTTGAGCTGTGCGCACAAACGCGCGGCCTTTGCCGTATCAATTACCGATCCACCGCCGAGTGCCACAACGACATCGGAGCCCGCGGCCTTGAGCGCGGCAATTGCATCGTCAACCATTTGAATTGTTGGTTCGCCTGCTGGCTTTTCAAAGAGAGTCATAGTAATGCCTGTGGCAGTTTTCATTTGATTAATGAGTTTTGTTGCAGCTGGGTTAAATTTCTCGATGTCTTTATCAACCATCAAAAATACTTTACTTGCACCGAGTTCTGCGATAACTGCCGGCAGAGTCTCTGCTACACCTTCTCCAAAACGAACTTTAACTGGAAGGTGATTATTAAATGCGGTGATGTTGTCCACGGTAGCTCCCTGATTAATTGAATGAGTAGATTCTATAGCGCTTTATGCTTCTTAGAGTAGCGGGATAGGATTGTATGCAGAGCTATTCCAATTGCCATTCCCCAAATTAAGTCGATTACGACCGTGCTGATCGCGGTTACAATAAGTGCAGTAGCTTCAGATTTAGTAGTCCTGAGTGACTCCATAATCGAGACTGGATTGAGAATTCTGTAACTTGTTCCGAGTAATAGACCAGCGATCACTGCCGTCGGGATCTGACTCACCTTTGGAGCGGCGATAAGTGCAATAAAAAGAAGTACAACTGCATGAAATACCGATGCTAACCGAGATATCGCATGAGATCGCACATTGACACTGGTACGAGCAATAGCACCAGTTGCAGGCATTCCGCCAAAGAGGGATGCTGCTAAGGTTGCAAAACCCTGACCGAATAATTCGCGGTTAGGTTCGAACTTCTCTTTATTGTGGGCTAAACCATCGGCAACACGAGCAGACAGTAGTGATTCGACAGCGGCAAGCAAAGCAATCCAAAGAGCCGGGACTAACATAGCACTTAAGTTTTCGAATATTGGGCTTTGGTATCTACCAATCGAACGCGGAATGTTTCCTATAGTTGCGACATCTATTGAGGAAACTCTTACGATGATAGTAACTAAAACCAGTGCGACAAAACTTGCTGGAATATGAAGTTTCATATTAAATTGACGGACTAGGTGAGGCCAGGAGAACTTAATAAGTAAGGTAATAGCAACAATGAAGAGAGAGGAATAATTAAGCCCGGCCTCAAATGCGTTCTTTACCGTATTCCAAGCAACAATAAAACTTTTCTCACCCTCACCATTTTTGATTCCTAGAGCGAGCGGAATTTGTTGTAGAGAAATAATGAGCGCAATGCCTACTGTGAAGCCTTCAATTACTGTCCATGGAACTCGATTAATAGTGGCGCCTAATTTGAAAACTGCCATTGCGATAACCATGATGCCTGCCATTAGGCCAAGCATCGGGATTGCGCTCACGCCGTAGTCGTTAATGACAGGGATCAAGATGACCGTCATCGCACCTGTAGGGCCACTCACTTGATATTTTGAGCCCCCAAATATGGCAGCTAGAAATCCAGCGATGATTGCAGTAGTTAAACCCGCCGCAGCTGACATGCCGGATGTTATGCCAAAGCCAATCGCTAAAGGCAGTGCAACTATGGCAACCGTTAATCCCGCGATTAGATCTGAGATGAGATCTCTGCGATTGTTAGAAAATTCACTTCTGTGCGGCCAGAAGGAGAAGAACATGTAGCTATGTAAGCAGACTTAGACCTGATTGTCAGTTACCGTTATCACTCTTATGAGTAAGGATTTAATAGAAACTGCAATCCGCGCTCGAAATGGCCTATGGGCAACTTTTTTCTTTATGGGCGTTGTATCCATGGCATGGGTTGCGCGCATTCCTGAAATTCGTGATGCTAATGGATTAAACAATGGCCAACTCGGATTAATCTTATTATCTAGCACAATTGGTGCCGTCATTGGCGCACAACTGTCTGGTCGTCTTATTCACATGTTTGGAACTAAACCAATAATAAATGGTGCAGTCATCATCATGCCGATAGGTCTTATTCTGATGGGGTTTTCAACTTCACCGATCACTTTAATTGCAGGTCTATTTGTGATGGGTCTGGGGTATTCGAGCATGGATATCTCATCTAATACCCAAGCTGTTGTCATCGAAAAACTCTTAGACAAACGCGCCATGTCCTCATTTCACGCCTTATGGAGCTGCGGTGCATTTGCTACAACTATTTTAGGTGGAGCGATAGCAAAACATGTATCACCCCGCGATAATTTAATCGGAGTTGGTGTTGCATGTTTAATTCTATTTATTCCCTCCACGATGCATTTGTTGCCACCTAAGCTCGATGATCACAATGGCGGAGAAGAAGAGACTCAGGCCAAAATTCCATTTTTTGGTAAGAATGTACTGCCGCTATGGGGAATGGGAATCGGATTATTGGGAGGTCTCATTGCTGAGGGTGCAGTCAGTGATTGGGGAGCGATACTTTTGCGTGATGACATGGGTTACGAAGTCGGTGTCAATGCATCAGCATTTGCAACTTTCTCTCTAGCGATGATTACCGCCCGCTTTATGGGGGATAGGGTATTAGATCGATTTGGTCCTCGAAAAACCGTCTTATACGGTGGTTATTTAGGGGGATTTGGCTTAGGTCTTGGAATTGCAATTGGCGTTCCACTATCTCACTCACATCCATTGCTTGCGCTTATAGTGGTTAATATCGGTTTTGCCTGTGCTGGTCTTGGAATCGGGCCAATGTTTCCAGCATATATATTGGCCGCTTCGCAGATACCAGGTATCGCATCATCGGTAGCTATTGCACGTGTTGGTGTTATTGGATTGGCAGGATATTTCATTGGCCCTTCGGTCACTGGTGCGCTGGCGCAACTAACCTCTTTACCGATCGCAATGACGTATCCGATTTTAATGTTATTACTTGCCGGGTATCAATCACACATAATTAAGAAGTGAGTGAGATTTAAAAATTAAAGAAAGTACTCGTAATAGTTGGGCCGAAATCTGCGCCTGATCCAACTAGTGCAAAAACAATTAAGGCGGCTCCTGCTAGCGAAATATCTTTTAGAAAGTGTGTTCTTTCACTCTGCTTTGCAGTTGCATCGCTCTCTTTCCAAAATGCGTGCATCTTCAGAGCGGTAGGAACTAAGAAGATTGTAATAAGAAGCGCGCCGAGATCGGCATAGACACCAAATGCAATGTAGAGACCACCAACTAAAATCATCAGACCTGACACAATCACTGCAATCTTTGCCACTGGTACTTTTTTGTATGTTGCATATCCAGTGAGTGCTTGAGTTTTAGTGATGTGGGCAATTCCTGAGTAGATAAAAATCGCAGCAAATAGCACACGGCCGATTATTAGTACTGCGTCCATGAGGCTCCTTTAAACACCGTGTACTTGAATCTCTCAATTTAGTTGAAGTTTCAACTAAACCCTAGGCGACACGCCATAGCCACTTGCTATCTGTCAGCTCAAGGGGCTATTTTTCGAATATCTAGTCGAACACCTGTTCGAATATCCACACTCTCAAGGAGCACACCTTAGAAATGTCAGCACCTCAGATTAACTCCGCCCACGATGTCATGATCGATGGCGCAACTACTCCTATCGAGTTTACCTTCAAGGGCAAGCGCTTTCGTATCCACGCAGTTCTATCCAGGTGGTGCGAGGCCGGAGGTTGGTGGAATCGAATTAGCGATGGAAAGTATCGCCCCGATGATGCTGCTCGTGCAGTGTGGCGCGTAGAGGCGGCCCCGATTGGAGCTCTTACAACCTTCGAATTAGAACGCGACGAACTCAGCGGTCAATGGATTATTAAATCGATATGAGTTTTATTCACCTCAATGTTGCAAGTGCCTACTCGCTCAAATACGGCACAACCCAGCCACATGATTTAGTTGCGCGCGCAGCCGAGTTTGAGATGCCAGCTTTAGCGCTGACCGATCGTGATGGTTTAGCTGGTGCAGTTCGCTTTGCACAAAACTGTGTTGACTATGGCATTGCACCAATCATTGGAGTCAATCTTGGTATTGATTTAGGGGTTGCTAAAAACCGCATCACACTACTTGCTCATAGTGATGGGGGATGGCCGGCATTATGCCGATTGCTTACATCTCTTGCCATGGTGAGTGATAATCGCAGCCCAGTCCTTACCCTTGAATTCCTGCAACGCTTTAGCCATTACAGTTCAAAGCTCTACGCATTGCATGGCCCCGAATCGCCAGTAGGGGCGCTACTAACCGATAACCGTATCGATGCTGCTTTTACTGCATTTAGCACAACACGAGAATTATTTGCCGATAACGCCATCGAATGCGTTTCACATGTAGTCGCAGGCAAGGGACCGCGCTCGATGACACATGCTGCCAAGTCACTGATTTTTGCTCGCGATCACGATATCGATGCCGTTATTACAAATGCTGTACGAATGCGAGATCGCAGCGACGGACCGGTTGCAGATGTTTTAGATTGTGCGCGTCAGTTGGTGCCTTTGCATCCACGTCATGTTGAACGCCGCAATGCTGAGGGCTTTTTAAAATCCGGCGATGAGATGGTTTTATTAGCTGGAGAAATTGCGCGTGCAGCTGGAGAGCGCACACCGCGTCAACTACTTGCAACTACCAGGGCGTGGGCCGAGCGCACTTTATTATCTCCTGCACGCGATATTGGTTTGGGTGGCGCGCACTTGCCTGAACCCCATGTCGTCGGCGCGCAATCTGCACATGAGATGCGCATGGTATTGCGCACTCGCAGCGAGGCCGGAATCAACTGGCGCTATAGCGATAGTGGTGCAATTAAAAAAGCGCGCGCACGTTTAGATGATGAACTATCAACGGTTGCCACACTGGGGTTTGAATCTTATTTTTTAACCGTTGCCGATATCTGCGACATGGCGCGGGGTGCTGGTATCCGCGTGGCTGCTCGCGGTAGTGGTGCGGGTTCATTGATCTGTCACTTACTTGGAATCTCAGGTGTTGAACCCATGGCGCACGGTTTATTAATGGAGCGCTTTTGTTCGCCCTTGCGCAGAGCTCTGCCTGATATCGATATCGATGTTGAATCCCACCGACGTCTTGAAATCTATGACATGGTTTTCAAACGCTATGGCGATACAAACTGGGACACACCCAATAATCAATCGCGCTGCGCAACTGTTGCGATGGTCGATACATATCGAGCCAGGCATGCAATTCGCGATGCCGGGGCGGCCCTTGGCCTTCCTGCGATGGAGATTGATATGTTGGCAAAGTCAATGCCACATGTACGTGCACGCAATATATCTAGCGCACTTGAAAACCTGCCTGAACTTAAATCTCTCAATGTTAAAGCCCCGCTTACTGCGATGACGATCGCCCTAGCCGAGCGCCTTGATGGACTACCAAGGCATTTAGCAATGCATCCATGTGCCATAGTTTTATCTGATGGTGGCCTATTAGATCGCACGCCTTTAGTTGCTAACGCTAGCGGTTATCCGATGTCCATCTTTGATAAAGATGATGTCGAAGCTATTGGCTTATTAAAACTCGATGTACTGGGTGTGCGCATGCAATCTGCTATTTCATATGCTCTCACTGAAATCGAACGTACGCAGGATATGAAGATCGATATCGATGCAGTGCCACTAGATGATGCACGGACATATGAGTTAATTCAATCAACACGTACCCTTGGAATTTTTCAAGTTGAAAGTCCGGGCCAGCGCGAACTAGTTGGCAAACTCGAACCTAAAACATTTACTGATTTGATTATCGATATCTCCCTCTTTCGTCCAGGCCCGGTTAAAGGTGACATGATTACCCCCTTTTTAAAGGCACGTCATGGCTGGAGCAAAGCCCAGATTATCCATCCCGATCTCTATGAAATCTTGCGAGATACCGAGGGCGTCGTCATCTTTCACGAGCAGGTAATCCAGATCATTGCGACGATGACAGGTGCTTCTTTAGCTAGCGCCGATGAAAAACGCCGCGCGCTGGGAGATAAGAGCGGTGCACAAGAGGTCTGTGACTGGTTTTTCCTCACCGCGGCATCGCGCGGATATGAACTACCCATCATCAATGAGATTTGGGAGCTTTTGCGCGCCTTCGCATCCTTTGGTTTTTGTAAAGCCCATGCTGCCGCCTTTGCCATGCCCACATACCAATCGGCCTGGTTAAAGGCGCATTACCCCGCAGCTTTTTTGGCTGGGGTTCTTACGCACGAGCCGGGTATGTATCCCAAACGTTTAATCGTCGATGAGGCGCGTCAGATGTCGATTGCTATCGCACCGCTAGATGTTAATGAATCGGATTCCCTATATCGTGTTGAAGAAAAAGGGAGAGCAATCCGTATTGCGCTATCGACTATTTCAAAGATTAGTGATGGTGAGATTGCATCGATTATCGCCGGTCGTCCTTACACGGATCTCTCTGACTTCATACATCGCTCTGGTAGCAGCGCTCCAGTTACTGAAAGCATGATTCTTACAGGAGCTTTTGACCGCTTACATACCGACGTTAACCGCCGCGATCTTTTGCTTCATCTATCTGATTTAGAACGCTCGCCGAATAAAACTATCTCTGGCGCACAAATGAACTTAGCATTTGCCCCGCCCGCCCTCATTAGCAGCGGCCTTCCCGATATGAACTCTGCCGAAAGCGTGCGCCATGAAGTTGATCGCTTAGGCATTGATATGTCCCGCCATTTAATTGAGTTTTATAGCGATTTTCTTAATGCTATCGGGGCTGTTCGATCATCGCAGTTACTAGAGGTTCGTTCACGCTCTAGTGTCCTTGTAGCTGGCATTAAAGTTGCGATGCAGACGCCACCCGTGCGCTCAGGTAAAAGAGTGATCTTTTTAACTCTCGATGATGGCTATGGCTGTAGCGACTCGGCATTCTTTAGCGATGTACAGGCCGACTATGCCAGCGTTCTGTATTCATCATCCCTGTTGCTGGTTCGGGGCATTACCCGCCGAGCAGGTGCGCGTGGAATTTCAATTAACGGAACAGGTGTCTGGGATTTGCGCGCGGCATATGAAACGTGGCGTACTAAAGAAAGTACGCTGGCAATATGAGTTCGGCCTCGATTCTTCATGTGGACATGGATGCGTTTTTTGCCTCCGTTGCCGAGCGCGACAACCCCGAACTAAAAGGTAAGGCAGTAGTAATTGGAATGGGTGTGCGTGGCGTTGTTTCGGCCGCTAATTACGAGGCTCGCAAATTTGGAATACATGCAGCGATGCCAGTGGGTCGAGCCCGTCGATTAGCACCTCACGCTATCTTTTTACCGGTAGATATGGCGCGCTATAAAGAAGTCTCATCGCACGTGATGAACATCTTCGAGAGTTTTACTCCATGGGTCGAACCCATCTCCCTCGATGAGGCCTTCTTAGATGTGAGCGGGGTCGAACGCTTAATTGGCTCACCGCGCGAAATTGCAACACTAATACGAGCAAAGGTAGAGGCGCAAGAGGGAATAACATGTTCAGTTGGAATTGCACCATCAAAGTTCATTGCAAAACTTGCGTCGCAGAACTGCAAACCCAATGGAATGCTTGAGATTACGGCTGATCGCATTCTAACTTTCTTACATCCATTACCGATTCAAGCGATGTGGGGAGTAGGAGAAAAAACGGCACAAACTCTAGAGCGTTTAGGTTTACGAACTATTGAAGATATCGCGAACCTGCCACGCGCTACTTTGATTCGTGCATTGGGACAGGCAAGCGGGGCATCACTCTATGAGCTTGCTTGGGGTCGTGACTATCGCGATGTGACTCCCCATGATGCTGAAAAGAGTATTAGCGCGGCCGAAACTTTTGCCCGCGATTTAGATAACCCTGCTGAAATTTTGACTGAATTTTTGCGCTTAACCGAACGAGCATCAGCGAGACTTCGCGATAAAGAGCTCTTTACTAAGACTATTTCAATTAAAGTGCGCTTTGCCGATTTTTCAACTATTAATAGATCTAAAACTCTTGCGCTTCCGATAAATGGGACACATGAGATTTATGAGGTTGTAAAGGCCCTTTATGAAGCGCTCAAAATCGACCGGGCTCACCTTCGATTAGTCGGAGTCAGCCTTGAGAATTTAAGCGGGGGTGCTCCAGAGCAGTTGGTATTAGGAGCGCGGGAGAGTGGTTGGCGCCAGGCCGATGGTGCTATTGACCGTGCAAGGGCTCGATTTGGTGCAGGTAGCGTGCGTCCAGCCCGATTAATTAAACCAGTCTCGACAGAGAATGAATAAGTAGCACCTGCGAGAAAAATTCTCTATTATGGCCATATGCCACTATCTGATCATGAGAAGCGAATGCTCCAAGAGATGGAAGCTGCCCTCTTAACTGAGGACCCACGCCTATTTTCAGCCTTATCTGGTGAAGCTCGGCCGCCGCGCCGAACGCGTACTCTAATTGGTGCCGCTCTCATTCTCAGTGGAACCGCCACACTCTTTGCTGGCTTGGTGGCCAAAACGACACCCGTTGGAGTTCTTGGCTTTCTCATCGCACTTATTGGAGTAATCGCAATTGTCTCCTCTGTGGGAACACGCAGCTCTGGCATAAAAGGCGCTCGCAAAAAAACTGGTCTTGGTTCACGCCTTGAAGAGCGCTGGGATGAGCGTAATAATCAGTAAGCACTAGCTCCGATGCGATGGCCTCCCTTAGGGGGGCCATTTTTAATGCCTGAAAGGGGGAGCAATGTGGATGAGAAGAGTAAATATCTGGCTGAAAGTGGTGTAAAAAGGAGGAAAATGGAGTAAAGTGGGGAATCAAGCCGAAGTCTAATGCGGCGGATGACCTTGGGGAAGGGGTACATATGTTTCTTGGTACCCATGAACCACGGCTGGATGAAAAAGGTCGGCTCATTCTCCCCGCAAAATTTCGTGAAGAGTTGGCATCTGGTTTAGTCATTACTAAAGGTCAAGAGCGTTGCCTTTATGTTTTTCCATCGAGTGAATTTGAAGTTATAACACAGACGTTAAAACAAGCGCCAGTCACTGCTAAAGCAGCTCGCGATTATAGCCGAGTGATGTTTGCCGGCGCGCACGATGAGATCCCTGATCGGCAAGGTCGCATAACAATTCCGCAAAATCTTCGTACATATGCCGGACTTGAAAAGGATTGCGTTGTTATCGGCGCAAACACACGTGTTGAAATTTGGGATTCAACATCTTGGAATGAGTATTTAGCAGATCGCGAAAAGAGCTTTGCGGATGTTTCTGAGGAGGTCTTTCCAGGTTTGTTCTAACTAACTCTCATCTGTGGCCACCGCCGACCTTTCGAACGTATCGGCGCCCCTTCCCCGGCGCCGATACTAAACAGATCCGTCGGCCGGCGGTGACCAGAGATGAGAGTTGAAAACAGAAAAAGTAAGTAGAAATTAATTCCAAGTAAAGGGGGAGTGATGATTGATAAAAACGCACACATATCTGTAATGCGAAAACGTTGTATCGAACTCCTCGAGCCTGCAATTATGGCAACTGAGAATCCAATAATTGTTGATGCGACGTTAGGTCTAGGCGGGCACACTGAAGCATTGCTAGAAAAGTTTCCAGCGCTAACAGTTATTGGTATCGATCGCGATCAAGATGCATTGACTAAAGCAACTCACAGACTGGCGGCATTCTCCGATCGGTTACTTATTTCCCATGCCAGCTTTGATTCAATTGGCAGCGTTGTTAAATCATTTGGCTATACACAAATTACTGGCGCGCTTTTTGATCTTGGTGTTTCATCAATGCAGCTGGATGAAACTAATCGTGGTTTTTCATATTCACATGATGCTCCACTTGATATGCGAATGGATCAGAGCCAAAGTTTAACTGCCGCCGAAATCATCAACACGTATGAACCCGGTCAATTGGTTCGGATTTTGCGTTTATACGGAGAAGAGAAATTTGCAACTCGCGTAGTTGAATCGATTGTAAAGGCACGTGCAAAAGCACCACTTAATTCAACTACCCAGCTTGCAACATTGGTCAAGAATGCTATACCTGCAGCCACTCGCCGTACCGGTGGCAATCCGGCCAAGCGAACATTTCAAGCCCTTCGTATAGAAACCAACGATGAGCTTGGTGCGATAACTCGGGCTCTGCCAATTGCATTAAAATTGCTCCGCGTCGGAGGACGACTTGTCGTTATGTCCTTCCAATCCCTTGAAGATCGAATTGTGAAAGATCTTTTTGTTGAATTGACAACATCTAGAACACCTCGAGAACTTCCATTTGAGCTACCTGAATTAGCAGCTAAGTTTTCGCTTGTCTTTCGCGGAAGCGAAACGCCTGATGCCCAAGAACTCCAAGAAAATTCGCGTTCGACATCAGTGCGTCTGCGTGCTATAGAAAGAGTGGCCGCATAGTGGCATTGACGGCGACTACAGTTACTCGTTCACGAGAAAAGTTTGCACAAAAATCGACAGAAGTAGCCTTAAAACTTGTTCCTGATATTTCTCCTGGTGCACAGGCAAACAGAAAATTCTTTGCAATTTTTGTTTCCGCTGTAGGGGTAACTGGCCTACTCCTACTCCTTACTATAAATACACTTTTAGCACAGGATGCTTTTGTACTGACACATCTTAAACTGGAAGCAAAGATGGTCAGTGATCAGCGCGAGGCGATCGCACGTCAAATTGATGCTCAATCATCTCCAGAGGCACTTGCTCAATCCGCTGCCGCACTTGGAATGAAACCTTCAGAATCTCCGGTATTTTTAAACTTAGATGCAGAAAGTATTGAATCGCAGAGTGTGAGCAATGGGTAATTTTGCCCTCGCGCACAGCCGCATTCGGCTCTTAGTACTTGTAATTACTATCTTCATGCTTTTGTTTGGAGTCCGCCTTGTCCAAGTCCAAGCCTTACAAGCTGGGGACTATCGATTGCGCGCAGTTAATGAAATGGAAAATACTCGCTCCCTTCTGGCCCCACGCGGTGAAATAACCGATGTCAATGGCGTTGCATTCGCCCGAAGCGTGGCGGCCACAAGCATTGTTGTCGACCAAACACAGATCACAAATCCCTCACGTGTAGCAAGTTTTGTTGCACCTCTTTTAGGTTTAACTGTTGCAGAAGTTGAAGCAAGCATTACAGGTGATCGTAAATGGAGCATGGTCCTTGAAAATGCTAAACCTGCAATCTGGCAGAAATTGAGCTCAGAGATATCAACTTTTAATGAAAAATTTCCAGCGATGAGTCCGAATCGCATTATTGGTTTTTTTCCAGAGCGTAGCTACATTCGCGAATATCCCTCCGGTTCGCTCGTAGCCTCTCTTGTCGGCTTTGTTAATCGCGATGGAGTGGGGGCAACGGGTCTCGAATCCAGCATGAACTCGATAATTTCAGGAGTTGATGGCAAATACTCCTACGCCAATGGCTATGGCGCCGAAATTCCGGGATCCCAGTCTGAAATAATCCCAGCACAGGCAGGAACGTCGGTGCGTTTGACTATTGACCGTGATATTCAGTGGGTGGCGTCCAAGGCAATCTCTGACGCCGTTAAATCATCTAGAGCTATAAGTGGGACCGTCATTGTTATGGATCCTGCAACAGGTGAAATTTTAGCTCATGCTACAGCTCCTACTTTTGATCCAAATCACACATCTAAAGTTTCCCTCGTTGCGATGCGAAATCCATCCGTTCAAGATGTTTACGAACCTGGCTCAACAGGAAAAGTCATGACAGTTGCCGCGGCTTTAGAAGAGAAAAAAATAACTCCCGAAACAGTATTTACGATCCCTTATACTCTTAAGCGTTCTAATGAGGTTTTTCGTGATCATGAAAAACATCCCACTCAACGTCTGACTTCCGCGGGTATTTTAGCGGTTTCCAGCAATACTGGCATGATAAAGATTGGTGAACTCCTACCAAACCAAGTACTTTTTAACTATCTCTCGAAGTTCGGTGTTGGCGTTAAAACTGGTTCGGGGCTTCCAGGTGAATCACGAGGAATTCTGGCTGAAGTAGCCGATTGGTCAGGTACAACTGCTCCAACGGTTGCATTTGGTCAGGGATACTCCTTAACCTCGATGCAGGCCACCAGTATTTTTGCGACGATTGCAAATAACGGTGTACGAACCTCGCCAACGGTAATTGCTGGCACGAGTGATTCAAGCGGAAACTACACTCCTGCGCAAGGTCGCACGAGTGAGCGAGTTATTAGTATCGAAACCGCTAAGGCGATGCGATTAATGATGGAGAGTGTTGTTTCATCTGCGGGAACTGCGCCTAGCGCGGCAATAAATGGCTTTCGAGTCGCCGGAAAGACGGGAACTGCAATGCGCATTGATGATAGGTGTGGATGCTATCGCGGCTACACTGCATCATTTATTGGTTTTGCACCTGCAGATAAACCTGCCTATGTGATCAGCGTGACGATTCAAGATCCTAAAGGAATACATTGGGGCGGTGCACTTGGCGGCCCTGTCTTTAAACAGGTAATGTCTTTTGTTTTACAGAGTCGACACATTGCGCCAACTGGTACAACCATTATTCCGGTTGCACTCACGGAAAGAGATTTAGTGGCAAAGAAGGTGGCATATGCAAAGACCTCTAAATAACTTCAGCAAAAATCTTGCTTCAATTCTCACCATAGTTGGCGCAACATCAACAATGAGTCAGAAAGAACTATCCTCGATTGAAATAACGGGGGTCTCACAAACTAGTAGCAGCATCGTTGCAGGAGACATCTTTGTAGCGTTGCAGGGTGAGAATTTCCACGGCGCAGACTTTGCACTCGATGCAGTTGCCAAAGGTGCTGTTGCAGTTCTTAGCGATGCAGTAGGGGCATCGAAGATTACTGGAGTGCCAGTTCTAATTAGTAAAGATCCGCGCCGATCAGCTGGGGTGTTGAGCGCTTGGTTCTATGCCGAACCTATGCGAGATTTATATAGCATTGGAATTACCGGTACAAACGGTAAAACTACTGTGACGACTTTACTGCACCAGATTATGCAAGCAGCTGGGCGAGATAGTGGGCTCATCGGTACGGTGGAAACTCGGATAGGCAGCGAAGCGTTATTGAGTAAAAGGACAACACCGGAAAGTTCAGAGTTACAGGCGCTTTGTGCGATTATGCGAGAACGTCATATGCGCAATATCATCATGGAGGTTTCGAGTCACGCAATAAGTTTAGAACGAATACGAGGAAGCCACTTCGCCGTAGTTGGATTCACGAACCTTTCTCAAGATCACTTGGATTTTCACAAATCAATGGAGATCTATTTTAAAGTCAAGGCCGAACTCTTTACTTTCGAGTTTGCCGATCTTGCCGTCATCAATATTGATGATCAATACGGCGCGAGACTGGCGGATTTAACTCAACTTCCGGTAATAACGCTCTCTCGTTCTAATTCAAAGGCCACTTGGCACTACGTATCGATTACACGAGACTATGTTGGTGCTTCAGTTGCAATTAGAGGAAGCGGTGGAATTCTCATCGAGGGCAAGACATCTCTTCACGGTGGATTCAATTATGACAATCTGCTTATGGCTGTAGCTATAGCCGTTGAAAGTGGAGTCGATCCGATAGATGTAGCGACAATAATTCCGAAACTAACTGGAGCACAAGGTCGACTAGAAGCAGTTCGTCTAGGACAGGAATTCACCGCGCTAGTTGATTACGCACACTCTCCCGATGCTGTTGCACGTGTCCTCGAAACCGCCCATGAAATTTCAGATGGAAATGTCATCGCGGTCTTGGGCTGCGGCGGAGATAGGGATACATCAAAGCGCTCATTAATGGGAATGGCGCTCCGAGATGGTGCGGATATAGCAATTTTTACTAGCGATAATCCTCGAAGTGAAGATCCTGAAGTAATTCTGAAACAAATGATAGAAAATATTGAAATTTCAGCGCCGAATCAAGTAGTTATTGATCGCAGTTTAGCGATTAAAACCGCCGTCAATCACGCCAAAACCGGTGATGTTGTGATTATCTTAGGCAAGGGTCATGAAAAGGGGCAGGAGATTGATGGTGTTATTTATGCCTTTGATGATCGCATCGAATTAGCCAGAGCGATTGAAGATAAGAGATGATCACTTTAACTGCTGGCGAGATTGCGCTACTTGTTGGTGGAAAGCTTCATTGCGATGCTAACTTACTAGTATCAAAAGCTCCTGTCTTTGATTCGAGGTTGGCAACACCAGGTAGTTTTTTTCTTGCTTTAAAAGGTGAAAATAGCGATGGCCATGAATACGTAGCAGAGGCGTATCGTCTTGGATCAGTATTTTCACTTACTACTCGCTTAATCGATGGTCCTTGCATAATTGTTAAAGACGTAATTTCTGCAACTTCCATACTTGCCGCCTTTGTGCGTACTAAGTTGAGCAACTTATCGGTTGTCGCAATTACGGGGTCGCAAGGCAAGACAAGTACGAAGGATTTATTAGCTCATATGTTGGCTGCGGTCGGTCCAACCGTTGCTCCATTCGGTTCATTTAATAATGATTTAGGATTGCCTATTACACTTCTTGAGTGTGACGAACGAACGCGTTTCTGTATTTTGGAAATGGGGGCGCGCCATAAAGGAGATATTGCGCGATTGTGTGAAATTGCTAAGCCAGATATAGGAGTTGTCTTAGGTGTAGGCACAGCTCACTTTATTGAGTTTGGTTCACAGCTCGCGATTGCTGAAACTAAGAGTGAGCTTATTCAGTCGTTGGGTAAAAAAGGGATTGCAATTTTGGGAGGCTACGATGATTTTACTCTTGCGATGGCTTCTCTACACGATGGCGTCGTCATAACATTTGGAGAGAGAAGTGATGTTGATGTTCGTGGAACAGACATAGAAATTCGTGAAGGTAGACCGCACTTTGATCTTGTGACAAAGGCAGGTCGTGATGCAGTAGGAATGCGGTTAATTGGTGCCCACCAAGTTTCAAACGCCTTAGCTGCCGCGGCCGTAGGTACTGCGCTCTCACTCCCGCTAGAACTCATTGCAAGTTCTTTATCGACAGCGGAAGTACACAGCAAGTGGAGAATGGAGGTGGTTGAGCTAGATGGGTTACTTCTTATCAATGACGCTTACAATGCCAACCCAGCATCAATGGAGGCAGCGCTTCGCTCTCTAGCTCTTTTTGCCCAAGAACGTGGGGGTCAATCCTGGGGATTTCTAGGAAAAATGCATGAACTCGGTGAGTCAGGTGAGGTTGCGAGTAGAGATATTGGCACTCTTGCATCTGAGATTGGTATTGATCATTTAATAATCGTGAACGCCCCTGAGTATGGAACTGGAGTCGGTCCTATGAAATTTCACCATGTAGCAAATATTGCCGAGGCCACTAGTTTCGTTAATTATTTTGCGCCGGGTGACACAGTTTTAGTAAAAGCCTCGCGCGCTGAACATTTCGAACTTCTCGCCCAAGAAGTACGCGAGCTCTGGACGCTTAAAGTGAGTAGTCAAGGATGAGACAAATCCTAATTGCCGGCGCAGTTGCGCTTTTGTTCTCACTTTTCGGTACTCGGGGGCTAATAAAGATTCTTGCAACACGCGGGTATGGGCAGATTATTCGTGATGATGGACCAAGTAGTCACCATATAAAACGCGGCACCCCTACTATGGGTGGCTTAATTCTCATTGCTGCCGCCCTAGTTGGATATTTAACGGCGCACCTTTCAACCCAAAACTCACTCACCATTTCTGCGGTGCTAGTTTTAGGATTAGTAATAGCACTGGGAGCGCTCGGATATATTGATGATTGGCTTAAAGTTTCACGACAAAAATCCTTAGGTTTAACGGCTAAGCAAAAACTCTTCGGACAGGCATCAATAGCTGCAATTTTCGGTGGACTTGGAGTTAATTTTGCGGACACATCATCCCTTACGCCAATTTCATACTACCTCTCTGGCGTTCGTGAAACCTCTTTATATCTTGGTCCGATAATTGCAGTCGCTTGGGTAGTACTAATGGTGATGTCAGCGAGCAATGGAGTAAATCTTGCAGATGGTTTAGATGGTCTTGCAACCGGTGCATCTGTTATGACGTTTTTGGCCTTTATTTTGATAGGCGTGTGGGAGTTTGGACAAGGTTGTGCAATAAATGCTGGCACAGGCTGCTATCAGGTTCGGGATCCACTGGATTTAGCGGTATTAGCCGCGGCTTTTGCCGGTGCCTGTACTGGTTTCCTATGGTGGAATGCATCTCCTGCAAAAATATTCATGGGCGATACCGGTTCGCTTGCTCTCGGTGGGGCATTGGCTGGTTTAGCTGCCACGCTGCGGGTGGAACTGCTACTGGTTCCACTCGGAGGACTCTTTGTAATTATTACAATGTCGGTTGTTATCCAACGCCTCTATTTCAAAATTAGCGGTGGAAAAAGAGTATTTAAAATGGCTCCATTGCAACACCATTTTGAACTTTTAGGATGGGGTGAAGTAACAATCGTAATTAGATTTTGGATAATTGCTGGACTCTCCGTTGCTTTAGGTTTAGGACTTTTTTATGCCCAGTGGGTAGTTAAGTAGAAACTATGTTGATTAATTGGGAATCGAAAAGAGTTTTAGTTCTTGGAGCCGGTGTTACAGGTAATGCAGTTGCAAAAATTTTGACTTCACATGGTGCGTTCGTCGATTTAGTTGATGAGAACCCAAATGTACACAGCGCTTTTACTGTTCTGAAACCGAATAGCATTGAGATATCTGATTATTCGGCGGTCGTTATTTCTCCTGGTTGGCGGCGCGATCATATTTTAATTCTTGATGCGATTGCTGCTGGAATTGAAATTCTTAATGAAATTGATATCGCATGGAGGATTGCTCAGGAGATTTGTCCTAATCAAAAATGGTTGGCGTTGACTGGTACCAATGGAAAAACCACAACGGTCGAAATGGCCGCTGCGATGCTCCAGCATGCAGGTTTAAATGCCATTGCTTGCGGTAACGTGGGTAATACTGTTATTGAAGCAGTGACGCATAGCGATGCATTTGATTTCTTAATTCTTGAATTATCATCTTTCCAACTGCATTGGATGAAAGAAGCGAGATTTATTTGTGCAGCCATCTTGAATATTGCCGATGACCATTTGGACTGGCATGGTAGTTTTGAGGAATATTGCAATGTAAAGTTTTCAATTCTAGATCGCGCAGAACATGCAATTCTAAATGCTGAGGATCCAGAGATTGTTCTTCGTGCCAACCGTTTTCAAGGCCCGAAGAGTTTCTTCTCATTGGGTACACCCGCGCCAGGGGAACTAGGCGTAGTGGAAGATTTACTAGTTGATCGTGCATTTGTGAGTGATCCGCAAGAAGCCTCAATGATTGCAGCATTAAAAGACATTCAACCGACTTTGCCACATAGTGTTTTAAATGCTCTGGCCGCCGCAGCTCTGGCTCGAAGCGTGAATGTTTCATATGCAGATATTCAGAGCGCACTGATTGATTTTCATCCTGGCCGACACCGCATTGAATCAATATTAAATTGGGATGGAGTTTCATGGGTAGATGATTCAAAAGCGACTAATCCGCATGCCGCTGCGGCCTCAATTATGTCGCACCTTTCTGTGGTATGGATAGCTGGGGGACTCGCAAAAGGCGCTGACATGGACTGGCTTGTCGAGCGGACCAAGGATCGGATTAAAGCAGTAATTTTGATAGGCCAAGATCAAAAGTTGATTGAGTCGGCTTTATTGAAGATTGCGCCTTCGATTCCCGTAGTAAAAATTAACACAGACCACATAAAGGGTGAATTAACCAATTTGCTAATGGAGGGTGTCGTAAAAACCGCGCAAAATTTTGCTTCATCAGGAGATACTGTTTTATTAGCACCGGCTTGTGCATCCATGGATCAATTTATTTCATACGCTGACAGAGGAGATCGATTCGCTGCAGCGGTAAGAAAGCTGGTTGCCGATGAAGTATAAAGCGAATGAGAATGTTTTTACTAAGCCAATTAATTTGTACTACATGTTATTAGGGAGCACTTTAGCCCTGAGCACGTTAGGTGTCATTATGGTTTTTTCAGCTTCTTCAATTCACTCACTAGATGCTAAGGGCTCCACATATGCGATCGTCATTCGTCAAATATTTTTTCTTCTAATCTCAATTCCAATGGCATGGGTATTATCGCGATTACCTTTGTCGCGTTGGAGATTGATATCACGTTTTAGTGCAGTCACATCTATATTGCTTTTAATATCGGTTCAAGTCATTGGTAAAAGTGTCAATGGAAATCACAATTGGATTAGTCTAGGTTTTGTAGATGCTCAGCCAAGTGAGGTGGCTAAATTCCTCATGATTTTGTGGGCAGGTTTCATTTTATCAAAGCGGGAAAATTCCGGAACAGTTCAAGCAAATGTAATAACCCTAATTGCACCCATCTTCGCGTTGTGTATTCTTTTAATATTGCTAGGAAACGACCTTGGAACCGCCAGCGTTTTCGCCTTTATCTTGGCGGGATTGCTATGGGTTTCAGGGGTTCGCTTGGGCATCTTTGCCGGTCTTATTAGTTTTGGCTTTGCAGGCATAGCGGCACTAATAGTAACTGCGCCTTATCGCTTGCAGCGATTTGCAGTTTTGCTCAACCCCTTTGCTGAAGAGCAGTACAAGAACTCAGGGTGGCAACCAGCCCATAGCATACTGGGACTGGCCAGCGGTGGTCTTTTTGGCGTAGGACTCGGAGCAAGCCGGCAGAAGTGGGGAAATTTAGCTGAAGCCCATACCGATTTCATTTTTTCTGTAATTGGAGAGGAGTTAGGTCTTTTTGGAACTCTATCTACTCTTGCATTGTTTACAATTCTACTTTTCTCAATCTTTAGAATTGCACTAAGAGCAAAGGACTCAATGGTTCGATATGTGAGCTCTGGAATCGGATGCTGGATAGCAATACAAGTGATTCTAAATATCGGTTCAACATTGAGTGTTCTTCCCGTAGTTGGAGTTACGTTGCCATTTGTTTCATACGGCGGTTCGGCACTTGTTGCAACGTATATGGGAATTGGTTTTGTAATCGGTGCGGCACGACGAGATCCTGAAATATTTGAAAGTTTAAGAAAGAGTGAGTATAGATGGCTACTATAGTTCTAGCAGGTGGTGGCACTGCCGGTCATATCGAACCAGCTCTTGCAGTAGCACGTGCTTGGAAATTAGCGCACCCGGATGATGTAATGGTTTTTATCGGAACAAAAGCTGGTCTTGAAAATAAGCTCGTTCCTTCAGCTGGGTTCACTTTGGCTCACATTCCCAAAGTCCAAATCTCTCGCCGTCCCTCACTTTCATGGTTTCGAATCCCTTTTGATTTATTCAGCGCGGTGGCAAGTTCCCGGGTAATCTTGAAAGATGCTCAACTTTTGATTGGTTTTGGAGGATATGTCAGTGCGCCAGCCTATTTAGCAGCACGAATAATAAAAACTCCGATTCTCATTCATGAGGCAAATGCCAAGCCAGGATTGGCTAATCGCTTAGGGGCGAAGTTGACTCCATACTTAGCCGTTGCCAACCACGTTGATAAGGGCGAGTTTGCCACAGCGCTCATCACTGGTCTGCCTCTTCGCTCCGATGTTTCGCAAGCCTTTATGGCGTCGCGCCTTGATTTTCTAGCGGCACGATTAGCCGCTAAGCGACGGTTGGGTTTTGACGAAGATAAACCTCTAGTTTTTATAATGGGGGGGTCTCAAGGCTCGATAGCGATAAATAAGGTTGTTGAAGAGAGCCTTCTTGAACTTTTAGCGAAGGGAATTTCAATTTTGCATTCAACTGGAAAATTGAATTCACTGCCAAAAGGAGTAGATGGTTATCGACCAGTTGCCTATGTTGATGCAATGGGTGATGCTTATTTGGCCAGCGATCTGGTTATCTCTCGTAGTGGCGCAGTCACGTGTAGTGAGTTTAGAGCTTTGGGACGTTACGCTCTTTTTGTACCGCTGCCAATTGGAAATGGAGAACAATTTTACAACGCTCGCTCCCTCGTTAAAGAATCACGCGCTGAAGTAGTGGAACAATCAAATTTCAACGCACAATTTCTCGTGGCACATATAGATAATCTGCTAGAAAAATCAGCGGCCTCGCGAGTTGATGGTTCGGATGCAGATCTTGCCGCAGCTGAAAAAATCGTCGCTTTCGGTGAGTTTGCGGTTTCACAACAATGAGACCTACTTTGCAATCTCTTATTGGTAAGCGAGTTCATTTTATTGGAATCGGCGGAGCGGGTATGAGTGGATTAGCTCGAATCGCTCTATCACATTCAATACATGTTAGTGGCTCTGATTCAACAGAATCATCCGTTGTAAAAGCATTGGTGGCACTTGGCGCGAAAATTTCAATTTTGCACTCAGCAATCAATGTCGAAAGTGCCGACTTAGTTGTCTATTCAAGTGCGATTTCACCTAGCAACCCAGAACTCATCCGTTCCCAAGAGTTAGGCATTCAAACCTTGTCTCGCGCCGCTGCACTCGCAATATTAATGTCTGAGTCAATTAGCGTTGCAGTTGCCGGAACGCACGGAAAAACAACAACTTCTTCGATGCTTGCAGTTGCTTTGCAATCTTGCGGAGCCGATCCATCTTTTGCAATAGGCGGAACAATCACAGCATCTGGCTCAAATGCACACCGTGGAACTGGCAAAATTTTTGTAGCTGAGGCAGATGAGTCAGATGGTTCATTTATTGAATACCATCCATTCGCTGCGATTGTTACAAACGTTGAGCATGATCACGTGGATTTTTTTCAAACGCAGGAAGCTGTTGAGAAAGCTTTCGCTCTTTTCGCCGCAACAATAGAAACTGGTGGATTCTTAACCTACTGCGCCGATGATCTTGGTGCGAGTGCGCTGGCAGAAAAGATGGAGGTGCTTACTTGTATCTCATATGGCGTCGGGCAAGATTGCGACTTGAAACTTGACACGATTGAACTGTTAGCCCTTGGTTCTAGTGCACGAGCAATTTGGCATGGAAAAAGTATTGGAACTATTAATTTGCAGGTTCCCGGACATCATAATCTGCTTAACGCCGCGGCCGCCCTAGCTACAGGGTTGCAACTTGGATTCAGCGCACCCGATTTATTGCAAGGTTTACATGTATTTCGTGGCACAGGAAGACGTTTTGAGGTCAAAGGCATCGTGCACGGAGTTCGAGTTATCGATGATTATGGGCACCATCCAACGGAGATTGATGCGACCCTTCAAGCGGCGCGTCGATTTGCCGATGGTGGACGTCTAATAGTTATATTCCAGCCTCACCGCTACACGCGCACAGTCGCATTTGCCCAGCGGTTTGCGGATTCACTTTCTCAGGCAGATCGAATAGTGGTTTTGGAAATCTATGCAGCCAGCGAAAAACCCATTATGGGTGTTTCTTCGCAAATGATAACCGAGTTAATGGAAAACGGAGAATACATTCCAAATTTTGTCGAAGTTGCAGATAGCGTTATCGACTCGGCACAACCTGGCGATGTGATAGTAACTTTAGGCGCAGGAGATGTTAGCTCTCTTGGGCCAATTATTGTCGATGGACTGATTCGACGCTTTGGGTAAATGAAGCGACATCGTCTAGGCATTGCAATTGCGATTTTTGTATTTGCTGCGGTTGCTTATGTCTTAGGTTGGTCAACGTTATTGACCGTGAGTTCTGTAGAAGTTACTGGAACTAAAATCTTAATCAATACTGAAATTAAGGTAGGAGAAAGGTTGGCTCGTGTTGAACCTAGATCTATCGTGGCCGAACTTGGAAGAATTAAGTGGATTAGGAGTGTGGAAGTTTCAAAAAATTGGGTAAGTGGGAAAGTGACGATTGACATAGTTGAGAGAACACCTATTGCGATTTTTAATAAGCAGGTAATTGATGAAGAAGGGGTGAGTTTCCCCCTTCTTCATCAAAGCACTCAGGGACTTCCGCATATTCAAGCGATGGATATCAATGCAGCGATTACGGCCGCGAATTTTTATAATTCATTGCCAAAAGAATTTACCGATGCCATTACGATACTCAAAGTTGCGACTGGGGATTCATACTTAGTTGAAATGAGTCAAGGAAAGAAATCCATTGAAATTTTCTGGGGACAAGATGAAGAAAACTCTTTAAAAGTAAGGGTTTATAAAGCTCTTATAGCAAGGCCTGAAAATTTTAAGATTCATCGAATCGATCTCTCGGCCCCTCATGCACCAATAGTGAAATAGAAATTCGACACGATAAAAATATATTGAGTCGGTATTTGCCTAAGGGGCGTTTGCACTTTACGTTCAGCCTATATAAAAGTATTGAATTATAAGGCTCAAGTTGAGGTTTATAGTTCCCGAGGAGGGTAAACGTGGCTTCACCGCAGAATTATTTAGCAGTCATCAAGGTTGTAGGAATTGGTGGCGGTGGAGTTAATGCAATTAATCGAATGATTGATGTTGGCTTAAAAGGTGTTGAGTTCATTGCGATTAATACAGATGCACAACATTTGCTTATGAGTGATGCCGATGTGAAATTAGATATTGGTCGAAAGACAACTCGTGGTCTCGGAGCTGGCATGGATCCAGAAAAAGGACGTGCTGCCGCTCTTGATCACGCCGATGACATTGAAGAGATTCTTCGTGGCGCCGATATGGTTTTTGTTACAGCAGGCGAAGGTGGCGGAACCGGAACTGGTGCTGCTCCGATCGTAGCTAAAATTGCGCGAGATATTGGAGCTTTAACAATTGGAGTTGTAACACGCCCGTTTTCTTTTGAGGCAAAACTTCGTGCAACTCAGGCAGATGCTGGAATAGAGGCGTTGCGCAGTGAAGTCGACACACTCATTGTTATTCCTAATGATCGCTTACTTGCAATCTCTGATCGCACAATAACTTTGTCAGATGCCTTCAAGAGTGCTGACCAAGTTCTGCTCTCAGGCGTCCAAGGGATAACAGAGATTATTACCCAACCAGGCTTGATTAACTTGGATTTTGCCGATGTTCAAGCGGTGATGTCAGGTGCGGGCTCTGCACTAATGGGAATTGGTTCTGCGCGCGGTGAAAACCGTGCACTTCGAGCAGCTGAGTTAGCAATCTCGTCGCCATTACTTGAAGCATCCATCGATGGCGCAATGGGAGTTTTACTTTCTATTTCAGGGGGGTCGGACTTGGGGTTATTTGAAGTCAATGAAGCCTGCGAACTAGTTCAATCAGCAGTGCATCCAAATGCTAAGTTTATTTTTGGAACAACTATTGATGATGCATTAGGTGATGAAGTGCGCATTACTGTAGTTGCGGCGGGCTTTGAAGGTGGCGAACCTAAGCGAGTTGCAACTCCAGTTATAGATGCCTCTACATTAAGTGGTAATGCAGATTCGCATTTTGCCAATGATCCACTTTCAGTTGCACTTGAACTTGGAGATGAACCAACACCTCGCCGCCGAGTAACTTTCGAGGAATTAGTCACTGAAGATGAAATCGACATCCCAGACTTCATGAAGTAGGGTTTTTGCCTTCCTCATTTACAGATAGGCGCGGGGGAGTAAGTCTTGCGCCTTATGACTCATTGAATTTGGCGTTTCATGTTGGCGATGATCGCGATTACGTGATGGATAATCGCGAATCACTCTCAATGCCAGTTTCGGCTATTCAATTCATGAATCAAAAACATGGTGATGAAATCGCGATTGTAGATAGCATTTCGGAGATTGAACCATCGTGTGATGCACTCATTACGACTACTCCAGGACTTGCCGTAGCGGTTCTAGTTGCAGACTGTATTCCACTTTTGCTTTCATCATCTAGCGTAGTTGCAGCGGTACATGTCGGCAGAAGGGGGCTAGTTAACAAAATTACGTTGAAAGTGATTGCCCAAATGCGTGCTCTCGGTGCTACTGCAATTCATGCTCAGTTAGGGGCCTCTATCTGCGGGGAGTGCTATGAGGTACCTGCAGATATGGCCGAGGAGGTTTCGTTTTTGCACCCAAGTGCTCTTTCTCGGACAAAAATTGCAACTCCAGCCCTTGACTTGCCACGGGCTTTGATTACTGAATTAACTAGCGCCGGAATAAGTTATGAAGCTTCATCAGTTTGTACCTTCGAAAATCACGATTATTTTTCTTACCGTCGCAACTCAACTACGGGCCGTTTCGCTGGAATTGTATGGCTATGAGTCGATATCTTGAAATTGAAAGAAATTTGCAAGATGTTCATGAACGGATTTCGAAAGCGGCAATGCGTTCAGGAAGAGATGTTTCTGAATTAACTGTAATTGCAGTAACTAAGAATTTTCCAGTCAGCGACATAGAGATTCTTAAGGCGTTAGGAATAAGCAATTATGGGGAAAACAGGGATTCTGAGGCCGTGCCTAAGGCCGCAGTCGTTAAAGGAACCTGGCATTTTCAGGGGCAGATTCAAAGTAATAAGCTGAAGTCAATCTGCTCTTGGTCGCAGGTTATTCACTCCTTAGACAATCTAAGACATTTTAGAATGATTGAAAGATGTGCAACTCATCCTTTGCAAATTTTTTTACAAGTTAACCTCGATGGCGCTAAAAACCGAGGTGGGGCGCAAATTCAAGAACTCTTTTCGATAGCTCAGGCTATTGAAGCTAGCTCTATGCACAATTTGGCAGGCTTGATGGCTGTGGCCCCATTAGGAGGCAATCCCAAAACGGCGTTTAGTCGACTTCGCCAGATGCATTCAAATTTTCTTAAAGAATTTCCAAGGGCCACAGCGCTCTCGGCTGGCATGAGCAGTGATTTTGAGGAGGCAATTTCACATGGCGCGACACATTTACGTATAGGTAGCCAAATCCTGGGTTCTAGGTAGAGCTACAGGTACCGTTCATACATGGCTAATGCAATTAAACGTGTCGCAAATTATTTAGGTTTGGTGGATGATCCAGAGTTCGACACTCCTGCTCGGTCAAAACTACCATCGCTTCCAACCTCGGGCGAGGGTGCTGTGAAAGTTCGTCCACCCCGTACCGTTTCCTCTGTCGCTACATCTAGTAATGAAATAGCGCCGCAGCTCGATCTCCCAGTGTTAGATCGCATCATCACTCTCCATCCACGTTTTTATAATGAGGCGCGAACAATCGGCGAACATTTTCGTGAAGGAAATCCAGTTATTATTAACTTAACCGATATGGACGAATCCGAACACAAGCGCTTGGTTGACTTTGCAAGCGGACTGGCGTTCGGACTTCACGGGACAATCGAGAGAGTTACTAAGAAGGTTTTCTTAATTTCACCAGCCAATCTCCACGTTAGCTCAGAGGACAAATCCACGGCGGCACAAGCCAGTTTCTTTAATCAGAGCTGAGTAATTCATGCAGATTGGTACGCTATTAGCTAGCATTCTTCAATTATTTCTCTTTGCCCTACTTGGTCGTTTAATTCTTGATTACGTTCGTATGTTTGCTCGAAACTGGAAGCCAAGTGGGCTCTCTCTTTATTTAGTAGAAGCAATTTACGCAATTACCGATCGACCTATGCGCTTTGTAGGTCGTTTTATTCCACCACTTCGTATTGGTGCGGCCAGTTTAGATATGAGCTTTATTGTGCTCTTCTTTGGTGTTCAGCTTTTGATGGGCTTAGTTAGAGGGATTTAGTAAGCAATACAGCTAAACCAATCTCGCTAGCCTCAACACTAATTGATTCATCGCGCAGCATTGCAATCGCTAGAACCTCATCCTGAATATGTGCTTGATTACTTTCAATAGCATCAATAATTTCAGGAGCTGCATTCCACAAAATATTGATTCGATCTGATATTTCAAAGCCCTCACTTTTGCGGCGCTCTTGAATAAATCTAATAACCTCGCGAGCATGTCCGGCTAAAATAAGAGTCGGGGTAAGCGACAGGTCTAGTGCAACGCTTTCACCTTCATGCGATGCAACCATCCAGCCACTTTTTGGAACCTCTGTAATGATTACGTCTCCCAATTCGATTTCCCATTGAGCAATTTTTGTAACCCCCTCGCTTCGAAGAGTTCTGACTAAGAGCGTTGCATCGCAGGCGGTTATTTCCTTAGCAATCTCTTGAACCGCACCGCCAAATTTTGCGCCCAGACTCTTAAAGTTTGCCTTGACTGAGATGTCTACCAAGTCGCCATCGGCATTAGCAATATCTTCAAGGGTTATAACATTGAGTTCCTCTGCTATCTGTTCGCGCATCTGAGTAGGCAATGATGCCCACTCGCTTGCAGCGATGAGGGCTCGACCTAATGGTTGACGAACTTTGATTCCAGATTCAGCCCGTGAAGCACGTCCGAGTTCCACAATTCGACGCGTCAAAGCGACTTGGTTTCCAAGTTGTTGGTCAATTGCCGTCTCATCTGCCACAGGGAAGTCGGATAAGTGAACAGAGATCATCGTGGAAAGATCGTTCGGACGCACAAGCTCCTGCCAAACCTGTTCAGCAATAAAAGGAACCATTGGAGCTAGAAGTTGAGTTAAGACCACGAGACATTCGTGCAATGTTGCCATCGCCGCTACTTCGCCATCCCAAAAACGGCGACGGGAACGACGTACATACCAGTTAGAGAGATCATCTATAAATCGAGCGAGAGAGCGCCCAGCAATTTGAGAGTCAAATTCAGTTAAAGCCTTATCAACTTCAAGGATCAAAATATTGAGTTCAGAGATAATCCAACGATCCATTAATGAGCGTTCGGTTAATGGAGGAGTTTGGGTTAATTCAAAGTTTGAAGCCTTTGCATAAAGAGCGTGAAAGGAGACGGTATTCCAATAGGTCAGCAAAGTTTTGCGTACGACCTCATTTATTGCATCATGGCCGACGCGGCGTGAGGCCCATGGTGAGCCCGCTGCCAACATGTACCAGCGAACAGCATCGGCACCATGTTGATCCATAAGTGCCATTGGCTCCAAAACATTTCCAAGATGTTTACTCATCTTTCGACCATCTTTATCTAGAATATGACCAAGACAGAGAACGGTTTTATATGAAGATTTATCGAAGACCAAAGTTCCAATTGTCATGAGGGTGTAAAACCAACCACGTGTCTGGTCGATGGCTTCACAGATGAAATCGGCAGGATAAGAGGCTTGAAATTTCTCAATCGAACCTTCGACATGAGGGTAACCCCATTGTGCAAAGGGCATAGCTCCGGAGTCATACCAGCAGTCAATAACTTCAGGAACGCGAACCATGGTTGAAGCACACTCAGAACAGTTTATGGTGATGTCATCTACAAACGGGCGATGAGGGTCAAGGTTGGAAAGCTCTTGACCAGATAATTCTCCTAACTCCTTTAATGAGTCGACACAAATTTCATGTTTATTGTCACAACGCCAGATTGGTAGTGGAGTTCCCCAGTATCGATTTCGTGAAAGCGCCCAATCGACATTGTTGTTGAGCCAGTCGCCGTATCGACCATCCTTAATCGTCTGAGGGTGCCAATCAGTGGCGGCATTTTCGCGTACAAGAGCCTCTTTAATCGACGTTGTACGTATGTACCACGAAGGCTGTGCGTAATACATGAGTGCGGTGTGGCAACGCCAGCAATGCGGGTAAGAGTGTTCAAATGGTTGGTGTTTATAAAGGGCTCCACTGGTCTTTAATTCGCGCACCAATGTCTTATCGGCATCTTTAAAAAACATTCCACCAATAACAGGTACTTCGGGAAGAAAGTGTCCATCTGGAGCGATTGGATTTACAACAGGAAGTCCATAGGCACGGCACGTTGCTAAGTCGTCGGCCCCAAATGCAGGCGATTGATGGACTAATCCAGTGCCATCCTCGGTAGTGACATAAGTAGCCAAAACAACAAAGTGCGAAGCTGGAATTTCTACATAATCAAATGGGCGTTTGTAAGTAATGCGTTCCAAATCCTTGCCGAGAATCTTTTTGAGATTTTTTTTATCGCCTTTCACACTTTCAGCCAACGCCTCGGCGACCACTAACACCTCGGTTTTTTCATCTACAGAAACTTCGAGAACCACGTAATAGACATCTGGATTAACTGCTATTGCTGTGTTAGATACTAAAGTCCAAGGTGTTGTCGTCCACACAAGTAAAGATGCATTAAGTTGAGCGAGCTCTCCAGAAGTAACTGGAAAACGAACGTATACAGATGGATCAGTGATTGTTTCATAACCCTGGGCTAGTTCATGATCTGATAACCCCGTTCCACAACGCGGACAGTAAGGGGCAACTCGATGATCTTGTACCAGTAAACCTTTTTTCCAAATCTCCTTTAGCGACCACCACACACTTTCGACATATTGAGGTGACATTGTCCAATACGCTTGATCGAAATCTACCCAAAAGCCCATTCGATTCGTCATCTGACTAAATGCACCCACATGCCGTTGCACTGACTCTCGGCACTTTTCATTAAAAGCGGCAACCCCAAATTTCTCAATATCACCTTTGCCTGTGAAGCCAAGCTCCCTTTCAACGGCAATTTCTACAGGTAAGCCATGACAGTCCCATCCCGCCTTACGCGTGACGTAACGGCCCTTCATAGTTTGAAAGCGCGGAAAGACATCTTTAAATACACGAGCTTCAATGTGATGCGTTCCCGGTAATCCATTAGCTGTTGGCGGACCTTCATAAAAACTCCACGGCAATTCACCCGAACGTGCTTCTACAGTTTTCTGGAAAATCTCATTATCTGCCCAGAAAGCGAGGATCTCATGTTCAACTGCAGGCAAATCAACGGATGCAGAAATGGAGCGAAATGACATATTGACCTACCTCCGAGAAGAAACCTGGAGGGACGAACTCTGCTATCGCAGATTTCGCGGTACCACCCGCCTTGCGCAACGTTCACGCCACTCTTAATCTAACTAGGGCCGGTTCTAGATGAGTTTTCACTCACTTCTTCCGGCAGGCTCGTGAGGTGATAGCCCCGTCAATGCCGTTCATGTGTTAGTTTCCCAAGTCTAGGCCATTTCCGAGCTAAAGATTGCACGTGGCGCAGTTGGTATACCTGGCGTATTCGGATTAAGGTTCGCCCCATGCCCAAGAAGCCTGTAAAGAAAACGGTTGCCACAAAGGCCGCTGCAGTTAAGAGAGCCATAAAAGAGGCCAAAAAACCGGTAGCTAAGAAAGCGGCAGTTAAAAAAGCCGCAGCAGTGAAAAAAGCCGCAGCAGTTAAAAAACCCGCAGCAGTTAAAAAAGCCGCGGCAGTTAAAAAAGCCGCGGCAGTAAAAAGTATCCCTGTAAAAAAGGCGGGCAGTAAAGCATCAACCTCAAAGACCACCCTTACCGTTGATGAAAAATCCCAAACAGTCTCAGTATCAACAGTAAGTACAGCAGTTATAGCGCCAGTAATTGAACAACGTCGCCTAGTCATGCCACCTCCACCGCGTCCAATAAAGAATGGAAAGAAGAGTGCGCCTCTAAAACCGATTAGAAGTGCACCGGTACCGGTTGTAGTCAGCGATTCTGAATCACCTTGGAGTGCGGCTGAGCTCAAGGCGGTCCGAACTGACATTGTTATTGAGCTCGAGCGTTTGCGACGAGAGTTAGCAATAGTCGAACTTGAAATGGATTCACTCATCCAGGAGTCTGGTGAGGGAGCCGGCGATGATCAGGCCGATGCTGGTACTAAGACCTTCGAGCGCGAACATGAGATGTCTCTCGTTATTAATGCTCGCGATATGGTTTTACAGACCGAGCGTGCCCTAGAGCGTATTGATTCAAAGCGTTATGGAATTTGCGAGGAGTGCGGAAATGCAATCGGGAAGGCCCGATTACAAGTCTTTCCTCGTGCAACACTCTGCATGCTCTGCAAGCAGAAGGAAGAACGGCGCTAACTGTGCAAAGGTGGCGGACACTTTTAAGTGTTGCCTGGTTAATTTGGATCCTTGATTTAGCCACTAAGGCATGGGCAGTAAGCCAACTTTCTAACCGCGAGCCAGTAGAGATTCTTGGCAGTTTTTTTCAACTCACATTTGTACGAAACTCTGGAGCAGCATTTTCATTTGCATCAAATGCGACGCTTTTTCTATCTCTTTTCGGCATTATCGTTGCCTTAGGAATTATTTATTTTGCTCCGAAGATCACATCGAAAGGATGGGCGGTAGTTTTAGGTTTAGTAATGGGAGGAGTTCTAGGAAACCTCATGGATCGGATCTTTCGTGAACCCTCCTTTTTGCGTGGTCACGTTATAGATTGGATGCAACTACCGCATTGGCCTATTTTCAATATTGCCGACTCGGCAATCGTAGTTGCAGCTGGGTTGGCTATGATTTTAACTGCACGAAATATTTCACCGATTTCTCCGAAGGAGTTAAGGTCATGAGTAATCGTGAGTTACGCACTTTGGCCGTCCCAGAGGGTGTTACTGGTGAACGAATCGACAGCGCCCTCACACGTGTTCTGGGTCTTTCGCGTACCTCGGTTGTAAAACTCCTTGAAGAAGGTGACATAACCACTGCAGGAAGGGCGATGCAGAAATCCGAGAGAGTGAGCGAAGGACAGGTAATCGATGTTTTACTTCCGGCTCCGGTTAATGCTCAACCAATTCCACTGACTCCTATTGATGGCTTGGATATTGTTTTTGAAGATGATGAAATTATTGTCATAAATAAACCGGTTGGCTGTGCTGCACACCCAAGTCCTGGCTGGACTGGGCCGACGGTTGTTGGCGCATTAAGTGCTGCAGGATACGTAATCTCAACGAGTGGCGCCGCAGAGCGTCAAGGAATTGTTCATAGATTAGACGTTGGAACTAGCGGCTTAATGATTGTGGCAAAGAGTGATCGTGCCTTTACAGCGCTTAAAGATGCATTTCGCACTCGAAGCGTTGAAAAAATCTATCATGCACTAATTCAAGGACACATGGACCCAACTACCGGAACAATTGATGCGCCGATTGATCGCCATCCAAAAGAAGATCACCGATTTGCCGTCGTTGGTACAGGGAAAGATTCGATTACGCACTATGAAGTAATCGAATTTTACCGAGCCGTCTCTCTAGTGAAAGTCGAGTTGGAAACCGGCCGAACGCACCAAATTCGGGTTCATTTCTCGGCCCTCAAGCACCCTTTGGTGGGGGATACAACTTACGGTGCGGATCCGGTTTTAGCCAAGAGCTTAGAAATGGCGCGACCATGGTTACATGCCAAAGAGTTGCGCTTTGTTCACCCTATTTCTGGGGAACAACTCAGCTTTACCGCCCCTTATCCGGCCGATCTCACACTCTCTTTAACCTTACTATCTGATGCAGTCCTACCTTAAGTATTAGTAGCGCACATGGATAAAGATAATTTCGTTCACCTCCACGTTCATACCGAATACTCGATGCTAGATGGTGCCGCTCGGGTTGGAGATCTCATGAATGAGGTCGTGCACCAAGGTATGAGCGCAATTGCAATGACCGACCACGGAAATGTTTTCGGTGCTTTTGATTTTTATAAGGGTGCAAAGAAGACTGGCGTTAAACCAATTATTGGAATTGAAGCGTATATAGCACCGGAATCTCGATTTGAGAAAAAGCGTGTCATGTGGGCAGACGGTGGCGAAGATGATGTTTCAGGTGGTGGTGCATACACACATATGACGATTCTGGCTGAAAACAATATTGGCTTAGGTAATCTGTTCAGACTTTCATCCATTGCATCCCTTGAGGGTTATTACTACAAACCTCGAATGGATAGAGAAATTTTGGCTAAATACTCAACGGGATTAATTGCAACTACAGGTTGTCCGGGTGGAGAAGTACAAACGCGGTTGCGCATGGGGGCATATAAAGAAGCGATAAATGCAGCGAGTGATTATAGAGATATTTTCGGTGCAGGCAATTTCTACCTAGAGATTATGGATCATGGAATCGAAATTGAGAGCCGCGTAAAGTCCGATCTCTTAAAATTGGGTAAAGAATTAGGTTTACCTTTGCTTGCTACTAATGATCTTCACTACACCCTACAGTCCGATGCAGCGGCACACGAAGCTTTGCTATGTGTTCAATCTGGCTCTACATTGGCCGATCCGAAGCGATTTAAATTTGATAACGATAGTTTTTACGTCAAGACCCCTGCGCAGATGCGCGAGCTCTTTAAAGAGATTCCCGAGAGTTGTGATAACACATTACTAATCGCTGAACGTTGCAACGTCACACTTCGTGAGGGCGAAAATCTCTTGCCCGCATTTACGGTCCCGACAGGCCACACCGAGGACTCATGGCTAAAGAGCGAGGCCGAACTTGGCCTAATCGCGCGATTGGGCGAGCGAGTAACGCCCGAACACCAATCTCGTTTGAATTACGAACTTGGAGTAATGGAGAAGATGGGTTTTCCTGGCTATTTTCTCGTAGTCGCTGATCTAGTTGCGCATGCAAAAAAAGTTGGAATCCGCGTTGGTCCGGGCCGAGGTTCTGCCCCTGGTTCACTTGTAGCCTATGCACTTGGAATTACGGGACTCGATCCTCTCGAACATGGACTCCTTTTTGAACGATTTTTAAATCCAGAGAGAATCTCAATGCCAGATATTGACTTGGACTTTGACGAGCGACGACGCAGCGAAATGATTCGCTATGCCACTACAAAGTACGGCGAAGATCGAGTTGCACAGATTATTACGTACGGAACCATTAAATCGAAGCAAGCTATAAAGGATTCAACTCGCGTACTCGGTTATCCATATGTTGTTGGTGAAAAACTAACTAAAGCTCTTCCTCCATCGGTAATGGGTAAAGATATCTCTCTTAGTGGAGTTTTTGATCCAGAGGATGATCGTTACTCAGAAGCAGGTGAGTTTCGCGCTCTGTATGAATCTGATTCCGATTCAAAACGTGTAGTAGACACAGCACGGGGTCTAGAAGGCTTGAAGCGCCAGTGGGGAGTTCATGCAGCTGGCGTAATTCTTTCGCGGGAGCCGTTATTAGATGTAATTCCAATCCATCGACGAGAGGCTGACGGTGCGATTATTACCCAGTTCGACATGGGAGCTTGCGAGGCGACGGGACTTCTTAAAATGGACTTCCTGGGGCTTCGGAATCTCTCAGTACTAGATGACGCTTTGATAAATATCAAAACTAATCAAGGAATTGATGTCGTACTTGAGGAATTGACTCTTGATGATAAGAAAACATATGAACTCTTGTCCAGAGGTGACACTTTAGGCGTCTTTCAACTCGATGGTGGGCCTATGCGTGCTCTACTTCGCTCGATGTCTCCCGACTCTTTCCAAGATATTTCAGCGGTCATAGCTCTGTATCGTCCAGGGCCGATGGGAGAGAATGCACATAATAACTATGCCGATAGAAAAAATTCTCGTAAGCCAGTTGATCCGATTCACCCCGAGCTCGTGGATTCACTTTCGGAGATTCTTGGCGATACATATGGCTTAATCGTCTATCAAGAACAGGTAATGGCTATAGCTCAAAAAGTGGCTGGATTCTCGTTAGGTCGCGCGGATTTACTTAGAAAAGCTATGGGTAAGAAAGATAAAAACATTCTGGACAAGGAGTATGTTCCCTTTGAAGCGGGCATGAGAAAAAATGGATATTCAACTACAGCAATCAAACGGCTATGGGATGTGTTGATTCCCTTCTCTGACTATGCATTTAATCGAGCGCACTCAGCAGGGTATGGGGTTGTTTCATATTGGACGGCGTACTTAAAAGCCAACTATCCAACTGAATACATGGCCGCGCTTCTAACAAGTGTGCGCGATGATAAGGATAAATCAGCGCTTTATTTGAGCGAGTGTCGCCGCATGGGGATCAAAGTTCTTGAACCAGATATTAATGAATCCGATGCCGAATACACGCCACGTGGAAATGACATTAGATTTGGTTTGGCAGCAATACGAAACGTCGGTGAGGGAGTAGTTGCTTCTATTCAAACTGCACGCGAGTCAAAGGGGCGATTTACTTCTTTTGGTGACTTCCTCGGCAAAGTTGATGCGCAAGTCTGCAATAAGAAAACAATCGAATCTCTCATCAAAGCTGGAGCCTTCGGCTCGATGGGAGTAACTAGAAAGGGTTTAATGGCGGTTTATGTTGAAGCCATCGATTCGGTAATCGAAGCAAAACGGGCTGAAGCAATTGGCCAATTTGATTTATTTGGTGGAGAAAATATTAGCCATGTCGAATCTTTAGATCTGGAAATCCCAAAGGGAGAGTGGGATAAATCAATGCTCCTTAGCTATGAGCGCGAAATGCTCGGTCTCTATGTCTCTGACCATCCATTGCTAGGTGTAGAGCATATTTTCCGCTCCAGCACCGATATGACTATCAGCGAACTTGTAGATGAGGGAGCACAGAGCGAATCTATGGTCACAATTGGAGGATTAATCACGAGTGTTACAAGGAAAGTTTCCAAACAAGGTGCATCATGGGCTGTAGTTACGATTGAAGATCTTGAGGGCTCACTAGAGGTTCTCTTCTTTGCAAAGACATATAACCAGTACTCCATGTCGTTGACTGAGGATCGAATTGTTACGGTTCGTGGCCGTGTTGATCGTCGTGATGATACTCTCCGATTTACCGCTGTAGAAATGTCAATACCAGATATTTCTACAGCCCCGCACGGCCCGTTAGTTATTTCACTCCCAATGTCACAATGCACTCCACCAGTTGTCGAGCGAATTAAAGAGATTTTGCGTTCGCATCCTGGAAAGCGTGAAGTTCATCTCCAACTAAATGAAAATGGGGTTGATACATTTATGAAAATTGATGCCCTTGTTACAGCATCGCCAAGTTTGAGCGCAGATTTGAAATCGATTTTAGGACCAAACTGCCTAGTCTAAGCTGCTACAAATAACTTTGCTCCATGGTGATCTCTTTGTCCATTACAATTAGATAATGATTCGCCTCGTGGATTTTAGGGGCCGAGCTCTGACAAAGGCCGGCTATAACAGCGAACTGCCACGCGCAGATTTAAATGTTGCCGAAGCAATGCGATTGATCACACCGATTCTTGAGCGCGTTAAATTCGGTAGTGAGAGTGATTTAATAAAATTGGCCGAAGAGTTCGATGGCGTGGTTCCACCAAGTATTCGTGTTCCGCAGAGCGCATTAGACGCGGCGTTGAAAGCACTTGATCCAGAAGTACGTTTCGCTCTTGAGCGTTCAATTACTCGAGTGAAGAGGGTTCATAAAGATCAAGTGAGGGGTGAAAAGAGAACGGTCGTAGTTGATGGGGGAGAGGTCACTCAAAAATGGGTCCCAGTTGATCGTGTTGGGCTATATGTTCCTGGGGGCCGCGCCGTTTATCCAAGCAGTGTGATGATGAATGTAATTCCCGCTCAAATTGCTCAAGTGCCATCAATTGCAGTCGCTTCACCTCCTCAGAAAGAGTTTGGTGGTCTTCCACATCCTACTATCTTGGCAACCTGCGCCCTTCTTGGTGTAACTGAAGTGTATGCAGTGGGTGGAGCGCAAGCTATTGCTCTTTTTGCATATGGCATGGAGGGAGTTTGCGAAAAGTGCGACCTCGTAACCGGCCCAGGCAATATTTATGTGGCGGCGGCAAAACGAGCATTACGAGGTGTCATCGGGATTGATTCTGAGGCTGGGCCAACAGAGATCGCTATTCTTGCAGATAAATGGGCGATACCTGCCGATGTCGCCTCCGACTTAATTAGTCAGGCAGAACATGATGTAATCGCTGCTGCGATTCTAGTTACCGATTCTCCTGATTTAGCCGAAGCGGTAGGGTATGAGTTAAAAATTCGTGTTGCACATACAAAACACTCGGATCGAATACGTGAGGCACTTGCTGGCATTCAATCGGCAATTGCACTGGTTGATTCTATTGAACAGGGAATCGATGTAGTCAATGCCTATGCTGCAGAACATCTTGAGATTCACACTGTGGATGCTCGAGAAATTTCCACCCAGATTAGAAATGCAGGTGCCATTTTTCTTGGTCGCTATTCTCCCGTTTCACTTGGGGACTACTCGGCTGGCTCTAACCATGTACTTCCAACTGGTGGTTGTGCATGTCACTCAAGTGGACTTTCAGTTCAGACTTTCCTGCGAGGTTTAAATATAATTGAATACGGGGAGAAGGCTTTCCTTGAAATTCTTCCGACTGTTATCACATTAGCAACTGCAGAGGATTTGCCGGCTCATGGGCAGGCAATGACTGCCAGACTAGAAAATCCTTCATGATGTGGCCTAGTTGGCTTCCACTGCGCAGTGATTTAAAAGCCTTATCTCCATATGGAGCACCTCAACTTCCTGCTAAGGCATCACTTAATACGAATGAGAATCCATATGCGCCTTCACTTGCTTTGCAGCAGGCAATTACTGCTGCAGTTGCAGAGGCGAGTAGTTCGCTCAATCGTTATCCAGATCGTGATGCGATTAAAGTTCGCACCGCTCTTGCCTCTTACATAAATGAGGAGAATGGAACCGAGTTTGGGGTAAGCAATGTGTGGGCAGCAAATGGAAGTAATGAGGTAATTCAATCTCTTTTTTTAGCGTTCGGAGGCTCTTCCGCTCTTGGTTTTACTCCGTCCTATTCCATGCATCCATTAATTTCCATGGTTGCAGGTACGAAATGGATTAATGGAAAGCGAAATCAGGATTTCTCATTTAATGTAGATTTTGCAATCCAGGACGTGAATCTACATAAACCACACTTGACCTTTGTCACTACACCTAATAATCCTACGGGCGGTGCAGTTTCATTGAAGGAAATTGAAGCCCTTGCCGTAGTTGTCGGTGAGAATGGAGGGTTATTAGTTGTCGATGAGGCTTATGCTGAGTTTTCTAGTGAAAAATCCTCTGTTAATTTAATTGCACAGTATTCACACGTAGTTGTAATTCGCACGATGAGTAAGGCATTTGCTTTCGCCGGAGCCCGAGTTGGCTATCTCATCGCCGACCCAACAGTTATTAATGCCATGATGTTGGTTAGATTGCCATACCACCTAAGTGCACTGACTCAGGCAGCGGCTATTGTGGCCCTAGATTTTCGAACCGAACTCTTGGGCAATGTTGGAGTATTGATTAGTGCGCGTGAGGAGCTTGCGGCATCCCTGCAGGCAATGGGTTTACGGACAGTTCCAAGTGCGGCTAATTTCATCCTTTTCACTGGATTTGAAGCGAGCTCAGCTCATTTGTGGAGACAACTGCTCGAAAAAGGAGTTCTCGTTAGAGATGTGGGATTATCCTCCTATCTTCGAGTGACGATCGGCAATGATGCCGAAAACAAAGCATTCATTAAGGCCTTATCCGAACTTCTGTAGAAAGCGAGTGGAGCATGAGAACTGCACGAATTGAACGAGAGACTAGAGAGTCTCATGTTTTAGTCGAACTCAATCTTGATGGGCAAGGCAATATTGACGTCTCTACCGGCGTCCCATTCTTCGATCATATGATGTCGCAGTTAGGCAAGCACTCTGGCTTTGATTTAACGGTAAAAACAAGTGGGGATGTCGATGTCGATTCACATCACAGCGTTGAAGATACATCCCTTGCATTTGGAGAGGCCCTGCGAACTGCGCTCGGAGATAAGGCAGGAATTCGACGCTTTGGTGACTCCATGGTTCCACTGGATGAGGTTCTTGTGCAAGCTGCCGTTGATTTATCGGGGCGACCATACTTAGTACATCGCCAACCAGAGATTGTTGAACTCATTGGAACTTTTGATACAACACTCGGAAAGCATATTTGGGAATCAATTGTTGCAGAAGCCCACATTGCTCTGCACATTCGAGTCCTTGAAGGGCGTAATGCGCACCATGTTTTCGAGGCTCAATTTAAGGCAGTAGCTCGGGCGCTAAGAGATGCCGTCTCACTCGATGGTCGCGTTGCGGGGATTCCCTCGACAAAGGGCTCTCTTTGATCGCAATTCTTGACTATGGATCAGGTAACTTGCGATCGGCAGAGCGTGCATTTGCAACAAGTGGACATGAAGTTCTTGTTACCTCCGATGCTCGAACTGCGAAAGAAGCAGATGGTTTAGTAGTCCCAGGTGTAGGTGCATTTGCCGCATGCATGAAGGGTTTGAACGCCATTGATGGCGCAAACATCATTAAATCGCGATTAGAAAATGAACGACCAACTCTTGGTATCTGTATTGGCATGCAGATACTTTTTGCAGCTGGTGCTGAACATTCGCCAACTCAACCCCATCTCGGGGTTGGAATTTGGCCTGGAACTGTAACTGCATTATCTTCACCGATATTGCCGCATATGGGCTGGAACACGGTCGATGCTCCGACTGCCTCACTTCTCTTTTCTGGAATTTCCAATGAGTCTTTTTATTTTGTTCACTCATTTGCCGCGAAAACTCCGGTTGGAAAAATGCAGGCATGGACCACGTATGGAGAGAAATTCTTATCTGCAGTAGAGGATGGTTATGTGAGCGCAACGCAGTTTCATCCTGAAAAATCGGGCGGGGTTGGGCTGGCTCTGATTAAGAACTGGAGTAGATCTTTATGAAGCGATTGGAACTCTTGCCGGCTGTAGACGTTAAGGATGGTCGTGCAGTTCGATTAGTTCAAGGGGAGTTAGCACGTGAAAGTATTTATGGTGCACCCCTGGATGTCGCTCTTGAATTTCAAAACGCTGGTGCAGAGTGGCTGCACTTAGTTGATTTAGATGCTGCTTTCGGTCGGGGCGAAAATTCATTACTTTTAGCGCAGGTTGTCGGAACTCTCGATATTAAAGTTGAACTTTCAGGTGGAATTCGAGATGAAGAGTCACTTGCACGCGCAATTGCAACGGGATGTGCACGAATTAATTTGGGTACCGCCGCCCTTGAGAACCCCGATTGGACGGCCAGTGTTATCTCTAGGTTTGGAGATTTAATTGCAGTTGGGCTAGATGTTCGGGGACAGACATTAGCCGCGCGTGGATGGACGAGCGAAGGTGGAGATTTATTTGAAACTATTGCGCGCTTAGATCGGGATGGTTGTACGCGCTATGTAGTGACCGATGTGACAAAGGATGGAACGTTAGCTGGACCAAATATTGAATTGCTGAAGTCGGTTTGTGCGGCAACGTCCAAACCGATTATTGCAAGTGGTGGGATCTCAAGCCTTGGTGATATCGCTGAGCTAGCAACTTTAACCTCTCTCGGAATAGAGGCAGCGATAGTCGGCAAGGCTTTATATGCAGGCGCTTTCACGCTTCAAGAGGCTCTAGAGGTTGCACGTAGATGACGCTCTCGATTCGAATTATTCCCTGCCTAGATGTGAATGATGGACGTGTCGTTAAAGGAGTTAACTTTGCAAATCTCATCGATGCTGGAGACCCAGTTGAGATGGCGGCCCTATATTACGCAGAAGGTGCCGACGAGCTAACTTTTTTAGATATCTCAGCAAGTAGCACAGGGCGAGAAACAACCTTAGATATTGTTCGACGAACTGCTGAGCAAACATTTATCCCTCTCACCGTTGGAGGCGGAGTCCGATCCGTAAGAGATGTGGATCGACTTTTACGCGCGGGTGCGGACAAGATATCAATTAACACTTCCGCGATTGCTAGACCCGAACTCATCGCCGAAATTGCCGACCGATTTGGCTCACAAGTATTGGTTTTATCTGTAGATGCCAGAAGAGCTCGGACTGACTCTGGTTTTGAGGTGACAACACATGGCGGTCGTGAAGGCACCGATATTGATGCACTGGAATGGGTTGAAAGAGCTTGCCTCCTTGGCGTTGGAGAGATTCTGCTTAATTCGATGGACGCTGATGGCACGAGGGCGGGTTATGACATTGGGATGATTACCGCAGTCCGTGCAGTATCCAAGGTTCCGTTAATTGCAAGTGGTGGCGCAGGTGCGCTCGAAGACTTTGCCGCTGCCTTAAATGCTGGGGCCGATGCCTTGCTTGCGGCGAGTGTTTTTCACTTTGGCAGCCATCGAATTAGAGATGTCAAATCTTATCTGGCATCACAGAACTATCCCGTGCGCACCGTTCAGGTTATCTAAGGCAGAATTACCCTATGACGCTCTTAGATCCAGCGATTGAAGCGATGCTTAAGGATTCATCGGCGCTTATTCCAACGATAGTTCAAGATTATTTAAGCCATCAGGTTCTCATGCTTGCCTATATGAACCGTGAGTCTTTGGCAATCACTTTAGAGAGCGGTAAAGCAACCTACTGGAGTCGCAGCAGGAAAGAGTTGTGGGTAAAGGGTGCGACTTCAGGAAATTTTCAAGAGGTTCATTCAGTTTCACTCGACTGCGACGGCGATGCACTACTCATAAAAGTTACTCAAACTGGAGTGGCCTGCCATACGGGCAATGCAACATGTTTTCATACATCAATTGATGTGAGTTTACGGTGAATCTAGATGAGTTTCGCGAATATGCAAAAGAATCAAATGTAATTCCCGTATCGCGCCGGCTATTGGCCGATGGTGAAACGCCACTCGGTATCTACCGTAAGTTAGCAAAAGATGCGCCAAACACCTTTCTACTAGAGTCAGCCGAACATGGAGGAGCCTGGTCACGTTATTCATTCATCGGTGTTCGTAGTGAAGCGGTTTTAAGCGAATCAGATGGTCTTGCCTATTGGCAGGGCAATCCGCCAGCGGGAGCACCCTCCGGAATCGATCCGCTAGAAGCGCTGCGTTTAACTACCGCGCATTTAAAATCGCCAAAAATTGAAGGATTACCACCGCTAACGGGTGGACTTGTTGGCTTCATGGCATATGACGTCGTACGTAGACTTGAAAAACTTCCAAATCTTTCACGTAAAGATCTTCCATTACCTGAATTGAGTTTTATGCTGACAAGTGATTTAGCTGTCCTCGATCACAGTGATGGAACGATTACCTTAATTTCTAATGCAATTAATTGGGATGGTAGCGATGCGCGCATTGACGAGGCCTTTGCGGCATGTAACGAACGTCTAGATCGAATGCAACACGATCTGGCAACGGCATTAGCTGGTGATGTGGCGAGAATTGAAATCCACGCGCAACCACTTTTTGCCTCAACTATTGAGCCAGAGGATTTTAAATCCAAGATTATGGAAGCTAAAGAAGAGATTCTGGCGGGGGAGGCATTTCAGATTGTTCTCTCTCAACGTTTCTCACTTGAGTGCACGGCAGATGCATTGGATGTATATCGTATGTTGCGATTGAACAATCCAAGTCCTTATATGTATCTATTCCGATTTACCGATGGAATCGACGTAGTTGGATCGAGCCCCGAAGCTTTGATAAAGGTAAATGGTCGAGATGTGATGATCCATCCGATCGCAGGAACTCGCAAACGATCGGCCTCACCTGAAGAGGATCATCGATTAGCCGAAGAGCTTCTTGCAGACCCTAAAGAGCGTGCAGAGCACTTAATGTTGGTGGATTTAGGAAGAAATGATCTCGGTCGTGTCTGCCAACCCGGAAGCGTTGAAGTTATTGACTTCATGCACATCGAACGTTATTCACATGTAATGCATATTGTTTCAACGGTTACAGGTGTTTTGGATTCAAAATCATCGGCCGTGGACGCTCTATTTTCAGTCTTTCCTGCGGGAACTCTCTCTGGTGCACCTAAACCACGCGCAATGGAGATTATCGAAAGATTAGAGCCAACGCGTAGAGGACTTTATGGGGGGATAGTTGGATATCTAGATTTCACAGGAAATATAGATACCTGCATAGCGATTCGTACCGCATTAATTCACAGTGGGACAGCCTATGTACAGGCCGGAGCAGGAGTCGTTGCAGATTCGGATCCTGAATCAGAAAATCAAGAGTGCTATAACAAGGCAGCTGCCGTTCTAAGAGCAGTAGACTCGGCCAATAGATTGCGTGAAAAATAGTGGATCAGAGTTTAGCAATCGGAGTGAGTGTCGTTATTGTTTATGCGATAACTATTTTAATTGGAAAGAAATTTCGAATTTCATCTAAATATGAAAGAACACCGCAGATTCAAGATCCTTGGAAATCCCTTGATAAGGGAGTTGATCCAAGTGAAGAGAGAAAAGCATGAGCGTTCTTGATTCGATTATTGAAGGCGTACGCGAAGATTTAACCTCACGCCGATTATCAATGGCGCAAATTTCCGAAGCAATTGATAGCGCACCGAAAGTTCGCGACCCACTCGCTACGCTCTTGAATAATGAAATCTCTTTAATCGCTGAAGTAAAACGCTCCTCTCCAAGTAAAGGCCCACTCGCAACAATTCTAGATCCTGCCGCCCTAGCCGAACAGTATGCAAGCGCCGGAGCGACAATGGTTAGCGTGCTTACTGAACGTCGTCGCTTTGGTGGATCACTCGATGATCTAGTCGCCGTGCGATCCAGAGTAGATATTCCCATTTTACGAAAAGACTTTATGATAGATGAGTATCAATTTTTTGAGGCTCGAGCTCATGGCGCTGATGTTGTACTTCTCATAGTCGCGGCGTTAGGAAGCAATCAAATTAAGGATTATCATGAATTGACTCTCGAACTAGGAATGCGCGCACTCGTTGAAGTCCACACGCATGATGAACTTGAGAGAGCTCTGGATATCTCCCCTCAGATAATTGGAATTAATTCACGCAATTTAAAAACTCTGGGGGTTGATGCCACTGTTTTTGCAGAGTTGATTCCTCGAATTCCTAAAGATTTGGTACGCGTAGCTGAATCCGGAATATCAACTAGGAGTGAGGTTGAATACGCACAAGCCCAAGGTGCCTCCGCAGTATTAGTAGGCGAAGCTCTCGTTAAGGCGGGAGATTCAGTGGCTGCCGTGCGCGAACTTCTTGGCCTAGATAGGCTTAATCCGTGAGTGTTGACGAGTTAAATGGCCGATTTGGTCAATATGGCGGACGTTTTGTTCCGGAGGCCTTAATCGGTGCACTCAATGAATTAGAGGCTGCACATATTTCCGCGAACAGCGATTCAACTTTTTTAGCAGAGCTTGCCGATTTGCACCGTACATATACTGGACGCCCGAGCATCATTACAGAGGTTCCCCGCTTTAGCGAACATGCAGGCGGTGCGCGAATAATTTTAAAGCGTGAGGATTTAAACCATACTGGTAGTCATAAGATAAATAATGTTTTGGGTCAAGCTTTGCTTACTAAACGCATGGGCAAAAAACGAATTATTGCTGAAACTGGCGCCGGTCAACATGGTGTAGCTGCAGCTACAGCGGCAGCACTCTTAGGACTCGAGTGCGTTGTCTATATGGGTCAAGAGGATACGCGCAGGCAATCACTCAATGTTGCACGAATGAAGTTGCTCGGAGCGCAAGTAATACCAGTGGTATCGGGCTCACAAACTTTGAAAGATGCCATAAACGAAGCGATGCGCGATTGGGTAACAAATGTTGCAGACACACATTATTTGTTGGGCACGGTAGCCGGCCCACATCCATTCCCAACAATGGTCCGTGATTTCCATAAAATTATTGGTATCGAGGCTCGTGAACAAGTATTAGCCTTGTGCGGAAAACTTCCAGATGCAGTTTTGGCATGTATCGGTGGTGGATCAAATGCCATAGGAATATTTCATGCATTTATCCCTGATTCGAACGTTCGTTTAATCGGCTTTGAGGCTGGTGGCGATGGAGTTGAAACTGGAAGACATGCTGCAACAATTACCGGAGGGTCTCCAGGAGTACTCCATGGAACTAGATCCTACGTATTACAGGATGAGAACGGCCAAACTATTGAATCACATTCAATTTCGGCTGGGTTAGATTATCCAGGCGTTGGCCCGGAACACGCTTATTTGCATGACATTGGCCGTGCTGAGTACCGCGCCATCAACGATGATCAAGCGATGAATGCCTTCTCCCTGCTCTGCAGAACCGAAGGGATAATTCCCGCAATTGAATCGGCTCATGCCTTGGCCGGTGCGATGATTGTGGGTAATGAACTCGGTCCTGATGCCACGCTTTTAATTAACCTGTCAGGACGTGGAGATAAAGATGTCCAAACTGCAGCGCAGTATTTTGGAATCCCATTATGAGTACTCAATTAGAAGATCTATTTGTGAAAGTACGCGCTGAAAATCGTGCTGCCCTCATTGCATATATTCCAGCTGGATTTCCTAGTAAAGATGGTTGCACCAAAGCAATTCGAACATTGGTGGCAGCAGGCGTTGATGCAGTTGAAATTGGATTTCCATATAGCGATCCAGTTATGGATGGTCCAACAATTCAAGAGGCGGCAAATATTTCGCTCAAAGCTGGCACGAATGCTGCCGATATTTTCGCCGCGCTTAAGGTAGCAAGTGATACTGGAGTCGCCGCCGTTGTAATGACGTACTGGAATCCAATTGAAAAATATGGAGTAGATAAATTCGCAGAATCGGTCGCAGCAAATGGCGGTTCAGGTGTGATAACTCCTGATCTGCCCATCGAAGAGTCAAGTCAATGGCTGGAGGCGGTTTCGACCCACAAGATTAATCCCATCTATGTTGTCGCACCAAGTACAAGTGATGCTCGCCTTGCACAAGTAAGTGCCAAAACCGGTGGTTTTGTTTATGCAGCAAGCATTATGGGTGTAACTGGAGCTCGTACGAGCCTTTCAGTTGATGCCGCTGATTTGGTTCGTCGAATTCGATCAGCCACATCTCTTCCTGTTGCAGTCGGACTTGGTGTCTCCACCCGTGAGCAGGCCAAAGAAGTGGCAGGATATGCCGATGGCGTTATTGTCGGTTCAGCTTTTATTAGACTTCTTCTCAATGCCAAGAGTGAAGAGAGCGGCCTAATTGCAATTTCAGCATTAGCTAAAGATTTAGCGAATGGAGTTCGAGAGGGGCGATGAAAAAATTTCATGGTAATAGATAATGAGATTATAAACGAGGAAGCTACATCGAGTAAAAAAGTTCCACACTTCAAGGCTTACTTGACAATGCTTGTCTCCTCATTTTTCAGTTTGGTTGCTTCCCTCGTCTTATCAATTGATGCAATCAAACTTGCCAAGGACGCCGACGCCCCATTGTCATGTAACATCAACTCCGTACTCTCCTGCGCCGAGGTGGCGGTTTCATGGCAGTCCAATCTACTTGGATTCCCAAATGCGTTCCTAGGTCTTATGTGCGAGTCAGTAGTTATAACGATTGCGGTTGCTGGTCTTTGTGGAGTTCAATTCCCTAAAAACTTTATGAGAGTTGCCCTGAGCATCTACGGCATCGGGTTACTTTTTGCCTTCTGGTTATTCTCTCAGTCATATTTAGTCATAAAGGCTTTCTGCCCATGGTGCCTCCTAGTTACTGTTTCTACTGTCACAGTATTTGGGAGCATGTTTAGGATCATCGCTCTCAACGGGATTCTTCCCTTAAATTCTGAAAGAACGGCGAAACTACAGCAAAAATTATTATCTGGTTGGGACGCCGTTGTTATAACGGGTGTGTATTCCCTCATCGCATTACTATTAATTTTTAAATTACTATAAATCCTTAAACAACTGATCCTTAAAACAATCCGGGATCTTCATGTGCACCTTTGCTCCAGTTGATATGGCTGCTTTGGCGGTGCCGGTGTTATCGATCTAACTGAGGCGGGAGAGGTCCATAGGGCGTATCTCATAGAGATTCTGAGCGATTAAGGTCTTGCCTTACACTCCAATTATCTATACTTTTCCATCACGGATTATTTTCAATCGAAAAGCCAGCAATCGAAAACGAGGAGATGTAAATGTCGAAGCAGACAAAGGCTAAAACTAAATCTAATTCAACTAGTGGAGGAGATCACTTCACCCGTTGGCTAGTAATTGGAATGGTTGCATTTGTAGTCGTTACCGGAGTCGTATTTTCGATGATGAGCACAAATACCAAGGCTAATGAATCATTTACTGCTCTCAAGGGTTTTGTCTTGGGCGAATCCGTGGCGGCAACCGTCGATGTATCTCAGGGCTCCGGTTTGGTATTAAACCCAGGTGCTCCAGTAAAGATTGACCTTTGGGAAGATCCGCAGTGTCCTATATGTCGATCCTTTGAGGAAGCTAACGGTGAATATATAGAGGATTTAGTTCGTACTAAAAAGGCCACCGTTGTTTACCACGTTTTATCTTTTCTCGGTGATGAGTCGGTTCGAGCAGCAAATGCAGCGATGTGTGCAGCCGATGAGGGGCACTATTTAGATTTTAACAAGGCTTTGTACATCGTTCAACCAGCACTGGAAAACTCAGGCTTTTTCTCGAGCGATAACTTAATTAAAATCGGTGATTACATTGGATTAAAGAGCAAGAGCTTTACTGATTGTGTAAACAATGGGGGAAGGGCGGATCTAGTAAAGGCTCACGCGGATTCTATGGATAGATACAAAGTCACTGGAACGCCAACGGTATTTATTAATGATAAGTTGTGGGTTCGAAAATCTAATGCATTTGATCCTGTCGAATTCCGTCTTGCTGTAGAGGCAGGCTAAAGCCATGTTGCGTTCGATTCCATCGCCAACAGTTTCGGCGTTGGAAATCGGACCTCTTACGATTCATCTCTATGCCCTCTGCATAATCACTGGTATAGCTATTGCAATTTGGCTTGGTGATAAGCGTTTCAGGGCGCTAGTACCCCAGGCAACCTCTGTTGTTTCAGAGGTCGCAATTGCTGCAGTTCCAATGGGAATAATTGGTGGACGGATTTATCACGTAATTTCTTCTCCCGATGCTTACTTTGGTAACGGTGGAAACCCAGTCGATGCCTTAAAGATTTGGGAGGGTGGACTCGGAATTTGGGGCGCTATTTCTTTGGGAACTGTGGCTGCTTGGCTTCGTTATCGTCGACTTGCTAAGAAGATGGAGCTTCCAAGTTTTGCATATTTTATGGATGCACTCGCACCTGGAGTCTTGTTCGCTCAAGCCATTGGACGCTTTGGAAACTGGTTTAATATAGAGTTATTTGGAAGGCCACTCATTGCACCGTGGGCACTTTCAGTTCCACCATTGAAGCGGCCAAATGGTTTTAGTGGTTTTGAAACTTTTCATCCAACCTTCTTGTACGAGGCTCTCTGGAGTATCGCGATAGCTTTACTGTTGATTTACTTTGGCAGGAGATTACTCCCAGGCCAAACTTTTGCTCTATATGTCTTTGCATATTGCTTAGGCCGAGTGGGTATTGAATCAATTCGAATCGATGAAGCACATGAGTTTTTTGGTCTGCGACTTAATGTATGGGTCGGTAGCGTTGTAGGAGTCGGAGCGCTCATTATGTATCAAAGATTGAATACGAAAAAAATAAAAGTTATCGAGTAGGCTAACTGCTATGCCTCTACAAGATGTTCGAGCCAGAAATTTAGAGCACCGAACTCATCGTTCTGGCTGGCTTAGGGCAGCGGTTCTGGGTGCCAATGATGGCTTAGTTTCCACCGCGTCATTGATGATTGGAGTTGTTGCAGCGGGCAAGAATGACTTCTTGGTAACCGCTGGCTTAGCCGGAATCACAGCAGGTGCGATGTCGATGGCAGTCGGTGAGTATGTATCAGTTCGCTCGCAAAACGATGTAGAGGAATCAGATCGAGTACTTGAGATTGAACACTTAGCGACCGACCCGGAAGGTGAGCTCTTAGAGCTCCAACATATTTACATTGCCCGTGGGTTAACTCCAGAGCTTTCCCTTGAAGTTGCAAAGGCAATGCATGCAAAGGATCCACTCGCGGCGCACTTGCGCGATGAGCTTGGTCAACATCCACATACCAAAGCCAAACCAGTTCAAGCGGCCATTGCATCCGCGGTCTCATTTACGGCTGGCGGTCTCATCCCATTCCTTGGATCATTTGCTCCCACAACAGGGGCTAAGGCGTGGAGCATCGTTGGTTTCACGATTGTGGGTTTAGTGCTCACTGGCGTGGTTAGCGCGAAGACGGCTGGCGCTAAGGTGCGCACGACAACGCTTCGGGTGATAGTTGGTGGCTCTCTCGGCATGCTCATAACTGCAGGAATCGGTCAGATTGCCCGGGTTGCAGGTCTCTAAACTCTAGCCATTTCGGTTTTTGTTGCTACGCTTTGCAGGTATTGAGTAGTTGATACGTTCAGAGTATTTAAATCCTAGGGCCAAGGTTGTCCCCCAGTAATCATCGACAATCGGAGCTCAACAATTATGGCTTTGCCTTCCAGCTATCCACATGCACAGGGGCTCTACAGCCCTGCCAAAGAACATGATTCCTGTGGAGTTGCGATGGTTGCTACTCTCAATAAGATTGCAACTCACGAGATTGTAGAAAAGGCCCTGACTGCACTGCGCAATCTCGAGCACCGAGGAGCTTCGGGGGCTGAGCCAGATAGCGGTGATGGAGCTGGAATTCTCATTCGAATTCCGGATCGCTTTTTCCAAGAGGTAGTTGAATTTGATTTGCCAAGATCTGGATCGTATGCAACTGGTATTGCATTCATTGAAAAAGGTGTTGATGTAGAGACCGAAATTGCACGTATTGCGCATGAAGAGGGTTTGAAAGTTCTAGGATGGAGAGAGTTACCCATTAACTCAACCTCTCTTGGAAAAACCGCTCTCTCAGTCATGCCTGATTTTAAACAGTTATTTGTGAGTGGTCTTAAGAATGAGAGTGCACTTATTCTTGAAAGAATGGCCTTCTGTCTAAGAAAGCGCCTTGAGCATTCTCTGCCACTTTACTTTCCTTCACTATCTAGTCAAACAATTGTTTATAAAGGCATGCTTACAACGGGACAGCTTGAAGAGTTTTTTCCAGATTTAAGTGATGAGCGCGTTGAATCACCGTTGGCTTTAGTCCACTCCCGCTTTTCAACAAACACTTTCCCCTCGTGGCCTCTAGCTCATCCTTACCGATTTATTGCTCACAATGGCGAAATTAATACAATTAAAGGTAATCGAAACTGGATGCGCGCACGTGAATCACTATTAGAAAGTGATTTAATCCCAGGAGATCTTAAACGATTATTTCCAATCGTTCAGATGTCAGGGAGTGACTCGGCCTCTTTTGATGAGGTTTTAGAACTTCTTTACTTGGGAGGGCGATCTCTGCCACATGCAGTCTTGATGATGATTCCCGAAGCATGGGAAAACCACAGCTCAATGTCTGAATCGCGCCGAGATTTCTATGCCTTTCACGCCTCACTAATGGAGCCTTGGGATGGTCCAGCCTGTGTAACCTTCACCGACGGCCATCAAGTTGGCGCAGTACTTGATCGAAATGGTCTTCGCCCTTCGCGCTTTTGGGTAACTAAAGATGGGCTTGTTGTTCTTGCCTCTGAAGTTGGAGTCTTAGATATCGCTCCGGCCGATATTGAACGAAAAGGCCGCTTACAACCTGGAAAAATGTTCCTTGTAGATATTGAAGCGGGGCGAATTATTGAAGATGAAGAGATCAAAGATTCACTTGCAAGCGCTGCACCCTATGGTGATTGGCTTCATGCCGGCATCGTAAAACTAAGTGAACTTCCCTCACGCGAGCATATTGTTTATCCCCACTCATCCGTGGTCCGACGTCAACGCGCATTTGGATATACAGAGGAAGAGTTGAGAATTCTCGTCACACCAATGGCTCAAAACGGTGTGGAGGCGCTTGGATCAATGGGAACCGATACTCCTATTGCTGCATTGTCAAATAAACCGCGTCTGTTGTTTGATTATTTTTCTCAACTTTTTGCGCAAGTTACAAATCCCCCCTTGGATGCAATTCGAGAAGAGTTAGTAACTAGTCTAGGCGCTGCAATGGGACCAGAGCATAACCTTCTTGATCCTGGCCCATTTTCATGCCGTCATATTTCGCTTGCATTTCCGGTAATTGATAACGACGAGTTAGCTAAGATTATTCACGTTAATGCAGATGGCGATCATCCAGGTTTAACTGCTCATGTTATACGTGGCCTCTTTTTTGTTGCAGGCGGTGGCGATTCGCTTCGCGCACGATTAAATGAAATTACAGCTGAAGTCTCAAAGGCGATAGAAGATGGCGCCAGAATTATTGTGTTGTCTGATCGTGATGGCGATACTGAAGAGGCTGCGATTCCCTCACTTTTGCTTACCTCTGCAGTTCATCACCACTTAATCCGTGAAAAAACACGGACGAAAGTTGGTTTGGTCGTTGAGGCAGGTGATGTTCGAGAAGTGCACCACGTTGCGCTATTGATCGGCTATGGCGCGGCAGCGGTGAATCCATATCTTGCAATGGAGAGCGCAGAAGATCTAGTTTTGCAAGGAGTCATAACTGGAATTACACCAGAAAAGGCGGTTCGTAACTTAATTAAATCTCTTGGCAAAGGCGTTCTTAAAGTAATGTCCAAAATGGGAATTAGCACCATCGCCTCCTATACAGGAGCGCAAGTATTTGAGGCGATTGGTTTAAGTGCAGAAGTCGTTGATGAGTTTTTTGCCGGCACGACATCTGCTTTAGGTGGCGTTTCACTCGATGTGATTGCTCAAGAGACTATCGCTCGCCACCATATTGCATACCCGCCAGGGGGAGAGGTTCCGGGTACGAAACGGCTGCCTATCGGTGGTGAATATCAGTGGCGCCGCGAAGGCGAGCCGCACCTTTTTGACCCCGAAACTGTTTTTACTTTGCAGCACTCAACTCGTAGCAAGCGTTACGATGTATTTAAGCGCTATACGAATCGGGTAAATGATCAAAGTACTCGTCTTATGACTTTGCGGGGGTTATTTGAATTTAAACCGCAAACCGCTATTCCAATTGAAGAAGTAGAGCCGGCCTCAGCGATAATAAAGCGTTTTTCAACTGGTGCGATGTCCTACGGTTCGGTTTCGCAGGAGGTTCATGAAACTCTAGCTATTGCAATGAATCGACTCGGTGCTAAATCAAATACTGGCGAAGGAGGCGAGGATCCTTCGCGCTTTATCCCATTAGTAAATGGTGATTCAAAGCGATCTGCGATTAAGCAAGTTGCCTCGGGTCGCTTCGGTGTTACAAGTGAGTACTTAGTAAATGCCGACGATATTCAGATTAAAATCGCACAGGGAGCAAAGCCCGGTGAAGGTGGGCAGTTACCTGGCAACAAAGTTTATCCCTGGATCGCTAAAGTGCGTTATTCGACTCCCGGAGTTGGATTGATTTCACCGCCTCCGCATCACGATATTTATTCCATTGAAGATTTAGCTCAACTCATTCATGACTTAAAGAATGCTAACAAGAACGCACGAATCCATGTCAAGCTTGTTGCAGAAGTAGGCGTCGGTACTGTTGCCGCAGGTGTTAGCAAAGCCCATGCCGATGTAGTTCTTATTTCAGGCCACGATGGTGGTACAGGCGCTTCGCCGTTGACCTCACTTAAGCATGCCGGCGCACCGTGGGAGCTTGGCTTAGCTGAGACACAGCAAACTCTATTACTGAACAACTTGCGCGAGAGAATAGTTGTGCAGACTGATGGTCAATTAAAAACCGGACGCGATGTAATAATCGCCGCTCTTCTTGGCGCAGAGGAATTTGGCTTTGCAACTGCTCCACTTGTTGTTTCAGGGTGCATCATGATGCGAGTGTGTCATCTGGATACATGTCCAGTAGGTGTAGCCACGCAAAATCCAGAACTACGTGCTCGCTTCAGCGGAAAGCCTGAGTTCATTGAAACATTTTTTGAGTACATTGCCGAAGAAGTTCGAGAGATTTTGGCGCAGCTAGGTTTTAAAACTCTACGTGAAGCCATCGGTCACGTTGAGTACTTAGAGGTTAAGAAGGCAATCGATCACTGGAAGGCGAGCGGTTTAGATTTGACGCCCCTGCTTGCCAGACCAAAAAATTCAAGCGCCCTGCACAATGTATCTGAGCAAGATCACGGCCTAGATGCCGCCCTTGATAATGAACTCATTGCACTTGCTCAACCAGCACTCATGAATCGAGAGTTAGTGCGAATCGAAATGCCTGTCCGAAATATAAATCGGACAGTTGGGACAATGCTTGGCGCGCAAATAACTAGGGTATTTGGCGGGGCCGGACTTGCCGATGGAAGTATTGACATAACTCTGCATGGATCTGCCGGACAATCTCTTGGCGCATTTATTCCTTCAGGGTTAACTTTGCGCCTATTTGGCGATTCAAATGATTATGTTGGTAAAGGAATTTCTGGAGGGCGGGTGATTGTGCGACCGGATGCGAGATCAACATTTAAATCACATGAGAACGTTATCGCTGGAAATGTTATCGGTTACGGCGCGACATCTGGTGAAATTCTAATTCGCGGGGTTGTTGGTGAACGATTCTGTGTGCGCAACTCAGGTGCCATAGCAGTTGTAGAAGGTATTGGCGATCACGGTTGCGAATATATGACAGGTGGAACTGTAGTCGTCTTAGGCCACACAGGCCGTAACTTTGCCGCTGGAATGTCTGGCGGTCGCGCATTTGTATTAGATATTAATCCGTCGAATGTAAATACCGATATGGTCGATCTGTTAGCCGTTCCGAGTGATCAGAGCGAGGAGCTAAGGGCGATTATTGCTAACTTCGCAACTCATACGAATTCAATAATCGCAACGCAACTCCTAGAGGATTGGGAAAATTCCATCAGGCGAATCTCTCTCGTGATGCCTCGAGACTATGCACGTGTTCTTGAGGCAATGGCGCGTGCTTCACGTGAAGGTTTGCCTATCGATACCCATGTTATGGAGGTAGCAGCACATGGCTGATCCAAAAGGTTTTCTTACAACGCCTCGTGAAACACCAACACGAAGACCAGTAGATGTGCGTATTCAAGATTGGCGTGAAGTATACGAACCTCAGAGCTTTGAACACCTGCAAAAGCAGGCTGGGCGGTGCATGGATTGCGGAATTCCTTTTTGTCATTCGGGCTGTCCACTCGGAAATTTGATACCAGAGTGGAATGACTTAATCTGGCGGGGGGATACACACGAAGCAATTAATCGATTACATGCCACTAACAATTTTCCAGAGTTCACGGGACGCCTTTGTCCCGCCCCATGTGAAACGGCGTGCGTTGTTGCTATAAATAGCGATGCGGTAACGATTAAGCAAGTCGAACTTCGGACAATAGAGGAGGCTTTTGCAACTGGTGAGGTAAAGCCACTCATTCCGGATCGTTTAAGCGGCAAGACAATCGCCGTAATTGGATCTGGACCTGCTGGTTTGGCAGCTGCTCAACAATTAACTCGAGCAGGGCACACCGTTGCAGTGTACGAACGAGCCGATAAAATCGGCGGATTGCTTCGCTACGGAATCCCTGAGTTCAAAATGGAAAAACACATTCTTGATCGTCGTCTTGAACAGATGGAAAAAGAGGGAACACGCTTTCGACCTGGCGTAGATGTCGGTGGAGAGCTCACGGGATCGGCGCTTCGTAAAAAATACGATGCAATTATTTTAGCGGTAGGTGCAACTAAGTGGCGTGAATTGCCAATCCCGGGCCGTGGATTAATTGGCGTCTATCAAGCGATGGAGTTCCTACCCTGGGGAAACCGACAAGCACTTGGCGAAATTAAAACTCCGGAGATAAATGTCAAAGGTAAACATGTCGTAATTTTGGGTGGAGGCGATACTGGCGCCGATTGCCTTGGAACATCGATTCGCCAAGGTGCCGCGAGTGTTACTCAATTAGAGATTATGCCAAGACCTAGTGATGAACGTCCATCGACCGCGCCTTGGCCAATGTATCCAATGATTTTTCGTGTCTCGAGTGCACATGAAGAAAGTGATAACCGAATCTTTTCTGTAAGTACGCAGGAGTTTTTAGGTGACGAGTTAGGCAATGTGCGAGCTATACGAATCGTTGAAACAGAGTACGTCAACGGCAATTTTGAACCAGTTTCTGGTAGCGAAAAAGAGATTCCGGCAGATTTTGTCTTTCTTGCAATGGGTTTCACTGGCCCAGAACAATCTCCACTTTTGACTCAGCTTGAAATTCGCATTGATGAACGTGGAAACATTGTCCGGGATAATAATTTTGCAGCAAATGGGGATGGTGTATTCGTTGCAGGAGATGCTGGACGCGGGCAGTCCTTAATCGTGTGGGCAATAGCAGAGGGCCGAAGTGCTGCATCTGCAGTTGATAGATATCTCACGGGTGATACTCAACTTCCAAGTCCAATTGAACCCACTACCCGTCAGTTGATGGTTTAAGGTTGCCTCATGCGTAGAGCAAAGATAGTGTGCACGATGGGACCAGCAGTTGAATCCCCAGAGCGAGTTAAAGCTCTCATTGATGCCGGAATGAACATGGCTAGATTAAATCTTTCACATGGCTCCTACGCGGAGCATCAAGCTCGTCTCGATCTAGTTAGGGCTGCGGCACAAGCAGCTGGGCGGCCAGTGGCAATTCTTGTCGATCTTCAAGGTCCAAAGATTCGACTTGCACGATTTTCTGATGGCCCACATGAGCTAGCTCGAGGAGATATCTTTACAATCACTACCGATGAAATTGAGGGCACAAAAGAGCGAGTTGGAACCACGTACAAAGGCCTGCCAGGAGATTGCACAATCGGAGACCATATTTTGATCGATGATGGAAAGGTCACCGTCGAGGTTATTGAAGTTAAGGAATCTGATGTGGTAACAAAGGTAATTGATCCAGGCGTAGTCAGTAATAATAAAGGAATCAATCTCCCGGGAGTAGCCGTCTCTGTTCCTGCACTGTCTGAGAAAGATATTGAAGATTTACGGTGGGGCCTTCGCGCCGGTGCCGACTTCATTGCACTTTCATTTGTTCGCAACGCTTCCGATATCAAGGATGTTCATAAGATTATGGATGAAGAAGGCATTCGCCTCCCTGTAATTGCCAAAATTGAAAAACCGCAAGCCGTTGCAAACATCGCAGAGATTATCGATGCCTTTGATGGAATTATGGTTGCTCGTGGAGATTTAGGTGTAGAGCTTCCAATTGAGGATGTGCCACTCGTGCAAAAACTATGTGTCGAACTTGCTCGAGATATGGCTAAACCTGTAATCGTTGCAACTCAAATGCTGGAATCAATGATCACAAATTCGCGTCCCACACGCGCCGAAGCTACTGATTGCGCAAATGCGGTTCTAGATGGCGCTGATGCGTTGATGCTCTCTGGTGAAACTAGTATTGGCGAGTTTCCAATTGATGCTGTTCAAACCATGGCGCGTATTATTCAAAAAACTGAAGAGGGTGGTTTGGATCGAATACGCCCTATCAAGACTTCACCTCGAACAAAGGGTGGCGCAATCACAAAGGCGGCGACCGAAGTTGGTGCGATCGTTGACGCAAAGTATTTAGTTGCATTTACCCAAAGTGGTGATTCAGCTCGTCGAATGTCACGTCTTCGCTCAGTTATTCCAATCCTGGCAATGACTCCTGAGGTCGGAACATATAATCGCTTAGCCCTTTCCTGGGGGATTGAATCAATGCTGACCCCTGTCGTCGGGGCGACCGATGAGATGGTGAAGTTAGTCGATACCGTCCTGATTGATTCAGGTAGGGCAACTATTGGCGATAACGTCATGATCGTGGCTGGCTCTCCACCGGGAATTCCAGGATCCACCAATGCGATGCGAGTTCACCGTGTAGGTGATGCTGTTGGCGGCGCAGCGCCGGCGTACCGATAAGCTCCAAAGCACCGATAAGATTGGCCAGCAGCGCCTCGGTACTCCAACGGTAGAGAGGGCAGTCTCAAACACTGCATAGTGTCGGTTCGAATCCGACTCGAGGCACGCACACTACTTTTACATCCAGAAGGGGTGAATAGGAGATGGGCATTCGCATACTCGTTGCCGAAGATGAAGCGCTCATCCGCATGGATTTAGTTGAGATGCTCCAAGAAGCTGGCTATGAAGTCGTGGCTCAAGCCTCCAATGGGCAGGAAGCTGTGGATTTAGCGCTTGTGCATAAACCAGATCTAGCGATTTTAGATGTCAAAATGCCGGTTTTAGATGGAATTTCGGCGGCGGAGAAGATAATTGATGTAGCGCCAGTTTTAATGTTAACGGCATTTTCACAAAAGGAGCTCATCGATCGTGCGCGCGATGCCGGGGTGATGGCCTACGTAGTAAAACCATTCACAATTGGTGACCTAATTCCAGCTATTGAGATTGCTATAAGTAGACATCTGCAGATGAGCGCTTTAGCTGCCGAAGTCGCCGATCTACATGATCGCCTTGAGACTCGCAAATTAATCGATCGGGCTAAGGGGATTTTAATGAAGGCGCTGAATTTGCCCGAGCCTGAAGCCTTTTCATGGATTCAACGGACGGCGATGGATCGTCGGATGAGTATGAAGGCAGTGGCCGAGGCGGTCATAAGCCCAGATGCGCTCCCATTTCAATAACTACCTAGCCTTGCGGTAATTTTCTCATCTTTATAACGAAATCGATATACATTATCTTCACTTTCCCCTTGTGGAGTGCCAGCACTATCCATTAGCCTCAACGCCTCCCTGTCCCGGGACGAAATGAACAGGAAAGGCAGTACATGAATATAAAAATTCAGCGCTCACTTGCCGTTGTATCAGCCGCCGCTCTCGTTTTCGGAGTTGCGTCAGCATCAACAGCACAGGCAGCTCCAAAGAAAATTACTCTGGCATTCCAGGGTCCTTTAACAGGTGAAGAGGCACAGGTTGGCCAGGATGAAGTAGCTGGCGTTGAGTATGCAATTAAATTATTCAACAAAAAGTACAAGAACAAGTATGTAGTTTCACTTGTCAAGGCAGATGACCAAGGTGCTCCAGATCAGGCAGCAAAGGTTGCTCCAGGGATCGCATCAAATGCAAAGATTATCGGCCTAATTGGTGCAGCTTACTCTGGTGCAACAATTGCTTCCCTTCCTTATTACAAGCAACGTAACCTTCCAATGGTTTCGCCATCTGCAACCCGTGTATCAATCACTGATCCAGCAGCTGGTGCAATTGGATTCCCTGTATTCCACCGCGTCGTTGTTACTGACAAGGTACAAGGTCCATCACTTTATAAATTAGCAACAAAGGGTGTTTCAGGTCCTAAGGCATTTATCGTTGATGATCAATCAGCTTACGGTGTTGGCCTAGTTGACTACATGAAGCCAGGAATTCCTGCAGGACAATCTGTTGGCTTCGACAGCGTTTCTGACAAGACAACTGACTGGTCTGCAACAATTGCAAAGGTCAAGTCAGCGGGAGCAAATGTAGTGATCTACACAGGTTACTTCCCACAAGCAGCTCCATTCTTCAAGCAGCTTCGCGACAGTGGTTACACAGGAATTCTTGCTGGTGGCGATGGAGTTCTAAGCCCAACCTTCCCAACGCTTGCTCCAGCATCAGTTCTTGAAGGAGTTCGCCTTACAGCAGGAACTGTTCCTCTAGCTGAAATTTCAGCTGAGTTGGAGGCAGATTTCAAGAAGATGATGGGCAAGGCTTCGGGAGTTTATGCAGCTGAATCAATTGATGCAGCAAATGTACTTCTAAGCTGCGTAGCAAAGGGTGTTTCTACTCGTGCAAAGATGCTCAAGTGCGTGAAGGCTTACAAAGGTAAGTCTCTTGCCGGAGCAACAATCAAGTTCGACATCAATGGCGATGTTGCTGGTGGCGCAATGAACGGATTTGAAGTTCGTAGCGGCGTCATCAAGTTCACAGGACCAATCAAGTAAAGAACAAATCATAAGTAGTAAAACTCGGAAGGTCGAATTTAAATTTCGGCCTTCCGAGTTTGATTTGTTGTATTTTCTTCCCACATAAAGAGTTAGGAAGCCAGCAGCTTGTTAGGTAATTTTTTTGATCAATTCTGGTCCTTGACCTTTGGTGGTTTAAGCCTTGGGTTTATCTATATCCTTATTGCCCTTGGGTACACATTGGTTTATGGAGTCCTGCGAATGATTAACTTTGCAAACTCCGAGATTTTCATGGTGGGTACCTTTGCAACCGTAATTGTGGTTCGAGATCTCTTTAAATTCACGCAGAGATCCGAATACGCCACCGGATTCCGCTTGTGGTTCATTTTAGGAATGGCACTAATCATCACGATGATTGTCTGTGGACTTTTGTCAGTTGTAGTTGAGTTAGTTGCCTATCGTCGATTACGACGTCGCAATTCAGGCGTCTTAGCGCCGTTGATTTCAGCAATTGGCGTATCGATGGTGCTGGCTGAATCTGTTCGAATAATGACTGATTCTCGCCCCGTTGCAAGCCCTCGTGCGATGGAGAAGAAGTTTTTAGGAGAGTTTTTTGATGCTGGAATTCGATTAGACAACACAATCATCATTGTAGCCGCCCTCGTTTTATTTTTCATTCTCTGGAGTTTTATTAATAGAACCCGACTTGGTAAGGCGATCCGTGCGGTTTCAATGAATTCGAGTGCAGCTAAATTAATGGGAATTGATATTGACAAGATAGTTTCGGCAACCTTCCTTATCGGTGGAGTCATGACCGGAGCTGCAGGGTTCTTCTATGTCCTGAAGTACGAAAATACGGGCTCCAGTATTGGCTTTGAGTTGGGAATTGCGGCCTTCACAGCCGCGATCTTAGGTGGCATTGGAAATATTAAAGGAGCATTCTTCGGCGGTCTCGCGCTCGGTCTTCTTGAGACATACGCTTCATTCTTCTTAGGCACTCAGTGGAAAGCTGTAACAGTATTTATTGTTCTGATTATGGTTTTGTACACAAAACCAAGTGGTCTCTTTGGCGAATCAATCACACAGACGAGGATATGATGATAAATATTCGAGATAAAGGTGCAGAGATTTGGGAAAACTCTGGTAAAACAGCAAGAATTGCAATCGCAACTCTCTCGATTGCCCTTGTTGCCTCCTTGCCCTTAATGGGTGGGACCATTCTCAATACTCCTATTGCCAGTTACGAGTCAGTATTAGTTTATCCAATCGCGATGTTTGTCCTTATGGCTATAGGTTTAAATATTGTAATTGGTAAAAGTGGCCTTTTAGATCTTGGATACGTTGCTTTCTTTGCCATTGGCGCCTACACCATGGGTCTTTTGGGAACTAAGACAGGTCTGAATACTTGGGAGATTCTTCCAATCGGAATTGTGATGTCAATGTTCGCAGGTTTAATTTTAGGTGTTCCAGCTTTGAAACTGCGTGGAGATTACCTCGCCATCGTCACGCTTGGATTTGGAGAGATTGTTCGTATTGTTGCTCTTAATCTAGGAGCACTTGGTCGCTCTGAGGGCATCATCGCAATCCCAACACCGCCACCTATTTTCGGCGTCGAATATGCATTTGATAGTCACCGAATCTATTACTGGACACTACTCGTCATGATTCTCTTCGCGATTTGGATGGTTCGACGACTTTCAGCTCGGCGCGCGGGACGCGCATGGGAATCGATTCGTGAAGATGAGGATGTTGCCGAACTTCTCGGAGTACCAACATTTAGATATAAGATTTGGGCGTTCGTACTTGGTGCATCTGTCGGTGGCGCAGCTGGGGTAATTTACGCATCTAAGACTTTATTTATCGCTCCCGATAATTTCACACTACAGATTTCAATCCTGATTCTTGCTTGTGTAGTTTTTGGTGGAATGGGAAACATTTGGGGTGTAATCCTGGGGGCGGTTGTACTTGGTTATCTGCCTGATCGAATTCGATTCCTTTCAGAAGCTCGTCTACTAGTTTTTGGATTAGTTCTAGTTATCATGATGAATTTACGTCCAGATGGCCTTTTGCCTCGCAAGAAGAGAGAGAAAATGATTCCAGTAAAGGAGAAACAGTGAGTACTCCTGTCCTGTCACTCAAGAATGTGACAATGCAGTTTGGTGGTGTTAAAGCACTCAATGATGTTAGCTTTGACATAAATAAGAAGGAAATCCTGGGTTTGATCGGACCAAATGGTGCTGGCAAAACAACCATCTTTAATGTTGTGACTGGTGTCTATCAAATTAATTCAGGTGAAATTCACTTTGAGGGTAAGTCGCTCGCCGGAATCAAGAGACACAAAATTACCCGCGGAGGCGTGGCTCGCACTTTTCAGAATATTCGCCTTTGGGGGGATATGACATCTTTGGACAATGTCATTACCGCAACCGATACACATAAGAAGTCGGGATTATTGTCGGGTTTGTTTGGGTTGCCAGTCTCACGACGTGAAGAAAAGAGAGATAAAGTGCGAGCCCAAGAGCTTCTCGACTTTATTGGAATTGGTGAGTATTCGGATCGACTGGCAAAGAACTTGCCATATGGAGTTCAACGTCGCCTCGAAATTGCTCGCGCCCTTGGTACCGAACCAAAGTTGCTACTCCTTGATGAGCCTGCCGCGGGATTCAATCCCGCAGAAAAGGTAGAACTTGCGCAGACGATTAGAAAGATTCGAGATGCCGGTTATACAGTTCTCTTGATTGAGCATGACATGTCGCTGGTCATGCAAGTGTCAGATCGAATAGTGGTATTGGATTTTGGCGAGAAGATTGCAGATGGCACTCCTTCGGTGGTTCAAGAAGATCCCCGCGTAATTGAAGCATATTTAGGAGTTCAAGAAAATGCGTCTTGAAGTAAAGAATTTGCGAGTTTCCTACGGAAAGATCGAAGCGATTAAAGGTATCTCGATTATTGTCAATGAAGGCGAGATAGTTTCACTAATTGGCGCAAATGGAGCAGGTAAGACAACTCTCTTGAAAACTATTTCTGGATTACTCAATCCCACTGCGGGAACAATTGAGTATGGAGGTGAAAGCGTTCTCAAGTATAAGGCTCATGAGCGTGTTTCCTTAGGAATCTCCCAAGCTCCGGAAGGGCGAGGCATTTTCCCAGGCATGACTGTTTTAGAAAATCTGGAGCTAGGCAAGTATCACCTCAAGATGAAGAAAGCTGAGATTGAGGAAGATCTGATCAGGATCTATGAACTATTCCCTCGACTTAAGGAGAGAGGCTCACAGGCCGCCGGAACTCTATCTGGTGGAGAGCAACAAATGCTTTCAATAGGTCGGGCATTAATGGCTAAACCTAAGGTTTTACTTCTCGACGAACCCTCTATGGGATTGGCACCATTGATGATTCAAAATATCTTCAACATCATTACTGAAATCAATAAATTTGGTGTGACTATTCTTTTGGTTGAACAAAATGCACAGCAAGCGTTACAACGTTCCGACCGTGCCTACATTCTAGAGACTGGCAATGTCGTTAAAGAGGCGGCTGCGGCCGATCTTCTCAACGATCCAGCGGTGCGCGAGGCTTATTTAGGTACAGGGGCACACAGCTAAAGTTTTACCGCTCAGCCAATATCAAACAAGTAATTCGCGCCGTGCATGTTCGTTCACCTTTATCATTAGATATGACAACATCGTAGGAACAGATTGTCTTACCAAGGGATATTGCTGTGGCGACAGCGGTGACGATTCCGTCTGTTGCCGATTTATGATGCGTCGCGTTGACATCAAGTCCAACAACCATCCGGTGCGGACCTGCATGAAGTGCTGCTCCGACAGATCCAATGGTTTCAGCTAAGACAACGTTAGCGCCTCCATGTAATAGTCCAATTGGTTGAGTATTTCCTTCAACTGGCATTGTTGCGACCAGTCTATGCGGAGAGGCTTCAATGATTTCAATGCCCATCTTTATGCCTAATGCGCCTCCACCGCGTTCTTGAATAAGTCTTAGGAATTTATCGTCGCTCATGCTGCGTACTCTACCGTGCAACCTACAATGAGCACATGAGCAAACGCCTACTACTTATCGATGGGCACTCAATGGCATATCGTGCTTTTTTCGCACTTCCTGCAGAGAACTTCACGACAGCTAGCGGGCAACATACAAATGCTATATATGGGTTTGCCACGATGTTGCTCTCTCTGCTCACTGGTGAAAAGCCGACGCATGTTGCCGTCGCCTTCGATGTTTCGAGAAAGACTTTTCGCTCTGAGATTTTTCCAGAATACAAAGCAAATCGCTCGAAAACTCCCGATGAATTTCGATCCCAAATTTCGTATCTTCACGAACTTGTAACTGCATTTGGAATTACTAGCTTCGGAGTCGAGGGCTATGAGGCCGACGACATTTTGGCAACGATTGCTAAACGCGCGGAGCGCGAAGGATTCGAAACCTTAATTTGCACGGGGGATCGCGACTCCTTTCAACTGGTAAATCCTTTGGTTACTGTCCTTTATCCAAAGCGTGGGGTCAGCGAAATGGCACGAATGACTCCGGATGCAGTTCACAAAAAATATGGAATGTCTCCGGCTCAATATCCAGATTTTGCCGCCCTTCGTGGAGACCCGAGTGATAATTTACCTTCGGTTCCAGGGGTGGGCGAAAAGACTGCCGCCAAATGGATTGTTGAATACGGTTCGCTGAAGGAGCTTATTTCCAATGCAGATAAATTACCTGGCAAAGTTGGTCAGTCATTAAGGAGTTCGATTGATAGCGTGATTCTCAATAGTGAGTTGACACAGTTAATTACTGATGTCCCTATTGATTTAAATATCGAAGATATGGCCTGGACCGGAGTAGATGAAAACCGGACTAACCCGCTATTTGACATACTAGAGTTCAAAACGCTCAAGGATCGAATCAAGCCAATTCTTCTGAAAAGCACAACTGCTCTTGCACTCGAACCGGAATTCTCACTCTTTGCAGATGAGATGGCTGAAGGAGTATTAACGCCCAAAGAGGCCGATGCCAGAATTGCCGCCAATACGGGGCCAATAGCAGTTACCTTTTCACTTCGTGATGAAAAACTTCATAAATATGCCGTGGCGTTTTCACCCGAAGAAGTTTTCTTGGTGCATTCATCTTCTATGGGTACTTGGGCAACAGATACCCATGTTAAAAAGATTGCACACGATGCTAAGGCTCTTGCTCGTAATTATCCTTTTTTTGGAGTTGAGTTCGATACTTCTTTGGCAGCCTATTTGATTAATCCGGGAGTACGTGCTCAAGAACTTTCAGACCTTCAGGAACGGTGGGGAGATGGTTCTATAATCAATATTTCAACACCTGAACAAGAGTTATTGACTTCGGCTCGTGCACTTTTTTCCTTGCGCCTATCACTTACGAGAGAGCTTACTGAACGCGGCTTATTTCAACTCTTCGTCACACTAGAACTTCCCATTGCCGAACTTCTTGCACGCATGGAACATATAGGAATCGCTGTTGATCGCATAAAGTTGGAGAAACTCTATGAGTTTTTCGAGGGAGAAGTTGCGCGTGAAACTAAGGCCGCACATGAATGCGTGGGTCATGAATTTAATGTTGGATCGCCCAAGCAACTTCAAGTCGTTCTTTTTGATGAGTTGAATCTTCCTAAAACTAAAAAGATCAAGACTGGTTATACGACCGATGCCGAAAGTTTGGATTGGCTCCATCTACAAACAGGTCACCCCTTATTGACACACCTTCTTAGAATTCGCGAAACGAAAAAGTTAGCGACAACTATTGATGGATTGATTGCTGAAATCGCCACCGATGGACGTATACATACGCACTTTGGGCAGACAGTGACATCGACTGGACGCCTTTCATCTATTGGCCCTAACCTACAAAATATCCCCGTTCGAACAGAAGAGGGTCGTTCTATAAGAGACGCATTTGTTGCAGGTCAAGGTTATGTAGGCCTGCTAACGGCCGATTACAGCCAAATCGAGATGCGGATCATGGCTCATCTTTCCAATGATGAAAAGCTCCTAGCTGCTTTCGAGTCCGGTGAGGATCTACATGCAACAATCGCAGCCGTTATATTCGGTGTTAAGGCCCATGATGTTGATCCCGAAATGCGGCGACAGATTAAAGCGATGTCATACGGGCTTGCATATGGTTTATCGTCATTTGGACTCTCGGCACAGTTAGGAATTAGTCCAGCCGAAGCTCAGATTTTGATGGATACATATTTTGAGCGTTTTGGCGGAATCCGTGATTACTTAAAGACTGTAGTTGAGGATGCGCGGAAAGTTGGATACACCGAAACTATTCTGGGCCGCCGCCGCTATTTACCAGACCTCATGAGCGATAACCGTCAACGACGTGAGGTCGCAGAGCGAATGGCGCTCAATGCTCCTATTCAAGGTTCAGCTGCCGACATCATTAAATTAGCTATGCTCAAAGTTCAAGCGGCAATCGAGAATGAAAAACTGCATTCGCGTCTATTGCTTCAGATTCATGATGAATTAATTATAGAAGTTGTTGAAGGCGAAGAAGAAGTAATCACTGCCCTTGTAAAGCGTGAGATGGGGTCTGCGTATCCGTTAAAAGCTCCACTTGATGTTAGCGCAGGTTTAGGGCTGACTTGGCACGATGCTGCTCATTAAGTAACTAGGAAGTAGTTGGTGAATTATCCTCTATAGCTTTTAAATCCTCTTCGTCGGTCGGGATTCGATTGGCTGCACTCAGACGTTTTTTTCCGATTGTTAGGACAATATTTCCAACGCCAATTGAGACCGCTGTTAAAGCTAAACAGAATTGGGGTGAAATTGTTTCGGATAGCACGCCGCCCACTGCAGCTCCCAACGACATGACGCTTCCTTCTACTGTCCATAGCCAAGCCATATAAGAAACTGCCGATCCCTTTGGACGCACCGCCTCCATGACTTCCCAATAGAAAACCTGTATTGCTCCTCCAACAAAACCAAGGAGCGCTCCTGCAATTGCCATTGACCACCCAGGATATGTAAATGCAATTGGAATCGAAACGAGAAACCAAATAAAATAGGTCTTTCGCATCGCAGAGAGTGAAGAGGTGCGCTTTGACAGTAAACCGGCGATTAATCCACCAATAATGCTAGAGATGCCCATGGCAGCAAATACCCACGCAGTGCGGTGAGCAACATTTTCAATAGTTGCAAATGCCGGCACTGCAACATCAAAGAGTCCCCAACCAAATCCTATAAATGATCCCTCTAACATCATCAATCGAAGTGCAGGGCTATGCCAGAGCGACTGTGCGCCACTCTCTTTCCTTTCTGGTTTCCAATCTCTTGAAACCGATGCAACGGCTAATGCTCCTCCGCCCAAACTCATAAGAGTTGCTGCGGTCAATAAGGCGCTTCCTGGGTATTTCGATAAGGCTAAAGATGTCGCAATGACTGGACCAATGACGCCTGCTGTGTTCATAACCGATGTATCAACAGCGTAAGCAGTACGGAGAAAATCTTGCGGAACAATTGTTTTCCAGAGAGGGCGCACAGATAGATTTATTGGTGGCGCGGTTAAACCCATAATGGTTGCCATTACAACAATGAAGGTCGCCGAGTGGGAAATATTGACCATGATCATCATCGATACATACCCGGGCACAAGGATTCTAAGTGGCCACTTCTGACCATATCTATCCATCATAGATCCACGGACTCCGGCGGTTAATGAGCCCGCTAATGAATTAACGCCTATGACTAATCCTGCTAGAGCGATAGAACCAGTCTCCTGCTCGGCTTTAAAAAACAACGAAAGACCGACCATTCCATAGGCAATTCGAGCAGGAAAGGCGGCCAAAACCAGAACCCAAACATTGGGCATGGCAAATAACTGGCGATATCGATTCATAATGAGGATAAGTCTAACTAAAGAGCGATATCGCTGGGGTGGATTTGCTCTTGAGCACAGAGAAACCGTAGCCTTGCCCTCCAGCCGCGAATGCGGGAACTTCTATTCATCTATCCCTACGGAGCACACTTGTCTACAACACCAGTAATTGCAGTAAATGACATTGGAACAGCAGCTGATTTTCTAGCCGCGATCGAAGGAACAATTAGAAATTTTAATGACGGAGATCTCGTCACCGGAACAATCGTTCAAGTTGGTCGCGAGGAAGTACTCGTTGACATCGGATATAAAACAGAGGGTGTAATTCCTTCGCGCGAGCTTTCAATTCGCCACGATGTAGATCCAAATGAGATTGTAAAAGTTGGAGAGAGTATTGAAGCCCTAGTTCTTCAAAAAGAAGATAAAGAGGGACGCCTCATCCTTTCAAAGAAGCGCGCACAGTACGAGCGTGCATGGGGAGACATCGAAGGCAAAAAAGAGCGTGATGAAGTCGTCATCGGAACAGTTATTGAGGTTGTTAAAGGCGGACTTATCGTCGATATCGGACTTCGTGGCTTCTTGCCAGCATCCCTTGTTGAAATGCGTCGTGTCCGCGATTTAACGCCGTACATTGGTAAGCAGGTCGAAGCACGAATCATTGAGCTAGATAAGAACCGCAATAACGTAGTTCTTTCTCGTCGTGCATTTCTCGAGCAGACTCAATCAGAGTCCCGCACAACATTCCTTAACCAGCTTCAAAAGGGTCAAGTTCGCACAGGTGTTGTATCCTCGATTGTAAACTTTGGTGCCTTCGTTGATCTAGGCGGAGTAGATGGTCTTGTTCACGTCTCAGAACTCTCATGGAAGCATATTGATCACCCAGGTGAGGTCGTTGAGGTTGGCGATGAGGTAACCGTTGAAGTTCTTGAAGTAGATTTCGAGCGCGAGCGTGTATCTCTCTCACTCAAAGCAACTCAGGAAGATCCATGGCAGGCATTTGCTCGCACACACACAATTCACCAAGTGGTTCCGGGCGTCGTTACAAAGCTCGTTCCATTCGGAGCTTTCATCCGCGTCCATGAGGGCATCGAAGGTCTTGTTCACATCTCTGAGCTAGCTGAGCGCCATGTCGAGATTCCAGAGCAGGTCGTTGCAGTTGACGATGAACTATTTGTAAAGATTATCGATATTGATCTTGAGCGTCGTCGCATCTCACTCTCACTTAAGCAGGCTAATGAGGGACATGAGATTGAAATCGAAGCTTTTGATCCAACTCAATATGGAATGGCCGCTCGCTACGATGCAGAAGGAAACTTCATCTACCCAGAGGGTTTTGATTCTGAGACTCAAGAGTGGAAGCCAGGACATGAAAAGCAGCGCGAAGAGTGGGAGCTTCAGTACACCCAAGCCCAGGAGCGTTTCTTGGCACATAAGAAACAAAAGGCCGAAGCTAAAGCCGCTGATGCAGCAGCTACACCAGAAGATGGTGTCGTTGAGTCCGCGCAAGAGGTCATTGCTGCAGAATAAAGAAGTTATGAAATGGGGCTCGGCATAACTGTCGGGCCTCTTTCATTTTTTAAAGAGAGTCCAGTAGAAGTAAGTGAGGTTAAAAAACTGCAGCTCGCGTCTTCACTGGACTCCTTTAAAAATGCACTGCATATTGACGCTATTCTTTGAGCATGCGGGTCATTGGCTTAACTGGCGGAATTGGAAGTGGTAAATCTCTGGCCGCCGAATACTTCGCAGATCTCGGAGCGTTAGTTATTGATGCCGATCAACTGGCACGTGCAGCTATTGAACGCGGTTCGCCTGGTTTTGATGAAGTAATTGCGACTTTCGGGGATTCTATTTTAGAAAATGGTGAGATCAATCGACGAGCCTTAGGTGAGTTGATATTTAAAGATCCTGAAAAGAAATCAAAGTTAGAGGCGATTATTCACCCACGGGTACGCAGTGAGTTCGAAGCAGCCGTTGCCTCTTTGAGTGGGAATCAAATTCTGGTCTATGAAATTCCGCTTCTCTTTGAAACCGATGGGGCCAATCGCTTTGAAACCGTCATTACGGTTGAGGCGCCGATGGACAAGCGCATTGAGCGGTTGCGAGAAAAAGGGTTTCACCTCTCGGAGATTGAAGCTCGCATAGCCGCACAAGCCTCACGAGAGGAGAGGGAGTCCATCGCCGACTTCGTCATAGAAAACAGCGGCTCTAAGGATGGGTTGCTTCGGCAGGTGGAAAACATTTGGGATGGCTTAACTCACACATCTAACTAGAATTATCCAATGCGCCCGATATCGGATTTACAACGAACAGTCGAGCCATTTCAAGTTATCAGTGATTATGTGCCGGCCGGTGATCAGCCTGAAGCGATAGCTGAAATTGCTCGACGATTTGCTGCAGGGGAGCAGGATGTAGTACTTCTCGGTGCAACGGGTACGGGCAAGTCGGCTACCACCGCATGGCTCATTGAAAAACTTCAGCGACCAACACTTGTTTTAGCTCCAAATAAAACTCTAGCCGCCCAGTTAGCCAATGAGTTTCGAGAGCTTCTGCCCAATAATGCCGTTGAATACTTTGTTTCCTATTATGACTATTACCAGCCAGAGGCCTATGTTCCCCAGACCGATACCTTCATCGAGAAAGATTCGAGTGTTAACGACGAAGTCGAACGTTTGCGCCACTCGGCCACTAACTCGCTTTTAACTCGTCGGGATGTCATCGTCGTCGCAACGGTTTCTTGTATATATGGACTTGGTACTCCTCAGGAGTACATAGATCGAATGGTCACCCTTCGAGTCGGGGATGAAATCGAGCGCAACGCTCTACTGCGGCGATTTGTTGATGTGCAGTACAAACGCAATGATGTTGCATTTGAAAGAGGAACTTTCAGGGTCCGTGGTGACACAATCGAAATCATTCCAATGTATGAAGAGCTGGCGATTCGCATCGAGATGTTTGGAGATGAGATTGAAAAAATCTCAACTTTGCACCCACTTACTGGAGAAATAATCCGGGATGAAACGGAGATGTACATCTTTCCAGCCACACACTATGCCGCCGGTCCTGAAACAATTAAACGCTCTATTGGTGATATTGAAGACGAGCTACAAATTCAATTGAAAACCTTTGAAAATCAGGGCAAATTACTTGAAGCCCAGCGTTTGCGCATGCGCACTACCTTTGATGTTGAAATGATGGAACAGATTGGTTTTTGCAGTGGTATTGAAAACTATTCACGGCATTTAGATGGGCGAGCAGCTGGATCTGCTCCAAACTGTTTACTGGATTACTTTCCGGAGGATTTTCTAGTTGTCATTGATGAAAGCCATGTGACCGTTCCTCAACTCGGTGCAATGTTTGAAGGCGATGCCTCCAGAAAGCGAACCCTTGTCGAACATGGATTTCGCTTGCCGAGCGCCTTAGATAACCGGCCACTTAAGTTCCCGGAGTTTTTAGAACGTACCGGTCAAAAGCTCTACCTCTCTGCTACGCCTGGTAAGTATGAGATGGCTAAGGTCGGTGGTGATGTAGTTGAGCAAGTGATTAGACCAACTGGATTAGTTGATCCCCAAATCGTAATTAAGCCAATTAAAGGTCAAATTGATGATCTATTGCATGAAATTTCCATTCGTGCCGAAAAAAACGAACGTGTATTAGTCACTACGTTGACTAAAAAAATGTCAGAGGATCTAACGGAGTATATGCAGGAAAAAGGCGTACGAGTTCGTTACTTACACTCTGAGGTAGATACCTTGCGTCGTGTAGAACTCCTGCGCGAACTACGCACGGGTGAATACGATGTTTTAATTGGAATTAACCTGCTTCGAGAGGGGTTAGATCTGCCCGAGGTCTCACTCGTTGCGATTTTAGATGCAGATAAAGAGGGTTTTTTGCGATCTGCGACCTCACTCATTCAAACTATTGGACGAGCCGCTAGAAATGTATCGGGTGAGGTACATATGTATGCCACCAACATTACAGATTCGATGGCCAAAGCCATTGATGAAACTAATCGCCGACGTGCCAAGCAAGTTGCATACAATCTAGAACGCGGAGTCGATCCTCAACCATTGCGCAAGAAGATTGCCGATATCACCGATCTAATTAATCGAGAATCCGAAGATACTGAGGAGTTGTTAGCCTCTAACAAGAAAGCTAACCAGAAGCAATCAACATCGGTTGGGCTCTATTCAAAGGGAGCTATCTCCCTTCCGCGACAAGATCTAATGGCGTTGATAGGCTCCCTCACTGATCAAATGAAGAATGCTGCGGCCGAACTTCAGTTCGAAGTCGCTGCGCGTCTGCGTGATGAGATTAAGATTTTGAAGCGCGAACTTCGCTCGATGGAAGAGGCAGGGGTCTAGTGAGTATTGAAAAGCTAGTTGTTCGTGGAGCGCGCGAACATAATCTTAAGGATGTTTCAATTGAGCTTCCACGCAATGCCTTGATTGTTTTTACGGGTCTATCTGGTTCAGGTAAATCATCGCTGGCCTTTGACACGATTTTTGCTGAGGGTCAGCGCCGCTATGTTGAGTCTCTTTCTGCTTACGCTCGCCAATTCTTAGGTCAAATGGACAAGCCTGATGTTGATTTTATTGAGGGGCTATCACCTGCTGTATCTATCGATCAAAAATCCACAAATCGAAATCCCCGCTCAACCGTTGGCACAATTACCGAGGTCTATGACTACCTACGTCTTCTCTTTGCTCGCGCGGGACGCCCGCACTGTCCTAACTGCGGCAAGGCCGTTTCTCGCCAATCACCACAGCAGATTGTGGATCAAATCCTGGCGATGCCACCAACAACGAAGTTTCAAGTTTTAGCACCGGTTGTCCGTGCACGTAAAGGCGAGTTTGTCGATCTCTTCGCAGAGTTAATCACGCAAGGCTATTCACGTGCCCGTGTCGATGGCACGGTCGTAGCGCTGATCGATGTTCCAAAGTTGAAAAAACAGGAAAAGCACACAATCGAAATAGTTGTAGATCGTTTAACTGCCAAAGTTGAAAGCAAGACACGGCTTACGGATTCAATTGAAACGGCTCTGCGGTTGGCATCGGGCATAGTAATTCTGGATTTTGTCGATTCGAAGTCGGACGATAAAGAGCGCACCTTCAGTGAGCACTTAGCCTGCCATGAGTGCAACTTGTCCTTTGAAGAGTTGGAGCCCCGGTCGTTTTCCTTCAACTCACCCTTTGGTGCCTGCCCCGAATGCTCTGGTATTGGCACAAAGTTAGAGGTAGATGAGAATCTCATAATTCCCGACGACTCAATTTCTATAAATGATGGCGCAATTGCACCTTGGTCGGGCGGGCAGTCATCGGATTATTTCTTACGATTGCTTCAAGCCCTAGCAAAAGATATGCCTTTCTCGTTGGATATTCCATGGAAGAGGATTTCCGTAAAGGCAAGAGATGCCATTATCAATGGCTACGAGTATGAAATTAAAATGAAGTACAAGGGTCGCTACGGTACCAAGAACTATACGACCGGTTTTGAAGGTGTCGTTCCATTTATTCACCGCCGACATAGTGAGACCGATAGCGATTACAGTCGCGACAAGTACGAGGCGTATATGCGCCAGATTCCCTGCCATGTGTGTTCAGGCGCGCGATTAAAACCCGAAGTACTTGCAGTAACCATCGGCAATAAGAACATCTCTGAGATAACTGAACTGTCAATTTCAGAGTGTGCCGAATTTCTAAAAAACATCAAACTAACTAAGCGCGAGGCTCAGATTGCAGAGCGGGTAATGAAAGAAGTCCACGCCCGCTTGGGCTTTCTCCTCGATGTCGGTCTTGACTACCTATCTCTTGCACGTGCCGCTGCCACGCTCTCTGGTGGAGAAGCCCAACGAATCCGATTAGCAACTCAGATTGGCAGTGGGTTAGTTGGAGTTCTCTATGTTCTAGATGAACCAAGTATTGGTCTGCACCAACGCGATAACCGTCGCTTAATTGAAACGCTCACTCACCTGCGAGATCTAGGAAATACTTTAATCGTCGTAGAACACGATGAAGAGACTATTCGTACCGCCGACTGGATCGTAGATATCGGACCAGGAGCTGGTGAGCACGGGGGCCATGTAGTTGTATCTGGCAGCTATGAAGAGTTGATTGCATCTGAAGAATCAATCACCGGTGCATATTTATCAGGACGAAAGTCGATCTCAGTTCCAGAGATGCGCCGACCAATTGATACTAAACGTATGTTGACTGTGAAAGGTGCTAAAGAGAATAACTTGCAGAACATTGATGTGAAGATTCCACTCGGCGTGTTCGTCTCAGTCACCGGAGTTAGCGGATCTGGTAAATCAACGCTCGTAAACGATATTTTGTACACAACTCTTGCCAACAAACTTAATGGTGCGCGTTTAGTTCCAGGTCGACATAGAAGTGTTACTGGAATGGAACATCTCGATAAAGTTGTGCACGTTGATCAATCTCCAATTGGTCGAACTCCTCGATCGAATCCAGCGACATACACCGGTCTCTTTGATAAAGTTCGGGCCCTATTCTCCGAAACCACTGAAGCTAAAATTCGCGGCTACCAACAGGGGCGTTTTTCATTTAACGTCAAGGGAGGCCGGTGCGAGAACTGTTCGGGCGATGGCACGATAACAATTGAAATGAATTTTTTGCCCGATGTTTATGTGCCTTGTGAGGTATGCCATGGCGCGCGCTATAACCGGGAAACTTTGGAGGTTCACTACAAGGGTAAGACAATCGCCGATGTTCTAAATATGTCGATTGAAGAGGCTCGTAACTTCTTTGAATCTGTTCCAAATATTGCGCGTTTCCTAAAGACCCTCAATGATGTTGGCTTGGGTTATGTGCGCTTAGGTCAGCCGGCACCAACTCTTTCAGGGGGAGAGGCTCAGCGCGTCAAACTTGCAACTGAATTACAACGCCGTTCAACTGGCCGCACAATATATGTTTTAGACGAACCGACGACGGGGCTTCACTTTGAAGATGTAAGCAAGCTTCTTATCGTTCTCAATCGTCTTGTTGATACTGGGAATACAGTCATCGTGATTGAGCACAATCTGGATGTCATTAAGTACTCAGATTGGGTTATAGACATGGGACCTGAGGGCGGATTCCGAGGGGGATTGGTAGTAGCAGAAGGAACTCCAGAGGAAGTAGCACAAGTAAGCACTAGCTACACGGGTCAATACTTAGCTCCCATGCTCGCCACTAATCGAAAAATAGCAACTAAGAAGTAAGTCCATGGCAGATCCAGCATCATATAGACCACGTGATATCCCAAAACTGCCTGGGGTGTATCGCTTCTATGATTCAAACGATGCAGTGATTTATGTTGGTAAGGCCATCAACTTAAAGAATCGATTAAGTAACTACTTTCAGGGAAATCTTCAAGAAAAAACGCATCGCATGGTCAATCAGGCTGTGCGAGTTGACTGGACAATCGTTGATACTGAAGTTGAGGCTCTTACGCTCGAGTTTTCATGGATAAAACAATATGCTCCTCAATTTAACGTTCAATTTCGTGATGATAAGTCTTATCCATACTTAGCGGTCACTAACAATGAGGAAATCCCGCGTATTTTTATTACTCGTAAATCTAAACGTCCTGGAATTACCTATTTCGGTCCGTTTGCCCATACCTGGGCATTGAGAAATACCTTCGATGTACTTTTAAAGGTTTTTCCGATTCGCTCGTGTACAACTGGAAACTTTCAACGTGCTCAACGTAGTAAACGGCAGTGTCTACTCGGCGATATCGGAAAGTGTTCGGCCCCATGTGTTAATTGGGTGAGTAAGGAGGAGCATAAAGAACTTTCTAATCGACTTGTTGCCTTTATGGGTAATGGGAGTGCCGATATTGTTCCTACGCTTCGAGCCGAAATGGAGTTAGCCTCTTCGCGAGAAGAGTTTGAGCGAGCAAGTAAAATTCGCGATTCAATATCGGCGATAGAGCGTGCACAGGAATCCAGCGATGCCGCACTTCCTGAAAATCTAACCGCCGATATTGTCGCAATCCATCATGATGGGGCTCATGCCGCGGGATCGATATTTATTGTTCGATCGGGCTCAATAAAAGGTTCGCGCTCTTGGATTGTAGATCAAAGTAAAACTCTAGAGGGCGATGATGAAATGGGCGCACTTTTTTACTCAATTTATAGTCAGAGTTCAGCCTCAGAAATTCCAGCAGAAATTCTAATAAATGAACGACCACTTGATGCACCGGCTTTAGAGGCATGGCTTTCACACATTCGCGGGGGACCAGTTGCATTAAAGGTGCCTCAGCGAGGTGAGAAATTTGATCTCTTAGCCACAGTAAAGCGCAATGCCCAATACTCACTCATTCAATTCTTAAGTAAGCGCTCAACCGATGTTGCAATTAGCGGCAAGGCGCTCATAGAAATCGAGGAGGCGTTAGATTTAGAGCGAACTCCATTGCGTATTGAGTGTTTTGACATTTCAAATATTTCTGGAACATCAGTGGTCGCATCAATGGTGGTCTTTGAGGATGGGCTGGCCAAAAAGAGCGAATACCGACGTTTTATCATCAATACCGATGAGGGCTTTGATGATGTTCGTGCAATGCATCAGGTAATCACCCGAAGGCTTAAGCGGTTAATTGATGATCGAAATATAGATGCCGCTGAGACGATCGAACTGGGAGGAAAGCTCAGTAAATTTTCATATCCACCACAGCTTATCGTCGTCGATGGAGGGGCACCTCAGGTAAATGCGGCGGCAAGAGCCCTGCGCGAATTGGGCATAAGCGATATTGCTCTATGTGGATTGGCTAAACGTCTTGAAGAAGTATGGATACCGGGATCCAGTGATCCCATCATCTTGCCTAGAGCAAGTGAGGGCCTCTATCTCTTACAAAGAATTCGGGATGAGGCGCATCGATTTGCCATTACTTTTCACCGTTCGAGACGCTCAAAGATTATGTTGGAGTCAATTTTGGATGAGATCCCACAACTTGGCCAAGTGCGACGCGGCGCATTACTTGAGCGCTTTGGCTCCGTCGCGGCAATTCGAAGGGCCAGCCGAGAGGAGATTGCGGCAACTCCTGGCATAGGAGATAGGACCGCATCGATTATCGAGGAGCATTTGAAATCCATAACATCGCAAAAAGTAGATACCTCAACTGGCGAAATCATAAGTGGGCAAGAAATCATCAATGAGCAAGCGGTGCTTGACAGAGGTAAGAGGATTAACCCATGAATAGCAAGGAGATCTTGATTTTAACCGGCATGTCAGGTGCTGGTCGCTCAACTGTTGCTCATGCCTTAGAGGATTTGGGGTGGTACGTAGTTGATAATCTGCCACCATCTTTGTTGCCAGCGCTAGTAAGCAAAGGCACCGGACCAGATGGCAAAGAGTACGCCGTCGTTGTGGATGTGCGTGGGGGTCGTTTTTTTGACGAGTTAAAACAAGCGCTGGAAGAACTCAAGAAGAATGGTTTTATTTACCGTTTGGTCTTTTTGGATGCCACAGATCAAGCTTTGGTACAACGCTTTGAATCTACACGCAGACCCCATCCACTTCAGGGTAGTGATCGAATCGTTGAAGGTATTGCTAGAGAGCGCGAAAAGTTAGATGATTTAAGAGCTCAGTGCGACATAACAATTGATACGTCAAATTTGAATGTTCATCAATTAGAAAAACGCATTGGAGAAATTTTTGGGGGAGGAAAAATACAAGGAGTTCGAATCAATGTTCTCTCATTTGGATATAAATATGGAATCCCAGTTGACTCTGATTTAGTTTTAGATTGTCGTTTCATACCTAATCCGCACTGGATTCCTGAGCTTCGATCATTGACAGGTTTAACAACGCAAGTGAGCGAAAGAGTTTTGGGAAATACCGGTGTGGAAGAGTTTGTTAAAAATTATGTGGCATTAGTTGCATCAATGATTCCGGGATATATGCATGAAGGTAAAAAGTATCTGACAATCTCCGTGGGTTGTACAGGCGGAAAACATCGCAGTGTTGCGATAACACAGGAGATTTCTAAACAACTGAACGCCCTGGATATAGGTCTTTCTGCTTATCCAACTCACCGAGATGTGGGACGCGAATAACTGTGAGCAAAGTTGTCGCCCTCGGTGGCGGTCATGGCTTAGCGGCAGTGTTATCGGCTTTGCGCGAAATCACCTCCGAAATTACGGCAATTGTTACAGTTGCCGATAATGGCGGTTCAAGCGGAAGATTGAGAGAGGAATTTCCAATTTTTCCTCCAGGAGATTTACGAATGGCTTTAGCTGCACTTTGTTCCGATGATGAATGGGGTCGAACATGGGCCGACATTATGCAGATGCGCTTCGTTAGCGATGGTGCTCTTAATGGGCATGCCATGGGGAATTTACTTTTGGCCTCACTATGGAGCCAAGATCAGGACCCTGTTATAGGCCTAGATCGAGTTGGTTCACTTTTAAAAGTAGTTGGACGAGTCCTTCCCATGGCGGCAGTTCCCTTAGATATTGAGGCGAGTTTTAATACATCTACTGGTCGCATTCTTATTAGAGGTCAAAAAGAGGTAGCCACGGCGAAAGGTCGTATTGATTCCCTTCGTGTCATCCCCGAAAATCCACCAGCACGGATTGAGGCGTTGACTGCAATTCGGGAAGCGGATTGGATAACTATGGGTCCTGGTTCTTGGTTTTCAAGTGTTATGCCGCATTTATTAGTTCCGATGCAGTTAGATGCATTAGTTAGAACTACAGCGAAGAAGATAATGATTCTGAATCTAGATGCTCACGCTAATACATCTGGTGAGGAGTTTGCCGGCTCCACTCCTGAAGAGCACCTTGAGTTCTTTGCCCGATATGCTCCAGAGTTAAAAATTGATTACTTCTTAGTCGATACCTGTGTCATTCGAGATGAATCTGCCTTAGCATCGATTGCTCGAAAACTAGGTGGACAGGTAGTTGCCGTAGATATTCGCAAGGCACCCGGAAGCGTCCATCACGATACCACTCGATTAGCTCTTCATTTGGGCCACATTATGCGCCAAAGTTTGGTTGGATAGTCCCATGGCAATGACGGCAGCGGTAAAAGACGAACTCAGTCGAATCTCAATTACTAAACCATGTTGCCGCAAGGCCGAGGTCTCCTCTCTCCTTCGATTTGCTGGTGGCTTACACATCGCCGCGGGCAAGATATTGATCGAAGTTGAGTTAGAAACATCCCAGAGTGCACGTCGATTGCGCAAAGACATTGCAGATATCTATGGGCATGGCTCTGATTTAGCTGTGCTCTCCTCAGGCGGTTTACGTAAAGGCTCTCGTTATGTTGTTCGCGTCATTGAAGCTGGAGATTCATTGGCCAGGCAGACCGGACTCGTAGATTCCCATGGTCGACCTGTACGCGGACTTCCACCTCAAGTAGTCTCTGCGGCAATTTGCGATTCAGAAGCGGCATGGCGAGGAGCATTTATTGCACATGGCTCACTCACTGAACCCGGACGCTCATCCTCACTGGAGATCACATGTCCTGGACCAGAGGCGGCTTTAGCACTTGTTGGAGCGGCACGTCGCATGGGAATCGTGGCGAAAGCGCGAGAGGTTCGAGGAGTTGATCGAGTTGTGATTCGCGATGGAGATGCAATCGGCGTATTACTTACCCGTCTGGGTGCACATGAATCAGTTCTTGCATGGGAAGAGCGTCGGATGCGTCGCGAGGTGCGAGCAACTGCAAATCGCCTTGCTAACTTCGATGATGCAAATCTTCGGCGTTCAGCGCGAGCCGCTGTTGCTGCATCGGCCCGGGTTGCCCGTGCCATGGAAATCCTTGGCGCAACAATCCCTGTTCATTTAAAAGAGGCGGGGGAGTTGCGAATTAATCATGGTCAAGCATCCCTAGAAGAGCTCGGCTCTTTAGCGGTACCGCCCATGACTAAAGATGCTATTGCGGGTCGAATCCGGCGATTGCTTGCAATGGCCGATAAGCGTGCCAATGAACTTGGAATACCAGATACAGAAAGCGGACTTTCACCTGATTTATTGAATTAATCTGCCGTTTTCGTCGGGAATACGCGCAGTATTCACCAGATAGCCACTGCTAGGATTATCTACAAGACCCCAACGTTGTGGCAGTTTTGAGACACTTCCAACGGTTGGGCTTTTCTATTTCTAGCCCCTTAAGTAGCAAGGAGAGATTTCATGATAAATGTCGGAATTAATGGTTTTGGACGAATCGGACGCAACTTCTTTCGTGCAGCTCTGACTAATCCAGAGATAAATATAGTCGGAATCAACGATCTCACTCCGAATGAAACTTTGACTCACCTTCTCAAGTACGACTCAATCCTTGGCCGCTTAGGTCTTGAGGTCACTTTCACCGATGATTCAATTACAGTCGATGGAAAGAGCATCAAAGTTTTCTCTGAGCGCGATCCCGCCAATTTGCCGTGGGCGTTACTTAAAGCCGATGTGGTTCTTGAATCAACCGGTCATTTTACAAAAGCTGCAGATGCTGGAAAGCACATTAGTGCAGGAGCAAAGAAGGTAATTATTTCTGCTCCGGCAAGTGATGAGGACATCACAATTGTAATGGGCGTAAACCATGAGAAATATGATCCAACTACCCATCACATTATTTCAAATGCATCATGCACAACAAACTGCCTTGCACCAATGGCGAAAGTACTCAATGACAATTGGGGTATTGTTAAAGGGTTAATGACAACGATTCACGCATATACAAATGATCAAGTAATTCTAGATTTTCCTCATAAGGATCTTCGACGTGCACGTGCAGCGGCAATAAATATGATTCCAACTTCTACAGGAGCTGCAAAAGCAATCTCACTTGTCTTGCCAGAGCTCAAGGGCAAGCTCGATGGCTATGCCATGCGAGTTCCAGTTCCAACTGGATCGGCAACAGATTTAACGGTAGAGCTTGCGAAAGAGGCAACTGCGGCCGAGATTAATGCCGCGATGAAGGCGGCCGCTAATGGCGCGCTCAAAGGCTACTTGACGTATACCGAGGATCCAATTGTATCCTCCGACATCGTTACAGATCCATCTTCGTGTGTCTTCGATTCAGGCTTAACTAAGGTAATCGGCAATCAAGTAAAGATTGTTGGTTGGTATGACAATGAGTGGGGTTACTCAAACCGCCTCGTCGACCTAATAAGTTATGTTGGCAAAACTCTTTAATGTCTTTCCTTGATTCTTTTGATGTAGTTGGCAAGCGGGTCTTTCTTCGTTGTGATCTAAACGTTCCCTTAAAAAACGGAGTTATAAAAGATGATGGTCGAATCAAAGCCTCGCTGCCTACTATTTCGCTTTTGCTGAGTAAGGGAGCCTCGATAGTAATTGCGGCGCACCTAGGTCGACCTAAGGGCGAAAACCTGTCAGAGTTCTCATTAGCACCGGTGGCAGTGCGCTTAGGTGAGCTTCTTGATCAGGAGATTCACTTCATAGGAAGTGCCAGCAATGTGGAGGTGAGCGCAGCGGCAGATTCATTAAAGGCTGGAGAGATCCTTCTCCTTGAAAATATTCGCTTTAACCCTGCTGAAACCAGTAAGGATGAGGGTGAACGATTAGTTTTTGCCACTGAATTAGCAGAGCTTGCCGACGTATATGTCGGAGATGGTTTTGGTGCGGTACATCGCAAACATGCATCGGTCTTTGAATTACCAAAGATCTTGCCGCATGCACCAGGATTACTCGTTGAAGCCGAAGTTGAGGTATTGAAAAAACTAACCCACAAACCTGCACGCCCATATGGAGTTGTTTTGGGCGGCGCAAAGGTTTCTGACAAGTTAGGTGTAATTGAAAATCTCCTAGATAAAGTCGATGTTTTAGCAATTGGCGGAGGAATGGTCTTTACCTTTCTAGCCGCCCTTGGTAAAGAGATTGGCACATCATTGGTAGAGATTGAGATGATTGAAGTTGTGAAGGCGCTGATAAAAACTGCTAACGAGAAGGGCGTAAAACTTATACTTCCAACCGATATTCTCGTTGCTTCGCAATTTAGTGCAGATGCGCTTCCAACTTTAGTCTCTGGCGATGAAATTCCATCCGATCAAATGGGGTTGGATATCGGCCCGGTTTCAGCGGCAGCTTTTGCTCGTGAAATCGAAAAATGTGCCACTGTCTTTTGGAATGGCCCAATGGGCGTTTTCGAGTTTGCAAATTTTGCATCAGGAACAAAAACCGTTGCAACGGCGCTTACAAAAGTTTCAGGAATCTCTGTTGTAGGTGGAGGCGATTCAGCGGCGGCAGTTCGCGCCCTTGGCTTTGCCGACTCCGATTTTGGTTATATTTCTACCGGTGGTGGAGCATCACTTGAGTATCTTGAGGGCAAGGAACTTCCTGGCCTAATGGCTTTAGGGTTATAGGGAGCAACATGCGTAAACCATTGATGGCCGGCAACTGGAAAATGAATTTAAATCACCTTGAGGCGATTGCGGTGGCACAGAAACTTGTCTACTCACTCGATGATAAAGACTATGACGCCGTAGATGTAGCCATCATTCCGCCATTTACCGATATACGTTCAATTCAAACTTTAATCGATGGCGATCGTTTGCGTTTGAGCTATGGTGCTCAAGATCTATCACCTGAAGCAAGTGGTGCTTTCACTGGAGATATCTCTGGCTCAATGTTGCACAAACTCGGATGTACGTATGTTTTAGTAGGCCACTCTGAGCGCCGCTCAATCCATTCAGAGAGCGATGCCCTGATAAATCGCAAAATTAAGGCCGCGCTTGCCCATGAGATGGTTCCGATTTTCTGTGTTGGTGAAGAGCTAGCCGTTCGTGAATCTGGGGCACATGTCTCGCATGTGATACGGCAGATCCGCGGTGGATTAGAGGGAATAACTAAGCCAGAGTTAAAGAAGATTGTTATCGCTTACGAACCAGTATGGGCTATTGGAACCGGCAAAGTCGCAACCCCAGAGGATGCGCAAGAGGTCTGCGCTGCAATTCGTGAAGAGATTGAAAATATTGGTTCAGCTGAAATCGCCGCGGCTATGAGAATTCTCTATGGCGGGTCAGTTAAATCCTCTAACGTCGCCGAAATCATGGCTAAACCCGATGTAGATGGGGCACTTATTGGAGGTGCAAGCCTAGATCCTGAAGAGTTGGCAAAGATAGTGAAGTTCTACGCCCAGGTTTAAGTAGTTCCGACCGCCAATTTGAAGGTATCCTTACCCTCTACGAAACAAGGAGTTTACTAACCGTGAAACTAGCTCTCTCAATCTTGCTCATTATTACGAGCGTTGTGATGATTCTTCTCGTCCTTTTACATAAGGGAAAGGGAAGTGGATTATCGGATCTCTTTGGTGGCGGAGTTTCATCTAACTACGGAGGCTCTTCAGTTGTTGAGCGTAACCTTGACCGCATCACAATTGTGGTCGGTGGCCTATGGTTTGCCTTAGTAGTCGCGCTGAGCCTTGTACTTAAGTAAATCTCTCTCATTTCATTTATTTTTAAGGAGTAGCTAATGGCAAGTGCAATTCGCGGAAGTCGTGTCGGTGCAGGACCAATGGGTGAAGCTGAACGCGGCGATTCGATCGCTCGCGCCTACGTCTCATACTTTTGTGCCAATGGTCACGAGGTCCGTCCCTCATTCGCCGTTGAAGAGACCGTTGTAATCCCTGCTGAATGGGATTGCCCAAAGTGTGGATTTCCAGCTGGCCGCGACCGCAATAATCCACCAAACCCAATTAAAAGTGAGCCATATAAGACACACCTGGCCTATGTAAAAGAGCGTCGCACCGATGCCGAAGGGGAGCGTTTGCTTGAAGATGCCCTACGTAAACTTCGCGGAGAAGATGATTAGTAAGTTTTAAGGCAGTTAAGAATTTCTTTAATACCCACACTTCGATTGGTTAAATTCAATCTCAGTAGTGGGTATTTTCTTGAAGCCAGCGCTTTCCCATCGCCTAAGGCCTGTGCAGTGAGCAGAGTTTTGAAGCCAAAGTTTTGACCCGGGATTTCATAATCACGATCTACCCCACCAGTAATCTGCAAGAAGGCGCCGTTGTGTTGGCCGCCCTTGTGGAACTGTCCAGTTGAATGTAGAAAACGAGGACCCCAACCGAAAGTTACTGGTCGCCCAGATTTTTGAGAAAGAAGAGAGCGAAGCTCAAGAATCGCCGCATCATCGCGACGATCTAAGTAGGCCATTACGGCGAGGTAACCATCTTCAGGGATTAGTTCAATTAAATGTGTGAGGCTTTCGTAAATTGTTGAGCCACGACCAAATATCTCAACGGAGCCATCGGTTGCATCGGGGGAAAAGTTTGGCAAAACTCCATTCCACTCATGTAAGAGTGCAGCGGTCGCCTCTTTTGCTTCAGTCACATTAGGTTGGTTAAATGGATCGATTCCGAGAGCGGCACCAACAAGGGCTGTAACCCACTCCCAAATCATGAACTGCGATGCTAGATCAGTTTCGATAACTAGATCTGCGATTCCATTGAAGGCGATTGAAAAAATTTCACTGTCGACTCTATCTTCAATCACAATGGGTAGACGTCCGACTTGATTCTTGCCAGTTGATTCGGCAATTAATTGTTCGGCCCAATCGCTAAGACCTGGCATATTGCAACCGCTATCGGTGAAAGACATATATTGCCCAGATAAATAGGAGATTGCATATGCCATATCTACAACGATCGTCGGATCCTTTAGAAAGGCACTCCTTGTCTCACTTGCATTATCGAGCAAGATCGAGACATCAACTCCAATGAGCGAGGCCGGGACAAGCCCAAATGCGCTCAACGCGCTAAAACGACCCCCAACATGTGGATCGGCATTTACAACTGTGAATCCATCTGCACGCGCCCGTGTATCCAGTGGTGAATCTGGATCCGTAACTATTACGATGTGATCTGTAGGTTTCAAACCCGCATTCGTAAATGCTTTCTCAAAGAGTGCGCGTAGTGATGCGGTTTCAATAGTAGATCCTGATTTCGAACTTACAACGACTAAAGTCTTATTCAAATCGAATGAGAGAGCGTGTTTGATGTAATTAGGATCTGTTGAATCTAAAACAAAGAGTTGACGCTTAAAACTCTGAGCAATTACCTCTGGACCAAGAGATGATCCACCCATGCCACACAAAACGATATGTGATTTATCGCGATGCTTAGCCGACAGCGCATCTAATTGAGGTAATAACTCTCTTGAAGATTCAGGTAAATCAATCCAATTCAATCGAAGCATCGCCTCGGCTTGAGCCTGGGACCCCCAAATAGAAGAATCTTTGCGAGCAAGTCGATTGTGAAACTCGCGAAGAGCTACATAACGTGAATCAGATCTATCAATCTGGGAGACAATTCTGCCGCTCAACCTGCTCATTGGAGTCGAGCTTTTGCTACTGAAGTCAAAAGATCATCCCATGCTTGCGCAAATTTTCTAACCCCATCAATCTCCAATGCGGTGGTAACTTCGTTGAGGGAGATACCGAGTTCGGATAATGACTTAAAGGTTTCGACCGCTCGCGCATAGTTGGAGGTAATAGTGTCACCACGTACTATCCCGTGATCAATGAGGGCATCAAGTGTGTTTTGTGGCATTGTGTTGACAGTATCTTTTGCAACTAATTCAACAACATAGCGTGTGTCATCGTAGGCTGGATCTTTTACACCAGTAGATGCCCATAGAGGTCGTTGTTTATGCGCGCCTCGCTCTGCCTGAGCAAGCCAACGCGGTGATGCAAACTTCTCTTCAAATAATTGATAGGCCAGATGCGCATTTGCAATTGCCGCTTTGCCGAGAAGTGCTTGAGCGGCATCACTTCCATCGGCTTTTAAAATCGCATCCACTGCCAAATCGATTCGACTCACAAAAAAGGAGGCAACGGAGTGAACATGTGATGGATTAGTAGCCGCCTCTATGCCTGCCATAAATGCATCTATGACTGCGCCGTAACGCTTGACTGAAAAAATCAAAGTCACATTCACCGAAATACCTGCAGCTAAAAGCGCTGTAATTGCCGGAAGTCCTTCGATAGTGGCTGGAACTTTAATCATCAGATTTGGGCGATCGATGATTCTCCACAGTTCCTTTCCTGCAGCGATAGTGCCCTCAGTATCGCCAGCTAATCGGGGATCTACTTCGATGCTCACTCGCCCGTCAACGCCTTTACTTGTTCGGTAGATATCTCTGAAAAGATCGCATGCACTACGAACATCATCGGTCGTCAAATGCTGTACACACTCATCAACGCTCAGATCTTTTAAGAGCGAAATATCCCGGGCATACTCATTTGCTCCAGCGATAGCAGCGGCAAAAATACTTGGATTAGTTGTTACGCCCACGACTCCTGACGTTGCGATGCGAGATGGGAGCGAGTGGGCATCACCTCCTGAAATTTTTGCCCTCGATAAGTCATCTAGCCAAATGGAAGTTCCAGCTCTGGCCAAATCTCCAATGCTCACTAGAGGGCCGCCTTAATCCGTTTGACTATGGCTTCAACGTTGAATCCAAACTCATTAAAGAGGCGTTTAGCATCGGCAGATGCACCGTAATGCTCTAGCGAAACAGATATACCTGCATCTCCGATGAGCTCTCGCCATCCTTGAGCTATTCCAACTTCGATACTGACTTTTAAAGCAATATCTGGAGTTAAAACGGATTCTCTGTAAGAGAGATCTTGTTCGCTAAACCATTCAAGACATGGTGCGCTTACGACCCTCACGTTAATTCCATCTACTTCAAGAGCGCTTTGAACATCTAAAGCTAACGAGAGTTCAGAGCCCGTCGCAATTAAAATAGCCACAGGATTTTCTGAATCCTTCAATACATACGCGCCTTTGGCTGTACCCGATGCTGAAGAACAGATACTTCGATCTAAGACTGGCAAATTTTGGCGAGAGAGTAAAATTCCAGCTGGCTTATTTCGAGTTATTATCGCTTTCCATGCCTCAGCAACCTCATTGGCATCTCCCGGTCTAATGACATCAAAGCCGGGGATGGCGCGAAGGGCGGCAAAGTGCTCAATGGGTTGATGTGTTGGACCATCTTCTCCAACGCCGATTGAATCATGTGTCCACACAAAAGTTGTTGCAATCTTCATTAAAGCGGCAAGACGTACTGCAGGGCGCATGTAATCACTAAATACGGCGAAGGTTCCACCGAAAGATCGAGTCAATCCATGGAGCGTGATTCCATTGAGAATTGCACCCATCGCATGTTCACGAATTCCAAAATGAATAATTCGACCGTATGGATCTGCACCTTTGATTGCACTAGTTGCCGGTAAAAATGAACCACCACCATTGATACTTGTGTTATTTGATCCCGCTAAATCTGCAGAGCCACCCCAAAACTCAGGAAGCGTGAGTGCAATTGCATTGATAACATCTCCAGAGGCGGCACGCGTTGCGATATCTTTTCCGGGTGCAAATACCGGAATACCCGAATCCCAATTATCAGGTAGCGCATGGTTTCGAAGCCGATCTAAAAGTACGGCGTTGTCAGGATTTTCTTTCTCCCATGCACTAAACGCAGTATTCCACTCCGAATGCAACGCTATTCCGCGATCTCTGACAGCTCTGACATGAGACATAATTTCACTAGGCATTGCAAAATTTTCATTCGGATCTAAGCCAAGTAAAATTTTTGTTGCCGCGATCTCTTCATCACCGAGGGCCGATCCGTGTGATTTTCCAGTTCCGCGAAGCGTTGGTGCTGGCCACGCTATGACGCTTTTTAAGCGGATAAGGCTGGGTTTTGTCGTTTCGCTTTTGGCTTCAACCATAGCTGCATCTAAAGCCTGAATATCGACGCTTCCATCGTCGCTAGTACCTACTTCGATAACCTGCCATCCATATGCGCGGTATCGCATCGAGACATCTTCAGTAAAGGCGTTATGCGTATCGCCTTCGATTGAAATTCGATTGTCATCGTAAATAAGAATGAGATTACCAAGCTCCTGAGTTCCTGCAAGAGATGATGCCTCTGCACTTACACCTTCTTGCAAATCACCGTCTGAGCAAATCACCCAAATCGTGTGGTCAAAGATAGATTTTCGCGAAAGTGCTGCGCTATCTAATAATCCACGCTCATACCGCGTTGCCATTGCCATTCCTACTGCAGTAGCAACCCCCTGTCCGAGTGGCCCAGTTGTCATCTCAACACCTGCGGTATGTCCAAACTCAGGATGACCAGGTGTTAATGAACCCCATGTTCTAAAGCTTTTAAGATCATCCATCTCCAAGCCGTAGCCACTATAAAATAACTGCGTGTACAGAGTTAACGAAGAGTGTCCGCAGGAGAGAATAAATCTATCTCTGCCAAGCCACTGTGGATCGGAAGGGTCATGAATTAAGTGACGCTGAAATAAAAGGTAAGCAACGGGCGCTAATGACATTGCAGTTCCTGGATGGCCATTGCCAACTCTTTGCACCGAGTCCGCGGCAAGTGCACGAGCGTAAGCAACCGCGCGGTCATCGAGTTCGTTCCAGGTTGATATCGCATTCATTTACATTGTGTCCATTTCTTCTCGTTGTACTGATAGCCAAACTCTCCATGCTGTAATCCACACTAAAACGGAGCCAAGAATATGCGCAGCAACTAATAGTTCAGGGACACCTTGAATATATTGAATAAGACCGAGTGCGCCTTGACCCAAAGTGAGGATGGTAAAGATTGCTAACCATTTCTTCGTAAGTTTGCTAGTTTGGTGAGAGACAATGAATGCAAGCGTTAGAGCCAATAGAAGCGCTACGGCAGCTCCGTGAAGCAAAACTACACTTTGAATTCGAAAGTCGAGACGAGGTGCATCTGAATCTCCTGCATGAGGTCCAGCTCCAGTTACCAAAGTTCCAAGTGCGATAACAACGAATGAGAGCGATACATGGACTCGGGAGAGATTATTGGGCATACGAGCCGATATTTTTTTGCGCGCGCCTATTCGCCGCCTTGAATGCAGAGATGTTGCGGCGGCGATGAGTATTGTCGAAAGAAGGAAATGAGATGCAACTGAAAGAGGATTGAGATTGGTCAGCACGGTAATGCCACCTAAGACGCCTTGCCCAAAAATTCCTAAAACCTGTCCAATCGCTAAAACTCGTAGATCTCTGCGTCTGGCTACCAGCACCGCAATCAGAGTAATAAGGGCGGCAATAGCCAGTACGAAGGTTAAGAGTCTGTTGGAAAACTCAATCCATGAATGGAAGCTGCCTTCAATTTGACCGGTCACCGGCACGAATGAGCTGCCAGTGCACTCTGGCCAGGTTGGGCAGCCAAGACCAGAGCCCGTTACACGAACCGTTCCACCTGTGACAACGATAAAACCCTGCAAAAAGAGGAGAATTGCCGTAGCTGGGGAGAGAATCCGCGCGGAAATTGTGGCAGATGTACTCATGGCCTAACCTTATTGCCCAGCGTGGCTTCGGGGTTGAAGTGGCCAAAGGTGTCGAATTAAGACACAATAGTGTTGTGAAATTATCTGGCATCCAGGCAACGGGAAAATCCGATGATCCACGCACCCGTGAACTCGTTGCCCGCTCAATTCTTGAGAATGGACCATCGAGTGCTCCGATACTTGCCACTCGATTGGGACTCACTCCCGCCGGCATTCGACGCCACTTAGATCTCTTAGTAGCAGATGGCATTTTAGAGGCGCGCCAACCTCATCCCGCTGTCGTACGTGGTCGCGGCCGCCCCTCAAAAGTTTTCCTTATGTCAGATTCTGGGCGAGAGAAATTTGAACACTCATATGATGACCTCGCAGTTTCGGCCCTTAAATTTATGTCGGCTCAAATGGGGGAGCACTTAGTTGCTGGTTTTGCCAATAGTCGTGCCTATGAGATTGAACGTAAAGCCGCGCTCGTTCTGACCAAAAAAGGTAACAAGAGTGCAGAGCTTGCTGCGTTTTTAACTGAGCAGGGATATGCGGCGAGCATTCAAGTTCGCCCGATGGGTGAAGAACTTTGTCAGCATCACTGTCCTATAGCTCACGTTGCATCGGAGTTTCCTCAACTATGTGAAGCCGAAACGGAAGCTCTCTCACGATTACTTGGGACTCACGTTCAGCGTTTAGCGACCATAGCTCATGGCGATGGCGTATGCACAACTTTTATTCCTACTCCACAAACGGGCATCAACAACAGAAGGGCACTTGTATGACAATCGCGCATCCAGAACTCGACGGCCTCGGAAACTATGAATTCGGCTGGTCAGATAAGAGTGAAGTTGGCACAAATGCACGTCGTGGAATCAATGAAGATGTTGTCCGCGATATTTCTGAAAAGAAATCTGAGCCGCAGTGGATGCTCGATCTTCGACTAAAAGGCTTAGCGCTCTTTGAAAAAAAGCCCATGCCAAATTGGGGTTCTGATCTTTCAGGAATCTTCTTTGACACCATAAAATACTTCGTACGCTCTACCGAAAAGCAGGCAGCAACGTGGGATGACTTACCTGAAGAGATTAAAAATACTTACGATCGACTAGGTATTCCGGAGGCCGAAAAGCAACGTTTAGTTTCTGGTGTGGCTGCGCAGTATGAATCTGAAGTTGTCTACCACTCAATTCGCGAGGATTTAGCGGCTCAAGGGGTTATTTTCTTAGATACCGACACGGCATTGAAGGAGCACCCGGAGTTATTTAAGGAGTATTTCGCAACTGTAATTCCAGTCGGCGATAATAAATTTGCGGCCCTTAATACCTCAGTATGGTCGGGGGGTTCCTTTATCTACGTCCCAAAAGGTGTCCATGTCGATATACCTTTGCAGGCATATTTCCGCATTAACACTGAAAATATGGGTCAATTCGAGCGCACTTTAATTATCGCTGATGAGGATTCGTATATTCACTACGTTGAGGGCTGCACCGCTCCGATCTATAAATCTGATTCCTTGCACTCTGCAGTAGTTGAAATTATCGTGAAGAAAGGCGCTCGCGTTCGATACACAACAATTCAGAATTGGTCGAACAACGTCTATAACTTAGTTACTAAGCGCGCTACGTGTGCAGAGGGTGCGACTATGGAATGGGTCGATGGAAATATCGGCTCGAAAGTAACAATGAAGTACCCTGCAATCTTTTTGATGGGAGCACACGCGAAAGGCGAAACTCTCTCTTTGGCATTTGCAGGCGAGGGTCAACACCAAGATTCAGGTGCAAAAATGGTTCATGCCGCGCCTTACACCTCGTCTTCAGTTATTTCAAAGTCTGTTGCACGTAACGGTGGACGAACTTCCTATCGCGGACTTGTACAGGTACAAGAAGGCGCTCATCACTCAAAGAGTACGGTTAAGTGTGATGCACTATTGGTAGATACGATATCGAGATCTGATACGTATCCCTATGTCGATATTCGTGAAGACGATGTTTCTATGGGCCATGAGGCAACGGTTTCAAAAATCAGTGATGATCAACTTTTCTATCTAATGTCTCGCGGTTTAACCGAAGATGAAGCTATGGCCATGATCGTTCGAGGCTTTATCGAACCTATCGCACGAGAACTTCCGATGGAGTACGCACTTGAGCTCAACCGACTTATAGAGCTTCAAATGGAAGGCGCCGTTGGTTAATGTCGATTTTAGCTACTAATTACCTAACACCAACTGGGCGTGAAGAGGCCTGGCGTTTTACGCCTCTCAAACGTTTGCGTGGACTCCATGATGGCACTGCCGAGATTAGTCTGCGATCTTCATTAATTGTAAAAGAACCATTACCTAACGGCGTGAGTTTTCTACGCCAAGAGCTCTCTCCACTTGCCCCAAGTGATGACATCATCATTGAACGTATCCGGGGGAGCTCTCTGGAAGTAGCCCACCTCTCTATCTCTGCAAATACCGAACTCGTGACCCCAATTCTTTTAGGTCGATCGAAAGGGGCACTAGATAGCGCTGAACTCTCTCGAGTTCGGATTTCGCTCGGAGCTCACGCTGTCGCTACGGTCGTTGTAGAAAACTCTGGCGATACCGTCTTGGCCGAGGATTTAGAGATCTCTTTAGCTCCTGGATCTTCTTTAACATTTATTACACTTCAGGAGTTTGAATCTAAGAGTGTCTATGCCGCTCGTCATCACGCCGTAATCGACAAGGATGCCGTTTTCAAATCTGTAACGGTAACCGTAGGAGGAGATGTAGTTCGTATTATGCCAACGGTTGAATTCATTGCGCCCGGTGGTTCTGCCGAACTCCTTGGTGTCTATTTTGCAACAGCGGGTCAATTCTTTGAACACCGCATGCATGTTGATCACGCCGTTCCAAAAGCGAAATCAAGAGTTAACTTTAAAGGTGCTCTCTCTGGTCGAGATGCACACACTGTCTGGATTGGCGATGTTCTCATTCGCGCCGTTGCTGAAGGAACCGATACATATGAGCTTAACCGCAATCTATTGCTCAGCGATGGCGCACGAGCAGACTCAGTTCCTAATTTAGAGATTGAAACAGGCGAAATAGTCGGAGCGGGACATGCAAGCACTACGGGGCGTTTCGATGATGAGCAACTTTTCTATTTAATGTCGCGTGGTATTGCTCTCGAGGATGCACGACGTCTGGTTGTTCGGGGGTTTTTCAATGAAATCGTAATCGAGATCGGTATTGAAGCGATTCAAGAACGTTTAATGAATCGAATTGATTTTGAACTTGAAAGAGCAGGAGCATAGATGTCAGATTTTAATTTAGATCAACTAGAATCAGGAAAGCCGGTTAAGCTTGAAAAGGCGGGCAAAAGCATCTGTGTTACCCGAGTCGGTGATTTAGTTTTCGCAATTGACGACACATGCACGCATGCAGAGGCATCGCTTTCTGAAGGGGATGTAAGTGGATTCAAAATTGAATGCTGGCTACATGGAGCCGAATATGATCTGCGAACAGGTGAGGTAATCACTCTTCCAGCCACTATCGCACTTGCAACATATCCAGTAAGAATCGACGCAAATTCCGTAACAGTAGAGATTTAGGAGAAAATAATATGAGTACATTAGAAATTCGCAACCTCCACGTTTCAGTAATTACGGAAAATGGTGCCGTTGAGATTCTTAAGGGCGTCGATCTCACAATAAATTCTGGTGAAACCCATGCCATCATGGGACCAAATGGCTCAGGAAAATCTACGCTCGCATATTCAATCGCAGGCCACCCTAAATACTCAATTGTTGAAGGTAGCGTCACACTTGACGGGGCAGATGTCTTGGGAATGACGGTAGATGAGCGGGCAAGAGCAGGACTCTTCTTAGCTATGCAGTATCCCGTTGAAGTTCCTGGCGTCTCTGTTTCAAATTTTTTACGAACAGCGGCAACCGCCCTTCGTGGTGAAGCACCAAAACTTCGGACCTGGGTAGCAGAGGTTAAAGAGGCGATGGAGGCTCTGAACATGGATCCTGCATTCGCATCTAGAAACGTTAATGAAGGCTTCTCTGGTGGCGAAAAGAAGCGTCATGAAATCATGCAACTTGAACTCTTGCGGCCAAAGATAGCAATTCTCGATGAGACTGACTCAGGTCTAGACGTGGATGCTCTTCGTGTCGTGTCAGAGGGAGTCAACCGCGCTAAAGAGAGTAATAATCTTGGTGTTCTATTAATCACGCACTACACACGTATCTTGAAATATATAAAGCCGGATTTTGTTCACGTCTTTTCTAATGGCCATATTGTTGAAGAGGGTGGAGCTGACCTTGCAGATAAGTTGGAGGCCAACGGCTACGCAGATTATGTGAGTAAGTAAGAAATAATGTCAATTTCCGTTTCACAGATCCGCAAAGATTTTCCAATCTTTGAACGCACGGTTCGTGACGGAAAAAGATTGGTCTATTTAGATAGCGGTGCAACGAGCCAGAAACCTATCAGTGTCATTGAAGCTGAAAGTGATTTCTATAAGTTCCACAACGCTGCAGCTCATCGTGGAGCGCATCAGCTTGCCGAGGAGGCCACAGAAGCTTATGAGGGCTCACGCAAGATTGTTGCCGATTTCTTAGCTGCTCCAGGTGGTGCAGATGAAATTATCTTCACAAAGAGTGCAACCGAATCCCTTAACCTGCTCGCCTATGCCATGGGTAATGCTCCAAGAGGGAATCGGTTTGCATTAAAGAGCGGCGATCGAATTGTTGTGACCGAGATGGAGCACCATGCAAATCTAGTTCCATGGCAGCAACTTGGTTCTCGAACAGGTGCAGATTTAGCATGGTTTGACGTCACCGTAGATGGCCGTTTAGATCTGACGAATATTGATGAAGTCATTACACGTAACACTAAAATCGTTAGTTTGACCCATCAATCGAATGTTCTCGGAACTATAAATCCGCTCTCTGAAATAATCACTCGAGCCCATGAAGTCGGAGCAATCGTGATTCTCGATGCCTGTCAATCGGTTCCACATATGGCCGTTAATGTAGAGGGGCTAGGTATTGATTTCTTAGCTTTTTCAGGTCACAAGGCGTTAGGGCCAACTGGTGTTGGTATTTTATGGGGACGCAAAGAATTGCTCGATGAGCTACCCCCATTTCTCTATGGTGGCTCAATGGTACAAAGTGTGGAGATGACGGGCGCGGCGTGGGCTGGCGTTCCGCAGAAATTCGAAGCAGGCGTTCCTAATATGGCACAGGCAGTGGGACTTGGCGCGGCCCTGACATATTTGACACAACTTGGTATGGAAAATGTGAGAGCACATGAGCACGAGTTAACAGGTTATTTACTCGAGAAGATGAGTTACATTTCTGATCTGACGGTTATAGGACCCGCTAATACCCACTCACGAGGTGGTGCAATCTCGTTTACTCTCAAAAATATTCATCCGCATGATGTTGGCCAATTTTTAGATAGTCAAGGAGTAGCCGTTAGAACTGGCCATCACTGTGCTTGGCCATTGGCTAAGCGGATGCAAGTACCGGCAACAACTCGTGCATCGCTCTACATTTACAACGATGAGTCCGACTGCGATGTACTCATCGATGCGATACAAGGTGCCTCAAAGTATTTTGGGAGGCGATAAAGTGGAGTTAGATTCGCTCTACCAAGAGGTGATCCTCGATCACTATAAGCACCCTCAACACAAGGGCTTAAACTCTACATTTGATGCACAAGTCCATCATGTCAATACAAGCTGTGGCGATGAGATTACATTGAATATTAATTTGGATGGCGATTGTATTACCGCGCTATCGTGGGATGGACAGGGATGTTCAATATCTCAGGCGAGTGTCTCAGTAATGAGTGATTTGTTGATCGGGAAAACGCTAGATGAGGCTTTAATCGTCGTTAATTCTTTCTCTCAACTCATGTCTAGTAAGGGCACTTCGGCAGGGGATCCAGAGATTTTAGAGGATGCCGTTGCATTTGCCGGGGTTTCGAAGTTTCCAGGTCGTGTAAAGTGCGCACTTCTTGGCTGGATGGCATATAAGGATGTAGCAATTCAAGCTCAGGCAAAGAACTAAGGAGAGATATGACAACGAGCATAGATGATGTAACAGAGGCAATGAAAGATGTTGTCGACCCAGAACTCGGCATAAATGTTGTTGATCTCGGCTTGATTTATGACGTAATGGTGGACGATGCAAATATTGCAATTTTAAATATGACGCTCACATCGGCGGCCTGCCCACTACAAGATGTTATTGAGGATCAAACTCGCCAAGCATTGGCCGGAATGACCAGCGATGTAAAGATTAACTGGGTCTGGATGCCACCGTGGGGCCCAGATAAGATTTCAGATGATGGTCGTGATCAACTTCGTGCCCTTGGATTTACGGTTTAGCCGGTGAATCCATAGGGTAGAGCCATGTCTATGCAGGCAGCTTGGATGACCCATCGCTCCATGACGGCAGATCCCTCGGTGAAGGCTCAGCGATTAAAACCCGGAACAGTTAAGCGAATTTTTGCTTTTGCTAAGCCTTATCGTTTGAGCATTCTCATATTTCTTACCACTGTCGTGGTCGATGCTGGGTTTATAGTTGCAACACCGCTGTTACTTCTGCGATTAATTGATGATGGCGTGATTCCCAAAAATGGAGCGCTAGTGACAGAGCTAGCGTTTCTGGTTGGTCTGCTAGCTATTGCAGATGCCGCAGTAAGTATGTTGGGGCGTTATTTTTCCTCTCGAATCGGGGAGGGGTTAATTTATGAAATGCGTTCTTTGGTTTTCGCCCATGTTCAGAGACAATCAATCGCATTCTTTACACGAACTCAAACCGGAGCTTTAATATCCCGCATTAATTCTGATGTTATGGGTGCTCAGCAAGCATTTACTGCAACCCTTTCAGGAGTAGTGAGCAATGTTGTCTCTTTGGTATTAGTCGGCGTGACGATGCTGATTTTGTCGTGGCAAATAACAATTTTCTCACTTTTACTTTTACCGCTTTTCCTTATTCCGACTAAATGGGTCGGTCGAAAACTGCAGGCTTTAACTCGAGAATCCTTCGATGTTAATGCGCAAATGTCGAGCACAATGACCGAGCGATTTAATGTTTCAGGTGCCATGTTGGTCGCACTCTATGGTCAGCCAGCTCGCGAACAAGAGTATTTCCGCTCACGGGCACGCCGAGTTGCTGACATTGGAATAAAAACTGCAATGCTTAACCGACTTTTCTTCATCGCTCTCACTAGCGTTGCTGCAATCGCTACTGCATTCGCCTATGGTATCGGTGGACATTTAGCGATAAACGGTGGAGTCACCGTTGGAACTTTGCTCGCCATTACTGCGCTCTTGGCACGTCTTTATGGTCCTTTAACCGCCTTATCTAATGTGCGCATCGATGTAATGACCTCATTAGTCTCTTTTGAACGTGTCTTTGAAGTTTTGGATCTAGAGCCAATGGTTAAAGATCGCGAAGATGCCCAAACTTACAGTGGCCGCAATCCCCAGTTATCTTTTACGAATGTGGGCTTTGCCTATCCACGTGCCCATGAAATTTCACTGGCATCTTTAGAGTCTGCGGCCAAGCCAGAGACCGTTGAGAGTGGAGAAGTTCTGAGGAATCTCTCCTTCACTGCCGAACCCGGCACTTTAACCGCTCTTGTTGGTCCATCAGGTGCTGGCAAAACAACAATAAGTGCTTTGATACCTCGACTATACGATGTTTCTAGCGGCTCAATTTCAATCGATGGTCACGATATAAGGGATTTAACTTTAGAGTCACTTAGAAACTCAATTGGTGTAGTAATGCAAGATGCACATCTATTTCACGAAACTATTGCAGAGAATTTGCGTTATGCAAAAACCGATGCAACTTTAGAAGAGATGCAGGCCGCATGTGAAGCAGCACAAATCTGGAAACTCATTGAGTCATTGCCTAACGGTTTTGACACAATGGTTGGAGAACGTGGGCATCGCCTCTCTGGTGGCGAAAAACAAAGACTTGCAATTGCCCGTTTACTTCTTAAATCTCCCGCATTAGTCATTCTCGATGAGGCCACTGCACATTTAGATTCGGAAAATGAATCGCTGGTGCATGCAGCGCTAGAGAATGCACTCAAGGGACGTACCAGTATCGTGATTGCACACCGCTTGAGCACGGTCAGAGATGCCGATCAGATTCTTGTTTTGGAAAATGGATCCATAATTGAGCGCGGAAAGCATGATGAACTTGTTGCTCTCGGAGGGTTGTATGCCGATCTCTATAACCGTCAAGATTTAACGGGCTCGGCGAATTAGAATTCTTCCATAAACAATAAGGCCGCCAAAAAATATCCATTGAAGGGCATATGCCATATGCGGGCCATCGCTTAATTCAGGTAGTTGCGCGGTAACTGCTGGTGTGAGGTTTGGCAGTGATCCACTAAGTAGATCGAGATAAAATTTTTCGGTACCTATACGTGATTGGGCGTTGAGCTCGCCTACTAATCCCTTGCCACTGGCCGGTAGAGCAAAGAATGAACCGCGCGGCAACGATGAATCTAAGCGCAATCTTCCGGTTATCTCCACCATCTCTGTGGGAACGCTGGCTAAAACCGGTGGTGTAGTTGCATTTCTACCTGCCTTCACCCAACCACGATCCACCCAAAAAACTTTACCGTCGATTGAAGAAAATAACGTTAATACCTCGAATCCATAGACGCCCTCTGAGTATCTGTTGCGTAGAAGTATTTGTTCATCGGGGTTGAATTTTCCAGAGGTTGTGACCTTTTGCCATTCAAATCGAGTTGGATGCGAAGCAACTTGAATAAGTGGAGTTGGTGGAAGTGCAATGTGCTCGGCGATCATTGAATTACGCGCGTGACGATCTATCCCACGTTGATACTGCCATTGAGCAGCCCATAAACACAGGACAATAAGCCCAAGGGCTACAATCGATTTAAAGATTGCCCAAGGCTCGCGTTGCATTCTCCTACTTTAGTTTAATGCAGGCGGATTCTCATCGCGCATGTGTTCGCCAGGGGTGACCGATTCGCGACCCGCATTGGCAATCACCACAGCGAAATATGGAAGAACAACCGCTCCGATTAAAGCAATCCAACGATAAGGGCTAGGTAAAATAACGGTCAAAATAAAGCAGGCAGTTCGTATCATCATTGAGATGAAATATCTTTTTTGGCGAGATGCTTGATCACTACTTAACGCTCTAGGAGCGTTGGTAATATCAAAGAACTCCTTCTCATCGGCCATACTGTCAAGCCTATTGCTAGCCACGCAGCTCTGCATCTTTTGAATACCTATCAGTAGGCGGTAGATTAAAGTTCATGAATTCACTTGCCCTTGTCACAGGCGGCAATCGTGGAATCGGTTTGGCGATTGCGAAGGCCCTAAAATCGGCCGGCCATGATGTTGTAGTCACATATAGAAGCGGTCCAGCCCCCGTTGGATTTAATGCCGTTCTCATGGATGTCACATCTACTGAAAGCGTAGATAACGCCTTTGACTCAATAGAGAGCCAATGGGGAGTTCCAGAGATAATCGTTGCTAATGCGGGAATTACTAAAGATGGTCTTGTAATGCGTATGAGCGATGCAGATTTCGAAGATGTCATTAACGCTAATCTCACGGGTGCTTTTCGTGTTGCTCGACGTGCAACACGGGGTCTGCTCAAACTAAAACGAGGCCGTTTAATTTTCGTCGGTTCAGTAGTTGGGGCAGTTGGTTCTGCGGGTCAAGTTAACTATGCCTCTAGTAAATCTGGCCTAGTTGGAATGGCGCGATCCTTTGCACGTGAAATTGGAAGCCGCGGAATTACTTCAAATGTAATCGCGCCGGGTTTTGTTGAAACCGACATGACCGCGACTTTAGATGAAAAACGCCGTACTGAAATTGCAGGATCCGTTCCACTCGGACGATTCTGCAGTGCAGAAGAGATAGCGAACGTAGTTGCATTCATCGCATCACCACAAGCAAGCTATATAACCGGGGCGCTAATCCCAGTTGATGGCGGATTAGGCATGGGACACTAATGGGAATCCTCGACGGCAAAAAAATACTTGTTACCGGAGTACTAACCGATGCATCAATTGCTTTCCATATCGCGCGCATTGCACAGGAGCAAGGAGCCGAAGTTGTGCTCACCTCTTATGGTCGCGTTCTCTCCTTGACAACTCGCATCGCTGGTCGACTTCCTAAACCTGCACCGATTGTGCAACTTGATGTGACAAATACTGAGGATTTAAATGCATTAGAGGCTCGCGTGCGCGAATATTTCCCAGAAGGTTTAGATGGAGTTGTCCACTCAATTGGTTTTGCACCTGAAGCCGCCCTCGGAGGAAATTTTTTACATACTTCGTGGGAAGATGTGTCAACAGCTCTGCATATATCTGCCTACTCACTTAAGGCTCTCACGATGGCTGCACGACCACTCTTTAATGGTGGAGGATCAGTAGTCGGTTTAGATTTCGATGCCGCTGTTGCCTGGCCAAAGTATGACTGGATGGGAGTGGCCAAGGCAGCACTCGAATCGACCTCACGCTATCTTGCCCGTGATTTAGGAGCTGAAAATATACGCATCAACTTAATCGCTGCAGGCCCAATCCGGACCATGGCCGCTAAATCGATACCCGGCTTTGAAGAGTTTGAAAAAGTGTGGAATGAGCGTTCACCTTTAGCCTGGGATACCACCGATCCAATCCCTGCAGCACAAGCTACGGTCGCGCTACTCTCAGACTGGTTTCCAAAGACTACCGCTGAGATTATTCACGTCGATGGCGGCCTGCACGCAATGGGCGGTTAGAAACTCACGCGATTTCGTGCTTTCGCAGCCTTCAGGTATCCTTTCCCACAGACCAGTGGCCTAACAGCTCACTGCAAGAGGAGTTACCGCTCCCACCTTCTTCGCCACTCGTGCGAACTGGTTAGTCGGATGTAGTTCGTTAGTGCATCCTTGCGGTTTTCTTGTAGCGACGCTGTGACACCAAAGCGTTTACTAAACCGAAGGAGCACACAGTCAGCACTGAACCGCGCATTAATGATCGAATTCGCACACCCCAAATCCGCTTGATCGGACACACCGGCGAACAAATTGGAGTGGTCGACATAGATTCAGCGTTACGGATGGCAGATGATGTAGGTCTGGACTTAGTCGAGATCGCCGCAGGGGCCAATCCACCCGTTTGCAAAATTATGGACTTCGGAAAATATAAGTACGAAGTTGCACAAAAAGCACGGGAGGCGCGAGCGAACCAGACCCACATTGTGGTGAAGGAAGTTCGGTTAACACCAAAGATCGAAACCCATGATTATGAAACCAAACGTAATCAAGTTGAGAAGTTTCTCAAAGGTGGCGACAAGGTGAAGGTGACTATGAAGTTTCGCGGACGTGAGCAAACGCGGCCGGAGCTTGGATACAAAATGCTGCAACGTTTGGCAACAGATATTGCAGAGTTTGGATTCATAGAGTTCGCCCCTAAACAAGAGGGTCGAAATATGACAATGGTGATTGGACCGACGAAGAAGAAAACGGAAGCAGTTGCAGAGGCCAAGGCGGCGCGTAAAGCCAAAGCAGAGGCAGAGACAATGGATGGAGCATAAAGATGCCAAAGATGAAAACGCACAGCGGAGCTAAGAAGACTTTCCGCGTTACAGGTACCGGAAAGATTATGCACGAGCGCGCTGGAAAGCGACACTTACTCGAGCGTAAATCTTCACGTATTACACGCCGTCTCTCAACCGAGCAGTCAGCAAAGCCAACCGTCACAATGACAGCCAAGCGCATGCTTGGCTTGAAGTAAGGAACGTGAATTAAATGAGAGTAAAACGTGGTGTTCATGCAGCTAAGAAGCGCCGTACAACTTTAGAGCGTGCCAGCGGTTATCGCGGACAACGTTCACGTCTTTTCACTAAGGCGAAAGAGCAAGTTACGCACTCAATGGTCTACGCATTCAATGACCGTAAAGATAAAAAAGGCGATTTCCGTCGCTTATGGATTCAACGCATTAATGCTGGTTGCCGCGCGCATGGTCTGACCTATAACCGTTTTATCCAAGGTCTAAAAGCTGCCGGAGTTGAAGTAGATCGTCGTGTTCTATCTGATCTAGCTACAAATGATCCAGCAACTTTTAAGACCCTTGTAGATGTTGCTCGCAAGAGCCTCATCTCTGCTTAATAAGCGCCAATGATTGAGAGTCTTAACTCGCCACATGTTGCGCGAGTTAAGACTCTTATTGGTTCACGTGGCGCTAAAGAACGACGGGCGGCAGGTGCATTTGTTGCCGAAGGTCTCCAATGTTTTCGCGAAGCTATCAATTCGAATCAAGGTCCACGGATAACTACACTGTATTTAACGGCCAACGCCCGAATTAAACTCGATGAATTCACCGATCTATCACTCTTACAAACATTTGATGTCTCTGATGATGTTATGCGTGCAATGTCAGAGACGATTACACCTCAAGGCATTCTTGCGATTTGCGAAATCCCGAAGAGCTCTTTGGAATCCATTCCGCTGGATGGTTCCAGAAAATTTATCTATCTCTCCGAAGTTCAAGATCCAGGAAATGCTGGAACAATTCTACGTTCGGCAGATGCTTTTGGGATGGATGCCGTGATTACATCCCCTGGGAGCGTAGATATGTATTCACCGAAGGTAGTGCGAAGTACTGCTGGCTCTCTGTGGCATATCCCAGTCTTTGAATCGATTGAACTCAATACTCTTCTAACGTCAAAACCACTTCATGCATTTACGCTAGGTGCCACTGGTTCAAGGCCATTATCGCAATTCACCACCACGCGCGATTGTTTAGCGATTTTTGGTAACGAGGCTCGAGGATTAAATAACGATCAATCATTTTCAGCTATTGAATCTCTACATATCCCGATGCCCGGATCGGCTGAATCACTCAACCTTTCGGCGGCGGCAGCGATTGTTATGTATCACCTCGCAAATATGTAAATAGGCTGTGGCTGAACCCCTGTGGAGAGTTATAGAAAATCTGATACTGATTCAACCAGATGGTGCAGGTTTTTCAACCCTTACTTTTTTAGCAGAGTCACTGGATTACTCTTGGTCTCCCTTTGGATGCCATTCCACTCCAATTCAAAATAAACATAACCGCCATCAATTTCAGCAACTCTTGCTTCTAAGCACATCTCCTCAGTGTCCTCAACCAGTAAAACTCGCTCATCAAGTTGGACTCCACTAGCGTTGCCTAGAAGGACGCGGACCTTGCCTCCGCGAGCAAGATTGCTAAAGTGAACCTCAATCTTTTTTATTTGATTGCTCTTCATTTAACTTATTCCCTTCGCTGGATTCGCCTCAGGCTCATCGAAACAAGCAATGAAGCGAATCACCTGCAATTCTTGCACAGGTAATTCAAAATAGATAAGACAATGGTAGGGCCCTTGACCATCACTTGAGTCGGGAATGGGTAAAAATCCCTTGTCTGCAAGTCGATTCAATGGTGAAACCATGATCTTGCTGTGAGGAATGAAGGCTTCCTGGGATATCCGAAGTAACGTAGCGTGACGTGTTTCGCCTTGCAGCTGTTCAGATATAAAAATCGAAAGGCAGGGGTCTCCACTTTCCAACGCCTGTTCTCGTATCGCTGTCCCTAAGGAAATAGGATCGCGGTTTATACCTGCACGTACAGCAAAACCAGTAATGCACTCACCTCGCTCCCCAACTCGCCGTTAATTAATACAATGCAAATTGGCTTGACTAAACAATTTGGCAAAAATACGCCGCCGATTACACCGCGCCAACATCGCTTGTGAAGTATTGATTGATTTTGAAGACAAATTTCAATCAGGGTGCGCTTCTGTGGATACCTGGAATTAATTGCCAAATACCCCTCGCAAATATGCACGCCTTATAAAGTTCGACCCGTTAGACTGGCGCCCATGCGCAAAGATGAGATTGACACTTGGGTAAGCGATGCCCGCGCTGCATTTGATGGCGCGGTCGATCTCGATGCCTTGAAAATCGCACGGTTAGCGCACTCGGGTGATAAATCTCCGATTTCATTAGCATCACGAGCATTAGGTTCTATGGCCCCTGAAGATAAGGTTATTTTTGGCAAGTTAATTGGCGATGCTAAAGCAGAGATTGCCTCGGCTTTAGCCAAGGCGAATGCAACACTTGAATCCGAACGAGATCGAAAGGTTTTACTTGAAGAGGTTGTCGACATCACCTTGCCAGTACGACGAGCACATCGCGGAGGGCTTCATCCAATTTCAATTATTAGAAATGAAGTCTCAGATTTCTTTATAGAACAGGGATTCTCGGTTGAGGAGGGTCCTGAGCTTGAATCAGGGTGGCTTAACTTTGATGCGCTAAATATGCCGCTAGATCATCCAGCGAGAACAATGCAAGATACTTTTTTTGTTGAACCCATTGAATCTGGCATGGTTTTGCGCACACATACATCACCTGTTCAGATTCGCACGATGCTGACGCAGGAACCACCTATTTACATAATTTGCCCCGGGCGCACTTTTCGCGCCGACGAGCTCGATGCGACTCATAGTCCGGTCTTTCACCAAGTGGAGGGCTTGGTCATTGATAAGGGCATCACAATGGCGCATCTCAAGGGTACTCTTGATAACTTCGCAAGCCATTTGTTTGGCCCAGGTGTCACAACAAGGTTGCGTCCATCATTTTTCCCATTCACCGAACCAAGTGCTGAAGTAGATATTTTCTTTAACAATCGTTGGATTGAATGGGGCGGTTGCGGAATGGTTAATCCAAAAGTTCTCGCAACATGTGGAATTGATACCGATGTATATAGCGGTTTTGCATTCGGAATGGGTTTAGAGCGAACGCTAATGGTTCGTCACGGCATTACCGATATGCATGACATCGTCGAAGGCGATATTCGTTTTACTCGCCAGTTTGGAGTTGGCCTGTAATGCTGACACCTTTATCGTGGATTAAGGAGTTCGTTGATATTCCTTCCTCAATAACCGCAGAAGATATCTCTGATGCCCTTATTCGAGTTGGTTTTGAAGTTGAGGAGATAATCGAACAAGGTTCAGATCTTTCTGGGCCACTCGTGTTCGCAAAGGTTCTCGCGATTGAAGAGATCACTGAGTTTAAAAAGCCAATTCGTTACGTCGGCATAGATTGTGGTGAAGGTACAACGCGTTTTGTAATTTGTGGTGCAACAAACTTTGTTGTCGGGGATATGGTTGTCGCAGCCCTTCCTGGCGCGGTCTTGTCTGGTGGGTTCGCAATCACTGCGCGAGAAACGTACGGTAAGGTTTCTAATGGAATGATCTGCTCTGTCCGTGAATTGGGCATCGGTGATGACCATGCTGGGATCTTGGTTTTAAGTAATAATGAAGTAGAAATTGGTGCCGACGCTATTGTCGGTTTGCAAATCAACGATGTAATTTTCGATATATCAATTAATCCAGATCGCGGTTACGCCCTCAGCATTCGAGGCATTGCCCGTGAAGTTGCCGGTTCACTCGGGCTTAAATTTGTTGACCCAGTTGATGCTCTGCGCAACATTGCGTTCAACGAGAGGGGCAAAGGTGTAAGCGCAAAAATAGCTGACCCCTCTACTGCATCGGTTTTCTATCTGCGAACTCTTACTAACTTTGATCCAAAGGCAACTACCCCGCTGTGGATGCGTCGACGGATTGAAAAAATGGGAATGCGCTCAATCTCATTGGTTGTCGATGTTACTAACTATGTCATGCTCGAACTCGGTCAACCCTTACATGCCTTTGATAAATCAAAGATCAAAGGTGGCTTAACCATTAAACGTGCTGGTGCTGCACAAGCTTTTACAACGTTAGATGGTCAGGTGCGCCAGTTAGATCCCGATGATTTAATGGTTTGGGATGATGAAAAACCTTTAGCTTTAGCTGGCACTATGGGTGGCGCTTCTTCTGAAATCTCCGAAACTACAACCGATATTGCTCTTGAAGCAGTTCGCTTTGATCCAACGGCAATTGCGAAGAATTCACGTCGCCACAAGATCTCATCGGAGGCATCACGACGGTTAGAGCGAAGCGTTGATCCATCCTTAGCCGAGTTTGCCTCAGCGCGATTTGTTCAACTTCTGAGCGCTCAAAGTTCAGCTACGCATGTTGCTACCTGTGTCGATGGCGAGCCGCGCTATGCACCCGTAGTGACAATTGATCCAGCGAAAATCTCTTCGATTCTAGGCTTTGAAATTTCGCCAGAAAAGATAGCTGAAGTTTTACGTATCATCGGTTGCGATGTTGATGAAAAGAACTTTGCAGTTGATCCACCATCGTGGCGCTCTGATTTACTGACGACATCGGATTTTGCTGAAGAAGTCGCGCGAATGATTGGTTACGACAAAATTCCATCGCTGCTTCCTCCGCGTCCTTTACATGCAACTTTGACTCCTGATCAAAAACGGAGAAGAGCGGTAGCGACAATGCTTGCCAGCCGAGGTATGGCTGAAGTGCAGAGTTTTCCATTCACTAATCAGGCAACAATTGACTCAATGGGTTTCTTAGGTGAACGCGCCGCAACTTATCGCGTCGCCAATCCGATGTCAGAAGAGTTCCCGCTTATGCGAGTTCACCTTGTCCCCGGTCTGATTGAAGTGGCTCAACGCAATATAAGTCGAGGGGCAAAGGATTTTGCAATCTTTGAAATGGGCTCGATTTTCCGAAGCTCTAAGAAGTTAGTATCTGCCATTTCTCCACAGCTCTCACAACGACCAGATCAAAAATTAATTGATGAGATTTTTGCGAGCGTACCGCCGCAGGCTTATCACGTAGCTGGTCTGTTAGTTGGAAAAGTGGAAAATGAAGATTGGCAAGGCAAGGCCAGAAGTTATGGCTGGCAAGATGCAATTTCGATGGCACAAGATATTTTGCAACTGTGCAATGTTGAATGGAGTGTCCAGCGTTCAGATTTAGCACCGTGGCACCCCGGCCGATGCGCAGAGTTGATTGTCGATGGTAAGGCCGTAGCCCATGCAGGCGAGCTTCATCCCAGAATCGTTGCCGCCTATGGACTTCCAGAACGCTCTGTTGCATTTGCCGTAGCGTTCAGCGCTTTGCCGCCCTCGCATTTGGTAAGACCACAAAGAGTTGGAATAATGCCTGCAGCTCTACAGGATGTTGCCTTGATTGTGGATGCCGATGTTAGTGCTCAAAGCGTCGAGGCGGCCTTGCGCGAAGGAGCTGGAGAACTCCTTGAATCCATCACTCTCTTTGATAGATACGACAAAATCGGCGAAGGCAAGATCTCTTTGGCCTTCACATTAACTTTCAGAGCCCCAGATCGAACTCTCACGGGTGAAGAGGTCTCAGCAATGCGGCAGGCTGCAACCGATGTTGCCGCAACGAAATGTGGGGCAGTGGTTCGTACCGCATAAATATGCAACAGTTTGCATAAATATTGATATTCATTTATGCTGATTTCATGAAAACAGCGGTCATTGGTGCTAGCGGCTATGCAGGGGGAGAGCTCCTGCGATTGTTATCGGGACACCCGCAATTTGAAGTATTAGCGGTCTCGGCTCATTCTCAAGTTGGAGAATTGGTAACCTCTATTCACCCCCAGTTGCAGAGGTATTCTGGGACAAGGTTTGAATCAGTAACTTCGATTGATTTTTCCACATTTGATCTGGTTTTTATGGCATTGCCTCACGGTCAATCTGCTGCACTCATCGCCGCAATTCCCGAGAACGTTAAAATCGTAGATCTCGGTGCAGATTTTAGATTAGAGAGTCCAGAGCAGTGGCAGAAATATTATGGCGGCATACATGCTGGTGCTTGGGTTTATGGGTTGCCAGAGTTGGGCCAAGGTCAACGTGGGGCAATTGCTGGGCAAACTCGAGTTGCTAATCCGGGCTGCTATGCAACATCAATAGTTCTAGGTATTGCCCCTGCAATGGATTTGATTGACTCCGAAGATATTGTCGTTGTTGCCGCCTCAGGAACTACCGGTGCGGGTCGAAACGCCTCAATTAATCTAATTGGAAGTGAAGTAATGGGTTCATTGAGCTCTTACAAATTCGGTGGAGTCCATCAACATATTCCTGAAATCGAACAGGCGCTTTCTGCGGTGGGTCAAAAGCAAGCGAAGATTTCTTTCACGCCCATTCTTGCGCCTATGCCTCGCGGAATTCTTTCGACTATTACTGCCAAATTAACTAAGCCGATTACAACGGTAGAAGCACATGCGATGTATTCGAAGGCCTACGGTGATGAGTACTTTATAGATGTACTGCCATTGGGTCAGATGCCCAAAACGAGTGCGTTAAGCGGAAGCAATAAGGTGGCGATGCAAGTTGCCGTTGATGAACACACGAACCGTTTGATCGTCTCGGTTGCCATCGATAATTTAGGAAAGGGCGCGGCTGGGCAAGGGATTCAAAATGCTAATTTAATCTGTGGTCTGGATGAAAAGACTGGAATTGAACACGATGGAGTTGGAGCATGAGGCTGCCTCAAGGCTTTATCTCTGCCGCAACTGCCGCTGGATTAAAGAGCTCTGGCGCACTTGATTTAACCGTTATAGAAAATATCGGTCCACACTTTGCTGCGGCCGCCGTTTTCACGAGTAATAAAGTAGTTGCAGCTCCAGTTATTTGGTCAAGACAGGTGGCAAAAGAGGCGATCGTACGCGCAGTTGTTTTGAATTCAGGCGGGGCCAACGCATTCACGGGTCCACAAGGTTTTGCAGATACGCATAAAACAGCCGAACATGTTGCTCGCCTGCTGGATATATCTGCCGGCGAAGTAATCGTTTGCTCCACAGGTTTAATTGGCGAACTCTTGCCAATGCCAAAGCTTCTCAATGGCTTAGATGAAATTGCACAGAAAATGAATAATGAGGGTCTGCTTTTGAGTGCGCAAGCAATCATGACTACCGATACGGTACCTAAAACCGCTGTAACGACAAAGTACGGTGTTGAGTGCGTTGGAATTGCTAAAGGTGCAGGAATGTTAGCGCCAGGCCTTGCAACAATGTTATCTGTTGTTATGACCGATGCGATTGTCTCTGAAAATCTTCAAGAAATCTTTGCTCGCGCTGCCGATCGCACATATAACCGCATCGATTCCGATGGTTGCATGTCAACGAATGACACAGTCTTACTGATGTCATCAGGTGCTAGTGGGATTTTGATTAGCGATGAACAGTTCGAAGAGATTCTTATGGAAGTATGTGGTTCACTTGCAGAGCAACTTATTGCCGATGCAGAAGGCTCTACCAAAACTGTAGCAATACGTGTTAGTAGCGCTGCATCAGAGAGCGATGCAGTTGCCATTGCCCGTGCGTGTGCTCGAAATAATCTTCTCAAAACTGCAATTTTCGGTGGAGATCCCAATTGGGGTCGCGTCCTTGCCGCAGTTGGTACGGCAGATGCATATATGGATCCTCAGAGAATTGATGTAACACTCAACGGAGTACAGCTCTGTATCAGTAGCGCTCCTGCTGCTGACAAAACTTTAGTTGACTTTTCACATCGATTAGTAGAAATCGAAATATCAATGAACTGCGGATCCAGCTCTGCCACGATCATGACGAATGATTTGTCTCATGATTATGTTCACGAAAACTCGGCCTACTCCACATGATCGTCGTGAAGTTTGGCGGCCATGCAATGGTCGATGAATCAGGTGGTTTTGCGCAGGCAATTTCCGCGGCTCAAAAGACTGGCGAATCCGTAGTTGTGGTTCACGGAGGCGGACCACAGATTGATAGGGCGGTCAAAGAGGCTGGAATAGCAAGTGGGTTCATAGGTGGATTTAGAGTTACCACGCCAGAGATTTTTAAAATCGTTGAGCGAGTTTTAACTCAAGAGGTTGGTCCGCGAGTGGCGAAAGCTTTGAACGATTCTGGAATACGAGCTCAGGCAATTTCGGGTCGTGATTTGCCAACCATTTCTTCGCAAAAGAAAACTCAGCTGGTAGATGGCTCAGTTACCGATCTAGGTTTAGTGGGCGATGTTGTTTCCATAAATATTTCACAGGTAATGGAGCTTGTCGAAAACGGAACCGTCCCGGTTATTGCGCCGATATCTGCAGAGATTGGATCCGATAATGGATTGAACGTGAATGCCGATTTAGCGGCAGCCTCATTGGCTGGCGCACTTGATGCCTCTGTGCTCATCATCATGACCGATGTCCCTGGCATTTATAAGCACTGGCCGGATACGAGCTCTCTCATAGAGTCAATTACCTCGCAAGAGTTAGAGGCGATCAAATCGGATTTTTCACAGGGCATGGCACCTAAAGTTCAGGCCGCACTTGATGCGATAGCTCACGGTGCTAGAGCGGTACGAATTATTGACGGAACCGATCCACTGAGCTTTGCTGCAGCCCTTGTTGGTACTGGTGGAACATTGGTGCTCGCATGACTAATAAAGATTTTACACAACGCTGGAGCAATGTGATTCAAAATAACTATGGCGTTCCAACTCTTGCGTTAGTAAAAGGCAAAGGCATCGTTGTCGAAGATGCCAATGGGAAAAAGTATTTAGATTTTCTTGGTGGAATCGCAACCAATCTACTTGGCCATGCACACCCTGAAATTATTCAAGCTGTTAGTAAGCAAATTTCAACTTTGGGACATGTAAGTAACTTCTACGCCCATCCCAATGTCATTGAGTTGGCTGAAAAATTAATTTCATTGACTGGCGTCAAAGAGGCGAAGGTCTTTTTCTGCCAATCTGGTGCTGAAGCAAATGAGGCGGCTTTTAAGCTTTCACGAAAGACTGGGAAAGTTAACGCAGTTGCTACCCTTGGTGCCTTTCATGGTCGAACAATGGGTGCGCTCTCTCTAACTGGCCAGCCCTCTAAACGAGCAGCGTTTTTACCCTTGATTAAAGGTGTTAAGCACGTGCCATATGGTGATGTTCAAGCGATGCGTAAAGCGGTTAATAAAAAAACTGCAATGGTAATCATTGAACCAATTATGGGCGAAGCCGGAGTAGTAGTTCCGCCGATTGATTATCTGCAGCAACTTCGAACTATCTGCGATGAAAAAGGCGCACTCCTTGTCATTGATGCTGTGCAAACCGGAATGGGCCGTACAGGGGATTGGTTCGGATATGAGTACTCCGGTATTACCCCTGACGTGATTACCTTAGCAAAGGGCTTAGGTGGAGGGCTTCCATTAGGCGCGATGATCGCTCTAGGTAAAGCCGCTGATTTATTTCAAGCCGGTGATCACGGTTCAACTTTCGGAGGCAATCCAGTCACTACTGCCGCTGGATTGGCGGCGATTAATTTTATCGAAAAGAAGAAGTTACTTGAATCTGTTAAACGGCAGGGCGATTATGTGATGCAAGAGCTTGCATTGATTCCAGGAGTGAGAGAAGTTCGTGGCGCAGGTTTGCTTCTTGGAATTGAGTTCGAAACTCTCGATGCTGGCACAGTTGCTAATGAACTTCGAAGTAGAGGTGTACTTGTTAACGCAGCAACACCCAACACGATTCGCATTGCACCCTCTCTAATCGTCAGTGATGCGCAGCTTGAAAAGTTTATTGCGATCTTTAGAAAGGTAGTCATTGATGCCAGTTAGTGCACAATCAGTTACAGCGCGTAGAGCAAAGGCAATCTCACTCATTCAAGCCGGATTGGTGCATTCACAATCGGATTTAGTAGCTTTGCTTAAAAAAGCGGGTTACAACGTTACGCAAGCCACCGCTAGTCGTGATTTAGAGGAGATTGGTGCTATCCGTGCACGTAACGTTGCGGGGGAATCAACCTATGAAATCCGTGAAAGCTCCGATGATGCAATTGCACGGAGCAGACCAGTCCCATCTACTCTGATTCTCTCTGTAGATCACAGTGCAAATTTAGCGGTCATTCACACACCTCCCGGGGCTGCGCAGTTCTTAGCAAGTTCACTCGATCACGCAAATCTCACCGGAGTTATCGGAACAATTGCAGGAGACGACACGATTATCCTTGTATCCAAGAAAGCGACGGGTGGAGCGAATTTAGCGAAAGAATTGCTTATCTACGCACGTGGTGAGGGAAAGAGGAAGTAATGTCACTTTGGGGCGGACGTTTTAGCCAAGGACCCGAAGAGAGTGTATTTGCCCTCTCTCGAAGCATAGATTTTGACTGGCGATTAGCGCCCTACGATCTTCGCTCCTCAATGGCTCATTTGGCAGTTCTCACAAAAAATGGATTGATTGATTCGACCGATTCGGCTGCATTACTTGCTGGGCTTAAATCTCTGAACATTGAAGTGGCTGCAGGTGAATTTCTACCCATTGCCAGTGATGAGGATGTGCATAGCGCCCTTGAACGTGGATTGAATGAAAAACTTGGTGCAGTCGGTGGTGCACTTCGTGCCGGTCGCTCCCGTAACGATCAAGTAACGACCGATCTTCGCCTCTTTGCTATCGACCATATGTTAGAGATTGCAACGCTCATTACTAAACTCCAAGAGGCGCTACTGAGTAAAGCCGCCGAATACATTAATGATCCAGCACCTGGTTTTACACATATTCAACACGCCCAACCGGTCTCTTTCGCCCATGAACTTGCAAAGCACGCGCATGCATTTGCCCGAGATCTCGATCGAATTGATGATTGGCTATCACGCTCATCCGTGAGTTCGCTCGGTGCAGGCGCATTATCTGGCTCTTCTCTTGAATTAGATCCTGAATTCACGGCCAAAAATCTAGGATTCGCTACATCGTTTGCTAACAGTATTGATGCCGTCAGTGATCGAGATTATGTCGCAGAGGCGTTATTTGTCTTTGCGATGATTGGTAACCATCTCTCTCGAATCGGCGAAGAGTGGACACTATGGTCTTCAACGGAGTTTGCATGGGCCACGGTTGCAGATGCATATTCAACAGGTTCTTCGATTATGCCTCAGAAAAAAAATCCTGACATGGCCGAATTAGCACGTGGTAAGGCAGGAAGGCTCGTAGGAAATCTCATGAGCGTATTAACCATGCTCAAAGGATTACCTTTTGCTTACAATCGGGATTTACAAGAGGACAAAGAGCCTCTCTTCGACAGTATTGATACATTGTTGCTAGTACTACCCGCGCTCACTGGGATGATTGCAACGACGGATTTTGACCGCGAGAAAATGGCATTAGCCTCGCCAACGGGTTTTTCATTAGCAACTGAAATCGCCGATTATTTAGCTAAAAAAGGAGTTCCATTTTCGCAGGCCCATGAGGCTGCAGGAAAATGTGTTGCCCTGTGTGAGGCTTCAGATCTTCAACTTCACCAGCTAACCGATGCACAGTTTCTCGAGGTTCATGCCAATCTGGATGGGGGAGTGCGCGCAGTATTAACAGTGCATGGCGCTATAAATTCGCGGACAACGTTAGGCGGTACTGCGCCAATCCTTGTGGCAGAACAAATCAAAACGGCCCAAGCCGCCAATGCAAAAACCGAGCAGAAAATTGCCAGCAAGCGCAAGGCATTTTCAGAGATGATGAGCGCATGAATCTAATTGAAGATCTACGCTGGCGTGGCCTGATCGCACAGTCGACCGATGAAAAAGCTCTTGTTGATGCACTCAAGAAACCGGTAACGCTCTACATTGGCTTTGATCCGACTGCAGCTTCATTACATGTGGGCAATCTTGTGGTTCTTTTAGTTTTGCGCCGTTTCCAATTGGCTGGGCATAATCCCATCGCTTTAGTCGGCGGAGCTACTGGCTTAGTTGGTGATCCAAGCGGACGCAGTGACGAGCGCACGCTCAACGGTAGTGAAATCGTTGAGGACTGGGTTATGGGAATTCGTAAACAAGTTGCGGCATTTCTAGATTTTGACACCAAAGTAAATCCAGCAGTTGTAGTAAATAATTTAGATTGGACCGCGCCTCTTAGCGCTATTGAATTTCTGCGCGATATCGGTAAACATTTCTCAGTTAATCAAATGCTCGCCAAAGAGTCGGTCTCTGCACGTCTAGAGGCCGGTGGAATCTCTTACACTGAATTCTCCTACCAAGTTTTACAGTCATATGATTTTCTTGAACTCTTTCGCCGCTACAACTGCACTTTGCAACTTGGCGGCTCAGATCAATGGGGCAACATTGTTGCCGGCCTCGATTTAATTCGCCGTGTTGAATCTTCAAGCGGGCATGCACTGACTGTTCCATTGCTAGCAAAATCAGATGGATCGAAGTTTGGTAAAACCGCCGGCGGCAGTATTTGGTTAGACCCTACGATGACATCACCGTATGCATTTTTTCAATTCTGGTTAAATACCGAAGATAAAGATGTCATTAACTTTCTAAAAGTATTCTCGTTTAAATCTCACGAAGAGATAACGGTGTTAGAAAATTCGCATGCATTGAATCCAGGCTTACGCGAAGCTCATCGCGCCTTGGCGCAAGAGCTCACGACGATGGTTCATGGAGCCGATGCGACTACTCGCGTTGAAAACGCGGCGCGTGCACTTTTTGGTCAAGGTGATCTGACTGAACTCGATGAAGCAACTCTTGCAAGTGCTTTAGCTGAACTTCCGCGGATAGTTATTTCGAAGGAGTTTGAAATACCAACATGGGTAGATCTCCTAGCAGAAACAGGTGTTGTAGATTCGAAATCAGCTGCGCGTCGCGTAGTAAAAGATGGTGGCGCATATCTCAATAATGAAAAGGTCGTATCTGAAGAGTTCGCTCTGACGAAATCCTCATTTTTATGCGGCAAATATGCGGTTTTGAGAAAAGGCAAGCGCGACCTTGCCGCAGTTGAATTAATTTAGCCTTCATTTTGGTTGGCTAAAAGCTTAGCCCGCTACCGTTATTTCATCTTTCCTGGGCGCGAAAATATCGAAATGGCCGATTTGACCCAATTGAACGTGCGAGTTATAGTTGGGCTCTTGTTGTGAATCGGACGTTTTAGGCCGAACAGCATCGATTATCAGCTCTAGTTCATAGATACAGCCCAGTTTGACCGTGGCTGCATGCATGGACTAGGTTTGGCAGTCTGCCCTGAAAACAGGAGAAATCCTGGGACCAGTGCGCATCCGTACCTTGAGAACTCAACAGCGTGCTATAAGTCAATGCAATATATGCCATATGTGGCTCTATTTGACATGCTTTAAATAGCGCAAAGTCTGTGTTTTACACTCACTTTTTGATAATACCCACGGCAAAAAAATACTTCAATGAGGTATGACTGTTAAAAGTTATACCCGTTGATTTCCTTTGGATATAAGACAAAATAAACGTTAGTTTGTTTGTCTGTACGCCAGATAAAACTTTCTATGGAGAGTTTGATCCTGGCTCAGGACGAACGCTGGCGGCGTGCTTTACACATGCAAGTCGAGCGATGAGATCCCTTCGGGGATGGATTAGCGGCGAACGGGTGAGGAACACGTGAAGAATCTACCTTCAACACTGGGATAACTCCGGGAAACCGGGGCTAATACCGGATATGAGAACCGCAGGCATCTGCGGCTCTGGAAAGTTTTTCGGTTGAAGATGACTTCGCGGCCTATCAGCTTGTTGGTGAGGTAATGGCTCACCAAGGCGACGACGGGTAGCCGGCCTGAGAGGGCGACCGGCCACACTGGGACTGAGACACGGCCCAGACTCCTACGGGAGGCAGCAGTGGGGAATATTGGGCAATGGAGGGAACTCTGACCCAGCGACGCCGCGTGCGGGATGAAGGCCTTCGGGTTGTAAACCGCTTTCAGCAGGGAAGAAGCGAAAGTGACGGTACCTGCAGAAGAAGCACCGGCTAACTATGTGCCAGCAGCCGCGGTAATACATAGGGTGCAAGCGTTGTCCGGAATTATTGGGCGTAAAGAGCTCGTAGGTGGTTCGTCACGTCGGATGTGAAACTCTGGGGCTTAACCCCAGACCTGCATTCGATACGGGCGAGCTAGAGTGTGGTAGGGGAGACTGGAATTCCTGGTGTAGCGGTGGAATGCGCAGATATCAGGAGGAACACCAATGGCGAAGGCAGGTCTCTGGGCCATTACTGACACTGAGGAGCGAAAGCGTGGGGAGCGAACAGGATTAGATACCCTGGTAGTCCACGCCGTAAACGATGGGCACTAGTTGTGGGAACCTTCCACGGTTTCTGCGACGCAGCTAACGCATTAAGTGCCCCGCCTGGGGAGTACGATCGCAAGATTAAAACTCAAAGGAATTGACGGGGCCCCGCACAAGCAGCGGAGCATGCGGCTTAATTCGACGCAACGCGAAGAACCTTACCAAGGCTTGACATATACAGGAATATGGCAGAGATGTCATAGCCGCAAGGTCTGTATACAGGTGGTGCATGGTTGTCGTCAGCTCGTGTCGTGAGATGTTGGGTTAAGTCCCGCAACGAGCGCAACCCTCGTTCTGTGTTGCCAGCATTTAGTTGGGGACTCACAGGAGACTGCCGGGGTTAACTCGGAGGAAGGTGGGGATGACGTCAAATCATCATGCCCCTTATGTCTTGGGCTGCACGCATGCTACAATGGCTGGTACAAACGGCTGCGATACCGCAAGGTGGAGCGAATCCGAAAAAGCCAGTCTCAGTTCGGATTGGGGTCTGCAACTCGACCCCATGAAGTCGGAGTTGCTAGTAATCGTAGATCAGCAACGCTACGGTGAATACGTTCCCGGGGCTTGTACACACCGCCCGTCACGTCACGAAAGTCGGTAACACCCGAAGTCAGTGGCCCAACCGTAAGGGGGGAGCTGCCGAAGGTGGGATCGGTGATTGGGACGAAGTCGTAACAAGGTAGCCGTACCGGAAGGTGCGGCTGGATCACCTCCTTTCTAAGGAGCAATCACATGCGCTGGACAAAGGTTTCAGCAATAAGCAGGTGAGCTCACAAGTGGAGCATTGACTTAGGTTTATTACAAAATCCATCCATTAGTACAACCCTGAAGTGATTGTTTATAGAAATATAAGTAGTTGTTATGGGGAGTGGAAACTTGGCTCTGATTGAAGAGTTAACTGAGCACGTTGTTGGGTCCTGAGGGGACGGCTGAAGAGCCAAACCTCTGGAGTTAATAAGTAGAAGAAACCGCATTACCTTCTCGAAAGAGTTAGTAGTGAAGGTCTTCATAGGCTTATTAGCTGCCGCCCGTATTTTGAGAACTACACAGTGGACGCGAGCATCTTTGTGGTCAAATTATTAAGCGCACATGGCGGATGCCTTGGCATCAGAAGCCGATGAAGGACGTAGTAGGCTGCGATAAGCCTCGGGGAGCTGTCAAACGAGCTTTGATCCGAGGATTTCCGAATGGGGAAACCCAGCCAGAGTAATGTCTGGTTATTTCTACCTGAATATATAGGGTAGATAAAGGGAACGTGGGGAAGTGAAACATCTCAGTACCCACAGGAAGAGAAAACAACCGTGATTCCGTTAGTAGTGGCGAGCGAAAGCGGAAGAGGCCAAACCAATACTGTGTCAAGCCGGCAGGCGTTGCAGTATCGGGGTTGAGGGACTTTTTGAATCAACTGCCGTTGATTAACAGAGTAAAAAATCAGTTGAGTAAGTGAATGGCGTGGGAAAGCCAGGCACAGAGGGTGAGACCCCCGTAGCTGAAACTCGATTGACTCTGATTAAGTATCCCAAGTAATACCGGACTCGAGGAATCCGGTATGAATCTGGCGGGACCACCCGCTAAGCCTAAATACTCTCTGATGACCGATAGCGGACTAGTACCGTGAGGGAAAGGTGAAAAGAACCCCGTAAGGGGAGTGAAATAGAATCTGAAACCGTGTGCGTACAAGCCGTTGGAGCGACGTAAGTTGTGACAGCGTGCCTTTTGAAGAATGAGTCTACGAGTTAGTGTCGTGTGGCAAGGTTAACCCGTCGAGGGGAAGCCGTAGCGAAAGCGAGTCTGAATAGGGCGTCAGAGTCGCACGATCTAGACCCGAAGCGAGGTGATCTACGCATGGTCAGGTTGAAGCGCGGGTAAGACCGCGTGGAGGACCGAACCCACTAATGTTGAAAAATTAGGGGATGAACTGTGTGTAGGGGTGAAAGGCCAATCAAACTTCGTGATAGCTGGTTCTCTCCGAAATGCATTTAGGTGCAGCGTCACGTGTTTCTTACCGGAGGTAGAGCTACTGGATGGTCGAGGGGGCCTACAAGCTTACCAACATCAGCCAAACTCCGAATGCCGGTAAGTGAGAGCGTGGCAGTGAGACTGTGGGGGATAAGCTTCATGGTCGAGAGGGAAACAACCCAGAATAGCAACTAAGGTCCCAAAGCCTGTGCTAAGTGGAAAAGGATGTGGAGTCGCATAGACAACCAGGATGTTGGCTTAGAAGCAGCCACCATTAAAAGAGTGCGTAATAGCTCACTGGTCAAGTGATTCCGCGCCGACAATGTAACGGGGCTCAAGCACAGCACCGAAGTTCTATCATTCACACATTATCCCGGTCTAAAGATTTCGATTTTAAGATCCAGGAGTGTGGATGGGTAGGAGAGCGTTGTGTAGCTGGTGAAGCGGCGGGGGAACCCAGCCGTGGAAGCTACACAAGTGAGAATGTAGACATGAGTAGCGAGAGAAATGTGAGAAACATTTCCGCCGAAAGACCAAGGGTTCCTGGGCCAGGCTAATCCGCCCAGGGTAAGTCGGGACCTAAGGCGAGGCCGTCAGGCGTAGTCGATGGACAACTGGTTGATATTCCAGTACCCGCTTTAATTCGCCCAGACCGAAAACACTAATGCTAAGACTTCAAAGTTGAGCTGGCTTTTGTCGGCTCGATGGATCGGTCGAACCGGTGTGCAAGTAGGTTAGCAATGGTGTGACACAGGAAGGTAGTCCAACCCGGGCGATGGTTGTCCCGGGGTAAGGTTGTAGGGAGTGTTGTAGGCAAATCCGCAACACACATATCCTGAGAGCTGATGCCGAGCCGTAAGGCGAAGTGGATGATCCTATGCTGTCAAGAAAAGCATCTAGCGAGAATTATTGCGGCCCGTACCCGAAACCGACACAGGTGGTCAGGTAGAGAATACCAAGGCGATCGAGAGAATTATGGATAAGGAACTCGGCAAAATGCCCCCGTAACTTCGGGAGAAGGGGGGCCCTCTGGCGTGTAGGAGTTTACCTCCGAAGCGTTAGGAGGCCGCAGAGACCAGGCTCAAGCGACTGTTTACCAAAAACACAGGTCCGTGCGAAGTAGCAATACGATGTATACGGACTGACGCCTGCCCGGTGCTGGAAGGTTAAGGGGACTGGTTAGCCGCAAGGCGAAGCTGAGAACTTAAGCCCCAGTAAACGGCGGTGGTAACTATAACCATCCTAAGGTAGCGAAATTCCTTGTCGGGTAAGTTCCGACCTGCACGAATGGCGTAACGACTTGAGCGCTGTCTCATCCGTAAACTCGGCGAAATTGCATTACGAGTAAAGATGCTCGTTACGCGCAGAAAGACGGAAAGACCCCGGGACCTTTACTATATCTTGATATTGGTGTTCGGAACGGTTTGTGTAGCATAGGTGGGAGACTTTGAAGCGGGCACGCCAGTGTTTGTGGAGTCATCGTTGAAATACCACTCTGATCGTTTTGAACTTCTAACCTCGGTCCGTAATCCGGATCAGGGACAGTGTCTGGTGGGTAGTTTGACTGGGGCGGTCGCCTCCTAAAAAGTAACGGAGGCGCTCAAAGGTTCCCTCAGCCTGGTTGGCAATCAGGTGTCGAGTGTAAGTGCACAAGGGAGCTTAACTGTGAGACAGACATGTCGAGCAGGTGCGAAAGCAGGAACTAGTGATCCGGCGGTGGCTTGTGGAAGCGCCGTCGCTCAACGGATAAAAGGTACCCCGGGGATAACAGGCTGATCTTGCCCAAGAGTCCATATCGACGGCAAGGTTTGGCACCTCGATGTCGGCTCGTCTCATCCTGGGGCTGGAGTAGGTCCCAAGGGTTGGGCTGTTCGCCCATTAAAGAGGCACGCGAGCTGGGTTCAGAACGTCGTGAGACAGTTCGGTCCCTATCTTCTGTGCGCGCAGGAAACTTGAGAAGGCCTAACCCTAGTACGAGAGGACCGGGTTGGACGAACCTCTGGTGTGTCGGTTGTTCCGCCAGGAGCACCGCCGATTAGCTACGTTCGGAAGGGATAACCGCTGAAAGCATCTAAGCGGGAAGCTCGCTTCAAGATTAGGTTTCCCACTGATTTATCAGGTAAGGCCCCCAGCTAGACGACTGGGTTGATAGGCCGGAAGTGGAAGAGTCGTAAGACTTGGAGCTGACCGGTACTAATAGGCCGAGGATTTAACTACAAAGTTGCTACGCGTCCACTGTGTGGCTCTCGAGATACGGTCTCGAGATCCGCAAACATACAAAAAGGCTTTGACCCCTTTTTGTATAGACCGAAAACTCAATAGTGTTTCGGCGACCATAGCGAGAGGGAAACACCCGGTCCCATTCCGAACCCGGAAGTTAAGCCTCTCAGCGTCGATGGTACTGCAAGGGTGACCTTGTGGGAGAGTAGAACGTCGCCGGACTTCTTTTATAAAAAGGGGCGCTTTAACGAGCGCCCCTTTTTTATTTCCCGTGAAGTAATCTTGGTAATGAAAGCATTTATTATTTAGTAAATTAATCAAAAATTAAAAAGAGGAGATCGACATGGAAGAGCGTAGAAACTCACGTCCGCCATCTGATCGACCCTCAAAACCTGGAACTATAAAACCATCTGGACCTAATTCCCAACGTCGCCGAGAAGATTTACCGGCACGCGGTGGATCAACATCACGTCCCGGTGCACCAAGACAAACACGCGATGGTTCTGATCCACGCGGGACAAGACCAGCTCCGATGGATCGCGATCAATCGCGTTTACGCCCACGAATTTTTGAGCCAGATATTCCGGAAGAGATCACGGGGGAGGAGCTCGATAAATCTCTGCGTGCTGAACTTTTATCTCTTTCACCGGAGAATGCGAAAGTGGTGTCACGTCATTTAGAGTGTTTAGCCCTATACGCCGATTCTGATCCTCTACTTGCACATAAACATGGCGTCGCTGCCGCACATCACGCCGGACGTTTAGCAGTTGTCCGTGAATCAGCTGGATACGCCGCATATCGCGCAGGTTTTTATGAGATTGCACTAAAAGAATTGCGCGCTGCACATCGAATCTCAGGCGATGTTTCCATGTGGCCAGTAATGGCAGATTGCGAACGGGGACTTGGTAATCCACTGAAAGCACTTGCACTTGCTGGCTCTCCTGAGGTAAAACGTTTGGCTAAACCAGAAGAGATTGAAATGCGAATCGTTGCTGCGGGTGCTCGTCGTGATTTAGGTGAACTCGATGCAGCCGTTGTAACACTAACTTGTAAAGAGCTTTCTAATGAAAGTGAAGATTGGGCAGTGCGCCTTCGCTATGCATACGCCGATGCGTTAGATGCCGCAGGTCGAACAAAAGAGGCGCGCGAGTGGTTTGCCAAATGTGCTGCATTAGATGTGGACGAAACAACTGATGCGCTAGAACGCTCACAAACTTCTTAAGGAAAGATCAAGTTACACGACAACGCATCGCCAATGACAATTTGTTGTCTAAATGGGGATGGAACCTTTGTCGATGGTTTGAAGCGCGAATGTCCTAGATCACAAGACGGTGAGCCAATCATGTAGATCTATTAAGAAATATATATTGTTGGCTTTGTAATACAACTTGGAAAATATTTTAGTTAGTAGCTTTGTTAATTATTCGAAAGTGTTCCGGATCCAATTCCTTGATCATATTCAGTAAATTCACGATCAATTTTTGTGTTTCGGGAACTAGAGCAGGATCAAAACCAGCGCCCGTACTGTGTGATTGATCATTGGTAAATTTATATATGGCATCCAGTTTTTGTGCGTCAACACCTTGTTGTTTGAGGTAATCCATTTTTAGGTAAGTCCCGTTTCCATCGGGAACACGGAACAAGAGGAACGTATCCCAAACTTTTCGAGCAATGTTCGGAACAGGATAAGCCCAAATAAGTGTCCCATTTTGGTTGCCCTGCATTTCCTTTAAGAGTTTGAAAAGGTAATGGTACTCGCTTTCGTATTCACGGAGTATCTTATCGAGTTCAATAATATATGCTGCTCTCACGTTGTTTTTGACTTCATTCGTAATCATATAGAACCCTGTTTTTCCGACAATACTTCGGTGTTTCCTCCAGTTAAGTAAAAGCTTCAAAAATTCAAATTGATGCGTCAAAATGAATACTTGTTCACAATCTTTTACGGCGTTTTTCAAGAAACTAAATGCCTGAAACAGGGAATTTGAATCCAAACTCGAGATGGGATCATCTATGACAACAATACCATCAGCATCGTTGAACTCTCTATCCCTAAGATGAACGACGAAATATACAAAGGCAATTGCGGTTTTCTCTCCTTCGCTTAAGTTCAAAGCTGGTTTTCCACCACGTGTAATATCATAACCCGTAACTATTTCTCTCTCGGTCCCATCTTTATCAGTTACTCTTTCAAGATGTGGAACAAAGCAAAGTTCATCGCGGCCCAAGAAAGTATTGAGTCCGGTGTTTATGACTTCACAAGCTTTATGTTCGGAGGATATTTTTGTCTTTTTAATCAAAATTCCATCTTGTAATTTCTTTACCTCGCCGGCACACAATTCAATATCTTTAGATAAAATTTTAATATCTTCATCAAGACCTTTTACTTCATCAAAAATCGTACTTAGATAGTGTATTTTAAGATTTCTGATTGCTGCAGCTTTCAGCTTTTGAAAATCTTTAGTTTTCTGATTGTGATCGGCTATCAGCTCATTCATTGATTGGAGTTTGGTATGAAAATCCTCAGTCGTGATATCGGATTCCAAAGGTAGTGCCACAGCCGTCTGTGACTTCTTATTGCCTATCTGAGATCCGAACAGTGATATTTGCTCCAAAAGATTCTTTTTGCTTAAAAGAATATCTGCTCTTTTTTCTTCAAATGCGACACGCAGATCTTCATAAAAATGCATAACATCTTGTATTTCTATTGAATTAATAGCTTTCCAAGCCTCTCGCAGGTACACAAGCAGAGTATCTATTTCCTGTTTCAATGCCTTGTCGGCATCGTTAAAGTGACCCGCTAGTTGTTCTATTCTTTCGCGAGGGATTTTTTGAAAGCAATACTCACAAATATCCGATTTGTATTTCGTGTGGATATGTATCCCTTGTTCCACCCATGCAGAAATATCTTGGTTCTCTGCTAGGCGAGTTATCATTTCTGTTTCGATTGTTCTGTCCAATAAATCTTTTGCTTTGGCCGATATTGTTTCCAAGGAAGCGAACATGTCTTGTTCTTTCCCAAAAACCATAAGTTTGGGTAGTTTTAGGAGTGGCTCTTCCTGCAATAACTCCTGATTTATTGCTAACAGACATTTCTCTAAATCCGTGTCCAATAATAATTCTTTTTGAGTAAGCGTATAAAAATCGTTCTTTGCTTCTGGGCTTCTGTATGTGCGGGCAGCTGTTCCACCCATAGTTGTTGCTCCGATGATTCTCGCTACGTCCGTAAATTTTCCGTCTTTTACATCCTGCGTTCTGGTTCTTTTTAGAGAGTAGTTATTCAAATCCTTTAGCTTTCCCACATTGTTAGGATCTTTAGGATCTCCATTAAGGACCGTCTCATCTGCCTGTATTTGCATCACAAGATCTTTATTTTCCTCGCCCAAAAGTACGGATATTGGATTAGCATGCAACTTGAATATTTCAACATTTTTTTCAATATAGTTCTGATTGAATACACGAATGTTTCTTGGGAAGGAATCGCCCTCGTGATATTTAAACCCTCCATCGTCTTCGATCTCATACTTCAAAAAATCGAGTGCCTCTCCGCCAATTGCATCAAATAAACGAGTGAGGGATGTTTTTCCGCAGCCATTCAGACCATAAATAAGGTTGAATTGCTTAAAGTCGGAGGTCGATGGATTCCAAGTAAAATCAGAAAATACCAATCCAAGGTCTTTTATTCTGTTGATTTTTTTAATCATAGAACCAGTCCATGCCGGGCACTATACTCGTGCATTCGTCTTACTCGATGTTTTCCTGATCTATTTTTTATTTTTAGATCGCTTGGTGACCGCCTGAATAGAACCTTTTGGATTCGATGCGAATTAAGTGGTGTGCTCACTATTAGAGCTGTTAGTGACTAAGAGAGATTACGGTTTTTGTGAATCTTGGCTCCTTAAAGACAAACAATTTCGACAAAATTGGCAGCGTAATTCAACAATTATCTCGCGTACACATAGCGATGAAAGACAATAGATGTGAGGCGACACTTACTGAGGGTTAGAGCAAATTGTCGCGGCGTGGGATGGATCCGACTTCCGCTACTAGTTCGGTGGCATGATCGATGAGTTGAATCATTTTCGAAATGAGCGCAATGAGGTCATGTCGTGAGTAGGAACTCCAATTGGTCCACTTGACTTCTCCGGAAATTTCATCCAGCGAGACTCGATTGTTTTTACGGATGTGTTTCCAGCCCGCCCATTCGTCAAGTCCGCTCTTGGGCCATACTCGATGGATAATCTCGTTTCGTGCTGAAAGTGCAGTATTTATGTCATCGAGAAGTTCATCTGCTTTCAATGCGAACGTTCTCTCCTTAACATTCATTTGATAATGTTCGAGTCTCTTCTTGCTCAGAGTGATATTTTCACTAACGTTTGTCGCAGCGTATTCACTTTGTGGTTCATTGGCAATGCTGCAAGCAAACGCCCAAACCTTCGTTTCGAGTAGTGTCGAGAGCATGACGACGCGGCCAATCAGTGCGGGGAGTTCGGGAGATAGGGGACCGAAAAAGCGTTCAGGTATTCCGTAAGGATCGGGTTCCATAATTGGACTGTAACAGCAGTTACGAATGATTACTTTACAAAAAGTCTTCTAAGTTCTGTAAATTTGAACCCGATATCCCTAAGGAGATCACAGGCGAAGAGCTAGATAAATTTTTGCGGCCAGAACTTTTATCTCTCTCGCCCGAGAATGCAAAAGTTGTTGAACGACATTTAGAGCGTCTAGCTCTATATGCCGATAGCGATCCCTTTCTTGCGCACAAACATGGACTCGCAGCAGCTCACCATGCTGGACGTCTAGCAGTTGTCCGCGAATCAGCGGGCTACGCGGCATGCCGTGCAGGATTTTATGAGATTGCACTAAAAGAATTACGTGCAGCACATCGAATTTCAGGGGATGTCACGATGTGGCCCGTTATGGCTGACTGTGAACGCGGTCTCGGCAACCCACTTAAAGCACTCGCGCTTGCTGGATCTCGCGAAGTAAAAAGTTCAGCTAAGGCCGAAGAAATTGAAATGCGGATCGTAGCTGCCGGCACCCGTCGTGACTTAGGGTAACTCGAAGCCGCAGTTGTTACTTTAACTTGCAAAGATCTATCTAATGAAAGCGAAGAGTGGGCAGTCCGACTTCGCTATGTCTATGCCGATGCGTTAGATGCAGCTGGTCGTGGAGATGAAGCACGCGAGTGGTTTAGGAAATGTACTCAACTGGATACCGATGAATCTACAGATTCGTCAAGACGTTATCAGACACTTTATAATTTTTCTGGTGTGATGCAATTTTTACCCGAATACCATCTAGTTAAACTGAAACTCTGAATCTTGTGATCCAAGCGTAAAGCGATTGTTAGAGTTTTAGGCTTCTATTTGCTGTATCGTCCGCAAGCCAGTATGGGACAACTTCTAGACTCATTTTTTTCAACATTTTAACAGCAAGAACTGGCACCTTAATTTTCCCTCCAATGGCGGGTTCTGAAATGCATAGAAGTGTCCGTGGTGCCTTCCTCCAGCATTTGACAATGCGATTTTCTACAAACTCGATCAGGTTATCATGTGCGGCAATCGCAGGATTAAGTTTTTCCCATGATGCGGTTTGCCCTCGATGCAAAATAGAGTTTCTGGGTTCATAAAGATCGCGTTTATAAATCGAAATGGGGCTTAAACTACTTGACCAATCTCCACCGAGGATTTTTACAATTGAGCCCTTAAGTATTGTTGCAAACGGTGCCAAATCAGCTTGAGAGTTAACCTCTCTTTCTCGTATGTGTTGATCGATGAGCAACATTCGAAGCACACCGCGGAGAAACCGTTCTGCAGAAGCTTGAAGAAGTAGAATAGGTGGAAAAGAGTCACCTGCATAAACCGAAGCCATCGCACTTGCCGCCAGCTCGCGTGCAACGATCATAGGATGCGCATTTGGTGTTGCATCAGACGAAAGACGAAAAATCAACGTTTCATGTATATGGTGCAATAGATTCGGATCTCTCGAGACAGGGATTGGATTATATGGGCGGTTGTGTAATTTTAAACTGCGACGTTTTCCGAATTCTCCAGTTTTGAGATCCACTAAGAAATACGAGATTTCTCGGTCGAGAGCCTCCTTACTTACAGTGTGCGACCAATGGTTCCCTGTTCGTAGATGTTCAGCAGAAATCAATCTGTTTACAGCACTTAAGCATCTTTCAAAAGCAATACTTGTAAATGCACCTTCTCGATTCGCAAGATCGAAATTCTCATCTTCGAATAGAACCGAGATTGTGCTTGCCGCTACCCAGGTTTGAGCTGATGAGCCTTCGCTTTCTAAAGCAGGCAATTCCTCGCCAAGAATTACTGCCAACCCACTGTCATAAGGGCTAAATGTTGCCGAAGCAAGCGAGATGCGAACCCGATGCACTGTCAATTCTACCCATGGAGGTTCACTTTGGTCCAGCGATTTCCGCAGAACAAGATTTGCCTCATCGGGAAGTGTAAGATTGAAGGGTAATCGAAAGAAAAAAACTACGATACTCGGTATGTTTGTCAATTTACTGTTTGCTAGCGTTTGTTCAGTGTGACGAAAAGCTCGAACGCCATCTGAAGTGTGATAGGGATTCCACTTTTTTCCAGAAAAATCATGAACCATTTAGTGAGTCACCTTTCCAATTATCGAAAATATACAGCTTTAGAACTTTCTAAGATCCTAGTTAAGTGTTGTGGTATTGGTCAGCCGAATGAGCACAAGACAGTTTATGGCCTAGAAGCTGTAAGCACTCAAGTGTGTTAAGACGACGATATTCCTAATTTAATCATTTAGGTTTGTGATGGTTTGGCGAGAAATAGGGTTAGACGTGGTCGCAATTGCACTGGAACTCATCTTTTGTTCTTCACTGTACTTTCTACAGTCGTGCGGGTCATTCTCTCATTCAAACGGAAAAGAATCTCGAATAGATTCTTGTATCGGGTAGTTTTTCGAGAAAACTGATCAAATAGCGATTCAAAAATGCAAGACTTAGAGTAGAACCTCCTCCTTTCATGATTTCGTTGGTAGTTCTAATTTTCGGAAATTGAGCTATTTTGTAGTCTTCTATCTGCATGAGTTGGAAATGGGAACAGTATGAGCTCTTGGCCAGTCGTGGTAATACCAGCCATAATCACTGCATTGGTCGTTAGGCTTGATGCAAAACTCATTGGTCCCTATTTTGCTCTTTCAAGTTTGATAGGTGGCACTGAGGGCATATGGGCTGATTGTGACTATAACAATCCTGCTCTACGAAAAGCATTGATAAGACGATTCCTCTATCCTGCTCTTTTGGGATTTGCTTTGGCCTGGTTTGAGCCATCAACTGCCGACTTGGCCGCAACCGGTGCTCTTGCCGCAGGGCTTCTCATTTGGCCTCTGGTATTTCAAGGCTTGCCAATGAACGTTTCGCGTCGGGATTGGGAATTGCCTATCTTATACCTTAGCTTCTTCTTCGCATTTCCCTTACTTGCAATTTGCGGAGCCAGTTTAAAGAAGTTGCTTGTGGCTTTATCAAATGGTGACGTTCCACATTGGCTACTCGAGCAAGCGCTTTCGCTATTAATTTATTCGGTACTCGCCTTAATGTTTTCTGGTTTATATAGTGCGATGTTTAGGCGCGTAAGAACTAATGTTAATCGACGTGGGGAACTTGCCTATGACAATGAATCGAAACGGGGTGATGAATCTCTTGATTTTGAGGAGGATAATTTTTGATCCCGTTGACTTACTAGCCTGGCGATTATTTGACCACTCTAGATCGAGAGACTTCAAGCGAACTTCCCTTCGGCTGGTTCAATTGGCAGAAAAGGAACCTCAAATTAAACTTTGGCATCCGATTCTGTTTGGAATTCTTCTCATTGAATCAAGAGAGCGCTCGAGAACAGTTCGCGTATTTGAATGGATAATATTTTGGACGCACCTTCGCAGCCACGTCACTTGCGGTGTGTTTCAAATGGTTAATGCCCCGTTTAGATTCGAGAAGGCGGCACGCGAAGTGGTCACTCGACTTTCTGATTATGGCTGCATTCCTACATGCAGTGAAGAAACTTTAAATCCAATCGCAAAAGTCTGGAATGGTGCAGCGGAGAAACAACCTGGTGCATGTATAGGATATGCAAAGGCACTCAATATCGCAATACAATTTAGGAGTACCTGAAACTCTGACTGCAAAATACCTCCCCACAGTTCTAGTCAAATTACTTTAAAATAGCCAAATGAACTTTAGTAAACTGGTTTTCTAATCAAGCAACAAAAAAGGTAGCGCAATTTAACATTTCGGTTCAATCTAAAATCAAATCGACTCCAGAAGCGACATGTTTGATTATGATCTCAACAGGATAAAGGGCAAATATGAAGGTAATTCTCAGTCAATTATTTGGTGGACCAGAGGTACTGAGGCTAGTAAGAGTTCAGATTCCAGAGTAACTGACCTGTCCAATAACGTTGAAAGAACCGGCGCAAATATCACGCCGGCTCTTTCAACGTTAAGAAGAAGGAGGGGCTCTTAGTACTTAGCTTTTAGCTTTCTTAGCAGCCGCTTTTTTTGCTGCCTTTTTAGCAGCCGCGGCTTTCTTGGCAGCGGCAGCATTCGCAGAAACTTGATTCATTTCGGCTACCGTGGATTTAATTTCTTCGCCAGTGGGGGAGATGACATACCAAACTCCTTTAACGCCTTGGCCATTGACATCTCCAGGGGCTTTGTCATTAATGAATGTGTATATCGGACATCCATTGATCGTCAACTGCTTTCCGCCAGCGGTGCCGGTGATGCTTCCGATAGTTGCGGTTATGCCAGCGATGGTTGGGGTGGCGAAGGTGTGCTTCTGTATCGCCCAACAAATTAGATTTATAGCATCACAGTCCTGCACGAACCAACGGCCCTCATGTGGCCAGTGTGTAGATATTTATTCAGTAAATACTAAAGCCCCGAGCAGGAAGTATTTGCCGGCTAGTAGGGTGGTTCTGTGCCTGAATTGCCAGAGGTTGAAACTGTCCGACGGGGACTTTCACATCTTGTGTGCGGATACCGAATCAATGAGGTTCAAGAGCTCCACACAAGAGTTCGCAAGAATTCCTCTCTTTCGCCAATCTCGGCCGTTGCGGGCGCGCGAATTACGGGGGTAAATCGGCGCGGTAAATTTCTCTGGTTTGAACTGGATCGACCAGAGGTGTTGGTCGCTCATCTTGGAATGAGTGGTCAATTTCTCATTGCGCAAAAAGATCGACCAGTGGCCAGGCACGTGCGGGCCTTATTTAAGATCTCTAAAGGCTCACGGAAAAAAGAGTTGGTTTTTAACGACCAGCGCACTTTTGGCTGGCTCTCTGTGGAAGAACTTGCCGATGGAACCCCGACCTCCGTGGCCCACATTGGACTAGATCCCTTCGACCCAGGATTCGACAGAGCCATGACAATAGAAAAATATGCGAAACGAAATGTGAAAATTAAAACCGCTCTGCTTAGCCAAGGAATTATGAGTGGGGTTGGCAATATCTACGCCGATGAGGCGCTCTGGCGCGCAAAGCTCCATCCCGAAACGCTCACTAGCCAGATGACGCTAAAGAAAATCGAGATAGTAATAAATAGCGCAATCGAAGTAATGAGCGAGGCGATCTTACAAGGAGGCACATCTTTTGATGATCTTTACATCAACGTCAATGGCGAGAGCGGCTTCTTTGAGCAATCTCTAGCCGCTTATGGACAGAGTGGTCGGCCATGTCCTCGCTGCGGTACGCCGATTCAGCGAATTATTGTGGGGCAACGTTCTTCGCATTTTTGCCCACGTTGTCAGCGCAAGAGGGGCTAAGCGTTAGAGCTTCACCGCCGACTTATCGCTTTTAAGGGAATCGGCCAAAAGAAAGCGGCGATGGGCGTCGAATTATTCGAGAGAGGTTTTGGTTGGTCGATCGCCAGATCTCGTGTTGACTCTCTTCAAGTTATGTATGTACAATGTGCATACAGAATTGGAGGAAATAATGTCAACGATGGATATGCCACGGAGCGCAAGACTTACCTTTAGAGCGAGCCAGAGTCAGCGAGCGCTATTAGAGCGGGCAGCTTTTGCAAATGATAAATCTCTGACTGAATTTGTATTAGAGGCTTCGTGTGCTGCAGCCGAAAATGCACTTTTGGACCAGAGGTTGTTTTTCGTGGCGAAGAGCGATTTTTCCAAATTTGAAAAAGCCTTGAATGCTCCAGCAAAGGTAAGCCAGGAGTTGCGTGATCTTCTTTCCCACGCTGCACCTTGGGAGTAAAACTAAACCCTCCGATACTTCTAACGCCAGATTTAAATCTTACCGAATTCTCTTGTGGCAGAACAGCCTTAGATGACTGGTTAAAAACTTATGCTTTGCAGGCAAGTAGTAGCGGAACTGCTAACACTTTCGTTCTACTCGATGGGAATGCATCGCTCATTGGTTATTACAGTCTATTAATGGGGAGCATCTCTCAGATTGAAGCTACTGAGCGCGTTAGAAAAGGCACTGGTCGGTATCCCATTCCAGTGATTGTTGTGGCCCGATTAGCAGTGGATCAGAGATTCCAAGGCCAAGGTATTGGAAGGGCGTTACTTCGCGACGCGGTTATTAGAGGTGTAAATATTTCTAAAGAAGTTGCTTTCCGGGCAATAATCACCCACCCAATAGATGAGGAAACTGCAAATTTCTATACTAAATATGGTTTTCAACAATCACCTGTTTCGAGCGGCCAGCTAATGATATTAGTTAAAGATGTGCGCAAAGCGTTGGGGATCAATAGTTCTGTGACTTAATGTAAAACCACTCTTAGTCATCGGCAGCGCTTTTGCCTGTCTTGTTTGTGGCAAAATATGTATGCGGAGAATAGAACGATGAGAATGCGGAGGAAGTTTCCAAAGAATCTTATGGGCTGAGATGGAACACTGACGTAAGGCTCGTTCTGGCGAGCGGTTTGGTTTAGTTCGTCGGTCGCGTCCCGGTGATCGTGGCTATCAAGGTTGTGTTCGATTTCCTGATCGCCATGGGGCAGACGAAGGCATATATGTTTCTTGGCTGGTTCGCCGCCGAGGTCGTGGGTTTGTTCTTCTTCGCTCTGGTAGCGCTGCTCGAGCGGTTGTTCGCCACCGCGCTCAAGCTCCGCCAGGAGAACGAACTCACGGTCTGAGCCGTGCCTATCCCTTCTATGTTCCCGGGAGCGGGTTCTTGAGGCATGGAGCCTAGATCTCCATTGTCATTTATGTATGAATACTGTAGACTCTGAGTCTGTATTGAATACGAAACTGACAACAGAGGAGGTGAAAAATGGCACAAATTAGAGAAATTGACGAAGAACAGGGATCAAATCCAAGGGCAAGGAAGATTCCACCGCGAATAGCCGAAGCTGTCGCTGGCATGGAGTTATTAGGACAAGAAATTGTCGGTCGAAACGATATTTTAAAAGGGATGCAGCAGATGGCAGCTATTCCATTCCAGAAAAACATAGCTCAAATGTTGGCGCAATCGAGTGCCATCGAAGGATTTCTGAAAACCCAAAAGGTTCTTCAGCAATCTGCCAAAAGCTATGAAAATTCAATTGCTAATCAAATTCTACAAAATTCCTCCTTTGTTGAATCAATGCGGAAACTTATTGAATCCGGAGCAAGTGTGAAGGTGCTAAAAGAAATAAACCAAAAAGCAATCTTTTCACAGGAAGTAGTTGAGAAATTTTTTGGCCCGGGTTTAGTTGCAAAGAAGAACGCCGAGATTCTTAATTCTCAGGTGGCTCTCGCCTTTCAAAAGGAGGCAACGAAAATGGACCAAATTATCCGCGAGATGAAGGAATCTGGTTGGCTCCTCGACACTGGAGTCCAAGGAAAATGGGAGTTCGCTCCGGCAAACCGAGCTGGAGCCTTCAGTACCTTAGATCCGTTTATTGCATTGCGAGCAACATTTGAGAAGTCAGGCAAAAAGAAAAATGAAATTGCAGTCGCTATGGAATCGGCTGCCTTTATTCTTCAACTATCAGAGCACGCACCACGGCGACCATGTATTGCAAGTGCTAAAAACTTATCTCGGACTGGTGGGCTTAAGAACTATCGACACATTCAAATGAATATGCCTCAATCAGCTATTACCCAAATCGATGGTCTACAAGTGCACACCATGGCGGGATTACTTTCAAGCATGGCAATTCGACCGCTCTCATATCGAGATTGGCCAAACGTGTCTACGTGGATTGCGAAAGCATGTAAACGTATTATCGTAAATCCCGATCGTAACTCAGGAACATTGAGAGGAGAAGGTGGCTTGCTTTCTATTATTGGAGAAAACTCTGAAGCAGCCATCGCGAGATTAGCTTATTTTTTTCGATATGCGGGCGAATACGAAGTTGCAAGCGAAATTCTCAAACTACACGGTAAAGAAATCAAGGGTCCTATTTATTTAGGTAGACGCGAAGCCAAGAAATCCAATTCAACTTTTGATCCGGTAACCCGAGTTTACGACAACCTTTTGGAAAAGAAATGAATCGAGAGTCAGATCAAAAACTTACTGTGGGGCTTGTTTTACTCCTTTGTCATAATAGAAGTGGGGGATGGGAGCCAGCGATGCTTGACATTGCTCAAGACCATCTTCTATGCCGTATTTCGGAGATGGGATTTTTTGGGAGAGGTTTAATTTTCAAAGGCGGCACCGCATTGAGAAAATGTTGCAGAGAAGTTGGCGCGCTATTCCAGAGCACCGTTGATTAGAGATCTTTACGACCTTTGGTGGTATGGCATGAACACGGTGATTGACCAAGATTTGGTGAGGTCACTGTGGATTAAGAAAGTTTATTATGACAAGGTCATTGAAAATACGTGGAAAGAACGTGTTTTCATACCCGCAGACATACTTTCTGACTCAAAGCTTTCGCTAATGAATCCAGAGGAAATTGGAATTCTCGTTCACCAACCGGATCCGGCAATGTGGGATCAAGGATTTCGAAACCGTTACCGATTTGTTCTTGACCTTGATGAATCTGATATTAAATGGAGTCGCTGCGACCCAAGGGATGAGTATGCCTTTAATTCCACGTTTGAAACGATGGGAGATTAGTTTTGGAAACTATCTCGTTTTCTTTCGAGTCCGTCTAATAATAAATCGAGAACAAATTCAAACTCTATTTGGTGATCGTGAGTGGCTTCACGAATAATTTCACTTGCGTATGGAAACTTGTCTACCATCTGTTGCATATATATGGCGGCTATTTCGGGGCCGAAAGATTGTAATCCATCCTTGAAACCGATTTCTTGAAGGGTGGAGCCATACACGTGATTATCTATTGCATGCATTGCATGATGCGTAAGTTGAGGCGAAAATCCCGCCCTTCGAAACACGCCCATCATTGTTTCTGCATACACTATTGATTCACTTCCAATATTTGGGCGAGACATACTTAGGCTGCATGCCCATGGATGTTTCCAGAGAACTTTGTGGGCTGAGAGTGAACTGCGACGCACAGATTCTTTCCATTCAACGTTTTTCTTAGGCTTCTCAAAGAGGCTAACTATGAAGTCACACATTGCATCAAGAAGTTCTTCCTTATTGGCTATGTAGTTATAAAGCGACATGGCTTTGACATCTAGTTCTAAACCGAGCTTTCGCATACTTAGAGAATCAATTCCATCTCGATCGGCAATGGCGACGGCGGCTTTCACGATGCGCTTCCTACTCAAATTTTCGCGAACTTCGAGATTTGCGGCGGGTTTTGAATTTGACAATCGTTTTGGCATAGGAGTACCTTACACCATAAGCGTACAGTGTAAGTCCATAGGGGGAGAAATGAAGTCAGTTACATACAAAAAATACGGCTCGGCAGAGGTTTTAGAGATATCAGAGGTTGAAGTTCCAGCGATTACCGAAAATCAGGTACTAGTGAAAGTGCAGGCGGTTTCCATCAATCCTGCAGACTGGCACTTCATGCGCGGGACGCCTTACTTAATCCGACTACAAAGTGGAGTGTTAAAGCCCAAGGTCGGTAAATTCGGTCTGGATATGGCCGGAGTTGTTGAAAGCGTGGGAGCAAATGTTTCCGAGTTCAAAGTTGGCGATGAGGTCTATGGAGAAAGTGCGGGAGCGCTATCGGATTTTGCGGTATTTGGGAGGAACTCTTTAGCTTTGAAGCCGACTAACTTAAGTTATGAAGAGGCAGCGGCAGTACCTATGGCGGGATTTACCGCGATCCAAGCTTTGCGGGATAAAGCAGGGGTTAAGGCTGGTCAGAGAGTTCTAATAGTTGGCGCATCAGGGGGAGTTGGAACTTTTGCAGTCCAGATTGCAAAGGCGTTTGGTGCCAATGTAACTGGTGTTTGCAGCACTGGAAATGTTGAGATGGTGAAATCAATTGGTGCCGATCGGGTTATAGATTATACAAAGGAAGATTTCTTTTCTGGTGTAGATAAGTACGACGTTATCGTTCAAACTGCTGGTAACTACACATTGAAGCAGCTTCGTGCGGCGTTAGAGACCAATGGAACTCTCGTTCAAGCCGGAGATTCAAGTGGAGTCAAGGCGGTCTTTGGAATGGGAATTGTCTTTGGAATGCTAAAGACTCTAGTGATTTCTAAGATCTCTAAACAGAAGATGCCGGCATTTTTAGCAAAGCGAAGTAAGGCAGATTTGATTGCACTAACTGATTTAATTGAATCAGGAAAAGTGAGACCAATTATCGATCGAAGGTATCCGATGGTGGAGGTGGCACAAGCCGTTACGTATTTAGAGGCCGGACATGCTAAAGGCAAGGTTGTCATAAATATGTAAATTTGCCCATTCTCAAATTAGATCAGATGTCGATGAAGAACGCTCCAGGAACTAGAATTTCGTTGATGTGTAAATAGAGCTACGGTTGAGCATTTATTTGCCCTGCGAAGAGGTAATTTGGAAAATTACTCAGAAATGTACGGTATTACTGGGCAATTAGAAGTGGACTAGGATGTAAATCATGAAAAGGGTTTACATAATGGCCGTGACCGCCATTTTTATTGCATCTCTCTTTGCGAGTTTGTTGACCCTGAGCCAGGTAAATGGCGCGAAAACTGAACTAACTTCACGACTGCAGGTACGCAGCGAAATCTTGGCTGAGAGTCTTGCAGAAAGCATCGTGCGTTCATACGATTTCGGCTGGACCGGGGGCGTACAAAAAGTTGTAGATAGATTCACTCGCAGCGAAGGTCTTGTTGGCCTCAGCGTTTTCGATAATTCGGGTGCGATCGTGGCAAGCTCAAGGGACATGCCTCTTCCTGACGATGGAACTCTCATTAATACGGTGATGTTAAGCCATCAAGCTATAGGCGAGTTTGTCCAACGTGGCAACAACAAGTACTACGTGCTTATCACTCCGCTTTATGTGGATGACATTATCGTCGGATCACTGGCAGTGGCGCAGAACGCCACGTATATTGATAGAAACATACGTGATATCTGGCAACGCAACCTAGTTCGCCTGTTGTTTCAAATTCTGATTTTTGCCTTTACGATTCTTGTACTTGTGCGATGGATCTTTTTCTATTCAATATCGAAAATGGTTGAGTCGCTACAAGCCCTTCGTAGAGGCAATTCCCAGATTGATATGATCCCGAATTCAAGCTTCTTTAAACCGCTTGCGGGAGAAATCTCGAAAGTGACCAAGAGTTTGCGCCAGGCGCGACAGTCAGCCAGCGATGAGGCCCGTATGCGTCTTGAAAAGATTGACTCTCCGTGGACAGCCGAGCGGCTCCGGGAGTTTATAAAGGCCTATCTGAAGGATCGCCAAATTTTCGTGCTCTCGAACCGCGAACCGTACGTGCACAACAAAACGAAGAATAAAATTGAATGGTCAGTGCCGGCCGGAGGGGTAATAACCGCGTTGGAGCCCGTTATGGAAGCCAGCAGTGGGACATGGATTGCCCACGGCAGCGGCAATGCGGACGAAGAAACTGCTGATAAGAACGGCAAGATAATGGTTCCGCCAGACGAGCCGACATATACGCTTAAGCGAGTCTTTCTCACAGAGAGGGAGATTGAGGGTTACTATGTCGGTTTCTCCAATGAGGCGTTGTGGCCACTGTGTCTCATGGCTCATACGCGCCCGCTCTTTCGCTCGGAGGACTGGGTTGAATATAGGAAAGTCAATGCCAAATTCGCAAAGACGCTGCTGGCTGAAATACGAAACGTCAAGCGGCCGATTGTATTAGTCCAAGATTATCATTTGGCGCTCGTACCGGAGATGATAAAGAAAAGCCGGCCCGACGCCCTAGTTGCCATTTTCTGGCATATACCGTGGCCATCTCCAGCGCAGTTTAATATATGTCCTTGGCGCAAGGAGCTCCTGCGCGGCATGCTCCAGGCAGATCTCGTTGGCTTTCACACGCAGCAGGACTGCAATAATTTCATCGAGACAGTCGGCAACGAGATTGAGTCGCGTATCGACTACGAGCAATTCTCGATATTCCGGGGCACACATAAAACTGCGATTAAGCCGTTCCCGATATCAATTGCATTTCCAGGTAGCGCCGAGGGCCACGCCGAGCCTAGTAAGAGAACCCTTGAAGTACTAGGCATTCGCAGCGAGCATCTTGTGCTCGGCGTCGATCGTCTTGATTATACGAAAGGAATACTAGAGCGTTTCAAGGGACTTGAGTTTTTTCTCGATGCCAACCCCGCATATCAGGGGAATCTTACTTTGCTTCAGATTGCATCACCGACCCGTGAGATGGTTGAGAAATATCGAGAGTTTGCAATTCTGGTGACCGAAGAAGCGGAACGAATCAACAAAAAATTTGCCGCAAACGGCTGGAAACCTATCGTGCTTGAAAAGAAAAACTACTCGCATGAGCAACTCATTCACCTCTATCAGTTTGCAGATGTCTGCCTGATTACATCCCTGCACGATGGCATGAATCTTGTGGCAAAGGAATTCGTCGCCGCGCGCAATGATGAATCTGGCGTGTTGATATTGAGTCAGTTCGCGGGTGCATCACGGGATTTAAATGGCGCATTACTCGTCAATCCGTACAGTGCCGAGGAGACCTCCGCAGCAATTCTTACCGCTTTATTGATGCCCAAAACTGAGCAGCAACGTCGAATGAAGATAATGCGCACATCAGTTAGCGACTACAACATCTACCGCTGGTCGGCCGAACTTATTAAAGCTCTCTTGCGACTCGAGTAACATGAAAGATGCAGATATTCACATGGATTCAATCCTTGCCGATATTCGAAGCCACGGCTGCGTTCTCATGCTTGATTTCGACGGAGTTCTCGCACCTCTTGTAGAGAGACCGTCAAAGGCACGAATATCACCGCTTGCTCGACGCTCACTTGTCGCATGTGCCAAGAAGATGCCCGTCGCGGTTATAACGGGCCGCCCGCTAGCCGATATTGAGAAACGTGTCGGATTAAAGGAGATCATGTATGCGGGAAGTCATGGAGTTGAGTGGAAGATAGATGGTCGTATACATCGTCATGAGATTTCCCAGAACGCCCTGTCAGCCTTTGAGATGGCGCGACGTCCGCTTTTGCAACATGCAAAACTCTTCCCTGAACTGTTTGTAGAAGATAGCAACTATGGCCTTAGCTTTGGATATCAATTGCTCTCTGCGACCCAAGCTGCGCACTTTCGCATTGGGGCAACTGAGATAGTGGAAAAATTTGTTCGAGCCGGAGGGATTCGCGTTAGAGACAACCTACGTACTTTTGAAATTACGCCCATGTCTGAATGGACAAAAGGTAGTTGCGCCCAGGAGATTTATCACGCGACTAGAAAAGGGGGCGCTCTTGCGGTCTATATTGGTGACAGCCTGACTGACGAAGATGCCTTTCGTGTATTTGCAGGCAGTGGCATTACTTTTCGCGTCGGGGAGTCACATGCAAGTCTCGCGCAGTACTATTTTAAATCGCGTCGGGGAGTCAATCGATTTCTGCGCGATATTTCGATTGAGACGAACCCCGAAAGGGGTTGAACCTTACTTTCTATCGACCCCTTCTTGAAGTACGCTCCAGCAATTAGAATCTCTCTGATTTTTAAGAGGAGTTAAATGAACATCCAATCTTCTATTCACGAAGGGGCAGTTGCGCTTCAGCCAGAGTTGATTGAATTGAGGCACCGCCTGCATCAGCGGCCCGAACTAGGTCTGCATTTGCCAGAGACGCAGGCGATGGTTCTTGCAGCATTGGATGGACTCGGTTTAGAGATAACTCTCGGTAAATCACTCTCATCGGTAACTGCGGTGTTACGTGGAGCAAAGCGCGGTAAGGCTGTACTTCTCCGTGGTGACATGGACGGACTTCCGGTAACAGAGGAAACCGGTGTGGATTTTTCAAGCACAATCGATGGTGCGATGCATGCCTGCGGGCATGATTTGCATACTGCAATGCTGGTTGGCGCCGCTAAATTACTTACGGCTCATCGCGATCAATTAGAGGGCGATGTTGTTTTTATGTTTCAACCTGGCGAAGAGGGCCAAGATGGCGCAGGGCACATGATCAAAGAGGGTGTGCTCGATGCTGCCGGTCTCCGCGTCTCTTCGGCCTATGGCATTCACGTTATGTCTTCTCTCATTCCCTGTGGAATCTTTACAACTAAACCAGGCCCGATGATGGCTGCCGCCGATGAGCTGCATGTGACTGTGCGCGGTGTGGGAGGTCACGGATCTGCGCCACATCTCTCACGCGATCCGATTGTGGTTGCGGCGCAAATTGTTGGAGATTTGCAGACATTAATTACGAAGCGCTTTGATATTTTTGATCCACTCGTTCTTAATGTGGGAACCTTTCACGCTGGCACTAAAGCAAATATTATTCCGAGTGAGGCGAAGTTTGAAGCTACGATTCGCACTTTTTCTATCGCATCTCGTGAACAAATTCTGCGTGAATCAGTACAGCTCTGCGAAAAGGTCGCCGAGGCATATGGTTTAACTGCAGATGCTTTGGTAGTTGAGGGATATCCACCCACGATCAATAATGAGCAGCATGCAAACTTTGTAGCCAAAACGGTTGCGGAGGTTTTCGGCGCTGATACATTCCTACCCATGCCATTTCCCATCGCAGGTGCAGAGGATTTTTCTAGAGTCCTTGAACAAGTACCAGGAAGTTATATCTTCCTTGGAGCGAGCACCTCTTCGGAGTACTCAACTGCACCAACTAACCACAGTGCGCTGGCAGCATTTGACGATAGCGTCCTGCAAAAAGGCGTTCAGATGCATGCTGAACTTGCAATAAGGGCACTTGCACGAGAAAAGTAGTTCACATTGAGAATTAAAATCGTATCCTTACTGCTGGTGGCAATTCTGGCCGGTGGAGTTATGGGTTTCTATGTAGGAAAAGAATCGATCTCTGAAAGTGCAATTATTCAAACTCCAACGCCGACACCAACTCCATCTCCTAGTGCGAGTGCGCTTCCAACCCCACTACAACTTCTCTGCTTCGACCCAGTTACTAATGAGTTGCGTAATTCAGATGTAGTTTCTGGCTGTCTTGAGGTTGAGAAGAGTTTGGGTGCAACAGCGATTTCTGTGCCACTAAATCCCGTTAATCAACTAAATCCTTTTTTAGAAGTGCGCTTTTTAGCCGCCCAAGCTGCTGCCAAAAAAGAGGGAGTTCGATTGGCAATTACTTCGGGTTTTAGATCCCTTGTTCGTCAAACCTCGCTCTTTAAGGCGGCAGTAAAGAAATATGGAAGCGAAGCAGCGGCTGCACATTGGGTGCTTCCACCGGCTTCTTCGCACCATCCCTTGGGATTGGCTATCGATGTAAATTACCCAAATGATCTGATCTCAACTTTGTGGCTAGAGAAGAATGGATTTACATATGGTCTCTGTCGGGCATATGTAAATGAGTGGTGGCATTTTGAAGCTTTGACGGCACCAGGGCAACCGTGCCCACCCATGATTGCAGATGCATCTTCACTCTATGTTGAGTGATTTTCACAAGCAGGGCCGTTCAGGTTGCAAGAAATACGAGTTGGAAAGTATCTAGACTATAACTCGTGGTAGGTGAACCTCTTTCGACGCGTAAAGATATAGATGAATTAGCAGATAGCTCGCTCTCTTTGGTCGAGCATTTGCTTAGTGAATCTGATGAGAATCGTAGTCGGCGAGATAGAGCAAACAGAAAACGTTTTGCCAGATTGCTTAAGGATCGAGCAGCTGTCGAGCTAACCATGTCATTGACCGATGAGGTGATGCGCATAACTTCAATACCTCAAGCGGCAAAGGCGTTACGCCACAATGCGAAGTTAGCAACTTTAAAGGCCCTTGGTTTTTTTGATTTCCTCGGTTTGAAGATTGCTGCGCCTGTCTCAAGGATAATTCCAGGTTTAGTTATGCCGATTGTCCACTGGCGAGTTCGCGATGCCGCCCATGGGATTATTCTGCCAGCCGAAAACGCAGCGTTACTTAAACACATTGAAAATAGAAATGTTGATGGAGTTCAACTAAATATCAATCTGTTGGGAGAAGCTGTACTTGGTGATTCAGAAGCCAATGCGCGTTTGAAGGCGGTCACGGAGTTAATTTCACGGGCTGAAGTAAATTATGCATCGGTAAAAATTTCCTCCATTGTTAGTCAACTCATAACAATTGATCATGAAGGCTCCGTTAAGCGCGCGGCGATGCAACTACGATTTCTCTATCGCCAAGCTCAAACCTGTGGTGTCTTTATCAATTTAGATATGGAAGAGTTTCGTGATTTACGCATTACCGTCGATGCCTTTAAAGAGGTTTTAAGTGAAACCGAGTTTTCGGCAATGGATGCTGGAATCGTATTGCAGGCATATTTACCTGATTCACATTCAGCTTTTGCCGAACTAGTTGAATGGGCAGTCGCACGCCATGCCAAATACGGCGGACGAATAAAAATCCGCCTTGTGAAAGGTGCAAATTTAGCGATGGAGAAAGCCGAGGCCGAACTTCATGGTTGGGTCCCTGCGCCGTACTCCAGCAAGGCCGATGTAGATGCTAGCTATGCCAGGTTGATTGATGTTGCGCTTCGCTCTGAGTATGCGAATGCAATAAGAATTGGGATAGCAAGTCACAATCTCTTTCATGTTGCCTGGGCGGTTGAGGTAGCTAGATTGCGCGGGGTAGAGGATCAATTAGATATTGAGATGTTGGAGGGAATGGCTAACGCCGAAGCTTTAGCGGTGTCACATCAATTCGGGAGAGTACTTTTGTATACGCCAGTCACTCACGAAAAGGATTTCCCCACCGCAGTTGCATACCTTGTACGACGGCTGGATGAAAATACATCGCTGGAAAATTACCTGCGCGCCTCCTTTGATATGAAGGTAGGTAATATCGAGTTTATTGCCCAACGCGATCGTTTTATTGAATCGCTAAATGCTAGGCATGTAATTGCGACACAATCTCGGCGGCATGAACTAGTTGTAGGAAATTCAGTGAGTGAATTGAACTTAGACGGGTTTACGAATCAGAGTGATGGAGATCCTACTAATCCAGAGTTTCGTAGCGCGGTGCATAATGCGATTTCGTCCGAACTAGCCCGAGAGATGTTTCATATCCCAATAGTTATAAATGGCGAGGAGGTTTTTACTTCTGAAATTGAAACCGGAGTTGATCCAAGCACAGATGGTTCAGTCTGGTACGACTACTGTGTTGCAGGTGTGCCAGAAATTGATAATGCAATCGAAACTTCGCAGGATGCAATGGCCACATGGAGCGCGCTGGGTGCACGTGAACGCGGTGAGATTCTTGAACGTGCAGCGTTAACTATGGCGGCAAGCCGAGCGAAAATAATCGCAGTAATGTCTAGGGATGCTGGGAAAACCTTTGCAGAGGCCGATCCCGAAGTAAGCGAAGGAATTGATTTTGCACGCTATTACGCATTGTCGGCACAGGAGAAAGAGAGTGGATCAACTCCGGTAGGAGTCGTTCTCATTGTTCCACCGTGGAACTTTCCATTCGCGATAGCCCTTGGGGGAGTCTGCGCAGCTCTAGCATCTGGTAATACTGTCATTTTGAAACCTGCTCCAGAAACCGTTGCTACGTCATATTTGATTGCCGAACTTTTGTGGAGTTGCGGTGTACCGCGCAATGTCTTGCAATTTGTTCCAACCAGAGATGATGAAAATGGCATGTATCTCGTGAGCCATGCTGGGGTCAATGCTGTCATTCTCACTGGTTCCTTTGATACGGCGTTAATGTTTACGAAATCTGCACCTCAGATAAATCTGATCGCTGAAACTAGCGGTAAAAATGCTATTTATATCTCAGCAAGTGCTGACATTGATAACGCAGTTAAGGATTTAGTTCACTCTGCCTTTGGCCATGCCGGGCAAAAATGTAGTGCAGCCAGTTTTGCAATTGTGGATACGAGTATTTATGAAAATCCAGCCTTTATCAGTCAGTTAAAGGATGCCGTGCAGTCACTGGAGGTTGGCGCGGGAAGAGATTTCTCGACATCAGTTGGTCCTCTGATTCATCCCCCTAGCGGCCCACTTTTAAGGGCATTGACGAACTTAGATGAAGGAGAAAGCTGGCTACTAGAGCCTCGAGCTCTAGATGCCAGTGGATATTTATATTCACCAGGGGTGAAGATGGGCGTTTCTGCAAACTCCTGGAGCCATCTCAATGAATGGTTCGGGCCAGTACTTGCGATTATGCCGGCGCCAGATTTTGCAACAGCGCTCTCTTTGCAGAATGCAACTGATTATGGATTAACTGCCGGTATTCACTCGCTCAATACCCGCGAGTGCGAAATCTGGATAGATAGTGTTGCCGCAGGAAATCTCTATGTCAATCGGGGAATAACTGGCGCCGTGGTTAGCAGGCAACCTTTTGGTGGATGGAAGCGAAGCAGTGTTGGTGCAACGTCAAAGGCGGGTGGGCCGAATTATTTAAATTCTCTCCGCAATTGGTTGCCGATGCGTTCTTTGGATAGCACAAAAGAGAGTTCACAAAAATGGTGGGATGAACACGGTTCTAAAAATATCGATGCGGCAGGCTTGAGAGTGGAGAGAAATTATCAGAGATATCTACCTTACTCAAAGGGAATTTCCGTGATCATTGATTCGGAAACTCCGCAAGATGTCATTGCCTATGTCACCTGGATCAGCGAACTTGTAGGCACACGAGTTTTATGGAGCGCGAAGGATAATGAAATCGGGGAGTGCGAGAAAGTGCGCTGGCTCTCAAAAAAGCCAGCTCCTACCGCGCAACTGTTAGAGCGTGGAATTTCACTTGATTGCCGGCCTATTGCCTCTAGGGGAGATATTGAAGCGCCCCGCTGGTTATTGGAGCAGAGTGTGTCGATTACTAACCATAGATACGGAAATATTGGAGCGGGTCCAGTTCCCAAAGTGTAGAAAATATTTTTATTTTTACTCAACGAATCTTTAAAAAAGGAGTACAGTTTTCATTAGTGAGGGGGATGGTAACCTTTTTGGCACGACGAATTATCAACTGCCAAACCCACATACTGACCTCCCCCTCACCTTAAGTTGCATTTGCGAAAGTTCGCGTTAATCTCTTTATCCACATGCTTGCCTGCCTCTTCAGGATAATTCTCCCCGTGCTACCCGATTCTTATCCCTTGCCTATCTAGGGAGGATGTAAATGGTGAAATCGCGCCGAACTGCAAAGATCCTGGAAGCTACGGAATGGATTGAGCTTTCAGGCAGTGTCGATTGCCGTTTTTGGAGGATTTCCAATGGAGTTGCTAGCCGTTGGCAGGTTGAGGCCATTGAGATTGCGGGAATATAGGTAGGCTTAGCACCATGGTAAACGACTTTTTTTCGACGCTTCGTACCTATCTGAGCAAGATAACCGATGGCGATAAGAAGGCAACTGAGGTTGCATCAGCGGTCAATCAATGGCTTCGCGAAAGTGGCGAGGCTTTGAAAATCAAGATTGAAGATGAGGTGGAGCGTTCGGTCGCCAAAATGGGCTTCGTAAAGCGGGAAGAGTTTGAGGCACTTAAAGAGGAGTTCGCCCGTTTGAAAGTAGATCTAAAAAATGAGAGCCCGATAAAGACTAAGCCGAAAAAGGATTCAACTGCAAAGAAAGCTGCACCTAAGAAGAGAGCAGCCAAGAAGGTGGCACCTAAGAGAGCGAGCAAGTAGATGCAGCAAGAGTTGAACGTTGAGGGTAGTTCTTTAGTAGAAGAGATTCGAAACGAACTTCTTGAAATCGATTCGATGGCTATCAATGATCAGGTAGAGCGTTTTGAAGCTCTGCACTCAACTCTCGTAAAAGCACTCTCTTCGATCGATGGGCTCTAGCAGGTTTGTTAAAGGATGAAGATACGTCTTGATGCCGAACTCGTACGTCGCGAACTCGCGCGTTCGCGCGAGAACGCATCAGATCTCATAGAGTCACGCTCAGTTTTAGTTAACGGCATTCCAGCAACTAAACCGGCCACAATGGTAGATGCCGAAACCTCTATTAAATTAGCTGGCAAACGTGATGATTTCGTCTCTCGTGGGGGTCATAAATTAGCTGGGGCATTAGATGCCTTTGAAGGCGTCGTTGTAGAAGGCAAACGTTGTTTAGATGCTGGCGCATCAACAGGCGGATTCACCGATGTTCTACTTCGTCGAAACGCGGCTCACGTTGTGGCAGTAGATGTTGGCTATGGTCAGTTGGCATGGGCGCTACGACAAGATGAACGTGTGAGCATTTTAGATCGCACAAATATTCGCCACTTAACTGGTGCGGCAGTGGGCGAGCCCATAGATTTAGTTGTTGCCGATCTTAGTTTTATCTCTTTGACATTAGTTTTACCTGCTCTTGCCGCAGTGTCAAAGCCTGAAGCGGATTTCGTTGTCATGGTTAAACCACAATTTGAAGTTGGTCGTGAAAAATTAGGAGCCGGGGGAGTAGTGCGGGATTCAGCGCTACGAAAAGCGGCAGTAATTGACGTTGCAGATTCAGCATATGACGTAGGTCTTGGCACGATGGGGATAGTTGCATCGCCATTGCCGGGCCCTGCTGGAAATGTTGAGTATTTCCTATGGCTTCGCCGCGGTGCACCGGCTATTGATCACCAAGCGCTGGATTTAGCAATCGCCGAAGGTCCAGCTTAATGCGCAATCTCTTACTTGTATGTAATCCCACGAGGAGACAGGCCGTTGAAGCGGCTATAGAGCTAGCATCAGATTTTAGTAGAGCAGGTTTTTCTATCTTTTCTATCTCCGATATTGACATAGCTGGAGTTACTCACTGCTCCGTTAATGAACTGCCTGAGTTAGAAGTTGCCGTTGTCTTAGGTGGCGATGGAACAATGTTGCGTGCGGCAGAGGTAACGAGAAGGCAACAAATTCCATTGCTGGGCGTGAATCTTGGCCATGTCGGATTTTTAGCCGAAGTCGAAAAACTCTCACTTGAGGCCGTGGTTATAGCGATTACTGAGAAGAAATATGTAATTGATCCCCGCATGACTCTGAAGTACTGCGTTAAAAGAGATGGCCAAGAGGTGGCATCAGGTTGGGCGCTCAATGAAGTTACGGTAGAGCGTCAGCGCGCAACAATGGTCGAATTGTTTCTGGAAATCGATGATCGCCCTATCTCTCGTTGGGGCTGCGACGGCTTAATTTGTTCAACTCCAACGGGCTCAACTGCATATGCATTCTCTGCTGGTGGCCCAGTGGTCTGGCCTGAAGTCGATGCTTTGGTGGTACTTCCAATTTCGGCGCACGCTCTCTTTTCTCGTCCACTTGTTATATCTACACACTCACAGATTGTTGTCCGAATTGATTCGGCCGAGGGACTTCTATCTGCCGATTCGCTGCGTAACTTTGAATTACTCCAGGGTGATCGAGTACATATTTCAAAGGATGAACAAGTTGTTCAGTTAGCTCACTTAAACGATACATCTTTTAGCGATCGTTTAGTGGCAAAGTTCAAATTACCAATTCAGGGCTGGCGCGGTGAGTGAACGAACATTTCTTGATGAGATAACGATTCGTTCTATCGGTGTCATTGATCAAGCAACGCTGGAAATATCTAAAGGGTTAACGGTTTTAACTGGCGAAACTGGCGCAGGGAAAACGATGATTTTAACGGCGCTCAATCTAATTTTAGGTGGCAAAAGTGATAGCGCCTTAGTTCGAAAAAATAGCCAGAGATTGGTGGTAAGTGGGAGGTTTTCTATTCCTGCCGATCAAACAGAGGTTTTTGAGAGCTGTGGTGTTGTTGTCGAAGATAGTGAACTTATTATTACTCGCTCCGTTAGCGCCGATGGAAAAAGTAAAGCGACATGTAATGGAATAACCGTAACTGCTAATACGCTTAGTACGATAAGCGAGCTACTAGTTGAAGTTCACGCACAGGCGGCGAATATAAATATTAGTAAAAATTCAAAGCAGCGGGATTTATTAGATAAATTTGCAGGAAAAGAGTTTGACGTTGCCTTCACCGAATACTCCACTGTTTTAACGCAGTACCACGCTCTAAAAACTAGAATTACGGGGCTTCGAAAGAGCATTGAACGCGCCGATCAAGAGTTAAAGAGCTTGCGCGAGTTTGTTTTGGCGCTCACAAATCTCAAACTTAAAAGAGGCGAGTATCCGGAGATTAATTCGGCCATTGATCGATTGGCTAACGTTGAAGAGCTTCGCATCGCCAGTACATCCGCCATGAACGCCGTTGATGATGAGGAGACTGGAGCGTTAACTTCGCTGGGTGTTGCCCGGAGAGCGTTAGAAAACGCCCGAAGCAAAGATGCCGCACTTGAAGTGATCTATGGTCAGTTAAGCGAGGGTTTTTATCTCATTGAAGATGCTAAGGGTGCAATAGCCAGCTACTTGGCTGCTTTAGAGGCCGATCCACATCAACTGGATTACTTACAGACCAGAAAGGCGGATATTCATGCGCTGATTAAGAGGTTTGGTAGTGGCAATGAGATTGAATCCGAGGCCGATGCGTTAATTGAACGTTTTGAATCATCGGCCAATGAGATAGCTGATTTAGAGGGCGGTGATAATCGCTTAAAGGAGATGGATGCCGAGTTAGTAGGCATTAAAAAGCAGCTTGTCATATCAGCTAAATCGCTTTCAGCGCTTCGAAAATTGGCTGCAGAAAAATTGAGCTCGGCGGTCACCGTTGAAGTTCAAGCACTTTCGATGCCGCACACGAGTTTCTCTGTGAAGATTGACAGCGTTGATTACGCCGCGTTGAAGGAATCTGATTTTACTGCCTTCGGCTGCGATGAAGTTTCGATGTTTATTTCAGCGCACAAAGACGCACCCTTAGTATCACTTGCTAAAGGGGCAAGTGGCGGGGAAATGTCACGCGTCATGTTGGCTTTAGAAGTTGTAATTGCCGCTACACATCCAGTAGGTACATATATTTTTGATGAAGTTGATGCTGGCGTTGGGGGAAAGGCGGCTATAGAAGTAGGTCGAAGGCTTCATTCGCTCTCGCGCCACGCCCAAGTTGTAGTTGTCACGCATCTACCCCAGGTAGCTGCATGGGCAGATTCCCATTTTGTCGTTACTAAGGATTCAGATGGCTCTGTTAGTCAAAGTGATGTCCGAATAGTGGAAGGCGAAGATCGTATTGAGGAGATTGCGCGGATGCTAGCGGGCTTGGAAAACTCAGTGAGTGCGCGTGAACACGCCGCCGAACTACTATCTTTAAAGATGGATTAGAAGCCGCCGAAAAAGTGATAGGTTCGACTCCCATGGGCCAGCAACATGTGACGAAACACCTCTTTGTATCTGGCGGAGTCGCCTCATCACTTGGTAAAGGACTTACCGCCTCATCACTTGGACGCTTATTAGTAGCCCGAGGTCTTCGTGTAACGATGCAGAAGTTGGATCCATATTTGAATGTAGATCCAGGAACGATGAATCCATTTCAACATGGTGAGGTTTTTGTAACTGATGATGGTGCTGAAACTGATTTGGATATTGGACATTATGAGCGGTTCTTAGATACAAATCTGCATGGTTCGGCAAACGTGACAACAGGTCAAGTCTATTCACGCGTTATTGCTAGAGAGCGTCGGGGAGAGTATCTGGGCGAAACCGTTCAAGTTATTCCACATATTACAAATGAGATTAAAGAGCGAATACGCGCAATGGCCGCATCCGATATCGATATCGTCATTACTGAGATCGGCGGGACCGTTGGAGATATTGAATCTCAGCCTTTTTTAGAGGCGGCCCGGCAGATTCGTCAAGAGGTAGGTCGTGACAATGTCTTTTATCTACACGTTTCATTGGTTCCTTATATTGGCCCCTCGGGTGAGTTGAAAACTAAGCCCACACAACACTCAGTCGTTGCTCTGCGAAGTATTGGTATCGCACCCGATGCCATTGTTCTTCGCTCTGATCGAGGGATTCCACTATCGGTAAAAAAGAAGATCTCCATGATGTGTGACGTAGATTTGGCCGCCGTTGTCGCCGCCGTTGATGCTCCATCAATTTATGACATCCCGAAAGTTCTTCACGCCGAAGGTTTAGATGCATATGTTGTTAAGCGCCTGGGTTTAGAGTGCCACGAGGTTGTGTGGGGTGAATGGGATGACTTACTTGAAAAAGTACATCACCCTAAACATCATCTCCGAGTTGGTTTAGTCGGTAAGTACATAGATCTACCCGATGCCTACCTATCCGTTTCAGAGGCGTTGCGCGCCGGAGGATTTGCAAATGAAGCAAAGATTGAGATTGAATGGATTGCAAGTGATGAGTGCGAAACCGTCGAGGGTGCGCAGAAAAATTTAAGTAATCTCGATGCTATCTGCGTTCCAGGTGGTTTTGGTATCCGCGGCATCGAAGGAAAAGTCGGCGCACTCAAATATGCACGCGAGAATAAAATTCCGACGTTGGGTCTATGTCTTGGTTTGCAGTGCATGGTTATCGAAGCTGCACGAAACTTAGCGGGAATCACCGATGCTAATTCGGCTGAGTTTTCAGATACTGGAACTCCAGTCATCGCAACAATGGAGAATCAAAGAGATATCGTTGCCGGAAATCAAGATATGGGCGGAAGCATGCGGCTAGGTCTCTACAGGGCAGATCTTGTAGCGGGTTCGATGGTCGCGGCTATTTACGGCGCCGATGAGATCTCCGAGCGCCATCGTCATCGCTATGAGGTCAACAACAAGTTCCGTGATCGGATATCGGCAGCCGGACTTGTCTTTTCTGGCTTCTATAAAGAGCTTGATTTAGTGGAATTTGTAGAACTTCCTAAAGAGGTGCATCCTTACTACATAGGTACGCAGGCTCATCCAGAGCTTAGATCTCGTCCAACTCGACCTCATCCACTCTTTGTTGGCTTGATCGCAGCGGCGGTAACAGCGAAAGGTCAACTCAGATGATTGTTGGTGTTCCGAAAGAGATAAAAGTACATGAGTCTCGCGTTGCAATCACTCCAGAGGGTGTAAGTGAGTTTGTTGCCGCAGGCCATACGGTAGTTATCGAAGATGGGGCAGGTCTGGGCTCTGCCATTTTAAATGAGGATTTCATGGCAGCTGGTGCAACGATTGTTAGCAACAGCGACGGCGTGTGGAGTTCGGCGGATTTAGTTTTAAAGGTGAAAGAGCCGATTGAGGCTGAGTATCTGAAAATGGGTCAAGGCCAGACCCTCTTTACCTATCTCCACCTTGCCGCCTCCAAGGCATGCACTGACGCCTTAATTGCTAGCAAGACAACGGCAATTGCCTATGAGACCGTTGAAGTCAATGGCGCGCTTCCACTGCTTTCTCCTATGAGTGAGGTTGCTGGACGATTAGCTACTCAAGTTGGAGCCAGCGTTTTGCAGCGTCCTAATGGAGGTCGTGGAGTGCTACTGGGTGGCGTGCCCGGAGTCTCACCCGCCCATGTGGTTGTTATTGGTGGGGGAACGGCCGGTTTAAATGCCGCTGTTATGGCAATTGGGCTTGGCGCAGATGTAACGATTCTAGATCGCTCAATTTCCCGATTGCAGTACATCGACTCTGCATATAACGGAAGAATTAAAACGCTCATCTCATCACTCCATGCAATTGAACGTGAAGTGCGCACCGCAGATTTAGTAATCGGTGCCGTTCTTGTCCATGGTGCAAAAGCGCCGAAATTAATCTCCAATGCATTAGTTAAAACAATGAAGCAGGGTTCCGTCTTAGTCGATATCGCAATTGATCAAGGTGGATGTTTTGAAGATAGTCGCCCCACCACTCATGCAGAGCCAACATTTGCAGTGCATGGTTCGATTTTCTACTGCGTTGCAAATATGCCAGGGGCGGTTCCGGTAACCTCTACATATGCACTGACTAATGCGACGCTGCCTTATGCATTATCTATAGCTAATAGTGGTTGGAAAGCTGCATGCGAAAAAGACTCCAATCTCGCAAAAGGCTTAAATGTCCATAATGGTCAGGTTTATCACGAAGCTGTCGCCCAAGCCCATGGGTATGAGTACGCTAAATTTTGATGCGCTAGCGCAGTCATTTCTCAATCACATTTTGATTGAGCGAGGTTTAGCCGCCAACTCGGTTGCGGCATATCGCCGTGATTTAAGTAAACTCTCAAATTTTTTAGATCAAAGCGATGTAGAAGTTATAGATTCAAAGAAGATTACCGAGTTCATAGCAGATTTGAAGCGTGCCAAACTCGCCGCGGCAAGTATCAATCGGATTGAATCAACGATTCGCACTTTTTTTAAATATCTACAGTTAGAGTATGGTTTTGCCGATCCAACACTTGAGATCGAAAGTAGTAAAACGGCAAGAAGGCTTCCAAAGGCCCTCAGTGTTGAAGATATTATTAAATTAATCGCTGCTGCCTTGCATGAGAGCAGACCAATCACCCTGCGCGATCAAGCCATGATCGAACTTCTCTATAGCAGCGGTGCGCGTGTAAGTGAGCTCATTGGGATCAATATGGGGGATATCTCTTTAGTAGAAAGTACAGAGGGCGAAATAACTACGCTTAAACTTCGCGGAAAAGGTGGCAAGGAGAGAGTTGTTCCTTTAGGTGGATTTGCGACTAAAGCTATTAATGAGTACAAAACCCGTATTCGTCCAGAGCTTGCTGCAAAGAGCTCAAAAGCCAATTCAGCGCTCTTTCTCAACTCGCGTGGAGGGCGCATTACCAGGCAATCGGCGTGGAACATTGTTTTAAAAGCGGCAGAGGCGGCGGGAATTTCTCAAAAAGTTACGCCCCATGTTTTTAGACACTCATATGCCACCCATCTCTTAGATGGAGGCGCCGATATCCGTGTAGTGCAAGAACTTCTTGGTCACGCATCAGTGACTACAACGCAGATTTATACCTTGATTACGATCGATAGAGTGCGAGAGAGTTATGCGATGGCACACCCTCGCGCGTAAGTGATGTATTTATAGACCTCGAAGCCTGCGAGCTAAAATACTTTGATCACCCTTTGCTTCAAGATCGGCGATAATCACAGCGATTGATTCACGAACAATTCTTCCACGATCTGCAGCTAAACCTAAATCTCCACGCAAGAATAAACGTGCTTGATCTAAATCAAAAAGCTCATCGGGGGATAGATAGACGGTAATTTTTTCATCATGGCGTTCGCGACCTGAAGGGGAGCGATCAAGGGTTGTTACTCGCCGTCTAGCAATTGAGCGCACACCTTTATTTACCGAAGGCGCTTTTGGAGTAGCGATAGTGGGTGGCACAAGTGGTGGGCTGACCTCACCAGAAGTGGGAACTGATGTTAGCGCAGGTGTTGTTGAGCGAAAGAGCTCATCGGCACCTGGAAGATTAGCTCTGCGGGTCATCGTGCGCCTCCTCGGAAGATTAGTTCACGCGCTAGTCGTCGATAGGATGCAGCGCCATCAGATGACGAGGCATATGTTGTAATTGGCTCGCCAACAACCGTAGTTTCTGGAAAACGGATAGTTTTTGCAATGATTGTTTCAAAGACATCGGCGGGGAACTGCTCAAGCATTCTTTCGAGCACCTGTCGATTATGCGATGTCTTTTTGTCATACATCGTTGCAAGAATTCCGATGAGAGTTAGATTTGGATTGAGAAAATTCTTAACTTTATCTAGATTTCCCTTGAGCTCGATAAATCCATGAAGTGCAAAGTACTCGCACTGAAGTGGCACGATAACCTCATCGGCTGCAACAAGGGCGTTGATTGTTAACTGACCCATAGTTGGTTGGCAGTCGATTAAAATAACATCGTAATATTCACGCAACGATGTAAGGGCGCGTTTTAAATATTGCTGTCCACCGATTTCAGCGCCGAGAGTTGTTTCGGCAGTTCCAAGATCGCGGTTAGCCGGTAAAAAATCCAGACCAGCGACAGAGGATTTCAAAATGATAGTATCTATTGCAGCCGTTGGCGTCATAAGCGCGTAGTACACGGTCTGCTCAAGTGGAAGCGAGTGTGCATTAACACCCAGACCAAGAGATAAGCCGCCCTGTGGGTCGAAATCAACGAGTAGTACTCGTCGACCAAACTCGGCCAGAGCTGCACCTAGGTTGATTGTTGTCGTAGTCTTTCCGACACCACCTTTTTGATTAAAGACAGCTATAACCTTTGCGCCCCCATGCTCGCCAATCGCGTTTGGAGTGGGAAAATTCAGTGCTTTTTTGCCTAGTAGCGTTGAAGTAGTGGAGATCTCTTCTCGAATTGTCGATTTAGCGCTCAAACGTCAAACCTCTTTCTTGATATTTGCGGGAGCCTACGCCTTACTCAGAGTTGGGGCAACTGTGAAGTAGGGTGCGTCTATGGAGCTTTCAATGGATGAGTCGACCGATGTGAATGCCGCTAGCGGCGCTGCCTTTTCGGTTCATCTTGAAAACTTCGATGGCCCTTTCGATCTCTTGCTCCAATTAATTTCGCGCCACACAATGGATATCACGGAAATCTCCTTGAGCATTGTGACCGATGAGTTCATCTCATTTATCCGCAACCTCGAACTCAGCGGCGAAGGCTGGCGTTTAGACCAGGCCACTGAGTTTCTCGTTGTCGCGGCAACACTGCTCGACCTAAAAGCTGCCAGACTTCTGCCAAGTGGTGAGGTCGATGATGAAGAGGATCTAGCCCTTCTAGAGGCGAGAGATATTCTCTTTGCTCGCCTTCTTCAATATCGCGCCTTTAAAGAGATCGCTTCGACCTTTGCACAGCGTATCGCCCTTGCCGATAAGTCATTTGCGCGAGTTGTGGCCCTTGAACCTGCCTTGAGCGCTCTTCTGCCCGAGGTTTTAATCGGTGTCGGTGCCTCTCGATTTGCAGCTATTGCAGAGCGGGTACTTACTCCAAAGAGCGCACCGGTCGTTAGCGTTGAACATCTACATCAAACGTTAGTCAGCGTCGCCGAAGAGTCTAAGGGTGTAGTAGAGGCTTTGAGACGCTCTACGACACTCTCTTTCAGATCTTTAATCGCCGATGCCGATAGTACGAAAATCGTAGTTGCCCGCTTTTTAGCACTTCTGGATCTCTATCGCCAGGGTGTTTTACGCTTTAACCAGGTAGTAGCCCTTGGTGAACTGCAGATCTCCTGGACGGGCTCGCTCTCTGGTGAGGTTGAAATAAGCGACGAGTTTGATATCCCAGTAGTTCTTGATCTAGATGGTGAATCGGAGAGTAGTGAAAATGTCTAATGTAGAGGTTGACCGTTCAATTGAAGCGATCTTGATGGTCGTTGATGAACCCGTTACCGAGCTAACGCTAGCTCAAGTTCTTGAGCGCACTGTCGATGAGATAGAGGCGGCCCTACTCAGGCTGTGCCAGAGTTATGAGGATCGAGGCTTTGCCTTAAAGAAGATAGGCGGAGGATGGCGGTTTTATAGCCACCCAGATTTCGCCGGGGTGGTTGAACGATTTGTACTCGATGGACAGCAGTCACGTCTGACTCAGGCAGCTCTGGAGACCCTCTCAGTGGTCGCCTATCGCCAGCCAGTCTCTCGTGCCAGAGTCTCTGCTATACGTGGTGTGAACGTGGAAGCGGTTATGAAGACGCTCATAACTAGAGGTTTGGTCGAAGAGTCAGGTCTAGAGCATGAAACCGGGGCGATTTTATACAGGACGACGAGTTTTTTTCTCGAAAGATTGGGTTTGAACTCACTCGACGATCTACCCGCCTTAGCGCCATACCTACCAAATCTTGAGGCGTTAGACGACATCCTCGATTCGCTAACAGAGTAGTTCGCGCGCTACTCTTGGCTTCGACAGTCGGGAGACAGCCATGGGTGCTATACGCCTTAATAAGATCATCGCAGATGCAGGTATAACAAGTCGTCGTGGTGCAGATGAGCTCATAGAGTCTGGGCGAGTTACAGTCGATGGAATTGCAGTACGAGCTATGGGCTCCAAATTCGACCCGGAGAAGGTTGAAGTAGCAGTTGATGGTGAGACAATTAAGCGCTCAATGACTAAAAGTTATCTGGCACTTCATAAACCCAAGGGTGTTTTGTCAACCATGTTTGACCCAGATGGACGCCCTTCGCTAAGTGATTTTATCGATCTACGTCGGGAACGTTTATTCCATGTTGGACGCCTTGATAAAGACTCTGAGGGTCTCATTCTTTTAACGAATGATGGAGATTTAACATTTAGGGCCACACATCCATCCTTTGGGTTGGAGAAAACCTACATTATTGAATTTGAGGGAAAACTGCCGAGCGGGGTGGATAAAACACTTCTAAAAGGCATCGAGTTAGAGGATGGAATGGGTCGGGTTTTAGAGTTTAAAGAGCTCTCATCTAGATGGATTGAAGTGAGTATCCACGAAGGGCGTTATCACATTATTCGCCGTCTCATGGAGGCCGTTGATATTGATGTTCTGCGTTTGATCCGGACACGCTTTGGTCCAATCTCACTCGGGGATACGGCTGAGGGGAGATGGAGAGATCTCAACTTGGGAGAGTTGACAAATCTACGAAAAGTTTTGGGGTTATAAAGATTTAATGATAAATCGGTATTACGGCGAAAAGCGTTATATAGTTATATCGACATTAGTGCTCAGTCAAGGCGATATATCGACATTAAAGCGAGGCCCCGAGCGTATTGAATGGAGATATATCGATAGTTATGGAAACCGGATCTGCTTGCATCATTCACAGAGCGCCGGGTATTGAAAGTAGTAAAACCGTTATAGCGACAAAGTTATTAAACTCTTAATCTAGTTTGTAACCTCCACGAAATATTGAGATGAAAGGTACCCTTATCCCATGTCAATGAGAGCGCTACGAGGTGCCACGCAAATTACTGCAAATACTCCAGAGGCAATTGGCGACGGAGTCAAAGAGCTCATCGCCGCGATGATGCGCGCAAACTCACTTACCCCCAGTTCAGTGATATCAGTAATCTTCACTTCCACTCCAGATTTGACTGCCGCCTTTCCTGCAGCTGCCTGTCGAGAGATTGGCTTTGAATCCGTGCCTCTTATCGGTGCCGTAGAGGTCGATGTTCCAGGGGCACTCGAGCGAACGATACGTGTCTTGATGCACGCTGAAAGCGGTCTGGGGCCAGAGAAGATTAGCCATATCTACCTTCATGGAGCGCAGGTTTTGCGCCGGGATATCGCGCAGTAATGCTGACTCAAGTACGCATAGTTGGTGCGGGTTTAATAGGCACATCGATAGCTTTAGCGCTCAGCGCTCGGGGTGTGCGCGTTGAGTTAGTTGATAACAACCCAACTACTGCCGCGCTTGCCAATGATTTAACTAAGGCAGAGATAGTTCAAGCGCCAGAGATCGTAGTCTTAGCGATTCCGACAGAGGCGATTCCACTGGTCATAGAGAGAGAATTTCGATTAAACCCAAACTCGACCTTTATGGATGTGGGGAGTGTCAAAACTGAACCTATAGTTTATATTAGGAATTCTAGCCTTCCTTTGTCGCGTTTTGTTCCAAGCCACCCCATGGCCGGCCGCGAGGTTGGTGGGGCGCACTCGGCGCGTGCAGATCTCTTCACAACCAGGAGCTGGGTAATTACTCCGACGCCTGAATGTTCCTCGGCATCAGAAGAGATTGTTCGCGAGCTCATAACTCTAGTTGGTGCGACCGCGGTTCTTCTGCCCGCCGAGGAACATGATCGGGCGGTTGCGGCGATCTCGCATCTGCCACAGATCACTTCAACGCTTCTGGCTCACTCTCTTGAAAGCGCACCGACAGAATGGCTGGATTTAGCTGGCGCAGGGCTGAGGGATACAACTCGAATTGCAGCCTCTGATCCGAAATTGTGGAGTGAGATCATCTATTCAAATAGAGATCAGATTGTCGATCTTGTACAACGTATGCATCGCGAACTTGGAGAGCTGCTCAATAATTTAGAGAGTAAAACTGCGATCGCCTCCTTTATTGAAAAGGGACGCTTTGAGCGTTCGCGTATTCCAGGCAAGCATGGAGGTAAGGCTCGTGAATATACATATGTCCCGATTGTCATCGATGATAAGCCTGGACAGTTAGCGGCGATATTTAATGAGTGTGCAGCTATTGCAGTCAACGTTGAAGATTTAAATATAGAACACTCACCAGGTCAACAAAGTGCGCTAATTACTCTTGCGCTCTCATCACGTGATGCAGATTCTCTCTCCACTCATCTGAGTGCGATCGGATGGAACGTTCATCCGATTCTAAAATAGAAGTAGGCTCATCACATGGGCATAGTTGTTGCAATGGATGGCCCGAGTGGGGCAGGTAAGTCAAGTACATCACGTGCGATTGCAGTTCGTGCCGGTTGGAATTATTTAGATACTGGTGCACTTTACCGAGCCGTAACTTGGTTAGCTCTGGAAAAGGGGTTGGATAACGCGCAAGAGATAATCCTCGCGTTGAAGGGCAATCCAATTCGTTTTGTTTCAGATCCTCTATATCCACAAGTATTTGCAGGTGATACTCAGATTACACAGGCAATTCGCGGAGGCTCAGTTACAGAAAACGTCAGCAGAATCAGTGCGATGCCAGAGATTCGCCATGAACTTTTCAATATTCAACGCACCATCATTGATCGTGCGGAAAAAGGAATCGTCGTCGAAGGTCGTGATATTGCAACGACAATCGCACCAGATGCCGCGTTAAAAATCTATTTGACCGCTGATTTAGATTCACGGGCTTATCGTCGAGAGATAGAGATTGAGGATAAGGGTGTTGATGTTCGTAGCTCCTTGGATGCACGGGATGTCGCTGACTCAACTCGTGAGGCCTCACCATTTATCATGGCAGCCGATAGCGTTCAGATCGACTCTACCTATCTCTCCATTGATGAAACTATCGAGCGAATCTGGGAGTTACTTCGCGAGCGCTCTTTGCTGGGACTGCCTATCGTTGCAATCTTAGGTCGTCCAAATGTAGGTAAATCAACGTTAATTAACCGTTTTATTGGACGTCGCGAAGCCATCGTTGAAGATACACCGGGTGTAACACGCGATCGAGTTCAGTATGAGTGCGAATGGGGTGGACGTCGATTCATTGTTATGGATACTGGCGGTTGGGAGGCTAAGCCCGATGGTATTTCGATTCAAGTTAGTGCCGGTGCTGAGATTGCAATGGATGAGGCCGATGTTTTAGCTTTTGTTGTAGATGCTCAAGTTGGGGCGCTAGATGAAGATGATATTTTGGTTCAACGTCTGCGCAAAGCTAAGAAGCCTTTAATATTAATCGGAAATAAAGTCGATGGTGAACGTGAAGAGAGTGAGGCTCACGGGCTGTGGAGTTTAGGTCTTGGCCAACCATACTTTGTATCTGCGCTGCATGGTCGAGGCAGTGGAGATTTACTCGATCGCATAGTTGCAGAGCTTCCAGAAGTCGGCGGGGCACAAACTCAAGATGGTTATCGCAAGGTTGCATTGGTTGGACGTCCTAACGTCGGCAAGTCTTCACTTCTTAACGCTTTAGCGGGGGAGAGCCGGTCAATTGTCGATGGGGTTGCTGGAACGACGCGAGATCCAGTCGATGAGTTGATTGAGTTTGCTGGGTCGACCTGGCGATTTATCGACACTGCAGGTTTGAAGAAACGGGCCAACCAGGCATCGGGTACCGATTATTACGCCTCACTTCGAACACAGAGCGCACTTGAACGCTGTGAAGTTGCAGTTGTCGTACTGGATGCATCAGAGCCAATCACTGAACAGGATTTACGAGTGATCACGATGGTTGAAGAGGCCGGTAAGGCGATGGTGATTGTGATGAACAAATGGGATTTAGTAGACGAAGATCGCCGCGATCAGTTAGATCGAGAGATTGATAGGCATTTAGATCAAGTTGAGTGGGCTCAACGTGTCAATGTTGCAGCCAAGACTGGTTGGCATCGAGATCGTTTAGCTCCAGCTATTCGTACTGCTTTAGATAGTTGGGAGCGCCGAGTTCCAACGGCAAAGCTCAATTCATTCCTAGGTGCACTCATTGGTGCAACTCCGCCACCGGTGCGAGGTGGCAAACAGCCGAAAATTTACTATGCCACTCAGGCCGGAATTGCCCCGCCAAAGTTCGTACTCTTTTCAAGCGGCTGGATTGAGGCCTCATATCGCCGCTTTATAGAGCGCCGCCTGCGCGAAGAGTTTGGTTTTCCTGGCACACCTGTCCAAGTTGCGATCCGAGTTAAAGAGCGCGACTAAGTCAATGAACACCTCGCTAATCACGATTCCAAATGCTCTGACTCTTCTCCGCTTTCTCGGTATACCTCTCTTTGTTTATCTGACTCTAGAGCTACACGCCGATGCATGGGCTATTGCAGTTCTTGCTATCGGAGGGGCAACGGATTATTTTGATGGAAAATTAGCACGAGCATGGGGGCAGACATCACGCTTTGGTGAGTTGGCCGATCCAGCTATAGACCGGCTATATATCCTTGCCATATTAATTACCTTTCTGATTCGCGACATCGTGCCATGGTGGATGTTTTTAGCCCTTATCTCGCGGGATGTAATTCTGGGAGTTTTAACAATCTCTCTAAAAAAGCGCGGTCATGGAGTTTTACGGGTGACATATTTAGGAAAAGCGGCGACCTTTAATCTTATGTATGCATTTCCATTCATTCTTTTGGCGCAGAGTGAAAATTATTTAGGAAATGTGGCCTACGTCCTAGGCTGGAGCTTTGCTATCTGGGGCATTGCCCTCTACATTTCTACAGGTATAAGTTATGCACGCGAAGCGATTTCGCAGATAAGAGGCGGACATGTCATTAACTCCTGAAAATTTACAGTACACCAAAGAGCATGAATGGGTTTCCGTAGATGCAAGCACGTACACGATGGGAATTACTGACTACGCTCAAAGCGCTCTCGGTGATATCGTCTATGTTCAACTTCCAAAAGTGGGAGAGATTGTAAACTCTGGAAAAGTTTGTGGCGAAGTCGAATCAACTAAATCAGTCTCTGAAATTTATGCGCCAGTATCGGGGACTGTTATTGAGATTAATGAGTCATTAGCAAATTCTCCAGAATCAATCAACTCCGATCCTTACGGAAATGGTTGGTTGGTAAGAATTGAAGTGACCACCACCCCTTCAGATCTGTTGAGCGCCAAGGATTACGCTGAACTAACGGCTTGACCAAAGTGCAATAGCCCTTTAATCTCAGCCTTAGGTTGAGAGTGAAAAATAGGGGAGGTTGAAAGTGGAGCAGTCACCAAATGAATTAACCACCACACTTCATCTTTCACCACGAGATTTCAATATTTCGCCGGCAGGAATTCTTGAAGAGTACTTAGCCTCTCTCGAAGAGGTTGATCGCAACGTCATTAAAGAGGTCCAATCATCTGATAGTGATAAAGCTATGGTTTTGATCTATCGGGGAGAGAACAAGGGCTCGCGTTATCTTGTAACTAAAGATGGCATCAGCATAGGAAGATCGCCAAAGAGTGGGATATTCCTAAATGATGTAACGGTATCTAGATCACATGCGGTCATTGAAAGGAGCGCTTTGGGATATCTCTTGCGCGACTGCGGATCTTTGAATGGAACGTATGTAAACAACACCTCGATAAATGAAATAGAGATTCGCTCCGGAGATGAGATACAAGTTGGAAAGTTTCACCTTCTCTTTGTTACCGGCAGTACCAGTCCGAAGATTTAAGATGAAGAGATTTAGAGAGTTAGGGGAGTACTAATGGCAGTTCCTGCGCGGGCCTACCTATCAATTGGCGAAGTTCTTAACCGTTTGAGGGGCGACTTTTCAGATATTTCGATTTCGAAGATTCGCTTTCTGGAGTCAGAGGGATTAATTGAGCCTCAGAGAACTCCCTCTGGCTATCGAAAATTCACAACATCAGATCTAGAGCGGCTTCGATATGTCTTGCTTGCACAACGCGATCAATATCTTCCACTTAGAGTAATTAAAGAGAATCTAGATGCGATGGATCGAGGTTTACAACCCGCGGCTATCGGAGGCGTAGCACACCCTGCTATCTCTTTGGTTACCGTTGATGGGGATATGACACCCAGTGCTTTTGCACAATCGAGTGAGATGCGTTTATCCCGCGATGAACTTTTAAAGAATTCGGGAATTGGTGAGGAGCAACTCGTTGAACTTGAGGGCTATGGATTAATCGCCGCACGTGGTCGCCATTACGATGGGGATGCTTTGGCCATCGCCAAAGCCGTTACCGAAATGGCTAGTTTTGGAATAGAGGCCAGGCACTTGCGATCTTTTAAATCTGCCGCCGATCGTGAAATTGGTTTAATTGAGCAGGTCATCACGCCATTGATTAGACAGAAATCCAGCGAAGCAAAGGCCCGCGCAGAAGAGGTACAAAAAGAGATTGCCTCTCTATCAATTCGACTACATGCGGCGTTAGTTCGCGGTGGTCTGCACCGACTTCGCTCATAACTTTCATGTTTATTGGGATGGAAGTTGTCGGTGTTCGCGTTGAGATGCCATCTAATCAACCGATAGTGTTATTGAAAGAGATCGATGGCTCGCGATTTTTACCTATTTGGGTCGGTGCCAATGAGGCAACCGCAATCGCCTTTGCTCAGCAAGGTCTTGTTCCTCCACGACCATTGACCCATGATTTGATGCGCGAGATATTTGAAGCTTTGGATGCGACATTAACCGCCGTCCATATTACTGAGGTTAAATCCGGGGTCTTTTATGCCACCCTACTTCTTCGTGAGAGTTCAGGTACAGCGTTAAATGTTTCAGCGAGACCATCTGATGCCATTGCACTTGCCCTTCGCACCCATAGCAATATTTTGGCTAGTGCCGATCTACTAGAGGAGGCTGGGATTGAGATCCCAGTTGAATATGGGGGCGAGAATCAAGAGGTTGAGCGTTTCAGAGCCTTTTTAGATGAGATTAACCCTGAGGACTTTGCCGGTTAGGGCTGAAAACTCTCAATCTCAAGTAGAGGTTTCGGTCGTGTCGGTGATTGTAAGCAAGAGCAAGTTGCTTTAGATTTACTAGCACTCCCCAAGAGAATCGAGCACCACGTGGTTTCCCAAGAGTCAGAGATCGGGTATCGAGGTGCTACTGCATGCTCGGCGGCAGGTATCACATACCGTCAATTGGATTACTGGGCACGCACATTTTTAGTGGAGCCAAGCGTTAGAACTGCCAGCGGTTCAGGTACTCAACGCCTTTATGGTTTCCGCGACATTCTGGTGTTGAAGATTGTAAAACGATTATTAGATGCCGGAGTCTCACTTCAAAATATCCGTACGGCAGTCGATCATCTTCGCACTAGGGGAGTGACCGATTTAGAGGCGATTACTTTAATGAGTGATGGTGCCTCCATTTATGAGTGCACAAGTTCAGATGAGATTATCGATTTACTGGCCGGGGGCCAGGGAGTATTTGGGATTGCCGTTGGAAAAGTTTGGCACGAGGTTGAAGGCTCCCTTCTTATGCTGCAGGGCGAAATTGATGGCCGCATAATTAGTGGTCAAGATAACGATGAGCTCTCCCGTAGACGTAAGAGCAAAGGGGCTTAATTCACAATACTCTGTGCTCATGACTGACTATGACTCTTTCTCGCGCCGCCATATAGGACCAACTTCAGACGATGAAAGGGAGATGTTGCAGGCTCTTGGATATGCAGATCTTGTCTCCTTTATCCGTGATGTTGTTCCCTCAAATATCGCGATAAATGGAGTTATCGAAAACGCTCTAGATAATGCAAAAAGTGAAGTTGAAGTAATTGCAGAGCTACGCTCAATTGCATCGGAGAATAAGGTTTTCCGCTCATTAATTGGAACTGGATATTACGGAACTATTGTTCCCCCAGTTATCAAAAGAAATGTTTTAGAAAATCCAGCTTGGTACACCGCATATACGCCTTACCAACCTGAGATATCTCAAGGTCGGCTAGAGGCCCTCTTTGCTTTTCAAACAATGGTCTGCGAGTTAACAGCTTTAGATATTTCAAATGCATCGATGCTTGATGAGGGCACGGCCGCTGCGGAGGCAATGGGTCTTGCTCGACGCGCCTCAAAGCTAAGCGATAACGCTGTTTTTTTAATTGAGGAACACGTTCACCCTCAAACAAAGGCCGTTGTTCTTACGCGCGCAAAGCCGCTAGGCATTACCGTAGTTGAGATTGGGTCCGCTCATGTGGTTCGAGATGGCTACGAGGGCGAATTTTTTGGTGCTTTGCTTCAATATCCAAACACAACAGGAGCTGTCATAGATTATTCAAGCTTTGTTGATTACGCGCATTCGCGAAATGCATTGGTTATTGCGGCAACTGATCTTCTTGCATTGACACTGTTGAAAGCACCAGGGGAGTGGGGTGCTGATATCGCGGTCGGAACTTCGCAACGTTTTGGAGTTCCAATGGGATTCGGTGGACCTCACGCTGGCTTCTTGGCGGTACGTAACGGACTTGAACGATCAATGCCTGGACGTCTTGTGGGCCAAAGCATTGATGCAACTGGAAGACCAGCATTTCGCTTAGCGCTTCAAACTCGCGAACAGCATATTCGTCGTGATAAAGCGACCTCAAACATCTGCACAGCTCAAGTTCTCTTAGCAAACATGAGTGCTTTCTATGCTATGTGGCATGGACCGATGGGTCTTCGACACATTGCAGAGAGAGTAAATGGTTTTGCATCCCGTTTATATGCTGCAACAAATAATGGAGATGATGTTGTCTTCGATACGGTGCACGTCGTTGTCAGTGATGCCAAAACTATTCATCAAAAAGCGATTGCTTTGGGCATTAACTTTGCAAGAGTTAGCGAGACTGAGATACGAGTCTCCTTTGATGAGGAGACAACTGAAGAGATTTTCGCACAAGTTCTATCAATTTTAGGCCTGCAAGAGTTTGCGGGGCAGAAGATCCCTACAAAGTTCCTACGTACAAGCAAATTCTTAACTCATCCTGTATTCAATACGAATCACAGCGAGACCGGCATGATGCGCTATCTGCGCAATTTGGCTGATAAGGATTTGGCCCTAGATCGAACAATGATTCCTTTAGGTTCGTGCACCATGAAACTCAACGCTGTTACCGAGATGGAAGCAGTAACGTGGCCAGAGTTTTCTTCACTGCATCCATTTGCCCCAGCTGATCAAAGCGCCGGATCACGTAGATTGATTCAACAATTGTCGGACTGGCTCATAGCAATTACTGGATATGACGCAGTCTCTCTGCAGCCTAACGCGGGAAGTCAAGGGGAGTTCGCTGGTTTACTTGCGATTAGAAATTTCCATGATTCACGTGGAGATCAAAACCGAAATATCTGCCTTATTCCGTCGAGTGCGCATGGAACAAATGCAGCTTCAGCCGTTATGGCTGGGATGAAGGTTGTTGTAATTGAGTGTGATGAAAATGGAAATGTTTCAGTCGATGACCTTAAGCTAAAGATTGCGCAGTTTAGCGACACTCTTGCTGCATTGATGATCACGTACCCATCTACCCACGGAGTATTTGAAACAGCTGTCACTGAAATCTGTGCGTTAGTACATGGGGCTGGTGGTCAGGTTTATGTTGACGGCGCCAACTTGAATGCACTCGTTGGCCTTGCACAGCCTGGAAAGTTTGGTGCTGATATATCTCACTTGAATCTACATAAAACCTTTTCAATTCCGCACGGTGGAGGAGGTCCAGGGGTAGGCCCAGTCATCTCGCGTGCCCACCTTGCTCCGTTTCTGCCAAATCATCCAATGGAGCCATTGGCTGGACCATCGAGCGGACCAGGACCAATCTCTTCTGCGCCATTTGGTTCGGCAGGCGTCTTGCCAATTTCGTGGGCTTATATTCGCTTACTGGGGGGAGAGGGGTTAACACATTCAACTCAGGCTGCGATTCTCTCTGCCAACTACATGGCAGCACGCCTTCAAGCCTCCTATCCAGTCCTCTACACGGGTGCAAACAGTCGAGTTGCGCATGAATGCATCCTTGATATTCGAGAACTGACTAAGAGGTCAGGTGTCACCGTTGAAGATATTGCCAAGAGGTTGATGGATTATGGCTTCCACGCTCCAACTATCTCTTTTCCTGTCGCCGGTACTTTGATGATTGAACCAACTGAGTCAGAGGACATCGCCGAGATTCATCGCTTTATCGATGCGATGATCTCAATTCGCGCCGAGATTCAAGAGATTATCGACGGGAAAGTGAGCGTTGAAGGCTCTGCATTGCGCCATGCGCCCCATACAGCCCTCTCTATGGTTGCAACGGAGTGGGAGAGGGAGTACAGCCGCGAACGGGGCGGATATCCAGTTATACCCGATGGGCTCGTTCGTGGTGAGTCGATTGGCTCTCGGATGAAGTTTTGGCCGCCCGTCTCCCGTATCGATGGAGCTCATGGAGACCGCAATTTAATCTGCGCCTGCATACCACTGGATGAGTATCGATGAGAGGGGTTAGAAGCTCTGGATATCGGCTCCTCTGCATTACTTTACATAATGTAACTTATCGGCGATATTTATAGGTTTCACGATTCCTGCGAACAAGGCCAAGTAGCCAGATTAAGCTACCAATTAAGGCCCAATCTCCAGCTCTATCTCTCGGAGTTTGGCTGTTGATTAGCGCCGGTTCAACAAATAGATGCGCGGCTTGATGTGGCTTGGTTTGCACGTCGACTTTTCCTTGGTAGTCGATGAAGGCAGATACTCCAGTTGTTGATACTGAGAGGATATTTCTTCCATATTCAATCGCTCTGATTCTGGTAATCGCTAATTGCTGTGCGTTTTCGGCAGATCTTCCAAATGTCGCGCTATTAGTTTGAACTACCAGTAATTGAGAACTGCGTGCTGCATTCGCCACAACTTCGTCATCCAAGAGTTCAAAACAGATGAGTGGGGCGATTTTCGCACCGTTTAGGGTAAATATCTTTGATGAATTCCCAGCCGTGAAGTCCTCTACTGATTCCACATGCGGGGAGATTTTTGAGGCTATAGATCTCAAGGGTATGTACTCACCAAAGGGTGTTAAATGCTGCTTTTCATATATTTCTTGGCTTGATCGTTGCCACAGAATCGATGTATTGAGCAGTTCGCCTTCCTTTCTAATTACCGCACCGATTACTAGTGGCTGTGAAAAAGAGTTCAAAGCGTCGCGTACTGTCGAGTTAGTAAAGGGATCTACATCAACGGCATTTTCGGGCCAGAGAATAAAATCAACGCTTTCATCCAGAGCCAACGCCTTATTGGTTTCCTCTACATGATTAAAAAAGACCTGTGTGGCTCGTTCGTTAAAATCTAAACCAAGGCGCGGGACATTTCCCTGAACCATAACCGCGCGAATTGAACCAGCATTGTCTAAATGCACGGGTATAAGCAAAAGGGCAAGTGGCAAAAGTGGCAGAACTCTAATTCGAGAATGTAGAAGTGAGAAAAGTACCAAAGCGATTGAAAGGACCAACGCACTCAACGCACTGGCTCCCCCGATAGCTGCAATTTTGCTGTACGGTGCATCGGCCTGTGAGTATGCGATGCGAAGCCAACCGAATCCCCCAAATGGAAACATGGAGCGTACTTGCTCCATTACAAGGAAAATAAATGGGTAAAACCCAACCCCATACTTTTTGGCGAATCCGAGGGGCATGAAAAGTACGGCCTGCCCACAAAAAAGAATAATCCAGGGTATTGAGCCAACAAAAATATTAGTCCACTGCAACACAATTGCATTGAAAACCGCAGCAAAAAGAAAAGAGTTCAAAAATGGTCGAATGGATCTCTGAAGACTATGCATATGAAGTGCTAAAGAAATCGGCGCTAACCACCACAAAGCTACTGGAGCAAAAGCACCACTAAGTAAAACCCCACTAATAATAGGAAGAAGAAGATTTACCAACCTAGCGCACTGATCAAGCGATCCACGCTGGCACCAAGACCATAACGCTCCTTAAATTGATAAATCTCAGACAAATCTCTAGGTGCCGCCGGCATCGTTATATCCACACGGGGAAGGTTAACATTTCGTGCAACCTGAACCACGGTTGGTGCAATCTTTAAGTAATCGCCTCCGGCGATTATCTTTTTTGCAAGCGCAGGAGGCAGGCTTTCATGAGCTCCATGAGCAGCAACTAGCGCATCATCAACGTTGGCAAAATTACTTGCAATGAGCGCAGCTCCTTTTTCACCTATACCACGCACTCCAGGCAGGCCATCTGATGGATCACCTCTAAAGATTGCAAAGAGGGCGTATCGCTCCCCCGGAATTTGGTACCGATCGGAAACATATTTCACGTCGACTAAATCATGTTGCGAAATGCCTTTAGCTAAGTAGACAACTTTAATATCTCGTCTATCATCCACCATTTGAAACAGGTCACGATCACCAGTAACAATTCTAATGGGACCTTTCTCCACTTCGGCATAGGTCGCCATCACATCATCGGCCTCGTAATCATCTACACCGACCACAGGAATTCCAAATAGATCGAGAAGATCTAAGAGGATTGGTATTTGCGGTGTCAGAGTCTCGGGCTCTTCCTCCTCTTCACCCTCTGCCTCAAGACGGTTAGTTTTGTACTCAGGGAAGAGCTCCACACGCCACGTTGGTCGCCAATCCCCATCTAAACAGGCAACCAAACGATTGGGTTTGTAGATGCTAATTAATCGCGCGGTCATATCGATATAGCCGCGGATTGCATTTACTGGAGTTCCATCTGGTGCCACTAAGGTATTGGGCATTCCATAGTAGGCGCGATACCACAACGATGCACTGTCTAAAAGCATTAACGTCATACATCTCCCATTAGATAGGCAACAACACCACGGTCAATTCGCTTGACTGCATCCTTGCATACTGGGCGAAGGCTCTCACTAGCACCTGCTATTTGATCAAGAAGATCGATGAGTTGTTTAATTGATCGAACAAAATCCCCTACTGACATATCACTACCTTTCAGTACGCTATGCAATGAACCGCCGTTGGCCCATTTGTAGGAGATCCAACAAAAGCCAGCATCTGGTTCGCGCTGCGTCTTAACACCATACGTACTTTCAATCTCTTCAAGTTGGGCCCAAATAGAAACAACCTCGGTTAATGCGTTCTCCACTTTGATACTTGGCATCTTAGGCGCCGAGTTTTCTGCCGACCTCGATTCATAAATCATGCAGGAGACGATTGAAAGAAGTTCAGTGGCATTGAGTTCATCAAATAATCCACAACGAATCGACTCCGTTAATAGTAAATCAGACTCTGCATAAATCTTCGTCAAAATCTTACCTTGATTGGTCGGCTTTTCACCTTCAATATAATTCAAGTGTGTTAAGACTTGGCAAATTTGATCAAAAGTTTTAGCAATAACATTAGTTCGACTATCAACTCGGGTACGTAGGCCGTCATTCTCCCGGTTTAAGCGTCCAGCACGTTCGGTGAATCGCGCGTGATCCTCGCGCTCATTGCAACCGTGGCAGCTATGATTTCGAAGTGATTTTCTAAGCTCACTTAAATCACTCTCTAATCGAGAGCGTTGTCGGTTATCAAAGCTCTTTTTCTGATCTCGCTTGCTGAGCAAGAGTTCAACTTCCTTTATTTCTCGACGAATACTTGCGTAGTCAATGAAATCTCCTAGGTGACACACTGCATGTGCAAGAATCTCTTCGATAGCACCTTCATTTTTACGAATCTGTCTAGACAGTCCGACTACTGCACGATCGGCTTGAAATTGAGCAAATGATGATTCAAGCGATCTTCGGGCACGCTCCCTGCCAAATCGTGAAATTAGATTTATGGACATATTGTAAGAAGGTGCGAAAGATGATCGCAATGGATACGTTCGAGTAGATGCTAAGCCGGCCACGGAAGTTGAATCGAGCGTGGGCGACCATTGAACCACTGCATTTCCTTCAATATCGATTCCACGTCGGCCAGCACGACCAGTTAGTTGGGTGTACTCCCCTGGTGTAATCGGAACGTGAGCTTCACCATTGAATTTGACGAGTTTTTCCAAAACAACTGTCCGGGCCGGCATGTTGATTCCAAGGGCGAGCGTTTCAGTTGCAAATACCGCCTTAACCAGACCACGTTGAAATAGATCCTCCACCGCGCCCTTAAAGCTCGGCAATAGACCTGCATGGTGAGCTGCAATTCCTCGTTCTAAGGCGCTCAACCATTCGTTAAAACCTAAAACCTCGAGATCCTCAGCGGCAATATTTGCGATGTATTTGAGAGCAGTTGCCCTGATCTCGATTCGCTCCTCTGAAGAAGTTAAGCGGATACCGGAGATGAGGCATTGCTTGACGGCGGCGTCGCATCCAACTCGTGAAAAAATAAAGGTAATAGCAGGCAGCATATTCTCCCGTTGAAGTCTTTCGATAACATCTGCACGAGATAATCTTGCTTTGGGCTCATTGGAGCTGCCTCTACGGTGTCTGTCCATTGATCTCTTTCGAATTTCTTCACGCTCTCGCTGCAAAATCTCAGGATTTATCACCCCAGGTCTTTGAAAAAGATCCAACATGCGATTCCCAATAAGCACGTGTTGATACAAAGGAATGGGTCTGACTTCACTGACTATTACTTGCGTATTTCCCCGAACTTCACCTAACCATTCACCAAACTCTTCAGCATTTGAAACTGTTGCCGATAAAGAAATAACTTGAACGCTCTCCATGAGGTGGATGAGTACTTCCTCCCATACCGCACCTCGAAACTTGTTGGCTAAGTAGTGAACTTCATCCATCACAACATAACCCAAACCAGTGAGCGTAGATGAACCTGCATACAACATATTTCGCAAGACTTCGGTTGTCATGACCAAGATATTGGCCTGACCATTAATACTTGTATCCCCGGTTAATAACCCAACCTTGTCTTCGCCAAATTTCTCTACAAATTCAAAATATTTTTGATTTGACAACGCCTTAATAGGGGTTGTGTAAAAGCATTTCTTTCCAGTATTTAATGCACAAAATGCGGCAAATTCGCCTACAACTGTCTTGCCAGCTCCAGTCGGGGCAGCAACTAGTACTCCACTCCCCTCCTCGACGGCGTGACATGCCGCAATCTGAAAAGGATCGAACTCGAAACCAAAGGTAGCTAAAAAACTCTGCGTTACAGGATGTGCTCCCCGAGTCTTTGCAGCCTCAAATCTCTGCGCTGGCGTTGTCACGGCATCCATGTTTGCAAAACTCCAGGGATACACTCTGCTGATATAGGCAGGCGCCCAAACCTCTCGCCATCTGAATAAGCCACGGCATCGGCAACGATCGCTACTTTCTTACTACGTACGATTTCAACGGCAGGATGGCTTACATGAGTGCCCTTAAATACCCTTGGAAAAACTTTAAGGAATTCGATTTTGGAAACCGGTTTCAAAACCATTACATCGAATAAGCCATCATGAATATTGGCATCAGGGCAAACCAACATGCCTCCACCATATGATCGCCCATTAGAGACAGCGATAAGCATCGCCTGGGTGGAAATGGAGCGATTATCGAGAGTAATTTCATAACTACGGGGGGCAAAACGTGGAAGCTCTATTGCGATTGCAGCGTTGTATTTCATAGGGCCCTTTGGCCAATCCATGGTATTTGCTCTTTCATTTACTATCGAGTCGAACCCTGTCGATAAGATTGCACCAAACCATTCGCCGTCAACTAAACCTAAATCCATTGACCGTGGTTCATTTGAAATGATGCTTTCCAGATATGGATTTAGATCACCAAGCGGCCACCCAAGGGTTCGGACAAAGTCATTTCCAGTACCGGCGGGAATCACAGCGAGCGGAATTTGTGCTGGAACCACTACTTGTAAAACATTATGTAGCAAACCATCGCCACCGACTGCAATCACGCCTTGGCAATCTGGGTAGTTTTCAATAAATTTCTTCAAATGTGTCATTAAAGAAATAGCAGAATCTCCCGAAACGATTTCGTGGGCTTCTCTGCGCTGTGTTAGGAAACCAGCGACGTAGCTACCGAGGGATGCACCTTTTCCAGAGCCAGCGATTGGGTTGATTACTAAGGCCCACATGAGGCGACCTTATCGCCCTATTCGGTGATTGACGTGGCCCCCTCGATTGGTGAAACGCCGATTAGAACCAAAGCGCTTCTCCTATCCCGCTTTTTATCGACCAAAACCGCTATGCCCCCTGCCATGAAATACAGTCCGCAGAGCGGAACGGCCAAAACCAGCATCGTAATAGGGTCAGCAGTCGGAGTGAACGCGGCGGTGAATAGAACGATTGAAAAAATCCATACTCTCCATGGACGTAAGATCGTCTCCCCGCGTAAGAAACCAATAAGGTTGAAAGTTACCAAAAAAATTGGAAGCTCAAAAGCTAAACCAAAGATCAAGATAATTCGCAGAACAAAATCCAAATAATCGTCGAATTTGACTAAGTTTGCTAGTGCGTTAGGGGTAAAACCAAAGAGTACTTTAATTGCAGTAGGAAGAATCAAATATCCAAGCGTCGCACCGGCGGCAAAGAATGGTGTCGCTGAAACAACAAAAAGAATCGAATTACGTTTCTCTTTTCGGTGAAGACCTGGTGCAATGAAAGCCCAAAGCTGGTAAAGCCATAACGGTGCAGAAATTATGACACCGGTTAAGAGTGCGACTTTTATCTGTAGATTTAAAGGCCCTAAAACACCACTGATGTAGAGCGCGCCACAATTGGTAGCACCTGCCTCTTGTGCCGCTTTCAAATCACACACTGGCTGAGCAAGTTGGGTAATAATTTGATTATAGAAAATCAACCCTAAAACTGATGCAATGACAATCGCAACGGCTGCGCGGAAGACTCTCTTTCGAAGCTCTCTTAGATGGTCTAACAGTGGCATCCGTGCGTCTGATCTCGACGCCATTGGTAACTATTTCTCTGGAGTAGTTTCGTCCTCGGTCTTCACATCATCCGCATTCATCTCCTTCATCTCGCTCTTGAAAATACGCATTGAGCGACCAAGTGAGCGAGCAGAGTCTGGAAGACGCTTAGCACCGAATAGAACCATAAATGCGATTGCAATAACTAAAATAGTGGTTGGATTCCTCAGATTCATTCGCCAAACTCCCTCTGTGTTGAGAAGATAATGTTACCGCTGAAGACTATCCTAACGCCAGGAACTTTGGAAAGGTGATACTAACCATCTTTGTACTGATCTAGTATGGCCCGAGCGCTCCGAGCAATCTCGCTTCGAAGCCCTGAAGGTTCCAACACCTCAACGCTTCCGGATGAGGCCATAACAGAGCGTCGCACCCATTCGCTTGAAAAGGAGAGAATCCTATTTTCCTTCAAAACCGAATCACGATCCAAAGAGAAACGCTCCATTGCTGCTCTCGGTCGAGCATGAACACGTATTAAGTAAGCAGTTTTTTCACTTTGATTTTCAACTGAATATATCGGTGTCTCTGGTGCCGAACTAAACTCTAGTTTTTGAATGCGATCTACCCTGAAAACTCGAAGGCTACGTGCGCTATTACAGAGTGCCCATAGATACTCATAACCTCCTTCACTTCGTAGTTCAAGGGGATGTACTAAGCGATTGGAAACGGTATCGGAGTATGAAGAGTGATATGTAATCTGCACCCAGCTATCTTTAGTGAGCGCGCTATCAATTAATGCACGCACCGAACCAACAGCCGATGGAATCGCAGATAGTTTGGATTTGATTGAACTCCTTGTAGAAAGCTTTTCTACTAGCGCCCTAGCTCGATCTCTTAAATCACTTCGCTCAACAGGTAGAGATTGAATTACTAAATCTAGTCCAAGAAGTAGCGCTATCGTCTCTTCATTGTTAAGCGATCGAGGGTTGGAAAGGGTTTGAGCGTTATGAATGGTGACAAAACCTGAATCAAAGGATAAGTCCATCAACTCAAGGTGGGTATATCCCGGTAATCCGCACATCCATAGGGTTGTTAAATCGGAGATCATCTGAGTTTGAGAGACATTGAAATTTTCCGCTAAGGCTAGAATCTCAATTCCTTGGTGCGATGCTACATATGGCACTAAATCTAGAAGTCTAGCCGTACGGCTTAATGGGGATTGGGTTGGATTAGGCATGAATCCGGACAATCTCTTCAAGAGCTGTGATAACTTGGTCTCTAAGTGAAGTTGGCTCAATCACTAAAACATCGGTTCCATGCCAAAGAATTTGATCAACGAACTGCTGAAAGTCAAAGTACTTAACTGTAATTTGCTCCCATTCACCTTTATCAACGCAAGAGTCGGCATTTATTCTCAGTAGATGTGCTTTACCTTTTCGTATATCCAGAGTAGCGATGTTTACTAGTTCATCACTTTCTAAAGAAGCAAAGACATCAAAGCCCGCCGGAATATCAAAACCTTGACCATTAGCAGAACTTGAAATCTCGCCATCGATGCGGTCCAGCCTAAACGTCCGAAGTTCGCGCTTTTCTAGATCCCTTCCGGCAAGGTACCAATGGGAATTTCTGGTGGCAATGGCGTAAGGCTCAATGGTGCGAATCTGCGCAACCATTGCAGCGGAGAGATAGGAGAATGAAATAACCTCTCGTTTAGAAATCGCCAGAGCAATCACCTGAAAATCACTATGTGTTGGATTCAATCGTGGTGAAATAGCGGGAAGTGCATCTAAATCCGATTCAACACCCATTGAGTGAAGTTTAGTTAGCGCGCTATGTGCCGCATCATCTAGTGCAGCACCTCGCCATGCCTCAGCCGCAAGTGACAAAAGTGCAATTTCTACGCCAGAAATTTCACCGAGATTTAGAGAGTAACCCTCAGGCTTGATTCGATAGCCAGCTTCATCTTGAAAGACTGGATCGAAATTTCCTACTTCAATGGTGACACCGAGATTTCGTAAATCATCTTTATCTCGTTCAAACATCCGCTCCATTGTCTCTGCACTGCCTTCATATCCCTCGACAGATCTAAAAATCTCACCCTTTGTTAGATATCTCTTCGTTGCAAGCAGGGCTATCGTAAGATTAATTAGACGCTCAATCTTCCGAGACACCGTAAGCTCCCTTCGCAGGTCGTCGTCTCCTCGCTAGAACTTCCACACCCGGTGCCATTCTCCGTGATTGGATGAGAAATCCCGTATGGCCAATCATTCTTTGCTGTGGTCGCACTGCTAAACCTTCATGGTGCCAACCTCGGACAATAGTCTCTGAACTTTCGGGCTCAGTGAAGCGGCCATCGACCTTCATAGCTTCAGCGGTAACAGATAGCTGGGTAGTCGTTGCTACATAGGCCATAAAAACGCCACCTGGACGAAGTGCTCGAGCAGCTAGATCAACACACTCCCATGGCGCGAGCATGTCCACAATAACTCGATCATAGTTGCTGTCGACAATCTGATTCTGAAGATCACCTACCGATAGTTTCCAATTATGTAGTACGCCTGAAAAGTAATTATCTACATTTGAACGTGCGTTCTCAGCGAAATCTTTACGTCGTTCAACTGAGTGGACTGAGCCGTCTGCACCCACTGCCCGCAAAAGTGAAATTGTTAGCGCCCCACTTCCTACCCCAGCCTCCAAGACTCGTGCACCTGGATAAACATCGGCCAGTCCAATAATCATCGCGGCATCTTTTGGATAAACAATCGTGGCCCCTCGTGGCATTGTTAAGACGTAATCAGCTAAAAGAGGTTTAAATGCCGTGAACTTTAACCCTGCCGTTGTACTGACAACCGAACCTTCAGGCATGCCGATTAAATCATCGTGAGTTATCCAGCCCTTATGAGTATGCCACTCTTTTCCTGCAACGATTGTAAAGCTGTACAACTTACCTTTCGGGTCGGTCAGTTGGATTCGATCGCCCTCGCCGAAATAACCTAAATTAGACACGAGAGCATCTTAGGCGAAAATTTTCAGGCAAGTACGAGTATCTTGCATCTCGTGAACACTGAGCCCCGACTGCGACTCTCGCCCAGTGCCGTGAATGAATATAACAACTGCCCTCAACTCTATAAATATCGCTCAATTGATCGCCTTCCACAACCGCCGAGCCTAGATGCCGAACGCGGAACTTTAGTGCATACAGTTTTGCATGATTTATTTGAAAGCCTAGCAAAAGATAGAACACCAACCACGGCCTTGGATCTGCTTCCTTCCAGGTGGGCCGCTCAAGTAAGTGCAAAACCCGAGCTTTCAGAGTTAATCAGTAATGAAAAAGAATGGCTCGATCGCGCGGCATCGCTTATTCGTACTTACTTTACTTTAGAACACCCGCATACTTTTGAAGCGACACATCGAGAAATGCACTTGGAAAATGATTTTGAAGAAAATGTTTACCTCCACGGCTACGTTGATCGCCTCGATATCGCATTTACAGGGGAAGTTCGTATAGTCGACTATAAAACCGGCAAAGCACCTAAACCTGGATGGGAGGAGAAAGCTCTATTCCAACTTCGAATTTACGCTCTTCTCTATTGGAAAAATAACGGTGTGCTTCCACGTCTTCTGCAGTTAATTTATCTTGGCGATGGGAAAATAGTTAAAAGTAATCCTACTATTGCACAACTTGAATCCACCGAAAAAACCCTGCACCACACAGCCTTGGACATATTTACATCCGTTGAGAAAAATTATTGGCCTCCCAAACCCAGTAGATTGTGTGATTGGTGTTTCTTTAAATCGATCTGTCCAGCTCACGTACATTAAATAGTTGTAGTGAAATCTTTAAACAGTTCTTGTAACTTATCGTAAGAGAGCAGATCGAGAGATTTAATACTTCGAACACGTGCCTCCTCGGGAACATTTACTAAGAGTGGCACGGCTATTAACCACGCTCCACTAGATTTAGCCGCATCGACTCCAGTTAAGGAGTCTTCGAAGACAAGGCATTTTGTTATCTCTGCACCCGCTTTTTTTGCCGCCAAAAGGTAAGGATCTGGATGTGGTTTGGTATTAATAACATCATTGGAGCTAATCGTAAAAGAAAATGGATTTCCTCCTAGATTTTCAAGAACTGCATTAACTATGCTGCGAGGACTTGCAGAGACTAATCCAGTAGCAATGTTTTGTGATTGCAATTGTTGGAGTAGTTCTGATGCGCCGGGCATTAGTGGAGTTTTACCTCGCAATTTGGCAGATTGAATTTCAATCAACGTATTGGTAAAAAATGAAGGCGATTCAACGTGATTACACTTTTCAAACATATATTCACCAACGCGAGAAAGTGGACCCCCCAAGCAGGCAACTTGATCTTCATCCCTCCATACATATCCAAAAGGAGCTGTTATTTCCGCCTCTGATTCGAACCATAAAGGCTCTGAGTCAACAAATAAGCCGTCCATATCGAAAAAGACGGCCTCAAAAAACTGTGGGGTTTGGAAACTATTCACGTGCAGGAGGGTATCGTAAGCTTTGTTGATGTGGAGATAAATAGAATTCCGAATCTAAGAAACCCTGTGATGATTACTGTCTTTTTTGGTTGGAATGATGCCGGTGAATGTGCGACTGGAGCGCTTAAGGATTAAAACTTCAAACCTAGCAGGGCATCAAGGGAAGTTTTAAGATCAGCTATATTTCCGCCTGAGCCACCAAGCAAACACTCCCCCGCCCAGTTATTTAGAAGTCCAATCACGGTAGGCGTATCTAAATCATTAGCTAATGCTGAAGTTATAGCCCCAATGAGATTTGAAGTTTCGGGAACTTCTGTCAAAGAGCATGCTCGTTTCAATTCTTCAAAAGAAGCTTCTGCATTGGAGAGTAGTTCTTCGCTCCACATCTGATCATCTCGGTAGTGATGTCCCATCAACGCGTAACGAATCACCATTGGATCCACACCTCGAGAAACTAGTTTGGATACAAGAACTAAATTCCCTTTGCTTTTACTCATTTTTTCGCCGTCGAGACCTATCATTCCTGCATGTACATAGTTGGCGGCTAACTCTTTACCTGTCAAAACTCTTGCTTGAGATCTGCACATTTCATGATGCGGAAATATAAGGTCATTTCCCCCGCCTTGAATATCGATTAGGAAACTCTCTGATGGGTTCGGATTTAAATATTCAAGGGCGATAGCCGTGCATTCAATGTGCCATCCAGGTCGACCAATACCCAGGAAAGAGGGCCATCCAGGTTCACCTTCACGCTGTGACATCCATACCAAACAATCAAGTGCGTGAAGTTTGTCGGGTAAATCTGGATCGCCACCGCGCTGTGAAAAGATTTCTTCCATTTTCTCTTGGCTCAGACGTGATAGCTCTCCGAAAGAGGATTCAGGTGAGTTAGAAAAATAGTAGTCATGATCTATTGGATAAATCGAACCTTGTTGCTGCAATCTCTGAATTGCAGAGACAATTAAAGGTATTGCTTCAACTGCACCTATATATGAATCTGGCGGCAAAACTCTTAAACTCTCCATGTCACGCGTAAATAACTCGATTTGAGAGTGTGCTAACTCGTTCCAATCAACCCCATCTCGGGCGGCTCGCTCGAGTAATGGATCATCTATATCTGTAATATTTTGAACGTAGTTGACAACCGAACCAGCTGCCCTGAGGTAGCGCCCAATTAAATCAAAAGTTAAATAGGTTGCTGCATGACCGAGGTGAGTTGCATCGTATGGAGTTATCCCACACACATACATGCGATACATGGACTTAGCAGGAACTACTTGAACAAGACCGGTTTTTGAGTTGGTTAAAGACAGTTCACTCAATTGATATCTAGAATGTAGTGGAGGCACGTCCACTTTTGACCAACTCTTCATCTGCTAATACTAATCATCGTCGAATTAAAAAGCAGGCCAAGGAACCGAAGGCCAATTTGCATTTGGTTGAGGCATTACGCTATTGGAGATTAAGCGAGAGACTCTACTCTTTATAGCTGCAATCTCCAATGAGGTTAAGTGCGGCGACAAATCAAGATTAGTATCTAGGCCAGTAGATAGATTATCGAGCAGAAGCAACTCGGCATCGGTCAAAGAATCCCCAGCCCATTGCCACAAAACGGTACGCAATTTATCCTCAACGTGAAAAGTAACACCATGATCGCAACCATATAATTCACCTGAAGCGGTAGGTAAAAGGTGTCCAATCTTGCGATCGGTATTGTTGATAATTGCATCGAAGAAAGCCATAGCTCTCAAATCTGAACTATCCGTCGAGAAAAAACTTCCTAAATCTATGCTCTCATCAATATCAATCCATTCCTGAACCATTCCATCACCATAAGGACCATCCCGAAGAACTGTTAATGGGACTAGACCTAAACCTAAATATTCGCTTACTAAAAACGCAGCATATTCACGATTGGCCAGAGCTCCCTCTTGAAAATCCCATAGAGGGCGCTCCCCCGCAACCGGCTTATAGATTGCGTTCATTGATAGATCTTCATATGTCAGTGTTGCGAATAGTGTTGCATTTGATGCATCGACTAGACGACCGGTTACTACCAACTCACCTTTTGAAAGCAGAAGAAATTTATCGTCGGTAACCATTAGCCCTCGGGCACAGGTGGCCTTCTGGATCGATTGGCATTCCACAGAATGGACATGGTAATCGACCTGCACTAACTAACGCCTTAGAACGTTTAATAAAGGCGGTACACATCGATATGCTCAATTGAACCTTTAGAACGTTGGGAGTTTCAATTCTTTCAGTAGCAATTTCCAAGAGTTCGATACTCATGATTTTTTTAGATTCATCCCAAGAGATTGAAATTGAACCAACTTCAAACTCAGATTCGATGGGTAGTTCCAAAGGGGCATCATCTATCTCGGTGGGTAATAGTCGAATACTAGAATCGTTCCTACGAAAATCGTTAATAATAAGTTCAAGGCGTTCGGCTAGCGCTGCCACCTGAAGTTTATCTATAGCTACAGTTACCAACCGATTGCCATCTCGAGTTTGAATAAAGAATGCACGTTCACCTGGCTGACCCACGGTGCCGGCTACAAAGCGTTCCACTGATTCAAAGATGAAACTCACGCGCCACCTCCGCCGCCCAATAAATTCTTCTTTCTATACGGGGCATTCAAAAACTCCTCCAAATTTGCGCGCGAATCATTGAGTAGCAAAACCCTTGGTTTAAGAGATGAAAAATCTATGACACTTATCGAGGCTGGATCTATAACTAAACGTTGAAAACTATCGAGATGCATGCCGAGCGCCGAAGCTACAATGGATTTAATCACATCGCCATGGGTTACGAAAACAACTGCGCCTTTTTTTCGAGTGGAAGTAGCCTCATGCACAGCCCGCATAGCTCTCTCCTGCATCTGCGCTAAACCCTCACCCGATGGAAAGTACATAGCGCTGGGCGAATTTTGTACCGTGTGCCACAATTTCTTCTTCGAAAGTAGGGCAAGTTTTTTTCCACTCCAATCTCCGTAGTCAACTTCATTAAGATTTTCATCTCGGATTAACCCAACGGCGGGATTGTGTGCCTTTCCAATTCTCTCCCACCAAGGATTTATAGTTTCGAAGCATCGTTCGAGAGGACCTATTCGAAGTGTGGCCACTTTCAAACGGCCAAGCCTTGTAATTAAATCCTGTGACTGACTATGACCTCTTCTTGATAAATGAACCCCTACGGTTCGTCCTGAGAGCAATGCCTTGGCATTGGCTTCAGAGTGGGCATGTCTAATCAAAACTACCTGCATAAACATAAGGTTATCGCAGGTTTCCGAACTCCGCCTTGCTAAGGTCGCTCCATGGAAATGCGACGGGCCGGTACCAGCGGACTTAAACTCTCTCGTCTAGGGCTCGGCACAATGACGTGGGGACGCGACACCGATGAACATGAAGCTGCCGATCAATGCAGAGCCTTCATCGATGCCGGAGGCAATTTTATAGATACGGCCAATACATACGGTGATGGGGATAGCGAGAGAGTTATTGGCGGCTTAATAGGCACGCTCTTTAATCGTGACGAGGTTGTTATTGCTACAAAATCTGGATTGAGTTTTCCAGATGGTATAAGAAATGTAGATGCTTCCAGAGCGAATTTAATTGCCGAACTGGATAAGTCACTTGTTCGACTTGGAATTGATTTCGTTGATATTTGGCAGATACACGCGTGGGATGCATCAACACCTCTCGATGAAACTTTGTCAGCACTCGATTACGCCTATACGACTGGTCGAGCGCGTTACGTTGGTGTAAGCAACTTTTCAGCTTGGCAATTGGCTCGTGCAGCTACAAAACAAGCGTCGAATTCGATGAAAGCGCCGATTACAACTATTCAAAGTGAATACTCTCTACTTAACCGCGAAGTTGAAATAGAACTACTTGAGTGCGCCGCGGATTGCGGAACGGGATTTTTGGCTTGGGCACCACTTGCTCGAGGAGTTCTTACTGGAAAATACCGTAACGGCATTCCAAGTGATTCACGAGGGGCTGCACCACATTTTGCTAAACATATCGAGCCTTACTTAGATTCCCGAAGCGTGAGAATTGTCGAAGCGGTAGCTGTTGCGGCCCAAGGTTTAGGCTTCTCGCCGTTAGAGGTGAGCTTGGTCTGGGTACGCGATGCCTATGGAGTTACTAGTTCAATCATCGGAGCCAGAACTGGTGCGCAACTTCGTGGTCTTCTAAAAAGTGAAGAAATTTCACTTCCAGAGATTGTGAGAAGTGCGCTCAACGACGTAAGTGCTTAAGCGTTTTCTAGAAAATCTTTTAGAACTCGAACTCCAAAAGTCAATCCTTCAACAGGAACGCGCTCATCTACTCCATGAAACATTGCCATGAAATCAAAATCCTCATCTAATTTCAATGGTGAAAATCCATAGCCTATTATGCCTAATTCAGCTAAGGCTTTATTGTCAGTACCACCACTCATTAAATACGGAACTGGAATTGCTTGCGAATCCTCTTTCATAATTGCATCACACATTGCATCAACTAAATCTCCCGCGAAAGGCACTTCAAGGGCTTTATCCCGAGTAATCGTATCAATAGTAACGTGAGGGCCAATAAGGGATTTGATGGTTTCATTAAGTTCATCTTCAAATCCTGGAATAAAACGTCCATCAATTACCGCACTCGCCGATCCAGGAATTACATTCGCCTTGTAACCAGCATCAAGCATTGTCGGGTTCGCGGTATTCTGAAGCGTTGCACCGATCATTCTGGCAGCGAAACCAAGTTCATTCAACAGTGGTCGTAACTCTCTCTCGTCATATGTTTTACCCGTTGCATCTGCCACTCGCTTAAACAAAGCTTTAACCGTTTCGCTATAACGTTGCGGCCATTGGTGGTTTCCAATTCTCGCAACCGCCTCGGTTAATCTTGTTAGCGCATTCTCATCATTCATGACTGATCCATGACCAGCACGACCGCTAGCAGTTAACTTCATCCAGTGAATTCCTTTTTCAGCCGTCTCAATCATGTACAAGCGTTTTCCACCACCTACTGTTACTGAAAATCCACCAACTTCGGAGATTGCTTCAGAGCAGCCGGCAAAGAGTTCGGGATGTTTATCAACCATCCAATGCGAGCCGAAGATGCTTCCAGCCTCTTCATCGGCAAAGAACGCTAAAACGATATCGCGAGATGGAACATAACTCGTTCTAGCCCATTCTCTAACCGTTGCCAAAATCATCGCATCCATATTCTTCATATCGACAGCGCCACGACCCCAGATCATGCCGTCGATAATCTCGCCACAAAATGGATCGACACTCCAATCTTCGACATTTACTGGGACAACGTCTAAATGTCCATGCACCACCAATCCAGCGCGATTAGAATCACGACCCTTGATTCTGGCAACCACATTGCATCGACCTGGAGCAGATTCATATATTTTTGATTCGATTCCTACTTCGGCTAATGAAGCAACAACGTACTCAGCGGCAGCTCGCTCGTCACCCTTTCCTTCACCAAAATTAACGCTTGGAATACGGATTAAATCTTGACAAATTTGAATTACTTCGATTTCAAGTTGTGTTGTTGGAGTCATTTAGCAATTCTCTCATTGAATTGCTACTCTTACCCCTCACTCAGTCCGGGTGGCGGAATTGGCAGACGCGCTAGCTTGAGGTGCTAGTGCCCGCAAGGGCTTAGGGGTTCAAGTCCCCTTTCGGACACTCAATTAACTGCTATTACCCCTCTTCACAACAGGTTTTAACATCTACCATCTTGTATGACAAAGAGCCCCTAGCGCGTATTGCGCCAAGGGCTCTTTGTTTAAGTACTAAGAAGTTTAGTTCTTAGTACGTTTAGCAGGTTTTACTGGTTTAGCAGGTTTTACTGGTTTAGCAGGTTTATCAATTTTAACCTCATCGTCATCATCGTCATCATCGTCATCATCGTCATCATCGTAATCGGTATCAAGCTTTACTTTTTTCGCTGGCTTGGCTGGCTTATCGCCTATGGCGTCAAGGGCTACTTTGCGTGCTGCCGTTGCAACAGAAACAGCGTTTTGACGTGCAGTTGTAGCAGCTAATTTTTGTTCAGCAGTTGTAGCAGCTGCAATTGCAGTTGTAAACGTTGCATTGGCGTTGTGAATTGCAACCTCAAAAATCTTGTTAATGGCCTTGCGTAAATCTTCACGCATGTTCACAGTTGCTTTATAAATTCGAACCACGTTTTCGTATGCGAGTTTGTAACTCTGTTTCGCAACGTTAAATGCGCTCAGTTGGGCCTTAAATGTGACTGTTGCATTGTTATATGCAGTTTCAGTCGCCTTATAAGCGGCCAACAAGACCGCGTACTGTGCAGGAGTCGTGGCAGGTCCATTTGCCTTAAGTACTGCTTTGTAATTTAGAAGGGCAGTTTCATAGGCAGTTCTGTAAGTCTTAACTGCAATACCAAAAGCGACTTCTTGAGCTTTAATTGTGACCGTTGCGCTGTCATAGGCCACTAATGCGCTGTTATAGGTAGTCAACTGAACTTTGTATGTTGCTAATGTGACAGGTGCAGTCGGTACAGACGTTGCCTCAGCAGCAAAAGCCACGCTTGTAGAACCCATAATCAAAGCAACACTTAATAGTGTGGCTATAATGACTTTTCTCATTAAAATCCTCCTTGCATATGCAAAGCTGATTTGCTTTACAAGGCAAAGACTGAAGCCGGCACTTGTGCATTCTCTGTGTAAATCAACGCAGCTCCTTGTGGATAGGAAAGCCACGCTCACATCCATTCATGATGAACCTCTTCAGGGCAGCAGTTGTGTGATACCGGGCTCATTACTAGGCTTGCTAAGCAGCTTTTGTAGTAGAAACGGCGGCTATTTCCTTAATTGATCACGATCGCCAGTGGATTAAAACAAAAATTGGTCTAGAAGCAATCGAACCTGCCTCCTCCCTTAAGTATCGGTTTTGGTCATACGTGGAGGGAGGGAGGATAGAATCGACCACATGCAGATTGATGAAGCGCTCTCGCTCATCCGTGAAATCCCCGATTATCCAATCCCAGGAATCCGTTTCCAGGATGTAACTCCTCTATTAGCCAATGGTGAAGCATTCTCTGCTATTACTGAGAAATTTGCCTCCTATGCCTCAGCCGGAACGTTAGTAGCCGGGATTGAGGCTCGAGGCTTCATTTTCGGATCGGCCGTCGCCCATGAACTGAACTCTGGTTTTGTCCCGATCCGTAAAGCGGGAAAACTCCCCCATCGTACTATCTCTCAAAACTATGGCCTCGAATACGGCACTGATACTTTAGAGATTCATATTGATGCAATCGCACCAGGTGCTTCAGTACTCTTAATCGACGATGTTTTGGCTACAGGCGGAACAATTGCCGCAGCGATTGAGTTAATACAGAAAAGTCAGGCACATGTTGAAGTAGTTTTAGCGCTCATTGAAATTCAAGAGTTAAATGGGCGTAATGCAATTAAAGCGCAATATCCAGAGATAGCAATTATATCTTTATTAGTTTTATAATGGCGTGCGTTTTACAAATTCAAGGCCTTAGAGCTTTTGCCGCAATTCCTTGGCTCTGCACCGGTATCTGCCCAGCAATAATGCCATTGTTAGAGTCGGCACTAAAAAAGAATGGGCTCTTTTCCTAATGGTGTGGCAAGATAGTTTTTATGGCTGAGTTAATTTATTACTGTGGAACTATGGATAGTGGTAAATCGACACTTGCACTTCAGACTGCCCACAACCACCATAGTCGAGGACGTAGTGGAGTCATCTTCACCAATAAAGATCGCGCCGGTTCTGGTGTTATTTCATCTCGTCTGGGACTCTCATCTCCGGCAATCGAGGTGAGTCCCGGGATGGATCTACACAAACATGTCGTTGACCACCTATCTGCTGGCGATCGAATCGATTACATAATCTGCGATGAGGCTCAGTTTTATGAGCGAAAACAAATTGAACAACTAGCCAAAATCGTAGATGGTTTAGGAATCGATGTCTTTGCCTTTGGTATTCTCACTGACTTCCAAACTTTGCTCTTTCCAGGTTCAGCTCGACTGATTGAACTCGCTGATCGAATCCATGCTCTCCAAGTTGAAGCACTATGCTGGTGCGGCTCTAGGGCCACACATAACGCTCGAACACAAGGTGGCACGATGGTTATTGAGGGCGAGCAAGTCGTTGTTGGTGATGTAACACCGGGTGCAGAAATTGCATATGAAGTTCTGTGTCGCCGACACCACATGCGCCACGTTACAGCGCGCGCTTCACGCGCCGGGCACATATCCTCACAACCGCTTCCATTTAAGGAGTAGTGGCGTGAAAACTCATCGGCGTGGGTTTCTTTATCGATTTGTAATTGGAGCTTCAGCCTTTTAGCAATTTTGTATTAACTAAAACTGTGTACAACTAATGCAAAAATTGGGGCTATAGCTAGTGCAGGAAGAAGGTTCGCCACTGCAACGATCTTAATATTTAGTAGCTTTAAACCGATTGTTATAAGCATAATGCCGCCGACTATTGTCATCGAATCGATCTGGTAGGGGCTCAAAATCTCACCGAGTGAGAGTCCAGTGATCGTCCAAAAGCCCTGATAAATTGCTACTGGAATAGCCGAGGCGGCAACTCCCCATCCGAGTGAGCTAGCAAAGGCCATCGCCGCAAAAAAATCCAACAAACTTTTGAGCAAGAGCTGGTCGATGCCTGTAGACATTCCATCACTAATTGATCCAAGAATAGCTAAGGGACCAATGGCAAATAAGAGCGCGGCCGAAACAAAGCCTTCAACAAAAGGACTCTCCTTGGAAGCATTGAAGCGTATTCTCAGTTGCTCTCCCATGTGATCTAATCTGGATTCTAGATTTAGAGCAGATCCTATGAGCCCACCGATTAGTAGTGAGCCCAATATAACTAGTAAGGGCCAACCTTGGGGAAATGCAGATGTGTATCTTGAAGACCACAGAGGAATCAAAGCGGATCCTGCACTTAATAGTACGACTAATCCGAGAACATCTGTCAGTAAAATACGAGTTCGGAGACCCAGTCGATTACCAACTAGAACACCGATCGATGCACCAGTTACTATCGTGATTACATTTATTACGGTGCCAACTCCAGGAAACATTGTGCAAAGGTTACGCAAAACCAAATCTAGATGCAACATGTAGATGGCTCTATTCCAATAGACTCTAGTAATGTCATCCAATCCAATTATGGAGTTCCTGCGTCCTCATCGAAGTGTTCCTAAAACTTCTTGGACTTCCAACGGGCGCTGGGATTTGAACCCTCTAAGAACCTTTATTCTCTTCACTTCTCTTTTCATTTTTGGTTTGGGCGATGCATTTCTCATCCAGAGCGATATTGGTAATACGCCTTGGTCGGTTCTGGCTCAGGGAGTATCGAAGCATCTAAACATTACAATGGGATGGTCGACTTTCTTAATTAGCGCTGTGGTATTGCTTGCTTGGATTCCGCTTAAAGAGAAGCCAGGTTTTGGAACGATTTCTAATTTGGTGATAATAGCGATAGCGATTGAAGTGGGTGTTACTTTTATTCCAGTGCAAGGGGATTTTTTTGTAGGCGTTGTTTTCGTACTTTTAGGAATCGCTATGATCGGAGTTGCAACAAGTTTCTATATTACCTGCGGCTTAGGATCCGGACCTCGCGATGGATTGATGACTGCAATCCATAATCGTTCGGGGATACGAGTTGGCCGCGTTCGACTTGGTATTGAGCTAACCGTGGTAGCTCTAGGTGCTTTGCTGGGGGGCAATGTAGGGCTCGGTACGCTCCTATTTGCCGCTCTGATCGGCCAATCAATAGCTATCGCCCTCGGTGTGGTATCTCGTCTAACTTCACCTTAACCGTTAACCTGTTCCTATCCCCCGGCCTTTGTGTTGGCCGATCCATTGCACACGGGGTCGTAAACACCCCCGATACCAAAACAGAAAGGGATAATCCATGCTCGATTCATATTTCAAAATTACAGAACGTGGGTCAACCGTAGCTCGTGAAATTCGGGGCGGTTTCGTCACATTTTTCACAATGGCATACATCGTTGCTCTCAACCCCTTAATCATTGGACTCTCCAAGGATGTTGATGGAAAGTATCTTGGTGGTGGAGATGCACCAAACTTAGCAGCCGTTGCTGCAATGACCGCGTTAATGGCTGGAATACTGACGATTCTCATGGGCGTTGTTGGAAACTACCCACTCGCGTTGGCGACAGGTTTGGGGTTGAACACTTTTGTTGCCGTTGGAATTGCATCCCAAACGACCTGGGCCGAAGCAATGGGCTTAGTAGTTCTTGAAGGCCTCATCATCACGATCCTTGTCTTGACCGGATTTAGAACTGCAGTTTTCAGGGCTGTTCCGGCACAATTAAAGATCGCGATATCTGTTGGTATAGGTTTATTTATTGCACTCATTGGTCTAGTTGATGCTGGATTTGTTAGAAAAACCGGCGCAGGCCCGGTACCTGTGACTTTAGGTGATAACGGAACGCTTGTCGGTTGGCCCATCATCATCTTTGCTCTCGGCCTTTTTTTAATGATTATCTTAATGGTTAAAAAAGTTAAAGGCGCGCTACTCATTGGAATCGCTGCGGCCACAACAGTTGCTATAGCAGTCGAATCTGCATTTAAAATCGGCCCTGGCTTTAATGGAGCTACTGGTGAAGTTAATCCAAAAGGCTGGGGACTAAATGTTCCTGTAGTTCCAAGCGATGTGGTTGGCCAACCCGATTTCTCTTTATTTGGGGATTTTAGTTTGTTCGGCTCCTTCGATCGTATACCTTTAATCGCCTGCATTCTCCTAATTTTCACACTCCTTCTCTCAGATTTCTTTGACACCGTTGGAACAGTGACTGCAATTGGTTATGAAGCTGATCTAGTAGATAAAGATGGAAATATCCCAAACAATGATCGAATTTTATTAGTTGACTCTCTCGCTGCGGTTGCCGGTGGCGCTGGAAGCATCTCATCAAATACTAGTTACATTGAGTCCGCCGCTGGCGTCGGAGAAGGTGCACGAACTGGTCTTGCTTCTGTTGTAACGGGATTTCTGTTTTTACTGACAACTTTCCTTGCTCCACTTGTAGCTGTCATCCCTTATGAAGCGGCTACACCGGCACTTGTTATCGTAGGTTTCTTAATGATGACCCAAATCAAGAAAATCGATTGGGATGATTACGGAATAGCGATTCCGGCATTTTTAACAATCATTTTGATGCCATTTACATACAATATTTCAGTTGGAATCGGTGCTGGCTTCATCTCCCATGTAGTCATTCGCCTCGTTCAAGGTCGACGAAAGGAAGTTCATCCTCTACTGCTTCTAGTATCTGGATTATTCATGATCTACTTCTTGACTTCACCTATTAACGCTTGGATCGGATAAAACCTAAAAAAATCGATTAGAACCCCGTAGAGAAATTTGCGGGGTTCTACTCTTTCACCACTGTATAGATGAGCGCCCTTGATCTGCCAATATCTCATTTACTCGGGAAAAAGGTTTTGATCCAAAAAAGCCACGATATGCCGACAAAGGACTTGGATGAACTCCGGAGATAACCAAGTCCTGTGGAAAATACGGCAAAAGTTCTTGCGCATTTTTGCCCCACAAAACCGCTATAACATCGCGTGTACCCAGAATGCGCGCAACTTCATCGGTAATAACCTGCCACCCAATAGTGGAATGCGACATTGATCGACCCGCCTGAGTGGTCAATACTCTATTGAGCAGCAGCACGCCCTGTTCTGCCCAGCGAGTTAAATCTCCATTTTTAGGATGAACCACTGCGCAGTCACTGACCACTTCCTTAAAGATGTTCCGTAAGGAAGCCGGTAGCGGTGAAACACTACGTGTGACAGAAAATGCTAGACCGTTAGCGTGGGTTGGATTTGGATAGGGATCTTGTCCAACAATAACAACTCGAATGGAATCAATTGGTGTATTCAATGAACGCAAAACTAGGTCATATCTAGGGGTTATTTCTTGACCGATTAACATCGCATCAATTTCCTCAAAATTACTTCGCAATGGATCCAGCGCCACTTGCCAATCGGAATGTAACTGGCTGAACAGGCTCATGCTAACTTCGAGCACGTGCCCAAAAACGACCTGATTCACGCTTAACATCAATCGCAGTGTTAAAAACCGCCGAAACATGTTCGGTGGTTACCACCTGTTCGACTGGACCGGAAACGGCGATTAATCCCGCTTTAAGCAGGAGCGCATGCGTCGTGCCAATTGGAATCTCTTCAATGTGATGCGTTACTAAAACCGTTGCAGGTGCAGTTGGATCTTTTGAAAAATAAGCAAATCTAGCCAGCAAATCTTCGCGCCCTCCAACATCTAATCCCCCTGCAGGCTCATCCAGAAGTAGAAGTTCAGGATCGGTCATTAGCGCACGTGCGATTTGCACACGTTTTCGTTCACCCTCACTCAAACTTCCATAGAGACGCTCACCGAGTTCGCGAACTCCAAAAGTTGACAGTAGCGAAATCGCACGAGATTCATCCCAAAGATCATAGCTTTCATTCCATCGACCCAGAATTGCATAGGCCGCCGTTAAAACGACATCTCGTACTTTTTCATCACCAGGAATATCCTCAGAAACGATTGATCCACACAAACCAATTCGTGTGCGAAGTTCAAACAAATCTACCTTCCCCATTGATTTATCGAGGATTTTAACGTTGCCCGTTGTTGGGAAAAACTTCGTTGCTAAAATCTGTAAAAGCGTAGATTTGCCTGCTCCATTAGGTCCCAGAATTACCCAACGCTCCCCCGAGTTGACCTGAAAATTAATTGGCCCCAGTATCAACTTTTCGCCACGCCGAACCGAGACATCAATGAGCTCTAATACTGTTGAACTAGCCATAGAGCGAAAAGATACTGCGTAAAATGGGAAAGTAGTGAGAATATGGCTCTTGGCACAGCGTGATTCGCGATAACCTTGCTCCCCTTATGGCAATCACTAACGATGATGCGCAGTTTACAGGCCTAATTCTCCTGAGTGGAGTCGATAAACCCGGAATAACCCAGAGCCTGTTTAACGTATTAGCTCCTTTTTCTATAACGATTTTAGATATTGAACAGGTCGTTATTAGCCAAAGGTTGATTCTCACCGTTTTAATCTCGCTCAATCCTGCTCACGAAAAGGCTATTGAATCCGATCTTATGGAGTGCGCTCTAGCTTTGGATGTAGATATCGCCACGCTTTTTTCTACTAAGGATAGTTCTACAATTTTGGCTAAAAAGGATCTTATTCACGTCGTAATTTTGAGTAGTAAACTCACACCTTCGGCCGTGGCTGGCGTTGCCTCTGCCATAACCGATGCAGGTGCAAACATTGAACGTGTTTCTCGAACGGCATCGTCTCCGATAACTGCCATAGAGTTCATAATCTCGGGTACCCATCAAAGTACGATTAGTACGGCACTTGCTCCAGTTGCCGTTGCGCAATCGATAGATATCGCTGTGCAACCAGGTGGTCTGTTGCGATTTTCCAAGAGACTCGTTCAATTAGATGTCGACTCAACTTTAATCACGCAAGAGGTCATCGAACTCCTCGCCGCTAAGGCGGGGGTTGGAAATGAAGTAGCTAAGATTACCCAGGCTGCGATGCGTGGCGAATTAGATTTTGAACACTCATTAAGAGCCAGAGTTGCACTTCTTAAAGGTCTGCCAGAATCAGTGATTTCAGAAGTTCAAAGAGAGATTACTTTAACTCCAGGAGCCAGTGTTCTCATTCGAACTTTACAGAGGCTAGGTCATGCAATCTCGGTCGTCTCCGGAGGCTTCATCGATGTTATCGCACCGTTAATTTCCGAATTAGGCATTGTTCATTTTCGTGCAAATAAATTGGATATAGTCGATGGCGCTCTTACAGGCCAAGTGGAGGGTCCCATTATTGATCGCGCCGCTAAAGCTCAAGCTTTACGCGAATTCGCTGCATTAGAGTCGGTAACTCTTGAACAAACAGTCGCCATAGGTGACGGGGCAAATGATCTAGATATGATTGCTCTTGCTGGCCTAGGAATTGCATTTAACGCTAAGCCCGCTGTAAAAGCCGCCGCAGATAGTAGCCTTAGTTCACCCTATCTAGATTCAGTACTCTACCTATTAGGAATTCCTCGCGAAGTGATCGAGGAGGAGGAGTTTTTATAAGCGGCAGGCGTGGATATCTGTAACTAAAATTCCTCGTGCTCCGACGTTCCACAATTCATCCATCACTTGATTAGTATCTTTGCGCAAAACCATAGCTCGCACCGCGACCCAATCGCTTTTTTGCAATGGAGAAATTGTTGGAGATTCTAAACCTGGAGTTATAGCGCATGCGGCTTCCACGTTAATTTTAGGAATGTCATAATCTAATAAGACATATTTCCTAGCCGTTACGACTCCTTGAAGCCGTCTTATAAGTGTTTCCAGATCCTTTGGAGTAGAGACGCCTTTCCTAGCAATTACTATCGCCTCACTCGTTAAAATCGGTTCACCGAAAACTTTTAATCCAGCTTGACGTAGGGTATTTCCCGTACTGACAACGTCAGCGATTAAATCGGCAACTCCTAGTCGAACACTACTTTCAACGGCTCCATCTAATCGCACAATATCGGCCTCAATGGAGAATGGCTTTAAATACGCTGCAACCAATCCCGGATAAGCGGTGGCGATGCGTTTACCTTCAATTGAATCTAGTGACCATTCCTGAGCAATGGGCGCGGCAAAGCGAAAAGTCGATCCGCCGAAATCTAGAGCGACGGCCTCTTCGGCATCTGCGCCCGAATCTATAAGAAGATCGCGCCCGGTAATACCAGCCTCAAGCTCTCCAGAGCCAACATAGATAGCGATATCTCGTGGTCTTAAATAATAGAATTCAACATTGTTATCGGTATCTATCAAGACCAAATCACGACTATCTGTACGTTGACGATATCCAGCCTCTTTTAGAATCTCAATGGATGAATCGGCAAGTGATCCTTTATTTGGTACGGCAACACGTAGCATCAAGGAACTCGATTCTATTAAAGGTATTTGTAGATGTCGTTTGGGGTTAAACCACGTGCCAGCATCATTGTTTGAAGGTGGTAAATCAATTGGCTAATCTCCTGCGCCAGCGCCTCATCTGATTCATGCTCAGCAGCTAACCACACTTCTCCAGCCTCTTCTAAAATTTTCTTACCAATGCTGTGGGCGCCGGCATCAACGGCTGCAATAGTCCCTGAGCCCTCCGGGCGGCTTACCATTATTTCGGATAATTCCGCCCAGAGGGTGTCAAAGGATTTCATAACCATAACTTTACTATGAAGCTAGAACCTCAGGTGGACTTAATCTGCCACAGAAGCGGCAAGATTGCGCAATGCAGTAACCATCTCCGCTGGATTGTGCGCGTTAAATACAGCACTACCTGCGACAAACACATCCGCTCCCGCTTCAGAGGCCTCCGCGATAGTTTCCATTGAAACACCACCATCTACTTGCAGCCAGATTGGTCTATTACCGATTATTGAGCGGGTACGCCGTACTTTTGACATCATTTCATGCATGAACTTCTGACCCCCAAATCCAGGTTCGACAGTCATAATCAAAAACATATCGACATCATCGATAACATCGATGTAGTCCTCAATCGAAGTAGCGGGTTTAATTCCTAATCCTGCACGCGCCCCTGATTTTCTGATTGCACGAAGAGTCGATGAAATGTTATGTGTCGCTTCGGCGTGGATTGTTACACTCGCACACCCTACTTCGGCATACGCCGGAGCAATCATGTCGACATTAGCTACCATTAAATGTGCATCAACATCAATTGGGCAAGATTTAATTATTGTGGTTGCTTGCTCAAAATCAAAAGTAAAGTTTGGAACAAAGATATTATCCATGACATCTAAATGAATTAAATCGGAGACTTCTGCTACTCGAGAGATTTCATAATTTAAATTCGAGAAATCAGCGTTCAAAATACTTGGTGTAATACGAATTTCACGTCTCATGTAACTACCTAAGCTCTCTTAACAAAAATGGCAAGAAACATTGCGTCAGTGCCGTGCTTATGCGTCCAAAGTGCCATCGCTCCCCCACGTACCGCGTCTTGAAGTCCGCTCGGTAAGTTTGGAGCCACATCCAGCAGCTCCAACTCGGGATGTTTTTTTAGGATGTCATTAACTTGAACCGTAGTCTCTGCTAAATGGGGAGAACATGTCGCATATCCCAACACTGCATGTGGCTCTAGAATAGAAATTGCCGACTCAATGAGTTCGCGCTGCAAGGCGGTTAATTCACGCAAATCTTGAAGGTTTCGTCGCCATCGAACCTCTGGGCGCCGACGCAAAGCACCAAGTCCAGTACATGGCGCATCGATCAATATTGCATTAAATTTCTCATTGTGTGAGGCGATATCTCGACCATCACCAACCCAAACTCGCGCACCATGAACTACATTTTTTACTAACTGCGCCCGCGGAATCGAAATCTCATTTGCGGTGAAATCAATAGAACGCTCTCGAGCGATTGCGGCAAGTAAAGCGGCTTTACCGCCAGGGCCAGCACATAGGTCGAGCCATTTGCCGCCTCCTGCAAAGGATGCAAAGAGGGTTGCAACTAACTGCGAACCCTCATCCTGGACACCGGCTAGGCGGTGACGAATTAACTCTAAATTTCCAGGATTGCCTTTCCACCTAGCTCCTAGTGCAGAAAATTTCGTTGGTTCAGCACCGATTGCTATCAATTCAGCCTGCGTTGAATACCCCGGCCAAGCAACTAACGTTGGTAAGGCGGGGAGATTGTTTACTGCTAAGGCCAATTCAACCTGATCCCAATCCTTTAATAGATCGTAATACGCGGAAATAATCCATTCAGGATGCGAATATTGAATCGACAGGCGCTCGATGGGCTCTTTACTCTCATGTAAAGGTGCAAACCACTCTTCAATAGATTTGCGAACTACGCTACGAAGTAATGCATTAACGAAACTCGCTTTTGACTCTCCCACTCGTTTTCTAGCAACCTCTACAGTTGATGCAACTGCGGCGTGGTCCGGAATACGCATCTCATGAATTTGGTGCACACCCATCCGAGCAACATCTATGATTCCAGCATCAACTTCTGACCAAGGCCGATCGCTAATCTGCGCCAGAATCCAATCGTGTTTACCCTGCATTCGAATGGTTCCGTATACAAGTTCGGTGACCAAGTTTCGATCACGTTCATCAAGTGAGCTTGCAGTTAAGGCTTGAGGCAAGAGAAGATTTGAATACCCTTCATTTCTATTTACTTCAGAGATTAAGTCAAAGGCCAGCAACCTCGAAGCATCGGGTCTTGGTGATTTAAATGTATTTCGCCGTGGTTCAACCAAGATGTGAACCAATCTCAAGTTGAGCGCCATGTGCCCAATCAATTGCTGACATCTCTTTCTTGCCTGAAGCTATGACAGAGAGAAGAGCAATAGATCCCCCATTCGCACAACCAACCACCACAGTTTCATCGATTACCGAGAGCTGCCCTGGTGGAAGAACTGAGGAGTGAGCTGCCGCAGAGGTAACTCTAAAACTCTCACCTTTCCATGTACTCCAAGAGATTGGTGCTGGATAAAAACCGCGAATTTTTCGAAGAATAATATCGCGCTCCTGCATCCAGTCGATTTTAGCCTCTTCCTTTGAAATCTTCGGCGCTCTCGAACTATGACCGTGTTGCGGTATTGGAACCTCGCCGCGAGATATTGCATTCAGCGCGTATTCAACTACTGCAGGGGCCATAACAGCTAGTTCATGGAATAGTTCCTGTGCGCGCCACTTCGGATCAATATCGATTTGTGAACTACAGTAAATTGGACCCGTATCCATGCCTTTATCCAGTTCGAAAACAGTTACCCCCGTGAATTTTTCCCCGTTTTCAATCGCGCGCTGTACTGGAGCAGCTCCACGGTAAGCAGGCAAAAGTGAGAAGTGCAGGTTAATGAAACCATGTCGCGGAAGTTTGAGAAGTGCCTCTGGCAAAAGAACCCCATAGCCAATAGTGAGAACGCAATCTAAATCCTCAATTGATCCAATTAACTCTTGAGGTGTTTCAGGATTTATGAGCGACACATTATGTCCAACTGCCCAGTTGCTCACAGGAGATCTGCGCAGTATTCGACCGCGACCAGCTGCTCGATCTGGTTGAGAGATTATCCGAATAACTTCGTGCTCTGAGGAAATTAACCAATCAAGAGTAGGCAATGCCACTTCTGGAGTAGCCGCTACTCCGATTCGCATTAGGTGTTCCGTCCGAAGAAACTGTGAGGTGACTCTTTAATTAAAACATTGGTTCCACTCTTTAATGCCTCATTAAACCAATCAGACTCTCGAATCTGCCTCATAGCAATCTTGCGATCACTTTTACTCAGGCGATCTATAAAAAGAATTCCATCTAAGTGGTCACTCTCATGCTGGAGAGCGCGCGCTAATAATTCTGATCCGTCGACAGATATTGGTTCGCCAAACATATTGAAACCACTCGCTACTGCACGTATTGAGCGAGGAGTCGGGTACGTTAAATTCGGAAACGATAGACAACCCTCGTCATCTATCTCTACTTCACCACTTAAGGTTAAAGTAGGGTTAACTAAATGGCCCAATACGTCATCTACATTCCAAACGAAGACACGCAGTGATACGCCAATCTGTGGGGCGGCAAGACCGGCACCTGGTGCTAATAACATCGTTTCGGTTAGATCAGAAACCAATGTTCGTAACTCTTTGTCGAAATCAACGACGACTGCAGCTGGAGTCAGAAGAATCGGATCGCCAAAATATCTGATCTTTTGAATGCTCATTCTCTCATCCTACCAAAAAAGCTAGAGTGAGTATGAATCAAATTTGATTGTAAGAAATGCTTTCTTTGCAATGCTACGGCGACGTGCAAGTTCGTGCACGAAGAGTGCAACTTCTGCTCTTCTATCTCGCTGAATATAGATAACAATTTTCGCCTTGCCTTCACCTTCAGCGTTAGGGCCAAAAATTCTCAATTCGTTAGGCAACCGTCCCTCAGTAACTGCTTTTCTGAATCCATCCGCGATTACCGTAATCTCTTTGGCATCTGCCATCAAAACAACACTCGCAGCAAAGGGTGGCAAGCCTAGCTCGGATCGCTCAGTTAGCTCCCTTCTTATCATGGCCCCAGGGCTCCATCTGACTATCGATGAGGTAATTGGATGTCCCTCATCGATGCTCAAAAGTATTGCACCTTGAAATCTTGCCATGGCAGCAACTTCGAAAAATAATTCACGTGCCCGTTCTTGAGATCGTAAATCAGTGTGTGCAAAGAATTTCAATCCTTCAAGAATCACAACTGCGGCATATCCTCCTTTCACTTTTGGGGCGGATCCAGGGGTTGCCAAAACTAGTGCCGGCCTATCCTCCACATCCTTCTTTATGACATCTCCAAATGATAAAAATAATGGATAACCAGGAAAAGCCCGAGAGATCTCTTCTCCTGCTCGATCTATTCCACGTGAAGCTAAGTACTGCTTTTTACTTTGGCACCAAGAACATGACCATTCTGGGTAGGTCGTACTGCATATCGAGCACATTGGCACACCACCCTTACCCATTACTGCTAAACGAGAGCCGCATGAACAAATAGCCACGTTTTTGCAGTTGGCACATAGAAGAGCATTTCCATAGCCCTTCCGTGGAACGAGAAAAAGGACAGGCCCCTTTACTAGAGCTTTTCGGATGTCCTGAAATATTCGACCCGGCAGAAGAGCACCTTCACCGGAAGAAAATGTTTTTACATGGAGTTGGTGAGAGTGAGAGATATATTTGATTTCTTTGCGTTCAATTAGTAATGAGATATCTAATGAAGGTACATACCCCATATAGATTCGCCTAAAATCCTCTAACTTGCTTCGCAAAGTTAGTACATCACGCACATTCCATCCAGGGCTGCGTTTTTCATAATGATCATATGACGACTCTTTATACATAATGACACATGCAAGGTTTCGAATAGGTGCGAAAACAGCGCTTCGAGCACCTACGACAATGGTACCTGAGGAGTCTAAAATCATTAAAAAATTAAGATATCTCTCAGATCGTGATAGCGAACTATCCAAACGAATATACTGCAATTTCATTTCCTGAAGTCTTTGACACAAAGCATCGACATCATGTTCATCCGGAGCTATTACTAACACTGTGCCATGTTCTGTATTGCCAAGAATTGCATCAACACATTGATCGACTGGATTTTCCGCTGGTTCAAAGGCAACAAAACAATCCGGGCCAATGAATCTCTTACTCTGTTTTTGTGTTATTTCATGGCTTTGAAATAACTTATCTATACTGGCAACTCGTGGTGGTATAGCAGAGCGCACGATGTCTAACGGATTGCACGCCCAGTGGATTGACACATCTTTTATTAACTGGAGCGTTGTACTCGTGGCGACAGGATGGATCGATAAAACTTTAGAAATCTCTTTAATCACCCCGCTAGTTTGCGTTGAACTTAGACGTTCAAGAACAATTGCCTCAACTTCACGCCCATTAAATGGAACTTGTACTCGTACACCAACCTGAGTTTTAGCCGACAAACTCTGTGGAACCGAATAATCAAAAGGTGAATCAAGGTGCAAGATTCCGCTATCCACCCAGATCTTGGCAAATGGCTCCACCGACGCCAGCACTTCGGGCCGAGCAATTAACTCAGCTTTTAAGCGCAGTCGTCTCGGTGCGGCCACTCGCTACTTAATTGCGCTTTGAAGTGCACTCACGCGATCAGTTCGCTCCCAAGAAAACTCAGCAAGCTCGCGGCCAAAGTGACCGTAGGCGCTAGTTAATCCATAGATTGGTCGTAGAAGTTCCAAATCTGCAATAATGGCCGCTGGTCGAAGATCGAAAGTGGCTAATACCGCATCCTGAATTTTAGAGACAGGAACAGTCTCGGTGCCAAAAGTTTCCACAAACAATCCAACAGGTTGTGCTTTACCGATTGCATAAGCAACTTGAACCTCACATCGACGGGCAAGTCCTGCGGCAACCACATTCTTAGCGACCCAGCGCATCGCATATGCCGCCGAGCGATCTACTTTCGATGGATCTTTTCCGCTAAAAGCTCCACCACCATGTCGAGCCATGCCGCCGTAGGTATCTACAATAATCTTTCTTCCAGTTAAACCAGCATCCCCCATTGGTCCACCAATAACAAAGCGACCAGTTGGATTAATAAGGATTTTCATATCTTTTTGGGGAAGCTCGATTGTGGCCAGAATTGGCTTAATAACATACTCAATAACCTCTGGCGTCAGAGTTTTAACAACATCGACATCTTCGGCATGTTGACTTGAAATTACAACGGTATCAAGTGCAACTGCGCGATCGGCATGATATTCAATAGTGACCTGAGTCTTCCCATCTGGACGAAGATATGCCAGTTCTCCTGATTTACGAACTTTAGAGAGTTGCTGGGCGAGAGCATGCGCCAACCAAATCGGGAGCGGCATCAACTCTTTAGTATCATCACAGGCATAACCAAACATCAAACCTTGATCACCAGCGCCCTGTAGATCTAAGGGATCGGCACCAGAAGCGACTCGATGTTCATATGCATCATTTACACCTTGCGCAATGTCCTGTGACTGTTGCCCAATCGAAATTGATACACCGCAACTATTTCCATCAAAACCCTTATCCGAGGAGTCATATCCAATATTAAGAACGGTATCTCGAACAATCGTATTAACATCGGCATATCCATTTGTTGTGACTTCGCCTGCCACGTGAACTTGACCCGTTGTGATCAACGTTTCAACGGCAACACGGCTCTTGCTATCCTGAGATAGAAGTGAGTCAAGAACCGCATCCGATATAGCGTCGGCGATCTTGTCTGGATGTCCTTCGGTTACTGATTCTGAGGTAAAGAGGCGCTTTGACATATATCTAACCTAACTGCCGGATGGCGTGATCAAGGAGAAGATTTGCGAGAGCGTCTTTGGAGACTTCCTTGAGCGCTATATGCGCACCGGTGCGCGAAATAATCATACCTTGCGTTGTATCTTTTCCAAAAATTGCCCCACCACTGACATCATTAACATAAATAACATCAAGACCCTTTGCAGTTAACTTAGCTGAAGCCGATTCAATAAGTTCACTAGTTTCAGCGGCAAAACCAATCATGACTTGATTCCTTTTTATGAGCGATAAATTAGCTAATAAATCTGGTGTCGGCTCTAACTCAATAACCTCCAAGCGATCCCTCTTAATCTTTTCAGAGTACTGGTGCAGAGGTCTTGCATCAGCAACGGCTGCAGCCATCACTAAAATGTCGCATGTAGGAAATTGAAGCGATAAAGCCTCGCCCATCTCTTTCGCGCTTTCAACGTGAGTTACCTCAATACCTGAAAGGTGAGATGTATCGGTATTGGCCGCTATGAGGTGAACATGAGCGCCCCGCAAAACCGCCGCCTTAGCAATGGCTAGCGCCTGCTTTCCAGAGGAGCGGTTACCAATATATCGAACTGGGTCAATAGCCTCTCGCGTACCACCTCCTGTTACTAAAACGCGCTTTCCAAGCAAGTCCTGTGTGTATCCAGTTAATGCATCGAAGGCCTCAATTATGGCAGCGCTCTCTGGAAACCTTCCTTGACCTGTATCACTTCCAGTTAACCGTCCGAAATCTGGCTCCATAACGGTGAAGCCGCGCTCTCGAAGAAGAGCGACGTTTGCCACCGTGGAGGGAGCGGTCCACATCGATGGATGCATCGCAGGAACTATGAGAATGGGAGTTTGCGCAGCCAAAACAAGAGAGGTCAAAAGATCATCGGCACGTCCCCCCGCAATTCGAGCAATTAGATCGGCGGTGGCAGGGGCGATAAGAAAAAAATCAGCCTGCTGGGCGATAGAGATATGAGAAACTTCGTGAACATTCTCCCAAACTTGCGTAAAAACTGGACGGCCAGAGAGCGCGGCCCAAGTAGCTGCACCGACAAAGTTGAGCGAGGATGGAGTTGGAACGACCGTTACAACATAGCCACGATCTTGTAGACGACGAAGAAGTTCACAGGATTTATATGCAGCTATCCCTGCGCCGACACCGAGAACTAACTCACGCGATGCGCCTGACATGGTTTTAACGAGTTATGAAGCGGTTGGTTCTAGATTTTCGATCGTTAATAAGCCTTCGTTAATCTCGCGAAGTGCGATAGACAGTGGCTTTTCATGAACATGTGTCTCAACGAGAGGTCCTACGTATTCAAGAAGACCCTCACCAAGCTGGGAGTAATAAGCGTTTATCTGACGTCCACGCTTTGCAGCATAGAGAACCAGGCTGTACTTAGAGCCACTTTTCTCTAAAAGCTCATCAATTGGTGGATTAGTAATGCCATCCATAGTCATCCCCGCTCATATCTCTAACGCTCATGTGGTCAAGAGGTCAATGCTATCAGTTCTTCCACAACTCGCTCGACGCTGTCGTTAATGATCACCACATCGAAAAAAGAGGCTGCGGCAAGCTCATCCTGGGCTAGTTGTAAACGCTCTGCTCGACGCGCAGGAGTATCAGTTGCGCGGCCTTCCAACCGGGAAACTAACTCTTCCCACGTCGGTGGCTCAAGAAAAACGAGAATTGCCTTATTGGCGTGGGACTTTATCTGTTTGGCACCCTCAACCTCAATCTCCAATAAAACGTTGCGACCAGCCAATAACGCCTCTTCAACGGCGGCACTCGGAGTTCCATACCTGTTTCCAGCGAACTCGGCCCACTCCAGAAACTCATCGCTTCTAACTCTTCGCGAAAACTCTTCGTCGGAGATAAAGAAGTAATCAACGCCATCATGCTCATTCCAGCGAGGGGCGCGGGTAGTCGCTGAGATGCTAACCCAAAAATCCCCAGATTCTCGTAAACGTGTAGCCACGGTACTTTTTCCAACTCCTCCGGGTCCAGATAAGACGAGGAGCTTTCCAGCTTTGGCCGCGTGGGATGTTTTCATAAACTCGGCTCTAAGCTCTTTAATTTGATGGCGGCCAAGGCCGGCAATCCTGCGATTGGGCGAAATATTTAACCGCTGCATCAAAGCACTGGCACGAACTTTACCAACCCCGGTCAACGCCTCTAAAAGCTCTCGAACACGCATTTTGGCCACTGCATCCTCATTCGCTGCAATCTCCAGAACAGTGTCAATTGAGAACTCGCCTCGTTTAATCTTCGCCTTTATTTCAGCACGGCGTTTGCGATACTGAGCAGCTTTGGCAAGGGCGGCCATCCGTGATTCGGGAGAGAGTGGTGGAGGAGTGCCCATGGAGCAAATCTAACTTACAAAACTGTAATCAAAGAACTTGCTCGGCAATTTCAACTGCCCGCTCACGCATCGCAACAGGACCATTAATCCACTCTCCCGTTATGGGTCTTCCAATTACGACAAAGTTAGCCCCTCTGTCAATTGCCTGACGCGGTGTCAGAGTGCGCACTTGATCATCGGTTGGTGCTCCATCGCTTGGACGAACCCCTGGAGTAATTATCGTTACTTTATTACCAAGGGCGGTGCGAATATCTATTATTTCAAGGGGTGAACAAACGATTGCTCGTGCGCCGGCTTCAACTGCAATAGTAGCTAACTTAACCGCACTCACCGATGCATTTTCTTTGAATCCTACTTCTTGGATATCTTTTTCAGTCAGGGATGTCAGGATAGTTACGCCTGTGACAAAGGTAGATGGGGTTGCCTCAACGGCCGCTGCAATCATTGCACGACCGCCAGATGCATGAACTGTTAAATACTTTGGTCGAAGTGATGACAGTGCTAGCGCCGCCCCTCTCACAGTATGCGGAATATCATGGAGTTTTAAGTCAAGAAAAATATCAGAGTCAGTATGATCAAGAATCTTCCTTACTCCATCTTGACCGAAAGTTAGATAGAACTCCAAACCCAATTTATAAATAGATACAATCCCTTGCGTCGCCTTTAACCATCCGAGCGCAGTATTTAGATCAGGAGTATCAAGAGCTAAAACTATTGGTGCCTTCGTTTCCATCGTTACTGCTCCCCGACTGGGCGATGGGCAAATCCAATCGCTCCTTGTAGTGATTCAAAACCTTTGGCTTGCAACAACTCCTTTAACTCACTTTGGACCGTCACCAGCGCCATAGGATTTGTAAAGCTGGCAGTACCAATTGATACTGCGCTTGCCCCGGCGGCAATCATTTCGAGCGCATCACGGCCAGTTGAGACTCCTCCCATTCCAAGTATCGGAGTTTTAGGCAGAGCTGCATGTACTTGATATACGGCGCGCACCGCGATTGGCCTGATTGCTGGACCTGAAAGACCGCCAGTCTTACCACCTAAATGCGGGCGCATGGTATCTAAATTGATAACCATTCCAAGAACAGTATTAATGAGGGCTAAAGCATCAGCACCAGCATCAACGACGCCTTGAGCGATAGAAACTAAATCTGTGACATCAGGTGATAGCTTGGCAATAATCGGAATCTCGCCACCTATAGTGCGGCGAACGCCATCAATTACCCTACGTGATGCATCTGGATCACAAGCAAATACATGCCCACGGTTTTCAACATTTGGACAGGAGATATTTACTTCGAGCGCACTAATGCCGGCAACAGATTTTAACTTGCGAGCAAGAGTTGCGTACTCTTCAACGGTTTCTCCCGCAATTGAAACGATAATTCGCGCTTTTTGCTCAATTAAGTAAGGAATATCCTTTGCAATAAAGGCATCGATACCGGGTCCTTGCAGACCAATTGAATTGAGCATACCACTTGGTGTTTCAGCCATTCGTGGAGCTGGTCTTCCAGAACGCGCCTTGTTCATAATAGATTTTGTGACTACTCCACCAATATCATGAAGTGGGAAAAATTGAGCTAATTCGCGGCCAGAGCTAGCACATCCACTTGCCGTGAATATCGGCGAGGGAAACCAAGCATTTCCAATTGTTGTTGAAAAATCTAATTCGCTCATATAACTCGACCGACTTTTTCCCACACCACTGTTGAGCCATCCATAACTGGGCCATCTATACAAGATCGAAGCATCGAGAGATTGCCTGCCTCGTCCTTTACTGGCAGAACACAGGTCATACAGATACCAATTCCACATGCCATCGACTCTTCCACTGCGCACTGATGGATAACATCGGTGCCGCTTGTAATCTCATTAATCGCTGCCAACATCGGCATTGGACCACATGAATAAATTACTGCTATATCAAAATCCTCAATCAGAGATTTGATCGGATCGGTTACTCGACCTAACTGACCCATAGATCCATCTTCAGTAAAAATTCGAAGCGAATTAACTGCGCGTTTACCCTCCATGGGTGCATATATTTTTCCTGCAGTACTTGCTCCCAATAACATATCAACACGACAACCCCGAGCATGTAGAATTTCAGCTAAACCAAAAAGAGGCGCGGAACCATATCCACCACCAACTAGAAGTACCTGTACTGGCTCAGTTGGAATTCCGAATGCAGTCCCTAGAGGGACAACTACATCTAAAACCGTTCCCTCACCTTGTGCGCACAGCCACTTACTTCCGGAGCCATGGGGGGCGACTATCAACTCCATAGCCCCACCAAAAGATGAACTATCTGAAACACGTGAGATCGCAAAAGCTCGGCGTAGTACCATCCGCGAATACTCGCCACCAACATTGATTGCTACAAAGTTTCCAGGTTTACATTGATTGGCGATCTCACCGATGCGGATAATAAGTTGGTGATACTGTCCAACGCGTTTGTTTCCAACTAAAGTTGCCTTAATCTGCACAGCAGCTTTATTTATTGTGGCCATTTTATGATAGCCATTCCTGAAGAGATTTTATTGACAGTTCATTGGATTGAAGAAAACGAATTCCCTCCACAGCCGCGTTAAACCCGGCCGTCGTTGTGATAATTGGAACTGAACGCTGCACCGCCGCAGTGCGGATTAGCCAACCATCGGCTCTTGTGCCACGACCGACAGGGGTGTTAATTACCAAGTTGATCTCTCCAGCATTAATAATCTCGACGATTGTTCGCTCACCCATAGGACCTGATCCATCTGAGTTTTTACGAACTGGAATCGAAACTACCCCGTGGTGGGCTAGAAACTCAGAAGTACCTTGAGTAGCCAGTAGTTTAAAGCCACACTCGATTAATCCCGCTGCGGCAGCCACACCCGATAACTTATCTTTATCGGCAAGTGAGATAAAAACCGTTCCAGCTTTTGGAAGCGGGCCAAAGGCCGCTATCTGAGATTTGGCATAGCTTTCGCCAAATCCCGGGGAAATTCCCATCACTTCACCCGTTGAACGCATCTCAGGACCTAAGATTGAATCCACACCACGCCCATCTGTACGCCGAAAACGATTCCATGGCAATACCGCCTCTTTGACGCTTATACCCCTAGCAACGCCATCTCCCGTACGCGGTAGAAGCCCTTCGCTGCGCAGTTCGGCGATTGTTGCGCCAAGTGCGATGCGCGCGGCTGCTTTAGCCAGAGCTATGCCAGTAGCTTTGCTTACAAATGGCACGGTTCGAGATGCTCTGGGATTAGCTTCCAGGACATAAAGAACCTCATCGGCAATTGCAAATTGAATATTAAGTAGACCAAGAACACCGACGCTATGAGCAATTTTATATGTCGCCGATTTTATTGCCTCTAACTGAGAGTCGGTGATGGTCATAGAAGGTAGTACACAAGCGCTGTCACCACTGTGAATTCCAGCCTCTTCAATGTGCTCCATAACCCCACCAAGAAAGAGTTCAGAACCATCAAAAATCGCATCGACATCAACTTCAACTGCACTATCTAGAAAGCGATCTACCAATACTGGATGATCGGGAGTTATATCTGTGGCTCTAGTAATGAAACCACCTAAAGCTTCATCATCATAAACAATCTCCATACCTCGGCCACCTAAAACAAATGATGGCCGCACCAACACTGGATACCCAATTCTCGTTGCGATTCTCTTAGCCTCTAACTCTGATGAAGCCATCCCAAACTCAGGCGCATTAAGATTTTGTTCCAACAAAATCTCTCCAAAAGCGCCCCGCTCCTCAGCTAAATTAATCGCTTCCGGACTCGTTCCAAGGATTACTACTCCATTGGCCTTTAATTGTGCCGCTAATCCCAAAGGGGTCTGACCCCCAAGCTGAGTAATTACTCCCAATAAAGGACCGGCAAGAGTTTCTGCATGAATTACCTCTAAGACGTCCTCTAAAGTTAGGGGCTCAAAATAAAGTCTATTGCTTGTGTCGTAATCGGTCGAAACAGTTTCAGGGTTGCAATTAATCATAATGGTTTCAAAACCTGCCTCACGGAGTGCGAAAGAGGCATGCACACATGAATAATCAAACTCAATTCCCTGACCTATACGATTTGGCCCGCTACCCAAAATAATCACGGCCGGCGTACTTCTTGTACGAACTTCACTTTCTTCCTCGTAGCTGGAGTAATGGTAAGGAGTAAAAGCCTCAAACTCTGCTGCACATGTATCAACGGTCTTATACACTGGTCGAATAGATAGATGGTGACGCACTCGACGCACTTCATCCTCAGAAATTCCTCGTAGTAATGCGATTTGATTATCTGAAAACCCCGACGACTTAGCCATTTTCAAAACATTTGCACTTAGCTCGCCAGGTAGGGCAATCAACGCGGCCTGTTCATTGATGGTTTGAATCTGTCGTAAGAACCAAGGGTCAATTCTGCTGGCTTCGAACACTTGATTGATTGTCGCTCCACCCCACAGGGCGCGCTGGACTTGTTGCAAGCGATACTCGGTTGGTGTTTGCATTGCATGCAAAAGCCCATCGCGCTCGCTCTCACTCACACTAGGCCAAGTAAAAATCGCCTCTTTACGTTCTAGCGATCGAAGCGCCTTCATCAACGCCTCTGAGAAGGAGCGACCTATAGCCATCGCCTCTCCAACGCTTTTCATCGTAGTGGTCAAGCGAGGATCTGCATCCGAGAACTTTTCAAACGCAAATCGAGGAACTTTGACAACTACATAATCCAAAGTTGGTTCAAAGGAGGCTGGAGTAACTTTGGTAATGTCATTGTCTATCTCATCTAATGTATAACCGATTGCCAACTTAGTTGCAATCTTGGCGATTGGAAATCCAGTAGCTTTCGAAGCAAGCGCACTTGAACGAGAAACCCGTGGATTCATTTCAATAACAATGATTCTGCCGTTAACAGGATTCACCGCAAATTGAATATTGCATCCACCTGTATCAACTCCAACCTCTCGGATAATGTTAAGTGATAAGTTCCGCAGTTTTTGATATTCAACATCTGTCAGAGTCATAGCAGGAGCTACGGTTATTGAATCACCCGTATGAACGCCCATGGGATCAACATTTTCTATACTGCAAACAATAACGACATTGTCCTTGTGATCACGCATTACTTCTAGTTCATACTCTTTCCAACCAATTATCGATTCTTCCAATAGAACTTCAGAAGTTGGACTGTAACGAAGACCTGCACCAGCGATCTGCTCGAGTTCATTTTTATTAAAAGCTATTCCGGATCCAAGCCCACCCATTGTAAATGATGGACGAACGATGACTGGATAGTTCAAACTTTCAACGGCAGCAAAGATTTCCTGCATTGAATGGCAGATTATTGACAGAGCTGACTCTCCGCCAACTTTCGCCACAATATCTCTAAAAAGTTCGCGGTTTTCTCCACGATTTATCGCAGCAACATCAGCACCAATTAAACGAACACCGTATCTAGAAAGTGTTCCTCGCTCAAATAACTCGATTGCAGCATTGAGTGCAGTTTGTCCACCCAAAGTTGCCAGCACTGCATCTGGCTTCTCTCGGGCAATAATCTTTTCAATAACTTCAGGAGTTATGGGTTCGATATATGTTGCATCGGCGAACTCAGGGTCCGTCATAATTGTTGCAGGGTTAGAGTTTACGAGGATCACTCGAATTCCCTCTTCGCGCAAAACACGGCAAGCCTGAGTACCTGAATAATCGAACTCACATGCTTGTCCAATAACTATTGGGCCACTTCCGATTACTAGTACTGACTTAATGGAAAGGTCTAGTGGCATCAGGCAGGCAATTTCATACTCATCAAATTAACAAAACGATCGAAAAGATATGCCGCATCATGTGGACCTGCTGCCGCTTCCGGGTGGTATTGGACAGAAAAGGCTGGACGATCTACCAGTTGTAAACCCTCCACGACTCCATCATTGAGAGATATATGAGTAACTTCCCCCTCACCGTACACGGTTGAAAATTTCGCATCACTCGGAGCTTTGAGCGCAAAACCATGATTATGCGATGTAATCTCTACTTTTCCCGTGTTTTTATCTAAAACAGGTTGGTTAATGCCGCGATGGCCAAAATTCAATTTATAGGTTTCAAAACCGAGGGCCCTACCCAATATCTGATGTCCGAAACAGATTCCAAAAATGGGAATTTGCCTAAGGAGTAACCCTCTAACAAGCTCAATCGCATCCACCATTGTGGCTGGATCTCCAGGGCCATTTGATAGAAACACACCATCGGGTTTTAGATCGGTAATCTCTTCGAGAGTTGAGTTGTATGGGAGTACATGAACCTCAACTCCTCTCGTCGCTAATGCTCGAGGCGTTGCTGCCTTAATACCCAAATCCAGAGCAGCGACCACAAACTTTCTCGCTCCAACGGCAGGAACAACATATGGAACAGGAGTTGAAACATCGGCAACAAGAAAGGCTCCGGACATCATTTCAACTTTTCGAACCTCTACGACCATTTCTTCGCGCGTTAAATCTAAGTTAGAAAATATTCCCACACGCATTGAACCTCGTTCACGTAAGTGACGAGTGATTGCGCGCGTGTCCACGCCTTGAATTCCTACTACTTCTTGTGCAATTAACTCACTCTCTAAATCTCTTTCACTACGCCAGTTCGACGATAGAGTGGAAGGATTACGTACAACAAAGCCAGCAACCCAAATTTTCCTCGACTCATTATCAAAAGAGTTGACACCAGTGTTACCAATATGAGGCGCAGTCATCACAACAACTTGTTTGTGATAAGAGGGATCGGTCAAAGTTTCCTGATAACCAGTCATACCGGTTTGAAATACCGCTTCTCCAAAGCTCTTTCCAGTGGCTCCCCAGGCCTTACCTTCAAATATCCGACCGTCATCTAAAACTAAAAATGCCTCGCTCATAATCCAACCTCTTTTGAAACGAGTAAACGATCAATAAGTGTTGGTAATCCATTAAAAAAAGTGTGCGTTACAACACCAGGTAGTTCATATCCATGAAATGGAGTATTTCGGCTTTTAGAAGCTACAAGATCTCGATCAACTACCCAGATTGCATTGGGATCAATAATCGTGATGTTAGCTTTTGTGCCTATCGCCAGATTTTTACCGTGGTTTTCATAACCACCTATTCGTGCTGGTGCACTAGAGAGACGTTCTGCAACATCGGCCCACGTTAACATTCCAGTATCCACCATTGTTTTTTGAACTATTGAAACCGCCGTTTCCAGTCCGAGCATTCCAAAACTTGCCTCTTGCCATTCGCACTCTTTGGATTCAACACTATGCGGTGCATGGTCGGTAGCAACAATATCGATGGTTCCATCGGCAAGTGCCTCTCTCAAGGCCATTACATCCCTCTCACTTCGTAGTGGGGGGTTGACTTTGAAAACAGGATCATACGAGCGAGCTAACTCATCGGTTAATAACAAATGATGTGGCGTGACTTCAGCTGTGACATTTATCCCGCGTGCTTTTGCCCATCGGATTATCTCTACTCCCCCGGCCGTTGTTACATGACAGATATGTAGACGGGATTTAACATGGTCAACCAATAAAACATCACGTGCAATAATCGCTTCTTCAGCAACGGCTGGCCATCCCTTTAGACCCAGAATCGCAGATACACTTCCTTCATTCATCTGTGATCCAACGGTTAATCGAGGCTCTTGGGCGTGTTGAGCGATTACACCGTTAAATTTTTTGATGTACTCAAGTGCGCGCCGCATTACTAATGGGTCGAAAACACAGTTTCCATCATCACTAAAAACTCTCACTCCTGCAATCGAATCGGCCATCGCACCGATTTCTGAGAGAGATTCACCTTTGAGACCCTGTGTTACCGCACCGATTGGAAATACATCTACAAGACCAGCCTCTTGGCCTAATCGAAATACCTGTTCGACGACACCTGCATTATCGGCAACGGGCGAAGTATTTGCCATCGCAGAGAGTGCGGTGAAGCCGCCCTTAGCACCAGATTTTGAGGCAGATAAAACGGTTTCTGCATCCTCTCGTCCGGGTTGGCGAAGATGCGTATGCAGATCGACTAAACCTGGAAGAAGCACAGAGCCCGATACATCGAATACCGTCGCCTCATTATCGACGATATTGGGCGCTATTGAATTGATGAGACCATCAACAATAAGCAGGTCGGCACGATCTCCTTGTGGCAACATCACGGCTCTTAACAAATAGCGATTAGTTATCTTCATTTCTTTCCTGCTTCCAAAGGGTGACCGGCAAGTAAGACGTACAAAATAGCCATTCGAACACTGACTCCGTTAGCCACTTGTTCTACGATGACCGAACGTGCACTATCTGCAACTTCAGCGGCAATTTCCAAGCCACGATTCATCGGTCCAGGATGCATAATGATTGAGTTTGCCGACATAGATTTTAATCGTTCGGCATTTAAACCAAAGTAACGAGAATATTCGCGCGCGTTCGGAAAATAAAGATCACCCATTCGCTCTTGTTGTACACGCAACATCATTACTACGTCAACGGTTGGAATAACACTGTCCAAATCGTAGGAAATTGCGACTGGCCACGACTCTACACCTACTGGAAGAAGTGTAGGAGGTGCAACTAAAACAACACTCGCTCCTAATAGGTATAAGAGCAAAACATTCGAGCGAGCAACGCGAGAATGCAACACATCACCGACTATTGCAACTCGAATTCCATGTAGATCGCTAGAACCCTTTCCCAGATGTTTTCTAATCGTGTATGCATCCAAGAGCGCTTGACTAGGATGCTCATGAGTTCCATCCCCCGCATTAATTACAGCGCCTCGCATCCATTCCGAGTCAGCTAATCGTTGTGGAGCACCTGAGGCGCTGTGGCGAATTACAACAGCATCAGCACCCATGGCCTGTAACGTCAATGCTGTGTCTTTTAAAGACTCACCCTTGCTTAAGCTCGATCCTTTGGCAGAGAAATTAATTACATCTGCCGACAGACGTTTAGCTGCAGCTTCAAAAGAAACTCTCGTACGAGTCGAATCCTCGGCAAAGAGATTAACGATTGTTCGTCCGCGTAATGTCGGAAGTTTTTTAACAGTGCCCTCACTAATACGCGCCAACTCACTTGCAGTGTCTAGAATCGATATGGCCTGGATCTTGCTTAGCTCTGAAACTGACAGTAAATGTCGCATTAGCTTTCCTCAATCAATACTTCATCCACGCCATCCAATTCGGTCAAATGCAGCTTCACCGACTGGGAAATTGATGTTGGAAGGTTTTTTCCAACAAAATCTGCTCGAATGGGAAGCTCGCGATGGCCTCTATCTACAAGTACCGCTAGTTGAACCGTATGAGGTCGGCCGATCTCGCCCACGGCATCAAGGGCCGCTCTAATTGTTCGACCAGAGAATAAAACATCGTCAATGAGAATTAACTCTCTTCCATCTACGCCTTCAGGTGGAATCGAGGTTGGCATAATCCTTCGCGGCGCTCTCATTCGAAGATCATCTCGATGCATGGTGATATCGAGCATTCCTACTGGTATCTGATGGGCGGCGATCTCCCCCATAATCGTTGCGACTCGAAGGGCAAGGTGTGCCCCGCGAGTTGGAATACCTAAAAGAGTTATCTGTGATGAGTCAGGGTTCGCCTCTAAGATTTCGTGGGAAATACGTATCAACGCACGAGAAATATCGGGCGCTTGCAGAGCAACGCTCATGAAAAAACTCCTTCCCCATCTCTCAGGACGGGTCGTTAAAGGATACGTGGGTACTATAGCATCAGATGCTTTAAGGGTGTGGATAAAAAATCCGCTCTCTCTGAGCGCCACAGTAATCTCACCCGTATGACAACAATTGAGCTTGTTTCATCGAGAGTTCGCGCAATTCGCATCGCGAAGGGTTTAACGCTGCACGAGGTAGAAGTTGCCAGTAATCGCCGTATCCGAGCCGTAGTTCTTGGTTCATATGAAAGAGGCGATCGCACGTTGAGTGTACGTATGGCCATAGTAATTGCGCAGTTCTATGGAGTACCTCTGAGCTATCTCTTGGAAGAGCCTGAAAAACCTGCTGGAAAAGCCAGTGCCGTAGTTCTCGATCTACGTCGATTTCGCATGATAATGGCAGATTCCGCATTGCCTCCACTAATCATCTCAACCCTGCGAAGTGCAATTACTTTTACTGGAGAGATCATAAAACTTCGAAATGACTGGAATGGTGAGCTCATATCACTGCGAAGTAGCGATCTGACTTTGCTCGCCGCGGCAATTGGTATACATCAACGTGAGTTAGACGAGATTCTGCGCTCACATAGATTGCTGATTGAAGTTAAATAGCCAAGCTCTCTTTAATTGAGGAGATTCGTCCTAGAACTCCATGGATAAATCCAGCAGAGCTATCAGTCGATAACTCTTGAGCAAGCAGTAACGCCTCATCGATAGCAACTCCATCAGGAATCGAAGTAGCCCAGAGAATTTCAAAGATACCGATTCTGAGAATATTTCTATCTACTGCTGGTAAACGATCCATATCCCAGTCTTGAGCATATGTGGTGATGAGTTCATCGATTTTACGATAGTTATTACCCACACCGATAACTAATTCGTGAGTGTAATCACGAATGGGCCTTGCATCTGGACCCTCTTCGCCCACATCACGTAGGGCAAGTGTCTCTACTGCACTAGTGCCACGAATATCAGCCTCGTACAGAAGGTCCAGCGCGGCCTTTCGCGCCTTACTGCGTGCCGACACTAGCTAGCGCGGCCTTGATAAGAGCCATCACGTGTATCTACCATAACAATCTCATCTTGCTTAATAAATAATGGAACCTGAATCTCAATTCCGGTCTCAACGGTGGCAGGTTTAGTACCGCCTGATGAACGATCTCCCTGAATTCCAGGCTCTGTATAAGTAATCTTTAAAGGTACTGCAGCGGCTAACTCGATGTACAAGGGATTGCCGTCATGAACAGCTACGAGTGCATCGGTATTTTCCAGCATGTAGTTAGACATTTCACCGACTGTTGCCATAGAAATTGTCATTTGATCAAAACTCTTTGTATCCATAAATACAAAATCTTCACCCTCTTTATACAGGAACTGCATATCGCGCTTTTCTAGAATTTCGATATCAATCTTGACTCCTGAATTGAAAGTTCTATCAATAACCTTACCGGTCAAAACCGACTTCAACTTAGTGCGTACGAAGGCAGGGCCTTTGCCTGGCTTCACATGTTGAAATTCAACAACATTCCACAGCTGCCCCTCAATATCTAAAGTAATTCCATTTTTCAAATCAGCTGTTGTTGCCACAGTTAAAGCTCCACTCATTGAATAAAATTGGCTATCCATTGTGATAGCAAGGGGTTAAGGATACCCGCTCACTGATAGTGCTCAGTTCGCCTACCTAATCAAGTTATTAAGCGCAACTATGGCTAATACGTATGAATTCGGACCAAATCCCGCAATCGTTCCATGTGCAACGCCCGAGATTACTGATGTATGGCGGAACTCTTCGCGCGCCATAGGGTTGGAGAGATGAACCTCTATCAAAGGTGAGTTCACCAACTCTGCAGCATCGCGTATTGCAAAAGAATAATGTGTGAAGGCCGCTGGATTAATTATCACCGGCAGATTTAAGTCGGCGGCCTCATGTAGCCAACTAATAATCGTCGCTTCATCATCACTTTGCCGAACATCGGCAGATAAACCGTGTTGCAACGCCGCGCCTTCGATTAAACTCTTTAACTCCCCATAATTGAGATCTCCATACACTGAAGAGTCTCGAATATCTAGGCGCGCAAGATTTGGACCATTGATTACTAAAATCTTCATGAGCTAACTCTCTCATAAGCGGCCAAGAGTTCACTCTGGCTCACGCCCTCTATTCGAATGCACTCTCCAACATCGGAAATAGCCACAAAGCGCATCATTGAGCCACGTGATTTTTTATCTAACGCAAGCTTTGGAAGTAGCTCTGGCCAGGCAGAGCGCGGATATGAAATTGGTAGATTAAGTCCGCTCAAAACTTCGCGATGGACATCAACTAACTCTTTGCTCAAATATCCCTTTAGGTGGGCTAGCTCTGCGGCATACACCAAGCCGATGGCGACAGCTTCTCCGTGACGCAGTGAGTATCCGGAGTGCATCTCAACGGCATGACCCAGAGTGTGTCCATAGTTGAGAATCTCTCTGCCAAAGCTTTCTTTGAAATCCTCCGAAACTACAGCCGCTTTAACTGCTACTGCCGCGCTTATAAGAGCGATCACAGTTGGCAGATCTTCGCGAAGGGCGGAAACCTCTTTTCCAGCGAAGGAATCTAGAATGGCCTTATCGGCGATAAAACCACATTTAACTACTTCGGCCATGCCCGCACAAAAATCGCGATCCGAGAGCGTCGACAACCATGATGTGTCGATAAGAACACTGATTGGAGAGTGAAAAGCACCAATCAAATTTTTACCAAACTCACTATTAATCCCCGTCTTTCCTCCAACTGAGGCATCAACCATTCCCGCAATACTCGTTGGAATGGCGACCCAGTCAATACCGCGAAGCCATGTTGCGGCAGCAAATCCAGAGACATCCGTTACCGCGCCCCCTCCAACCCCAACAATTAAGTCAGAGCGCGTAAAGCCGACAGAGGCAAGCCAGCTCCACAGAGAAGTTAGATTCCTAAAACTCTTAGCCTCTTCACCATCTGGGACGGTGAAATAGAAAACCTCACTATCGCAATCAAATTCAATAGATGAGGCCATCTCTTGAGTGTGAATAATTCCAACTCTAGTCCTGTTCTTAGTAAGGATCAGAAGCTGCGATCTCCAATCACAATCAACTATCACGGAGTACTCGTGTTCGGCTTTTACATCAATGATTTCCACTTATAACCCCAATTTTATAGTGTGAACTATCTCATCAATACTCATAGAATCAACTTTAATTACTATGGTCGCTAATTTCTCGTAAATTGGGCGCCTAGCATCGTAAAGGCTTTGCCACTGGGCACGTGGATTTCCAAGAAGCAAAGGTCTATCGCGATTAAAACCTACACGAGGTGCTGCAACCGATAGAGAGACATCAAGAAAAACTATCGGGAATTCCCTCTCGGTAAGTGCAGCTTGAGCACGCTCAGAGATTGGTGCACCACCTCCAAGAGAGAGAACAGATCTCGTATCTTGTAAAGCGGCAGTCAGCGCTTCAAACTCTAAATCTCTAAACACCTCTTCGCCATCATTGACGAAAATATCTGAAATCTTTCTACCCGATTTTTTTTCCACAAGGTTGTCGGAGTCGATAAAACCAACTCCAAGTCTCTTTGCCAGAGCTCTCCCCACACTACTTTTCCCACTCCCAGGTGGACCAATGAGAATTGCATATGGCACCTGCATTACCTACTTAAAATTTAAGTTCTGCATATAGCCTTCAAAGTTTCGTTTTGTCTCACTCACGCTATCTCCACCGAATTTTTCGAGAACTGCCTCGGCTAAAACCAAGGCAACCATGGCTTCGGCGACTACCCCCGCTGCAGGAACTGCACAGACATCTGAACGCTGATTTATTGCTTTCGCCGGTAACCCCGTAGATACATCAATAGTCTCTAAAGCCTTTGGCACGGTTGATATCGGCTTCATTGCTGCTCGCACACGTAGGATCTCACCATTTGACATTCCACCTTCGGTGCCACCAGCGCGATCACTTCGACGAACGATTCGACCATCATTAGATTTTTCAATCTCATCGTGGGCAACGCTTCCCCTCCGAAGCGCGGTTTCAAAGCCATCTCCCAGTTCGACGCCTTTAATCGCTTGAATTCCCATAAGCGCGCCGGCCAATCGCGCATCTAAACGACGGTCCCAATGAACATGAGAGCCAAGTCCGGGCGGCATATTAAATGCTAAAACCTCTATAACTCCACCTAAAGTATCTCCATCGGAATGAGCGCTCTCAATTTCAGCGACCATAAGCGCACTCGTGACCGGGTCAGCGCAACGAACTGGATCCTCATCGATTCGCTTCATATCATTAACTGTTGGAAGTTGCGTTCTGCTAGGTACACGGACAGCGCCGATTGAAAGAACATGACTTAAAATCGTAATGCCTACGCTTTGTTCAAGGAATATGCGTGCTACAGCACCGAGTGCTACTCGAGATGCAGTTTCTCTAGCACTGGCACGTTCTAGAATTGGCCGTGCATCATTTAAATTATATTTCTGCATTCCTACTAAATCTGCATGGCCTGGTCGCGGACGAGTCAAAGGTGCGTTACGCGCTAAATTCTCAATCTCTTGCGTAGCAATGGGATCGGCCGACATAATTTTTTCCCATTTTGGCCACTCGGAGTTGTCGATCTGAATCGAAATAGGTCCGCCCTGTGTTAATCCTAATCGAATACCGCCAAGAATCGTGGTTTTATCGGCCTCAAAGCTTTGTCGAGCTCCACGCCCAACTCCTAAACGCCTACGGCTTAAGTGGTAATCGATGTCGGCGGTCGTTACGGCGACCGAAGCAGGTATCCCTTCAATGATTGCACTGAGGGCCTGGCCGTGAGATTCACCAGCTGTTAGCCAACGCATCTGCGTATTGTCGCAGAGATGTACTCATACCTGCAGCCAAATAGAAGGCCGAACCAGTAAATATTGCAAAGGCCAGTGGGATACTTTTAGGCAAATGTGCCGAATATAGCCAGATGAGAACTATCTGCAGAATAGCTGCTACATAGATAGAGGTTGCCAATAACAGCAGTGCTCCAAAATTCGGCAGATTCAGGGCTAGGGCTGTAATTACAAAGAGTTTGGCATCTCCCGCCCCCATCCCCACTACGGAAAGCAGAGCGGCACATAAGGCGGCAGCAGAGATCACCGCAATTGATTTGATAGGAAGAAAGAGACGTATAGCAAGAATGAGATAGAGCATGAAAATGAGATAGATATTCGGGATTCGACGGGTACGCCAGTCTGAGATGCATATTGGAATCGCAAAAATTGCAAGTACAAACATGAATAGATGATATGCGTTGAGAATTTACCGAATAAGGCCTATGTGGATGGCCTCAACGCCTCTAACCCATGCCTTCGCATTAACTGCGCCATGCTAGTACGCTCGACATATTGACCTGAAAAAATCGCCACTTGATCGATTGCTTGATGGATTAAGAGATCTAAACCATCCACGACTTGACCTCCTAAGTTAATCCATGTTTTCAGTGCCAACGTTGGCCATGGATTGTAGAGAACGTCAAAGAAGATACCTGCTGGCTTTGATGGAAACTCCTTTACTAGTGAATCTGAGGCACCTTCTGGAACCGTTGAGATAATTAAATCCGCCATTTCAAAGAGGCTGGTATCGCCCCACTCCACGAACTTTAAATCCGAAAACTCAACGCATTTTGAAATCTCTTTCACTCTAGATAGAGAGCGGACCATAACGCTTATCCGAGTTGAAACTCCATCACATGCAGAAACCGCCGCTCGCGCCGTAGCTCCACCCCCGATAATTAAAACATCACCGCTAGCATCTCTTCCTTGTGCTGATAAGGCATGGGTGAATCCTGAGACATCGGTCGTTGAGGCGCTCCATACTTGTGAAGGATTTTGAACTAACGTATTAGCACTTCGAATTCGTGCAGCCAATGGTGAAATATTAGAAGAAAAACCCAACACCTCCTCCTTTAGCGGCATCGTAAGAGAAAAGCCTGACCATGTTGGACCACAATTTTCCAGGAAACCGCTCAACTCGCCCGATTTAACATCAATTCGAGTGTATTCACACTCAAGACCAAATTCGCTATATGCGATCGTATGAAGTAATGGACTTAAGGAGTGAGAAATTGGAGAACCAAGGACGGCCGCTTTGATCAATCGAATGCACCAGCCTTCCTATTTTTTTGATACAGAAACTTCCAGGATACAAACTCTTCGTGAGAGGCAGTAAATCGAGTATCTCCGGGTGCAACGGTAATGAAATAGAGCCAATCTCCAACGGCGGGGTTCAATACTGCCTCCATTGCACGTACCCCTGGATTTCCAATTGGAGTTGGTGGTAAGCCATATCTTTTATAAGTGTTGTAAGGGGAATCTATGAGCGTTGATAAGGTGCTTAAAAATATTTGGCCGCGTACCTTTTTAATATAGTGGACGGTGGAATCCATTTGAAGAGGCATAGAAATTTCGAGCCTATTAAAAATTACACGAGCAACTTTACTAAAATCTGCGGTGTCACCTTCGGCCTGCACAATAGAGGCAATTGTCAGTAATTGTAATGGTGTATATGTACCTGAAGAGTCAAGAATCTCCCGTCCAGATTTTTCGCCTCGAAAACGATTAATCATTGCTTGGAGCACTTCAATCGCACTAGTTTGGCGTGGGAAACTATATTGAGCCGGGAAGAGTAAACCCTCTGGACCACTGAATCCAGAGGGAAGAATAAGCGAATCGAAGGCTTGAGACACTTCATCTTGGTTAAATCCATAAACGAGTAGCGAATCAACAATCTCCCCACTCCAAGCGCCTTCAAATACTTTAATCAGATTTGGAATGCGTGTTGGATCAAGTAACTGTTCAAGCGCTTGCGCCGCAGAGATAGATAAAGTGAGTCGATGAGAGCCGGGAGAAACTCTTTCAGAGCTTTTATCCGAAACGGCAATTCGAAAATATGCCGAAACGGATTTAGTAACCTTATTTTTAAATAAAAGCTCTGCCACCTCGTAACCCGTTGCACCAGATGCGATCTCCACAACTACCTCCGGTTCATTAACCCCAATTACTCGAGAGGCATAATCCGGTGCCGTTGAAGTGTTGCTTCGAATCAGGTGAAGTGAATAGGTCAATGCAAGAATAAAAACCATCGCCAATACCACCGGTTTAATTTTCACGTTCTATTCTTTTCAATCGAGAGGGCAAACTCTAAAATTGCAACTGCGGCGGCTTCATCAACTCGAAATTTCGATTCCTTCGAATCTACCCCAGAATCGCGCAAACTTCTGGCGCCACTCACCGTCGATAATCGTTCATCTATTAGTTCGACAGGAGAATTCGTCAAAGTTAGAAGGAAATCGCAGAATTCCAAAGCTTTATCAACAGCAGGTCCAGAACTGCCATCCATATTTGAGGGTTTGCCTATATAGATTCTGATGGGCTCGAACTCTCGGAAGATTTCTAGCAGTTTATTCTTCAATGCCTTATCAGTACTTCGTAGAGTTGTTAAAGGTGAGGCCAAAATTCCATCGGCGTCGCAAACCGCCACACCGATTCGGACATCGCCATAATCAAAGGCAATACGACGACCTCTTTGCATGGTCGCAATTACCCCTTAAGCGCGGTGGTAATCGCCTCCAGAGCTTGGACGGTTTTCGATGCATCTGTACCACCACCTTGTGCAAAATCATCTTTACCGCCGCCGCCGCCGCCAAGAATGGTCGAACCTATCTTAACTAAAGCACCCGCCTTAACTCCGAGCGCCCGAGCGCCATCACTTGCCGCCACCACTAAAACCGGTTTGGAATCGTTAACACTAATTAACGCTACGACACTGACTGCTGACTGTGCCCTAAGCTCTAATGCAATTTTTCTTAAATCCTCACCGGAGACTCCATCACTGAGAAGAGCCACGATGGTTGAAACTCCATTTATTTCGATAGCGGTTTTAGCGATTTCGCTTACTTGAGCAAAAGCACCTGCCGAACGTAGACTCGCGATCTCTTTCTCAATCTCTTTTATTTTTGTGAGTAAATCCGAGATTCGCTCCGGTAATTCCTCAACACGTGCGCCCTTGATTAATGCGGTCAATGAGTTAAGTAAAATATGTTCGCGTGCCAAAAACTTGTATGCATCAACGCCTACTAAAGCCTCGACCCGACGTACACCAGCACCAATGGAAGATTCGCTTAATAATTTAACAACACCTAACTCTCCAGAGGCAAGGACGTGAGTTCCACCGCATAATTCACGTGCCCAATCTCCAACGCTGACTACACGAACAACATCGCCATACTTCTCACCGAAGAGGGCCATTGCACCAATCTCTTTGGCCCGGGCCTGAGACATAGTTTCGGCGGTAACCTGCAAATTATCTAGCAACAACGTATTTACTCGAGACTCAACCTCGTTAATTACACTCATCGGTACTGCTCCAGTCGAAGGAAAATCGAAGCGGAAGCGTCCTGGTGAGTTCTCAGATCCGGCTTGCGTAGCAGTCTCTCCTAGAATCTCACGGAAAGCCTTATGTACCATGTGCGTTGCTGTGTGGGCGCGAGAAATTGCAGCTCTACGCTCTACATCAATCTGAGCCAGAGCCTGGCTGCCAACTTCGATGCTTCCGCTGACTACTCGGCCACGGTGAAGAAACACTCCGGGCACTGGCGTCTGTACATCCTCGATATCAATAACAGCGCCGTTAGCTAAAGTTATCTGCCCACCATCGGCCAACTGCCCGCCACCTTCTGCATAGAAAGGCGTGCGATTTAGGATTACTTCAACATCAAAGCCTGCATCAACGCTGCTTACTGAAATCCCATCAACAAATAGTCCAGTAATTAACGATTCACTCGTGGTCGATGTATAGCCGCAGAATTCACTTTTTCCATTTTTATCAGCGATTGCGCGATATTGGCTAACATCGGTATGACCGCTTTTCTTAGCGCGAGAATCAGCTTTCGCTCTATCTTTTTGCTCCTGCATTAAGCGTCTAAAGCCAACTTCGTCGACTTCAAGGCCTTCTTCGCGTGCCATTTCTAGCGTTAAATCAAATGGAAAACCATAGGTGTCATGTAATTTAAAGGCCTCGGCAGCGGGCAACATCGATATCGAGCTCTTCTTTAAAGCAGCGCTTGCAGTGTCAAAGATAGTTGTTCCACTCTTTAAGGTTTGCAAAAAACTCTCTTCCTCAGAAATACTCACAGAGAGAATTCTCATTTTATCGGTAACTAATTCAGGATACTGCGGGCCCATTGCCCCAATTGCTGCAACGGTTAAATCGGACATACTAGGATCCATTGAACCAAGTAAACGCATATTGCGAATTGTTCGGCGCATCATGCGACGCAGTACATATCCTCGACCTTCATTGCCTGGAGTTACGCCATCGCCAATGAGCATCGCTGATGTTCGTGCATGGTCAGCAATAATTCTCAACGAAATATCTGAACTCTCTGATGCCCCGTACTTCACACCAGTCAACTCAGATGCTTTTTTAAGAATCTGCATCGTTGTATCAATCTCATAGATATTTTCTACACCCTGTAAAATTGAAGTTACACGTTCAAGGCCAAGGCCTGTATCGATACTTTTCGCAGGTAATTCACCGAGAATCGGAAAGTCATCTTTGCCGCTTCCGACTCCACGCTCATTCTGCATGAATACTAAGTTCCAGATTTCGATGTACCGATTTTCATCAGCAATCGGTCCACCATCTTTTCCGTAAGCAGCTCCACGATCATAGTAAATCTCAGAGCAGGGGCCACATGGGCCAGGTACACCCATCGACCAAAAATTATCACTCATTCCCATTCGCTGAATTCGCTCTAGGGGAACGCCTATCTTTTTATGCCAAATATCGGCAGCTTCGTCATCATCTAGAAAAACCGTTACCCATAACTTATCTGGCAAAAAACCATAACCGCCATCATCGATTGCTCGGGTTAATAGCTCCCAAGCCAGTGAGATAGCACCCTCTTTAAAGTAATCACCGAAAGAGAAATTTCCACACATCTGGAAAAATGATGCATGGCGTGTGGTCTTACCAACTTCATCGATATCTAATGTTCGAACGCATTTTTGTACCGAAGTTGCGCGCTTAAAGGGTGGTTGAATTTCACCTAAGAAATATGGTTTAAATGGAACCATTCCAGCATTGACTAAAAGTAGATTAGGATCGTCGGCGATAAGCGAGGCCGAGGGTACGACGGTGTGGGTTAGACCTTGGCGATTATCACTCTCAAAAAAACGCAGCCAGCGCGCACGGATCTCGGCGGATTCCACGTACTGTGATCACTCTGCCTTCTTCTTAGAGCGTGACTTTTTCTTGGAAGCTGCGGCCAAAATTGCTCCGGCAACTTTAACTGCAGAGCCGTTCTTATTCATAAAAGAGTTCGTTGCGTTAGCGACTTTATCTGAAATATCCTCAGCGTTTTTAGTAATTCTGTTGAAGCTCCTAAGTGGAGCATTCACAAGAGTGAGCGTTGTGTGGACCTCTTCGATGACAGGTGAAGTCTCATCAGTCAGAGATTTAAGAGAGAGCTTAGCCTCGTCAATAAATCGGCCGACCCTGATTACGACATAACTTATAGCGATAGCGATAATAAAGAGTCCGCTCGCTGCGATGATAGTTGCTATTCCACCTGGTCCCATGCAATTAGCCTACCTGAGGAGCGTTCTTTGCTGCGCCATCAATGCCGCTTTCTTTTCGTTGAGCGGCAGTAATGGGAGTTGGGGCTCCAGTTAGAGGGTCTCCCCCGCTAGCGGTCTTCGGAAAAGCGATGACTTCGCGAATTGAATCAGATCCAGTCAGTAAGGCGCAGACTCGATCAAGGCCCAATGCAATTCCGCCATGGGGAGGCGGGCCGTAATTAAATGCCTCGAGCAAGAATCCAAATTTAGATGCCGCTTCCTCATCACTCAAACCGATTACACGAAAGACATCGCTCTGCATCTTCTGATCATGAATTCGGATGGAGCCTCCACCTAGCTCACTTCCATTCAAAACTATGTCATAGGCATACGCCAGTGCATGTTCAGGATCGCTAGCAAAAGTTGATGCAGACTCAGGTTTTGGACCAGTGAAAGGATGGTGAACCGCCGTCCATCCTCCATTATCTGTTGCTTCAAACATAGGCGCATCGACAACCCATAAAAACTCCCATGAATCCTGCGCGATAAGCCCACAGCGCTTTCCTATTTCAAGCCGCACGGCACCTAAAAGATTTAACGATGCGCTGCGCTCACCCGCGGCAAAAAAGATGGCATCGCCAGGTTTAGCTCCGGTCGCTGACGCAATTCCAGCGGACTCACCTTCACTTAAATTTTTAGCAACGGGTCCACTTAAAGCGCCATCGCCATCAATTAATATATAGGCCAAACCCTTTGCCCCTCGCGCTTTCGCCCAATCTTGCCAAGCGTCAAGCTCGCGTCGCGGCGAACTTGCTCCCCCTGGCATCACAACCGCGCCAACATAGGGTGCCTGGAAAACTCTAAAACCGGTTTCTGCAAAGAATTCAGTCTGCTCTGAAAGTTCATTGCCAAAACGAAGATCTGGTTTATCTGATCCATATCGAGACATAGCTTCGGCATACGTCATACGTTTCAAAGGAAGTTGAATCTCATATCCAAGAACCTCGTACCAAATCTTGGCGACAATTTTTTCAGCCAGAACTAAAATATCCTCTTGATCAATAAAGGACATCTCAATATCTAACTGAGTGAATTCAGGTTGTCTATCTGCACGAAAATCCTCATCACGAAAACAACGGGCTATCTGATAATACTTTTCCATTCCTGCAACCATCAATAACTGTTTAAATAGTTGTGGAGACTGTGGCAGGGCATACCAGCTTCCAGGTTGGAGCCGAACAGGTACAAGGAAGTCACGAGCGCCCTCTGGTGTTGAGCGTGTCAGATAGGGTGTTTCAATCTCAAGAAAAGACTCATCCTCCATAACACGTCGGATGGTTGATGTAACTTTTGATCGAAGGCGTAGGTTTGCCGCAGGTTTTTCTCGACGCAAATCTAAATAGCGATACTTAAGTCGCACTTCCTCGCCAATATCTGAGTCGTTGCCACTATCGATGGGAAATGGAAGCGGAGCAGATTCACTCAGAACTACTACGGTATCGCCCATTACTTCAATCTCACCCGTTGGAATATTTGAATTCTCATTTCCATCTGGCCTGGCAAGTACCTCGCCGGTAATGAGCAAGCACCATTCCGCGCGCAGCGCGCCTGCGATTTTTTCATCACGAATGACAACCTGCACTGAACCAGATGCATCTCGAAGATCGATAAATGCCACACCGCCATGATCACGGCGGCGCGAAACCCAGCCTGCCAAAGTAACTACCGTGCCGACATCGGATTTACGTAGCGTGCCTGCATCGTGGCTTCTTAACATAATGTGTGTGGTTTCACTTTCTACAGTGCGTTGATTATGGATTCAATTGTAACTGAAACCGATATGCCGGTGTTCATATTTTTCAGTTCAACGCTTTGCCTAGCAATCTCTTCATCACCAAGGACCACCACATTTCGCGCACCACTCTTATCGGCTGCCTTCATTGCACTCTTTAAGGAGCGGTCACCAAAGGCTATTTCAACTATCTTTCCCGCACTTCGTAAATCTGTCGCTAATTGCAAAGCTTTCGGCATTGCCTCATCACCAAGTGGAATGATGAACAAGTCCGATACAAAGTGATCGACTGCGATGACACCTTCAGCCTCAGCAGCCAACAAAGCACGATCCACTCCAAGACCGAAACCAATTCCAGAGAGCTCCTGACCTCCGAGTTCGGCCATTAATCCGTCATAGCGACCTCCTCCGCCAATGCCAGATTGAGCACCTAAGAGATCGTGTACAAATTCAAATGTAGTACCCGTGTAGTAATCCAAGCCCCGCACCATCCGTGGATTAAGTTGATATGAAATACCTAATACATCTAAATAATTTTTTACCTCTTCAAAATGTTTACGAGATGCATCGCTTAAATAATCCATCAGGAGAGGTGCTTGCGCCATAGCTTTCTTCATTACTTCTCGTTTATCATCAAATAACCGCAAGGGATTAATTAACGCTCTGGAAGCAGTCGCTTCATCTAAATCAAGAGTTGAAATATATTTCAGAAGTTCAACTCGATGTGCCGCGCGCGATTGCGCATCACCAAGGCTAGTAATCTCTAAGCGATACTGCTTCAATCCAATTGATTTAAAGCCCGCATCGGCGATAGCAATGACTTCAGCATCAATTGCCGGATCCTCTAAACCGATCGCCTCAATACCTACTTGATAGAATTGACGATAGCGTCCGGCCTGCGGGCGTTCGGCACGAAAGTAAGCACCTGAATACCAAATCTTTACGGGCAAGCGACCTCGGTCTAAACCATGTTCGATAACTGCGCGCGTTGCTCCGGCAGTTCCCTCAGGGCGCAAAGTGATCGAGCGATCCCCCCTATCGGTAAATGTGTACATCTCTTTTGTCACCACATCAGTTGAAGCACCAACTCCTCTGATAAAGAGTTCAGTATCTTCAAAAACAGGCAGCTCCATCAGTTGATAGCCAGCAAGTCGAGCAGGTGCAATCAAAGATTCACGAACGAACTCAAATAACTTCGATCGTGGCGGTACGTACTCACTCACCCCTTTGGGGGCCTGAATCCTCGCTCGGGCCATTAGAAGCGCTGCTTAAGTGAGTTCAAATAAGGGTTGTACTTTCGTTCGCGACCAATAGTTGTTTCATCCCCATGTCCAGGTAAAACCCGTAAATGGTCACTAAGGGGCAGAATTTTTTTTCGCAAACTCTCCTCCATATCCTTAGCCGAACCGCTGGGTTGATCCGTGCGCCCAATCGAACCTGCAAAGAGAACATCACCACTAATAAGTAGTTCATTAGATACTTCAAACATCAATGAGCCTGCCGTGTGGCCCGGCGCATGTATAGCTGTGAAACTAAGCCCAACGATTTCAAGAAGCTGCCCATTGCGCAATTCTCTTACATCTCTTGGCTCGACAAACTCCATGCCCTCCAATGTCGCGGCAAATTCTGGCGATAAAACCCGTTCAGGATGGGCAAGGGCAATTCGATCCTGGCTATGAATATGTGCGGGAATTTCATAACCATCGGCGATGGGTCTAATGGAAAAGGTATGGTCTAGGTGACCATGGGTTGCAAAAACAGCAACGGGCTTAAGTTTGAACTCATCGAGAATGGCCGATAGCTGATGGCTCACATCGGGCATACCTGGATCTATAACAACGCACTCTGCCCCAGGGGCGGTGGCGATTACCCAGCAGTTAGTGGCAAACATGGGAGCGGCAAATGAGGCTACAAGCATTCTTTTTCCCTCATCCCTTAGCCGTAATCTCGATTGGGGCTATCTGGCTAGTACAGGGTACCTTTTACCCTACGCAAACGCAGAATTCACGCGCTTTGAGGTAAACCTCAAGGAGCCCGCGCCATACATAGCGACGTTCACTTGAACAACGCGCTGAAAGGATTACCACCATGACCGATATACATCCGCTTCCCACTCCATCAGCAGCAAGTGCTCTGATTGGAGATCCTGCAGCATTTGGCCGAGTAGGTGAGGATGGAACCGTCTACGTTCGAACATCAAGCGGTGAAAAAGCCGTTGGGTCGTATCCTGGAAAGACACCAGAAGAGGCGCTTACTTATTTCGTGCGCAAATTTGAAATGCTCGCCTCCGAAGTAGCGCTTTTGGCCGCGCGCGTTAAGAGCGGGGCTCTTGTTCCTTCAGATGCATACAGCGCTGTCAAAAAACTTCGTGAATCCATTAAAGATTTAAATGCTGTAGGTGATTTAGAGGCCCTATCGCAATCGGTTGAGCAGATTGAACCATTGATTGAAGGACATCGTGAAGCCTATGAGGCTAAGAAGGCCGCTGAAACTGCGGCAAAGAAAGCTCGTCTTGAACAAATTGTGATTGAAAAGGAAAAAATAGTCGCAGAGGCCGAGTCTCTAGCTTTGAGCGAGTCGTGGAAAGCAACTGGCGATAGATTGAAGACCCTCTTGGATGAATGGAAATCTGCACCGCGCTTAGATAAAGCTACAGATGCCAATCTATGGAAACGCTTCTCATCCTCGCGTAATAAATTTGATAAGCGCCGTCGCACCCACTTTGCCGCCCTTGAAGCGGTACAGAGCGTTGTCTCTGAGGCAAAAAAAGCAATTATCGCTGAAGCTGAAAGCTTAGCCACTTCAACTGATTGGGTAGCGACAGCCAAACGCTTTAAAACTCTTATGGATGCTTGGAAAGCTACAGGTCGAGGCAAGCCAAGTGATGATGCAAAGATGTGGGCGCGTTTTAAAGCCGCACAGGATCAGTTCTTTACCGCTAAGAATGCAGATCTAGAAAAACGCGATGCAACAATGGCGGTTAATTTAATCAAGCGCGAAGAACTTGTCGTACTCATCGAAGCGATTCTTCCAATAACGAAGTTAGATGATGCCAAGAAGGCGTTGCGTGAGCATATGAACGCCTGGAACAAGATCGGTATGACTCACCGCGATAAGCGAGCCTCTCTCGACGCACGTGTCCATGCAGTTGAAGCTGCAGTTAAAGCGGCCGAAGCCGATAATTGGCGCAAGAGCGATCCAGCGGCCAAGGCCAGAGCTCAAGAAGTAGTAAAGCAACTCAATGATTCAATTGAAAACTATGAAAAAATTGCCGCTAAATCGCAGGCTGCAGGAAATACCAAGAAAGCGACCGAGGCTTTAGAGTCTGCGACCGCTCGCCGGGTCTGGTTAGCAGAGGCAGAAAAGAGTTTGGCAGAGTTCAGCTAATTTAATTATTAGTTGTTCTGTAGACGTCGTAGACGCCTTCGATATTTCGGACCGCACCAAGGACTGCATCCAAATGCGTTGCATCGGCCATTTCAAAAGTAAAGCGCGAAAATGCCGTGCGATCTTTTGACGTACTTACAGAAGCGCTCAAAATATTCACATGTTGATCCGAAAGTGTGCGCGTCACATCAGCTAGAAGTGATGCGCGATCTAATGCCTCAACCTGAATGTTTACGAGGAAGATAGAGCCTGCTCCGACACGCCACTTAACTTTTACAACTCTATCGAATTGATTAGTTACGAGGTCTCCCGCATTTATGCAATCACTTCGATGAATGGAGACGCCACTGCCTTTAGTAATAAAGCCCATAATCTCATCACCTGGTACAGGCGTGCAGCAGCGTGCCAATTTAACTAATACATCACCAGCACCTTCAACATCTACCACATTGCTTGACCTGCGACTTACCGGCGCACGTGTGGGCAAAACATTCATCGTCGGTTCAGGATGCGAATCATCTCCGCCAAGGGCTACGACTAACTTATCAATTATCGATGTTGCCGAAACATGGCCATCACCGACTGCAGAGTAAAGGCTTTCAATATCGCTGTAATGAAGATCATGGGCCAGTTCTAAAAGCGAATGACCTGCAAATATCTTTTGCAAAGGCAGACCAGCTTTGCGCATCTGGCGAGCGATCGATTCGCGGCCAGCATCTATCGCTTCCTCTCTGCGCTCTTTGCTAAACCACGCCTTAATCTTTGAACGAGCGCGAGGACTCTGTACAAAGTTGAGCCAATCCCGACTTGGCCCTGCATGCTCACCCTTATTAGTTAATATCTCTACAACATCACCATTATTTAACCGGGATTCAAGTGGAACTAACCGCCCATTTACTTTTGCTCCAGCACATCGAATGCCTACATCGGTATGAACGGAGAAAGCAAAATCAACGGGCGTTGATCCCCCAGGCAGAGCGACAACACTCCCCTTAGGTGTAAAAACAAAAACTTCGGGTGAACCTAAATCAAAGCGCAACGCCTCTAGGAACTCTGAAGGATCCTCAGTCTCCTTTTGCCATTCATGGAGTTGGCGAAGCCATAACATTTCTGGCGAGCTATCGTTATTTTCATGTCCCTGCTTGTACTTCCAGTGAGCTGCAATGCCGAACTCGGCTCGTGAGTGCATATCAAAAGTTCGGATTTGGATTTCAATTGCCTTGCCAGTGGGTCCGATAACCGTCGTATGAAGAGATTGATAGAGATTGAATTTAGGCATCGCGATGTAATCTTTAAATCGACCGGGAATTGGACTCCATCTAGCGTGGATGGAGCCTAAGACGGCATAGCAATCGCGTACATCATCAACTAGAACTCGAATACCTACTAAATCATAGATTTCGTTAAACTCGCGCCCTCGAACAACCATTTTTTGATAGACCGAAAAAAAATGCTTTTGACGACCAGTAACTGTGGCATGAATTGAATCTTTGGCTAAATCATCGGTGACGATAGCAATGACCTGCGATGTCAGTGAATCGCGCGAGGGTGATCGCTCAGCAACTAACCGAGAAATCTCTTCAAATTTCTTGGGCTCAAGAATTTCAAATGAAAGATCCTCTAACTCCCACTTAATTGCATTCATACCTAGCCGGTGCGCTAATGGCGCATAAATATCTAGAGTTTCTCGGGCTTTACGTTCGGCGTTTTCCTGAGAAACAAATTTCCAGGTTCGCGCATTGTGCAGACGATCTGCAAGCTTGATCACCAATACACGAATATCTCTGGACATCGCCACAACCATTTTACGGACGGTTTCAGCTTCAGCAGCGGGTCCATATGTTAGGCGATCCAATTTAGTAACACCATCAACAAGATCAGCGATCTCATCGCCAAAATCGCGTCGTAACTCTTTGAGTGAGTACGGAGTATCTTCAATGGTGTCATGCAGGAGCGCCGCGATAATCGTTTCGCTATCTAAACCTAGCTCCGCCAAGATTTTAGCAACGGCAACGGGGTGCGTAATGTAGCGCTCACCGGATTTACGAAGTTGACCTTCATGGGCCTCTTGGGCGACAAGAAAGGCGCGCTCTACATCCTTAAACTTGCTATTGGCATGATTTTCTTTGAGCGCACTTAGAATTGGTGCAATCAAAGTATCCACAAGAACTCCCCTACTTGCGACCTTTGCGCTTTGGTTGATTACGTGGACCACGGTTTTCAATCTTTGAAGTAGTTGGAGCTGCTGCGGCAAAGACCGATGGCGTTGTACTTCGACCATTCACACGCTTGGCAAGGGCAATCATCGCCGGCTCTTTTTCACGTAGCTGTGCAAGCACAGGAGGTGCGATAAAGACCGATGAATATGTTCCGACGGCTAAACCAATAAATAGAGCGAGCGAGAGATCTTTGAGCGTTCCAGCTCCGAGCAGACCGGCACCTACAAACAAGATTGAGCCAACTGGAAGCAAGGCAATGATAGAGGTGTTAAAGGAGCGAACAATCGTCTGGTTAACTGCCAAATTTACAGCTTGGGAATACGTGCTCTTTGAGCTCGACGTTATGGTCCGCGTGTTTTCACGAACCTTGTCAAAGACAACAACGGTGTCATAGAGCGAATAGCCAAGAATGGTGAGAAATCCAATGACCGTCGCTGGTGTTACATCAAATCCAACCAGAGCATAGATTCCAACTGTGATGAATACGTCGTGTATAACTGCCACAATTGCGGCAATTGCCATCTTCGGCTCAAATGCCATAGCGAGATAGAGCATGACGCAAATCAAGAAACCAATTAATGCAAAGAGTGCCTTTCGGGTTATCTCCTTACCCCATGATGGTCCAATGATTTGAGTATCGATAGATTCGACGCTTACTGAAAATTTTGCGGCAAGGGCATCCTGAACCTCATTATTTTGAGCAGAGTCAAGGGCCGCCGTCTGAACTCGCACTTTATCAGTGCCAATATTTTGAACGATTATTTCTCCAGGAATTCCAACAGAATCAACGGCAGCTCGTGCATCGGCAATAGAAGCATTTTGCTTATTAACTGTAAATGAAGATCCGCCCTTGAATTCAATTCCTAAATGTAGGCCCTGCAGTGTAAGGGCTGCGATTGATAAAAGGATTAAGAAAGCAGAAATTGAATACCATCGACGACGCTGACTAATGAATTCAACTGAGGTTTCACCGCGATAGAGGCGACCACCTAGACCTGAAAATTTTGACATGAATTACGCCTCCTTAGTTACTAGCAGGGTTCCTGTGCTCTTAGCAGAGAAGCCAGAGAGGCGGTGACCAGATGCGAAGAAATTCAATCGAGCAAGAATCGTGACAAGAGGTTTAGTAAAGGTGAAGACCACAACGAGGTCAACCAAAGTGGTTAGACCTAAAGTAAATGCAAAGCCTCGAACCCCTCCGACTGCAAAGAAGTAGAGAAGTGCTGCCGCAATAATCGAGACGAAGTCAGCGATTAGAATTGTGTGGCGGGCGCGTAGCCAGCCTGTTTCAACGGCAGTTCGAAGCGATCTACCCTCTCTGAGCTCATCTCGTATGCGTTCAAAGTAGATAATGAATGAATCGGCAGTAACGCCGATAGCTACGATTGCACCCGCGATTCCAGCAAGTGTGAGTGTAAATCCAATCCATTCTCCGAGAAGCAAGAAGAGAAGTAGCACAAGCGAGGTTGCCACAAGGAGTGAGCCGACCGTTACAAGACCCAGAGCTCGGTAATAGAGCAGTGAGTAAAGAAAGACGAGAAGTAGGCCAAGACCGCCTGCAATTAGACCCGCATTAAGTTGATCTGCTCCGAGTGTTGGGGATATCTGTTGAATTTCGCCACGATCAAATGCCAAAGGCAATGCACCGTACTTTAAAACATTTGCTAGATCCTGTGCTTCCAGTTGCGTGAAGCTACCTGTAATCTGCGCATTTCCAGATGGAATTGGTTCGTTGATTCGTGGAGATGAAACAACTAAACCATCTAGAACGATTGCAACTTGATTAAGAGGTTCAACCAATGAGGTTACACGAGTCGTGAGTGCACCAAATGCTGTAGTTCCCTCGCCATTAAATGTCAGACTGACATACCAAGCATTTCCACTTTGAGTGTCAATTCCTGCAGATGCTTTTGAAATTTGACGACCTAGCACTTCGGCTGGGGCTAAAATATATTTAGCGGTACCAGCGCGATCACACACAGCAATCGTATCTGTTGGTGCATCATTTCCAGTTCCTTGAAGATTTTCTAACTTTGTACAATCTAAAGCTGCAAACTTTGCATTAATCTCGGCGCTTACGCCAGTTGTTGGTGTTGCGGCAGGATCGGTAGTACCCGCTGCAGCGGCACTTGCAAGAACCTGACGAAAACGAAGTTCTGCTGTTTGTCCGACTAATTCAACAACTCGACGACCAGTATCTCCTGGAACAGAGATAACGATCTGGCGGTTAGTTCCACTTCCCTGCGCCGCAACTTCGGACTCAGCTACACCGAGTGAGTTAACGCGTTGGCGAATAATCGATACGGCTTGATCGATCGCCTCGCTCGTAACCTTTCCACTCTCGCCAGGGGCTATGCGCGGTTGTAGCGTCACCGATGTTCCGCCTCGAAGATCTAGACCAAGACGAACGGAGGTTGCACCTTGAACAAAGGCAATTCCAGCCATGGCCACGAGAACCAGGCCAAGGATGGCCAACGAACGGCTCGGGCGATTGGCCGTCTTTACGGGTTTAATAGTTGAGGACATAGAGGCAGAGTCTAGGCATCAATTGCAGGTGTGTCGAAAAGAGAGGCGAGTTGGGCAGGTGGTGTTCGTCCTATATGGGCAAAACCCATCACGGTAGCCACTCTGCCACGCGGAGTCCTGGCCATAAAACCATTTCTTACTAAGAAGGGCTCAGCCACAGACTCAACGGTTTCTACCTCTTCACCGACGGCTATTGCCAGCGTCGATAGCCCGACAGGGCCGCCATTAAAACGCTCTATTAAAGCGGTAAGAACTCCTCGGTCTAAGCGATCTAGACCAGCAGCATCTACTTCGTAAATTTCAAGTGCAGCGCGAGTATCTTCAATGTCAATAAGTGAACTTCCCCTGACCTGGCCATAATCTCGAACGCGACGAAGAAGGCGATTGGCAATTCTGGGAGTTCCACGAGAGCGCGAAGAGATTTCGACGATTGCATCATCTGCAATTTTAATATCAAGTAAATGTGCACTTCTGCTAATTACTTGCGCTAGCTCGTTATCGCTGTAAAAATCTAAATGCGCAGTAAAGCCAAAGCGATCGCGCAAAGGACTGGTCAATAAACCGCTTCGAGTAGTTGCTCCGACTAAAGTGAAATGTGGAAGTGAGAGAGGAATAGCTGTAGCACCAGGACCCTTACCGACAACAACATCCACTCTAAAATCCTCCATTGCCAAATACAGAAGCTCTTCGGCCGGACGCGGTAAGCGATGTATCTCATCGAGAAATAAAATTTCACCCTCAACTAATGAGGAAAGGATCGCAGCAAGATCTCCAGCATGCGTAATCGCCGGTCCACTAGTAATTCGAATTGGCGCCGACATTTCGCTGGCCAGAATTAGAGCTAACGTTGTTTTTCCTAAACCCGGTGGCCCCGATAGCAAAATATGATCGGCAGGAGAACCGCGATGGCGCGCTGCGGTAAGAAGAACATCAATCTGCTCACGCACTCGATGCTGCCCAATGAACTCCTTTAAGTTGGCTGGGCGAAGTGCCGCTTCAACGGCTGATTCTTCGCCCTTAATACTTGAGCCCACTAAACGATCCTCACTCACGTGAAATCCTTCCATGTGCCAATGTATCTTTGAGTAAATCGCCCAAAGCAATGTTTTTTGGCTCCACGCCCTGACTTGCTAATCTAGAAACTAAAGCAGTGATCGCTGCATCGGAATCTCTAGGTGAAAAACCAAGTGTGATCAGTGCGCCAGCTAAATTTTCACGCCATGCCGGAAGATGCGCGGAGAAACCTGCGGTACTACTGAGTGAAGTTAACTTTCCTTTAAGTTCAAGAATTAATCGCTGTGCTCCTTTTTTTCCGATTCCAGGAACGCGTTCGATTGATGCCACATCATCGTTTGCTATTGCCCGACCTAAATCCTCTGGTGTTAGCGCTCCCAGAATGGATAGCGCCACTTTCGGACCGATGCCAGAAACTGTTTGAACTAGTTCAAACATCGTGCGTGCCTCATCGTGTGCAAATCCAAATAGCGTTAGGGAGTCTTCGCGCACCACTAATGTCGTATAGAGAAGGAGTTGAGATCCAATACTGACTTCAGCGGCGGTACGGGTGTTAACTAAAATGCTTAAACCCACTCCCCCAACTTCAACGATTAGGCGGTCACTGTGGACGGCGCGAACAACTCCATTTACCGTAGAAATCATTTATGCACGCAGTTTTCTAAGTCGAGCTTGCTCAATCGATACCGCCGATGCAATCTTTGCCGTTGCTCCGCCCCGCCAAATATGGCAGATTGCCAGGGCTAGCGCATCAGTGGCATCAACTGGCTTTGGAATCTCATTTAAGTTCAAAAGTTTGGCAACCATTTGTGCAACTTGCTCTTTATTGGCACGACCTGAACCAGTCACCGAAGCTTTAACTTCGCTAGGCGTATGCATCGTGACTGGAATCTCGGATTTTGCAGCAATTAATAGAGCCACACCGGCGGCTTGAGCTGTGCCCATAACGGTGCGAACATTATGTTGGGCAAAGACGCGCTCGACCGCGATGAAATCTGGGTTCCATAAAGAGATCCACTCATTAATTGATGTATCTAGTTCAAGAAGTCGCGATTCAAGTGCGAGAGTGGGAGGAGTTAAAATCACACCGACACCAATCATTGTAAGAGGTCGACCAACAGCGCCTTCGACTATCCCAAGACCGCAGCGCGTTAGACCTGGGTCAATTCCGAGAACTCGCATCGCACCACCCTAACTACCCCACGTTACATAAGAGTTCTAGCCTAGAGTTTTACCCACTTCATTACTCAAGGCTCGCCATGACCTCATCACTTACATCAAAATTGCTAAAGACATTTTGTACATCATCGAGCTCTTCGATGGCATCGATGAGTTCAAATACTCTCTTTGCGTTATCGGCATCGAGTTCAATCTGCAATGAAGGCAGAAATAGGGACTCTGCCGACTCATAGTCAATTCCTGCGACTTGGAGTGCGGTGCGCACTGGAACTAACCCACTTGGCTCACTTACCACTTCGAAGGCCGTACCTAAATCGTTGACCTCTTCGGCCCCAGCACCGAGAACCGCTTCAAGGATTGAGTCTTCAGTAAGGCCACCGGTTTTATTTACTATTACTACGCCCTTGCGATTAAACAAATATGCAACCGATCCTGGGTCGGCCATAGTGCCACCATTTCGTGTGACTGCAACGCGAACCTCAGAGGATGACCTATTCCGATTATCTGTAAGACACTCAATCATGATTGCAACACCGTTCGGGCCATAGCCCTCATACATAATTGTTTGGTAATCCGCCGCACCGAGTTCTAAACCTGCTCCTCGTTTGACTGCACGCTCAATATTATCGGCGGGCATAGATGATTTCTTCGCCTTTGCAATTGCATCGAAGAGTGTTGGATTTCCATCAAGATCAGCGCCACCATTTCGCGCAGCTACCTCAATTGCACGGATCTGTTTTGCAAAAACCTTCGCACGACGGCTATCGATGATCGCCTTCTTATGCTTAGTTGTCGCCCATTTGGAATGGCCAGACATTCCTTTACCCCTTTGCCCTTTTAGTAATAGTTCGAACTACTGTACCTGCTTCAACGCGCCCCGTGCTACTTCCTCAATAAAGTATCGGTGAATTCGATGATCTCCAGTTAGCTCTGGATGAAAAGATGTTGCCAAGATGGTTGAAGAGCGCACTGCAACTGGGTGCGAATCGATGTGAGCTAAAACCTCAACTCCAGTACCTATTTTCTCTACCCACGGTGCACGAATAAATACGGCGCGAAGCGCCACATCGCTTCCATCTGCAAATGCGAGATCGGATTCGAAGGAATCTACCTGTCGTCCAAAGGCATTTCTCCGAACCGTAATATTCAGGCCACCGAAAACCTCTTGTCCATCCACCGCATCAATAATCTGGTCGGCTAATAAAATCATTCCAGCACATGATCCATAAATCGGCATTCCTGAAGCAATTCGCGCCTTGATTGGATTGAAAAGCTCAAAACTCTTAGCTAAGTGTGCGATTGTCGTTGATTCGCCGCCAGGGATAACTAAGGCCTCGACTGCCTCTAACTCTTGAGGACGTCGAATTGTAGATGGGTAAACTCCACAAGCAATCAGCGCACTCACATGTTCGCGAACATCACCTTGCAGTGCAAGAACTCCTACTCTCATTTGTGAAACTCTTACTACCAACCACGCTCTGCAAGACGGTGAGGTGCAGGAAGATCTGCGACATTAATTCCAACCATAGCTTCGCCAAGGCCACGCGAAGCATCGGCGATAACTTTAGGGTCATCCCAAAAAGTAGTTGCGCGAACACAGGCGGCAGCGCGTTGGGCTGGATTTCCTGACTTAAAGATTCCGGAGCCGATAAAGACGCCATCTGCTCCCATACTCATCATCAATGCGGCATCGGCGGGAGTAGCAATTCCGCCAGCGGTAAAGAGAACAACTGGAAGTTTGCCCTTTTCAGCTACCTCTTTTACCAATTCATACGGTGCCTGTAAATCTTTTGCTGCAACATAGAGTTCGTCTTCACGAAGGGATGATAAGCGGCGAATTTCACCGTTTATTTCGCGCATGTGTTGCATGGCATTTGAAACATCACCTGTGCCGGCCTCGCCCTTTGAACGAATCATCGCCGCACCTTCATTGATGCGACGTAGCGCTTCGCCAAGATTTGTAGCACCACAAACGAAGGGCACAGTGAAGCCCCATTTATCAATATGATTTTTATAATCGGCCGGAGTTAAAACCTCTGACTCGTCGATGTAATCGACGCCTAAGGACTGCAAAACTTGAGCTTCAACAAAGTGACCGATACGCGCCTTTGCCATCACCGGAATCGTGACTGCAGCCTTAATCTTTTCAATCATGTCTGGATCAGACATGCGCGCCACGCCACCTTGTGCGCGAATATCGGCAGGCACTCGTTCAAGTGCCATAACGGCAACTGCGCCAGCATCTTCGGCAATCTTTGCCTGCTCGGCATTAACGACATCCATGATGACGCCACCTTTGAGCATCTCTGCCATGCCTCGCTTTACTCGCCCAGTACCTGTTTCATGCGCCATTACGGTTCTCCAATTTTTTTCACTATCACTAGAGGGATATCCTACTTTGTTGGCGTTGGCTTCGCGCTCATAGGTATTAGTGTGAAATCAGGCTCGGTATCGGTCAACGCCACCCAAATCTGACCTGGCGCGAAGGCGATTTCACTGCCATCGAGGGCCCTCCACGTTGTTCCGACCTCGTCAGAGGCGCGGCTCCATGTCGCGGTAAAGCTTTTGCCATTGCGCAAAATGTAACCCGGTCCGGTACCTACGCTCCTAGATAGCGGAGTGGTCCCACCAAACTTATCTCCGTAAATAGAGGGGGTAATTGACGTAATTTGAATGACAAAGGTCGTAGCGCTTAACTGTTTTCCGGTATCGGCAAGCTTGGGTTCATTGTTGTGCGTTAAAAGCCACCTATTTTCAACAGTTGACCAGATAACTCCATATTGTGCGGCAGGCCAGCGAATCACCGCACGAGAAATTGGAACTCCAACTGAATCAACTACTCCAAACTTCCAACCAACTGATTGCGCAGAATCAACGGCATATCCCTTATCTAAAACTCTCTGCATCAATAAATCCGCACGTAGAACCATTGCGTATGGCTGATTTCGAGTTGGATCCGTTGTATAAATCGTTGGAGATTGAGCTTGAGCCCCGAGATTGACTACATTTGCGCCATCGATGACTGGAAGAAGTTTACGTTGCGCCCCACTGTACGCAAATGCAACTCGACCATATTGACTCATGATTTCAATATCTGAAATTCGCGCGCTGCGCACTGGCCCGATTCGCACTGGTATAACGGAAGAAAACACCGCTGCAAGACGAGTTAATCCCCCTTCGACTTGTTCAATATAGACAACATCGGCGTCCTCTAAACCAATTTGCGGACGCGCTAAATTTGTATCATCTACTTTGACGACTAAAACTGGACCATTAACTCCCTCGCGACCGCTTAAAACGTTGTATTCGATAACTTTAGGAATAGTAGGAATGGGTTTAGCAATCTCTGAACTTACCGTTGCGCAAGCGCTCGCTAAAAGTAAGATGCTAAAGCTACACAGGCCTAAAGTGATTTTAGTTCGCATCGAACTCAAACTCATATGTAACAGGAAGCGGAGCAGTACCTGCTAAGCGAAACAGACGTATTGCGGGCTTTTTCCTTACCATTTGGGTCGAGGAAACCGCATCGGTATGAATAGCAATCGCAATAGTAATTTTGCCCATCAATGTAGTTAGCTCGTTGAGCAAGATTTGCTCTCCTTGATTTGCATGAGCTTCACCATCAATGATCAGTAATCCTAAAGCCCCAGATAGGGCCATTTCTGCGGCGGAGCGATCTTGCACACGAGCCTCACGTGCTTGATAAGCCGCAGAGGTTAATAGCAAAGAAGATGCAGGATCTGCAAATCCACTGCGAGCAATCTCCAATGCGATAGCTGCGCGGCGCTGAAGTAGACCATCTAAGTTTGCCCAACTTGTTTCGACCCGATGATGCAAGCGGTCTAAACGAGTAGCAAGGAAGGAGAGATACCAGAGAGAGATAAGAATAACTAAAGCAACTGTCAGTGTAGTTTTCACTTCCTATCGCCCATCTCTCGAAAGGAATCGATTCCATGATCGACTATCTGAGGCTAACGTAACTTTTTCGCCACCGACCATTGCCATCTCATAGATTGAAAGAATCTTTTGAGCCACAACGTCCCAATCAAAAATCTGCGCGTGAGCTTTGCCTCTAGCAGCAAGTTCTTCACGCTTAACGTCGTCACGCAGTAGATCGATGATAGTTTTAGCCAAATCCGTTGAATCCTCCGATGCAAACAAAGCGCCGTATTTGCCTCCACCAAGCAGGGAATCAAAAGCTGGAATATCACTTGCTACTACGCAGGCACCACCGGCTAGAGCTTCAGCCAAAATAATCCCAAAGGACTCTCCGCCGGTATTAGGGGCGACGTAGAGTGCTATCGATGACATAAAGTCAGCTTTTTCAACCTCGCTAATCTTGCCTAAAAATTCAATTCGGTGACGTAGTTCTGGATTAATCGATTTTTCAATCTCACTTGAATCACCCGGTCCAGCGACAAAGAGTTTAACATCGGGGGCAAAGCGGGTCACGATTGGAAGTGCATCAAATAAAACTTGTAAACCTTTACGGGGCTCTTCAAAGCGCCCAATAAAGCCAATCGTATTTCCCGACCACTTATCTCTGCGAACTCCATTGGCATATCGCTTTGCATATATACCATTCGCAATGACAACAGCATCGGTATCAAGGTGATTAGTAAGGGTCAAACGCGCTGCTTCAGAGACTGCAATGCGGGCAGAGAGTTTTTCAATTGCAGGTTCGAGAATTGGACCAATGGCATAAATTACCTTTTGATGTTTAGCTGCAGCATGAAATGTTCCGACCATTGGACCTTCTGCCGCCCAGCATGCAAGAAGTGAAATCGATGGGATTGCTGGCTCATGCAAATGCAAAATATCAAACTTACCACTTTGAATCCAATGTCGCACACGTGCAAAGGCGATTGGACCAAAGAGTACTCGAGCAACTGCACCGTTATAAGGAATTGAGATTGGCTTACCGGCATTAACAACGTACGGTGGCAATTGAGATTCATCTATCGCAGGTGCTAAAACTGAAACTCTATGTCCGGCGTTAATAAGAAATTCAGCTAAATCTCGTACATGGTTTTGCACTCCCCCAGGAGTATCCCAACCATAGGGACAGACAATTCCAATTGCCAGTTTTTCTTTGAGCATCAACTTCGCTCCTTGAAATCGCCATCGATCCAAATACGTTGCATCATATGCCAATCGGCGGGATGCTCTGAAATTCCCTTAGCAAATAAATCGGCACTACTTTGAACAATTGCGGCAACTCTTTTACTCTCATCTTCAATCGCTGACAACGGAACCATTTCAAAATCAATGTGTATTCCATCCTCGGTGTAGGAAACCATCGCATAAATAAGTGGTGCGCCAGTCTTGATGGCCAAAATTGCAGGTCCTGCCGGCATGCGCGCCAGAGCCCCAAAGAAATTAACATCGATGCCAGAGCGCGATAGATCTCTATCTGCCGCCAATGCAACAACACATCCGGCGCGCAAGCGCAGTGCCAAAGTTGGAATAACGCGTCCATCAAGGGGCAAAGCCTCCATACCAAATGCGGCGCGATATGACATGAATTTCTTAAACAAGGCTTCTGGCTTTAAACGCTCGGCTACGGTCACAATCTTTGCCCCTCTGCCACAAAAATAGGCGGCGGCATGGTCATAATTTCCAACATGTGGCAAAGTCACGATAGCACCATTACCTGCAGCAATTGCATCAAGGAGCAGATGCTCATTTGTCGTAGTCACAGTCGATGCAATTCGCTCTTTCGACCAATCTGGAAATCTAAATGTGTCACACCAATATCGAACCATCGAACGCATCGCCTTGTACACCAGCAAATCTAAATCCAAGGCTGTAATGTTTGGTTGTGTACGTGCGAGATTTGATTTGAAACGTACAACGTTTGGACCATTTCTCTTTGTAAGTAGATCTGCGATTTGATATGCCGCTCTGTAAACAAAGCCTTCAGGCAGCCAACGTAAAATACGCCAAGCGGCAAAATAACCCCATGCAGTGAGTGTTTGTAGCATTTATGCAAACGCTCTTTTAACGATGAGCATTCGCTGAAGTACTGTCAATAAACCAAGAAGCGCCAAAAGCCACATTCCACCAGCTAGAACATATGGAACACCAAGACCATCGAAGGCGATTGCCAACATCGCGAACGCTAAACGCTCAGTTCGTTCAGCGATTCCACCAGAACATGAGATAGAGAAAATCTCGGCCTTAGCTCGAATATATGGAACAAGCAAACCTGAAACTAAAGAAACTATGACCACACCGGCCAATCGATTATTTCTATCGATTAAATAGATTAATAACCCTATCAAGATTGCAGAGTCTGTTATTCGATCTATCGTTGAATCTAAAAAACCACCCCAACGACTTGCACCTACCTGAGAAACTCTCGCCATGGTTCCATCAAAGAGATCGCTAAGAGCAAAGATAAAAATGATGGCAGTACCGAGGAAAAATTGACCTCGCGGATAGAAATAGAGCGACGATCCAACTACACCGAGCGCCCCAATGAAGGTGACCCCATTGGGTGTGATGCCGATTCGAAGGGCGAACCTGGCTACGGGTGTTATGAATCTCGTAACCGCTGGTTTAAAAATGCGACTTATCATCACCTCCCATCGTAGGCTGAGCAGGTGAATTCCACTGCATCATCCCTGTCCATCGCCGTGTATGGCCATGAGAGCGCCGACCCAGCATCCGTTGCCGCTGCGCTGAGTGCGCATGTCGCCCACGTCGCCGAGGCAGAGATCGACTGTGCAATATTTGCCGTAAACCCCTCCATGGGAATAGACCAGGCGACAATCGATATCTGGTCGGCATATGACGAGTTTCAGACTCCACGAATTCTCGTTGTGACACATCTAGAAAACCAGGAGGCTGATTTCGATGATGCCGTCATGGTGGCTAACCGCGTCTTTGATCTTATGGCTACACCATATTTAGTTTTACATGATGAGGCCGGTTTGCCTTGCGCACTGATCTCATTAGAAACAATGCAGATCCTCGATTACAACACAGTGCCACCAATGCAACGCCCATGCGATCCTGAACATGAAGTATTGGTGCAAGAGTTTCGTGATGAGTACCTCGAACTCACTTCCTCATTGGGCGAAGGTGCATTTGCTGCTGGGGTTTTATTTCCAGCTATTCCGATTTGGATTGAAAAAACTCTTGGTGTAGATATTGTGAAAAATTACTTGCAACAACTCAACGTGTAATCACCACGCAGCTGCGATTTCATCGCGAGTAAGGCTCAAAAGCTGCGGGATAACTTTTGTATGCCCAATTATCGGCATGAAGTTCGCATCCCCGCTCCACCGTGGAACAAGATGTTGATGAATATGATCGGCCACTCCGGCTCCAGATATCGCGCCTTGATTCATGCCGAGATTAAAGCCAGCTGGTGCAGAAACTATGCGCAGCGTTCTCATTGCATGCGCAGTAAGGGCTGTAATCTCATCGCGTTCTGTATTATTTAAATCCGTCAAATCACCGACATGTCTATAAGCACAAATTAAAAGGTGGCCCGGGTTGTATGGATATAGATTCATTACAACGTAGGCAGTTTCGCCGCGATGAACAATGAGAGCCTCTTCATCACTTAAAGTTGGAATCCGGCAGAAAGGGCACTCCACGCCATTGCCCTCTAATGGACGGTTTTCGCCACGCAGATATTCAAGTCGATGCGGAGCCCACAAACGTGCCCAACCATCTGGAATCCCTAAGCCACCGGTCACGATTACACCTGCGTGCGATCTTCGATTATCTTCTTGATTTCAGCAATTGCACCGGCAACTGGTATTCCATTCTTCTGATCGCCATTTCGATATCTAAATGAGACGGCACCGGCTGCTTGGTCTTCTTCACCTGCGATTACCATGAATGGTATTTTTTGTAATTGGGCATTACGAACTTTCTTTTGCATGCGATCATTGGAGCTGTCGATTTCAGTGCGAATTCCAGCTTTGCGCATCGCCGACATTACATCTGCTAAGTAATCGGTAAAGGTATCGGCCACCGGGATTCCTATGGCTTGGACAGGTGCTAGCCAAGGTGGAAATGCTCCCGCATAATGTTCGGTTAAGACTCCAAAAAAACGTTCAATCGAGCCAAATAATGCACGGTGAATCATGACCGGTCGTTGGCGCGTTCCATCAGGGGCGGTATATTCAAGCTCAAAACGCTGAGGTAGTTGGAAATCAACTTGGATAGTCGACATCTGCCACGTACGACCGATTGCATCCTTGGCCTGCACGGAGATCTTTGGTCCGTAAAAAGCCGCTCCGCCCTCATCTAGGACAAGTTCAAGTTTTTGCGCAGTCGCCGCTTTGCGTAACGCCTCTGTGGCCTCAGCCCAATCGCTCTCTTCTCCCACCGATTTTTCAGGGTTACGTGTAGAGAGCTCTAGATAAAAATCATTGAGGCCATAGTCACGCAGTAAATTAAGAACGAAGGTCAATAGCGAATCGAGTTCGCCAACCATCTGATCTTTTGTACAGTAGATATGCGCATCATCTTGAGTAAAACCGCGTGCACGGGTTAATCCATGTACAACACCAGATTTTTCATAGCGATAGACAGTACCGAATTCAAAGAGGCGCAACGGAAGTTCGCGATACGAGCGACCACGTGAGCGATAAATCAGGTTGTGAAATGGGCAGTTCATTGGCTTCATGTAATACTGCTGACCTGCACGTTTAATCGTGCCATCGGCATGAAACTCTTCATCTAATATCATTGGTGGGTACATACCCTCGGCATACCATTCCAGGTGTCCCGATGTTTCAAAGAGTGCGGCCTTAGTTAAATGAGGTGAGTAAACAAACTCGTATCCCTCATCCTCATGACGCTTGCGCGAATAATCCTCCATCGCACGGCGAATAATTCCGCCCTTAGGATGAAATACCGCTAAGCCAGAGCCAATTTCTTCGGGAAATGAAAAGAGATCTAACTCAGTTCCAAGCCGTCTGTGATCGCGTTTTTCCGCCTCAGCTAAAAGCTCTAAGTAAGCGTTGAGCTCATCCTGAGATGACCAAGCAGTGCCATAGATGCGTTGCAACATCGGATTCTTTTCCGAGCCGCGCCAATATGCAGCCGCAGTACGCATTAATTTAAATGCGGGGATATGTTTAGTCGATGGCAGATGTGGGCCACGACAGAGATCGCTCCACACAGGATTACCGTCGCGCCCTAAGTTGTCATAAATAGTTAGTTCGACACCGCCGACTTCAACGCTGGCCTCATCCCCTGCCGGGCCTTTGATGCCGATAAGTTCGCACTTATACGGCTCGTGCGCAAGCTCAATGAGTGCATCGGCCTCAGTTGTAACGCGGCGCCTGAAGCGTTGACCTTCTTTAATAATTTTGCGCATTGAGCTTTCAATTTTTGAAAGATCATCTGGATTAAAGGTATCTATCGGATCAAAGTCGTAATAAAAACCATCTTTAATCGGTGGTCCGATTCCAAGACGGGTATTCGCATAAACTTCTTGCACCGCCTGCGCCATGACGTGAGCGGTTGAGTGACGCAAAACTGCCAGCCCATCAGGGGATGAAATCGAAACGCCTTCTACAACATCACCCGCAGCTAATTCACTCCAAAGATCTTTAAGTACGCCATTGATTCGCGCCACCACGATATCTTTGTTTTCGGCATAGAGATGCGTTGGCCGTTGGTCTTCTTGAACAGAGACCAGAACGCCATCAACCGTGATATCAATCTTGGGCATGTCGCTAGCCTACCGAATTCCGGATTGCCATCGCATGAATTTCTTCATGGAAGGCGTGTGACAGTTGTAATTGTCGACCGTCTATCGATGCAATCGGTTGGGCAATACGCAAACTACTAAGCAAAAATGCAGATGTTATCTCGCCAATGCGGGTCACTGGAATCGAAGCAACTCCTATTCCACAGTTTTCAATAATCAATTCCCGCATGATTCCAGGTAGAACTCCATCAGAGGTAGGAGGTGTTACCCAGTGTCCATCGATCTGGGCCATGACGTTAGAAACTGCACCCTCACAGATATTGCCCTCTGTGTTAGACACTATCGCTTCATCAAAGCCAAGCAATCTGGCTTCACCCAAAATCGAAAGTCGGTGATTATATGGATAGCTCTTGATTCTTGCTCCATGCGAGATCAAAGTATCGGGATGAGTTCGAATCTTTGCCGATGTAGTTAATGGTTGATACGGCAAATGAATTGCCGACCATTGTCCATTGACATCAAAAGAGATTCTAAGTAAACCATCAATATGCGGTTGCGAGTTTATTAAAACCATGACCGATGATTCAATAGAATCTTGATTTGGAAATGGCATTCCCAATATCTGCGCACTAATCACAGCTCTTTGCAGATGACGTCCCAAGGCATAAGGCTTGCTATTAACGGTCTTAATAGTTTCAAAAACTCCTGTGCCAAGTAACCAACCCGCCTCATTACATGGTGCATCAGTGATATCGACGATCTCACCATTAAATAAAACTTTCATTAAAGAACACCTCCGGCGATAGAAATCAAACGGCGGGCTTTCAACTGCGTTTCTTCCCACTCATCGCTCGCGTTGCTCCCCCACGTGATTCCGGCACCAGTACCAAAGCGCAACAATTCATCTTTCCAGAAGATTCGTATTGCAACTGAAAGCTCACATGAATCACCTTGCACCCAGCCCAAAACTCCACAATACGGTCCGCGCGCAGATTCATTTTCGGTAATCACCGATATCGCAGATGACTTTGGTGCACCGCTAATAGATCCTGGTGGTTGCAGCGATGAAATAATCTCGCTCCAAGATATTCCACTTCGAAGTTCACCTTCAACATCAGAGACTAAATGCACTAAACCAGGGTGCGGCTCTGATGCTAATAATCGTGGCACCGATACCGAACCATTTTTACATATTGCGCCAAAGTCATTGCGCATTAGATCAACAATCATTACATTTTCCGCCATATCTTTGCCACCAAAATGCGACTGCCCCGGAAGTTGTGTGCCTTTAATTGGCGAGGTCCGTACGCGATTACCAGTGCGCTTGAAAAATAATTCCGGAGATGCTGATGCGATATTTAATTCCGGAATTTCTAGATAGGAGGCCCATGGCGCAGGGTTGTTAATTAGAATCTTTGAAAACAATCCGCGCAGTCTTCGTCCACTTTCGATGGGAAGTGATAACTGGCGACATGCGTTGACTTGATAGACCCAACCATCGGCGATAGAGCGTTGAATCAATTTCACGTAATCGATGTACTGTGATTGCGAAAGTGATGAGATCCAGTTTTCAGTTAGTTTTTCCCAATCACTATCTGGAAAATTTGCATAGACAACGTTGGCAAAGCGTGCAGCGGTGAATTGACCTTCAAATGTGGTTGATACGGCCCAGAAACCACCATCAGAGAGAGCGGATGGATCGTGGGAGATTTCCTCTACCCCGGTCGCTAAACGCCCATTCATCCAGAAAACTTCATCTTCGGCCATCACAAGGGAACGCTACCTATTTACCGCTCACTTTGGCACTTATCGCCTACCTACGATAGATTTTGCCATCTCGCGGACGTAGCGCAGTTGGTAGCGCGGAACCTTGCCAAGGTTCAGGTCGCCGGTTCGAACCCGGTCGTCCGCTCTGAAAAGTCGCCACGGCGATATGTAATTGGTCGGGTGGCCGAGAGGCGAGGCAAGGGACTGCAAATCCCTCTACACGGGTTCAAATCCCGTCCCGACCTCCATCATTAGAAACGCATACAGACCAGAGTTATGGGAAGGTAAGCGCTATGAGTGAGTCAACGCGTCCATGGGGGCGTTATGAAATTCTTCAAGAATCACCAGAGCATAAAGTTAAATGTATCTGGGTCACCCCCGGGAAACGTCTTTCATATCAACGACATGAAAAACGTGCAGAACACTGGTTTTTCGTCGCTGGCACCGCACTTATAACTCTAAACGGTGTCGAGTCAACGGTTGTTGCTGGCGATAGCATCAATATCGCTATCGCAGATTTGCATCGAGTAGAAAATATCGGCCTTACTGATGTGATCTTCATTGAAGTTCAAACTGGTACCTACTTTGGCGAAGATGACATTGAACGAATTGAGGATGACTTTGGGCGCTGATTGCGACAAATTTCGTGGGGTATGATTTCCCAGCAAGGATCGTTGGCTCAGCGGTAGAGCACCACATTGACATTGTGGGGGTCACTGGTTCGATCCCAGTACGGTCCACTTTGAATTAACCGCCGATTGAATTAATCTCACCGGCGATGTCAGAAAATGCCCAGAGGTCAATCTCATCTAAATCTAGGATTCGAATTCCATTTACTTTTAAGGTATCTGAAATCTGAGCCCGGTGTTCGGTTGCATGATGTATCGACTGTGAAATTATTGTAGATCGTGAGCGCTCGATGTTCACTCCTTCTCGAACATAGATATTAATCTCATCGGGTTTATGTGACTGCATACGTAGGATTTCATCAGCGGTCGCGCAATACTCTTGCAGTTTTTCAAGTGGGATAACCATCTCCTGATTCAGCCCAGTAGATACGGAAATGCCAGAGACCCGGTTGGCGTATCCACCAGCGGCTAACACAATGTGATTGGCTAGCTCCTGTATCGACCAATCATCCTGCGTGAGTTTTAGTTTCAAATCATCTTGAGTGATTTCGCCAAGTTTTCCAAGTACAAATTGATTAGCCCACGCCATGTGAAGTAGTAGTTTCTCCTGATTAAGCACCAATAACCCCTGAGCAGGTCTGCATCTAGTAGCGGATCTCTGTGTTCATGCCCACATATTACTTCCATGAGTGGCATCTCTCCCCCTACTCATCAGTCAGTTTTTCCGCCCATTAGAATTGGTAGATGAAAACTGGAGAGATTTCACCGCTACCGCGCATTATTCAAGGTGGAATGGGCATAGCAGTCTCATCGTGGCGCATGGCGCAAGCCGTTTCTCGCCAAGGTTGCCTCGGCGTAGTTTCTGGTACCGCGATAGATGCCGTTATTGCAAGACGTTTACAAGATGGCGATATCGGTGGATCAATTCGAAGAGCGCTGCAACGCTTTCCAGATCAAGAGTTCGCAACCGAAGTTTTGCGTCGCTATTTTATTGAGGGTGGAAAGAAGTCAGATGTGCCCTATTTACTAGTACCGAAGTTAACTCTGCATCCCAGTGAATTCGCTTCGAAATTTCTGGTTGCATCTAACTTCATTGAAGTATGGCTTGCTAAAGAGAGCCACGATGGGCTCGTTGGAATAAATTATCTGGAGAAGATTCAACTAGCTACTCCTGCATCTATCTATGGCGCTTTGCTAGCCGGCGTTGACTACATTTTAATGGGTGCTGGAATCCCAAGTGAGATTCCACGTGTAATCCGTGAACTTTCTCAGCACAATCAAACGAAACTATCTATCACCGTCGAAAATGCCACCACTAAATACTTCTTAGCCTTTGATCCTTCAATAATTATCGGCGCTGCGACAATTTCGATAAATAAACCGAAATTTCTGGCAATCATTTCTTCGCATGCACTTGCGGCATATCTCAACAGGGACGAAGATGTGCGCCCCGATGGTTTTGTAGTTGAAGGTGTCTCTGCCGGCGGCCACAACGCTCCTCCCCGTGGAAACACTCCCGTTGGAGAAGATGGCCAGTCGCAATTTTCGGCTAAAGATGACGCAGATATTTCAAAAGTGCGGGCAACAGGTTTACCATTTTGGCTGGCTGGAGGTTATGCCACGCCTGAAAAACTTAAAGAGGCAGTTGCCGAAGGCGCTGCTGGAGTCCAGGTAGGTTCAATCTTTGCCCTGTGCAATGAATCTGGGATTACAGATGATTTGCGTAAGCAGATGCTTGAGAAAATTGCCAATAAATCCTTGAAGGTCGTCACAGATCCTTTCGGCTCTCCCACATCATTTCCATTTAAATATGCCGAATTAGATGAAACGATTTCAGATGAGTCCGAGTTTCATACGCGAGTAAAGCTCTGCGACAATGGATATCTAAGAACCGTCGTCGAGAAGCCTGACCATCGCATCGCATATCGCTGCGCAGCAGAGCCCGATAAAACTTTCTTGTTTAAGGGTGGCCAAAAAGGAGCTGCCAAGGATAAAAAGTGCCTATGTAATGCACTCCTTGCTAATATCGGAATGCCACAGGTGCGCATCGACGGATATGAAGAACGCCCATTGATTACTCTTGGCTCAGACCTAGCGGGTGAAGAAGCGTTGCTCGCGTTGCACCCTACGGGTTGGAGCGCAGTAGATGCCGTTAATTATTTACTCGGAAGATAAAGCTCAAAGGGGTGCAAACTCCGATGTGAAGTGTCGCAGGGATGCTGGCTCTTGCGTGATTCTGTAACCGCGAAAACTTGGTGCTCGTTTGAGCACTTCTTCACAAACTTCAATAACATAATCAATATGACTTTGAGTGTATGTTCGCCGTGGAATAGCCAAACGCACAAGTTCCATAGTCGCAGGAACTTCGCTGCCATCGGGTTTTCGCCCGAACATAACACTGCCTATTTCGCACCCACGAATTCCACCGATTTTATAGAGTTCGATTGCCAGTGATTGGCCTGGATACTGCAACGCTGGGATGTGCGGCAAAAGCGCTTTCGCATCAATGTAAACAGCGTGACCACCGATTGGTTGCACAACAGGAATTCCCCTCTGTGCAAGGGCATTTCCAAGATAGGCCGTTGATCTGATGCGATACTTCAAATAATCATGTGAGACAACCTCGCTAAGGCCAACCGCTAACGCCTCTAAATCACGCCCAGCCAAACCGCCGTATGTTGGAAAACCCTCGGTCAAAATTAGAAGGTTTCGACAGATCGCAGCAAGTCCATCATCGTTGAGTGCGAGCCAGCCGCCGATGTTGCCTAAAGGATCCTTCTTGGCACTCATTGTCATTCCATCGGCCAAAGCTGCGATTTCGCGCACAATATCAACGACTTGGCGCTCTGATTGCCCTGCTTCGCGTTCGCGAATAAACCAAGCATTCTCAGCAAAACGACATGCATCCAAAAAGAAAGGGATAGCGTATTTTTTACAGATCGCACTGACAGCCTTCAAATTTTCAAGTGATACAGGTTGGCCGCCGCCTGAATTATTTGTAATTGTCATCATCACGACCGGAATGTTTTCAACTCCGCGCGCGTTAATAAATTCTTCAAGTGCCACCAAATCCATATTTCCTTTAAATGGATGCAAGCTAGCTGGATTACGACCCTCAGCTATAACTAAGTCGACGGCTTCGGCTTGTGAATACTCAATATTTGCACGTGTGGTATCAAAGTGCGTATTGCTCGGAATAACTTTCCCTGCTCCCCCAATCGCCGTGAATAGAATCTTTTCAGCAGCCCGTCCCTGGTGTGTCGGGATAATATGTTTATAAGGAAAGAGGTTTTGAACTGCTGCTTTAAATGTTAACCACGATGGCGAACCCGCATATGACTCATCCCCACGTTGAATGGCTGCCCATTGATTTCGACTCATAGCGCCCGTGCCCGAATCGGTGAGAAAATCAATGAGAACATCGTCGGAGTGCAGGGAGAAAAGGTTATATCCGACCTCTGCAATGAAATTTTCACGTTGTGATTGCGTTGTCATTGCAATTGATGCTACCGAGTGAATTCTAAATGGTTCGATAATCGTAGTAAATTCCATGACATGATGTTAAAGAATAAGATCGATAAAAATATGGATTTGGATAGTGCTAGCACTATTGGTATGAATACCCGCGGATCAATGTACAAGAATTTTGAGAATTCACTCTTTGAGTTGCGGTTCTACCTTGACTTGCAGAACATGCCAAGCAAGTGGGCCTGACCTATCCATCGATAGCTGAAAGTTGTTGCACAAACCGGTGGTTTAGGTGTTGTATCTGGCACAGCCATTGATTCAGTGATTTCACGTCGATTACAAAATGGCGATAGCGATAGATCGGTTCGTCGAGCTTTAAGGCATTTTCCAGGTCACGATTTTGTCGCCGAAGTTTTTCTACGATATTTTATTGAGGGGTTATGCAACTCCAGAAAAACTCAATTTCGCGATTCCACAAGGCGCAGTGGGCATTCAAGTGGGATCAATCTTTTGCACTCTCTCATGAATCTGGAATCACCAAAGAACTGCGTCAACAAGTATTAACTCAACTAGCCAACAAAAGATTAAAAAATCGTATATCGATGTTCGAGTGAAGGCGAAGAAGCGTTGTTAGCCAAGTATCCAGATGGTTGGAGTGCGGTTCAAGCAATGGAGTATTTAATTAGTTCGTGAGTCCTTCGATAAATGCGAGTGCGTTGGCGAAAATCAACTCTTGATCGTAATCAAGAGTTGCGACGTGATAACTATTTACTAATTCAATTCGGGATTTATTTGTTGAGCCTAAACCGGCCATAATGATTTCAGTGTTTGAAACCGGTAGAGTGTGATCCTCTATGCTGTAAAAAAGTTGAACTGGCACGGTTATTTTGTTTAGATTCTCTCTGGCTATCTTTAACATTAAAAGAAGTTGATAAATTCCGCGAGTCGGTAACGTGTCATATCCATGTTCGGTAATTCCGGGTCGTTTGATGTCGTTGCCAACGCTCGGCCGAAATTTTTGAAAGCGCGAAAGTACGTAGGCTAACTGCGGAAAAACGCGCGGCACGTGAATCATTGGATTAACCAGAATAATTCCACTCAATCGATCATTATTCTCTTGGGCAACATAGAGCGATGTTCCACCGCCCATTGATAATCCCGCGATAAAGACTTGATCGCAGATTTTAAATAACTCTTCCAACTCACTCTGCACTTTTGCTGGCCAATCTTGCCACTTCACTTCGTTTAAATCCTCGGGCTTAGTACCGTGCCCTGGCAGTAATGGAACTCGAACGGTGTAACCCTTTGAGAGCAAAAACTCGCCCCACGGGCGCATCGATGGAGGCGCACCCGTGAAACCATGTACTAGCAAAACTCCGATCCGAGCATTTTTACCTGAGCCAGTAGCAGCCCAATCTTGCATCCATCCTGGAGGTGCGGTTTCAACGGCCATAGGCTTAAGGCTACGTAATCAACTATTGCCAAGCAACATCAACCAAGTGAATGTCAGTTAATTCATTTACTCTTTGTATTGTGAACTCTGGGAATGAAACGGCATGGCAGCCGAGTATTGATGACTTAGGGCGGCCATTATCTAAAACGGTTTTTGTGGTCGTAGATCTTGAAACTTCCGGTGGTTCCGCCCTTGCCGGAGCTGGAATAACTGAGATGGGGGCGGTGAAGGTTTGTGGGGGCCGAGTAATTGGCGAATTCCAGAGCTTAGTAAATCCCGGAACGCCGATTCCTGATTACATCACCGAGCTGACTGGAATTTCTTTTGCAATGATTCAAGGAGCTCCCTCGATTGAAAATATTTTGCCGTCGTTTTTCGAGTTTCTGGGATCGCCGCAAGCAAATATTCTTGTTGCGCACAATGCCAGTTTTGATATTGGTTTTTTAAAGGCCGCTGCCACGCAACATAGCTATCGATGGCCTCGATTTAAGGTCTTCGACACCGTCGCATTGGCTCGTGCAATTTTAAAAAAAGATGACGTGCCAGACTGCAAGCTTTCAACTTTGTCGGAGTTTTTCAATGCGGAGACTTCTCCTAATCACCGCGCACTCGATGATGCACGTGCAACTGTTGGGGTTTTACATGGGATCTTCGAACGATTTGGTTCACTCGATATAAGAACCGTTGAAGATGTTATGGCATTTACTAATCGGATATCACGAAGAGAGTTGCGCTAGCCGGCAAGGTTATCTAACTTTTCGGAACCGATAAGCCTTGGCTGAGTTCAACCCATTTTGCCAATAGTTCGCGCGCGGCCCCAGAATCAACTGCAGAGATGGCTCTTTCGACTCCCTTAGCAATTCGATCATGGAGATTTAATTCGAATTCACCATCGTAGGCGGCAATCGCAGCTGCGGCATTTAGTACCACGGCATCACGGGGTGCACCTGTTTGCCCCGCAAAAATAGCGGTGGTGATACGTGCATTTTCTGCTGCATCTCCCCCAACTAACGCAGAAATGGGGGCACGCGCAATTGAAAAATCTAAAGGATCGATTAGGTCGCTCGAGATTTCGCCGTTGCCAATAGTTAAAACAGATGTAGTAGTAGCCAATGTAATCTCATCTAACCCATCATCTCCGCGAAATACAAAACCATCATCTCCGCGATCGCCAAGCACCTGTGCCATGACTAAATGCATTCGATCATTTGCGACACCGATAGCCGCCGCCTGTGGTTTAGCTGGGTTAGCAAGAGGACCCAAAATATTGAAAACAGTGGGTACGCCCAACTCCTTGCGTGCCGGGGCGGCAAAGCGCATTGCGGGGTGGAAGACCGGAGCAAAGCAAAAGCCGATACCGAGTGCGGCAAAAGTTTTTTCAACACTGGCACCATCTAAAGTTATTGAAACTCCTAACTCTTCAAGTAAATCCCCTGCCCCAGATTTTGAAGATGCGGCGCGATTGCCATGTTTAATTACTTTTGCACCTGCAGCGGCGGCGATAATGGCTGCGGTAGTAGAGATATTTATCGTATGAGCGCCATCTCCGCCAGTTCCAACGGTGTCGACTGCACGCTCTGAAATCGTAATCGGGGCACAGTGCTGGTACATCTGTGCAACAAGTGCGCCGACCTCATCTGCGGTTTCCCCCTTAGCCTTAAGTGCTAGGAGAAAATCTTTTATCTGACCGGTTTCAGCACGGCCCTCTAAAATCTCTTGCATGCACCAAGCGACATCCTCTATCTCAAGATCTAAACCCAAAACAAGGGTTGCCAGATTTTTACCCCATGAGTGTTCACGCATGGGAGTTATCTAAACAACGACGGATGAACGTGCGCGAAGTATTTTCGCCGCGCTCTGTGCCATATTAAATGGATCAATTGGATGCACCACTGAGGCTTCGGCTAAGGACCAAGCCGCCAGCCAAGAATCTTGAACTCGTCCAACAATAAGCAAAACTGGAGGGCAGTTAAAAACTTCATCTTTGAGTTGCCGGGCGATTCCCATTCCGCCTTCAGGGGTTGATTCTCCATCGAGAATGAAGAGATCAACGTGGGCCCTTGAATCTACAAATGCGCGAAGTGCCGGGCCAGTCGCAAACTCATGAATAACATGGTCAGGTAAATCCGCGGCCACAGTGCGACCCAACGCTGCGATGATGCTTTGGCGAACCGAGGAGTCATCGGAGTAGAGAACGATCTGGCTCTTCTGAATCTTCTGGCTCATGGCCAGGATTCTAACTCCAGAAACAGATCTGGCCAAAGCCCAAACCGCATTGTGTAGTAGTGACCTGTTTCATGGGCTAATGCGAGCAAACTCTGGCCAGATAGGCCTTTGATGCAGGACAGAGAGCGTGTTTTAGGCAATAATCGCCCCATGTCTAGCGCAGCCATAACGGCCCATCACAAAATCACACGCCCCAACGCTGTAGCAGTGGGAACAATCGTTTGGCTCTCCAGCGAGTTGATGTTCTTTGCCGCTTTATTTGCAATCTACTTCACCACTCGGGGAGTCCAGGGTCCAACAATTTGGAGCGAATCCAGCCATTTCTTGAATATTCCATTTGCCGCCATTAATACCACGGTCTTAGTTCTCTCTTCAGTTACCTGTCAGTTTGGCGTCTTTGCTGCAGAGCGTTTCCAAAATCATAAAACTGGAAAGATCTATCAAATCAATAAATGGGGAATGCGCGAATGGTTTGCCCTCACATTTATCATGGGCGCTTTTTTCGTTGCAGGTCAGATTTATGAGTACGCCGCATTAGTAGAAGAGGGATTAACGCTCTCATCTACGGCATTTGGATCAGTATTTTACGTTGCAACAGGTTTCCACGGTCTGCACGTAACAGGCGGATTAATTGCATTTTTAATCGTGATCATCCGAGTATCAAAGGCGCGACGTTTTACCAGCGCCCAAGCAACAACGGCAATCGTAGTTTCGTATTACTGGCACTTCGTCGACGTAGTGTGGATCGCACTGTTCTCCGCTATCTACCTCATTAAGTAAAAGGAGTTAAATAAACGTGAAGCGCCTGTCCAGATACCGTCACCATAAAGCAGCAGCTCCCTTGCTTCTCGTCATTGCATTGTTAGGTATTGGCACAACTTTTAACGTTGCCAGCGCAACCATCAAATCTGCCACTAATACTTTTGATCGCTCTGCCGCAATTGAAGAGGGAAAACAGCTTTTCCTTAAAGGTTGCTCTTCCTGTCATGGATTAAATGCCGAAGGTAACGCAATCGCACCATCGTTAATTGGTGTTGGCGCAGCCTCTGTAGATTTCCAAGTTGGCACGGGTCGTATGCCGATGGCCGATATGAGCACCCAGGCCGTTAGAAAAGCTCCAGTTTACACCGAGGAGCAAACTGCGGCTCTAGCTGCCTACGTTGCATCCCTTGCCCCAGGACCCACGATTCCAACGGATGAGCAGCTAAATTATGAGCGCGATGGAAGCACCGCAGAAGGTGGTGAACTGTTTAGAAACAACTGCGCAATGTGCCACAACTTTGCAGGACAAGGCGGTGCGCTGACCCAAGGTAAATACGCACCTACCTTGATGGGTGTTGAAGCAAAACATATCTACGAAGCACTTACTACTGGACCACAGGCAATGCCAGTATTTAGTGACAAGACAATCACGCCAGCTGAAAAACTATCGCTCATTAAATGGATCAAGTCGGCCGAAGCTGAACCAAATCTTGGCGGTGCCTCACTGGGCCGAATTGGACCAGTCACAGAGGGTCTGTTGGCGTGGGTACTAGGTTTAGGACTGCTGATAGTTGTTGCAGTCTGGCTGACAATGAAAGCGAGATGAGAACGGTGTCTAACGAAATCGAATCAATAAAAGATCCTGGTCCTGCTCCACATGTACTCCGCGCAGCCGATGTTAATCCACGCTCTGAAAAACGAGCCGAACAGCAGGTAGCAATTCTCTTTGCACTCTCTGGTGTGGGTTCGCTTTTATTAATTTACTCATATGTATTTATTGCAAAGGATGTATTCATTTTTATTCCTGTCATGGGAAATCAAAATGCGCAGCAACTTGGTCTAGGCATTGGAATGGCCATGTCGCTCTTCTTCCTTGGCATGGCGGCAATTCATTGGGCTAAAACTTTGATGCCAGAGACTGAAGTGGTTAATCATCGCCACGAGTTTCGCTCATCAGATGAAGATCGCGAAGATTTCATTAAGACTGTTAAAGAGGGTGTCGCTGGCGTACAGCTTGGACGACGTAAACTGATAAAGCGCTCGATGGCCGCATCAATTGGGCTTTTCGCACTTCCTCCAGTCCTACTTCTTCGCGATTTAGGTCCGCTTCCTAAGAAACAACTTGAGACAACGAATTGGAAGAGTGGGACGCGTCTTGTTACGGACCCAGGCGATCGTCCAATTTTAGCCTCCGATCTTGAAGTCGGTTCAGTTGTACAGACGCTGCCGGAAGTTGCAGATAGCGAGCACCGGCCACTTAAGGATATTGCTAAGGATCCAGTTCTACTTATCCGTCTACGTCCTGAAGATTTTAATCTCACTCCAGAAAAACTTGCCATGACGCATGAGGGAATTATCGCCTTTTCGAAAATCTGTTCACATATGGGGTGCGCAGTTGCTCTCTATGAACAAACAACAAAACACTTGTTATGTCCGTGCCATCAATCAACATTTGATGTTACTCGCGGCGCAAAAGTTATCTTTGGACCAGCTGCAAGACCCCTTCCGCAGTTGGATATAACCGTTGACGCTGAAGGTTATTTAATTGCTCGTGCACCATTTAGTGAACCTGTTGGACCTAGTTACTGGGAGCGTAACTCACAATGACAACTGCTGAAAAAAGAGTCGGCGCAGTAGCTAACTTTGTAGATGAGCGGACCGGTGGCGCTGGTTGGGTCAAGAAATCCCTCAACAAGGTCTTTCCAGATCACTGGTCATTCATGCTCGGTGAAGTATGCATGTATTCATTTATTATTTTGCTCTTATCTGGAACTTTCTTAACGCTCTGGTTTGACCCATCTCAACGTGAAATTATTTACGAAGGCGTGTATGAGCCGCTTCAAGGTCTGAAAATGTCGGCGGCCTATGCATCCACTTTAGATATCTCCTTCGAAATACGAGGTGGCTTATTAATGCGCCAGATTCACCACTGGTCAGCACTTATCTTCATGGCCGCCATTGTGGCCCATTTGCTCCGAGTCTTTTTTACTGGTGCATTTAGAAAACCACGCGAATTTAACTGGATTCTCGGAATCATTCTTGTGACTCTTGGCCTTGTTGAAGGTCTCTTTGGATACTCACTTCCAGATGACCTACTTTCAGGAACTGGAATGCGAATCACTTCGGCAATCATTCAAGCGATTCCACTTGTTGGAACCTATATCTCATTCTTTTTATTTGGTGGGGAATTCCCTGGTGTTGGATTCATACCACGCATATTTACTCTTCACGTCTTACTGATTCCGGGAATTTTCTTAGCCGTCATCACAATCCACGTGATGCTGGTCTGGTACCAAAAGCACACACAGTTTGCAGGACCTGGTAAAACCGAACACAATGTAGTTGGACATCCAATTTTGCCGGTGTATATGGCTAAAGCTGGTGGTTTCTTCTTTATCGTCTTTGGAGTAACGGCATTCCTTGGAGCGGTCGCATCGATTAACCCCGTCTGGCTCTTTGGACCCTATACACCGGGGCAGATCTCTGCCGGTTCGCAGCCGGATTGGTACATGGGTTGGTTAGATGGATTAGTTCGCATGGCCCCCCCTTGGGAAACCCATGCATTTGGTCATACCATTTCGTGGAATATCTTGATCCCGGCGTTAATTGTTCCTGGAATTCTATTTACTGGAATGGCGCTCTATCCATTTATTGAAAGTTGGATTACTGGAGATAAACGCGAACATCACCTCCTTGATCGTCCACGCAATGTTCCTAACCGAACTGCACTCGGAGTTATGTCAATTACCTTCGTATTGATCGCTCTAATAAACGGTGGAAACGATATATTAGCAACGACATTTGACCTTTCAATTAACCAGATTATGTGGTTCTCTCGAATTTCAATCTTTGTTCTTCCACCCATTGCATTCGTAATAACTAAACGGCTCTGTCTATCGTTGCAGCGCGCAGATCGCGAGTTAGTGCTTCATGGAAAAGAGACGGGTCGTCTGGTTCGTATGCCGAGCGGTGAGTTTGCCGAAGTTCACGAACCAATCTCTGAGCAAAGACGCTTTATCCTGACTTCCCACGAGCAGCCAACACCACTTGTACTCGAAGATATTGACTCCCGTGGCGTTAAACGTGCTGGAAAGTTTAAAAATAAGCTGCGTGTACGCCTGAGCAAAGCTCACGCCGTAGCAATTCCTAAGGTAACTGCGCAAGAGTTAAAAGAGATAGAGCACCACTAGTTCGCAGTTCGTAATACACACCAAACACCTAGGGCCGTTATCGCTATTCCAAGCAGGCCCTGGGTGTTAAGTTCTTCCCCAAATAGAAGATATGCCTCAACAGCAGTTGCTGGAGGGACTAAATAAAGGAGAGATGAGACCGAAGCCGCACTTGAGGTATTCAGGAGCCAGAGTAATAACAAAATTGCCCCCACAGATAATACAAAAATCAGCCAAACCATGGCTCCTGCAAATCTAATATTCCATTGAATATCTGTTTTGCTAGTCGCACTGGCAATCACAAATAAGAGAAATCCGCTAACAAGATATTGGTATGCAGTTCCTGCTAATAAAGGAATACCCGCGCCTCGTTTCTTCTGCAGCAAAGTGGCCGTAGTGCTGCCAATGAGAGCGATAAAGACTGCAAGGATTCCCAATCGCGAAACTGAACTCTCAAAGCTTGGCCCAAGAACTAATACAACCCCGCATAGCCCAAGAACCAATCCAAGAATTTGGCTGCCGCGCAATCTCTCATTCAATATTTTTATTGCCAGGAGTGAAACAAGTACCGGCTGCATGCTCGTGATTACCGCAGCAGTGCCCGCGCTTACTCCCCTCGAGATCGCAAAGAAGACGCCCCCTAGGTAAGCGGCATGTAAAAAGATTCCGATGAGGGCCGAATTTAAAATCTGTATTCGAGTGAGCGCAATTGGTGATTTCAGTAGTAGCGCGATTCCAAAAAGAATAAACGTGGCGATAAATAATCTCAGAGCTAGAAATATGAATGGATCGGCATAGGGCAAACCATATTTAGCACCAACAAAGCCGGTGCTCCAGAGAAGAACAAAGATGTATGGTGCAAAACGCGAAACTTTCAACAAGTTAGGTTAGTGAGAAGGGCTCTGAATTGGTTTTTCGTATTCAGTGACCATTCCAATTACCGAAATAATAAGCGCTCCAACTCCGATGAGCGTGAGCCACCAACCAATGATGAGTCCGAGACCCATGGTGCATGAACTTAAGGCAACAGGAAGTGGCCACCATGAATGCGGACTATAGAAGCCGAGCTCGCCCGCGCCATCTGCGATTTCGGCGGTGATACTATCTTCAGGAAGGATTACACCAATTCGCTTTTGCGTAAACCACACATAGAAACCAACCATTCCGGCAAGTCCAGCCGCTAAGAGCATCCCACCAATTCCAACGGGTTCGCCGCCGAGATACCAATAGATGACCGTCATAATGACATAGAAGACCGCTAAACCGGTAAATAACTGCCAATTAACCTTCATGAGAGTTAGTGCCCCTCTGTTTTAATGTGCGGATAATGCAAGTCAAAGGCTGGGCGCTCACTAGATATACGTGGCATAGTCAAAAAATTGTGACGTGGAGGTGGACATGAAGTTGCCCACTCAAGTGATGCTCCATAGCCCCAAGGATCATCGACCCCAACCAGTGGTGATTTACGAGTTATCCAAATATTGATCATAAATGGAATCATGGAAAAGGCGAGAAGGAATGAGCCGATAGTTGAAACCGTATTCATAAAGGTGAAGCCATCGGTTGCAAGGTAATCGGCATATCGTCGTGGAAAACCTTTTATACCTAACCAGTGCTGAATTAAGAAGGTTAAGTGAAAACCCATGAAAGTTGTCCAAAAATGAATCTTGCCGAGTCTCTCATTGAGCATCTTGCCAGTCATCTTCGGCCACCAGAAATAGAAGCCTGCAAACATCGCAAAGACCACCGTGCCAAAGAGAACATAATGGAAGTGCGCAACGACGAAGTAGCTAGCCGACACGGCAAAGTCCAGTGGTGGTGATGCCAAGATAATTCCAGTTAATCCGCCAAATAGGAAAGTCACGAGAAAGCCCATTACCCAAAGCATCGGAGTTTCGAAAGTTACGTGGCCGCGCCACATTGTGCCGATCCAGTTAAAGAACTTTACTCCAGTCGGCACGCCGATTAAGAAAGTCATAAAGGAGAAGAAGGGAAGAAGAACCTGACCTGTTGCAAACATATGGTGGGCCCAGACCGAAACCGAGAGCGCCGCGATTGCAATCGTCGCTGCGATCAAACCCTTATAACCAAAGATCGGTTTTCGACTAAATACGGGCAAGATTTCCGTTGCGATGCCAAAGAAAGGCAGAGCCAAAATATAAACCTCGGGATGGCCGAAGAACCAGAACAGGTGTTGGAACAACATAGCTCCACCATTTGCAGGGTCAAAGAGATGTGTTCCATATAGTCGATCGGATTCAAGCCCTAATAGCGCTGCAGCAAGTGGCGGAAATGCGAGCAAAACTAAAATTGAGGTAAGTAAGACGTTCCATGAAAAAATCGACATGCGAAACATCGTCATCCCAGGCGCGCGCATCGTAAGTATCGTTGTTATGAAATTAACTCCACCAAGAATTGTTCCAACTCCACCGATAGCTAAACCAACGAGCCATAAATCAGCACCAATGCCTGGTGAGTATGTTGCATTTGAGAGTGGAACATAGACGGTCCAACCAAATGATGCCGCGCCTCCAGGTGACAAGAAACCTGCAAAGGCCATCGTGCCGCCGAATAAGTAGAGCCAGTAAGAGAGCATATTTAATCGCGGAAAAGCCACGTCGGCCGCGCCAATTTGCAAAGGCATAATCACATTAGCAAAACCCACGAAGAGTGGAGTTGCAAACATCAAAAGCATAATTGTTCCGTGCATAGTAAAGATTTGGTTGTACTGCTCATAACTCAGGAACTGCATCCCTGGGCGAGCTAATTCACTTCGAAGCGCAAGGGCCAAAACTCCACCGATTAGAAACCAGGCAAAAGATGTCATCAAATATAGATATCCGATTGTCTTGTGGTCCGTTGAGGTTATCCACTTAACAAAGTTTTTACCTTTAGGTGCCGGTTGTGCCACCACATCTGAGGCAGTTGGGTTTGGTGCATATGTGGTCATGCTTGGCTCCCCTTTAACGTTTCAAGATAAGCTTGATAATCGGCAGGTGTAACAACTTTTACGTTAAAAAGCATTTGAGAGTGCGCGCGTCCGCATAAAATATTGCAACGCCCTGGATACTCACCTAATTTATTCGCCGTGAATTCAAGGTGATTTGTCACTCCTGGTATATTCTGCATTTGAATCATGAAGGCTGGAATCCAAAATCCATGAACAACATCATTTGAGATTATTGTGTATCTAACTCGCTCTCCCAATGGAACAACTAGCGTTGGTGTTTGAGCAGGAGTTCCTGTAACAACTGCCGAAGGTCCAGCGTCGGTATATGCAAACTGCCACGCCCATTGAACTCCAGTCACTGAGATTTGGTGCATGACTGAATCACTCTTTGCCGTAATGACGGTTTCTTTCTTTGCAGTGTAATAAAACATCACTGCAACAATGATGAAAGGGATGATCGTATAGATGATTTCGATGGGTACGTGATACTGGGTCTGCCTTGGAAACTCAGGACCATCTTTTTTAGGGCGGTGGAAAATCGCAGGCCACACAATCAAAATAAGCGTGATAACTCCGACTACGCCTGCGGCAATCCATGCACCCTGCCAGAGCGACAATGACTCATCATTAATACTTGAGACGCCCTCTGGAAAACCAAGCTCTGAAACTTTAGAACAACCGGTTAAAAATAGGGCTGGGATTAATAATGCAAAGGCGAACAGAGCCTTAATTTTCTGTGGCGACATGGGGTCAAGGATATAGGCCGGGCGCTAATATCTCAGTATCCAAAAGCCTGGCTGGCCTTGTGGCTATAAGCACGGACTACTTACTGATGTGGGCTGAAATCTCGGCGGCGGCGGCGGCCCCATAGGCCTCTTCAAATCGGGCGACAAACTCTTCGCCAGTAAATCGATACTCCTGAGTTCCCATCGTTTCAATTACATATGTAGCTATGAGGGCGCCTAATTGGGCGCATCGCTCATGGCTCAAACCCCATGCCAGTCCAGCGATGAATCCCGATCTAAAGGAGTCGCCGACGCCGGTGGGATCGGTCTTGGATCTTTCTTTCGGGCAATGGACCTGAACAAAATCCCCACTGGCCGTTTCAACCTTTGCACCCTTTGACCCTAGAGTTATTATTCGCACCTTTACGCGCTCCAATATTTCGGCATCGCTCCAACCGGTCTTTTGCATGGCAAGGGCTAACTCATACTCATTCATAAATAGGTATGAGGCACCATCGATCAGAAGTTTTATATCCTCCCCACTCATACGCGCCATTTGCTGTGAAGGATCAGCGGCAAATGCGATACCCATTTCACGACAGGTTTCAGAGTGACGCAACATCGCCTCAGGATCATCGGGTGAGATAACGAGCATGTCAAAGCGACCGGCTTTATCCATAATTGGATCTAGCTCAATATTGCGCGCCTCACTCATTGCACCTGGAAAAAATGATGCGATTTGATTGAGGTCATCATCTGTCGTCACCACAAAGTGTGCAGTAAAGAGCGTCTGAGAAACTAAGACATGTGATGTGTCGACACCGTGGCGCGATAGCCAGGCTTCATAATCTGGCCAATCCTTGCCGACTGCGGCGATTAGGACAGGATTTAGACCAAGTACTCCCATACCAAATGCAATGTTGGCTGCACAGCCACCACGTCGAACATCCAGACTATCGACTAAAAAAGAGAGTGAGATTTTCTCTAGTGAACCGGCGACAAATGAGTCGGTGAATTTTCCAGAAAAATTCATTAAATGATCAAGACCCACCGAGCCCGCTACACCAATTTTCATGTCGCGATACTAGAGTGTTTTAGGAAAGATTAGTTAAATGAATCGCCGCAGGCACATGAACCACCGGCATTGGGATTATCGATAGTAAATCCCTGTTTTTCAATTGTGTCGACAAAGTCAATAGATGCACCCATTAAATATGGATCACTCATCTTATCAATAATAACTTTGACGCCACCAAACTCATGGATGACATCTCCGTCTTGATTACGGTCATCAAAATAGAGTTGATAGCGAAGACCAGAACAGCCGCCAGGTTGAACGGCTACGCGAAGCATCAAATCATCGCGACCCTCCTGAGCCAGTAGCGCAGCGACTTTCACGGCTGCGCCATCGGTCAATCTAATTGCAGTTGTTAACGAATCCGCTTGGGTCTCAGTGCTCATACATTCTCTCCTTGGACTAGATCGTGTAAGTCTACCTGCTACCCCTTCCCATCGCGAACGCAACGGTTCAAAAAAGCCAATATAGTTAGCGCCATGAGTACAGAATCCACAGGCAAAGGCCGTCCGACGCCAAAGCGTAAAGTATCAGAGGCCAAGCGCATCACATCCTCCTTGGCCCCAGTAGTAACAAAAGATCAAAAACGTGCGGCCAAATTAGCTAACCGTCAGGATCGCATCGCATCGCGTGCGGCATATCTGCGCGGAGATGAAAATGCGATGCCTGCTCGCGATCGCGGCCCAGAACGACGTTTTGTCCGAAACTATGTCGATGCCCGACGATCTATTGGCGAATACTTTTTACCCATTATTTTTATCGTACTAATCTTAACTTTAATTCCTGAGCCTGCGGTTCAGTTTGGTGCAATCGCGATTATGTATGGCGTACTGCTGATTGCCGTTGTCGATGGAGTTTTCCTCAGTCGTAAAATCCGAAAATTAATTGGCGAGAAATTTCCTAACTCTCCAACTAAAGGCCTCGGAATGTACGCCTGGCTGCGATCTACGCAGATGCGACGGTTGCGTGCACCACACCCTCAAATCAAAGTCGGAGATAAGTTCAACTAACCGCGAGGATTCGGACTTATATTCTGAGCCGGATCCATCTCAGGTAGTTTTCCAAGAGCTTTGTCAATTGCCTTCATCGTTGATGCATCTAACTTTACTCCTGAAGCCTTAACGTTTTCCTTTACCTGTGACGGCTTTGTGGCACCCATAATCGCCGAAGAGACATTTGGATTTTGCAAAACCCATGCGATAGCCATTTGAGACATTGTTAATCCAGCCTCCTTAGCAACCGGTGCTAGTTTGGCAACGGCAGTTAGCACCTCATCTCGCATCCAACCAGAAATCATTCCAGCGCCACTCTTTTTATCGGTTGCGCGAGAACCCGCTGGAGCTCTCTTTCCAGGTGCATACTTTCCAGAGAGAACGCCCTGCGCCATTGGTGACCAAACAATCTGTCCTATCCCCTCCTTTATTGAGAGTGGAACAACTTCGGCTTCAATGACGCGCCAAAGCGCCGAGTATTGCGGTTGACTTGAAACAAAACGGTTATAGCCAAGTGCATCTTGAATTTCTAGCGCCGCTGAAATTTGCGTTGCGTTCCATTCAGAGAAACCGATGTAATGTACTTTTCCTGCGCGAATTAAATCATCGAATGCGCTCAACGATTCTTCGAGTGGGGTTTCAAAATCAAAACGATGCATTTGATATAAATCGATGTGGTCGGTTTGTAAACGCTTAAGCGATGCATTGCATGATTCAATGATGTGTTTACGCGATAAGCCGCGATCATTTTTGCCAGGGCCTGTTGGCCAATATACCTTTGTGAAAAGTTCATAGGATTCGCGGCGTACGCCTTTTAACGCCTTACCTAAAACTACTTCGGCACGGGTGCCCGCATACACGTCGGCGGTATCAAAAGTAGTAATCCCCTCATTGAGTGCAGTTTTGACGCATTTAATTGCCGCTTCTGCCTCAACTTGTGATCCGTGAGTAATCCAGTTTCCGTAGGAGATTTCAGAGACATACATTCCAGTGCTACCAAGGCGACGATATTCCATACTGCGACTTTAGGCCCAGCGCGCCAAGTTGCCAACTCGAGATTGATGTGGTTTGGTTCACCCACAACTTAATAGTTTTCTCATTGGGGGAAGTTCGGTGAAATTCCGACACTGACCCGCAACCGTAAAGCGCCTGTATTTAGCGTGAAGTCGGATTACCTAGTGATAAGACGTACGAGACAAACACCCGCCGAGGTTTGCGGGGTGTGGTCCTTGATTTGGGTGCGATTTCTGCACTCTTATACGGTGCTACCCCTGTGAAACTCTTCACATTCGAGAGGCTTCACATTAATGAAAATTAAAGCTCTATTAATCACTCTACTCATTCTAACCACATCGGTTTTCACGATTCCCGCATCCCACAGTGCGAGTAAGGGTTGGCGTTACTGGGGCTATTTTCAAGCAGCCCCTGGTGCAACCATGTGGACCACTGCGATGACTGGACCTACCGTTGACATTGCAGACGGCGCTGTCGAAGGCTGGTCCTTTGTTTTTAGTAGCGAAGATGTTCCATCACTACCACCAAAGATCAAGCCAAACTTCAAAGCGATCTGTGGCAAGACAAAGGCCGACCCAGATACCAAGAGAGTGGCACTCGTTATTGAGTTCGGCTCAAAGGCATGGGCACCCAAGGGTGAAAAACCTGCAAAGACAATTAAGCGCTGTGTACGCACCGCTCTAGATTCGCAAGGAATCGACGTTTTGGGCCAAGTAGCAAAGATTCGCGCAGCGTCATCAGGTCTAATCTGTGGCCTCAACGGTTTTCCAGCCAAAGAGTGTGGTGTCGAAATTCCAACACCGCGTGCTTTGATTGCAAAGAAGTAGAAACTTCAATTGAGAAAAACCCCGCTTCACCCACTAACGTGGTGGATTTGGTCATTTGCCGTTGCAATTTCAATTGCACGTGTTAATTCGCCAATCTTTGCCATCGCATTAGTGGGTGTTGTGGGCTTAATCGTCTTTTTTGCTCGCGAAGATGCGCCCTGGGGGGAAAGTTTCATGTGGACTCTCAAAATCGCAATCTGGATATTAGTCATCCGTACTTTTGTCGCAATCACAATCGGTATTCCGATTCCAGGGACAACTATCTTTTCGCTTCCACGAATTCCACTTCCATCGTGGATGCCGGGAGTTCGTATCGGTGGAGATGTAACGCTTGAGCGAATTTCATCGGTGTTATCAGAAGGTGTAATTATTTGTGCAATTATCGTTGTATTTGGCGCCGCAGCATCCCTCACAAGCCCCCACCGTTTATTACGAGTACTTCCGATTTATATGTATGAATTTGGCGTCTCGGTCGTGATAGCAAGTACCGTCTTGCCCCAACTAGTGACAAGTTTTACCAGAATTAGAGCTGCGCAACGCTTACGTGGGCAGAGCACAAAGGGATTATCTTCATATCGTCGAGTGGCAATACCACTATTGGAGGAATCGCTAGCTCGGTCATTGGATTTAGCCGCAGCAATGGATGCACGTGGGTATGGCGTGAGTCGAAAGCGGAGTAGATATCGCCCCATTACCTGGAGGCCTATCGACACAGCCGTTGTGACAACCGGTCTGATAGTTATGGGGTTATCGTGATTAATTTTTCTAATGTCTCACTTATTTATCCAAACTCAACAAAAACTGTGATCGAAGACCTTACGTTGGAAATCGCCGAAGGAGAGCTAGTTCTAGTAATCGGACCAACTGGTTCAGGTAAATCCTCGTTGCTCCGATTGATAAATGGATTGGTCCCCCATCACACTGGAGGAATTCTTGCTGGAGATATAAGCGTAAATGGTATTTCTACCCGTGAAGTAAAGCCTGGAGGGTTAGCTCATCTCATTGGAATTGTTGGACAAAATCCAGTGAATGGCTTCGTTGCCGATACCGTTGAAGAAGAGTTGGCATTTTCAATGGAGGCGTTGAATCTTCCTCCCGAGACCATGAGAAAACGTGTTGAAGAGGTTTTAGATTTGCTCTCGCTCGCGCCGCTGCGCGGGCGAATAATTGCAACATTGAGCGGTGGTGAGCAACAACGGGTGGCAATAGCTAGCGCTCTTGTTTTGCATCCTAAAGTTCTAGTTTTAGATGAACCAACGAGCGCGCTCGACCCAATCGCAGCCGAAGAGGTGCTTTCTATACTTCATCGCTTAGTGCACGACTTAAGCCTTACCATAATTATTGCCGAACATAAGTTGGAGCGAGTTATTGGTTTTGCTGATCGAATACTTCATATCAATGGCGATGGCAATTCAATCATTGGAACGCCAGAAGAGATAATGAAAATCTCATCCATCGCGCCTCCGATAGTTCACTTAGCCAGAGCCCTTGGCATGGAAGATGTCGCTTTGTCAGTACGTGAAATGCGTCGGATGACCGAAAACCTTCGTGCAAGCACACCATTGGATACACCTTCTGCTAGTTCATCAAGTGAAATTGCTGTTATCGAAATTGAGAAATTGAGTATTGTTTATGGCACCACAGTTGCGCTCAATAAAGTAAGTACAACGATTTTTGATAATGAAATTGTTGCCGTTATGGGACGTAATGGTGCTGGAAAAAGCTCTCTTCTTCAAGCAATCGCCGGAGTCACCGATGGTGCTATTGGAAATGTACTAGTTCATGGCTTAGCTTCTAAGAATCTGCATAGCAAAATGAGAAGAGAGACGATTGGTTACATACCTCAAGAGCCAAGTGATCTCTTGTATGCACAAAGCGTGGCGCAAGAGTGCGCACAGGCCGATCGAGATAATGAAATTGACCAAGGGTCAACTTTTGCAATTTTAAACCAACTCGTTCCAGGAATCTCTTCAAACTCTCACCCACGTGATTTATCGGAAGGTCAACGATTAGGGCTAGCATTAAGCGTTGTTTTATCAGCAAACCCAAAACTGCTCATTCTCGACGAACCAACTCGAGGTTTGGATTATGAGGCTAAAAAATCGCTGGTTCGAATTCTCCTTGAGTTTGCAACGAGATTTAACCGCACTGTTGTCATCGCAACTCATGATGTTGAACTAGTCGCAGAACTAGCTACAAGAGTAATTTTTATCGCCGATGGAGATATCGTCGCCGATGGACCCACTATCGATGTGCTTCTTTCATCACCAGCTTTTGCTCCGCAAATTGCAAAAGTAATGTCGCCGCAACCATGGCTAACTGTGCGTGATGTCGTAGCGGCTTTAGAAGGTAACACGCCATGATATTAACTGGCGATATTGTTAAGTTCTCTCGGCGCAATGCTTTAGTTCTATCGATCGCATCACTAATAAGTGCGGCAGGATTTATCTGGCCATTTTTTTACACAGGTGAGAGCCTTCCAAGAACTCAAATCTTTTTCTGGATTGCCATTTCAATTGCCGTTCTGCTTGCAGTAATTGAAATTTCAAGTTCAGCTCTAGATTCCAAATCTATTGCCCTGTTAGGCGTTCTCTCGGCATTAATCGCCGCGCTACGACCCCTTGGCGCAGGTGCTATTGGAATTGAACCGATGTGGTTTCTACTTATACTCAGCGCACGAGTGTTTGGTCCCTCCTTTGGTTTTTTGCTGGGACTCATCTCGGTCTTTGTCTCTGCCCTCTTAACTGGTGGCTTAGGCCCATGGTTGGGCTATCAAATCTTTGCCGCAGCCTGGATAGGTCTGCTCGCAGGCCTGCTGCCTGGAGCAAAAAGCTTTCGAGGCAAAGGCGAGATAGCGATGCTTATGATCTTTGGCGCATTAGCAAGTGAGTTGTTTGGAATTTTGATGGATCTACAGTTTTGGCCTTGGGCACTTGGCTCACAGACTCAATTATCTTTCGAAGCTGGCGCGCCAATTTCAGAGAATCTCTCTAATTTTTTTGCCTTTCATTTTCTCACTGCCATGGCCTGGGATATTCCCCGGGCAGTATTTACTGCTGGATTAATCCTCTTTGCTGGTCACGCCGTATTAACGGCATTACGGCGAACATATGTACGTGCCGCCTTTTTAACGCCGATTGAATTTATCGAACGTGAGAGGGTACAAAGGGAAGTTTGACAACTTCTACATGTGATTCTCGCCCGCGAACATCAATAATTAATTGATCCCCGACTTTGACAGAAGATGCAAGAAGTGCAAGTGCAATTCCAGTTTTCAGAGTTGGAGAAAAAGTTCCGCTAGTAACTTCACCTAAAACCTCTCCCGACGTACTTTTCACCTGCATATGTCCACGCGGAATTCCGCGATCTAAGGATTTAAGCGCCACACTGCGCAAGGCAGGTCTATTAGCTTTTTCAGCGCGTAAGACATCACTGCCGATAAATCCAGGTTTGTCCCAACCAATTGCCCATGAGGCACTTGCCTGTACCGGAGTTATCTCCCGTGATAACTCGTGACCGTGGAGTGGATAGCCCATCTCAGTACGCAACGTATCGCGGGCACCAAGGCCGCAGACTAAGCCGCCAAAAACTTCAATCGCAGTAACTAGGGCATCCCATACTGCCGATGCATCACCGACCTCAGGCAAAATTTCGTAGCCAAGTTCACCTGTATAGCCAGTTCGGCAGAGAATAACTTCTGCGCCTCCAACCTTCACATGAGAAAAAGCCATGTAGTCAATATCGCTATTGACCCCAAGTGATTGCATTACTTGTGCAGCTAACGGGCCTTGAACCGCCAAGACCGCATAGTCATTATGCAGATTCGTAACCGTGATCCCAGCGGGTACGCGTGATTGAAGTGCAGCAACGACATCGTCAGTATTTGAGGCGTTTGGTACTAAAAAGAGATTGTCAGGTGAGTTTCGATATGCAATTAAATCATCGATGACACCACCTTCAGGAGTGCATAGCAATGTGTACTGAGCCGACCCATCGCCGATTCGATGTAAGTCATTAGTAAATACCGTATTAAGAAACTCCAAAGCCCCAACCCCGACAACTGAGGCCTTACCTAAATGCGAAACATCGAAAAGCCCCACACGTTCACGAACTGCCGCATGCTCGGCGAGAACTCCGCCACCCGGATATTCAATGGGCATAGACCACCCGCCAAAATCTGCCATTTTGGCATTTCGTGCGAGGTGTTTGTCATGTAAAGGTGAAATCTTCATTGTGCAAACCTACCAATACATCTATTACGCTGACACCCATGAGTACTTTAAAAATTACCGATGGTCCCCTCAAAGACGATGTCCTTGTTTTGGGTTTAGCCATGAAAGATTCAGTTGGCGGTCTTGCAATTGAATCTGGCGAAGTAGCCGTTGACTCACGTGCATTAATAGCCTCGCTTACAGAAATGGGTGCAACGGGGGCCGCCGACGAGGTAATTAAGTTTCCAAATGGCACTGTGCGCATGATGGTCTTTACCGGTCTTGGTAAGAAAACGAATACCTACTCGCATGAAACTCTTCGAAGAGCAGCTGGTGCTGCATCGCGCTCACTGGCCGGTGCAACTAATGCGACTTTCGCACTTCCATCGTCAACGCGAGAGAGTTTGAGCGCTGTGGCCGAGGGCGCAGCGCTCGGCGCATATGTTTTTTCCGATTTTCGCGGTTCTACTAAGGCCGAACAAAAAGCACCACTTAAAGTAATTACAATTCATAGCAAACTAGCTACAGACCCTGATGCGAAATTGATTTTAGAGCGCGCAAAAATTGTTGCAGACTACACATTCTTAGTTCGTGATCTAATTAATACTCCACCATCGCATTTGACTCCCGATAGCTTTGCAAAGAGGATTTCGGCTGAAGTAAGAAAAGCCGGTGGAGTAAAAGCTGGATTGCGAATCTCAATTTTGGATGAACGAGAGTTAAAGAGCCAGGGTTTTGGTGGAATTATCGGCGTCGGTCAAGGATCGGCAAATCCCCCTCGCCTTGTTCATATTTCCTACACTCCAAAAGGCGCAGTAAAAAAGCGCTATGCATATGTTGGTAAGGGAATTACTTTCGATACTGGCGGCTTAGCGTTAAAACCCGCACTAGGTATGGAGGCGATGAAATCAGATATGAGTGGCGCCGCCGCTGTCTGTGCCGCCGTTCTGGCAATTGCAGCGTTAAAGCTTCCGATAGCTATTGAAACCTGGGCGCCCCTTGCGGAGAATATGCCAAGTGATAAAGCAACACGACCAAGTGACATCATCACAATTTTCGGTGGCAAAACAATCGAGGTTCTAAATCCAGATGCTGAAGGCCGTTTAGTCTTGGCCGATGCTTTAGTAAAGGCGCAATCGAGCAAGAATAAACTCGATGGGATCGTCGATGTAGCAACTCTGACTGGAGCCCAAGTCATTGCCCTTGGGACTCGCACGAGCGCAGTCATGACAAATAACGATGAGTTTTCTTCGCAGTTTTTAGAAGCTAGCGCTACAAGTGGCGAGGCTTTTTGGCCTATGCCACTTCCCATCGAACTTCGTGCCTCACTAGATTCACCCGTTGCCGATATGGCCAATATCGGGGACAAGAGCGGCGGAATGTTAGTCGCTGGACTCTTCTTAAAAGAGTTTATTAATCCAGATTTGGCGTGGCTTCATCTTGATATCGCCGGTCCCGCCTTTAATACGGCAAAGGCTCATGGCTACACCCCTGTCGGTGGGACAGGAATTGCACTTCGCAGCCTGATTACCCTGGCAGAGGGCGGCTAAAAATATCCCATTGGGTAGTTTCGCGCTCAGTAAGGCAAGATAGAGCCCTGCAGATTCATCCGGGTGAAAGGTCTTTAGAAACGTGTCTGAATTTGATTTAGTGATTATCGGCGGCGGAAGCGGCGGCTATGCCTGCGCCCTACGTAGTGCTCAATTAGGTAAGAGCGTTGTACTCATTGAGGCCGACAAAGTTGGCGGGACGTGTTTACACAAAGGCTGTATTCCGACAAAGGCACTTTTACATGCCGGTGAAATTGCCGATGGCGCTCGTGAAGGCGCTCGCTTCGGGGTGAAATCCACCTTCGAAGGAATTGATATGGCGGGGGTTAACAGTTACAAAGATGGGGTTGTCTCTCGTCTTCACAAAGGGCTGCAAGGTTTAATTAAATCTCGCGCAATTACATATGTCGAGGGTCACGGAAAACTTGTTTCTAAAAACTCTGTCGAAGTTAGTGGTCAAATTTATACCGGTAAAAATATTGTCTTAGCAACTGGCTCTTACGCCAAAACTCTTCCGGGTCTTGAAATTGATGGTCACCAGATTATTACCTCGGATCACGGAACGAAGTTAGATTATGTGCCAAAGAGTGTCATTGTGTTGGGTGGCGGTGTCATTGGTTGTGAATTTGCCTCGGTCTGGAAATCATTTGGTGCAGAAGTAACAATTATTGAGGGTTTACCTCATTTGATTGCACTCGAAGATGAGTCATCGAGCAAACAGTTGGAGCGCGCATTTAGAAAACGAGGAATAAACTTCGAACTCGGAGTATTTTTTAAATCCATGGAAAAGAACTCCGATGGCGTAACCGTAACTCTTGAAGATGGCAAAACCTTTACTGCTGATTTACTTATGGTGTCAGTAGGTCGCGGTCCAGCTTCGGCAAATCTTGGTTATGAAGCGGCTGGCGTTGCAATGGATCGTGGCTATGTTTTAGTTGATAACAAGTGTCGTACAAATGTTCCTGGGATCTGGGCCGTCGGTGATTTAATTCCAACGCTGCAGTTAGCCCACGTTGGCTTTGCAGAGGGGATGCTCGTAGCTGAAGAGATTGCAGGGCTCAATCCCCGTCCAATTAATTATGATGGAATACCACGCGTTACATACTCAGATCCTGAAGTTGCATCCGTTGGATTAACAACCGCAGAGGCTAAGAAGCGCGGCCACGATGTAATTGAGCTGAGCTATGACTTAGCTGGTAATGGTAAGGCGCAGATCCTCAATACCGCTGGCTCAATAAAATTAATTGCTGAAAAAAATGGTCCGATCCTCGGTGTACATATGGTCGGTGCACGCGTTAGTGAGTTATTAGCTGAGGCCGAATTAATCTTTAACTGGGAGGCACGTGCAGTTGACGTTGCATCTTTAATTCATGCACATCCAACGCTTTCAGAGGCTATGGGCGAAGCGCACATGGCACTTGCAGGCAAACCGCTACACGCTCACGGATAATCAGGGAGAAGAAATGACATTTTCAGTAACTATGCCGGCCCTTGGCGAGAGCGTCAGCGAAGGTACGGTCACTCGTTGGCTCAAAGCCGAAGGCGATCATGTCAATGTGGATGAGCCACTTCTTGAAGTTTCAACTGACAAAGTAGATACCGAAATTCCATCACCTGTAGCCGGCATTCTTACCAAGATTGTTGTTCAGATTGATCAAACTGTTGCCGTCGGAGCCGAGTTGGCAGTAATTTCCGATGTGTCCCCACCACTAACTCAGGTTGCTGTGTCCGAGGTGTCCGAGCCAGTGGCAAAGGATGCTGTGTCCGAGGTTCCAGCTCAAGTAGTGTCCGAGCCACGAGCTGAGATTGCGGTGTCCGAGGTTCCAGCTCAAGTTGTGTCAACTACACCAACTGCAGGCACGGTCATCACAATGCCGGCCCTTGGTGAAAGCGTGAGTGAAGGAACCGTTACGCGTTGGTTAAAAAATGTTGGAGACACTGTTGCAGCTGATGAGGCCTTACTTGAAGTTTCAACCGACAAAGTTGATACTGAAATTCCATCGCCTGTCGCTGGGGTATTGCTTGCAATAGATGTTCCTATTGACACCACCGTTGCTGTAGGCGCTCGTTTAGCACTCATTGGCGTAACTGGAACGGTTGCTGCGCCGGTTATTGCGGCACCAGCAGTGCCCGAAGCTGTGAGTAAGGATGCTCTGTCCGAAGTTCCAGCTCAAGGTATGACAACTCCCGCCGTTGTCTCTTCACCGGTTGTTGCAGCAGCAATAGCGCAACCAATGGATATCTATGTAACGCCACTTGTTCGCAAACTCGCAAATGATCTTGGAGTCAACCTCGCAGATGTTAAGGGTACCGGCGTAGGTGGAAGAATCCGCCGCGAGGATATTGAAGCCCTGTCTAAGCCAGTGGTACTGGCAGTTCCGGCTCAATCGCTTGCATCACCTGCAGTCAAAACTTCAACGTCGCCGGCCATTGCACTCTCGCCGCTTCGTGGAACTACTGTGACCATGACAAGGTTGCGCAAAGTTATCGCCGCCCGAATGATTGAATCACTTCATGTAAGTGCACAGCTGACAACGGTTGTTGAAGTCGATGTAACTAAAATTGCTCGTTTGCGCGATCGCTCTAAGGTAAATTTCGAAGCACGCGAAGGCGTCAAACTATCTTTCCTTCCATTCTTTGCAGTTGCTATCTGTGAAGCATTGAAGCAACATCCTGTCCTGAACTCATCGGTAGATGGTGATCAGATTACTTACCACGGCGCAGAGCATCTCGGCGTGGCAGTGGATACTGAAAGAGGTTTGTTGGTCCCTGTTATTGCTAATGCCGGCGATTTAAATATGGGTGGTATTGCACGAAAGATCGCCGACCTTGCCGCTCGCACGCGCGAAAATAAAGTGACCCCCAACGAACTTGGTGGTGGAACTTTCACTCTGACTAATACCGGTAGTCGCGGTGCACTATTCGACACTCCGATTATCAATCAGCCGCAAGTAGCAATCTTGGGTATTGGTGCTGTTGTAAAACGTCCAATGGTTGTTCGTGGTGAAGATGGCGGAGAGTCCATTGCTATTCGATCCATGGTCTATCTAGCTCTTTCGTATGATCACCGTGTGGTTGATGGTGCCGACGCAGCGCGCTTCTTGGTCACTCTCAAAGAGCGACTTGAAGGTGGAGCTTTTGAATCTGATTTAGGTTTGTAAAGCAGTTATGAGTATTCCTGAACGTATTGCGATCACTGGCTCATCTGGGTTAATCGGTACTGCGCTAGTTGGTCACTTAAAATCCGAGGGTCATACCGTTCAACGTCTAGTTCGTCGAGCACCAGTCGCAGTCGATGAAGTAACGTGGGATCCATATACTGGATATGTAGATTTGAACGCACTCGAAGGCGTCGATGCAATTATTCACTTAGCTGGCACACCAGTTGCTGATAAACGCTGGAGCAAGAAATACAAAGCTGAGATCCTTAACTCCCGGTTAATGGGTACAACCACAATTGCAAAGGCGGCGGCCGAAGTTGAACCAGATGTATTTATTTCTGCTAGTGCTATCGGTTGGTATGGTGAGAGCGGTAATCGAGCTGTGGTTGAATCAGATCGTGTTGGTGATGATTTCCTTGCAGCCACGTGCCACGAATGGGAAGCGGCGGCAGATATAGCGGCTGGGGTCCGAACAGTAAAATTACGCACCGGGTTAGTTTTAGATCCAACTGGAGGCGCACTTGGCAAGATGCTTCCACTCTTTCGCTTAGGTCTTGGTGGAAAACTCGGCAGTGGCAAGCAGTGGTGGTCATGGATTACTCTCCACGATCTTGTTCGCGCCATTGATTTCGCCCTTGTCGAAGATATTTCTGGCCCGGTTAATTTAACTTCTCCTAATCCAGTGACGAATCAAGAGTTCACTTCAGCGCTAGCTCGTGCGTTACGTAGACCAGCACTTTTCCCAGCTCCAGCAATTGCGCTCAAACTGGCACTCGGAGGGTTTTCTACTGAAGTATTAGGATCTAAGCGAGTTATTCCACAGGTGTTGCAAGAAGCTGGATTTACATGGGATTACGCCCATATTACTGAGGCACTTAACGTGTTAGTTGAAAACTAGTCAAGGGCTATAAAGAGTTCGCGCGCGCTTGATCAATCAACTTCGCTACTAATAAAACATCATTAGTATCAATCGGCCAAGGAGCCTTACCTTCGATTGCATCTCCAATGGCGCTATAAAACAAAGCATAGTTTCCATTTTCTCCGACAATTTCTTCTATCTCGTTGCCACGGTGAATAAAAGCTTTTGATGCAGTCGGAACTGCCCACGTACCGCCCATTGGATACTTTCCACTTCTCAATAAATCCTCTTGTGGATCTAAATCATGTATAACCAATGCGCCTTGAGAACCAAGAATTCGAGTACAAGGACCTGGTGCTCCAACAACTGCACTTGCCGAAAGATACGACATCATTCCATCAATGTGCCGCAAAACTAAAACAGAGTCATCATCGGCCCCTCCTCGCAAAGATCGAACCGATGACATGACTAGTTCTGCAGAACCAAACCAATCAATTGCCGTCGATATTAAATGCGTTTGTAAATCCAATAACTGCCCTCCGCCGTCGGCGGCGCTCATATTTTCTCGCCATGACTGAGTATTTAATTGTGGTCGAAAGCGTTCAAAACGTGACTCCATTCTATGGATCTGACCTAAAACTCCGCTAGCCAAAATACGTTTAATAGTTAATGCGTTGCTATCCCATCTGCGATTAAAGAATGTGGAAATCGGGATTTCGGCTTTTAAGCCGGCATCGATTATTGCCTTAGTTTCGGCATGAGTACGACCCATAGGTTTATCTATAACGACTGGTATACCTGCATTAATTGCAGATAACGCATCATGTGCGTGAGCGATATTGGCTGATGCGACTACGACAAGATCTAACCGCTCCTTCACCAGCTCTTCGCTCGTTGGGACAACTTTCACACCTGGAAAATCTTCTTGCGCATGGCCATGCCGAATTTCATTCGTGGTCGCAATCGCGGCTACCTCAAAACCACAACCTTTAAGTAATGGGGCGTGAAAGTAACGACCGGCTAAGCCATAGCCGACGATTCCTACACGCAGCCCCATTTATTTACTCTCTAATTTTGACGGCCGCCAAATTTTTCTCGCCACAGAAACCATGCCTAAATCCCTTTCGAGTTGGTAAGGATGTAATCCTACCTTTAGGCTAGGGATGTGCCTGTAGTAACTAGCCCTCATGATTCTGTAATTGCTCTAGCTCGCCATGGCCTCATCGATTATGAAAGGGCTTGGGATGTTCAGCGAACAATTCACGGTGAGGTTGTTGAAAACAAACGACCTAATACGCTTCTTTTATTAGAACACCCCTCGGTTTACACCGCAGGTCGCCGAAGCGATGCATCAGAGCGTCCACTCGATGGCACTCCAGTCATCGACGTCGATAGAGGCGGAAGAATTACATGGCATGGACCAGGTCAATTAGTAGGCTATCCAATCGTTCGATTAGCTAAACCAACCGAAGTCGTTGGCTTTGTTCGTGAAATCGAAACCGGTCTCATTCAAACTTGTGCTGAGTTTGGAATAGAAGCTCAATGTTTTTCTGGGCGCTCAGGAGTCTGGATCTGCGACGAGAAGGGTGATCGCAAAATAGCTGCTATTGGTATTCGAGTAGCTAAGGCAGTTACCATGCATGGCTTTGCTTTAAATGTCTGTCCTGATTTAACTGCCTTTGATCAGATTATTCCATGCGGTATTGCCGATGCCGCAGTGACATCAATGCAAAATGAGTTAGGTCGCGCAATAACGATTGATGAAGTTACACCGGTACTTGAGCGATATATTTTCGAATCTCTGAAACGAGTAAGCATATGAGCATCGCCCCCGAGGGTCGCAAAATGATTCGAATTGAGGCCCGCAATGCGCAAACTCCAATCGAACGCAAACCCGATTGGATAAAGACTAGGGCAAACATGGGTCCTGAATACACCAGGCTTCGATCATTAGTAAAAAGTGAAGGTTTACACACGGTCTGCCAAGAAGCAGCATGTCCAAACATCTTCGAGTGCTGGGAAGATAAGGAGGCTACATTTTTAATCGGTGGAGACAAGTGCACCCGTCGATGCGATTTTTGTAATATCGATACTGGTAAACCCGATCCACTAGATCCAGAAGAGCCTCGTAAGGTCGCAGAGTCTGTAAAGGCGATGGGTCTTGTCTATGCAACTATCACTGGTGTTACTCGAGATGATCTACCCGATGAGGGTGCATGGTTATATGCCGAAACTATTCGTCAAGTTCATGAATTAAATCCTGGTTGCGGGGTTGAAATGTTAGCCCCTGATTTTCATGCAAAAAGCGAGCTACTTAATGAAATATTTGAAACCCGACCTGAAGTATTTGCGCACAATCTAGAGACCGTACCGAGAATTTTTAAAGAAATTCGTCCTGCATTTACTTACGAAAAATCTTTACGTGTTATAACAATGGCCCGCGAATTTGGTCTCATTACCAAATCGAATTTAATTCTAGGATTAGGTGAAACTCGTGAAGAGGTTTCACAGGCTCTTATTGATCTACGAAGCGCTGGCTGTGATTTAATTACAATAACCCAATATTTACGACCTACTAATCGCCATCATCCAGTTGTACGTTGGGTCAAGCCGGAAGAATTTGTAGAACTATCAACAGAGGCGACTGAGGCAGGATTCCTCGGCATAATGAGTGGACCACTTGTACGCTCAAGTTATCGCGCTGGACGTTTGTATCGACAGGCAATGGCGGCTAAAGCAACTCATGGCTGATCTCGTTTATCCCCCAGTAATTGTTGCAATCAAATCACTCTGGAAATATTTAGATCTGAAATTTGACTTTCAAGGGGTTGAGAATATCCCGCGAAAAGATGGCGCGATTTTAGCAATCAATCATGTCAGTTATTTAGATTTCGCAATAACGGGAACGGCGGCATTGCCTGCAGGTCGATATGTGCGCTTCATGGCTAAAAAAGAGGTTTTCAATAACAAACTCGCTGGGCCATTGATGCGCGGAATGCACCACATAAATGTAGATCGCGAAAATGGCGCAGCATCATTTGTTGCAGCCCTACGTGCCTTAAAATCCGGTGAGATTATTGGAATTTTTCCAGAAGGAACAGTATCCACGAGTTTTGAAATTAAAGGTTTAAAATCCGGCGCAGTTCGCCTTGCTATGGGCGCTGGAGTTCCAGTTATTCCAACGATTATTTGGGGCAGTCAGAGAGTCTGGACTAAGGGTGTAAAGCGAAATCTGCGTCGCAAACATATTCCAGTCACCGTAATCTTTGGAGAGCCGATTTTCTATAAAAAAAATGACGACCTCGAAGCTGCTGAAGCACATCTTCGCCAAACACTTCTTGATATTCTCCACCAAGTTCAAGAGAATTACCCTGATAGCCACGTGGGCCAACGTTGGGCACCCACCCGTCTTGGTGGAACGGCCCCTGCCCCACTAAACTAGAGAACATGTTTAAGAGAAAAGCTAAAGAAGAGAAGATTAAGAAACCACGTTTCCAAACTTTCCGCGATGCTTATAGCGTCACTAAAGTTGTAAAGCCATGGATTCCCTATGCACTCATTGCAATTTTTCTCGTCACATGGTTTATTGGAATTGGAATCGGTTTTAGTCTGGGACACCCCGTTTACTTTGGATTTATTTTCTTGCCGCTAGCTTTACTTATGTCGCTATTGTTCTTTACTCGCCAAGCCGGCACTGCCGCTTACACATCTATTGAAGGCCAGATAGGTGCAGGAGCTAGTGTGTTGATGGCGATCCGCAAAGGATGGACCACTACTCCGGCGGTTGCCGTCGCGCGTAATCAAGATATGGTTCACCGAAGTGTTGGCCGTGCAGGAATCGTTTTAACTGGAGAAGGCTCGCATGGAGTTAACCAGATGCTTATCGAAGAGCGAAAAAAGACCGAACGTTTCGCACCAGGTGTTCCAATCTCTCTAGTTGTCATTGGCGATGAAAAGGGGCAAGTTCCACTCCGCAAACTACAAAAGAAGCTACAAAAAATGCCGAAGAAATTAACTGCCCATCAGATGCGCGAAGTACGTGCACGCTTGAAGGCCGTTGGTGGTTTATCTATGCCAATCCCAAAGGGACCAATGCCAACTCGCGCACCAAAGATGCGTTAAATTCTATTCAACACTGTTTTACTAATACGTTCATGGATTCCACGACCGTTTTCGTCATAGGTAACGGCAGTTACAACAAGAACCAAGAAGAATGTGCGGATTAGAGCCTGCAAAGGCGTAATTGTTCCTCCATCACTAAAGCGAACGACGCGCAGACCAAAGATCTTCTGGCCTAGAGAGGCACCGGTGAGAGCCGTCAGAATCGTTACCTCACCGAAGAAAAGCGCCAAGATGATTGGTGATCTATCCGGTGTCATTTGGCCGATTCCACCCGAGAGGGCAGCGATAATCGCATAACAGGCCAGCCAATCCAGGGTAATCGCGGCAAGTCGCCGGCCAAGGCTCACATCTCTAGCTTTTGCATCCATACCCATAGCCTACGGGTCAATTTTGTAACATGGCTGTAACAGGGCGGTCATGCCCTTTTGACGCAAAAGACTTACCCTTGCCACAACGCAGAGATGCTCAATGCCGAGAGATCTGCAACTGATACGTCGATTTTTCGTATCACGTGTGAATTGGGAGAAGCATGTTTAAGAACTCAGAAGAGATTTTTGCATATATTAAAAAGGAAGATATCAAATTAGTTGATGTCCGCTTTACCGATCTACCGGGCATTCAGCATCACTTTAATGTTCCAGTTGAGTCATTCGATGAAGCCGTCTTCACCGATGGATTAATGTTTGATGGTTCATCGATTCGTGGTTTCCAGTCAATCCACGAATCAGATATGAAACTCTTGCCTGTACCAGAGTCGGCTTACCTAGATCCATATCGCAAAGAAAAAACACTGATTATTATTTTCTCAGTTCACAACCCAGGTGATGATTCACTATACAGTCGTGATCCTCGTGGAGTTGTTGCAAAAGCAGTTGACTTTATGCGCGCACAGGGCATTGCAGATACTGCCTTCTTTGCACCAGAGGCTGAGTTCTATGTATTCGATCGCGTTCGCTTTAAGACTGACATCAATACCGCTTATCATGAGATTGATTCTTACGAGGGTGCTTGGAACACAGGTATTAAAGAAGATGCCGATGGGACACCTAACCGTGGATACCGTACACGCGTAAAGGGTGGATATTTCCCAGTCTCTCCAACAGATCAATTCGCAGATCTTCGCGATGAGATGGTTATGCAGCTTGGCAAAGTTGGTTTACTTGTTGAGCGCTCACACCATGAAGTCGGTACTGCAGGTCAAATGGAGATTAACTATCGCTTCACCGATATCTTGCATGCAGGCGATGACATCATGAAGTTTAAGTACGTTATTCGCAATACTGCATGGCAGGGCGGAAAGACTGCAACCTTTATGCCAAAGCCACTCTTCGGAGATAACGGCTCTGGTATGCACGTTCATCAATCACTCTGGAAAGATGGCGTGCCATTGTTCTTTGGAGATGGTTACGGTGACTTATCCGAGATGGCTCGCCATTATATTGGTGGCTTGCTCAAGCACGCACCTTCACTCCTTGCATTCACTAACCCAACCGTTAACTCATATCGCCGCTTAGTTCCAGGTTATGAAGCCCCTGTAAATCTTGTTTACTCGGCTCGTAACCGCTCGGCTTGTATCCGTATCCCAATTACAGGATCAAATCCGAAGGCAAAGCGTATTGAGTTCCGTTGTCCAGATCCTTCATCGAATCCATATCTAGCTTTTGCTGCAATGCTCATGGCTGGTCTTGACGGAATCATTAATAAAATCGAACCAGCCGACCCAGTTGATAAAGATCTCTACGAATTGACTGGCGAGGAAGCTGCAGCGATTGCACAGGTTCCAGGTTCACTCGATGAGGCATTAAATAACTTAGAGCGCGATCACGACTTTTTAACCAAAGGTGGCGTATTTACTAAGGACCTCATCGACACATGGATTGATTTCAAACGCAAGCAAGAGGTTGATTATGTTCGCTTGCGTCCACATCCAGCGGAGTTCGAACTCTACTTCGACCTCTAATTTAACAGTCCACTAGCCTGCAAAGATGGCGAGAGGTGAGCGTGGAGGAGCGTAAATTCCTCTCATCACTTCTCGCCATTTTTCACCTGTCCTCTGTTTGTCACTCGAACCCATTTAAATGATTATGAGTCCTTGAACTATTCCGAAAAGAATTAAGTACTACTAACATTGACGCAGAGGCGTTAACGCCTTTGAGGTGAGTTATGTTATTTAGAGATCGAGTAGATGCCGGCCACAAATTAGCTTCGCATGTAAAGCATTTACGAGATAAAGACCTGGTAGTCCTTGGGCTTCCCCGCGGTGGCGTTCCAGTGGCATACGAAGTAGCCAAGGAACTTGGGGCACCGCTGGATGTAATAGTCATTCGTAAATTGGGTCTGCCCTGGCATGCGGAATTAGCGATGGGAGCTATCGGTGAAGGTGGAGTCCGGGTTGTGAACGAGGAAGTTGTCCGCCTTGCACATATCAGTGAGCATGATTTTGGAGTTGTTGAGGCCCGCGAAAAAGTGGAAGTGGACGCGCGCGCTAGCAAATTTCGGGCAGGACGCATTCCCGCTCCCCTAAGAGGACGCATAGCCCTGATTGTCGATGATGGAATCGCCACTGGCTCGACTGCACTAGCAGCATGCAAAGTAGCCCGTGCCATGGGGGCGAGTCGGGTCATTTTTGCAGCGCCAGTCGGAGCAGCGGACACAGTTCACAAATTAACCATCGTTGCCGATGAAGTTATCTGTCCGGAGATTCCCCGTACCTTGAACTCAGTAGGTCAATGGTACGAAGATTTCTCTGCTACTACTGATGAGGAAGTTATTGAGATTCTGCATCGGAATTTGGCTGAAATAGAGGAGATTGAAATACCTATCGATGGTGTATTGCTAAGAGGTGATTTAACCTTCCCCCAAGGCGCAAAGGCGATAGTTGTTTTCGCCCATGGCAGCGGTAGTAGCCGACATAGTTCTCGTAATCATGAAGTTGCCAGAGCTCTGAATAAGGCTAGTTTGGCTACTTTGTTATTCGATTTATTGCTAGAGGGCAAAGAGAGCGACCGCAGCAATATATTCGATATCGAATTACTTGCGAATCGACTTCTAGCCGCCACAACTTGGATACGTAGTAAAAACGAATTATCTAATCTCCCAATCGCTTATTTCGGCGCCGGCACAGGGGCCGCAGCTGCCATTTGTGCAGCCGCTCGCTCTAATGTGAATATCTTTGCAATAGTTTCTAGAGGAGGTCGAGTAGATCTGGCAGAGAGATGGCTGGGCCAAGTGAGCGCACCAACTTTGCTTATCGTAGGAGACCGTGACGATTATGTAGTTGAACTAAATAAACAGGCCCAAATCCAACTCGCATGTGAAAACAAACTTGCTCTTGTAAAGCGAGCCAATCACCTCTTTGAAGAGAAAGGGGCTTTAGAGAATGTCTTAGAACTGGCGCGGAATTGGTTCTTGACCAAACTTCCTCCACCAGATTAAGTACCACGGTGCCACTGTTGTTTTGCCATTATCTACTAAGCATTTGCAGCAATGTTGATGGCTGGTCTGCTACGTCCACATCCAGCGGAGTTCGAGCTGTACTTCAATATCTACTAGTTAAAATACAAATGCTCCTACCAGAAATTGGCCGGGGTATTTGTATTTCATTTCTTTCGATAAATTAATATGTTCAAATCAAATAATCACGCAATTGCGTGAATTTCTTCATCTGTTAATTTCGAAATTAAAGCTTTGCGTCCGCTCACTCCAAGTTTTTTGAAGATATCCATTGTCTCTTGGCGAATTAATGATTCGCTATACCCAATATCCATAGCAATGGTTGCATTCGTATGACCTTGCCTGATACCTTCTAAGATGGTGTTCTGCCTAGCGGTAAGATTCAATTTCCCAGCTACAACCTGGTGAATAGCGCTGGCTGCAATAATTTGCGCAGAGGATTTGTGTCTATCCAAAGCTAATAATGCAGAAATTGACATAAGAAAGAGTTCTAACGAAGAATCAACATCGGGTTCTTTTGTCGTGAACAAAAGTAAGACACCGAAATCACTTATCGGTAAAATCACCATATGGGCTGCAGTTACATCCAATTTTCCGCTGCTATCGACCCTCTGATGACTTTCTAACTCTTTTAAAGTCCCATTTAAGTGTACTCGATTGGTCTTTACCGCTTCAGCAATCATCGATTCATGAACTAACGATAGATTTTTGAAAATCTCAACGACATCACTCTTAAAACCAAAGACGCCAGTAATACTGAACTCTCCATCATCTTGTAGTTGCGCCAAAAGACAGGAGGATGGAAACAAGTCGGCACATGAATCTAAGGTAATGAATCGGCATATCTGATTATCCGTTGACGCCGATACGGCAAGAAAGTTAGTTAGTGAATGTAATTTCCTAATGTACTCCACCGACTACCCTCCATTTCATTTCCTATGATTTCACAAGAATTCCAGATTTTACAGGTCGGTGAAGCAAAATTTATACCTGGATCACCTGCTTACAGGTGTCAATACCAACGTGACCGGTCTAACCCTGGCTTTTGACACATTCCTGGCCCCTGGCATAGCCTTCCATCGTAATTGCCTACAAGTATCATTAAAAAAATCAGAATTAATCTATCTTTCGTTCGCACCATTTTAAGTCGACACTTTGGCACGTGAAGAATTGCTTCCCACACGTCCCTGGCATTCAAAGAGTCCGTTAACTCTCTACGACAGGTTAAACTATTGGTTTACACTACTGACATGCAAATGATTCTAGCTATCGCAGTATTCGTTATCGCTTACATTTTCATCGCAACAGAAAAGATCAGTCGAATTGCCATCGCCTTAGCTGGAGCCGCCCTCATGGTTCTCATTGGAGCGACCGATGCAGAAAAGGCTTTTTATAGCCATGAAACAGGTATCGATTGGAATGTCATTTTTCTGCTCCTTGGCATGATGATTATCGTTGGAATAATTCATAAGACTGGGCTCTTCGAATTTTTGGCAGTAAATGCCATTAAAAAATCAAAAGGTAACCCAAAGGTAGCGATTGTTTACTTAATGCTTTTAACAGCCATTGCATCAGCGATTTTAGATAATGTAACGACAATTTTATTAGCGGTTCCAATGACGCTTATAGTTTGCAAACACCTAAATGTAAATCCGGTCCCCTTCATTCTTGCTGAAGTTTTCGTGTCAAATATAGGTGGAGCAGCAACCCTAGTTGGCGATCCGCCAAATATAATTATTGCCAGCAAAGCAAATCTCTCATTTAACTCTTTTTTAGTCCATATGGCACCAATGGTTATATTGGTTTTAACTGTAATTGTTCCTTTGATTGTCTATATGTTCCGTAAAGAGCTCATTAATTCTCAAACCTCACGTGATGCTGTAATGCAACTAGATCCAACCTCATTTTTAAAGGATCGAGTTCTTCTCAAAAAGAGTCTAATCGTATTAATCGGCGTAATAATTGCCTTTCTTAGCCACTCTTTACTTCATTTGGAACCGTCCATCGTCGCACTCTTGGGTGCTGGAATCCTTGTGATGATAAGTGGAGTAAAACCCAAGGATTATGTGCAAGATGTGGAATGGTCTACATTGGTATTTTTTGCAGGCCTATTTATTATGGTAGGCGCCCTAATAAACGTTGGTGCCCTTGAAATTTTTGCTGATTACTTACAGGAGATCTTTGGCGGCGACACCGAATTAGCAGCGGGTTCCATACTTGGAATATCAGCTGTGTTGTCAGGGATTATTGACAATATTCCCTATGTAACATCAATGTCACCTGTAATTGCCGAACTAAGTACTGATCTAGTAGGACGGCAAGAACATGTCTTATGGTGGTCACTTGCATTTGGTGCAGATTTTGGCGGTAATGCAACTATTATCGGTGCAAGCGCAAATGTCGTAGCAATCGGTCTTGCAGCAAAAGCTGGAATCAAGATCTCATTTTGGAACTTTGCAAAGTATGGAATTGTTGTAACTGGTATAAGCGTGGCAATGGTTTATCCGTACTTATTAATTTTTTACTTTTAATTAAGTAACTCCTGGCGAATTATAGTTTTTCTAGATAGCAGCACATGGCCAAAGAAACCAATGAGCAAGGCAAAGATAACTCCGACGTTGGCATAAGCCCACGGACCGTCCTTGCCACCGATAGCAGTTAAGAAATAACCCTGCCAAGCAAGCCAGGGAGCAAATGTATTTGTAACAAAGCCCCAGCCAACGATTGTGCCAATGCCCATAAGCATGATTGAAGATTTATTGACCGAGCCGTACATTCCCTTCTTATCAAATAGGTCTGGCTCCGAATAAGGTTTTCTTCGCATGATTACATCGGCGACAAAGATTGCCGACCAAGTTGCAACGGGGACTCCAAGTGTTATTAGGAAACCCTGAAATGGGAAGAAGAAATTCTCGGCAAACCACACAATGTAGATGGTGCCGGCCAACATAATTACTGCATCAATAGAGGCAGCGATATGGCGCTTTATGGGAACACCCATGGAGACCAGAGTTAATCCAGATGAATAGAGATCTAGAATCGCTCCTCCAACAAGGCCAAGGACTACGACTAAAGCAAAGGGAATCAAAAACCAGGTTGGTAACAAAGTTGTTAGCGCACCAATTGGATCCATTGAAATTGCATCGCTTAACTCTTTGCTACTGCCAGCTAAAGCTGAACCGTAAATAACAAGAATTATTGGCACGATTGAAGCACCTAATACAGTCCAACCAACGACCGCTTTGCTTGAAACCGAACGAGGTAAGTACCGTGAATAATCGGCTGCGGCATTAACCCATCCCAACCCAATCCCAGTAATTCCAAAGATCAACGCCCCTATAAAGGCCTGGTTTGATCCATCTTCAATCGCCGTGACACTCGACCAGTTGACGTTATTTATTGTTAGTGCGATATAGATAACGGTCATTGCCACGATCGTCAGCGTTAGCCACTTTTGGATCTTCATAATGGTAGAAAAACCGAGGACTCCCCCGAAGGCAGTTAGAGAAACCGCTAAGAGGAAACCAAGAACTAGTGCGAGGTTGTGGTCAATATTCCCGATGCGCGTAAATACTGTGCCGGTGGCAAGGGTTGCAAGTGATACTAAAACAGTTTCCCAACCAACAAATATGAGGTATGAAAGTACGCCTGGGACAATATTGCCTTTAACGCCAAAGGCTGCCCGCGCTAAAATCATCGTTGGCGCATTTGATCTTTTGCCAGCCAACGAACTCACGCCGACTAGGAGAAATGAGAGCACTGTGCCGATAATCGCCGCCCAGGTTGCCTGTCTAAAAGAGATTCCAAAACCCAGAAAAAAGGCGCCATAGGAGAGCGCCAAAAGAGAGACATTGGCACCGGCCCAGGGCCAAAAGAGATTACGGGCCCGACCAGAGCGCTCTGATTCTAAAATAACGTTGGGACCGTTGAGTTCTAAATTAAAAATAGACACTGGAGCATCTCTCTCTCTTTAATCTAGGAAAAAATCTTGAAGAAAATCTTTGGTTCCGGGGGTTACTGAATATTTTTCCAGATCAGTAATGCCTTCAGATGCCAAGAGTTCATCGTCTACAAAGAAATTGCCGGTGCACTCACTCGATGGACGGTTAAAAATAATGTATGCCGCATCCGCCAATATTTCTGGAGTTCGGCCAGCGCTGGCATCAATGCCTGGAATCATCTGTAAGGCTGCAGTATCTATGACAGTTCGTGGCCATAAGGCATTGACGGCGATTCCATCTCGCTTGAATTCGGCGGCCATGCCAAGCACGCACATGCTCATTCCATACTTTGCCATGGTGTAGGCGACATTATTTTTAAACCACTTTGGATCCATGGATAGCGGTGGAGAGAGGTTGAGGATATGTGGATTTCGACCTGCGTCGGCTGATTGTCTTAAGTAAGGGATTGCGGCTTGCGAGGTAAGAAATGTACCGCGCACATTGACATCAAACATTAAGTCGAAGCGCTTGGCCGGTGTCGCTTCAGTCTTAGTCAGATTAATCGCGCTGGCATTGTTTATCACAATATCGATTCCACCAAAAGTATCGGCCGCTAACTTTACTGCCGCTTCAATCTGTTTCTCGTCTCGCAGATCGCATTGAATTGGAAGAGCGGTACCGCCAGCGGCGTTAATCTCTTCGGCAGCTGTATAAATTGTTCCGGGAAGTTTAGGATTAGCTTCAATCGTTTTGGCGGCAATCGCAATCGAGGCACCATCGGCAGCAGCTCGAAGAGCGATGGCTAAACCAATGCCGCGCGAACCACCTGTAATAAATATCTTCTTACCCGCTAGTGTCATGATGAACCTTTCTTTGCCATAAACTTCATGAAAGCCTCCATGGCCTCGTCGGATTGCAAAGCGAGAGCGAAAATTTCAAATTCAGCGCGCATTACAGCGGCAATTGAATCATGGTTGCGCGCTTTTAGCAGGGCTTTTGTATTGATAACTGCCTGCGGTGGCTGTTCGGCGATCTGCTCTGCAATTCTTGTTGCGGTTCCTAGAGCATCTTCGGCAATCTCTGCAATCAAGCCCATCTCAACCGCCTGTGCTGGGCCAAAAGCTTCACCTGTTAAAAATATCTTCGCCGCTCTTTGATAACCGACCAGTGCTGGAAAGAGAAATGTTGAACCCGCTTCAGGTACCAGCCCAAGTGAGACGAACGGCATTGAAAAATTCGCACTCGGTGTTGCGATGACAACATCGCAGTGCAACAACATCGTGGTTCCAACTCCAATGGCATTTCCCTTCACTGCGGCGATCAATGGTTTTGGAAAATTTAGCAGCGCGGCCAAGAATGTTGCGACCTCACTTGAATCGGCGGCTGGAGGGTTGTCCATAAAATCTACGATGTCATTTCCTGCAGTGAAGTGATCGCCCTTACTGGCGATAACGACGGCTCGAACGCTGAAATCACCTGCCGCCTCGTTCAGACCCCGGGCTAACCCTTCATACATACTTCTAGTGAGAGCGTTCATTTTCGCAGGCCTGTTAAATGTGAGGTAGCGCACTGCCCCCAATTGTGTGTCCAAGATTTCACTCATTGGAGCATCCTAGAGGTGTACTTCTCTTTAGTCATGAGGCAAGATTGAACCATCACGGAGGGGTGCGAATTTATGCCTAGAGATATAACGATTACCACGCGAGATCTTTCACCATTTGAACAGTTAGTCCTGCAATTACTCTGTGAAGGAAAATCTAACTCTGCAATTGCCACACAGACCTCGCATAGCGAAAAAGTTATTGAAAATACCGTAAGCCGTAGTGCACAAGTTTTTGGAATTAAATCCGACGGCGATACAAATCTTCGTGTTCTATTAGCGCTAGCATTTCGAACGCATTACGGCGATAAAGCATTTGATCAACTCAATGTTCCATGTTCACATATGGAAGTTGGCCCCGATGGAAAGTCAATCTGCAATCGCCATTTTGATTGACCCCTTATAGTCGCTTGCATCACATTTAGTTGAGGGCTACCCCTCTTAGACTCTAATCATATTTTCCGCGAGGGCTGACTCTCGTATATTCTGTTATGCATTCACTCTCTATAGAGATAAATTAGTACCGCATCTACAAGAGATGTTTAAAAGGGAGAGAAAGTAAAGAAAATGAAGCGTATTACTTTTGACAAAATTGTAACTTTTGTGGGATTAGGGTTAACGGTATTTCTGTTAATCGCAGCGGGTCTACTTAACTGGGGCGCTACTTTTGCAAGTGGGACAGTGGCATCGCAGTTAGAAGCACAACAAATTACTATGCCTGCCGAGAATGGCGATCCTAAAGCTGATGCAGCAACGGTTGCATTCTTTAAGGAGAATGCAAATAAAATCATGAGTAACGGCAAACAAGCTCAAATGTATGCCGATCACTACATTGCCTTCCATATGTCAGGCATGCCACCTTACGCAGCTGCGTCAAGTGCATCTCGGGCAGCAGCTGGAGCGTTAGCAGCAGATCCAACTAATCTTGAATTACAAGCTGCAGCAACAAAGGCAAGTTCAACTGTAGAAACTGTGTTTAAGGGTGAGACACTTCGTGGAATGCTCTTAAACGCCTATGCATTTGGAACTCTTGGAGATATCGCAGCAATTGCTGCGAAGGTTACTTTCGGCGGAGCGATATTCATGTTCCTCTTTGTAATCTTAGGGATAAGGCACATTCGTCGCACTCCTGAGGATGCGACGATTTAACCCCCAACTCTCCGTGAGGGGTTAGAAAAGACCCCTTGGCATAATGCCAAGGGGTCTTTTCGTATAGATTTTTTGAGTTTTAGCGATCGATTTTTCCACTAATGAAATCTTCAACCTTATTATGCGCGGCTGCATCGGTGTATTGAACGGGTGGAGTCTTCATAAAGTAGCTAGATGGTGAAAGCAACGCTCCACCGATTTTGCGATCTAATCCAATTTTGGCACAGCGAAGTGCATCAATAATGACACCAGCAGAGTTTGGAGAATCCCAAACCTCTAACTTATATTCAAGGCTTAGAGGAACATCCCCAAATGCACGGCCTTCGAGGCGAACGTAGGCCCATTTTCGATCATCTAGCCATGGAATGTAATCGGAAGGTCCGATGTGAACATTCTTATCTCCCATGTCATGATCGAGCTGCGATGTAACCGAGTTAGTCTTTGAGATTTTTTTCGATTCAAGACGATCACGCTCGAGCATGTTCTTGAAATCCATATTTCCACCAACGTTTAATTGATATGTGCGGTCTAAGTGAACTCCACGATCTTGGAATAACTTAGCCATAATGCGGTGAGTAATTGTGGCTCCCACTTGGCTCTTGATATCATCGCCCACAATAGGCAAACCTGCATCAGCAAATTTCTTTTCCCACTCAGGGTCAGAGGCAATAAAAACTGGCAATGCATTTACAAATGCGCAACCGGCGTCAATTGCACATTGTGCATAATACTTCGCAGCAACTTCTGAACCAACTGGAAGATAACAGATCAAAACATCTACAGCTTCATCTTTTAATACTTGAACAACATTTACCGCAGGTGCATCGGACTCTGTAATAGTCTCTCTGTAATACTTACCGAGACCGTCATGTGTAACTCCGCGCACAACTGAAACACCAGTTGGTGCAACGACACTAAATTTAATGGTGTTATTTTCACTAGCCCAGATAGCATCAGCTAAATCGAGACCGACTTTCTTGGCATCAACATCGAAGGCCGCAACGAACTTGATGCTAGAGATGTGGTATCCCCCAACAACAGCGTGCATCAACCCTGGAATCTCTTGATCAATGGCCGCGTCCTTGTAATAGGTCACTCCTTGAACTAAAGAGTTAGCGCAGTTTCCTACGCCAACTATTGCAACACGGATGTCGCCTTTACCCGTCGTAATATTCACTCTATTTCCTCTCGGTTTTGATCATGTCTTCCAGCCAAGCAATCTCTCGATCAGCTGACTCCAGAGAGTGACGTCGCCACTCCTCTAGATATCTATCTATTCCGATTGGTGACTTCTCGAGTTCACCGCGCAGAATCTCTGCTTTCTCCTTGAGGCGACGATGGCGCCCCTCAAGAATTCTTACTCTGTTCTTTGACGATGTTGGAGAGAAAAAAGCAAAGCGAATTTCGAAGCCTTCGTCCTCCCATGTATCTGGGCTGACGGTTTCAGTTAAATCAGAAAATCTAGTCGCCCCTTTATCTGTAATGGCATAGACGATTCGCGAGCGCCTCGACGTTGTTTCAACAAGGCTCTCGGCGATTAAACCCGCCTCCAACATGCGACGCAGTTGTGGGTAGAGAACTGAAAACGAGAGTGCCCGAAAGGGGCCGAATATGGCACCCATACGCTTGCGCAGCTCATAGCCATGCAGAGGACCCTGAGAGAGAAGAGCTAAGAGCGCGAACTCAAGGGAGTCACTGCGTGAGCGCATCGATCCAACCCCTCAATATTTGCTACCGTTCTTTATATCGAATCGATATATCTAAAGGTAATATATTGCGATACTTGGCCCGATGCAACTCCTGATGGGTGTGGCGTACGCCTCAGTAGCCCTCATACCCGCCGTACCCTGAGTTTTAGCGCTCTTCAACGCCGAAGAGCCATTAGGAGCTGGAGGATATATGTCTCTGTTTACCTGGAAACTTCATGGGGATGGTAAATCAATCTCACCGGGTGAAGTCGTCTCTACCGATGAACGCCTTTCTTGGCCCCGCACTTTTGGAATTGGACTCCAGCATATCGCTGCGATGTTCGGTGCCACTTTCTTAGTTCCTCTAATAACCGGCTTCCCTCCAACGACGACACTCTTTTTCTCCGGGCTTGGAACTCTTGTTTTCTTAGCTCTGACCAATAACAAAGTACCAAGTTACCTTGGATCATCTTTTGCATTTCTTGCACCTATCGCCGCCGCAAAATCCGGTGGTGGAATGTCTGCAGCCCTTGGTGGTGTTGTAGTTACTGGTTTAATTTTGGCGGCGGTCGGTCTCATTGTCCGCCAAGCTGGAATCGGTTGGATTAATTGGATGTTGCCACCAGTAGTTACTGGAACAATCGTTATGGTGATCGGTCTTAATTTAGCAGGGGCGGCAAAAAATAATTTTGCTGCCGGACCTACCGTTGGTCTTATTACTCTTGCATCGATTGCTCTTATCGCAGCAAGCTCTAGAGGCTTTTTAAGTCGTATCAGTATTTTCGCTGGACTCGTCATTGGTTACGGTTATGCCTACGCAATTGGGGATGTAAATACCGATGGTATCTCTGCAGCGAAGTGGTTTGCACTTCCTACATTTACATCACCTACATTTGATGGTAAGGCGATAGTTTTATTCTTACCTGTAGTCCTTGTTTTGATTGCTGAAAATGTCGGTCACGTTAAGGCAGTTTCTGCCATGACGGGTAAGAATTTAGATGATCAAATGGGAACGGCATTGATGGCCGATGGAATTGCTACGTCACTTGCAGGTTTCGGCGGTGGATCTGGAACAACAACATATGCTGAAAATATTGGTGTCATGGCCGCTACTCGAGTTTATTCAACAGCTGCTTACTGGATTGCTGGTGTAGGTGCTATTGGACTATCACTTTCTCCTAAGTTTGGAGCAGTCCTGAGCTCCACCCCAGTCGGTGCACTTGGCGGCGTAGGAGTGGCCTTATTTGGAATGATTGGAGTTCTCGGCGCACGTATCTGGATTGAAGGTAAAGTCGATTTCGCCAACTCTACGAATTTGATAATTGCCGCATCGGCGCTCATTATCGGTATCTCAGATATGTCATGGACCAGTGGGGATTACACCTTCAATGGCATCATCAATGCAACTCTTGTTGCAATTGTGGGTTATCGAGTATTGCATTCAATCTCATCGTCTCGAGGTACGAACTAACCAACCTTCTTTAGCTAAACTAGTTTTATGGTGATTCCATCGCGGCTAACTGAATACATTGTGGCCGCGATGGTAATCATTCTGGCTCCTGGGCCAAGTGTCTTATTTGTAATCGCACGCGCAATTTCCTGGGGGCGCAAAGTAGCGGTTTTTACCGTTGCTGGAAATGTCACTGGCTCTTTTATTCTCTCAGTCTTCGTTGCAATTGGTCTTGGACCCGTTTTGCAGCGATCTGACATTGCCTACACCGGAATCCAATGGGGTGGTGGTCTCTATTTAATGTATCTGGGTGTTGATGCGATTAAACATCGAGAGATCCACGCCGCCGATATGAGAAATCAGGTGGACAGTGCACCCACCGTTGTTCGCTCCATCAGAGATGGTTTCTGGGTTGGCTCTCTAAATCCCAAAGCGATGGTTTTTTATGCAGCCGTTCTGCCACAGTTCATCGATAGGGAGCGTGGCAGCGTTACCGCTCAACTTATTTTGCTCGGTGCAATCTTTTCAACGTTGGCCTTTATTTCTGACGGTACGTGGGGATTGCTTGCCGGCACTGCGCGTCAATGGCTGGCAACAGATGCCAAACGCTTAGAAAAGCTCCGTGCGGGCGGTGGTTCAATCATGATTATCCTAGGTGTTGCTGTTCTAATTTCAGCAGTTGTCGGTCCTTAGATAGAGAATACGAGTATGAAAAAACCTATTAAACCAGCCCGTGAATACATCTCCCCCTCCGATTTAACTTTTGGACTATCAACCTGTAAGCGATGCTTATGGATTAAATACTGGTACAAATTAAGCGTACCTCTCCAGATGCCCTTAGTTGGTACGCTCTCTGGGCTACAAGAAGAGAAGTTTCATAACGCCGATATGCCAACAATTGATTCAACTCTGCGCCCAGGAACCATTACCAAATGGGGAGAGTTCGTTAAAAGTAAGCCATTGCGTATTAATGAGAGTGAAACTCGCTGGCGCATCCTAGGCAAGTACGATTTAGTAGCAACAAATACTGATGGCACTCTCGGCCTTATTGACTGCAAAGTATCTGATAGTCAGAGAGATAGCGGTGCTTTTTACTCACCTCAATTAGAGGCATATTCATATGCTCTGGAAAATCCAGCTGCCGGAAAAGGGCAGATTGTCGCATCACAGGGTCTGTTAATTTGGAAGCCGGTGAGTGCGATTGGTGATGACCGTAGCTCATATTGTTTTGGCGTCGATCAAAAGTACGTTGCTGTCGAACGTGATGAGGCCAACTTTCTATCAACCATTGAAAACCTTATAGATGTATTAGAGGGTGAACTTCCAGATGCTGGTACCGATTGCACAAACTGTGTGTATCTAGCTGCGCGCAATGCTTTAGATCGGCTCTAATCCTCTTCGCCTGCGGGATTCACGCTATCGGGTCTTGATTTCTTTGGAGCATAAATATCCATATATTCCTGACCTGACATCTCTTGAATCTTATTCATAATCTGATCGGTCACAACACGTAGATACTGCAAATCGGTTGAATCTCCATCAAAATACATAGGCTCACCAAATATCATTCCTACGCGATGTAAATTTGGAATCACTTTTCCAGTTGGTTGAATTTTGTCTGTGTTTGACATTGCAACAGGAATCACTGGCGCCCCAGATTCGATTGCCAAACGCGCAATACCCGTTCGACCTTTGTAGAGTCGGCCATCCGGAGATCTAGTTCCCTCTGGATAAATTCCCAAACAGTCACCTTCGGCCAAAACCTTCAAGCCAGTAATTAGTGCGGCCTCACTTCGACGACCACCTGATCGATCAACGGGAACTTGGCCAAGTGCGACGAAGGTTAACTTTTTCATTAAACCCTTTGGACCGGGAGATGTGAAGTACTCGCTCTTTGCCAAAAAAGTTACTTTGCGTGGAACTACCAGCGGCATAAAGATTGAATCACTAAAGGAGAGGTGATTTGAGGCGATGATAACCGGGCCTTTACCGGGAACATTTCGCAGACCTTTGACCTTAGGGCGAAAAGCGCTCATCAAAAATGGCGTGAGGAAGGCACGCAAAAGGCCATACGGAAGGTTGTTGAGCACCCGCCTAATTTAGCCGCTATTGCGCCGTATGACACTATCTGAGGGTGAGCAATCCACCTATGCACCCCAAAGATGATGGTTTCGATGAAGAAGAGCTCATTCGAAGCGAGTTCGAGTCGATAGTTTCCGGCCTCTCCCTTGATGAATCCAGTACCTCTACATATTTAGATGAACTAGATCAAATAGATCGCAGTGATCGATTCGTCGCACCGAACCCCCCACCACAATCACCACGCACATTCTTTTTTTCAGCAAAGCGCGCAATCGAACGCTGGTTAAAACGTGGTTACCACGAAGATGATGGAGTAGCGCTATGAAAAGTTTTAGTTGGGGAATCTTAGGTACGGGTGGAATTGCACAAGCATTTGTTGATGATCTATCACGGGCAGAAGGACATAAGGTTGTTGCCGTTGGTTCACGCTCTATTAATAATGCGCAGAGATTTGCGAGCACAATCGCCGAAGCAACAGCCTATGGAGCTTATGGCGATTTAGTTGCTGATAAAGATATCGATGCGATTTATGTTGCAACACCACACCCAATGCACGAAGAACATTCACTGCTAGCAATGAACGCAGGAAAACCCGTCTTATGTGAAAAACCTTTTGCTATGTCGGCCAAACAAGCACAAACAATGATCGATGCTTCACACACAAATGGCGTGGCACTTCTTGAGGCAATGTGGACGAGGTATTTACCTCACATTGCAAAAGTGCGCACAATTCTAAGCAGCGGAGTTCTTGGTCAGATACAAACGATAGAAGCCGATCATGGCCAGCGATTAGCCGATCAAGGAATCGACCGCTTAGTTGATCCAAATCTAGGGGGTGGCGCGCTATTAGATCTTGGAATCTATCCAATCTCATTTGCTCACTTAGTTTTAGGAAGCCCAGCGCACATCACGGCGCGTGCAGTAATGACTGATCGCGGTGTAGATGCACAAACGAGTGCAATATTTGACTATAACAATGGCGCACAAGCGATTATTAATACAACCATGATTGCGCAAACTCCATGCCGCGCCGTTGTAAGTGGATTGTTAGGGCGTCTTGAACTTGATCGCACATTTTATAATCCTTCAAGTATGCGGGTTGTGCTATTTGATGGCACAACTACGCAATATCCCAACTCTTATAGCGGACATGGACTTCGTGAACAAGCAATTGAAATGGCCCGCGTTGTTCGTGACGGCCTCCTGGAATCACCATTGATGCCGCATCATGAAACTATTTCGGTAATGAACTCAATGGATGAGATAAGAAGGCAGATCAAACTTACTTACCCCTTTGAAGTTTAAAGCCGGGCTAAGTCGGCAACGCCGACAAGACCAGCTTTGTTACCTAACTGCGCGGCAATGAGCGCAGGATAGGGATGCTTTCCAGCAAATGGCATTGTCCGCTCAAGGGCCTCTCGAGTTGGTTTCAGAAGGATTTCACCTGCCTCAATGACTCCTCCACCAATAACAACGCAGGCTGGATCCAAGATCACAGATAACGACGCGATTCCTGCGCCAAGCCACTGACCAGTTGTAGTAAAGGCCGCCAGTGCAACTGGATCACCGTCACGGGCGGCATCAGTAATTGCAGAGCCCGTTAAACCTGCAACAGTTCCATCTCCACGCGATAATAAATTCCGCGCAATTTCAGGGCTTGCATTGATAGCTTCACGCGCATGACGCAAGAGCGCGTTACCAGATGCATACTGCTCGAAACATCCACGAGCTCCACATCCACAGAGATGACCATCCGGAACGGTTCGAATATGTCCGAACTCAGCAGCAATTCCAAATGCCCCACGATAGAGCGCGCCGTTGACGACTATTCCACCACCTATTCCAGTTCCAACGGTCAACATCATCATGTGATCTTGATTTCGCCCTGCGCCAAACTTTGCCTCTCCCCAAGCCGCGGCATTTGCATCGTTTTCAATGATGACGGGAAGTCCAATCAAAGTTGTTAGCTCGTAATCTAAATTGATGTCATTCCAGTCGGCGATATTCGGTGTAGCAAGCATCGTCTTTCGATCGGAGGAAACAAATCCAGCGGCAGAGACTCCCACAGATGTGGCTTCATGGTTGGCTAATAACTCTTTCGCGATTTCTGCAATAGCTTGCGTGAGTATCTCCCCACCTTGTCGAGGTGTATCGGTTCTAGCTGTTGCCAATACTGAACCAGAGTCGTCAACAACCCCACCCAAAATTTTGGTGCCACCGACATCGATACCAATTGTGAGAGACATAAAAACTACTTAGGTCTCAAGTGATGCTTTAAGTTGAGCCAATGCCTGGTCGATGGTTGTTTTTTCAGCTTTCTGACGCATCATTGCCGGAATTGAAATCGAGAGTGAGACCGTTAACTCATAGGTAATTGAGGTTGAATCCTCATCGAGACTTTTGATTGTATAGGCGCCATCCATACCGGTTAATAGATCTGCATCATCGAGAGAAAAACTCAATTTTCCAGGTGCCCCAGACCAGTCGTAATCCAAAATCACCCGGTCTTTCATCATGCCTGCATCGATGACCATCTTAACCTTGGTAATTCGCCCCTGATCATCTCGGGCAATCGCCTCAACTGACTTAATTGAACTGGACCACTCGGGGTACTTTTCTAGGTCAAAAAGCGCCTGTTGTACCGTTTCGAGTGGGGCATCTACTGTGATAGTCGAACTACTGAAATCGCTCATAGAAGTACATTACCCCCTTCCCTAATTAATAATTCAGGCACTAGCGTTAGCGCCATGAATGAGATTAATAATCCCGCCCTTGTCCCCGCCCCTACTGCCGGAAATCTAACCAATTTGATTGCCGAGCGAGCATGGTTTGAACCTGAGCGAATAATTATGTCGCGGCCACTCGGTGACGCCTGGCAAAGCGTCACTGCTAAAGAGGCAGAGCAGCAGATTCGAGAGGTAGCAAAAGGCCTTATCGCCGCTGGCGTGCAGATTGGAGATCGAGTTGCAATTATGTCGCGCACTCGTTATGAGTGGACGATTTTGGACTTTGCAATTTGGTTTGCAGGAGGAGTAGTTGTTCCGGTCTATGACACATCATCGGCAGAACAAATTGACTGGATTCTCAATGACTCGTCTTCAGTCGGAATAATCGTTGAAACACCTGCACTTGCTGATTTAGTACGGACCGTTCTGCCATCACATACTCAGCACATCTGGACAATGACCGATGATGTTTTAAGTGTTTTGCAATCGGCAGGGGTTCACATTGGAGACGAGGAGATTGATCGTCGACGAAATTCACTTGTGCCCGACACTCTTGCAACACTTATTTATACATCAGGGACAACAGGTAAACCAAAAGGCGTTGGATTAACTCATGGAAATTTCTTGGCAGAGTGTGGAAATGTTGTACAGGGTGCATCTGATTTATTTTTAAAACCAGGTGGATCAACACTTCTATTTTTACCGGTAGCACATGTATTTGGGCGCATGATTGAAATTGGTGCCATCTCAGCCGGCCTTCACTTAGCGCATTGCAGTGATCCAGTTGGGCGCTTACCGATGGACCTTGCTTCATTTAAACCAACATTTGTTCTGGCCGTTCCTCGAATCTTTGAAAAGATTTACAATGGTGCAGAGGCGCGAGCAGAGGCTGCAGGTAAGGGGAAAATCTTTAGAAAAGCCGCCGAGGTCGCTGTTGCGTACTCTGAGAGCCTAGATAAGAAATCTGTTTCACCACTACTTTCTATGAAACATAAACTCTTCGACAAACTTGTCTTCTCTAAGATTCGAGCAGGGCTGGGCGGCAGAGTTGAAGCGGCAATTTCCGGAGGTGCTCCACTTGGAGTGCGCTTAGGTCACTTCTATCGTGGTGCTGGCATCACAGTTCTTGAAGGTTATGGACTGACTGAAACAACCGCTGGTGCAACGTTGAATTTAAGTAATGCCCATCGTGTTGGTTCAGTTGGCCGACCAGTACCTGGAACTTCAATAAAAATTGCAGAAGACGGTGAAGTTCTCATTCGTGGAGCCATTGTTATGCGCGGGTATTGGCAAAATGAGGCGGCCAATGACGAGGTATTTACCGAGGATCGTTGGTTTAAATCTGGAGATTTAGGAAGGTTAGACGAAGAAGGCTTTCTATACATTGTCGGTCGAAAGAAAGAGCTCATTGTTACAGCTGGAGGCAAAAACGTCGCCCCTGCCGTTTTGGAGGATCGTTTGCGCGCGCACGCTCTTGTAAGTCAGTGCATGGTCGTGGGAGATAACCAACCATTTATCGCAGCCCTAATAACCATCGATCAAGACTCACTTAAATCGTGGGTCAGCAATAATAAAAAAGAAGGTGCATCAATGGCAGATCTTGCCCATGACCCCGATCTGATTTCTGTCATACAAACTGCGGTCGATGAGGCAAACAAAGCGGTCAGTAAGGCAGAATCAATCCGCAAGTTTATAATCTTGCCTACCGACTTCACCATCGCCGGTGGCCACTTAACTCCTAAACTTTCACTCAAGCGGCATGTAGTTGCTAAAGAGTTTGCCAAAGAGATTGAGGAACTCTTCTCTAAGTAAAAATGTGAATCCAAATGATCGAGTCAGACTCGCGCAAGATTTACATGATGGGATTGCACAGGACTTAGTGGGCTTGGGATATCGCATCGATGCACTTATTGCTGCGATTGGGACGCCGAATGATATTCGATCAGAACTTCGTACACTTCGCTTTGCTATGAGCGATTTAGTTGAAAAAGTGCGTGGTGAGATCTTTGAACTTCGAACTAATTCAGCGAATTTGATTTCACGCTCTCCATTTGAAAGCGCCTCAGGATATGAGTTGGAAAAGATTCTCGGAGAGCTCTTAAGAAATGTAGAAACTCATTCCAAAGCCACGGAACTAAAGATTACAGTCCATGACAACGGCATTGGCGGAGCTTTAGAAAAACTCGGTCACCATGGATTGACTGGAGTGCGTGAACGAGTTCAAAATCTCCATGGGGAACTCGCAATAGAATCAAATAGCGAGGGAACAAAGGTTTTAATGACGATTCCTTTGGCAAAAATATGACCCGAGTTGTTATTATCGATGACCATGCAATTGTGCGCGAGGGACTCAAACGCGCATTAGAAAGCCATGATCACGTAGTGGTAGCTGAAGCTGCAACTTTGAATGAAGCGCGTGCACAGATAGCCCATTCAAACCCAGATGTAATAGTGGTTGATTTAAATCTTCCAGATGGAAGTGGTTTCGATTTAATCACTTGGGCTCGAGGCATCTCAAAGAGTTTAGGAATAGTCGTTCTCACGCTCAACGACACGGATGACCATGTGATTGCCGCAATGTCGGCTGGTGCAAGTGCCTATATTCTAAAGTCGGCTCCTCTCATGCAACTACTGGCCGCAATCGATCATTCTGTGAAATCACCTCAGAGTTTTACAGCACATGGATTATCGGTGGCTCTTGCGAACAAGGAACATAAATTTGGGTTGACCTCGCGAGAATTTGATGTATTGGCTTTACTGCCAAGTGGAGCGTCGACAAAAGAGATCGCTGCAGATCTTTTCTTGAGTTCAGCCACAATTAAGACGCACATAGCATCAATTTTTAGAAAATTAGATGTAGCTAATCGCACAGCTGCAGTCGGTAAAGCGCGCAAACATAATTTAATTTCTGAGTAGTTTGGCGAATTCGTCGGCCCAAATTTGCCAGCGCCATTTTTCCTCTACCCAACGTCGACCTTCTAATCCCATTTTTTGGGATTGAATTGGATTCTCGAGCATCTGGATTGCGGCAACTGCAATGGCAGCACAATCCAAACCATCCACTACTACACCTGTTACCCCATCTATGACTGCATCTGGCGCACCACCTGATGCGCCAGCAATTACTGGTAAACCACAGGCACTTGCTTCAAGATAGACAATTCCTAAACCTTCAACTTCAAGACCTGCAAATCGCGAACGCGAGGGCATCGCGAAAATTTCTCCGAGACAAATGTAGCTGGGCAATTGTGAAAATTGGATTCGCCCAATAAAAGTAACGTAATCCTCTAGTTGATGCTGTCGCACGAGCTTCATAAGGTAGTCGCGGTATGGACCTTCACCAACGAGCAGAAGGTGAACGTTCGGTATTTCCTGAATAATGGTCGGCATCGATTCGATGAGTTTGTCCTGCCCTTTGCGATGGACTAAACGACCAACGCTAACAATAATCCTCTTTCCGCTAAGTCCCAGTGATGCCTTGAGTTGCGTTGAATCAACTGGTGAGAAATGCTCGGTATCAATTCCTGGTGCAATTTTTACCATTGTCGATGCTGCACGCGAAGTTAAGGAGCCTGAAATCGCGCTGCGAGTAAACTCTCCAAGATAAGTAAGAACATCCGTAGTCGAGCCAATTCGACGCATTATTAGAGTAAATGGAAAAACTTTAGACCACCACACTTCATGACCATGGGTGATGGCGATAACTCTCTTGGCACCGGCATTTCGAAAGGCCGCCGACATAAATGCTAGAGGCGCAGCGGCACCAAAAGTGACAACGTCAGTTTCTAACTCCTTGATTACTCGGGAAATTGAATTGCTAACTCGAGGCGTCGGCAAAAGTATTTTCGCTCGATCACGTATAACCTTTACACCAAAATCTGCCTGCCAAGAGGCGTCGTACTCTCGCGTGTCACCTTGCGAAGATGTGTACACCGTAATTGGCGAGTGTGTTGAGTGCTGTATTAAACCGATAATGAAGCTTTCGATTCCGCCTGCTCGGGGACCAAAATCATTAGTTACAAAAAGTATCTTCCCCACTATCTGCGCGCCTCGAATAATGGTTTGCTACCTAAAGATCTGCGCGCAGCGACGAATGCCAGAGCCGAAAGCGCTAGTACGGCGCCTTTGGGTAGATACATACATCACAGGCTAACTCTCTTTGCGTGTTGGGCTCAACTCATAGGCTGGAGATAGCCTGAAAAATACCGCCATTACTGGGATGCTATCGCCATGAGTACCTCAGCCTCACTTGTCGTAGGCGCAGATGGCTCGACCACAAAATTCGGCTCTTCTCGCGAAATTAGCTCACAGGCAGATCGTACGGTCTTTCTTGAACGACGACGAAGTTCCGATGCCATTCTTATCGGCGGAAATACGGCGCGGACTGAACCATATAGTTTTTCGCCCGCACCCCTTATTGTGATTTCGAGATCAACGATCAATCCTCTTCCCGAAAATCCTAATGTGCACCTATGGAACATAACTCCGGCTCAAGCTATAAGCCGTGCGCGAATCGAATTTGGAGATCGAATTCTAGTCGAGGCTGGTGTGAGGATGATAAAAGAACTTCTAGCCGATAAATTAATTGATGAGTTTTTTCTAACCGTTACTCGAGAGCAAGATGGAGAAAACTATATAGATTGGAGCGAAATCCTAAGTAGATTTGTACAGTATGAAAAAAGCGAGATAGATACGACTCTCTTTTTTCACGCTTACAACTAAAATGCCGAAATTACTGCAACCCCGCTAACAGCTAAAATTATTCCTACATATTGAATACGATGTAATCGTTCCTGTAAGAATTTAAATGCCAAAACTGCGGTGGCTATTGGATACATTGAACCTAAAACCATTGCTAAAGAAATAGACCCCTTATTACACGCAACGCCTAAGAGTAGGTTAGCTAGAAAGTCAGCTACTCCGATAAAAAGTAAACTTGGGTACTCGCTTTTACTGAATCCACCGAAACTTTTAGCACGAAATACAATCGCCATCGTCACAATAAATGTGGCGACCCGCATTGTGACCATTGTCATTAATGCACTTGACTGCGAGCCAATTGAGATAAATGTCAATGCAGTTCCAAAACCAAGCGCAGCACCAGTTGCCAATAGAAGTGGACGTAACGGAAAACCTCTTGAGAGCTCTGGACCACTAGCGCAAAAGGCACCTGCCAATGCCAAAACAACTCCACATGAGGTTAGAAGAGATAGCGACTCGCCATGGCTTAAGGCATAACCCAGCGGAATCACCGCGCTTAAAGCACTAATTGGAGAGACAACTCCCATGCTCCCTGAAGCCAGCCCTGCATATAAACATACAAGTCCAAAATAGCCGAGAAAACCTGCACAGATTCCAGGAAGCAAATAGCCATTAGTACCAAGGGTCGGGGCGCTCCAATCACCTGAGATCACAACAAGAAAAACTCCGAAAAAAAGACCAAGAACCTGTGAGGCACCTAGAACCGCGATTGGAGCATGTTTCTTGCTTAGACGCCCCCCTTCAAAATCTGCCGTTCCCCACAAGAAACTAGAAAAGAGCGCTAAAAATGCTGCCATAGTAAGAAGGGTACCGCCCCGCCTCCCGCGATTTTAGCCCTCTGTAAATACTCTAGGCACATGGATGCCAATGGCTTCGAGAGATTATTAGTTCAACTTCGCACCTTTACACCGCGTGCTGAAATTATTTTGGAAGAGGTGCCAGCGCCACAGAAACTTGCAACCTTTGCCTTCGCCTTTTCAGTTGATGTAAGCAATGGAAAGTTGGGAAATGAGGAGGATGAGCTTGCCTCCGGCCGCTTTGTTTTACTCCATGAACCAGGTGGGCAAGAAAGTTGGGAAGGAGAATTTCGTTGCGTGACCTTTGTGCGCGCCGATGTGGATTCGGCGATGGCTCAAGATCCGCTTTTGCCTGAGTTCGGATGGGGTTGGTTTTTATCAGCACTTGAATCGGCAAACTGCACAATCGCCGCACCCAGTGGAACCGTCACACGAATATCAAGTGCCTCTTTCGGAAAACTTTCGCCCCGTCACGATGAATCAGAGATTGAGATTCGAGCATCGTGGACTCCAATAATTTCAGATTCTGCAGAGATTTTAAAACACATCTCCGGTTGGTGCACACTCATTGAAGAGGTCGCCGGGTTAGAAGAGATTGCGCCGGGTGTTTCACCAATATCCCCTGTTCGAGCTCGTTAGTTACTCACATGCAAGAGCTCCAAGCACCTGTTCCTTTACTTATGCCTTCGCAAGGAACTCCGCCCTTAATCAACACGGAGTCACTTCTAACAGATGCACTTGCACAACTTGCAGGTGGAACTGGTCCATTTGCCGTCGATGCCGAGCGCGCATCAGGCTTTAGATATAGTGCCCGAGCATATCTAATTCAAATTAAACGAAAAGGCGGTGGTCTACATTTAATCGATCCAATTCCCTTTGGTCCAGCCCATCCTTTGCTCGCACAACTTAACGATCTTCTCAATAGCAACGAAGTAATTTTGCATGCAAGCACCCAAGATCTTCCATGTCTTCGCGAGCTTGGAATCAATCCACTTCATCTTTTTGATACGGAGTTGGCCGGGAGAATTGCTGGACTTCCTCGAGTTGGACTCGGCCCACTTTTGGAATCATTAATGGGAGTTGTGCTTGCAAAAGAGCACAGCGCAGCAGATTGGTCTACTCGGCCTCTGCCACAAGAGTGGCTGACATATGCAGCATTAGATGTTGAATTACTTCTTGAGCTTCGTGATGCGATGTATGAGATTCTGAACTCGGCCGGTAAGTTAGAGTGGGCAGAGCAAGAGTTCGCCTCAATTCTCAAAGCTCCACCACCGCCGCCACGTGTGGATCCATGGCGACGTACCTCTGGTATGCATAAAATTAAACGCCGCGATCACTTAGCTATCATCCGCGAACTGTGGATAGCGCGTGATGCAATCGCCTCAGTCCAAGATATAGCCAGCGGAAAACTTCTCAACGATTCAGCGATTATTGAGCTCGCCTTGAGCGCACCAACGACAAAAAAAGAGTTGGAGAAAGCGCTGCGCCCACTTGGTCTTCGCGCGCGGTGGTTAGAGAACTCCCCCACATGGCTCGATGCAATTTCTCGCGCACTAGTTCTGCCCGAGGATAAATGGCCCGCGATGCGAAGTAATGTAGATACGTTGCCACCCCTAAAACTGTGGCGAGATAGGTTCCCTGAAAAATTCGCACCGCTCTCGCATGCACGCGCACTCATTGAAGGGTTGGCCACGGCTAACTCGATTCCCATTGAAAATCTGATCTCCCCTGAGATCGTGCGCAGAATCTGCTGGTCCCCTCCTGCTCAATCCACCACAATCCGCAGTGAACCAGCCGTACGCCTCGCCTTAGCCGAACTAGGTGCTCGAGCCTGGCAGATAGAATTAGTCGCCCCACACGTGGCCGATGCCCTACTAGAGCATGAGGCGCTTGAAATAGTTGAGCCAGTGAATGAAATCACTCCTGAGAGTGATTTAGGGTAAAAAGGCGATTGTAAAAGCATCATCAAATTGGATCACAAACCCCTTACTGATGGGTAACATATCCTCTAACCATTTAGTAAGGGATTTCATATGTCACGTTCAGTTGTGTTAGTCGATGCAGTTCGCACCCCATTTGGAAAGGCCGGCAGTTTATATGCCGGCACTCGCGCAGATGATCTTATGGTCCGCGCAATTCGTGGATTGTTAGATCGCAATCCACTCGTCGATCGAGCAGCTATCGATGATGTTGCAATCGCCGCTGCTACACAGAGTGGTGATCAAGGAATGAACATTGGGCGAAGTGCAGCCTTATTATCGGGCCTACCTAATACCGTTCCGGGATACTCCATCGATCGATGGTGCGCTGGTGCTCTTACTGCAGTGACAACGATTGCCGGTGCGATTGCAATGGGTGCAAATGAAATTGCAATTGCCGGTGGCGTCGAACACATGGGAAACCATCCAATAGGTGAAGGTTTAGATCCAAATCCACGTTTTTTAGCTGAACGAATCGTTGAGCAAGATGCCTTGGCAATGGGTGCAACTGCCGAACGACTACATGATCGCTTCCCTAGCATTACAAAACTTCGCGCAGATACATATGCGCTTAACTCCCAAATGAAGACCGCTAAAGCATATGCGGCTGGTTCCTTACAACGCGATTTAATTCCAACTGCTGCGCGCAACGCCGAACTTGGGTGGGCGATTGCAACAGTAGATGAACCTCCACGTCCAGCAACTACCATGGAAGCTCTAGCCGGACTTAAAACCCCATTTCGACCTGCCGGCAGAGTCACGGCCGGAAACTCATCGGGATTAAACGACGGTGCAACTGCCGCGCTACTTGCAAGTGAAGATAAAGCGGTTGAACTCGGATTAACAATAAAAGCTCGATTAGTTACATTCGCTTTCGCTGGGGTCGAGCCGGAAGTTATGGGTTATGGGCCAGTACCGGCAACTATCAAAGCTCTTAAGCAAGCTGGATTAACTATTGAAGATATTGGACTCATTGAAATTAACGAGGCCTTTGCCGTGCAAGTCTTAGCATTTTTGGAATACTTCGGAATCGCAGATGATGATGTTCGAGTTAATCCATTCGGTGGAGCAATTGCGGTAGGCCATCCTCTTGCATCCTCAGGCGTGCGTTTGATGCTCAATCTAGCTCGAGGTTTCGAAGACCATCCAGAGGTTCGTTATGGAATTACCACAATGTGTATCGGTCTCGGAATGGGTGGCACTGTCATTTGGGAAAACCCTCACTTCAAAGGAGATGTCAAGTAAATGCCTACCGAATTGAAACTGCCTGCAGGCGCACCGGAAGAAGTCGTTACACATGCATTCGTGCGTGATGTTGATTTAACTGCATTTGGTGGTGTTGGAAAGATGGCTCTGATTACTCTTGATAATGGCCATGATCATAATCGTCCAAATACTTTTGGTCCCGCCTCTTTAATTTCCCTTAAAGAGGCAATTACCGATGCAATTTCAAGGGCACCTGTAGCGATAGCGATTACAGGAAAACCATTTATATTCGCCGCTGGCGCTGACTTATCAGCGCTATCTTTTATTGAAAACCGTGATCAGTCACTTGCTATCGGCAAGTTAGGCCACGATGTTTTTCGAACGCTCGATGAGTGTGCAATTCCTACATTTGCATTTATTAATGGCTTAGCTTTAGGTGGAGGCTTAGAAGTTGGACTTCACTGCACCTACCGCACGCTTGCAAGCACCGCATTCACCGCTCTGCCTGAAGTCTTCCTTGGTTTAGTTCCAGGATGGGGTGGTGCAACAATTTTGCCAAAGCTCATCGGGCCAGAGCGCGCCGTACAAATAATCATTCTTAACTCACTTAATAGCAACACCATGATGAAAGCCAAAGATGCCTTAAAACTTGGGGTTACGGATGTAGTTTTTGAACCAGCTGATTTTATTGAACGCTCCATTGAATTTGCTGTCTCAATTTTAAAGGGAGAATCCATTATTAAACGCAAGGATTACAGTAACGATCCTGCATGGGAATCCGCTCTAGAATCAGGACGTATTGCAGCACTCAAGAAATATGGGGGCGCTGAAATCGCCGCACCCATAAAAGCACTTGAACTTATCGCTGCTGCAAGAAGCAATACTCGGGGCGAGGGATTTGACGCAGAAGACCAGGCACTTGCTGATTTGACAATGAGTGATCCACTTCGTGCATCTCTGTATGCCTTTAACCTCATTCAAAAAAAGCGCAAGAAAGTTGAAGGTGCCCCTAAGCCCGTGCTAGCCCGTAAAATTAGTAAAGTCGGTGTTGTTGGTGCCGGGCTCATGGCTTCACAGTTAGCGCTTTTACTTCTGCGCAATCTCAAGTGCCCAATTGTTATGAGCGATATAGATCAAGCGCGCGCTGATAAAGGTGTCGCTTTGGTTCACAACGAGTTAGCTAAAGCGGTGGAAAAGAGGCGCATGAGCCCAGAGTTGGCGGCTCGCCTTGTTCCCTTAATCACTGGCTCTGCAGACCAAAATATATTTGCAGGGTGCGACTTTATTATCGAAGCGATTTTTGAAGAGCTCGCGCTTAAACAGGAACTCTTTAAAAAGTTGGAACAAATTGTTTCGCCCGAATGCGTTCTGGCAACTAACACGTCATCGCTTTCAGTTGAAAAGATGAGTCAAGGTCTGAAAAATCCCGAACGTGTAGTGGGTTTCCATTTCTTCAATCCCGTAGCCGTTATGCCTTTATTAGAAATTGCCCGCACAACCAGTACTGACGATGCAACAACTGCCACGGCTGTTGCCGTTGGTAAAGAGCTCAAAAAGACGATGATCATCTGTAAAGATGCCCCGGGATTTGTTGTCAACCGGTTATTAACTCGCTTTATGGGTGAAATTACCGATGCCGTTGATGAGGGAACTCCCCCGGAAATTGCCGATAGCGCAATGAGTTCTACAGGTTTTCCAATGTCACCTTTCCAACTCTTAGATCTTGTTGGTCCTGGCGTAGCCTTACATGTCTCCAAAACTTTGCATGAGAATTTAGGTGAACGCTATCGAATTTCTCCAACTATGCAGGCGATGGTCGACCAAGGGGTACGAAACTTTTACATCAAGAGCGAAGATGGTTCAATCTGCACAAATCCTGTTGCGCTTGCCTTAATACCAAAGGGTGAATCGCCATCAACTGCCGCGCAAGTTCGCATGCGTGCATTAACCGCCCTTGCAGTTGAAGCTCGGATGATGCTCGATGAAGGTGTTGTTGCGACGGCAGCTGAAATCGATTTATGCATGCTGATGGGTGCTGGTTGGCCCATGCATTTAGGTGGAATTCTGCCGTACTTAGATCGCGAAGGTATTAGTGAGTCTGTGTGCGGCTCGCGTTTTCATCCACGCGGGGTTGCATCTCTTCCTTAAAACTACTACTCCACTCAACAACGCTTCGTGCAATGTTTTGAGCGGTAATTCCAATATCGCCTAGAATTTCGTTGCGCTTTGAATGCTCTAAGAACTCAAGTGGAACTCCAATTGAGTGAAGTGGAACATGGACTCCAGCATCACGTAAAAGTTCAGAGATCGAACTTGCTATTCCGCCATGTCGGATTCCATCTTCAAGTACAACAACGCTTGTGTACCGTTGGGCCATCGCAACTAAGGATTGCGGTAATGGTTTAACCCATCGGAGATCAATAACAGTTACGCCAACACCCTCCCGATACGCTTGAGAGGCGGCCTCCACCGCTAATACCGCCATCGCTCCAATGCTAATCATGAGGACATCGGCGCTCTCACCACGATATAAAACATCTATGCCATCTCGTCGCTCAAAGGCTGGAATATCAACTTGAACCGCGCCCTTGGGAAAGCGCACCATGGATGGGGCATCACTGATATCTATCGCCTCGCGAAGTAGTTCGCGTAGCCGCGCTCCATCTCGCGGAGCGGCAACGTGCATGGTTGGCACAATTCCAGTTAGTGCCAAATCCCAGATTCCATGGTGTGAAGGCCCATCATCGCCAGTGATACCAGCGCGATCTAAGACAAAAGTTACCCCTGCCTTGTGGAGAGCTACATCGAGTAATAGCTGATCAAAGGCTCGATTTAGAAAAGTTGAATACACGGCAACAACTGGATGAATTCCCGTAAAGGCCATTCCCGCGGCGCTAGTGACTGCATGCTGTTCGGCAATTCCAACATCAACAGTGCGCTCGGGGAACAATTGGGAAAATTGATCAAGACCAGTTGGTCCTAGCATCGCAGCTGTGATTGCCACAATATCTTTTCGCTCTTTGCCTATCTCAACTAGTTCGGATGCAAAGATTTTTGTCCACGTTAGAGAACTCTCAGAAAGTGGCTCACCGGTTTCAGGATCCACAATTCCTACTGCATGGAACTTTTCAGCCTCGTCGGCAACTGCCGGTTTATGGCCTCTTCCTTTTTCGGTAATTGCATGAACTAAAATCGGCGCACCATACTCCTTCGCTTGAAGCAATGCACGCTCCATCGCAACAATGTCATGGCCATCAATTGGGCCCATATATTTAAGACCTAAATCTTCAAACATACCTTGCGGTGCGATAATGTCTTTAATCCCCTTTTTCATACCGTGCAATGTTTCATAAATTGGAACACCCACCACGGGTGTCTTATGAAGAACGTCCTTGCCCCAATCTAAAAACTTTTCGTAACCACTGGTAACGCGAAGTGTCGACAGATACGTTGCGACACCTCCAATCGTTGGTGAGTATGAACGCTCATTATCATTGATAACGATAACTAGATTTCGTTTTTTGGCTGTTGCAATGTTATTAAGAGCCTCCCACGACATTCCGCCAGTGAGTGCTCCATCGCCTACAACTACTACGACATGACGATCTTCAACGCCTTGTACTGAAAAACCACGAGAGATTCCATCGCCCCACGAAAGCGCGGTCGAGGCATGTGAGTTCTCAATAACATCATGAACGCTCTCACCGCGATTTGGATAGCCAGAAATACCGCCGCGTTGGCGTAGCTGATCAAAGCTATCTACTCGGCCCGTTAGAATTTTATGAATATAGGATTGATGACCAGTATCAAAGAGAATTACATCTTTAGGAGACTTAAAAACTCGATGAATAGCAATCGTCAGCTCGACTACGCCCAAATTAGGTCCTAGGTGACCACCAGTTTTGGAGACTTTTTCAATCAGGAAGCTACGAATTTCATCGCTGAGCTGCTCTAACTGCTCAGGGTTGAGCCCCGCTAAATCTGCAGGAGATTTAATCGCTTCTAACATGGAGATATTTTAGATGCTTGAGTTCATAAGAGCGAACGCAGGACATACTGCATTATGCCGCCGTGGCGATAGTAATCGGCCTCTCCTGGTGTATCTATACGTACTTTCGCGCTAAAGCTCTTATCCCCCGCTGTGACAATGAGCTCTTTTGGAACCCCACCTGTATTTAGTGCGGTGATTCCAGAGATTGAAAATACTTCAGTTCCATCTATTCCTAGGTTCTTGGCGTTCTCGCCATCTCTAAACTGCAAAGGTAGTACTCCCATGCCAATTAGATTTGAGCGATGAATACGCTCGAAACTCTCAGCGATTACAGCTCGCACTCCAAGGAGCGCAGTTCCCTTTGCCGCCCAGTCACGCGATGAGCCAGATCCATACTCTTTGCCTGCGAGAATTACTAATGGAATTCCAGCCTCTTGGTAGGCAGCAGAGGCATCGAAAATAGTTGCCTGTTCACCATTGTTCAAGAAATTTCGAGTGAATCCGCCTTCTACCCCATCGAGTAATAGATTCTTCAAGCGAATATTTGCAAAAGTTCCACGAATCATTACCTCGTGATTTCCTCGACGTGAACCGTACGAGTTGAAATCTCCACGCAGGATTCCATGTTCAGCTAAATAAGCCCCCGCCGGTGAATCAACCTTAATATTTCCCGCAGGTGAGATGTGATCTGTAGTCACTGAATCACCCAACACTGCTAAGACCCGAGCACCTGAAATATCAGTCACTGGCGATGGGGTTTTTGACATTCCTTCAAAGTACGGAGGCTTGCGAACATAAGTGGAGTTAGCATCCCATTCAAAAGTTTTACCACTGGGAGTAGAAAGTGAATTCCATCGGTGGTCTCCATCGAATACTGAGGCATAATCTTTAGTGAACATCGACGATGAAATCGAACTCTCTATGACAGTTTGAATTTCTAGTGGCGATGGCCAAATATCTCTAAGGTAGACTGGATTTCCATTGAGATCATTACCAAGTGAATCACTTTCAAAATCGTGATCCATCGTTCCGGCGATTGCATAGGCAACAACTAAAGGTGGAGAGGCTAAGTAATTCATCTTCACATCAGGACTGATCCGACCTTCAAAATTACGATTTCCTGAAAGAACGGCAACAACGGCTAAGTCGCTTTCGTGAATAGCGTTGCTAATTGCCACCGGTAGCGGCCCTGTATTGCCAATACACGTCACGCACCCATAACCAACCAAGTAGAAACCTAATGCCTCCATGTATTTCGTTAAATCAGCCCGGTCGTAGTAGTCAGTAACTACTTTAGATCCAGGAGCAAGTGTTGTTTTTACCCATGGTTTAGATTTCAAGCCCTTTTCCACTGCTTTTTTCGCAAGTAAGGCTGCGCCAATCATTACTGAAGGATTCGAAGTATTCGTACATGAAGTAATGGATGCAATAACGACATCACCATTTTTTACGCGCGTATTACCTGCAGCAACTTCCCCAAGAGCACTCTCCTTTGAGAAATAGGTTGGAAGAATTTTTACAAATGCCTCTTTCGAATCGCGCAATGAGATTCGGTCTTGAGGGCGCTTAGGTCCCGAAATTGATGGCACTACCGATGATAAATCCAGCTCAACAACTTGCGAATAACGCGGTGCGATTGAAGGATCGTGCCACAATCCCTGAACTTTGGCATAGCGCTCGACTAATGCAACCTGCTCTTCGCTTCGTCCCGTCAATCGTAAATATCGCAACGTTTCATCATCGATAGGGAAAATCGCGCAGGTTGAGCCATACTCGGGGCTCATATTTCCTATCGTTGCTCGATTAGCCATTGGTACGGAAACAACACCGGGTCCAAAAAACTCTACAAATTTTCCAACAACTCCGACTTTGCGCAATATTTCAGTAATAGTCAATGCCAAATCGGTTGCCGTCGTTCCGGGAGTTAGTTCACCGGTGAGTTTGAAACCGACTACTCGTGGAATCAACATAGAAACTGGTTGACCTAGTAGAGCCGCCTCTGCTTCAATTCCTCCGACTCCCCAACCTAGAACTCCAAGTCCATTAACCATGGTTGTATGAGAATCTGTACCAACTACCGTATCTGGATATGCGCGAACTACGCCGTTAACTTCTCGGACCATTACTACTCGAGCTAAGTACTCAATATTTACTTGATGGACAATCCCCGTTCCAGGTGGCACAACTTTGAACTCATCAAATGCGCTTTGACCCCATCGCAAAAAGCGATAACGCTCCTGATTGCGTTCATACTCAATATCTGTGTTCTGCTCAAAAGAGCCTTTTGTACCAAATACATCGGCAATAACCGAGTGATCGATTACGAGTTCAGCAGGTGCCAATGGATTTACTTTTGAGGCATCTCCCCCTAATTCAACGATCGCCTCTCGCATCGTTGCAAGATCTACAACGCATGGCACCCCAGTGAAATCCTGCATAATCACACGCCCAGGTGTGAATTGAATCTCTGTATCTGGTTCAATCGTTGGATCCCAGTTAGCTAAGGCTTTGATGTGAGCTTCGGTGATATTGGCACTGTCTTCGGTGCGCAGAAGGTTTTCCAGAAGAATTTTAAGTGAGTATGGAAGGTCAGATGCCCCTTCGATAGCAGAGATATCAAAGATCTCGAAACTCTTGCCCGCAACCTCTAAATTCTTCTTTGCGTTAAAAGAGTTTCTACTCATAATCTCACCTTTCGCTAAAATATAGCTAATTAAGGGCAATAATACTCAATCTGGTAGGTAGAGCGCAACACACTCAATATGATGCGTCATTGGAAAGAGATCAAAAGCCCTTAACGTGCTTAACGAATAACCATGAGCTTTCAAGTAAGCAGTATCACGAGCAAGTGAGGCTGGATCGCACGAAACATAAACGATAGCCCTGGGTTGCAAACGTGCGACTTCTGTAACCACAATCTTACCGGCGCCTTCACGTGGTGGATCCAGGACAATCACATCGGCATTAGTAAGACGAGGCAAGAGTTTTGCTACATCACCTAAGTGTATTTTTACATTCGGATTATTTGCAAAATTTCGCATCGCATCAGCTGTTGCGCTTTTACTACCTTCAAGTAAATCGATTCTTCCGCTTGGTCCTATGAGTTCGACCATCGAAGATGTAAAGAGGCCAACGCCACCATAGAGATCCAGGACATGATCGCCTTCAACTAATTGCGCAAAATCAAGCACTGCCTGCGTTAGAACAGTAGGGGCGCTAGTGTGGCTTTGCCAAAAAGAATTCTGACTCACCTCCAAAGTTTTACCTTTGACCTCTTCATGCATAATCTGATGACCTTCAGTTAATCTTGCTTTTCCCTCACCGCTTATTGGAGAAAGTGCAATCGTGCGTTCTTTATTAGATGATACGCTCACCTCAACTCGAACGTCGGGCTTCCATTTGCGCGCGGCAATTTCATTCATCTTCATGCTTGCAACGGCAATGAGGCAGTCATCTATCGGAATAACAGTGTGGCTTCTGGCGGCAAAAAATCCGAGGTTACCCTCACGATTTGTGGTCGCAATTAAACGTGTGCGCCAGTGCAATGGTTCTGCGACTTCTTCAACGTTGACAACTACATCCATTGAGGCGATGCGTGAAAACTGTTCAGTTATTACATCGGCCTTGAGTTGGCGTTGACGGGTCGGGCTTATGTGTTGAAAATCGCAACCACCACAGCCACTGCTATGAGCAAAGGAGCAAGGGGCTATAACCCGGTCAGGAGATGCCTCCAAAACCTCTATCACATCGGCCCGATTAAATGATGAACCTGTAGAGGTTATGGTTATTCGTACTCTCTCACCTGGAATTGCATGGCGAACAAAAATTACCGCCCCACCATGCCTTGCGATGAAATGACCGCCGTGGGCTACTTTCTCTATCCGAACGTCTAGGACATCTCCTGTAGCCAAGCGAGTTGCATTAGTTGATGTCATGGAAGTAAGCCTATGGGTGTAAGTTAATGTATATGCACGTTGTCATCATGGGTTGCGGTCGAGTCGGTTCTTCACTTGCTATTGAACTTGAGGCAGCTGGCCATACCGTTGCCATAATCGATCAAACGCGTGAGGCATTCAGACGACTTGGCCCAGACTTTAAAGGAACTACTGTCACGGGGATCGGTTTCGACCGAGATGTCTTGCGAGAGGCGGGAATTGAAAGAGCTGAAGCATTTGCCGCTGTTAGCAATGGTGATAACTCAAATATTTTGGCCGCACGAGTTGCTCGCGAAAATTTTGGCGTAAAGAATGTAGTTGCCAGAATTTACGACCCAGGTCGTGCAGAGATCTATCAGCGCGTGGGTATTCCCACCGTTGCAACTGTGTTGTGGGCAACAGATCAGATTCTTCGCAGATTATTGCCTGATGGTTCAAATTCTGAGTGGCGTGATGCAAGTGGAAAGATTCAGCTATGTGAAATGCATCTCCACGACGACTGGTATGGACGACCAATACTCCTCATAAATAAACTTACCTCGGCACGAGTTGCATTTATTACGCGGGAAGTCGGAATAATCCCCGATGAACATACAGTCTTGCAGCAAGGCGATTTAGTTCATGTCATAGTTGCCGAAGAGGATACTGCCCGAGTTGAAGCCATTCTCGCTAACTCACCAGAAAGAAGACACGAATGAGAATTGCTATAGCTGGCGCAGGAAATGTAGGCCGCGCTATTGCACGCGAACTTTTGGATAATGGGCATCAAGTCCTTCTCATTGACAAAGACCCAAAAGCGCTCAAACTAGAGAGTGTCCCAGATGCCGAGTGGTTGATGGCAGATGCATGCGAGATAACCTCACTCGACAAGGCGCATCTGAATAATTGTCATGTTCTAGTGGCTGCAACTGGTGACGACAAAGCAAATCTTGTCACCTCTATGTTAGGCAAAACTGAATATGGCATACCGCGAGTGGTCGCACGGATCAATCACCCAAAAAATGAGTGGCTCTTTGATGCATCATGGGGTGTAGATGTCGCAGTATCAACTCCACGCATCATTTCAGCCCTCATTGAAGAGGCGGTGAGCGTTGGTGATGTTGTTCGATTATTCTCAATTAAAAGCGGTCAAGCAAATCTTGTAGAGCTCACCCTTCCCGATGGTTCGGCATGCATCGGTAAAACAGTTGAAGAGATTCGACTACCAGATGATACCGTCCTTGCCGCGATTGTCCGCGATGGTCGAGTAATCCCACCTAAAGTTCATGATGTATTTGCAGCTGGCGATGAACTTCTCTTTCTTGCCACTGCGGAAGCTGAAATAAAAATTAAAGCCTGTTTTATAGCTTAATTTTATACCTTATGTATTGGCGGGGCGGTTTTGATCACAAGCCAGGATAAATATGCCGACGCAAAGAAGAGCGGATAGCCCATTGCTAGATTTACAGTTCCTAATAAATTAACGTTTCCACTTCGATATATTGGATACTGAACAGCAATTCGCAGAAAGAACATTGCAACCCAGATCCAACTCGCGCGAATGTAAACTTTTTTTCGCGCCGGGTCATTTCTCCACAGAAAATTCTCCCCGAGCAATGGGCCTAATACAACACCAAGAATCGGCCATCCAGCCAGATTAGCTAACAAATAGACACTGCCATAGGCCAAATTTGTTAGAAGTTTTGGAATATAGAAATCTGAGGCATTGCCACTTTTGTTAGCAAAGTAAGCACATATAAGTACGCCCAGTAATCCAGAGATTGCGTGCTGAAGCGTGTCTCTCTTTGCTAAACGCAGGATAGCCAGAAGCATTGAAAGAATGACTGCATATGTAAGCGCTACTTTGAGTTCATTGTCTATATTAAAAACTATGAGAAAAACTACAGCTGGAAGACCTGAATCGATGAGGCCTTTCTTGCCACCAAGAGCGCTCATTACCTTCTCACGATCTTGATTATCTCCGCTCATACACTCCCCGTCGACCCAAATCCAGCATTACCGCGCTCCGATTCCGGAAGTTCGGTTACTTCTATAAACTCAGCTCCTTCAACTCTTTGAATAACTAACTGTGCGATACGATCACCCTTTTTAAAGGAGACATTCTCTTTTGGATCGAGATTTATCACAATACAGGAGATCTCTCCACGATAACCTGCATCAATCGTCCCGGGGGTGTTGACTAATGTGACCCCATTCTTAATCGCCAAACCAGAACGCGGATGTACAAAGCCGACAAAGCCGTGTGGAAGTGCGATTGCGATTCCAGTCGGAACGAGTCGGCGTTGGCCGGGGGCTAGAGTGAAATCTATTGCCGAGGTTAAATCTGCGCCGGCATCTCCAGATTTGGCATAGCGTGGAAGAGGAAGGGTCGGATCAAGTCGAGTAATAAGAACTTTGACCTCGCTCATTTCTTAAGGATTTATCTCAAAGTCAGGGTCAACAAATGCTAATAACTCAGGCGACTTGGAGATGTGTTCTAGGTACTCTTTTGGAGCGTTATTGAGAAAATGTTCCATAGATACTATTACATAAAGCGCAGCGGCACGAACAGCAATAGGACCATCCGTCGAGTTAAGTCGACCTTCGGCTTTGGTGTATACCTTTCTATTGACCTGTCCAGTTATCTGAGCGCTGATATGCAGAGTAGATCCCATCGGTACTGGCTTTAAAAACTCAGTTTCAAGTCGTGCGGTCACTGCGGGGGCACGAAGTAGCCACATGAGTTTTCCTAGAGCTTCGTCCAATGCCAAAGAGAGCATACCTCCGTGTGCTAAACCAGGTGCACCTTGATGATTTTCCGTGACTGTGAACTGTGCAGTGATATCTAAACCAAGACCTGCATAGGCAATTAAATGAAGACCCGTTGGGTGTAACTCTCCACATCCAAAGCAGTAGCCGAAGTGCGAGGGAATCTTTGAGCCAATGGGCGGTGCTTTCGGGTGGCGCTCTGGAATCTGGGAACCCTCTGGGGCATTTGTACTAGCAATGCGACTCATGTGCCAAGAGTATCCGATACCGTAACTCCTATGCACTATCGAGAAGTGGTCCGTATGCCAGTGTGGTTACTGGCCTTAATCTATTTTTTCCTTCTCTCTCTTGTTCTATCGATTTGGGCCGCTCTCGGTGATGTGGCTGCGCTAATATCTCTCATCTTTACAAGTGCGCTACTACTTCTCATCGCACTCAAGAGTGCAATGGTGATAGAGATCGATTCCGAAGAACTTCGAGTTGGTAGAGCCCACATCCCTTTTGAATTCTTAGGAGGAGCAGAGAACTTGTCAATTGAGGATATGCGAAAACTTCGTACAAGAGATGCTGATCCTGCCGCTTATCTCGGTATCCGATTTTGGACGCCAACTGGCGTAAAAGTTTTGGTTAATGATTCGCGAGATTCAACACCATATTGGGTGATAAGTAGTAAGAATGGTGATGCATTAGCAAAGGTTTTAAACTCTGTTGCTAATTAGTAGCACTCTTTACACACTGCTTTTGCACCTTCACCCTTTGCAAGCTGAGTTATATGGTGTACTAAGAAACAACGTGAGCACGTAAATTCATCCTCCTGTTTAGGCACCACGCGGACTGCAAGTTGTTCACCTGATAAATCTGCACCTGGAAGCTCAAGGTTTTCAGCTGCCTCTGCTTCATCAACATCAATTTGGCCGGATTGAGCATCGACACGCTTTGCTTTTAACTCTTCTAACGACTCCTCGTGGAGTTCTTCATCAGTTTTTCTGGGGGTGTCATAATCTGTTGCCACTGCTCTCACCTCGATTCCTAATTCTCAATACTTGCCTGCGGGCGCATCATGGCCTACAACGTCGGCATTGGTTGATATAACCTTCGGCGTGTCGGAGTTATTCCCCACTCACCTGGGCGATGTCTATCGCTTGAGCTAGCCCCGCGTCAACTCGAGCGTGAATGGCAGTTCCAGCCTCACCATATTCCTCTGAAAAAATCTCACCCTGTTCATGGATGGCATGAATTAAATCACCACGGTTATAGGGAATCACCGCTTTAATCTCAATTGTAGGGCGAGGCAGCGAACTCTCAATTGCCTGCACTAATGCCGCTACTCCAAAGCCCGTGCGTACTGAGAAAGCAAAACTATTGGGCTCTTTGCGTAATATCTCCATAATTATATGAGGATCCGCAATATCTACTTTGTTAATTGCAATAATCTCTGGTATTTTCTCGCCGCCAACTTCTTGAATAACTTCGCGGACTGCACGGATTTGTTCAAAAGGATCTGAGTGAGAACCATCGACAACATGCACAATTACATCGGCATCTGCGACCTCTTCTAAAGTTGATTTAAATGCATCAATGAGTTGATGAGGCAAGTGACGTACGAAACCAACAGTGTCAGTTAAGGTGTAAACGCGCCCCTCACTTGTTTGTGTTTTTCGTACGGTTGGATCCAAAGTTGCAAATAACGCATTTTCAACTAGAACACCAGCATCTGTTAATCGATTAAGTAGAGAGGACTTTCCGGCATTTGTGTATCCTGCAATTGCAACCGATGGAATGTTAAATCGCTTACGTTCTTGGCGCTTTGTATCGCGTGAAGTTTTCATCTGCGCAATCTCACCACGCAGTTTCGCCATTTTGTCGCGAATTCGACGACGATCTGTTTCAATCTTTGTCTCACCTGGTCCGCGACCACCAATTCCGACACCGCCTGCAGCACGTCCACCAACTTGGCGTGAGAGCGAATCTCCCCAACCGCGAAGTCGTGGCAGCAAGTATGCAATTTGCGCTAACTCAACTTGCGCCTTACCCTCTTTACTTTTTGCATGCTGGGCAAAAATATCCAAAATCAATGCGGTGCGATCGACAACTTTTACTTTAACTCTCTCTTCTAGTTGTCGAAGTTGCGAGGGTGAAAGTTCGCCATCGCAAATAACCGTATCAGCGCCAGTTGCAATCACAACTTGGCGAAGCTCTTCAACTTTACCCGAACCAATATAAGTCGCAGGATCGGGCTTATCGCGGCGCTGAATTAAACCATCCAGAACTTCTGAGCCCGCAGTTTCTGCTAAAGCTTTCAGTTCGGCTAAAGAGTTTTCGGCCATCACAGAGTTACCCTCAGTCCAGACTCCTACTAGCACCACGCGCTCAAGTTGAAGCTCGCGGTATTCGGCCTCAGAGATATCTTGAAGCTGTGTTGAAAAGCCTTTTACCCGTCGCAATGCATGGCGCTCAGATAGTTCAAGTGTTGGATCGACTAATTCATTGCTCTCATTCGCATCAAATTCGGCGGCGACGCGCGCGCTTTCTCGCATCAGCGCATCGAACTCATCGCCCACTTGATTGTTAGGCAATTAAATACTCCGAGATATCTACATCTTTTATAAGAACTGCCGGACCAACCAATACCGCATTGGAATGTGTATCAATTGTGACCTCAAGTCGACCCCCCGGTGGATTAATAATCCACGTAGATGGAAGACGTGATTTTGTGTGAATGCTGGCTGCCAATGCAACGGCACATGTTCCAGTTCCGCAGGAGCGAGTTTCACCGCTGCCACGCTCATACACACGCATAGCGAGCTCGTGCTCCCCAGTAATCTGAACAAACTCGACATTTACCCCCTCTGGATATGAATCCCGTGGGCGTACAACAGGCGGTTCAAGAAGTGGACCAACCTCGGTAAGTTGATCTACAAAGACAACGGCATGAGGATTTCCGATACTAATGTTGTAGCCGTTCCATACATGGGAGTTCGCGGCCGCCGTGATTGTTTCAGCCTCGTCAGTAACATGACCCATATTGACCGAGATATCCCCCACCAATGGTACGCGTAAATGTTTGATTCCATCCCTTGTACTAATTGGAAAAATGCCTTCGGGCATGTGTCCACGTTCAACTAAGTATCGAGCCATTACGCGAATCCCGTTACCGCACATCTCTGCCTCTGAACCATCGGCGTTGCGATAATCCATAAACCATTTTTCATCGCGCTTAATAATGCGAATGAGACCATCGGCACCGACCCCCCTCTCACGGTTGCAGATCGCCGCCGTTTGGGCAGTAGTAATCGAATGCTCATCGTTTGGATCAAATACAAGGAGAAAATCATTTTCAGTGCCGTGGCCATAAGTTGCAATCATTGCTACGAGTCTAACTTCTCTAAATGCGCAATAACGCTCTGTAAGTGTGGCTGGACTGGTGAAATCCACGTGATTCGCTCATCACGCGAAAACCAGGTCTCCTGCCGACGTGCATATTGACGTGTTGCACGCTTAGTATCTTCGCGTGCCTCATCTTGACTAATTCTTCCCTCTAAATAGGCGATTATTTGCGAATACCCCAAGGCAAGTTGGGCAGTGCGTGCATCGGTAATTCCAAGTCCTAGAAGGGCTTCGACTTCGGAAACGAAGCCTTCATCCCACATGCGATCTACGCGCGCACTTATTCGCTCATTCAACTTTTCGCGATCCATAACTAGGCCAAATTGGGCAACATCTGGATATCTCGTACTTGCCTCACGTGGAAGGTTTGCAGTAAAAGGCTTACCAGTAATTTCAATGACCTCTAAGGCCCGGATGACACGACGAGAATTTGCCCTATCAATAGCGATCGCCGCGGCAGGATCCAACTTTTCCAATCTCTCAAAGAGTGCGTTGAGACCAATGCTCTCCAACTCATTTTCGAGGTTTCTGCGTACAGCGGGATCAGTATCTGGAAAGTTAAGTTCATCCAAAATCGATTTAATATAGAGTCCGGTGCCGCCGACAACAATTGCACTCTTACCTCGTGCCTGAATATCAGTAATAGCTGCACGCGCTGCGCTTTGATACCAGGCGACCGTAGAGTCTTGATTAACATTTAAAACATCTAAAAGATGATGAACGATCCCCTCTCGCTCTTCGACGCTTAATTTTGCGGTCCCAATATCCATTCCGCGATAAATCTGCATTGAATCTGCGTTAACGATTTCCCCATCGAAGTGATGGGCAAGTGCAATCGCTAATTGGCTCTTACCGGTCGCTGTCGCCCCGCAAACCACTAGTAACTTCATTTAGTCTGGAATTTCATTTAACTAACGTCGGAATTCCAAGCATTGTTGAGGTTCTGGAGACCTCCTTATTGCGCGCCTCGTGAGCATCTCCTCCGCGTGTTCGGCGCACCTCACCTGGAGTTCCTATCAAATAGTGAGCAGATGCATCGGTAACTCTCACTTCTACCTCATCGCCGGGACGTGCCGCGGAGTTATTATCAAAGTGAACTAAGCGGAAATCTTCGCTACGACCAGTAAGACGCTCCTGTGCAACATCTCGTCGCCCTTCATGGCTTCCGACTAAAATTTTATATTTTTTCCCGATGGCTTCTTGGTTAACTGATAGGGAGATTAATTGCTGATGATTGTGCAGTCGGGTGTAACGCTCCCCTACGACTTCACTGGAAATTTGATTCGGCATTGTGGCAGCGGGCGTACCAGGACGAATTGAATACTGATATGTATACGCCGCCGCAAAACGCGCCTGCGTACATACATCTAATGTTGTCTGAAAATCACTTTCGGTCTCACCAGGAAAACCAACGATGATGTCAGTTGTTATCAATGCATGGGGCATGGCATTTCGGACGCGTTCCAAAATACCTAAATATCTATCGGTTCGATACGAGCGACGCATTGACGCTAAAATTGAGTTCGAACCTGATTGCAGAGGCATATGCAAATGTGGCATTACATTTTCGGTCTCTGCCATTGCTTCAATGACGTCGTCAGTAAAATCGCGTGGATGCGGGGACATAAACCGAACACGTTCTAAGCCATCGATGGTTCCGCACTCGCGAAGTAAGTTCGCAAAGGCATATCGGTCACCAAAATCAACCCCGTAGGCATTTACATTCTGCCCGAGCAGAGTTATTTCAATTACGCCTTGATCGACTAAGGCGCGGATTTCGTCGAGAATATCTTTAGCATTTCGATCCTTTTCGATCCCACGTAGAGTCGGGACAATGCAAAAGGTGCAGGTGTTATTGCAGCCAACAGAGACCGACACCCATGAGGAAAATGCCGATAGTCGACGAGCGGGCAAAGTTGATGGAAAGTGCTCCAAAGCCTCTAAGATTTCAATTTGAGACTCTTCTTCGATTCGCGCACGCTCGAGTAAAATTGGCAGAGATCCGACGTTATGGGTTCCAAAAACAACATCAACGTAAGGAGCTCTCTTTAAAATTGTGGCCTGGTCTTTTTGGGCCAAGCAACCGCCCACTGCAATCTGCATTGCTGGATTCAATTTTTTAATTGGGCCTAGAAAAGAGAGATTTCCATAAAGTTTATTATCGGCATTCTCTCGAACTGCGCAGGTATTGAAAACAACGAGATCGGCCGTCTTACCATCTAGAACTGGGATGTAACCGGCCTCATCTAAAATCCCTGCAATACGTTCGGAGTCGTGAACATTCATCTGGCAGCCGTACGTTTCAACGATATAGGTACGGTTCATGCGCCTATCGTAGAGCCTGGATTAGAGGGGAATTACTTCAATCTCAAAGGTTGAACGGTTAACTACTGCCATGTGGTGATTTTCTAGCCTTTTCCAACCAGGTTGATCCCAGCCACTAGATGCAAATAACAGGCCTTGCGGGCTGGCCAAGTAATTAAGCTCATAATAATCGTCGACGGCCCAGTCAGGCTTTCGATCGCTGTTGTGTTCACTTACGATGACGAAAAACTCGCGATTCATGAGCATACAGTTCAAACTTGTCGTATCACTGTGGTCTTTGATAATTGAGAGTGCGCTTTTGACTCCATCAACGAGGCCAAGCTTTTCAACTTCGGTCATAACTAAATAGAAATACCTTTCACTATCGGTGTCTCCAACGATGAGTGAAAGAAATTTTTGATCGATGAAGGGAGCGATTGCATCGGGTGGAAAAATCGAGCCATTATGAATAAAGGAGTAGTCTGTATACATAAATGGGTGGGTATTGTTTTCGCTAATTGATAAGCCCTTTGTCGCCCAACGCAGATGCAAAAGTGCTCCATCGGCGGCATTATTGGCAACTGCTGAATCAAAGGAATCGCTATCAGCTGCCGCTTCTACCCTCTTTTCCACAACCGTATGAGCGCCGGCTTGATCCACAGTTGAAAGACCCCAGCCATCGCAATGTCTCGATGAAAGGGCTACAAACTCTGAAAAACCATCCCCAACGATGACTGGAAAAGAGGTTTTGCTCTGCGACACGTAGCCCATTAGTCGGCACATAATTTCATAGACCCCCTATCGCTCAATTCACACCATGAGGTAGAAATGCTACCCCAGAGGCCCAAGGAGGAGTACATCTAGGCAATAACAGATAATATCGGCTGGCCACTTATCTCACTCTTTACTCTTGTTATCGGTTCTTGCATGTCAGAACCTGCATTGGTCTATCCAACATCGCGCGGAAATTACCGGTGGCCATCTTCTATCTCTCTTGATTATTAAGCGGGGTTACATACGCCCCAGAAATGCCACCATCAACTAAGAAGTTTGATGCAGTAATAAAACTAGAGTCATCAGAGGCTAGAAATGCAACTGCTCCTGCTATTTCATGTGCCTCAGCAAATCGCCCCATGGGAACATGAATTAATCTGCGAGCAGCCAACTCTTTATCCTTTGCAAATAACTCTCGCAGTAGTGGTGTGTCAACTGGTCCTGGAGATAGCGCATTCACGCGAATACCCTCCTTTGCAAACTGCACGCCAAGCTCTCGACTCATTGCTAGTACGCCACCTTTGGAAGCGGTGTATGCAATCTGACTCGTTGCCGACCCCATTGTTGCCACAAAGGATGCGGTATTAATGATTGATCCCTTACCCTGTTTTTGCATGTAGGGAATAACTGCTTTACAACATAAAAAAATGCTCGTGGTATTTACTTTAAGAACTCGCTCCCAAGTTTCTAAAGGGGTATTTAATATTGAAGCATCTTCAGGGGGTGATATGCCGGCATTGTTAAAGGCAATATCAATTCGATTATGAGTATCAAAGGTAACCTTATAAAGATTTGCCACTTGTGCCTCATCGGTCACATCACAATTAACAAAAAGACCGCCAAGCTCTCTCGCTACCTTATTGCCAGAAACCTCATTGGTATCAGCAACTACCACCTTTGCTCCCTCACTAACTAAACGAATAGCAGTGGCATAACCGATACCACTACCACCACCAGTTATAACTGCCACTCGTCCATCCAGTCTTTGACTCATCCATCTATCCCCATTTTTTAATTTATTTGCCATTAATTGTCAGTTGCAAAAAACATTCTATTTCTCTGTCAACTCTAATCACCTAGCCTGAGTTATTTATCCAAAGATCTCTATCTATTCCATGATTTAGCCTTAGTATCCTTTGGCGGCAACTCTGCCTTACGCCTCGCACATCGCCAGTACAACAGAACCGATCACACCAACTGCGATTTTGGCTTCAAACTTTAACTTTGGCATGGGAAATTTTGGCTCCATGCGCTCATTTTTACACAGTGGGGTGAAAAAATTGCCCAAAACTAGAGGAAAAGACTTCCAGTCGCCCTATTACCGCTCTACTCTTCTCCAAGACTGCTTCAAAATGAGGCAGCCGTCGAAAGGAAGTTTATGGCGGAAAAAGGAATGCAAGGCGTTTCATACACCAAAGTATCAAGTGATTACTTTGAAAAAAGAGGCTTAGAGCGTCATGCCGGATTACTAGCCCTATGGGGGCTAGGTGTTGCAGCAGTTGTTTCAGGAGATTTCTCTGGCTGGAACTTTGGTATCGCTGAAGCTGGTTGGGGCGGATTACTTATCGCAACCATCCTCGTAATAATAATGTATTACGGAATGTTGTTTTCAATTGGCGAAATGGCAGCAGCCCTTCCTCACACTGGTGGAGCCTACTCTTTTGCCAGATCCTCAATGGGGCCTTGGGGTGGCTTTGTCACAGGCTTTGCCGAAACAATTGAGTATGTAGCAACAACAGCTGTAATTGTCTTCTTCTCCGCATCCTATGCCGACGCAATTACTGAAGAGTTATTTGGTCTATCAATGCCAGTATGGGTTTGGTGGATTATTCTCTACGCAATATTCCTACTCCTAAATATCTCAGGATCTGCAATTTCATTTAGGTTTGCAATCTGGGTTTCATTTATTGCTCTAGGTGTTGTTGCTATCTTCGCTCTTATGTCAATATTCAGCGGTAAGTTCTCATTTGATAACTTAACTAATATTGCACCGGAGGCTGGCAACTCAACTTTCTTGCCAATGGGTATTTGGCCAATTGTGGCAGCCATGCCATTTGCAATGTGGTTCTTCCTAGGAATTGAGGAACTACCACTTGCAGCAGAGGAAGCAAATAATCCGACAAGAGATATTCCAAAAGCTGGTATACGTGGTATGGGCACATTAGTTATCTCAGCTCTGTTGGTCTTGGTGTTAAATCCAGGAATATCAGGTGCTAAAGAGATCTCTGAATCTGGTGAACCATTACTAGATGGCTTTAGAACCCTCTTGCCGAACTCAGATGTAGCAGCAATTCTGGCTGCATTTGCCCTAATCGGACTCTTGGCATCTTTGCAAGGAATTATGTTTGCCTACGGACGTAATATCTACTCACTTTCTAGGGCTGGATACTATCCGAAGATGCTATCTCTGACTGGATCGCGTAAGACTCCTTACACAGCCTTAATCGTTGGAGCCCTTGTTGGTTATGCAGCGCTTTTGTGGGCTCAATATGGTGGAGAATCAGCAGGTGCGGTAGTGCTAAACATCGCAGTATGGGGAGCAGTAATCGCCTACTTCCTACAGATGGTTTCCTACGTACTACTTAAGAAGAATCTGCCAAATCTCGCTCGTCCTTACAAATCACCGGTAGGACTCGTGGGTGCACTTGTTGCAGGCGCGTTGGCCCTTCTGATTTTTGTTGGTCAGGCAATAAATCCAGCGTTGACAACGGCTATTCAAGCGATCGCAATTGTTTATGTAATCGGATTGGTTGGATTTGGTCTATTTGGACGCAAAAAGCTAGTTCTCTCTCCAGAGGAGCAGGCGGCTGTGGATGGGCACATTTAACCAATAGGTGAAGTTAAAAGAGAAAGATAGAAAGTAGGTTAAGGGGCTAGTACAAGCTAGCCCCTTAACTATTTAATAAATAGATCAAAATTATAATTCTGTGCCGACAGCTTAGCTACACCTGCCCGGGCGTTTTAATAATCCTATGGGTATGGTGGAATATGTTGGCTAAGAAATGTTTTACCGGCCCACGAAGCAATATCAACACTTAAAAGAGTACTAACACTAAGAAAACCCTTGCTACCAAGTGGCAAGGGTTTTCTTTTATAGATTTCTTCATCATAAATAGATAGCATCTCCTCATGAAATCAATGTCGATTGAAGCGTTAAAAGCAGGGGTTGCCGACGGATCGATTGATACCGTCGTGGTTGCAATGACCGATATGCAGGGCCGTTTAACTGGCAAACGAATCCACGGTGAATTCTTCTTAGATGAAGTCCTAAAGCATGGCACTGAGGGTTGTAACTATTTACTTGCCGTCGATGTCGATATGAATACCGTCGAAGGTTATGAAATGTCCTCCTGGGAGCGCGGATATAGCGATTTCGCGTTAGTGCCGGATATGAGCACGCTGCGCTTAATTGATTGGCAGCCAGGTGCGGCAATGGTTCTGGCCGATGTTCAATGGTTAGATCACACCGATGTTGTCGCCTCTCCTCGCCAAATTTTGCGCAAGCAAGTAAGAGCGCTTGCAGATGCGGGGATGGAGGCGATGTGCGGCACAGAGTTAGAGTTCGTAGTTTTTAAAGATACCTATGAAGAGGCATGGAATAAGTCCTATCGCAATTTGATTCCAGTAAATCAATACAACGTTGATTACTCCATTTTAGGCGGCTCACGAATTGAGCCTCTCTTGCGACGTATTCGCCTCTCTATGGCAAATGCTGGAATGACCGTTGAGTCGGTAAAGGGTGAATGTAATTTTGGCCAGCATGAGATTGCATTTAAATACTCAGATGCCCTTTCAAACTGTGATAACCATGTAATTTACAAGAATGGTGCTAAAGAGATTGCAGCTCAAGATGGTTATGCATTGACCTTCATGGCAAAACCAAATGAAAAAGAGGGCAACTCCTCTCACATTCACCTCTCATTTCGCGGTCTTGATGGCTCGCTAGTCATGGCCGATGAGAATGACAAAGAGCAGGGCCTTAGTGATGTGGGCCGGCAATTTGTAGCTGGCCAGATCGCACATTTACGAGAAATGACCCTTCTATTTGCACCAAATATCAACTCATATAAGCGCTTTGTTCCCGGCTCATTTGCACCTACTGCAATCCGCTGGGGCCGTGATAACCGCACCTGCGCACTTCGACTGGTTGGACATGGGCCATCTCTCCGATTAGAAAACAGAACTGCGGGAGGAGATGTGAACCCTTATCTAGCTGTATCTGGAATTATTGCCGCCGGTTTAGATGGAATAAAAAATAAATTAGTTCTCGAACCAGCATTTCAAGGAAATGCATATGCATCAGATTCAGCCCGTCTTCCATCATCAATGCCCGAGGCGCTTGCGCTCTGGGAAAATAGCGCGTGGGTTAAGGAAGTATTTGGCGCAGAAGTTCAAGCACATTATGCAAATATGGCGAGGATTGAAATCTCCGCTTACGGTAAAGCAATTACCGATTGGGAGCTATTCCGCAACTTCGAAAGGTTTTAGATCTAACGTGTCTACTTCATACGATGTAATCAACCCTGCTACCGAAGAGGTTGTTAAGAATGTTCCTCATTTAGATTTAGAGGCAACTAATCATGTAATTGCAAAAGCGGCCAAGGCCTTTGAAACATGGCGGCACATCGCACCCGGTGAGCGAGCACGGCTACTCCGAAGTTTTTCATTAGTTGTAACCGATCACCGTGAAGAGTTAGCGCAGATTGAGATTACTAACTCTGGCCATACCCGCGGTAATGCGCTGTGGGAGGCTGACAACGTTGCTAATACTTTGATGTATTACGCCGCTGCTCCTGAGCGTCTCTTTGGCCGCCAGATCCCAGTTGCCGGTGGCATCGATGTAACCTTTAAAGAGCCCCTCGGTGTAGTTGGCATAATCGTTCCTTGGAACTTTCCAATGCCGATCGCTGGATGGGGTTTTGCCCCAGCCTTAGCTGCTGGAAATACCGTTGTTTTAAAACCTGCTGAATACACTCCACTTTCTGCAATCCGTTTGGGAGAACTCGCCCTTATCGCAGGAATTCCTGAGGGTGTATTTAATGTTCTGCCAGGAAAGGGCAGTGTTGTTGGCAATCGCTTTGTTACCCATCCACTTGTACGCAAAGTTGTATTTACTGGCTCAACTACGGTTGGAAAACAGATCATGGTCGGCTGTGCCGAGCAGGTTAAACGAGTAACCCTCGAGCTTGGTGGTAAAAGCTCTAATATTATTTTCGCCGATGCCGATATTGAAAAGGCCGCTGCCGGTGCACCGGGTGCTGTATTTGATAACGCTGGGCAGGATTGTTGTGCTCGCTCGAGAATTTTAGTTCAGAAATCGGCCTTTGATACTTTTATGGAGCACTTTGAAGTTGCCGTTAAAAAATTCCGAGTTGAAGATCCAAATCTAACTTCCGCCGAAATGGGACCACTCATTTCAAAAAAGCAGTTCGATGTCGTTGAATCATTTTTAGATGAACCAATCGCATTCAAAGGTAGTGCACCACATGGTGCTGGCTATTGGATGGCACCCACAGTCTTGTTACCTAAAAATACACAAGCTCGCTCATGGCGCGAAGAGATTTTTGGTCCAGTGGTATCAGTTATGGTTTTTGAGGATGAGGCCGAAGCCATCTCTATGGCAAATGACAGCGAATATGGTTTGTCAGGCTCAATTTGGACTCGAGATATCGGCCGTGCTCTGCGCGTTTCGCGTGGAGTTGAAACAGGTGCACTCTCTGTTAACTCCAACTCATCGGTGCGTTTTTGGACACCATTTGGAGGATTTAAGCAGTCAGGTCTGGGACGCGAACTTGGACCGGATGCACTTGATTCATTTACAGAAGTTAAGAACGTTTTTATTTCAAACGATTAGACACGTACTATCGGTGCGGTTGCGACTCGATCAAGAAATTGATCAACTAAGTCGTAGCCGCGCTGATTGCTTTCTAACTCCAACAATTTCGTCTGTTTCCGCAACTCTTCAACATTTACACCTTCGGCCTCAACTTCGGCAACGCCGCCCTCCATTGCAAGCCACATATCTAATACGTGTAGGTCGATCTCAGGGTGAAACTGCATTCCAAGCGTTCGACCAAAAACATAAGCCTGCGGACATAGTTCATTGCGGGCGATTTCTGTAGAGCCCGGCGGAAACGTAAATCGGTCCCAGTGATATTGAAACCACGGTCCACGCGGAATAAGGCTTTCATCAACGCTATCGATTTCAAACCAACCAAGTTCGCCGCGAGGAGAGCGCGAGACGGTGCCGCCCAGAACTCTAGACATCAGTTGTCCACCAAAACATATTCCCATTATTGGAATTCCGGTGTTATGAACCTCTCGCATCTTTACAACCTGAGGCAGCAGCCAGTTACCAATTCGCTCGTCATCGTAGGCTGCATATGGTGCCCCCATCACAACAACTACATCAAAACCAAGTAAATCTGGCCACTCTGGAGTTACATTCGGGGTCTTAGCATTTTCTTCATCGACGATAATGAATCGCGTAATTTCATAACCCCGTCGCTCGAACTGAGCCCAAATCGGACCACCAGCACTGACATGGTCATGCTCTATGAAAATTACTCGCTTAGTTTCCTGACTCATCAATACATCACTAACCCGCCGGAAATATTTAAATCCTCGCCAGTTGTACCGCTTGATCGATCACTGGCAAGAAATAAAACACCTTGTGCAATATTTTCTGGCGAAATAAATTTTCCTGTAGGAACCATTTGCTGCCACTTTGCAGTCATCTCTTGCGCTGAAACATTTTCTCGACTGGCAACTGTGGCGATTACTCCATCTAAGCGTGGCCCCTCAACAAAACCCGGTGAGATGAGATTTGCTCGAATGTTATGACTGCCAAGCTCTAAGGCTAAAGTCCTCATCATTCCTACCATGCCAAGTTTTGACGCAGCGTAAACGCTGCGGTCAATGAGTGGTCGTTTTCCAGTTACCGAGCCGATGAAGATAATCGAACCAGATTTACGCTCCAGCATTGAAGGTATGACTGCTTTCGATACTAAGAAAGAGGATTTTAAATTTGTATCGATACATTCATCCCACTCACTCTCAGTGAGCTCCCACAATGGTGCAGATTTTCCAGTGATTCCACTGTTGTTAACGAGGATATCAATATGCCCATAGATCTCCAGCGCTAAGTCAACGCACTGCTTTATTTCTTGTGAGTCTAAAACATTCATGTGGTAAACAACTGACTTCGGCGCACCTTCTATTTCAGATATGAGTTTGGAAGTTTCATTTAAAGCCTCAAGATCTCTTCCAGTTAGAATGAGCGTTGCACCTTCTTGGGCTAAGGCTAAACTGATAGCTCGACCAATTCCTCTTCCAGCACCTGTTACAAGTGCGACTTTACTCTCTAACTCTTTCATTCTCATCCTAACCCTTGCACGGTTACTTACTTAGTCTATGTGGCTCTTGTCCCCGTGCAATTAATCGCTCAAAGTACACTTCGCGTTTGTCATTAAAGCGATTGGCCTCTTCTGTAGTTTTCTCCAGAAATGAAGCTAACTCTTCACGGGCTTGCAGGCCATCTCCAGTCAGATCGGTACGTTCAAAAACCCTCCATGCACGTAAAACTGGCGCAACAACTTCATCTAAATGTTGACTCATGTCATAGATTCCAGCCAGTGCAATCTGCACGGCCTTTCGACCAAAGCCTGGCATATTTGCACCGGGCATTCCAAAGTTAGTCACTACATCGGTAATTGCGCGCATCGCAGCGTTTGGCTCCATATCAAGTGCGGCGCTGAGAGTATTACGGTAGAAAAGCATGTGCAGATTTTCATCTAAAGCGATACGTTGCATCATGTTTTCAGCGATGGAATCATTTGAAATCTTGCCAGTATTTCGATGAGAAATGCGGGTTGCTAACTCCTGGAAAGAGACATATGCAATTGTGTGCAACATATCGTTCTCATACGGAGTTTGATAACCCAATGACATGTGCGCCAGACGTAGGTCTTCTAGCTCATATGGATCGACTCCGCGCGTTGCCATTAAGTAATCACGAATGACAATGCTGTGACGCGCCTCTTCGGCCGTCCAACGCTCAATCCATGTTCCCCACGCACCATCACGTCCCATTGAAAGTGCAATTTCAGTGTGATAACTCGGCAAGTTATCCTCAGTTAAAAGATTTAACACTAAGGAATCTTGAGCAACAGGTGTCAGCCGAGAATCCTTAGCCTCCCACGCATCTCCATTGAGAGGTCCAGCAAAGTTTCTTCCCTCTGACCATGGGACATACTCATGTGGATACCAGTTCTTTTGAACGCTTAAATGTCGTTCAAGTTCGACTGCTACTACTGGTTCGAGATCGCGAATTAACCTTGCTTGTATCTCGCCCGCGTCACTACTCATGGACTAAAGGTATGGCAAAACCGCCATTACTAGCGAGTTAGAGATTATCTTGGGCGCGTTCGACTGCTTGAGCCGCACGCCACTTAGCAATTTCACCGTGGTTGCCACTTAATAGAATCTGCGGGACTGGTATATCTCGCCAGATAGATGGTTTAGTGAAGTTCGGGTATTCAAGATAACCATCTTCATTATGCGACTCTTCTAGTAATGAATCTGGATTACCAAGGACTCCAGGCAGAAGACGTATGATGGCCTCAATCATCACAAGGGATGCAACTTCTCCCCCACCTAAAACATAATTACCAATCGAGACTTCATGCACGCGAATATTTCGTGAAGAATATTTTTCGCTCGAATAGTGTTGACGCACCCGATCATCAATGCCTTCATATCGTCCACATGCAAAGACAATATGGGAGACCCCTGCTAATTTCGCAGCCATCGGTTGATCAAAGAGCTTTCCAGCCGGAGTCAAAATCACTAAATCGGTATCTTCGACCATCAACGAATCCAGAGCCAAACCCCAAATCTCTGGAAGCATAACCATTCCAGCACCACCGCCATAAGGCGTGTCATCTACTGCATGGTGGTTGTTGCTGGCATAACTTCGCAAGTCGTGAATATGAAAATCTACAATTCCAGCTTCGCTGGCTTTACCTAATAATGATAGTTTTAAAGGTGAAAAGTAGTCAGGAAAAATAGTTACTACATCTATCCTCATGAGTTCACTTCACTCATATCAGGTGGAATAACAACCAGGCGTTTATTTTTTACATCAACAGTTGGAACAAGTTGATGCACGAATGGAATTAAAACCTCACTTGTTAGAGTTTTAATCGCAAGCAGGTCTTGCCCGGGCAAATTAATGACATCTGTAACTTCACCGAAAAGTTCGCCGTCCTCAAGAAAAGCTTGACAGCCAATTAGTTGCAAGACGTGATAATCATCGGAATCTTCCCGCTCTTCATTGATATCAACATCGGCATATAAGAGCGTATTACGAAGCTTTTCAATCTGATTGCGGTCGTTGTAGCCCGCAAAACCAAGTAATAAAAGGCCGTTGTGTACGCGTCCAGAAGAAATTGTTAATACACCATGTGTATCAGTCTCTAGTTTTTGACCAACAGCAAAACGGGAATCGGGATCATCGCTGCGAACTTCAATCGTGGCCTCACCGAGAATCCCATGGGCTCGACCAATACGCCCTACGAGTAAACGCATGGCCAATTAATCCGTTACCTAGTTTGGTTCGTCGGTCTCAACGAGATCAACACGTACCGTGCGGCCCGCGAGCGCGCTAACAACAGTTCGCAACGCCTTAGCGGTGCGACCATTGCGTCCAATTACTTTGCCGATATCTTCCGGGTTCACGCGAACCTCAAGAGTTGTTCCACGACGATGTGTCTTCTCAGTAACGACAACATCATCGGGATTATCGACGATCCCTTTTACTAAGTGTTCGAGGGCCTCATCCATCATAATTATTCGGTAACCGCTTCTGTTTCAAGCACAACTTCTGCCGCGGTTTCAACCACTGCGTCTGTAGTCGCAACTTCAGCTGGAACCTCGGACACAGCATCGACAGTTAACGGTTCGGACACCTCGGACACAGCTTCGTTCACGATTGGCTCGGACACAACCACAACATCTGTTGTCACTTCTACCACTGGAACCTGTGCCTCCTCAAGATTCTCCGACACTTCGGACGCAGACACTGGATTAGCCTTCGCAGCTAACTTCTCCTGCGCCTTCTTCTTTAAAGTTGTTGCGCCCTCTTTAGGCTCATCCATCGCATTCTTGACCGCTGCCTCGTATGCAACATGCTTGCCTACGCGTGGTGCAGCAACGCGAAGAGTGCCCTCAGTTCCTGGAAGCCCCTTATGCTTTTGCCAATCTCCAGTAATCTTCAGAAGCGCCTCTACCGCCTCTGATGGTTGAGCTCCAACACCGAGCCAGTACAGAGCGCGCTCTGAGTTGATCTCGATTAGGGATGGCTCTTGTCCTGGAACATAACGCCCGATCTCTTCAATTGAAAGACCGTTGCGTGCCTTACGTGAGTCAGACACAACGACACGGAAAAACGGTGTGCGGATTTTGCCCATGCGCATTAAACGAATTTTTGTAGCCAAGAAAGGTATCTCCTGTTGTATGTGCGTCATATCTCTTCGACCACAGCGGGGTGCGTGGAGAAATCGATGCAACTATCGGTCTTAAGGATGTTGAGAGAGGGTAGAGGGCCCTTTCAACAGGGTGCTTATTCTGCCATCTAGAGACTAAATATGCGAAATCGCTTACTGTGACTCTTCAAGGGCACGCTTAGCTGGATTGCCAGATTTGGACTTCTTTTTGGCGGGCTTAATGGCAGGTTTTGCCGGCATTGACGGCATGCCCATTGCGCTCATTCCAGCAGGCAAAGCACCGTTTCGAAGCTGCTTCATCATCTTCTGAGCCGCACTAAAGCGATCAACGAGATTATTTACATCTGAGACCTTACGCCCAGCTCCCAAAGCGATGCGCGCCCTGCGCGAGCCACTGAGGATTTTAGGTTCTCGACGCTCTTTCGGAGTCATCGACTGAACAATTGCCCTAGTGCGGGATATTTCGCTCTCGTCAAAGCCATCTATCTGCTTTTTAAGCGCCCCAGACCCCGGCAACATTCCCATTAACTTAGAGATGGAACCCATTTTTGACATAGCACTGAGTTGATCCAGAAAATCCTCAAGCGTGAAATCCTCACCACTTTCAAACTTTGCTTCGAGTTTGGCAGAGGTCTGACTATCAAAGGCCCTCTTAGCAGATTCAGCCAGAGTTGCAACATCACCCATGCCTAATATTCGAGATGCCATTCGCTCTGGATAGAAAATATCAAAGTCGGTGAGTTTTTCACCGGTCGAAGCAAACATGATTGGACGTTTGGTCAATGATGCAATCGAAAGCGCTGCACCACCGCGCGCATCTCCATCGAGTTTAGTTAAAACAACTCCATCGAATCCAACTCCATTTAGAAATGCCTGCGATGTGCGGACCGCATCTTGCCCAATCATTGCATCAACAACAAAGAGAATTTCATCTGGTTTTATCGCATCTCGAATATCACTTGCCTGCTTCATTAAATCTTCATCAACGCCTAAACGTCCAGCGGTATCGACAATGACCATGTTGTACAACTTTGCTTTAGCAAAGGCGACTCCAGCAAGGGCAACTTTTACTGGATCCCCGACACCATTACCAACTTCGGGCGCAAAAACCGGTGTTCCAACGCTCTCACCTACGACCTGTAGTTGGGTCACTGCATTTGGACGTTGTAAATCGGAGGCAACAAGTAGTGGAGTGTTGCCTTGGTCAGAATAGAATTTTGCTAATTTGCCTGCCAAAGTAGTTTTACCTGCACCTTGAAGTCCAGCCAACATAATGACGGTTGGGGGATTTTTTGAAAACCGTACTCTGCGGGTCTGGCCACCTAGAATCTCTATAAGTTCGGTATTCACAATCTCGAAGACTGCCTTGGCTTGGCTAGTACCAGATTGAATTGTTTCAAGTGCAGCCGTTGCTTTATCCGATATTTGAGCTATAAAAGATTCAACAACTTCTAGCGCCACATCAGATTCAAGTAGAGCCTCTCGAATTTCTGCACACGTCGATTCAATATCGCCCTTAGATATCTTCCCGCGAGTGCGCAGTGATGAGAACGTGGCGCTAAGGCGCGAAGTTAGTGTGTCAAACATGGTCCACTAAGCCTACTTCAGAGCTAAGCGCAGTTTCGCCGTCACTTCTTCAGCTCTTGCACTGCTCAAAGCTCCTCCGCCTAGCTCAGTGACGTAGAGGGTATCGATCGCCTCAGCACCCAAAGTGGTGACAATTGCCGAACTGATATCAACCCTAGATTGAGTTATCGCCGAACCAATTCTAAAGAGTAGGCCGGGTCGATCATGACTTCTTACTTCAATGACCGTGGCATCGGTCGCGGCATTGTTGAAATACACAACCTCCGGTGGCGGAACAGGAATGCTCGGAATTGTTGCGTAGGCCTTAGCGCGAGCAACAAGTTTTTCCTCTACAAGAGTTGAATCTTCAAGTGCCTTTACAATCTCATTTCGCAGTTTCACTTGCGTCATCTCTGGCGCATGCGGCTCTGGAGTAACAATCCAGTGCATTACGGCCGATGGCCCATGGCTCTTTGTGCGCGCAGACTTAACACCTAATCGCGCAGTATTGAGTACTCCAGCAACTAGAGAGAGTAAGCCGGGTTTATCGGGTGAGACGATTTCAATGGAGTATCCACTTGCATGAGGTGCAAGATTTACAGTTAAAACTCCAGATTGCGCCATCACCAACTGTTCTTGGGTAAGTGCTGGCTGCTGGGCAATCATAGATCCTGACATTGTGCGCCTGACGCGATGTACTAAGTCGCTCACAAGAGATGCCTTCCAGTCGCTCCACCCTGTGCTCCCGGTTGCCTCTCCATCGGCGATGCTCAATGCGTGCAAGAGTTCAAGGGTATTTAAGTCTGGAATAACATCAATAATTGAAGCAATAGTTGCTGAATCATCTAAATCACGACGTGTAGCAGTTGCAGAGAGTAATAGATGGTGTCTAACTAAAATTTGAAGTGTGGTCACATCGGCTGAAGTAAAACCTATTCGCGCAGCAAGTGGAGCGATTAATTGTTCACCGCGAAGAGAGTGATCTTCAATACCTCCCTTGCCAATGTCATGAAAGAGCGCTGCGAAAAGCAATAAATCAGGCCTATGCACTTTTCGCGTTAACTTTGCAGCCTGTACAGCTGTTTCAACCATATGTCGATCAACTGTGTGATGATGTAGCGCATTTCGCTGCGCCAATGATCTCAGTGGGCGCCATTCAGGAATCCACCAAAAAATTATCTCCTCCTGATCAAGGCTTTCAAAAATTCGAACCATCGATTCGCCAGCTCCAATAAGGGCAATAAGGTTCTCTCTCGCCTCACGCGGCCAAGGGGTTGGCAATGTGCCGGTTCCATTTATCAGAGATTCGGTAATTTGGGCACAGGTTTCCAGTGCGATGGGTAGACCTAGCTGAGCAGCTGTCGCCGCTGCACGTAGTCCTATCACGGGATCTTTAGAAAAGGAGATTAATGGGTCGATGACAATCTCATTACTACTAACACTAATATTTTTTGCCACAGAAACGGCATGAGGTTTTCGGAGATAACGACCCAAGCCATCTCGCCCCTTGTGATCGAGTAAATGCCACGTGTATTCAAGAAGATAATCAACTAATCGTGCCGCTTTAGCGACTTCACTCATCATTGCATCGGCATCGCTATAGCCAAGTGCGGCGGCTACCTTGTCCTGCTCTTGAAATAGTAGACGATCTTTATTGCGCCCCGTTACTGTGTGCAACGCTTCTCGCACGTTGTTGAGTGTTGATTCAGCCCAACTGATGCGTTCAAGTGGTACTGGAACGCTGCCAGATAATGCGATAGCACGCAAAGCACTGATATCGCGTAATCCCCCTCGTGCCTCTTTTAAATCTGGTTCAAGGAGATAGGCCAACTCGCCTGAGCGCTCGTGGCGAATAGCCATGGAAGTTTTTAACTCTGGAAGTCTTGCGCGCGAATTTCTCTGCCATGTTTTTAGGTTTTCATTTAAAACCCCAGCGACCAAGTTGGCATCGCCGGCAATCAGTCGGATATCTAGTAAGCCAAGTGCAACTCTCAGATCACTAGTAGATGCTTTGCTCGTCTCGCTTTGTGTCCGTACTGAGTGATCGACAGAGAACTTATCCCAGAGTGGGTAAAGGAGTGCATTAACAAATGCAGCGAGTTTTTCCTTCGAAAATTGGCCTTGGTGAAGTATTAGTATGTCTAGATCCGAGCCAGGTGCAAGCTCTCCACGACCATAACCACCGACTGCCGCTAGCGCTACTCCTTTCTCTCCTTTAATTTTCAAGTATTCGCTGGCAGAGTTATAAAAAAGTGAGAGAAGAGAGCGATCGCTTTCGTTCGACCGCTCTCTTCTCTCACGCGTACCCATGTGCTATATCTTAGATTGCCTCTGAGCCGCGCTCACCCGTACGAACACGAACAACTTGATCTACTGGTGTAGTCCAAACCTTTCCATCACCAATTGATCCCGTTGAAGCCGCTTTAACGATTACATCAACAACCGAAGCTGCATCGGCGTCATCGGCAAGAACTTCAAGGCGAACTTTGGGCACTAAGTCAACGGTGTATTCAGCACCTCGATAAACCTCTGTATGGCCTTTTTGACGCCCGAAGCCACTGGCCTCAGACACGGTCATTCCAGTTACACCATGAGCCTGTAGTGCATTCTTGACATCCTCTAACTTAAATGGTTTTAAGATTGCAGTTATAAGTTTCATTAGAACGATCCTCCTCGTGATGAGCTAGACATTTCATAGGCAGTTTCTGCATGTTCATTCAAATCGATGCCCTCAATTTCTTTATCGATATTGATACGGAAACCAATTGTCTTTTCAATTGCAAATCCAAGAATCAAAGTTACGACGAATGAATATACTGCAACCATTCCAACTCCGAGAGCCTGCTTAGCAAGTAATGCAGTACCTCCTCCGTAGAAGAGACCGTCTAGTCCAATGCTATTTACAATGCTTGAGCCAAACAGGCCTATAGCAAGAGAACCCCATACTCCACCGACTAAGTGCACTCCGACGACATCGAGTGAATCATCAAAGCCGAACTTATATTTAACTCCTACTGCAAGTGCGCAGAAAATACCGGCAAATAGACCGATTACAACTGCGGCCCATGGAGCCACAAATGCACAGGCAGGAGTAATTGCTACCAAACCTGCTATTGCACCAGATGCTGCGCCGAGTGATGTTGCATGTCCATTACGTAGTTTTTCAACAATCAACCAGCCGACAAGTGCGCCAGCAGTTGCAACTTGGGTATTTATAAATGCAAGCCCTGCAATTCCATTGGCAGCTAAGGCAGATCCGGCATTAAAACCAAACCACCCAAACCACAATAGAGCAGCCCCCAAAAGAACAAGTGGAAGCGAATGAGGTCGCATTGACTCTTTGCGCCATCCAACTCGCTTACCCAAAACTATTGCAAGTGCTAAAGCAGCCGCTCCTGCATTGACGTGCACCGCAGTTCCGCCAGCAAAATCTTCGAGTCCTTTGCCAGCAAGAAAGCCGGTTCCTGTAACTGTATCGCCGACTTTGTTTCCAAAGGCAAAGACCCAGTGAGCTACAGGGAAGTAAACAATCGTCGACCAGATTGTGACAAAGACTGCCCACGAAACAAATTTCGTCCGATCAGCAACCGCCCCAGAGATTAGTGCAGGCGTAATAATTGCGAACATTAATTGAAAAGCGGCAAAAACTAGAACTGGGACTGGATAGATGCCTCCGTTGTTAGTGAAATCATTTACCATTCCACCCAGACCAGAAAAGGAAATATTTCCATACCACGGTGAATCTGCTTTATATCCAAAGGCTAATTCAAAACCATAGATAACCCACAAAATACTTACGATGCCGATTGTTATAAAGGACATCATCATCATATTAAGAACACTCTTCGTTCGAACCATTCCACCATAAAAAAATGCGAGTCCTGGTGTCATTAGTAATACGAGAGCCGTGCTTGCTAACATCCAAGCCGTGTCGCCAGAGTTCAAAACTGTTTCGGTCATATAAGCCAACTTTCGAGTAATAAATACAAGAGCTCTCGCCTTTGAGATGGGGTAAAGATGCCTTCAAAGAGTTACAAGACAGGCTCGATAACGTTTCAGGCGCGTTGCAAAAAGCTCTTTTGTGTTACATCTAGGTTACGCAAGTAGCCCAAGTATGTAGGCCTCTAAATCGAAGGGAGCGAAATCGCTCTCACTCTCACCGGTTCCAATCCATTTAATAGGTATATCAAGCTCGCTCTCAATGGCCAGAGCAATTCCACCGCGTGCACTTCCATCTAGTTTGGTGAGAATAATTCCAGTGACATTTACTGCCGCCGAGAAAATCTTTGCCTGCGCCAACCCATTTTGACCGGTAGTGGCATCGATCGTTAAGAGAACCTCATTCACTGGCGAAACTTTTTCAACAACTCTTTTTACCTTTTCTAACTCATCCATAAGGTCACTCTTGTTGTGCAAGCGTCCTGCGGTATCTATGACTAAATAATCAACCACCTCCTGCTTAGCTTTTTTTACCCCATCGAAGGCCACGGAGGCTGGATCCCCATTAGCTTTACCTGAAATAACCTCAACGCCGATGCGTTCACCCCACGTCTGTAACTGTTCTACTGCAGCTGCGCGAAAAGTATCTCCGGCGGCAACAATTATGGAGGAACCGGATTTCTTAATGTGCGCGGCCAATTTCGCCACCGAAGTTGTTTTACCGGTTCCGTTTACTCCAACAATCATGATTACTGTCGTACCTTCTGGATTGCGCAGGGGCAGTCTAGATTTCGTACACAGATGCGCAGTCAGTGTTTCAATTAACGCTTCTTGAGCATTCTCACTTTTTACTTTCCGCGCGGTTTCCAGAAGTTGGCGTGTGAGAGTAGGACCAATATCTGAAGCTAAGAGCTCGCCCTCAAGCTCTTTCCAGTCTGCAGGGGCAAAAGAGTTTTCTCCCTTGATTTTCGCAATGAATTTGCTAAAAAGACCCATGTAAAGAGTTTCTATACAGCGTCAGATTCACGCAACCGTTGCGAAATTATTTCAGTTACACCGTCACCGCGCATTGTAACGCCATAGAGTGAATCAGCAATCTCCATAGTGCGCTTTTGGTGAGTAATAATAATTAGTTGAGAGCTTGCTCGTAACTCTTCAAGAACTCCCAGTAAACGTCCAAGATTGACGTCATCGAGAGCCGCTTCAACTTCATCTAGAACATAAAAAGGACTTGGCCGCGCTTTAAATATTGCGATAAGCATAGCTACGGCTGTCAGTGACTTTTCTCCGCCGGAGAGAAGTGAGAGGCGTTTAATCCGCTTTCCTGGTGGCCGCGCTTCGACGTCAACGCCACTTGTCAGAGGATTATCTGGATCAACTAAAATTAATCGGCCATCTCCTCCAGGAAATAACCGTGCAAAGATATCTTCAAAATGTCGTGCGGTATCTTCAAATGCCTCCATGAAAATACTCTGAACACGATCATCAACTTCTTTTATAATGCCAAGAAGATCCTTTTTAGTGTTTTTCAAATCTTCTAATTGATCAGCTAAAAACTTTAGGCGCTCCTCAAGTGAGGAATACTCCTCGAGAGCCAAAGGATTTATCTTGCCCAACACATTGAGTGAACGTTCTGCTGATGCTAACCGCTTTTCCTGTTGTTCGCGGCGATATGGAATTAACTCAGTTGTAACGATCTCTCCCGCCTCGTTTTCAAAGAAGGTGGGAACATCATTGTGTGGACCATACTCAGCAATGAGGGTTTCAGTATTGAGAGCGAACTCTTCAGCGGTTCTATTTTCAAGTGACTCTATTCTCATCCGTTGCTCGGCTCGTGCAATCTCGTCGCGGTGAACACTTGAGGTAAGGGCTTCAAGTTCAGTAGCAAGTTCTCGTCCCCGAGTTCGTACAGCTAGAGTTTCTCCCTCTCGAAGAACACGTGATTCCTCTAGTCGAGCACGTTCAATTGCAGCCTTAGATATTGATCTCTCAATATGAATGAGTACCTCATAAGCCGATTCCGCAATGGCTGCAGAGGTTAGTGCAGCACGTGCGCGTGCACTACGGCGAATAAGCGCGCGTTCCGAAGCCTCACGCTCGTTCCGTGCCAATTCTTCCAGCGCCTGTGCACGAGCAGTTACAGATGAAACACGCTCTTCTGTCGTACGTACTGCAAGTCGGGCCTCAACTTCCCTAGTGCGAGCCATCGATACGGCATTGCGCAAATCTTCAGTGAAAGTGTGATCAGGCTCGGCAACGACGCCTTGCTGCGCAAGTTGGTTCTGCGCAATAACTAGTTCGCCCTCATCACGCGATTTAGCAACGCCGGCCTCATTGATACTTCTATTGAGCCGCTCTACTTCGGCCAAAGCCGATTTCATGTTTTGACCAGAGACTGCAAGCTGCTCTGTGAGCGAATTAATGCGAGCATCCGATTCGTTGAGTTTTGACAGGGCCAGGTCATATTCGCTTTGGCGAATTGCAATCTCACCATTCTGAGTTGATATTTCAAACTTTAACTTATCGCACGTATGAGTGATCTCTAAAAGTTTGATTTCTAATGCTGAAATTAGCGCATTAATCTCGATAAGTGAGGACGAAGATTTTGAGCCTCCCTTTGCCCTCAATCGAGTTACAACATCGCCATCGCGTGTAACTACAGTGACATCTGGGTTAGTGCTAAGGATTACCTCGGCTGAACGAGCGCTCTCAGCAACAACAATATTTGCTAGTAGAGATGAGATCAGGCTGCCAATTGATTGAGAGCGCACATGTGACGCAAGAGAAACTAGCCCTGGCCGAATCTGTGAATCGCCGTGTAGGTCTTCCTGATATACCAAAACATCGGCCTGACCCAAATTTCCACTGCGCAAAGTCGTTAGGGCGGTAACAGCTGAGGCTAAGTCTTTAACTACGAGCGCATCGGCAAGAGTTCCAAGAGCCGCGGCAGTTGCACTCTCCCAGCCTGAGTCTATTTCGATAAGGCTAGCTATCGAACCAAGAATATGAACACCTCGTGAATCACTTAGTAGTGCAGATGCTCCATCACGATTTTGCGATGTTAACTTCATCGCATCAATTTTAGATTCAATGACATTTCGTTCACGATCAGCTAAGCGCTCTGCCTCTACGAGCTCAAGCAACTTTGCTTTGGTAGAGGATAAGGCCACTTTAGCGTTTTCAAATTGAGAATCTAAGCCTTTTTCGCCAGAATCGGCATTAGCAATTTCAAGTTCATATGATGAGTATTCACGTTGCGCTGTATCAACGCGCTCTTGCGCTTCGTTTCGCGAATGGGTCAGACGTGCAATCTCTTCAGATATTGCTTCTAACCGTGCCTGGAGCGACTTGATGTGACCTTCTTGTCGGGCTGTACCTTCACGTGCATCTGCGATTGCACGCATTGCCGCAGCGATTTTATTCTCGTCCAACTTCAACGTTTGCTCACTGCGTTCTAATTCCGAAGTTGCATCAACCAGAGCTTTTTGGAATTCGCTCACACTTTCGCGTAATTCGCGCTCTTCACTTCGTAAAATCTCAGCATCTTTGTCTATTGCATCTGGATCGCGCCCAGATGCCCTCGCCTCCTCTGCCTCTTCATTGAGGAAACGTGAACGTTCCTGCGCGAGTGATTGAGTCCCGCGAAACTTTTCGCGCAAAGAATTTAATTGGTAATAAGTTTCTTGAGCCTGAACAAGTTGCGGCCCTTCGATTGCAGATTGAACATCAAGGGCGTTTTCGCGAGAGCGAACGGATTCTACTTCGCTTTCGACCTCAGCACGCCGTTCGCGCAGCGCTGTCTCATCGGCAACTTCAGCATCTAAGGCTTTCGAAAGAGTGATGAAATCATCTGCTAAAAGACGTAACTTCGCATCGCGCAAGTCGGCCTGAATCGTCGCTGCTTTCTTTGCTACCTCTGCCTGTTTCCCGAGTGGTCTTAGTTGGCGACGAAGTTCAACGGTCAAATCTTGAACACGGGCGAGGTTTGCTTGCATTGAATCCAATTTACGAAGAGCTTTTTCTTTACGTTTGCGGTGCTTAAGAACTCCCGCCGCCTCTTCAATAAATCCGCGTCGCTCCTCAGGTGTTGCCATCAAAATTGCATCAAGTTGACCTTGACCAACGACTACGTGCATCTCTCGGCCAATGCCTGAATCGCTCAATAACTCTTGAATATCGAGCAATCGTGTAGCCTCACCATTTATTTGATACTCGCTATGTCCATTCCGGAAAAGAATTCGCGAGATAGTTACCTCAATGAACTCAATTGGAAGTGCACCATCAGTGTTATCAATTGTGAGAGAAACTTCGGCTCTACCAAGGGGTGCCCGTCCGCTTGTTCCAGCAAAGATGACATCCTCCATCTTTCCGCCACGCAGAGATTTTGCACCTTGCTCTCCCATTACCCAGGTGAGTGCATCAACGACGTTACTTTTACCTGAACCATTAGGACCTACAACGCATGTGATTCCCGGCTCTAAACGCAAAGTGGTAGCCGAAGCGAAGGACTTAAATCCCTTGAGGGTGATGCTCTTCAAGTACACGCGGTAAACCTATCGCGTAAATGCAGCGTTTTTAACGCAATTATGTCTGGACAGGCTCGTTTTTTAATGATTCGTAGGCAATGCGAGCAGCGATCTGTTCGGCTTCACGTTTGCTCTTACCAACTCCTTGACCGACGCTAACACCTTCGACCATGGCTACCGCAGTAAAATTCTTATCGTGGTCGGGCCCATCTTCGCTCACAACATACTCAGGTACGCCCCGGTCAAGTGCAGCCACCAACTCTTGCAGTGCGGTTTTGCCATCTAACCCCGCTCCACGAGCAACTGCAGAATCTAAAGTGGGAGCGATTAATCTACGAACAATCTGTGTGCAGATCTCAAAACCGAACTGGAGATAGATAGCACCAATAATCGCCTCGAGAGCATCGGCAAGAAGTGAATTCTTATCGCGCCCGCCGGTAACTTCTTCGCCTTTTCCAAGACGAATATATTTTCCTAAATCTAATTCACGGGCGATATCTGCTAACGCGCGCATATTTACCACGCCTGATCGGAGCGGAGAGAGTCGACTCTCATCAAACTCTGGATAGCGTTTGTAAAGTTCTTCTGTAACGATTAAACCTAAAACTGAATCACCTAAAAACTCTAAGCGCTCATTTGTCTCTTTACTTGCCGACTCATATGCATATGAACGATGAGTAAAAGCTAACTCGAGCAGTGAGGGTTCAATGACAACCCCCAACACCTCATTGAGCAACTGGCTCAGATCAGACCTCTAATACCTGGCGACGGTTATATGTGCCGCAAGTTGGGCAGGCTGTGTGCTGAAGCTTTGGAGCTTGGCATTGTGGGCAGGCTGCAAGAGATGACGCAGTTGTCTTCCACTGGCTTCGGCGTGAGCGCGTCTTAGAACGCGAGGTCTTCCGCTTTGGTACTGGCACTTTTCTAACCTCTTCTTCCGGCGCAACGGTGGTTGCAGGGCGTAAGTATCCCTTAAAAACTCTATTTCTTGAAATCGGGCTCATCTAAGGTCAGGGCTGCCAGCCCTGACCATCGGGCGTCAATCTTCTCATGAGCGTGGGTTACAGGCAGTTCGGAGCATTTCGCCCCGCATTCTGGGCACAGGCCCTCACAATCATCACTACACAACGGTGTGCTTGGCAAAGCAAGCACGATGAGATCACGGATAAGGCTCTCTAAATCCATGACATCACCCTCCATCACTAATTCGCCCTCAATATCTAGCTCACTGTCAGATGAAAGGTACTTCTTTTGGCCAAGTTTTTTTTCGTAGAGATAGAGCTCCTGGATTCGCTTTTCAATAATAATTTCGACCGGGTCTAAACACCGCCCGCACTCACCTTTAGCCGTAGCAAATACTTGCGCGCTTAGTAAAACTCCCTCTGTAACTGATTCAAGACGTGCATTCACTTCAATCACATCACCGGCCGGAACCGCAATCATTTCAATTCCAACTTTTTCTGGAATTTCAATTTCGAATTCATACTCCTTCATCTCACCTGCTCTGCGAGGGAGTTCGTACGTATTTAGTTTATAAACCTCAGGAAATTTTTTCACCAAAATTAATCAGCATTCGAAAGTTGTGAGAGTGCATCTTTATCGCCAGCGCCAGCTAGGCGCTCTCGCCCACGAGATACGGCATCTTGTGTCTTATTTAAGATTACTTCAAGAGTTGCAAGTCGGCCATCAATATACTCTTCGACCTTTGCTTTTTCGTGCATGCCTTGTTCTTGTGCATCATCAAGAATTTTGCGCGCTTCATCGCGTGCATTTTGAACGATTGACGTCTGTTCGACCATACGCGCGACGTCTTCACGTGCCATAGAGATCATTGCCTCAGCGCTCAAACGACCCTCTTCTATGATTGCATCACGCATCAAGATCACTCTCTGAGCCGATTCAAAATCCTTTGGAAGTGCAGCACGTGCCTCATCGAGAAGCTCAAGCATTTCGCCACGGTGAATTACGCAACTTGCAGAAAGCGGAACTCCACGTGCCTCTTCCACCAAAGTGATTGCAGCTGTTAATTTCTCTATTGAATCCATCGACTATTTCCCGACTACTCGAAGTTTGATGGCATCATTGACATTTTGAGGGATCATCGTCGATACATCTCCTCCGTAATGTGCCAACTCTTTTACGATTGAAGATGAAAGGAATGAATACGCCGGTGCAGTTGCCATAAGCATCGTCTCAACACCGGAGGCTTGAAGATTTAATTGAGCCATTTGAAGTTCGTAATCAAAGTCAGTAACTGCACGAAGACCTTTTACGATAGTAGTTATTGAATTACTTTTGCAGTAGTCCACTAATAAACCACTCCATGAATCAACAACCACATTTGGTAGATCTATAACTGATTCACGGATCATGGCAATGCGTTCAGGAACCGTAAAAAGACTTGACTTTGTCCGATTTTCAAGAACCGCAACTACAACTTGGTCAAAATGGTTGCTTGCACGTTTGATGATATCTAGGTGCCCATATGTAATCGGGTCAAAGGATCCAGGGCACACCGCACGTTTCATGGTTCAAACGCTAGCAAGAGATGGCGCAGTAATCCATTCTTAAGGCGCGTAATTGCCGTAGTAGATAGTTGCTGCGCCATACTTCCTCTGCCTGAGCGCAGTAAAGGCGTCAGGCCAGCAAAATTTTGAACCTCTCGCGGTGCGCTCTATTGCAACCATCGCATCTTTCTTGAGGAAACCTTCAGTATGCAGTTTGCCAACAAGATCTTCTACTTCATTATCGGCGAAATCAAATGGTGGATCTATATAGACGAAGTGATATTTTTCTTTTGCAGTTTCGGTAACAAAGCGCTGAGCCGACATTGAATAGAGACGAAAATCTCCAGCTGGTTGATTCTTCCGAACTAATTCATAATTATTTTGAATTGTTTTTTGCGCCTCAAAGTCGCATTCAATCACATGCACAATAGATGCACCACGCGAAAGAGCTTCGAGACTAATTGCACCAGATCCGCCAAATAAATCCAATACGTGAAGACCCAGAAAATCGCCAAACTCAGATGTTAAAGATGAAAAAACCGCCTCGCGTGCACGGTCAGAAGTTGGACGAGTTGATCCGGCGACTGATCCCAGTGTTCTGCCCTTTGCAACCCCAGCGATGATTCTCAATGTTCAACCCTTATCTAAATAGTCTGTAGCCGCGTTCCTTGCCGCCACTGCCACTTCTGCACTCAGCGCAGGATAATCAGATAAATCTGCGGAAGCAGCAATTATCCCAATTGCGTCGGCGCGTGCGCTTTCAATTAATTCCTCATCGCGAAGTACTCGTAGAAACCTTAAGTGTGACTGAGTACCTGATTGACTTGCCCCTAAAACATCGCCCTCCCGACGTTGCTCAAGATCAATGCGCGAAAGTTCGAAACCGTCAACGGTTGCCGCGACGGCATTAAGTCGTAAACGTGCCGGAGAATCGCTGGAGGCATTAGTTACTAGGAGGCACAAACCGGGTGACGTGCCACGTCCCACACGTCCACGTAATTGATGCAACTGCGAAATGCCAAAGCGATCGGCATCCATAATTACCATGACCGTGGCATTGGCAACATCGACACCCACTTCAATGACGGTCGTCGAAACTAGGACATCTATCTCACCTGTGGCAAATGCCCGCATCGTTGCATCTTTAACTTCGCTGCTCTGACGCCCGTGTAGCTCGGCTACTCTCAAAGCTTTTAACGCTCCGCTCGCAAGGCGAGGTGCGAGCTCGGTAACCGATGCGATATCAGCGGATTCCTGTCCGAAGAGAAAATCAATATCTGCACTCTCGTCACTGCCTGCCTCAATGCGCGGTGCAACTATGTAGGCCTGATGCCCATCACTTACTTCTTCGCAGATTCGCTCCCACGCTCGCTCAAGAAAGGCCGGTTTTTCCGCAGCCGGTATCACGTGCGTTGTAATCGGTTGGCGTCCAAGAGGTAGTTCGCGCAAAGTAGAGACATCGAGGTCACCAAAGACGGTCATTGCAACGGTGCGAGGAATCGGGGTCGCAGTCATGACCAATAAATGCGGCGGCTTCTGCGCCTTAACTTTTAGTGCATCACGCTGTTCAACTCCAAATCTATGTTGCTCATCGACAACGATTAAACCTAAATCGGCAAACTCAACTTTTTCTCCAAGTAGAGCATGGGTTCCGATAATAATTCCTGCCGCGCCTGTTGCCGCTAACGAAATCGCCTCCTTGCGCGCTGGAGCGTTTTGCGAGCCTGTGATGAGAGTAACTCGTGTTGCCTTGTCGGTACTTCCGAGCGTTCCACCATCTGCCAGTGCCCCCAAAAACTTTTCGAAAGTGCGCAAGTGTTGTGCGGCAAGAACTTCAGTTGGCGCAAGTAGCGCCGCCTGCCCCCCACTATCAACCACGGCCAACATAGCTCGGAGTGCAACTATGGTTTTACCGGAGCCAACTTCACCCTGTAAAAGTCGGTGCATGGGATGGGGCTGTGTTAAATCATCTTCAATCTCTTTTATAACGGCTAGTTGACCTCCCGTGAGTCCAAATGGAAGCGCGGCATCAAAGGCTTCCAAGAGCCCTCCCTTGATTGCCTTGCGTGAAATCGTGTTGAGCTTCTTTAACTCATTGCGTCGCATTACCAACATCAGTTGCAGCACAAAAGCTTCATCAAATGTCAATCGCGCTCGTGCTGCATCGGCATGCTCTAAATCCGCGGGCGTATGAAGTTGCACAAGAGCCTGCCGTAAAGTTGGATAATTATGCGCTTTTCTAATTTCTTCGGGTAGGAAATCCTCCACCTCGTCCAGGGATGCAATTGCCATTTCTACACACTGGAAGATCTTCCATGACGGCATTTTCGCGGTTGCTGGATAGACCGGCAAATATTTTCCTGCAAAACTTTCAACTGCGTTATCAACATCTGTGCCATCGGCGATCATCTGATAATCAGGATGAGCCAGCTGTTTACGCTTATTAAAAACTCCAACTTTTCCCGCAAATAGACCTTGACGTCCAACCTTTAACTCTTTTTCACGCCAGGCTTGATTAAAGAATGTGAGCGCTAGTTTTTCGCGCCCATCAGTGACGATGACCTCCAAAATACTCCCCTTGCGCCCGCGAATTGGACGATTAGAAGAGCTATGGACTTGCGCGAGAATTGTTACCTCATCTCCCTCGTGTAGCTCAGCAATATCGGAGAGCTCTCCACGGGCCATGTATCGACGTGGATAGTGGCGCATGAGATCGCCAACGCTCTTTATGCCAAATGCATCGGCCAAAACCTTTGCCGTACGATCTCCGATGATGCTAGAGAGCTTGCTTTCAAGGTTTACCACACGGTGATTCTCTCGCGTTGGAGCCTTTGTGCGCTCGTGCCACGCACGGATTGGCGTACTACCGCCCCCTCGCGATACCCTTTCGCCCTGTCCGTTATGGACTCTGCACTCATCACTAGATCTAAAAAGGAGTACCGCTGTGGCAGCAACATGCGATATCTGTAGCAAAGGCCCAAGCTTTGGTAATAACGTTTCTCACTCAGAGGTAAAAACACGCCGTCGCTGGAATCCAAATATTCAGCGCGTACGGACCATGGTTGGCTCAACACCTAAGCGCCAAAATGTATGTACCTCTTGCCTAAAGGCTGGAAAAGTCACGCGTTAATCAATTTTTCTCAAGTGAAATGGCGCCAGGTATCTGGCGCTTTTTTCATCTCCAAACCAGTTACACCGCTGCCTACAACAACTTCCCCAACGCACAAGCCAGGTAAATCCACACCTGTTGCAAGGAAAACATGATCTTCTCCCCCAGCAAAAATCAACTGCCAAACATCAATTCCCTCTTTGTTAGCTAACTCTTCAAGCGCAAAAAATTCGGCAGATGCCGTGAATGCCTCTTTGAAAAATTTAAAACAAAGCCCAGAGGCGAAGGCCATTTGCTCAGCCTGAGTAATGAGTGAGTCACTAACATCGCACATCGCGGTAGCACCTGAATCTGCCATCGCGCTTGCTGCCGAATAATCAACGTTCGGTGCGCAGAACTCTTCAATGGCATAGGCCTCAAGGTCATCGAGCCTATCTTTTTGAATTACTGCAAGACCGGCAGCAGACCAACCGGGCAGTGATGTTACATAGATTGAATCTCCAAGTTGAGCGCCACCGCGAGTTATAGGCTTTTCGACTTCACCGATTGCAGTAATCGAAATCACTTTAATCACACCTCTCGTTAGATCTCCACCGACAACTACAACTCCACAACTTTTAGCTTCATGGGCTATTCCATGGGCTAAATCACTAATCCATTCCATCGTTTCAGAGCCAGTCAACGTCAGTGCGACTACCAAGTACTGCGGAGTAGCTCCCATCGCATAAATATCGGCCAAGTTTGCCGCTGTTACCTTTCGGCCAATATCAAATGCCCCAGACCATTCGAGATTGAAATGCGTACCTTCCACTGCCATATCGGTAGTAATAACGGAGAGCGGTGAAGTTTTAACTACCGCTCCATCATCGCCAATACCAACAAGAACTCCAGTCTGATCGCCTCGAAAGATTTCTGCCACGGTGGCGATGACCTGGGCCTCATTAAAGTTCATAACCCTAACCTTAATCCACTGGTGCGTAACGCCTTCTCTGAAGTAGCCTGTGACCACCAACGAAAGGAAAAGCGATGTCAATTCAGGCCTACATTTTAATTCAAACCGAGGTCGGCAAAGCTAGTTCGGTTGCTAAAGCCGTCTCAACAATCGCTGGCGTGACTCTCTCAGAAGGTGTGACCGGTCCATACGATGTCATTATGCGAGCCGAAGCGCCAAGCATGGAAGAGTTTGGACGCGTTATCTTGTCTAAAGTTCAGGCAGTTCCTGGGATTACTCGCACGTTGACCTGCCCAGTTACTTATTAATTAAACTTTTTTAATTGACTGTGCGTACATTATTTTACAATGCACAGTGCTGGTCTGCGGGGAAAGAAATCTTTGACGCAATCCTCGTCGAGGGTTCTAACATTATTGCTATCGGTGCCGAAGCTCATGGTCTGCACTTTGATCACACTGTAGATCTTGAGAATTCATTTGTTGTCCCGGCATTTCTTGACGGCCATGCACATCCAATCTTTGGCGGACGTGAGGCTGCAGGCCCTCAAATTAATGGCCTTGCCTCACTAGATGAAATTCTCGCAGCGGTAAGAAGATTCGCCGATGATAATTCCGATGAACAATGGATTATTGGCGGAGCATATGAAGCTGCGATTATTGAAGGTGGAGATTTCGATGCACATTGGTTAGATAGCGTCGTAAGTGATCGGCCAGTTGTTTTACATGCCGTCGATCATCACACCATTTGGGTAAACAGTGAGGCGCTAAAACGTGCGGGGATAAATAATCTAACGCTTGATCCAATAGGCGGCACAATCGCTCGTCGCCCGGATGGCACACCAAAAGGAGTTTTTCGTGAACCCAATGCCATGGAGCTAATCCTCAGACATGCTCCGCCAGATTCAATTACGCGAGATATAGCGGCAATTAAACGCGCATGCAATGCATATCTGCAGGTCGGAACCACTGCCGCCATGGATTCGTGGGTTGAAAAAAATATGGCACTTGCGTATCTGGCAGCGGCCAAATCTGGAGATTTAACGATCGCGATGAATCTCTCGCTCTTGGCTGCACCTGGCTCATGGCGATCAAAAGTTGAAGAGTTTGTGGCGCTACGTGAAGAGTTTGCAGCGTTACCTAATCCTGATTTAGTCAGAGCCAACAGTATTAAGATTTTAGCCGACGGCGCACTCTCTGCAGGAACAGCTGCGCTAATGAAGCCTTACCTTGATGCCTCTAATTCACATGGCATAAAGATCTGGAGCGATAAGGAACTCTTAAATGCAGTGGTGAGCTTTGATGAATTGAAGTTCCAACTCCATATACACGCTATTGGCGATGCCGCGGTGAAGCAGGCATTAGATGCCATCGAAGCCATGGAGCGAATTAATTCGACGTGGGACCGCCGCCCCGTAATAGTCCATGCACAATTGATTTGCGATGAGGATCTCCCGCGATTTAAAAAACTTGGCGTTATCGCAAATATTCAACCCCTGTGGTGCTACTTGGATCCAATGAATCAGAAGTTAATCCTGCCTCGCATTGGCAAAGTCAGAAATGATCTCCAGTATCGTTTGCAGACAATGATAGAAAATGAAATTTCCATAGCCTTTGGGAGCGACTGGCCCGTAACAAGCGAGGTGCCACTTAATGCTTTGGCCGTTCCCGTTAATCGTTTAAAGCCTGGTAAAAAGAGCGGTGAAGGCTGGAATATATCTGAAGCAATAACGATGAATGAATCACTCACGTTCTACACAAAGAACGTTGCCTACCAAATGTTTCGCGAGCAAGAGCGTGGCACGCTCGAGATAGGCAAAAAAGCCGACTTCATAGTCTTAGACAAAAACTTGCTGAAAATTGATCCTCAGGAAGTATCCACTGTGGGTATTAAAGCGTTCTATCAAAATGGCCAAAAGGTGGGAAATTTCAAATGACCGTTCAAATTAAGCACTCAGCGCGGATTACCGATATTTTGAGCTACGCACATGACGCATCGCATTACATGCTCAAACCTGAATCCGTTTACACTCCTGAAAATCCAGAAGAGTTGGCGCAGATTCTTAAGTTAGCGACCGAGCTTGGCAAGGCCATCACATTTCGTTCAGGCGGGACGAGTTTGAGTGGACAAGGCCTAACACAGAGCATAATGGTTGACACACGTAAACATTTTAGAAAGATGGCGATTGGTAAAGATGGTCAGAACGTAAGCGTTAGTCCAGGAGCAACAGTTAGAGTCGTCAATAGCTCGCTCGCCCGATACGGGATGAAACTAGGACCCGATCCAGCAAGTGAAATCGCCTGCACTATCGGCGGAGTGGTGGCAAATAATTCAAGCGGAATGTGTTGTGGCACCGAGCAAAACTCTTATCGAACGATTGAATCACTAGTACTCGTCTTACCCAATGGTCTTGTAGTCGATACCGGTGCACCTGGAGCAGATGAATCATTTCAACTTAATGCCCCCGATATTCATGCTGGTTTGATTCAACTTCGAGATCGGATTCGTAGTAACCCAAATTCTGTAGCAACTATTCAAAGATTATTTAGCATAAAAAACACCATGGGCTATGGCGTCAATTCATTTTTGGATTTCGATTCTCCTGTGAAAATACTGGAGCACCTCATCATTGGCAGTGAGGGAACTTTGGCTTTTGTTGCAGAGGCACGATTCAGAACAGTTCCTGCATATTCGAATATGGCTACTGGTCTTCTCATATTTACCTCTTTGTACGACGCTACACGTGCGCTGCCTGATTTAATTAAGGCAGGTTTCGCAGCAATTGAGTTAATGGATGCAACAAGTCTTCGAGTCGCGCAACGAGATGCTCAGGCAACTGAAGAGTTAAAATCGATACCGGTCGATAAGCACGCCGCTCTTTTAGTTGAATTTCAGGAGGCAACTTCCGAACTTCTTCTAGCTAAAATCGAAGCCGTTACACCTTTAATTGAATCGCTCGCTTTAATACAACCTGCGGAGTTAACATCTGATTCGAAACTTCGAAATCAGATGTGGCACATTCGCAAAGGGTTATATGCCACGGTAGCTGGAAATCGTCCATCTGGAACGACAGCCCTGCTCGAAGACATCGCAGTCCCAATTATTGAGCTACTTTCAACATGCGAAGAACTCATTGCGCTATTTGCCGAACATGGCTACAGCGATAGTGTCATTTTTGGACATGCTCGTGATGGAAATATTCACTTCATGCTCAATGAAGAGTTTGAAAAACCCGAAAAAATTGCCCGCTACCATGCTTTCACCGAAGACATGGTCGATTTAGTAATCAAGCATGGAGGCACATTGAAAGCCGAACATGGCACAGGTCGCATAATGGCTCCGTTTGTTCAAAGGCAGTACGGCAAAGAGATTTACGATGTGATGTGGGCGATTAAACGGCTTTTGGATCCTGAAAACATATTGAATCCTGGAGTAATTCTTACGGAGAATCCAAACTCACACATTGAAAACTTAAAGGTTTTTCCAAACATTGAGGCAGTAGCGAACTCGTGTGTTGAATGCGGTTTCTGCGAACCAGTATGTCCCAGTAAAGACCTCTCACTTACACCTCGCAACCGCATTGTTATGCGTCGAGAGTTAGTTTTGGCTAATGCTCGCGGTGATCGGGCAACCTCAAAAGCGATTAAAAACGAGTTCAAATACGAGGGTATCGATACTTGCGCAGTTGATGGCATGTGTGCAACCACTTGCCCTTTATCGATAAATACTGGCTCTCTCGTACGTGAACTTCGTAGTGAAAGCATAAAACCAGTTTTAAACATTTTCTGGAGTTTGGCCGCGCGCAATTGGGCGGCATTTACTCAAATCACTTCAGTGGTGCTCACAATCGCACATGTAATCCCTGGCTTCAAAAAATACCCAACCGGGGGCAAGCGACGTACATCTTTAACACTTGAAAATGCAGATGCAATCTTCTTCCCGTCATGTGTTGGTACTCTCTTTGGAACAAGTGATTCATCTCAATCCCTTCTTACTCTTGCTCAGAGATCTGGCATTCGCCTTTCAATTCCAAAAGGGATTGCAGGGCTTTGTTGTGGCACTCCATGGAAATCAAAGGGGTATGCAGCCGGCTACACCCTGATGCAGGAAAAGGTTATGGCATCCCTCATTCAAGAATCAATCAAAAGAGACCTGCCAATAGTTACCGATGCGGCTTCGTGTTCTCACGGTCTTCAAGAACTTTTGATCGCCAATCCACGATTAAGAGTTATCGATAGTATTGAATTTGTAGAGGAGTTAATTTTGCCAAAACTTTCCATTAAAAAAACTGGCTCCATCGCCGTTCATCCGACATGCGCGACAACTGCTCTTAAAATTAGTGGATCACTCAACAGGATTGCCCAAGCAATCTCACACGAAACCTTTGTTCCCCAAAATTGGGGTTGCTGCGCTTTTGCAGGTGATCGAGGCATAAATTTCCCTGAACTCACTAAATCTGCAACCGAAAAAGAGGCCACCGAAATTAAACTCCGCAACGATAACTTTTATGTATCGGCCAATCGAAGCTGCGAAATTGGGATGACTCAAGCTACCGGAAAGAAGTATCGCCACATCATCGAAGTTCTAGAAGAGCTTTCTCGCTAACTCCTAATTATCTAGAATGCCATTAGTTCTTGATAGTGCAGTGGCAATTAAGGCGGTAATTAAGTCGGTGTATTCAACACCGCTAGCGGCCATTAGTTTTGGATACATTGAAGTGCAGGTAAATCCAGGCATTGTGTTGATCTCATTAATAACGATTTCGTTGTTTTTTGTATAGAAAAAATCAACACGTGCTAATCCACTGCATCCAAGAGATTTGAACGCTTGCGCTGCCTTTGCCCGAATCTCATTACTTGCAGCGGTTGGAATATCAGCTGGAACATTGACAGTAGTTGCATCATCTAGATACTTCGCTTCAAAGTCATAAAACTCATATTTACTATCTATCACTATTTCGCCAACAACCGATGCCATCACTTCACCATCTTTTTCAAGGACTGCACACTCTATTTCGCGTCCCGAAATTGCCTCTTCAATCATTACTTTGCGATCGAAAGTAAAAGCATAATCAAGGGCTGCCTCTAATTCACTGGCTATTTTCACTTTGCTAGTTCCCCGACTTGATCCGCCACGTGCGGGTTTTACAAAGACGGGATAATCGATATCTGCAATCCTTGATTTCCAATTAGAACTAGTAACGACGACTCCGTTCGCCACATTCATACCTGCAGCGGCAAAGATCGTCTTCGAAAAGGACTTATCCATTGCCGTCGCCGATGCCATGACTCCACTCCCAACGTAGGAAATACCCGCAGTTTCGAAGAAACCTTGAATGGTGCCATCCTCTCCGTAAGGACCATGCAACGTTGGAAAAACCACATCAATGTTCAATGGCTTCCCGTCGACCGAAAAGCCATGAATATCGGCGACTATGGGTGTCAGGCTCTCATCAACGGTTGGAAGCACCCCACTGATGATTGCTAATGGGTAGCCACTGGGCAGCTGAACCCAGTTACCCGCTTTAGTGATTCCAATGAGGATGGCTTCAAATTTTTCCGTGTCCAAACCTGCCAGAACGCCTCCAGCTGAAAGACAGGAAATCTCATGTTCGCTACTTCGACCCCCACAAATAATGGCAACGGTGGTTTTTTTCATCGGATAAAGTTTTCTGATCGAGTGGTGATCTCCATTAAACGATCAAAGGCCTGCATTGGAGTAACACTACCCGCACAAACATCTGCAACAGCCTCAATCACTGGAACTTCAATACCAATTCGCTGGGCAATTTCAAGAACTGCACCCGACGAGGCAATGCCTTCAACGGTTTTAATTACTTGTTCTCGAGCAATCTCCATCGACCCAGAGCGCCCTAAAACCTCACCGAAGGTTCGATTACGCGAAAGTGGTGATCCACAACTTGCAACTAAATCACCCATTCCAGCTAATCCTGCAGCGCTGAGTGGATCCGCTCCATAGGCGGCAGAGAGCCGTGCAACTTCATTTAATCCCCGCGTAATAACCATGGCCTGCGTATTTTCACCAAAGCCCATTCCGATCGACATGCCCACAGCTAAGGCGATAACGGACTTGATTGCACCGGCAAATTCACAACCCAATACATCAATCGACGTGTAAACGCGATAGTAAGGTGTTGAAAATATCTTTGCGACCTTTTCAGCGTTAATCATCGTATGTGCAGCAACTACGGCACCGGCGGGCTGTCGCAAAATTAATTCATTTGCAAGGTTTGGCCCAGTAATTATCGCAACGTTGTAGGTCTGCATGACTTCTTCAATTATCTGAGACATCCGTTGCAGGCTTGACAGTTCAATACCTTTTAAAGTACTGATAAATAGGGCGTTTTGAGCCGCATATGGTCTCCAGGTTTTGAGGTTCTCACGCAGAGTTTGAGCGGGAACGGCTAACACATAGATCGATGAGTAATTAAATGCCTCATGTAAATCACCTGTCGCGCGCAAACCAGTGGGTAAAACATTGGCATCTAGATATTTCGAGTTTGTATGCCTCTGATTAATCTCATCTACGACCCTTTGATCTCGACCCCAAATAAGAACATGATTGCCGGCATCAGCTAAGACTTGAGCCAACGTGCTGCCCCACTGCCCAGCACCAAAGACGGTTACTTTACTCATCGCTTCTTCTTGAAATTTCCGATGCGTGGTAAATCTGAATTATGTGGATCAAAGATTTCTAAAGGACGCTTTTCTCCTCGAAGCTCTTCAAGCAGGTCGGTGATTGCCCGCATTACAAAGGCCGTAGCCTCAGTCAATGCCACGGGGTCGTTCTCCTTGCCAAACCATTTCGACAAATCAAGTGGCTCTCCTACAAGAATTTTTATGGGTGTGCGAGGAAAAAATTTAATCTTTTTTTCATACGTTGGCATCACTATCTGCGAACCCCATTGGGCTATGGGAATTACTGGAGAGCGAGTTAAAATAGCAAGTCGAGCTAGACCAGTCTTTGCAACCATCGGCCAACCGAGCGGGTCTCGAGTTAAAGTTCCCTCGGGATACACCCCTAAACAGTGGCCCGCCTCGAGTAATTTAACGGCGTGTTCTAACGCTTTGGATGCATCTTTGCTCTCACGAATTACAGGAATTTGCCCAGCTGCAAGAAGAATTTTGCCAATCACTGGAACCCTAAATACTCCCTCTTTGCCAATGTATCGAGGTGCACGACCATTTCGGAAGAGAAAGTGGGTTAGAAATAAGACATCTAGATATGAGATGTGATTGCTAGCAACGATTATTCGACCAGTTTTGGGAATGCGGTGCCCGCCTCGCCACTGTTTCTTTCCGACTAAATTCAGCACAGGGATGGCTATCTTTGTACAGATTTTAAAAGCTAAATTCGTGCCAAGTGGCTTGCCAGTTGGTGGAGCATAAGAAACCTTGTACTCCGTCATAGTTGCAATAATACTGCCGATAAAATAAAGGTGGGGCCAGCCTTAGCTGACCCCGCCCTTATTAAAGAGTTACTTCTTTTTAGCTGGAGCCTTCTTAGCGACAACTTTCTTAGCTGGAGCCTTCTTAGCGACAACTTTCTTAGCTGGAGCCTTCTTAGCGACAACTTTCTTAGCTGGAGCCTTCTTAGCGACAACTTTCTTAGCTGGAGCCTTCTTGGCAGCGGCCTTAACGACAGGCTTAGCCTTAATTACTGGCTTTGGTTCTGGCTTTGGCGCAGGTCCGAGCTTGCGCTCACCTGAGATGACATCTTTCAGGCCCTTGGCAGGCAAGAAACGGGCCTTCTTTGAAGCCTTGATCTTGATTGTCTCGCCAGTGAATGGATTACGTCCCATGCGTGCTTTGCGATCAACCTTCTTGAACTTGCCGAAATCGTTGATCATTACATCTTCGCCCTTTGAAAGCGTGCGAACGATTGTGTCAAAAACGATATCTACAGCGTGAGCTGCTTCCTTCTTGCTGTCGTTGAAGTGTGGTGACAACGCCGCAATGAATTGGGCCTTATTCATTGAAATCCCCTTATTTATGTGTAAATGTTAAGCAATCGCTTAACGTGTTCATAAACTTACGCGCAATAACGCCTTTGGGAGCTTATTAATGTAGGTGTGTCGCAATATTTATTTCACTCAAATCCATTGAAAATCGCTTGTTTTACGCTGAGAAAACTCTCAATTACCCCTTGAGAGTTCACTTTGCTTGCGCTCAATATAGTCAAAAACCAGTGATTTACGCCTGTTTTTTTGTGTAATTAACCTTGAATTGGGAGCGTCACTGGCTTGTGATTCAAACGGGTTTTCTCGAAAGCATCGATGGAATCAATGTTTTTAATGGTTAATCCGATGTCATCTAGACCCTCCATCAAGCGCCAGCGGGTGTAATCATCGATAGAAAAATCAAGTTCAACTCCGTTGTAGGAAACTTTTCGACTCTCCAAATCAACGGTGATTTGGGTGGCTGGATCGGCCTCAATGGCAAGCCACATCGCTTCAACATCGCTTTGATCTAAAATGACCGTAAGGAGTCCTCCCTTGAGTGAGTTACCTCGGAAGATATCGGCAAATCGGCTAGAGATGACGACTTTAAAGCCGTAATTCTGTAGCGCCCACACGGCATGCTCTCGAGATGAACCGGTACCAAAATCAATGCCAGCAACTAAAATCGTGGCATCACTATATGCGGGATTATTTAAAACAAACTCTGGGTCACTGCGCCACGCAGCGAATAATCCATCTTCGAATCCACTTCGTGTTACCCGCTTTAAATAAACCGCAGGAATTATCTGATCGGTATCTACATTACTTCGGCGAAGTGGAACTGCACTTCCTGTGTGTTTGATGAATTTTTCCATTATTTCTTCGCCCCTTTACAAATCTGCTGGTGATGAAAGTGTGCCGCGCAACGCCGTTGCCGCTGCAACGAGTGGACTCACTAAGTGAGTACGTCCACCTTTGCCCTGTCGGCCTTCAAAGTTTCTATTTGATGTAGATGCCGAACGCTCCCCGACAGCAAGTTGATCGGGATTCATTCCAAGACACATTGAACATCCCGCATTACGCCACTCAGCGCCGGCGTCGATGAATACTTTATCTAAACCTTCGGCTTCGGCCTCTAATCGAACTCTTGCCGAACCAGGTACAACTAACATACGAAGCGTTGATGCAATTTTCTTGCCCTTAATAACATGCGCCGCTGCTCGCAAATCTTCGATTCGACCATTAGTGCAAGAGCCCAAGAAAACAGTATCAATGACTATGTTTTTCAGGGGCATGCCGACCTCAAGACCCATATAGATCAAGGCACGCTCTGCAGCTCCTCGCGCTTCATCATCCTTTAAATCGGCAGGATTAGGAACATTTGAGTTAAGTGGTGCACCTTGAGCTGGATTAGTTCCCCATGTTACAAAAGGTTCGAGTTCTTCGGCATTAATAGTAACTTCAACATCAAATTTCGCATCCTTATCGGTAAATAGAGTTTCCCAATACGCCAACGCTGTATCAAAATTATGCGGTGCATGTGGCTTACCCAAAATATAATCAAAAGTAGTTTGATCGGGTGCTATCAAACCTGCACGTGCACCGGCTTCAATAGACATATTGCACACCGTCATTCGCGATTCCATAGATAAAGCTCGGATCGCCTCACCACGGTATTCGATAACATATCCTTGTCCACCACCCGTACCGATTTTTGCAATTATCGCTAAAATAATATCCTTGGACGTGACGCCAAGTTTTAAAGTACCCTCAACATTAATAGCCATCGTCTTAGGTCTGGCTAATGGAAGGGTCTGTGTAGCTAAAACATGCTCAACCTCAGATGTTCCGATGCCAAAGGCAAGGGCTCCAAATGCGCCATGCGTTGATGTGTGCGAGTCTCCACAAACAATTGTCATTCCGGGTTGCGTAAGACCAAGTTGTGGTCCAACTACGTGTACTACGCCCTGATCTTTATCTCCGAGTGAGTGAAGACGAACGCCGAACTCTGCGCAGTTAGCGCGCAACGTATCAACTTGTAATTTCGAAACTGGGTCAGCTATAGGTCGATCGATATTTTGAGTCGGTACATTATGGTCTTCAGTTGCAATAGTTAAGTCTGGGCGCCGCACCTTGCGACCTGCAAGGCGCAGACCGTCAAAGGCCTGTGGGCTAGTAACTTCGTGAATAAGGTGTAGATCGATATACAAAAGATCAGGCTCTTCTGCGGCGGCGCGCACAATATGCTCGTCCCAAATTTTCTCCGCTAATGTTTTAGCCATCTTGTTTTTTACTCCTATGCCTAAATATTGCCATATCAAATAGTGGGATGCTAATATCACTCTATGGTCAGAAAGAGTAGCGGAGTTGGCGTATTAGATAAAGCCGTGGCGATATTGAGCACGTTAGAGGCAGGTCCTCACTCATTAGCCGAACTCGTTGCCGCAACTGGCATTGCTCGTCCCACGGCCCACCGATTAGCAGTAGCCCTTGAATTTCATCGGCTCGTAACACGCGACTTATCGGGGCGCTTCACTATCGGTGCTCGCAGCGCGGAGTTGAGTTCAGCGGCAGGTGAGGATCGTTTGCTTGCCGCCGCCGGCCCTGCTCTTGCCGCTTTGCGCGATGCCACTGGAGAGAGTGCGCAGTTATATAAACGGCAGGGTGATCAGCGCATCTGCGTCGCAGTCGCCGAGCGCCTTTCAGGTCTTCGCGACTCAGTTCCGGTAGGAAGTGCATTGACTATGGCTGCAGGTTCGGCCGCACAAATTTTATTGGCGTGGGAAGATAGTGAAAAAATTCACCGCGGCTTAACTAACGCTCGCTTTACCGCAGCTCAGTTAGCAGCAGATCGCCGGCGCGGATGGGCACAGTCCGTTGGGGAGCGCGAGGCTGGAGTTACGTCAGTATCGGCCCCTGTGAGAGCACCTAATGGAAAAGTAATAGCTGCAGTAAGTATTAGTGGACCTATCGAGCGCTTAGGTCGCCAACCTGGCCGCATTCATGCAGCGGCCGTTGTCGCTACCGCTGCTCGCCTGAGTGAATATCTAACTCGCGAATAACTCGACCAATAACATCAAAGCCAAAGCCTTTTCGCTGCAAGAGCGATTGAATACGGCGGATTTGAACATCCGTCTCCAATCGCGACATTGTTGAGTATTTTTTCATCGCTAATGAAAATGCCATTCGATACTCATCTTCTCCATCAATCTCATCTAAAGCGGTATCGATAGAGAGTTGATCAACCCCCCTACTCCGAAGTTCACCGGCGATCATCCGTTTAGATAATTTCTTAGCGTTGTGTCGAGATTGTGTCCACGCTTTTGCAAATTCAGCATCATTTATTAATCCCGCCTCTTGAAGGCGATAGATGATTGCGTTGGCAACGTCATCGGTAACACCACGCTTTTTAAGATGAGCCAGGAGCTCACCCTTACTCTTGGCTCGCGTAACGAGTGCATTTAACGCAATCGCGTGTGCGAGTTCGTAAGGGTCAGCGCCCTGGTCAATTTTTGCGAAGTTAAGGCTAATTAGAAATCAACCTCTGCTGCGGCCTCATCGATGGCTGCAATTAAGTCGGCATCGACCTGCACTGGTGCAAAATGAGCGCGAATCTTGCTCTCAATATCATTTGAAAGATCTGGATTATCGAGAAGGAAGGTACGTGCATTCTCCTTGCCTTGACCGAGTTGATCTGCCTCGTATGTATACCAGGCACCGGATTTCTTTACGATTCCGATGTCGACTCCCATGTCAATCAAAGAGCCCTCGCGAGAGATGCCAGTTCCATAAATAATATCGAACTCGGCCTGCTTAAATGGCGGTGCCATCTTATTTTTAACAACTTTAACTCGCGTGCGGTTACCAACGGCCTCTTGTCCATCTTTAAGCGTTTCAATTCGGCGAATATCTAAGCGAACTGATGCATAGAACTTCAAAGCTTTACCACCCGTCGTTGTCTCAGGGGATCCAAAGAAGACGCCGATTTTTTCGCGCAACTGATTAATGAAGATTGCAGTTGTCTTTGATTGGTGCAGAGCTCCAGTAATTTTACGCAAGGCCTGTGACATGAGTCGGGCCTGTAGACCCATATGCGAATCACCCATCTCGCCTTCGATTTCAGCACGCGGAACAAGAGCGGCAACTGAGTCAACAACGACAAGATCGAGTGCGCCAGAGCGAATCAACATATCCATAATCTCTAAGGCTTGCTCACCAGTGTCGGGCTGTGAAACAAGGAGCGCGTCGATATCAACACCAAGTTTCTTTGCATACTCTGCATCGAAGGCATGCTCTGCATCGATGAAGGCGCAGATTCCGCCGGCTTTTTGTGCATTAGCGATTGCATGCAAAGTAAGTGTTGTCTTACCAGAGGATTCCGGTCCATAGATCTCTACGATGCGACCACGAGGTAATCCACCGATTCCAAGTGCAATGTCGAGGGCAATTGAGCCAGTTGGAATTACTTCAACAATCTGGTTCGCACGATCTGACATCTTCATCACTGAGCCTTTTCCAAATTGACGTTCGATCTGGGCTAGGGCTGTGTCGAGCGCCTTTTGGCGTTCGGTGGTTGCTTTTTCTGCTGCAGCATCTTGCGCCTTATTATTTTTTTCAGTAGCCACTTCATTCCTTTCGATAGAACGCACCTGCCATTACGACAGTTCGTTTGGGTCTGGCCCAGAAGGTACGGAGACCCACCGACGGAGTTCACTACTGACCACAGAGGCTGTGGGCAAAGCGAGCGCGGAAGATGGAACCGCTCTGGTTGTACAGGGTTAGGATAACCGAACACCTGTTCGAAAGGTAGCAGGTGCCACTGACAAATCGATGCGTGTCGCACCAGGTAGAGAGAAAACGGCGCTGCTCCACACACGTGTGAGGGATGCCACTAGTATTTACGCAACACTATTGTTGCCTAAATAGGCAAACGCTGGATACTCTTCGACATAGAGGTACATACACTCGGTATGAGCCTGACTACCAAAGGAATCGAATGCGCAGAATAAAAGCAACCATTTTATTTTTAGTACTTCTGTTAACCGTAACTGCCTGCGGAATCGGTGGTTCAGATAGCCAATCGCTAACAGTCTATTCTGGGCGTAGCGAGAATTTCATCGGCCCTTTCTTAGCCGATTTTGAAGCTGAGAGCGGAGTTAAACTCAATATCCGATATGGAGACTCAGCCGAGCTTGCCGCTCAAATATTAGAGGAGGGTGAAAACTCTCCGGCCGACATATTTATCTCCCAAGATGCCGGTGCTCTGGGAGCTGTGGCGCAGGCTGGATTACTTAAGAAACTCCCCAATGAACTTCTCTCACTTGTCCCTGCCACATTTAAAGCCTCCTCTGGACAGTGGGTGGGGCTTACGGGTCGAGCTCGGGTCTTTGCCTATAATCCAAAAACAGTCACAGCCCTTCCTTCCTCAATTGATGATCTAACCAATCCATCATGGAATTCAAAGATAGGAATTGCACCGACTAACTCATCTTTTCAGGCTTTCGTAACAGCTCTTCGGATTATTCGCGGGGATGAAGCTACGAAGAATTGGCTGACCAAGATTGTTTCCAATAATCCCAAATTATTTGAAAAGAATAGTCAAATCGTCGAAGCAATCGATGCTGGACAGATCCAACTGGGTCTTGTTAATCACTACTACACCTGGGAAGTCTCTAAGGCGCTTGGGCGCGAAATAAATGCAGTAAATGGTTTCTTCGGGCCAGGAGATGCCGGAAATCTCATTAATGTTTCAGGTGCGGGGGTATTTAATACCAGCAAAAATCAATCTCTCGCAAATAAGTTAATTGAATACTTACTTGCAGAGAAAACTCAGAAGAGATTTGTTTCAGAGACTTACGAATATTCGGTTTTACCTAATGTGATAACCCCGGCAGGCCAGCCAACTCTCAAGGAGATTGGTGCGCCAATTGTTAACTTGGACTCACTTAAAGATCTCAAGCAAACACAGGAGTTGCTTATTAAAATCGGGTTACTCTGATAATTAAGTTCAGCGCGATTGCCTCCAGAGTAGTTCGATCTGGAGGCAATGCTGGTTTCAAAAAAGATTTTTCTCTAAATTTCACAGCGATCCTAGTGATCGCAATCGCCGCAATTCCACTGCTCTACCTCATCAAGCGTGGTAGCGAAATCGATCGGGAATCTCTGACTAATTTATTGCTACGCGATAGAACTATTGAGATTTATACAACAACATTACTATTAGCCAGCATTGTTCTGCTCTTCTCCTTCATCGTGGGTTCAACATTTGCATGGCTCATTCACAACATCACACTTCCTTTTGGCTCTCTGCCTATTACCTTGTCAGTACTTCCGCTAGCCATCCCTTCCTACGTTTTAACATATGCCTGGATCTCAATTTATCCTGGTTTTAACGGTTTTTGGGCCGCGGTCCTAGTTCTCACGTTGAGCACTAGTCCCTATGTAACTTTGGTGGCAGTTGCGAGTCTGCGGCGAATTGATTTTACTCAAGTCGAAGTCGGTCGATCGTTAGGTCTATCTCAACTAGCGGTGCTGCGAAGAGTTATCTGGCCACAGATGAGAGTAAGTCTTTCTGCCGGCTTACTGCTTGTTTTTCTCTATGTGTTAAGTGATTTTGGCGCGGTATCTCTGCTTGGAGTCAATACTTTTACCAGAAATATTTATACTATGTATCGAGCTACATTTGATCGCAATGGTGCAGCCGTTATTTCGCTAGCTCTCATACTCCTTGCTATTTTCATCATCGCTTTAGAATTTAGATTGCGCGGTCGACGAACTGTAATTAAATCTAACGCTGGGATTATTAAAACACACGTTAAAATATCAGTCGGTTGGCTTAGATGGCCATTACTTACTCTGATCTTCACCTATGCACTCTTAGCCCTCGGTGTTCCATTCTGGGTTCTTACAACACGATTTATTCAAAACACTGAGAGCATCGATATTACTTCTTTAATCTCAGCAACTTTTTCCACTGTGATTGCATCATTTGCCGGTGCAACACTTGCCATGGCATTCGCGCTACCGCTGGGCATTCTGTTGGCGCGCAGATCTGGATTCATTCCAAAGTTGGCAGAGTCTTCTATCTTGCTCACTCATGCTCTTCCCGGCGTTGTTATTGGCTTAGCACTCGTCGCCCTTAGCTCGAACTTTCCCTGGATTTATCAGACATTGCCAGTGTTGGCATTTGCCTATGCCTTTCTCTTTTTGGCAAAGGCCGTTGGCTCTATTCGAGCCAGTCTGCAGCGAATTGCTCCTATCCTGCATGATGTCTCAGAAACGCTAGGAATAACAGGCTTAGCCGCCTTTCAGCGAGTGACCCTTCCCTTAGCTGCGCCTGGGATATTAATCGGATTTTTACTAGTGCTTCTTACTGCCATGAAGGAACTACCTGCGACTTTAATGTTGCGCCCTACTGGATACGAGACGCTGGCCACCGAGATTTGGGCGGCAACCTCCATCAGTAAATTTAACGAAGCAGCGCCATATGCTCTCGTTTTAATTATCATCGCAGCAATTCCTACATTTATACTTACTCGGCCGGACAAGTCGGATTCCCAAGCAGACAGTGAAGGGCTTATTCAATGACTTCACTTGAGGTAAATGAGTTAACCGTTCACTTCGATGGCAGACCCATTGTCGAGAGTTTATCGATTAAAGTTCCATCAGGAGCTTTTGCAGCTGTGCTAGGACCTTCTGGTTGTGGCAAGACAACTTTCCTTCGCTCAATCGCAGGATTAATCACGCCTTCTTCGGGAACGATTCGCTTTGGTAAACAACTTGTTAGCATCTCCTCTCTTGTGCTCCCGCCTAACAAACGACACATCGGATATGTTCCACAAGAGGGAGGACTTTTCCCACACCTTAGCGTTGCTGAAAATATTGGTTTTGGAGTGGGCAAAAGTGAGAAAATCGAAGTAGTCGATGAGATGCTAAATCTCGTTGGAATGAAAAATTTAGCTACTAGAAAGCCATATCAATTAAGTGGTGGGCAGCAAACTCGTGTTGCTCTGGCAAGAGCCCTTGCTATCAAACCGCAAATCGTACTTCTTGACGAGCCCTTTAGTGCCCTTGACGCCGCTTTGCGAAATGATTTGCGCGAGGAGGTCTGCTATTTACTCAAGGAGAGAAAGACAACTGCTTTGATGGTTACTCATGATCGCGAAGAGGCGCTAGTTTCGGCCGATATCGTTGCACTCATGCGTCATGGACAAATCCTCCAATATGGAAGTTCACGTAACGTCTATTCCAACCCGATCTCTCCTGAAATCGCGGTCAGTACAGGAGATGTTCTGCTCTTAAAGGCAGAGCGCGATGCGAGTAATTCAATTAGATTTGCTCTTGCACAGATTGATCTTAAAGGCGAGATAGAGCTCGGCCAATTAGTTATCAGGCCCGAGGAGATAATAGTTTCTCCAGCGCCATCGGCCGCGGCTTTGAGCGCTATCGTTTCTAAAGTGGATTACTACGGTCATGATGCCGTCCTTCAACTTGTGTTAGATTCATGGCCGGATGAAGAGATCACGGCGCGCATTGCCGGACCGCTCGGATTTAGCATAGGTCAAAAACTCTGGGTTAAGCATGCCGGACCTATTCGTTGGTTTGAGCTTCCGCACAAGAAATAAGCATCTAGACGCGCCCCTGGTTGATGGCGTAGTTAAGCCTGCGAGTAAGGTTATGAACCTAGATAAGGATCGGAGTTCGCATGAAGGCTCTATACAAAAGCAATCGCGCTCCAGGATTAGAGCTCATCGATGCGCCAGAGCCTGTCACAGGTGATCACGATGTAAAGATCAAAGTTCTTAAAGCTGGAATTTGCGGAACTGATTTACATATTGAAAGCTGGGATTCGTGGGCCGATGCGAATCTACATCCCCCTTTTATTCCAGGCCATGAGTTCGTGGGCCGGGTCATTGAAATTGGTGCCGATGTAACAAGTATAAAAGTTGGAGAGCTTGTTTCAGGTGAGGGTCATATCGTCTGCGGTCTCTGTCGAAACTGCAGAGCTGGCCGTCGCCACCTTTGCAAAAACACAATTGGTGTTGGGGTGAATCGCGATGGCGCTTTTGCAGAGTTTGTAGTAATTCCTGAAAGTAATGTGTGGCTGCACCCTCATGATATTGATTTAGAGCTCGCCGCGATTTTTGACCCACTTGGCAATGCCGTACATACCGCTATGAGTTTTTCCGTAGTTGGCGAAGATGTTTTAATAACGGGAGCCGGACCAATCGGCCTTATGTCTGCAGCCATAGCTCGTTTTGTGGGTGCACGTTTTATTGTTATGACCGATGTAAATGAGTATCGATTGAATTTAGCGCGATCAATGGGTGTGGATGCTGCGATAAATATTTCAACTGATGATGTTTCTGCGACGATGAAGAAATTAGGGATGAAAGAGGGCTTCGACGTAGCCTTTGAAATGAGCGGACATAGTTCTGCGATGCCGATGATCCTAGAGAACGTAGGGCATGGAGCGCGAATCGCCGCCCTTGGCCTACCTAAAGCTCCCATTTCATTTGACTGGGCCAAAGTTGTAACCCATATGATTACGATTAAAGGTATCTACGGCCGTGAAATGTATGAGACTTGGTACTCCATGAACTCTATGGTGCAAAAAGGTCTCGACGTTTCGCCTGTAATAACTCACAGATTTGCCGCAAAGAACTGGCAAGAAGCCTTTGAACTTGCCCGATCAGGTAACTGCGGGAAAATAATTCTGGATTGGAGTTAGCGATGTCATCGATTCCTGAATTTATAGATGGATTAAAAACTAAACTGGATAACCTAGGTAGCGCTGGCCTCTATAAACACGAGCGCGTTCTGGCCGGTGCGCAAAAAGTTCTTGTGCACGCAGGCGGAAAGGAGCTATTGAATTTCTGTTCAAATAACTATCTCGGATTGGCAAATAATACTCAGGTAATTACTGCCGCTAAGGTAGCCTTAGATAAATTTGGCTTTGGTATGGCAAGTGTTCGATTTATCGCTGGTACGCAAACTCAGCACATAGCCCTTGAAGATAAGTTAACCTCCTTTCTTTCTACTCAAGCAACGATACTTTTCCCTTCTTGCTTTGATGCAAATGGTGGGCTATTCGAGGCGCTTTTCGACGAAAATGATGCGATCATTTCTGACGCTCTCAACCACGCCTCGATTATCGACGGTATTAGATTGTGCAAAGCACAAAGATTCCGATATCAAAATCGCGATTTAGCTGATTTGGAGATTCAACTTCAAGCCGCATCTAATGCAACAAATATCCTCATTGTTACTGACGGAGTTTTTTCTATGGATGGTTACCTTGCCCCTCTCGTTGGAATCTGCGATTTAGCCGAAAAATACGGGGCTTTGGTTATGGTTGATGATTCACATGCAACTGGATTTATCGGAGATGGTGGGGCTGGAACTCCAACGCATTGTGGAGTTCAAAATCGAATCGACATTATTTCAGGCACTCTTGGCAAGGCGTTAGGCGGAGCATCTGGAGGTTTCATTAGCTCTCGGCATCCAGAAATAGTGAAGATGTTGCGCCAAAAAGCCAGACCGTATTTATTTTCAAACTCTGTGCCACCATCGGTTGTGGCTGGAACAATCGCCGCTTTGGATGTGATTACTTCTACTCCGGAGCTGGCAGCTAAGGTGAGAGAAAATGCCCGCCACTTTCGAGCATTAATGGTTGAAGAGGGTTTTGATTTACTTCCGGGTGTGCATCCCATTGTTCCGGTGATGTTTAGCAGTGAACATATTGCAGCAGCTATGGCTAAAGCTCTTTTTGATCGTGGCATATATGCAGTAGCGTTTTCGTATCCAGTTGTTCCAATGGGTAAAGCTCGGATTCGAATTCAACTCAGTGCAAGCCATACTTTTGATGAGATTAAGGAGTGCGTTGACGCCTTCGTTGATGCACGTGAAGAGATTTCAGTTTAAATGCATGAATAAATCTTTACTTGATGAGACTAGATCCACGATTTATGGGGAGAAATTCCTTTTAAATGAAGCAAAGTCTCTTGTTGAGTTTGCGCACGGCTCGGAGATAGTTAACGGTGGTTTTGGCTACTTGAATTCGCGTGGGAAGGTCGATTCGAGCCAGCCTCGCCAAGCCTACGTTCAGTGCCGAATGATTCAAGTTTTTGGTCTTACACATTTGATGGCTCTGCAGGACTCTTCTCGACTAATAAAACATGGTGTGGATGCCCTTAATGATTTGTTCTTCGACCATAAAAACTCAGGATTTTTTAACGCCATTGATGCATCAGGAAAGCCGATTGGAATTTCAAAGCTCGGTTACGATCACATGTTTGTCCTGCTAGCCGCTGTTACGGCCAACGCTGCCGGAGTCAACGGTGCACCAAAACTTTTACAGAGGGCAGAAGATGCCATTGATAGATTTTTTTGGGATTCTGAGTTTGAAATGATGAATGATCAGTGGGATTTGGAATTCAGCTCATTGAGCGGATATCGTGGCATCAATGTAAATATGCACGCGGTAGAGGCACTTACAGCCGCTTTTGATCTAACTAAAGATGGTAAATACCTTGATCGGGCATTAGCAATTTGCAAGCGCACCATAAATGAGTTTGCACGAAATAATCAGTGGCTACTTCCAGAACATTTCTCATCCAGTTGGAAACCCGAGCTGGAGTTCAATCACGATAATCCAGCAGATCAATTTCGACCTTATGGAGTCACAATAGGCCACTTATTTGAATGGTCCAGGCTTGTGATGCAGGTTGGATTACTTGTTAAAGGTCAAGCAGGTCACGAATGGATTGAGGAAGGCGCGAGAAAGCTTTACGAGCATGCTAAAACCTATGGATGGAGCGCTGATGGGTCACCCGGCTTTATTTACACGATGGATTGGCAGATGCGGCCAGTTGTTCATTCTCGAATGCATTGGGTTGCGGCAGAGGCGGTAATGGCGGCATATGTGCTCTGGCGAATTACAGGTGAAGAAAAATTTTTGATTGACTACGATTATTGGTGGTCATTCATTGATCTCCATGTTATCGATCGAGAGTTTGGTTCTTGGCATCATGAACTTAATTCGCAGCTGCAGGTAATTGAAACTACTTGGCCAGGAAAACCGGATATTTACCATGCCCTCAACGCCTGTCTGTTGCCTTTACTGTCCTTTCAACCGAGTTTTATTGGTGCAGTGATTGGACACAAAAAGAGCACTTTCTAAATATTAAGATTCAATGCCACTCTTAGTAGAAGTCTCTAGCACTACCTTTAAAACTAAATCGGGGTGATCCCACATTGGAGCATGGCCACAGTTTTCTATCGTTAACCACGTGCAGTGAGATGGCGCTAGAGAGCGCTCTTGTGAAACATTGGCAGGCAATGTGTTATCTCTATCCCCAAAGAGAATTGTCACCGGAACGCTCTCTGGAACCTTTGCATCGAAGCGCCGTCCTATCATGCCATCCCAAGCCGGAAAATAACCTCGACAGTTAACAATGGCGATACTTGCATCAAGGCAGGTTTCATAACTTAGCTCTTGCCACTTTGGACTCACTTGTTCAAATCCAATTTTGCGCAACGGTTTCGACTTAAGGCCAACTTTAATTAAAGGTTTGAGCGCTTTTGCTAAATAGTACGAGCGCGCTTGACTCGGCAATCGACCTGTAGCTGGAACTAACCACAATCCAGCAGGTGCCAATCCGGCAACGCTCAATATTTGCTCAGGTCTGGATGCCGCCATTTCTAGTGCAATCCATCCCCCAAGTGAATTACCAACTACGTGGAACTCTTCAATCCCGTACTCACTTTTTACAGTATCAAAAATCGCAGCTCCTAGAGAGGCCGGGTCCATTGCTTGGCTCTTTGAGTATGGGCTTTTTCCATGACCAGGCAAATCGACGTTAATCACTCGAAAATTTTTTGATAGCCCTGTGAGAATTGGTTTAAATGAAGTTGCAGCTGAGCCAAGTCCATGGATTAAAACAAGTGGTGGGCTTGTAGGATTAACTTCAGTAAGAACCGTGGTGAGTTTCATCTCTAGTACTTATATTTTTCTGTCTCTTTTGGATGAGCTTTACACACGGCTTTCCAAATTTGATCTGCCTCTATACCCAGCGCTAACGCCTCATTGACGGTTTTGCTCCCAAGTTCTGAGAGCGCAATATCGATGGGAAAGTGCGATCCATCGCCAAATGAAAGCCTCAAACGCTCTCGAAGATCAGATATGCGCACGCGAGATCAGTAACTCTGCCTGCAGTCGCGAATTGTGCGCGGCTATAGGTTGGAGAACTTGTCCCATAAGCCACAGTAAGCAAACATGAGCAAGAAGTTGACTGCCTGTAATGAGTACCAACTCATTGGCAAATCTGCCCCACAACCGGTGCTCTCTTAATCCTAAAGCTCTGGTCAGTACGGCTGGATCATGAGTTCGCATGTGTGCCAGAGCGGAATCGGTTGAGATTTCAATCGAAAGAAGCTCTAAAGCTTCACAAGCATTAGCTGCACCCTGCGCAATTGAAATTAAGCGCTCACATTCAGATTCGCAAAGAGCTACAACTACACTTTCCTTATCGCGAAAATGGTTATATAGCGTCGCGCGAGAAACTTCGGATGTATCAGCAATTTCAATCATAGTCATGTTGGCTAAACCGACATTAGCAATAAGCTCTTTAGTAGCAATAAGAATTGCACTGTGCGTGCGGCGATGAGTGTTTACCTGTGGTGCGTATTTATTAAGCGGCATCGACTACAGTAAGAACCACGCTCTCGTGGCTTGCCAGTTCAATTGAAACATCGTTAAAAAGATCTGATAGTGAAAGACCAAGAGCGGCACAGATTGCGTTGAGAAGTTCGGAGGAGGCTTCTTTCTGTCCACGTTCGACCTCAGACAAATATCCAAGAGAAACTCGAGCAGCTCGAGCTACATCACGCAAAGTACGTGATTGAGAGGTTCGAGATGCTCGAAGAGTGAGACCGACGGCTTCACGGACAAGAACCATTGCCATACCCCCGCTCTCCTTAATAATTTAACTCGTTAACCTCGATGCCTAAGGATACGCGCAAATGTTGCAATCGCACTCGCTGTAGCTGCGTTTCGTATAGATTCACGCTCACCTGAGAGGGAAAGCTCGATTGTCTGAGAAACGGGACCCTCGATAGCCACCCAGACCACTCCAACGGGATGGCCATCTAATGGATTCGGACCCGCCACTCCGGTCGTGCCAATTGCCCACGTCGTTCTAAATGATGCGAGTGCACCTTGTGCCATAGCAACGGCAACTTGTTCACTAACCGATGTGTGCTCCGAAATTAGCGTCGGGTCCACGTTAAGGTGAGAGATCTTTATTTCGTCACGATATGCAGTAACGCCGCCCACAAAAACATCGGAGGCTCCAGCGATTGTCACAATAGCCGAACTCACTGATCCGGCAGTTAAAGATTCGGCAGTACTAAGGGTTTCATTGCGCTCACGTAGGGCATCAATAATCTCGGTTGCGAACTCAATTATTTCAGGTGAAAGCGCCACGTGTACCTACTTGCCTAGTTTGAATGCCGACTGTACATAATAAAAGCCGGTTGCGATAGTGAGTATTACCGCGATTAGCATAAAGCCATCGCGAAACCAATATAGACCTTCGCCTAAAGGTAAAACGTAGAAGCCAACCCCAAAGTTCTGGAAAGTTGATTTTATTTTGCCGCCTTTGTTGGCAGCAATTACGCCTCGTTTGATAATGGCCAATCTGAAAATAGTAATCCCAATTTCTCGAACTGAGATAACAATTGTGATCCACCACGGCAATCTATTTAAGATCGATAAAGAAATCATGGCGGTCCCAATCATAACTTTGTCAGCTACGGGATCTAGAAACTTCCCCAATTCTGTAATCGAATTTCGGCTACGCGCCAAATTACCATCCAAAATATCCGACAAGCCTAAAATGAAAAAAATAATCCATGAGATGTACTGCCATACAGGATCATTTCCGCCATTTTTAAACAATGTATATGCACCTACTGGAACAAAGAGTAACCGTGCTACGGTGATAAAATTTGGAGTTATGTAGTTTGGAAGCCTCATAAGGGTTTTGCCACCAGATCAGCGCCCATTGAATCAATTACCACCGCATCAACATACTGCCCAACAGGGAAATCTGTTCCTAAGAATGTCGTCGAACCATCGACTTCTGGACCTTGATGGGCGGCCCTTCCCTCTTGTAGCGCAGAATCTTCAATAAGTACACACACAATTTCACCTATACGAGCTTGGGCTCGATTACTCACCATTTCATCGGCCAATGAAGAGAGAGTTTCTAGGCGCTGAGCTATTACCTCTGATCCAATTTTTTCACTTAAGTTGAGCGCTTCAGTATTATCCTCATCGGAGTAGCCGAAAACTCCAACTGCATCTAATTTCGCTTGCGTAATAAACGTTGCAAGTTCATCAAAGTCCTCTTGGGTTTCGCCCGGGAATCCAACAATAAAGTTGGATCTAATTCCAGCTTCTGGTGAAAGGACTCTAATTTGATGAATCAAATGTAAAAATTTTTCGCTATCACCAAATCGGCGCATTCGACGCAACACAGTTGGACTGGTGTGCTGAAAGGATAAATCGAAATAAGGCACAGCCTTTGGTGTTGCAATCATTGCTTGTATCAATGTGGGACGCATCTCAGCCGGTTGCAGGTACGACAAGCGAACTCGCTCGACGCCCTCAATGGCTGCAATCTCAGGCAAAATCTTTTCCATCAACTGCAAATCACCTAGATCTTTTCCATATGAGGTGGTGTTCTCACTTACAAGAAATAACTCCGTGGTTCCATTGGCCACTAACCAACGCGCTTCATCTAGAATTTCTTGGGGCCGACGTGAAATGAAAGAACCTCGGAAATATGGAATTGCACAAAATGAACAGCGCCGATCACATCCCGATGCAATCTTTAGCGGTGCCCATGGTGCATTTCCTAAGCGCTTTCGTGTGAACTCTTCCGTGGGGCGGGTATCTGCACGGTCAGAAGGTGCAATTGGCAGTAGCGCACGCCGATCTCTGGGTATATGAGCTACATGTTTATTCCCACTTACAATCGATTGCAACCGTGCGGAGATATCTTTGTAATCATCAAAACCTAAGATTGCATCGGTTTCTGGCAAGGCATCTGCCAGTTCATTTCCGTATCGCTCTGCCATGCAGCCCACCGCCACTACAGTGCGAGTTGTGCCATCTCCTTTTAAAGAGCTAGCCTCTAATAATGCATCTATAGAGTCCTTTTTAGCCGATTCAATAAAACCACATGTATTAACTAAAGCGACCTCTGCCAACTCAACATCATCGACTAAGCTCCAGCCGTCGGCGGCTAATCGTCCAGCTAACTCTTCGGAATCGACCTCGTTTCGTGAGCATCCTAAAGTGACGACTGCAACGGTGCGTTTCATTGGGTAAATCGTATCGGGTTATGAATCGACTCCATACGACACGCTAACCACAGCACCATTTACACCAATTGAAGGCTGCATGTTGCCATTCACCTGCACATCTACTCCTCCTGCATTGCCAACTTTTAGATCCAATCTCACATCTGTGGTGAATGTTCGTATAGAGCCCTTAGAAATCTCTCCACTAAATAACGTTCGACCCGATGCATCAGAGACAAAGAGCCAGCTTTTTGCTCGGGTGGCCCGTATAACAACCTCGACACCTGTGCCGGTTGAAAAAGTGCTTTGCGCCGAGGGTTTTGCAGAAGCCGATGCAGTGACCGTTGGTGTTGCAGTGACCGTTGGTGTTGCAGAGACCGTTGGTGTTGCAGAGACCGTTGGTGTTGCCCGTTCACTGATCGAAGTATTTGACATGACTATTTGTACAACGGCGGCAAGAGCCAGTGAAATAATTGATATCAGTAGTAAAGTCTTAAGGGAAACTTTGCGCTTATCTTTGACTTTGCGCATAATATTATTTTCAACCAAAAGATCTTGCATAGTTCGTTTTACGCTAGCTTGCTCCTCGTCGAATGCTCGCAAGAACTCCTCTTCGTTTGCTCCCAATTTCCGAGCAATATTTCGAACATGCCCACGAGCATATGTATCGCCGCCGCAATGTGAAAAATTATTTTCTTCAATTTCACTTAAAAGAGCGGTTCGAAGATTGGTTAGCGAAGCTAGATCCTCAATGGATAAGGAGGCATCTTTACGCGCCTTACTAATCATTGAGCCGAGAGTCATTAATCAATCCCTAAGAATATTAGTGCGGAGGCCAAAGGTTAATTGTAGAACTCAATTCACTCTTAGCGATAGACGTAAGGGCCAAAACAAAGGGTTAATTTGGAATTAAAGTGCAAAGTTGGCAAATTTTAGTAGTCACGAAGGGTTGCAAGTACAGATTCCAACTCATCAGGCTTGACCATAACGGCGCGAGCTTTCGAACCCTCAGATGGACCCACGATTCCGCGTGACTCCATGAGATCCATCATGCGCCCAGCCTTTGCAAATCCTATTCGCAGTTTTCGTTGAAGCATCGATGTAGAACCAAACTGTGTTCCGACAACGAGTTCGACGGCCTGGCAGAGAGTATCCAAATCATCACCAATCTCTTTATCAATCATTTTTGGATGGCTCATAGGCACAGTGACATCGTCGCGATATCGCGGTTTAAGTTGCTTCTTCACGTGAGCAGTCACAGCTTCAATTTCTCGTTCAGAAACATACGCGCCTTGAATACGTACAGCACGACTCGCACCCATCGGAATAAAGAGCGCGTCACCTTGGCCAACTAATTTTTCGGCCCCGGGAGTATCCAAAATTACGCGACTGTCGGCTAATGAACTTGTTGCAAAAGAGAGGCGAGATGGAACGTTTGCCTTAATAAGACCCGTTACAACATCGACTGATGGGCGTTGTGTTGCAAGAACTAGGTGAATTCCAGCTGATCGGGCAAGCTGGGTAATACGCACAACTGACTCTTCCACCTCTTTAGCTGCAACCATCATCAAGTCGGCAAGTTCATCGATAATAATGAGCAGATATGGATACGGCTCTATTGTGCGATCGCTACCTTCGGGTGCAATTACTTTCCCAGCCCTTACCGCCTTATTGAAATCGTCGATATGCCTAAAACCAAATGTCGAGAGATCTTCATAGCGTAAATCCATCTCACGCACGACCCATGTCAGCGCGTCGGCGGCTTTCTTTGGGCTTGTGATAATCGGCGTGATGAGATGTGGGATCCCCTCGTAAGCCGTTAATTCAACGCGCTTAGGATCAATTAAAACTAATCGCACATCATCTGGAGTTGAACGGGCCAAAATAGAGATAATCATTGCATTAATCATTGAAGATTTTCCTGCGCCAGTTGCACCCGCGACTAAGAGATGTGGCATTTTGGCAAGGTTTGCGCAGATGAAATTTCCCTCAACATCTTTACCAAGGGCAACGAGCATAGGGTGATGGTCTTGACCGGCAACCGTTGATCTCAATACATCTCCTAACGCGACAATCTCGCGGTCTGCATTAGGAATTTCGATACCGACCGCCGACTTACCCGGAATTGGTGAAAGTATCCGCACATCGCCACTTGCAACTGCATAAGAAATGTTCTTAGCAAGAGCGGTAATTCGTTCCACTTTTACGGCATTACCAAGTTCAATTTCATAGCGAGTCACAGTCGGTCCACGCATAAAGCCAGTAACTTGAACATCAATTTCAAACTGTAGAAAAACCTCAGTTAATGCCGCGACAACGACTTCATTAGCTCTACTTTTCGCTTTGGCCGCTGGTCCATATCTTAGTAAATCTAATGGAGGAAGTTCATATGTTGAATCCGCGGTTAATAGAAGTTGCTCGGGTCGCTTATTAACTCCAACGAGTGCTGACGACACTGGAATTGGAACTGTGAACTCTTCATCAAAACTATCCTCGTCCAACTCTTCTTCATCAACGTGTTTTTCATTCCATGCTGCAACTATTGGCGTCTCAAAAGGAGGAGTATCAGTAACTTCAAAGACTTCTTCACTGACAGTCCGCTCAGGACGTTTTGACCATAGCCACGATGACGTTTTTCTGAAATGTGAAATTAGAACGATAACTGGCGTTGCAGTAATAACCAACAGTCCAAAGATAAAGATTATTATCAACACCGGGTAGGTCAAAACAGATGTCATTGCAGCAACTAACGGCGTTGTTATGCCATAACCTAACCAACCGCCACCATCTCGCATCGCAGTGGCACCAGTGCCGACTGAACCATTAAGTAAATGCGCAAGTCCGGTTGAGGAAATAAGCAGCGCAGAAGTTCCAACGATAACTCTGCCAATTGCTCTCTTGTCTTCTGGGGTTCTAAATAATTTAAATGCAAAATACAAGAGAACAAGTGGTGCAACAAAACCGATTTGACCAAAGCCACCAAAAATGAGTGAGTATAATGCGCGGCTTACGATGTTATCTGCATGAAACCATGTCCCCGCAGTAGCAACTAATGCGAGAATTAATATGAAAAATGCTATGCCATCGCGTTGATGGGCTGGATCCAACTCTCGTGCGCCTCGGGCAAGAAATCGAACGCTACTTCCGATAGTTTTTGCGATAAATCGCCATACTAAGCTCAGTGCTCGAACTAAGGCGCTAGCTACTGCGCCACTCCTCGATTTCGATTTTCTCCGTTTAGCCACACGAACAATCTTAAAGGCTTAGCAATTCTCGGCTGGCTAGGCTCGCCGCGATTACACTTCAATAACGACTGGGACGATCATTGGCTTTCTCCTATGTTCTCCCCCGACCCAGCCACCAACTGTTTTACGTACGATTTGGGAGAGTTGATGAGTTCCATTTATTCCATCAATTACTGCAGTCGCTAAAGCTTTTTCAATCTTCAATTTAACATCATCAAATAGTGCAATATCTTCATTAAAACCGCGGGCATGAATATCAGGTCCTGCCACGATTTTTCCACTCTGCGAATCGATCACAACAATTACGGAAATAAATCCTTCTTCACCTAGGATACGTCGATCCTTAAGTGATGCCTCAGTTATATCACCGATGCTTTGACCATCTACATAAACAAAGCCACACGGCACCGCCCCAACAACTGATGCTTCGTGATTGACCAAATCTACGACAACTCCATTTTCAATTATTAAGGCATTAGAACGTGGCGTGCCTGCTGAAATCGCTAATTCGGCATTTGCTTTTAAATGACGCCACTCGCCATGTACAGGTATTACATACTTCGGTTTTACGATGTTGTAGCAATACAAAAGTTCGCCGGCTGCAGCATGCCCGGAAACGTGGACCATGGCATTTGCTTTATGCACAACTTTTGCTCCGAACCGCGTTAGTTCATTTATGATTCTAAATACGGAGTTCTCATTTCCTGGAATAAGTGAAGAAGCTAAAATAACCGTATCGCCTTCACCAACTCGAATTTGATGATCTCCATTGGCCATGCGAGCCAGGGCGGCCATTGGTTCACCTTGCGAGCCTGTGCAGATGAGTACAACATTGTCGTCAAATGAATCAAGCTCCTTAACATCTATTAAGACTCCAGCAGGGATGGTTAGGTAGCCCATCTCCTGTGCAATTTTCATATTGCGAACCATGGATCGACCAATAAAAACAACCTTACGACCATGCATTGACGCAATATCGATTACTTGTTGCACTCGGTGCACATGAGAGGAAAATGAGGCAACAATCACTCGGCGCTTAGTTGAGGCAATAACTCGGTTGAGGGCAGGCATAATTTCACGTTCGGATGGAGTAAAGCCGGGAATATCAGCATTGGTTGAATCAACCATGAAAATATCAACGCCTTCTTCGCCAAGTCGAGCAAAAGTTCGTAAATCAGTAATTCGACCATCCAGTGGAAGTTGATCCATTTTGAAATCGCCCGAATGTAAAACCCGTCCAGCTTCAGTGTTGATTACAACCGCTAGGGCATCTGGAATTGAATGGTTGACGGCTACAAACTCAAGTTCAAAGGGGCCGATATCTTCATGCCCGCCTTCGCGAACTTCGTGCGTAAGTGGAGTAATGCGGTGCTCTTTCAACTTGGCTGTAATGAGCGCCAAAGTTAGAGCAGAACCATAAATTGCAATATCCCCCCTCTCGCGAAGCAGATATGGAACAGCTCCAATGTGATCTTCGTGGCCGTGAGTTAAAAATAGGCCCACAACATCATCTAAGCGATCGCGTATGTAAGAAAAATCAGGCAAAATTAAATCTATACCGGGCTGGGTATCTTCAGGAAATAAAACACCGCAATCTACAATCAGCAGTTTGCCCTTAGTTTCAAAGACGGTCATGTTGCGACCAATTTCAGCAAGGCCGCCGAGAGCTACAATGCGCAATCCGCCTTGGATTAACGCCGAAGGTAAGCCTAAATCTGGGTGTGGATGATTCATTATTTAAGGAGGACGCCACCGGCGCGAAGATCGTCGCGCAACTGTGCTATCTGCGCGTCCGTTGCATCGACGAGTGGAAGACGAGTGTGTCCGCCAGGCAGACCCATCAACGTTAGAGCCGCTTTAGTCATAATGGCACCTTGTGTGCGAAAAGTTCCGGTAAATACTGGCAAGAGTTTTTGATGAATCTCTAATGCACGCCCAGGGTTGCCATCAAACCAAGCGTTAAGCATCGCCTTTAAATCATGTCCAACAGTATGTCCACACACTGAAACAAAACCCACGGCGCCAACTGAAAGAAGTGGCAAATTCAAAATATCATCACCTGAGTACACCGGAATTCCGCAACGTTTAATAACCCAAGAAGTTGCAGCTACATTTCCCTTTGCATCCTTGAGGGCAACAATTGATGGATGCTCGAAGAGTTCAACAATCGTGTCAGATTCAATTTCAACTCCAGTTCGTCCCGGGATGTCGTAGAGCATCATTGGTAGGCCAGTTGCATTTGCCATCGCTAAGAAATGCGCCTTTATACCTGCTTGTGGGGGTTTATTGTAATAAGGAGTCACTACCAAGATGCCATCGGCACCTGCGGCCTCGGAACGCTTAGCTTGGTTAATTGAATAATCGGTCTCATTATCTCCTGCACCTGAGACAACTTTAATATGCGTACCAACTGCTCGTTTCACGACTTTAATTATCTCTTCTTTTTCAGAGGATTTAGTTGTAGGTGCCTCACCAGTAGTTCCATTAACAACGATTCCGTCGTGGCCGATATTAACTAAGTGATCGGCGATAGTTTCAATGCCATTCCAATCAATGCTTCCATCCTTTTTAAAGGGAGTGACCATTGCGGTCAACATTCGACCAAAAGGTGCAGGCGTACTCATACCGCTAACTCTACCTGTTTTAAGGCGCAATACGTCCAGATTTTTCGAAAGCGCCGTGGGTTAATGGCATTAACCGTGCGAACTCGACCTCCATTTTCTCAGCTACCATCTCAATTTCACGCTGTGGGTAGCTTGGAAAGTGCGAGCCTTCGCGGGAAGTACGCAGTGATAAAAAATTCATTAATGCGCGTGCATTCATAGTCACATACATAGAAGAGTACGTGGCAACGGGTAGAACTACACGTGCAACTTCGCGTGCAATCCCGGCATCAAGCATTTTTTGATAACTATCGTAAGCGACGTTATAAGCGGTCTTCATGGCACTAATTGAGAGTTCAAACTGTTCTTGTGTGCCATCCTCAAACGTATATGCGCCAGTTTTTCCAACTTGTAAAAGTTTGCGAGATTTAGATGGGATATAAAAAACAGGTTTTAATTCACGGTAGCGACCGCTTTCTTCATTATAGGAAGCGATGCGATGGCGCATGAATTCACGAAAGACAAAAATTGGAGCAGAGACAAAAAAAGTCATCGATGTATGTTCGAAAGGTGATCCATGACGCTCCCGAGCTAAATAATTGATCAATCCAGCCGATCTTGATGGATCTTCACCAATCTCCTCCATTGACTGCTCGCCTGCAGTTGATACACGCGCAGCCCAAATAACATCTGCATCGCTAGCGCTAGATTTCACGAGTTCTACTGTTACATCCCCACGGTAAATAATCTCTTCAGTCATAGCGTGACCCTATCCTCGCCCGTCTTGGTGGCTTTGGATTTCTACGGCAGAATGTCCGCGTGTCCAAAGTTGAAGCCATCACACTCCGCGATTCACTGAGCGTTTCCCTCACAGTAGGTGCCTACGGCGCCGCCTTCGGCGCAGCTGCGGTTGCAAATGGTTTTTCTGTACTTCAAAGCTGTCTCTTATCTCTTTTAACATTTTCCGGTGCATCTCAATTCGCTGTTGTAGGCGTGCTTGGTGCTGGTGGCAGTGCCATCAGCGCAATTGCAACTGCCTCCTTGCTCGGAGTTCGAAATGGCTTATATGGCGTAATTATGGCGCCACGTTTAAAAGTAAGAGGGCTAAAGAGATTAGTCGCTGCGCAGATAACTATCGATGAATCAACGGCCGTTGCACTTGGCGCGGAAAAACGCGGTGAAAGTGCGATGCGGCATGGCTTTTGGTTAACGGGCTTTGGGGTATTTCTCTTTTGGAATCTCTTTACTTTAGCTGGAGCCCTTGGTGCACAGGCCATGGGTGATACACGAGCCTGGGGATTGGATTCAGCCGTGCCGGCAGCGTTTTTAGGTTTGGTCTGGCCCCGCCTTGAAAATAATCGCGATCGCGCCTTAGCCATTGCTTCAGTCGTCTTTGCATTAGCGATGACACCGATTCTCCCCGCAGGTTTACCGATTATCGCCACGGCCTTTATCGCTATCGCTGTGGGACTTCGCCGATGAACGCTTTTTGGATAGCCACAATCGGTACAAGTATTATCGCTTTTTCTCTTAAATACACTGGTCACTCAATACCAGAGCGTTGGTTAGCTCATCCAAAGATTCAGCGCATCAATACCCTTATTCCAATTGCTCTATTGAGCGCACTCGTTGCCGTCCAGACATTTACCAATAAAAGCACAGTCTCGATTGACCATCGCTTAGCTGGAGTTAGCGTTGCCATTATTGCCCTGCTACTTAAAGCACCATTTCCAATCGTGGTGCTCTCGGCTGCGATTTCTTCGGCAATCATTTATAACTGGAATTGAGTTTTATCAACATCTTCGGAGTCCAGATTGCTTGCCTTCGAATCTTTAGAGAATCTAGTGGAAGATATTTTCCTTCCAACTAAAATTGCACCTCCAACCGTCGCCAAAGTGATTCCAAAAATAAACATTGAATCAAAAATCGAAGTTACTAACGCAGGAATAATTACCTTTAAATATGCAGGGGTTGGCAAGTGAGCTGCAAAAAAAGGTGTTAAGAACTTAAAAATTACTAGTGAAAGCCCCAGGGAGAGTAAATGCCACCCGGTAATCCTCAATAGGGCCTCCCGTTTCAAGAAAAAGAATCCCAGAAGCATTAGTGCCCAAATAATCCAAAATATTAGTCCCAGATGTACTTTGCTCCGAACTTTGGACAACACCTCAGATTCTTTTGAAATATCAAATTTCTTCAATGTGAATTTCTTTAAATCCCTTTTCGTTATAATCGTTTTTTTGGCTGACTCATTGATGGTATTGACGAATAAAGGGGCAATTTTGGAGAAATCGACACTGACATTACTTACTCCTGAAAGTAGCCCATGAGAGAGATCATTGAGCGATGTTGCCACGAAATCCTTAAATTCTATGGAGGAAATCAGGGTGACAATGGCCTTCGTGATTGGGGTTCGATTTTTCTCAAATTCCTTCCTCGTACTTGGATTAGTACTTTTCTTAATTTCGTCAAAAATCGACGATATCGCCGTTTCATTAGTGGAAATTTTCTCAAGAACCGAAACCGCGATATCTCCACTTTGATCAAGTTCATTGAGTGAAAGAGTCAACGAAGTAAAAAGAATTGCAAGAGTTAAAGAAAGCCATACCAAAAGTGAGAGCGTAGCTACCGCGAACTTTTTTAGCATGGAAAACCCCTAAATAATTTTAAGTGCAACCAATTTTGCCTTTAGCGCAATATCTGATGGCTCAGTTAAATGCGTGCCATCGGCAAATACAATGACTGGAATTGACTGGGCGCCACCGTTAATCTCTCTCACTTTATCGGCCGCAGATTGATCTGCTTCAACATCAATAACTGTGTATTTCACTTTGAGCTCATCCATCAAGCGCTTGGAGCGACGGCAATCTCCGCACCAATCGGCACTGTACATAATGATCTGAGAATTAGACATTTTTTACTCCTTAGTCACATGAATTTGTCGAGGCCATGAGTTAGCCCCGGACGTGTAATAACACTTCGAATTCCTAGCAATACTCCTGGCATAAAACCTGCGCGATCAATTGAATCATGGCGAATGGTTAACGTCTCACCTAAGCCACCAAAAATCACCTCTTGATGTGCAACTAACCCACGTGCGCGAACTGAATGAATTGGAACCCCGCCCACCTTTGATCCTCGAGCACCATCTAGAGCTGATGTTGTGGCATCCGGCATCGCAACTAACCCTGCATCACTTCGAGCTTGGCTCATTAACTGCGCCGTTCGGGTAGCGGTACCACTAGGAGCATCAACCTTATCTGGGTGATGGAGTTCGATTATCTCTGCTGACTCAAAGTATTTTGCCGCTTTTGTTGCAAATTCCATCATAAGTACCGCGCCGATTGCAAAGTTAGGTGCGATTAAAACTCCGACAGATGGATTCTGATTTGCTATACGTTCGACGATCGTAAGCTTGGAGTCATCAAATCCAGTTGTACCAACGACGGCATTCATTCCGTTGTTTATTACGAATTCCAAATTTGCCATCACGCTATCTGGTGTCGTGAAATCAACGACAACGTGGGTTCCAGAGCCAATGAGTTGATCAAGTGAATCACCAAGATCTAATGCCGCTATTAAAGACATGCCTGGCTCGGCTTCAACGGCCTTTACGACTTCGGCACCCATGCGTCCTTTTGCACCTAAGACTGCTACGTTAATCATTTCAACACCTTCTCAAATTTAGCGCTGCTTTTAAACGGTCCCACTAGAGCAAGCGTAGGCGTTTTAGTCAGAAAGGTACTAGCAATTTCGCGAATATCACTCTCGTTTACCTTTGAGACCGCCTCCAAAACTCCATCAAAGCTCATTACATGGCCATAAACGATCTCATTTTTGCCGATGCGGCTCATGCGTGAACCTGAATCCTCTTGACTCAAAACGAGCGATCCGCGTACAGAACCTTTTGCGCGCTCGATCTCTTCATGGCTCATTCCATTATCGGCTACATCGGACAATACCTCACGAATAATCCCTAGAACTTCTAAAGCTTTATCTGGCTTACACCCTGCATAAAAACCTATCTGGCCACTTCCTGCAAACTGTTGGGCGTAGGCATAAACTGAGTAGGCCAGTCCACGCTTTTCGCGAATCTCTTGGAATAGGCGTGATGACATTCCGCCACCAAGGGCCGATGCCAAAATTCCCATTGCAAAACGTCGATCATCGTGACGGGCGACGCCCTCCATGCCATAAAACATGTGTGCCTGCTCGGTCGTGCGAGAGATTAGACCAACTGATTTTTGTATAGGTTTTTTAGCTGGCGTGTTAGGGCGAATAACTGGCGCACCCGTTACATCTAAGAAGCCATTGACTGAAAGTGCGGTTTCAACCATTTCAACAACTTTTTTATGCTTAATATTGCCTGCAACTGCAACGACTAAATCTTGAGGCAGATAGCGTTTCTTGTAGAAACTAAAGACGCTCTTTCGCGACATAGAATTCATGGATTCGATTGTTCCAAGAATTGGTCGCCCCAATTGAGTATCACCGTAATATGTTTCGGCATACAAATCATGGACTAAATCACTTGGATCATCATCTCGCATTGCAATCTCTTCTAAAACAACTTTGCGCTCGGCATCGACATCAAGGGCTGTAATCACCGAAGATGTAATCAAGTCGGAGATAACATCGATTGCCATGGGTAAATCTGTATCGATTACACGTGCATAAAAGCAGGTGTACTCCTTGGATGTAAAAGCGTTCATCTCTCCGCCAACGGACTCGATAGATGAAGAAATCTCTAACGCTGTTCGACGAGTTGTACCTTTAAATAGTAAATGCTCCAGAAAGTGCGAAGCCCCAGCAACGGCCGGGGTCTCATCCCTTGAACCAACATTTACCCAAATACCGATGGCGGCGCTGCGTACCGAAGAGACCTCTTCAGTAACGATACGCAGACCGCTAGGTAAAACTGTGCGATGAACGCTCATTTATTGAGCAGAACCAGTAGTTCCATCTTCAAGGACTGGGACCAAAGACAACTTGCCCTTTGGATCAATCTCGCCGATTTCAACTTGAATCTTGTCGCCAACCTTCATGACCTCTTCCAAGTTTTCAATGCGCTTTCCACCATGCATCTTGCGAATCTGAGATACATGTAGAAGACCATCTTTTCCTGGCATCAATGAGATAAAGGCACCAAATGCGGCCAACTTCACGACCGTACCTAAGTAACGCTCGCCAACTTCTGGCATCTGTGGGTTAGCGATGGCATTGATCTGCGCACGTGCAGCTTCAGCCGATGGGCCATCAACTGCGCCGATATAGATTGTTCCATCATCTTCAATGGAGATATCTGCGCCAGTTTCATCTTGGATCTGATTAATAATCTTGCCCTTAGGTCCGATTACTGCACCGATCTGATCAACTGGAATCTTGACTGAGATAATACGTGGAGCAAACGGGCTCATCTCATCTGGGCCATCGATTGCTTCATTCATTACATCAAGAATTGCAAGACGTGCCTCTTTCGCTTGAAGAAGTGCCCCTGCAAGAACCGATGCTGGGATTCCATCGAGCTTAGTATCTAACTGCAGAGCAGTAACAAAGTCTTTTGTTCCGGCTACTTTGAAGTCCATATCGCCGAAGGCATCTTCTGCTCCGAGAATATCGGTTAGGGCAACGTACTCAACTGAGCCATCGACCGTGTCAGAGATAAGGCCCATTGCGATACCAGCAACAGGTGCGCGCAATGGAACGCCGGCGTTATACAAGGCAAGCGTTGATGCACAGACCGAGCCCATTGAAGTTGAACCATTTGAACCTAGTGCTTCAGAGACTTGACGGATTGCATATGGGAACTCTTCACGCGTTGGAAGAACCGGAATCAATGCGCGTTCAGCGAGTGCACCGTGGCCGATTTCGCGGCGCTTAGGTGTACCAACTCGACCGGTTTCACCAGTTGAATATGGTGGGAAGTTGTAGTTGTGCATATAGCGCTTGTGATTTTCTGGATTCAATGTATCTAACTGCTGCTCCATCTTGAGCATGTTTAGCGTTGTGACTCCAAGAATCTGTGTCTCGCCACGCTCGAAGATTGCAGAGCCGTGAACGCGAGGAATAACTTCAACTTCTGCAGAGAGTGCGCGAATGTCGCGAAGGCCGCGGCCATCGATGCGGATTTTATCGCGCAGTACACGCTGGCGAACAAGCTTCTTAGTCAATGAGCGGAAAGCCGCAGGGACTTCCTTTTCACGTCCAACAAAGGCTGCTCCAACGCTTTCTTTTGTAGATGCGCTGATCTCATCGATCTTTGTTTCGCGCTCTTGCTTACCTGAAATAGTAAGAGCCTTAGCAAGATTTGATCCAGCTGCAGCCTCAACTGCGGCAAAAACATCATCTTGATAATCAAGAAAGACTGGGAACTCAGCAGTCGGCTTTGCAGCCACCTTTGCAAGCTTGGCCTGTGCATCACAGAGAATCTTGATGAATGGCTTTGCAGCATCTAATCCCTGTGCAACAACCTCTTCATTAGGTGTTGGCGCTCCACCTGCAATGAGCTCGATCGTCTTAGTTGTAGCTTCAGCTTCAACCATCATAATCGCAACGTCATCGCCAGCAACCCGTCCTGCAACAACCATGTCAAAGACTGCATTTGCAACCTGTGAGTGGTTAGGGAATGCAACCCACTGGCCATCAATCAAAGCAACGCGAACGCCGCCGATTGGACCTGAGAATGGTAGACCTGCAAGTTGTGTTGACATCGATGCAGCGTTAATAGCAATAACGTCATACATATGGTCAGGGTCGAGTGCCATGACAGTCACGACGATCTGAACTTCATTGCGAAGTCCCTTTACAAATGATGGGCGCAAAGGACGATCGATTAAACGGCATGTAAGAATCGCATCCTCAGATGGACGACCTTCACGACGGAAGAATGATCCTGGAATACGACCAACTGCATACATCTTTTCCTCAACATCAACTGTTAAAGGAAAGAAATCAAATTGATCCTTTGGTGTCTTTGATGCAGTCGTTGCCGAGAAGATCATTGTCTGATCATCTAGAAATACTGCTGCAGCTCCTGCTGCTTGGCGCGCTAGGCGACCTGTTTCAAAACGAATCTCTCGTTTTCCGAACTTTCCGTTATCAATTACTGCAACGGCTGATTGAACCTCTTGACCCTCCATGGGTCCTCCTTTAGTTATGTAGAGAAAGTTGCATGCAACAATCTCGGTCTCGGGCCACCTCACCGAATGAAAACAATGAATCTCCGATCGAAGTTCACGCACGCCTAGAAAGGCTCTTGCGGAAACCACTACCGAGGACCATTGATCCTCTAGTGGGTGAATCTTTCTTTTATTTAGCGGCGAATACCGAGCTTTTCGATAATCGCACGGTAGCGATTGATATCTGTCTTTGCGAGATACTGAAGAATTCGACGTCGACGTCCAACTAGTAACAAAAGGCCACGACGGTTGTGGTGGTCATGTGGGTTGGTCTTTAAGTGTGTAGTGATCTCTTCAATGCGCTTGGATAGCAAAGCGACCTGGGTCTCAGGACTTCCCGTATCAGTAGGAGTCGATCCATATTGTGCGACTATTGCCGATGTTGCCTCTGGTGTTAGTGCCATGCGGTTGTGCTCCTATTTCATCTGATGATCACGGGGTTTTCCGGTGTACCTCACGGAAAATCGCTTTCTCGTTGGAGGCATAGGCTACCAGCGGGTCTGTGGATACGTGAAATCGTGGCTAAAACACCACTGAAATGCCCGATTTCCCCCAAATTGAGTGACCCATCCTTTGTTTTCAAAGACTCTATTTCGCCTCAACAACAAGCACGAGAACAAGATCCGGCTTATAGGGCGACTCTTCTGTTTTTCCACAGCGGATTCTTTTGCCAGTGTTGGCTCCACGAGTTCGTTCCAATCTTGCGCAATGGAACGCTGGAAACCTATCTGGATAGCGACGTTGTATATTTCCGATGCAATCGCTCAGAAGATTCAATTGAAACACAATGTCAATGCTGACCAATTGATGAGATATCTGGTTTGCAATAAGGCTGTAAGGGGTAAGTTGATAGATAGCCGAGAGCATGGCGCGCGCATTCTGATTTACGTACAACTTTCACACGACAGATACTTTAGAGCCTTCATAGATGAAGTGGATGCTGATTACTCTGCGTATTCTCTAAGAACCGCTCAGTTCACTTCACAAATTCCAATAGTTGGGAGATAATTAACCATGGTCAAAAAATCCAGGACGATTCCAACGGAAGAAGAATTGGTCGCGCGCGATGAATGTGATCCTGTTTTCAAAATGTTGGATGATGGTGTTATGTCCGATAAAGAGATTTTCGAAAAACTGGGTTGGGAACCGATGCCAGCCGATACTTTTGAGGAGTTGGGCGAAAAACTCTAGACACTTCAAACCTCTTTTAAATGGTGATCCATTTTAAACGACAGGATCAGGCCTTGGGGCGGTTCGCTTCTTATTCATTGACATCGATTTGATAAATGTCTCTACGATGGCCAATTTTAATGACGAGGATGGTTAACTGTTTACTGTTGAAAGCGTAAATTATACGATATTCGCCAATTCGAATTCGATAACCCTCACGCCCTTTGAGTTTTAAGGACTTTGGTGGGAGAGGATTCTCGCGGAGTAATTCTATTGCCCCAACGATTTGTAGTTTGTCTTTCTTCGGAATTGTACTTAGGTACTTTTGAGCTTTTTTCTTTACCTCGATTGAGTAATTAGTCAAAAAAGTCCTAGATCTTTCTTAACCTGCTCCCATGGAATAGTTGGATCCTTGTCGGACATTGCTTCATCAAATGCAGCAATGTCTTCCAGCTCTTCAATTGACTCAACAAATTTTTCAAACAACGATGGATTAATTAGTACAGCAATAGGCTTTCCGTGCCTCGAGATGGTCACCGGACTTTTTTTGGCGCGGGTAACGGCCTTGGCAAGATCGGCGCGGGCATCTGAGATGGATAAATGTGACATAACAAAATTGTACTAAAAGGTACACATTTTGTACAATTTATCCACAGTTCTGATTGTCGGTCAAAGACTTCAAGCCTTTATTCAAGTGAACATTGAAGATTCTCCGGTTTATAGGGCGATTCTTTTCTATTTCTAACTTGCCATGCATCAATATCAAACCTAACGCTTCAAAATTAGCGCATCACCCTGGCCACCACCGCCACAGAGGGCGGCAACCCCGTACCTAAGTAATTAAAGCCGCACCTGTGTCTTTTCATCAAAGAGATGTGTCCGGTCTTTTCTAAACTTCACGCCAACTCGTAAGCCCTCTTGGATAGAGCCCATATCGGAAGAATTCACAATCGCTGTCAGATGTTCGCTAGCTACCTGAAGAGTGACGATGGCGCGTGGCCCAAGTAGTTCAACAATTTCAATGGTTGCCCAGAAATCAGCTTCCGATGCAGGCACAAGGAGAATATCTTCAGGCCTGATTCCAAGAACCGTCTTTTTTTGACCAATATTTTTAACAATACATTTAATGCCTGACTCCGACATGAACAGGTCTCTATCGCATGATCCACGAATGAGATTCATGCGTGGGCTACCTACAAATGAAGCCACGAAAGTGTCGTTTGGACTTTCGTAGATATCTATTGGTGAGCCTTTTTGAAGAATCTTTCCATCTTTCATGACGATCATTACATCAGAAAGTGTCATCGCTTCCTCCTGATCATGAGTGACATAAACAGTTGTTGTCTTTAATTGCCGTTGCAAGCGAAGTAATTCAGTACGCATTTCAACACGCAATTTTGCATCAAGATTTGAAAGAGGCTCATCGAACAGAAAAACCTTTGGCGCTCTAGCAATTGCTCGGCCAATTGCTACACGTTGCTGTTGGCCACCAGAGAGTTCTTTTGGTTTGCGTTCAAGCAGGTGACTGATGTTCAACATTTTCGCTACTTCTTGCAAGCGACTCTGAGCCTCCGCACGCTTGCCACCTCTTGCAAGCAAAGGAAAAATGATATTTTCAGCAACGGTCAGGTGTGCATACAATGCATAATTCTGAAAAACCATCGAGATATCACGATCTTTCGGCTCTAGTGATGTCACGTCAGTCTTATCAATGCTGATAGTTCCGCTAGTTACATCTTCTAGCCCAGCGATCATACGTAAAGTTGTCGTCTTGCCGCAACCTGAAGGGCCGACAAGGACGGTGAATTTGCCATCCTCAAGTTCGAGACTGAGATTATCAACAGCAAGTACGTTGCCATACTTCTTGACAACTTTTTCGAACGTTACCTTTGCCATCATCATCTCCTTAGAATTTAACTGCTCCGCCACTGATCCCACGAACCAGTCGACGCTGAATAAAGAAGCTTGCTATTAGAACAGGCACTACGGAAACTAGAATTGCAGCACACATTGCGCCAAGTTCAACACCTCTAAATGTATTAAAACCAGCAATCCGAACTGGAAGTGTTGCTGCATTACCCGGAGCAAGAATGAGCGCATAGAACAAGTCGTTCCATGAAAGCACAAAGCCAAATATTGCTGCTGCACCCATACCTGGCGCTACTTGAGGGAGTACAACTTTACGAAATGCTGCAAAACGACCTAGCCCATCAACGAGAGCTTGTTCCTCGACTTCCTTGGGGGCTGCATCAAAGAACCCAATAAGAAACCAAGTTACGACAGGAAGTACAAAACTCAAATGAGCTGCGATTACTGCCACAAGAGTGTCACTCAATCTAAGACGATAGGCTAAATCAAGAAATGGGAATACTAAAACAGCTGGAGGTAGAACCTGGGCTGCCAATATTCCAAATCGAGTGAGTGATTTACCTGTTTTATAGCGACTAATAGAATAAGCACCCATGCTTCCAAACACAATAGAAATTGCAACAGCAATTACACCAACAAAAGCACTTCTGCCAGCAGATTGGAATATTCCAGAAGAGAAAACTTTTCTCCAATTCTCGGAGGTGGGAGTGAAAGTAACAAGTGTTGGATCATTAAGATCTGAACCAGTCTTAAAAGATGCAAGAAGAACCCAAAGAAGTGGTGCAGCAACCACAATTAAGCCGATAACTATAATTAGCTTGCTGAGTATTCCCCAGCTTGATTCTCGCTTTCTCATAATCTGCGTGTCTTCTCGATCTGCTTAAAGAGCACAACAGCAATAATCATCACAATAATTAATAACAGGTAAGCCATAGCTGAAGCATTACCCAATCTGTAGTACTGAATTCCAGTTTGGTATGTAAAGTATTGAATTGTTTGAGTTTCAATTCCTGGTCCACCACGCGTGGTTGCATAAACATATTCAAAAACTTTAAGTGCATCAAGACTGCGAATCAATATTGCAACAGTCAAAATTGGTGCAAGCATCGGAATCGTAATCCGTCTAAATGTGTAGAAAGGCTTAGCCCCATCAACTCGTGCAGCTTCAAAAGGTTGTTTAGAAAGGCTTTCAAGCCCCGCTAAAATTAATAAGACCATAAATGGTGTCCACTGCCAGGTATCAATCATGATTATTGTGAAAAGAGCATTACTCGAACCAAAGAAATCGTATGAGAAACCAACTTTGTCAAGAATTGTTGGGATAGCGCCTAGTTGTTGATTAAGAAGGAAACGAAACATTAATCCCACTGCGATTGGGGTGATAAACATCGGGCTCAACAAGAATGAGCGAGTGAAATTTCGGAATCTCTTCTGCCTTTGAAGTGAAAGTGCAATTGCAAAACCAAGGGAGAGTTCGAGAAAGACGCCAATGACAACGAATAGTCCCGTCACTTTCATGGCTGACCAGTAATCAGGGTTAGCAAATACATCTCTATATTGGTTTAACCCAACAAAATGGCTATCCCATCTCTGCGTAATTTTATAGCTAGTGAGAGATAAATAAAATGAGTAAAAAAGGGGGTATCCCACCGCAGCAACGAATGTTGCTATTAAAGGCAAAATCATTCGAATGCGAAATGTCATACCCCCTCCTTTCTCTTACTTAATAAAATTCTTGCTATTTGCTTTGAATTTTATTTGCTTTAGTAGTTGCATCCCTCAAAGCTGCAACTACTGATTTCTTCCCAGCAATTGCTGAATTGAGTTCAGTTCCGACTGCGTTGATCATTTCATCGCAGTTTGATCCTAAACACATCGGCTCTGAATTACCGAGAATCTTTGCAACAGTTGCGTAGTAATCAGCTCCGCCACCTGTATTTGAAACTGCAGGATCTGAAAACACGCTTGTGCGAACAGGCGCACCGCCTGCTGAAACGCGAGCAGTTTCTCCAGCCTTAGATGTCAACCATGAAATAAATGCCCATGCTGCATCAGATACTTTTGAGTTAGCAGGAATTGCCCAATCCCATGATCCAAGAACTTGCTTGCCTCCAGGCATTGTTGCAAGCTTGAATTTGCCTGCAAGTGCTCCTGCCGAACCGCCAGCCTTGTTGAGTGTCGGAAGCATCCAGTTATAAGAAACCATCATTGCTGCCTTATCGCTTGATACAGCACGAAGTGCTTCATCAAATGCCCAGTTCAAGCTGTTCTTAGGAGCGCTTGACTTGAACATTGCGATATAGGTTTCAAGAGCTTTCTTAGCTTCCGGCGTGCTGAGATTTACTTTGCCATCAGAACCGTAAACAGAACCTCCTGCTGCAAATAAGTAATTACCCCATTCTTCGAATGCTTTATAACCACGTTGTGGTTGCATTGCAATACCTGAACGTAATCCTGAGTTGAGTTTCTTTGCAGCTGCTGCCAAATCATCTAGTGATACAGGCTCTAAAAGTCCAGCTTCAGTAAATAAATCTGTGCGATAGATCAGTCCAAGACCATAGTTATAGAACGGAACGCCATAAATCTTTCCATCTACTTCACCAATGGAACGAAGTGGAGCTGAGAAATCTTCGTAGTCATACCCTACTGTTGAGTTAACTAAGTCATCAAGTGGCTTTAGGAAACCAGCTCGAGCAAAATCCCCAACCCAAGGATTGTCGATAATTGCTATGTCATATGTTGGCTCTGATGCTTGGAACGATGCTACGAGTTTGTCGCGAATTTGATCGTAAGCAATTGGCTCGATTTGGACATCAATCTTTGGATAATCTTTATTGAAATCAGCAAGAAGTCCTTCGACAATATCTGTGTCAGGAACTCCTTCCATAAGTACTCGCAGGGTTCCTGCTGTATCCGCAGAAATCTCTCCTGAGTCTGAACTTGAAGATGAACTGCCACCGCACGCGGTAATAATTCCCATTATTAATACAACACCTGCAGCCAAGAGACTGCGACGTATACCGGTTTTTCTCATGCTTTCTCCTTTTGTTGGCCTACTCGGCAACCAATTGGTTGCTAATCCATAAAGGCGCCGCCATTTATGGCAAGTGCCTCCCCAGTTACAAAGTCAGCTTCATCAGAAGCTAAAAATGCAACCACTTTTGCAACATCCTCCGGTTGTTCCAAACGACCAAGAGGTGTGTCAGCAATCCATAGATTGCGGACTGCGTCAGCGCTTACACCTCGTAGCTCTGCCTCCCATGCAAGTTCGCGGACCTGCATTGGAGTTGCGACATAACCGGGACAGACGCTATTTACACGAATGCCCTGTGGTGCAAGCTCAAATGCCATTGCCTGCGTCAGCCCGACTACGCCAAATTTACTTGCGACGTAATCAGAGAGATATGGCACTTTTCCCTGCTTTCCAGCCATTGATGCGATATTTATTATGACCCCATCTCGCTTACCGAGCTGGATCATTTCCTTTGCTGCAGCCTGCCCAGCAAAGAAAACCCCTTTTAGATTTACATCCATTGTGAAATCAAAAATTTCTTCTGTTACCTCAGTAAATGGCAGCATCCTTGAAACACCTGCATTAGATACCCACAGATCAAGGCGACCATGTTTCTTGGAAACTGCGCTTGCAACCGCAGAAGAATCGGATGAAGTCGTGACATTTAATTTCATTGCTTCAGCAGACTTAAGCTCGGAAGCAATCGTTTCAGCTGCTGACAAATTCAGATCAGTGACAACTACGTGATAGCCAATTGCACTTAACTTACGTGCAATAGCGGCACCGATTCCGGAACCCCCACCAGTTACTACTGCAACTTTTAAATTCATCGTTGACTCCTTGCTATTGAGTGTGAGATTGGATCGATACTGGGTTTAAGCTGAAGATACTGCTGATAACGCTCTTCATAAATAGTTCTTTTGTCGCTACTAGGGGTGATGGTCTCACCTGGTTCTAAATACCCTGCCACGAATGACCAATTAGAAATTACTCCACTACCAATACCTGCAATTACCGCGGCGGCAAAGGAAGCACCAGGATGATTAGTAACCGACAACAAATCTTTTTGAAGAACATCTGAAAGTATTTGTCGCCAAAGGCGAGATTTAGAGCCCCCATTTGTGACACTTATCTTTTTCATAGGCACATTAAGACTGGTATAAATATCTGAATGCTGCTTAAATCCATATGCAATAGCTTCCAAGAATGATCTATGAATGTCTCCATTAGTTGTTCCAAGATGTAGCCCAACTATTGCCCCACGTAGTTCTGGATCATGATGCGGGGATTTTTCGCCTAAGAAATATGGGAGTGTTAATAAATTTCCCGGGCGAGCATCTTGTGCCTGAGCATCAAGTTTTTCTAAATCATTCTCTTTGAAAACACTCTGCTCCCAGCGAAGAAGAGAGCCACTTGTTGCCATGCATCCATTTGGTAACCATTTATCTGGAACCGGATGAGCATCTAAATAGAGCTGCTTGTTAAGCACCTTCGTGTCGCTGACAACCAAGATATCTCCAGCACCTCCAAGCTTTATGAGTGCATCACCGGAATTAATTAACCCTGCGCCATATGCTGAAAGGACATGATCGGCGCCTCCAACAACAATCTTTGTTCCAAATGCAAGCCCTAATTCTTGTGCCTTATCTACCGAAATTTCTCCAATGACTTCCCCGGGTGCTCGCGGAGATAGAAGTTTTGGCCAGGTAACTCCTGTTGCATTGATAACTACTTCCAGTGGTGTGCCATCCCAGTTATAAAGTCCACTTTCAATTGCCCAATTTTTCTCAACGTGCGGCTCGGCGCCCAGTGACATTGCAGCCCAATCATATGAGCCCACAATGAATTGGGTGAGGGCAAGTACTTCGGACTCGTATTTAGAAATCCATCGAACAGTTGGTGCGACTGATTGTTGTGTAAGGGCAGAGCCTGTGAGTTGAAGTAAATCAATGCCATTTATTTTGCTATCAATCTCAGCTATCTCAACAACAGCTCGTGCATCATTTTGAAGGATTGCTCTGCGCAAGGGTTTTCTATTTGAATCAAGAAAAAGAACAGCAGGAACCATTCCTGAGAATGAAATGGCAGAAATATCACTGGAGCTGATTTCTTCAAGCGAGAGCAACTTTGAAACTATTTCTTTAAGCCCTGTCCACCATTGTCCAGGGTCAGCTTCTGCAAAACCTGGCCTATCAGAGAAAAGCTCAACCGGATAACTTACTGTTCCAAGAATTCCCTTATCCGGATCAAGCAGCAAACCTTTTAGCCCAGAAGAACCAATATCAATTCCTAGGCAAAGTGATGCAGACTTTTTATGCACTGCGAGCAGCCTCAATAAAACGCTTAGCGCGCTCTGGCTCAACTTCATTCCATGTGTATCCATCGCGCTTAAGGTCACTTCCAACAATGCATCCATTCGCATGTTTTAGATATTTTGCAATAGTCCCTGCTTTTGCTCCAGTATTTAATAGAACAGGGATATCAGTGGGTACTGCATCTCGCACATCTGCAACAGTGCTCACATCTGGTTCGCTTCCTGCCATAGGTCCTGAAACAAGAATTACATCTGCGAGGCTTGAAACAACTGTTGACTTTGCCATTTGGGCAGCTGTGCGGGTGCCAATATTTGATGCAAATTCAGGTGTGATGTTTGCAAAGATTCCAAGATCTTCTCTGCCAAATGCACGGCGATCTCTTAGTAGTTTAGCCGCATCCGGACTCCATGGACCCATATCTGATTCCCATGTTCCATTGATTACTTCACGCATAAAGTAGGCATCTGTTGCTACAGCAATTGCCATTGCGCATTGAGCATCCCAGAGGAAATCAACGCCATATGGGCGATCACTTGGCTTACATTCAGTAACAACTCTTGCCATTACTGCAGATGCCTCAAGACCCGCATGTAATTGATATGGACGATCGCCTTCATTGCAGAAAAGAATCGCATCAAAACCAGCTTCCAGAAGTAGCTCGGTGTCCCTCTTAACGAAATCAATAAGACCTTGAACACCTTTTGATGCATCAAAGAGCGGAGTACCAGGTAGTGGAGGAACATGAGCCATAGCAATGAGTGGTTTATCCACATTAGGGAAAATAGTTTTGAAACGTGACATTATTTTGACTCCTTATACATCGGTTCTACGTGGATAACCTCAACACCAACATCTTGAAGTGACTTAATTAATTTATTACTTGGTGAAGCATTTGTTACTAACACATCCACCTTGCTTATCTCTGCAACATTTGCAAAAGCAATTTTCCCAATTTTGCTTGCATCAGCCAGAACGACACATCTATGCGCTGCACGAATCGCAGATTGCTTAACTCTTGTGTCATCGAGGTTGTATTCGGTGAGGCCTTTTTCTAGGCTTATTCCTGCAACTCCAAGAAATACAACATCGCAATTCAAATCTGAGAAAGAATCTTCGGCTCGAGCCCCGATCAAACTCATCTCGCCAGCTCTGACAACTCCCCCAGAGACAATTGTTCGGATTAGTGGCCGGTGGGAAAGCTCGGCCGCAATCAAGATAGAACTAGTGACAATTGTCAGAGACAACCTGAGATTTATGGCTTTGGCCATTTCAAGAGTGGTAGTACCGACATCGATAATTGCTGTCTCCCCATCTTTTAATAGATCCGCAGCTGCTTTTCCGATTGCAGTCTTTGCAATCTGCTCAACGCCCTGTCGTTGAATGATTGGGGGTTCATAGGAACGGCTAATAGCCGATATCGCTCCACCTCGGACTCGACGAGCATGACCTTCTAATTCAAGAATCTCAAGATCTCTTCGAATGGTCATCTCTGAGATGCCGAACTCTTGGGCTAGTTCACCAATCCTGGCCTCCCCTTGATTTGCAAGGCGGGTCAAAATTGCCACTCTGCGAAACTCTGAACTCATGATCGGAAGGTATCCCTAAACTTCACAAAAAACAACAGAATTATGTAAATATTTCCCAAATTTTCACACTACTAGTGCGAGGCAATTTGCCCACCCGGTGCAATCCGCGGGAATAGTGCAACAGAAAGCAGACCGCCTTTTAGCGATAGAAGGTAAGGGTGAAACGGTGCGTGTAAGAGACCACCAGTAACTGCAGCAATGCAGTTAGCTATGTAAACCCCACTTGGAGCAAGACCATGCATTTGGCGCTTGAGAGCTGCTCGCTCGAGTCAACGGGTAGGTTGCTTGAATCTGTAAGTAATTACAGATCTAGATGGATGGTGATCCGTTCGCAAGAACGACAGGATCCGGCTTATAGGGCGACTTTTCTTTATTTTCAAAAGCTCTTAAAACCAAGGCTAACTCTTCAAAATTAGCGCATCCCCCTGGCCACCACCGCCACAGAGGGCTGCAACCCCGTACCCACTCCCCTTTATCTTCAGTTGAAGCGCGATATGTAAAGCCAGTCTGGCCCCTGACATGCCGAGTGGGTGCCCAACTGCAATGGCACCTCCGTGAATATTTACTAAAGAAGAGTCGAGACCTAAGACGTTCGATGAAACAATTCCAATGGCCGCAAAGGCCTCATTAATTTCAATAAAATCAAATTGCTCTATCCCGACTCCCTCTTTTCTCGCCGCCTCCTTTATTGCATTTGAAGGCTGCTCGTGAAGTGAGGCATCTGGTCCAGCTACCATCCCATGCGAACCAATTTCAGCGAGCCAATCGATTCCTAGTTCGATGGCTTTCTCCTTCGACATTACAACAACTGCTGCTGCTCCATCTGAAATCTGCGAAGACGACCCTGCAGTGATAGTTCCCCCATGCGAAAAAACTGGATTGAGTTTTGCGAGCGTTTGGCGCGAAATCTCTGGGCGAACCCCCTCATCAGCCGAGAAAAGCGTGACATTTCCCTTTCGATCAATGATCTCTACTGGAACTATTTCGTCATTAAAGATGCCCTCGGATTGAGCCTCTGCCGCTCGAAAATGCGATTGGTATGCGAATTCATCTTGCATCTCACGGGTCAATTTATATCGTGAATTATATTTATCAGTGGCCTCACCCATGCCAATGTGATCGATACTGCAAAAAAGCCCATCAAAGAGCATTGAATCTTTCATAATGGCATCGCCAAGTTTGAGACCTGCACGAGAGTTCATTAATAAATGCGGTGCATTGCTCATTGATTCCATTCCACCTGCAACTATCACGTCATATTCATTGGCACGGATGAGTTGATCGGCCAGTGCAATCGCATTTAACCCAGAGATGCACAGCTTATTAACTACTATCGAAGGAACATTCATGGGTAAACCAGCTTTAATTGCGGCTTGGCGTGCAGGACCCTGCCCAGCGCCTGCCTGCAGCGCCTGCCCCATTATGAGATATTGAATTTGGTCTGTTGTAATACCTGCGCGCTCTATCGCGGCTTTAATCACCAATCCACCCAAGTCGGCCGCGCTAAAACTCTTCAACGCACCATTAAATCGGCCAATCGGAGTCCGTGCACCGGCAACGATTACTGAACTCTTCATGGCAATATATTACTCAAGAAGCTAACTGCCGAACTTATTCGTCAATACTGACACTTGGAGAGGTTGTTTTAGAGTTCGGTTAATTCACGGGCTCGAGCACAGTCTTTGGCCATCTGATCGAGCAAGGGTTGAAGGCCATCAAAGGTCAACGTATCTCGAAGGCGCCAACCGAACTCAATCGTCGCCGCCTTTGTATAAAGATCTAATCCCACTTGATCTAGAGCATAGGCCTCTACTTGGCGGCCACGAATTCCAGCAAAAGTTGGATTAGTACCAATCGAAATTGCTGCTGGCCAGCGATCTATCCCAACGGTTAACCAGCCTGCATACACTCCATCGGCTGGAATTGTTTGGTGCTCAAGATCGCCCAGATTTGCCGTCGGATATCCAATTTCTCGGCCGCGTTTTTCACCGTGGACAACGATTCCATCTAAGCGGTGCGGGCGAGTCAATAACTCGCGAGCCTTTTCAACATTTCCCTCAAGAATAAGTTTTCTGATGCGAGTAGAAGAGACAACTTCTCCATCATCCGGTGCTAAATCTAAAACGATAGTCTCAAACTCCGTGTGAGCTTTCAAAGTTTCAATATTTCCGGCAGCTCTATGACCGTAAGTAAAGTTTTTGCCGACAACAACGGTGGTTGCATGTAACTGCTGAACAAGGATTTTATTAACAAAATCCTCTGGAGCCATGGCGGCGAACTCTGGAGTGAACTTCATGACCGCAACTTGATCAGCATTGTGAATCTTTAAAAGCTCTATCCGGTCGGTGAGAATCGTTAATAACGTAGGTGCCCGCTCTGGTGCAAAAACGCTGACTGGATGCGGATCAAAGGTGAGAGCGATTATTTTTTCATCCCCTGCAATTGCCTTAGCGCGATTGAGCACTTCTTGATGTCCCCTATGGACTCCGTCAAATACCCCGATTACGACAACGCTCATTGGATTATTATTACCTAGTTAATTCGCTGCCGCGAACACAGCAATTGGCTTAGCTAAACCATCTTTATTGGCCAGAAGTGCAATCAAATCATTAGTGCCGCTCATGGCTGCATAAATTTCATCCGTAGGATTAGCCGATAGTGGCCGACCGAATGAGAGCTCTTGACGCTCATCTAAGGCTATCTCTCGAACTGCAAAAACCGTACGTGCAACATCGGCCAGTGCAAGTGTCGTGAACTCACCACGCTTTAACTGCTCCAATGTAGTCGCGCCTTCAAAATCAAATCCAGCAACTCTGCTTCTGCGAAGTGACGATAAATGTCCGCCAACATTAAGGGCATTACCGCAATCTCGAGCAATCGCACGGATGTAGGTTCCGGCAGAACAGGTCACTTCAATGTCGACTTCAATTGTTGTGGGCAAATGACGGATAGCCGAAATATCTAACGCAGTGATGGTGACTTGACGCGATGCAAGTTCGACGATTTCACCTGCTCGAACGCGATCGTATGCACGTTCGCCATCGATTTTTACCGATGAAACTGAACTGGGGCGCTGCATGATGACCCCGCGCATTTTTGCTAGTTCGACTTCAATCTGGAAATCAGTAATCTGCGAGACTTCACTGCGAGAAACAATCTCGCCATCAGCATCATCGCTCACCGTTGCAACGCCAAGAACAACCGTTGCTTGATATGTCTTATCGCCATTGGTGATGTACTGCAATAAACGAGTTCCATTGTTAAAACCAAGTACCAAAATGCCTGTCGCCATTGGATCTAAGGTGCCGGCATGACCAACTTTTCTTGTTCCCAGCGCGCGCCGAGCGATAGCAACCACATCGTGACTTGTCATTCCTGGCTCTTTATCTACAACCAGAAAGCCGTGCTCGATGATTACTCCGACTCGATTATGCGTGGAGCTTTATATGGATCTTCTCCCCCGGCATACGTTGCGTTTTTACGCAGGGCAGCAACTTCGGCATCTTGTTCATGAACTCGTGCAAGCAGGGAATCAAGAGCTTTAGCGGTTTCGGGCAGACCATCTTCAAAGAATTCAATCGATGGAGTAATCCGTAAACCAAGTTCGCGACCAAGGGCTGAACGAATCGCGCCCTTTGCACTCTCTAACGCTGCCGCAGTTGATGCTCGGGCATCATCATCGCCCAACACAGTATAAAAAATCGATGCCATTTGTAAATCACCAGTGACCCGCGCATCAGTGACAGTGACAAAGCCAAGACGCGGATCTTTAATCTTAGTCTCGAGCAACTGTGCCACTACCACTTTGATGCGGTCGGCAACTTTTAAGGAACGGTGTGATGGGTTCATTTTTTATACTCGCTTTTTCTCGCGCTTCTCAAATACTTGAATTGTGTCTCCAACGGCAATTTCCTTCATATTGCCAAGGCCAATTCCGCACTCGAAGCCCTCTTTAACTTCAGTTGCATCATCTTTGAATCGCTTTAGTGAATCGATAGTCAGATCATCAACAAGTACTTTGTCACCGCGCAGAATGCGCGCCTTGGCATTACGCCTAATGATTCCATCTTTAACGATAGATCCAGCAATGTTTCCGGCCTTAGAGGATTTGAAGATCTCTCGAACTTCAGCATTACCCACTACAAACTCTTCGTAGATCGGCTTGAGCAGACCCTTGAGTGAGAGTTCGACATCATCGATTGCTTGGTAAATAACGGAGTAGAAGCGAACTTCAACGCCCTCTTGATCGGCAAAAATTGCAGTCTGCGGTTCTGGCTTAACGTTAAAGCCGATCACTACTGCCGTTGATGCCGATGCCAATGTAATATCGCTCTTCGTAATCGCACCTACGCCGCGGTGAATAACGCGAAGATCGACTTCGTCGCCAACATCTAGGGCCATGAGTGCCTCTTCGAGAGCCTCTACAGATCCGCTTACGTCACCTTTGAGGATTAAGTTAAGCGTTGAGACCTTGGACTGCTCCATGAAGTCCTCGAGAGATACCTTCTTGCGCGCCTTTGCAAGTTGAGCATTTCGCTCTGCAGCTTGGCGCTTTTCAGCGATTTGTCGCGCAGTACGATCTTCATCGGCTACTAGGAATGTATCTCCTGCACTTGGCACCGATGTAAATCCAAGTACCTGAACTGGGCGAGACGGGCCGGCGGTTATGACGTTGTCGCCATTTTCATCAAGCATTGCACGCACTCGTCCAAAGGCGCCACCGGCAACGATTGCATCACCAATCTTTAATGTTCCGCGCTGAACCAGCACTGTCGTAACGGGACCTCGACCACGATCTAAGTGAGCTTCAATGGCAACACCCCGCGCACTATCATCGGCAATTGCCCGAAGATCAATGGCTGCATCGGCTGTCAAGAGAATTGACTCAATTAACTCATCGACTCCTTGACCAGATTTTGCTGACACGTTTACGAAGATTGTCTCTCCGCCATACTCTTCAGCAATCAAGTTGTATTCAGTTAATTGCTGACGAACCTTGTCGGCATTGGCGCCTTCTTTATCCATCTTGTTAACGGCCACAACGATGGGAACATCGGCGGCTTGAGCATGGTTTAACGCTTCAATTGTCTGGGGCATAATTCCATCATCTGCAGCAACTACGAGCACTGCGATGTCAGTTACCTTGGCACCACGAGCACGCATCGCAGTAAATGCCTCGTGACCCGGTGTATCGATAAATGTAATTGCGCGATTAGTATCGTTGTGATCATGGTGAATTTGATATGCACCGATGTGTTGAGTGATTCCACCAGCTTCGGATTTCATAACTTCACTCTTGCGAATTGCATCCAGAAGCGAAGTTTTACCATGGTCAACGTGACCCATGACAGTGACGACCGGTGGACGCGCAACAAGCATCTCTGGATCAAGTTCTGCGAGCTCGTCGGCTAAGTCAATATCAAAGCCTTGTAGAAGTTCACGATCTTCATCTTCTGGGCTAACAATTTGGATTTCATATCCAAGTTGTACGCCGAGAATTTCAAATGTATCTGCATCAACGGATTGCGTCGCTGTAACCATTTCACCTAAGTGAAAGAGCGCTGAAACCAGCGCTGCTGGATCTGCACCAATCTTGTCGGCAAAGTCGGCCAATGAAGATCCACGTCGCATGCGAATCGGAGTTTTTCCATCGCCGTGAGGAATAACTGCGCCACCGAGTTGTGGCGCTTGCATATTGTCGAACTCATCGCGCAACGCCTTTCGTGACTTAGCTTTGCGACCTGATTTCTTGCTTGCATTTTTACCAAATGCTCCACCTGCGCCGCCTCGTTGAGGTGGACGACCGCCGCCTGGACGAGTTGGAGCGCCAGTTGTTGGAACGCCAGCTGGGCCACTGCTCTTATAGGGAGTTCCCGAAGCTGGTGCACTACCTGTACGGGGTGGAAAACCAGCACCTGTCGGTGGGCGTTGACCAGGTGGACGAGCGGCAAAACCGGGGCGTACTGAACCTGGGCGCGCACCTGCCATTCCTGGACGAGGCGCTCCCAGCGGACGTTGTGGTGGACGAGGAACTGCGCCCCCAGTTGAAAATGGATTGTTGCCTGGACGCGGTGGACGCGGCACTGCAGAAACTCCAGATGAGAATGGATTGTTGCCCGGACGCGGCGCCGGCTTGGGTAGATCAACTGCCGGTACATCCTCTAGAGCACGCACTGCCTCTGCCTTTGCATGAAGTTCGGCCTTATGAAGTTCGGCACGCACTGCTTCAGCTTTTATCGCAACTAAATCGACTCCGAGTTCAGCGGCCAACTCAGCTGCCTGTTCGGCACTTACCTCATCCTTTTGCTTGCCTGCAGATTTTTTCGCGGCAGCTTTCTTTACAGGCTTTTTTTCATCGAGAGGTTTTGCATCAGGAAACATTTCGACAAGTTTTCGCACAACTGGTGCTTCTACTGTCGATGATGCTGATTTTACAAACTCTCCCATATTGTGGAGCTTTACAAGAACTTCCTTGCTCTCCATACCGAGTTGTTTTGCTAACTCGTGTACACGGACCTTTGACACATTTTCCCCTGTCTTGGCCCGCATATTCTGCACATGCAAGCCCTAGTTGTTCGACCTCATAGTTTTAGCGAGCTCATGTGAGTTTCATATCTTTCATGTCCATTTCATTTGTAGTGCAGGGGCCCATCGTATCTAATGGATACCCACTTTACATAATGGGGTTATCGGGATGAATATCAATTCGCCAGCCTGTTAATCTGGCCGCTAAGCGTGCATTCTGTCCATCTTTTCCAATAGCCAGGGATAACTGGTAGTCCGGGACAACTACTTTGGCGCATCGCCCAGCCAAGTCGGTAATTTCAACTGAGACCACCTTTGCTGGGGCAAGAGCGTGAGCGACAAATACCGCTGGATCCTCTGACCAGTCAACGATATCTATTTTTTCGCCATGCAGCTCATCCATCACGGCACGGGCACGAGATCCCATGGGTCCTATTAATGAGCCTTTAGGGCTTACTCCGGCTCGGTGAGATTTTACGGCAACCTTTGTGCGATGCCCTGCCTCGCGTGCAACGGCCATAATTTCAACGATGCGATCGTTAATCTCTGGAACCTCAAATGCAAATAACTGCTTCACTAGCGCCGGGTGAGATCGAGACAACATAATCTCAGGGCCTTTCAATCCCTGTTTAACCTCAACTACAAAACACTTTATGCGATCACCATGGTTATAAACCTCTCCCGGAACTTGTTCTTGGGGAGGAATGCGACCCTCGGTGCGACCTAAATTAACGTTGATCATTTTGGGATCGCGGCCTTGCTGAACCACACCTGAGATTACATCGCCAACATTTCCTGTGAACTCACCAACTATGGATGCGTCATTTGTTTCACGCATCTTTAGTTTAATAATTTGACGGGCCGTCGAAGTTGCAACACGTGAAAAACCAGCGGGCACATCTGGTTCCTCGCCGATTCTTTCTCCGAGCTCATTGAACTGCGGAACTAATATTGAGATCTCTCCGCTCACGCGATCTAAGTGGGCGCGTGCATGTCGCTTCGCCTCTTCGGTTTGGTTATAGGCAGTGAGCACACCGATTTCAATAGCTTGAATTAATTGTTCTAGTGGAATCTCTTTTTCAGTTGTTAGCGCAACTAATGCACTCATTTCGACATGCATTTAATTATCATCCTTACGGCTGAATTCAATTTCAACCTGAGCCTTCTTTATGTCAGCCAGTGAAATCGTGTGGGTTTTCATGCGACCCTTGATGTTTTCAATAAAAACCGCATCAACTTCGCGAAGTTCAGTAAGACGTCCGGTCAACAAAGAACCATCATGCATCATCATCGATATAAGCCGGGATACGTTCTTTTCCCAGTGGCGGCGCTGCGTTAATGGGCGATCAACGCCAGGAGAGGTTACTTCGAGAGTGAAGGCCCCAGTAATGAGCTCAGTTTCATCTAAAATATCAGAGATTATTCGAGAGACTGCCGTTACCTCATCAAGATTGAGCGGATCCGATCCATCGATGACACACGTGAGGATTTGATGATTGCCAGGGTTTGAAATAAGTACTTGCTCAAGGAAAAATCCCGCGTTTTCTACAGCAGGTGTGAGTAATTCGGTAAGTGAATCCTGAAGCGACATAAGTAACTACTTTCTTATTAAGTTGTAACGATAATTCTATCTAGAAACTTTGAAAAGTATCAATTCCCACTTTAATTATTAACGCAATAGTCACAAGAAGAAAGACCCTACGGACCAACGTCGAACCGCCCCGAATAGCCAAACGAGAACCGATAATAGCTCCTGCAACATTTGCAACTCCAAGGGCTAGACCAATCTGCCAGATAATCGCACCATGTATACCAAAAACAACAAGTGCGCCAAGGTTGGTAGAAACATTGACCACTTTAGCGATCGCCGATGCAGTAATGAATGCATAGCCAAGAGATGCCACTAAGACAAGCATCAAGAATGAACCAGTGCCAGGTCCAAAGATTCCATCATAGAAACCGATCACAATTCCAGAGAAGGCGGCAATCTGAACTCTGCGAGTTGAGTGATGGCGTAAAAGTTCGATTTCCCCTAAATCTGGTTTTACCCATGTATAGATTGCAATGATAATTAATAAAGTTAAAACAATGGGTCGCATACTGGCGCTCGGAATTCGAGAGGCAAGTGATGCACCAGCTGCCGAGCCAATGAATGCTGGCAGTGCCATTGCAATCAGAACTTTAGGCTCAGGTTTTATTTGGCGGCGATATAACCCAGCCGCCGTTGCAGTACCAAAAACCGAGGCCAACTTATTCGTACCTAAAACCGTAACTGTTTCAGTTTTCGGCAAAGCGATTAAGAGAGCGGGGAGTTGAATTAATCCACCACCACCTGCGATGGAGTCAACAAAGCCGGCGAAAAATGATACAGCTACAAGAAATATCCCTGTTGTAACTGCGATATCACCCATCAATAAAACCCTACTTAAGTAGTGATTCGATTGCCGATACCGCCTGTGACAGAGCAACTTCGCTCTTATCTCCACTTTTCCGAACGCGAACTTCAACCTTTCCATCTGCAAGGGCTTTGCCAACAACCACGATAATTGGATTGCCGATGAGTTCAGCATCTTTGAACTTAACTCCTGGGCTTGCATCTCGGCGATCATCGAGCATGACAGAAATACCAACGGCCTCTAAATCGCTTCCAAGTTGGAGGGCGGTATCAAATAGCAGATCATCTTTGCCGGCGGCGACAATATGCACCTTTACTGGAGCGATTTCAGCTGGCCAGTTAAGACCAATCGCATCACTTGTCTGCTCAGCAATTGCCGCTACGGCTCGCGATACACCGATTCCATACGAGCCCATTGTTACTACTTGAGATTTACCATTCTGATCTAAAACCGTCAGATTAAGCGCATCGGCATATTTTCGACCCAACTGAAAAATATGACCTATTTCAATCGCTCTATCAATCACAATCTCGGTTGCGCACTCTGGACATGAATCCCCAGCACGTACTTCGGCCGCCTCAAGATATGCATCAGGGATAAAGTCACGCCCGTTAACGACAAATCGAGCATGACGATCTTTCTTATTAGCGCCGCTAATCCACGATGTTCCAGGTGCTACACGCGGATCGGCATAAAGAGTTATTCCAAACTCCTTAACATCTTGCGGTCCGATATAGCCTTTAACCAGCTGTGGATATTTAGCAAAATCTGCCTCTTCAAAGACGCGAAGCTCATGTACTCCACCTAAATTCTCTTGCATGCGTTTTAAGTCAACTTCACGATCGCCGGGAACTAATACAGCAAGAGCGCGACCATCTGCGACTACCATAATATTTTTCAAAGTATCGGCCGCGGTGTATCCACCACCGAATTTCTCATTCATGACGGCCACTAATAAATCAATCGTAGGAGTATTAGGTGTATCTAACTCCTCTAGGGCTGGAACACCGGATGGATTCGCCTCAGCGACTTTAGTAACCATCGCTTCGACATTGGCAGCATAGCCACAGCCAGGGCATAAGACGTATGTGTCCTCTCCCGTTGGACATGGGGCTAAAAACTCTTCAGATTTAGATCCACCCATCGCCCCTGATACGGCATTGACAATGTTGTACCTTAATCCAAGACGGTCAAAACATCTAATGTATGCATCACGGTGCTTTTGATATGAAATGTCCAGACCTGCGTCATCAATATCAAATGAGTACGAATCCTTCATAACAAATTCACGACCTCGAATAATTCCGCTGCGAGGACGGGCCTCATCACGATACTTAGTTTGAATTTGATAGATTGACAGTGGTAAATCTTTATATGATGAGTACTCGCCTTTAACCATCAACGTAAACATCTCTTCATGGGTTGGCCCTAGTAAGTAATCTCCGCCTTTGCGATCTTGCAGGCGAAAAAGTGAAGGTCCGTACTCTTCCCAGCGATGAGTAACTTCATACGCCTCTCGTGGCAAGAGTGCAGGGAAATGAACCTCTTGAAATCCTGCTTGATCCATCTCTTGGCGAACTACATTTTCAATGTTACGAAGCGTGATTACACCCAACGGCAGCCAGGAGTAAATTCCCGCAGCGACTCTGCGAATATATCCAGCACGCACAAGCAGACGATGGCTTGCGACCTCTGCATCTGCTGGGTCATCACGCAAAGTACGCAAAAACAGCGTAGACATTTTTAACATGGGGTGAGCCTATCTAATATCAACAGTTGGCATGCCTGATGCGACGCCCGCTGCTTCCATTTCCTCGGCCAAACGCATCGCTTCTTCGATTAAAGTTTCAACGATCATCGATTCAGGAACGGTCTTAATTACCACGCCCTTCACAAAAATCTGACCTTTACCATTTCCGGATGCGACGCCAAGATCTGCCTCTCTCGCCTCCCCTGGTCCATTAACAACACAACCCATTACCGCAACTCGTAAAGGAACAGTCATTCCCTGTAACCCTGCTTGAACTTTTTCGGCCAATGTATAGACATCTACTTGAGCCCTGCCACATGATGGGCAGGAAACTATTTCGAGTTTGCGTTGACGAAGATTGAGTGATTCCAAAATCGAGATTCCAACTTTAACTTCCTCAACTGGCGGAGCCGATAATGAAACTCGAATAGTGTCTCCAATACCTTCTGCCAATAAAATTCCAAATGCCGTCGCCGATTTAATTGTTCCTTGAAAAATCGGTCCTGCCTCTGTGACTCCAAGATGTAATGGATAATCACATTGTGCGGCCAGAAGTCTGTAGGCCTTAACCATCGTTACCGGATCATGATGTTTAACGGATATTTTGATATTTGAAAAGCCATGCTCTTCAAATAACGATGCCTCCCACAACGCCGATTCAGCCAAGGCTTCAGGGGTCGCTTTGCCATATTTAGCCAGCAAGCGGGGGTCAAGAGAACCGGCATTTACTCCAATACGAATCGGAATGCCCGCATCTCCCGCCGCCTTTGCAACCTCTTTTACTTTATCGTCGAACTGCTTAATATTTCCAGGGTTAACACGCACCGCTGCGCATCCCGCATCGATTGCAGCAAAAATGTACTTAGGTTGAAAGTGAATATCGGCAATCACTGGTATTTGAGATTTCTTAGCTATCTGAGCTAAAGCATCGGCATCATCTTGGCTTGGAACTGCCACTCTCACAATCTCACAGCCAGAGGCAGTTAGTTCTGCTATTTGTTGCAGCGTTGCATTCACATCAGATGTTAACGTCGTGCACATAGATTGAACACTGACTTGATATCCACTACCCACACCGACCTTACCGACCATCATCTGCTTACTCTTTCGACGTGGCGAAAGAGTTGGAGGTGGAGCGCTCGGAATTCCCAAATCAACCATGTCGCTATTCTGCCGTATGAATCGGCTATGCGCTAAAGATTGAGAATGACTGGATTAACAATATCTGCTACAAGGAGAAGTAGTGTTAATGCCACCAAAATTACAAAAACTACCATCGTTATCGGCGTCAGAACCGTGACATCGATAGCAGCTGGTCTTGAGCGCCCTCGAAGGCGGGCAAACAATGCACGAACTTCATCGGCGATAGCAACGGCCATGTGTCCACCATCTAAAGGCAGAATTGGCAAGAGATTAAAGAGACCTACAAAAATATTCAAGCTCGCAATAATTAGGATAAAAGTTCCAAAACGCTCCATTGCGTTCAGATCATCGCTACCAATCGCCTGACCTGAAACACGAGCGACTCCGACTACACCTACTAAACCATTTGCATCACGTGACTGTCCGTTGACAGTTTGCCCCCACAGCGCTGGGAGTTTAGATGGAAGTTTTGCTAAAGATTTTATACTTTCAACCAAGAATTCCTTTGTAACTATCCCCGCATTTTTTATCGAGGTGAGCATTCCACTTCGCGCAAGACCTGTCTCATTGATAATTCCTAGTAAATATCGCGTTTGACCACCAATAGTTTCCAATGTTGGTGTGGCGAAGATAATTAAATCCTCGCCATCGCGATTGATTCCAAGAGTTAATTCTTTGCCCTGTGATTCTCGAATAGCGTTAACATCTTTATACCAGTTAGTCACAGGCTTTCCATTAATGGAAGTTATTTCATCTCCAGCCATGATTCCGGCAGATTGTGCGGCAGTTCCCTCCATGACCTCGCCAATAATTGGAAGAACCTGCGTAGTTCCGATTCCAGCAAAGAGTGTAAAGAGAAGTAGATAACCAATCACAAAGTGAAGAAAGGAGCCTGCACCTAAAACAATTAATTTCTTCCCAGAGCTGGCTTTATAAAATGCTCGATCCTCCTGACCAATCTGCATCTCATCGCCGGGGGTCATGCCTTCGATTTTGCAGTAGCCACCCGCAGGGATCGCCTTTATTCCAAACTCAGTTTCACCACGCTGCTGTGACCAGATGCGCCGTCCAAAGCCAACGAAAAACTCGGAGACTTTCATGCCATAACGTTTAGCGGTTAAGTAATGCCCAAACTCGTGAATCATCACTGAGAGCAGTAGGGCTATAACAAAGGCGAGGATTCCGAGTATCTGCATTATGGGGCCAATCGTAATAGAAGTTCATGGGCTCTGGCCCTTGCATTCTCTTCTATGCCGCTGACATCGGCTAAATCCCGCAAAGTCGATGTTGCGTAGCTCTGACACTCCTCAACTACTTCTTGAACAAGGGGAAGAATCGAAGTAAAACCAATCTTTTGTGAAATAAAAGCCTCTACAGCAACTTCATTAGCGGCATTAAAGACTGCTGGAATCCCACCAGCTAACTCTCCGCAAACTCTAGCAAGTGCAACGGCAGGAAATTTTACGGAATCAATCGGTTCAAAACTCCAACTGTGTTTAATGCTCCAATCCATGGCACCTGTAGCTTGCTTTAGACGCCATGGAAAATTAAGGGCATAGGCAATTGCACCCTTCATATTCGGCGGGCTTGCCTGTGCAATGGTTGAACCATCTACATACTCAACCATTGAGTGCACAACTGATTGACGATGAATAACTGCATCTATCGAGTTATATGCCACCCCAAATAAATAATGCGCCTCAATAATTTCAAGACCTTTATTCACTAACGTCGCAGAGTTAATAGTTACAACGGCGCCCATATCCCACGTTGGGTGTTTGAGCGCATCGGCCACGCTAACTGCCTGCAATTCGCTACGATCTATGAATGGGCCACCGCTTGCAGTTAAAATTAATCTGCGTACCTCCTCTTTTTTACCCGCCAGCGAGCACTGCCAAATCGCCGAGTGCTCCGAGTCAACTGGAATAATCTGATGCGCTCTTGCCTTTGACATCACTAGATCACCTGCAGCTACGAGTGATTCTTTATTGGCAAGAGCCAAAGTATTTCCCGCGTCGAGTGCGGCTAGAGTCGGACCAAGTCCGATAGAGCCGGTAATCGCGTTGAGGACTACATCGCATTCAATGCCTGCAATCTCGGTTGAAGCAAGCGGTCCACCTATTACCGTGACCCCTGACAGTGCTTGACGAATCTCCTCGGCATTTTTCACTACGGCAACAAACTCCACATTAAATCTCTTCGCCTGCTCAATGACTAGAGCTGGATTACTGCCAGCCGATGAAATAGCAAGAACATGAAAGGAATCCTTATGTGTTGCAACAATCTCCAAAGCCTGTCTGCCAATCGAACCCGTCGAACCAAGAATTACGACTTCACGCATTTATCGATCCAGAAGGTTTTGCGTCGGTGAATACTGCCCACCTGAGCGACGCTTTGCGATTGCACTCAACGCCTCTAAAACAACACGGTTGGCCAGAATGGCGGTGATATCTGCGTTATCAAAGGCTGGAGCAACTTCAACAACATCAATGCCGACAATAGGAAGTTCTAAACAGATGCGCCGCACAGACTCCAAAAGTTCACGACTGGTCAATCCCCCAGGTTCAGGGGTTCCTGTGCCGGGAGCCATTCCCGGATCGACGACATCGATATCAACTGACAAAAACACTCCATCACAACCATCCATCAGCGTGGCAAAGGATTCATCTAAAACAGTATTGAGGCCGCGATGATGAATCTCAGTCATCTCATACGAGCGCATTCCTTGATCGCGCATCCAGTCCAACGTCTTTGGAGTTGGCCAATAGCCACGCAGTCCCAACTGCAAAAATCGATCGCCCCGAACAACACCGCTTTCAATCAAGCGCCGCATAGGTGTTCCATGCCCAATTAGTGCACCCCACTGATCTTCGCCCGTGTCGGCATGGGCATCAAAGTGAATCATCGAAATTCTCCCAAGACCTCGGTGGCGCGCGATGCCCGCTACGTCGGCCGAAGCGATTGAATGATCTCCTCCAAGAACTACTGGAATTGCACCGGCTCGTGAGATTTTTTCAGTGGCTTTAGCTAAAACTTCAAGAGATGCAACTAGGTCACCGCCTGGCATCATTAAATCTCCAGCATCGACGACTTTCATCGTTTTCAATGCATCGATTCGAAGAGCAAGATGTGGGCGTTCGCCATCGTGCGGAAGATAATCTCCGCCACGAATTGCCTGCGGACCAAACTTTGCACCGGAGCGATGTGATGTTCCACTATCAATCGGAGCGCCAACAATTACGATATCCGCATCGGCAAATGTAGAAGGAATATCTAAATCGCAACGTTCAACACCAAGAAAGGTAAAGTCGGGGCCATACATATTGCCATGGTTGGTCATTGCTTAAGAATAGGCGTAAAACTTTAGGAATCGAAACCTAAGCCCAAAAAATCCAGGATTTTGAGCCATAGGTTGCGTTTGCCACCCTTTTCATCGGCTCGATTTATAGACCACTGAGTTAAGCGAATAAATATGAAGCGAAATGGCTCTGGAGGAAATGGCCAAGGTTTTTTTCGAACCATGGCAAGACGAGTTCGTTCATTATCAATCCCATCTAAGAGGTCGAGCATTACCTGTGCACCAAAACGTGTTGAGGCAACCCCTAGACCCGTATATCCCATTACATAAGCGACGCGACCTCGATATGCCATGCCCCAAAAGGGTGAAAAGCGAGAGCAGGTATCAATTGCACCGCCCCAACCATGTGTGAATTTAATTCCTTTGAGCTGTGGGAAAGTTTCTAAGAAAGCCGCTGCAAGGTGGGCATAAGTCTGCGCATCTGATTCATACTCTTGCCGAACTTTGCCTCGGAAGTTATAAATCGCATCATATCCACCCCACAAAATTTCATTGTCTTTAGTCATTCGATAATAGTGGAACTGATTACCAGCATCAGATAAACCCTCTCGCCCTTTCCAACCAATTGATTCTAACTGCTCGCGCGTCAAGGGCTCTGTTACTAATTGAAAATCATAAACAGGCACAACATACTTGTGGGCACGCCTGACAAGTGATTTAAATACATTTGTTGCAAGTGCAACTTTCTGGGCATACACACTTCCATACGGTGTATGAACAATCATGCCGCTATCAGTTCGCTCTAACCATTCAACGTGCGTATTTTCAAAAATCTTTACACCAAGTTTTATGCAGACCCGCTCTAAACCCCACACTAGACGCGCTGGATCAACGAGCGCGGTGCCATCTGGATCCCAGAGTGCGCCTTTATAGATTGGAGATTTAACACGTGCTTGAATTTGGTTTTGATCCAAAAGTTCAACGTTGTCACCAAATGAGTTTCGCAGATCCGCCTCTTTTATCATCGTCTCCATTTGCCATGCTTCAATTGCGACACGGAGTTCGCCGTTCCATTCAAAGTCGCACTCAATTCCATATCTCTTAATTGTTGCTTCAATGTCATCTAAATTTTCGCGGCCCATGCGTTCGATAATCGCCATCTCATCTTTAAATCGGTTATAACCATTCATAAATCCATGGGTAAGTGAGTAACTACAGAAACCACCATTTCGCCCCGATGCGCCAGCGCCGGTTTCGCGTTGCTCGAGTAGAATAACTTCGCGCTCTGGGTTCTGTTCCTTTGCCAGAAGTGCCGTCCAGAGACCGGTATAACCGGCTCCCACAATACATAAATCAATGGTCACATCACCGATCAACGTCGGATGCGGCAGAGGCTCTAATGGATCTTCATCAAGCCAGTACAAAGTTGGCTGCATATAGATGAGATGTTTGAGAATTGAAGAATCGATGGTTGCCATCGCGCTATCCGGCCTTAACCGGAATCACCCCTTCAATCACAACTATGAGCCGGCCCGGGTCCTCCGGAACCTAACCCCATAACGCAGGTTTTCTTGTAACGCCCTGTATTTCGTCATGGATACGAGAGGTAGTTTAGCGCGCTTTTTTGCGACTCACCAACTGCCCCGCTATAACTATTGCTAAAGCTAAGAAAAACATCGAAGATCCGATGACATTTGCCTGGGCAGGTATACCGCGCGCGGCCGAGACATAGACAAACTTCGGAAAAGTCGTCATTGTCCCAGAGTTAAAGTTTGTGATAATAAAATCATCGAACGAGAGTGAGAAAGCAAGTAAGGCGGCGGCGGCGATTCCAGGGGCTACCAGTGGAAGAGTTACCCGGCGAAAAGTCTCAACTTCATTGGCATATAAATCCATTGCAGCTTGCTCTAGACGAGGATCAAGGCTGGCAATTCGCGCCTTAACTGTAACTACCACAAATGAAATGCAGAAAACTACATGTGCGATAACCGTCGGCCAAAAACCTGGATTAACTTTGAAGACCAAGAAAAGAGAGAGCAGGGATGCGCCTAAGACAATCTCAGGAGTGGCCATCGGTAAGAAAATAAGAAGGTTAGAGCCTGAACGACCTGCAAATTTATATCGAGCAATAGCAAAGGCGATCATTGTTCCAAGAATCGTAGAAAAGACTGTAGCTAAAAATCCAATCTTGATTGAATTTCCAAGAGCTTCGCATATCTGCGGGGCGCCACATGGGTTCTGCCAGTTGTCTAAAGTAAAACCCTTCCAAATTAAATTGCTTTTTCCTGAATCATTAAACGAAAATGCGAAGGTATACGCGACTGGAATAAAGAGGTAACTAAAACCGAAGACCATGTAAATACGAAGAAGGTTTCGTCCAAACCAACGCGATAAACGTGCTTTGAAAGGAATCGTTGGAATCGCTGCATCTATGGGTTTCATACTCATACCAACTCCTCCGTTCCTGCTTTTCGAATATAGAGCGTGACAAGAATTAAAATTGCTGCCATTAAAGTAAATGAGAGGGCTGCCGCGGTCGGATAGTCAACGATTTTAAAGTAGCGCGACTCAATAACATTGCCGATCATCTTTGTGTTGGGACTTCCAAGAATGGCGGCGTTTACATAATCACCAGCAGCTGGAATGAAGGTCAGCAAAGTACCAGCTACAACACCAGGCATCGAAAGTGGCACTGTAACTTTGCGGAACGTCGTAATTGCATTGGCGTAGAGATCTCCCGATGCCTCAATTGTGCGAGGGTCGATGCGCTCAAGAGATGCATACAAGGGCAGCGTCATAAAAGGAAGAAAGTTATATGTCATTCCGGCAACTACCGCTACAGCCGTCGAAGTAATAGTTGTCTGCTCCCCCATTAAATTCAGAGAGCGCAGAATTGGGACCAAGAATCCCTCTTCCCCGAGAATCTGTTTCCATGCCACTGTGCGAAGCAAAAAAGAGGTAAAGAACGGCGCAACGACTAAGACCAGCAATATATTTTTAAACTTGCCCGACTTAAAGGCAATTGCATACGCCAGTGGATATGCGATGGCTAAAGCAAAAATGGTTGCCAGAGATGCATATATAAATGAGCGGCTAAACTGCTCTTTATTATCGAGAAAGGCATTGATGTAGTTACTAAATGCAAAGCTCTGCTCGTTCTGGCCTGTATCTCCCCCAGCGATAGGTGTCTGCGTTGAAGTCTGAGCTAAGTTAACAATTGGCAGAATGAAAAAAGTAAAGAGAAATGCAAAACCAGGAAATAACAACAGGTAAGGAACACGCACCTTTGGCAAGGTAATGCTCATTACTCTTTATTCATCTAACTGCTCTGGATCTACCTCAGTGCCAGCATCAACGTCTTCATCTCCACGTAGGCCAAATGTAAAGTTAGGTTCCCAGGAAATGATGACCTCTTCCCCTTTATTAAATGGCGGAACCCCATCATCATTTTGCTCAAAGACTATTAACTCTTGCCCCCAGCCCATCGCAACAACGTATTGTGTGCTCACACCAATGTAAGAGACATCCTCAATTCGTCCCCCAGTTAATTTATTTCCACGAACCGGCGAACCCGCGCGTGAAATACGAAGCTTCTCTGGTCGGATGCCTGCATAGAGCGAGTTATCAACGGAGTGAGAGCGACGCTTTGGCATGGAAATTTTTTGTCCAAAGAGGTCGATAACTAAATTCTCGCCATCATTTCCGTCGATTTTGCCTTTAATGAGATTTGATTGTCCAAGGAAGTTAGCAACGAATGCAGTCTCAGGATTATCATACAAATCTGCAGGTGAACCCATCTGCTCAATCTTGCCCTCATTCATGACCGCGATTGTGTCGGCCATAGTCATCGCCTCTTCTTGATCGTGAGTAACGTGAACGAAAGTAAGCCCGACTTCGCGCTGAATCCACTTGAGCTCTATCTGCATTTGACGGCGCAGTTTTAAATCTAGTGCGCCAAGCGGCTCATCTAACAATAAAAGCGCCGGTCGATTTACAATTGCACGGGCGAGTGCAATGCGTTGTTGTTGACCCCCAGATAGCTGTGTTGGTTTGCGTTCGGCAAGGTGTGGGAGTTCTACAAGGCTAAGTACCTTATCTACCTGCTCCTTAACATCTTTAACTCCGCGCCTACGCAATCCAAATGCGATATTTTCAAAGATAGTTAGATGCGGAAAAAGTGCATAGTTTTGAAATACAGTATTGATAGGACGTTGATAAGGGCGCGTAGTCGTTATATCAGTTTCACCTAAATGAATACTTCCAGCCGTTGGCTCTTCAAGACCTGCAAGCATTCGAAGCGTTGTTGTTTTACCGCAACCCGATGGACCAAGGAGTGCGAAAAAAGAGCCTTTAGGAATAGTTAACGTTAAATCATCAACGGCTTTAAAATCTCCGTACGACTTAGTAATTCGAGTTAAACGTAAATCCCCACCCGCTGTAATTGGATCATTGGCCACTAATTACCCTGTGCCTGCTGGAAGGCCTCGGCCCAAGTAGTTTCCTCGTCAGGTGTCAGCGAACGGAAAACATGCAAGCGAGAAGATGTCTTCTCTGTTGGGAAGATGTACTCGCTCGTCGAAAGCTCCGGTGCAATTTTCTCCATCTCAGCCTGTGCACCTTTAACTGGACATACATAGTTCACGTATGCGGCAACTTCAGCGGCGACTACAGGATCGTAGTAATAGTTAATTAACTTTTCGCCATTGGCTTTACCTGTAGGAGATGCAGTTGATGGAATCACTAAGTTATCACCAGAGATAGTTCCGCCAGACTCTGGAATTGCGAAGTCAAACTTGCCCTCATTTTCACTAGCCAAAATAAACATATCACCCGACCAACCAATGACTGCTGTAGCATCTCCCGAAGTTAAGTCTTCGGCATACTCATTTCCTTTGACTCCACGAATCCAACCATCTGAAATTTTGCCCGCCATAAAATCAACGGCGTTCATGAACTGGTCCTCGGTAACTTTCGTAATATCTACACCTTGGGAGAGAAGAATAACTCCGATGGTGTCACGCATCTCGGTTAAGACTACGATTTTTCCTTTGTTCTGTGGTGCAAAGAGATCTTCAATAGTACGTATACCCTTTGGATTCTTTTCGGTGTTCCAACCAAAACCAGACATGATGCCCTGCCACGTAAGGGTTGACTCACGCAGCGGATCATACGATGGAGATTTTAGAGAGTCTAAAATATTTCCAGCATTTGGAATATTAGCTAGATCGAATTTTTGTGTGTAACCCAAACGAATCCAGCGCGCTGCCATCCAGTCAGTTGGTGTGACAACGTCATAGCCAATATCTTCACCTAACTTTAATTGCGCTTGGACCTTTCCATAAAACTCGTCATTGTCATTGTAATCTTCAAAGTATTGAGCATCGATTCCAGTCTCTTCCGCAAACTTAACGAGAGTTGGATATGTTTTGCTTGCTTCATCAAAATCTAAGTACAGTGGCCAGTTTCCCCAGCGCACTGAGTTTTCTGCACTCTCATCGCTACCTCCGCCACATGCAGCAAGAAGACCAACTGCACCTAACCCACCAGCACCAGCTAGTACCCCACGGCGAGAGATGCCAGAGTTAAGAATTGAACGTGCTTCCGATGAGAGTAATCGCTCTTTTGCCATTATGGTGTGCTCCTTTGGTGATTGGGTCGATGTCAGATTCTATGCCCCAAGATTAGTCATAACGTGCTTTATTCGTGTGTAATCTTCAAAACCGTACGATGATAAATCCTTACCGTATCCAGAGCGTTTAAAGCCACCGTGAGGCATCTCCGCAACGAGGGGAATGTGTGTGTTAATCCAAACACAGCCGAAGTCAAAGGCCTTAGCCATGCGCATCGCGCGACCATGGTCTTTCGTCCAGACGCTAGAGGCCAGGCCGTAGTCAACGCCATTTGCCATAACAACGGCCTCGGTCTCATCGCTAAAACTCTGCACGGTAATAACGGGTCCAAAGATTTCACTTTGAATCATCTCATCATCTTGGTGCAGGCCAGCAACCACGGTTGCCGGGAAGAAAAAGCCTGGGCGATCGAGGGCGCTTCCTCCGCTCATTACTGTGGCATGAGCGGGCACGCGATCTAGAAAGCCAGAGACTCTAGCAAGTTGGTTAGCGTTATTTACTGGACCAAGAAAGACATCTTCATCTGGGGCACCAATGGCGACTGACTTAGCTTGCGCGCTCAAGAGTGCAACAAAATCCTCATAGACGTTAGCTTGAACTATCACGCGTGTTGCAGCGGTGCAATCCTGACCGGCGTTGAAATATCCCGCGATTGCAATGGCTTCGGCTGCGGCTTCTAAGTCGGCATCGGCAAAGACAACTACGGGTGCCTTGCCACCTAACTCTAGGTGGACGCGCTTAAGTTGGGTGGCTGCAGATTGAGCGACTTGAACACCAGCACCAACTGAGCCCGTAATTGAGACCATGTCAGGGCGCTTATGTTCAACAACTGCTCTTCCAGTTTCGCGCTCGCCGCAGACCACGTTAAAGACACCTGCAGGTAAAAACTCAGCCATCACTTTTGCCATCCATACCGTTGAAGCAGGTGTCGTATCACTTGGCTTTAAAACTACGGTGTTGCCAGCTGCAATAGCGGGTGCCCATTTCCAAACGGCCATCATCATTGGATAGTTCCATGGTGTTACTTGTCCAATAACGCCGACAGGCTCGCGGCGAATCATCGAGGTCATACCTGGCATGTATTCACCGGAGGATTTACCTTCAAGATTTCTTGCAGCGCCTGCAAAGAATCGAATTTGATCGACCATGGGTGGGACTTCCTCCGTTGTGGTCAACGAGATTGGTTTACCAGTGTTACGACATTCAATTTCAATTATTTCGCTCTGGCGATCTTCAATCGCATCTGCGATTTTTAACAGTGCGCGTTGACGTTGCGATGGTGTTGAGTCGCGCCATCCAGGAAACGCACCACTTGCTGCGCTGAAAGCGGCATCGACATCAGCTGCATTTGATTTCGGCGCAGTTGCATATGCCTGACCTGTAGATGGATTAATAAGTGAGCTTGTTTCACCGGAGGTGCTCTCTACGGCTTTGCCATTAATGAAGTTCGTTAATTTTTCCATAGGTTTGAGCCTACCAACTACCGTAAAAGCTAACTAGTCAGTTCTGGTTTTTTCAGCTGCCGCTAACTGCCCGCAAGCACCATCGATTTCACGCCCCCGAGTATCCCGAACCGTGACGGGTACCCCGTAACTCTCCAAAATACGAACAAATTCGGCCTCATCCTCGCGCCGAGATGCCGTCCACTTCGAACCTGGCGTGGGATTGAGGGGAATCAAATTAACATGCGCGTTACGATTCTTAAGTAAGCGCCCCAACAAATCAGAGCGCCACGACTGATCATTGATGTCGCGAATCAGGGCATATTCGATGGAGTATCGGCGCCCAGTCCGTTTTTCATACTTATCAGCGGCGGCTAGTACCTCCTTAATATTCCAGCGCGAATTAATCGGAACTAATGTGTCCCGAAGCTCATCATCGGGGGTGTGCAGGGAGACGGCCAGAGTCAGCGCTAAACCCTCTTCAGTGAGTTTTTCAATTCCATTGACCAAGCCAACCGTTGAAACCGTGACAGCGCGCGCGCTAATTCCTAAACCATCTGGATTTGGATCAGTAATATTTCGCACCGACCGCATCACAGCGTTGTAGTTAGCCAGTGGCTCTCCCATTCCCATAAAAACTATATTGGAAAGACGAGTCGGACCACCAGGCAGTTCACCATTAACACATGCTCGGGCGGCGGCAACTATCTGCTCAGTGATTTCGCCAGCGCTTAAATTTCGAGTTAATCCAGCTTGGCCGGTGGCACAAAATGGGCAGTTCATTCCGCAGCCAGCTTGAGATGAGATGCAGACGGTAACGCGATCGGCGTAACGCATTAAAACGCTTTCAACTAGAACACCATCATGTAATTTCCACAAATCCTTACGAGTCATTCCCTCATCGCACGATACTGATCGAACTAATTCAATAAGTTTTGGCGTAAGTTGATCAGCGATACTTTGTCGCATATCAGCTGGAATGTCGCTCCACGTTTGTGGATCATTAGATAGATGAGAAAAATAATGTGTGGCAACTTGCGTCGCACGAAAAGCAGGTAGGCCTAATGATTTCGCAACTTCGCGCCGCTCAGCAGGTGAGTAATCAGCTAAGTGCTTAGGCACCTTTTTGCGCTGGACAGGTTCGTCAAAGACCAAATTAATCTTTGGATTACTCATAACCAACGCTTTACTAATTCAAAAGCCAGCCACAACGCTGGGGCTGAAATCAAAACTGAATCAAGGCGATCGAGCATTCCACCATGACCTGGAAGAAGCGTGCCCATATCTTTCAGTGCTAAATCGCGCTTCATCGCACTTTCAATGAGATCACCGCAGGTTGCGGTAAAGACAATCATTAATCCAACTACTGCGCCGATCCACCAGTCCATATCCATGATGTAATAAAAAGCCAAAATTCCACCAATTACGGTAAAGATTAAGGAGCCGGTTAATCCCTCCCAACTCTTTTTCGGCGAGATTTTAGGTGCCATCTTGTGCTTACCGAAAAGAACCCCGACAATGTAGCCAAAAGTATCGTTGCAAGAAACTAAGACCACGAAAGTCATTACACGTTCAAAACCATTGCTCGTTCGACCCAGCAGAATTAGAAAGCCACCTAAAAATGGCAGATAAAGTAAAGAAAATACCGTTGCCGTTGCACTTGCGACAAAGCCCTCAGGACCTTTACTTAAGAGTTGAATCAGTAGAAGTGGTATCGCTATAGCGGTAGCCACGGCGAGGCCTGCAACTCCCCCATTCCACGTTGCATATGAGAGCGCAATAGAGGCCGCAATTAATGCTTTTAATGATAAATAGAAACCTCGTGCGTTAAAAGCGCGCACGATTTCGCGAATACCAAGAAGTACGGCAACAGCGACAACTGCGGCAAAAATTACGCGTTGATAGGCCAAGGCAAACCAAATTAATGCAATCAGTGACAAAGAGACGACAATTGATGGCAAGAGCTTTCGCCCCGCGCGCTTATTAATCGCCTCGTTTATCGAATAAATGTCAGACATGTGGACTACAACTCCTTAGATTTCGAGAAGTTCAGCCTCCTTGTGCTTAAAAAGCTCATCGACTTTAGCTACATGATCTGAAGTAATTTTTTCCAACTCTTTCTCTCCACGTGCAACATCATCTTTGCCTACGTCGCCATCTTTTTCCATTTTTTCAATCGCCTCTTTTGCAGCTCGGCGAATATTGCGCATGGAAATCTTTGAATCTTCTGCCTTACTCTTTACAAGCTTGATGTATTCCTTGCGGCGCTCTTCAGTCAGTTGCGGGAAATTAATTCGAATGAGAACGCCATCACTTGAAGGGTTGACACCTAAATCCGATTCGCGTATCGCCTTTTCAATATTTAACATAGCGCTTTTATCAAATGGCGCAATCGTTGCTAATCGCGCCTCTGGTACTTGAATCGAAGCCAGTTGCGATAGAGCGGTATAGGTTCCGTAGTAATCAACCATAATTTTGTTAAAGAGTGATGGATGAGCACGACCAGTGCGAATAGATGCAAAATCATCTTTAGCAACCTCTACCGCTTTACTCATTTTGGTGTCAGCATCTTTGAGGACGCTTGCTACATCTGACATCTTTACTCCTTCTAAGGGTGGTTCTAAATATTTGGAGGCGGACTGAATCCGCTGATGGCGATTGTATATTACGAAAAGTGATTTACATTACGTGCCCAAAACTAGGCATAAATCAAGGGTTTTACTCAAATTGGCGCTGGCACTCACAAGAACTATTCAATCGGTGAAGGGTAAGGAGTAGTTTTTGCATTGTAACTGCGACGGAGAGGTCCATATGTTTCAAGTACGTATCCATGGCCGCGGTGGCCAAGGAGTGGTGACGGCAGCCGAACTCCTTGCGCAATCTGCATTTGATGAAAAACGTTTCGCACAAGCCTTTCCGAGTTTTGGATCTGAGCGCACCGGTGCACCAGTAGTTGCTTTTTGTCGCATCGCCGATTCCGAAATCCGTGTCCGCGAACCGATTATGTTTCCAGATGCAGTTATCATTCAAGATTCAACACTTTTAAAACAAATTGATGTTTTTGCCGGCATGAAAAACGATGGCTACGCCCTCATTAATTCGACCCGCACTTTCGAGCAGTTAGGAATTGCCGATGTTGCAGGTAATAACACTCGTTTTATTACCGTGCCAGCTACCGCGCTGGCTATGGAGCATTTAGGGCGACCAGTACCAAATGCCGTTTTGCTTGGTGCCTTTGCTGCGTTAACTAAAGTAATTTCACTGCACTCGGTAACCGATGCGATTAATGTAAAATTTAAAGCAAAAATCGCGGCCTCTAACTGCGCCGCAGCAACGGCTGCATACGAATATGTCTTAGCGATGGTGCCCGCAGATGCTTAGACAAGTTGAAGGCTCTAAGGCCGTTGCCGATACGGTAGCTGCATGTCGCCCGCAGGTGATTTGTGCCTACCCAATCTCGCCCCAAACCCACATTGTCGAAGGTTTAAGTCAGCTGGTTAAAAATGGCTCATTAGAGAGTTGCGAGTTTATAAATGTTGAATCTGAATTTGCCGCAATGTCGGTGGCGATCGGTGCTAGCGCAACAGGTGCGCGCACATATACGGCCACTGCCAGTCAAGGACTTCTCTATATGGTTGAGGCGGTCTATAACGCTTCTGGCTTAGGGCTTCCAATCGTTATGACCGTAGCAAATCGAGCAATAGGTGCTCCGATAAATATCTGGAATGATCACAGCGATTCAATGTCACAACGAGATAGTGGCTGGATTCAAATCTATGCCGAAACAAATCAAGAGGCGGCAGATTTGCATGTTCAGGCCTTTAAAATCGCCGAGGATCTATCACTGCCAGTTATGGTCTGCATGGATGGCTTTATTCTGACGCATGCTTACGAGCGTGTAGATGTCCCGGAGCAGAGCCAAGTTGATAAGTTCTTACCACCCTTTGTCCCGCGCCAGGTTTTAGACCCAAGCAATCCGGTATCAATCGGTGCGATGGTCGGACCAGAGGCTTTCACTGAGGTTAAGTACATGGCGCATATGAAAAACCAACTCGCCTTAGAAATTATCCCCAAAGTTGCAATGGATTTTCAAAAGGCTTTTGGGCGCAGCTCTGGTGGTTTAGTGCGAGGCTACAAGCTCGATGGCGCTGACACAGTCGTCATAGCACTGGGATCAGTTCTTGGAACAATAAAAGATGTAGTCGACGAAATGGTTGCCGCCGATATTGCTATCGGAGTTCTAGGAATAATCGCATTCAGACCATTTCCAACGCAGGCGGTGCGTGCCGCTCTATCACACGCTAAGCGCGTAATAGTTCTGGAAAAAGCCTTCCAAGTTGGAATCGGTGGAATCGTGATTGAAAATGTTCGCACCAGTCTGCGCGGAAGTTCAATCAAGGATTACACGGTTATAGCCGGTCTTGGCGGGCGTCCAATTACTAAAGATTCGCTGAGAACTTATTTGGATTGTGCAATCGTTGATGAAGTCGAAGAGTTAACTTTCTTAGATCTCGATCAAGAGTTAGCTGATAGTGAAATTGTGCGAGAGGTGTGGTGAGCAGATGTCTGCTACTCCGATTAAGTTTTATCAAGTAGGCAGTTTCGCTATCGGCAATCGATTGTTACCGGCTGAAGATCGCTCGATTCAATCTGATCCAGAACGTACAAATGCACTGACTTCAGGCCATCGCGCGTGCCAAGGTTGTGGCGAAGCGTTAGGTGCAAGATATGCATTAGATGCTGCCATGCGTGCATCTGATGACAAAATAATCGCAGTTAATGCAACGGGATGTTTAGAGGTTTTCTCGACCCCATATCCTGAATCGTCGTGGCGAATCGCTTGGCTGCACTCACTCTTTGGAAACGCTCCCGCAGTTGCAACTGGTGTTGCCGCAGCGCTTAAAGCCCAAGGCAAAAGCGATATTCGCGTTATTGGCCAAGGTGGCGATGGTGCAACGGTAGATATTGGATTTGGCGCGCTGTCTGGAATGTTTGAGCGAAATGACGATGTCTTGTATATCTGTTATGACAATGAGGCTTACATGAATACTGGTGTGCAGCGATCGGGTGCAACTCCCCCAGCTGCGCGCACGGCCACGACGCAAGCCGTCGGTGATAACCCTGGAAATGTTTTTGGTCAGGGTAAGAACCTTCCGCGTATCGCTATGGCACATGAAATCCCATATGTTGCAACGGCAACCGTTGCAGATTTGCGCGATCTAGAGGCGAAAGTAATTAAGGCGATGTCCTTTCGCGGGGCGCGCTACATACATGTCTTAGTGCCTTGTCCGCTAGGTTGGGGTTCAGAATCCTGTGACACGATTAAAATTGCCCGCCTTGCCACTCAATCAGGTCTGTTCCCAGTCTTTGAGGCCGAATCCGGCGAAGTAACTTCATCGACGCCAATTCGACACCGTGTAAAAGTTGAAGAGTATTTAAAACTTCAGGTGAGATATTCACATTTATTTTCACCTAACCGGCGCGATGAAGTTATCAATCAATTGCAAGCAACGGCCGATAAAAATATTTCCCGTTATAACTTAATCCCTGATGAGGGTGGGAGTATCTAATGGAAAAACCATTTGCAATAACGCTTTCCGTTAACTCATCTCTTGCTAACCACACTGGATCATGGCGGATTGAAAAACCTGAATACGTCCACCGCATGCCGCCATGCAATAACGCTTGCCCTGCGGGTGAGAATATTCAAAACTGGTTATACATCGCCGAAGATGGCTCTTATGAAGCTGCTTGGCGTGCATTAATTATTGAAAACCCATTTCCAGCGATTATGGGCCGCGTCTGTTATCACCCATGCGAAAGTGTTTGTAATCGTGCCCAATTAGATGAGGCTGTAGGTATTAACTCGGTCGAGCACTTCTTAGGCGATCACGCCATTGGAAAAGGTTGGAGTATTCCTCCGCCGACGGTAGAAAGTGGATTTAAAGTTCTTATTATCGGAGCGGGGCCAGCGGGATTATCTGCGGCCTATCACTTACGTAGCATGGGTCATAGCGTCACTGTTCGAGATGCAACACATGCGCCAGGTGGAATGATGCGCTACGGAATTCCTAAATATCGCCTACCTCGCGAAGTCTTAGATGCTGAAATCAACCGCATTAAAGATATGGGTGTTCTCTTTGAAATGAATACACGCGTTGATGATGTACATGAGGCGCTCAATGAGGGCTTTAGCGCAGTGTTCTTAGCAATTGGTGCTCAGTTGAGTAAACGTGCTTATATTCCAGCAAGTGAAGCTGCGCGGATATTAGATGCGATCAAAGTTTTACATGATGTCGAAGATGGAAATCAACCATTACTCGGGCGAAAAGTCGTTGTCTATGGTGGCGGTAACACTGCGATGGATGTGGCCCGTACTGCTAAACGACTTGGCGCTGAAGAGGCGATCATCGTTTATCGCCGGACTCGCGATAAGGCCCCTGCCAATGACGAAGAGATTACTGAAGCTCTAGAAGAAGGAATTTTGGTTAAATGGCTCTCTACCGTTAAGCACGTCGATGAAAAAAGTATGCAGATTGAAAAAATGGCGTTAGATGCCGAAGGATTCCCGCAACCAACTGGTGAATTTGAAACTCTAGAAGCCGACTCTTTAATTTTGGCGTTAGGTCAAGAAGTTGATTTTTCTCTGCTGGGCAATAGCGCTGATTTAGATACTAAAGATGGCGTGATGCCCGTTGATTCGACAATGATGACAACTCACCCAGGTATCTTTGCCGGCGGAGACATGATTCCAGCCGAGCGCACCGTAACTACTGGAGTGGGTCACGGTAAAAAAGCCGCACGAAATATCGATGCCTGGCTGCGCAAAACCGCATACGAGAAGATTGACAACAAAGATCTAGTTACGTACGAGCAGTTAAATACCTGGTACTACACCGATGCTCCGCACATTGTGCGCGAGCGTCTGGAGGCAACACGACGAGCTAAGGATTTCTCTGAAGTAGTTAAGGGTCTAGATGAGAGCAACGCCTTGTTTGAAGCACGGCGCTGCATGTCATGTGGTAACTGTTTTGAGTGCGATAACTGTTTTGGTGTTTGTCCCGATAACGCCATTATAAAATTAGGTCCAGGTAAAGGCTTTGAGATAAATTTGGATTACTGCAAAGGCTGCGGTATCTGTGTCTCAGAGTGTCCATCGAGTTCAATCATGATGGTTCCCGATAAATAAACAGTAAAGCAAGCAAACTTTAGTTGACTAGAGTTCCGATCAAATCACCTCGGACGGCACGCCCGATGTTTCCATTTTCCATTAAGTCAAAGACAACTATCGGCAACTTGTTTTCGCGGCATAGCGCAAAGGCCGCGGCATCGGCAACAGCTAACGATTTACTTAAAACCTCGTCATACGAGATGCTCTCGTACTTGATCGCTTTAGGATCTTTCTTTGGGTCGGCGCTATAGACGCCATCAACACCACTTTTTGCTAAGAGCAAAGCCTGCGCGTTAATTTCAAGTGCGCGTTGAGCCGAAACAGTATCGGTCGTAAAATATGGCATTCCAGCACCTGCGCCAAAGATAACTACTCGACCTTTTTCTAAGTGGCGGATCGCTCGCAATGGAACATATGGTTCGGCAACTTGACCCATAGTGATTGCAGTCTGGACGCGGGTTTGGATTCCCTCTTTTTCCAGAAAATCTTGTAAAGCTAAACAGTTCATGACCGTTCCGAGCATGCCCATGTAATCGGCGCGAGCGCGATCCATTCCGCGCTGTTGTAGTTCAGCGCCGCGGAAATAATTACCACCACCAACGACAATCGCCACTTGAACACCTGTACGCGCAACGTTGGCAATCTGCTTTGCAATATCTTGCACTACGTCGGGATCAACGCCGATGCCCTTTGCCCCACCAAAAACCTCACCAGAAAGTTTAAGGAGCACCCGCCGATACGATCCTCGTGTACCGGGCATGAGTGCTCCTCTTAACTAGTAATTGACTGGTTAAATCTTAGGCGTATCTTCCCTAAAGCCTATTGACCCACGCGGAAGCGGTGAAATGCCTTAACGGCCGTTCCTGCCTCATCGAGAATCTGCTTCACAGTTTTCTTAGCATCCTTAGCAAAAGACTGCTCGATTAAAGAGACTTCCTTAACAAAGCCAGTAACGCGGCCTTCTATGATTTTCATCATGGAGGCCTCAGGCTTACCCTCTTCAATCGCCGTGTCATGTGCGATTCGTCGCTCATTTTCAATAAGCTCTGCCGGTACTTCTTCGCGATTAACGAACTGCGGAGCAAAGGCTGCAATGTGCTGAGCGATATCTTTTCCGACATCGCCGGCATCTTTAACTAACTGCACAAGTACACCGACCTGGGGTGGCAAATCTGGACTTGTCCGGTGAAGATAAATTCCCACTGGTGAGTCTTTTAGAACTGCAATGCGGCGAACTTCAATCTTTTCACCGAGCATCGCATTGGCCTCATCGATAACTGATTGGACAGTGTTTCCGTTGGCCATTGTCGTCGCAAGAAATGATTGAACTGAATCAGATTGAGAATTTTGCAGATGTGCCAATAAATCATCGGCAAGGCCAACAAAGCGATCGCCCTTTGCAACGAAATCGGTTTCGCAGTTTAGTTCGAGCATCACGCCGAGGTTGCCCTCAACCTTTGCAACGACTGCGCCATTTGAGGTTAGACGGCCTTCTCGCTTTGTGACTCCCTTAAGACCCTTAACTCGGATTATGTCGATTGCTTTATCGTAATCGCCCTCTGCCTCATCTAACGCCTTTTTGCAATCAAGCATTCCCGCAGCAGTAGCTTCGCGAAGTCTCTTTACATCGGCAGCTGTGTATGCAGCCATAGTAATTACTCTCCTTCTACTGGCGCTGGGGCTGGTTCGGACACAACGTCTGTTGTTGCACCTTGAGCTGGAACCTCGGACACAGCATCGCTAGCTGTTGGTTCGGACACCTCGGACACAGCATCGCTAGCTGTTGGTTCGGACACCTCGGACACAGCAACGTTACTTGTTGATTCGGACACCGCAATCTCTTTTTCCCAGTCGGCCATTGGCTCACCAGCGGCAATCTCTGCTGGAGCATCTGACTTTGTCTCTTCTTTAACCACTGCAGAGCGGGCAGCTAAGCCAGCAACGATTGCATCAGTGACAACACGAGTTAGCAGTCCAATTGAACGGATTGCATCATCATTGCCTGGAATCTTGTAATCAACTTCATCAGGATCACAGTTAGTATCTAAGATTGCAATAACAGGAATACCAAGTTTCTTAGCCTCTTGTACTGCAAGATGCTCTTTCTTTGTATCTACCACCCAAATCGCTGAAGGTAACTTAGTCATGTGACGAATTCCATCAAGGTTCTTGAAAAGCTTCTCGCGTTCACGGCGAAGCATTAAGAGCTCTTTCTTTGTAAGCAGAAGATCGTTTGTATTCTCTAACGCTTCTAACTCTTTTAGGCGCTGAATACGCTTGTAAACCGTTGGGAAGTTAGTAAGCATTCCGCCTAGCCAGCGCTCAGTGACAGTTGGCATTCCAACTCGTGCGGCCTGCTGAATAATTGGCTCATGTGCCTGCTTTTTTGTACCAACAAATAAAATGTGACCGCCCTTAGCGACCGTATCCTTTACAAACTCATATGCATTATCGATAAGTCCAAGTGACTGCTGAATATCGATAATATAAATACCGTTGCGCTCGGTGAAAATAAAACGCTTCATCTTTGGATTCCATCGACGAGTTTGGTGTCCAAAGTGGACTCCACTGTCGAGAAGTTCTCGCATTGTTACAACTGCCATGGCAGGGTTACTCCTTCATAGATTTAATGCGCACTCGCAAAAAACCCGCTCGGTTGTGGCCTAACTATTTGTTGGGCCCGTCGCACTGAGATTCATCGACCGAATAAACGGACCGAGATGATTCACCTGGTTTTAAGGCCAGGGCAGTGCTGAGATGTCACCGGCAAATCCCCAAAAATTGAGGGCTCGCGGTGCAGGGCAGATTCTACCCGTAGCTCAGGAGCTCTCTTTACCGAGCTAGCTTCGGCCAATTAAGCGCAAAAACCCCCATGCCGTGATACGCAGTACGGCTTCGAGGGCGATGGAAAAGGACATTTTGCTGACTCCGTGCACTCGCTCGATAAAAGTGATCGGGATTTCTCCAACAGTTGCTCCTCGAGCTAAGGCACGACGAACCATCTCAATTTGAAAGCAGTAGCCGTCACTCTTGATTGTGGCGACATCCATACGCTGTAAAAGCTCGGCATCATAGATTCGAAAGCCCGAGGTTGTATCCCTAACGCCAAGAGATAAAAGCACGTTTGCATAGGCATTAGCCCCTTTGGAAAGATATTCGCGGAACTTGCTCCAATTAACAATTGCGCCATCGGCTACCCATCGCGAGCCAATGAGTAGTTCGCTGCTGCCAATCCACTCCATCATCGTTACTAAATCGCTGACTTGGTGGGATCCATCGGCATCCATTTGAATAATATTTTTGTAACCGCGCTCCAAAGAAAGGGCAAAACCAGTCCGATAGGCGCTACCTAGCCCCAATTTTGATGCTCGAGAAATTACCTCCACACCGTGAACTCTGCATATATGCGCCGTCCCATCGGGTGAACCATCATCGATTATCAAAATATCTAAAGGTAGTTTTTTTAAAGCATCAAGGAGTGCTCCGATGCTCTCAGACTCGTTATAAGTAGGTATAACTACTATTGATGTATTCATGCGCGTGGGTGCGCATTCTTAAATACTTTGTGTAAACGCTGTGTTGAAACATGAGTATAAATCTGAGTTGTTGCAAGGGATGCATGACCCAAGATTTCTTGCACCGTACGCAAATCTGCTCCACCTTCAAGCAGATGCGTCGCAGCAGAGTGGCGCAGCCCATGCGGACCCATACGTTCAATACCTTCAATCGCACTCAACGCTTCATATACAACGCTTCGTACCGTACGCTGGTCTATGCGACCCCCGCGAGCACCAAGAAAAACCGCTTTAGCAGATAACTTTGTTACTAACTCTCTACGTCCTTTAGCCAACCAGACTTCTAAGGCATGAACTGCCGGTTTTCCCATTGGGATCGTGCGCTCCTTATTGCCCTTACCTAATACTCGTATCGTGTTTCTATTAAAATCAATATCTTCTACATCTAATCCACAGAGTTCGCTCACCCGTGCACCTGTGGCATAGAGAAGTTCAACCATAGCGACATCTCGAAGTGATAATGGTGTCTCTTCATCACTTGCCCGAGCCGCCAAAGAATCCATAGCCAATGCTGCACTATTAATATCGAGTACTCCAGGCAGCGTGCGATGTCCCTTCGGAGTTGCCAGACTCGCCCCGACATCGGAGGCGAGATAGTTATTTTTGAAGGCCCATTTGGTAAATAAACGCACTGAAACTGCACGGCGCGAAATCGTGGTGCGCGCTGCGCCTTTTACGTTTTGATTGGCCAACCAGGATCGAATATGCGCTAATTCAAGCGAAGAGATATCGATTAGACCCAGCGCGCTTAGATGTTGGAGCAGAGATGCTAAGTCACCAATGTAGGCCCGTACTGTGTGTGCCGAAAGGTTTCGTTCAATCTCTAAATGGCGCCTAAAAGCTGTCAGTAACCTCTCGAATTGGTCGACCACAAGCAAAGAGTACTGTTCTAAAGTGCGGAAATTGGGTGTGAATAGTTTAGAAACGATTGGAAATTAATGATTAACGAGAAATTACTGGTGACACTACAAATGCAGTTGGAGAGATAATTATGTATATAATAAACAGAGCCAGCGCCGCTGAACATACGATAATCCCTATAAATGCGCTCTTTAATATAGAGTTCTTTACTTCGGCGGTAGACATAGAATCAACTCATTTCCTGATCAAGGGTGTGATCAATCTGTATGGGGTAATGGTGCTACCAATTCTCCATATGTGGTGGTCTATGACTGGTCAAAGTATTTGTTAGCGCAGGTTCTGACCGTACATTGACCGTATTTATGGGCTCTAGAGCCAGATATTGAACTCGAACATTGCTCGGCCTTGTTAATCTCCAAATACCGACAGGTAACCTGCCGATTTTGTGGGCTAATTATGATTTTCCCGTGTCTTTCCCATCATCGGTAGAGACAAATCAGTAAGGTTTGTCAATGATTAAGACGCTTATCTCACTGGGTTAATTAGCAGTGCAGGTCAAGCCGTGGAGCCCTCGTGAGTACCTTGAGGCGGTTTCAGAGTTCATTGCCTTCCTTTCAGGAAAGGATCTCACACTTGATGAGATTTTGAGCCACATCGTGTTGGTGGTCCTGGCTCCTCTAGATGCTGAAGGGTTAACGCTAGACCAACTTAATGATAGAAATCAGGTTGAAAATATTGGCAGATGGGGAATGCCTTTAGAAATGATTAAAGACTATGTAGACGTTTATAGTTTCAATGATAGATATCCCTCAACCGACACGCTTCGATATAGAAGGACGACTTGGATAAATACTCTGCCTGACTTTGGCGATGACTATCCACTACTCAAAGACCTTCCATACACGACTGGCGCAAAAAGTTTCATCACCTTTCCAATTGAAAAGGCAGGTACTCCAGTGGCAGCCCTTGGTGTCTTTAGTAGAGATGTAATACTTCCGAATGCTGAAATAGAATCTTTTTTATCCGCAGTTGGAAGCGTGTTGTCAATGTATTTGTTTAGTCAAGACTCCAAGGCTCATGAACTCCCGAAGGGTCAGGGAAAGCATATTCCTTCAAATGCCGAAAGTACTGAGAGCGAACTTACGGAACGACAACTGATGATTCTGCGCCTTATTAGTGAAGATCGGACCAATCTTTCTATAAGCGAACTGCTTGGTTATTCAGAGTCCACGGTTCGACAAGAGACGATAAAGATTTTCGCAAAACTAAATTGCATCGGACGCAAAGAAGCTGCGCAGATTTACCGCGAGCAGCTAGCTAAATCCAAGGAGTTATAGTTATAGCATGAGGAATCGTATCTTTGTTACCCTAAGTTACTTATTTCAAATATCGCGGTATCTGCCATGATTAAAAAAGTAATCCCCACTAACGATTATTTAAAGCACGTAACAGAGTTCATTTCATTCCTTTCTGCCAACGAACTTACTCTTGATGAGATTTTGAGTCACATTGTGCTGGTGGTTTTTGCTCCCTTAAATGCCGAAGCAATATTTATGTGCCAAATAAATAGCGGAAATCAGGCTGAGAGAGTTGGGGCATGGGGTATGCCACTGGAAATGTTTCGATCACAAGGAAGCCTTTTCAACCTAAATGATAAATACCCTTCAACAGACGCGCTTCGATATAGAAAAACGACATGGGTAAATACTTTGCCAGAGTGGGGCGATGACTATCCCTTGCTCAAAGACTTTCCGTACACCACTGGAGCAAAGAGTTTCATCGCCTTTCCAATTGAAAAGGCAGGTACGCCAGTGGCGACGCTAGGAGTCTTTAGCAGAGATGACATTCTTCCGAATGCCGAAATTGAGACATTTTTAAAGGCAGTTGGAAGTGTATTTTCGATGTATATGTTTAGCCAAGACTCTAGAACGCGTGCAGCCATAAGAGTTCAGGAAAAACACATGCCTTCGCATGTGGAAAGCACTGATAATAAGCTTACCGAACGACAAGAGATGATTCTGCGCCTTATCAGCGAAGGTCGGACTAATCTTACTATTAGTGAACTGCTTGGCTATTCAGAGTCAACGATTCGGCAGGAGACGATAAAGATTTTCGCAAAACTCAATTGCACCGGACGCAAAGAGGCAACCCAGATTTACAGGCAACAGTTAGCTAAGTCCAAAGGGGAATAGATACAATTGCTATGTGAGTATTCGTGTTTTTGTTTCCTTAAGTAGTTCGATTCCAGTACCACGGTGTTTGCCATGATCCAAGAAGTAATTTCCGCTAATAATTATTTAAAGCATGTAACGGAGTTCGTTTCGTTTCTTTCCACCAACAAACGCACACTCGAAGAAATTTTGAGCCATATTGTGCAGGTCGTTCTCTCTCCATTAGATGCCGAAGCAATATTGATTAGGCAGTTAAACAACGAGAATCAGGCGGTACTGGTTGAAACTTGGGGAATTTCATTGGAGAGCCTTCAGGGGTACCCCGTCGCTTACAATCTGAATGATAGATTCCCAACAACTGACACTCTTCGATATCGGAGAACGACGTGGGTAAATACTTTGCCAGATTGGGGTGATGACTACCCCCTACTTAAAGAGTTGCAATATCACACTGGCGCAAAGAGCTACATCTGTATTCCAATTGAAAAGGCCGGCACACCAGTGGCTGCTCTAGGAATTTTTAGCAGAAATGAAATTCACCCCAATGCCGAAATTGAGGCATTTTTAAAGGCCGTTGGAAGTGTATTTTCGATGTATATGTTTAGCCAAGACTCTAGAACGCGTGGAGACATGGGAGTTCAAGAAAAATACATGCCTTCGCATGTGGAAAGTACTGATAATAAGCTTACCGAACGGCAGCAGGTCATTCTGCGCCTTATAAGTGAGGATCGGACTAATCTTACTATTAGTGAACTTCTGGGTTATTCAGAGTCAACGATTCGGCAGGAGACGATAAAGATTTTCGCAAAATTACAATGCATCGGACGCAAAGAAGCTGCGCAGATTTACCGCGAGCATCTAGCTAAATCCAAAGAGAATTAATTTTAACTACTGGAGTTTGCGACCTTGACGTAGAAGACCGAAGGTTATTGCATCTTCTAACGCCATAGCAGAAGCTGCGATGACATTTTCATGCACGCCCACCGTGCTCCACTCGTTAACACCATCGCTAGTTTCAACTAGAACTCGAGTAATTGCACCTGTACCTAAGCGGCCCTCGAGGATTCTTACTTTGTAATCTATGAGTTTTAGTTTTTCAAGTTCAGGGTAGAATTTAATTAGACCTGAGCGAAGGGCGTTATCAAAAGCGTTCACGGGGCCGTTACCAGTGCCGATGCAGACAATCTTCCTTCCCTCAGCAACAACTGTGACCTCGGCCTTCGTAAGGATGCTTTGATCTTCGGCGCGTTCAACTGTAGTTAACCAATGTTCAATAGTAAAAAAGGAGGGGCGTCCTCCGCTAATCTCTTCATGGACTAAAAGTTCAAAAGAGGCATCAGCGGCCTCAAAGGAGAAGCCCTGTGACTCCATATCTTTGACGCGGCTCACGATCCGCTTTATGAGCTCGTTATCGCCACCCAAATCCACACCTAATTCTTGAGATTTTAATTCAATCGATGCCCGTCCGGCCATATCAGAGACCAACATTCGCATATCGTTTCCAACTGACTGCGGATCTTCATGTTGGTAAAGTGCTGGATCTACTTTAATTGCACTGGCGTGCAGACCAGCTTTATGGGCAAAGGCAGAAACGCCCACATATGGCTGGCGCGCACTGGATGAAACATTAGTTACTTCTGCAACGGCATGTGAAATTCTAAAAGCCTCACGCAGAGAGTTCTCGGGCAAAACCAACTTCTGTTTCTTCAACTCTAGATTAGCGATGATTGTTACAAGATCAGCATTTCCGGTGCGCTCGCCATAACCATTTAATGTGCCTTGCACATGGGTTACACCTGCGGCTACTGCCGCCATAGAATTTGCGACGGCGCAACCCGTGTCGTTGTGGCAGTGAATACCTAAACGCGCAGAGCTAGCAGTTAAAACGTCGTGTACTACTTGGGATAATTCATCAGGCAGCATTCCGCCGTTGGTATCGCATAGTGCAATAACATCGGCGCCGGCTTCGGCGGCGACACGAACAACTTCAAGGGCGTAAGCGCGGTTGTTACGGTAGCCATCAAAGAAGTGCTCGGCATCTAAAAAAACGCGCTGACCCTCTGCTATTAAATGTGTGACGGAATCACGGATCATCGCCAAGTTTTCATCAAGTGTTGTTTTCAAGGCTAAATCAACGTGGCGATCGAAGGCTTTAGCAACTAGTGTTACCACTGGTGCTCCGCTATCTCGAAGTGCGCCGAGTAATATGTCATCGGCCGCCTTTACATCGGGCCGCCGAGTTGCACCAAAGGCAACAAAGGTTGAGTTTTTTAATACGAGCTCTTTTCTTGCACGTGCAAAAAATTCACTGTCTTTAGGATTTGCACCCGGCCAGCCACCTTCGATAAAGCCAACACCGAGATCATCTAAATGGCGTGCGATAGTTAACTTGTCATGAACTGAAAGGTTAAGACCCTCTTGCTGTGCGCCATCGCGCAGAGTCGTGTCATAGATGTGAAAAGCATCATCAATCGCCATTAAAGAACCCGGTGCATCCAACTATGGGTATCGGCAATCGTGCCATGCTGAATTCCAAGTAAGTGAGCTCGAATCTGTCCAGTAATTGGCCCAGGTTCGCCATCACCTGTAACCCATGTGCCCATAGCGCTCTTAGCAGATCCAACTGGAGTAATCACCGCCGCGGTTCCGCAAGCAAATATTTCTGTTATCTCACCTGATTCAACACCGTGATGCCAATCATCGATACTGACCATCGCTTCTTCACTTTTATACCCTAAATCATTGGCAACAGTTAAGATCGAATCGCGTGTAATTCCGGGTAGTAGAGTGCCGGTGAGTTTAGGAGTTACGAGCGCTGCATCTGCGCCCTTACCCTTCACAAAGTAAAGGTTCATGCCGCCCATCTCTTCAATCCATTTGCGCTCAACGGCGTCAATCCACACCACTTGATCACAGCCTTGTTTAGCCGCCGCTTTTTGTGCGACTAAAGAGGCTGCATAATTTCCACCGCACTTTGCCTCACCGGTTCCACCAAGGGCAGCACGGACATATTCGGTTGAAATCCAGACCGAGACCGCCGTGCTAGTAGAAAAATAACCACTGGCGGGAGTGGCGATGAGCATGTACAAGGCTTTATTTGAAGGTCGAACACCTAAGCCAACTTCGGTTGCAAACATGAAGGGGCGCATATAAAGAGACTCCCCCACATTACTAGGCACCCACTTCGAATCTTGCTTAATAAGAACCTCTAAAGTTTCAATAAATACCTCCACAGGCATTTGCGGCAGAGCTAATCGTGCCGCCGATTTTGCAAAACGCGCAGCGTTAGCGGTTGGGCGAAATAAAGAGACACCACCGTCGGGTTGACGGTATGCCTTCATGCCTTCGAAGATTTCTTGTGCGTAGTGAAAAACCGCAGTGGCAGGATCTAATGAAATTGGACCGTAAGGAACTAACTCTGGCTCTTGCCAGCCATCTTTTTCACTCCACTCGCAAGTGATCATGTGGTCGGTGTAATGTCGCCCAAAACCACCTTCGGCAATTTGTGCGCTGCGGGTGGCATCATCTTTCATATGCGGATTGATAGTTGTCTTCATAGTTTTATAGCGCTGCAACCAGCGCATCTCCAACTTCACTAGTGCTTCGCTTTTTATCTCCACGAACCAATAAATCTGCGGCAACGACCCGCTCAACATCGCGAGCAGCATCGCTAAAACCTAAGTGATCTAGCATCATTGCAACCGACATAACAGTCGCAGTTGGATCGGCGATATTTTTACCGGCGATGTCAGGGGCTGAACCGTGTACTGGTTCGAACATTGATGGAAAATTACCCGTTGGATTTATATTGCCAGATGCTGCAAGACCTATGCCACCACAGATTGCCGCGGCAATATCTGTCAAAATATCGCCAAATAAATTATCGGTGACAATAACATCAAAGCGCTCTGGGTTAGTGATGAGAAACATTGCGGCGGCATCGGCATGTAAGTAATCCGTTGTCACACTTGGATACTCTTGGGCAACTTCATTAAAAGTGCGCGTCCACAAATTGCCTGAGTGAACCAAGACATTATTTTTGTGCACGAGCGTTAATTTTTTACGGTCGCGCTTTAGTGCGCGCTCGAAAGCATCGCGGATGACGCGTTCGACGCCGCGCCTTGTATTAATACTTTCTTCAGTTGCGATTTCAGCTTCGGTATCAATTGCCATTACCCCGCCAGCGCCAGAGTACGGACCTTCGGTGCCTTCACGGACAACAACAAAATCTATTGCCGCTTTAGTTGCTAATGGGCCAGTTACCCCAGGCATTAATTTGGCTGGACGTAAATTAACGTAGTGATCAAAGGCAAAGCGAAGTTTGAGCAAAAGTCCACGCTCTAATACTCCACTTGGAACGCCTGGATCTCCCACTGCGCCAAGAAGAATTACATCGGACTTTGCAAGTTCGGCCATAGTTTCTTCAGTTAAAGCTACGCCCGTACGATGCCACTGAGCAGCTCCTAAATCAAAAGAAGTTCGCTTAAACTCAATTGCATATTTCGATGCAACGGCATCTAGAACTTTGAGGCCCTCTTTAACTACCTCAGCTCCGATTCCATCTCCTGCGATAACGGCTAAGTTAATAGTTTTCATTAATCCCCCAATACGACTGCGCGAACGGATTCTGCGCCAGTCTCTCTCTTAATAGTTGCAAGGATCTCCTCGCTAACGTCTGAATCAACCGAGAGCGCCATGAGCGCGGCTCCGCCGGCGGTACTGCGTGCAACCTGCATTCCCGCAATATTGATATGGGCTTGACCTAACGTCTGACCAACAGTACCGATGACTCCGGGATGATCAACGTAGCGCAAAAATAAAATGTGAGTCGTTGGTGGTAAGTCGAGTGAGAAATTGTCGATTCCAATTATTTTTTGAGTCTGCCTGATTCCCATCAAAGTGCCATCAACTATCATCGATTTTCCACTACCTGTTGCCACGCGAAGTGAAATCATGGATCGATACTCTGCGCTATCGGCGGTGTTCGTTACATTAGATGTCATTCCGCGCTCTGCAGCAAGGCCTGGAGCATTAACGTAGGTAACTTCTTCGGCACCGACTGCAATGAGTGCGCCTTTAAGTGCACTAACTGCAAGGATTGATGAGTCATGAATTGCAATTTCACCACGTACTTGAATATCCATGTGAACTGGAACTTCACCTAGAAGCGCAGTTGCTATCTGCGCCATTTTTTCTACAAGCGGCAGAGATGGCCGAATCTCTTGAGCAATAACTCCGCCCTTAACATTGACTGCATCTGGGACGAGCTCCCCAGCCAAAGCTTTGCGCACTGACACTGCAACGGCGATTCCCGCGCGCTCCTGCGCCTCATCCGTTGATGCACCTAAATGTGGTGTAGCCACCACGTTATCTAAAGTAAATAAGGGCGAATCAGTACAGGGCTCGGTTGAAAACACATCTAGGCCAGCCCCAGCAACGCGACCTTCAACGATTGCATCATAGAGTGCGGCCTCATCTAGAACTCCACCACGTGCGGCGTTAACAATGCGCACGGCGGGTTTAACTTTTTTCAGTGCTTCAACGCCGATTAAATTAGCGGTCTCTTTAGTTTTAGGTAAGTGGATAGTAATGAAATCCGCGGTGCGCAGAAGTTCGTCGAGATCAACTAAACGCACTCCAAGTTGGGCCGCGCGTGCGGGCTGTAAATATGGGTCGTAGGCGATGATATCCATGCCAAATGCCTGCATGCGCTGTGCAACTAATTGACCGATTCGACCAAAGCCAACTATTCCTAATGTTTTTTCAAAAAGTTCAGCGCCGTTGTACTTTGATCTGGCCCACTTGCCGTTTCGCAACGCCGCGTGAGCAGGAGAGATAAAACGAGCTGAAGCTAGAAGTAGTGAAATTGCAAGTTCGGCCGCGCTAACAATGTTAGAGGTTGGTGCGTTTACAACCATGATTCCAGCGGCCGTTGCTGCAGGAATATCGACGTTATCTAAACCAACACCTGCACGTGCAATTACCTTCAATCCTTTTGCCGCAGCAATCGCTTCGGCATCCATTTTCGTTGCCGAGCGAATAAGCACCGCATCTACACCTTTGGCTAATACAGCTAAAAGCTCGCTTCGATTGGCACCGTCGCAGTTAAGAACTTCAAAATCTGGTCCTAGCGCTTCTAATGTCGCTGGGCTTAACTCTTCAGCGATTAATACAACAGGTTTAGCCACGTGCAACGCTACCCTCTTTGTAGTCGTCACCCTTTGACGCCTTCATCCAAGAAAACATTGTGCGAAGCTGGCGGCCAACGGCCTCAATCGGATGTGCTTCACCCTTTGCGCGAAGCGCCTTAAACTCAGGTGCGCCAGCTTCTTGATCATCTATAAAGCGCTGAGCAAAAACTCCGCTTTGAATTTCGGCAAGCACGGCCTTCATATTTTCCTTAACATGTGGGTCGATAATGCGTGGGCCAGAAACATAATCACCGTATTCGGCAGTGTCAGATACTGACCAACGCTGCTTTGCGATTCCGCCCTCGTACATTAAATCGACGATTAGTTTGAGTTCGTGCAAGCACTCAAAGTAAGCAACCTCTGGCTGGTAGCCAGCTTCGGTGAGAACTTCAAAACCATACATGACTAATTGCGATGCTCCGCCACACAAAACTGATTGCTCTCCAAATAGATCGGTCTCAGTCTCTTCAGTAAATGTTGTCAAAATTCCACCAGCACGTAATCCGCCGATTGCCTTGGCATAAGAGAGCGTTAATGGCCAAGCACCACCAGTTGCATCCTGCTCGACCGCGACGATAACTGGTACCCCGCGACCCGCGGCGAATTCGCGGCGAACTAAGTGACCTGGACCTTTAGGAGCAACCATGCAGACATCGACATTGGCCGGTGGCTTGATGTAACCAAAACGGATATTGAAACCGTGGCCAAAGAAGAGTGCATCGCCATCTTTCAAGTTGGGAAGAATAGAGTCGGTGTAGATATGACGCTGAAGATGATCTGGCGCCAAAATCATAATAACCGTTGCTTCACTGACCGCTTCGGCAACACTGGTAACGCGCAAACCCTCGGCTTCAGCCTTTGCTCGAGATGGTGAGCCATCTTTTAGGCCGACACGTACATCGACACCACTATCGCGCAAGCTCAGTGCATGGGCATGTCCCTGCGAGCCGTAACCGATAATCGCGACCTTGCGACCTTGGATGATGGATAGATCTGCATCCTCTTCGTGATACATCGTTGCTGCCACGGTATTTCTCCTTAGTTCTGGTAATCGGGTTGTGTGTCGTGAACAATTGGTTGTGCTTCATCGGGCAAAATCTCAATGATTGAAATGACATTGATCAACTTATCTAGTTGAGCAATTACTTGCTCAAGAGCATGGCCTTCTAGGTTAACCACTATCTCCATTTTAGAGGTCTCGGGGTTGCTAGTTGGACCAACAGATAAGCGCTCAATGTTGTAGGCACGCCGTGCAAATAGACCGGCTACACGGGTTAAAACGCCAGATGAGTTTTCGACGATAACTTCTAATGTGTGTTGGGCCATTTTATAACTCCTGTGAACCCCAGTCAGGCGCGGTTTCGCGCGCGATTAATATTTCATCATTTGAGGTTCCGGCGGCGACCATTGGCCATACCATCGCATCACGATTGACTCTAAAATCAACTACCACTGGTTGATTATCAATACTCATAGCCTTCTCAATAGTTGCATCGACATCTTCTGGTCGATCACAACTTAAACCAACACAACCCATCGCCTCTGCCAACATAGGAAAATTTGGAATTCGCTTTGATTCAAGGTTGGTGTTTGAGTATCGACCCTCATAAAAAAGCGTTTGCCATTGGCGGACCATTCCCAATGATTCATTGTTAATAATTGCAACTTTGATTGGGATGTTATTGAGTGCGCAGGTGGTTAGCTCTTGACTAGTCATTTGGAAACAACCATCACCATCAATCGCCCATACGGTTGTATCTGGTGCGCCGACCTTAGCCCCCATCGCTGCCGGAACGGCATAGCCCATCGTGCCAAGGCCACCAGAGTTAAGCCATGTGCGGGGGTGTTCATAGGAGATAAATTGCGATGCCCACATCTGATGTTGGCCAACCCCGGAAGCGAAAATTGTTTGCGGGCCAGAGATTTTTCCTAAGCGCTCGATTACATACTGCGGTGAGAGTGAACCATCCGTGGGTATCTCATAGCCCAGAGGATATGTTGCCTTTAATGAGTTCATCTGGCGAAGCCAAGACGTTAAATCTGGACGATTCTTTGTAAGGGATATCTTCAACGATGGAATCAACGCGGTGATTGTATGTTTTAAATCTCCGAGAACTGGCACATCTGCAAATCTATTCTTACCAATTTCAGCTGGATCTACGTCGGCGTGAATCACCTTTGCATTAACTGCAAAGGTTGAGAGTTTTCCAGTTACGCGATCATCAAATCGTGCACCAAGAGTTATTAATAAATCCGCCTTTTGCAGCGCTGTAACGGCGGCAACGGTGCCGTGCATCCCGGGCATCCCTAGATTTAATGGATGCGAATCTGGAAAAGCGCCGCGGGCCATAAGTGTCGTAACAACTGGTGCGCCAAGTAATTCGGCAAGCTCTAACAACTCTCTCGAAGCGTTGGCTTTAATAACGCCACCACCCACATAAAAAACGGGCTTGTTCGATTGTGCAATTAAATCTGCGGCATCGGTTATCGCTTGCATATCTGCTTCAATCTTTGGCTGATAACCCTTTAATGAAACCGACGTTGGAAAGTTAAAATCCGTCATCTTCTGCAAAGCATCTTTTGCAATATCTACAAGGACTGGACCTGGTCGACCAGTGCTAGCAATATGAAAGGCCTCGGCGATCGCGCGCGGAATATCGGCTGGATTGGTAATTAAATAATTATGTTTTGCAAAGGGCATGGTAATGCCACGGATATCGGCCTCTTGAAATGCATCGGTACCGATAGCAAGCGATGGAACTTGACCGGTAATTGCAACAACTGGGACCGAGTCCATTGCCGCATCGGCTAGTGGCGTCACAAGATTTGTTGCACCTGGTCCAGATGTTGCGATGCAGACTCCGACGCGGCCCGTAACTTGGGCATAGCCAGTTGCAGCATGGCCAGCGCCTTGTTCGTGACGCACAAGAATATGGCGAATGGAGCTAGAAAAGATTGGATCATAAGCCGGCAAGATGGCACCGCCTGGAATTCCAAACATCACATCGACACCAGCGGCCTCGAGCGATGCCACAAGTGAACTGGCTCCATTCATTTCACTCATCTGCATCTCCTTTCATTCTCGGTGTGGTGTATAAATGAAAAAACCCTCAGGTTAACTGAGGGTAGCGCGCGATCGAATTACTAGATCACGCGCTCTTAAATCACCACGACAACTGTTGTAAACATGGATGTATTCTCCAATAGCTTCTGATGTGAGTCAAGGTATGAGATGCACATCTCACACTTTGAACAGATTTAATCGCAGACCGCGCCCTTTGAGGCCGATCCAACAAGTTTGGAGTATTTATGCAGAACACCGCGGGTGTACTTATGGGTCAGTGGCCTCCAACCAACTTTACGGGCGGCAAGTTCGGCCTCTGTGACGAGCAAATCCATAGTTCTATTGGTGATATTGATGCGAACAACATCTCCATCTTTTACAAATGCGATGGGGCCTCCATCGACGGCCTCAGGGGCAACGTGACCGACGCATAAGCCCGTTGAACCACCAGAGAAACGTCCATCGGTAAGCAGTAACGTTGTCTTACCAAGACCGGCGCCTTTTATCGCACCCGTAATCATTAACATCTCCCGCATTCCGGGTCCACCTTTTGGACCCTCGTAGCGAATAACAACTACGTCACCGGCTTGAATCGTTCCGTTTTCGAGAGCATCCATCGCGGCTTGTTCGCGTTCAAATACTCTGGCTGGACCCTCAAAGGATTCAATTCCAATACCTGCCGTTTTACATACCGCGCCATCGGGTGCAAGAGTGCCGCCCAAAATTGTGATTCCGATATCGGTTGAAAGTGGCTTTGAGGCTGCGCGCAGAATTTCTCCATCTGGATCGGGCGGATTAATATCGGCTAAGTTTTCCGCCATCGTCTTTCCAGTTACCGTCAAAACATCACCATGCAACATTTTGGCATCAAGGAGGGCTTTAAGAATAACCGGGACACCCCCAATTTTATCCATATCGCTCATTACAAATCGTCCGAAAGGTTTTAGATCACCGAGTAGCGGGACTTTTGAACCAATGCGGTGAAAATCATGAAGTGTTAAATCAACATCGGCCTCATGTGCAATCGCGAGCAGGTGTAGAACAGCGTTAGTTGATCCACCTAACGCCATTAAAATTGTCATTGCATTTTCAAAGGCCTGCTTAGTTAAAATATCGCGCGTCGTGATTCCAGCTCGGATTAATTCAACAACAGCGGCGCCAGATTTAATGGCAAATGCATCACGTCTGCGATCAACGGCAGGTGGCGCAGCCGATCCCGGAAGAGATAAACCAATCGCCTCACCGATGCTGGCCATGGTGTTAGCGGTATACATTCCACCGCAGGCGCCTTCACCGGGGCAGATTGCGCGCTCGATTTGATCAACACGCTCCTGCGTAATTAAGCCACGAGCGCATGCACCGACGGCCTCGAAGGCATCGATAATCGTGACATCTTTTCCATCAACTTGACCTGGAAGGGTTGATCCTGCGTAGACAAAAACACTTGCAACATCTATTCGTGCAGCAGCCATCATCATTCCCGGAAGTGATTTATCACAACCGGCAAAAGTAACCATTCCATCTAAACGTTCGGCCTGCATAACCGTTTCAACTGAATCAGCGATTACTTCACGCGAGACGAGTGAAAAGTGCATTCCCTCGTGCCCCATAGATATTCCATCTGAGACCGAGATCGTGCCAAACTGCATGGGAAATCCGCCGGCATCGATGACGCCTTGACGCGATGCTTTAGCTAGGCGATCAAGGGATAAGTTGCAGGGGGTGATTTCATTCCAGGAGGAGGCGATACCGATTTGAGGCTTCACCCAATCCTCATCACCCATTCCAACGGCGCGCAACATTCCACGTGCAGGCGCGCGCTCCATTCCATCTGTAACAAGGCCAGAGCGCGGTTTCATCGTCGACATGGAGTGAAGTCTAACTACCCGATTGAGAAAGGTGAGCTAGTAAAAGTTCTCGTACGCGAGCGGCATCTGCTTGGCCCTTTGTCTCTTTCATCACCGCACCGATTAAAGCACCTGCTGCAGGTAAGTGACCATTACGTATTTTTTCAGCGGTCTCAGGCTGCTCCGCACAGACTTTTTCAATCGCGGCCATTAATGCGCCATCATCATTTACAACTTTAATTCCGCGGGCAGAAATAACTGCATCTGGTTTACCTTCGCCTGCAATTACGCCCTCAATTACTTGACGGGCTAACTTATCGGTGAGTTCACCATTTTTTACCAACTCAACAATCTCTGCCACATCAGTAGGAGTAATCTCCAAATCAGCAATCGCAACGGCTTTATCATTGGCAATTCGTGAAATCTCACCGAGCCACCAACTTCGCGCCTTTGTTGGATCTGCACCCAAAATAACCGTCGCCTCGACGAGATTTAAAACGTCGGCGTTAATCATCGCCGCCATCTCTTTTTCAGGTACTGCCCAAGCTTCTTGCAAGCGCTTGCGGTGAATTGATGGCCTCTCAGGTAGTCCGGCACGCAAACTTTCAATCCATGCAGCATCAGGTGCAACTGGTACCAAATCTGGTTCCGGGAAATAACGGTAATCCTCGGCCTGCTCTTTGGAGCGACCAGAGCGTGTAAGCCCGGTCTCTTCTTGGAAGTGTCGAGTCTCTTGAACTACGCGCTCCCCCTTATTGAGAAGTTCGGCGTGGCGAATCATTTCCCCACGAATCGCACGTTCAACTGATCGCAGGGAGTTTACATTTTTCGTTTCGCTACGAGTACCTAAAGTTTCTGATCCGATTAATCGAAGTGAGACGTTGGCATCACAGCGAAGTGAGCCCTGTTCCATCTTCACATCGCTGACACCGAGTGATCGCAAAATATCACGGAGTTCGGCAACATATGCCTTTGCTACTTCTGGCGCATATTTACCGGTACCTGGAACAATTTTGGTCACAATTTCAATTAAAGGAATCCCTGCTCGGTTGTAATCGAGTAAAGAGTATTCAGCGCCATGAATACGTCCAGTTGTACCGCCTACGTGAAGTGATTTACCTGTGTCTTCCTCCATATGTACGCGTTCTATTTCAATTCGAAAAACTTTCGGGCCTTCATCGCTCTCGATTTCAACATCAACATAACCATTGATGCAGATTGGTTCGTCATACTGTGAGATTTGAAAGTTCTTAGGCATATCGGGGTAGAAGTAATTTTTGCGCGCAAAGCGGGAGAAAGGCGCAATAGAACAGTTCAGTGCTAATCCAATTTTGATAGTGGATTCAATCGCCTTTTCATTAACGGTGGGAAGCGCGCCGGGCAGAGCTAAACAGACTGGACAGGTCTGTGTGTTGGGTTCGCCACCAAAAATCGTGCTACAACCACAAAACATCTTCGACTGCGTATTTAATTCAACATGAACTTCAAGTCCAAGGACGGGCTCGTACTTTGCAATCACATCATCGTAGGAAAGCGCCATTTATTTGCCTACCAATTCAGGCGCTTTCGAAAGCAGAGGCGCACCCCATCGTGAAAGTAGAGCGGCTTCTAAGGCAGCGCCAACTAAGTACATCCGCTGGTCTTGCATTGCAGGTGCCATGATTTGGAAACCTACTGGTAGCCCATCTTCTGGAGCCAAGCCTGAAGGCAGCGACATTCCACCAATTCCAGCCATGTTAACTGGAATAGTTGCGATGTCATTTAAATACATAGCGATTGGATCATTGGATTTTTCGCCGATTTTAAATGCCGTTGTTGGGCAGGTTGGTGAGACCATCACATCGCACATTTGAAAAGCTTTATTAAAATCTTGAGTTATAAGCGTGCGCACTTTTTGTGCACTTCCGTAATAGGCATCGTAATAACCCGATGAAAGTGCATACGTTCCAAGAATAATTCGACGCTTAACTTCGCGACCAAAGCCAACTTCGCGCGTTAAATTCATGACTGACTCGGCCGATGCATCATCGACGTCGCCAACCCGAAGGCCATAACGCATTGCATCAAAGCGAGCTAAATTGGATGAACACTCAGATGGTGCAATTAAATAATATGCCGCTAGCGCGTATTCAAAGTTAGGCGCAGATACTTCAACTATTTCAGCGCCAGCTGCCGCTAGTAGCTCTAAAGACTCTTCAAAACGCAGGCGAACACCGCTTTGGTAACCATCACCATTTAACTCTTTAACAACACCAATTTTCATTCCCTTTACATCGCCAGATTTTGCGGCAGCAACGACCTGTGGCACTGGCGCATTAATGCTCGTTGCATCTTTTGGATCGTGACCTGCAATCGCCTCATGTAAGAGCGCTGCATCTAAAACAGTACGAGCGCAAGGACCTGCTTGATCCAACGAGGATGAAAAAGCGATTAAACCAAAGCGTGATACTCCGCCATACGTTGGTTTTACACCTACCGTTCCGGTGACTGCGGCGGGCTGGCGAATAGATCCGCCAGTATCGGTTCCGATAGCAAGTGGTGCTTCAAATGCAGCTAAGGCCGCTGAAGATCCGCCACCAGAACCTCCAGGGATTCGTGTTAAATCCCAAGGGTTATGAGTTGGACCATAGGCTGAGTTTTCAGTAGATGAGCCCATTGCAAACTCATCCATATTTGTCTTACCTAAAATAATAATCCCATTATTTTTTAAATTCGTAACAACGGTTGAGTCATACGGTGGACGCCAGCCTTCAAGAATTTTTGAGCCTGCAGTCGTTGGTATGCCTTTTTGCACCATGACATCTTTAAGGGCAAGTGGAACACCGGCCAAAGGCGCGAGTTTTTTGCCAGCTGCACGTTGTGCATCAACTGCGGCAGCTTGTGCAACTGCGCCCTCTGAATCAATATAAAGAAAGGCATGCACATCCGTATCAACGGCGGCGATGCGATCTAAATGCGCTTGGGTGAGCTCAACCGACGTTATGTCGCCAGCGTTAAGTTTCGATGCCATCTCTGAGGCAGTTAAGTGGATCATGCCTCTTCTCCCAAAATCTGTGGAACACGAAAACGAGAATCTTCTTGTGCCGGTGCCCCCGATAGCGCTGCTTCAGGAGTCAGCGAGGCAACAACTACATCGGGGCGAAAAACATTGCGAAGCGGCAATGGATGGGAGGTTGGCTCAACATCGGCGCCAGCTACCTCTTGGACTCTGGCAACAGCGTCCAAAATAACCGTAAACTCATTCGATAGATTGACGAGTTCCTCTTCGCTCATTTCAATACGCGCAAGACGGGCAAGATTTGCGACATCATCGCGTGAAAGGCTGCTCATGGTGCTTATCCTATTTAATCCAGAGCGTGTGAGCGAATCTTGACTGCCGATACGAAGCCTGAAGCAGTCTCTTCAGTAAATTTGCATTTCTAAGACAAAAATTTGCTTCCGTATTACATTGCCCACTGGCGTTCTCGTTAGAAGCCTAAGTCTCTCGGTTTTTGATCGACGATGCGATTGTATCTAGTTCATCAAGGCTTGAACTCAATTTGGGCACAGCGGCTCTGGCGACCTCGTGGCCAAATACGTTCAAGAATATTCCTAATGTTGCTAGTGCCGTTGCCCCTCTCAGAAGCACTGCCATCTCTTGCAAATCATCATCGGATTCTGAGGTGTGTGCAACTGGATTACGTGCGTCCACAAGGGCAAGACCGACATCTTCAGGCGCTTGGAATTCCAAATCCAACTCTGCATCCAGCATTCTCACATAGTTGGTAATTGTTCCAAGTGTTTTGTCATAACTTTTAGGTAATTTCGTCTTCACTAGTCGCCTTAATCCATACGGTGCCGCCGCCAGTATCGCCGCATTGCGAGCCTTTTCCCATTCAGATTGTGGGGTCGCCAATGATTCCGGGAAATCAAATTCCCGACGTGCCAAATCCTCAAGGACGATGCAGATATTGAGAAGTTGATTCTGCAAATATCCGGTGCCGCCCGAAACTAAATCGGCAAGCAGCAGTGCGGTGTTTCTGTGTTCTTTACAAAAATCGAACCACTTACCCCAATCCATCTGGTCGAAGTAGATTAAGGCGCGATTTCCATTCAAAGCCTTCTCATTGCCATTTTCTGGTAAATAAGTAGCGAAGATTTCACAGATTCGCCCCTCCGATACAGCACTCATGACCTCTGGGCCGATACGTTGCTGCCAACAAATCTTAAGCAGTGCAGTCGCCACCGACGCACACTCGAGAAGGAACTGTCCTATAGAGATCGGCTCCTTGGTTTTGAATGTTACTAACTGTGTGTAACGCTGAGTGGACTCGAGATGCGACTCGAACTTCGGATTTATCGACTCCAGCGTGATCTCGTAATCTGAGGAACTAAAGGTCTGCTTCGGTATTTCCATATTTTTTTCGCCCCAGACTCGAAAGAGTTGGGGCCTTAATGCCGTGCACGTAATCCCCCATGAATCACTGAACGGAATCTGTTTTGAATCAACATGTGCGCCGCGTACGTATTCATAGGCTTCAAATGTTAACTGAGTGATTCTGCCAGAATTTAAATTGGAGTTGAATGCATCAAAAAGAGTCCCTATTCCCCCTGCACCCGTCAGATGCAGTGCGGGTATGTCCCTCATTTGTGCATAAGATAAAAAATCGAATGGGCTCTTCTCAGTGTAAACGATAATTTCAAATTTACCTTCGACTACTGAGCCGGAGCCTGCCGCAGAAAAACTCTTATCTGGAGGCGCCCAAAATCCTCCTAGATCAATATCTGAGGCCTTCAATGTCGCTCCCAGTCCGGTCGAATGCGAACAGACTACTGGTTGCCACAGACAAATTATCGGGTTAGATCGCGATCTCTAGATTCCAATTTAGTATCGTTAGCACTCCGATTCCTATATGGGTACTTCTTCCTTTCGATTTTCGGCGAAGTACTCTACTTAGTCGCTTTTTAGGTTCGTAATATTCCGAGTACCCAACTCCATAATTGCCCGTCACCTCTTACGATCCAGGTGGTCATCGCCATTGCTTCTAAGCCCATGGAACCGCAGGTATGGAGTTCTTGATTCGAGATCCCGATTTCAATACCGAAGCCCACTCGTTCGCGCAGTGAATCGGGTTGACGTGTTGACCACGACGTCAGCGTCCTCGGAGAGAACTATAAATCGGCTAGTTACTGCCTCGTACTCGATGAGGATTGTTTCAGTCTGCTGTGCTCCGCGTTCGCCCGCTATTGGACTGGGATGAACTCGAATTCAATATCAAAACTCGCTGGCTCAACTTCTAGCATTAGGGAGATTGCATCTCTCGTCATAAATTCAATCGTTTTCTCTGAAAGTGCTTGAGTGTGTAAACAGCGGATGGCAGGAACAGAAATTACCCAAAATTTTCCCGATTTTTCAACTGTGGCCTTGTAGGTTGTTTTGATCATCTGCTCCACCACCTCGTTCCTAATTCTGACTCTAACTCTTTCATGATCTTGCGAGCAAGTACATCTGGAATCTCACGGTGTCGAGGTATTGGAACCCGTATGTCACCGAGAGTGAAGATGGAATGGTTTCCGCCCTCACGGATCATTACCCACGGTAAACCAACTCGGATGGCAGCTTGCGAGATCATCCTGATGAGATCCGTTCTTTTCACTTCGCAATTACAGGGGCTTCACCTCTCGCAAAAGAAAACTATTGGGGTTCTTGTGGATGAGGAGCTCGTGTGCATCTCGACCGATCTTGCGCTATTCAAGGTTGCAAAACCAGAGGAGCTAGCCCGTCAAAACCGAGAACTTGAATCCCTTTTAAGATCGCATCCGAAAGGGATCGCATAAATCTCACTTACATCTAACTGCGAATTTGACCCGTTCCAGTCACAATCCATGTTGTTGTTGTCATTGCCTCTAATCCCATAGGACCGCGGGCATGGAGTTTTTGATTTGAAATCCCAATTTCAGCGCCAAAGCCCATCTGCTCACCATCGGTAAATCGAGTCGATGTATTGACCATCACCGCTGCGCAATCGCTGAGAGCAATAAAACGCGCAGCATTAGCTTTATTTTCAGTCACTATCGCCTCAGTGTGTTGGGTTCCGTATTTAGCGATGTGATCACTAGCGGCATCAACTGAATCCACAATTGCAACGTTCATCTCAAGGCTTCCATACTCAGTTGACCAGTTTTCTTCAGTGGCAAGATTTACAGGAATTGAGCCAGCCAGTGCGCGAACATTGGCATCGACATGAAGAATGACACCAGCTTCGTTGAGCGCTTTGAGAGCAACAGGTAAAAACTCAGCTGCAATATTTTTATGCACTAAGAGCGTCTCAGCAGCATTACACACACTTGGGCGCTGAACTTTCGAGTTAATAATAATTGGTAAGGCAATGGAAAGATCGGCGAACTCATCGATAAATACATGGCAGACGCCTGCACCGGTTTCAATTGTCGGAACCGTAGATTCATTCACCACCATTCGAATAAGGGAGGCGCTACCACGTGGGATAACAAGGTCAACTTTTCCGCGCGCATGTAGCAATGCTTTTACGGTTTCGCGATCATCTGACGGAACTAATTGAATGACATCCGGTGAAATCGAGGTTGTCGCTAATGCATCTCGCATCACAGTTACAAGAATCTGATTGCTTTCGGCAGCACTAGAAGAGCCACGAAGAAGGGCGGAGTTTCCAGACTTAAGTAAAATGACTGCAGCATCAACCGTGACATTTGGACGAGCTTCATAGACCATTCCAATAACACCAAATGGTACGGATATCTGTTTTAACTCAATCCCATTAGGCAGCGTCGATTCACGAAGTGTCCGACCAAGGGGATCTTCCAAAGCAGCGACTTGACGCGCACCATCGGCAATTCCTGAAATCCGTACCGGAGTCAGTAATAAACGATCAAGGAGGGAAGAGTTAAGTCCGCTTTCACGTGCCCGTTCCATATCTTTTTCATTTGCGGCAAGAATTTCGCTACTTCGTGACTCAATCGCATCGGCTATTGTGCGTAATGCTGCACTCCGCTGCACTCCTGTGGCAGCGTTCAAAGTGCGGGCGGCGATGCGCGCGGAGTCAGCGAGTTGTGAAACTATCGCTGTGGCATCCATGCGGGCAAGCCTATCGGGATTAGGCTCGTAGGCGTGCTTAAATTTATTCGTAATACCCTCGTAATCCTTTTTATTATATATGTCGCCCTTTTCGGTTTAACTAGGGCAATTAGATATCCCGAACCGATTGCCGCTATCAAGTTAGGTCTAGCCCCTGCATCGAAGACTCCAGATTTAATGCCCGCCCACACAATCAAGGCAGCAACAAATCCGAGTATATGGAGGACCGGCACTGAGGCCATGCCGGCGACTGTGGATTTTGAGGGTTCAACTATTTCCTTCGATGAGTTTTTATCATCGACACATACAAATGCTTTCTTAGTCATTCGCGACGGTGTTTTAACCTATGAAAAGTATTTAAATGGAATGAGTGCTCAAACGCGGCTACCTTCATATTCAGTTGCGAAAACAATGACCTCGTTGATGATTGGAAAGTTAATTGATGAGGGATCAATTAAAGAGAGCGATACTTTTGTTAGCATTTTGCCACAGTTTAAAGCAGGCACTTCTTTTGATAAGGTCACCATCAATGATCTACTTGATATGAAGGCTGGCGTTGGCGTCTCCGATAACTATCCCACTGGTCCAAGCGGGTGGGGCGTAGCAATTGCGCAAATGTATGCATCCACCGATATCGAATGGTTTTTGATGCATAACCGAATGATGAAAGAAGAACCGGGCACTTTTGCTGAATATCGATCTGTCGATACTCAGATGCTTGGCATGATAATTAAAAAGATTACAGGTAAAAGTTTGGTCGACTATTTCAGCGAGAATATCTGGCAAATTGTGGGTGCATCCGAAGTTGCTACGTGGAATGTTGATCGTGTTGGAGGAACTGAAAAAGCTTTCTGTTGTTTTAATGCAACGGCTCGTGATTACGCACTGGTTGGCGCTGAACTCATTAAGTCGGATTCACGCATTATTAGCAGCACGTGGCTAACTCGGATCTCTACATCTGTAGTAACCCTTGATTACGGTTGGGGTTATGGCGCTCAAGTCTGGCATCCATATCCCGGCATTAACTTAATGTTGGGGCTTCATGGCCAATTTGTCTGGATGGATTCGACCAATAAAACGGTTATCGTAAAACTCAGTGATGAACCGACGAGCTCTGATGGACGCAGTGAACATGTAGCGCCAGTTCTGAAGGCGATTTCAGAGCAAAACTAAATCATCTCGATGCACTAGTTCTCGCTCATACTCTGGACCAAGAGCTAGAGCTAACTCTTTAGTCGATCGACCCAACATCACTGGAATCTCTTCGCTATCAAAGGCCACTAGCCCGCGAGCGATTACCGTGTGATCTGGTCCCACTAACTCAACCGCATCACCTGCAATGAAATCGCCGTGAACTGCGGTTACACCTGCTGGCAAAAGCGAAGTTCCGCGCTCCAAAATAGCTATTACTGCACCTGCATCGAGAACAAGTTTTCCCTGCGTTGTTGTTGCATGAGCTAACCACAGTAGGCGTGAGGTTGTTTTGCTTGCCTGTGCATGAAAATACGTTCCAAACTCTGCGCCATTCATAGATTTATCAACATCGGCCAATGAAGTCAGGAGCATTGGGATTCCAGCGTTAGTGACAATTCGTGCAGCCTCGACTTTAGTGACCATTCCCCCGCTACCGACGCCGGCAGTGCCTGCACCGCCGAGAACGATGTTTTCTATATCAGAGATAACTTCAACTTCATGGATTGCTTTAGCACCTGGCTGATTTGGCGGTGCATCATATAAAGCATCGATATCTGAAACCAACACTAATAAATCTGCGCCAATAAGGAGTGCAACGAGTGCTGCCAAGCGATCGTTATCACCGAAACGAATCTCTTGGGTTCCGACCGAGTCATTTTCATTGATGACTGGCACCACACCGAGTTGAAGCAAGCGATACAAAGTCCGTTGCACGTTTTGATAATGCGAACGGCGCACAATATCTTCGGTAGTTATTAATACTTGTGATGGCGTGATTGAATGCTTTGCAAAACTGCGAGTGTAGGCCGCAATTAATAGACCTTGTCCTACCGAAGCCGCAGCTTGGGCAGTGGCCAAATCTTTTGGACGTGACGTCAAGCCAAGTGGGGAGAGACCCGCTGCAATGGCACCCGATGAGACGATGACAACATCGGCGCCGCGCGATTTATATTCGGCGACAACGTTCGCAAGTTTTTCTATTGAGGTCACATCTAACTGCGAACCGGCTTTACCGGTAAGTGAGGATGAGCCAATCTTGATGACGACGCGTTTGGCAGAGGTAATCTGCACTCGGCTCACTTGGCATCTCCATCCTCTGTTGCTTCATTAACGACCTCTATTTTCCCATCTACAATCAGGGATGAAAGTTTAGGTGTGTGAGGGTCAGATACGTTGTACTCCCATTGCTTGGCGATTTCATCATCGCTTAAGACATCCTCTACTTCTACCCGATCACTCTGTGCCCACGTCGACTCAAGTCGCGAATCTTCGCCGCGGCGATGTAAATGGCCAGCTAACTGCTCTGCCCCAGCCTCAATCGTTGGCTCCCAATCGAAGACAACTTCAGTAGCTCCATCACCGATTCGAACTTCACTACCGGCAACTGCGCCTATTTTAAAAAGCTCTTTTTCAACTCCTAATTGAGCTAAGCGATCGGCTAGGTAGCCAATAGCCTCAGCGTTTTTAAAGTTAGTTTGACGAACCCACCGTTCAACTTTCTTTCCACGCACAGTAAATGAACCATCGGCATTTGCTTTAACTGCATACCCAGAGTCATCGACTGCCACTGGGCGCAAAACAATTCGTGTGCGTACTTCAACTACTGCAGCTGCGCGATCCTTTTGAATCAAACGCGCCATTGCATAAGTGAGCTCTCGCAGACCGGCGCGCGAGGCCGCCGATACTGGATAGACCTCATATCCCTTTTCGCGAAGTTCATCTGCCACCATGTCAGCCATCGCTTGACCATCAGGCAGATCGATCTTATTGAGAGCGATAATTCGTACACGATCTTCGAGGCCACCATAGAGCGCAAGCTCTTTTTCAATCATCTCAAGATCTTGGACTGGGTTGCGATCGGTTTCTAGCGTTCCGCAGTCAAGTACATGCACCAGTGCAACGCAGCGCTCAACGTGGCGTAAAAACTCAAGACCTAAACCTTTACCTTGACTTGCTCCAGGAATTAAACCAGGGACATCGGCAACGGTAAAACGTGTCTCCCCTGCCTGTACAACGCCTAAGTTTGGAACCAGAGTTGTAAATGGATAGTCGGCAATCTTTGGGCGTGCCGCTGAAATCGCCGCAATCAATGATGACTTACCGGCACTTGGAAAACCAACGAGAGCTATATCTGCAACTGACTTTAATTCTAATAAAAGTGTCCGCTCTTCACCAGGCTCGCCAAGAAGTGCGAAGCCCGGTGCTCGACGTTTAGATGAAGCCAGAGCTAAGTTTCCAAGTCCACCATGTCCACCTTTAGCTGCAATGAAAACAGTTCCATTACCAACTAAATCTGCGATTTGTTCTCCATTACTATCGAGAACGACCGTGCCATTTGGGACTCCGAGAATTAAATCTTCACCTTGATAGCCATCTTTGCGATCGCCATATCCTTGATGACCTGAGGTTGCTTTGCGGTGAGGTGAGTGGTGAAAATCTAAAAGCGTTGTAACCGATGGATCGACAACGAGAACAACATCTCCACCACGTCCGCCATTTCCACCATCTGGTCCACCCAGTGGCTTAAATTTTTCACGCTTAACAGAGACACAGCCATCACCACCTTTGCCTGCAGTGGCGTAGAGAGTTACGCGATCGACGAATGTTGTCATCTCATGTACTCCCCTCCATTAAGAAAAATTAACGCTAAAATAAAAAAGCGAGCCACGATTCGCGGCTCGCTCTATTATGAGAAACCTAAATTAAGCGGCCGGAACCACGTTCACTACACGACGTCCGCGAGCGCGAGCGAATTCAACTGCACCTGCAGCAAGTGCAAATAGTGTGTCATCCTTACCGCGTCCTACGTTCTTGCCTGGGTGAAAATGTGTTCCGCGTTGACGGACCAAAATTTCTCCCGCGTTAACTTCCTGGCCACCAAAACGCTTGATGCCAAGATACTGTGGATTTGAATCGCGACCGTTACGTGTCGAGGAGACACCCTTCTTACTTGCCATTTATGCTCTCTCCCTTACTTCGCGCCGCTGATGGCGGTAATTTTTACGCGTGTGAGCTGTGCGCGAAAGCCTTGACGGCGACGGTGACCGGTCTTGTTTTTGTAGCGCAAGATGTCAATCTTTGCTCCCTTTGTCTCTTCAAGAACTTCGCCAGTTACCTTCACGGCGGCTAAGGCCGCGACATCGGTAGTAACAGTTTCGCCGTCAACAAGGAGAAGGGCAGGAAATGAGACAGTTGAACCTACAGCAGCGGCCATACGATCGACGGTTACTGTGTCGCCAACTGCGACTTTCTCCTGGCGTCCGCCAGCTTTAACGATTGCGTACACGTGTTACTCCAGTTCAATTAAGCCCGCTCAAATGGCGGCGGGCAGAGGATAAGAGTAGGGATGCTCGCCCCCTACGGTCAAATTGCCCAGAATGTATAGCGCGATGACCTCTTTATTTGACCCAAATCACTTTGAACTGCTCGGATTCGCTGCCATTTATCATCCATCGGTAGAGACTCACCCCGGGCGTTGTAACAGTTAGCTGCTTCCAAGGAGCCGTATAACCAGTATCGCTACATTTCCAACTCACATTCGGCCCCCAGGGATCTGAATAGTGACTACCAGCGCCCAAACTTTTCCACGCACCATCTACAAACTCTTCCAACGAGACTGAACTAATAGAACCCCAGCAATAATTTAAAGCCCCAATTGTCTGTGTACCGGTGGGGCAGTATGCATACTTGAATCCATCGGTGCGCGGTACTGGATTTAAATAACATCTAGACCAATAGTCTTTATTTGTGTAGCCCTCCCAGACTGGCAATTTTAAAATGTCTTGTCCTTGTACAGAGCTACGTACGTAGCGTGCCCGGTTCTTATCTATTGTAAGAGATTTATTCGATGGACATGTGCCGAGAGTTTCGTTGCCTTTCATTAAATCGCAAGGATCATCCAGTGTGTGTTTTACGCCAAAGTTATGAAATAACTCATGAACCCAGGTATTAGCGGTCCCATTATCAAAATTCCAAGACTTGCCAGTGCAGTTGCGTCGGGCGGAGATGTTCTTTAAAGCGACAACTGAGGATATTCCAGGGGTGGCTGCGAAGCCACAATACTGACCACCAAATCCAGGAACATCGATGAAGAAGATGTAGTTCTTCCGATTCAAGCCGGGGCTATCCATAGCTTTAATTTCATCGAGAAGAAGATACGCATCGCTGGATTCTCTTAATGTGGTATCTGCATGTGTTGACAGATATTTTGTTGAGAGTTTTGATTTCAAATATTGAATGTCATAACCTGCCGCGCTTTTATCAATAGGAACCGTTAAACCTATTTGCGCACGCAAATATTTATTGCCTTCATCAAGTATGCCCGCAATGTAACCATTGGTGTCGTAGGCCTTATCCTTTCCATCGGACGGCACAACATAAATCGGCTTAATCTGAAATCCATTAATTAAATCTGGCTGATCAGAATTTGCTCCTCCATTAGAAATCGCCGCTGTCAACGTGATTGGAGTTACCGTACTTGATGGATCTGCGCTTATATGGCTTGCTATCACGCTGCACGTACCCACTTTCACTAACGTCAAGATTGTGTTCTGAGCAGTACAAAAATCAGGAGTCCCGGTGCTGAACGTAATCGGCAAACCAGAACTGCTTGAGGCAACAAGCTTGTAAGTGCTTTGACTTAGGAGCAATGCCTCTGGCAACTGAAAATCGATGGCAGCCACTCCAAAAGAAATAAATTCCATCGAAACTACTCTTGCTCGTTGATAGTAGGAATTACCACCCTGAGTTAGAGAGATTCTACAGAGGCCCGATTTACCAGTTAGTAGGATTTTCTTAGCGCTTGCAGAACAGATATCTAGTGTCGTCGAAGTTGCCGTAACCGCCAATTTTGAGGTTGCTACATATTGGAAATCAACAAAGGCATCTTGAGTTGACGTTTGCTTGGGTGCCGAAAATAAAATCTTCTGAGTTTTCTTAGCTCTCTGCCAGAGAATTTTCCCGTTGAGTTTGGTACAAATGAATGAACCACTTTTTAGTCCTGCCTTTGCGCAACTCTCTCCTTGCTGTGCGGCAAGGGCATAATTGTCAAAAAACGAATTCCCAAGACTGTTCATCCCTACTATCAACAAGAGAATCACGAAAACTCGGCGCACTTTTGTACGGAAAGTTGTTAACGTACCCATATCACCTTGAACTGCTCGGATTCACTGCCATTTATCATCCATCGGTACAGAGATATCCCTGGGTTTGTAACAGTTAGCTGCTTCCAAGGAGCCGTATAACCAGTATCGCTACATTTCCAACTTACATTCGGCCCCCAGGGATCTGAATAGTGACTACCAGCGCCCAAACTTTTCCACGCACCATCTACAAACTCTTCCAATGTCACCGAACTAATGGAGCTCCAACAATACTTTAGAGCCCCGATTGTCTGGGTGCCGGTAGGGCAGTATGCGTAATTAACTCCGTCAGCGCGGGGTACCGGATTTAAGAAACAGTTAGCTTGGAAATCTACTCTCTGTGTGTAACCTTCCCATACCCGCAGTTTAAGAATGTCCTGGCCTTGGGTCGAACTTCCAATATAGCGGGTGCGTTCTTTATCGATTGTAAGAGAAGTACTCCATAAACATGTTCCAAGAGTTTCGGGGCTACCCCGCATAAAATCACAGGGATCTTCAGGGGTATGACCTACGCCAAAATTATGGAATAACTCGTGGGGCCAAGTGGCAGCAGCCCAGTTCTCAAAATTACGGGACTTACCTGTGCAATCTTTTCCTATTGCGACAACTGCCGAAATATCTGGCTTACCAGCATAGCCACAGTAGAGGCCGGATTTCAAAGAATTAACGTCAATAAAAAACATATAATCTTTTCGATTCATGCCTGGCGTTTCTAAAGCCATACTTTCTACCAATAGTTCATCCGCTAGTTTCGACGCCTCTGTAAGAAAATATGCAGTGGATAGTTTTGATTTCAAGAATTGGATGTCATAGCCAGTCGTGTTCTTATCAATTGGAACCTGTAAACCCAGCTGCGCACGCAAGTATCTGTTGCCTTCATCAAGAATTCCGGCAATATAGCCATTGGTATCGTAAGAGTTATCTACGCCATCAGAGGGAACCACATATATTGCCTTTACTTGAAACCCTGTCACGGTATCGGGCTGGTCACTCGTCACACGAGCGTCGGAAATCGTGATGGATGCCTCTACCGACAATGCAGCAACATATAAATCCGATCCATTCTGAGCTGCCACTACTCTGCAGGTACCCACTTTAATTAATGAAAGCGTAGATTCAGAGACGCTGCAGGTATCAATTGTTAACGAGCTGTATTTCAGTGCAAGCCCTGAAGTTGAAGTTCCCGACAATAAATACGTCTTAGTCGAAACGAGTAGAGAGGATAGAGGCGTAAATGTAATCAGATTACTCCCCTGAATCGCGATACTTGCCTCCACATTTTGCGCGGAATCGAAAAACTCTGAACCCCCCTGCGTAGCCAATACTTTGCAGTATCCAACTTTAATAAGTGTCAGAGAAGTTTCGGAGATTGTACAAATCTCTGGGGTTAAAACCTCGAAATTAACTGGTAGACCCGATGTTGAAGTTCCAAGAAGTGAGTAATTATTACTAGCCAAAGGCAAAGAGGTTGGCGGATTAAATGAAATTTCATTGTTCCCAGAAATAAGAATTTTGATTTCAACGGGTGGTGCTGGTAGGTATTTCGCATTTCCTAACTGAATCAATTGAATAGTGCAATATCCAATTGATTTTAACTGCACAACTTTGTCTTTTAACGAACAAATATTTGGATCCAAGACAATTGCATTAGCAGGAAGCTTTGACGTTGTTGCGTAATCAATTGTCATAGTTGAAGCGTCCAATTTGATATTGGATAGATAAGTAGCGGAAATACTCTGCTTCTTTTTTACAAGCTTCCAGATGAGTTTGCTCTTGACTTTAGTGCAGACAAACGAACCATTCTTTAATCCTGCTTTGGCACAACTTTGTCCTGCTTTTACCGCATGGGCCTGCTCAATAAACAATGATTGTCCTTGGCCGATTGAGAATATAATGAGTATCAATGAAATTTTGCTAATAGTTTTCCGCTTGAAAGGTTCATACTTCAAGGCCTTACTAGGCATAGGTCCAGATTAGAACAGAGAACTAAAATATGCTAGAAATCGCGCGGATTCGTGCTTGGAATCAGCTGGAGTACAGCATGATTTAGCTTTAACTCGACCAGTTATCATTCCTAAGGCAAGCACAATTGAAAAGATGATGACTAGCGTCCCAAAGAAGTATCTCAATCTCTTACTTCCCTCATAAGTAAATTGTTAGTGCAGTTCGAAGTGGCTTCATCCACCCACTGGATCAGAGTAAAGCAGAAGGTTAGGAGAACCCCTTCCCACAGAAGTAACCACCTCGGTGGTTGCTGTCAATGTAATTAACCCAGCAATTTCCGCTGGTGTTGACAACGGATTTCTCGATAGCAAGACCGCCGCCACTCCCGCCACATGTGGGGAAGCCATTGAGGTTCCAGAAATCGTATTGATCGCCGTTGTGGAGTTGTACCAGGCAGATGTGATTACTGACCCTGGAGCAAATAAGTCAAGACATTTGCCGATATTTGAATATGCAGCTCGGGCATCTGCGCTGGTTGTTGCGCCAACTGTAACTGCTGCTGGAACGCGAGCAGGTGAGAAACGGCAAGCATCTCTGTTTGAGTTACCCGCAGCAACAACAACGCTCACGCCATCGTTTATTACGCCTACAACCGCGGTATCCAGGGTTCTACTTGCTCCACCGCCAAGACTCATATTGACTACGGCTGGTGTACCAAGAGCGTGATCTCTTGCAACAAAATCAAGTCCGGCAATAACGCCAGAAATTGTTCCTGACCCTGCACAATCCAGAACACGGACCGGAACGATTGTGGCGCTTTTGGCCACACCATACGTGGTTCCGGCAACTGTTCCAGCAACATGCGTGCCATGACCGTTACAGTCTTCTGTTCCAATGCTGTCACTAATGGCGTTAAAACCAACGGCCATGCGACCGGTGAACTCGGTGTGAGTTGAAAGCACACCTGTATCAACAATGTAAGCCCGAACACCTTCACCTGTACCAGAATCTGAATATTCGAAAGTACTGGAGAGAGGGAGAGCTCGCTGATCAATTCGATCCAACCCCCATGACGGAGCTGGTGACTGTCTGCCAAACATGGTTACTTCTGCATCGCGCTCAATTGATAGCACCTTTGGGTTTTGCCCCAGACCAACAGCAGCTGCCACAGGAAGATAAATTGCAAAGCCAGAAAATACACTGCTGTATTCACGGTCAATACGCCCTCCCGCTCTGCTAAATTCAATTTTCGCCGCGGCCCGATCGGCTTTCGCAGCATCTTTATCGTCTCCGGATTTAAGAACAACGATGTAGGTGTCAAACTCTGGAGTGGCAAATGATTGATTCGCGCTCAGAGGTAGTAGGGCGATCGAAAGTGTGAATATAGTAAATCCAAAAAGTCTACGCATGGTTTAAATCTACTCCTCCACCCCTTGTTTTCATAGGATTTTCCTAGAGTGCGCGCTGTGAAGAAACGATACGAGCTACCGCTTTTTCTAGAGCGTAAATCGGATCACTAGCGGCACCTTTAACTTCGGCATCTGCCGTTGCAATCACTCCTACTGCATCGGCAATGGCCCCCGGAGACCAGCGGTGGAGTTGGCGACGTGCCTTATCAATCTGCCACGGCGCCATGCCTAATTGGCCGGCTAGCTCGAATGACTTAACTCCACGATTTGCCCCAGAGACCTTGGCCAGGCAGCGAAGGGCCGATGCGATAGCACTTGTAATCATTACAGGATCAGTACCTGTTTCAAGTGCGCTGCGAAGTGCAATGAGTGCTCCAGATAAATTTCCATCCAACGTTGCATCGGCTACATCGAAGCCGGTTGTTTCAATGCGACCTTGGTGAAACTTATCGATTATGAGTTCATCAATCACACCGGGCGGAGCATCGGCAGCGATCTGAGAAACCGCCGACCGAAGTTCGCGCATATCACTTCCGAGTGCACCAACTAAGGCAGTAACAGCACCAGGTGATGCTTTGCGACCTATATCCAGAAAGAGCTCTTTAACAAAACCCTCTTTCTCGACCTCTTTCTTTAATGGTTCACACAAAATAATTTCGGGTTTAACTTTTTTAATCGCATCCAGTAGCACCTTGCCCTTTACTCCACCTTTGTGAACAAATACGACAGTCATAGTCTCATCGGGATGAGAAAGATAACGAGTTATCTCTTCGCGATTTTCTTCCGGCAGATCCTGTAAATCCCGAAGAATAAGCGCACGTTGCTCTGAGAAAAGCGATGGTGCAAGGGCATCGGCAATGTCGCCGACGATAGTTTCACCGGCAATAAGGTTTGTAATCTCGCAATTTTTCTCTTTTAATTCAGCGATTAATTTATTAATTGCACGATCAGAAAGCGCACCTTCTGAGCCAAGGATGAGGTAGAAAGCATTCATGTAGCTACCCCAATCGAAAGAGATTAAATCGACCCTTACTTGTTTGAATTCTAAACTGGTGTGCCTTAGCTTGAATACTGATAGATCCGTTGATGTCAGTGCGCAAGACTTCTGCCCCAAGTCTAGTCAAGGCCTGCACCGTCTGTGGGGCAGGATGGCCGTACATATTTTTAGCTCCAACACTTATTACGGCAATCTCTGGTTTTAAGGCTCGCATCAAAGCGGTTACCTGGTATCTCGATCCATGGTGTGACACCTTATAAATATCAACCTTTGACACACGGCTTACTAACTCTTGTTGGACTGGAGGCTCTAAATCTCCAGCGGAGAAAAGTGAAAAATTTGTAGATGTAATGAAAACGGCGATGCTGGAGTTATTCACCTCCGAACCCTCGCCCGGAATAGATGCAAAGCTTTGTATGCCACTTGCCGGCCATAAAACATTGATTTTGATCTGATCAACCTGCACCACAAAACCCCGCTGTGGCATAACAACATCGACCGTGTGCAGCAATGACGTAACCCGCTCGCTTTCCATAAGTGGTTGCGCATTGGTACTAATCCATAACTGACCAACGTTGCGGCCTTTCATCGCGCCACTTAATCCACCAACGTGATCTGCGTGAAAGTGCGATAAAATCATAAGCGGAATCTCGTCGATACCGAGAGCGCCTAGACATCGATCCATTAAAACTGGATCTGGTCCTACATCTATAACTATGGCGCGGTTATTGCCGAGATTTATGACCATCGCATCGCCCTGTCCAACATCGCAGTTTGCAATCTGCCAATCCCCGGCCGGCCAACGTTGTAACCAAGTGAGTGAAAGAATCAAAATAAGAGCGATGATTGAAATTACTTTGATATGTTTTTTAAATAACCACAACGTCAATGTGAAAACAGCCACGATAAGAAAGCCGATACTACCTGTACGCAGCGTTAAAACTGGAAACTGCGCCGCCCAAGTTGCAACAGCGGCAATAAACTGGGCAGGAAATCTAATCAACCAGATTAATATCATGGAGATAGAAGGTGCGAAGGGCGAAACTAACGCGGCTATAAATCCTAGAATCGTTATCGGACCAACTGCAGGGGCTGCCAAAAGATTTGCGACAATGCTAATTGGTGAGAGATAACCAGAGAGAGCGACTAAGACGGGTGAGCAGAAAACTATCGCCGCTATCGGCAGTGCTAACGCTTCGGCAAATTTCACCGGAACAAAGCGCGCAAGCTGCGTAACAACTTTCGGCGCAAACAAAAGCAGTCCGGCCGTTGCCAAAACTGAAAGTGCAAAGCCAGCATCGCGCGCCTGCCACGGATCTGCCACAACAACGGCGGCCATGGCAAAACCTAAAGCCGGTAGAGAATCTCTCCTCCGGTGTGAGCCTTGGGCTATTAAAAAGACCGCGGCCATTGCAGCTGCGCGTAAGACTGAGGGAGATGGACGCACCAGTGCGATAAAGCAGATAAGTAAAATCGCCGTTGCGCTCAAACGCAGTTTCATGCGCGTGAAGATGAATTGCATGCCCCATAAAGCAAAGCTTGAAACGATTGCGAAGTTAGCTCCACTGACGGCGACTAAGTGTGCCAGGCCAGAACGCCTCATCGCGGTTTTAAACTCGAGGCTTTGCTTAGCCGTATCCCCCAAAACCATTCCAGGGATTAGCGCCCCGGCATCACCATCGCCTGATAACGAACGCAACCCGTGTCGAATCGAGGCCAAAGATTTCGCCCACTTAGATGGCGGGGTTAGGACCGTGACATCACCATCGATGATGACAAGTGCACCGACGCGCGCCTCTTTACTCTTTACTATCCGCGCCTGTGCACTAAATCTCTGACCTGGCAGCAGGCTAAGCACGCCAGCGCGCGGCGTAATAACTCGAATTGGTATTCGCATCGCAAATGAGACTGAGCCATTGGCGACATATATTGCGCGCGCGATAAAACTGTAGTTACCGGTCATGCTCTGATTGGGATCGGTGACAACTTGTGCCATTACTTCAACGCCTTGGCCAAAGAATTTTGTAATTGCGCAACTTTGCAACGAAGCCTCGCGCAGCGACATCACCGCTGATCCTAAAAGTAGCGCAGTAATAAGTACGGTGAAACGAAATTTACGGCTCCAGAGAGATAGCAGAGCAATCGCTGTCGCCGCAACCGTTATTCGCCACGGAGCGATCGCACTTTGCAGCAGTGCACCTAACCAGATGGCACCGCCAACTGCAATCGCTCGATAATCTACTAAACGCGGATTTTGCTTTTGATCTGCGCGAATTTTGCCACACCGATTCCGCTCACCTTTTGTAAGTCCTCTATATTTAAAAATGGACCGTTTACTCTGCGGTACTCCATGATTCGTTTGGCAATTACTGGACCTATTCCATCGAGTGAATCAAGCTGCCCAGCCGTTGCTCGGTTAATGTTGATAGGGCCGCTGCGGACTTTCTTTGACACTCGCACGCCTGCCCTATTAATTACCGTGGCGTCGACATAAATCTGTTCGCCATCGGATAATACGCGCGCCAGATTAATGGTGCTCAAATCGGCGCCCGGGGCAGAGTTACCGGCGGCCTTAATAGCATCAATTACCCGCGAATTGGCACTCAATGTATAGACGCCTGGTTTATTAACGGCGCCAGTGACATCAACAAAAATCTCAGGGGCGGCGATCTTTATGGGCACAATTGGTGGTGCAACAACTTCGTGACTATTGCCACGAACAACTAGAAGCGATGAAAAAACAATAATGAGTGCACCCAAAATAAGTAGTGCGTGTTTTTGTATTCGTGAATAGTGGAGTTCATACCACCAGGTACTGATGCTTTCAAAGGCCTGCGTAAAGTGATTCATGAGCCAATAATTCTTGGCTTACTGCGGATTCGAGCTAAATATGGAGGTCCATGTGGATAATTACCTATTTAGCCAGTAATCGTTAATGTATTTCTCGCCCTCATCGCAGAAGAAAGTTACAACATTTTCCACGCCGTACTGCGTTTTCAACCGCTTTGCCGCAATCATGTGCGCACCAGATGATGGGCCAACAAAGAGGCCATGAACCCGAGCCAAACGGCGCATTTCTTCAATGGATTCTTCAGATCCCACATCAATGACGCCATCTAGCTCGTGGTGATGGCGCGAAACAATTCCTGGAATAAAACCATCGGCAATTCCTTCAATAAGATGCTTAGAAACCTCACCACATAAAATTGTGCAGGACTCTGACGGCTCCAGCGCAATAACTTTGCAATCAGGATTGACCGCTTTAAAAGCCTGACCGACACCGATAATTGTTCCACCAGTGCCAACGCCACCGATTACTAAATCTGGCATCACCGGCATCTGATCAAGAATCTCTTTACCGAGCCACTCTCGGTTCTCTTGCACATTCCATTCGTTTTCAAATTGCTGTGGCGCAAAATAACCGGGAAATTCACCACGGCGATGTGCTTCAGCAAGGGCATCGTTGACATGGAAATCTCCCATGGTGTGAACCTCTGCACCGAAGGCCTCTGAAATCGCCCGGCGCTCTGGACTCATGCCGTCGGGCATAATCACCAACATCTTGTATCCCTTAACCGCGGCAACCATACTCATTGCATTACCAGTATTGCCGCTACTGGCTTCCACAATTGTGTAGCCAGGTTTAAGCAATCCCTCCTCTTCGGCGCGCTCGATCATGTACTTAGCGATACGCGCCTTGATGGAGCCTGATGGATTCATAAACTCCATCTTTACCCAAATGCCTTCGACGTTAATTAGTGGTGTATTTCCAATTGCATCCAAAATTGTTTTCATATAAGCCTCTCGCAATGTGGAACACCCAGAGTTAAGTTAGAGAACGATATTAACTAATTTTGGCGCGCGCGCAATGACCTTCTTTGGTATCAGGCCTGAAAGTTCGCTAACAATGGTTGGGTGTGAAAGCGCTAAGGTTTCGAGCTCAGCATCAGAAATAGTCGGCGCAACTTCTACTCGCTCTTTAATCTTGCCGTTAATTTGGATTACGGCAGTGATTGAGTCAGCTACTAAAAGCCGTTCATCAACAACCGGCCAACCGGCCAGGGCCACGCAAGGTTTGTGACCTAAGCGCTCCCACATCTCTTCGGCGGTAAACGGTGCAACAAGTGAGAGCATGATCGCGACCGCTTCGACGGCTTCACGCACTGCCGGATCTGCCGGACCGCATCCCGAATCAATCGCTTTGCGTGTTGCATTAACAAGCTCCATGACACGGGCAATGGCGACATTAAAGCGCAGGGATTCAATGGCAAAGTCGGCATCATGTAGTGATTTGTGTGTAATTTTCCGAAGCCCGATATCACCGCTTGTGAAATCCACACCAGGTTCACTTGTTACATCTCCAGATAAGCGCCATGCACGTGATAAAAATTTGACTGAGCCCGATGGAGAAACATCCGACCAATCGACATCATCTTCAGGAGGGCCTGCAAAGACCATCGATAATCGAATTGCATCTACGCCGTGATGTTCGAGTTCATCTGATAAACGCACTAAGTTGCCACGGCTCTTTGACATCGCCGAGCCATCCATAACCACCATGCCTTGATTTAATAAACGCGTGAAAGGCTCATTGAAATCGAGCATATCTAAATCATTTAAAACCTTGGTTAAAAAGCGACTGTAGAGCAGGTGCAAAATTGCATGTGTAACGCCGCCGACATAGTGATCTACCGGAAGCCATGTCTGAATATCTTTCTTAGTGAACGCCTCATCGTGATTTGTCGATGATGGATAACGTAAGTAATACCACGATGAATCAACGAAAGTATCCATCGTGTCGGTATCGCGCTTAGCATCCCCGCCGCATTTAGGGCACTTAACATTTACCCAGTCAGTCGCCGCACCAAGCGGTGAAGTTCCTTTAGGTTTTAAATCTAAACCTTCGGCATTTGGCAATGTAAGTGGTAATTGATCAGTCGGCACTGGAACTTCACCACAGTGCGGGCAATGGATTATTGGAATTGGAGTACCCCAGTAACGTTGGCGGGAGACCAGCCAATCGCGCAAACGGTAGTTACGCGAAGATTTACCAAGACCATCTTTTTCAAGTTGAGCATTAATTGCCGCAATTGCATCGGCCTTGTTCATGCCGTTAAGCGCGCCAGAGTTAACTAATACGCCATCTCCGCCGGTTGCAACACCGGATATGTTCGGATCCTCTTCACCAGTATCAACAACTACCGTCACCGGCAGTTTCATTGCGCGTGCAAAATCTAAATCTCGTTGATCATGTGCCGGAACGGCCATGATTGCGCCAGTGCCATAATCGGCTAGAACATAATCGCTAGCCCAGATTGGAAGTTTCGCGCCATTGACTGGGTTAATTGCGTAACGATGTAAGAAAACACCGCTCTTCGGGCGATCTGTTGAAAGGCGATCAATGTCGCTAGCGGCCTTAATCTTTTCTAGGTATGTGGCAAACTCATCCTCAACACCTGAACCAACTGCGAGCTCCGCCGCAAGTTCAGAATCTGCGGCAACAACCATAAAAGTCGCGCCAAATAAAGTATCGGGGCGTGTTGTGTAGACCGTGACGGGTTCGGCGCGGTTTTCAATCACAAAAGAGACATCAGCACCTGTAGAGCGACCGATCCAGTTGCGCTGCATCATTAAGACTTTTTCAGGCCACTTACCTTCAAGTTGGGCCATGTCATCGAGTAAGCGATCGGCGTAATCAGTGATCTTGAAATACCACTGATTTAACTTCTTCTTTGTTACCGCGGTATCGCATCGCTCGCATAAACCAGCGACAACTTGCTCATTAGCTAAAACAGTTTGACAACTTGGACACCAATTAACGGCCGAATCTTTTCGATAAGCAAGTCCGCGCTCGTATAGTTGTAAAAACAGCCACTGGTTCCATTTATAGAACTCGGGATCACAGGTATTAAATACGCGATCCCAGTCGAAAGAGCATGCATAACGGCGCATCGATGCTTTTTGTACTGCGATATTTTCATAGGTCCAAATCCTTGGATCCTCATTGCGCTTTATCGCCGCATTTTCAGCCGGTAAACCAAAAGCATCCCACCCAATTGGGTGCATGACGTTAAAGCCTTTTTGAATCCAATACCGTGCAATTACATCTCCGAGTGCATAAGCCTCGGCATGACCCATATGAAGATCGCCCGATGGATATGGAAACATGTCCAGGATGTATTTCTTGGGGCGGGCGTCATCGGCGCGGCCGGATTTAAAGGGCTCTAATTGATCCCAAATCGGCAGCCACTTTTCCTGCACATAGGCAAAGTCATAGGCCTCGTGCACGAAATCACGCGTGTTATCAGTCGACATGGGCATAGGTTACAGGCAAGCTGGAAGCGGTCTGACAAAATCATTCGCCAAAAGTTCGATGTTCTGATGAAGGTCGAAGAACAGACTGAGTACGTTCGCCTCGTCGCGGCGCTGACTCATGGATTCACAGTACTTCCGAAACTCCCAGAGAAGTCTTTCCCGCTGGAATAATGAGAAAAAATTATGGTATTAAGTCGTTGGGTTAGCAACAATCATGGCAACTTGTCATCAAATAACGAGTAGTCCTCATAGATCAATCTGGGAAATTAGAGAACGTGTGCAAAATTTCGTATTCGCTCGAGCACGTCATCAAAATCTGGATACATAGCATAAGTTAGTTCGGGAACTTCCTTCATGTATGCCTCTCTTGCTAGATTCATGACTTTGGAGTTCGTGAGCCAGACCGAGTTGACAAAACCGCCCTCAGGGCGAACCCCAGTCTCTCGCCTTGCTTTCCTGCTCAATTCAAAGTGGTTCGCAGCCATAACTGCGATATCTTCAGTCGCCAGAGATTCGATCACCGAGTCAGCCCCGAGTAATGCCTCTACATCGTAAAAATGACGGGCCATTCGCGTGAATACACCTTTGCCCTCTGCAACTCTTGCGGCTGTATGTTCAAGAGCGCAGAGTTTCTCCACAAGAGTCCGATGCGGCATTAAAACATCGACAGTCACACTCTCCATCTCCACAAAATCCGCACCTGAAATGCGTTCGGCGTGAATGAACTCAGCCATTAGAGATTGAATCTTGTGGGGGCTGTTTGGCTCTGGGTTGCCCATTCGAGTTAGTTCTATCTGAACGTGTGGCTTTAGCGCACCGAGTACTTCAACGCCGTTGGCGTAATCCATGATGTACGCCCTGCGTGTGCCTGAGCGAGCTGTCTTTTCCTCGTACGGTTTTATAGGAATTCCTATGTCTGTTTCTACGCGTTTGGCTAGCAGAGCAAAGAGAGTGTCTGCTCGACTAGCCCCGACACCATCTTCGGTGAATTGGTCAGGACTGCCTTGGACGCCGGCCGGCTCGAATCTCATTACAACGTAAAGATCGATATCCTCAGAAAACCGATTAATTAATCCGTGCGCCTTGGACAGACTGGTTCCACCCTTAAACACGATCCGTGCGCGAGCGGTACCACCATCCTTGCCAGGGATATCTTGAAATAACTGCTTCGAAAGAGATCGGAGCGTCTCGGTTACCCAAAAATCCTTCTCGATGTACTCCACTGGGATTCGGCGACCTTGCTTTCTATGCCAATCAGCCGCTCGTGAAATTAGAGCCGAGCGCTCATCGGGTAGTTTTGCTAAATTTTCAGGCACTGAGTTGCGTCTTCTGTTGCGCGGATCTCGCCAAGGAACCGGCACGGTCCCTAGCTGCGCAGTGTGTTTCTTTGGCAGAAACTGCTGCGACTTTGATCAGATCTAGTTTCCCCTCAGTGTGAAGTTTCAAAGCTCGTTCTTCGAGCATCTCCCAATCCGCTTCAATTTGATATGGGAATTCACGAAGAATCTCGAGCAGAGCAACTTCCAACAAGCCAAGGTTTGTGCGCCATCTGCTACTGCGCTCGTGATACTTAACACCCAATGATGGTGCGGGCGGGCGCCCCGGGACAGCGATATGAGTTTCAGCAGGAATCTGTGTTGATAGACCTAGCGCATGGCTAGCCGACCAGCCCGTCGGGCCTACTCCTGACTCGAAGCCAACGGCCCTGAGTACACCGAGACCGGCAATGAATGTGTCGGGTTTAGTCGTTCCAAAACGGGTCTTGACGCCCTTCCAGTACAAGCCTCTGCGAACTAACACGAGCTCACCAGATTGCGCAACACGACCTAACGCGATCTCCACCGCACGACGTTGACCAAGCCGCTCGGCCAGATCCTTAACAATAAACCAGGAGCCGATTGGGGCTCGGGCGACCTCATCGCGTACTACCTCAGCAATGGACATAATGAACCTCCTCATGAGAGTAAACTGTAACACTTTCCTCTCATCGTGTCTAGTAAAATTCCCCAGGCAAATAGGAACGTTAGAGACTAAGGGAGGCAGTCATTCATGGGTGTGATCTCTGGAAACGCCTCCATGTCGAAGAAATCATTGAATGTGCCGCGGACCTTGGTGACCATTGCATGGCGAGCGCCAAAACCGATTTGGCTGTGGGGGTGTCAACTATTCCCACAGAGGTTTAAGAGGCCACTAACCTCACGATGGCAACGAGACCAACGGCCACTATGACGCCGCGATAAATAGGTTCAGGCAAGCAACGGCCAATATCTGCCCCTAGCTGGCCTCCAATAATTGAGTCCGTTGCGAAGCGGCCGAACTTCGCGCTGAGCTGTCTCTAAGCGCCAGCAGGCGCCATGAAGCGAACTCATTGACGAGATGATTGAGTTGTATGAATTAGGACTATCACTTGCTGAAGTCGGGAATCGCGTTGGTACATCACCCGGAACAGTGCATCGCTATATTCGCATCCGCAGTTTTCAAATGAGAGGTTCTCATTGTCGAAAACGATAATAAGAATTGGAATTGACACCGTCATGCTTGTTCATAGCCAGAATAACCTGAACCAAAATCAGAGTTGGTCGGTTACCTTAAGTGAACCGCTTTTCTTTTTAATTGCATGGCCTTGGAGTGGTATGAAGTAGATCCCGACGTTGCAGCGTAAGGTTACTTTGGCGTTCGCCAATCCTGCTTCGGTCGGGGTAAAACGTATGACAGATGTCGCTAAGTCACCAGCCGAAATGGTGGCACCCTTAGAGAGGTTTGCTCAGGTTGTTGCAATGACTGATTGAGCCCAAGGTTAAATACTAAACATCGTTGGCGCGCTGGAATTGAAACTTACGCTCAAAAGTAGTGAGGCGGGTCGGATTCCTCGACTGTGGACTAGGCTTTGGTTAAAGGCGACGTTGTTGGTCAAGCAAACAGCGACGAAATTATTCCGATGGGTCCGCGTTCCACGAAAGCAGGCGAGTGCACATGTCTAATCCGGCCTCGGTTAACGAGCAGATTCAGTTGATTGCTCATGGTGAGAGTAAAAATACTATGTGCTCTTCCACATTGGATGAAGGCCCATGGGCCTTTGATCAAGGCGCTCTTTCGTACGGCCCTGGAGCATCCATTGATGATGTGATTCCACAAGATTCACCACGACAGAGCGTATTGCCTGATGAATATAGGACTGCTAGTAACGAAGAACTCCACGGGCGCATACGAGCTGCAAAGCACACACTTGGTGAACGAGTTGTCATCCTTGGTCACTTCTATCAACGTGATGAAATTGTGCAGCACGCTGACTATCTTGGTGATTCATTTCAATTAGCCAATGCAGCCAAGGAGCATCGGCAAGCGCAAGCAATTGTGTTCTGTGGCGTGCACTTTATGGCCGAAACAGCAGATATTCTTTCTGCTCCCCACCAATCTGTAATCCTGCCCAACCTTGCAGCAGGTTGCTCTATGGCTGATATGGCTGACATAGATTCGGTCCAGGCCTGTTGGGAGCAGTTAGTTGAACTCTATGGTGAAGAACCTGATAGTGATGGTCGCTTCCCGGTTATTCCAGTGACATACATGAACTCATCTGCAGCATTGAAAGCTTTCTGTGGTAGTCACAACGGCATTGTTTGCACGTCATCAAATGCGGAAACAGTTTTAACATGGGCATTTGAGCGTGGACAACGCGTGCTCTTTTTCCCAGATCAACATCTTGGTCGCAATACTGCTAAAGCCATGGGTATTCCGCTTAAGCAAATGCCAACATGGCAGGGGCGCAAAGCGTGGGGTGGCAGTACCCCGGACGAGTTAGCGTCGGCAAGAGTGATTTTGTGGAATGGTTTTTGTTCAGTTCATAAGCGCTTTACCGTCGATCAAATCGACAAAGCACGCAAGGAGCATCCAGGTGTTCGCGTCATCGTGCATCCAGAGTGCCCCATGCACATTGTTGATGCTGCCGATGAATCAGGCTCCACAGACTACATCCGACGCGCAATTGCTGATGCTACTGAGCCAACAACATTTGCAATTGGTACCGAAGTCAATATGGTGCAGCGATTAGCCGCACAATATCGGCAACACACAATATTTTGTTTGGATCCAATTATTTGTCCATGTTCAACCATGTATCGCATTCACCCTGGTTACTTGGCATGGGTACTTGAACGGCTTGTCGCTGGTAAAGTTGTGAACCAAATCAAAGTGCCTGATGAAGTTGCGCACTCTGCTCGGATCGCTCTTGAACGAATGCTTGAGGCAAAACCTGGCCAAGGGTGAGTGCAATATTATGAAAAAAGTTATTATCATCGGTAGTGGGATTGCTGGGCTTATTGCTGCTGTAGAAGCAAGCGTTACATGTGATGTCACATTGGTGACAAAAGCGAACTTGGCTGAAAGCAACACGCACTATGCGCAAGGCGGTATTGCTGCAGTTATGTTCAATGATGACACCGTCTCATCCCATATTGATGACACTATGTCGGCAGGTGCTGGCCTATGTTGGAAACCAGCCGTTGATGTGCTGTGTTCACAAGGCCCCGATGCCATTAATGAATTAGTGCGGCTAGGTGTTGACTTTGATCAAACTACTCACGGCTTTGCTCGTGGGTTAGAAGCGGCACATTCACACGCACGCATTCTGCATGTTGGTGGAGATGCTACTGGTGCAGGTATCAGTAATGCGCTTGTGAGGGCAGTCAAAGAACGGGTGCGGGAAATCCGTGAACATACGTTCTTGGTTGACATCATTGTTGAGGGCAACCGGGTAGTTGCTGTTGATCTACTTGATGTTGGTGGCATCAAACGTGTTCAAACAGATGCGCTTGTTTTGGCAACTGGTGGTGCGGGTCAGCTTTACCGCCACACAACAAATCCAGCAGTGACAACTGGTGATGGCGTGGCTGCAGCATTTCGAGCAGGTGCACTGCTTGCAGATGTCGAATTTTATCAATTTCACCCAACTGCATTAGCTGTTCCAGGCAGTTTCTTAGTTTCTGAAGCAGTGCGTGGGGAAGGCGCGGTTTTGCGCAATGTTGCAGGTGAACGTTTCATGACAAATGTGCATCCACTTGCTGAGCTTGCCCCGCGCGATATTGTTGCCCGGGGTATTCAGGCTGAAATGCTCAAACAAAATGGTCAGCCAATCTTGCTTGACGCCACAGCACTCGGCGCTGACTTTATGAATAAGCGTTTTCCAAGTATCACAAAAACATGCCGTTCCTATGGGCTTGATATCGCTCATAATTCAGTGCCTGTGACACCGGCTGCGCATTACTGGATGGGTGGAGTAGCCACCGACACATGGGGTCGTTCATCAATTGAAGGGCTTTTTGCAGTTGGCGAAGTGGCTTGCACAGGTGCGCATGGCGCAAATCGATTGGCATCAAATTCATTGCTGGAATCATTAGTGTTTTCAAAGCGGGCTGTTTCGGTAATTCATGAGGCATGGCCAACTAATCCACCGAGTGTTCGATTCAAAGATCAGCCACCGAGACTCGAAATTAACGTTGATGTTGCATTAGGGCAATCAGTCGGAGAAACTCAAGTGGTTGACCGCGTTGAATTGCAAACACTCATGTGGGATAGCGTGGGTTTAGCACGCGCACAAGATGAATTGCTTCACGCTGCTGACGTGCTGGCACGTTGGCGCCCTGCTTCAACCCAAAATCGATTGTTCACTGACTGGGAAGACGCTAATTTACTTCTACTCGCTCGGATCGTGACACAAGCGGCATTAGCTCGCCACGAATCGCGCGGAAGTCATTATCGTCTTGATTATCCGCAGCAAGAGCCATCCCTTGCTCGACCTATTACTTTGGTTCGAAAGGCAAACAATGCTTAATGCTGAAATGAAAGAAGTTATCGCCAGAGCATTACATGAGGATGCCCCATATGGTGATATCACATCCGAAAATCTCATTCCACCAGATGTGCATGCTGTTGCGCAGTTGCATGCACGCGAAGCAGGTGTGATGAGTGGTGTCGAAGTCATCGTTGAGGTCTTTGCCCAGATTGATACAGAAATTTCGGTGCAGGTGAATATCGCTGATGGACAGGTTTTTAATGCAGGAGAACTTTTAGCAACTATTAGCGGGAATGCACAAGGTGTATTGCGAGGCGAGCGCATTGCTTTGAATTTTGTTCAACGAATGTGTGGCATTGCGACGCTCACTTCACAGTATGTTGCTGCCGTTGCGGGCACTAAAGCAAAGATTTTAGATACGCGTAAAACCACTCCATGCTTGCGTTTATTTGAGCGTGCTGCAGTTATTGCAGGTGGTGGTCACAATCACCGATTTAGTTTAAGTGATGCTGTGTTGATTAAAGACAATCATTTAGCCGTCCTTGCTCACGAAGGTAAAAATCTAACGACCGAATTGCTTGAACTACATAAAAAAGTTGGTCCTGGTATCAAGATTGAAGTTGAAGTTGATCACCTTGATCAAATTTCAGAAGTACTTATAGGTAATGTCGATATTATCATGCTTGATAACTTCACTTTGGAGGATTTATGCAAAGGTGTTGCCTTGGTAGATGGGCAAGCTGTTGTTGAGGCTAGTGGTGGAGTGACGCTTTCTACCATTTCTGACATTGCGCGCACTGGTGTAGATGTGATTTCTGTTGGCGCCTTAACACATAGTGTTCGCGCCCTTGACCTTGGGTTCGATATGGAAATTGGTGTCAAAGACCCATGATTTATTTAGATAACGCTGCAACGACACCACCTTCACCCGAAGCGATGAAAGCCGCATGGCCGTGGCTAAGTTCAGAATTTGGAAATGCTTCAAGTCATCATGAACTTGGTCATAGGGCGTCAGTTGCATTGCAGCAATCGCGTGAAACTTTGGCTAACTTCTTGGGTTGTCGCAGTTCTGAAATAGTTTTCACTTCCGGTGGGACTGAAAGTGACAATCTCGGAATTATAGGATTAGCTCTTGCCTACCCCCGAGGTCGTCATATTGTGACATCACCGACAGAACATGAAGCGGTGCTGGCAAGTGTTGATTACTTGCAGCGGATGCATGGTTTTGACGTTACGTACGTGGCTGTTGACCATACTGGATCGATTTCACTTAATGAATTACGTGCAGCGATGCGATCAGATACAACGCTTGTCACATTGATGATTGGCAACAATGAAGTTGGCACCACTCATCCAATTTCAGAATTTTCAACGATTGCTCATGAGTTTGGCGCATTATTTCATTGTGATGCTGTGCAAGGAGTTGGGTGGACTCCGATTAATGTCAAAGAGTTAGGCGTCGATGCTTTGAGTATCTCTGGGCACAAGATTCATGCGCCAAAAGGCATCGGCGCACTCTACGTGAAAATCCGCCTTGGCATTGAGCCATTGATACATGGTGGTGGACAAGAGTTTGGTCGACGCTCAGGTACTGAAAATGTTGCGTGGGCTGTTGCCCTTGCAACGGCAGTTACGGCGCTTGCACATGTTGATAAAGAAAAAATCTCCGTTCTACGTGACAATTTTATTGCTGGCGTGCTCCAGAGCATTCCACGAGCACGGCTTACCGGCCACCCCACACACCGTTTGGCACACGTTGCTTCATTTGTTTTCGATGGTGTCAGCGGAGAATCGGTCCTTGTTGCTTTAGAAGAAAGGGGTGTGTTGTGTTCTAGTGGGTCCGCATGTGCTGCAGGTAGCGATGAGCCTTCACACGTATTGCTAGCAATGGGTTTTGATCCAGATTTAGCAAAAACTGCAGTCCGTTTCAGTTTTTCGTACTCAACAACATCCCAAGAACTTAATAAAGCACAGTTGATATTGTGCGAATATTTCGCAGGATTAAATTCTTAATAGTTTATCAACAGCAATTACCGGTGCAGCAGTGGAGCATCAACTGGAGTAGTGCAGGTCATTAGTGGGTCGGGCTCGAACCGACGAAGAAACAGCTACTTAGTTGATTCAGAGACAGTTAAAAAAACCTCGTCAAATGAAACTCCCTCGATACCGAGATCTCCAGCGACACCTTCTTGCTCAGACTTTCGTAGTTCTTCTAAAGACTCTTCAAAACTTGAATTTCCACAGGTTGTGATGAGTAAAAGAATTATCGAATGAATACCCATGCTCGACTCAGCGAATTTGCACTTGGCTGCGATCACACTTCGTCGTGCGCACGTCCAACTTAGAATTCACTTTGTCCTCTCCATAGCGAACAGAATGTTCGGTCCGAGTAGTGATACCGCATCACGTCGCAAGGATTCAACAATTGGCTCATTCCGGGAGAGCATTTCTGATACCTGTGTAGGAGTGGCCTTTCCGGCTACTCGACGTACTTGGTTTCCTGTCATCGGCACAGTAGTTCTGGCCAGCGTAAGTAAGACCTCAGCATCGCAATCAGAGACCTGCGTTCCGGTTCGCTCAACCATCTACCTTGCTACCGGCACCGGCCTTGTCGGCTCAGATATTTTTGTGTCACTGTCGGGGCTGGCAAGTTGTCTCTCTAAGGCACCAAATGCCGCGATAATTTCCGGCGCTTCGTAACATCGGTTGCGAAGACTGTTAGAGGTTTTTCGCAATATTCCGACATCGACCAAGATGGCTATGGCCGCACTTGTCTGCTGGTGAGATCTACGAGTCAGATTCATCGCTGTTGTCACCGTTAGTACTGGCATGCCAACTAACCCACCAAGCAGGGCGTCGAGAGATGACCCCTTTCGGACCGATGTAAGTTTTTCGCGCCAAGCGCGCTCGATTCCACTGGCGGTAACCTCGAACTGCATTGAATCCATCACCGCCCTTGAACAAGCTGCGGCAAATCTCCCGACCCAGAGATTTACACCATCTAGCGCGAGCTGAGAATCTGGAGTACCGACGTAGCGCATGGCTGTTAACCCCTCCAAATAATCCTTTGCCCTGGTTGCAAGTACTAAGGACACGGGTGGTATGACTTTGCGACTCAAGCCGCGGCGTCGCAGAATCATTTGAATCAGAACCCGACCAGTTCGCCCATTGCCATCCACGAACGGGTGAATTGTTTCAAACTGGGCATGTGCAATGGCTGCTTGCGCGAGCGCCGGAAGATCATCCTGGTTGCAGAACTCAACAAGGTCGACCATTAAATCCTGGACCAACTCCCAATTGGGTGGGACAAAATCCGCCGAACAGGGGTTGTAGTTGTTGCCGCCGATCCAGTTCTGTTGATCTCGCAGCGAGCCGCCAAGACCGCCCAGATGGCTACCGGACAACAGGTCTCTGTTTATTTCTAGCAACTGGTCCAGTGTTATCTGAGAATTTGTAGTAACACTGCTGATTGCAAACTCCATAACCTGGATGTTGGCCAAAACCTCGGCGGCCAACGCCTCTGGACGAACACCTGGTACATCCCTCTCAACCTCGGCCTTGAGAATTCTCCGTGCCCCAATAATCAGCCCCTCTATTCTCGATGAGGCGAGTGATTCAGCCCGAAGAAGAATACGTGCCAACGCCTCGGTGCTAACGAGAGCTAATGCTTGGGCATTAAATTCAACAATGGCACGCTCGGCATCGGAGATATCAGCCGCGACTGTGCCATCCATTAGAAATTGCCTACCAACAAGGGAATCAGGAATGTAGATTTGGTACTTGCACGGCCTTCGATCCCGGCGGGACTGTCCAGATTCACCGTTATTCCAAATCTTGTTTATGAGTTGTGCCATCTTTACCCTCCCCTTCTTTCCTCTAAGAACTATAGAACTGGCTCTTTTATGTAGGTTTATTGTACTACCCTACATAAGAAATGTCGCCATGTAGGGTTATGCTGTAGCCCTACATAACTAGCCTCCTTATGTCGGACTAGGAGGTCATTAACCTCACGATGGCAGCGAGGCCAACGGCCACTATGACGCCGCGATAAATAGGTTCAGGCAAGCAGCGGCCAATATCTGCCCCTAGCTGGCCTCCAATAATTGAACCCGTTGCGACGCGGCCGAAGCCCTCGCTTTGCGATCCGCTCAGTAGTTTTCCCACTGACACCGGCGCTCTCTGCAAATTCGGACCACTTTTCAACTGTATTACATACCTCTTTGATGACTCCTGCGTATCTTGGAATTAGATGACGATCGCCAACTTCGTGCAAATCGGCAAGAGTAATCCCATTAAATTTGCCATTAACACTCATATGGTGATTCATCGTCCAATTCCCTTGAAAATTGTGGGCATGCGTTATGTCGTAGGCAGGGGCTAATTCCCACGAACCGCTCTCTGGTAATAGAAAAGCGAGATTTTTACTGTGATCATCTCGATTGACGGCGGCAACATTGAAAACCATTCGCCTGAAAGCCTGCTGTAAAGCCTCTTTGCCCATACCCAAAGCCGAGATTGTTTCGAAGTATTGACTGTATGAATGCGTGCTAATGAGATTGAAATCCAAATGCGCCAATGCGCACAGAGATTGCAGATGAATGCGATTGCCCTCGAGAGTTCGATCAAAGCGCTGAGTCAGAAAGTGCGTGCGTGCTCCTTCTGGAAGGAGCAAAGATTTACTCATCTCGATCCCGGCTTGGCATGCCATTAAATAATATGCATACACAACTCGACAGTAATCCGCACCGGAAGTAAATGGATCTAATTCGCGAAGCGGATCAACGCTGACCCCATGGAGCTTAACTATCCAATGCTCGAAGCCTTCTGGAACATCAAACTGTCCGGACTTAATCTCCTGGCTGATGGGGTTATATACGATCACTGCTTTTGCTCGAGCTCCGCCTGCCGATGTACCCACTTGAATTGGAGGTTTAAACGTTAACGCCCCCATACCTCGATCTGCGGCATAAGCAAGGGAGCAAGAAGTTTTCCGTTGGCAATCCATTTAGAACCGTATTCAAATGCATAGAACCCGGTAGCTGGGTCAAGAGTTACTGCGCCCACTAATTGGCCCCACGCATGAACTTCGACAAGATCGACTTGGTGGTAACTCATTTATTCGCATCTGTTCTTGCGGAACGAACGCGTTGTCGAACTTGCGTTGCCTTACTCTTTCGTTCGCGTAGCAAATTCATAGGGCTCACACTTGGCTCTGGTGGCACAAGAGAGGCAAGCCATTCGGATCTATCCAGTGCCCGGACGGCCAGAATTAAGCTCCGCGTCGATGATCCACCTCCAGACTCTAAATTTTTCAGAGCCGAAAGGGAGATATTTGCACTCTCTGCGAGATCTCGCCGAGTAAGATTTTGTCGTATGCGCAAGCGACGTACGCTCCTGCCCAATTCGACTTCCCATTCCTCAGTCGTATGCAAAGATGGTCGGAATTCCACCTTTTAACCCCCTATCTCACCTTTATGGTTGTTATTATGACCATAGTGCTACCACTAATTCCATGGCTGCCAACTATGGAAAACCTTTAAGTTGGGAACGGCGAGATTAAGAGAGCAAAGAAATCCTCATTACATCCCGAAAAGCGCCATCGAACTCAAAATCAAAAGCAACGCCCATCGATTGTGAATGAACTGACCCAATACAATCCAATGAGTATGTCAACTTCCATAAAGTAGATGCCATGCGAATTAATCTTAGATCTTGATGGGAGATTAACCGATCCAGCTCTCAGTTTTATCGGTTTACTGGCAACCAGTTCTTTAACTGATATGGATAGTGAACCAACATAGCAATCCCACTCCCTTGAGAGTAAATTTACGCGCAGAAGAGAGGTTACACATGAATATCTTGGTGATTATCAATGGATCTGCATATGGATTAGATTCAACTTACAATGCAATTCGCCTTGCAGGTACATTATCAAAGCGTGATGGAGTGAACGTTTGGATCTTCCTTATGGGTGATGGAGTCACGGCAGCAATTAAAAATCAAAAGACTCCAGATGGATATTACAAATTAGATCGCATGCTTTCCATCGTGACTCGACATGGTGGAACAATTGATTGTTGCGGAACCTGCATGGATGCTCGGGGTATCACCGATGAAATGCTTATTGAAGGCTCAAAGAGAAGCACGATGGAAATCTTGGCCGATCACACACTAGCTTCAGACAAAGTCTTGGTCTTCTAATGTCGGATGCAATCAGAGAGACGGTGCTGGTCCTTGGTGGAGGAATCGGTGGAGTAGCAACTGCGAATCGGCTACGTAAACATTTGAATTCTCGCCATCGCATCGTGCTGGTGAACCGCGAAGCAGATTTCTCATTTGCAGCATCTTACTTATGGGTTATGAATGGAACCCGTCGTCCCGATCAAATCATTCGGCCACTTAAGAGACTTGAACGCCGCGGTATTGAAGTTGTCATCGGTGATGTCGAGCGAATTGATCCTGCGACCCGTACCGTAACTATCTCTGGTCAGAGTTTCCATGCCGATCACCTCGTCGTAACTCTCGGCGCGGAGTGGGCAACTGAACGCGTAATTGGTCTGGCCGAGTACGGTCACACCTTTGCCACCCTGACTGGTGCACAAAGATTGAGGACAGAGTTGACACGTATTGAGTCGGGGCGAATCACCGTGATCACGGCGGCTCCGCTTTACAAATGCCCTGCCGCTCCCTACGAAGCAGCGTTGCTTATTGAGGCAGGGCTTCGCTCTCGTGGAGTTCGCGACCGCATTCAACTCTCCGTCCGCAGCGCCGAGCCAGCACCAATGCCAGTGGCAGGCAAGAATGTTTCCGCCGCCGTCGAGGGGATCCTTTCAAGTCGCGGAATTGACTACCGATCGGGAACCCAAATCACCGCTGTTGAACAAGGGCGTCTGCACTTCGGCGACGAGGAAGAAAGCACGGATCTGCTTGTCTACATGCCACCCATCGTTGCTCCGCAGGTCATCGCAAACTCTGCTCTGGCGCAAGCAGATGGGTGGATTCACGCCGAAGCGAATACTTTGACAACCGAGTTCGATAATGTTTACGCGATCGGCGATAACACCCAAATCGTTTTGGGTATTGGAAAGCCGCTTCCTCGCGCAGGTGTATTTGCACATGCTCAAGCGCATGCAGTTGCTGACTCAATCATCGCGAAAATTACTGGAAAAGGCTCCGCAGGGCGTTTCGATGGACACGGCGGTTGCTTCATCGAGACTGGCAATGGAAGGGCCGCTTATGGTTCCGGTAACTTCTACGCGGAGCCATCACCAACAATTGTCATGAAGAGGCCTAGTCGACGTGGACACTGGGGCAAAGCGGCATTTGAATTCAACGTCATGAAACGCTGGTTATGAGAGATAACCTGGTCTACCTGGATTACAACGCCACGACTCCGATTGACCCGCGAGTGGCCGAGGCGATCATGCCTTTCCTGACTGACGAATTCGGTAATCCCTCTAGTACACATGCATATGGAGTTGCCTCGCGAGCCGCATTACTTAGAGCCCGTAGTCAAGTCGCCGACCTTGTCAATGCCGCAAACGATGCAATCGTCTTTGTCGGCAGTGGATCAGAGGCCGATGCCCTTGCCATTCGCGGCGCCGTACTCGCTGCCAAGCAGAAAGGGCGGGAGCGTCCGCACGTGGTAACTCAAGTGACGGAACATCCGGCCGTCCTTGCCGCATGTCAGGAACTCGAAGAGCTCCACGGCGTCACAGTCACCTACTTGCCCGTGGACTCTTGCGGATCTGTTAACCCATCAGATGTTGCCGCTGCAATTTCACCCGACACTGTTCTAGTAACGATCATGCACTCGAACAATGAGATCGGAACCATCCAGCCGATTGCCGAGATCGCCGCAATCGCCCACGCCCACGGTGCTCTCATGCACACCGACGCTGCGCAGTCGATTGGCAAAATACCAGTGAATGTAAAGGTTCTTGGAGTTGACCTCCTTACCATCGTTGGGCACAAGATGTACGCGCCGAAGGGAATCGCAGCGCTCTACGTCCGTCCAGGTATCACATTGCGACCGATCATCGGTGGCGGAGGCCAAGAATTCGGACTCAGAGCCGGGACAGAGAACGTCGCTTTCGCCGTAGCCCTTGGTGAAGCGGCCGAGTTAGCTGGGAAAGCCATTCGTGCTGGCGAACAAAAAAGACTCACTGAATTGCGTGATCGGTTGGCATCACTCTTGCAGAGCTCCTTGCCTGGATTGGTGCACATCAACGGCCACCCAACCGATCGACTGCCCAACACACTAAATGTGCGTATCGATGGTGTGCCAGCACTTCGCCTTCTCCCCAGTTTGCACACAGTTGCTGCATCAGCCGGATCTGCCTGTCATGCAGGCACTGACGAACCATCAGCAGTTCTAACCGCGATTGGACTTACCCCCGTCGACGCTCTGTGTGCAATCCGACTCTCTATTGGACGGTGGACTACTGAACAAGAGATTGATAGAGCGGCGTTCGACATCACGAATGCGGCGAAAGTTATGCTCTCTTGATTGTAAAGAGTGATAGTTCACATCGTGTGAACACTGAATTAGTGGATGTCACTACTTAATCACCCCAGGAATCCAGATGAGGGACTCTCACGGAAGATAGCCCTACCTCATCGCCTAAGCTTTGATTCATCGTCATTTTCCTAGTAATAAACTTTTAATGGCCTGCATGAGTCAAAACTCTCGTTTGCCGTGTCGGAGCTCCGATCGCAAGGAATGCAATGCCCACTGAGTGCAGATCCGGCCACCCAATGGGTGACATCGCAGCTCATGGTTGTTTTCTATTGAAAAAGGCGATTTGGCTTGAGCTCAGCGATTTGTGAATACTTCAAAATAAGGACGAGATAGCCGTTGCGGTAACCAATACACCGTGCTAGTATTTGAATATGCGTTCAAGTAATCAACAACTCAAACAGATACTAGATGATCATGAAGCAATTGAACTTTGCGCTCGTCAATGCGGCGTGATTGGCGACGCTACCAAACTCAAAATCTGCTATCTCCTTCGCTACCATTCTGAACTGAGCGTTACCGCCATTGCTGATCTAGTTGGCACTTCGGTATCCAATACCTCGCATAGCTTGAGCAAACTGCGGGGGGTTAATTTAGTTAAAACCAGGAAAGAGGCTCAAACCGTTTTTTATTCATTAAACGAGGCGGGGTTCAGTAAGGAAATAAGGGGCCTGCTTGCGCTATGAACGAACATGCCAATAAATTGCAGTCAACGGGTCTTTTGGCTGGCCTAGTGTCACTGATGTGTCTGCCTTGTCTGCTTGCGCCCCTCCTTATTGGCGTCGGAATGAGTTCAATTCTCGTGTTCTTGGGAAATTGGCTGACCCCTCTAGTGCTGGTATTAGTAGGTGTTAGTTTGGTGGGTTTCGTTTTATCCTTCAAGGAACACAAAAATCCCCTGGCACTTATGCTGGCTTCGCTTTCTGGTGGAACTCTCTATTACAGCCAATATGTGGACTATAACCAACGGTCGGGTTACGTGGGCTCGGCGCTTTTGATTGCAGCGGTAATCGCAGATTATGTCATTCGAAGGCAACATAAAGCCTCCTGTGAAGAATGCAAAGTTAGATCCGGAATCCCAAACGAAAAGAAAGTGATGTGGCACAAGTGATGAAATATGACTTAATTATTATCGGTGGGGGCGCAGGTGCGTTTGCTGCAGCAATTAAAGCTAATGAATTGGGAGCCAAGACCGCCCTCATTAACGATGGCCTGCCCCTCGGTGGAACCTGTGTAAATGTAGGGTGTGTGCCATCAAAGACGCTACTGCACGCCGCCGAACTGGTACATACCGCGAAAAATCATGGTGTTCCAGGGATTGAATTCTCAATAAATCAAGCCGATTTTACCGAGATTGTCGCAGACGAAATGGCATTGGTTGAACAACTACGGGAGAAGAAATATGAGCAAGTGCTCCGAGACTTAAGCAATGTCACATTCATCAAGGGCAGAGCCTCGTTTATATCAGAGCGAAAGGTTAAGGTGGGCGAGCAAGAATTAGAAGCGGATAAGTTCATTATCGCTACCGGCTCAACGGCTATTGTTCCGGAAGTAGAAGGTCTTATTGAAGCCGGCTACATCACTCATGTAGAAGCGATGAAGCTCAAAAAAATCCCCAAGCGGTTACTTGTCATTGGAGCTGGTGCTGTTGGGCTGGAACTGGCACAGATGTATTCGCGATTTGGAAGTCAAGTGAGGATTCTGCAACGATCATCAAGAATCATGCCCAGTGCCGAGCAAGAGTTAACTGACAGATTGCATCAGGTGCTTGAAGATGAAGGCATAAAAATAGAAGTTGGCGCTCAAGCGACTCGTGTGGTTGATGTCGAAGGAGAAAAAACGGTCTTCTACAGTGGAATAAATGGAAGTGAATCTGTGATTGTCGATAAAATACTTGTTGCGGCGGGTAAACAGCCAAACACTTCAAACCTTAACCTTGAAGCCATCGGTGTAATTGTTGATCACAAACAAAGAGTAGATACACAGGCCACGCTGCAAACGTCTCAGCCTCACATTTTTGCTGTCGGCGATGTTACTAATCTTCCTCTGAGATTAGAGACAACTGCTGGAAAAGAAGGTACTTATGCCGCCGAAAACGCCCTAACAGGCACAAATAAATCAATTGACTATAACGTCGTGCCGTATACCGTCTTTACAGATCCGCAGATTGCCTCCGTTGGCTACACGGAAGACAGACAAATGGAGGAATTCAATGCCTGTGCTTGCCGGTCAGTTTCCTTCGATAACTTGCCTAAAGCGCTGATAACACGAAGAACTGAGGGCGTAATCAAGATGGCAATTCACCCGGAAACGCAGGCGATCATGGGAGTCCATATTCTGGCACCTAATGCCGGCGATCTGATCGCTCAAGCAATGGTGATAGTTAAAAATGAGAACACAATTGACGATGTAGTGGAGACATTACCAATATTTCCAACTATGTCGGAGGCGATTAAATTGGTAGCCATGTCCTTTAAACAAGATATTTCCAAACTCAGCTGCTGCATTTGACTAAAAGAGAAAGGGAATTTTGGTTTCCTCTGTATTGCTAATACAAACAAATGCATTTACCGAAGGAAAATATCCGAGTTTTAGTAAGAAACTTTTGGTGGAGCTGAGGGGATTTGAACCCCTGACCCCCTGCATGCCATGCAGGTGCGCTACCAGCTGCGCCACAGCCCCAATTTATTGAGAAGAGGCAAACCCTACCTCATATATTTAATACCTAATTAACTGGTGGAGCGCCGCTTTCTTCTCCGTAGACAGGCTCTGGAATAGAACCAGCGTTATGTTCAACTAAATTCCATTGACGAGGGTTGTGTTCAAGAACCGACCAGGATGCATTTGAAAGTCCGCCGATAACACCCCAGTGCGTTAGGGGAAGTTGCAATAAGTGACCTAATACGCAACGGGCAGTGCCACCATGTGTTGCAACAACTAATAACTGATCGCTCTTTCCTTTGAGTGCATTGTTAATTACATCAACTGCGCGCAAGGCAACTTCACTGCGCTTCTCCCCTGTTGTGCCTGCAGGATTATCGTCACCATCTATCCAACGGATAAAGTTTTGAAAGTCCTCAGCACGATTCTCTTTTCCGGTTTTGCCTTCCCACAGTCCTCCGTTAGTCTCACGCAGGTTTTCATCGGTAGTAATTTGCAGTCCCGTTAATTTTGCTAATGCCATTGCAGTTTCGTGGGCACGGCTTAAATCACTTGAAATAATGGCAGTTGGGTTCATGCCGGCCAAAATTTCAGCGGCATGCTTGACTTGATAGCGACCGACGTCATTGAGTGGAATATCCGAGTGACCCTGAAAGCGATTGGCCATATTCCAATCGGTTTGGCCATGACGCCATAAAACGACGCGATTACCGGTCATTTGCAGCGGCAGCTTTCACGGCATCTAACTCAATCGTCGGACAGTCATTCCACAATCGATCGAGCATGTAATACTTTCGAAGTTCGGTGCTTTGAATGTGCACAACCAAATCAGAGTAATCGAGAAGAATCCACTCAGGACCCTTTTCGCGGCGGGCAGGTTTTTCTCCGATTGAAGTTAATTTTCTTTCAACTTCATCGGCAATAGCATCAACCTGCGCAACATTTTGTCCCGTAGCAATTAGGAATACCTCACTTAAAACTAACTGATCAGATAAATCAATGGCGATGAGATCAGTACCTAATTTTTCAACTACTGCAGCAGCGGCTGCTTGAGTGATTTCGAGGGTGCGGGCGCTAATTGTCATAGAGCTTATTCTCGCTTATAAATGTAGCTACGATTTCCGGCACCTCTGCACTGAGACCGGCGCGAACCGCGGTTGCCGATACATCCATAGCAGCGATATCGATGCCATGAGGGGTAAATCCAGGTCGATTTATGCAGATTATTGAGGTTAGTTTATGTAACTCATCGGCTCGATGCCACTGATCGATCTTTGAATAAGCATCGGAGCCCATAATGAGAAAAATCTCATCCTCAGGATATGCAGTTCGGACTGCCTCCACCGTATCTATTGCATAGCTAGGGCCTTCGCGAAGGATTTCGATTGGGTTTACTTCAACGTGTGCCGAAATATTTTTAGGCAGCGTTGAGATTGCAAGTTGGCACATTGCTCGACGGTCTGCGCCAGATGCAATGGGGTTGTTCTCTCTTAGCAAAGGTTGGCCGGCGGGAACAAGGATTAAGCGATCAACGATCTTCTTTTCGATAAGTTGGCTAATTACTTTTAAATGACCATTGTGAATCGGATCGAAAGTCCCGCCATAAATTCCTACTCGGGACAAATTAATCCCGGTCTAAGCGCAAAGCTAAATAAAGAAAGAGTGTGAGAACTGCGAAAGTTACAACGCCATAAGCAATAGTTGGCATTGGTAATTCGCGAAGAGCTTCAGCGGCGAGGTTATTCATGGAACAAATCCTACTACGAGCCCGCGAGCAATTCTTTAAATTTCATCTCATCAATGATGGGAACACCTAGTTCTTGGGCCTTAGCTAACTTAGAGCCAGGCTCGATACCTACTAAGAGATAGTCGGTCTTTTTTGAAACCGCTGAAGCCGCTTTGCCGCCATGGGCCGTGATCGTTTCGGCGATTGAATCTCGGGTATAACTCTCTAATCCCCCGGTTACTACAAAAGTTAAGCCCGCAAGAGTTTGCCGATATTGCGTAAACGCCTCGGCTTTAACACGCACTCCAGCTGCGGCCCACTTTCGAATAATCTCTTGGTGCCAATCAACTGCAAACCACTCGATGATGGATTCGGCAATGGTTGTGCCGACGCCATCGATTTCGGCAAGCTCTGACGCAGTTGATGTGGAGATCTTTTCAATTGAACCGTAATGAGTTGCAAGTGCCTGTGCAGCAGTGGGGCCTACGTGTCGAATTGAGAGTGCAACTATAATTCGCCACAAAGGTGCACTTTTCGCTTTTTCAAGTGCGGATAGAAGTTTTTCAACATTTAATCCCAGCTCGCCATCTTTTTTAGTAAAGAACTCAGATGAAGCTAACTTTTCCTTCGTTACATCAAAGAGATCGGATTCGTCGGTAATAATTCGAGCTTCAAGCAGAGCGGTGGCTGCTTCATAGCCTAAAACATCGATATCTAGGGCAGCACGTGAGCCGATGTAATAAAGACGCTCGCGTAGTTGGGCAGGACAACTTTGTGCATTAGGGCAGCGAATGTCTACATCGCCTTCCGACATCGCACGCAGTACCGATCCGCACTCTGGACAGTTCGTTGGCATCACAAATGCCACTTCGCTACCTGTGCGTCGCTCAACTACTGGGGTCAAAACTTCAGGAATCACATCACCGGCTTTACGAATTACGACAACATCGCCGATTAAAACTCCCTTGCGCGCAATCTCAGATGCGTTGTGCAAAGTTGCGTTGGTAACGGTTGAGCCGGCGACTTTAACGGGTTCCATAAAGGCAAATGGTGTTACCCGTCCCGTACGCCCAATGCTCACCCTTATATCGAGTAATCGAGTAGTGACCTCTTCAGGTGGATACTTAAATGCAATCGCCCATTTAGGCGCTCGCGATGTAAAACCTAATTGAGACTGCTCGGTGATTGAATCTACTTTAATGACAACGCCATCGATCTCATGTTCGACATCGTGGCGGTGGAGTCCGTAATACTCAATATATTTTTCAACTTCGGTTCGGGCCGCACATATTGAGTAACGATTACTAGTTGGTAAACCAAGTTTCTTTAAAACTGCATATGCCTGACTTTGAGATGTAAATTCAATTCCCTCTCTCGCACCAACTCCATGAACTATGAGGGATAGTGGGCGCGAGGCCGTGACCCGTGGATCCTTCTGTCGCAGTGATCCTGCGGCGGCGTTACGTGGATTTGCAAATAGCGGTTTACCTAACTCTTCAAGACCATCATTGAGTTCGTTGAAGGCGGCCAGTGGAAAAAATACTTCTCCGCGTATTTCAATAAGTGAAGGAATTTTCATACCTGTTAAATTATGGGGAAGATTCTTAATTGTCTTAACATTGAGGGTTACATCTTCACCTGTGGTTCCGTTCCCACGCGTTAAACCACGAATTAATTGACCGTTTTCATAAGTCAAATTTATCGCCAGACCATCAACTTTGAGCTCGCACAAATATGTAGGGTGCTCTATCTCTTTTTCAACTCGATCAAACCAGGCATCTAGTTCGGCAAGATCAAAAACATTATCAAGGCTCATCATCTTTTCGATATGGTCGTGCTGGGCAAAAGTCGTTGAAAATCCCCCGCCGATCCCAAGGGATGGTGAATCGGGTTCGCATAGCTCAGGATTTTCGGCCTCTAGAGCTCTAAGTTTAAGAAGTAGTTCATCAAAAGCGGCATCGGAAATCGTTGGTGCATCTAGTACGTGGTATTTAAATTGGTGCTCTCGTATCTGATTTGTTAAATCAAAGATGTTACGACGTGCTTGGCTACTCATTATTCGGTCTCACAGATTGTCGCCGAGCCCACTACGCGGTCACCATCGTAAATCACCATCGCCTGGCCGGTAGCAAGTCCAAGTAGCGGTGATTCCAAAACCGCTACAAGTAATTCATTCTCAACAAAATATCTGCACGGTAGCGCTGCTCCATGCGCACGAATCTGAACAAATCCCTGATGGTGTTGCTCATCAACGGCTGGCCCACACCAAACCGGTCTTTCCCCGCGCATGGTTGTAATCGCTAAATCTTCTCGTGCTCCAACAACCACTGTATTTGTGACCGGTTCAATTTTTAAAACAAAACGTGGCGAGCCATCGGGGGTAGGAATCGTTAAACCTAAACCTTTGCGCTGGCCGATTGTGTATGTGTATGCGCCTTTGTGTTCGCCGATTTTTGTGCCGCTTTGATCAACAATTGGACCAACATCACTTCCCAAACGGTCACGGAGCCACCCAGCGTTATCGCCAGATGGAACAAAACAGATGTCGTGGCTGTCAGGTTTTTGGGCTACGGCTAAACCACGTGCTTGCGCCTCTTTTCGGATATCAACTTTCGTTGTATCACCCAATGGAAAAACTGCGCCAGATATTTGCTCGACCGTTAAAACCGAGAGTACATATGACTGATCCTTCGAGTGATCAACTGCGCGATGCAGCGTCTTTCCGCTCTCGCTCATCTGCGTACGGGCATAGTGGCCAGTGACAACTCCATCAAAACCCATTGCACGGGCACGATCTAAAACCGCCGCGAACTTAATTTTTTCATTGCACCGTAGACATGGATTAGGTGTGCGCCCAGCGGCGTATTCAGCTAAGAAATCCTCTACGACACCGTCGTGAAACTCTTCGGCCATATCCCAAATATAGAAAGGGATTCCGATGACATCGGCGGCACGGCGCGCATCATGTGAGTCCTCGATAGTGCAACAGCCCCGGGCGCCAGAGCGATATTTTTGTGGGTTAGCCGAGAGCGCTAAGTGCACGCCAATTACCTCGTGGCCTGCCTCAACGGCTCGCGCAGCGGCAACTGCCGAATCAACGCCGCCGCTCATCGCTGCAATTAACCTCATAGTGATTGTGCCGCCCTTCCACGGGCAATTACATCGGGAAGTACTGAGACAACAAAATCACACTCCTGTTCGGTACTCGTTGCGCCAAAAGAGAAGCGAAGCGATGACTGCGCTGAAGCTTCACTATGGCCCATCGCAAGTAAAACATGACTTGCCTCATGTACTCCGGCACTACATGCTGAGCCAGTAGAACAGGAGATGTGCTCGCCATCCATAAGTAAAAGCAGCGTATCGCTCTGAGTCCCAGGAAAAGTCACATTCACGATTCCTGGTAGGCGCATCGATGCAAGACCATTAATGATTGCATCTGGAAATAGGCTTTGAACGGAAGATACAAAGCGATCTCTCAGGGCGCTGACTTTAGAGGCGTTGTAACTGGAACCAACTGCCGCAGTAGAAAAACCAACAATACCAGGGGCGTTGAAAGTACCGCTACGAATCTCTCGCTCTTGTCCTCCTCCATGTAAGAGTGAAGGAATTTCAATCGTGCGTTTTAAAACCAGCGCACCGATTCCTAACGGTCCACCGATTTTATGCGCGCTCAAACTCATTGCAGTCACACCTAGTTGAGAAAACGAGAGTGGTACTTTCTTAAAACTCTGCGCGGCATCGCTATGGACCGGAATATCACCGGCAATTGAAACTACCTCTGAAATGGGTTGGAGCACTCCGCTCTCGTTATTGGAGTGCATCACTGAAATAACGGCAATTTCGTTTCCGCGTTTTTCAATCAGCTTCGCAAGAAATTCTAAATCAATGGTTCCATTGTGATTGACTGGAATCTCAATTACTTCGGCGGCCTCCTGTGTTGCCAGCCAATGAGCTGGATCTAAAATCGCATGATGCTCGATACTTGAAATTACAACAACATTTTTTCCTTTAACCCGGCCAGCCCAAAACAGACCCTTCAGTGCAATATTGTTTGCCTCTGTTCCTGATGCGGTAAATATGATTTCGCTAGGCAGAGACCCAACCTCTTTAGCTAAAATTTCGCGCGCATCCTCTAAAGTTTTTCGTGTTGCGCGACCATGCGTGTGCAGGCTAGAAGGATTACCCAGTGCTGCTGCCTGTTCAGACATGGCGGCAAGGGCCCGCGCATCAATTGGCGTTGTTGCTGCATGGTCAAGGTAAATCGATCGCATGCGGCTAATTCTAGGCTTTACGTGCGTTAATGCCCTCCGTGGCCTTTGGTAAGACCGAGAAGAGATCACCAACTACGCCAAAATCGGCGATTTCGAAAATCGGTGCCTCAGGATCTTTATTGATAACAACGATCGCTTTACTAGTTTGCATGCCAGCTCTATGTTGAATCGCACCTGAAATACCACAGGCAACATATAACTGTGGACTCACCGTCTTACCTGTCTGACCAACTTGGTGAGAGTGTGGATACCAACCAGCATCTGTTGCCGCACGAGATGCACCAACTGCCGCCCCTAATGAATCGGCAAATGCCTCTACTGCGCTGAAATCACCATTTGTTCCTCGCCCACCTGAAACAACGATGTCGGCCTCTGTCAACTCTGGACGTCCGCCCTCCTCCGGTGGCTGCACCGATGTAACAACGGACTTTTTGGAGCTTTCACTAATATCCATTACGAGAGTTTCAATTGTTGGATGTATCTCTTGCAGATCTGGAGTAATGGAGTTTGGGCGCAGCGTAATAATTGGTACTCCGTGAGTGATTTTGGAGTGCACTGTTGTGGAGCCACCAAAAACGAGTTGGGTGGCGATTAAATCGGCGCTAATGTCGACAGCATCGGTAATTATTCCAGAGTTACTTTTTACGGCTACTCGACCCGCGACCTCTTTTCCAAATGCATGCGATGCGATTAAAACTGCACTCGGGGCTTTCATTGTAATTACTTGGTTCAGAACATCGGCCGAGGCCGCGACCCCATGCGTTGTGAAACTATCTGACTCCACGACTACAACATTAGTAATTGGACCTTGAGATACCGCGGCTGCATAAGCAGAGCCTTTTCCAACGGGTGCAAGCACTACTGCAGTAACCTCTGCAATTCGTGCAGCAACTGTAGCGAGTTCGGCAGTGGTTCTACTCAATTTTGCGCCAATGAAGTCGGCGAGAATTAATACCGTGCTCATATCAGCTTTTTTTCTGCAAGGTAGGCAACAAGTTGATCTGCTGCGGTTCCATCATCGGTAATTATTACTCCCGCGGCGCGAGCCGGTCTAAGCGATGCATCAACGACGACGGAGTATTGGCTTTCAATTGAAATCCCAAGGCTTGCAACATTTATTGTTTCAATTGTTTTTTTCTTAGCGGCCATGATGCCTTTAAATGATGGGTAGCGCGGTTCATTAATCTTGTCAACAACCGATGCAACTACAGGAAACTCTCCGTACATCTCTTCAACTCCGGTTTCGGTATCGCGAGTGATGGAGACTTTTTTGGCCGACGGATCGACTGTTACCGCTGAGGCAAAAGTAAGTTGAGCGCACCCAATCCGCTCGGCAATCATCGCCGGTATAACACTCATTCGCGCATCGGTCGATTCAGTTCCGCAGATAATGAGATCAAACTCGCCCTGTGAAATAACTGTAGACAAAACTTTCGACGTCGTGAGTGCATCAGCGCCTGCGAGCGCGGCATCACTAATTAAAATCGCTCCATTTGCCCCCATTGAGAGCGCTTTGCGCAGCGATTCGCTCGCACGTTCTGGACCCATTGAAATCACAGTTACGGTATTTGGTCCACCCTCATCGTTACCGCCATGTGCTTCGACAATTCGCAACGCCTCTTCAATGGCATACTCATCGAGATCATTGAGGACGGCATCAACATGTATGCGATCGAGTAAGCCATCAACCATCTTTTTCTCTGCCCATGAATCTGGGACCTGCTTAATACAGACAGCTATCTTCATGGCGCATATGTTACTGATGGGTAATCGAAAGGCCAACTCAACCAATCACCAATACATCCATTTAGTTAGGGCAGTATTGCCCCGTGCTTCCAGCAGATCCCCGAACCCTTGGCGCCACCGTTACCGATGGTGGAACTAACTTTGCCATCTGGTCTAACGCCGCCGATGCCGTGGAGCTCTGCTTATTTAATGAGATTAACGGTGAATTAGTGGAGACTCGCTTTGCGATGTCACATCGAAATGGGCCGATCTGGCATGGTTATTTAGCTGGAGTCCGTCCTGGACAACGTTATGGCTATCGAGTGTATGGGCCTTGGCACCCTGAAAACGGTGTTCGCTTTAACGCAGCAAAACTATTAATCGATCCATATACCCACCTCATAGATGGCGAGTTGACGTACGCAGCTGAAATTTATGGACACGTCGCGCACAATGGCGCTGGCGCTGGCGACTTAAACGTGCGCGATGGTCGTGATAGCGCCGGCTTCGTTCCGTACTCGGTCGTTACTGATCACCGCGTACGCGAAATAGTTCGCCCGTTAGTGCCGTGGGCTAAGACAATTATTTATGAAGCTCATGTACGGGGATTAACGGCCAAGAATCCAAATATTCCTGAGAATGAACGTGGAACGTATAAGGCTTTAGGACATCCCAGCACGATTGCGCATTTAAAATCAATTGGAGTTACCGCACTTGAACTTTTGCCCATTGCGGCATCGCTAACAGAACCATCAATATTTAATCGAGGTCGAATTAATTACTGGGGATATAACTCAATCGCCTTTAGCGCGCCACATTCTGCGTATGCCTCTAGCGCTGATCCAATTGGTGAACTGCAGTGGGCAGTTGATCAATTACACGGTGCGGGAATCGAAGTTATTTTAGATGTTGTTTACAACCATACTGCCGAAGGCGGTGTAGGTGGTCCAACGCTCTCTTACAGGGGAATAGATAATAAGGCTTACTACCGTCACGATAGCCACGGCAATTATGTCGATGTAACAGGTTGCGGCAATACATTTGCCGCAAGTAACCCACACTCAGTGCGCCAGATAATTGATTCACTGCGTTGGTGGATTGAAGTAATCGGTGTCGATGGATTCCGTTTTGATTTAGCTACTGCTCTTTACACAAGTGAGAGCGCATTTAACTCATCGTTGATGACCGCCATTGAATCGGACTCAGTCCTACGCAATTTTAAAATGATTGCAGAGCCATGGGATGTCACTCGGTACTCACTTGGCGATTTTCCACATCCGTGGCGGGAGTGGAACGATGTTTATCGCGACTCAGCGCGCCAGTTTTGGCTCGGTGACCTAGAGCGCGGCTATGGTGAAGGTGTATCCGATATTGCTAGCAGCATTAGTGGTTCTAGCTCAATTTTTTATTACCGCGGTCCGACATCTTCTATCAACTTCATCGCCGCTCACGATGGCTTCACTCTTCATGACTTGGTGACCTATAACGAAAAAAATAATTTCGCTAACGGTGAAAATAATGTCGATGGAAGTGGCTCCAATAGATCGTGGAATGTGGGCTTTGAGGGTGAAAGTAATGGGCCCGCAATTCAAGAAATTCGACATCGATTAAAGAAATCGCTTTTAGCAACGCTGATGCTCTCTTCAGGTGTTCCAATGCTCAATATGGGCGATGAGGTCAGCCGTACACAAGCTGGTTCTAATAATGCCTACTCTCTTCCTATTGAAATGGCCCCTGAAAACGTCGACGATTTCAATGGCGGCTGGGCGTTACCTTGGGTGTTAAATAGCCAGGCTGAAGATATTTTGGCGTCAGTGCAATCACTTGCACAGATTCGCCAAACTTATTTAGCAGATGTTGCATCCGAGTTCTTCACTGGGATGGTCGATCAAGGCACGCGGCGTAAAGATATTGCGTGGTTTTCATTGGATGGCCGAGAAATGAGCGATGACCACTGGGCCGACGAAGAGAAGCGGAGCATTACAGTCTTCGTTGAAGCCGATCCGTCGAGAGGCCTATTGCTATTAATGAACTCATCGAAGATTGAAACTCTTTTTACTTTACCTGATGCACTATGGGGTGAAACTTTTCGATGTATTTTTGATGCAAGTAAGATAGTTGCAACGTATGAGCCTGTCATCGCTGCGCCACATACTAAAGTTTTAGTTCCAGCGCACAGTGCCCAAGTCTGGCTTGTTTCGCGTACTAGGTAGTAATCGTGATTTATGGGTAATATTTAGAAATCATGTTGGCACTCATCGCACCCGGTCAGGGTTCTCAAACTCCCGGGATGCTCAACTCCTGGATTGTAGATGCGGGCACGAGAGATTTATTGAACGCGTGGTCTAAGGATATTGATTTAGATCTTGTGCGCCTTGGCACAACTGCAGATGCCGATGAAATTAAAGATACGACACATGCCCAACCTCTCATTGTTGCAACTTCTTTATTGGCCGCACATGCGCTTGCTTTAGATAATGTTGCGGTCACTTCTGGTCATTCTGTCGGAGAGCTAACTGCTGCCGCGATTAGCGGTGCGATAAGTGCTAGCGATGCGCTCACTTTGGTCAGAGCCCGCGGCGTCGAAATGGCAAAGGCGGCAACAATTACACCTACTGGAATGTCGGCGGTACTCGGAGGAGATCGAAATGAAGTTATAGCCGCAATTGCGGCAAAGGGATTAGTTGCTGCAAATGAGAATGGCGCAGGACAGATAGTTGCCGCCGGGGATCTAACCGCCCTGGCCGAACTTAGCGAAAATCCACCGCTTGGGGCACGAGTGCGCGCACTCTCGGTCGCTGGTGCTTTTCATACCCCATACATGCTCGCAGCCGTTGCACCCCTGAGCGATTTAGCGGCCACAATAACCACGCATCAACCATTGATTCCATTTATCTCCAATAAAGATGGTGTGGCAGTAAGAACTGGTAGTGAAATCGTAGCTCGAATCGTTAACCAAATTACTAATCCAGTCCGATGGGATCTTTGTATGGAGAGTTTAAAAACAATGGGAGTTACGGGTGTCATTGAACTACCACCTGCTGGAACTCTGGTTGGCTTACTCAAACGTGCAGTTCCTGAAATTGAGAGTTTTGCGTTGAAAAGTGCACTCGACCTAGAAGCTGCACGAGAATTCGCAGGAAGGCACATATGAGTTTAAAACTTCCCAAGGTCGGCAACAGTCAAATTCTCTCAGTGGGTTCGTATCGCCCTAAACGACTTGTACCCAATAGTGAAATCGTCGATCGAATCGAATCCAGCGATGAATGGATTCAGCAGCGCACTGGAATTCAAACCCGTCGTTTTGCTGGAGCTGATGAAACAATCATTACAATGGCACAAGCTGCATGCGAGAGTGCGCTAAAGCGTGCGAATTTAACAATGGCCGACATTGATACGTTGATCTTGGCAACAATTACTTATCCTTTCCAAGCACCGAGTGCGGCAACAGATTTGATAAATGTTTTAGGAAACCCAAAAGCTGCAGCTTTCGATATCAGTGCTGCTTGTGCCGGTTTCTGTTACGGCGTTGCGATGGCAAGTGACTTTGTTCGTACTGGAAGTGCAAAAAATGTTTTAGTTGTTGGAGTCGAAAAGATTTCCGACTTTACCGATCCGAATGATCGAGCTACGGCTTTTATCTTTGGAGATGGCGCTGGCGCAGTAGTGATTGGGCGAAGTGAGGAAGCGCTTATCGGTCCAGTAGTGTGGGGCTCAGATGCCGATTCGCGGGATGCAATTTTGATGAACCCGGCTTATACCGAGTTTAAAAATTCACCCGATAAAGGTGTGAGTGAAATTGGTTGGCCAAATATTTCACAGCAAGGTCAAGCGGTTTATCGATGGGCGGTATTTACCGTTAGTAAAATTGGAAAAGAGGCGTTGGAAGCTGCCGGTGTGCGTCCCGACGAACTCGGCGCTTTCATCCCACATCAGGCAAATATGCGCATCATCGAATCTATGGCCAAAGAGATTAAGATCCCTCCACATGTTGTGATCGCAGACGATATTCGGGTAAATGGAAATACGTCCGCGGCATCGATTCCCCTTGCTATGGACGTACTACTTGAAAGACATCCAGAACTTCATGGCACATTAGCGCTACTTATCGGCTATGGCGCAGGTCTGGTATTTGCCGCTCAAGTTGTGCAATTACCCCCAAAACCTTGAGATTTTCGCCACTCAAGGGCGCTGGTACTCGTAAGTATCGTTTTTTTCATAGAGAATAACGACCTACTAGTATCAGTAATTAAACCAGCTAACGGATGGAATAAATAAAATGGCACTTGCACAAGCAGATGTACTTGCAGGACTAAAAGAGATCGTTGAAGAAGTAGCTGGCATTCCTGCCGCATCAATTGAATTAGACAAGAACTTTACTGAGGATTTAGAAGTCGACTCACTGAGTATGGTTGAAGTTGTCGTTGCCGCAGAGGAGCGCTTTGGAGTCAAGATTCCAGATGAGGCAGTAACTGATCTCGTCACCGTTGGCGATGCCGTTAACTTCATTGTCAACGCAGCTAAGTAGCAAGTAGAAAACTTTCCTATGTCTGCCCGTCGGGTTGTCGTCACTGGACTCGGTGCGACTACGCCTCTAGGCGGTGATCTAACAACAACATGGTCGGCGCTTTTAGCGGGCACCAGCGGTGTTCGATTACTCACTGAAGAGTGGGCGCAAACTATTCCAGTCCACTTTGCCGCTCGTGTTGCAGTCGAACCAAGCGAGCAGATGGAACGCGTTGAAATGCGCCGCTTGGATAGATCTGAGCAGTTTGCCGTTATCGCATCACGTGAGGCATGGAAAGATGCTGGCTCTCCTGAGATGGATAAAGAGCGGTTAGGTGTTGTAATCGCATCGGGAATTGGTGGCGTAACAACATTGCTCGATCAATACGACATCCTGCGCGAAAAAGGTGCACGACTTGTAAGTCCTCATACCGTTCCGATGTTAATGCCAAATGGACCTGCCGCAAATGTCGGTCTTGAATTACAAGCAAAGGCTGGCGTTCATACTCCGGTAAGTGCATGTGCATCAGGGGCTGAGGCAATTGGTTATGCGTTAGAGATGATTCGAAATAATCGCGCCGATGTAGTCGTTAGTGGTGGCGTTGAAGCTGCGATTCACGCAATGCCGATGTCAGCCTTTGCTGCGATGAAGGCGCTCTCGACACGAAATGATGATCCTGCGCGTGCCTCGCGACCATATGATCTAAATCGAGATGGCTTCGTTTTAGGTGAGGGTGGCGGAGTTTTAGTTCTAGAAGAGTACGAACATGCACGTGCTCGAGGTGCGAGAATTTACTGCGAAGTAGTAGGTCAAGGTTTAACCTCAGATGGATATCACATTGCAGCCCCTGATCCAGATGGTGGTGGCGTACAACGTGCGATTAAATTTGCCCTGCGTGATGCCGGTCTCTCCACTAAAGACATCGTTCACTTAAATGCACATGCAACTTCTACCCCCGCCGGAGATGTTGCCGAGGCCAACGCTTTGCGCGCAGCCCTTGGCGATGATACCGATCACGTTGCAGTTTCTGCGACAAAATCGATGACGGGCCATCTACTCGGTGGTGCTGGCGCAATTGAATCTGTCTTTATTGTTAAAAGTTTGCTAGATCGTTTGGCTCCCCCAACTATTAACATCGATGATTTAGATCCGGCGGTCACTATTGATGTCGTGCGCGATAAACCCCGCGCATTGCCAGCCGGTGATATTGCCGCACTCAATGATTCATTTGGTTTCGGTGGGCATAACGTTGTATTGGTATTTAAGAGCATATAGATGTCAACACCGGCAGTTGATCCTCGAGATCCAGAGTTACGTATTGCCCGCTTAGTCGATGATGGGAAATTTAATTTTCTGATTCCACGCACTGCATGTGGAATGATCGCGGTAACTTCCTCCATTAAGGGGAATAAAGTTGTAATTTTTGCATCCGATGCCACAATTAAAAGTGGGGCGCTCGGTGTTGATGGCTCGAAGGTTATTGTCACTGCATACAAGGCTGCCATGGGCGCTCAAGTTCCGGTCATTGGTATTTGGCACTCCGGTGGAGCACGTCTAAGCGATGGAGTTGCATCTCTAGATGCATTCGGTGAAGTATTTCAATCGATGATTTCTGCAAGTGGTCGAATCCCCCAACTCTCATTAGTGCTAGGACCAACTGCAGGTGGCGGTGCATATGGGCCGGCTCTTACCGACGTCGTAGTCCTGGCTCCAGAGGGTCGCATTTTTGTAACCGGTCCCGATGTAGTAAAAAGCGTTACAGGTGAAGATATCGATATGGCTTTGCTCGGGGGACCTGAAGCCCATAAGAAAAATAGCGGTCTCGCTCATATCATTGCAGGAAGTGAAGAGGAGGCATTTGAGGATATTCGCGATTTAACTGCGCTCTTTGCTAACCAAGGCTTTATGACGCCAGATGTAGAAGATACTGATCTATCAGTATTTGTTCCAGATTCTAAGATTCGCACTTACGAAGTTCGCCCTTTAATTAATGCGATTTTAGATTCCGAAACCGAACGCATCGAACTTCTTTCAATGTGGGCGCCGAATATGTCGACAATAATTGGCCGATTAGGCGGAGCAACTGTAGGTGTACTTGCAAATAACCCAGGACATATGGCTGGAGTCTTAGATGCTGCTGCGGGTGAAAAAGCGGCGCGCTTTGTTCGCACCTGTGATGCATTTGGAATTCCGTTAATCGTCATCGCAGATGTTCAAGGGTTTTTACCTGGGGCTGGCCAAGAATGGGAAGGCGCAGTCCGTCGTGGTGCAAAGTTGTTGCATGCATTTGGTGAATCCGTTGTGCCTCGAGTTACATTGATTACGCGTCGAGCATATGGCGGTGCTTATGTTGCAATGAACTCAAAGGCCCTAGGTGCAACGAGAGTTTTCGCCTGGCCACACGCTGAAGTTTCGGTCATGGGCGCAGTTGCGGCAGTTCGTGTTCTGCATAGGCGAATATTGGCTGATTTACCGGCCGAACAACGCGAATCCATGGAGTTAGAGTTAGCTGCCGAACATGAAAAAGTTTCAGGTGGTGTTATACGCGCAATTGAAATCGGCGCAGTTGATGAAATGGTCGAACCACATTTAACGAGAAGCGCACTTGCGAAAACAATTGCCGATGCGCCTCATCGCCGTGGATCCCACGGCAATATTCCGCTGTAAATTATTTAGATGTACGGCGAAGAGTTAATGATCCTGCTCCAAGTAGGAATATCAAGAAGAGCGAGATTATCAACACTTCATTAATGATGGAGCCCTGCCCGATTAAAACCTTCTTAGTGGCATCGATGGCATAAGAAAGTGGCAAAAAGTTTGAAATACTCTCTAAAATTCCTGGCATAGATTCTCTCGGTGCAAGAAGACCACTGAGTAGCAATTGTGGCAAGAGAACTACCGGCAGAAATTGAATTGCCTGAAACTCAGTTTTAGCAAAAGAGCTAACAAATAGACCAAGAGCTAACCCAAGTAAGGCATCTAGAATTGCAATGAAAATAATCCCACCTTGCGGCCCAATTACCCTTAATCCAAGCGGCCCCATGGCATAAGTAGAGACAACGATGGCTTGAACGGCGCTCGCGATTCCAAAGGCAAGGGCATATCCAGAAATAAATTCGAACTTGCTTACAGGAGAGATCAATACTCGCTCGAGAGTGCCAGATGTTCGCTCACGCAATGTTGCAACTGAGGTGATTAAAAACATCACAAGCATCGGAAATACTCCAAGTAAAGAGCCTGCGACGTTTTGAAAAACCTGCGGTTGCGACCAGTAGACGAATTTAAGAATTGTCATGAGTAGACATGGAGCCACAATAATGAGCGCCAGACTCCGTGGATCATGTTTTAACTGAAGTAGGACGCGTTTAGTCGATGCAATACTGCGTTTTGAGTTCATGGCTTTTCCACCAGTGAGATAAATACAGCATCCATATTCTCAATTCCCGCGCGCGTGCGAAGTTCGGTCGGTGTACCTTGTGCCAAAATTTCGCCATCACGCAGAAGAACAAGCTCATCACAGTGATCAGCCTCTTCCATCATGTGGCTACTGACTAATAAAGTTTTGCCCTCGTCGGTAAAGCGATGAAATAAGCTCCATAAATCTCGGCGTAACAATGGATCAAGTCCTACCGTTGGCTCATCCAAAATCAAAATCTCGGGCCTTCCCACTAGCGCAGTCGCTAGTGCAAGGCGCGCTCTTTCTCCACCAGATAACGTTGCAGCTAGTTGTTTGCGATTTCTACTTAAATCAACGAGTTCGAGAATCTCATCGGTGGAAGAAGCCGAGTGCCCTTGCAGCGCGGCAAAATAATCGACATTTTCGCCACACGTTAAGTCTCGATAGATGCTGGCATCCTGTGTTGAGTAACTGATTCGTGTCCGTAGAGATTTATCTCCAGCAGCGTTTCCAAGAACTCTAATTGAACCGCCCGTTAAGCGTTGCAGGCCTGCAACACTGCGCATAATAGTTGTCTTCCCGCTACCGCTTGGTCCAAGTAAGCCAAGAATTGCGCCAGATTCGACCTCTAAATTGAACTCACTCAAAATTCTCGTGCGACCACGAATGACAGTTAAATCCGTTATTGAAATCGCCGACGCCATATTAGTTAGTTTTAAATGTTACCGAAACCGTTGCAGTAACTGTTTTCTCAATAGTGCTCGTGTCGTATGCGCCGTAATCTGCAGTCATCGTTGAATCTGGAGTTGTGACTTGGATTGGACCGGCCTTTACATTCACCAGTGAGCCAAGATCACTGCCTACTGCCTTTGTCAATGCTTGCGCACGCACTTTGGCATCCTTCATAGCATCGCTCATCAATGCTGGGCGAAGCTCTGGCAAGTTAGAGATGTAGTACTGAGGACCGTAGTTGTTAACGTTAATACCGGTTTCAAGGAGTGCGCCGATTCCTTGGCTAAGTTTTGAAACTAATACAACATCTTTAGTGCGTACGGTTACGTCGCGATTTGCGCGATATGACAGTATTCGACCGGTTGAATTTCCATTGACATACTCTTCGTTGGCATAGGTTGAAACCGCACCGAGCGTTAAAGCTTCGGCAGGGATCCCACCGGTAGTCAAATATTTAGATAGAGCCGCAACATCGGCATCTACTTTTTTGACGGCCGTACCGACGGCAGGTGATGACAGGCTAACCGATAGCGTCCATACAGCATTATCTGCAGTGGCACTAGTCTTTGCCGAACCCGTAACGGTGATTCCATCGCTGCTTCGTGATGCAAAACCCGAGCCAACTTTAGTTAAACCAACACCGAGAGCTAATGCAACGATAACCGCTGAGATAATAATTGTTACCGCTTTGCGACGTTCAACGGTGATAATTGGCGATTCATGTAGTTGGCTCATGCTGTAATCATATTCGCTTAAATTGCGCGAAGGTGTGACAACTCCTGGTGATTGACCCCACGGAAACGTTCAAGCTCAATTTCCCAGTCAGATCCAATAATTAAAGCTAATCCAGCACGTATTGACTCTTCATCAAAACTATTGGCGAGAACTAAATTAATTTGATTTTCACTCATGACAACGGAACCAGATAAGTCGGTCAATGCTCGATGGATTCCAAGTTCTGGGGTAAATCGAAAGAGCTCTCCCCCGTCGTTAGTGTCTTCAATAACTTCAAAGTAGATGTAGTGCCAACTTCGAAGCGCGCTTGCAATCGCTGCAGCGACACCTTCACGATCTCGCCACGAAATAACTGATTTAAAAGTTCCAGCTTTGAGCATTTGCGGTGTCCAATGAGGGGCAAGTCCGCTACCCAGCAGCTCTGCTAGCGCCCAATCAATATGGCTACGCAGCGCCGAGGGCGCGCTATGAATGGTGAGTTGACCTCTAACGGCTAAAGCCTTCGAGGTACGGGTTAATCGTTGCATTAAAAACTCCTAGCAAGGACGCCGATTGCGACCTTCCCCGACCGCCTTATGCTCCTGCTAGTACCTTAATTAGACACCCGTCTGGCTCAAACTGTCCAGTCTCACTTTAGGAATCCAAGCCTATAGGCGCTACAGTTGGCCCTAGTCCGACGCTTATTCAGTACCCGTTTCATGTAATACATATTCGGTATCGCTGGCGCAAGAGGAAGACCGTGGTCGAGGATTTCTCGAACACCCACATATCGAAGGAAAAGTAAAAACATGGCAACAGGCACAGTTAAGTGGTTCAACTCTGAAAAGGGTTTCGGTTTCATTGCAGTTGATGGTGGCGGACAAGATGTATTTGTTCACTACTCAGCAATTCAAGGAAACGGTTACAAGTCCCTTGAAGAGGGTCAGGCAGTTTCATTTGAGGTCGTACAGGGTCCAAAGGGTCCTCAGGCTGATGCAGTAAACCCTGCCTAATTAACACCGCTTTACAAATAACCCTCGCCGGCAACGGTGAGGGTTATTTTTTTCTACTTCGGAACCGGTGGGATCTCACCAACTTTTAATTTTCTTGCATTCACTCCTTTTACTGGAGAAAAATCTTTTCCTTTTTTCCAGGCATCTAAATATTTCCAGGGCATAACTTCTCCACGACGCACCCACCACGTATCAGCTGGAGTCGGCCATGAGATTCCAAAATGTAAGTGCGGTGCAGTTCCGCGAGCGCTACCGGTCGCCCCGATCCTCCCCAGCAAACGCCCAGCAGCAACTTCTACTCCTGGCTCAATGCTGGGATGTATGGAACGCAAATGAGATCCGTAATAACGCACGCCATCTTCGCCAATGATTGAAACATATAGGCCACCACGATCTGTGCCTAGATTCGTCTTCCCGCTCCATCTATCAGTTCGATTTACTTCATCAATCACACCATTAATCGGTGCCACAAACTTGCAGCCAGCTTTGGCCAAAATATCTGTAGCTGCATAATCATGGTGAGCGCGAGCGTAGTTAACCGCGCACCCAGTGACCGGGAAAATATAGATTGGTGCGGCAAGTGCTAGAGTATTTTGGGACAATAAAAAAGACCCCATTAGGCCTAAAACCACAATTCTTCGCAACCGAATTTTCATTAATCTCATTGTAACTGTTTTTTCCATGGATTTCAGATGATTCAAGGCGAGGCGCCACCCTCCACGTTCAACTCCGGATTTCACAAGATTTTCATCTTTGTGAAAAGAAAATTTCCTTATTAGGTGCGATGATTTAGAGATGGCACGTGCAATTGTTGTTATGGGATCTGGGGAAACCAGCCCAACGATGATCACGCCCCACCAACGCGTGATTTCCGACTTGAATAGTAAAAATCCAAATTTGAATATTCTCGATACACCTTTTGGTTTTCAAGAAAATGTCGATGTTTTATCCTCCAAGTTAAGTGATTACTTTGAACAATCAGTTGGGCATCGCGTTGGAACTGTCTCCTTGAGAAATACCCGTGTCAGCGGTGTTGAATTAGCAAGAGCAGTTAATACGATTCGAGACTCTGATTGGCTTTTTGCCGGTCCAGGTAGTCCAAGCTATGCCCTGAAAGTTTGGAGGGAGCTAGGGATTACTCCTCACTTTAATGAAGTACTCTCGAAAGGAGTATTAACTTTTGCTTCAGCTGCAGCGCTAACTGTCGGTTCTCATACGATTCCGGTCTACGAGATATATAAAGTTGGGGAGGATCCTCATTGGCTTGAAGGACTAAACCTTCTTGAATACCACACCGGAATGTCAGCGGCAGTCATCCCACATTTTGATAACACCGAAGGTGCAAATCACGACACCCGTTTCTGTTATATCGGAGAACGTCGATTGAGAGTTTTAGAAGGTTCGTTGCCTTCAGAGACATTCGTGATTGGAGTCGATGGACACACTGGAGTGAGTTTCGATTTAGATACACGTATCGCTTCAGTATATGGACTTGGTCACATGACGATTCGTCATCACGGTGAATCATGGATTGTAAATAGCGGTGAATCAGCTACTTTCGAAGAGATAATTGCTCACACTGGAAGTTCAATTGTTCAAAATCCTCCGGCCCAATTATTTCGAGTGGATCCCCATCAAGTGGAAGAACTCCTAGAATCTGGTGAAGTAAACGCTGCAGTTGAAGCACTGTTGGATTTAGATGAATTAGATCGTGATCTACAAACTCGCGTAGCAGTGCACTCACTAATAACTCGGCTCGGCAATATCGCAGCGAGTCCGCGTGTTGACCCCATGTCGGTAGTTGGGCCTTACATAGATGCACTTTTACAGGCGCGCCAAGCCGCACGAACTGGTGGGCGTTGGGATGAGGCCGATGCCATTAGGAATCGCCTGATGGAATTAAAGGTCACCATCAATGATTCAGAGGGTGGTTCGGACTGGAAAATCGAATCCTCCTAATACATAGGCAGCAGCATTTTTTGCTCTCTAGTAAATAAACTCTCAATCCAGTAGTTACTCAATCTCGGAATCAGACTCCAATTAATAAAGTTATCAGCCTAAGAGCATAAAACAAGGGCTAGTTTCTCCTTGCGCTAGGGAGGTTTTTGGCATGAATCCACTGGCGAGCCCAGAATCACCAAACTTTCTATTCAAAATTTGTGACTTTCGAGCCGCCATGGACTACCTTTTGGACAACTCTCAACCTCGATTTTCGAAAGGTCTCTCATGAAAAAAAGAAAGTTTTTAGCTATTGGCTTAATGTCGGCTCTTGCCATCTCCCTCATAACGGTAGTTGTTGCACCGGCAAATGCCATTGATGCGAAGGGAAGGGCTTGCGCTCAAGAAGGACTGCTCCGCGTAATCTCTGGCGTCACTTATACATGTGAGCGAAATGGTGGTGGGCTCGTCTATGGTGAAGGTAGAAAGTTAACTGGCTCCCTAACTGTTGTCTGCGGAGCAACAGAAGCTTGGTGTGGTGCAATGACATCTGCATTCCAAAAGAAGACCGGTGTAACAACCAAGTTTGTTCGACTCTCATCTGGAGAGACGACTGCACGCCTTGAAGCATTTAAAACAAACCCAGAATTCAGTGTTTGGCATGGGGGTCCAGTTGACGGTTTTGGTGTCGCGCGTATAAAGGGGTTGATAGATGCATACAAATCTCCAATGCGCCGTGCGATTCCAGCAAAGTACCAAGACAATGACGGATACTGGACCGGCGTTTATGTAGGTGCTCTCGGATTCTGCTCAAATACACAGGTGCTCAAAACTCTCGGTGTCGCGACACCTAAGAGTTGGGCTGCACTCCTTGATCCAAAGTTAAAGAGTCAGATATCTACTGCCCACCCAGCTACTTCAGGTACCGCATTTACAACTTTATGGACACAGGTAACTCGTCTTGGTTCCCAAGATGCAGCGATGGCATACATGGCTGATTTCCATAAAAATGTTCTGTTCTACTCAAAGAGCGGTGTTGGACCGGTCGCAATTGTTGGACGTGGAGAAGCAGCAGTTGGGCTCGTATTCTCACATGACTGCGTCTTTGGCATCGAGCAGGGAAACCCACTTGTTGTCTCTTTCCCTTCAGAGGGAACTGGTTACGAAATCGGTGGAGTTGCGCTGATCAAGGGCGCTAAAAACCCTGAAGCAGCCAAGGCATACATCGACTTCACACTCTCGGCAGAGGCGCAAAACCTTGGAGTTGGAGTTGGTTCATACCAAATCCTTACCAATCCAAGGACTAAGAAAGATTCACGTATGGTAAAGCTTGCTAAGTTGAAAATCGTTGATTACGACTTCGATGCAGCTGCAAAGGCAAAAACCGCACTCACTGCGCGATTTGATCTTGAAATCATCAACCGTCTACAGGCTAAGAGCTAAATAACTAAAAGCGGCGAAGGCGATTTGGGAATTAACCCTAGATTGCTTTCGCCGCTACTTAATTTTATTTGCAAGAAGTAAAGGTTTTACGTGGAATATCAAGAGGTGGTGATGTAATGGCGGTGAAAAAGCAAGGTGCGAAGTTCGACATCTTCACCAGAATAGCTATTACCTTGGCCCTTGCCATAATCGCCCTACTAATCGCGGTGCCAGTTCTTAGTATTCTCTTTGAATCAACAAAACCTACCGGAATGAATGTATTTAAAAACGCTTTAACTTCACCCGTTAGTCGTGGGATTCTTAAAAATACCGTCTTCCTTGGAATTTCAGTTGGAGTTCTCGGAACTTTGATTGGCTTTATTTTGGCATATATACAGGTACGAGTTAACTTTCGCGGTAAAAAAATCCTTCATGTACTAAGCCTCGTTCCACTGGTCTCACCGCCATTTGCATTTGCAACGGCAGTAATAGTCCTGTTTGGACGTAGCGGAATCATCTCTCATGATTTACTCGGTAAGACACCGATGCTTTATGGCTATCCCGGCCTAGTAACAGTTCTATCGGCATCATACTTTCCAGTTGCCTATCTCAATCTTCTTGGCATGATGAAATCCCTTGACCCGGCTATTGATGAGGCCGCTTCAAGCCTTGGCGCGCACAAACTTCGAATTTTTCGAACCGTAACCGTTCCTATGCTAGTTCCAGGAATCGCGAGCTCATTTTTACTCCTCTTTGTAGAGTCGATTGCCGATCTTGCAAATCCACTCGTTATTGGTGGCGATTACACAGTGCTCTCTTCACGAGCATATATCGCAATTAATGGCGAATACGATATTTCATCGGGTGCTGCATATTCGGCGATTTTATTGCTTCCAGCCCTTCTAGTCTTTATCGTTCAACGCTACTGGTCCCAACGCAACAGTGTTGTATCTGTTACTGGTAAGCCGTCGGGACGTATTGCACCCATAAGATCAAGGGCTACAAAATATTCACTCTTGAGTTTCGCATGGACCGTCGGCGGATTCATCATCCTAATTTATGTTACGGTCATTGGCGGCGCTTTTATTAAAATTCTAGGTGTAAACAACACTTTAACCCTGGATAATTACAGATACATCTTTAGCGGAATCGCAAATGATGCTCTCTACTCAACGGTGATCATGGCGCTGATTGCCACACCACTTGCCGGTCTCATCGGAATGGTGATGGCCTGGTTAATAATCCGCAAACTCAAGCGTGGTAGCGAAGCACTCGATTTCTTTGGAATGCTGGGCATCGCCGTTCCTGGAACCGTTTTGGGTATTGGCTATGCAGTAACATTTAACGAGCCGATTAAACTCTTTGACCACACCGTTGTCCCACAACTAGCCGGTGGTGGTGCGATTTTCGGCGGTGCGCTAGCGATCATTATGGTCTATACCATCCGCTCAAGCCCAGCTGGACAGCGCTCTGGAATTGCAGCTTTGCAGCAGATTGACCCTGCCATTGATGAAGCTTCGGCATCGCTCGGTGCATCAGGTTCACGAACATTTAGAAAGATTTCACTTCCACTTATTCGAGGTGCCTTTCTAACAGGTTTAATGTTTGCATTTGCCCGTTCGATGACAACACTCTCACCCATCATATTTATCGCAACGCCTGAGACTCCAATTCTTACCCAAAAGATTTTGGCCGAGGCTGATTCAGGCCGCTATGGAGCCGCTTTCGCTCTGTGTACATTGCTCATCGTCATCGTTCTATCCGTCATGGGATTGATAAATCTCATGGTCCGCGGGAAGCAAGGCGTCGAGTTCAAACCAATCGCTGTTGCCGGTTAAAAAAGAGATAACGAGGAGATAAAAAAATGGATAATCCATCGGGTCGACTAAACCTTAAAAATTTAGTTAAGGATTTTGGCAACGGCGCCGACAAAGTCACGGCGGTAGATAATCTCAGTCTCACCATCGAGCCTGGCGAGTTTGTAACGCTCCTTGGTCCCTCTGGTTGTGGCAAAACGACGACACTTCGCATGATCGCCGGTTTTGAAACACCAACTAGCGGAAGCATTGAACTAGATGGTCAGAATTTATCCAGCTTGACTCCAGATCGTCGTCCTATGGGCATGGTTTTTCAATCTTATGCATTATTTCCGCATATGAGTGTGCATGAAAATGTCTCCTACGGTCTGAAAGTTCAAAAGAAATCAAAGACTGAAATTAGCCAGCGCGTCACCGAAGTTTTGACATCTATGAGTCTTGAACATTTAGCCAATCGCGCACCTAACCAACTTTCTGGTGGACAACAACAGCGCGTTGCGTTGGCCCGTGCAATGGTTGTTCGTCCGAAGGTCCTTCTCTTTGACGAGCCGCTCAGCAATCTTGACGCAAAACTGAGAGCACAGATGCGTACTGAGATTCGCTCGATTCAACAGCGATTGGGTATTACAAGTGTCTTTGTAACACATGATCAAGATGAGGCGATGAGTCTCTCCGATCGCATCGTTGTAATGAGAAATGCCATTGTCGAACAAGTCGGAACTCCTGAACAAATTTATCGACGCCCGAGTTCGGTTTTTGTCGCAGATTTCATTGGCCGCTCTAACTTCTTAAAAGTTGAATCTGCAGTTGCCGCTGGCTCTTCCGATACTGCAAGGATCCGAGTACTCGGGAAAGATATGGAAGTTGAATCACAAGCAAATGCTCTCACTTCAGCAACACCAACTCTCCTGCTTAGACCAGAGTCATTAGATGTCAAGCCTTCCACTAAAAGTGAAATAGGCGATGGCATTGGAAGAATCCTCAATGTAATTTTCTACGGTGCCCACGTTGAATATCTCATAGATAGTGCCGACGGAGAGTTAACTGCTGTAGTTTCTGATCCTATTTATGATGAAATAGTACCCGTTGGCCAAATGGCTGAATTCTCCTTTGATTCTAAAAGCGCCTGGTTGCTTCCCTCATCTAAATAAGTACGCTGCAATTAACATGATTATTCCTGCGTTAGAGTTATCTAGTGCAAGGGGCGGTAGCTCAGTTGGTTAGAGCCCAGAACTCATAATTCTGTCGTCGTCGGTTCGAGTCCGACTCGCCCCACTCTTTTCTGCAAACTCGTCAATGGTCGAAATTTCTATATAGTGACTTTAATTGAAAAGTGAATTGTCGCAATGAAGAGGGATTTTTCACACTCCTATAGCCGCGAAATTTTTGTGCTCGGTTAGCAATTTCAGTGCAACTTCGGTGACTTCTCTCTGACTCATCTCCGTACTGAAGCTCAGACCATTTTGCCACTCATGGCAATTGGGGCAACATAATGAATTTTTGAGTGTTCAAAACGCGTTTTGAACTCCTTGTTTAAAGTTTTTTCGCCACTAATTAATGATTTTCGAGATTACTCGAAAATTGGTCCGACAGTTCTTGTTCGTTTCATTTCAAAGAATCCAGGGTAGCTGGCTACGGCGAAAGCGCCATCAAAGAGTTTTCCCGCAGCCTCCCCCTTTGGCGCGGGCGAAATTACTGGACCGAAGAAACTCACGCCTTCAATACTCACGATCGGAGTTCCTACATCTTCACCAACCCGATCGATTCCGGCCTTATGGCTTATCAAGACGGTCTCATCTAGCGACTCATCGTCAGCACAGGGCAGAAGATCAGATGAAAAAGAAAATTTACTTAATACTTTGGAATTCAGTTCACTAGAGAATTTCATCTTATTGAGATGTATTTCTTCCCCAAAGGCGGTATACAAATTGCCTGCCACCTGATTTCCATAAAGCTTTTCTGCTGCCACAATAATTCGTAGAGGACCGAGCGCTTTTTTTGCATTGTCTAAGTAATCTGCGCTGATGTGGCTTCTTGATTCATTGAGAAAATACAAACTCATTACATTCCATTGAATGGATATATCACGCACTTTAGCCACCTCAGTTAGCCACCGGGATGTCATCCAAGCCCAAGGACACAGTGTGTCAAACCACATTTCAACTTTAGCTGTAGCCATAGTTTTTCTACATCCTATTCTCGATGACACGACCATTTTGCATAATAAAATCAATCTCACGCAGATTCTGTGGGTCAGAGAGAGGGTTGCCGCGCATTGCAACAAAATCACCAAAGAACCCTGCTTCTATCTGACCCAGGTTGTTACTTTGATTAATGAGGTCAGCGGCCACGCTTGTAATTGACTGTAAGGATTTTAATGTACTCAAGCCCGCCTTATGCATTAAGAATAATTCATGCAGTGCGGCTGGGATGCCATCGACGCGATCACCTGGAGGATAATCCGTGCCATTCGTCATTCGAATTCCGGCTTTGATTGCCAATTTAACGCTTTCCAAATGTCGATCACTCACAGCCAGACAATTTTGAATTGACGCTTCTTCAAATCCTTTATCTCGCATCCAACTTTCAGATCGAGTAACACAGAGCGTTGGTGAATAGAAGACATTTTTAGTTGCCATCGCAGCGACTGTTTCTTGATCCATGACGTAGCCGTGCTCGAAAGATCGCACTCCAAGGCGCAAAGCCTGCTGGATAGCGGCGGACTCTCCAGCATGTGCGACCACATAGGTGTCTCGCTCCTCTGCAGCTTTAACAACGCCCCTAATTTCATCATCAGTCATTTCCGGATCTTCGGGACGCTCACCCGCACGCGCCAATCCCCCCGTAATGAAAATCTTTATATGGTCCGCTCCCGCGTCGAGTTCGCCAATTGCTGCCTGATAAAAACCTTCGAAATCCTTGGCATAAGCGCATGCAGAACCTTGGCCATGACCCTCCGGTGTAGAGAGAGCGCGACCAGCACCAAATATTCGTGGTCCCTGAAACCATCCTGCTTTGGCTGCTCTTCTTAACGCTAGATCAACTTGATTTTGTTCATGAACAGAACGAATAGTCGTGATACCGGCATGAAGGGCTTCGTGTGCCCGATCAGCAGCCCGAAAAGCAGTTATTGCGGGGTCCTCATTCGGGTCGGTCAATGAAAATGGGAAAACTACCGAGAGATGTGTGTGGCAAGAAATTAACCCTGGAAAGAGATAACGCCCATCTAAATCAATTGATAGCTCAGATCCATTCCGACTTAAAGTCGAAGAAGCTCCTAACTCTGATATGCGCCCCGAGCTATCCACTCGTACAGCATCACTGGAGAGAATTTCACCTGCTACTACATCCACAATCTTTGCATTTGTTAACAGCATTCTTTCCCTTTCAATACTCAGTAAACGCGATTATGAGGATTATGCGTTATTAATTTGGCAGCGAAAGAGTTTCATTCTCATGAGTCTGCAGATGGCAAGCCACAGAGCGTCCGTCTTGGATAGTGATAAATGCCGGCTCAATTTCTTTACATTCAGGAATTGCTAGTGGACAGCGAGGATGGAATCGACAACCCCTCGGCGGGCTCATGGGATTAGGAACATCGCCAGGTAGATCCTGCGGCATGAATCCAGTGCCATCAGCATGAGGAATCGCAGAAATCAACGCTCGAGTGTATGGATGAGTTGGATTACTCCAAATCTGATCAACCGTGCCGGTTTCTACAATCTTTCCCAGATACATCACGGCTACACGATCTGAAATTCTGCGGACGATGGAAAGATCATGAGAGATAAAGATTATTCCCATTCCATACTCCTCGACTAAGTTAACAAGAAGGTTCGCGACTTGCGCCTGGGAGGAGGTATCTAAAGCGGAGATAGGTTCATCTGCAACGATGACGGTTGGAGAAGCCGCCAGAGCTCGAGCAATCGAAATTCTTTGACGTTGGCCACCAGAGAATTCATGTGGAAATCGATCCACAGCATTTCGAGGCAACCCGACTTTCTCAAGCAGATCCCGAGCCACTAATAGTGCCTCCTTTTTCGACGCCCCTCCTACGACCAGCCCGTCGGCGATCTGAGTGCCAATTTTGCGCCGCGGATTTAGCGAGCCGTAAGGATCTTGAAAAACCATCTGCAAATTTCTAAAATGCTTTGGCCGCTGCCTACGGGTTAATTTGGTAACTTTCTCACCGTCAAATAAAACTTCACCGTTACTAGATTTAAGAATGCCTACCATGGCCTTTCCAAGAGTGGATTTCCCGCATCCTGATTCTCCAACCAACCCGAGAATTTCCCCCGAATTAAGGGTTAAATCCACCCCTGATACGGCTCGCACTCTCTCACCGCGGCGATCATAGTCAACTGTCACACCTGAGAGATTCAAGATTTCTCTCATTGTGCGCCCGCCTTCATCGAATCGAACGAGAACGGATTTATCGGGCAAAATATTCGTTGTGTCTCTGAAATATCTATTTTGCCAGGCTTGGCATCTGAACAGGTAGCTTTGGCAAAATCACAGCGCGGATGAAATGAACAACCTGATGGGAAGTTACCCAGCTCCGGTGGCATCCCCTCGATAGATATCAATTTCTTGGCTTGAGCCACCTCCGCGATTTTCGTATAACCCGGAAGAGCGGCAATCAGCCCTCTTGTATAAGGGTGGCGAGGTCGTTGCAGCAAGTCTTCAGTCTTTCCTGATTCAACTTCAGATCCGGCATACATAATCATGATCCGGTCAGTGAGCGAGGAAAGTACGCCCAAATCGTGAGTGATAACCAGGACAGAGAGATTTCTTTCCTCTCGGAGTTGATGTAGAAGTTTGAGGATTCCAGCTTGCACAGTAACATCCAAGGCAGTGGTGGGTTCATCGGCTATCAAGAGCTTTGGTTCGCAGGCCAGCGCCATTGCTATGGCTATGCGCTGGCGCATTCCTCCTGAAAACTGACTTGGATGAGAGCGCATAGCGGCTTCAGGGTCGGGAATCTTTACGGTTGAGAGCAACTCCAAAGCGCTCTTACGGGCTGATTCCTTGCTTACTTTTCTATGATGTCTCAAATGTTCAGTTAATTGAACTGCAACAGTGAGCATCGGATGCAATGAGGTCATAGGGTCCTGGAATATCATGGCAATCTCTTTACCGCGCAAATCCCGATATTCACGTTTTGAACTTAAAAGAATGTTGCGCCCATCAAAATTAATTGCGCCCGTGGCACGACCTTTGTAGGGTAGCAATCCGAGAAGACTCAGAGCGGTCATAGTCTTGCCGCTTCCGCTTTCGCCCGCAATTCCCAATATCTCTCCATGCCCCACATTAAAAGACAGGTCGCGCACCGCCTGAGCCTCGCCACGCTCAGTGGCTAGAGTTACGGTTAAATTTTCAACGCTCAGTAGCTCCATTAGTCGCGTAACGCCTTCGCAGTTCGAGGGTCTAGCGCGTCTCGTAGAGAATCACCAATGAAATTAAAGGCAAGCACAGCCGAAAGAATTGCAAGACCCGGGAAGAGCCCTACCCACCAGCGATCAAAGTTAACTGCGCCCATGGAAACCATGGAGCCCCATTCAGCAGTGGGTGGTTGGGCACCTAAGCCCAAAAAGGAAAGTCCGGAGAGTAAGAGAAGGGCATTTCCAACTTCCAGCGAAGCCAAAACAAATACAGGTCCAGATAGGTTCGGTCGCAGATCAACCATGAGAGTTCTAAAAGATGAGGAACCCAGCAGCGATGAAGCTATTACATAATCATTTTGTTTGGCATTCAAAATAAGTCCTCGAACCAGGCGCGCATAAATCGGCCAAGCCACGATAGTTATAGCGATGACGGCATTTCGAATTTGTGGACCCAGGGCTGCGGCTACGGCCATTGCCAGCACTATGCCTGGAAAGGCAAAGAAAATATCGGTAATCCTCATAATGATTGAATCTACTTTTCCACCTGCATATCCAGATATGGCGCCAACAATAGAGCCCAACGTTGCAGACAAAACCACAAGTAAGAGTGAATACGGCAGGGAGATCCGGGCACCGTAAATTACTCGACTAAAGATGTCACGATTGAGTTCATCAGTGCCCATCCAATGCGCAGCAGATGGAGTTAAAAACTTATCTGCATCTTGTCCATTGGGAAGATATGGAGCAATCCAAGGCGCAAATGTAGCCAAAATCGCCCAAATTGCGACAATAGCAATTCCAACAACTGCCAAGGGCTGGCGCCAAATAGAGTTTTTGTTTTTCATCTTCTTCATCTTCGAGGTAACCGATTTCATCAGCCAGCATCCCGCATTTGAGGATCGATAATCCGGTAGAGAATGTCCACGAGTAAGTTCATAGCGATATACACAGTTGCAACGACCATACTTACACCCATAATACCTGGCAGATCCAATCCAACTGCCGCCCGATACGCGTATTGCCCCAAGCCTGGCCATGAAAAGACATTTTCAACCAAAACTGAACCCGCTAAGAGACTAGCGAAAGCAACGCCAGCTACCGTGATAATTGAAAGCAACGCTGGGCGCAACACGTGTCGGCGAATCACAGTGAACTCCGGAAGACCCTTAGCCCGGGCGGCTCGTACATAATCATTACCTAAAATCTCCAACATCGATGCTCGCGTGAATCTTGTCAAGACTCCAATTGCGTAGATAGCGAGCACGATCGATGGCAATAGCAGATACGAAACGGCCTGTTTAAATGTCACAAAATCACCGGCAATGAGAGAATCAACTGTAAAAAGTCCGGTGACAGTAGGAGGTGGCTCGGCTCCTGGCTCTAGCCGGCCAGTCCCCGGTGCCCAGCCCAACACAAAAAAGAATATATAGAACGCTGTCAAAGCGGTCCAAAAGGCTGGCATCGAAACGCCAGTCAAACTAAATACCCTGATAATTTGATCAGGTAATCGATCCCGAGTAACGGCTGAAATAATTCCCAAGAGCAATCCGACGACAAGAGCCAGAAAGACCGCTACCAATGCGATCTCTAGTGTCGCAGGAAAATATTCCTTCAGGTCTTCCAGAACGGGACGTTTGCTAGAGAGGGAAATTCCCAAATTTCCCTGAACCAACTTCTGCACGTACCTCACATATTGAACCGGAACTGGCTGATCCAATCCAAATTCTTTTTCAAATGCCGCCACGATTGCGGGGTCGCTATACGCGCTCTGCCCTAGGTTGGCTGCAACAGGATCTCCTGGAACTAACTGTGTAATCGAGAAGGAAATAAAAGTTACGCCAAAAACCAGCAAAATACTGGTCAGGAGCCTTCGAATAATGAAAGGGGTGAAGCCAGTTCCAGAGAGAAAGCGCTTTCGCGGAACTCTCTCTACCGAAACTGGCCTCATCATCACCTATTTTCTCTTCTTAAATGGGTAAACGGTTTACTTGAGCTCTGGAAGATTGATCTTCCAGATTGGATGGTTGGCAATACCAACGACCGACTTATTAGCGACCAAGATAGCCGCTGGCTGGACTAGAGGAATAAGCGGACTGCGCAAATTCATTTCCTTCTGCCATAAGCTAAAGAGAGCTGCTCGTTTCTTGGTATTGGTTTCTGTAGCAGCCTTCGCCCGAAGAGCGGAGATCACAGTATCTGCTCCATCTAACCAGCCCATACGGAGACCAACTTTGGTTCCTGGGCTAAAGCTCTCTGTGTAGTTTGTTGAGTCTGGCCAATCTGGTCCCCAGAGCCATAGACCCATCTCCTCTTTGTTCTCTCGGTAGATAGGCAAGGAAACTGCAATTGGGGCACCGACCAACTTCGTCTTGAAACCTACAGCGCGAAGATCCTCATCAACAAGAGCTGCTAACGAACCGAAGTTCAGACCGTTAACCGCTCCGCCGTCTCCCCAGAATCCAATTGATATTGGTGTGTCCTTGACACCGCAGGCATCAAATGCTGTTTTTGCGCGAGCAGTATCTTGCTTAATCGCATCTTTTTGAGTTAACGCACCTGAGAAGAAGCTCGGGATAATTCCAGGGGCTTGAATCGCTCCAAGTCCAGCATAGCGAACTATCTTTTTGTAGTTTATTCCATAACGAGCCGCTTCAACGCACTTTGCGTTTGAGGTGAACTTGGTTGCTTCAGAAAAGGCGGCATTTTGACTTAAGTAAATGAAGAAAACGTTGGATGCCTGACCAGTAATTACCTTCACTTTTTTGCCAAGATCTGATGCCTGGTCCGGTGAGAGATCTACCGCAATTGAGGATGTGCCCTTAATCGCATTAAGGCGCTGAACGTTAACCGGAACATTACGAATAATTATTTTATCGTAGCCAGGCTTATCTACACCCCAGTATTTAGGATTCTTATTTAGAACAACTTCAGTTGTGAGGTTAAAGGACTTGAGAATGTATGGACCGCTACCGACTGATGTCTTCTTCAAGAATTCAAGTGCGGTGTCGGCAGTACTCGCATCAGCATCTGCTGAGCCACCATTGGCGGCGAGAACCTTGCTGTTCATAATTCCAGCAGCAGGTGAGGTCACGATTGCAAGTAATTGTGGAGTGGCTTTTTCAGTTGTCAGCACCACAGTAGATGCATTAGGAGCCGAAACTGTAATTCCTGCCATCAAGGAAGAAGGGTTACCCTTAATATTCTTCAAACGGTTTAGTGAGTAAACAACATCTGCCGATGTAACTTTTGTTCCATCTGAAAATTTAGCTTTCGGATTAATAGTGAAAGTAAATTCAGTGGCTGCAGCATTAACTGTCCATTTGGAAGCAATGCTAGGAACTGGCGTTGCTGCATCTCCACCCTTATAAGTGACAAGAGTTTCATAAAGAGCATGGTTAATCATATTTCCAGTTTGTTCAAATGAACGACCTGGATCGGTAGAGGTCAATTGGAACACAGTCTCAACAGTGAGATTCTTAGCCGCTGCCGTTGCTGGTGCCATTGACATGCCAGTTGCAACCAACGCAACTGAAAGAGTTATGCTTGCAATATTTCTAAAGCGATTCTTCATTGATAATTCCTTCCTTGCATAAGAGGGGCCGCACCTAAACTCATCTTGAGCTAAGGATGTAAAAACGGTTCTTGCGAGAATTCTGACGAGAGTTGAAGAGTATGTCAACGTCATTTAGTACTTCCTTCAACTCTTCGAATTGCAAATTTGTGCGAACTTCGCACTTACAGAGTAATAATCTCATTCTGTTATTTAAGATGACTAATTCATTATTAAGCAAAGATTAATTTGCAACCAAATCAGTTGGGTGTTGGTTAATTTTCCGGCCACCATTCTCCTCTACGACAATAATGTCCTCCACCCGAACCCCGACATGGCCTGGCCAAAATATTGAGGGTTCAATTGTAAAAGTCATACCGACTTCGAGTGGAGTGTGGTCTTCTTCGGATATAAAGGGGAACTCATGTACGTCCAACCCGATGCAGTGACCGGTGCGGTGCCTAAACCAATCGCCATACCCACCGGCAACAATCACATCTCGAGTTGCTTTATGGACATCTGAAGCAAGCACTCCTGGCTTTACTGCAGCAATTCCAGCAGCCTGCGCCGCCATCACTAATTCATAAACTGTCTGGTACTCACCAGTTGGATCACCAACAAAGATTGTTCTTCCAAAATCTGCACAGTATCCGTTTATGACGGATCCAAAATCAAAGGAAACACCCATCCCTCCAACAATCGGATTACTACTTCGTCGATCGGAGGCATCTCGATTATTCTTAGGACCCATAGACCAAACCGCGGTGTCAAATGACTCTGTCTTTGAGCCGCGTTCGTTCATTTGAAAATTTATTTCTGTCTTCAAATCCAATTCGGAAACGCCAATATTTACGCGGCCTTCAACTTGTGCCAAAACATCGTCAACAAGTAGACAAGCCTTAGTCATCTGCTCGATCTCCTCGTCTGACTTGATTCGCCTCAGTTTATTTACCAATTCCTCTGCATTGACAATCGTTGCTTCTGGGAATATTTGCATTATGTGCATCACAGTCTCGCTCCATGTTCGAGCGCTCACCGCAATCCGCTTTACGTTTCCAAAACTCTGCGCCACACTCTTGAATTTTGCATGGGCATCGTCGAGTTCACTGACGGTCGTTGTATTGGGATCAACGCCATTCGGGGAATCAAATTCAACAATCATCCGAGGTAAAACAAACCTTGGTTCAGAGTTGGGATGCAGGAAAGCTCCAGCCACCCAGTGATGGGTATAAGCCACGTTGCCGAAGGTTACGACACGACGTTCAGTGCCAGTCAGGTAGTCGAGGTCTGCCGAATGTTTAGGCAGAAAGAGTAAATCAACTCCCTCCTTCTCCATCATGGCATACAAACTTTCACGACGAGCTTTGTAATTGAACATCCGATTGGCTCCTTCTCTTAATTATTAAAGTGGCAACTCCTCTTAATTATTAAAGTGGCAACTCGTCCTCATGGTTATGAATCAACTGCCAGCCTTGCGGAAATCTTTTCCAAATTCCCGTATTACGAATTTCCCGAGTCGGGGAGGCATCATTTTCGTAAGAGACTTTCAAATAATGCCTCGCAATAGCAAAATCTCCATGTATGTCGATTACGGGATCTGTGGCATCAATTTTTATTGGGCGTGGCGCGCTTGGGTCATTTGGTCGACGACTACGAACCTCATTTAGGCCCTTAATGCCAAAGGCCATGTTGCGCTCGGATGAGTCCCACACCGTGCAATCTTCATTGATGAACTGATCGATCTTGGGACGATCCTTTTCGATAAATCCTTCGTACATGGTCAGAACACCGTTCCAGATGTATGCCTGATCTACGTCCATTTCCTTTTCCCCTTTTCTATTCTATGTATTCTGGATGAGTTCTAGTTCTGACGAATCATTGAGATACTCGAACCGCAGCAAAGAGAGTGGCACATTTCCATTAAGCCACAAGTAATCGTGAAATTCTTGCATTGAAAAAGGCTGGGAATCAGCACGCTTCTTTGCGATTGCATCGGAAAATAATTTAATAATCTGAGTCTTTCCGATTTGGTAAGTCAAAGCTTGACCTGGGTTTGAGGAGAAGAAAATCGCCTCTTCGTAGGCAGTTTCGTGATCCATCGGAACTTTTAGCTCTAAATATTTTGTGGCAGTGGGTATATCTATTCTTCCAGTGGCAAGTTCGACATCCACGATAACTCGCATCGCTCTCAGTTTCATGAAATTGTACATAACTGTCTGAGAGTGGGCGGCATCATCAAAAAGTCCTGCAGCCAGAAGCAATTCTTCGTTATAGAAAGCTATACCCTCGTTTACGCCAGAATCATAATAGTGACGGCGCAATGGACGTTGATGTCTCCACGACATGGCCAGTTGCTGATAGTGAGCCCCCTCATGAACAATTCCTGCCCTCGTATCACGGGCATTGGCCGCATAAAAATACGGCAGTGCACCATGCGGCGTGGGAACATACGAGTAACCATCTTCGTCGACTCGCGAGGGTCCAGTAAGGTCATCCGTTACCCCGAGCCACTTAATAGGCGCCAAGTAGGCAGGTAATGCGGCATTTAAATAATGCTTCAAAGAGGTTGGTTGAGAAAGAATTCCTTCATCAGTGTAGAAATCTCGGACTTCAGCCTCATTGCGCGCTTCCTGCGAAATTTGCTCTTCTACCGTTTTAGGAATTGGAGGTATTGGAATATTTCGATGCTTGTTCATAGTCACGTGTTCGAAAGTTACCGCTCTGTCCCATTCAATCTGCCCGATGAGTCGTAGTTCGTGGGTAGAGAATGGCACCAAAGCGACGTGCTTAAAAAACCATTGATACTTCTCCGCACCAATCGCCTTTATTGGTCGCATATTTTGAATATTAGTCGTCAACCAAGTTCGGTAATTAACAAAGGCCGAAATAGCGCTTTGACTGGCAGAATTCAGTGGATCGATTAATTCAGCCCTAGCATTTTTTTTCAACTCAGCCACCAAAGTAGCAATTTGAATTTCAATATTGTTCAGTAAATCAATCGCAACTTGAGCAAAAGGTGCAATGGCGTTTCCTTTAAGATTGGAAATTCCGCTATCTAGTACTTCACGCGTGAAATTAAAAACATAGATGCATTCTTCAATAACTTCGCTGTCTATTTTAAGAGGTAACAATAAATCAAACAGTACGCCGATAGTTTGATCAATATAAAATCTTGGCTGCTCCTGCCAAATCTTTAAATAATCTAATTCCCAATAAACGCGATGGATTGCACTTCCAATTAGCTGATAATCGACCCAACTCTCTGAATCAAAATTTGGAGAAGTTACACATCCAGCATCTATTGCTTTCCACCGCTTTTCGAACTGCTCAATACTTTTTCGATACCCAGAAACATCTGCGGCCGACCATGCGGGTTTCCAGTTTCTTGGTCTTTCTAGACGCGGGATGTCGTCGTGCGATCTTGGCTGTTGCAAAGTTCGCCATTCCCAAAATTCCATCCCTAGCGTTTCAACATCATTGACAAATGTCATCGCTTCTCCATTGACAAGTTATTGGTTTCCACACTATTAGAATAGTTGAGAATGGTATTTGATAATGTAAGAAGTGAGAAGAAGTAGCAGAATATTATTAATGCGCAAGGCGCACAAAGTTGTTCAATAACAATAATTCACACTAAATTTTCTTTCGAGGCTTAGCCTGCTTGTATTGGTTTAGCCACTCGAGATCACGCCCCAACTTCGTGGCCGCGTGCAGAACCCAATTGGGATCTCTGAGCAATTCTCGACCCAACATAACTGCATCGGCTTTTCCAGCGCTTACGATTTCTTCCGCCATTTCAGGTGCGGTAATCATCCCAACAGCGCATGTGAGCATCTGGCTCGAGCGCTTGATGTCTTCCGAGAAGCGAACTTGATACCCAGCTTCTACGGCATACTCAATATCTGCTTTTATACCTCCAGATGAGCAATCAATTAAATCCACACCTTTTGTCAGCAATATCTTAGCTAGTTCACTATTTTCGTGAGTGCTCCATCCGCCCTCAATCCAATCGTGGGATGAGGTGCGCAAGAAAAGTGGATGTGAACTTGGCCAAACTTCCCTAATCGCCTCCACCACTTCCAGAAGGAAACGGATGCGATTTTCAAAATTACCGCCATATTCATCGGTACGGTGATTCGTGATCGGAGAAAGAAAGGAGTGGATTAAATACCCATGAGCGCCATGAATCTCCACCACGTCAAAATTTGCGTCCAGAGCTCGTTTTGCAGCTGCACGATAAAGGGCGATCGTTTCCTTCATCTCCACGATAGAGATTGGACGAGGAGTTGGCAATTTTCCAAAAGCTATCGAACTGGGGGCTGCGGCCTCCCATCCACCTTCGGCCTCTGAAACATAACCCTGACCCTGCCACGGGGTCGTTGTAGATCCCTTTTGTCCGGCATGCCAGAGTTGAATGCCGATCGCAGACCCTTGTTCGTGAACAAAATCAACAATTGGTCGCCAAGCTTTAACATGTTCATTACTCCAGATTCCCGTGTCATGCAGAGTCGAACGGGCGGTGGGAGAAATTCCCGTTGCCTCCGTCATGATTAAGCCAACTTTGCCCATTGCGAATTTACCCAAATGCACGAGGTGCCACGCATTGGGAATGCCGTCAATTGCAGAATATTGACACATCGGAGAAAGCCAAATGCGATTCGAAATGACTAAATCTCGAATTTTAATCTCATCAAAAATACTTACCATATGGTGATCGTACAACTATTGTTGCACCATGATAAATCTTTCAACGGCAGCGAGTAACGTCGAATTAGTTTCTGAGGAACTTTTGCAAACCCTGAGTCACGCCAATCAGCTCGATTGGGAAATTGCCACACCAGACCTAGATTGGACTCAATCTCAAACTGCAATTCACACTATGCGCGCATGTCTGGAGTACACCTATCAAGTTGTCGGAAAACGGATGGATAGCTATCAACCAGTTCTCTTCGAGAAAAAAGATAAAGCTACACCAGCCGAATATCTACCCATGATTTCTACTGCATCGAGAATTCTTCAAAAAGCTATTAAAGACGCGGATGTAACAGATCGCGCATGGCACGCTTATGGAGTATCAGACCCCATAGGCTTCGCCGCCATGGGCGTAGTTGAGGTGAGCGTTCACACCTATGACTTAGCAAAGGGATTTGGAATTTCCTTTGTTCCAAATAATGTAGCGGCGCAATTTGCGATTGAACGCCTTTTTTCTGGCACCACCGAGTATCCGAACTTCAGCACGCATGGTGAATTACTTCTCTGGTTGGCAGGGCGAATTGAGTTGTCCGGAACACCAAGACGTCAAGGCTGGAAATGGAATGGCACACCTCGATAGTTTAAGATTTTTACGAGCGCCATCTGCTGTGACTGTAAATAAAAAGTGAAGTTGAAGCGAGAAGTAAGGTCAACAACGAAAGCAAATACCCTGAAATGCCATTGCCTTCCAATATGAAGCCAACGACTGGTGGAAAAATGAAACCGCCCAGCATGATGGCCAGCATGGTCGCTGTTGTCGCAAGTGGAAACCCAGGTGTTTTACGAGCGATCCAACTAGATGCATTAGGAAAGATGGGACCAAGAAAAAGACCACACAGCGCAAGACCCAGACTCGCCTTGTCCTGATAAATGAATGCAAAAGCGAAGGGGATGAATGTCCCCGTTATACAAAGCACGATAATGGAATGGGGCTCCAATTGCTTGGACATGAATACACCCATGAAGCGCCCTAAAGTAAAGAACAAATAAAAAAATGCGCTACTTAGTGCCCCCGCTTCCAAAGTCCCTTGAGAACTGCTTATGATTGTTGGTAGCCACGCGCCAATAGAATTTTCTAATCCAGAATAGAAAACTATGGCTAGTAAGACCATGGTTAATCTCGCATGATTGCCCTTACTTTGTGAAGAATCTGTAAATCTTTCGACTCTCCACTCAGCACCTGTCAATAATCTAGTTGCAATGACCGATGTGCCGATCGCAGAAATAACGATTAATGGAATGTGTGAAGAACCCACTGCTCCTATGCTGAGGGGGCCTGCAAGTGCACCAAATCCGGTTGCAGCACTTGCGATATTCATTCGCAGATGACTCGCGTTGCTACTTCGATTGATGAGTTGCAACAATGCCACTCCAGTAGCGCCATATCCCAAGCCGGCAACAGCTCCAGAAAAAGTTACTAGCGGCAGATTCGGAGCAGTCACAACCCCTATAAAACCCAATAGAGCAACCAAGATACCGCGATGGATAAACCAAATAAGATTTCTACGACTCCCGAAGAATTGAGCCATGAGCGTGCCAACGAGAGTTAGCAAGGTAAAACAAGCAAGAATCAAGCCTGATTCGGAAATAGATATTCCAGTGCGACTTACTATCCAAGGAAGCATCGTTCCCCAACAAGTCGACGTGAATCCCATCATGGAAAAAGCAATGGCAGCACAGACAAATCCGCGAGTCGTTAACTGTCGAGAACTATTTAATTCTTCTTGCCTTGATTCATCAGCCACTCGCAAAGACTAATCCTAAAATTTATCACTAGTACGGTAGGCCAAAGAGATTTCTAATCTGGCTTCCTCTTGATCCACCAAAATGTGTTTCTGGAATTGTTTCAAGGTAAGGTTAATCATGGCTGAAATGGAGCTTTTTGACCTCAAGGTTGTCGTCGATCGGATAGAGGGTAGATCCGTGTGTGGCATGCAAGTTGGAGATTTCTTCGAATTAAAAAATAGTTCAGAACTAAAAATCCCAGATGGCAAACGCTTTTGTATTTATGCCCTTCAATCGGTCTTGCCTTTCCTTCCAGCCAAACAACGGTACTTGGCAGATGGGGACTGGCTTAGTAGCGACGTAGAATTCGCTTGTCCCGACCCAGAAGAGCGATTAATTATGAGAGTGGAGCGAACTAATTCCGTAACACTCGACTCTGATTTGCTTACTTGAAGGCTAATTCAAATTAGTCTTCATGATATTCCTATGCATATCGGAATATCTCTCCAAATCATAAACAGGTCCTCTCGGTCCTTTTGCTCGCGATAAAACTCCAGCAATAGCCGAAAGCTCTTCTTCTGAAATTCGAGTTTCCGCGATAGAAAGATTGTTCTGCAAATGATTTAAATTCCGAGCACCGACGATGACTCCGCTTACGCCTTTACGAGAGAGAGTAAAAGCCGAAGATATGGTCGCAATATCACTGTGGTGGGCGATAGCGATCTTCTTGAGAGTCAGTAGCAATTCTTGAAAAAGATCCCATCCACCAAATTCATCAATAATCAACCGGTATTTAACATTTGAACGTGTTTCGAACTGCGAAAGAGGTTCTACTCCCAAATATTTTTCTGAAATGAATCCACCTGCCACCGTTCCATAAGCAAGGATTCCAATTCCGTTTTCAATGCAATATTCAGTCATCCCTTCTTCAGGGCGGCGATCTAGCACAGAGTACTGAAGCTGGATGCTTACTGGCTTAAAACCGGAGTTCACCATTTCTTGGAGGCGGGGCAAGTCAAAATTAGTTACGCCCACATGTCGAATCTTCCCAAGGCTCTTAAGTCGGAAAAGTTCTTCCATTGCCTCCAGATATTTTTTATTCTCGTAGCGCCACCAATGAAATTGCACTAGATCCACTTGTTCTACCTTTAAGCGATTGCAAGAGCGATCTACAATTCTCGCAATATCCGCTTTATCAAAATTCGCCAAACTATCTTCATTGGGCACATATTTGGTATGAAGTTGTACTTTGCTTCGACCTGCTTCACCATATTTCTCGGATAAGTGAGTTACAGCTTGCCCGATGATCTCTTCAACTCCAGTATAAATATCTCCAAAATCAAGAGTTGTTATACCTGCCTCGATGAATGAAATAGTGTCATGAACGGCAGATTTGTTCTCCAAAGATTCAGTTAATGAATGTCCGGTGCTGAGTTGCCAGCCACCTTTTATTACCGGTGATATGGAGTAGCCCTCCGCTAATTCTCGCCTTTGCATCAGAGTTTCCTTTTCTCTCGTTAACCAAATCGCGAAGTCGAAAAAGGCGCTAAATCCCGCTCTGCTTCTCCATGGACAATGAGATCGGCGATGGTTTTGCCCATTAATGGCCCTGCTGTGAAACCCATGTATGGAAACATGCCTATGAATAAACCCTTTTTGCCAGCCACTTCCCCAATTAAGGGACGTTGATCCGGGGTCCCATTTCCAGTTCCAATCCATGTTCGAATGATGCGGATTTTGGAAATACTGGGTACCACCTTGAGCGCTACTCGCATATTCGCTCGGAAAGATTCTGGATTGAAAACTGGATGTCCATCTGCTCCAACTCTTGCTGGCCACCCACCCCCAATGAGTAGTGACCCAGATTTAGCCTGCTTGAAGGTGAGTTTTTCTCCTGTGAAATAAACCAAGTGTTTTACCATCGGGGCGATGATTTCAGAAACGCTCACTTGAACAGGCTCATCTGAAATCGGAAACTCAATTCCTAAATCCTTTGTCAGAGTGTTAATTCCAGCATTTGCAGTAAGTATCACATTGCGACAATTAAATAGACCTGATGTTGTATGAAGAACATACCAATCGCCATTACGTTCAATTTTATTAACCTTCACACCAGTAAAAATTTCGGCACCGTAAACTCTGGCCGCACGCGTAAAGCTTGGACTTGCCAAAAGCGGATTCGCTTTCCCTTCAATCGGTGAGAATGCCGCGCCCATCATCTTCTTTGATATGTAAGGTGCTTTTTCAAGCACTTCGTCCATATTTAATAGTTGTGCATCTATCCCTAAACTTCGCTCTAGCTCTACTTTCTTTGCGAGAGCTGCGAATTCATCTTTTGACTCAGCAATCATTAAGCCACCGTGTTGCGCAACTTCAAGATCAACTCCTAAGTCCGATGAAAGCTCCTTCCAAATTTCTAAAGAATCATTGAGGAACTTTAAAGCTGGTAAGAACTCTTTTGCCCAAGCTTCTCCGAGTTGATGAAACCCTTCATATTGAATCTGACCATGAAGACTTCCTGCATTTCTTCCAGAGGCTTGCGTGTTGAGATCAAATTGTTCGATAAGCGCACATTGACGACCAGACTTCGTTAAGTAATATGTCGCCGCCGCACCTGAAATGCCACCACCTATAACAATATTTTCGAATTCTCGCTTCGAAATATTCTTCTGTGCAACATTCACGAAACGCAGAATAGCATTATAAGGTTAGGACACACAGAGACTCTTAAGATAGAAGAGGGAAAATGAGCACTGATTTTAAAGGAAGTTACTCCGTTCTTGTCACACCCTTTACTGAAGGTGGCAAGAGAGTTGATGTTGATGCTCTCAAAGTTTTTCTAGATTGGCAGATTGAAGTTGGAGTACCTGGGGTCATCATGCTTGGTACCACGGGCGAATTTTTGGCACTCACTGACGAAGAACGTCGCTTAGTGGTTGATACGACTGTTAAACACATTAATAAACGTATCCCTGTTCTGGTTGGAACAATGAATGCTTACACTCCAAACGCTGTTCGGTACAGCAGAGAGGCGCAAGAATTGGGTGCGGACGGACTCATGATTCTTCCGCCTTACTATTACACCCCCACCCACGAAGAAGTTTTTAATTACTACAAAGCAATTTGCGAAGTAGTCCAACTACCCATCATGATTTACAACAATCCCTTTACCTCTAATGTAGATCTGCCCGCTGCATTAGTTGCAAAGATTGCTCGTTCCTTGGAACAAGTCCGTTATATAAAAGAAGCAAGTACAGATGTTGCACGTGTACGCGATGTGATTGAGGCCTCTGATGGATTGGTACGCGTCTTCGCAGGAGAGAGAGTCGTTGACTCGTATCTTTTAGGTGCGATCGGTTATGTAAACCCGTACGGAAATTACATTCCGCATGCTTCCTCAGAGATCTGCAATTTGCTTGATGCTGGAAGAGTTGACGATGCACGTAAGGTGCAAAGGCTGATTGACAAGATCGATCACATCATCGCTGAAGGTCATCCCACATATGGACATCAGTGCTACTCCAAGGCACTTGCCGCTGTAACGGGGCACCCAGTGGGAGATGTGCGACCACCCTTGACGACATTTGTCGAACTCGGTCAAGAGGGAATTCAACGAGTAGAAAAAATTAAGGTGCTCATGGGTGAGCTGGATGCCCTAATGGCTCAACTCGCTTCCTAAACGCACCTTATTTACTGTGGAGATGGTCTAGGAGCAATCCTTCGTGCCCGTTCAAACTGAGGCTGCCAGGGAATTCGTACTCCTAATTCTTCTGCAGCCCACATCGGCCAATGCGGGTTGCGAAGCATCGCGCGCGCAAGCATGACAGCATCGGCCTTACCTGAAGTGACAATCTCCTGTGCCTGTTCCGGCTCAGTGATAAGCCCGACAGCAGAGGTAAGAATCCCAGCCTCGGCTTTTATTCTCTCGGCAAATTGAACTTGATATCCAGGTCCGACGGAAATCTTTGCATAATCCACTAAACCACCAGTGGAGACATCAATCAGATCAACTCCTACCTTCCTCAATTCAATTGCTAGTTGAACAGACTCCTCAATTGACCATCCACCTTCCACCCAGTCAGTGGCAGAAATTCGAACAAAGAGAGGTACCGATTCTTCAATCCTTGAACGAAGTGCTCGCGCAGTTTCGAGCAAGAAGCGAGTTCGTCCCTCAAAATTTCCACCGTATTCATCCGTGCGCTGGTTGGATAGCGGGGACATAAATTGATGAAAAAGATATCCATGCGCAGCATGAAGTTCCAAAACATCGAAGCCCACGCTGAGAGCACGCAAGCCCGCATCAACAAAATTTTGAGTGAGAGTAGCTATTTCCGTTTTTGTAAGTTCATGGGGCACCGGAAAATTTCCATAGTTCAATGTACTGGGAGCGTCAGTCTCCCAACCACCTTCTTCGCCTGAGGCAATAACGTGATCATCCCAGGGCGACATAGTCGAACCTTTGCGGCCAGCATGCGCCAATTGCATAGCGATTGGAACTCCCATGGAATGCGAGAAGGAAACGATTGGACGAAATGCTTCTGCATGTTCAAGATCCCAAATTCCAGGGCAAGCCAATGAAATTCTCCCCTTTGGAACAACTGCCGTTGCCTCCACAAAAACAAGACCAGCACCACCGCTTGCAAAAGCTCCTAAATGAACTCGGTGCCAATCGCCCACTAATCCATCGTCTGCGGAATACTGACACATCGGGCTCACCCAAATGCGATTAGGAAAATTGATGCCCCTAATGTTCAAACTATCAAACATTGATTTTTCCACTACAACTCCTCATACATATAACCTTGCTTGTCTTAATTCTAGTGCTTTGGCAGAATATAGAAATGACACAATCAACTTCTGGCAGACTTCCCCTCGACGCAAACATTGCCAGAGGCAAGAAGTTAAATGTTGAAGTGAATGGCAATCTCTTCACTGCCTTCGAAGGCGAAACTGTTGCTGCACTCTTTGCCGCAGAGAATTTGTCTGCGATGCGCACAACCCAAGATGGTGAGCCACGAGGAATGTTCTGCGGAATGGGTGTCTGCTTTGATTGTCTCGTCGTCATCAACAACATCCCTAATACACGGGCCTGCATGACCTGGGTTCAGGAAGGAATGAAAATCTCTACCCAATCTGGACTTACAGCTTCACAGTAGCCCTGATTGTGGTGGCGATCATCTGTACATTGAAGCCACATATTCAATCAATCAGTAGGAAGTTTCAACCAAGGAAACATACTGATCATCGGGATCTTTAAAGTAGACATACTTAAAGAGTGAATTCCCTACATCAAGTTCTTGTGGATCGCTATGCATTTCAATTCCTAGCGCTTTCAACTCTTCGCACGCTCTAGCCAAATTCGACACTCCAATTCCGAAATCCATTGGTCCTAAATGTCCCCATTGCCCACGGCAATCCTCATATAATGGAGTGAGTCGGACTGGTTCAATTCCTGCGCCTTGTCCCGCCATAAAAAGGGTCATATGGTGCCCTGGAAGTTGACGACCTTTCTGATACCAAGGAGCCATCGGTGTGAAAAATTCAGTGGATTCGAATATCTGATCAACGAAGCCCAATTGGCGGTAGAAATCATTTGTAGTTTTCATATCGTGGACACCGAAAGCTACGTGATTAACACCTTCAATCCGAGGTTCTCCCGGTCGCGCAGTCCATAAACCCGTCCAATCAATTAGTTCAACTTTTCCACCCCACGGGTCAGCTAAATATCCAATGTCAAGAGAAATATCGTTTGGACCAACCACGGCACCCTCTATGACATCCATAAGCGACCGGCATCCATATTTTTCCACTAATGTCCGATGGATTTTTTCAGTATGCAAAGTGTGTAGACAGACCTCAGCAAGCCCAACTTCCCCATATCCGATTGCTGCTGGAAGCGGTGGTGCACCATCACCATCAAGTCTTTGCACTAACTTAACTTTGCCGGGTCCAAGCCGAGTTGTGAATCTATTTCCCAACATCACGATTCGTGCTCGCACACTATTGCTCTTCGTAATCTCTTCAAGACCAGGTACGGGACCTGTGTAGTCAAAGTACACTTCAGTAAATCCTAATTTTTCAATCCAATACTCAAAAGCCGTTTCCATATCAGCCACACCAATTCCAGCATGATCTACTCCAGTAAACACTTTTACCTCCCTTGGATTAAAATTCTACTTTTGAAGAAGTGGAACATTTGAATCAATAAGCGCCTTTTCAATTTTTGTCAAACTGATTGGATCTGTTATTGGTAGACGCGGTGGACGAACTGTTCCTCCCGGCAAGCCCATCAAATTCATAATCGCTTTCAATTGACTTTGATAGGCACCGTACAGTCCGCGCCACCCACCCGCGCCCCACAAACTTGCGAGTAATTTATCCGTTGCCAAAGCACTCTCTGTGATGCTTGCCTTATCCCCTGACCAATAATCTTCCCAAAACTTAGGATCCGAGGCTCCAAAAATAGAACCTCCGCCAATCGTTCCATCCCCGCCAACTTCGTCCAGGACAGCTAATCCTCCAGTTGTCATGAAATTGCCAAAAATTCGCACTTGATCAACTAATCGCGAAGTAGTTGCCTTGAATTGCTCGGCGTCGCCCGTGCTGTCTTTAATGGCCACTACACAATCCAAGTCCGCGATTCTCTGTGCAAGATCGCCTTCAATTTCAATGTTCGTCCCAGGCGGCCAGTTATAAATCATCAAGGGAGCTGGAACCATTCGCGACAAGTCCTGAAAGAAGGCGAAAGTCTCGTCAGGTAAAGTTCTCGCATACGCGGGTGCTGATGAACATATTCCAGATGCCCCTGCTGACATTGCAAATTCTGCCAATTTTGCAGATTCCTTTGCCGTGAATGTAGTCACTCCGATGACGACTGGAATGCGCCCACGTACTTGTTTGATTACCGCTTCCGCTACTGCATTCCTCTCCTCTGTGGATTGCGAAAACCATTCTCCAGTAGTGCCGAGTACAAATAGGCCATGCATGTTGTTACTTAAATACCAATCAATAATAACTGCGAGGGAGTCAAAGTCTAGATCTCCATTTTCTTTGAACGGCGTCGGGCAAGCTGGCCAATAACCTCGCCAGTCAACCGTGTTTCTATCCATATCATTTCTCCCTCAGTAGTATTTAGATTTTATTAATTGAATTATTACATGCCTCGATCGGTTGAATAAGTTGCAGGAATCAGATCCTGAGTTGAATGTGACGTCATTGATTCTGTTAATAATTTGGCAACCATTGGTCCCAATGTAAACCCGGTGGGAGCCATAACAACATGAAAGCCGGGCACGATTGAAGATTCGCCCACAATCGGAGCAAAATCCTTTGTATAGGCCCATATACCAGCCCACGTCCGAACTAACTTCACTTCTTTAAGTACCGGAAGCACACGTACAGCAATCGCGATATTTCCTGCGGCGCTATCCCAAATGTTTGAATAACGAGCAGGATAGTTTTCTTTCCGCGCCGGCCAACCGCCGCCAATTATAAAAGTATTGTTTGACGTCTGTTTCAGAGTGAGTCGTTTTCCTATGTGCTGAATCATGGGTTTTAAGAAATGCTCGTGCGGTTCGGTTACATTTACATGCAAACCTTCTAGCCCCAAGGGAAGTCGAAGTCCGACCATTGCCGCGACGTCGGCAGCCCATGCACCAGCCGCATCTACAATTCGGCGACAGTGGATAATTCCCGATGGTGTCTTCACTGCGAATCGATAGGGAGAGAGACCATTCAAAATCTCAATTGATTCTACGGGGGCATGGGTCCTTACTTGAGCGCCCCGTTCATGTGCTCTAGCAGCATATATCGGTGCCACAATGAGTGGGTTTGCATGGCCTTCTTGCGGGCAATAAGCGATGCCGGTCAAGTTATGAGAAAGATACGGCGCAAAGTTGATCATTTCAGAACCCGTTAATACGTGTGTTTCAAGGCCAGCCATCTCCTCAATTCTTTGCTTGTCCCTAAGAACCTGCAACTCTTCCTTCGATTCAGCGACCATAAGTCCACCAGTCGTATGAACCCCCAAATCGGCGTTCAATTCTTTTTCAAGTTCTCCCCAAAGTCGAGCTGCGTCAAGTTGAAGTTTCACCTCACCCAACAGTCTTTTCTCATCTTCCCCCGAATTATTCGAAGTCAATTGATGCAAAGCGATTTGAAAGTGAAAACTTCCAGCATTAGTGCCTGATGCCTCTCTATTGAGTTCCCCCCGCTCAAGAAGTAGCACTTCAACACCTTCTACGGCCAGGTAGTACGACAATGCCGATCCGAGCAAACCCCCGCCAATAACAATCACATCTACCTCAGGAGGAAGCGCGGAGTTAAGAGTTGAATGTGGAATCATAGGTAGGTCTTTTTGCATTTTGTTGGGGCTATCCATCGATGAAATACTTTTCTTCTCTTACGGTTTCGTCGGCAATTGAACCAAGCGAAACTGGCTTTACCGGAAAGCGCGGAGTGGACATAGGCACGTCAGAAATTTTCATGTCATGTCGCTTTGAAATGAGCGCCGATATTTGACGTTGACAATTTCTACCTTGACACAAACCCATGCCCGCGCGAGTAAGTGCCTTCACAACCGAAACATCAGAACTTGTATCGATCGCTTGATCTATCTTTTCTTTCGTTACGCCCTCGCATCGACAGATAGTAGTTTTCGCATCGCAAAGATCGTAGATGCCCTCTCCAATCGAATACATTCTAAAGAGAAATTTTTGAAATCTTCTTTTTGCCTTGATTCCATTACGACTTTCAGTCGCCAATAGTTCTGCTTGGGAAGGAGTAATCTTTCCTAATTCTTCTGCAACTTTAATAGCAGCAATCTTCGCGCGGTAAGTTGCTACGTAAACTCCTTCTACGCCCGCACCATCTCCAGCTGCGAAAACATTTTCAATAGAAGTGCGGCCCCAATTATCGACATCAACGGAAAATCCACCCAAATTTTCATTATACGTAAATGAACAGCCTGCGAGTCTGAAGAGTTCTGTGGATGGGAAAAATCCGTATCCAATACAAACAGTGTCCACTTCTATTTTCTCTTCTGTCCCAGCAATCGGTTTCCAATTGCGATCCACTTTTGCGTGAATCGCGTACTCAACTTTATCCACGCCACCAACGCGAATAATCATTCTTCTGTAGCGCATGGGGACACGCATCTTGAGCAGCCCCCAACGATAATTAAACGCGTCTTTCAGGAGATGAATATTTCCTGGAATTGCACCAAGTAATGAGGGGAGATCGGAAATTCGCGGCCCTCTACCGGACTCTAAAGCCAACACCACATTCGCTCCATAACTCTTGATCTGAGCGGGAAAGGCCAAAGCCAATGGACCGCTACCTGCAAAGAGAATTTGAGCACCTGGCGACACGCGCTGAGTCTTTACCAAAGTCTGAGCACCACCAGCCGTTATTACTCCGGGCAGAGTCCATCCTGGAAATACAACTGGACGATCATAGGCTCCAGGTGCAATCAGTAATCGTTTGAACTCAATTTTCCTTGCACTCGAACCATTCTGTACAATCATCAGAGTTGAATTTTCAACTGAGAGAACGGTAGTGGACAGAAATTTACTTATTAGCGGATTCTCAACCGAACGAATCAACTCAGCGCCACGTTTCTGTTCAGCACTAAGTGCGGAATCATCCTTAACCGAAAAACCAATTCCCAATTGCTTGTAAATCTGACCACCCAATGTCACTCGTTCATCAATAAGAGCGACTGAAAGTTTATGACGTGCCGCTTCAGAGGCGGCAACTAATCCCGCAGGTCCACCACCGACGATAACGAAATCAAATTTCATTGTGTTCGTTTCGCCTTTTTTCTTCACGTGGGACACTCTCCAAAATTTATTAAAAAATGAATTATGCAGAAATGATACGACAGGCGGAGGAAAGTATCTCCTCCGCCCACCACAACATTTCGTCTAGATGTACGAATTGACTACTATCAGCAAGCTGGCAGTGAAGGAAGCTTGTAACCCATATTCTTCAAATGGAGCTTTGCTAGCGTGCCATTTTTTTGCTGTGAGCAAAGCCAAATGTTGAGTCGTCTCTGTAATGACTTATTTCCAAGTTGGACTGCCCACGAGCCATAGCCCACCTTAATCAATCTAGGAAGTGCCACATTTTCCAGTTGACCTGGATTTGACTTCTGATAGGCCCCAGCCAAGTTTGCCTCGACCACAATCCCATCTGCGCGTCCAGAAGCGACTTCTAGGAATGCAGCCGATTGATCAGGAAACTCGACTAAAGTGGCGTTTGGAAAAGTCGTCTTCACTAACCCCGCAGCCGTTGAGCCTTGAAGTGCGGTGAGCTTTTTGCCTGCGACATTCCACGCCTCAAAAGTTGCACCAACGGTTGATCCAACTTTAGCAACCAAAACAGTTGCATATGGCATATATTCACGAGTAAAAGTGATCGACTGCGCGCGAACTGGGGTGTTTGTCAATCCAACTGACACTAGGTCAAATTGCTTTGAGACCAATCCAGGAATCAATCCTGCAAAATCCATATTTTTAATGACGAGTTCGAGTTTCAAATTTCTAGCTAGCTGCTGAACAAGATCAACGTCATAACCCGCTGGTATATTATTTTCATCTAGATACATTTGCGGCTTGAACTGCAAGGTCATGCCCACAATCAATTTCCCAGGAGTTACTAGCTTGTAGGGATTTTTTTGCGCGGCAAGTGCGGGAGCGAGCGAAGTAGCAGGCAACGCGACAACTAACATCGCTGCTACGACTAGACCCGCTTTCCATTTGATTTGCGTTTTCTTCATTTGTAACCCTTTCATCCATTTGATAGTTGATCCCGCTTTGACATCGGTACGCCGGCAGGAACTCTCGTCAGTGCCTATTTTTCTCATAATTCGTCATTGACCCGCTTTCGCAATCAATACTTGAATTCTTTCGCGTCTGCGCTTCGTTAAAACATTTGAGAGACTGCCGGAGGGAGGAGAAGAAAGATTCTTCTCAATTGCTCTAAAGATAAAGTCGACAATGAATGCCACCAGGACGTATAGGACGGCAGCCGCCGTATAAAGAACGAAAGGTTGGAAATTAACCGCGTTCAGATTCTGAGTAACGCGTACAACTTCGACCAATCCAATAACTGCAAAAGTGGATGTATCTTTTATCATTCCGATATACATGCTACCTATATTAGGAATTGCAATTTTAGTTGCCTGCGGCATTGTGACGGAGACAAAAATGCGAACTCTTGTCATTCCAAGCGCTAAGCCCGCTTCGCGCTGACCTTTCGGTACAGCAATCAAGGCTGCACGATAAATTTCACAAAAGAATGCGGAGTAGAGCAAGGTCAGAGCAATTACGCCTGCTTGATAAACCGTGAAGTTGTAACCAAAAAGTAGTGACCAACCGAAGTAGACCCAAATAACGCTTACGAGAGCAGGTATCCCACGAAACACATTTACGTATGACGAGGCAAGAATAGAAACCACGCGCTTCGAACTTATTCGAGCCAATGCCAAAATCAACCCTATTACCAATGAGATGATGAGAGCAGTGATAGAAACAGCGATAGCAGTTCCTAGCCCTTTGAGAAGAATTACTCTATTCTCCCAAATCAAGGACCATCGGAAGTTGACGCCTTCAAGATTCATTTAGAGCACCGATCCAATGAATCTTTGAGCACGTTCGTTTGTACAGTTTTCAAAGAAATCTCGGCCACCGGTTGCAACCACGTAGCCATCCTCCATAAATACGTTGCGGTCTCCAATTTCTCGTGCAAAATTCATTTCGTGGGTGACAACAACCATCGTCATGCCAGACTGCGCGAGTTTGCGCATCACGTTCAAAACCTCTCCGACGAGCTCTGGGTCAAGTGCCGACGTTGGCTCGTCAAAAAGCATCACTTTGGGATCCAAACTGAGTGCACGAGCGATGGCTACGCGCTGTTGTTGGCCCCCAGAAAGTTGACTTGGAAAGCTCGCTGCCCAAGGAAGGAGTCCCACACTCTCTAACTCCACAGCCGCGCGCTCCTCTGCATCATGAAGTGAAATTTTCTTTGTTGCCCGAAGCGGCAATGCGATGTTGTGAAGTGCTGATAAATGCGGAAATAGATTGAACTGTTGAAAGACCATTCCTACTTGTCTTCGAAGTTGAAGCGGCTTACCTCTTTGTCCTTGTGGTACACCTTTGACACCAGGGCCATATTCAACTCCAAGAACTTGAATCGACCCACTATCTGGCTCTTCTAAGAGGTTGATACTTCGCAACACTGTTGATTTGCCAGAGCCAGAAGGACCAAAAATAACGACGTGCTCACCCTTATTAACTACAAGATCAACTCCGTGTAAAACTTCTATCTTGCCAAATGACTTATAGATACTTCTCAATTCAAGCAACACAGAATCAGGAGCTTCCATTGAACTCTGAGTCATCATGACAACGCATGTCTCACCTTCTATGTTCGCCTTGCGAACACGCTTTGCTTATTTAAGAAATCATTCTGTACGGCGACAAGAAAGTCAAGGCTGCTACAAAGGTATTTATGTGACGATTTCATAACGTTAATTTAGTCAGGTGATTTCACAATTACAATATTTCTAAATTCTTTCGCGATGAATAGCTATATTTTATTGGGTTCACAATGCGCACTTCTGTTTAGAAGGGTCAAAGCGTGAAACACTTATGAAGTCGAGAGGATCTAACCATGAAGGATTCGCCTGCAGTGAAAAAGTTGATTGATCACATTGAAATCAGTGAACTACTTAAACGCTATTGCTATTTTTTCGATTCAAACAACGTCAACGGTTTACGCGACCTTTTTACAGAAGATGCCGAAATAGATTACGGGCCAGAAGTTCCGTTACTCGTTGGCCTAGATGTAATTATGACTTCAATTTCTAAGGGACTAACTTCCACCTTCATTGCGACTAGCCATCATTTGTCAAATATCATTATTGATTTTGATGATGAAAATCACGCCCGCACATCGTCTTATGTTTACGCTTGGCACCGTTATTACTCGAAGCCAGAAATTGGTTATCTATGGGGTCAATATTCACACTCACTTCGGAGAGAAGCCGGCACGTGGAAAATTGCAACTCTTCAACTCCGAGCGGTGGCAACACAAGACTTCCATCGGGAAACAATGCATCCCGTGAAACGTGGAAAATAATTAAGGAAGACGTTAGCGAACGTATGAAGCGCCGTTGATATCGATTGTTGCGCCAGTCAAATGTCGGCTGCGACCTGAGGCAAGAAAGACAACTAGATCTCCAATGTCTGAAGGTGGAACCAACTCACCCAAAACAAGTATGCTCTTTAATTTATCTTCGCCTCCGCGCTGAATGGCTGCTGCATCTGCCATTCTCGTCTTAACAATGCCAGGTGAAATTACATAAGCCAGAATGCCTTGCTTGGCATAGCTCTGCGCGATAGTTTGTGTCAGGGCCTTGACCGCGGCCTTCGATGCGGCATAAGCGGACAACTCTGGGATAGCAGATCCCTTTTGCCCAGACCAACTCGACATCGAAATCACTACTCCACCTCCATGTAGCAGAAAATGTCTAACAGATTCTCGAACAATGTTTGAAGCCTCAAAAACGTTGACCTGCATGGTTTGAGCCCAATTGCTATCCCATAGTTCATCAGATCCTTCGAACGGCGTTTCAACATTTATCGCCGCATTGTTAATCAGAATGTCGATTCGTGAGACTAGCAGCAGAGCGTCACGAAAGAGAGCACGGCCCGAACCAGGCTGTGATAAATCGGCCTGCAAAAAATATTTACGGCCCTCTGGAATCGACGCAAGGGCTTCTTCAACCCCCGCTCTGTGCGTCCCATAATGGGCGATTACAATTGCTCCGGCTTCTCCTAAAGCCTTTGCGGTAGCGGCACCGATTCCTCGAGATGCGCCTGTCACTAAGACACATTTTCCCGTCAAGTCATACATATATAAGCCTTTCTTAAAGTAATCCTGCATCTACATTTATGAGTTGACCGGTCACTCCATGAGCCAGATCGCTACATAAAAAGAGAGTTACATTTGCAACATCTTCGATAGTCGCCAGTCTGCCAAGTGCGGTTTGCTTACTTAAAAGTTCAAGTGCACCGTCGACCGAAAGATTCATCTCGCTCCCCCGTGCTTCAATTCTAGACAAAAGTGCGTTGGTCGCGACGGGACCTGGTCCAATTGCATTAACTCGAATTCCAAATTTTCCTAAATCTATCGCCGCCGAGCGTACAAATCCGAGCGCAGCATGTTTGCTAGCAACGTACGGAATAATATTTGCATCCCCTTTCCATGCATTAATCGAAGCTGTTACAACAATTGACGCGTTAGGTCGCCGAAGATGTGGAGAACCATATTTGAAGGTGAGGAAAAGTCCTCGACTGTTTACTGCCATCACCTTGTCCCACACCTCAACTGGGGTATCTGCAATCGAGGCCCAAGAGGGAACAATTCCAGCATTTGCAATAAGAAAATCATAGGGTCTATGACTAGGGTCAAGTCTGTCAAATGCAGCAATAACGGATTCTTCAGATGTAACATCACATTCTATAAATTGCCAACCACTTTTTAATACTGATGGCGGTTTCTGGTCAATAATAATTCCTCGAGCACCGGCTTCATCAAAACAATTCACCATACCTTCACCAAGGCCCATAGATCCACCAGTAATAATTACTGACTTGCCTTCAAAATTAATGTTCGCCATCCGCACCTCCAAGCATTACTTTTCTCTTAATAATATGCGACGAATAACTTTCCTGCACCACATAAATCAGTTATATTCCAACTATTAATCAAGTCGTAGGGAAAGGTATTTTTCGCAACGTGATATACACACTCCCGGAAGCAATAAGAGAATTTGTCCACGACGGCGATTCAGTTGCCATGGAGGGATTCACACACCTTATTCCTTTTAGCGCGGCAGATGAAATTATCCGACAAGAAATCAAAAACTTAACATTAATTCGAATGACTCCAGATTTAATTTACGATCGACTTATAGGGGCAGGTTCTGCCTCAAAACTTATCTTCTCTTGGGGCGGAAACCCAGGTGTTGGTTCTCTGCATCGCTTCAGAGACGCAATACAAAATTCATGGCCGCACCCACTTGAGATAGAAGAACATACCCATGCGGGGCTTGCAAATCGCTATCTAGCAGGCGCCTCAGGATTGCCATTTGCTATCCTTCGCGGATATCAAGGTTCAGATCTACTTGAACACACAAAAAACGTGAAAATAATCCAATGTCCCTTTACGGGCGAGCGCCTCGCCGCAGTCAGAGCTGTTAATCCAGATGTAACTATTATTCATGCACAACAGGCTGATCGAAGTGGGAATGTCCTTCTTTGGGGGATTACTGGAATTCAAAAGGAAGCTGTTCTTGCAGCCAAAAGAGTAATCGTAACAGTTGAAGAAATTGTTGAATCATTCGAACCAAAAATGAATTCCACGATAATTCCCGCTTTCGTCATTTCCGCAATTTGTGTCTCGCCTCATGGTTCTGCACCCTCGTATGCATTGGATTACTACGAAAGAGACAATGAAGCTTACGTGGCATGGAATACCATCAGCAAAGAACGGGACACGTTTACTCAATGGCTTAACGAAGAAGTGCTTTATTCTCCGGCTGGTGAGATTTTCTCATGACAGACCAGGTTGAAGCAATGCAGTGGTCGGCCGATGAAATGATGACCGTTTCTGCGGCAAGATCACTCACTAATTCAGATACTTGCTTCGTAGGCATAGGAATTCCGAGCACCGCTGCAATACTTGCAAAGGCAACACACGCACCTGGTCTCACTCTGATCTACGAGTCAGGGACTATCGACACAAATCCAACACGTTTGCCACTTTCTATTGGTGACGGAGAGCTAGCTCAAACTGCATTGACCGTCGTTGGCATTCCTGAGATTTTTAATTACTGGCTACAAGCTGGACGAATCAAGATTGGTTTCTTGGGCGCCGCCCAAATAGATAAATTTGGAAACATTAATACGACAATTATCGGTTCCTCGTACGAAAATCCAAAAGTTCGTTTACCGGGCGCTGGTGGCGCAACGGAGATTGCTGGTGCTTGCGTGAACACAACAATTATCTGTCGACAAAGTACCCGTACTTTCCTAGAGAAGATTGACTTCATTACTTCATGCGGCTTTGGGAACGGCCCCGGGTCTAGGCAGGCATTTGGACTGACAGGAAACGGGCCGAGAAATGTCATCACCGATATTGGCATTCTTGAGCCAGATCCAGAAACATGCGAACTGGTCCTGACAGAAATCCACGAGAATGTGACCCCAGAGCACGCGCGGAACTCCACGGGCTGGACGTTGAAAATTTCAAAAGAATTAAAGGTTACGGCACCACCAACTGTGAAAGAACTCGAAATTCTTCGAAATCTGAATATGACTTCCAACTCTCAGAGTTGATAATATTCTGCTCAATTTTTAATGGCTGAGATCAAATGCAGTACTACTTTGAATCAATTTATTGAGTTCAAGAAGAGCTTCATCTCTGCGTAAAACGTTCTCGGACCATTTATCGACTGGGAATAGGCGATCTATATCGTCAGAAACTTTCTCAACAAGCTCAGGCGTCCAAGGATCATCTTGACCCCGCAAGGCACCCATTCTCGCGTAGGAATCGCCCATTCTAGAAACGTGTGCCTTAATTCCTCCTTGGACGTTAAGTGCACTTGTCGCAAAAGGTCCAATAACTGTCCAGCGACGCGCTAGCCCTTGAGTCATAATACGATCGATATCAGAGGCGCTCACGACTCCATCGCGAACCAAACAATACGCTTCTCGCAAAATTGCACCTTGTAATCTATTAAAAACGAATCCTTCAATTTCAGAGTGCACCAGTACTGGACTCATACCCACTTCTTGTAAATTTTCCATTACCTGCATAACGACATGTGGATTCGTAAAGGGGGCAGGCACAACTTCAGCAACCGGCAATAAATATGGAGGGTTCCCCGGATGAACAATAAGGCAACGCTCCCTTATTCTTGTTTCTGAAGAGAATTCACTTGTCGTGATTGCAGAAGAAGAACTAGCTAAAACTACGTGGCTCGGCGATATTGCATCAAGATTGCGGAATATTTCTTGCTTTACCTCAAGATTTTCTGGAGCACACTCCTGAACATACTCTGCACCCAAGAGTGCACTTTCGAGTTCGTCACAATATTGAATTCGATCTGCAATAACTGAAATTTCTTCAGAAAGAAGCCCATGTTTACTCAACATTTCTAGACGCGAGAAAATATCGTGAGATGCAAACTCAAGCCTCTTCGGGTCTATATCGAAAAGACGAACCTCCTTCCCGGCTCGCGCGAAAACTATTGCCCAGGCATTTCCAATGCTCCCCGATCCGACAATGGCATATCTCTTGAACATTCTTAAATTTTATCCATTGGATACTTACGCTGATAAGCACGCCAAGTGGTCGCCCACTTGTCGGGATCATTGAGTCCGGCGCCATCCAATTTGTGTACCACCTGATTATGGGGTGCAGTCTTAACGATATCTGGAGTTTGCCTTGCCTCTTGACAGACGTGGGCAAGAACATCAATCCAATAATCAATATCTTCAACAGACCATAATTCTCCAGCTTCTGGAGTGAAAGGTTCTGGAATGAACCATGGCTCATGACTCAACCAATAAGCATCAACACCAAAGTCGGTCATACGATTTTGAATGTCTAGAGTTGAGACTCCAGTTTCGACGGTGAGTTCACCTAAGGAGTATCGAGTCATTTCCAAGCGGCGCTTTGTTAGTTCAGGCAAGCCTTTAGTCACACCTGGAATTTCCAACAAACGCTTCTCCATGTAGTTATTGGCTAATACTGAAATATTTGCAGCATCTCTCAGTCCCTCTGCACCCATTGCCCTCGTCCACGCGTATGCCCGAATTACGACCGGGACATTGCCCCAAAATTCTCTAACTCTTCCGATACTTAGTGGTCCTTCTTTTTCGATGGCGAACCTTCCGTTTTCCTTCCTAGTAATCAAAGGACCAGGCAGAAAAGGCATCAGGGCTTCCGTACAACCGTAGGCACCAACAGCCGGACCCCCGCCACCCTTTGGTCCACCGAAGGTTTTGTGTAGCATGAACATACAGGCATCAAAACCTAACTCTGCCGCGCGCACTCTTGTCATTAAACCGTTGAAGTTTGCGTGATCATAGAAACAAAGTCCACCTGCTTCATGAACGAAATCCACCCACTCTTTGATATGTGGATTGTAAATTCCAATATCATCGGGATTGTTAACCATCAACGCAGCAGTCCTCGGCGAGACGACAGAGCGAAGCGCTTCTACCGAGGCATACCCATCAGCTTCCAGTGGCAGTGTAATAACTTTAAATCCTGCCGCAGCAGCAGTTGCCGGGCTAGAAGGATGAGCCTGGGCAGTTGTAATAATCTCGTTACGTTGATTTAGCTCACCTCGCGAAGCGTGATAAGCACGAGTAACACAGGTTTGTGTGTAAGCAGCGTCTGCACCTCCACCGGCTTGAAACACGAATTTACTCATGCCCGAGAGTTCACGGAGTAATTCGTCGAAACGATAAACAATTTCTAACGCCCCTTGCAAGGTGTCTTCGTGTTGAAAAGGATGCAATTGCGAAACGAAAGGTTGATACACCAAATTTTCACTTACGCGGGGATTGTATTTCATAGTGCACGTACCAAAAAGGCTCACACCCATCATGCCCATAGTTTGTTGTGACAAATGAAGATAATGTCTCTCAACTTCAAACTCAGATAACTCAGGAAGAGTGGGAAGATATTCTCTACGCATTGACACATCGACAAGATTCCTTGCTTCACCTATTACTTGTGCTATGCCTGGCTCAACTGCGGGGAGAATTGCTCCTCTACGCCCAGTCGAACCCATCTGCATAACTAAAGGCTCGTCCCATGACGCAGCGTGAAAATTCTTCATCTTAGGTTTGCTCATTTAACTGCCTCCTCGAGAGCTTGCACAAGCCGATCGATATCCTCTTTTGTATGAATCTCAGTAACGCAATAAAGCGCCGATTTTCCTAACTCAGGGAAATCGAGAGTTAAATCTTTACCACCAAATATCCCCATCTCAAGCAAACGAGAATTGACTGTTTCTACGTTAACCTTCGTCTGATCAAAATTGATAACAAACTCTTTGAAGAATCCTTCACTCCATAGAACCTTTACTCCAGCAATTGCGTTGATCTTTGACGCGGCATAGTGGCTGCGCGCGATTATGGAATTTCCAATATCCCTAAATCCCTGCGGACCCATGAGAGACATGTAAACCGCATTTGCAATGGCCCAGAGATAGACCGAATTACCAGTCCAATCCTTCCCTTGCTCGCGAGAACCATAAGAAGACTGCTCAAAGAGGGTCAAACCAAAAGCCATTTCTCCTTCGACAGAAGTCGTTGCCAAACTCACCTGCAAAGTTGGGTACTCGCGGGCATACCGCTCTTCATCGCGAGTTGCGATAAATCCTCCTACTCCTCCACCGCAATTCATATGAACACCAAGCGGTTGTGTTGTGCCGACGACAATATCTGCACCATATTCGCTAGGTGGAGTGATAATCCCAAGAGAAATGGGATCAACCCCAACAATCACTTCAGCGCCACATTCATGCGCCAATCGAGAAATTTCACTAGCTTCGGCTTCAATAACACCTAAATATGATGGATTATCAAAGTAAACAGCGGCCACGTCCGTTCCCAACTTCTGCTTGAGATCATCAAGATTCATTCGACCGTTGGATTTCTCAATTTCCACTGTAACTACTTCAATGTAGCCTGCGAGTTCTGGGAGAGAGCAATATGTCTTGATGACCGCCAATCTCTCAGGATCAAGAGAGGCTGGAAGTAGAACTTTGCTCCGTTTAGTTAGTCGCACAGCCATGCGAATCGCATGACCACTTGCAGTCCCGAAACTGTAAACGGGCAGTCCGACAAACTCCATGCCCACTAATTCACCTAGTTGGCTTGCAAACTCAAACCAAGCTTGGTTTCGACCATGATCAGAGGATGGAGTTCCCCATACTGGAGTTAAAAATTCGGCTCTGGTAACCATCTCATCGCAAATTGCTGGTACGTAATGTTGCCAACAACCGGCACCAAGAAAATTTAAGTTCTCTTCGCACGTAGAGCTTTTTCTTAGAATCTCGCTCATATGGCGATAAAGTGATGACTCTGCACTCAAAACTGGACCAAGATTAAAATCACGTGCCGTTCGATGCGCAGTAGGAATTTGTTCGAACAATTCCTCGATATCAGTAACGCCAGCAACGTTCATCATATACTGATAATTGCCGACATTGGAATTAGCCATGTATGGATGCGCCGTAGGATCCGTCGCCTTACCCTCGTTCATCTCTTCTCCTCTTCCGATATTCATACTAATAACAATGTCTCATATGATCTATTTGGAACCACAATTCGACAAAGGGTGCTCCTACCTGGAGCGACTAATACCTGCCTATACCCTTGCAGCAAAGCTTCAATCTCGGTGTTTCCAAGATCGGCATGTAGGTGAGCCGGGAAAAGTTTATCTATCTTCTCTGCACTTGAGAGTACAACAATATTGTCGGGTGAGACGAGTTCTATTACCTTCGCACTCAATTGCTGATTGCCACGGCCGAGCAAAAAACCCTGGCCACCAATGACGCCTAAAAAAAGCGTCGCTCCACCAAACCTTTGAAGAAGTTCGAGAATTCCAGATTCGGAAAGGTCCTTCCCGATAATCTGACCGCTGAATACCGCATCAATTCCTTGAACATTGCTGTGCAAATCTAGAGCTTCAATGACTTTGTGAGTCGTGGTTCCAGGGCCAAAAAGGTAGAGCCTAGAGGGATCCAAACCTTGGGCAATCTCTCGAGCTAACTCATTTATTCCTACATCACCTTGCCCGCTCGACGTGGCTTTTGCACTTTGCAAATATTTCCGCGAAAAGGGTGCGCGCGCAGTTCCGAAAAAGTGACTCGACTGCCACAAGGAGTTTGCATCTTCTCGATTTTCAAATTCATTGACGACGTCCAAAATCTCCACCTGACGTACCGAGGCATTATATGGATCCATAATAAAACTTCGCACTAATTCTCCAGCAGCTACCGGACTGTAAGCGAATACTCCACTCCTCATTTTAACTCCAGATGGAATTCCCAGGATTGGAATTTGATCACTAACTACCTCATGAATATCTCTCGCGGTCCCATCGCCACCCGTGAAGAGAATGAGTTGAACTCCTGATCGCAACATAAACTCCGTCGCCTCTTTGGTATCAATAGCACTCGTTCTCTCTCTATTGTGAAGAGGAATAGTTTCTGAATTAAAACCTAAATTTTCGAAAGCATCATGTCCCATCGCCCCAGCTGGAGAAATAATCAAAAATTTCTCACGTATCTTCGAAAGTTTGGCAAGAGCCAGATAAGCGCGATCTCGCGCCGCAGGAAGTGCACCAAGTTCTAGTGCCCGTAAGTACAAATCCCCATCCGTACCATGAAGACCAACTTTTCCGCCCATGCCTGCAACCGGGTTGATGATGAACCCAAGTCGGAAAAGATCTTTTCCCACGAACGAATTATCCCCGTCCAATTTCTGCTGCAATTTGATCCACAGCTTTATGAGTTGTTTCCACCATTACATCCAGTTCGGACTCAGTGACAACGAACGGAGGAGAAAATGCGATTGTGTCAGCTGCGGGAAGTGCACGGGTAATTACCCCGAGCTCCATAGATCGACGTGCGATTCGAACTCCAATTTTCTCTGATGGATCGAAGGCTTTCAACGGCGATTTTGATTCGACGAACTCAACGGCACCAATGAGTCCAACGCCACGTACTTCTCCGACTAAAGGATGGTCAGTAAAAACTGATCGAAGCTTCTCTTGCAAGTAAACCCCACGTCGAGCTGCCAGTTCAATGAGTCCATCTTCCTCAATAATGTCCAGATTCGTCATAGCGGATCGAGTTGCAAGGGGGTGAGCGGAGTACGTGTACCCGTGACCAAATACTCCCAATTTATCTCCAGCGTCGACAAGCACTCTCCAAATCTTTTCCGAGACTAGACATGCAGAAAGCGGAACATAGGCAGAAGTTATTCCCTTAGCGACGGTGATGAGGTCCGGCTTCATTCCAAAGAATGTAGTACCGAAATCAACACCTAAGCGACCAAAGGCCGTCACCACTTCATCAGCAATGAGCAAGACATCGTATTTATCCAGCACTCTCTGGATAGCAGCGAAATAACCTTGCGGTGGGATCAATACTCCCCCCGCAGCTTGAAGCGGTTCGGCAATAAATGCAGCCACGGTCTCGGGTCCCTCTTTAAGAATGAGATCTTCAAGGTCTTTTGCAAGCGCTGCCGAGAATTCGAGATCTGTCATGCCAGGTTCGGCTTCCCACAAACGATGCGGCGGTCGAGTATGTCGAATCATCGGGAGAGGCAAATCAAAACCTGCATGCAAATTATTTAATCCGGTCAATCCAGCAGATAAAACGGTAACGCCGTGATATCCACGTGTTCGCGAAATTAACTTTTTCTTGAGCGGTCGACCAAGAGCGTTGTTATAAAACCAGACAATTTTCGCTTGGGTATCATTTGCATCGGAGCCGCTGTTTCCAAAAAAAACTTTTGACATCGGGACGGGCGACCGACGTATTAGCCTCTCCGCAAGTTCAGCTGCGGCTTCCGTTCCCATCGAAGCAAACGAATGATAGTAACTAAGAGTCTCGACTTGCTCCTTCATGGCCGCAGCCATGCGAGTATTTCCGTATCCGATATTTACGCACCATAGGCCAGCTAATGCATCGAGATACTTATTTCCATCGACGTCGGTGAGAGTTGAACCCTTCCCTGAGTGAAAGATTTTCGGACCAGTCTGTTCATGCGCTTTCAAGGCAGTGAAAGGATGGAAAAAGGCATCACGGTCATAACTCTTTAACTGCTCATTCCGAGAAGTGCTCATTGGAATTGCTCCACCTTCCATTTTGTTCGGATAGCGAATTCTTTTCGCACTCCAATGTATCTAGTGCAGGATACGATGTCTACACTGAAAAACGTGGCAAGAATAACTTCTTTCGTCAAGAAAAGGAAAAGAAAATGATTAAGGAAACTTCAATGCAGCTTAATGATATGTCTCTTCTAAAGGATCAACTTCTGATTGGCGGAAAGTGGTTGGCTGGATCTGGCAACGTTCGCAGAGAAATAAAGAATCCTGCAAATGGAAAGGTCCTAGCCTCAGTAGCGATGGCCGAAGCCGAAGATGTCCAAAAAGCAATCCTTGAAGCTGAGATCGGGTTTAAAGTCTGGTCAGCACTCACGGTCATTGAGCGAGCAAAGATTCTTCGCAACTGGTTTAACTTGGTAGTGGAAAACGTGGATGACCTCGCGACAATTTTAACAAGCGAGCAAGGAAAACCTTTTGCAGAAGCGCGCGCCGAAATTATTTATGGAGCGGGCTTCATCGAATGGTATGCCGAAGAAGGAAAGCGCGTATACGGCGAGACGATTCCAACAAATGTTGCGGGCCGACGCTTAATGACCATACGTCAACCCATCGGCGTGACGGCTGCAATTACGCCTTGGAATTTTCCAATGGCAATGATTGCTAGAAAGGCTGCCCCCGCACTCGCCGCGGGTTGTTCAATGGTGATAAAACCGGCTAGCGACACGCCACTGTCAGCTCTTGCCATGGCCGAACTTGCCCAACGTGCAGGTGTTCCAAACGGTGTCTTGAATGTAATTGTTGGAAATCCAAAAGTTGTAGCGCATGAAATTACATCCAGTCCCATCGTGAAGGCACTAAGTTTCACGGGTTCGACAGAGGTTGGGAAACTTCTCTTAGCCGCTTGCGCAGATACAGTAAAGAAGGTTGCTATGGAGCTCGGGGGCAACGCGCCCCTTATTGTTTTCGATGATGCAGATTTAGATTTGGCAGTGGCTGGAGTTATTGGATCAAAGTTTAGAAATTCTGGACAGACGTGTGTCTGTGCCAATCGCATTTTTGTTCAATCTGGTATCTATGATCGTTTTAACGCAAAGTTGAAATCTGTTGTAGAGCAACTTAAAGTCGGTGACGGGCTTGAAACTGGAACAACTCAGGGTCCCCTCATCAATGAAAATGCCGTTGCTAAGGTTGTGTCCCATATTGAGGACGCAATTCTCAAGGGAGCAGAAGTAATTTCAGGTGGAACAAGAGGAGATTTAGGCGGCACTTTCTTTCAACCAACTATTCTGACCGGAATTGGCCAAAACATGCTCATCTGGAATGAGGAAACTTTCGGGCCAGTGGCAGGTATCGTCAAATTTGAAACAGAAACAGAGGTCATTGAACTTGCCAACGACACGCCCTTTGGACTTGCTGCCTATTTCTTTACGCAGGATTTAGGAAGAAGTTGGAGAGTTGGAGAAAAACTCGAAGCAGGAGTCATCGGGATAAATACAGGACTGATTTCGTATGAAGGCGCGCCATTTGGTGGCATAAAAGAATCAGGAGTAGGTCGAGAGGGTTCAATTCATGGAATTGATGAATTCCTTGAATACAAATATCTTTGCATTGACGGACTGGCAGACAAGTCTTAATTCTTCGGAAGATTTACCGATAAATCAGTTTCAATATTGAATGCCGTGTTTTTCAATTGTGGCAAGAAGTTATTAACAAGCGCGTCTACAGTAACTCGAGATGCGTGTGCGCTTACGTTGATAGCAGCTATAACCGTGCCCGCTTGATCTCGGAGTGGAACCGCAACTGATCGCAATCCTTCTTCTAATTCTTCATCATTTATCGCCCAGCCTTGCTCGCGAACCTTATCCAAAATACTGATTAGTTCCTTTGCGCCGACTACTGTGTGTGAAGTTAATTTAGGGCGCAAAGATTTACCTAGATATTCGTCAAGTTCTTTCTTCGTCAGCGCTGCTAGCAGCACTTTTCCCATTGAAGAAGAATAGGCGGGAAGTCTTACTCCCACAGCAAGATTTACGGCCATAATGCGATTTGCTGCAGCGCGACAAATATAAATGATTTCTTGATCATCCAGCACACTTGCCGAGCAAGACTCTCGTAGTTCATTTGTTAACACTTCAAGATGATTTTGAGCTACAGAAACAAGACTCACTGAAGACAAATAGGCATATCCAAGTTCCAAGACTTTGGGCCGTAAGAAGAATTCACGCCCTGTAAGACCTACGTAATGCATGGATTCTAAAGTTAAAAGAAATCGCCGTGCAGTAGCCCGAGTCAGGCCAGTACGTTGTGCCACTTCCGAGAGAGTAAGTTTCACATTTAATTCATTGAAAGCGCGAATTACCGCAAAGCCTCGGTCCAGGGATTGTACAAAATCCCTCGGCTTACGCTCGCCATATTGTGACAATTCGCTTTCCTCCAAAATTCTCTAGGAGCCTAGGAGCACCAAAATAGCACCAACGAGAGCTCTTCGCTTGAGTGCAGGTTGCAAGGGCATTGCTCGTAGCCAGTTGTGCGGTTGGTGAACAGATAGATTTTCACAAAACTCTTTGTCTTGAACTGGCAGAAATAGAAAGATATGTGCCTGTGATAATCAATGGGAAACTGCATGCAATCCCCAACGTCAAAGGCTCGTGAGCAAAAATAATTCCCACGAGAACTGCAACCATTGGGTTGGTAAATGCAAGATACGTAGCCCTTGTCGGACCAATTTCCTTTATGAGTTCAAAAAAGATCCAAAATGCTAATCCCGTGCAAACCACTCCAATCACGATGACTGCAATTACTATCGAAGCAGGAGGAAAGCGTTTGGGTGACGAAATGGCGGCGGGGATCGACCAAATCCCAGCGGTCATCAGCATTGTTAGTGCGACGGCTCCAAGTGATGGAATCTCTTGTAAGTGTTTTGTAACAACTCTTGGAGCATAAGCAAACCCAGAAGTGGCGATAAGAACTAAAGCTATCGCACCCCAATTTAAATGTCCGTGCATCCCATCTAGACCCACTAAAAGAAGCACTCCACAAACTGCAATGGTTAGACCAGCCGATGCGCGTTTGGTAAATAGTTGCTGCTCCCCTGCCACAAATGCATAGAACAATCCGATAATTGGAATCGCGGTCATCAACAATCCTGTAAAGGAAGACTCGAGATTCTTTTGCGCCGTTCCAGTGAGCCACCAAGGGATTGCGATTTGGGCGAGTGCAAAGACCAAGACCCATGGCCAAAGAGTTAGCGCGCGCCGTAAAGCACCTGAACTCCAAGTCAAAGGAACCAAAATCGCAGCAGCAATACCGGCGCGAAGAAAAACAATCAGACTAGGGCTCAACTCAGTCAAAATGATTTTAGTTAGCCAAAAAGGCAACCCCCAAATAATGCTATTTGCGATAAATAGTAAGAGACCCCTTCGAGACATTTACTTTGACTCTGAGTGGGCAATGATGCCGATTGGTGTCGGCTTGAAGGGAACTTGTGGCGCAAAACCTGAAAATTCACCAGGTATCTCCCCTAATTTCTCTTGCATCAAATTCAAAGTGAAAACTCCGCAATAGCGCCCTTGGCACGTACCCATTCCAGCGCGAGTGATCCGTTTGAGTGCACCAGTGCTAAGAACATCCTCCGAATACCCCTTTTCCAATTCTCCTCGAGTGATTCCTAAGCAGCGGCAAACCACTGTAGTTTCAGTAGCCACCTGAGTTATTATTGTTGGTGCATCGAAGACTCGCCACAACCACTTTTGAAACTTTAAATTTCTTTTATATCGATAACGTGCTTTCCGCACTTCTCGATTTTGAGCTGGGCTGGACCGGCCGCCCATCTCTGAGACTATTTTTGAAGCAGCAAGAACTCCTCCCGATTCCGCAACTTGCGCTCCAAATATGACACCGCTATCACCGAGGACATGTACTTCCTTAAGAGACGTTGTACCAAATTCATCTCTAATGACGCGGTAACTTTGTGATTTCATATCGTATTCATGCTTGCAGCCAAGGGATCGAGCAATTTCATTCGAAGAGGTGAAGCCATAACCAATTGCCACCGAGTCGATCTCAACAGATCTTGCGGAGTTAGCAATCGGATATCCATTGCTATCGACCTCGCTAAAAGACAACTCTTGAACCGTTGAATCTCCTCGAAAATCCGTGATCACCCGATGAAAGTAGATAGGAACCTTTGCGCGGATGAGAGTTAAGAGATAGCCGATTCCTTTAAATACCATCGAAGGTGAGTACCAAAAGAGCGCCAGAGATGGAGCAAGGTTCTTTGCAGCAAAAGGATTGCCAAGTTCGGCGAGGCCTACAACATCCCCGCCGCTCCTTACAAGTTCAGCAGCCATTTGAAAATTAAGCGGTCCATTGCCCGCGATAAAACTCTTCTTTCCTGGTCGCACATTGTAAGAACGCAAAAGCGTCTGCGCAGCACCAGTGGTCATCACACCTGGAAACGTCCAACCGGGAACGAAAAGTCCCCGTTCATATGCCCCGGTTGATAACACTAATCGCTTTGACCGAATAATCAATCTTTGATGCGCATTGGCAGCAGTTATATGGTCGAAGCCAAATGCTCCCCAGACTGCAGTGCCGTTAAGAATTTGTGCACCGCTTTTTTTTGCTCGTTCTATAAGCGCAAGGCCATCTCGAAATTGTTGATCGAGATATTGAGTATCAAGAAATGGGTCAGATGGCTGCTTGAAGTATTGCCCACCCAGCTTTGCTCTCTCGTCAAGAAGCACGACGTTCAATCCTGACTCAGCGAGGATGCTTGCACAACTTAAACCTGCCGGTCCTCCACCAATGACAAGTACATCTGGAAAGATTTCAATCTCTGGCAACGGATCTGCTCCCATGTGCCAACTCTCAATTTCAACGGTTGGGTAAGCGCTCTGTCGTCTAATTTCCAGACCCGCTTTAGCCAAAGCCATGCATGCACGTTCTTCACCTTGACCCTTTATATCGACCAAGCATTCACCACATACACCCATTCCGCAGAATATTCCTCGCGCAGTGTGGTCTATACCTTCTTTAAACTCATAAATACCAGCATGTATCAAGGCTGAAGCAATTGAGTCTCCATCTTGTGCAGATATCTTTTCAGAGTCGAAAGTAAATTCAATACCAGGAGATCTCTTTCTCCTGAATTCGGACGAACTGCGCAAAATTCCTCCCGAAATAATGTGTCGTGAAATCTTCGTGCTAAACCTTATCGTAGACTGTCTCGCGAACTAATGAGCATTTCCAGAAAGGTAATTAGATATGAGTACCTTGAATGAAAAAGTAATTCTTATTACTGGGGCATCGAAGGGAATTGGATGTGCGACTACCGAACTTCTTGGTAGGGAAGGCGCTCATGTCATTGCACAATATGGAACAGATTATGAAGGTGCTCTTGCTGCAACTAAGAACATTCCGGAAGAAAAAAAATTGCTGCTTCATGCAGACTTCAATAATCCATCTTCACCTAAGCGCCTCTGGAATGAAGCTGTAAATTGGAAAGGAAGAGTTGATGTCCTAGTAGCAAATGCCGCCATCATGCCAGAAGCAGCTTTCTCGGACTCTGACGAAGCATGGGAGGCTGCCTGGTATTCGGCAATTCAAGTTAACACCACTGCACCAGCTTTTCTCATTAGAGAAGCCGTAAATCACTTTTTGGCCCGTGGAGGTGGAGACATTATTGGGATCTCAAGTTGGGCAGCACAACGAGGCGCTGGAAATATGAAATTGGGCGCCTATTCCGCTTCAAAAGCTGGAATGGCGGCGCTAATAAAGACCATCGCACGCGCATATGGGAAGGATGGGATTTTCGCTTACTTGATTTCTCCGGGAGTGGTGCGTACAGGGATGTCAATTACTTCTGCAAAAACCCAAGGAGGTGAAGAGAAGATCACTGCCTCTCTCGCCATGGGAGAATGGGTTCCTCCAAGCGACATAGCAGAGATCGTTGCATTTTTGGCCAGCGGAAAGCAGAAACATTTATCGGGCTCAACTCTAGATATCAACGGCGCTTCTTATATTCGATAGGTACCCGCAGATTAACTTTTGACGAGCACTGCTATTCCTTGGCCAACTCCAATACATGCAGCTGCAATTCCATATCTTCCACCGGTGCGCTTTAATTGACGCGCGCAGTCTATGACAGCGCGAGCAGCAGAAGCACCAACGGGATGTCCTATTGCAATAGCGCCACCATTTACATTTACCCTCGCAATATTGATTTCTGGGAGTTCGTGAAGCACTGAAAGGACCATGGCTGCAAAGGCTTCGTTGATTTCCCAAACATCAATATCGTTGATGTTCAATCCTTGTTTGATTAGTAATTTGCGTATTGCAAATACAGGCGCGATGCTAAACTCGTGAGGTTCTGATCCCACAACTTGCGATGAAACGATGGAACCAATCGGCATAAGACCCATGCCGGAAGCAGTTGATGCATCTGTTATCAAGGTCAATGTGGCTCCGTCATTGAGTGGCGATGAATTGCCTGCCGTAACACTTCCCCCCTCGGAAAAAGCTGATTTCAAAGTAGAAAGTTTCTCTAGAGAAGTGTCAGCACGAATTGATTCATCTTTATTCACACCTGCAATTGGCAGGACCCATTCTGAGTGGAATCCCGAATTCCATGCATCATGAGCCAATGTGTGCGAGCGAAGTGCCCATTCATCTTGACTTTCTCTGCTGATGCTGAATTTCTCGGCAACTGCCTCTGCGGCACGTCCCAAACTACTTGTCCATTGTGAAGGCATTTTTGGATTAATTAGCCGCCAACCAACCGTTGACTGATTGAATACCGGCGCATCTGGTGCAACCTCGCCCAATCTCTCTACGATCCACGGCGCCCGGCTCATGCTTTCAACTCCACCAGCAAGCACTATTGATGCTTCGCCAGTTCGAATCAATCTCGACGCCTGGATGAGCGCTTCCGCGCTAGATCCGCACAACCTATTAACTGTTACCCCAGGGACAGTTACTGGGAGTCCAGCCAAGAGAGAGGACATGCGCGCTACATTTCGGTTGTCATCACCGGCCTGATTTGCATCACCAACGATGACATCATCTATTAATTCAAGGTCTAGCGCCGGTATAGATCCCACTAATTCCTTTATCAATTGGCCGAGCAGGTCATCCGGTCTGACTTGTGCCAAGCCTCCTAAATACTTACCGAAGGGCGATCGAATTGCAATTGCTATAACTGGATTATTGGAATTAGTGTTCACTCTGCTCCTCTGCCATTACTTTCCTGGAGGTAAATGTCATCGCCTTCTTGGAAGGCTGGTCCGTTTATTACGAGGTACTTTCCCTCGCCCTCAAAACTATAAAGGCAAGATTTGTAGATGATGACCACATCTCCTGCAGAGGCGTACATCCGCTCCATCTCGCCGCAGTCAAAAACGAATTCTCCTTCTAGAATATAATACACGCGCGTGCTTGAATCTGTCTTTAACGGTTTATGTTTTCCTGCAATCTCAACCCACGTCATGCTAATTTCTGGACCATCAATCACTCGACTTACTAATTGACGCATCAATAAATTATTGCTTTGCTCCGACACGACGGGGAGCAAATTCGATATTACTAGCCGTGCTTTACTACTCACCCTCTCGCAACTCACCTTCTTTAACTTTATCATCGACCTGAATATTCAATACACTTTGAACTAAACGCTTTACAAATAAATCAACTAAATGGGGAGACGACCTCCGCCATTATATGAACGAAGGTCGCCGCGTCCCACCTTACTAATAAATCATGCGCTCCAAGCCGACTTCACCGAAACCGATTGTAGGCCGAGTTTGCGGGCGGCATTGCCCACATACGAATCCCATAAACCAGCAAGGGTGTTATGAGAGGTTTCATAACGCAACCATGTGTCGACATAATTTTTCATGGCAAAATCTCCTGCTGGCATAAAGAAACTGTTCTCATCCACGAAGACCGGCTTGCCCTTGAAAACAGTAAGTTTTGGCGTTGCTTTAATGGCATCAGCAACAGAGAATTCTCCCACAATCATTGCATGCGAACGGCCCGCACTAACATCGGCAAGTGCTGCTTGATTTTCCAGTCTCTTCAATTTTGCCTTTGGATAAAGCAGTTTCGCTGCTGACTCTTGAGATGATCCGAGTACTACCGCAATGGTTACGGAAGAACTGTTCAACTGCGACAGGGAGGAAATCTTGTATCCTGGCTTGAGCAAAACTACGTTTGATTCAACGAATGCCGGTGCACCGGCGAATAAAACCTTCTGGGCGCGCTCAGGTTTAATCGTTGCAGCAATTCCCGACATGTCAAATTTATCAGCGGCTTGACCCGCAAAGAGATCTCCGAAAGGAATCTCGACCCATTTTGGAGTGGCTCCAAGGGAAGCTGCTAGTGATCTTGCGAGATCAATGATGTAGCCCGTTGGGCTACCGCTGGAAGTTTTGTATTGAAGTGGCGCAAAAGTTAAATCAACGCCAAACCTAATTTCTTTAGTCGCCATAACTTTATCAAGAAGGGAATTGTAATTTCCCGTAACATTTACCACGGGTGAAGTAGGGGAAACTTTCGTGGCTGCAGCAGGAAAAGCGATAGCGGGTGCCGCTATCGCTGAAACAGCACCGGCTCCCAAAACTAATCCTGCATTCTTAATAAATTTACGTCGATCGGCAATCGAAGCATCTGCCAATAACGCTTCTTCTTGAGTATCGATGACGACCTTATCTCTTGACATATATATCTCCTTTTAGAAGCGATAAAACATTGAACACTATTGTTCAATTAATTGAAATCTAACACCTCTAAGAGTGGCAATGTCAATGATCGCTAAAAAAATTCGGTTTAAGAAATCATTTTGATTCATCAATAGCGGTAGGCGTTTGTGCGCTATGCGCAGAAAGTTTCTTTTCAAGAGTTGTCACTCCGCGTGAAACAACAAGAACCGCAAATAGATAAAGCACTCCTGCAAATGTGTAGAACTCAAAAGGTTGATAATAAAGGTTTGCTAAAGCCTTTGTTTCGCGCATTAACTCAGGAACTCCAATAATGCTCAAAATAGCCGTATCTTTTATCGCATCCACGTATTGATTTCCAAGTGGTGGAATGACAACCTTCAAAGCTTGAGGTAAAACTATGTGTCTCATTACTTCACCCTTAGATAAACCTAAGGCAATTCCCGCCTCAATTTGTCCTTTACTTACTGCCAATATTCCTGAGCGAAACGTCTCTGATAAGTATCCACTATTAAGAAGAGCAAGAGTAATTATGCCAGCAGGTATCGCAGGAAGATTGACACCCGCAGCGATTGCTAATCCAAAATACACCCAGATAATGAGCACGTACAACGGGATACCTCTAAAAAATTGTGTGTAGACAAAGGCTATCCAGCGTAAAACTTTCACTTTTGAAAGACGCATGAGCGCAACGAACAATCCCAATATTATCGCAATAATAATCGCTGAGGTTGCACAGGCCATGGCAATACCGAAGCCTTTTAAAAGAATTGGCATGCTGGACCAAACGGAAATGAGGTCAAAGAAAGGTTCAGCGCTATTCACTTCTCCCCCTTCCTAAACGACGTTCCAGCAACCAAGCGAAACCCGATATCGAAACCGTAAGTGCCACGAAAACAATTCCTGCTACCGAGTACAACTCAAATGGAGCAAAAGTTTCCAGAGAAACATATTGCGCTACATAAATCATGTCCGATACACCTATGACGGAAACGATGGTTGCGCCTTTAAGAAGCCCAACATAGACATTTACTGATGGTGGAATTACAATTCTCATCGCCTGAGGGAAAATGACATGAAAGAAAGTTGATTCTTTTGAGACTCCCAAGGCCATGGCAGCTTCTCGTTGACCAGGATCTACCGCCATTAACCCACCGCGGAAAACTTCAGCCATATATGCTCCGCCAGTAATTCCCAAGGCCAAAGCACCAGCTTGAAATTCGGTAAACATAATCTGGAACTTTAAGGAAAGCCCGTAATAAACCCAGAAAAGCATCACAAAGAGCGGGATTGAGCGAAACAATTGCGTAATCGCATTTGCTACAGTGCGTATGAGGCGTAAGGGGCTGAGCCTTCCTGTCGCCAGGAGCAATCCGAAAACTAAAGCAATCGCCATTCCCACTAAGGAAACTTCCAGAGTTATCCACAATCCACCCAAAAGTTCAGGAAAATACTTTTCGATAATACTCCAGTCAAATCTATAGGCATCCATGACTGGTATTCAGTTCAAAATTGCCGACAGAAAAGATCGGGTACGAGGTTCATTAGTATTTCGAATTTCCTCGGGAGTGCCAATCTCAACGATACGCCCTTGATCCATAAAGACAATTCGATGTGCCACTTGAAAGGCAAAATTCATTTCGTGCGTGACCACGACCATGGTCATTCCAGCCTTGGCTAATCGCCGAATTTCTTCCAAAATTCCACTTACTAATTCGGGATCAAGAGAGGATGTTGCCTCATCAAAAAGCATGACTTTAGGCTTCAATGCCAGTGCTCGTGCGATAGCAACGCGTTGCTTTTGCCCACCAGATAACTTTTCTGGATATTGATCCACCTTGTCGGCTAACCCAACTTGGTCGAGAGCCTCCAGAGCCGTTCTTCTTGCCTCTTCTTTGCTTAACTTTTTTACATTTGTCAGCCCAAGCATTACGTTTTGTGCTGCTGTCATATGGGGAAAGACATTGAAATTCTGAAATACCATACCAATTTCACTACGAAGGATCGTCAGTCTTCGCTCATACTTTCGATTTGCAAAAAAATTATACTTAGAACTGATGGCTCTCCACTTTTGACCTTGAAAGATAACTTCGCCTTCATCCGGGGCCGCTATAAAATTTATGCATCGCAGTAGCGTGCTTTTACCAGATCCACTTGGGCCAATGATGACGAGTACTTCGCCTTCGCCTATCGACAGGTCTATTTTATCCAGCACTCGATGTGAACCAAATGTTTTTGAAACTCCAACTAATTTCAAGAATTCACTTTCAGAGTCAATCAGCTCATTGCCAACATTAGACATAGTTTCCCTCCACGATGAAGCCTGCTCCCCTATAGTCAGTAAATCTTCGTCTCACGAAACCTTAGTCGGGTTCCTTTCTTTTATCAAGAAAATCGCATGCTTTTGAACTAGAGAGCAAAGTTGAATGAGCAAGTTCGCTTAGCGCACTCGTTCATTGCATCAATTTTCGCTGATCATGAGATTACCTCCAGAGAGTTTGAATGTTGATCGCTTTCAAATGCAGTTGGAATGAATTTGGCAGTGGACATAAGTGTTCAATTGTTTTTACTTAGGATCAGCTCGCAGTCTCGGCGAAAACTGATACAGAGCTGAAAGGTAGCTGAGTCAACTATTTCGTGGCTCAGCCTAAGTCCGTGTGGGACAAGACAAATCTTCCCCGGTTTTTTCGGACGTTAAGAAATTTTAAGTTATTTACTCTTAGTGTAATTTATGTAAGAACGAACATCTAATTCATCTAAGTTAATATGAAATCCATGTTGCTTAAGAACTGCGGCGATTTCACCCTTATGTTCTGCTGAGTGCACTACTGACTGTGAGAGAATAAAAGAGCGCCTGCCTTTTCTTGCATTACCGCCAGAATGAAAAATAATCTCCTCATCCTCTAGCTCAACGCTCTCAAGGAGGAATGAATCCAAATCTGCCATGATAGGTAGGTACTCAAGAGCGGTTTCCGAACTTGTTACTGGTTTTAATTCGGGAAGTGTCCATTCAACACCGCCCTCTAAACAGTATTTAAGCCACCTTTGTCCACCGACTAAATGCACGAGTAACTGACCTATATTCCACTCATTTTCAGCTGAGCGCAGGGAAATACTTCTTCAGACATTTCACCAAATAGAGTGAAAAACCTCTGGTTTGACCAAGCCAGATGACGAAGTGAAATTTCAAGAGTAATCATGCCTTAACTTTAATTGTTGAGGCATCGAAAATACTTTGGATAGATTGATCGAGAACTGAGTCGAATTCGCTCTCACTTTGATGTGCATTTAAACCCTCGGTCAAAGCCCTCGAGAAACTGGCCACCAAATCAGGATTTTGGGCTAAAAGCTCGTTGGCTTTCTCGCGCGAATATCCCCCAGAAAGGGCTACAACTCTTAGAACACGTGGGTGTGATGCCAAATCAGAGTAGAAACCATTAATGCTGGGTAGCGTTAATTTAAGCATCACGCTTTGATCCCCGGTAAGTGAATCTAGTTGAGTTATCAAAAACTCCTTAAGAATTGTCTCTGCTTCGGTTTTCTCTGGGCTCTTGATATCTACCTCTGGCTCGATGATTGGAGTTAGATTTTCATCAAGGACCTGCGTAGCAAATTCAAACTGCTGTTTTACGCAGCTTTCAATTCCTTGCCTGTTTGCTAATTTAATTACTGAACGCATTTTCGTACCAAAAACTTGATGGGATCTAGCATCATTGAGCCTTTGGTCTAATTGTGGGATTGGCTTCATTAACTGCACACCATCCCCCTCTTCAAGTAGACCGTTGTCAATTTTAAGAAAGGGAACTATGCCTTTCCGATTCCAAAGGTATTCGGCGGCCCCGATTCCATCAATTTCTCTATTCATTGTCATTTCAAAGAGAATCACGCCAATAATTCGATTACTTGCAAAGACTGGGCTTTGGATAATCCGAGAGCGCATTTGGTGAACGAGGTCAAACATTTCTGCTTCGCTTGAGTAAGAACTCTCCTCGATACCATAGAGTTTTAAGGCTTTGGGAGTACTCCCTCCACTTTGATCTAGAGCGGCAATAAATCCACGACCTGAGCGAATTACTTGTAATTGGTTCATGTTCATATTCTCCTCACTTTCAAGGGAAACACAATCCCCTAGTTGCCGGATATTCCCATTGCAAAGAAGAGAAAAAGCAGAGTTATATACACGATGAAAACTGTTCTCGATAGTGCTCTCGTAAATTAAGGTCTTGAGTACTTGTAGCTAATTAATCGTTGCTCATGTGGTGCTTGATATCCACCACACTCCCATGGATATGCAAGGACGCCCTTCTCGAAAACCGCATCTTTGGAAAAACACTTCCAATAGAAGAAAGTATCCCCCTGTACCCAGTGCAGATTCTTATCTCCTTTGATTATCGTTGGATTGATACTCCTATCTGGAACTTTCATGGTAATCGGCGCCTGCGAATGCATGCCCACTGTTCCTGCATAAGCTATGACATCGCCACGTTTTAGGGAGCGGCCTAACAACGCCTGACAACTAGCCGAAACTGCATCGCCAAATTTGTAACCGTCATTATTAGTAAAGAACTGCCAACCTTCGGCACGAAGAGGACCTGGCCACTCCTTAGCATTTGAACACAGTAGAGATTTATCTATCCCGAGCAGAAGTGGAGAATTTTTGAGATGGTAGAAGCAGAATATTAAACCCGGCCAATCGGGATGAATGGATTCAAAACATAGGGCTAGATCATCAAATGGAACTTGCAGAGTTCCATCCATTCCATTTCTAAAATCAGAGTTTCGATTATTGAAACCTATAAACTTGGCATCAATTGGTGCAAGAATCGGTAGCCCGTATCCAATCTCATAATTAACGCCATTTTTTGTATCGTAGGTTCCGAACTCAGGATGTGAACCTAGTTTTGGCCCAAGGGTCACATAGGCAGGATCCATTCCACCACTAAATTGTGCGTGTTCAACATTTATGCCAACCATATTTGTTGGTGGTTGTGTGATTGCTGAAGCAGAGCTCTCAGGTGGAAAGATAATTGTTGTTCGTGTTGGATTCGGTAATGGGATCGGTTTAGCAGAAATTGTTGGAGTTGGTTTTACAATTTTTTTCCCTTTGCTCCAAATGAGTTTTTTGCCTGATTTTTTACATGTAAATATCATTCCATGAGATTTCGAAGTTGCACCTGCTTTAATGCACGAAGTGCCAGGAATAATTTTCGCAGTTGCCGAAGGAGTGAGATTTCCGAATGCAAACAGAAAAATCAATAGAATAGCCAGTTGGCGCTTCATAGTTATATGTTACTAGTAAAGATTAATAAAATTTCGAAACTTTCAAAACAATGAGAGTTAGTCTTAACCTCCAGATAGGCCAACCGTAAAGATAAAGAAGATTCCGCCGATTACTAGTATCCCCACGACTAAGAGGATCTTCTTACCGTTGCTCATTTTGACCACTTCAGATGCTTGATTTCGAAATGGAGAGATTGTAGGTTTTGTAGCGAGTGTAATAGCAGCGTATATCGATACAAATAGCAGGATTCGGCCTATTGTTGCAAGAGTCCACCCGAAATCGGAGACTATATCTTTTGAAATTATTACCGGAATAATGAGAGCAAGAAGGAGAAGTACTTCCCTTGTGCGTTTGCCGAGTGCTGTATTCCATGTACCCACCGATGCCAATGCCACAGCGGGAAACATAATTCCGCCAGCAGCACTAAAAATGGGTAGTGAAAAAATAACACCGATAATGCGGATGAGGAGCACACTTCGTCTGCCTTTAAACCGCTGACGAAGCAATCTAACTAAAGATTGATTGACCATAAAAATCATGAAAGCTATTACTATAAAAATCGATCCGCTCCATGAGAATTCAGGATCTGTTGATATCCATCTCATCCATGCTCGGGCAACTACACCTAAAACAAAGCCCTTAATTAGGGCGGCGAGAATGATCTTAATTTTTCGCTTGACGGCAATTACTTCCATGACGAAATAGTAATCTCAAAAAATGTGACTTACAACACAGTGGGTGCGCGTTATTACAGCAGATTTGAGAGAGGTCTGTGCATTAAATAAAGAGTAGTTGCGCTCCTTCAGTCACTTCGATGAAATCAGATGCACTAATAATGCCTTCGACGTCATCACGCAAATCAAGTTCACTTACTTTGTTCATATCGGCAGATAAACGACATGCCCACAAATGTCCTCCGGATGCCACAATCTGATCTAAGAAATCAGGAACATCGGGAATATGTAAATCGGCTAACTGTTTTTTCAACATCTTAGTTGCCATCGCTGTCATACCTGGTGCTGGCATAACCGCTTGAGGAATATGCGCGTTAGTACCAGGTAGGTGCATTGCCGTGTTTCCAGCTGGTGAAAACTGCAAATCGCTCATACGGGATTTAATAATCATGTCAAAGCCCCAGAAAGTAAAGAAAATATGTGTTTCAATACCTTCGCCTAGGGCTGCATTGCCCAAAATCAAACCTGGGTATGCCATATCAAGATTTCCCTTTGAACAGATAATGGCTAATTTGCGGTCAGTACTATCCCCACCAAAATTTGGAACAATTGCAGGTGTAGTCATTTCATTCTCCTTTAGACGCAGCCCTTAGGCTTTGGAAGTCCAGCTATATAAGACATTTTCTTGGCAGGTTTCTTTGGAAATAATTCAAACTGTTCTTTAATGGGAAAACCACCGACAGTTTGGGTATGGCGAGAAGTTGATGATTCGCCCTCTTTTTTATAATCATCTCTTAAGAAGTGAATAACTTCCCAATGTCTTGGAGTTAGTTCGATTTCAACTTGAGCCGCTAGTACTTTAGCGATCTCATCACTCCATTCGTCATAGACGGTCATAAAGCCTTCTTCATTGACAGTTACTTGCTTACCTGCGATTTCAATTGTTGGCATTTAATCTCTCCTTTTCTTTTTTAGTTACTTGGACTTTTCCAGCCATTGACATCAGTGCCGGGACTGGTAGATAACGACCTTTGAGCAAAATGTTCCAATAGATCCATCGGAAGGTTAACTTCCCGATGTGATTGAGGCGACTCTCCTTCAGCAATGCTAATGGACCAATCACTGGGATTGGGAATTTTCCGGTTAGTGGTTCCACCTCGTAATTAAAGTCAATTAATAAGCCTTTACCATTTCCCGATTCTATAAAGCAGTTGGCATGACCATCGAAGTTGTGATTCATTGGGCGGCCATTGACATAATCAACAAAATTTTCTGAGAATAAGTCGACAGCAAAGTGTGCAACCGAGCCGGCTTTAGACGCAGGAATATTGGATGCATCACCTAATACAAAGATATTGGGATATGCATCTGATAGGAAATTACGCTTATTAACTGGAACATAGTTGAGCTCATCGCCCAATCCAGAGCGTTCAATAAAATCAGCACCCATATTAAGTGGCACAGTTACAAGCAAGTCAAAGGCAACCTCACGCTCATCCATTGAGACCATTGTCTTGGCTTCAACATCAATATGCTCAATTACAAAATCTGACTCCAATGAAATTTTACGATCACTGAGCATCATCCCAAGATGCTGAGAAGCAACGGGTTTAGTGAAAGCACCTTCTAGAGGGGTCACAAAAACTATCTCAACCTTGTCGCGGATTCCGCGTTTTTCAAAGTAGGCATCGGCGAGGAATGTGAATTCAAGTGGAGCAACTGGACATTTGATTGGCATCTCAGTGATATGAACAACTAAACGGCCACTGTTAAAATTCTTAAGCGCCTCACGCAGCGCAGTAGCGCCGGCCAATGTATAGAAATCAAAAACGCTCTTGTACCAAATGGCAGGATCACTCATGCCAAGAGTTTGATCCGGGCGTGGAGTCGTACCAGATGCAATTACTAAGTAATCATAGCCAATTTCACGTTCATCTTTTAGGAAGACCTTATTGAGTGTTGGATCAACTTTTTCAATCTCAGCTTGAATAAAGTCAACACCTTTAGGAAAGAAACTTTGGCGTTTCTTAATTAACTGCTCAGGTTCATATGTTCCAAAGGGCATTAACAATAACCCTGGCTGATAAATGTGTTCAGTCTCTTGATCGACTACTGTTAATTCCCATGCATCATTAGGAAGCATTTTTCTCAGTTTATTCACGACCATCGTGCCAGCGGCGCCTGCGCCCAAGATGAGTAATTTTTTCATTTATTTCCTCTTCGTCATGGCTCAATATACTCTTGGGTAAAGAGAGAGATTGAGAAAAATTAGTGATTTAGGTCGCGTGCTATTTTTGCGCTCAATATCAATTGGTTTTATAGAATTTTCGAGGGGCTATCTCTCAATAGTCAATTTGTGGGATAGTTGAGCATGACCCAAAAATTACTAGTAAGCAAAAAATGGAGTCCGCGTGATGCAAAGCGTTGCATTGTTATTCCGACGGATTTAGATCATAAGTATTCACGTGGAACTCTTGGAGTGATTACTGGATCAGCACAGTATCCAGGTGCGGCGGTTCTATCAACGTCGGCTGCAGCTGCAACAGGAGTTGGCATGGTTCGCTTTCATAGCTCCTCAGGTTTGGCGCATTTGGTATTGCATTCAACACCATCGGTAGTGGTTCAGCCCGGCAAAGTTGCAGCGTGGTTAATTGGCTCTGGGATACCCTCTAAAAAATATTCAGATATGTCCACGTGGCTGCGTCATCGCTGGTTTAAATTAACAAGACTTCAATCAGTGCCGACAGTGCTTGATGCTGGTGCTCTGCACTTAGCTGGATCAATTGAAGCGCCAACCTTGATTACTCCTCATAGTGGCGAACTTTCAGCGCTACTTACCTCCCGAGGCGTCCCTGTCTCTGTTGAGGCGATCGAAGGCGATCCAAAGAAATGGGTACAGGGAGCTGCAAAAACTTTAGGAGTAACCGTTCTCCTAAAAGGGGCTACGACATTTGTTGCCAATGATGAATTACTAATTGAATTACCACTTGCTACTCCGTGGCTTGCAACCGCCGGAACTGGTGATGTGCTCGCTGGCATTATTGGAGCTTTAGTTGCGACAAACACTATTGAAATCCTAAATGATAAAAATCGTTTGGCCGAAGTCGCCGCAACAGGCGCCTTCATCCATGCACAATCGGCCTTGAATGCATCTAGGGGTGGCCCTATATCAGCTGAGATGATTGTAAAAGAAATCCCAGGGGCCATCTCTCAATTGCTCAAATAGCTTCACTAGGTTCATATAAGTCTTTTCTTTCTTGTTACCCTGATTTAATGAAAGAGCGTGTGCTTGTTGTTATTGATGATGGATTCGAACTTTCTACCTTAGTTCCTGCGCTCAGATTGCACGAAATGGATATCATCGGTGAAGCAAGAAGTGAGAGCGTTGCACTCAATCTTCTTCATAGACTTCAGCCCGATGTTGTCGTACTAGATATGCATATCGCCGGAATTTCTTCAATAAAAATTGCGGTAAATATACGCAAATCTAAACCCAATGTGGGGATTGTTATATTAGAGAGTTGCTCGGATGTTCGCCTTCTAGGTGATCGACACATAGACATCCCTGTCGGCACCAAGGTAATCCTCAAAAAATCAGCTACAGATCTTCTTGTCTTATGTTCTGCTATTGCAGAATCTAAAATCTCTGCGCGTGAGAGCCATGAGGTTTCATGGATAAATGGAAGTGTTTCTATAAAAGAAAACTCCCTACACGGCTTGCTCGTACAACTCACTGATGTGCAAGTTCAAACTCTTCGCTTAGTGGCCGATGGTTTAACAAATGCCCACATTGGTCGAATCAGATATGTAAGTGAAAAATCGGTTGAACAGATCATCTCGCGAGTGGCTCAGGAGTTCAATATTCAACAAGATCACAATAAAAACATGCGTGTGCAGTTGGTTAATGAGTATTACAAGTGGTTAGGCGCGCCTCACCGCTAAAATCCAAAGCTCACAGAATTGGGGGGTAAAGTCGCCCGTTATGGAGCTAGATGAGATGCGAGGACGTTGGAATGAGGTTCTCGATGCGATTTTGCTGCAAGATCGTGTCGCTTGGCTAGCTTTTTTTGATGCACGGCTAGCAAATTTCGATGGAAAGAGACTCACGCTGGACTTTTCTGATAGCCAAAAGCTTGGTGCTGCTCATGAGTTCTCGCATGCTCGAATACGGCACCAACAGATACTTGCACAAACCCTAAAATCACTTTTCTCACTCGATGTCGAGATTATCGAACTATGAAAATACGAGCATCGGTAGCCACAATTGGCATTGCCTTATTAACCGTAGGACTTCCAAACGCTCACGCTGCATCTCAACTCTCATTTACGGTGCGACAAACTCCATCAGCCAGCGAGACCTTATTAACTTTTTATGGGACTATAAAACCTGCGAGAGCGGGCACAGTAGTAACGGTACAAATTAAAAACGCTGGAGTTTGGGAAAAAACACGATTTAGTACCAAAACTACGAAATCTGGAACCTGGAAGATTGTGGCACTTGCAACTGCGCTTGAATCAAAAATTTTATATCGAGCCAGTGCGAGTGCAAGTGGAAATAAATTTTATTCACCAACGCGCACGATAACTATTAAACAGTTGGAGGAGTTTTCAGAGAGTGACCCAGCAATGGTGATCGGTCAATTTGGTCCTGGTGGGCGTATTCATGGTGCAGACATTAGCCGTTGGCAACATCCCAACGATCAAGCTATTGACTTCGTGAAAATGTATGAGGCTGGCATCCGATTTGTCATGATTAAAGCCTCCGACACCCGCGACGATTCGGATGCCCTTGCTTTGAAGTACTTAGTGATGGACCACAGTGCTGCGCAAGCTGCCGGTATCTACACTGGTTTCTATCACTACGCGGTGTTGCCCGATGTTGATGATGAGGCTGAAATTATTCGAGATGCCACAGCACAGGCACAGAAAGTCATTTGGCGTTTAGCGTCAGTTGGCGGATATACCGAGCGCGATTTGCCGTATGCATTAGATCTTGAAAATAAGTGCGTCCGTCCATCCCCAACTGGGGCTTGCCTAAAATATGCCTCACGTAGCGAGGTAACGCTATGGGCAACTACATTTCTAGCACTTCTTAAAGAAAAAACCGGAAAAACCCCAATCATGTACTCATACTCCAGTTTTCTTGAGGGCTCCATGAATCGAAGCTTTGAACTCGCACAATATCCATTGTGGTTAGCCCACTATGCACTCGATCCAGCAAATCCCGTGAATCAACCGGGGCTTAAATCCAATGGTTGTTACGTACATTCATGGACAAGTGCAAACTGTGATTCACAGTGGACCATGTGGCAATATTCATCATGTGGAATTGCGCCAAAGTACGGAGTACCTGGTTCACGTCTTGATCTAAATGTATTTAGAGGTACTGCGCAGGATTTCTTAGATCTCATCCAAGGTAGTTGGGCGCCATCGCAAGTTGATTTAATGCCCATTAAAGAGCCAACTTTCATGACTCTATTAGGGCAATCGGCTACGACCACTAATAGACCGGTGAGTTTCAATGTCAGCGTTGTGCGCCCAGATTTAACTCCAGTTGTAACAGGAAGCGTAAAGTTGGTTTTCGACCCACTCAATGTGCCAATCGAAAAACCAAAACAAACTGCCCTGCGTGCCACTAGCGGTGCTTGGACTCTCTCAGTAAAGGGTCTAGCTGCAGGAATATATTCAGGAAAAATTCTCTTTAATGATGTATCTCAAACACATGCACAAAGCTGGCTACCTGTAACTTTCACCCTTGAACAAGGTGCGATACCAACAGTTACTCCATCTCCTACTATGAAACCAACTCCAAAACCATCAGTTGATGGATGCAGAAACCAAATTAAGAACTAACTTTTTCATCCTCTTTTAAGATTTCACCCATGGCAACTAACTCTCGCTCAACAAGTGATTCGTAAGCAGCAATCGAACTCTTGCGCTCTTTTGAAGACCAACCTAAAATCGGTGCAATTATTTCAGAGATAGCCTCCGCAAGATTTAGCCCATGATTGTGGGCTTCGAAGGCGATGCGAGTACGACGAGAAATCACATCCTCAATACTTTGTGCTCCCTCGTGACTAGCTGCGTAGTAAATCTCAGCTCTTATATAAGGTAAATCGGGCGAGAGTCTCTTTCCTAAGGCAGGATTTTCCTTAATTAGCTTTAAAACCTCGCTAATCATTGAGCCGTAGCGGCTAAGAAGATGAGTAATCGATTCAGCCGGTAAACCGCTTTCTTCTGCCAGGCAATCAACTTGTTGTACTAAAGCAAAGTAACCATCGGCGCCAACGAGTGGAAGTTTATCTGTAACTGACTCTGGAATTAATTTACGAAGCTCTATTGCAGCAAGATCAATTACATCCTTTCCCATAATGCGATATGTAGTGTATTTACCCCCGGCAATACTGACGAAGCCTGGTGCGGGTCTATCTACTGTATGTTCGCGCGAGAGTTTAGTAGTTGCAGAACTCTTCTTATTTGCTACTAATGGTCGAAGTCCAGCATAAACTCCAATTATCTCGTCAAATTTTATTTGCGGAGTAAGAACGCGATTTGCTTGATCCACGATGTATTGGACATCTTCACGATTAGCGAAAGGCTCAGCACGATCTCCGGTGTACGGAGTGTCGGTTGTTCCAACAATCCATTTATCACCCCAAGGAATAATGAAGAGAACTGAAACTGGAGTTTTAAGAATAATTCCAGCGGCGGATTTAATCGCGGAGCCAGGTAAAACGATATGGACGCCTTTGCTCATGGTGACGTTGTACCCAGCTATTAAATCAAATTTTTCGTGAAGCGCGTCGCTCCAAATTCCGGCGCACATAACCGTCACTGTTGCTTTAATCGCAATGCTCTTTCCACTCACTAAATCTTTAGCATTAACGCCAATGATTTGCTTTCCCTCTCGAATTAGTGAATCGGCGCTCATGCGAGTTGCAATGATTGCTCCATGTCGCACTGCGGTGCGAGCAACACTAAGTGTATGGCGAGCATCATCTACTTGTGCATCAAAGTATTTGATTGCTCCCAAAATGATATCTGGCCGTAGCGAAGGTGCGATCTCATTAATCTGTTTCTGGCTCAAGTGCTTGTGCCATGGCAAAGAGCGCCCAAAGCCACGCAGCACGTCGTATAGCGCTAAACCTGCACCAACATACGTGCGTTCTTTAAACTTTTCGGTGAGTGGAAAAAGAAAGCCAACAGGTTTTACTAAATGTGGGCAGAGTGTCGAGACGAGAAGTTCTCGCTCATGTAGCGCTTCACGCACTAATTTGAAGTCATACTGCTCTAGATAGCGGAGTCCACCATGAATTAATTTACTCGAGCGGCTGGATGTTCCAGCTGCAATATCTTGGGATTCGATTAACGCAACTTTCAATCCACGAGAGGCGGCATCCAGAGCAGCACCAACGCCATTTACTCCACCGCCAATTACCAAAACATCAAAACTCTCGCTGCCAAGTGCAGCGATGGCGCTTTCGCGTTGTCTTGGGTTTAAATCAAATAAAAACATATGCGTTGCATCTCCATTGCAGCCTTTGTAGAGTTAAGCCTAACCGAATAGAGATGGATTTGCCTTATTGTGAGATACATCGGCAGTTTGGATCAAGGCACTAGTAGTACGCGATTTATGATCTTTGACCATGCTGGAAAAGTTGTCGGTCAACACCAAGTTGAGCATCGTCAAATTCTTCCCAAAGCGGGCTGGGTCGAACATGATGCCGCCGAAATTTGGGAGCGTACCCAGGAGGTTATTTCCGCGGCGCTTAGGCAGGCCGATATTTTGGGCTCGGATTTAGCGGCGGTAGGAATCACCAATCAGCGTGAAACAACGGTCGTTTGGGACATCGATACTGGGCAGCCCCTGTCTAATGCCATAGTGTGGCAAGACACACGAACTACTAATTTTTTAGAGTCCCTAAGTGAAGATGAGCAAAAGCTCATCGTTTTCAAGACGGGTTTAACTATTGCGCCATATTTTGCTGGAAGCAAAATGAACTGGCTGTTAGAGAATGTTCCCGCAGTTAAGGGTGCTAGCGCTCGCTTTGGAACTATAGATTCTTGGCTGCTGTGGAACTTAACCGGCGGAGTACGCGGTGGGGTTCACGCTACTGATGTCACAAATGCAAGCCGTACATTACTCATGAACCTTGAAACTCTGGATTGGGATGATGAGCTTCTTTCAATTTTTGGCGTTGCACGAGAGTCATTACCAATTATTAAATCCTCCTCGGAGAAGTATGGACTCACCGATCCTCATGGAGCCTTTGGTACTGCTATTCCAATCGCTGGAATTTTAGGTGATCAGCAGGCGGCAATGGTTGGCCAGGTTTGTTTCGAGCGAGGTGAATCAAAGACCACGTATGGCACTGGCAACTTTGCATTGCTCAACACAGGTACTGAGATTGTGCGCTCCAAAAATGGATTATTAACCACGGTATGTTTTAAATTTGGTGATGAGCCGGCACGTTATGCCCTTGAAGGATCAGTTGCAGTTACCGGATCTGCCATTCAGTGGCTTCGCGATCAATTGGGCGTTATATCTAATGCGGCAGAGACTGAGATTTTAGCCTCCTCCGTCGCAGATACTGCAGGGGTCTATTTCGTCCCCGCATTCTCAGGATTATTTGCTCCGTACTGGCGCAGTGATGCACGAGGAGTCATTGTGGGCCTTACCCGCGCGGCTACAAAGGCACACCTTGCACGTGCTGCCCTCGAAGCAATCTGCTATCAGACTCGCGATGTGATGGATGCAATGGTTGCTGATAGTGGAGTACCCATGAGTGCGATGCGTGTTGACGGTGGAATAACTGCAAACTCTCTCTGCATGCAGATGCAGGCCGATATTATGGGAATTGAAATATCTAAACCATTAATTGCAGAGACAACTGCGCTCGGGGCTGCATATGCTGCAGGTTTAGCAGTTGGGTTCTGGTCATCACAAGAAGAAGTTCGAAAACAATGGCAAGAATCGCGCCGCTGGTTATCTACTACCTCGCAAGAAACACGTGAGCGTGGATATGCTGAGTGGAAGAAAGCAGTTGAGCGTACGTTTAATTGGATCGATTAAATTTTCGTTATCTCTATGAGAAATGCATTGGCTGGAGCAAGAATTGGTGCAGCCACGCCATTCTGTGCTAATGCTGAACCCGATAATTTGATTCCATCCATCCATTGCGGTGGAGAAATCAACATGTAACGAGGTTTACCCGCTGGAAACACAGCTTTAATTGAGTATGTTGCCTTTTCATCTAGGCCGGGGAATTTAAGCGGCGCGGGATGTATAGCAACCGTAGGCGTCAACTGAACGTATGCAAAAATCGCTTGAGTTTGATTACTCGCAATTACACCATGCACGTAGCCATGCTCATCTGGATAATCAACCCTGACCATACGACCACTATGCAATAGTCCGCGATTTGTTTTGTAGTACGTTGCCCACGTTGCTAAGTGCTGACGCTCCTCTTGTGTGGCCTGCGTTATGTTCCATTCAATTCCAGCATGACCAAAGAGCGCGGTAATTGCTCGCATCGATAATTCAAGTGTGCGTCCTGTTTGATGTCCATGCGTAGGTCCTATGTGAGTACCCAGCATCTCCGGTGGAATAACTTGAGCTGTCCATCGCTGAATAGTCTGTCGCTCAAGCGCATCGTTATTATCACTTGTCCAAAAACGATCTACTAAATCTATGACACCTAAATCGATTCTTGCACCGCCAGATGCACATGATTCAATTTCTAAGCCTGGATGACGCGACTTTAACTCAGCAAATAAGCGATAAATGGCTTGAGTTTGAGTGCGTACGCCTGCATGACCTAAGTGCCCAGCATCAACTAAGACACGGTTGTGGTCCCACTTTATATAGGAAATTTCATGGGATTTGAGAATCTCTGAGGTTTGCTCAAGAACATGGTCAAAAGCGCCATCATGTGCAAGATCTAAAACTAGTTGGTGACGCCACAATGGTGGTGTGCGATCCCCCTCATGCAAAATCCAGTCTGGATGGGCGCGATAGAGATCTGAGTCTTGGTTAACCATCTCACCTTCAAACCACAAACCAAATTCAATACCCTTCGATTTAATATATTTAATTATTGGGTTCAACCCATTGGGCCAAACTTGCGAATCAATAACCCAATCACCTAAACCTGCTCGATCGTTTCGTCGAGAATGAAACCATCCATCATCTAAAACAACGCGTTCAATTCCAATCTGAGCTGCTACATCAACCAACTCTCTTATTGCCTTCTCGTCATGATTAAAATAAAGGGCTTCCCACATATTTAGAGTGAGTGGACGTGGGCGTTTAGGATGCATAGCCCGGGCACGAATATGTGAATGGTAAGCAAAACTTATTCCATCTAAACCTGCAGCTGAGTACACCGAAACTAAATCCGGAGCCGTATATGAAGCACCGGGAGTTAGGACAACTTCGCCAGGTAAAAGGAGTTCTCCGCCGCCTATTGATTGCTGCCCATCAAAACCGCGTTCAATCAAATACTGCGAATTACCGCTCCAAGCGATGCTGGTTGCCCATGCTGATCCACTTTGGAAATTTGTTTGACGTGTTAGTGCAATGTCAGCAATTGAAAAATTATGACCACTGCGACCTTCTCGTGATTCGCGCACCCAGGTTCCTGTTGCAATATCACGTCTTTGAGGTTGACGCTCATTTGACCAACGCCCTGAAAAATCTAGACTTTGATTTGCCTCTTGCGGCAATGGAAGCCAATGAATAAATTCGTTTAGATAGTAATCAGTGTCGCCGATATTCTTTACCGTTGCACTTTGGGTCAGTACTCCAAATTCATCCATCGAGAAAGTTATGAGTATTTCAAGCTGCGCATGAAAATCGCGAAGCGTTACAGCGCAATGGTTACTTATATGGTGAAAATCCGTGGTTTCGAACTTCGTTGACCAAGAAGTTCCGTTGCGATGTCCGCTCAATGCAGGACGACCTAAGAATCCACGTGAGCTCTCTCGCATAATCCCTGGGTTCTGCGGCTCATCCCACGAGCTATTTGCAATCGAAACGCTGCGGGCAATTCCAAGCTCTGCGATATCACCCTTTAGGGCCGCACCCCAGTGGGCAATAACAAGTGCACCATGTACAACTTCAAGAAGCAACGAAGAGCCTGCTGCTGTGAGAAGTGCCGATTGCTTGGTCACACAGGTAGAGTATCGACACTATGGCAGAGAGTAAAAACTTAACGGCAGGGATAACACGTAACAACCGTGAGATGGCCGACGGACGCACAATTCGATACTACGACACCGAACATCAAGTGCGTGAAGCAGTTGATCAGCGCCCAGTTGAAGAGCAACCGGGTATTGGCGAACTTCGTCTGGACCCTCTAGTAAATGAGTGGGTTGCAATGGCGGCCCATCGCCAAGGTCGTATTTTTTTGCCACCAAAAGAGCTGTGCCCACTCTGTCCGACTACGGGTGAGTTATTAACTGAAATTCCAGAATCTGATTTTGAAGTTGTTGTATTTGATAATCGTTCGCCATCTCTGCGCCCGCCAATTGGAGATTGGGCGTTGCCCGATCAAGTTGGACCCGACACGGACACTGGCACTGCCGCCGGAAAATGCGAGGTAATTTCTTTTACCGCAGACCATGGAAAGTCCTTTAAGGATTTAACTCCTATGCGTGTTCGCATCTTGCTCGAAGCATGGATTGATCGAACCGAAGAGCTATCGCGTGAACCCTATATTGCCCATATCACACCTTTTGAAAACCGTGGAGAAGAGATTGGCGTAACTCTCTCCCATCCTCATGGACAGATTTACGCTTACTCGTATCTTCCGCCCCGAGTTGAAAAAATGTTGGCCGCAGCAGTTTCATATAAGAATTCAACGGGCAAAATCCTATTTGACGAAGTTATCGCGCGCGAGATTCGTGAGAGTGAACGCATCGTTGCGCAAAACGATCGCTGGATTGCATTCGTTCCCTATGCTTCTCGCTACCCATTCGAAATTCATGTGGCACCGCTTTCTCCAGTGGCCGACTTGACCGGTCTCACGCCAGAGGACCGAGATGCCTTTCCTGAAATAGCACTAGAGGTAATGAAACGACTCGATGGCGTCTTTGGCATCGAGATGGCCTACATCGCGGCGTGGCACCAAGCACCTGTACGCACTGGGCGTGATGTATTGCGCCTACATTGGCAGATCACAAGTGTGCGTCGAGCACCTGGAAAACTTAAATATCTGGCCGGTTCAGAGTCTGCGATGGGAGCTTTTATTATGGACATGCGTCCCGAACAATCTGCAACTCAGCTTCGCGAAGTGAAGCTCTAGCTGTGCGTGTCCTTGTAACTGGCGGAGCTGGCTACATCGGTTCGACGGCCGTTGAAATTATGCGCCACCAAGGCTTTGAAATCAGTGTTTTGGATGATTGCAGCACGGGTCATGCCGACTCTGTACCAATAGGAGTGCGCTTTGTTCAGGGATCACTCTTGAATAAAGATGAGATTGCGCAAGCGCTTGTGGGTGTAGATGCAGTGATTCACTTTGCTGGTAAGTCGCTCGTTGGCGAGTCTGTTGAGAAACCTGATTTGTATCAACGTGTAAATGTAGGTGGGACACGAAATCTACTTGATGAAATGTTCGCGGCGGGTGTAGAGAAAATAGTATTTTCTTCTTCGGCGGCAACGTATGGAGAGCCTGCAGTGATTCCAATTAAGGAAAGCGCGCAGACTTCACCAACTAATCCATACGGGGCAACTAAATTAGAGATCGATCACATGATTCATGCTGAGTCAGAACTACGCAATATCGCCGCGGTTTCGCTTCGTTATTTTAATGTGGCAGGCGCGCTCTCATGTGATCGAGGATGGTTAGCTGAGCGCCATAATCCTGAAACTCACTTGATTCCAAATGTACTTCGAAGTTCAAGTGAAAATGCGGTGAGAATCTTCGGTGGCGATTGGCCGACTCCGGATGGCACGTGCATTCGTGATTACGTTCATGTAATTGATTTAATCGATGCCCATATTAAGGCGCTCAACTCACTCGCACTTGGCATTCACGAGATTTATAATCTGGGAAGTGGTGATGGATATTCAGTTCGACAGGTAATCGCTGCGGCAGAAAAAGCTAAAGGGCAAGAGATACCAACTATTGATTCACCTCGTCGTACTGGAGATCCTGCGGTTTTAATTGCAGATATTAGTAAGGCTAAGAAAATTCTCGGGTGGAGCCCATCGAGGGGAATTGACGAGATGGTTTCTGACACTCTGGCTTCATTTAATTAGTATGTCGAATTTAAAAATAGAAAGGGAGTTTGTACGTACTTTCGGTCATGCACCGGAGATTATTGCAGCAGCGCCAGGTCGAGTTAATTTAATTGGCGAACATATTGATTACAGCGATGGCTATGTCCTTCCATTTGCGATTGCAAATCGAACCTACGCCGCTATAGGCAAACGCTCAGATAATTTAGTGCGAATTGCATCAACCCAGCGTAAAAATTCAATCATAACCCGAAAAGTTGAAGAGATTCAACCTAAACGTAAAGGTTCGTGGGAACGCTATGTTTTAAGCGTTATGTGGGCGATGGAAATTAACCATGGAGTCGATGTCATGATCGACGGACATGTGCCTCTCGGTGCTGGTCTATCATCGTCAGCGGCTCTGGAGTGCAGCGTTGCAACTGCACTCAACGATTTATTCTCGCGTGGCTTTGATTTAGAATCCCTAGCACGATTGACCCAAAGGGGTGAGAATGAATATGTAGGCGTTCCATGCGGAATTATGGATCAATCTGTCTCCTTAATGGCCAAGAGTGGTTTTGCCCTCTTGTTAGATTGTCGTGACTTAACATCGCGAAACGTTGCCTTCGATGTTGCATCACACGGACTTGAACTTCTTATTATCGATACTCAAGCACACCACTCTCTAACCGATGGTGGTTATGCAGAGCGTCGTGCAACGTGTGATCGAGTGGTTACTAAACTTTCCATTAGGTCCATGCGTGAATTAACTTTAGAAAGACTTGAAAACTCTAGAGATTTTCTTACTGAAGTTGAGTTTATTCGGGCACGTCATGCCGTAACTGAAATTGCGCGTGTTCTAGATGCAGTTATCGCTCTGGAGACGAAGAATTTCGAACAACTCGGTGAGCTTCTTAATGCATCGCATGCATCTTTACGTGATGATTATGCGGTTTCTTGTCCAGAACTTAACACGGCCGTTGATGCATCGCTGTCTGCCGATGCACTCGGTGCTCGAATGGTAGGCGGGGGTTTTGGTGGGAGTGCAATCGCCTTAATTGAAGCAAAAAATACCCACGCGACGATTCAAGCAGTTGAAAGCGGCTTTGCCGACAAAAAATTTAAAACCCCTCGTTTTTTTACTTCACTTCCAAGTCAAGGTGCGGAGATTATTCAACGAGGTTAATAGAGATAACTTCAACACCACCGATTGAATTAAGTATTTCAATTAGGTCAGTTGGATCGGTGCCGGGAATGGCAACAGTAATATCATCAAAACCACGGCCCCCCTCGGACTTAAGAACAACAAGCTCTCTAATATCTCCACCTGCAGCACCAATGGCAGATGCGAGTAGACCTAAAGATCCAGGGCGATCCGGAAGAGCAACGCTAAGATGAAATAGGGCCATAGATATATTCTACCCTGACCCTATTTCATCTACGTTACAGATTTCTTACAACTGGAGTTTCCATCTTAGTTTGATGGAGCTGAGCCGAGAAGAACTTTGAAGCTCTTTTGTCCCCCAGTCGGTAGGTCCACAACAACGGTGACGGTAGTTCCAGGTGCATATGAACGAATTCTAACGATTGCGCCAACTGGATCCGCGATTTTTACACCATCAATTGACCTAATCACAGAACCGGCTGGGATACCCGCATTTTCAGCACCATCACCAGGACTCAACCTAAGAATTTTTGCCCCTGTGCCTGTGTAGGTTGTATCAAAAAAGATTCCTAAAACCGGTCTTGTTGATTTACCTGTTTCGATTAACTCATCTACAACACGCTTTGCCTCGTTAATTGGTATTGCGAATCCAAGTCCAATATTGCCGGCTGCACCATTACTAGACAGTGTTGCTATCGCTGAATTGACTCCAATGATTCGACCGGAAGAGTCGAGAAGTACTCCACCAGAGTTACCTGGATTAATTGCAGCATCGGTTTGAATCGCATTAACGTAAGACTCTGCGCCTAGAGTTCCAGCCGTTACAGGACGATTAAGCGCTGAAACAATTCCACTCGTCACCGTACTAGCTAATCCAAGTGGAGAGCCGATGGCAACGACTTCCTCACCCACAATAATTTTTGAGGAATCACCAAGGCTAATAATGGGAAGATTTCCCTTGTCTACTTTGAGGACGGCTAAATCATAGGTTGAATCACGGCCAACAATTGTTGCAGGAAATGTATCTCCATTTGAAAGTTCAATCAAGATTGTTCCAGACGTAATTGCACTTTCTACGACATGGTTATTGGTGATAATGTAAGAAGAAGTGGAATTGCTTTTATAAATAGAGCCGGAGCCTGTACCTGAACCGCCCAAAGACGTAACTTTAATTGATACGACCGATGGAGTAACAAGTGCTGCGATTGATTTAACATCAATTCCTGAACCGCCCAAAGTAAGTAATGTACGAGATGCGATACATGTACCATTTTTTGATAAGTGCATTGCTTGAGTTTTTTTATCAACACAGACCTTCGTTCCAACTGGTTCACTTATAGCTGCCGTTGCCACTCCACCAACTAATGTGGCTCCTAATAGAAAACCAACTCCTACTTTCGCAAAGTTCGATCTCAATCTGCATCTCCATTTCGTTGCTAATTCTCAGGTGAAGAGAGTAAAAGTACGCCTGTAAAGTTTACTAGGTCTTAAGTTAGAAAATTATACGAGTACTACCCAGGTGCCATCGATTGCCACTTTAACGGAGGGGAGTTTTTCTGTAGCAGGGCCGACTACCGCATTGGCAGAATTAAAGGGGTCGAATTCAGAGCCGTGACATGGGCACTTGAATGTTTTACTCGCTGGGTTATAGGCAACTGTGCAACCTTGGTGTGTGCAAATTGCTGAGTACGCGAAGACGCCGATCTTTGTTCTAAATAAAATAGCGGGTGCACCATTTTCTAACGAGAAATTTTTGGTGGCTCCCACTTTAAGGGCTGCAAGTTCCACAATTTTTGTTTTCGTTGCCGCCAAAGTGTTATCCTGGTTGAATTTTGGTGTGAAAAACTTACCTGCTCCTGCAAATACTACTGCTAAAGTTCCGATGATTCCAACGCGCATAACTCCGCGACGCTCAATGGAGATTGATAGACCCCTTCGATTATTTTTAATGAGAAGTAAGTAGGACAACCAGAGAACCGCATATGCGGTATCACTTGCTAAAAAATAGGGATTCACATGAAAGCTACTCGCTAGCCATAATCCAACTGACATAGAAAAGCCTCCAAAGGCGGCCATAGTTGGAGCTACCCAAAAAATCGTTGCCAAGCCAATTGCGAACTCGGAGATCATCACGAAAATACCGACCTGAACTGAGTTATCAATTAGCGTGTCAAATACAAAACCAATTGGAGATTGGGATGAGTATTCAGCGAGCCGAGCACCAATAAAAGTCGTAGAGCCAGCGGTTAAAAAGCCAGGATCTGTGGCCTTATTCCACGCAGCAAATAACCATGTAAATCCAAGCCAGAAACGTATTACTTGAACAGGCAATGATTGAGAGCGCCATGAGGCAGTGGCAACCTTAAAGAATCTACGATTCATGTCGGAAATAGTAAGGGCAGGGACGATCTCCCGCTTTAAATAAAGCTCCCTGACTTGGATTCGAACCAAGAACCTGCCGGTTAACAGCCGGCTGCTCTGCCATTGAGCTATCAGGGATCAATGAGTACGAGCGCAAACTCTAGCGCACGGAGAGCATTCTTCGAAAATTGAGGAATTTAAAGGCCTCCGAGGGCTAAATCATGGAGCGAGCGTCGTTTACTCTCTAGGGCCACTAGAGCTCCAAATGCAGCGCCATACTCCATTTCATTCTCAACTGGATTAAGTCGTTGAAGGCTTGATTTTAACTCTGCGATAGATCGAGAGATTGCAACTTCACGTAAGCGAGCAATAATACTTACAACATACATGGCCGTTGGTTTGCCATCGGCGCGAATCGGTTCCACCGTTAATTCAGTAAAAAGCGCTTTAATTTTTTCATCGGAGATTGCATCCATAGAAAGCGTTGGTTTTTCGTCGATTGTTTTTCTCATTTCGCGATATGCCGGATGAGTAAAAGCAGCCTGCTCAATATCGCTCCAAAGGTTGTCGATGAAAAGCTGTGGTTCTTGCAAACGGACTTTGAGAACTTCACGCTCTAGAATTAGTCGAGCATCATTAGCATCTGGCCGCCAATTATTATCTTCAATTAAAACCCCAGATGCGGCTTCACCGCGAAGAGGTGCTTTTACTCCTTGAGAAACCGCTGCAGAAACGATTTCAACTTCTACACCTAACCACCCCGCAAGCAATCGTGTGTACTCGGGACGAAGGGATTTATCGCGGATTTGGGCCACTAAAGGCGCGGCGGCGTTGAGTGCGTTGATGCGGCCTTCAGCTGAATCTAACTTGTGATGTGCCAGTTCACTGCGAATCGCAAACTCAAATAACGGGACGCGTCTGGCAATTAAATCTCTTAGTGCTAAATCACCTTTTTGCTGGCGTAGATCACATGGATCTAAACCATCGGGTTCGACGGCAACAAAAGTTTGAGTGACGAACTTCTGATCTTCGGTGAAAGCACGAAGCGCTGCTTTTTGACCAGCTGCATCACCATCAAAGGTAAAGATAACTTCACCTCTAAATGAATCATCATCCATTAACAATCTACGCAAAATTCGTATGTGGTCAGTGCCAAATGCCGTCCCGCAGGTGGCAACTGCCGTAGTTATCCCGGCAAGTTGGGCAGCCATAACATCGGTGTAGCCTTCAACTATGACGACTTGGCGCTTCTTTGCAATCTCTTTTTTAGCAACATCTAAACCATACAAAACCTGACTCTTCTTATAGACAGGTGTCTCTGGGGTATTTAAATATTTAGGCCCTTGGTCTTCGGTATCACTTGCTAATTTGCGTGCACCAAAGCCAACAACATCACCTGAAATATCACGAATCGGCCAAGTTAAGCGATTTCGAAATCTATCGATGGGGCCGCGTGGACCCATCTTTGATAAACCAGCAAGCTCTAACTCATCAATTGTGTAATCCATTGCCCGCAAATGCTTGGTGAGCCCATCCCAATCATCTGGTGCGAAACCAACTCCGAACTGAATACAAGCGGCCTTATCGAAGCCACGCTTTGTTAATAAGTCGCGACCATGTTGGGCGTTAGGGCTATTGAGTTGTGCCTGGTAAAACTTAGCGGCCTCGGTATTAGCTGCGATTAAGCGTGAGCGAACCCCAGCTGAAAAGGTAGGAGAGTTGCCACTGCCTTCTTCATATCGAAGCGTGTAACCCAAGCGATCGGCGAGGCGTTCGATTGTCTCTGTAAATGTTAAGTGATCTATTTTCATTAAAAAAGCGATGACATCGCCACCGGTCTGGCAACCAAAGCAATGAAAATATCCCTTACTTGGGGTTACATGAAAAGAGGGTGATTTCTCGTCATGGAAAGGGCAGAGACCTTTTTTCTGTCCTCCACCAGCGTTTTTTAATTGAACATAATCTCCAACGATTTCCTCGATGGGTGCGCGATCACGGATGTATGCAACATCCTCGTCTCGAATACGCCCGCTCATAAGTTCACTTTAGCAATTAGCCAGTAAGCGTGCATGTAAGACATATGCCCCAGGGTCAGTTAGGGCGGCAACTTGGTCAATTATGACGCGCATCCGTGCAGTTTCATCAGCGGCCTCATTCCACGCCTTGATGAAAATCGAATCAAGTTCTTGAGGCGCACATGCAGTGAGCATCTCCACTAACTCGGCGATAATAATTTGTTGTTTTGCATATCGATCTTGTGAGTGCGCGGCGTTAATTAAGTAATGCCCAGCGATAGCTTTGAGGAAATCGACTTCCACAACTTGTTCGCGTGGGATTTCAAGGTTAGCTAAGTATCGTGAGAGGGGGCCATCTCCATGAACTCTGCGAGTTTCTACTTCAGCGGCCAGCACGAATCGACCAATTAACTGTGAAGTGGAGTCCTTTAGCCTTGCTAAAGAGCGAAGTGTTCCATCATAATAATATGGCCAGGCAGAAAGTGCCGCCAAACGTTTATGTGCATCGGCGGCTTCTTGCTCAGTTGCATCACTACCGTAATCTTTTATCATGACGCCGTAAATTTGCGCCATATCGCCTTCGAAGTTTTTGACCGAGATTTGATTGACAAAGATCGCATCCTCTAAATCATGGACAGAATAGGCGCAATCATCCGACCAATCCATAATCTGAGCCTCAATACATTTCTGATTAATCGGTGCTCCGGTGCGCATCCAATTGAAGACCTCAACATCATCGTCATATACGCCGAATTTACGCGGATTTTGCGAACGTGGCCATGGGTATTTTGTTGCTCCATCTAGTGAGGCCCGAGTTAAATTAAGCCCAACACTGTTTCCATCGCTATCAACAGTCTTGGCTTCAAGACGAACTAATAACCTAAAGCTCTGTGCATTTCCCTCGAATCCACCGAACTCTTTAGCTATTTCGGCGAGCGCTTCTTCACCATTATGACCAAATGGAGGATGACCTAAATCGTGAGCTAGACACGCTGTGTCCTGTAAGTCAGGATCAGCTCCAAGTGACTCACCTAATTCGCGTCCAATCTGTGCGCACTCAAGTGAGTGAGATAGGCGTGTACGTTGAAAATCATTTTCCCATGGCACTGCAACTTGGGTCTTGGCCGCTAACCTGCGCAGCGCAGCTGAGTGAATAACGCGCGCACGGTCTCGCATAAACTCGGTGCGCCCTGGACGTTTAGCTGGTTCATAAAAAAAGCGCTCTTTATCCTCTTCTTTATACGTCACGGCATAACCTTAGTGAGGATATCAACGCCCGGTAAGTGATCACTCACTTGAATGCCTCGACGCCCAATGGTTATGTAGACCAAATACGCTACAGCTTCACGAATCAAATACTTGTAGCCCGATTGTGAAACTGTGTTCGGGCCAGTTTGTACTGGCGAGCAGGTGCTAACAATCCCTTGATCATTTGCCATTGTCATCGCGCGTTGGCAGTGAAATGGATCCGTAACAATAATTACATCGCTAACCATTTCTTTTTTCATAAGTGCGGCATAGGCCTTAGTACTGACTAAAGTGTCACGTCCTTCTTCGATCGCCGAAATCTTTGAGGCCGAGATGCCATGGTCACGAAGCCACGCTTTACCCGATGCAGCCTCTGTGGTCCGATCTCCTGGGGCACCGGCGCCAACGGTAATTATTTTTGGTGCAAGACCTACATCAAAGATTCGCTTAGCTTCAATTAAACGAGCCTCTAATGCCTCTCCTGGCTTTCCATTGAGTTGGGCAGTTCCTAGAACAACAATGACATCGGCGCTACGTACAATTGGATTAATTGCTGCTCGCCAAACTTTTGAAACAGCATATCCAGGCGCGATTAAGGCGATAATAATAATGAGAGTTAACATGCGGCCAATCCAGCGAAATATAAACATCTATCCCCCTGAAAACGCATCTTCGAGTTCGACATGAACTAGTTCATCTGGATCATTTAGCCAACCTTCGGGCAATGTCGGCGGGCGAGAATGACTTGTTCGCCCCCGTGGCTTATCTCCAACTTCGGTTGGATATGGCTGATTCTCTAATTGATCGAGCAATCTACGCATTTCTTCTAATGAACTTACCATTCCTAAATCGTGACGAATTTCGCGGGGAACCCGAAAGCCCTTCAAGTACCAAGCCATGTGTTTGCGCATGTCGCGCATTCCGCGATCTTGCGATTCTAAATACTCAACAATCAAATTCGCATGGCGAAACATGATTTCTCTAACTTGATGAAGTGTTGGCGTTATCTCTGTTTCCGTGCCTTGCAAAGCCGACACTAAATCGGCAAATAACCACGGACGTCCCAAGCATCCTCGGCCAACTACTACGCCAGCACACCCTGTTTCGGTCACCATATGTACAGCATCTCGGCCAGACCAGATGTCGCCATTGCCTAATACAGGCGTTCCGCTTGGCTTTAACTGCTCCACGAGGCGAGTTATCGCCGACCAATCAGATTTACCTTCATACATTTGAGCGGCGGTACGTGCATGGAGTGCGACCCAAGCAACACCTAAATCTGCCGCCGACTGCCCCGCCTCTAAATAAGTATGGTGATCGCTATCAATACCGATGCGCATTTTTACCGTTACTGGAATTCCAAATGGCTTAGCGGCTTCAACGGCTGCCTGCACAATATTTGAAAAAAGTTTTCTTTTATATGGAAGTGCTGCGCCTCCACCTTTTCGTGTAACTTTTGGTACAGGGCACCCAAAGTTCATGTCGATGTGATCGGCAAGGTTCTCTTTACCAATCATTGTTACCGCCACCCGCATTGTCATTGGATCAACGCTGTATAACTGCACAGAGCGCGGCCATTCGCCTTGACCCGGCACCATCATTCGCAAAGTTTCCGGGCGACGCTCTATTAGCGCGCGTGCAGTGACCATTTCAGATACGAATAACCCAGCCCCTTGTTCACGACATAAAGTTCGAAAAGGCGCATTAGTTATTCCCGCCATCGGGGCAAGAACAACCGGTGGATCAATGTAATGATCACCGCTTGCCAGAGGCAGTAGAAGTGGTTTTAGCAACCTAGTAAACGTGGTGCAAGCCATGCTTCGATATTGTCTATGCCGATGCGCTCTTGTGCCATCGTGTCGCGATCGCGAATTGTGACTGCATTATCTTCTAGCGTTTCAAAGTCGATAGTGATGCAGTACGGAGTTCCGATTTCATCTTGTCGGCGATAACGACGACCGATTGCACCGGCATCATCAAAGTCGATGTTCCAGTTCCTACGCAACTGGGCCGCTACATCACGCGCCTTAGGAGATAAATCTGCGTTACGCGAAAGTGGCAACACGGCAACTTTAATTGGCGCTAAGCGATGATCGAGTTTTAAGACTGTTCGCTTTTCCATCTCGCCCTTACTATTTGGTGCCTCATCTTCTGTAAAAGCATCCATCAAGAAGGCTAGCGCGCAACGATCTACGCCGGCTGCGGGTTCAATGACAAAAGGTGTCCAACGTTCGCCCTTTTCTTGATCGAAATAGGAGAGCTCTTTGCCTGAGGCCGCTGAATGCGCCTTTAAATCAAAGTCCGTGCGGTTAGCGATACCTTCAAGCTCGCCCCACTCTGTGCCAGAAAACTCAAATTTATACTCGATATCGGCGGTCCGCTTTGAGTAGTGCGAAAGTTTTTCTTGTGGGTGATCATAGAGACGCAAACGATCTGGGTTAATTCCTAGATCTAGATACCAAGCCATACGGGTATTGATCCAGTATTGATGCCAATCTTCGTCGGTGCCAGGAACTACAAAAAACTCCATCTCCATCTGTTCAAATTCCCGCGTGCGAAAAATAAAGTTTCCGGGTGTAATTTCATTGCGAAATGATTTACCAATCTGCCCAATTCCAAATGGAGGTTTCTTTCGCGATGTTGTCATTACTTGATCAAAGTTAATAAATATTCCCTGAGCAGTTTCTGGACGCAAATATGCAAGTCCTGATTCATCTTCAACGGGGCCTAGGTATGTTTTTAACATTCCGCTAAATTGTTTTGGATCAGTGAACTGACCTTTATTGCCGCATGCTGGACAGTTAATCTCTACTAGGGATGAAGCCTCTTTTTTATGCTTGGCTTCATAGGCCTCCATTAAATGATCCGCGCGAAAGCGTTTGTGACATGCAGTGCACTCGGTGAGCGGATCACTGAAAGTTGCAATGTGACCCGATGCTTCCCATACCTCTTTAGCTAAAATTACGCATGAATCAATTCCAACTACATCTTCTCGCCCAGCAACCATGGCTTTCCACCATTGACGTTTAATATTGTTTTTTAACTCAACACCCAATGGCCCGTAATCCCATGATGCGCGGAGTCCGCCATAAATTTCTGAAGAGGGGTAAACGAAACCTCTACGTCTAGCAAGTCCTACGATATTTTCTAAGCGATCAGTTGCCACAATTTTCTCCTCCGGCTGGCTGTCGGCGAAAAGCAACTGGTGTCACTTTGCGTGTCGTAAGTTTACTCGTACGCACCTTGTTCATCGATTGCACGGGCCAAAATTGGAATCGCCTCTAACTTGGCGCGCGTTGAACTCAACGCCCTTCGATAGGAGCCGACGTTTTCCCAGTTAGTCGATAAGTGCCAGAGCGTTGGGTCATCGAGATTTTGGCCGATTACTCCATCGATAAATCCAGGTGCTTCCGCCAACACGTTTCTGAGCCCTTCAAGCTCGATACGAAACTCTTGTGCTTCACTGAGCGGGATAGAGAAGCGGGCGATTGCATGCATGGTGTGAGCCTAGTGGCTGGGAATAGTGTCATATGAAAATGATAATCATTTTCAATTATGCTATGGTGAGGCTATGAATATCGCAATCGTTTTGGCCGCTGTAACTGTGCTTGCTACCACCGCTGGTGGAGCCCTCGCTATCCGCTCTCGAGATCGTTTGCACTTAGTGCTTGGTCTCTCAGCCGGACTCCTTTTAGGGCTAGTTGCCTTTGATTTAATCCCTGAGGTTTTTGAACTCAATACTGACACTTTAGGCAATGTGCCAGTTGTCGCAATTGCCATGGTGGCTGGATTTCTTTTGCTGCACTTTAGTGAGCAGTTCTTTGGATCCCACGAACCTGCAGAGTCTGACTACGGACATGAACACAATCACTCTGCAAATATCGCTGGCACCCTTGGAGCACTTGCCATGGCTGGGCACGTCTTTTTAGATGGTGTTGCTATTGGACTGGCATTTAAAGTTGATAATGCTTTCGGTGTCGCCGTATTCATCGCAATTTTGTCCCATGCCTTTTCAGATGGACTAAACACAGTTTCGCTATTAATCAAAACTGGTAATTGGACTAAGCGCGCAATTTCTCTACTAGGAGTTGATGCAGTGATGCGTATAGGCGGTGCAACACTTGCATCGTATGTAACAATTAGCGAATCAACTTTAGCTATTTACCTAGCATTATTTTCAGGCTTTGTTATTTACCTTTCAACTTCACATATTCTACCTGAAGCTCATGCCCGCCATGCCTCCAAATTAACAATGGCTGCAACTGTTGTTGGAGTTGTTGCAATGTGGCTCATCGTTGGAAACATCGGTATTAAGTAATAAATTCATGAGCCGATCTAATCCTAGAGTTCTACATACACTTGAAAGTGCAGGCGGATTTGCCAGTGCTCAAGAGGTATATCAACTCATGCAACGTGAAGGCCAAAGCATTGGACTCACCACTGTTTATCGAGCCCTTCAATCACTCGTTAATGAAAAAATCGTTGACATCTTACGCCGCGACGATGGTGAGGCGATCTACCGATTATGCGGAGATACCCATCACCACCACATAGTGTGTAAAGGCTGCGGAGATACCGTCGAAATTGAGGGCGGGGCAGTTGAAAAATGGGCACAGTCACTGGCGGCAGAGCATGGTTATAGAGATGTGGGGCATTCTGCAGAGATTTTTGGTCTCTGCCCTAAGTGCTAAATTTTACGCTTTTCCGAATCTTCTATCTCTTGTTGAGTATTCCTCTATTGCCGCCCACAGAGTTTTACGTGTGACATCGGGCCATAAAACATCCATAAATACAAACTCGGCGTAGACCGATTGCCACGGCAAAAAATTACTGGTGCGTTGTTCGCCAGAGGAGCGCAAAAATAGATCCACATCGCTCATTGTTGGTGAATCTAAATATTTTGCAAACACTCTCTCAGTAATCGCATCCGCCTTTACTTTTCCACGTTTTACATCACGAGCAAGTTCTGTTGCCGCATCTACAATCTCAGAACGACCGCCATAGTTAACGCACATATTTAACGTCAGAGTCTTGTTCCTCTTAGTTAACTCTTCTGCCGCCTCAAGTTCATTAATAACGCTGCTCCATAGGCGCTTTGGCCGCCCGACCCAGCGCACTCGCACACCCATCTCGTTCATCTCATCGCGTCGACGTCGAATAACATCACGGTTAAAGCCCATTAAAAATTTAACTTCCTCCGGTGATCTGCGCCAATTCTCAGTTGAGAATGCATAGGCGCTAATCTCTTTAACTCCATACTCAATTGCACCGGCTACCACGTCAAAGAGCGCCGCCTCCCCTGCTTCATGACCTGCAGTGCGAGGTAATCCCTGACGTTTTGCCCATCGTCCGTTTCCATCCATAACTATCGCCACGTGGTTTGGAATATGTATGCTCATGCGCGTTCTACCATCGGCAAACTCCTTAAGCCCCGCTCAAGATGCCATTGTAAATATGCCGCGATTAAACCACTAGCCTCTCGGCGAAACTTGCCAACAGTTGCAGAGGCAATCTCCCAATCACTTCTAAGCAGTGCATCCATGAGCAGTAGCGTTTCAGGTGCAGGGGTTGCGCAGGCTGAAGGTCTGCAATCTGCGCAGACCGATCCGCCGCCGACCAATGAAAAGTAACGATGCGGTCCAGGCTTTCCACAATTTGAACATGCGGTCATAGAAGGTGCGTATCCTGCAACATCTAATGAACGTAATAAAAATGCATCCAGAATAAGCAAAGGTTCGTAGCGATTTTCGGCCAGAACTTTCATAGCACCGATAACTAATCCAAACTCTTTTAAGGCGGGCTCGTGTTCATTAGGACTAAAGCGTTCGGCCGCCTCTAAAATTGCTGAGGCCACCGTCCAGCGCTGATAGTCCTTGGTCAAAGCTTCTCCGTAGTTCATCATCGCTTCTACTTGCGTAATCGTGTCAAAGGTTTTTCCAACGTAGAGTTGAATATCGATGTGACTTCCAGGTTCAAGGCGGGCACCGAATTTAGACATTGTGCGTCGTACACCCTTAGCAACTGCGCGAACTCTTCCGTGATCGCGCGTTAAAAGCGTGATGATGCGATCGGCCTCTCCGAGTTTTTGCGTACGTAGCACAATGGCTTCATCCCTATATAAACTCATACGGGTAAAGGTAGTGCCAAGAGGTCGAAAACTTGGCTTAGCGAATCGCTCGATTAATGGCAGAGACGACAGCCTTTAATGAGGCGGTGGTGGTGTTTGGGTCGATTCCAACACCCCAATAAACATTACCGTTAATAGCGCACTCTAAATAGGCCGCTGCCGAAGCATCTCCACCTGCAGAAAGTGCATGTTCGAAATAATCCAGCACAAAGACATCAACTCCATGGCTCTGCAAAATATTGGAGAAAGCAGCTATCGGCCCATTGCCCTGACCTTTGAGTTCGTGAACTTCTCCTCGATCAGTAATAGAAACCGTTAAGTGAACATCTTCGCCAAGGACTGAGCTCTGGCTCAATCCCTTTAGGCGAAAACGCCCCCATGGCGCGTTTTGTGTCGGAAGGTACTCATCTTCAAAAATGGACCACAACTCTTCGGCCGTGACTTCCCCGCCTTGAGTATCAGTTTTAATTTGAACGATTTTTGAAAATTCAATTTGAAGACGGCGTGGTAAGTCAAGGTGATGCTCACTCTTTAATAAGTAAGCGATCCCGCCCTTTCCGGATTGAGAATTTACACGTATAACAGCTTCATAACTTCTACCAATATCAAGTGGATCAATTGGTAGATAGGGAACGGCCCACGATTGATTGCGGACATCTTTGCCAGCTTCATCTGCATCTATCTCCATAATATCGAAACCTTTCTTTATCGCATCTTGGTGAGAGCCAGAAAAGGCGGTGAAAACTAAATCACCACCATAAGGGTGCCTCTCAGGGACACGAAGCTGATTTGCATATTCAACTATACGACGGACGACCTCAATATCTGAGAAATCTATATGAGGGTCGATGCCATGCGTTACTAAGTTGATTCCCAGCGTTACAAGGCAGACATTTCCGGTTCGCTCCCCATTTCCAAAGAGCGTTCCTTCGATGCGATCAGCACCGGCTAAATAGCCGAGTTCTGCCGCAGCAACACCTGTACCGCGATCATTATGCGGATGGAGCGAGACAATGACACTGTCACGATTATCTAGGTTTCGACACATCCACTCAATTGAATCGGCATAGACATTTGGCGTCGCCATTTCAACTGTCGCTGGCAAATTCATAATTGTTTTCCAGGCTGGAGTTGGTTTCCAAATCGCATTGACGGCATTACAAACTTCAACGGCGAATTCGAGCTCTGTGCCAGTATATGACTCAGGTGAGTATTCAAAGGAAACTTTGGTTTCGGCAACGCTCGGAATTAAATCTAAACAGATTTGTGCCGCATCGGTTGCAATCTTCTTTATGCCTTCTTTATCTAGACCAAATACAACACGGCGTTGCAACGTAGATGTCGAGTTATATAAGTGAACTATGGCCTGTTTTGAACCTTTAATAGATTCAAACGTGCGACGAATTAAAGGTTCTCGAGCTGGAGTCAATACTTGAATGATTACATCGTCCGGAATCAAATCCTCTTCTATAATCTTTCGAACAAAATCAAAGTCGGTCTGTGAGGCACTGGGAAATCCAACTTCGATCTCTTTATAACCCATATCAATTAATAGCTTGAACATCGCTAACTTGCGAGGAGTGTCCATTGGATCGATTAATGCCTGGTTGCCATCGCGCAGATCGACCGAGCACCACTTAGGTGCTCGGGTGATCTTCTTATTTGGCCAAGTTCGATCAGGAAGATCTATAGGATGAAAAGGTTCATAGCGATGCACTGGCATTGAGGATGGTGACTGCTTCGGAAAGTTCATGTACTGCTCCTTATGTACTCGGGGGTTGTCATCTATGTACCGATACGACAAACCCCGCGGCGAGGGGATCGGTTATTTGACCCCGCCACGGCAACTAAGAAGCAGACTGCGAAACATGCCTCTAGGGTAACGCGTAAACCTTTTATTGAGCAAACCTGCGCATTAAACTAACGGTATGAATAACTTTGAAGCCCAATTAATTGCCCTGGCCGAATCGACCGATCGCCTAACTAAATCTGCCACGGAGTGCACCTTCAGCGGAGAGGGTTGGGCTCCAGCTATAACTCTTGGACATATTGTCGATGTAGATACCGAGGTCTGGATGGCTCGATTTGAGTTGATGGTGAATGCTCTACGCACCGCACAAGCTCCTCCTGCATTAGCTTGGTGGGAGCCAGATGGTGAGAAAACTGCAGCAACCTATGCAGATTATTCATTAGATGGGTCTTTAGCTCTTTTGCATAAAAGTCGCAAATCAATGGCAGTTTTTTTGAAAGCTCTCACTGAAGCCGAACGCAAGGCACCTGCCATTCATAAAACTTTTGGCGAAATCACAATTGAGTCGATGCTACAAATAATTTTGAATCACGACGAAGAGCATCGCGCCACTTTCAATTAATTTAGAGAACTGGCAAGTATCTATCTAATTCGTAAGCGCTCACTTGGCGGCTGTAATCTTGCCATTCAGCGCGCTTATTGCGAAGCACATATTCAAAGACATGTTCGCCTAAAGTTTCGCGTACTAATTCGCTCTTTTCCATCTGAATTATTGCCTCATTAAGATCAGTCGGAAGTGAGATTGGGTCACTGGAATCACTCAGTACATAGCTTTCTTCAACGCCCTTTAGCCCGGCGGCCAACATGACAGAGTAGGCAAGGTATGGGTTGCACGCAGTATCTGGAGATCTAAATTCAATACGCGTTGAGTTCTCTTTACCGGGTTTATACATTGGCAAACGAACAAGTGCGCCACGATTACTTGGCCCCCAGTTAATAACTGCAGGTGCCTCTCCTCCGCCATGAAGGCGCTTATACGAGTTCACCCACTGATTAGTAATTGCAGTGATCTCTGGTGCATGTCTAAGAATGCCTGAAATAAAAGATCGCCCGACGTTAGATAAGTTGTACTGAGCTTTAGCATCGTAGAAAGCATTTTCTTCGCCTTTAAATAATGAGACGTGCGTATGCATTCCGCTACCCGGATGATCGGTAAATGGTTTTGGCATAAAGGAGGCATGGAAACCATGATCCATTGCGACCTCTTTGATGACATGGCGAAAAGTCATGATGTTATCGGCCGTTGTTAACGCATCGGCATCGCGCAGGTCGATCTCTTGCTGACCTGGGCCACCCTCGTGATGTGAAAATTCGACGGAGATTCCCATCGCTTCGAGAAGTGTTATTGCTTGACGTCTGAAGTCATGTCCGACAACGGCTGGCGTGTGATCGAAATAGCCACCCTGGTCAACTGGGATAGGTGCAACTCCAACTTCTGGCATTGATTTAAATAAAAAGAACTCTATTTCTGGATGGGTGTAACACGTGTAACCCATTCTGGCCGCTTTATCTAAAATTCGACGCAAAACATTGCGAGGATCGGCTGGTGAGGGGCGTCCATCCGGCATCGTAATATCGCAAAACATTCTCGCAGCTCCAGGGGATTCGGTACGCCATGGAAGAATCGAAAAAGTTGTTGGATCAGGCTTAGCCAGCATGTCGGACTCAGTAACACGGGCAAAACCTTCAATCGCCGAACCATCAAAACCGATTCCCTCATCGAAAGCGTTTTCAAGTTCGGCCGGTGCTATAGCTACAGATTTTAGAAAACCCAAGACATCGGTGAACCATAAACGTACGAAACGGATATTGCGTTCTTCAATCGTGCGTAGAACGAACTCCTGCTGCTTATCTGCGTCTATGGACATGCTCGATATTATTCCAAATGCAGGTTACGGCTATGTTAACAGATTAAATAACGAAAAACTCGCTACTTTCAAGGGTACTTTGCGCCGGTATGTCCTTTGTTATGACAACATTTGCGCTGATACGGGCACCATGTCCAATTGTGATATCTCCGATAACTCGAGCCCCAGCACCAATTACAACGTTATTCTCAATAGTTGGATGGCGTTTACCCAACACATATGTTCGGGCTCCTAAGGTTACATCGTGGTACATCATGACATCATCGCCGATAATTGAAGTTGCCCCAATGACAACTCCCATTCCGTGATCGATAAAGAAGCGTCTTCCGATTGTTGCAGCAGGGTGAATTTCAATCCCTGTTGCAGTACGAATCCAGTTCGAAAAAATCCTCGCGACAAGTTTTAAGTTGTGTCTCCACAGAAAATTAGTTGCGCGATAACCCCACACGGCATGTAGGCCAGGGTATGCGAGCAATACTTCGAGGCGATTTCGTGCCGCGGGATCCTTTACCAAGGCGTTATCGAGGTCCTCGATTAATCTGGAAATCATCACATGCCTACTCTGTAATATCTTCGTAGAGAACCGTTGATAGATAGCGCTCACCAAAGGATGGGATAATTACGACGATATTTTTCCCTGCAAACTCTGGGCGGTGTGCAATAACCGATGCTGCCCACAACGCAGCCCCCGAAGAAATACCAGCCAAAATTCCCTCTTCAATCCCTGAGCGGCGTGCATATTTTATTGCATCGGCGGCAGTTGCATCCAAAATCTCATCGTAGACCGTGCGATCCAAAATCTCTGGAATGAAGTTGGCTCCGATGCCCTGGATAGGGTGAGGACCTGGTTCTCCACCATTTAAAATCGGCGATGCGGCAGGTTCGACACCGAAAACTTTAATTGCGGGGTTGCGCTCCTTCAACAACTGACCTGTTCCAGTAATTGTTCCGCCTGTGCCGATGCCTGCAATTAAAACATCAACAGTGCCATCGGTATCACGCCAAATTTCCTCACCAGTTGTAGTACGGTGAATCGCAGGGCCAGCTTCATTTTCAAACTGGCGAACCATTACGGCTCCAGTTGCGGCTAGCTCTTCAGAGGCTGCAACTGCACCTTTCATTCCAAGAGCGGCAGGAGTTAATACGAGTTCGGCACCAAAGGCCTTAATTAATTTGCGACGCTCTTTTGATACTGACTCCGGCATCGTTAATATCGCTTTATATCCGCGTGCAGCTGCGACCATTGCTAGTGCAATCCCAGTGTTACCAGATGTAGCTTCAACAATTGTTCCGCCGGGCTTTAAAGCACCGCTTTTTTCTGCCGCATCGACCATAGCAATGCCAAGGCGATCTTTAACCGTTGATGTCGGATTGTAAAACTCCAGCTTTGCAAAGACATTAGCTGGTGCGCCATCCATGATCTTATTAATGCGCACGAGTGGGGTGTTGCCGAAAACCTCTGAAATGTTGTTATAAATCTTCATAATTCTCCCTAGAAATTAAGTGAAATGGTCAATTGAAATTTAAAACGGGCGAAGGTGCAATAAATGTCAGCAGTTGCAAGAAGTAGATAAGCAAAAATCAACTATCCGGTTGCGTGTAAAAAACCAGGTAATAATCGATTGCATGAGCCCAAGTTTACTGAGAATGCCGATTAAAGCCAGTTGCGAATGACTTGCAGAGTTAAGACTGCGACCAACGTGAAGTCATCGGCAATCTGCGATCTTTTCCAAAGGCACGCGCTGAGGTTTTAGTGCCGGGTGGATATTGGCGACGCTTATATTCGGCCCTATCTACGAGACCAATGACACGGGTGACCAGCGCTGGATCAAAGCCATCTTTTATTAGCGTTTCATAGCCATGATCTTCATCGACGTATTGACTCAAAAGTCGATCCAGAAGAGTGTAATCAGGCAATGAGTCGCTATCTTTTTGATCCGGTCGTAGCTCAGCGCTGGGCTCTTTAGTAATTGAGCGCTCTGGAATTGGAGGCTTGAGGCCTGCGATTCGAGCCGTCGAATTACGCCACTTAGCTAATCTCCATACATCGGTCTTATAAACATCTTTAATCGGCGCGAAGCCGCCAACAGCATCGCCATACAAAGTTGAATATCCAACGGCGAGCTCGCTCTTATTTCCAGTTGCTACAACAATATGTCCCTCAGAGTTAGAGATACCCATCAACGTTGTGCCCCGCACTCGTGCCTGAAGATTTTCTTCAGCAACTCCGCTCAAATCCAAATTCGCCATATAGGAATCGACTATGGGTGCAATAGGGACGATGCGAAAATTAATCCCTGTTGCTTCGGCTAACGCTTGAGCATCCTCGACTGAGTGGTGTGACGAATACTTACTCGGCATTGCAACGCCATAAACATTCTGAGCGCCGACGGCATCGACAGCGATTGCAGCAACCAGTGCTGAATCGATTCCACCAGATAGGCCAAGTACGACTGATTTAAAACCATTCTTTGCAATGTAGTCACGAAGACCAACGACGAGTGCCTGCCAGATTTCGGCCTCATCACCTAAACGCTTGGCTATCACATTGGAAACTTCTATTAACTCAGACGCTTCATCACTTGAAATAATTACATCTGGCTTCGAAGTACCAACAGCGCATTCAATATCTACAATCACGATTAAATCTTCGAACTGGGGTGCACGTGCAATAAGATCCCCGTTGCAATTGACAACGATAGAGTCACCATCAAAGACCAAATCATCTTGCCCTCCTGTCATATTGACATAAGCAAGAGGCGCTCCGATTTCTCTCGCACGCTTTTGTACAAGGGCTAAACGCACATCGTCCTTGTTTCGCTCGTACGGCGAACCGTTGGGAACGACAAGTAAACCGGGAGTGCGGGCGGCGATATCGGCAAGTGGATGCCAGATGTCTTCACAGATCGCAACTGCAACATCGACGCCATGAATACGAACTACAAGGCTCTGGGTGCCGGCTCTAAAATTTCTGAATTCATCGAAAACACCATAATTAGGTAGATGGTTTTTGATGTAACGGGAGATTATGTGGCGCTGGTGAATTACTGCAACCGCGTTTTGAGGAGCACCCTCTGGCGAGGTGTCTAAATATCCAATGATTGCAACGATATCGCCGTCAATGCCCTGTGCAATCTCTGCAATAGCCTCTTGACTTGCGAGTTGAAATGAGGGGCGAAGTGCTAAATCCTCAACTGGATATCCCGTAACCACCATCTCCGGAAAGAGCACAATATCCGCCCCGGATTTTTGCGCCGATGTAATTGAAGCAGCAATTAAAGCGCTGTTACCTGCCAGTTCTCCCACTGTTGGATTGATCTGAGCAAGGGCCACTCGCAACTTCATTTTTCAAGAGTAACAGGAGTACCCTTATCTCAAGTTAATCGGCGAGTTTACGAGCCGGTCAATGTAAACGGCCCGGGGACCAGCGTTGTGCAGGCACCGAGGAGAGGAAATCAGATGGAAGCCTTATATGGCGGTGCGATGCATCGACGCGTGACAATTTTGGATTTAGCTGCAGCGAAAAAACGCGGTGAAAAGTGGATCATGCTCACCGCATATGAACAGATGAGCGCCGAGATTTTTGATGAGGCCGGTACTCCAGTTTTGCTCGTTGGCGACAGTGCTGGAAATAACTTTCTTGGCTTTGAGAACACAATTCCAGTGACGGTGGACGAGCTAATCCCTTTGACTCGCGCGGTTGTGCGCGCATCACACCAAGCCATGGTGATTGCCGACCTTCCATTTGGTTCCTATGAAACCTCACCTGAACAGGCGCTAGCGACCAGCACCAGATTCTTCAAAGAGGCTGGTGCGATGGGAGTAAAACTAGAAGGCGCGCATATTAAAACTATTGAAAAACTGGTTAGCTCAGGAATTCCAGTTATGGGCCATGTCGGACTTACTCCTCAGGCCCTTCATCAACTCGGTGGCTATAAAGTTCAGGGTCGCAGCGATGGTGATGCGATTGTAGAAGCGGCTCATGCCATAGAAAAAGCTGGAGCATTTGCCATTGTTCTAGAGTTAATGACGGCCGAATTAGCAGCGAGAATAACTGCAGCGTTAACGATTCCAACTATTGGAATCGGTGCAGGAGTCAACTGCGATGCTCAAGTATTGGTATGGACGGATTTGATGGGAATTACGAAAAATCCACCAAAACTAGCAAAGGCATACCGCAATTTGAGAGCGGAAATGTTGGCGGCGACAATTGAGTTTTCCCAAGATGTAAAAAATGGGAGTTTCCCAGGTCCAGAACAGATTTTCAACTAATCTTCCAGTTGTGGCTCGAATAGCGATAGATATTTCGCCTCTTAAAAAATCAGCAGATTTCAGAAATCTATGGGGCTGGACTCATTACCTACTTGGGCTCGATGATTACATATGTTGCTGTTCCATTTCAGATTAAGGAGATGACAAACTCCTATGTGGCCGTTGCACTACCTCGATTGGTGGAATTCTCATCTCAACTTTTTCGATTTCAGTGGGCTATGCCGTCGATGTTTTTACATTTGTAATCTCGTTAATTTTTCTCTCTCGCGTTCGTTCCATTCCTGCATCAAAGGAGGGCGAAAAGCCATCTCTGGCTGGGTTATTAGAGGGAATCCGATATGCATTTAAGCGACAGGATTTACTAGGTACTTATCTAATAGATCTAGCTGCAATGTTTTTTGCGATGCCCACTGCTTTGATACCTTTTTGGGCCGACCAACTCGGTACTCCATGGGCTCTAGCTCTGCTCTATGCCTCAGTTACGATGGGTTCAGTCGTCGTGACTTCGACATCAGGATGGACTAAAAACTATTCACACCATGGCCGAGTCATCATGTGAGCCGCTATGGGTTGGGGTACTGCCACCGCCTTGGCTGGAATTGAACTTCTCACTTACTCAATCGGACCCCTTCCAGGACAGATGCGTGCGGCATCCATGGCCGCTGCCACAAGTTTGAGCTTCTCTGTAACATTTGGCGGAGTTGCCTGTGTGATTGCCGTCGGATTTCTTGCCATTTTTATGCCTAAATTTCGCCGATATGACGCTAAAACCATTGAATTTGCTCTGGCAAAGATTCGGGAAAATGATTTGCGAGAAAATACGCAATAGTTTTACTCTTCGATTTTTCATGAATGCATAAAAAAAAGAAAAAAGAATTTGCGACACGCACTAAATTATTTTTCGCACAATGTGGCAATTTTCGTAAATTAGTGTCACGCTTATCCACGAAAAGGTTTGGGTGACGGATCCGAACCATTCCGATAGGAGAAGTACGTGGCCGCAGCAAAGAAAGCAGCACCTAAGAAGCGCAAGAAGGCAGCTGTGAAAACAGCAGCTCCAAAGAAGCGCAAGAAGGCAGCCGTTAAGGCAGCAGCTCCAAAGAAGCGCAAGAAGGCAGCCGTTAAGGCAGCTGCTCCAAAGAAGCGCAAGAAGGCAGCCGTTAAGGCAGCTGCTCCAAAGAAGCGCAAGAAGGCAGCCGTTAAGGCAGCTGCTCCAAAGAAGCGCAAGAAGGCAGCCGTTAAGGCAGCTGCTCCAAAGAAGCGCAAGAAGGCAGCAGCTAAGAAAGCTGCTCCAAAGAAGCGCAAGAAGGCAGCCGTTAAAGTAGCTGCACCAAAGAAGCGCCGCAAGAAGGCAGCAGCTAAGTAATTAGCAATTAAAAAAACCCGCCACTGTATGTGGCGGGTTTTTTTATAAAATTTTTCTACCCTTCAATTACCTCACAACGAAATGACTCTTCAATTCTAGAAAATATTCCTGCTAAAACCACTTGCTCTTGATTTGATAAGTGATCAACAAAGCGAGAGCGCACACTTGCTACGTGATCAGGTGCCGCGGCGACGATTGCCTTCCATCCCTTAGGTGTCATCACCGCAAAGAAGCCACGTTTATCTGAAGGACATGATTCGCGTTTTACCCAGCCGGCCTTTTCCATAACCTTCATTCGATGAGAAAGGCGAGAGCGAGACAAGAGTGTGATTTCAGCTAGTTCACTCATTCGCAAACGCCGCTCAGGGGCATCACTCAACTGTGCCAAAATCTCATAATCTGGCATAGATAAATCGTGGCCATCTAAATCATTATCTAAGGCCTCAAGTAAATGGCGACTAGCAATTATGTAGCTACGCCAAGCCTTCATCTCGACTGGGCTAAGCCACTGCGGTGCGGTAGCGTTTTGGTCTGGCACAAATAGATTGTACGCTAACAGTTGAACTTTCAACTACATTTTCATAAGGAGCTGCGCGCGTGAGCACAAGTACCAGCGGTTTAGATTTAAGCCATATCGACCCAACGCTACGTATTCAAGATGATCTCTACCGCTACTTCAATGGGGGTTGGCTTAAAAGCGCCATCATCCCCGCAGATCGCGCGAGCGATGGCGCTTTCATGAAGCTTCGTGACCTATCTGAAAAACAGGTTCGCTCCATCATTGAAAGTGCAACTGGATCGGCTGAGGCCACAAAGATTAGCGATCTCTACGCATCATTTATGGCAGTGGAGGCGATTGAGCAAAAGGGTTATACGCCAATTTTAAGAGATTTAGCCATGTGTGATTCGATTCAGAGTTTGTCGGATTTTATTTCAACGATGTCTTGGCTTGAGGCTCGGGGTCTCGGAGGCATCTTCGGCTCTTACATCTATGCCGATCAAATGGATGCCTCAACGAATATTTTATATCTTTCCCAAGGCGGTATATCACTGCCAGATGAGTCGTATTATCGGGAAGCCCAACATGCTCACATTCGTACCGCTTTCTTAGCCCATGTTGAAGCTATGTTTTTATTGGTTGGCATTAAAGAGGCTGCTGATTTAGCAGCGAAAATTCTTGCTCTTGAAACCTCCATCGCAAGCCATCACTTTGATGCCGTAAAAAATCGAGATGCGACGCTGACATATAACAAGATGAGCCGGGCAGAGGTCACCGCTTTGATGCCCGCCTTTGATTTTAAGCTGTACTTATCAGCCGGGGAAATCCCATCAATTGTTCTAAATTCAGTGATTGTTCAACAGCCGCCATTCTTTGCCGGCCTTTCCACAATTCTTTCAAATTTTGATCGAGATTCGTGGGTCGCCTGGCTCAAATGGAAGATTATTAGCGGATCAGCGCCATACCTATCTAGCGATTTAGTTAATCAAAACTTTGATTTCTATGGCAAGACCCTGTCGGGTACTCCTGAACTTCGCGAGCGCTGGAAGCGTGGCGTATCGATTGTTGAGGGTTCCCTCGGTGAGGCGGTAGGTAAGGTCTATGTCGAGCAGCATTTCCCGGTAGAGGCCAAAGTACGCATGGAGCAACTTGTAGCAAATCTGATTGAGGCTTATCGCATCAGCATCAACGCCCTCGACTGGATGGGTAGTGAGACAAAACAGAAGGCTTTAGAAAAACTCGGCAAGTTCACTCCAAAAATTGGCTACCCAAATAAGTGGCGTGACTATTCGGCGCTACACACCGACTCCAGTGATCTCTTTGCAAATATTGGCCATGTAACTAAGTTCCAACGCGATTTTGAGCTAGCCAAGATTGGAAAGCCAGTAGATCGCGAGGAATGGCATATGACACCGCAAACGGTAAATGCTTATTACAACCCGGTTATGAATGAGATCGTCTTTCCTGCAGCGATTTTACAGCCACCATTTTTCGGACTTAACGCCGATGATGCCGTCAACTATGGTGGAATCGGCGCAGTTATTGGACATGAAATCGGACATGGCTTTGATGATCAAGGTTCAAAGTACGACGGAGATGGCGCACTCAATAATTGGTGGAGTGATGCCGATCGCGCCACCTTCGAACTTAGATCTAATGCGCTGATCGCTCAGTACAACGAGCTACGGCCTGAAGAAACCCCTGACCTCACTGTGAATGGTGCTCTGACTGTAGGTGAAAACATTGGTGACTTAGGTGGTTTAGCAATTGCCTATAAGGCTTACCAAATTTCATTGGCCGGTCAGGCCTCACCCGTGATCGATGGATTAACTGGAGAGCAGCGATTATTTCTCGGGTGGGCACAAGTCTGGCGCGGCAAGGTACGAGTTGAAGAGCAGCGTCGACGTATCGCCACCGACCCCCACTCCCCTAGTGAGTTTCGTTGCAACACCATCGTCAGTAACTTCACTCCATTTTATGAGGCCTTTGGCCTCACGCAAAGTGATGCGCTCTGGTTGGATGAAGAATCCCGCGTTCAGATCTGGTAACTAGTGAGTTTTTCATTTGAAATTAAACATGCAGAGAATAACTCTTTAGCGCGCGTTGGAGTAATTACAACGCCTCGTGGGCAGATTCAAACTCCGGCATTTATTCCGGTAGGCACCAAAGCAACCGTTAAATCAGTTCTTCCAGAGGCGATGGCTGACCTGGGTGCTCAAGCACTTCTTGCAAATGCTTATCATCTCTATCTACAACCTGGTGCCGACATCCTTGATGAGGCCGGAGGGCTAAGCGAATTCATGAACTGGCCCGGTCCAACGATGAGCGATTCTGGTGGCTTCCAAGTTTTATCTCTTGGAGTTGGCTTCAAGAAAATCCTAGCGATGGATGCCAAAACATTTCGCCGAGATGATGTTATTGCAGATAATAAAGAGCGCTTGGCTCATGTCGATGATGAAGGTGTAACTTTTAAATCTCACCTCGATGGTTCGATACATCGCTTCACTCCAGAGGTATCAATGCAGGTGCAACACCAAATCGGCGCCGACATCATCTTCGCCTTTGATGAGTGCACCACGTTGCACAACACCCGCCCCTATCAAGAGCTAGCTATTGACCGTACTTTTGCATGGGCGATGCGCTGTTTGGATGAACATAAACGCTTAACCGAGGAGCGAATCGGCAAGCCCTACCAAGCCCTCTTTGGAGTTATTCAAGGCGCTCAGTACGAAGATCTGCGCAAAAAAGCGGCCAGCGATCTAGGGTCGATGCAAACATCAGGTCAGTCTTTTGATGGCTTTGGAATTGGTGGGGCTCTGGATAAGGGCGCCCTCGGCACAATAGTTTCCTGGGTCAACCGTGTCTTGCCGGAGAATAAACCAAAACATTTATTAGGGATCGGCGCCCCTGAAGATCTATTTGTCGGTGTTGAAAATGGAATTGACACCTTTGATTGCGTATTAGCATCTCGAATCGCCCGCACCAGCGCTGTGTACACGATGGAGGGGCGTTTTAACCTGTCTAACAGCCGTTTTAAGCGTGATTTTACGGCGATAGATGATGAATGTGACTGCTACACCTGTACGCACTACACACGGGCCTATATGCACCATGTATTTCGCAGTAAAGAGATTATCGCCGCAACGCTTGCGACAATCCATAACCAAAGATTTATTGTACGTTTAGTCGATCAGATGCGGCAGGCATTATTGGATGGGAACTTCGTCGATATGAAGACCGACTTTCTTGGCCGCTATACACATCGAAGTGGCCAAGCTAGCGACTAGTTAGCGCTTAAAGGGTTTTATCCGCAGCTTTTCCGCAGATAGCCCAGCCCCCCGGCACTAATTCCAGGGCTTCATCGGGACCCCAACTCCCTTCAAAATATGGCTGCAACTTTGATGGATTTTTTAGGACGTCGTCGAAGATTGTCCATGATTGCAAGACGGCATCGATTCGAGTAAATCGGAAATGGTCTCCGAGAATTGCTGCATCGAGCAGGCGTTCATAGGCCTCTTTCCGCTCTCCCAAAGCTGCGGCAAATTCAACGGTTAAGTCAATCGTGTTTGTAATCAAAGCAGAGCCTGGAGATTTTGCTTGCAGTGAAAGATCTACTCCATCATGACGACCCATTCGAAATCGAACGATATTGGGTTCGGGTAGTTTCGAACTGTTAAGTGAAAATAATTGACGTGGGGGTTGTTTAAATTCAACAACCGCTTCCATTGTAGTTTCAGCCATTTTTTTACCAGTACGTAAGTAGATAGGAACTCCAGCCCAACGCCAATTATCGATATATAATTTCATTGCAATAAAAGTTTCTGTCTGTGAATTTTTTGCGACACCGGTTTCATCTAAGTACCCGACATACTGACCGCGAATAACATCATCTGGAATTTGTTTTCGGACGGAAGATAAGGTTTTTAACTTTTCATCTTGCAGAGCTCGAGAACCCATGTCAATGGGTGGCTCCATGGTTAACATGGTCAGAACTTGCAGTAAGTGATTTTGCACAACATCGCGTAGTGCACCAACTTCATCGTAAAAATTGCCCCTACCTTCAATTCCAAAATCCTCGGACATGGTTATTTGAATGTTTGAAACATAATTACGATTCCAAACTGGTTCGAATAATGTATTTGCAAAACGAAAAGCCAGAAGGTCTTCTACTGACTCTTTACCTAAGTAGTGATCGATACGGTAAATTTGATCTTCTGGTAATAGTTTTTTAAGAGATTCATCTAAATCGATGGCACTTGATAAATCCCGCCCGAAAGGCTTTTCGACAACCACACGTGCACTTGCCGTCAGACTAACATTGGCTAAACCTTGAGTCACATCCGTGAACATCCCAGGAGCAATAGCTAAATAGATCACAGGAAGTTTAAATCCAGTCAGAGCCTCGCGAAGCTTCGTGAAAGTCAGTGGATCTTTGTAATCTCCTACAACTAAAAACAGTTTGCCCAATAGTTTATTTAATACATCTTCATTGACTGGTTCTTCTAAAGCCTCTTTTCGCTCACGAATAGAGGAATCGGCGCGCATTTTAAACTCTTCCTGAGTCCACTTTGAGGAAGCTACTGCAAAGACGGGAATTTCTAACTCACCAGTCGCTTCCATTTCGTAAAGAGCTGGAAATAACTTCTTCTTAGCTAAATCACCGGTAGCCCCGAATAGAACTAAAACATCGGCACGTGACAATTAATGTCCACCAAATTTGCGGCGCATCGCACTTAATACGCGGTTTGAAAAATCTCCGTTATTTCGAGATGCAAAACGAGAAAATAGAGAGGCGCTTAATACATGAGCTGGTACCCCAGCTTCAATTGCCGCTTCAAGCGCCCAACGACCTTCGCCACTGTCGCTGACTTGTGTTGAATACTCATTGAGATCTTTATTTTCATGCAAAGCTTGAGCCGTTAAATCTAGAAGCCACGATGAAATAACACTTCCGCGGCGCCATACTTCGGTGATTTCGGGCAGATTTAACGTGTATGCAGGATCCATCTTTTGCGCGGCATCCAAGATCGCTATGCCTTCGGCATAAGCCGCCATCATCCCGTACTCAATTCCATTGTGGACCATCTTTACAAAGTGACCACTGCCTGCTGGACCACAGTGTAAATATCCAAATTCACTTGTAGTTGGCTCACCTGAGCGCCCAAGAGTTCGCTCCACGGCTCCAAAGCCGGGTGCAAGAGCTTTAAATATAGGTTCCAAATCCTTGACTACAGATTCCTTTCCGCCAATCATCAAGCTATACCCGCGCTCCAATCCGTAAATACCCCCACTTGTTCCGACATCAACAAAATTAATCCCTTTTTCTGCAAGCAGGGCTGCATTGACAATGTCATTCTTGTAATAAGAGTTGCCACCGTCGATAACTGTGTCACCCGCAGATAAATAGCTGGCAACATCTGCAATAGTTGAATCAGTAACCCCAGATGGCACCATTACCCAAATCGTTCGTGGTCTCGAGAGGGCTGCAACTAGCTCAGCAAGAGTGTTGGCAGGTGTGAAACCCTCATCGGCCAACGCATTAACTGCCTTGGGATTTACATCATGTACGGTGCAAGTAATCCCAGAGTGGGCCAAGCGGCGAACAATATTGGCGCCCATTCGGCCTAGGCCGACCATTCCAAAGTTAATGGTGTTCTGCATGTCGCTGAGTCTACCTGCTTAGATTTTTAACGTGCCTAACGAGAAAAGGCTTCAGTATCAAGAAGTAGGCGAGTTAAGCCAGCGGCATGCACGTGTCCAGCTGGTACGGATGCATCGGCCCTTAAAACCGCTTTAGCGGCAGCGGCTTTGATTTTTCCGCTGGCAATAATCCAAACCTGATCTGATGCGTTAATAAATGCCATTGAAAATGAGACACGTTCGGCAGGCGGTTTCGGTGAATCAACAATCGCAATGGCCGCTTCGGTTGCCTGCGAACTCCAGTGCATTGGGAAAAGGGAGGCTACGTGGCCATCTGGGCCAAGGCCCAATATGCACACATCCATCTTTACACCACGAAGTTGCGCCACATACGAGTCAGCGGCTTCATACACGCTCACGCCGCCATCAGATGAGATAACTTCGTGCACCGTAACTGAGGAGTTATTCAAACCATCTCGAACTGGCCGAGAGTTACGCAATGGGCTATCTGCGGTATCGAAACGCTCATCGCTAAACCAAATATTTAAACCCGTTAAGTCGCCTGCATCGTTCATTAATCCAACTAATTTGTGGGCAAACTCTGTTCCAAGTGGTCCCCCGGTTAGAGCGAGGTGAAAAACTTTCTTTTCTGCAAGCCGGCGCGCAATCGCTTTCATCAACTCGTTGGCTGCGCCAACGACTAGTTCAGCTGAATCCTCATACAGGGTTAGCTCAAAGTTATTGCGCACAAGCTGAACTAATTTTTGGCAGCTAAGCGGGCCTCACGACGAATGCGCTGTTCGGCAGGATCAGGTACTGGAACGGCTGAAATCAATCGACGTGTGTAATCATTTTTTGGACGCAACAAAATATCATCACGATCGCCCTCTTCTACGAGTAGCCCATTCTGCATCACCGCAATTCGATGCGCCAAAATATCGACAACGGCTAAATCATGACTGATGAAGAGACAGGCAAACTTCAACTTCTCCTGGAGCTCTGTAAGTAGATCTAAAAAGCGCGACTGGACCGATACATCAAGGGCCGACGTAGGTTCATCTGCAATTAATAGATCTGGTGTCAACGCCAGTGCCCGGGCGATTCCCACTCGCTGGCGCTGGCCGCCAGAGAGTTCATGCGGATAACGGTTACGGTAGCTGCGAGGAAGCTCTACTTGATCGAGTAAATCCTCAACCATTCGAGCAAGATCAGCACCTTTTGCTAATTTTGCTAAATATATTGGCTCGCCAATTGACTCACCAATGGGCAGACGTGGGTTCAATGATGAGGCTGGATCTTGAAAAACGATTCCTGTGTGGCGGCGAATAGCAGAGAGCTGAGCTTGGTTGGCACCAGCGATCTCATTTCCAACAATATCAATGCTTCCATTTTTTACAGGTAACAGGCCAATTGATGCACGACCGACTGTTGTCTTTCCAGAGCCCGACTCCCCCACAAGGCCAACGATTTCACCGGGATAAATCTCTAGATTGAAGTTTTTTACCGCGGTAAAAGCAGGAACGCGCCCACGCTTTGGATACTCAATTGTGACATTTGTAAGTTTTAAAACAGGATCTGGCTTTGCATCCTGTCTAAAGGCAAGAACACGCTTAACACTGGAGCCAAGCTTTGGTACTGCACCCAATAGCTGCTGAGTATATGGGTGTCTTGGCTTATTAAAGATTTGATCAGCGGTTCCATGCTCTACTGTGATTCCATCCTTCATAACAAGAATCTCATCGGCCATATCTGCCACAACGCCCATGTCATGAGTGATTAACAAGATAGCAGAGTTAAGTTTGTCCTTGAGTCCGCGCATTAAATCGAGAATTTCAGCCTGAACCGTTACATCGAGTGCAGTAGTTGGCTCGTCTGCAACAAGTAATGCAGGATCGCATGCGAGTGCTTGAGCAATCATTGCCCGCTGTCGTTGTCCACCAGATAACTGATGGGGATATTTATTAATTGACTTCTCTGGTTCTGGAAGATCAACCATTTCGATTAACTCTAGAGCTCGTTTTTGAGCTTCCTTTGGCCCCATATCAAAGTGATTTCTCAACGTCTCAATTATTTGAAAACCAATCGTGTAAAGCGGATTCAGAGCCGTCATTGGCTCTTGAAAAATGTATGCAACTTCTCGCCCACGAAACCTATGCAAAATCGATGTCTTTGCGTTAATCATCTCTTCGCCTTTTACCTTTACACTGCCATTAATCCGTGCATTAGAGGCTAGTAAAGACATTAAACCAAGGGCCGTTGTAGATTTTCCAGAGCCTGATTCACCGACAATCGCAGTGACTTTGCCAGCGGCTAATCCAAGATTCATATCGATAACCGCTGGATACCAAACACCATCTACCCAAAAATCAACATTGAAATCAGATATCTCAAGAACATTTTCAGTACTCATATCTATGCACCTGCCTTAACTTCGAGCTTAGCTTTAATACGATCCTTCTTAGAAATTCGGCGACGCTGACGTGGATCAAATGCATCGCGCAGGCCATCACCGATGAAGTTAACACATAAGGCAATTGTAATAATGAAGAATCCTGGCCACCAGAAAAGCCAAGGTCGCGTTGTAAATGAAGCCTGATATTCGCTAATTAGTAAACCTAATGACACATCTGGAGCAACAACTCCGAAGCCAAGATACGAGAGCGCTGTCTCTGTCAAAATAGCACCGGCCATGATTAGAGTTACGGTAACGATTATCTGACCAATTGCATTAGGCAGGATATGTTTAAATGTGATTCGAGCATTTGAAGCACCAGCAACACGGGCGGCATCGACAAACTCCATTTCACGCAGAGAGAGGAACTGGGCACGGACTAAACGAGCCAAACCAGTCCAACCAAGGATGCCAAGGAACAGGGCTAAAAATGCGGGTCCTACCCGGCCAGCCGCCTTGCCGATAACTGCAGCTATGACGATGATAGGTACAGTCTGGATGAAGTCAACTATGCGCATCAAAATTGCATCGACTATCCCGCCATAAAAACCGGAGATAGATCCAACAACGACTCCAATGAAGCCGGCGACAGTTCCAATAATAAACATAATCATGAGTGAGCGCCGCGCGCCATTCATTATTAGTGCAAAATAGTCGCGGCCAATATCATCTTGACCAAATGGGTGTGTTCCCATTCCAAAGTTCGACATTGGATTGACCGACAAAGTTGGACATCCAGTAGTTCCACCAGGGCAGTCTTCGTATCGTAGCTCGGGAATATCCTCGACCGTCCATCTCCACCAGCCTGGAATTCTTAGGGAACCGATTTTGGTTTCAAGGGCAGTGAAAACAAAAATAATGACGCTCGAAAGAACAAATAGAGCGACAACTGCGGCTCGGTGTCGAAAGAAGCGACGTCGAACAATCTGACCCAGACTTAATCCCTCTACCTCTTTATTTGCAATGGCGCTTTCGCCACCACTGAGAATCTTGCCGCTTTGCTTTTCTCTGCGACCAAATAGCTTCATTATTCTTTGACCAATCTAATTCGAGGGTCCAGCGCTGAATAGACCAAATCTGCCAACAAATTCCCTAACACAGTTAAAATGGATAAAAGTAAGATAACACCCATCAATAGATTTAAATCTTGACTATTAACCGCCCTGATAAATAGAGTTCCCATGCCCTGCCATCCGAATACTCTTTCGGTAATGATTGCCCCGCCTATGAGTCCGACAAACTCCCCAACGAATAGACTAGACAGTGGAAGCATCATATTTCTAAAGGCGTGGCGAGTAATAACTGTGCGCTCGTTAAGGCCTTTAGCTCTTGCCGTACGAATATAATCTTGATTAAGAACCTCTAGGAGGGCTCCGCGTGAGTATCTAATCCATGTAGCAACAGAGATGAGGATTAGGGCTATCGTAGGCAAGATTAAGTGCATAATTATGTCAAGATTATTTAGCCAAAAATCATCGGTTACTAATTGATCTTTGCGTTGGCCATATGTTGGCACTGGACGCCCATTGACTGCATCGGTTGCTCGATATGGAGCCCAACTTTGCATAATGCGGTCGATGAAGAGAAGAAAACCTGAGATGACCCCTGTAATTATTGCGGTTCGCGCAATTGGGCCACGGTCAATTTTACTAAATAGCGATGCACAGATAAATCCAGATACAACAATTAATGCGAGCATGAGGAGAGTGACAAGGTAAGAGCCGTGATTATTAAATAACCATTGTGCTGGGTAGTACCAGAGCACAGCTAACCCTGCCATTGTGAGCGCGGCGTTTCGTGCAGGAAGATTTGTAAGACCAGTCGAAATCGACGCAACACCCATGGCGATTCCAATGGATAGAAATCCGATAAGTATCGGGCCAAACCCCGGATAAAGATACCAATCCGTTAAATCAATTGCCCATAAAATAATAAAATTTGTTGCGAAGGCGCCCACAAAAACGCCCCAAAACCGCTTACGTTCACCACCAAATAGGGAGCTCCAAAAAACTCCAACAAAGCAGGAGAAAATAATCATCCACTTGAGAGGGATATTCGGCTCGCTCAAAAAATTGTTAAATTGAATCGCCATAAACTCTTTTAAAAGCACTGCTACCCAGAATATTGGAAGGGAGAACAAAACAAATGCCATAAAAGTCATTGCATAATCAAAGCGACTATATTGTCGCAGGGCTGAGATTATTCCTAAAGCAAGTCCAAGCAAAAGCGCAGTAATTGAAGCCACCACGACTAAACGAAGGGTGACCGGGATAGCAAATGCCAATTCTTCTTGAACTGATGAGGCCTCACGTGTCATACCCATATTCAATTTTCCGACAAAAAGTCCTAGAATGCCCTTAAGCCATAAAAAATAACGAAGTGGCGGCGGCACATCTAGGTTAAGGTCTCTCGTTAATGCGATTATCTGCTGGCGGGCACCATCATCGGCACTTAGGCGAAGATCGGCAAGCGGATCGCTAGCGTAAGCGGCTAAATTGTAAACTAAAAAACTAGAGCCAAATAGAATCATTATAGAAATACCAATTCGGCGCATGATGTAGCCCAGCATTACTTCTCCTTCAAATCTACTTTTCTTGGAGTAACCAAATTTATTACTTCATCTAATCGTAGCGGAAGTGGCACCCGTAAATGCTTTACGAGTGCCACTCCACCTTTACGAATCTAGTCCTTACATATTTCTATGTTCGGCTAATAACTAAAGAATAGTTATTAGTAGTTCCAATCCCAATAGTTCCACACGAGAGTTGGGCTAAGTGGTGCTGGCTTAACTCCCTTGAGTTCCTTGTTGAAGGCGGTTACTGCTGGGAACTGGAACACTCCAACTGTAAGTCCCTCGGCGTGGATGATGCGCTCTGCTTGAATTACCAGAGAGACCAATGCGCGATTTTCTAGTGGGAATTGTAACTTGTTAAGAATCGTATCCAGTTGTGGCAATGCCACACCATATCGATTGTTTCCTCCACCGATGATGAAGTTAGAGTTTGTGCCTGCCTGCGAAACAGCTGTCTGGCAGTATGCAAAGAACGCCGCATCGTACTCAGAGAGTTGAATTCTTGGACTCCACGCTGCTTGTACATCGCCTTGCAGATCAATGCCTGCCTTGATTGCATTTGCCTTAGCAAGTGCAAACTCTGCAGCACGACGTGCATTGTTACCAGGAACAAGTACTTTCACCTTAATAGGGTTACTTGGGCTAGCCGTTGGGAAGTGCTTTTTGATTAAACGAAGTGCCTTTGCATTTTTAGCGTCTTGATTTCCATCGTAGAAGCTTGATCCATTAGTAGCGACAAGGCGATCGTAACCCTCTTGGCCCGGTGCGAGGAAAGTTGATCCAAGAACGACTGCATCAGAGTTGATTGGGCGGATTAACTTCTCAGTGATCTCTTCGCGAGGAATTGCGAGTAAGAATGCTCTACGAAGATCTGCACCCTTTCCACCGTGTCCTTTGAAGATTCCGTTGTAATCAGGCTGTCCTGGAGCTGCATTTACGCGAGTATCCCAGTGCTCATAACATGATTGAATTCCACCTTTAATGGTGACGTTTGTGAGCTTCTTAAGCGCAGCAACTGCATCGGCCGTTGCTTGGCCTTGGTAGATATCGATCTCACCGTTGGCTAGCGCTTGTGCGGCAGCTGTTCCATCTGAGATGAACTTAAAGATAACAGTATCTACTCCTCCGCTTAGCGCAGGGCCAGAGTTGTACTTAGGGTTTACCTTCAAAGTTACAGATGACTTTGTCACTGCGCTTTCAACTAAGAATCCACCGTTACCAACAAAAAGAAGTGGGTTAGTGGTTGCATCAACCTGAGTGATGTTGTATGCCTCTGACCAGACCTTGCCAATTGCCTTCAATGTGGCGGTGTTCTTTGTGTTATAAGCTGTGAAGAAGCGATCGCGCGCGGCATTATTTTCCGCAACTGATCCAAGGGCTTTCTTTCCTTCAGAGATCAATACCAATGTATGTACTGGTGAAGGTCCAGGACCAAATAGATCCCAGTTTGCAATTCGCTTCTTGTATTGAAGCGTTACTGACATTTTGTCGGCAGAAAGGACTGGCTCTCCAACGATGTTGTCGCTATAGGTTCCACCATAACCATTTGAGTTAAATGCCGGAACGTTGTCGCTATCAGGATCGCCTAAACCAGCGGCCTTTGAGTAAGCGTTGCTACTCAAAATGTGTGAAAGAAGAAGATCAACTCCAGTGATTGGGGTTCCATCTGACCAGAGGCGACCTGGGGCAACTGTGTATTGAACACGGAAATCATCGGACTTATTCTTAACAATCTTATATGAACCGAAAACTTTATTCTGAACCACATTCTTTTTATCATCATAGTAATTAAAACCGATGCCTGAAAGATAACCTACTGCACCATTGATCGTTAGGTTGGTATCAGGAGTATTAGAGTTAAAGCCTGTTAATGAGTTTGTATCATGAACGACTACAGTTGAACGAGTTGCAGCCTGCGCCGGAGTTAGCAGAGATACCGCTAACGCACTTGATGCCACAACTGCCAGTGCAAATTTTGCACCGCGTGTTAGTTTCATTTGATCTCCTCGAGGGTAATTGAGGCTTAATGTGGAAAGTCGACCTACCCCACACCTACGCCTTTGGTGAATGGAGTCTGCCCTAAATTAAGCGTATTCCGCAATATATTCGAGCCTGTTCTGAGCGTAATGTTCTATAACGATTTCGTATCAAGATACAAACTCTCTAAATTTAATCCTCCGATTTGACCCTAGATGCATCGATTTTCGCCGTGGTCAGACGGGGGGCGGCTAGCGCAAGTAAAACCAAACCCAATACGGCTGAGGCAAGAAAGGGCGCTCGTAAGGCGCTCTCGCGGGAAAAGTAGTGTGCTAATACCGTGACCAGTCCACCGCCAAGGAGCATTCCAATTGGTATCGATCCCCACGCAAAGAATCGATAAACCGAGTTCACCCGTCCTAGTAAGTGGGTTGGAATGATGCTTTGGCGCAGGGAAACGGTAATCGTATTCCAGAGGACGGCAAAGACAGTCTCAAAGGCGGTCACAATCCAAACAACCTGCCACGTGGAGGTGAAACCAATAATAAGGTTTCCCACTGGACCTGATACCAGCGCTAACCACAAAGCCGGACCACTTCCTAACTTTTCAGAGATTTTAGGTGCAAAAATCCCGCCAAGGATTCCGCCAATAGCAGCGCCTGTACCAAGAATTGCGAAAATGAATACGGTCGTATGTAAAACCTCTTGAGCATAAAGAATAAAGACTGCACCGACCATAGTTCCTAAACCATTTAAGCAGCCCAGAATAATTGCCATAGGACGCAAAAGTGGATGTGCCCATAACCATGCAAAACCCTCTTTAATTTCAGCGCGAAAATTAATTTTCTCTCGAGGCTCATCGCTTTCAATTGGCTTAAAAGTTCCAGCAAGAGATGCGACTAATGCGACTGCAATAAAAAATGAGATTGCATCAAAGAAGAAGGGCAGGAATATCGCTACACCAATTAATAGTGAACCCAATGGTGGACCGATAAAACTATTGGTCAGAGCTTCGGCCGACCACATTCGACTGTTAGCTTTTTCTAAATTCTCTTTATCAACCACTGATGGCATCAAAGTCTGTGCACTGTTATCTCTCAAAACCTCAGCAAGGCCGAATAGAAATGCAGTAAGCACAAGAGTTAGATAGAGAGGCCAGTTAGTTTCCAAATCTGCAATCTTGGTTAAGTCATTGAGCGAAGGAAGTGAATCCTTATTACTCCACACAATTACACCGACGAAAACCGTAAGTATCCCCCGCATAAAATCCATACCGACAATTAACTTGCGCCTATCAAAGCGATCGGTGAGCACACCTGCATGCAAAGTAAATATCAACCAAGGCAAACGTGAGGCAAAACCGGCGGCGGCAATTAATAACGGCGAGCGCGTAACGGCAGATGCCAGCCATGGATAGGCCACCATAGAAACGCCATCACCCAGGTTTGACACTGCGGTGGCAATCCACAACCTCCAGTACGAACGTCCGAGGGGTTTAGACATCCTCGGATTTTAGGGGTGCGAGAGCAAGAAAATAAGTACAAAGAGTGAAAAACTTTCGAACTAACAAAATCAATGTAATGAGTAACAGCCCTCTATTTGCTTTTTGAGGCCTCATAGGTACAAATTACTTCCCTGATGAAGGGATAGGCTTAAAATCATGAGTGAGGTAACAATCACATTCTTGGGAGCCACTGAAACCGTTACAGGTAGTCGCTTCTTGGTAACTACCCCTTTGAGCAAAATACTTGTGGACTGTGGAATGTTTCAGGGAACTAAAGAGATTCGAAGGAAAAACTGGGAGGCATTTCCGGTCGATGTGAGCACCATAGATGCTGTCGTCTTAACCCACGCTCACTTAGATCACTGCGGATATCTACCATTTTTAGTTCGGCAAGGGTATAGAAACCCAATTCATTCGACGCATTACGCCAAAGAGATTGCAACGATAATTTTGCGAGATTCAGCGCGCATCCAAGAGTTGGATGCCAAATTTGCAGCAGAAAAAAAATACTCCGAGCACCTTGACCCAAAACCCTTGTACGGTACCCAGGATGTAGAAGCGACATTAAAGTTTTTCAGTGAACACCAATTTAGAGTTCCAGTTCAATTAACTAAGGATGTGAAGGTCACATTTTTCCCATCCGGCCATATTCTCGGCTCAAGTTTTATCGTTCTGGAGGCGGCCGGCAAAACAATCCTCTTTACGAGCGACCTTGGACGCGATAACCATCCACTTTTGTCTATCCCGGATAAACCTCCCGCTGCCGGGGTCGATGCGGTAGTAACTGAATCAACATATGGAGATCGAGTTCACGATACGTCGGTCGAAAGTTTTGCCAATGAGATTAATGCCGGTATAAAACGCGGTGGCAAGATTCTGATACCGGCCTTTGCCGTCGACCGCACTGAAGTAATTTTAATGGCGCTTCGTGCACTTATTGAAGAAAAAAAGATTCCGTCGCTTCCTATTTATGTAGATTCACCAATGGCGATTGCTGCACTCGAGCTTTACCGGAGAGCCATTGCTGAAAATTCTCCTGAGATTCGTCCAGGTGTTAGCCAAAAATGGAGCAATCAAGATCCTTTTGATGCAGGTGCGCTAAAACAGTTAGCCACTACCGAAGAGTCTAAATCGCTCAAAGATCAAGAGGGGTTAGGAATTTTAATTGCCGCAAGTGGCATGTCATCTGGCGGTCGCGTTGTGCACCATCTTAAAAATCTCTTACCCGATACAAAGAACACTGTCATTCTAGTTGGATTCCAGGCCTCAGGAACACGGGGTCGTCAATTAGAGGATGGTCAAAAAGAGGTCAAGATTCATGGTGCATGGATTCCAGTTAATGCCCACATCTGTAAAGTTGAAAGTTTTTCAGTCCATGCCGATTCTGACGAACTCATCTTATGGTTAGGTCAGATTTCCAAACCTACTCATACTTTTATTGTCCACGGTGAGGTGGATTCACAGGCGGCTATGAAGTCGCGGATAGAGAAGGAACTTGGATGGAAGGCAACGATTCCAAAGAGTTCAAAGGTTTACGTGGTTTAACAATGAACCCAACGATAGTGACTAAAAGCGGCCAACTGCATCGCTTCAGTTGGCCGCTAGTTTGCCTCGAATTAAAAAGTACTAGCCGATCTTGGCGACCTGTGAGAGTGATTTCTTGAGAAGCTTGCCATCTATGACGCTAAAGCCAAGTGCTGCGCCAACATCCTTCGAACACTTAGTGCTCAAGATATAATTAGCAAAAGCCTTAACTGCGTTGGCCTTTGTCTTATTTGGATATGAAGTATCTGCAAGTAAGTAAGAGACGATACTTAGTGGGTATGCTCCTTTTTCTTTGGTTGCGTAGTTATAAGTTAGGTATCCATTTGGATCCTGTGTCGCTGATGCAAGAAATGCACCTACGCCAGTTGAATCAGGGGCAACAGCTGATCCTGCAGGGTTTATTACATTAGCAATCTTGAGTTTGTTGGCTGCAGCATAATTAACTTCGGCATAGGTAATTGAGTATGCAGTTTTGCCAGCAAGTTGCGCAACACCAGTCGATGATGCGGCGCCAACTATGCGGCCTAAATTAGCAATTGCATTGATATCTCCAGGGAAAGCATCTTTGAATACTTTGTTTTTGGCCTTAGGCCACACTTTTGCAGCTGATTTTGATAAGTAATTAGTAAAGTTTTCTGAAGTTCCAGAAGAGTCTGAGCGATAAACGACTTTTATCGGCTTATTTGGAAGAGTGTATTGGCGAGTAATGATCTGAGTGCGAAGCACTATTGGCTTGCCCTTTGCATCTTTTTTAGGGTTACCGTTTGTGTCTAGCTTATAAATAGTTTTTCTGGTTGAGCGGTTATTATCAGCGACGATTGCTGGATCATTCCAACGAGTGATTTTTCCGCCGAAAATGCGGGCGATAGTTGTGGCTGAGAGTTGCAGAGTTGTCTTTGAAGGCAAGTTGTGCAAAATTGCAATTGGTGCGGCAACCAGCGGAACGTGAATAAGAGTGGAGCGTTTTGTCGACGCTGTGTATGCACCATCTGACATCCAAAAATCACCAATTGACTTATCTGAGTTAGCTTGGCCTGTGCCTGATGATGATGATGCATAAACAAAAGAATTTGAACTATGAGTTGCAAAACCAGCTTTGCAACCCTCGATCAGGAGGGCTGGGAAAGATGCACCAGAGCCCTGTAAATCAACTGCATATGCAGGAGTTCCCGCAACTAAACCAAATACGAGAGCAAGAGATGCAACTTTCGCAATCTTTGAAATTCTCAATTTATTTCCCCTTTTTTAGGTATAGGCATGAACTACAGGAAAAAGATATTCTCTCGAAATGAACGAAGGGTTTTAGATGGATAAACACAACCCATCGATTAAATGAACAACAGGTAAATGATTAGCCGAAGCGTCCGGTTACATAATTCTCTGTCCGCTGATCTTGAGGACGGGAAAAAATCTCCCTTGTCGGAGCAACTTCTATCATCTGCCCAGGTCCTCCGTCGGAGAGGAAGAAGGCGGTGTAGTCAGAGACTCGTGCCGCCTGCTGCATATTGTGCGTCACGATAATGATTGTCATAGTCTCCGATAAATGGCGGATAGTCTCTTCAATGCGCAAAGTCGAGCCTGGATCAAGGGCTGAACATGGCTCATCCATCAATAACACCTGAGGGCTTACCGCTAAAGCACGGGCTATACATAAGCGTTGTTGCTGTCCGCCTGATAATGAGCCGCCATGTGCACTCAAACGATCTTTAACTTCGCTCCATAAGCCAGCGCGCTCCAGGCATTCTTCAAGTAAATCAGCTTTGTTATCGACCTTTAATTGTGCGAGCTTGAGGCCAGATAAAACATTTTCACCGATTGTCATGGAAGGAAATGGGTTTGGTTTTTGAAAAACCATTCCGATCTGCAACCGGATTTTTGTTACATCAGTGCCAGGTGCATAGACATCTTTGCCGTCGAGTAAAACTTCTCCAGCCATCGCCGCGCCAGGAATGAATTCGTGCATGCGGTTCATGGTGCGAATAAAAGTTGATTTACCACAACCCGACGGGCCAATAAGTGCAGTAACCGTACCGGCTGCAAAATCAAGCGATATGTTTGATAGCGCGTGATGCTTTCCAAACCATGCATGAACGCCACGGGTTTCTAGACCCTTTCCCATTACTCGGGTACTTGGAGTTATTGGGCTCTTAGCCAGTGCAACGTCGGCTAATGAACTTGGCTTAACCGTCGTATTCATCGCATCCTTTTTGTTATCTGGTGTAATAATCATCTGGAGACCTTTCTAGAACCAAAGAAACGTGCGGCTGTAAATAAAATTAGGACAAGTCCAACTAGAACTAACAACCCAGCCCATGCGCGAGTGATTGCCTCTGGGGATCCGGCATTAAAAGATTTCCAGATGTAATAAGGCAGAGAACCCATTGGTCCACTAAAAGCATTTAGGTTTACTGTGTCGCCACCGCCCGTGAGAAGGAGGATTGGCGCTGTTTCTCCAGCGATTCGCGCAACGCCTAAAATGATTGCAGTTATTAATCCGCTTTTTGCCGCAGGTATAACGATCATGGCAACGGTGCGCCATTGAGTGCCGCCCAACGCCGTTCCAGCCTCACGCAAGTCATTCGGAATTAAATTTAAAACCTCTTCAGAGGTACGAGCGATCGTTGGAATCATCAAAATCGTTAGAGATAGCGAACCCATTAACCCTGAGTAAGCCTTAGTTATGGGATACAGAATCGCTGAAAGAATAAATAATCCGGCAACGATTGAAGGCACTCCACTCATGGCTTGCACTAGGAATCGAATTGGATCAGTAAAGCGTCCTTTAATCTCGGTCAGGTACAAAGCAGTTAGAACTCCAATTGGAACACTTAAAATGAGTGCAATAGTTACTAAAATCAAAGTTCCCGTAATCGCATGCAGTAAACCGCCATTGCTCAGCGGGTCTGTAGGTGTGGCTAGGGCCATGTCATGTGTAAAGAGGCCAAAACTGATACCTGGTAAGCCTTTTACAATTACTGTAGCCAAGATACTTACTGCAGGAATCACCGTGACAATTGCACCAATTGCAACGAGTGAGTTAACTAAGGCATCTTTAGCTGCAGCGCTTCCGAGCTGAGCTCCTTTTAAACTCGCCGTAAAAATTGCATAGATGATAAAAAATACAGCAAAGTATGCAAGTTTTCCCTTCATAGGAGTAATGGCAACCAACAAATAGGAAGTCAGGAGGGCAACCAAAAAAATCCCGATATCAGTTGCACGTTCACGGCGAGAGGCCACCCACGGCTTGGTAGGCACTGCGACTATTTCGCTACTCATCGCCCTGACTTTCCTGTCGTCTTAACAATAAGATTGGCGATTCCATTAACTATCAAAGTCAATAAAAAGAGAATTAAACCTGCGGCCATTAACGCTTTAATTTCGTAGGGACTTGCATCGCCAAACTTCAAAATAATAAGTGAGGCTACATTTCCACCCGCGCCTAGCAACATCTGCCAATTGATTTGAAATACGATATTTAAAACAGTAAATACTGCAACTGTTTCACCCATCGCGCGACCTAGTCCAAGCATTGCGCCCCCTATAACACCACTGCGTCCATGTGGGATGACAACGGCCTTAATCATCGCCCATCTCGTTGCGCCAAGAGCATATGCGGCTTGAATGCGATCCAAAGGAGCCTGTGAAAAAATCTCACGCGAGACTGAGGTGATGATTGGAATAATCATGATTGCTAGAACTACACCAGCGACAAATGGGGATCGAGTAAAAACGGCAACTTGAACATCGAAGACTGGAATAAAACCGAGATATTTATGCAGTAATTTTGCCCAGTATTCAACGCTGGGCATCAACACCAAAAAGCCCCAAATTCCAAAGAGGATGGAAGGAAAAGCCGCCATCAAGTCGATAACCGTCACTAAAATCTTCTTTAACCAATTAGGTGCATAAAAGTTCAGAAAAAGGGCTGAATAGATCGAGACCGGTAGAGCTATCGTGACGGCAATGAGTGAGCAAAGAATCGTTCCAACGAGCATCGCAGCTAAGCCAAAGTGACTCTCAACGATATTTCCAGCTTCATCGGTTGAAATCGACCAATCTGAGTTCGTTATAAAGCCGAATCCCTCTTTTTGCAAAACTTCAAATCCACGATAGCTGAGAAAAATGGTTATTAAGCCAAGAAGCAATAACGATGAAATACCACCCGCGGTTACTACACCGCGAAAGACTTTGTCAGATTGTCTGGGTTCAGTTGTAATAACGCGCGGCGCTGGTATTTCAAGGTCTAGAGTCGACATTTATGATGCAAATTTCCCAGTCACAAGAAAATACACCCGTCTAGATATCGAAACCGCATGATCTGCATAGCGTTCGTAATAACGACCCAAAAGTGTGAGATCAATTGCCGTTTCAATTCCATATTTCCAATTTGGCTCCATAAGACCACTTATTAGTTGACGATGTAGATCGTCCATCTCATCATCGTCTTGTTCAATCTGCAGAGCCATCTCTGTATCTCTTGTAGCGACCACAACACCAGTCTTATTGGTGATAGCGACTGCCACCCTGCCCATATCTGTGACTGTCTGAATTAATTCTGATGGAATTGCGTTATCTGGATGGCGCAACCTTGCCAATTTTGCAACGTGATGAGCCATGTCGCCCATGCGTTCGAGATCCGAACCCATGCGAAGTGCAGTCACTAATGCACGTAAATCCGACGCAACGGGTTGTTGTCGAGCAATAATGTCAATAATTCGTGAATCGATTTCATGTTGGTAGTTATCAATTTTTTCGTCATTTGCAATAACTTCTTCGGCTAGTTTCAATTCGGAGTTCAATATTGCCGAAGTTGCCTTTGACATTGCAATTGATACCATTTCGGTAAGATCTACAAGTGATTGGGAAACATTGTCGAGTTCGTCTTGGAAAACCGATCTAATAAGTGCCATGGCACAAAACCTATGTGGAGATGGTGAATAGCGGGCCACGCTTTGGTGAACGGAAGGTAAACTAGCGTTTTTAGCCGATAGAGTTGCGGCATGAAGTTCTTGCACAGGGACTCAGCTGATTTTGACCCGCGCGCCTTGCCAGAGATGCTCCTGGAAACCCTTAATCTCCTTGACGGAGACTCAATGATTTTAGCCCCTGGCGAAGTCCCAATCTTTATTACCCCAGGTATAGAACATCTTGGGGTACTCAAAGATGAACGGATTCAGAGTTCTGAACTCTTGGCCACTATCCGTGTAGTACGCCGCACTCATAGCCAACAAGTAGGAAAGATTGATTTCCCCCGGGGTCCAATTGGTGAAGGTAAGCACGAGTTGACTGTAAAAGTTTTACCTTTAACTAAAGATGATTTGGTTTTAGTATTAGTAAGTGACGAAAGTGAAGCACAGCGCGTGGATGATATTCGACGTGACTTTGTTGCAAATATATCTCATGAGTTAAAGACCCCGATCGGTGCCCTATCGCTATTGAGTGAAGCGGTCTTAGGTGCAAAAGATGACCCCGATGCAGTTGTTAAATTCGCTACTCGCATGCAATCAGAGGCAAAAAGATTAACAGATCTGGTTCAAGAGATTATTAATTTATCGCGCGTGCAGGACTCTGATCCATTGCAACTTGCCCAAGAAGTTGGTGTGGAGTTTTTGATTCGCGAGGCAATAGATCAATGTCAAATCTCTGCTGATAATCGAAGTATTACCGTCACATATTCAGAGTCTACGCCGACAGTAGTTCTTGGAGACCGCGATCAATTAATGATGGCTGTTCATAATCTCATTGAGAATGCAATTAATTACTCTCCTGAAGGTACAAAAGTTTCAATTAGTACAAATATTGAAAATGGAATTATTAATATTTCAATTACCGATCAAGGAATTGGTATTTCTGAATCTGAACAAGAGCGAATCTTCGAACGTTTTTACCGAGTTGATCCAGCGCGCTCACGGCAAACTGGTGGAACTGGATTAGGACTATCCATTGTTAAACATGTGGCTTCAAAACATGGTGGAGAAGTAACACTATGGAGCGTTGAAAATGTAGGAAGTACTTTTTCTCTTCGATTACCAATCTATGATTCGCAATCAGAGGGTGCAAAATGACAAAAATACTCATAGTTGAAGATGAAAGCTCTTTTTCTGAGGCGTTGGCCTTCCTTCTTGGTAAAGAGGGCTTTGAAGTTAGTGTTGCAGTGGACGGGCGTACCGCACTCAATACCTTTGCCAAAGAAGGAGCCGATCTAATTCTCCTTGACCTTATGATTCCTGAAATCTCTGGGGTTGATGTTTGTCGTACGATTCGTACAACATCACACGTGCCGATTATTATGTTGACGGCCAAAGATGCTGAAATAGATAAGGTCGTTGGTCTTGAGCTTGGTGCCGATGATTATGTCACTAAGCCATACTCATCGCGCGAATTAATCGCACGTATCAAGGCCGTTCTTCGCCGAGGGATTTCAGATTCTGATATCAATGGTGATCTTGAAGTAATTACTGTTGGAGCAATTAAGTTGGACACCGCTCGTCACCAGGCATTTAGTAATGGTCTACCTATCGCACTTCCGTTAAAGGAGTTTGAGCTTCTTGAGTTCTTGATGCGTAACTCTGGACGCGTATTAACTCGTTCACAGTTAATTGATCGCGTGTGGGGTGGAGATTACTTTGGAGATACAAAAACCCTCGACGTACATATTAAGCGCTTGCGTTCAAAGTTAGAGAAGGATCCTGCCAATCCAGTCTTAATTCAAACTATTCGTGGACTTGGTTACAAATTAGAGAGTTAACTTTGAGCGCCAGCACTCCCTGACCATTATCTCCTCGTAAATGAGTGCTGTTTGTGGCCTATTTCCTTTGCCATGAACTTAAGATGAAAACATGACATCGCTAGAGGATATTCGTTCAATGGTAACCAATCCAAAATATACCTACCGTCAACGTGTTGCAGGTCTTGCAAACTTAGCTGAGAATCTCTTAGATCCGCCTGCCGTTAGAAAACAGTGCAGTGATGCACTTAATAATCGAATCATCTGCGATATGTATGAAGGTAGCGCACCATACAGGCCGCGTTATTTATTGCCCGACTACAAAAAGGTACTAATGAACGGCTCCGTATTTTTAGAATTACCACCGGCAAAGGATTTAGATGATGCCTTAGCCTTTCTACTTATTATGTACTCAGCTACACCTTCTATTACAGGTTACCCTGTCTATTTTGGCGATTTGGACACATTGTTGCTGCCATATGTTGAAGGCGTTGTTGAAGAGGATTTATATTCAAAATTGAAGCGCTTCTGGATCAGTCTTGATCGTATGTTCCCAGATGCATTTGCGCATACGAATTTGAGCCCAGTCTATAACCGAGTTTCAAAGATGATTTTCAAGTTAGAACGCGAATTACTTCAGGTTGTCCCAAATATTTCACTCAAAGTCGATCCCATACTGACAAGTGATGAATATATTTTAGATGCAGTTAAAACTGTTTTTGCATGCGGTAAGCCACATTTCATCAATGATGTAATGATGCAATCGGACTTAGGTCCTGATTATGCCGCAGTTAGTTGCTACAACTCGCTTAAGATCGGGGGTGGCTCACACACTCTCGTTCGAATTAATCTGAAAGCCACGGTAGATGCAACTGAAGGCGGAATCGAGGAGTTCTTCCAAACGGTGCTTCCGTATTACCTAGATTTGACGGCCGAATTAATGGAGTCAAGAATTCTCTATCTTGTTGAGGAGTCACATTTCTTTGAATCTAGCTGGCTAGTTGATGAAGAGCTCCTTGATTTAGATAAATTCTCCGCAATGTTTGGAATCTTCGGCTTAGCTGAAGCAGTTAATACTTTAATGGTGCGTGATGGCAAGGATGGTACGTATGGACATAGTCCACTCGCCGATGACTTGAGCTACCGAATTACATCCTTTATCGCAGCTTGGGTCGCCAAGCGCAAAATGCCCTACTGCAAGGGCAATAATGGTTACGCCTTCTTGCATTCTCAGTCTGGTATTGATTTAGATATTGGTGTTACCGCAGGAACCCGCATACCTATCGGCACTGAGCCTGCCCTGATTTCCCACTTAAAAACCGTTGCCCGTCATCACCATTTGTTTCCGTCGGGAATCAGTGATGTCCTATCCTTTGACGAAACGGCCGTGAAAAATCCGCAGGCTGTGGTCGATGTTATTCGTGGGGCATTCAAGAGCGGGATGCGTGATTTTACATTCAATTTAGATAGCAACGACTTCATACGCATAACAGGCTATTTAGTACGCAAATCAGATCTTGCGAAAATGCCGAGTGCGCGCCATTCAAGTACGTATTTAGGCGCTGGTTCGGTTGCAGATTCACATGTTGATCAACGCATAGTAAAAAGGGTAACGAGTGCTGAAAGCTCTCCAAGCGCAAGTAGCTAGCATTATTTCCTTTTCCTGGGTCGATGGCCCTGGAAATCGATTTGTTCTTTTTTTACAGGGTTGTAACTTCAACTGTCTTGCCTGTCACAACCCTCAAACAATTCCACTTCATACTCCTCGGGCACGCACGTTGGATGTGCCAGAAGTTCTAGGTGAAATTCGAGCTGCAATGCCATATATCTCTGGGGTGACAGTTTCAGGTGGTGAGGCAACCGTGCAATATGAGTTTGTTCTTGAACTCTTTAAAGCGATTAAGAGGTTACCAGAGTTTGCCCACCTTACAACTTTTATTGACAGTAATGGCAATGCACCAGAATCTATTTGGAACTCACTCGCGCCTTTTACCGATGGAATCATGCTTGATCTAAAAGCACTCGATGACACATCGCACATCGCGCTAACTGGAAGTTCAAATGTGGTTGTTTTGGAGTCGATTAGATTCCTTGATTCAATCAATAAATTATTCGAGGTGCGATTACTGCTTGTTCCAGGTCAGAATGATTCAGATGATGAGTTAGTAAGGACAGTTGTATGGCTCAAAGGCGTCAATCCTGAAATGAAAATCAAAATTAACGCTTTTAAAACCCACGGAGTCAGAGCAATGGCCCGCGATTGGCCAGAAGTAAGTGAAGAGGATCTAACTCGATATCACTCACACTTGGATTAACTCCAAATATCGTCTCCGCGTAAAACGGCATCTGAACCACCATCGATATAAATTGTCTGTCCGGTTGTGTGTGTATTCTCTAAACTTGTAAGCCAGGCCAAGAGATATGCAACTTGGCGTGGTTTTAAGTAGTAATTCAATGGCATAGGCACCATAGTGTCGATTGCTGCGCGCGCCTGCGCCGTTGCAATCATGTCGGCAACCATTGGAGTCTCAACGATTCCAGGTCCGACAGCATTTAGTGGAATTCCTGCTCCTGCCCACTCTGGCTTAATAGATTCTCGACGAACCCAGCGACTCACGGCTCGCTTTGTAGATCCGTAAATCAGGGATGCCTCAGAATGGCCTTTATCAACTAGGCCCTGAGCAATGGCAACTGCTTTGTTCTCATCGAGTGCCAACATGGCATCAACTAGTTCAGGTGAGTTAGGCAACAGCGATGCCATTGAAGATGTAATTGCTACTCTAGGCGAGGAGCTCTTAGTTAACGCTGGCAATATTTCTGTCAGATATTCGCTTACGCCAAAAAAGTTAACAGATACGGTCTTCGCAATTGAATGCACCAAACCAGCACATGCGATAACGGCATCGATTGTTCCACCACAAATATCAATTGATTTTGCCGCAGCATCTAGGCGGCCCTTTTTGGTACTTAAATCGGCGTTAATATCGGCGTTATGAATATCTATGCCAAAAACGATTTCGCCTCGCTCTTTTAATAAAGCAACTGTCGCTGCACCGATTCCAGAAGCTGCACCAGTCACAATATATTTTCTGGTCATTTCAAACCCCCTTCAATATGTGTATAGCTTCTGCACAGTTAAATTCTCCTCTAATCGGTTGAAAGCGCTAGAGGATGATCAAGAGAAATCAAGCACAGAGCTAAAGATTAGAGTGAGGCAAAGCCCTCTTCAAGGACGTTGAGTGCATCCTTTAGTAGTTCGTCGGTAATGACAAGCGGTGGTAAAAATCGAATCACATTTGAATACGTGCCAGCAGTTAAGACCAAAACGCCCTTACTCTGGCAGTACTTAACAACTGAATTCATTGCGGCGGTATTTGGATTCTTTGTTCCAGCCTCGACTAATTCAATTGCCTGCATCGCACCGCGTCCGCGAACTTCCCCAATAATTGGGTACTTCATTTGCAGAGCGCGTAACGAATCACCCAAGATTTTCCCAATGTGCTGTGCGCGAGCCACGAGGTTTTCTTCCTCCATCGTTTCAAGTGCACCTAGAGCTGCGGCGCATGAAATTGGATTTCCACCAAAAGTTCCACCGAGTCCTGCAGCATGAACTGAATCCATAATTTCGGCCCGCCCAGTGATGCCTGCCAGTGGAAGTCCGCCGGCAATTCCTTTTGCAGTGACCATAATGTCGGGCACGACGTTTTCATCTTCCACGGCAAACATATGACCGGTCCGGGCAAAGCCGGTTTGTACCTCATCGGCAATAAAGATGATGCCATTATCGGCCGAGAACTTGGCGAGCGCCGGCATGAAACCCTTAGGTGGAACTATGAATCCACCTTCGCCCTGAATTGGTTCAATTAAAATCGCGGCAACGTTATGTGCGCCAATCTCTTTATCAATTTTATGTGTCACCAATTCAATCGCATCGTGGGTAATCGTTGCCTGATCGCCAACCCAGTGAAATGAGTAAGGCATTGGTACGCGATAAACCTCTGGAGCAAATGGACCGAAGCCCTCTTTGTAAGGCATGTTCTTTGCAGTCAATGCCATCGTTAAATTTGTACGTCCGTGGTAGCTGTGTTCGAAAACGACAATCGCTGGACGCTTCGTGTAATGACGCGCAATTTTTACTGCATTTTCAACGGCTTCAGCACCTGAGTTAACTAGGAGCGACTTCTTCTTATGTGTTCCCGGAGTAATTGCATTTAATTTTTCGCAGACTTCGATGTAGTTCATGTAGGGGGCCACCGTGAAACAGGTATGCGTGAATGCCTGCACCTGCTCTATAACTCTATCCACTACACGGCTTGCAGAGTTGCCGACATTAACAACACCGATGCCTGAACCCAGATCGATAATTTGATTGCCATCAATATCGAGCAGAATCGCATCACTTGCCCGCTCGATGACGACAGGAATCGCCATTCCCAATCCCCCAGATGTCGCCTCGCTGCGACGCTTAAGCGCCTCAATAGATTTTGGTCCCGGAATTGCAGTAACCAAACGGCGTTCTTGAGTCAGATTAGTCAATGTATTCATGGTCAAAGTCTAAGGCCATATTTCCCAAGCATCGCCCGAAAAGTTAGGCTTATGCCATGAGTTCACTGAGAGTTTCGGCACCGTTATTAGATGCCTATCTCTCATATTTCGAGCACAAGCGCCTTCCATTCACAATCCCGGGACATAAGCAGCGGGCCGCGCGTCTAGATGAGGGCTTTGGTTTAGTAGTGGATAGCGATACTCCTTTATATGGTGGTCTTGATGAAATTAAATTGACTAATCAGGTATTGCGAAGAGCAGAAGCCTTAGCTGCAACATTGTGGGGCGCTAACTATGCGCGATTTTCAACGGGTGGGTCAACTCATGCAAATCAAGCGATTATTTTGGCCCTTGGAAAACCTGGAGATAAAGTCGCTTTATCGCGTACCGCACACCGCTCAGTTTTAAGCGCACTTGTTTTAGCGGGTTTAGAACCCATCTGGTTATCACCTGAAATCGATGAGGCAACGGGCATACCAATTGGGATTCCAGTTGCTGCGTTTGAAAAAGTAATTGACCAAAGACCTATTGCACTTTTACTAACCGAACCTGGCTACTTAGGTACCTTGTCAGATCTTCCATCGCTAATAAACTCGGCACACTCCCATTCAATTCCCGTCATAGTCGATGCAGCATGGGGTGCCCACTTTGGTTTTTCTACCTCTGTTCCTGCGCACTGTTTAGCAATGGGTGCCGATGCATTAATTACCAGTACACACAAGGCCCTTCCCGGTTACAGTGCATCGGCTCTACTGATTGCACAGGGAAAATACTTAAATCTAGATCGCATCGAGCAGAGTTTTGAAACCACTCATACAACTTCTCCCGCTGGTGCTCCTTTGGCATCCATTGATGGCTGCCGTGCGCTCTTGCAAACTCGGGGTCAAGAGTTGATTTCAAAACTTGTTGCAGTTGTTGGAGCTTTTAAAAACGAAGTTCAATCGCACTTTGACCTTCCAATCTTTCTCAACCCAACTGACTTCCCGATTGGCCGTTTTGATCCGACGAAAATAGTTTTACGGGCTAATCAATTAGGTACATCAGGCGTTGAGATAGAAAAAGCACTTCAACTGCACAACATTCGAGTAGAAATGGCAGATAGCGACACCGTGGTCTTTTTAGCCACCCTTGCCGATTCAATGGTTGAATTCGATGAACTAGCCAAAGCGCTGATCCCAATCCTTAAAGCAGCACAAAAAGCCGCACGCACCTCAGCCACATCTCTTAGTTGGTCAGTAGTGCCAAGCGTTGCGCTGTCTATGCGCGATGCCTACTTTGCCGACACTGAAATGGTCGCTGCAGCGCAGGCAGTTGGCCGAATATCTGCCGACTTAATTGCGCCTTACCCCCCAGGCGTTGCTGTGGTGGCACCAGGTGAATTATTAACAAAAGTTATAATTGAAGGCTTATCCGCTGCAAAAGCCGCCGGAGTACGCATTGCCTACGCTAGTGATCCAACTTTAGAAACCTACCGGGTCACAAAGAGTTAAGAAAAAAACCATAAGAGTTATGTATTGGTTGTAGACGAACTCAACCTTTGCAGATAGATTATCTCAATCTCATCTCCAGATATCTTACAGTCATCACATGTATTGCAAGCTATAAGGAAAAATGAGCAAACAAACACCCCTTACATATTAGGAGGAACTGAGTGAAGTTTTCAAAGATCACCAGCGGATCCCTTGCAGTTGCTCTCGCAGTTGCTCTTGCGATTCCTGTTATAAGTATTTCGTCAGCATCGGCTGCAGGAAAAGATTACAGTAAAATCAAAAATGCCTCACAGGGCGGCGGAATGTCTAGATTAATTGCCGCGTGCCAAAAAGAAGGCCAACTTAACGTAATTGCACTTCCGCATTACTGGGCAAACTACGGGGAAATGATCGATGGGTTTAAAAAGACTTATGGAGTCAAGATCGATGAAGCTAACCCAGAGGGCTCCTCACAGGAAGAGATCGACTCTGCGATTCAACTTAAAGGTACAAATCGCTCTCCAGATGTCTTTGACATCGGTTTAGCAATTGCCGTCAAGTACGCAGGTACCGGAACTTTTGCACCATACAAGGTAAAGAATTGGAACTACTTACTAAACGCCGCAACTGCATCACCCACGGGTGAATTTACTCCTAATTACACTGGGACTCTGACAATTGGTTACAGCGGGGCGCTAGGAACGATTACCAAGATCGAAGATCTTCTTGATCCAAAGTTCAAAGGTAAAGTCGCACTTAATGGAGATCCACTAGGTTCTAGTACTGGCCTTAACGGAGTTTTCATGGTTAACAAAGCAGTCGGTGGAACTTTTGACGATGTCTCCAAAGGAGTTGCCTTCTTTAAGAAACTAAAGGACGCTGGAAACTTTATTAATGTGAATCCAACTGCCTCAACAATCGCATCAGGTCAAACACCAGTTGTAATCGATAATGGTTATGTTCAAGCTGGAGTTGTCAAGCAGTTCGCAGCGGCCGGTCAGGTTTGGAAAATGTTCACACCTGCATCCGTTGGATCGACATATAACAGTGCCGTCTCTGCTTGGGCTCCACATCCAGCCTGTGCCCGTTTATGGTTGGAATACACACTTGGCGAAACTGGTGCAAGAGTCTTTGCAATCGGCGGAGCAACTCCAACGCTGTGGACCTGGCTTGTAAAAACCAGACGTGCACCGGCTGATGGAATTGCATCAATCGGGCGAAGCAAAGTAAGTGCAGAGGCACCAACAGGAGCACAAGCTGCTGCAGCCCGTGTTTATCTCAAGACCGCTTGGCCTGCCGCAGTTGGAGGCTAAGTAAAGCAATCGAGAGTTAAACAATTGACTCAGATACCTATCCAAGGAACTGGTCCTGCCAATGGCAGGACCAGTTCTAGGTATTGGCGCAGCAACTCTGCCTATCTTGGGGTCCTTCCCTTTTTACTTTTCTCGGGGCTTTTTCTTCTTTACCCAACATGGAATGTGGTCTCTGGCGCTTTCCAAGATGAGTCTGGCAAATTTGGAACAAGGGTTCTCGTAGAGGTTTTTAACTCCTCATCAGCTCGGGCTGGATTTAGGAATTCGCTGGAGATCTCTGCTCAAACAGCGATTGCCGGTTCGATACTTGGTGGGTTATTTGCATGGGCTATGGTCTCGGGCAAACAGGGAGGCTTTTTTTATCGCTACTCAGTTGCTTTAAGCTCAGTACTAGCACAATTTGGCGGAGTCATGCTTACCTTCGCATTTTTAGCGACCTTTGGCTTCAACGGTCTGGTTTCAACTTTTGCCATTAAGTACGCTCCAGGTAGTTTTTTAGCGGAGTCATCCTGGCTTTACGGTAAAGCAGGCATCGCTGTGCTCTACACATTTTTCCAGATCCCTCTCATGATTCTCGTCTTTTTGCCAACCCTAGAGAATATGAAACCTCAGTGGCGTGAGGCATCTGATGCATTAGGCGGGAAAACTTATGAGTACTGGCTACGTGTAGGTATTCCAATTTTGACTCCATCCTTTGCTGGAGCCGCTCTTTTACTCTTTGTTAACTCTTTCTCGGCTTATGCCACTGCGGCAACGCTTATCAATCTCTCAGATTTTTTAACTCCCTTAGCGATTGCAACAGCTTTAACTAGTGAAGTTGGTGGTGCAAATCCTGCTGAGGCGAAATCCCTCTCGGCTTACATGATCATTGTGGTGATTATTGCTATGAGTGGTTACGCACTACTACGGCGCAAAGTGAGCAAGTGGGAGCAGAGGCGATGAAAAAATCTATTGGAGTTCGGATCTGGCGTATTTCAATTATTGCCGTAGTTTCTTTTTACCTTTTAATGCCGCTCTATGCGATGTTTGATTTTTCGACCAAACAATTTGGCTTAGGTGGGAAATCTAGGAACTTAGATTCCTGGAGAATCATTCCATCACAACCTGATTTAGCAATTGCAATCTCTCGCTCTTTGTTAACAGCACTAATCGTGATGGCTCTTATTCTCTTTCTTATAGTTCCGACAGCAATTTGGGTGCATTTAAAACTTCCCCTTCTTCGGCGCCCTTTTGAACTCTTATGTCTCTTGCCTCTTGCAATTCCAGCCATTGTAATTGTTGTTGGAATCGCACCTTTGTACCGCTGGATTTCAATAAATTTGACTGAATCTCCAATTACGTTGGCCGGCGTCTATTCAATGTTAATCCTTCCTTATACGTATCGCTCACTCTCGGCTGCCCTAGACGCGGTAGATATTCACACTTTAGCTGAGGCGGCAAGAACGCTCGGTGCCTCAATCGGGAGAGTCATTTTTGGGATAATCATGCCAACCATAAAGACTGGAATCATCAATGGATCTTTTATCGCTATTGCATTGGTTCTAGGTGAGTACACAATATCTAATATTCTTAACTATAAGACTTTCCAAGTTGTTATCGCTCAAATTGGAAGAGCAAATGGAAATGTTGCGGTCGCTGTATCCCTTGCATCGCTTCTCTTTGTTTTGTTCTTGCTCCTACTCATCCCTAACAAAAAACGTCTTGGTACAGTCCTTGATGTTGATGTAAAATGATATGAAAGGATTAATACATTGAGCTCATCGCCCTATGTACAATTGAATAACCTGACGAAGCATTTTGGCAAAGTTAAAGCTCTCGATGGGTTAAGCCTTGATATTGCAGAGGGCGAACTTGTAGCACTCCTTGGTCCTTCGGGTTGCGGTAAGACAACTGCATTACGTGCTTTGGCGGGATTACAAGAGCTTGACCGCGGTCTAATGATTGTCGATGGAAAAGATGTAACCTTCCAAAGTGCTAACAAACGTGACATGGGAATGGTTTTCCAGGCTTATTCACTTTTTCCGCACATGACCGCGAGAGATAATGTTGAGTACGGTTTGAAGCTTAGAGCTCACAGGACATCAGGTGATAAACGCAAAGCACGTTCATCAGAGTTATTGGAACTTGTGGGTTTATCCACCCATGCAAACCACTACCCACATCAGCTCTCCGGAGGGCAACAACAGCGCATCGCTTTAGCCCGAGCGCTTGCAATTTCTCCAAAGGTATTACTTCTTGATGAACCACTTTCGGCCCTTGATGCAAAAGTTCGCACACAATTGCGCGAAGAGATTCGCAGAATTCAATTAGAACTTGGTACCACTACGCTGTTTGTAACCCATGACCAAGAAGAGGCGTTGAGCATCGCTGATCGCGTAGGAGTAATGAGAAATGGCCAATTAGAACAGATTGCAGCACCAGACGAGCTGTATGACCGCCCTGGAACAGCATTTGTAGCTGAATTCGTTGGGCTCACAAATCCAATCTCAGGTATCGTCTCAAGAGGTGCAATTGAATTACTTGACTCAACTGTTAAGACGCTCAAAGGGTCAATCACAATTGGTCAAGGTATTGCACTTGTGCGTCCAGAAAATATTGAAGTCGTTGCAAGTAACTCAGGTAATGCAACGGTATTTTCAGCTAGTTTCCTCGGTGCATCGTGCCGCTTAAGTATTACCTTAAATGATGGAACACGTGTCACTGCGCAACTTCCAAGCTCTGATGCCGTTGGGTTGGGTGCAGGTGCTCCTGTAAAGGTATCGCTTCTTGATAGACCAGTTTTTGTAAAACCAACAATCTGATATTGGTGTTTTTCACTGATTTCACATAGATTCATCTCATGACAACGGAGTCAGCTTTCGAAACTGCGCGCGCGCAATTACGCACTGCAGTAGATCAATTAGGCCTTTCAGAAAATGATTGGCAAACTCTTTCAACACCACGGCGGATTTTAGAAGTAGCCGTTCCCTTGCGACGAGATAATGACAAAGTCGAAATGTATAAGGGATACCGAGTTCAATACTCAACTACGCGTGGACCATCTAAGGGTGGAGTTCGGTTTCACCCACAGATTGATCTCGAAGAGACAATCGCACTTGCCATGTTGATGACGTGGAAATGCGCGCTCACTAACCTTCCATTCGGTGGTGCTAAGGGCGGTATCGCTATTGATGCTGCGACCTTATCGGATCGTGAAAATGAGAGGTTAACGCGTCGATATACCTCAGAGATTTTGCCAATAATCGGACCCGAACGCGACATTCCAGCACCTGATGTTGGAACCGATGAACGCAACATGGCGTGGATGATGGATACCTACTCAGTTAATGCCGGCTTCTCAGTTCCAGGTGTCGTAACAGGTAAGCCCATTGTTTTAGGTGGCTCACTTGGACGAAACTCAGCAACCGGGGATGGTGTTGCAATCTCAACACGTGAAGCGTTGCGGATGAGAGGGATAAATCCAGTTGGTGCAACGGTTGCGATTCAAGGCTTCGGAAAGGTTGGCTACTGGGCCGCTATCGCGCTAGAAAATATGGGGCTGAAAATTGTTGCGGTAAGTGATGTGAACGGCGCAGTAATTGGCTTTAATAACGTGACCGCGCTTTGGGAACATTTCTTAGTGCACAAAAATCTAAATGCACCTGGTACTGATCGCCTCAGCAACGAGGAACTGCTTCACTTAGATGTCGATGTTCTAATTCCTGCCGCGCTCTCGGATGCAATCACCGGTAATACCGCCGGCGGCATCAAAGCAAAGATTGTGGTGGAGGGTGCTAACGCCCCAACATCACCTGAGGGTGATGCGATATTAAATGACAAGGGGATTCTTGTAGTTCCCGATATATTGGCGAACTCAGGAGGTGTGATTGTCTCCTATTTTGAGTGGGTCCAAGATAAGCAGAACTATGCCTGGGATGCTGAAGAGGTTAAGACAAATCTAAACCGTATCTTGATGAAGGCCTTTAGCGAGGTTGAAGAGATGGCGACTGGTCGTAAGGTGACGTGGCGTGAGGCGGCACATATGTTGGGTGTAGCTCGAGTGGCCGAGGCCCACAAGCTTCGTGGTCTCTATCCATAAGAATTTAGAACAAAAAAGGCGGAGGTGAGAATCTCACTTCGCCTTTTTTATTAATACCTATTAAGCAACGGCCCTCTTAAGTTTTGTACCGGCACTTACCTTTACGCCAGTGCGTGCAGGAATCTGGAGAACTGCTCCAGTTTGAGGGTTGCGACCTGAGCGTGCCGCGCGAGCTACTGCCTCGATTGAGATAAATCCTGGAATTACCAGCTTCTCCTTGCTCTGGAGCATTGAGATTGCTAGGGCTTCGAGGGCCTCCAGCATCGATAAAACTGCGCTCTCGCTCTGCTTTGAATCTGCAGCTAACTTTGCAACGATCTCTTTTTTATTCATTGTAAATTCTCCAGTACTTGTTTGGCGTTAATACAGGTAATCCTGCCAGCAATGGCTTAGTAACGTGGCTAAACCACGCTAAATTGCCGATAAATTCGCGTAATCCCGCCTTTATTCGACAATTTCCTCATTTTGAGCGGTAATACGACCGGCATGTGCATGTGCCGTTGGATCGGCTTTACTCTTGATGATGCTGGCAATTGTGGCAACTGCCAAAATGGATGCAATTACTCCAAGGCTAAGAACCGTTGGAATCTTAGGAATCTGGGCAAACTCTTCATGGGCAAAGGTCAGGATTAATTTCACTCCAATGAACATCAAAATGATTGATAACCCCAGAGATAGGTAAATCAACCTATCGAGCAAACCTTTGAGCAAGAAGTAAAGAGCGCGAAGGCCAAGAAGTGCGAATGCATTAGCGGAAAAGACTAAAAAGCTCTCTGAAGTGACACCGAAAGTTGCTGGTATCGAATCCAGAGCAAATAGCAAATCAGTGGATCCGATAGCAACAATTACTAAGAACATAGGTGTTGCAAAACGTTTGCCCTCTAACTTGATGAAGAGCTTGGAGCCGTGGAACTCATCGACCATGGCAATTGATGATCTAAGTTTGCGAACCAAAAAATTATCATTTGGATTCGGATCCTCATCCCAGTGCTTGAATAGACCTATTCCAGTCCAGATAAGAATGACTCCGAAGATGAAGAAGGTGAATGAGAATGCAGCTATGGCTGCAGCTCCGATTGCAATAAAAATCGCGCGCAAAATGAGCGCGAGAATTACACCTATAAGTAAGGTTCGCTGCTGGAAGATACTTGGCACGGCAAACTGAGCCAAAATGATGACGAAAATAAATAGGTTATCAATTGAGAGTGAGTATTCAACTAAGTAGGCGGCCAAGAACTCGGTTCCATACTTGGAGCCATATGAGCTAAATACCCAGATTCCAAATCCAATTGAAATGCCAACATAAAACATCGTCCACAAAATCGCCTCTTTGAACTTCACATCATGTGGTTTTCTACTGGCCGTAAACAAATCGATGGTGATTAATAGCGCCACCAAAGAAATCGTGATGACCCATACTGTTAATGAAACTTGCATTAAAACTCCCTTGATAGCCATGAGTAGTACATGGTCAAGGTCTCCCTAACCGAATAATCGGCCAGCGCCCCGGGTTTTTACACCGTATTGACGAGGTAGCTGTAGTGAGGTACTCCCCTTTAACTGGATAAGAGTAAGTGCGTAGCAGTAAATCCACAAATCATTAGACTCGTGTCCATGATGGGGTTATGGGTTCGCGCCGTAATCCGCCACCGCTTAATCATCATTGCTGTGTGGATTGCGATATCGGCAGCTGGTGCATTTGCAAGTGCCAATATTGATCAGCGCCTGACTACATCGCTTGAGGTACCGGGTAGTCAATCAGCTCAAGCCGATGAGATTCTTACAACTCATTTTGATGAAAATATTCAAGGCACATTTACAGTCCTATATAAATTCAAAACTTCCACTCCGACTCAGATACAGGGCTACAAATCCTCCATCGTAAAAGCTGCCAAGGAAATTGCCGGGGCAAAGGTGGTTCAACAAAGAGCAATGGGCGGAATTCTCATTGCGAGTATTACTACCCCACTCACACTGCTTGAGGCCGCCGCTCAGACTGAAGAGCTTCGCACCGCCATCGAAGAAGCCGGATTGCCAGGTGCACTGGTAACTGGTCCCCCAGCTATCAACCATGATGTCACGCCAGTACTGGCCAGTGATTTACATCGTGGCAAAATTGTTGCCATTGCAGTAGCCCTCCTTCTTCTCCTTCTTATGCTTGGGGTTTCGATAGCAGTCATTATTCCGATTATTTTTGCGGTGGCATCGATTTCTCTAGCGATCGCCTTGGTGTATCTATTAGCACTCAAGATGCTCATGGTTTTGTATATTCCAAATATCGTTGAACTTATCGGTCTTGGACTTGCAATCGATTACTCGCTACTTCTACTTCATAGATACCGTAGTGAGTTACGGAAAAACTCTGACGGCAATGTAAGTGATGCAATTCTTACCACCATGGCAACGGCAGGCCGAACGGTTTTGATCTCAGGAACAATAGTGTCTATCGCCTTAGCGACTTTGCTTCTAGTTCCAGTCCCTTTTGTTCGTTCTCTCGGTACTGCTGGATTAATTGTTCCGATGACATCAATGCTGGCGGCCATCACTTTGGCACCAGCATTGCTTTCTCTGCTAGGAAAACATGCAGTGTCAACTATTGGCTTCCCTGGCCTCATTAGTCGCAAGGATATTTTATCTGGTTCATGGGCAAAGATTGCCCGCTTAGTAATCGCAAAACCTAAGTCAGTCTTTATCGGTTCACTAACGGGGCTTGCAATAATGGCAACTTCCATCTTTTGGCTCGCAATTACTCCAAGTTCATTAACGGCGATTCCAGCCAATCTAGAATCCTCACAAGCATTATCTTTAATCACTAATCGCGCCGGTCCTGGCGTCATCACTCCACATGAGCTTGTCGTTGATCTTGGCGCTGATGGACAAGCAAATGTACCGACTGTAAATACAGCGCGCATGAAGTTAGCAAAAACGCTAACGAGAAGCTCTGAAATCTTTATCGTTGCAACGGATAATAAAGCTCCATTTATCGATGCTTCCGGGCGGTACCTGAGAATTTTCGTTGTCGGCCAACACGCCCTTGGACTGCCCGAGAGTGATCAATTAGCACACACTCTCCGAACTATTGACTTAAAGAGTTTTGGATTTAGCGCTCAAGCCGTTGCCTATCTGGGTGGTGCACCGGCACAGGGAGTCGATTTAATTGGGGCAATACTTCAATCAATGCCATGGATTATTCTGCTTGCATTACTCTTGACATATATATTATTGGCCCGTGCCTTACGTTCATTGATACTGCCTATTAAGGCAATCGCATTGGACTTGATTTCGATTGCCATCGCTTTTGCTGCCCTAGTGGTGGTCTTTCGCTTTGGATTTGCATCCTCTCTTCTTCACACGTATAGGCTCGATCAGATTGAAGTATGGGCACTCATCTTTTTGGGTGCAGTTCTCTTTGGTTTATCGATGGATTATGAACTCTTTCTTGTCTCTCGCATGCGCGAGGCAAGAGATAGAGGAGCATCAAATAGCGATGCAATAATTGAGGGTTTGGCCCACACCGGCGGAGTAGTTAGTGCGGCCGCGCTTATTTTTGTTGCATCAATTAGTGGTTTTGTTACCGGACATTTTGCAGGCCTTCAACAGCTCGGTATAGGCCTTGGCGTTGGAGTTCTCATTGATGCGACGATTATTCGTGGACTCTTGCTGCCGAGTGCAATGCTCTTACTTGGCCGTTGGAACTGGTGGCTTCCAGTTTGGGCGGCTCGATTACTAAAAACTAAAGCCTCACCCCTCGAGATCCGAGAGGTGAGGCTTTAGTTACCGACTTATAGGTTCCTTAGTTACAGTGCATTCACTCAACAATTACTTAACAATAGTAATCGCGAAGTTGACTGTAGGAATTGAGTAGCCGAGAGCTAATCCTGGAAGATCACGATCACCTGACAGAATAGGCACCATTCCATACGGAGTATTAGCGAATGATGGTTGCTGGGTATACAGCAATGGATGAAGACTAATGATGTGAGTACCTGGTGCTCCTGTAGCTCTTATATGAATCACCACGTAACCGTTTGAGTTGAATCCACACCCATAACCAACATAACTGTTGTCATATGTAACAGCCCGAGTGTTATCTAACTGAGTCCAACCAATCCCCTTCATGCTAATGGTGATAATTTCTCCGGCTTTGAAGGTTGTTGAAGGTTTACCTGCGCCACCACGGGCAAATGCTTCTGGCGAACCAGAAAGATCAGCCTTTGCAAGGCCCATTCCAATTACTTTGCCTGCCTTATTGTAGAAAGGCATGATGCTCTCTTTCACAAAGAATGAGGCCTGTGCCTTAATCGAGTCACCTTGCTTAACTTGAATAACGTGCCAGCCACCGAGGTTATCCGGAATGGTCACTTCCTTACTGATTGTGCCATTGGCGACTTCAACCGTTCCAATGGGAATCGCGCTATATTCCCAGCACGTACCAGTGCAGTTGACTCGGTTGCCAACCACCGTCGAGAACACGATTTGGTGAACCCCAGTGCTTGTCAAACCTGTGACGTTAATCTTTGTTTTGGTAAGAATAGGCCCGCTCGCAGGAGAAAGAGTCGTAACCGCCTTGGTATTTGGATCCAAACCGGCCGTTGACAACATGGTTCGCTGGCTAACGGTTGGCTCTACCTGTGTAGGCCACGTGATGTATGGCTTAGGAGGCCCATTGTCTTTAGTAACTTTGAAGGCAGCTATGCCCCCATTTGCATATGGAACGGGGGATTGCAGGAGATTGAGATAGGAGAAACTAATAGCATCTTTAACCTCGACATAGTGAGTTCCTACTGGCCCGGCAGCCCGAATGACAACTTTTGCAGTGCCGCGGGTCCACAGCGCCTGTATTGAACCTGCGTAACTGCTATCCCAATGAACGGCAGCGCCAGCGGTATATAAGGTAGCGCCCATGCCTGTGTAGGTAACAGTGATCGGCGTACCAATTGGACCACTCGTGGGAGAAATAGAGAGCGTGCGACCCATTTGAAAGCCGCCACTTGCAACAGCAACGCCATTTTGAACTGCAAAAATATCCTTGATGCCACCGAAGTCAGAGGGAACTTTTGTAGTGTAGGTAAATGCTCCATTTGCATCCGTGGTCACCGTTGCCATATTGACGTTGAACTTTGTGTATTTGTTGCCCAAATAGTTAACACTATTTGGTGGCATATCGATAATCCACGTTCCAGCCGATGTCGACCAAGTCAAAGTTAAAGTTGCACTTGCAGGAAGTCCCTTGCCGGAAATCGTTATCGGTGTACCCACAACACCTTGATTGGGGCTTACATCTAAATTGACCATAGACACGGAAGTAGTAAAGGAGGATGATTTCACTCCCGTGAAAGGTAGCGGCGCTACATCTGGAATTCCAGTTGGTGCAGTGAGAATAATAGGTACGTTTGGATTGGTTTCTGCACCTTGTGCAGGTGCAATCATTGCTAGCGGCAAGATTGACGCTACTATCGCTCGGAGAACTAACGTTCTCTGGCGTCGTGATAAGAATTTCGATTTCATGTTTTCCTCTTCATTCTCCGTGAAATAATTAAGCATTTCTTAATTACAAAAACAAGTACTTCTCCGACCTTGAAGTCCGAGCCCGATATTCTGTTTAAATCTCTAACTCGGACTTCAAGCATCTTGAATTCCGCTATTTCAAGGGGTTGCTGGAGCAGCGAAAAGCGTTAATTGTGAGGTAGCGGGGAATCTGCTGGCGGTGTCCCATATACCAGTAGCACCCACAATTGGGTTAGTAAGTTGGCGGGTGCGATAGAAAGAAATCCATTTGAATGTGAGATTTCCGGCTTCGTTTAAAACTGGCGCTCCAGCTGCATCGCGTACTAACACGCGCTTAGTTGAAAGAACCTTTACAGTGCTGGTGTCTTTAGCAACCATTGTCACCTTATAATTGATTATGCCAAGCTTGTTGTACAAACCTGGAGCCGTACCCGTTTTAAATGCGCCGGTCCAGAATGCATTACCTCCGCGATTTCCATAAGCCAATTGAATTGGATCTTTGAGACCTGCTACTTCGACATAAGCCTTCGCAGTATTGGAAGGATCCATGCCTACGCCACCCTGGTCTGCATTACTTGCGTATACCCGAAAAACGATCTGCTGACCGACCATGTATTCGCTAGTAATTGCGCAAGTAACACCGGTTCTAGATGCAAGTACACCAGTTGCTGGTCCTAAAACAGTATCCACGTAGATATGGATTGATGGAACCACTCCCTGAATCGGAACACCCACTTTTACAGTTACTGGGGCAGAATTAACTGTTGTGAAATTGACGGCATCAGTTGGCGTAAGAGATCCAAGAAGAATCGTTGGCCCGGCTGCTGCCGGAAGCCATGAACATTTTGCAACAAATGGCGATACCGTGGTGGTAGCCACTGCTTCACAACCCTTAATGACTACTCCAGCAGCTGAAAACTTAACGCTTCCTGCGGTACTGGCTGTTGCTGTGATGTCCGATGGTCCCATTCCAAAGTTCGTACTTCTCTCAGAAATCACAAGCACAAGTGTTGGGGTAGTCGCTGCAGATGCAGGCGATCCGCCAACGAAAATGCTGCCAACTAGTGCAACTGCACCTATGACTGCGGTTGAGATCTTTCTATTCATTTCTTGCTCCTCCTGTATTAATTTTGCGTGGGTTGTAAAAAACTATTTGGTAACAATATTTCCTGCGATTGTGAACTTAAAGGCACTGATTTCTTTAGCGCCAGCCGTCGTTGATTTAATGTTAAATGAACCACCAGTAACTTTTAAAGTTCCTGTTGCTCCCGCGTATTTGCCAGTTCCACCATTAATAATTGCGTTACCTGTGAAAGTAATTGTTGTTGGCGCACCTGCATCCTCAGCGCATGCTTTGGCAGAGGAGTCAAAGGTGAGTTTCAAAGTATTTCCGCCACCGCTGAGTATTCCTGTGCCGTTAAATGCATCGCACTGGTTTGCAGGAGCGGCAGATCCGTTTCCTGATAGTTCGGTAAGTCCTAGAACATTTCCAGTTCCTGTGCCATCCACGGAAGTGGCTTGAACAGAACTATCGCCCCAGAGAAGACCAATTTTCCCACTGTAAGTTCCAGAGAATGCGACGTTGCCTCCGGTTGCTGTAGCAGTTGGAGTTGGAGTTACGGTTGGCTTTACTGTTGACTTTACAACAGGTTTCTTAGTTGTAAATCCTTTTGGACACTGTGGTTTGACGGCAGTAACTTTTTTTACAATCTTACCTTTGTAGCAGGTGATTGTTTTTGATGCCGCATTTGCTGTCGGTGTCACTGCCGTTAAAACTGAAATCGCCATAAGCGCAACTAAAATCCTTGCGAGCTTCTTTTTTTGTGTTGATTTCATTGAAAATCCTCATCTCTCCCTGAAGCCACATCCTTTACTTACATGCGAATCTTTTCACTCTCGCTATTTGAAAGGTAAGAATTCCTGAGGGGTAGCCCTAGCGCTGGTATTACGTCAATCACTTTCTTAGGCTCAACTATTCCCTACATCACATTTAGCCAACGTTTACCCGATATTTCCCTCAAATATCCTTATATTTTTACAAATTTTGCCTTGATATATGTTCACTCTGGCTCAAGTGGCTTAAGGTTCTAGCGTGAATAAAAACGTAGATGCAGATTTCTTAGCTCTTCCACTTTCGCAGGTTACCGATGCAGCGATTAGCACTGCCAAAGATGCAGGCGCTACTCATGTTGATGTTCGCATCGAACGCACTCGCACTGGCCTGCTTTCTTTACGCGATGCGAAACCAGAGACACAAAGTGATGAAACAAATGCAGGTTTAGGTGTTCGGGTAATTGTGAATGGCGCATGGGGTTTTGCATCATCACCTGAAATTACTGTCGAAGTTGCAAAGAAACTTGCATCAACTGCGGTAGCAATGGCCAAAACATCGAAACCACTCTCAACTGAGTTTGTTTCACTTGTAACTGAACCTGTCTATGCCAATCAAATGTGGGTATCTGATTATGAGATAGATCCATTTACAGTTTCAGATTCTGAGAAAAAGGACCGCCTTGTCCATTTGAGCAATGAGTTGTTAAGAAGTGAGATTGTAAATCACACATCAGCTCATTCCATGTATGTTAAAGAACAGAAACACTATGCCGACTCTTACGGAACTAGTACTACGCAACAGCGAGTTCGCATACAGACTCAGATTGAAGCAATTTCAATTGGGGCACACGGTTTTGAATCTATGCGTACTTTGGCTCAGCCCGCAGGCTTTGGTTGGGAGTGGATGGGAAATAAGCATTGGAACTGGGATGCAGAAATTGCAGAGCTTCCAATTTTATTGGCCGAAAAGGTCGTTGCACCTTCGGTTGAAGCTGGTCGATATGACATCTTGGTACACCCTTCCAATCTCTGGTTAACAATTCATGAGTCGATTGGGCATGCAACCGAGTTAGATCGTGCGATTGGATATGAGGCCAACTATGCAGGCACATCTTTTGCAACCCCAGATAAACTAAATACTTTAAAGTATGGTTCATCGCTCATGAACGTTACCGGAGATCGCAACACCGCCCATGGCCTAAGTACCGTGGGCTTTGATGACGAAGGTGTCGCAGCACAAAAGTGGGATCTTATTAAAGATGGCGTTTTAGTTGGTTACCAGCTCGATCGCCGTATTGCTGCTCGCGTTGATCGTGATCGCAGCAACGGATGTGCATTTGCTGACTCCCCTGCACATGTGCCAATTCAACGAATGCCTAATGTGTCATTAGCTGCTAATCCAACTGGACCAACCTACGATGAGATGGTTTCATCGATGGAGGATGGAATCATTATTAAAGGTGATAAGTCTTGGTCCATCGATATGCAGCGATATAACTTTCAATTTACTGGTCAACAGTTCCATCGAGTCAAAAATGGTGAAATCGTTGGCCAATTAAAAGACGTCGCGTATCAAGCGACAACCACAGATTTCTGGGGCTCGATGAAAGTTGTTGGTGGTCCATCGACCTATGTTCTTGGCGGTGCATTCAACTGCGGCAAAGCCCAACCTGGACAGATCGCTGCCGTAAGTCACGGTTGCCCGGCGGCAATTTTCGACAAAGTAAATATTCTCAACACGGTAGCGGAGGCTGGAAAATGATTTCTGCTCAAGATTTAATTGAAAAAATTACCTCGGCAGCCACTTGTGATGACTGCATCGTGGTTGTAAAAGATAAAACACAGGCAAACCTGCGTTGGGCAGGTAGCACTTTAACAACTAATGGAGTGATACAAGAGCGCAATGTCACCGTGATTGCATTTGTTGCAACCGAGGGAGGAATGGCCTCTGGGGGTGTATCTCGAACTGATGTCGGTCTTGAGGATGTTTCAACGTTACTTGCTGAAGCAATTGCGGCCGCTAAAGCTGCAGGAAAAGCCGAAGACTATGCGCCACTTGCAACTAATCTCTCGATTGGTGATTGGTCTGCCTCCCATATTCCAACTGGCCCAGAAGTGTTTTCAACATTTGCACCTGCACTTGGCGATATGTTTTCACGATCTGTTGCCGACTCGATCGAACTCTTCGGTTATGCCGAACACACTCATGAAACTACATGGATTGGTTCAAAAGGTGGCCTTCGCTTGCGCAAAGATATGCCAATTGGCCGTGTAGAGATGACTGGAAAATCGCATGAGCGTTCACGTTCGACCTGGAACGGTGTTGAAACCCGTGATTTTAAAGACGTTTCTGTAGCGTCGATCGACGTCCAAATTCGTCAACGTTTAACGTGGCAGGGCACCAAGGTTGATCTGCCGGCCGGTCGCTATGACACCCTGCTTCCTTCAGGTTCGGTCGCTGATTTCTTTACATTCATGATGTGGGTATCGGGTGCGCGTGATGCACATGAAGGCCAATCAGTATTTTCAAAAAAGGGCGGCGGCACGCGCGTCGGAGAGAAACTTTCAAATGTTGGTTTCCAGTTCTTTAGCGATCCTGATTACAAGGCCCTACCTGCAGCTAATTTCGTCGCGACGCCGGTTAGCTCTCCTTTTTCTTCTGTCTTTGATAATGGGCAGCCAATTAAACGCGTCGATTGGTTCAAAGATGGTGTTTTACAAGCATTAATTCAGACTCGTGCAACGGCGGCTTTAACAAAGTTGGATTTCACGCCTATTGGCGAGAATGCAATTATGAGCGTAGATGGGGGCGCAGGTGGATTAGAGGATTTAGTAAAGAAAATGGAAAATGGACTGCTTCTTACCACGTTCTGGTACATCCGCATGGTCGATCCAAATTCTCTCTTGCTCACTGGACTCACCCGAGATGGCGTGTATCACGTGAAAGGTGGCGAAGTTGTTGGTGCTACCAATAACTTCCGCTGGAATGACTCTCCGGTCTCTGCCCTCAACCGGGTTCTTCATGCAGGTGCAACCGAGTGGACTCAACCTCGTGAATGGGCTGGAGATATAGGTAATATGGCGGTTCCACCATTAGTGATACAGGATTTCAATATGTCGACTGTGAGTCCGGGAAGTTAAACTTTAAGAATTAATCACTCCAGTTGATAAGAGCAACAAAAGAGTTGAGCCTAAAACAACACGATAAATAATAAACGGTAAAAAACTCCTTGTTGTCACGAATTTTAGTAACCAAGCAATAACGGCATAACCCACAAGAAAAGCAATGCTGGTTGCAATAAACGTTTCTGAGAGCGAATAGACCTGGGTTCCAGCGTTGTAGCCCAATGCTCCTTTAAGTTCATATAAACCACTTCCAAAGACGGCTGGAATCGCTAAAAGAAAGGAGTAGCGAAGCGCAGCCTCGCGGTTGTAACCCAGGAGTCGACCCATTGCAATTGTTGCACCTGATCGTGAAACCCCTGGAATCAATGCAAGTGATTGAGCTAATCCATACAAAATGCCGTGTGAAGAAATGAGATCCCCAAGCCCACGATTTTTCTTACCATAGTGGTCTGCCAACCCAAGTACAGTGCCGAAAACGATTAAGACGGTGGCTATCAACCAAAGTGAACGAAGTTCATTTCTAATAATATCCTGGTATAAATATCCAAGAATAACTATGGGTAGCGAGCCGATGATTATTAGCCAACCCATACGAGCTTGCAATTTTTCTTCTGCAGATAATGTTGCACGAATGACGCTCTGCCGAAACCAAGCAACAATGATCTTCTTGATATCATTCCTAAAGAAAATAAGTACAGCTAATTCAGTACCTATTTGTGTGATCGCCGTAAATCGTGCTCCAGGATCTTGGGCATTTGAAAAAAACTCTCCAGCAATTCTTTGGTGGGCACTAGATGAGATCGGTAGGAACTCAGTTAATCCTTGCAAAACTCCCAAGAAAATCGATTCAAACAATGAGCCCATCTTTTCTCCTTATCAATCGAGTTCCAATACTAACTTCTGCCCCCCTAGTACGAGGCAGAAAGAGCTCAGCAATTATGTGGAGTCGCAAAGAATATATTCAGATATTAGTCAATGATAGGTTTGTCATAGTAGGGCTAGCCTTCCGTATTTTTATAGAAACGAGGGTAAGTAGGCATTAAAGTATGAATCATGAAAATGGTTCGACGTAGTATCTTGACGTTAATGTCAGCATCACTCCTGTCGGTATTTGGACAAAACGCCCAAGCAGTGGCTGGACCAACAATCAAATGTACAAGGGTTGGCCAAAGGATTGTTTTTCGTGAATACACATATAGCTGCGTTAAATCAAAAGGTAAACTAATCTGGAAGCGTGGCGCGAAAGTTGTAAAACCAACGGATGGAGAGTTGAAAACTTCAACCGTGATTACATTTGTGGCTAAAAGCAATGAAATTATTGAGGGCGAGATTAAGATTGTGGTAGTACAGCCAGATTTGGCTGCCAGCTTTCCAGTCTCAGTTGTGCGAAATAATGGTGTAGTAATAGTACTGAGCGCAATTTGCACCCATAAAGGTTGCATTGTTGATGCGGATCAGGGTCGACTGGTCTGCCCCTGTCATAACGCAGCCTTTAACGCCATTAATGGCAGTGCAACTCGCCAACCACATGCAGGACATTCATTGAAGCCACTACCTAAATTTATTTCCAATGAAGATGCAGGATCTATCTATATAAAACACACCATTAGTGCTTAACAAATCGCTAGGGTAAGAAACAACGTACTTGCATTCATTTCGATTTATTTCTCAAGATCAAGAATCAGGATTTTTTCGGGGTTACCAGCGAAATATCCAGTAGCGCCTAAGAAGAGCCCCAAAACTACCGGGACAATAAGGGCGATATTCCAATTGAGCGTTGAATCGAAGATTATTCCCACAATACCGGGGGCAAAAGCTGCCATGAGATAACCAACGGCTTGAGCCATAATCGAAAGTGATCGCGTCTCACCCGGCACCACACTACGCGTAACCGTCAAGAGAAGTGCAAGTGGGAAGCTCGCAGAAAGTCCAATGTTAGAAAGGAATAGCCACATTACTAAATACCAGCCATGTCCAAAAATTATTCCTGCAAATCCAATCGAAGTAGTTACACCAACAAGAACCAGTAAGACTCGGAGATCATGCAGTTTAGAAGAGTAGTGCGGAACAACTACTCCGATTACTGCACCCAGTAAGCTCGTAATTGAGACAATTAAAGCGGCATTACTCAGTGAAAACCCTTTAGCGACCAAAATAGTTGGCAGCCATGTCCATATTCCAAAGAAAATCATCGACTGAATACCGAAAAAGATTGCAATGCTCCAAGCCCCCGGTTTAGTTAGTAGCTCTCGGTGAAATTTTGGAGAAGCTTCCATATGTGAGCCTTTTGGCCTCCTTGGATTCTTTAGAATCCACCAGAACGAGGAAATTACTCCAACGATAATCCACGGCACCATAGATAAACGCCAGCCCCACGAAGTTGCGCGCGCCAGAGGAACAGCTATCGCCACAGCTATTGAGGCGAAAACTCCCATTGTCGTTATATAAATACCGGTCACTAGCCCGGAGTGTTCAGAAGTGTTCTCTTTAACCCAGACTGGCAATGAAAAGTTTAAGATAGCAATGGCGATTCCGATGGTCAATGAGGAGAGAAAGAGCATCTGCACATTTCCAATTGCCCTCAAGAAAATCGCCAAGGTAAGTACGATTAATGAGAAGGTTATAACGTGATTTGTTCCGCCAATCTTCCCAACCAAGGGCATTAAAAACGCACTTACAGCAAAGCAAAGTACGCTCAGTGAAGCCAAGAATGAGAGCGAAAACGAGCTTAGGTGGTACTCCTCTTTCAGAATCGGAATGAGAGGACTCACAATCACTAACCCCGCCCGCATATTAATAGCAGCTATAAATATTGGAAGGGCCTTGGCAATCACTTCTCTATTGTTCATAACTGAATGCGGCACTGCCCGAGCCTATCCACTAATACTTTCTCAATTCACAAAACTTTCCCTAATCATGTGAATGTAAAAACGGCCGGGTTGGCGTTGACTAGCCTGCCTTTCTCCCACTTCACTAAATCCAATTGCTTTATACGCAGCAATTGCATCTTCGTTATCAGCCCAAACCCCAAGCCCTTGTCGTCGCCAATTCTTGATATCAGCATGCTCATCAAGGAAATTAAATAGAGCTCTAAGTGCGCCCCGACCGCGATATCGAGGATCACTCCAGCACCCTCCAATCCAACATGTTGCGCCGTAATCACCATTGAGAACTTCTACCGACATTATTGCAATATCTGATTGGTCCGATGAAACTATAAGAAAATCAAGGGAAGTGAATTTAGCTTCCCATTCCTCTTGCCCCATTTTCGATTCAGCTTCAAAGGCGCCACCAAAGGCATCTGGGCTATCCTTCAAGGAGTTTAGGCGAATTTCTCGCAACCTCTGCCATTGATCTGGCCCAAGTAGTTCCACCCTCAATCTCGAACTCATAGGTGAATTCTGTCGTATAGATCGTTATTACCGTGCAACGAATTCCAATAATATCCCCGTTATATACTCGATGCGTGGGTGAGGATTTCAATCAGGTGATTACTGCACGTAGAGCGATTATTGAGTTGCGTGCATTGGGCAAACCCGGAAGGGTTCCGGCTTTACAACACTTCTACAAAACGGCACCTGGTGGATATGGCGAGGGAGATCTTTTCTTGGGATCTGGTAGATGTGAGCGCACCAACAATCGGGGCGTATTTATTAGACGTTAAAGATCCTTATCCAGTACTTATTAAATTGTCGAAGAGTAGTTCTTTGTGGGAGCGGCGATCGGCGATTCTCTTCACTTTTGCTTTCATCCGAACAGATGATTTTGCTCCCACTCTTGAAATCTCAGAACTTCTGCTGAAAGACCACCATGACCTGATTCACAAGGCAACCGGTTGGATGATGCGTGAAGTTGGAAAACGAAATCCCTCCTTACTTCGAAACTTCCTAAGCGAGCACGTCACAAGCATGCCTCGAACAATGTTGCGCTATAGCATTGAAAAACTCCCTGAAATCGAGCGCCTGAGATGGTTAAAAAAGACTACATAAGCCAGTTCGGTAATACCAACCATCGTTTTGAATTCATCGATTCAAATATCTAATCGCCGCCAAGACTCTTCTATGACTTGTCTCTTCATTAATTAACCCAAGTTTGCTCAAAATGTTGGAAATGTGTTTTTCTACTGCGCCTTCCGTGATAAAAATTGTTGTGGATATTCCCATATTTGATTTTCCTTGGGCCATAAGCGCGAGAATCTCTCTTTCTCGAACGGTTAAGGACTGTAGAGCAAGGTCCTTGGAACTATGCATGAGAGAGCTCACGACCTCGGGATCTAATACGGTTCCACCATTAGCTATCTCATCAAGAGATGCCATGAATTCATTAATGTTTGTGACTCTGTCTTTCAGAAGATAGCCCACACCGGATTGATCGTCATCTAACAAAAGTGATGCATAAAACGATTCAATGTACTGCGACAAAATGAGGACTGGGATCTTTGGAGATATTTTGGTCCGAACCTCTATTGCCGCGCGTAGCCCGTCATCGGTGTGAGTCGGAGGCATGCGAATATCGATAATCATCAGGTCGGGGTGAAGATCTTTACCGGTTTTTAGTATTTCGCGAGCATCACTGATTTCTGCAACGACTTCGTGGCCACGCTCCACAAGTAATCGCACGATTCCCTCCCTTAGGAGCGCGACATCTTCAGCGATAGCTATTCGCATGGCACGATTATCTTAATTTTTGTAGGTCCTCCCTCTGGACTCATGAGAATGAACTCACCCCCCAGAGAATCGGTGCGATCTTTCATGTTTTTAAGACCCGTACCTTCGGACTCCCTTGCCCCACCTCGACCATTGTCCACAATATCCAAAGTAATGAGCTTTCCATTGCTCTTTATATCTATGGACATCGAGCTAGCTTTGGCATGGCGGCCGACATTAGTCATTGCTTCAGAACAGATTAAATACAGAGCAGATTCAATTTCAGCTGATGGCCGCTCAATCTCGGCGTTGATGCTAACCGTGAACTCTTGTTGGGCTCCTAAAGAGTTCAGTGCCGCTGCCAGGCCGGCTTTTTCCAATAACGCAGGTCTCAAGCCCTTTACTAGATTCCGAATCTCTTGCATAGCATGTGCTGTCTGTGATGCCGCTCGTTCTAAGGTCTCGGCCAGTTCTTTATCCTCAGATTTCTCGGCTAACTGCCGAGCACGATCAATTTCCATTCCCGAGATTGTGAGCCTTGCTTGTACTCCATCATGTAAATCACGTTCAATTCTGCTTCGATCTTGAGATCCAACATTGACCGCTTTCTTTCTGCGTCGATCCGAACTATAGAAAATTTCGGCAATCGAACGCTGGCTTAGAAATCTAACTACCAACTCTCTCTGCCATTTTGCTATAACTGGAACCATAGAAATAGCCACCATAATAAGAAGAACTGAGAGAACTAGAGAGAGAGGAGATGAATAATTCCACATGAAACTTCCATCTATAGGCCCTTCTTGAACATCAAATCCTAAGAAATGTGCCTGGAAATTATTTGAGTCTAAGTTAATATTGAGATCACCCGTAAAGCCGCCTTGAGTAAGGTGAAATGTTCCGTTCGTAGGATTCAAAATGACAACGCCTATAACTACCAGCAAAATCAAGACCGATGTCAGGGCAAGCACGGCCACAACAAATCCGAGAACCGACAGACCAAAAGCTAAAAAGACATAAGCAATTGCAAGCCAACTCCGCGCCGATATAGCTCTTTCTTTTGCGCCTTCCCAAGAGAAGAATTTCTCTTTAAACCAATTTTCGCGTGACGGCTCTATTCCACTCTTAAGAAGCCAGTTAGTTCTTTTGACTTCAAAGAGCGCCATGTACTCCATCACGGCCAATAAACCTAAAATTACAATCACGGCTAAAGGGATGAATGCTCCAGTAGATAGGGCGGTAGTCACAATCACAAAAAGGGCAAGAAGGATTGGAAAACTAGAGAGTATGTAAATCAATTCTCGGAGCCTTCGAGCAACGAACTTGTATGCGCGCTTAAAATAGTTTTTTTTCTCTGTTCTCACGAGCTAAGCATCTCTCGTAGCGATCAAGTCATCCAAGGGTGCTAGCAGGTGTTTTTTAGGTGACCGGGTGCAGTTTTTTGACATAGGCAAAGAAAGGAATAGGGATCAACACCCCGATTGCCATCAAAATGACCCACAACTGCTCGAGATTGGCACCAATGAGGATTCCAGCCATGGCAGGGCCAACAATTCCTGAAAATCCCCACTGCAAACTAATGAGTGCGCTGGCGCGCCCCCGAATGTGCTCTGGCGTTAACTCTTGTAGCAGCGCTGGACTGGTTGGGGCATGAACCATTTCTCCAAATGCAAATATCAACTGACTCACGCACAGTGCAATTCCACCAACAAAGAGTGGAACATATGGAGATATTCCCACGGCAAGCCACGAGAGCGCCCAAATGATTCCAACTGACATAAGCGCACTGTATTTTGAATATTTTTCAAGAACTCTAAGTACAAATGGCTGGAATATAACGATTGAAATTGTATTCACCCCGAAAATTACACCAAGCCATTTAGGTGAGAGACCAAGGTATTGGGTTGCATAAATTGGTATCCCAGATTGAAGCGGTCCATAACCAAAAGTCAAGAGAATTACCCCGGCAAAAGTAAGGACAGTAAGATCCTTTCTGGAAAATATTTCACTATAACTTCCACTCTTAGGTTCATGTCCTTTTGCAATATATTTACCTGCATGCGGGGTCTTAAGTCCCAGAACAATTAAGAGATACAAAAGATACGTTAGCGAATCCACCCAATACATAAGCTGGAAAGAGATAACAGAGCCTTCTTTAATAATCAGAGATGAGAGCAGACCTCCAATACCAAGACCTAAATTAAGCAACATAAAATTGAAGCCAAATATTTTGGCGCGATCGGCCTCCGGTGTTACGCGCGTCAAAATAACCATTTGGGAGGGCCAAATACATTGACCTCCAAGAGAAAAGAGTGTCATTGAAAATATAGCTTGGCTATGAGTAGTTACTTGCGAAAATGAGAGTGCCGCCGTTGAGGCTATTAAAAGACCTGGAATAATTACTTTCTTAGGACCGATTCGATCAACGAGAGCACCTAACGGACCTGTACCGATAATCCCGGTAAAGGCACCCCATGCCATGAGTAGGCCACCAAAAGTTGTTGTGAAACCTCGAATATCGTGGAGATAGACCATTAAAAGCGAAAGCGTCATGCCTCCACCGATTGCGTTTAACGAGATTCCCAGAATTATTCGACTCGAGTGGGGATTAAGGATCGAAGTGAACTCTTTGAAAGGAGCTAACTTTGAAATCATCGCCCAAGTTTAACTCGCTGATTCAGAGGAAGATTGAGCAATAACTTGCCGAAATCTTTATAGAAACAACATCAAATTCACGCGCCCACTAGCAAGAATTAGCCCATGGAAGCAGTTTACAGGCTTCAAAAGGGAGAGAGATGAAGCGAAAAGCCTTAGTAACAGCCGTAATTGTAAGTTTAATAGTTCTGGTTAGTTTGGGCATCCAAATGAACCGATCGTCCACGGACACTGGCGCATTGCATGGATCCGGGGCTCTTGCCGTACTGGTGGGAGGTGATTTGCATACATTGACGATTAATACCGGCGAGATGATTATTTCAGGCCACGAGAGCACGGCGATCTCGAACGATTCCGGAAAAAGTTGGAGAGCTATTAATGCACTTGATAACGCCGACATCATGGCATGGGCAACTAGTTCATCGATGGTGCTAGCCGGTGGACACAATGGTTTGTACACATCACTATTAAATGAGAATACATTTGCGAGAACCCCATTTTATAAAGAGCTAAGCGATGTTCATGCAGTTGGAGCCTCTGGAGAGTTCGCTTATTTAGCTACCCCTGAGTTCGGAGTTTTTGCCTCCACAGATGGTGGACGTAGTTGGGAGGCACGCAATTCTCAGATTGGTAAAGGATTTATGGGAAGCATGTTGGTCGATCCCAAGAATCCCATGCGAGTTTTAGCACCTGATATGCAGATGGGTCTTTTGCAGAGTCTCGATGGTGGCACAACGTGGCAAACTTTAGGCGGCCCTTTAGGCACTATGGCTATCGCTTGGAACCCAGTTAACATTGATGAAATCACGGTTATTGGAATGGGCGAGAGTGGAACAACTTTTGATGCAGGTAAGACGTGGCGTGAAATCTCGCTACCTGTTGGGGCTGCGGTTGTGGCCTACTCCCCTGATGGAAACTCCCTCTTCGCAGGTGTTTTAACGCAACCACCTTACGCGCAAGTTTTCAAAAGCACAGATGGTGGGGGGAGTTGGTCAACTGAGATAAATTCTTCATCAACTAATGATCTAGGTCTAGGTGATGCACACACATACGAAGCAGATGCACACACAGACGAAGGAATGGATCCAGATATGCCGGGAATGGATCACTCGAATCCAAACGCCATCGATGAAGAAGCAGACCGTCCATTGAAAGCAACGTTGGGAACCTTTGGAGTTGCCACATCAATCGTCCTATCTGGGGCGATCATTCTTAGGCGAAGAGACAGGAATCAACGAGAGCTAAAAGTCAATGTACGAAAGGGTTCTAGTAAATTACGATGAAAACAATCAATTCAATAGATGAGATAGAAGATCAAGGGCTTGAACCAAAGGGATTTAATTTAATGACAATTCCAGCGGTAAAAGCCATGATGAACAGTAAGTATTACCCAAAGATTTTTCAAATCCCAGTTGCGGCAGTATTTGGTTTAATCGGATATGAGCTTCTTGCCGGCCCAAGTAGTGCCCACGACAACCCTGGTACTGCCCTCATGTGGGTTCTTTGGTGGCCACTTATCCCAATTGTTTTTCTTTTTCTAGGTAGATTTTGGTGTGCAATCTGCCCTTTTGCAACCTTATCTGATTTCGTACAAAAATTAGTCGGAGTGAATCGCCCAGTTCCTGTCTTTCTAAAAAAATATGGGATTTGGCTCATCGATGCAATGTTTATCATAATTACTTGGGCCGACCATGTCTTTGGAATTGTCGCTTCCCCTTGGGGTTCAGGAATTCTTTTACTTCTCATCACTTTTGCGGTAATAGTCTCGGGAGCCTTCTTTCAACGAAGGACTTTTTGTCGGTACTTATGTTTTCTTGGGGGGTTATCTGGAAATTACGCGCAAACTGGGATGATCTCTCTTCGAGCAAATGCCGAAATCTGTAAGACCTGCTCGTCTAAGGCTGCATGCTTCAATGGCACGGATAAAGCGCCGGCGTGTCCCCTATTTTCATTCCCACGTACCATGGAATCCAGCGCCAACTGCAACCTATGTGCAAATTGCATCAAAAACTGTCCAAATGATGCAATCACTTTAACACTGCGTCCACCTACAAAAGAGCTGTGGTTTATTCGCAAACCAAAAATTGAAGAATCATTTCTTGCAATGGCAATCATGGGAATAGTGCTCATTCAAAACATTACAATGCTCGAAGTTTGGGAAGATATTCTAAATGGTGTTGAAAACTTTACTGGAATTACTAGCACTGCGCTAATTTTCACAGTCGTCTTTGCACTAGGTGTAACTCTCCCAGTAACTCTTCTGACGCTTAGCGCAAAAATCGCTGCCAGATACAACACCGAAAATTGGGTTAAGAATTTCGCTCGTTTCGGATATGCCCTAATTCCCCTAGATATCGCGGGGCATGTCGCACATAATCTCTTTCATTTACTAGCTGAAGGCAAATCTATCTATTACTCCGTTGCCTCGATCTTTGGAAGCAATGCATCGGGGTCGGCGGCAATTGTCGGAAATGAAACAATTCAAATTCTGCAGTTTGTAATCTTGGGATTAGGTTTATGGGGATCTCTATATACCGCTCGGCGCATAGCTTTTCGCCGATATAGTAACTCCGCTGTTCGCAGGGCTACATTGAGGCCTTATGTAATTCTCATTGGATCACTTACTGCATTAAACGTTGGTCTGTTTCTTCTTCCAATGGCCCATCGAATGTAAGATTAGACTCCTAGGGGTGGAAATGATTCGATCTGAATTTGTAGTAATTCTAATTAGTATTTTCTTACTGGCGTTTCTAGTTTGGTTTTTCTTTGGTCCGCGCCGTTCTACTCGTACTGAAAATGTGGGTGCTACACAAAGCATTACGATAACTGTAAAGGGTGGCTACTCTCCCAATACGATTGAGGCAATTTTAGGCGTGCCTCTAAATATCATGTTTGATCGCCAAGAGAGTGGTTCGTGCACTGAACAAGTCGTTATATCTAGTTTTGGGATTATTGTTGATTTACCCGCAAACAAAAGGACAAGTGTCACTTTTACTCCCGATCGTGAGGGGATCTTTGATTTTGCTTGCGGAATGAATATGGTTCACGGAAAACTAATTGTTAAATTAGCAGAAAACTCTCCTGCCTCCGAAATAGTCGACGAAGGTGAAATTGGTGCACTAAAGGTTGATAACCAAACGCTCAATATTCCGTTAAATCTTGGCAGTGAAGTTAATGATGAATCAATAAGCCGATTAATCGAACTTCGTAAACTTAAACACAGAGTAATTCTAGGATCAATTTTAACTTTGCCCGTGCTTTTGGCTATCTTTGTCGAATCCTTGGGTGTTAGCATCCCATCTTTTCTTTTAAATCACTGGACTCAGTTTATTTTGATTACGCCGGTAATGTTTTATGTTGGGGCACCGATTCATAAAATTGGATGGTTAACTCTTGGTCATCGTTCTGCTGAGATGAATACTCTCATTACACTTGGAACCACGGCGGCATATATTTTTAGCACTTTTGTTACATTTGCACCAGGGTTATTGCCATTAGAAATGAGAGACGTCTACTTTGAAGCAGTTGGCGTAATTATCACTCTAATTCTCTTGGGCCGATATTTTGAAGAAAGGGCTAAGGCTGGAACCGGCGAAGCGATTCGGCTTTTATTGAACCTTGCACCTCAGACTGCCCATGTCATCAGAGAAGGTGTTGAGATAGAGATTGGAATCGATTTAGTTGTTGTGGGAGATGAAATTCTTGTACGGCCAGGAGAAAAAATTCCAGTGGATGGAAAAATTGAATCTGGTCATTCTTCAGTCGATGAATCTATGGTTACTGGGGAATCAATCCCCGTCGAAAAATCCGTAGGAGATAGCGTCATTGGTGCGACTTTCAATGGAACTGGAGCGCTACATATTCGCGCAACTCGGGTTGGTGCAAACTCTGTCCTCTCACAGATAATTGGCATGGTACGACAGGCGCAGGCATCTAAGGCGCCAATTCAGCGTCTAGTCGACTCAATTAGTTCAGTTTTTGTTCCATTTGTAATCGCTTGCTCAATAGTTGTCTTTGCAGTTTGGTATATTTTCGGGCCGGCACCGACTTTTACTTATGCTCTAGTCGCGGCTGTGACCGTATTAATTATTGCCTGTCCATGCGCCTTGGGTTTAGCAACTCCACTATCTGTAATGATTGGAACCGGGAAAGGGGCTACCTCGGGAATACTCATCAGATCGGCAAAGGCGCTTGAAACTTCTGAAAAAATAACAGCAATAATATTGGACAAAACTGGCACCATCACATTCGGAAAACCAATTCTTACAGATCTCATTGTTTTGGATGGTCTTGATGAAAATGAATTGTTGTCTCTTGCCGCAAGTGCCGAAGTTCAAAGCGAACATCCATTGGCGTCGGCCATTACGCATGCAGCGAGTGAGCGTGGACTTTCGCTCTTACCTGTCACAGATTTTGAATCCATCACTGGGCAAGGAGTACGTACAAAGATTGGCACGGATGAACTCCTCATTGGCAACTTGCTCTTGATGACTTCTAACTCAGTAGAAACCAAAGAACTTTCGCAAATCTCCGAGAAGCTCTCCAAGGCTGGAAAAACCGCTATTTTAATTGCTAAGAATGGCCTTGCAGCGGGAGTCATCGGTGTGGCCGATACGCTTCGACCAACGAGCGCCGGTTCAATTGCGGCATTGCGAGACTTGGGTCTTCGAACTTTGATGATAACGGGTGATAATCAAGAGACTGCGATTGCCATTGGTAGGCAGATTGGAATCACCGAGACTGATATCCGGGCACAAGTACTTCCTAATGAAAAAGCCCAGGCAGTTATTGAGCTTCAAAAAGAGGGATACTCAGTTGCAATGGTGGGTGATGGAATCAATGATGCACCTGCTCTTGCCCAAGCCGATGTTGGTTTCGCTGTCTCTTCAGGCACCGATGTTGCCGTTGAAGCTGCCGATATAACCTTAATGTCAGGCTCGATTCAGGGTGTGGTTACGGCAATAGGGTTGAGTCGGGCGACAATGAAGAATATTAAAGAGAATCTATTTTTTGCTCTCATTTACAATGGCGTTGGCATCCCGATAGCTGCAGGTGTTTTCTACCCCTTGTCAGGGTTAAGACTCAATCCAATGATTGCCGCCGCAGCGATGGCGCTCAGCTCGCTTTCAGTAGTGCTTAATGCAAATCGGCTCCGAAGTTGGAAGAGCGATAAATAAAGTACTTATACCTGTGCAATCGGAATAGTAAGAGTGAAGGTTGAACCTAAATTATGACCATCACTAAATGCTGTAAGAGTACCTCCATGGTTTTCGGCAATGCTGCGCGCAATGGTCAATCCAAGACCAGATCCAGAGTCACTTGAATGCCGGGCTGCATCGCCTCGATAAAGGCGATCAAATATAAGTGGTAGCTGATGTTGCTCAATTCCCTCGCCCGAATCATCAACAGTGAAGAGAATAGAATTTCCCGATCGTCGTGCACTCAAATTCACTCTTCCACCTGCGGGGGTGTACCTCAACGCATTTTCCAGAAGATTTGAAAGTATCTGTCCCACTCTTTGCGGATCTATATGTAAATGAGGCAAATCTTGTTCAATATCTAACTCAAAAGTAATCCCTTTGCTAATCATTCTTGGTGACCAAGCTGCAAAAGCACTCGAGGCAATAATCTTCGGATCAATCTCAGTTGTTAACTGAGTGAGAATCTTCTCTGAGTTATGAGTCACCTCGCGGACATCCCGTGAAAGTCGATTTACTCTTTCTAGCTGATCTCTAATTGTCTGCCAAGTGTGAGCATCAGGGGTGACGATTCTGTCTTCGATTCCATCGACTATTGCAAGGACGGTTGAAATGGGAGTTCTTAATTCATGTGCTAAGTCACTCAGCATGCGCGACTGCTCCTCTCTACTAGTCGCTAAATCTACTGACATACCATCCAACGCCTCTGTCAATCGATCAAGCTCTGGAATCGAATTATTGATAGGAGCTATAGCATCCAAATCTCCAGAGGCTAGCATTTCAGCAAAACCTGTAACCTCATTAATTGGTTTAACGATTCGCAGCATGAAATACCAAGCTAAGCCCCCTGAAATGGTGATTGAGACAATTGCTGCAATAAACAGAGAAACATTGAAGGATGAGATATATGCCTGAGTGATATGTGATTTGACACTTGCTGAGGTGACTCCAGCATCAATTAGATGCTCACTGAATATTGATGGAGCAATTGCAAAGGCAGTGGCTACGAGAATTAAGCCATTTATTATGATGAGAAAACTCTGTCCAGCGAGCATTTGCGCCATAAGGCTCTTTTTTTGGGTTGCACTCATCCAAGTTCCATCCCATATCCGATTCCACGGATGGTTCTTATTAATCCATCTGAACCACCTGCATCAGCAAGTTTTTTGCGTAAGTGACCGATGTGCACATCCACTACGTGAATCTCTCCGTACCATTCTCCTCCCCAGACCGATTCAAGAAGAGTCCTACGCGAAAAGACGTTTTTAGGGCTTTCCATCATGATTTCGAGAAGATCAAACTCTGTCTTAGTTAGCTCCACTACTTTGCCACCAACGGTGACAGTGCGTGAATTTGAATCTAATTCAATCTCTGCAAAGCGAAGGAGATCATCATTGCCTTCTACTTTACTCCCGATTGCCTGTGTTCTGGGTCTTCTTAAAATTGCTTTAGCCCTAGCAATTAACTCTCGCGGAGAAACAGGCTTCACCACATAGTCATCAGCGCCAACTGCAAAACCTACGATTTTATCGATCTCTTCTTCGCGCGCAGTCAACATGAGAATATAGGCATTAGAAAAAGTTCTAATCTGCCGACACACTTCAATGCCATCAAAGCCTGGCAACATTAAATCCAAAATAACAAGATCAGGTAGTCCTACACGGGCCTTTTCTACCGCACTTGGTCCATCGACTGCACTATCAACGAGGTAACCTTCACGTTCAAAATAACTGATTACTACAGCGGCTAACTCAGTTTCATCTTCAACAACGAGTACCCGTAGGGCATCGCTCACGAAAAGCCATCCTTAACTCTGCCCATAGTAGAGCTAAGGTTACTGGATTTTATCTGAATCTATTGAGTGGCCATCAATTAATCGTCGAGCTTTAGCGTAATCACGCTCATCAATTTCACCTGAAGCAAATCGTCGATCCAAAATTTGGCGCGGCGTCTCTTTACTTACGCTTGTTTTCTCTCCTTGAGTTAGCCTTGTAACAAACCAGATTCCAAGCCCAATAATACTGACCCAGAAAATCCACATGAATACCATCCAACTACCGTTCACGCCCCCTTGATTATACCAATCCATCATTTTGATACCTCCATTGCCTTGTGATTAAAGAGTACGCTTTAAAAGCATAGAAATAGCCGCCTAAATTATAAAGATTGAGTAAAGAGTTTTTCTTTATCGAAACTTCACAAAGAATTCGCCCTTCCGTTGAGAGTTTTGGGAAGAATCTCCTTATGAATCAAATTAGCAGAAGAGCACTCCTCACTGGAATTGTTGGCGCAGGACTAGCCACTGGCCTTGCTGGCTGTGGCGTCGGGGATACTAAAAAATATTTGGGAGCATCATCAATTCTGGCACGAGAAGAATCGCTCTTGAAAAGCGGGAAGGTGCAACTTTTCAATTTGACTGCAAAGCTCAATGATATTGACCTGGGTGGGGTTATCGCCAAGACATGGACATACGATGATTCCTTTCCAGGCAAAATCATAAGGGCAAATGTTGGCGATCGACTCAAAGTAAATTTTAGAAACCAGCTTCCAGATCCTACGAGTGTGCACTGGCATGGTCTGGCTATTCGAAATGATATGGATGGAGTTCCTGGACTTACGACGCCAGAGGTTGCGCCTAATGGAGCTTTCAACTTTGATTTTACGCTTCCAGATTCAGGAACATATTGGTTTCATCCACATAGCGGAACACAGTTAGATAGAGGCTTATACGCCCCACTCATTGTTGATGACCCAAATGAAATTGTGCAGTACGATCAAGAATGGATTGCAATTCTCGATGACTGGAGTGATGGCGTCGGTAAGAATCCCGACGAAATTCTTGCAGACCTCCTTAATGGTTCTGGTATTTCTTCCGGGATGGAAGGCATGGATCATGGAGGTAACATGGGTAACATGAGCGACATGGGTGGCATGAGCGACATGGATGCTGGTGATGTCACCTATCCCATGTACTTAATAAATGGGCGTCCCATAAATGATCCAGAGGTTTTTAAATCAAAGCCTGGACAACGCATTCGAATTCGAATTATTAACGCTGCCGCCGACACCATCTTTAATGTGGCACTTTCCCAACATAAAATGGTGGTGACCCATACTGATGGTTTTCCTGTAAAGAGTTACCCCACTGACTCACTTCGAATCGGCATGGGAGAACGCTATGACGTAGTAGTTACAATTGGTGATGGCGTATTTGTTTTTGTCGCCGATGCTATTGGTAAGTCAGCAATTGCGCGAGCGCTCATACGATCTGGTAGTGGCCCCGTGCCGGAACAACTATTTAGGCCAGCTGAGCTAGACACAAAGCCGCTTACGGCAGATCTTTTGCTGGCAAGTGAACAAGTGAAACTTCCATCTAGAAAATCCGATCGAACTCAAGATTTAATTTTGCAGGGAAGTATGCAACCGTATAAATGGACAATAAATGGTCGTACTTATGATAAAACTAAGGCTTTGGTTGTCCGGCTCGATGAAATCTCAACTTTACGGATTAGGAATCGGGGAATGATGTACCACCCGATTCACCTGCATGGCCACACTTTCCAATTGGGAGCCGCCGGCGAAAATGGTGCACGCAAAGACACTGTTTTGATTCCGCCCATGGGAGGAATCAATGTGGACTTTGCGGCAACAAACCCCGGCAAATGGATGATTCATTGTCACAACGCCTATCACGCCGAGGCGGGAATGATGACACGTCTGGAATATATCGCCTAGAACTTTCTACACAATCACATTACTCTTATAGGAAACACCAACCAAAGCACAGTGAAAAAGGTGCCTCATGAGCCAATGTGTCCATGATTTTAAAAGGAATCCAGAGGGCGAGGTGCTCTGCATTCTTTGTGGCGACAAAGATGATGAAATGGAAGTAGAAGCCCTTCCCGCACCGGATGCAGATGCAGCCATTGATTTTTGGTCTACGCAAATCTCTTTTGAGTGAGTTCAACTAGTCGAGATTATGGTCTTGCTCCAAGTGGGTTTTATCTAGCTGAATCTCCACATTTTGATAGGTTACTGCTATGAAATATAAAAACCTCGGTCGTTCAGGTCTCTCCGTAAGTCGTCTCTGTCTTGGCACTATGAATTTCGGCCCCGAAACAGATGAGGCAACTTCGCACTCGATAATGGATTCGGCCTTGGCTAACGGAATTAACTTCATTGATACCGCCAATCGCTATGGCGGAACCGGTAATTGGGGAGGTACTGAGGAGATTCTTGGTCGCTGGTTTGCTAAAGGCGAAGGACGACGCGAGAAGGTTGTGCTTGCTACCAAACTTTTCGGCGAGATGGATCCTTGGCCAAATAACAAAGGCGTCTCGGCGCTACATATTCGTCGTGCCTGCGATGCAAGTTTGAAACGGTTGCAGACTGATTACATCGACCTCTATCAAATGCACCATATCGATCGCACGACCCCGTGGGAAGAGGTGTGGCAGGCAATGGAGATCCTTGTTGCACAAGGAAAAATTCTCTACGTTGGAAGCAGCAACTTCGGTGGTTGGCACTTAGCGCAAGCTCAAGCTGCGGCAGCTCAACGGAACTTCATGGGGTTGGTTTCTGAACAATCGATTTACAACCTTGTCGTTCGCGATATAGAGCGCGAAGTAATTCCTGCCGCCCTTCATTATGGAATTGGAATCTTGCCATGGTCACCTCTTAATGGTGGACTGCTGGGAGGGGTCTTGCAGAAAGAGCGTGATGGAAAACGCCGTTTAGAAGGCCGCTCAAAAGATGCACTAGATGCGATCCGTCCACGCGTTGAAGCATATGAAAACTTCTGCATAGAGATCGAGCAAGAGCCAGGTGATGTGGCGCTTGCTTGGTTATTAGCTCAGCCTGCAGTTACTGCTCCAATTGTTGGACCCCGTACGCAAGCACAGTTAGATGCCGCGATGCGAGCCCTTGAAATTGAATTAACGCAAGAGCATCTCACAAAGCTCAACGAAATCTTCCCGGGTTATAAGACCTCACCTGAAGATCACGCTTGGTAAAAAGACACCAACCGAATTTAATTCATCAAGGTTATTGAGATGCGCGCACTCCGCTTCGATGGATTTAGGCAGACTCCTTACATCGCAGATCTCCCGATTCATTCGCGCAATACGTCGCAATCCCAAATGCTGATTCCAACATTGTCGCAATTCCAGATTCCATGTCATTCGAAATCGCAGCATCACTTGGTTGCAGATTCGCAACTTCCTACCGCGGACTTGCTCTGATCCATCCACCACAACCAGGAGAAAGCGTTGCAATCTTTGGCTGCGGTGGAATTGGATTGGCTGCGATCATGGTTGCAAAATCGCGCGGCGCCCGAGTAATTGCAATTGACATATCTCATGCAGCACTTGCATTCGCCAAGAAAATCGGCGCCGATCATGTCATTAATGCAAATGAAGAAGATCCTGTTGCGCAAATCAAAACCATCACCCCGTTCGGCGCCGACATTACCGTCGATGCCCTAGGCAGTATCACCACCGCAGCGCAGAGCATCCAATCGCTACGACCCCGTGGCCATCACTTGCAAATCGGCCTCCTACTACCACCGGCCATTAAAGATCGCGCCACCATTCCAATGCACATTGCCATTGGTCGAGAGCTACATATCCATGGCGTCCACGGAATGTCCGCCGCTGATTATCCAGCGATGTTGCGCGATATTGAATCCGGTTTACTTCACCCCGAATACCTAATCTCCGCCAGTATCATTCTGGAGGAAGCCCCGCCAGCGCTAATTGCAATGGATGGAAATCGCAGTGCAGGAATGACAATCATTAAGCCCTAAGCAAGCCAGTTAGCCCCAATGAGATTAGGAAAATGGTCGATGAGGTTGCACATTCGTTTGGAGTTATTGATGTGCTGATCAACAATGCAGGCGTCTTCTTTGACCATGCCATTGAATCCTCAACTTACGAACAATGGCAGGAAGCATGGATTAATACGTTAGGTGTCAATCTCATCGGTGCCGCCAATGTAACTTCTCAGGCGGGTCATTTTTTAGAGACTTGTTGCTTTATCTAAGAAGTTTCTTCAGTTGTTCTGCCAATTCTGGTACGGAAATAGTCGCTGCTTCCCAAACAACTTCGTAGTCAACTCGGTGGTAAGCATGAGCAAGCAGTACTCTCATGCCAGCAATATCTTTCCAAGCAATATCAGGAAACTGAGATTTGGTCTCATCGGTTAAATGGCTTGAAGCTTCTCCCACTAATTCGATGAGTCTTTCAATGGCTAATCCAGAACCTTCTTCAGCTTTAAATTCTTCATAGCCTTTGGCCACATAACGCCCCAGTTTTTCTGCAAATTCAAGAATGTCGTCAACGCGCTTTTTATCGCTACGAATCATAGAGCTAGGGCTTCTTCGCGAATATCAGTATCTCGAGGCTTTAGAGCTCGACGCGAGATGACATCAACCGATGTGTGGAGGAATTCTGTCAGCTCTTCCTGAAGCCGAAACTGATCAGTCAACGAGGCACCTGGAAGGAAGTCAACCAAAATATCCACATCGCTTGTTGTGGTTTCTTCGCCTCGAGCAACACTGCCAAAGACTGCAACATTGCAGGCCTTATTGCGAGAGGCAATCTCAATGATTGTTTCGCGTTGTGCTCTTAATTCTTCGAGTTTGCTTCCCATATTTGTAAGAATACCCCCTCATTTTGTATTTTTCCAGAAATCTTGCATACTTCGCACATGACATATGAACTCCGTAATCTTTCAGGCTCGGTCGTTGTAATCACTGGTGCAACCGCAGGAATGGGCGCAGCTACTGCAAGGGAGCTTGTCGAACTAGGTGCAAAAGTAGTCCTCAATGCTCGTAATGAGGTGCGCCTGCAGGAGATGGTTAATGAACTAGGCACTGAGAAGGCCACGTTTGTTGCCGGTGATTGTTCAGACCCTGAAATTTCGCGGGCGATTGCTAAGAAAGCAATCGATACATTCGACACCATTGATGCCGTCGTCGCAAATGCAGGCATTGGCATGTACGGATCAATCTTGGATCATAGCGATGATGAAGTAAATCGAATGATGCGCACTAACTACGAAGGCACTGTGCACGTTATTCGCGCAACCCTGCCAACCATGATTGCAAAGGGAGTTGGCGATGTCATTATCGTTTCTTCCGTTGCAGGATTTCGTGGCGGTGGCGATGAAGCTATCTATGCCGGAACCAAACATGCGCAAGTTGGTTTGGCGGGCAGTCTCGATCGTGAACTCCGCGAAAAAGGCGTGCGTGTTGCCTTGGTTTGTCCCGCAGGAACAGAGACTGAATTCGCCCTTGGTGCTGGGCGTACTGCAGGTGAGCCACAAATGGCGAACTATCTAAAATCAGAGGACATCGCATTCCAGATTGTTCAAATCATGCGCCAACCTCTATCGGTGCGTACACATATTTGGACCCTGTGGTCAATGCGGCAGCAGTCCTAAGTGCACCCTAATTACCGCACAGCTTCATAAATATATTTTGAATCCGAACGACTAAATACCAGTTGCAGCAGTTGCAGATTTCGGGATCTGAATGCTGCTGCCGAGCTCAATAAGTAATATCTCCACATTCTTCTAAATCTTTCGTTGTACTGTGGGATTTGATACCAAGAGTTATTTATTCGTTTGTGCCATTCCATGAGGGTTAAATCATAATAGGGACCAAAGTTGTGAACGTCTTCTATTATGAAGAGTTTTTCCTGTGCTAGAGCTATCTGAGCAAGTGAGGGTATTACGCCACCAGGAAAAATATACTTATCAAAAAATTGATCCGTGACATGTTTTGAATAGTTGGATGAAATTGTGTGATGGAGCATCAGGCCACCTGGTGCTAAAAGTTCATTACATTTATTAAAGAAGGTTTTAAGGTTTTTTGGTCCTACGTGCTCCATCATGCCAACTGAAACAACTCGATCATATTTCCCCGAGAGATTACGATAGTCCATCTGCTTGAATTCAATCGGCAAGCCTCTCGAATGAGTACGAGCAAAATTGATCTGGTTCTCCGCGGGTGAAATACCAACGCCTACAATGCCATAATTTTTTGCCGCATGGCGCAAGAAGCCTCCCCAACCTGACCCTATATCTAAGATTTTCATACCTGACTGCAATTTAAGTTTCCGACAAATTAAATCAAGCTTATCTCTTTGGGCAGATTCCAAGTTATTGGCTGACTTCCAGTAAGCAGAGCTATAAACCATCTCAGTATCTAACATCCGAGAATATAATTCGTTTCCAATATTGTAGTGATGCTTAGCATTAATTGCAGCCCTGGATTTTGTCTGTCGATTAATAAATTTAGATTTAATCCAATGAGCATATAGGGCTGGTGTTGGCCTCAGAAAAGAGAGTACATCAATATTTAAAAGTTTGGTAACAAACTCATCAATGGCATCACACTCCCACCATCCGTCCATATACGCTTCGGCTAATCCAAGGTGTTGCTGTGAAACTATTCGATCCCATAATTTTTCATTTAGAACTTGAATTCCATACGGAACCGACCCATTAAGCGGAATCTCTGCAGCATCTAGTATCTTTAGGCAAATAGTCTTACTATCCATATCAATATTCTGCCAAAATATAGATTAAATACTAGGTACATTGGTTGCCGTTTATTTACAGTCTCTGACCTGCCCCAGGCGCCGGACTCTCTTTCTCTTCCGACACAACATAAATCACAAGGGTATTTTCGACTGTAAAGATTATCTGATGTAACATATGGGCACACGGGAGTTCGGTACCATCGGACTGAGAGGAAGACTCCGTAGTCTTCGACCGTCGAACCTGATCTGGGTAATGCCAGCGCAGGGAGACCACTCTTAACCGTGCCTCTTCTATCAAGATAGGGCATTCTAAAAATGAAATTTTCACGCAGAGCAATCACAACTGTCTCATTAATACTCACGGTGGGGCTTGTACTTCTGGTTATTAACCTCACGGGTAACAGCAAACCAAAGGATGTCATCCTTGTTACTCATGATTCATTTGTCATAAGTAAAGAACTGATATCTGATTTCGAAAAAACCACTGGCTACAACCTCAAATTATTAAAAGCAGGAGATACTGGCAGTCTTACAAATCGCCTGATTCTGACGAAAGAGAATCCTATTGGTGACGCGGTATTCGGAATTGACAACACCTTTGCCGGATTAGCGACCAGCAATGAGATTATTGATGGCACATTAGTGCCAACTGATTTTGGCGATGTCTGTTTTAACTACGACAAGGTCTGGTTTGAACAACGAAAGATTCCAGCTCCAACATCGGTAGCAGATCTAACTCTCCAGAAATATAAAGGGCTTACCGTAGTTGAAAACCCAAATCTTTCATCGACAGGACTCTCCTTTCTTGCAGCGACTGTTGATAAATTCGGCGCTTTAGGTTGGCAGCCATATTGGCAGGCGTTAAAGGAGAATGGCCTCAAAGTGGTCAATGGTTGGGAAGCGGCCTACTACACAGAGTTTTCGGGCTCTAGTGGTAAAGGCAGTTTCCCAATCGTCTTGAGTTATGCCTCATCTCCTGCCAGTGAGGTCCGTGCCGATGGCCAGTCTCAAACTGCCAATATTGTGGATGGATGCTTTCGACAAACCGAATATGTTGGCATTCTAAAGAATGCAAATAATCCAGCAGGTGCTGCCGCAGTGGTTAAGTACCTGCTGACTCCGACGTTTCAGGCGACTTTTCCAGAGTCCATGTATATGTATCCGATTATCACGGGGGTTCCTATCCCAGAGGCTTGGAGCAAATTTACTCAGATTGCCCCACGTACTTTCGGTGACAAATTGGACTTCAATGCCAACCGAAAATCATGGCTAACAAAGTGGTCAGCCATCTTTGAATAAAAAACAGAGTCGAGTGGCCATTTGGGCAGTGCCTATTATCTTTTTCGTGGTGCTGTTCTATTGGCCGCTTGGCAAAGTTTTGTCGTTGGGTTTTACAAGCGACTGGTTAAACACAATCATCACATCTAGAAACGCTTCGTTAGTCTGGTTTACGATTTGGCAGGCCATGTTATCGGCAGGGTTAAGTTTACTTTTTGGAATTCCTGGAGCTTATGTGCTCTATCACCGCTCATTTCCCGGACAAAAATTTTTTCGTGCACTCATAACAGTTCCATTTATGCTACCTACCATAGTTGTTGCAATCGGTTTTACTGCTTTTCAACAATTACCAGTTATTTCGCACCTTCTTGAGGGAGATTCTGGAATTCCAGTAATCATCGCTGCAAATCTCTTTATGAACTACTCGCTTGCGGTGCGCATAATTGGTGGAGTCTGGATGACTTTAGATGATTCTATAGAAAATGCGGCGGCCCTAGATGGTGCTGGAAGATTACGAACGCTCACGAGCATTACATTGCCTCAATTGGCAAGGTCAATAGCATCTGCTGGTGCTTTAATCTTTCTGTATTGTGCCGCAAACTTTGGAATAGTCCTGGTACTCGGTAGTGCCTCTACAAGGACAATAGAAACGGAAATTTATGTTGCCGCCACTCAGTACTTGGACTTACCAAGAACATCTGGCTTGATACTGATACAAACAGTTCTCACTATCGTTGCCTTTGTAGTTGCACAGCGCTTTTCAAAAGGTCAAATGAGATTTACCGATGCGACATCGTTAGCACCGCGAGCACGCATTGATGGACGCGATCTACCTGCCATCGCCATCACTTCTATTTTTATTGGTGGATTGATAGTCGTGCCCTTAGTAACGGTTATGATTCGAGCTTTCCAATTTGACAACAGTTTCAGCTTCCTCAATTTCACGAATCTAACTAGCCATGGCGCACGAGAGTTGCTCGCCATCTCCGTTGGCCAGGCTGCATTAAATACGTTAAGAAATGCGATTATCACCACGATTCTTAGCATGAGTATCGGACTGCTTGTGAGTTACTTAATTTCACGACCAGTATTGAAACAACGTCCGCTGCGATTCCAACGTGCAATGGACATTCTATTTCAAATGCCACTTGGTATTTCAAGTGTCGTTCTTGGAATCGGTTACCTCGTCAGTTTTAGTGGCGGATTTTTCCCTCTCAGATCAAGTTGGCTAGTCACCCCAATCGCACAATCCCTCCTAACTATCCCGCTCGTGATTCGGATGATTCATCCTGCGCTTACGACAATTGACAGTGAATTGTTAGAAAGCGCAGAGACCGAATCAGCCAAAGCCAGTCAAATATGGTGGCTGATCGAACTACCTATCATTCGTGGGGTTCTCGTGATTGCTACAGGGTATGCGGTAATTATTTCGATAGGAGAATTCGGTGCAGCAAATTTCCTCGCCTATGGCGATCAAGGAACCTTACCTACCATTTTGTATCAACTAATTTCGCGGCCAGGGGCGCAAAATTATGGCATGGCGATGGCTACTAGCTCCTTGCTTATTGGAGTTGCTTTTCTAATTGTGTACTTAGTCAGCGCCTTCGATAGAGAGAAGCAATAGAACGCATCTGCTTCTCAATTTCGCATGCACTCGATTTCGCGTTAGTTACTTGAAAGTAAATTACGGTGTCAATATTAACGACCAAGTTATCTTCGGCTATAACAGGTTGGGTGGGAATGAGACAACTTTCTCTCACATATCAACTATTAAAACTATTCGTTTTCCGCAATCTCCTTCAGTCTGACCAACGTTTTTGCGACGGCAATTTGGGTCCAAGGATAGGCCTTGCGCCAATTCAACCAGAGCTGCGAAATTGAAGTCGTACCATCAAATGTCTCGGTAACTTCAGTTTGATTAGGCGTGATGGGACGAAGTTCATATCTCCATCGCCACCTACCCAAATGCCGCCAAGCAATTCTTCTATTCTCTTCAAATTCAACAACGGTATTGAGAATTCGATATTTAATACCCAACTTCATACGCATTCCAAATTTTGACCCAAGTTCCAAAATGTCAGGACCACTAAAATTACCCTGAATTGTTTTTGAACCATCAAAATCTATGTGTCGATGTGGGTTTGTTAACAAACTAAAAATTTTCTCGGCAGAGGCATCGATGACAATACGGGCAGATTTTATTTTGGGATTACCAGTATCAAAAATTTCCGCGCGTATCGGGGATGCATTAGAACTCATACATATAGCCTACAGAATCTGAGACAAATTAGTTTGGCAAAATAAGGTTTAAAACTACCCCGACTAAGATAATTCCTAGGCTCACAGTTGCAAAGTACACCGTTAGAAGCTTTGGCTTCATAACTTTTCGGAGAAGTAGCGCCTCAGGAAAAGAGAGCGCAGTAACGCTCATAGCAAATGCCAGCAGGGTACCCATAGGCAATCCCTTTTCGGATAAGGCAGTAATTATTGGAATGACTGTAGCAATTCCTGAATAAAGTGGTACGCCTATCGCTGTTGCGGCAAGTACACCGACAATTGGGCCCCAGGATGCAATAGTCTGGATCGCCGATGTAGGGACCCAGCCATGGATAAGTGAGCCAACACCGACACCAATGAGTATGTAAATAAAGGTTGATTTAACCGTTTCCTTAGCTTCAAGCAGAGCTGCATGTGCTCGCTTTTGCAAAGAAGGTTTGATGATATTACCTTGTGGATCAATTAAATTAAGGCTCACTACCTGTCGCACCTCGGTCAAACTGGGCGTGGCGAATCTTCGCAAAGATATTCCTGCACCTACTGCAATCGCAAATCCCATTGCCGTATATGCCCCTGCAATTCCCCACCCAACACTTGTTGCAAGCATGATTACGGCGATTTCGTTAACTAACGGGCTGGCAACTAAAAATGACATCGCCTGGCTTACTGGAACTCCTGCCCTAATAAATCCAGTGAAAACGGGAACTGCACTGCATGAACAAAAAGGGGTAGCCATTCCGATCGCTGCAGCAACGCCATGACCTTTCACTGAGCTCACCTTTTTCATCTGGCCCCGAACTTTTTCGGCATCAATAAAGGAGCGAATGAAGACAGCGATGGATGTGATGGCAGCGAGCAAACTCAGTATCCCGATTGAGTGAGAAATAAAGAAGGAAAGAGAATCTCTAGCCCCATTGCTTAATCCGGTTAAGCGAGATTCAAGGAAAGGTCCGAACCAATAGTCAGAAACAATAAAGGTAACAATTAGCCCTAGAAACACTCCAACAGACTGCCAGAAAGCTAATTCTTGGCTATCCGTCTTGGTTGGCGTGCAGCAGGTTGAAGCTGCAGTGACCTCACTACTCATACTCTTTTCTCCCATCGGTAATCTTCGATGCATAAGGTACGTGACATATCGAAGATTGTCAATGTATTATTTGGGTATGAGCAAATTATTTGCCCTAAACAAATCCCCTAAAAGGATCTCCGTAATGGCTGAGCAGTACAAGGCGTTGGGCGATGTAACACGCTTGAGCTTGATAATGGCTGTGGCTGCAAGCGATGGTGAAGAAGCATGTGTCTGCGATCTCACCCCGGATACTGGATTAGCCCAGAGCACTGTGAGTCATCACTTGAAACTGCTTGTGGATGCAGATCTTCTTGAACGTTCACAGCGTGGAAAATGGGCTTTCTACTCTCTTACGCCTGCGGCAAAAAAATTACTTACATAGTTAAGAATGAACTTCCTTACTTCTCTAATAACGGCGACTTTTATTCCAGGGGTGAAATTAACTTTGCACTGACGATATATCTTTTAGGGGCATTACCAATATACCTAAATGGATAACAGGTGGAGAGAGTCAAGGTCGCTTCAGGTGTTGGAACAATTACGGTTCGATCATTCTTATCTACGATGCGAATTGCTGACACTTTATAGGTGAAACTTCCCTCACGAACTCTAATTTTAATCAATTCACCAAGTTTTACTTTACCTAACTCCGCAAAAACTGTGTCTCTATGACCCGCTAATACTGAGTTGTCTGAGAGTCCAGGCATCACACTTTTTACGTAGTGCCCAACACCTTTATCCAGTTGTTTCGATTCTGTACCCTCAAAAATATTGAATGTTTTATTGATAGTTGGGATATTTATTGTGCCTAAAAAAGTTCCGGTAGTAACGAGTGTTTTAATAGCTAACTCTGCGTTAGCCTCTTTAATCCAACTCAACTCCGCTGCTTCAATGTAAGTTTTACTAATTTCAGCCTTAGTAGCCTGAATTTGATATCCAGCATATGCCGAGACCGCAACCCCTGCAGATAATGAAATAACTGAAAGGGTTACGATCAATCGGGCATACTTTTTGCTAGTCATCAGCGTAGATTTATAGATTACTTATTTGAGCCAGATCTTACGTGAAGTAAAACCAGCACCACTCAGCAAAATTAATCCTCCGCCAAGTAGCTGCAAATTGCCCCATGGGGTTGATGTTTTTGGAAGTTTTCCACCTGTTGTAGTTTCAACAACTGGCTCAAGTACCTCTTCAACTGGCGTGGGTGTTGGAGTAGGTGTTGCAACCGGTGTTGGAGTTGGAGTTGGAGTTGGAGTTGGAGTTGGAGTTGGAGTTGGAGTTGGAGTTGGAGTTGGAGTTGGAGTTGGAGTTGGAGTTGGAGTAGTACAAGAGTTATTAACAATTGTTGTGCCACCAAGAGTGACCGAACCTACGGTTCCAATGAGTTGCCCATTTACAGTAGTGCTTGCACCTGTGCTCACCGATGCATAAGCGATGACATGTCCAACCATTGTTGAACTTATGCCAAGAGTGGCCGAACTACCAATCTGCCAAAAGACATTACAGGCTTGTGCGCCATTGGTTAGTAAGACTGTACTCGATGCTCCAGTAATTAATGTTGAAGCTGCACGAAAAATGAAGACAGCAGAAGAGTCACCCAATCCATCTAGAGTTAATGTGCCATTAACTGCCATTGTTGGATTGTTGTAGGCACCAGGTGTAATCGTTCGACCCGCACCAAGCTCTACGCCAGTTACTGTTCCACCGCGATTATCTGCCAAAGCGCCGGATGCTGCAGTGAGTGCGGCAAGAGATGATCCTCCAAGAACAGTTGCTCCAGTTAAAGTAATGGGGCCAGATGGAGCGGTTGCATTACCCACGCCAATGTCTCCACCAGCAGAGCCTGAAACTCCGGAGGCGGTTGCGCTAGTAACGCCAGCACTTGCCAACACGGCATATGTTGAGGCCGTGCCCATACTTAATGGTGTCTCAGCAGCGTTGGCGGTGCCGGGAAAGAAGCCGACAAATAGGGCGGCAGTAAAACTAATTACTGCAAAAATTTTAAGAGTTGAATTTCGTTTAGAGGTATTGCTCATTTTTTTTCTATTCTAAGTATGAATCTCGATGCACGCGATGGTGCTGTAATTTTCAGTATACACCCAAAAGGACGTTATTTGTAGTTTTCAAAGTAGAAGTCAATCTCAATGAAGTATTTAAGCTTCAAAAGCATTCTTTCGCAAAGAAAGGTACAAAAAGTCATGAAAGGTTAATTCTCTTCACGCTTAATTCATCAATACCTATGGTAAACGATAAGACATTTCACACAGAAAGAGAGGTGAAGTGAAAATCGTAGAGTGAGTGTCTTCAAACACTATCTGCAACTCTGGACGAATGAATTTGATGTTCAGGATATGCCGAGACCGCAACCCCTGCAGTTATAGAAATAACTGAAAGGGTCACGATCGAGCATTCGTACTTTTTGCTATGCATTAGTTTGGATTGATTGATTGTTTACTTAACCCGGACTTTACGTGAAGCAAAACCAATCCCGCTTAGTAAAATTAAGACCCCGCCAACTAGCAGTATATTCCCAAAAGGAGTTGAGGTTTTTGGAAGTTTTCCACCCGTAGCAGTTTCAACAACAGGTTCTATAACCTCTTCTTTAGGCGTAGGGGTTGGAGTAGGTGTGACAACTGGTGTTGGAGTAGGTGTTGGAGTAGGTGTTGGAGTAGGTGTTGGAGTAGGTGTTGGAGTAGGTGTTGGAGTAGGTGTTGGAGTAGGTGTTGGAGTAGGTGTTGGAGTAGGTGTAGCTACAGGGATAATGACTGCAGGGGTAACGCAATCAAAGTATTGGAAAGCCATAACTGGTGCTCGACCATTAAAGAAACGAACGAAAAAGGATTTCTTGGAGGTCGGTGGAATTGTTATCACTACTTGTGAGGATGTCTGCGTCCATCGACTCGCAACGATATTTACGCCGTCAACGCCAATGTTCGTAATTTTAGATGGGAAGAAACCATTCACCAAGACTTTGTAACCAGAAGTAGTACAAATAATTGGTGTAACTAAAGTTATGTACGAGTTCTGCGGTGGATCTGGTACTGGAATATAGACCGTCGTTGGTGTAGGAGTAGGAGTAGGAGTAGGAGTAGGAGTAGGAGTAGGTGTAGGTGTAGGTGTAGGTGTAGTACAGGAGTTATTGACAATTGTTGTGCCACCAAGAGTGACCGAACCTGTAGTTCCAATCAGCTGTCCATTTACAGTAGTGCTTGCTCCAGTACTTACCGATGCTGATGCGATCACGTGGCCAACTATTGTTGAACTTGTACCTAGTGTTGCAGAGCTTCCAATCTGCCAAAAGACATTACAGGCCTGTGCCCCGCCCGTTAGCAAGACAGTACTCGATGTTGCTGTAGTTAAACTCGAACCTGCACGAAAAATAAATACTGCCGTTGAAACACCCCCTGCATCTAGAGTCAAGGTTCCATTAATTTGAAGGTCTGAACCGTACGTATAGGCACCAGGTGTATACGTTCCAGTTAGATTCTGGGGGGTCGATGTTCCTCCACGATTATCGGCTAAGGCGTTAGATGCTGCTGTGAGTGCAGTAAGTGATGCCCCACCAAGAATGGTTGATCCGGTTCGAGTAATAGTTCCAGTTGGCGCAGTTCCACCACCGACACCTAAATCTCCTCCCGCTGTTCCAGAAATCCCGGAAGCATTCGCATCGCTTGTAACTGTCGCACTAGCTAATACCCCATACGTGGAGGCCGTGCCCATGTTTAATGCTGTCTCCGCAGCGCTAGCGGTTCCTGGAAAGAATCCGATAAACAATGAAAGAGTAAAAGAGATAACTGCAAATATTTTAAATTTTGAAATTTTCGTCTGAGTGTTGCTCATTTTTTCTATTCTCATAATGAATCTCGACGCACACGATGGTGCTGTAATTTCAAGCATACACCCGATAGCGCTCTATATGTAGTTTTCAAAGAATAAGTCAATTTTAATGAAGTTTTTAAGCTTTAAAAGTATTTTTTCGCAAAGAAAGGTACAAAAAACTATGAAAAGTTAATTCACTTTACGCTCAATACTTCGATACCAACGAGTAGGCAATAATACATTTCGCTCAGAAAGAGAGGTGCGGTGAAAATCGTTCGATTTGATTTTTATACACTATTAGAAATTAAGAGCCCGCTCAAGATGATGTAGATCAAAACCCCTAATGCAACAACTCCTAAAACACGGTATGCGATTTTGCCAAACTTAGTAATTTGCCAGTCTTTAACTCCTTCTTTCCCAAATAATGAAAGAATTTTTATTACAATGCCAGGTAAACTCAATATTACAAAGCTAACTAACACATATGTTCGGGCGTTTGGGTATCGAGATTGAACTTCGATTGCCAATAGATTGAAGCTAAAACTTGTTGAGTAATCGAACGTTCACGGTATGTGGGTTCAAGTGCTACCAATCGAAGTGGAAACAATCGTGTGGAAATATCTTCGAGGGCAAACCTTAATATCACCAAACCAGATGCAGATATTGCAATAGTTCGAGCATGAATAGTGAGCGGAAGTTGTAAACCAGATAAACCAGGTAGCCCTAAAACAATTTGTTGCACCACCCAGCCGGTAAGCACACTAGCAACCAAATAGTCAGTGCCGCGCTCCCAAAGAGAAGTGAAATCCCAGACGGATCGACGAAATGGTCGAAACGCCCCAGCGAGAAGAGCAGGACTAAATGCCAGTAAGCAAACTCCTGCAACAGTTAGAACAGAGTCAAGATTGGTGAAATGTCCTCCAATTAATACTGACAACGCGAAAGCCGCTGATGCCAATAATCCAGCAAAGGCGTCAAGTATTCCTACAACCATCATTGAAAGAATAAGTCCAAGGCTCGGAGGCAGAGCCTCTTGATGAAGACTCAGGCTAGAAAATATTCCGAAGCCAATAGCGAATGGATAGATTAATAATGAAAATGGACCAATGAGTGAGCGTAGATAGTTTCCATCAGAGAGGATTCGAGTAGCTAATGGTGAAAATCCTGAAATCCGATTACCTGTTTTAGCAACCAAATTGTCCATCTTTTGGTTTATCGCTTTATTCCAAAACCTAGACTTATCACCACGGCCCAGCTGAGTAGTTGCAATAAGTGCAGCCCCCTTAGAAAGGCCGGTAAGATAACCTTGCGATTCATTGTCACCAGTGGAAATAGGGTTTGGTTTATCTAGTAATTGAGTAGCAAGCGCCCCAGCGCCTGTGACAACTGTGAGTGCTGCGAAAGCAATTATCGCCGTATTGGTTGTTTGCTTTGGATGATCCAGCGGATCATAACCAGGAAGGTCATCTCGTGTAAGTGCGGCCTCTAAAGCTGTCTGGGCTTGAACCGCCGCTAATTCAGGGCAAATGTTGTCCCAATGAATCACTCCGTCAAGCTCCTTACAAAAGAGAATCCCCTTGAATTCTGCCTCCTTACCCATCCCGGAAACTTGTACTTCCAGGCTCTTAAAGTCAGGAGAGGTTTGCGTCGGAATCCTAATATTTAGTTCCTGAGCTTCTGACTGAGTTATGGTTTGAAACAAAATTTCATCAGGTTTTTGTGCTGCACTGGCGACAGTTGAGAAGTCTAGAAAATTAATAGCCCTAGAAATATTTTTTGAATCACGGATTCACCGATTTCGGTGTAATTGTCACGCTTTGTCCTGGTATCAAATTGTGAAGCTCTATGTGAACAGAATATTTGCCAGCAGGGAATGTTTCAGAAACTAAAGGCATGTGCAGATTTTCTATGGGTAGCGTTGGAGTTGGAGTTGGAGTTGGTTGTGCCTGCACCGCATTATGAATGATCGACGACGAGGCGCCAATATTGACATTACCCAGACCTAAAATAGAGCCATATATTTGTGATGATGCCCCTGTTGTAATGGCAGCTCCCGAAATAAAGTTTTCCGGAATAATAGTGTTTGCACCAAGGGTCGTTGCAGCTGCGGCCGTATTATTTTAATACGCTGTGCGACTTGCAGTAGTAAATGCACTAACGGTTGCGGGGCTGGTTGATCCAGGAGAAATCGCACCCTTTATAGGCGCAACCCCAGTAAATGAGGTTGAAATACCCAAAACGATTACCCCACCCGAAACGAGTGAATAATTTGCACTTTGTGTATTCATCTGCTGACTCAGGCAGATAGTTTCTATGGTTTGGTTACAGGATCTTTCTTAGTAACTTCTTCATGAACTTTGTCGGCTGCAGCACCAACTGAGGCCGCAATATTGCCTACAACTTCATTTACTTTTTCTTTAGCTTGAGCAATTCCGTCGCTCAAATCTGCCTTAGTGATCGCTAATGCACCTTCAGCTGCATTTTTTAGCTCTTTTTTCGCTTTATCTAAATGGTTCTGCATTTTCTTTTCAGTTTGGTCCATTGTGTGTTCCTAATAACCATTCACGATCGCCCTTCAATGAGCTATCTGCTCGAACGCCGTAAGTAATCTTTTTCAGTGTAGCACCCGTTTAGTTCGAAAGATACAAATGATTTGTATACATTAACTAACATTTAATGATTAGTAATGATATCTCGTTGAACTTTAATGAGCAGTTGTGCGATATGCAGGCTTAATTATTTGCACTCGACTTACTCAAAACTCACTTGTGTCTTATAGAACTCATCCTTTTCTTCTTCAATCTCTAAGGCGTGATTTGGAAGTTGCATCTCATCGTCTAAATCTCCACATTTAATACATTTAACTTCTTTGGTGAGCTCATCTAAGAGAAATTCATGTTCGCATTGTGTCATTTTAGAACTCGCCTTCTTCGATTCACTATTAAACAGCCTATGTTGGCGAGCGAGTTCTCGCAATGGTATTTCAAAGGCCTCTCCAAATGTTGGAAATGCATGGACTACATCTTCTAAAACTGCAAGTGGAATTTCTGCACGAATAGCAAGTGTCGCCTCCGCCATCCACTCATCTGCGTGTGGACCGATGGCGGATGCACCAGCCAAAACGCCTGTCGCCAAATTTGCGGCAAGAATAAGTAATCCGCCATTTTCACTATCAGTTGAATTACGCGACACGTCTGAGAGTTCGATTTTCGAAGTTAAAATCTTTGTATTCTTCTCGCTATCAGAGAAATTCCCCACACTTGTAACAGGTGGATCTGTATAAATTGCACGTGGAATGGCTGAATAGTTTGCTTTTCGTGAGCCCCCTAGAATATTTTCGACAATTATTCTCGCTTGATAGTTTGCTGTGTGTGTAAACGGCGCAATTGCAGTTACATCTCCAGCAGCCCAAATGTTTTTTGTTCCAAGCACTCGACAGTCTCCATCAATCAAGATTTCACCCTTCTCTCCCAATTCAATGCCAATCAGGCCAAGGTTCAATCCGCTTGTTTGGGGATGGCGGCCCGCAGCGATAATTACGCGATCACACATAAGAACCTGGCCATTCGACAGAGTGAGGCGGGAACTCTTCTCTGCGGTAAGTTCTGCCTTCGTAACTTCGGTGTTGAGAAAAATCGTGATGCCCTCCTCTCTCAAATTAGCAGCCAGCCTTAAAGCTACGTCGGGATGCTCTTTGCCTGCAAGTTGATCGCCAAACTCAATAATGGTCGTCTTTGCGCCGAAACGAGAAAATATTTGAGCCAGTTCACATGCAACTGGACCGCCACCGACAATCGCAATTGATTTCGGGGCATTTGGTGTTGAGATAGCCTGATCGCTTCTCCAATAATCAATTGATGAGAGACCAGGAATATCCGGAATCGTCGCTTCCGAGCCGGTTGCAATAACCAAGTCAATCCAAGTCAAACTCTCGCCATTGACACTTAAACTATTTATTCCAGTAAAAACGCCATCACCACGAAATAGCGCAACCCCAGATTTAATAATCTCAGATGCAGTGTCCGTGTCATTCCGGTAAGAGGCAATTTCGTCTCTGCGACGTGCTGCAATCTCAAATGCTTGAAAAGCATCGCCAAGATCAGGGTTCTTTGTAGCCGCACCTAGAGCGAGAAGTTTCTTGGCCAAAGTTCTTGCTTGAGCACTTCGAAGCATAGCTTTGCTCGGCATGCACGATATATAGGCGCACTCTCCGCCCACTCGTAGCTTTTCAACTAGAGCAACGCTTTTGCCTGCCTCTACCAAGTTCTTTGCCACTGCCTCACCCGCAGTTCCACCACCTAGCACAACTACATCAAAGTTTTTCATTTTTTCACCGTACACCTATTAACTCTGACTAGCCATAGATTTGGTAAAGGAAGAATTGGCAAATAGTAAGGTAATACCGACGAAACTTAGGTTTAAAATTTTGAATGAAGAGCCGCCCTATAAGCCGCAGGTCTACAATCCAAGCATGTCAATTATCGCATCTGTCGAGGGCGTCGTAGGAGAGCATAGATACTCCCAACTGGAAATCACTGAGATTTTTTCTAGAATTGTTTCGCCAGAGGGCGATCATCGTGAAGCCATCAAAAGGATTCACGAAGCAACTAAGGTGAATTTCCGTAGCCTTGCACTTACAGCCGCAGCTTATGAAGAGATGCGGAGTTTTGGCGAAAGTAACGATGTATTTATTGAGATTGCACTAAAACTTGGTGCTAAGGTCATCAACACAGCACTTGAGAGCGCCGGAATACGTAGCGATGAAGTTGACTTGATTGTGGCAACTTCTATAACTGGTATCGCAACACCTTCACTTGAAACTCGGTTAGTGCCAATTTTAGGTTTTCGTGAAGATATTAAGCGTATTCCAATCTTTGGTCTTGGATGTGCAGGTGGAGCCGCGGGAATTGCTCGGGTACATGATTACTTAATCGGTCACCCTGACGAAATTGCCATCTTGCTCTCCGTTGAACTCTGCTCACTTACGCTGCAGTCAGATGATCTTTCTATGGCCAACATAGTCTCTTCCGGACTATTTGGAGATGGCGCAGGCGCTATCGTGATGGTCGGCTCCAAGCGCGCAGAGAGAATGAAAATCTCTGGACCGCGTGTAGTAAACACAAGGAGTCGCGTCTATCCCAATACTGAAGATGCGATGGGATGGGACATTGGAAGCAGTGGTTTTCGTATTTTTCTCTCGCCCGTGGTCAGTGATGTCATTGCGGAATATCTAGGCGAAGAAATCGAAGGATTCCTCAATTCCAATCAACTAACAACTTCTGATATTGCGCGTTGGGTGTGTCATGCTGGCGGACCAAAAATATTGAGAGCGCTAGAGAGTACCTTGGATTTAAATAATAACGAACTCGCTGTATCGTGGAACTCTTTAGCAGATAAAGGCAATCTCTCTTCTTCAGCTGTAATCCACATTCTTTCCGACGTTATGCAAGGTGGCGGGGTCACCAAACCCATCCCTGGAACATCTGGGCTATTACTCGCAATGGGCCCAGGATTTTCTACCGAGCTCGTTCTATTGGAGTGGTAATAAGATGATGAGACATATTGCATTCACGATATTAATTCTTTTGGTTTCTGGTGAGCGAATTCTTGAATTAATTATCTCTCAGCGAAATCTACGTTGGAGTTTCAACCAAGGTGGTATTGAATTTGGTCGCTCGCACTATAAATATATGGTGGTTATTCATGTTGGACTCCTTGGAGGTTGCCTAGTCGAAGTCTGGATGACTCGCCCTGAATTTCACCCGCTACTAAGTTGGACGATGTTTGCACTTGCTATGGGTTCTCAAGCCTTACGATGGTGGTGCATTTTAACCTTAGGCAAACGATGGAACACGCTTGTAGTCATTATTCCGGGGCTGCGTGTAATTACCAATGGGCCATACAGGTGGTTGAAACATCCCAACTACTTGGCGGTCGTTATTGAAGGTGTTGCGCTTCCGATGGTTGGTTTTGCGTGGAGAACCGCAATAATTTTTACTTTCCTCAATATCTTTGTGCTTGCTGCACGATTAAGAGTTGAAAATAAAGCCCTAGCTACTCTTGCACAATAAGCATGATTGATCTACTGATTGCTGGAGCCGGACCCGTTGGTCTAGTTACCGCTATTCATGCTGCCCAGGCCGGACTCGATGTAGCAGTGATAGAACCACGCAGTGGAACAATAGATAAAGCGTGTGGTGAGGGTTTAATGCCACGGACTCTTGAGCATTTGCGCAGTATTAGTGTTGATGCGCCAGGCCTTGATTTCGTAGGCATTCGTTATATCTCCCGCGAGAAAAGCGTAGAGGCGCGATTTAAAAAAGAAACAGGTCGTGGAGTACGAAGAACAACTTTGCATGAGCATCTAAAATCCAGAGCCACCGAGTTAAATGTTCGATTTATTGATGGAAGAGTAAGTGAAATTGTTCAATCCGAACATTTTGTTCAAACAGCTGGAATTCGAAGTCGATACCTAATTGGTGCCGATGGACTGCACTCCACCGTTCGAAATCAACTAAATTTAGAAGTACCACCAAAAAGTACTTCGCCTCAGCGTTTTGGGTTGCGTCAACATTTTTGCATTTCGCCGTGGTCTGATTTTGTTGAGGTCTACTGGTCACCTAATGCGGAAATTTATGTCACCCCCGTTGATGTTCAGACTGTAGGTGTTGCCGTACTTGGAACTAATAAAATAGATTTTTGGAAAACTATTTCGCACTTTCCTGAACTCAATTCCTCACTTGCCGCTGCGAAACCGTCGAGCAAACTTCGAGGTGCTGGACCCCTGCGCCAAGTCGTCCGAGCTAGAACTTTAACCCGAACTTTGTTGGTCGGTGATGCTTCGGGTTATGTTGATGCCTTGACTGGTGAAGGTATGCGTATCGGGTTCGAAGAAGGCAGGGCGGCCGTAAATGCAATCCTTGCCAATGATCCGAGTTCGTATGAAAAAGAATGGCTAAGCATCACTCGTTCATACAGGTTACTTGCCGGTGGATTGCTATGGGCATCTTCTCAGAGACTAATCCGTCCACTAATTGTTCCAACAGCGATAACTTTTCCAAGAGTTTTTCGGCAGATTGTAAATACGCTCGGTTAAAATCCAAGATTTCTATAAACCGGAAACGAGCATTACACTTTTGGATTGTGGACTTGGTAATCACAATTGAAAAATCCCTGAGTGAAGAATTATCTCAGCTCCTTCAAGCCCATTGGGTATTTTGCACGACTACCACGCCAATTGAGCATGTCTATGCACTTGATGCTTCAAAATTATTTACTCCAGATATAACGGTTTTCGGTGCACGGGTTCTTGGAGAGTTGGTCGGTGTGGGAGCAATTAGAAAATTGGATGCAGACCATGCTGAGCTAAAGTCAATGCACACGTTAGCCAAATCCCGAGGAAATGGAATTGGTAAAGCGATGGTGGCTCATATTGAAAGTTTCGCCAAAGTTCAAGGAATTAAACGCATCGGTCTGGAAACAGGTCCAAACGAACCCTTTAAGCCTGCACGTGAACTTTACAAATCCCTAGGGTATGAAGAATGCGAAGCCTTTGGTGATTATGTCCTTAGCGAGTACAACACCTGCATGACAAAAATTCTTTAATGAAGAAGAGTCGCCCTATAAGCCGGATCCTGTAGTTCTTTCGAACTGATCACCATCCATCTAGATCTGTAATTACTTACAGATTCAAGCAACCTACCCGTTGACTCGAGCGAGCAGCTCTCAAGCGCCAACTGCATGGTCTTGCTCCAAGTGGGGTTTACATAGCTAACTGCATTGCTGCAGTTACTGGTGGTCTCTTACACGCACCGTTTCACCCTTACCTTCTATCGCTAAAAGGCGGTCTGCTTTCTGTTGCACTATTCCCGCGGATTGCTCCGGGTGGGCGTTACCCACCACTTTGCTCTATGGAGTCCGGACTTTCCTCGGTACCTTGCGGTAACGCGGTGATCCGGGCGACTCTTCTTACGGTAAGGATACGGCTAAAGAGTCTGTTCTTGTAATTGCTCTCGATGTGAGAAAGAGTGCGCATGTGCATACGGGTCGAAGCGTTGTTTACTCTAAAAAAGGTGGGGCGGCGGCGAGTGCACCTTTGGCGGTCAGTGCTGCAATCACGATCCTCAATCGAGGTGGCTCATTTATCGATGCAGGAATCGCACTATCTGCAGTGATTTGTGTTGTCGAACCCGGTGCTTCACACCTTGGTGGAGATGCCTTTCTTATCACTCATCATTCCAAGTCAAAGGAGAATCTCGCCTTCAATGGAAGCGGCGAGGCGCCACATCGTGCAACGGCGCAGGCCTTTCCTAGCGGCATTCCTTTGCATGGATTTAGATCTGCAACGGTTCCTGGCTTAGTTTCAACGTGGTTTGAAGCCCATGAGCGCTATGGAAAACTCTCTTTTGCCGAACTGTTGGCACCTGCTATTGATTATGCAGAGAATGGGTTTGCAGCTACGCCAGGCTTTATAAAGCGAATCGCCGGCCATTTAGCTATAGCTCCAGAGACCGAGATATTTAAAAATATGGGAATCGATGCCAACTCTAAAGTTGGAGATTTAATAGTTCAAAAAGATCTTGCCGCTTCACTTCGTGCAATTGCACTCGGTGGCCGTGCGGCATTTTACAACGGTGAAATTTCACAACAACTGATTATCGCTTCAGATGGATGGTTTAATGAGCAGGATTTAGAATCACATACGACGCGTGTTTTAGACCCACTCTCAATTAAATATCGCGATTTCACTATCTATGGCCAGCCTCCCCCAACACAGGGAATGATTTTGATGGAGGAGCTGCTGCTCTGTGAAAGATTTAATATCCCCTCCATGGGTCAGGCCGATCGCATTCATGTTAGCGTCGAGAGTAAAAAGATTGGCTTCACCGATAGAAATCTGATTTTAGGAGATCCCGAGTTTCTCGATGTTAATGTTGAGAAAATACTATCAAAGGAAAATATTGATTGGCGACTTCGGCAAATTAATCTAGCAGCGGCAAATAATGAGAATGGGGCAACAAGTGAGGGAAGTGATACGACATATTTCTTAGTCGCAGATGCCGATGGTAACGCCGTTTCCTGGATTCAATCGGTCTTCCATGGATTTGGCAGTTCGTGGGTGATTCCCGGAACTGGAATCGTTTTAAACAATCGATTGACCGGCTTTTCGTTGGATGCACAATCCCCCAACTTTATTCAACCCGGGAAACGCCCCGCTCATACGCTGAATGCATGGCTGGCAACACGAGAAGATGGTTCGCTTTTTCTTGTGGGTGGAACGCCAGGGGCAAATATCCAAGTTCAAACGAATCTGCAGTTAATCACTAGCGTCATTGATTTGGGAATGAATGTTCAAGAGGCGATTGAATCTCCACGATGGCAACACTTAAGAGCTGCTGGACAAAGTTCCTTAGATGAAAACGGGAGCGGGGTATTAGAGATCGAAGATCGTGTTGATTCGGCGGTAGTTGAAGATTTGAGAGCAAGGGGCCATGAGATTGTGGCGATAGGAGCCTGGGCACATGGCTCTTCAGTTCAAATGTTAGAGGTCTCTCCACTTGGAACATTTATGTTTGGCTCCGACCCACGTTGTGAAGGTCTAGCCTCTGGAATTTAATTACTAGAGCAATACAGTAGATAGCCTCTACGATAAACCTATGTCGCTTCCTGAGCTCCCTCATGATCCAAAATGGATGCGCGCGAATACTCTCTTTTCTAATGTAAATCCATCAGCAGGATTTGCTCTCATTGGAGTGCCGGCACATGAGAGTTCAATTTCTCCAACCAGTGCGAATTTAACTCCTGCTGCTATTAGAACTGCATTGGCGCGATATTCAACTTTTTCTACCTCTGCAAAAATTGATTTGGCAGGAAATACTTTCACTGATTTAGGTGATGTGGAATCACCTGATGGCGTTGATGGGATTGCGCGCGTGAGCGATGCAGTGCAGGGCTTGTTGGATAAACATAATTTGATTGTGGCACTCGGTGGAGATAATTCAATTACATTCTCAGTTGCATCTGCGCTTTGGCCAGATTTATCTAACATAGGTCTCATAACCTTTGATGCCCACCATGATTTGCGCGATGGTAATTCGAATGGCTCACCGATCTGGCAGTTAATTCAAGCGGGTCTGCCTAGCAAAAACATTGTCCAAATTGGTATCGCTGATTTTGCAAATAGCGCCGAATACTCAGCGCGGGCGAAAGAAAATGGAATTACTGTTATTTCGCGTGCCGAGCTTCGATCGCGTTCGATTACCGACGTTGTTTCACAAGCTTTAGATATCGCAGGTGCAGGTGGTCGTGAAATCTATATTGACCTAGATGTAGATGTTTGTGATCGAAGTGTTGTGCCAGCATGCCCAGCGGCAATGCCGGGTGGAATATCTGCCGATGAACTGCGGCAAGGTGCATTCTTACTTGCTGCGGATAAACGAGTACGTGCAATCGACATTACAGAGATCGACACCACCCTTGATACACCGGATCAGCGCACCGTACGACTTGCAGCGTTATTAGTACTTGAGGCCGCTGCTGGCTTTGCATCTAGATAAGAGCTGGAACAACTTCTTTCGCAGCCTTTACAACTGCACCTGAATTAATTAACGTGGTTGCCGCTTCAAGCTCTGGCGATAAAAATCGATCAGGACCAACTCCTGGCACCGTTTTACGTAACTCATTAATAACGCGCGCGGTGGCAGGGGATGGCATTAAGCCTTCACGAAATTCAATTGCACGGGCCGATGTCACTAACTCAATCGCCAAAATTCGCGAAAGGTTTTCGACTACTTTTCGAAGTTTTCGCGCCGCTGACCAGCCCATCGACACATGATCTTCTTGCATGGCAGATGAAGGAATCGAATCAACGCTTGCCGGGGTAGACAACCGTTTGTTTTCGCTGACTAATCCAGCCTGTGTGTATTGGGCGATCATGAGCCCAGAATCAACGCCTGGATCATGGGCCAGAAATGGTGGCAGGCCGGCAGATCTGTGTTGATCTAAGGCACGATCGGTTCGGCGCTCAGAGATTGAGCCTAAATCCGTTGCCGCGATTGCTAGAAAATCTAGAACGTATCCGATGGGTGCGCCATGAAAGTTTCCGTTTGATTCAATGCGACCATCGGGCATAACAACGGGATTATCTATTGAACTTGCAAGTTCACGAGCCGCGATAGTCGATGCATAAGAAATCGTGTCGCGAACTGCTCCATTTACTTGTGGGGCACAACGCAATGAGTATGCGTCCTGCACCCGTGAATCATTTTCAACATGCGAGGCAACAATTCCTGATCCTTTTAGCAAGGCATAAATATTTGCAGCACTCACAGCTTGACCAATCTGTGGCCGCAGCGGTGCATGCAGATCAGGTGCAAAGACACGATCGGTGCCGAGCAGGCCTTCGATACTCATCGCAGTTGTAATATCTGCAACTGCGCATAAATGTTCAAGGTCGGCACAGGCCATAATCAACATACCGAGCATTCCATCGGTGCCGTTAATCAGCGCTAGACCCTCTTTGGCTTCAAGCTCGATAGGTTTGATTCCAGCAGCCTCTAAAGCTTGCATCGTCGGCATTTCAACTTCGTCAGCATCATGGACGCGACCTTCACCCATTAATGCGAGTGCGCAGTGCGAAAGCGGAGCTAAATCACCACTACAGCCTAGAGATCCAAACTCTGGAACCACTGGGGTAATTCCCTTATTTAGAAACTCAACATATCTCTGTGCCAGGGCTACGCGAACGCCAGTACGTCCCGATGCCATGGTGCGAAGGCGAAGAAACATCAGCGCCCGCACTACTTCGCGCTCTATGGCTGGGCCAACTCCTGCAGCATGCGATCTAATGAGCGATTTTTGCAACTGAACGCGATCTTGTACATCGATGTGTCTATTAGCAAGAGCTCCAAAACCAGTTGATACTCCATAAACAGGTACACCGCCCGCGGCATAACTCTCAATAAAACTACGTGTTGTGTTCATAGCATCGATTGCACTCTGTGAAAGTTCTACCTTTGCACCAAATCTCGCAACTGCGATTACGTCATCAAATGTAACTCCCGAAGTTGACAAGGTGATTGTTCTAGATGAGCTGGAGGCCATTTCGCCAAACCTGTTCTACTAAGTTAACACCTGGACGATATGCCACATGAATATACGATGGAGCGTTAAGAATCTGAAAATCTGCCCGTGCGCCTTCGACTAAATGACCGATATCAGTACGACGTAGCGCTTTAGCTCCGCCCATAGTGGCCGACCAAATTGCCTGCTCCGGCGAGAAATGCATTTCACGCACGGCGACTGCGATGATAAATGCCATGCTCGTCGTATACGAAGATCCAGGATTACAGTCCGATGCAAGTGCTACAGAAATACTTGCCTCTAGCAATGGCCGAACATCAGGATATGGAGATCTCGTTGAAAACTCAGCACCAGGCAACAAAGTTGCAACCGTCTTTGATGCTGAAAGTAGTTCAATATCTCTCTCGCTTATATGCGAAACGTGATCAACTGATGCGGCATCTAGTTCGATACCTAGCGCAACACCTTCTCCCTCTTGTAATTGATTTGCATGAATGCGCGGTAACAAACCTTTTGCGATTCCTGACTTCAAAATTCTACGTGCATCATCGACGTCAAAGGCTCCTTTGTCGCAGAAGACATCAATCCACTTTGCATGTGGCTGCACAGCATCGAGCATTGGTCCGCACACTAAATCAACATAATCTTTAGGCGAATCTCGGTACTCAATCGGTACAACATGTGCACCAAGAAAGGTTGTCTCATCGCTAATTTTTCGTGCGATTTCAAGTGACCTGCGCTCATCTTTTACAGTTAAACCGTAGCCGGACTTAATTTCAACGGTGGTTGTGCCACCGGCGTTTGCTTCGGCTAATAGAAACTCACCGTGAGAAAGTAGTAGCGCATCGCTTGCTTTACGAGTTTTTTCAACTGTGGATGCAATCCCGCCTGCCGTGTAACTCTCCCCCAACATGCGTGCTCGAAATTCGTTGCTCCGATCACCGGCAAAGATCATATGAGTATGGCTATCAACGTAGCCAGGTAGCACACACATTCCCTCGGCATCAATAGTTTTTTTAATGTGGTGAGTTGGCGCATCGGTGGTCGGTCCCGCCCATGCAATCACACCATCTTCAATCAACAACGCGCCATCTTTAATCAAACCAAGTTTGGTTCCATCATGGGTAGGGTCATTAGTTACTAACTGACCGATATTTGTGATGAGAGTACTCGTCATGGTCTACTCAATATCTAACATTGGAACATGGACATGGCGTTCTCGCGCAGTATTGATCGCACCTTCATATCCGGCATCGGCATGGCGGATAACTCCCATGCCGGGATCATTTGTTAATACGCGTGCTAATTTTTGCGCCGCTAACTTGGTGCCATCGGCAATTGAAACTTGACCTGCGTGAATTGATCGGCCCATGCCGACGCCGCCACCATGGTGAATCGATACCCAGGATGCCCCCGATGAGATATTCACCATCGCATTTAGTAATGGCCAATCTGCAATCGCATCAGATCCATCCATCATCGCCTCAGTTTCGCGATACGGTGATGCAACTGAGCCACAATCTAAGTGATCGCGGCCGATAACAATCGGCGCCGATACTTCGCCACGGGCGACTAAATCATTAAAAGCAAGGCCGGCCTTGTCACGTTCGCCGTAACCAAGCCAGCAAATACGAGCAGGCAGACCTTGGAAGGCGACCTTTTCTTGTGCCATTGTTATCCAGCGATGTAGGCCTTCGTTCTCAGGAAATAAATCAAGGACGGCCTTATCGGTACGATAAATATCCTTAGGGTCCCCCGATAAAGCGACCCAGCGAAATGGACCTTTGCCTTCACAAAATAGTGGGCGAATATAGGCTGGAACGAAGCCCGGAAAGGCAAAGGCGCGCGAGTATCCACCTTGGCGTGCCTCATCGCGAATTGAATTACCGTAATCAAAGACTTCTGCGCCTTTATCCATAAAGCCAACCATGGCTTCAACATGCTTAGCCATTGAGCTTTGAGAACGCTTAGTGAAATCGGCGGGATCATCTTTTGCCATTTGAGCGGCGTAATGAATATCAACACCGATAGGAATATATGAAAATGGATCATGCGCCGATGTTTGATCAGTGACGATATCTATTGGAACATCCATTGAAAGCAGAAGTGGAAATAGCTCCGCGGCATTACCAACTAACCCAACAGAAAGCGGAAGGCCAAGCGTTTTTGCCTTTAAAACGCGTTCGATTGCATCATCAACACCATCGGCGATCTCATCTAAATACCTGGTTTCAATTCTTTTTTCAAGGCGAGACTTATCGACATCGATTATTAAACAGACGCCACCATTCATGGTGACTGCAAGTGGCTGAGCACCACCCATTCCACCGCAACCACCCGTTAAAGTTAGAGTTCCCTGCAAACTTCCTTTGAAACGTTTTTGTGCAACGGCGGCGAATGTTTCATATGTACCCTGCAGAATTCCCTGGGTACCGATGTAAATCCACGAACCGGCAGTCATCTGACCGTACATCGTTAGACCTAATTGTTCTAAGCGCCGAAACTCCGGCCAGTTTGCCCAATCGCCAACAAGATTTGAATTTGCGATTAAAACTCGTGGTGCCCACTCATGTGTTTGAAATACGCCAACAGGTTTACCTGATTGAACCAAGAGCGTTTCATCATCTTTTAAATTAGTCAGAGATTTTACGATTGCGTCAAAGGCTGGCCAGTTTCGCGCAGCTTTTCCTGTGCCACCATATACAACTAAATTTTCTGGGTGCTCAGCCACTGCTGGATCTAAGTTGTTATGCAGCATTCGTATCGCAGCTTCTTGTGCCCACCCTTTAGCCGTGAGATTCGATCCTGTAGCAGCATGAAGGATGCGAGCAGAGCTTGTCATGCAGGCAAGGTTATCGCTACGAGCATTCCCATGGAAAGCCTTACAAATTAAGGTTTTTGGCCCACTCCTGGTACTTCGTTGAAAGTTCCTGCACGCGGGCAATTTCTCTCATCTTTGAGCGCTCACCGTTTTTTGCTGCATATATATCGGCAATCGTAATTCCATGTTCTGGAACTCTAATCACTATAATTGAATCTCCGGCTGTAATCTCGCCCTCTTTAATAATCCTCAAATATGTTCCGGGTTTTCCAGCGGCCATAAACTCTTTGATCAACGTCGGACGTTGCCAAAAACCGGCAAAGACGCGACATGGGATTCGCGGTTGTGAAACCTCCAGAACTACCGAGCCAATTTCCCACTGTTCACCAATTACAGCCGCGTTTACATCGATTCCAAGCGTTGTTAAATTTTCACCAAATCGCCCATTATCGATACTGGTGCCAATCTCTCTTTCCCACCAGTCAGCATCTTCGCGAGCATATGCATACACTGCTTGGTCATATCCCCCGTGAGCTTGTCTATCGACAATGACATCGTTGGCCACTTGCTCCCGCGCAAATACAACGGCACCACTAACAGAACGTTTATCGATTCCGGTTTTGCCTTCGCTTCCAGTCCAATCACCCTCATGAATTGTGGAGGCGATGTTAATTGATAGGACTCTCATGAATTAAACCTCAGGAAAGTGACAAGCAACCTGCGAATTACCGATCTGCAAAAGCTCAGGTACTTCGGTACGGCATTTATCCGTAGCTTTCCAGCAACGCGTATTAAAAACACAACCGGCAGGAGGATTTACGGGGCTAGGTAAATCACCAGAGAGAATAATTCGTTCGCGAGTTTTTTCAGTACGCGGATCTGGTTGAGGTACGGCAGACAACAAAGCTTTTGTATAGGGGTGGTGCGGCGCGGCATATAGTGAGTTAGTTTCACCAATCTCCATAATTTTGCCCAGATACATCACTGCAACGCGATCGGAGATATGTTGCACCACAGATAAATTGTGTGCAATAAAGACCATGCTAATTCCATCTTGCTCTTGCAGATCTTCAAGTAGATTAATTACTTGTGCTTGAATTGAAACATCCAGAGCGCTAACCGGCTCATCAGCGATAATAAAACGGGGTTTAAGGGCGATCGCACGCGCAATACCAATGCGCTGGCGCTGTCCGCCTGAGAACTCATGAGGATAACGATTAAAGTGTTCAGGATTTAATCCAACACGTTCCATTAAAGATTGCACCGCGCTCTTAAGACCGCCTTCAGGTTCAATTCCTTGAATTTCAAAAGGAGCTGAAATAATTTTCCCAATGGTCTGGCGAGGATTTAGCGCCGTGTACGGATCTTGAAAAATAATCTGCATTTGAGATCGAAGTGGCCGCATTTTTCCAGATTTTAAGACAGTAATGTCTTGACCTTCAAATATTAAGCGACCAGAAGTAGGCTCATTTAATTTCAAAATTGTGCGACCAGCTGTTGTTTTTCCGCAGCCTGATTCGCCAACTAAACCCAGGGTCTCTCCGGCACGAAGATCAAATGAGATTCCATCAACGGCTTTTACGACTTGGTGCTTGCGATTGCCACTTACAGGAAAATGTTTAGTGAGGTTTTCAACTTTCAAAATCACATCATTACTCACTGGCGTACCTCTTTAAGTTCTTCTACGAAAAGGCGATCTCGTGTTGCTTCGGCAACATGGCATCGCGAAAGATGTACAGGGCTATAACCTAATAACTCTGGACGATCTGTTAAGCAGATATCGGCAGTTGCATAGGATGTGTATTCACAACGTGGTGCAAATGCACAACCTTGAGGCAAATTGATAAGTGAAGGTGGCTGGCCAGGAATCGCCTTTAAGCGTTCAGAACCATGCAATGAAATACGTGGAACGGATTTGAGTAGACCTAATGTGTACGGAGCAGCTGGCTTATAAAAGACATCATCTGCAGATCCTTGTTCAACAATGCGTCCGCCATACATGACAGATACTTTGTCGGCTACCTGTGCCACCACACCAAGATCGTGTGTAATCAGCAAAATCCCCATATTGAACTCTTTTTGAAGCGAGGCCAATAAAATCAAAATCTGCGCTTGAACCGTCACATCTAACGCCGTAGTTGGCTCATCGGCAATTAATACCCGTGGTGAGTTCATGAGCGCCATCGCAATCATTACACGTTGGCGCATTCCACCTGAGAATTGATGAGGGTATTCATGGGCGCGTTGATCAGGCTCGGCTATGCCAACTAAATCTAACATCTCAATGGCGCGCTTAAACGCCTCTTTTTTCTTGCCGGGATTATGAACTAAGTACCCTTCAGCTAATTGATTACCAATTCGGTAATAAGGGTGGAGAGAAGACATTGGATCCTGAAAAATCATTGCAACTGCTTTGCCACGGACCATTCGAATCTCTTCTTCACTTGCCGTGACAATATCTAAACTGCGATCTCCATTTTTTAAGAGAATCGAACCAGTGAGTTGGGCTGTTCCCTTTTTGTGCAGACCCATCACAGAAAGCCCGGTAACAGTCTTACCTGAGCCGGATTCACCGACAATAGCTACGGTTTCGCCCTCGCTAAGTGTAAGTGAAACACCATCGACCGCTCGCACTAGTCCATCATCGGTCGGAAAAGCTACCTGCAGACTATCGATCTTTAAAAGTTCAGCCATTAGATCCTCACTCGTGGATCAAGAACTGCATAGAGCATGTCAACAATCAAGTTCATGACAATAACTACCGATGCGGCCAAAATCGTTGTTGCAAGCACGACCGGCAAATCAAACTCAAAGACCGAGCGCAACGTTAAGCGGCCTAAACCTGGAAGGTTAAAGATAGTTTCAGTAATAATCGCGCCACCAATGAGTACGGAAAAGTCCAACCCTGCCAAAGTAATAATTGGCGCAAAGACTGCGCGCATGGTGTGCTTAAATAAAACTGTGCGCTCTTTTACGCCTTTAGCCCGTGCGGTACGAATGTAATCTTCCCCCAGAGTTTCGAGTACGGCGGCACGCGTAAATCGAGTATAAAGCGCGGCATAGGCAATCGCCAATGTGATCCACGGCAAGATGAAGAATTGGAAGAATTTAAATGGATTTTCAAACAAAGACGTATAACCAACTAATGAAAGTGGAACTAACTTCCATTTAATGGTCACCCAGATCAATAACGCCAATCCCGTAACAAAAGTTGGAAGCGATGTCCCCAATAACACGAAGACAGAGCTCAATCTGTCAGGCCACTTATTCTTAAATCTAGCGGCGACAATACCAAGGCTTAAGCCGATCATTAGCCAAATAATGAGTGCCCCAAGTGCCAAACTCAACGTTACGGGCAGCGCTTCGCGGAGTAAATCGGTAACACAAGCATTTTCATTAAATGAATACCCGAAGGCCGGTGCTGGGCAGTTGAATGCGGCGCTTCCTGTTCCGTATGAGCGCCCGAAGAAAATTCCACTTAAGAAGAGAAAGTACTGCAAGTAGAGAGGTTTATCGAAACCAAGTTTAATTCGATTGCTTTCAATTATTTGTTCGGTACAACGCTGTCCGCACGTTAGGGCCGCTGGGTCAAAGGGCATAAGCGAGAAAATTGCAAAGACGACTGCTGAGACAATCAAAAGTGTAATAATTGCAAAGAGAATGCGCCGAATAAGAAAATTGCGCATCGCCACTCCTCTCGCATCTCTTTAAAGCTCAACAATCAAGTAAGTACTCCTGGCGCTAATCGAAATCAGCGCCAGGAGTACTTTACTTCGTACCTCTTAACTTATTGTGCAGTATTGATGTGAGATCAGTCGTTAACCCACATCTTGCCAAATGCTGGGTTGCCCTGAGGCACCCAGAAGAACACACCGCCTACTTGTGATCCCCAAACTCTCTGAGACTTACCAAAGATTGTTGGTAATACCCAGAAGTTCCTCATGGCCTGTGCATCGAGTGCCTTCCACATTGCAGCCTGCTTTTTACGATCAGTGGTCAACATCGCAGTATTGACAGCCTTTTCGAATGCTGCATAGGCAGGATCTTCGGTGTTTTGTGAAATGTTAAATCCACCGTAGGAAGCAAAGAGTTCTGGGATAACCGTTGATGCATTTGCCCAGTCAGCGCCCCAGCCAGCTCCCGTTACGTCTTTCTGTTTTGCAGGGTTCATAACCGTTGAGTAGTAACCAGAGCTGATGATATTGGCATTGATTTTTATCCCAACGCGACCAAAGGCTTCAATATCGATTGGGATTTGGTCATTGAGTTGTGCTGATTGTCGGTAATCGAAGGTTATTCCATCAACAGTTGCCTTCTTGTAATCAGCAGGACACTTGGTCTTTGCAGTTTCCATGAGAGCTAGAGCCTTAGGAATATTTCCCGAAGGGATGAAGTCTGGGCTTCCTGGACCTACAACCTTGGTAGGTGCATAGTCAGTTGCAAGCAATGGGCTAATTACACCTGTTGCGTACGAGCCAGCGTAGGTTGTCCCACCTAAATATTCAAGATGTGCTTCAGCATTACGTGAATAGTACAAAGCTTGACGGATTTCAATGCAAGGCAATGCCTTGACATTGAATGCCCAGTAACGGGCATATGGATCTGCGGTATTCATGCGACGGTTCTTAAACTTAGGATCAGTAAAGAACTTATCATTGTTTGTCGATAGTGGTTCATCGAAGTTAACGGCAGTTGGGATTGTATCTTCCAACATAATCTGATCGATTACCTCCTCAGCAAATCCAAACATGAGCACGATCTCATCAGGATAAGGGGTGCGTACTGGATCAGAGTTCTTGTTCCACTTTTTATTGCGTACCATCTTTAACTGAGTTTTGCTGTTTTCAACAATCTTGTATGGACCAGTTGCCTGAGGATTAATGTCGTACTTGTCACCCTTATCCCTCTTAGCTTGAACTGGAGAGATAACTCCATACGTTGCAAGGTAATTGAAGTCGGCAATAGATTTATTGAGTTTAAATGTAATTGTGCGATTATCTTTTGAGCAAGATACTGCCTTCTTGAAGGCTGCGAGTCCTGCTGGATCCTTTACGTAAGGGCCTTTGAAAACCGAGTTGCCATCGGCATCTTTTGGAATATCTAACCAAGCTTGTAAGTAGCCAGGTCCACCATCAATAACATCGGTAGCAAAAACACGTGACGTACCATACTGAACGTCTTTGCAAGTAATTTTTTTACCATCTTCAAAAGTTGAACCTGGACGAAGTGTGAACTTCCAAGTCTTAGCTAAATTACTAGGGATGCCAGTATTGGTTGCTAAGTCAGGAACGAGATTTGCCCCTGCAGCGCCTGGGACTGGGTTATAAGCCACAAGTGTGCGGGTATGAAATGAGTTCATAAACGCCAGGTCGCGACCGGTATAAATTCGTGCTGGGTCTAAATGGTCAAGACGTGGCTCGTGCATAAGGAAAGTGAGAATTCCACCAGTCCTTGGTTTAGCAGCAGCTGCAGCAGATGTGGCACCAGATACCATTACGGCGCTGATGGCAAGTGCGCTTGCAGCTGTTATTACAGCGGCACGGCGAAGAGCAGAGATATTGCTCATTGACGTATGTCCTTTCATTGGGGGCGCAAAGAAGACGCCAGTGGTCGTGATTCAAGCAGATAATCTAAGAAATGGGAATACGGACAGGTAACTTTCACGTAACAACGTGCCAGCATGTGATGGTTTTAGCGATCGGCCTTAGGATCTAAGGCATCTCGAAGTGCATCGCCTACTAAATTAAAGGCCAAGACAACGATTACCAATGTGCCTGCAGCTATAATGAAGAAGCTAGGCATAACCGTTACATATCGCGTTGCATTTGAGAGCAAGATTCCCCATGTCGATGCTGGAGGTTGGACTCCAAGGCCTAAGAAGGAGTAAACAGCTTCAGCAGCTAAGTACCCAGGCAGAGATAGAGAGACAACAACGATTACTGGCGCCCACAAATTTGGGATGAGCTCTTTGGTAATAATTCGCCATTGACTAGCGCCCATTGCTTGCGCAGCGGTTACGAACTCACGTTCGCGCAAACTGAGAACCTGCGAGCGGATTAGCCGCGAAAACCCAGGCCAGCCAAAGAAAGATAAAAAGAATACTAAGAAGATTATGCGAGCGCCATTTCCTTGAGCAAGGCCTGACTCTTCAATACGTGCGACCATTGGTTGATTTAGAGCAACAATCATGAAAAATGCGGGGAAGGCGAGCAAAAAGTCAGTTGTGCGTCCAAGATAGTTATCGATTCGGCCTCTGAAATAACCGCCGATGATTCCGACAAATAATCCAATAGTTAAAGCGGTCACAGTTGTTAAAATCGCAATGAGAAAAGATATCCGTGAACCGTAGAGGAGTTGGGCAAGAAAGTCGCGACCCGTACCGGGGATTAAGCCAAGTGGGTGATCCCAAGAGAAGCCAACCTCAGGAATTCCACTTACATCTAGTACATCTAAATTTAGGGTATCTGGGTCAACGCCAATAATCTTTGCTACAAGCGGAGCAAAAAGTGAAAGTAAGAGAATGGTAATACTTACGATTGCTGCGCCAACGCCGACTTTATTGCGTTTAAAGCGCATCCAAGCAATTTGGCGAGGACTACGGCCTTGAATTCCGCCGACACTAACTGGGACCTGGGCGATCACTGATTTCGAACTCACGGCGCCTACTCTATACTTGGCTTGTTGATTCTGGCACCACTTCTGGTGTGGATAAAAATTTAAAGGGGTTTACTTTGAAAAATTCTCTCACTACATCTAAGGTTATTGCAGCTACTTTTGCCCTACTCCTTATTTTGACCGCTTGTGGAAGTAAGACTGCCGATTCATCAACAACGGCAGAAGAGGGTCAAGCTCTGACTGAAACCGTAGAGGAAGCGCCTCAGGCAACAGGTGGCTTTGATGCACCTGTGATCACCCCAGACAATATAAGTTACATGCTTTCATCGCCATCACATTTTCTCCCTGGAAAATTTGCCGCGGGTCAACTTCCAGGCCAACAAGATCAGAAATTTACGGTCTCGATCACCAATAACTCAGCTAGCGCATTAGACCTTGCAACATTAATTGTAAAGGGAAGCACAACCTCTGGACTCTGTGTGGATATTTTTGATGGTGATAACGCCATGGAAGGTGCCCCTACGGAGCCTCTAGCCGTTGGAGCGAGCACCACATTTGGTTGGGGATTATCATGCCCAGGAAAAGTTGGTGATGAATTCTCAGTTGTGCTTTCAAATGCAGGTGCTAACTTCGTAGAAGTCACGGGAAAGCTCGCTTAAATTTCTAGCGCAAATGAGCCTGTTCGTTGAGGCTTCGTAGCGCTCGAAGACCATCACTTGGCCATATCGATATTGTTGTAATAGAACATGGTGACACGTCTATGTGAAAAATCGATTCGGCGGGAGAATCGATTACTAACTTAGCTGCGGTTTTTATTGTTCCGTTGTGAGTTACAACTGCAACTCGTTGGCTTGGATACATAGAAACAATCTGCTCGAGTGCCTCATCAATTCGTATCGACACCGCATCATAGGACTCGCCCTCAGGAGGCGCAAAAGCTGTTGAGCTAAGCCATGCTTGATAATCGGCTGGATATCTCGCTTTCACTTCCTCAATGGACATTCCATCCCAGATTCCAAAAGAGCACTCAATCCAAATCCCATCAAAATTTATTGGTAAACCTGTCACCTTAGAGATGGCTTCGGCAGTCTGCCTGGTTCGATTAAGTGGTGATGCAATGATGACCTCTGGATTCAATTCAGCAATCGCCGCCGCGACGAGTTCGGCCTGAGCTAAACCCTCTTCGGTTAAATGTGGATCGAGCGGGCCATCACCTGAAAACTTCTTCATAGGTGTTAAAGGAGTTTCTCCATGTCGAACAAGAAAAATCGTTGTTGCCTTTTCACTCGATAGTAAGCGTTCAGTTAAATAGTTTTTTCGAACTGAAATAATCTCTCCCCCGCCTGTCTGAAGATCAAGGGCCTTATTTGCTAAGCGGTCGGCATGAGAGTTTTCATCGCGCGCAATCCATGTGTAATTTACAAGGGCTGGAGGGTGTGCAGCTCGCGCGTCTTGAGCTAATGAACGCATATCTGCATGCTTTATTTGCCAACGCCCAGACATTTGTTCGACAACTAACTTACTATCCATTTTGACTTCAACGGTTGCAAGTGGATCCATTGCATTGATGGCGCTTAGCCCTGCGATAAGACCGCTGTATTCGGCAACATTATTAGTTGCAATTCCAATATAGTCATAGAGTTCAGCAATTATCGAGCCATTTTCAGTAATGACAGCGCCATAACCTGCGGCACCTGGATTGCCACGCGAACCACCATCGGCAGTTAATAGAAAGTGACGCGCCATAAAATTAAACTCCACGCACCAAAATACATCGGCACTCTTCACATCGCACGACTTCATCGTCGGCGATATCGGTGATTCGCTTAAGTTCGACTGCATTTATTGAAAGATGGCAGCCATTGCAACTTCCTGCGATAAGTGCTGCCGCTCCAGTTCCATTACTTGATGCTCGAATTTTTTCGTACAGTGCAATTAATTCAGGGCTAACTGAGGCAAGGGTTTCATTGCGCTCTTTAGCAATCGCCTCAAGTTCAATATTAAAAGCAGCGAGCGCATTTTCCTTGCGAATCTCAAGGTCGGCAATTTCGGCAGCGATTATCGATTCTTGTTGGCTAAGTTCGTCAATGCGTTCATTAATCTCATCTATGCGCATCATCACTTCTAATTCAACTTCTTCAAGCTCTGCACGGCGAGCGCTTAAGGTACCGACTTCATGTTGTAGTTGTTCTAGTTCTTTTGGAGATGCTAATCCGCCATCGAGTCGAGCTTCATCACGTGTTATGCGAATGACAATCTGCTCTACATCGGCCTCTGCACGTAAGAGTTCGCGCTTTACATCACTGAGCTCGGTTTGTGCACCAATGCGAAGATCTCGTACGTTATTCGACTTAATGGTCAAGTTTGTGAGAAGGGCTAGCTCTGGCAATGTCTGGGCTTTGTGGTTAAGCGCGGTAGTTCTTTGGTCAAAACCTGCGATATCTAATATCTGTCGTTGATCACGCCGACTTGCCTTCATGATCGACTCCTTCACATACTTCTGGTGGGCGCTGAGGGTTTCGAACCCCCGACATTCTCGGTGTAAACGAGACGCTCTACCACTGAGCTAAGCACCCGCGCACTCTTAACGAGCACTGGGGAATCTTACTTCAGCTGCGCTGAAATGGTAAATCGCTCTTAGAGCGCTGCGATCGCGTCCTTGTAATCGCCGACATTTCGAGCATCTCCTGCACCATTAATGACTTGCCAACGTACGATCCCCTCTTTGTCGATGACAAAGGTTCCGCGAGTTGCACGTCCCCGCTCTTCATCAAAGACACCATAGCTTTTTGAAACCGCGCCATGCGGCCAGAAATCACTGAGTAATGGAAATACGTAGCCCTCGTGATCGGCAAATGCACGTTGTGAAAACATAGAATCACATGAAATTGCAAGTAATTGAACGCTCTCATTTTGAAAAGCCGATAAATCATCGCGTAGTGCGCATAGCTCTCCAGTACAAATTCCTGAGAAAGCAAAGGGGTAAAAGAGAACAACTACATTCTTTACACCTTTAAATGATGCTAATGAAACTTTTTCGCCATGCTGATTAACTAATTCAAAATCTGGGGCGGTCTGGCCAATTGTTAGAGTCATAGATGTAAATCTATCGTTTGCCCGACTTGCGTGCCACTAGACGTGTTGCGCACCAATCAGGTGCCACGGAGATTGTTGAGGTTTGACTCAAACCGGCGGTGAGAGCTGCATCTTGAATATCACTTGGCTCAACATGACCCTCTCGATTAACTTTTGGTGTGAGGACCCAGATTGCACCACTATCAGATAAATATGTGAGTGAGTCCATTAGCTCATCGACTAAATCTCCATCACCCTCACGCCACCAGATGAGTACTGCATCGACAACCTCTTGAGAATGCGAATCTAGGAAATCGGTTTCAGTAATTGCTCTGAGTTCATCTCGAACTGTGTTATCGGAGTCTTCACCTCGGCCGACCTCTAAAATCAGGTCACCTTTCTTCATCCCCATTCTGGCTGGCACGAGCTAAGTCCACACAATCTAGGATGGATTGGCAAGAGTTTTCGTGCCTTGATTTTCATTTCGACTTACCGGGCAGTTCGGGCAAGAATAGGGGCATGAGCGAAAACTTCGAAGCGCCTGACCAGATTATCGACCAGTTGGTAGATACCGACCCAGCCGAAACCGCTGAATGGCAGGCATCTTTTGATGCAGCCCTAGCCCATGCCGGACCTGTTCGAGCACGGTATTTAATGCTCTCTCTTTTAAAACGTGCGCACGAGAAAAATATTGGAATTTCAGCGCTTCGCACTACTGATTACATCAACACAATCTCTCCAGAGAATGAACCAGAATTTCCTGGAGATGAACATATCGAGCGACGAATCCGAGCAATGAATAGATGGAACGCAGCTATGTTGGTGCATCGCGCGCAACGCCCCGGAGTTGGAGTTGGTGGTCATATTTCGACGTATGCCTCTTCGGCATCGCTGTATGAAGTTGGTTTTAATCACTTCTTCCGTGGCCAAGACCACCCCGGTGGTGGCGATCAAATATTTTTCCAGGGACATGCAAGCCCTGGAATGTATGCACGCGCATTTCTTGAAGGACGTTTGAGTGAAGATCAGTTAGATGGTTTTAGACAAGAACTCTCCCATCCGTCTGGCAGCCTCTCGTCCTATCCACATCCACGTTTGATGCCGGATTTTTGGCAGTTCCCTACGGTGTCGATGGGTATTGGTCCACTGAATGCAATTTACCAAGCGCGGTACAACCGTTATCTTCACAACCGAGGAATTAAAGATACAAACGATCAACATGTCTGGGCATTTCTAGGTGATGGTGAGGTTGATGAGGTTGATTCACTCGGCGCTATTGGTCTTGCAACTCGAGAGAAATTAGATAATTTAACTTTTGTTATTAACTGCAACTTACAACGCTTAGATGGTCCTGTTCGAGGAAATGGGAAAATAATCCAAGAACTCGAATCAATCTTCGGTGGCGCTGGATGGAATGTCATTAAAGTTGTGTGGAGTCGCGATTGGGATCCATTGCTTGCGCAAGATCGCGAAGGCGCTCTCGTTAAGTTAATGAACGAGACGCTCGATGGTGATTACCAGACTTTCAAAGCAGAATCTGGCGCTTTTGTTCGCGAAAATTTCTTTGGCCGCGATCCTCGAACGGCGGCAATGGTCGCCGACTGGAGCGATGATAAAATCTGGAGCTTGAAGCGTGGTGGTCATGATTATAAGAAGTTATTTGCCGCCTATACCGCCTCAGTCCAGCATAATGGCCGGCCAACAGTAATTTTGGCCAAGACGATTAAGGGTTGGACTCTTGGTTCTTCTTTTGAGGGCCGTAACTCAACTCACCAGATGAAGAAGATGAGCCTTGAGGATATTAAGGGCTTCAGAGACACTCTGCATTTGGAAATTCCAGATGAGAAATTAGATAAATATCTGCCTCCATACTTTAAGCCGGCAGATGGCTCTGAGGAAGCGCAATACATAGCCGAACGTCGCGCCGCGCTTGGTGGTTCAATTCCGCGCAGGCGTTCAATTTCAAGACCTCTGACCCAGCCCGATGATTCAGTTTACGAATCTGTAAAACGCGGCTCCGGTCAACAAGAGATCGCGACAACAATGGCATTTGTCCGAATGTTAAAGGATTTGGTTAAGGATCCAGGTCTTGGTTCTCGAATTGTTCCCATCATTCCCGACGAGGCTAGAACATTTGGTATGGATTCGCTCTTTCCAACGATGAAGATCTATTCACCAAATGGTCAGCAGTACATGGCCGTGGACCGTGAATTAATGTTGTCGTACAAAGAATCAACAACAGGTGTCATTTTGCACGAGGGAATTAATGAGGCGGGATCAGTCGCATCATTTACCGCGGTTGGATCTTCTTATTCAACACATGACGAGCCTATGATTCCCATGTACATTTTTTACTCAATGTTTGGTTTTCAGCGCACAGGTGATGCATTTTGGGCCGCGGCCGATCAATTGGTACGAGGCTTTGTCATTGGAGCAACTGCAGGGCGCACAACTTTAAATGGTGAGGGCCTTCAGCATGAAGATGGGCATTCACATCTTTTAGCTTCGACTAATCCTGCCGTGGTTGCATATGATCCAGCTTTTGCTTTTGAACTCGGCCACATCGTAAAAGATGGACTCCGTCGTATGTATGGTGAGAATAGTGAAAATGTTTATTTCTACATCACTGTCTACAACGAGCCATATATTCATCCTGCAGAGCCCGAAAACTTAGATGTTACCGGTCTGCTTAAAGGAATCTATCTCTACTCTCCAGCCAAAACCCAACACAAAAAATCAGCACAGATATTGGCATCTGGCGTCGGAGTAAATTGGGCATTAAAAGCACAAAAACTTCTTCGTGAAGATTGGGGAGTTGAAGCATCTGTCTGGTCGGTTACCTCTTGGAATGAGCTTCGCCGCGATGGTCTAAAAACCGATCGCCATAATCTCCTAAATCCAAGTGACAAGAAAACTGCTTATATTTCAGGAAAATTAGCTGGTCACAATGGTCCAGTAATAGCCGTCAGTGACTATATGCGCTCAGTTCAAGATCAAATTGCACCGTGGATTACTTCGCCATTTATCTCTCTTGGCACCGATGGCTTTGGGCTATCAGACACCCGTGGCGCACTCCGACGTCACTTCAAAGTCGATGCCGAATCAATCGCCATTACCACTTTGCAAGAGCTAGAAAAACTTGGTCAGATTAAAATGAGCGTTGTGAAAGATGCGATGGAGAAGTATCGTATCGACGACATATCGGCAGCTGAAGCCGGTAACACGGAAGGCTCTGGTTGATATCTAGAATTGCGATTAGTGATATCTCCCCCGCAGTATTCTTCGGGGGAGAATTTCTTCCCGTAAAGGCAGTTCCTGGTGAGCGAATTACAGTCAGTGCGACCGCAGTAATTGAAGGGCATGAAAAACTAACGGCTCAAGTTGTTCTGCACTCTGACAATGGGAAAGTTGTTTCCCGAAGTGAAATGGCCGAAAACTGGCCGGGATCAAATCGCTTTGTCGGTGAAGTTCACATTCCATCTCAAGGTGATTACTTTTTTGTCATTGAAGCAGATAGCGTTTCGCAATACCGCACTGTCTTCGGTTCAAGTGAAAAATACCCAATCCGTGCAGATCGTGAACGCGCACTCATTGGCTCGTGGTATGAGTTCTTTCCACGTAGCGAAGGTGCCAAAAAAAATACCGACGGAACAATCACTTCTGGAACTTTCAAAAGTGCAGCTTTGCGAATACCTGCAGTTGCTGCAATGGGATTTAATGTCTTGTACCTACCACCAATTCATCCAATTGGAATTTCGCATCGCAAGGGTGCCAATAATTCACTTACACCGAAAGAAAACGATCCTGGTGTTCCGTGGGCGATTGGAAGTAGCGACGGAGGCCACGACGCTATAAATCCAGAACTTGGAACTATGGCTGACTTTGAGAGTTTTGTATCTGTAGCCAAAAAAAACGGTATTGAAATCGCATTGGATTTAGCTTTGCAAACTTCGCCAGATCACCCATGGGTGCATTCAAATCCCCAGTGGTTTAACAAGCGAGCAGATGGAACGATTGCATATGCTGAAAATCCTCCAAAAAAGTATCAGGACATTTATCCGCTTAACTTCGATGACGATTACGAGGGGTTAAGAGATGAGGTCCTTCGCATTATTCGTTTATGGGTTTCAAAGGGAGTTTCAATTTTTCGGGTAGATAACCCACACACTAAACCCGTTCATTTTTGGCAGGATTTACTAGGGATTATGCGAATTGAAAGCCCTGAGGTCATTTTTCTGGCTGAGGCTTTTACCGCCCCAGCCATGATGCACGCGCTTGGAAAGGCGGGATTCCACCAGTCCTATACCTACTTCACGTGGCGAACAAGTAAATCTGAACTCATCGATTACGGGCGAGAAGTTTCGACTCAATCCGATGCATATTTTCGCCCAAATTTCTGGGTCAACACTCCTGATATCAATCCTTTTCATTTACATTCAGGTAATCCTGCTGTATTTGCTCTTCGCGCTGTCTTGGCATCAACACTTTCACCATCGTGGGGAATGTATGCCGGTTACGAGCTTTACGAACACATACCATTTAAGTTAGATGGCGAAGAGTATCTCGATTCAGAAAAATATGAGATTAAAATTCGTGACTGGGATGGCGCTGCTAAAAAGGGAATTACTCTGGCTCCATTTATAACTCAACTCAATGCCATCCGTGCAGCCAACCCGGCACTCAATTATCTTCGGAATTTAGTGTTCCACCACACAGAATCAGAATCGATCATTGCTTATTCAAAACGAGAAGGCGAAAACATAATTTTAATAGTCGTTAATCTCGATCCAAATTTCGCCCAGGGCACAATTATTCATTGGGATATGACCTCATTGGGAATTAAAGGGACACTTTTTGAAGTTGAAGATCTACTTGATGGCTCACACTTTAACTGGTCACCTGACACTTATGTATCTTTAGATCCAACACGACCTGTCGGTAAAGTCGCCCATATTTGCAGAGTGAAAATCTAAAATGGGTTTCTTCTCGAAATTTCTTAGCAAAAAACAAATTCAGGAGATTGTGCCCGCGAGTTTTCTCAATCCTCACTCAACATTGAGAGAGCTTGACCTCCATTTAATCTCTGAGGGCCGCCATGAACAATTGTGGATGGCGCTAGGTGCACATGTACGCCGTGATGAAGAAGGCGCTCTTCTCGGAACGGCGTTTTCGGTCTGGGCTCCAAATGCCCGTGCCGTCTCTTTGATTGGAGATCACAATTTTTGGGATAGAAATAGCCATCAAATGCTGCGCATAGGCTCTTCAGGCATCTGGGAGATATTTGTTGCAGATATTGGCACTGGAATTAAATATAAGTTTGCCATCTGTGGCTTCGATGGCAAGTGGGTCGATCATGCCGATCCGATGGCTAGAGCCACGCAAACTCCACCTTTGACCGCTTCAATAGTGGAAGAGTCGCACTATGTATGGATGGATTCTGACTGGATAAGTGCACGTAAAGACTTCCAATCTTGGCGCTCCCCTGTCAGCACATATGAAGTTCACTTAGGGTCCTGGAGGTTGGGTCTGACATATCGCGATTTGGCAACTCAATTAGTTGATTACGTTAAAGAGCAAGGTTTTACCCATGTTGAGTTTTTGCCAGTGACCGAACATCCATACGGTCCATCTTGGGGATATCAAGTTACCTCCTTTTTTGCACCTACATCGCGCTTTGGAACACCTGATGACTTTAGATTCTTGGTAGATGCTCTACATGCTGCTGGCATCGGGGTGATTCTTGATTGGGTACCGGCACACTTTCCTAAAGATGAATGGGCGCTAGCAAAATTTGATGGGACCGCGCTATATGAACACTCTGATCCTAGGCTTGGTGAGCATCCCGACTGGGGAACTCTAATTTTCAATTTTGGACGTGATGAGGTCCGCAACTTTCTGGTAGCAAGTGCGCTGTATTGGCTAACCGAATTTCACATTGATGGTTTAAGAGTAGATGCCGTTGCATCTATGCTTTATTTGGATTATTCGCGTGAAGAAGGTCAATGGCTTCCTAATAGGAATGGAGGTCGAGAGAACTTAGAGGCGGTGAAGTTGTTACAAGAAGCAACCTCTACAGCCTATCGAACGCATCCAGGAATCATGATGATTGCTGAAGAATCAACCGCTTGGTCTGGGGTAACGCGCGATACTTCCTCAGATGGCTTGGGCTTTGGTTTTAAATGGAATATGGGTTGGATGCATGACACTTTAAAATATCTACAGCACGACCCAATTCATCGTAATTACCATCATAATGAAATAACTTTCTCCATTCTTTATGCGTGGAGCGAAAACTTTATATTGCCGCTCTCTCATGACGAAGTTGTTCATGGAAAAGGGCAGCTCGTCAATAAATTCCCTGGTGATCGTTGGCAGAAACTAGCTACATTAAGAGCGCTCTATGGATATATGTGGGCGCATCCCGGCAAGAAGCTGCTCTTTATGGGTAGCGAGTTTGCTCAAAATGATGAGTGGAGTGAAAGCGCTGGTCTGCAGTGGTATTTAGCCGATTTTGATGAACATAAAGGCATCCAAAGAACTGTTTCTGCACTCAATAGAGAGTACTTAGGTACGCCTGCCTTGTGGCAAAAGGATACTTCCCCAGAGGGTTTTACCTGGCTAGTCAACAACGATGGCGCCGCTAATGTATTAGCTTTTGCGCGCTGGGATGATGCCTCTAATCCACTCGTTTCCGTAACAAATTTTTCTCCAATGCCACATGAGCGCTATCAGCTTCCCTTTCCAACGGTCGGCACCTGGCACGAAGTTCTCAATACCGATGATTTAGCATTTGGTGGAAGTGGAGTTACGAATCAAGCGATAAACCTAAATAATGCAAGTCATCTGATCGCACACGTTGCTATTCCACCGCTTGCCACGGTCTGGTTTAAACGTTCTTAAATATTTTTGCAAAAAATGGAACTGTAAGTAATAGCACAGCTGGAATTAACAACGCCAGAGAGAGTGAAAATACTTGTGCAGTCCAAGCGATGATTAACCTCATAATTAAAACTGCAATGTTATTTATAACGCCTAACTGACCGATAACAACACTCGATGGCAATTTAGAGCGCATATTGGCGGCATTCATAATACTTGGACCTAAAAATGAAGAGCCGAGACCGGCGATAGTGAAAGTTACACTTAAAATTATTAGAGAAATTCTATTATTTTCCACTCCGATTATTCGAGTTGCAAGAATTCCTATAAGAAATGAGATTCCAGAAATTAGCGACGCGCTTTTCACTAAGAACTCCATTGAAAATTTGGAGTGTAAGTAGTGAATTGTAAGTCTGCCCGCAATCATCGCAAAAGTGAAGAGAATATAGGGAAGTGTGTGAGCTCCACCTTTTATCCCTATATCTTCCTTTACAAATATTGCAGCCCAATCTCCCACACTAAATTCAAGAAAAATTGCACAAAAAAGCCCACCGGAAACCATTCCGTCGATTCTAAATCCTTTGAATAAGTCGGTGATACCGTAATCCGTCTCAGAGTCCTGATTGGGTTTAATTAAACTTTCACTGAGTTTAGTTATCGTAATTAAGATAATAATTAAGATTGATAACGAAAGCACCAGAATGTGCATTTCTAGCGAAATTCTGTCAACAAGCAACCCTGAGAGCACTGCCGTAGCCAAGGCACCACTGCTCCAAAAGCCGCTTAAAAGCGTTACTACGTGCCTTCGTGTGCGATCTTGAAAACTAAAGCCTTGGGCATTAACTGAAATATGAAAGGCAGATATCCCAGCTGAGTGAATTATGATACAAATGAGAAAAACAAGGGTTGAACTCGTATTAGTAAGCAGAATTAAACTAATAGCCATTGAAACAGCGGCAATGCGCATTACTAACTTAGCTCCGAAATTATGCACGAGATGGCCAACCGTAAAGAGGGCTACAAGTGAACCCACGGCTGAGATACTGATAATTGATCCGAACTCGCCATTGGAAAGAGCTAAGTTTGCTTTAACCTCTGGAAAACGAGGCAACCAAGACATAATCAAAAATCCGAATAAAAAGAAAGTGAGTTTTAAATAATTAAGCTCGCGATTGGGATTTAAATTCATTTCTAATATAGGGCGTTCGCAAGCGCACTGCGAGCTGCAGCAAGACGAGAATCTGACGGATCGACAAGTGCAAATAGTCCCACTAAGTGCTCTCGCGCCCTATTCCGATCATCGCCGGAAGTTTCTTTCACTACATCTACTAAACGTGCAAATGCGGCCTCTACTCTGCCATTTACCATTTCTATGTCGGCAGCCATCAATTGAATCGAAACATCACCAGGGTTCTGGAGCGCTTGCTCAATGACTGTTGAGAGCTCTAAACCATCGCTTCGAATGAGCAACTGTGTTTGAGCCAGACCTAACTTTGCAAGACTATCTAAAGGTTTGCGGGAGAGGAGTTTCTTGTAGGCCGCTTCAGCGGAAACAAAGTCACCGGCTTCAAGGGCGATCATGGCTTCGTCTTCTTCAGGCTCACTCACTTCAACAGGAGCGGTCCCAACACCTTGTTCTGATGCAAGAGTTAAGACTTTGTCTAGCACTAATCGAATCTGTGCCTCCGGGTAATTTTGTTCAAAAAGTGGAACCATCTGTTCGCCAATCAGGGCGATCGCATATGGAACGCTCTTAGTCTGAAGCGCTTGAGCAACATTTGGCTCGGCATCTACATCCAGGCGTGCTAAAGCCCAACTACCTTGATAGGAGCTCTCCAAGGATCCAAGAAGTTTCACCATCGCCATCGACTCCGGCGAACGTGTCGACCACGCGATGATGATGACGGGTTTAATGTGCGAAAGAGGCAAGAACTCGCTTGTTAAATTCGCCGCGGTTACCTCTAAGCCCTGCATAGGTTCAGTCGGTGAGGTTTTTGGCTTTCCAAGTGAACTTAAATCTACCGCTCGAGCAAAATTTGGCGGATTACTCATTTGCCAATCCTATACGATTATCCTGTGCCTCGATATCAACCCCCGAATCGCGGCGATAGGGCAAGATCTCTGTGACGTAGTTATCAGTGGCAAACTCAAGTCCAACATCAACTCCCCTTTGCTCGCTTAGATACCAGCGATTTTCAAGAATCTCATGAAACATCTGTGCATGTTCAACGCGACCGCGCATCGCCTCAGGAACTCGGTTAATTGTGGATTCAAATACTTCGAAAAACCAAGTTTTAGCCATCTCGGTAATTGAAGCTCCAAACTTTTCATTACGTGCGCGGTATCGATCAAAGGATGCAAGTAATCTCTTCGCTTGCAACTCTTCAGTGTCCAATCCCATTAACTCGCGCAGACGTGCACTGTGATATCCAGCTGCAACTAATTTAGGTTGAAAGGAGAGCATCTGAGTATCCCCATCGATGGTGATAGATACTTCTTCAACGGCAAAACCTAAATCGTGCAGCGCACGCATCGCGCGTTCGACGGCATGGCGATCTTTAGGGTCTAACAATTGACGCTCTTTCAGTGCCGCCCAGATGCGACGGTAACGTCTAATAACTGCTTCAGCGGCACGAACTGGATCCATTCCGGGATATAGAACTCCTGAAAGCGAAAGGTCTTCGAGCTCTGCGGCAACATTAAACATTGCTATATCTAAATCATGTTCACGTTGACCCTCACTGAGAGTCTTTTGAAACTCTCCAGTTTCAGCATCTACAAGATACGCGGCGAAGCCCTCGGCATCTCGCCTAAACAAAGTATTTGAAAGCGAACAGTCGCCCCACCAAAACCCAAGTAAGTGCAAACGAACAATTAAGAGAGCGAGCGCACTTGCCATCGTGGTGATGTCATGAGCTGTTACCGAACCTGAAAGTAATACTCGGTAGGGTAGAGAATATGGCAGAAAGCGGGTAACGATTGCGCAGGGAAGTTCTTCTCCATTTTTATCGGTTCGCCCTTCAACGACGGCAATTTGTTCAACGCATGGGGCGTGCATATGTGTGAGTTCACGAAGGATTTTATATTCTCGATTAGCGAATTCACTTACCGTTTCTTTCACGGCATAGACTTGAGAATCTGGATCTTTTGTTGCACGCACTAAACGAACTACGTGGCGGGATATACCTCTTTTTTCAGCCAAGGCAGGATCTTCAGGCCACTCCTCTAAGCTCAACTGCCAGGGTAAGCCTGTTACTGCGGCAATCTCCTCGCCTAAGCCAGTAATCCGTAGCGCCATAGAGCCTATTCTTGCCTAACAATGTAACGAATAGGTGAACTATGCCCCACCTTTGATGTGACGCTGGATTTAGAATAGGTATATGGCTATTTCTGGACGAGTTAATAAGGTCTCCAAGCAGGATGTCACTGCGCCACTACCTCCATCAGAATTTGGAACTCTCGGTGCCCCAATTAATAGAGCTCACCCTTTCTACTTCGGTTTCATTGCAACTCTTGGTGCCTTAACTGCCGTCCTACTAATGCGAGCTTTGGCAAGTGTGAGTCAGATTTTTGTTCTCATCCTCATCGCGCTATTTCTCGCAACCGGCTTAAATCCCGCCGTTGAAGCGTTAAGACGTAAAAACTTACCTAGGGGTACTGCCGTTGCCATTATCTTCACTTCAGTAATTGCCTTTGTTATTTTCTTCGCTCTTGTAGTTGCCCCGCCCGTCGTAACTCAAGGAACCCAATTAATTAATAAGGCGCCGCAGTTGCTCAATGATTTAACAAACAATGATGCGATAAATAAACTCAATGAGCAGTATGGAATTATCGATACAATGCAAGCAAAATTGAAGTCGGTAACTTCAGATGGAACACTACTTGTGACGACTTTTGGTGGTGTACTCGGTGTAGGCAAAACAATTCTTTCCGGGTTTTTCTCCTTCGTCACAATTTTAGTCTTAACTCTCTATTTCATTACCTCTTTACCTCAGACCGTCAAATTAGGACTCTCTCTAGTGCCAGCTAGCAGACGCGATCGTGTTGGCCGATTAACTAATGCCATTATTACTCGTGTTGGAGCCTTTGTTGGAAGCCAAATAATAATCGCCATTATGGCGGCAATTTTTGTCTTAATTCTCTCAATAGTTCTAGGGCTGCCATCGCCGTTTGCAATCGCCATGATTGTGCTGGTCTGCGGTTTAATTCCACTTATTGGTCACTTTATTGGAAGTTCAATAGTCACAATTATTGCACTTACTCAGTCCATTCTCCTCGGAGTGATTGCATTTCTTGCATATGTCATTTATGTACAAATTGAAAATTACGTTGTTACGCCGAGAATAATGAAGAGAACTATGTCGCTACCGGGTGCGGTAACAATCATTGCCGCACTTATTGGATCATCGTTAATGGGACTCGTCGGTGGGCTTTTGGCCATTCCAATCGCTGCTGCGATTATCTTAATTCTGGATGAGGTAGCTATTCCTCGGGCAGAATCTTCTTAAAACTCAAGGGGTAACTCTTCGAAATCTCCCGTAACTATTGCAGTGATCTGCGATAGAACATGATGAACAAAAGGCTCGCCAAGCCATAAGTGTTTTGCACCATCAACGGCTATAACTCTCATTAAAGGAATTATTGAAAAACGCTCTCGCGCTTCATCGGGTTTGAGAAATTCGTCAAATTCAGGGATAAGCGCAGTGATCGGTCGAGGATCGCTGTTCCAGTACAGTAAATCGCTTTCAATTGTGGTTCGAAGCGGAGGGCTCAAAAGAATCAGACCTTTATGCCGATGATCTTTGGCATGTCGCAGAGCTAAGTCAGTTCCGAATGACCAACCGACTACCCAGACATTTTCTAATTTCAATGCGTCAAAGCAGTATGCAAGCATCGCTTGAACATCTAGTGCTTCGGCATTCCCATTATCGAATTCACCCGTACTTCGCCCTGCTTCACTAACCGTGCCACGCGAATTGAAACGAACGACAGTGATTCCGGCCATCGCGGGCAATCTATTGGCTGCCTTCTTAAAAACATGACTGTCCATCATGCCGCCAGCGGTTGGTAATGGATGAAAACAGAGAATAGCCCCACGTTTAGCCCCAAGTGGAGATGCGACTTCGCCGATGAGATCTACGCCATCAGTTGTTTTCACATGAAATGGAGTTCGAATAGAGGGCAAGACAGTACTGGGTCTAATAATCTCTGCCATGCTTCAAATTGTATCGACACACGACTACGCTTCAAACCATGGCTATTAAGAGAAGTTCTCTATTTAATTCACACAATCCAGTTAATGGTGAAGTAATTGGTACTTACCCCATCATGAGCGAAAGTGAAGTTGGAGAAGTTGTTTCACGTGCTCGCGAGACTAGTGCGAAGTGGCAAAAAATCGGTTTCAATGGCCGCAAGCAGGTTTTACTTGCGTGGAGTTCATTGATATTAAATCGCATTGATCAGATTGGTGAATTAATAAGCCATGAGACAGGCAAGCCACTTAGTGATGCACGACTTGAAGTAGGTATGGCAGCGAACCACATTAGTTGGGCGGCACGTCATGCTGAATCAATCTTGAGAACATCATATCGACGCCCAGGATTATTAATGGCAAATATGGCGGCTACTGTTGAGCGCTCCCCGTTTGGGGTTATCGGTGTAATTGGGCCCTGGAACTATCCCTTTTTTACTCCGATTGGTTCAATCTCTTATGCCTTGGCTGCTGGAAACACGGTTGTCTTTAAACCCAGTGAGTATGCACCAGGGGTGGGAATGTGGCTTCAGGAGAGTTTTAATGAAAACGCACCCTTTGCTGATATCTTTACAACGATCACAGGTTTAGCTCAAACAGGTAGCGCGGTGTGTGAAAGTGGAATCGACAAGATTTCATTTACTGGGTCAACCCGAACTGCAAAGTTAGTAGCAGCTCAATGTGCCAAACATATGATTCCAGTAGTTCTTGAATGTGGTGGAAAAGATCCAGTAATTGTTGCTGCCGATGCAGATCTTGCGCGCGCAGTCGACGCCACAATGTGGTCTGCAATGGCAAATGCTGGACAATCTTGCATTGGTGCTGAGCGTGTCTATGTCGATGAGAAAGTTGCCGACGAGTTCATTGCACGGGCAATCGAGTTAGCAGCAACGATTCGTGCAGGTGCACCGGGTAATGGAAACTACGGACCAGCAACTTTGCCTTCACAGATTAAAGTTATCCAAACCCACATTAAAGAGGCAATCGCCGATGGTGGCATATGTGTTTATGGCGGCCCTGATTCAGTAGTAGCTCCATTTGTACAACCAGTTGTCTTGATAGATGTTCCAGAAAACTCCGCAGCTATGCGTGAAGAAACCTTTGGTCCAATCATTATTATTAATCGCGTCGCTACTATGCGTGAGGCAATAGATCTTTCAAATGCATCTGCATATGGGCTCGGTGCAAGTGTCTGGTCTAGGCGAAAAGGAAAGAAAATAGCGTCTCAACTTCAATGCGGCATGGTTGCAATTAATTCGACTTTCGCTTTTGCAACGATTGCCTCGCTTCCTTTTGGCGGGGTAAAAGATAGTGGATCTGGCAGAGTGCACGGTCCTGAAGGTCTCTTGGAATATACTTTCGCCCGCACAGTGGTGCGCACGCGATTTTACTTGCCATTCAAATTATTAAGTTTTAAACGCAGGCAAAAAGATGATGCATTAATAATTAAGTTAATTAAATTACTTAAAGGCCGTCTAGGGTGAGGACTAAAGAGCATTAATATCGTGGGGCATTGCGAGTTCGCTCAGTATTAGGCCTGCGCTTATCCTTTTTTGACCAACATGCACTATGCCAATGACGCCGACTTTCTTCATCATCTTCTAACCAAGCAACAATGTGTGGTGTTGCAAGCGGAATCATCTGATCACAGCCTGGACAGCGATATGGTTTTGTGGATCCTGAACCCGTCAATTTGCGAACAATATAAAGAGCTTCTTGGTGCTCTTCGAAGCTTTGATTAGATGTTGCAATATCTCGATCATCGGATTTAGGGCGCTTGTTCTTGGGGTGGTTTCTGCGCGGACTCACCCGCATATTTTCGCACAGTAGTGGGCATAGTAGTATCGCACCGTGAATGCAATTGAAGTAACGGGTCTACGAAAAAATTACGGCCCGGTTCATGCAGTCAGGGGAATCGATCTCTCAATACCTATTGGAGAAATCTTTTCGCTTTTAGGTCCAAACGGCGCAGGCAAAACAACCATTGTTGAAATTCTTGAAGGTTTTCGCACGCGCAACAGCGGCACAGTAAGTGTTCTTGGATTTGATCCCAGCAATGGTGGCCACATGGCGCGAGAATGGCGCGATCGAATCGGTATTGTTCTGCAATCAACGTCGGACTCCGGTGATTTAACCATTGTCGAAACAATCGGTCATTTCAGTGGCTATTACTCCAATCCTCGAAAGGTTGATGAGGTCATTCATGCAGTTGGCCTGGAAGAAAAAGCGGGTTCGCTCATCCGAAATCTTTCGGGAGGCCAACGCAGGCGTCTAGATGTCGCACTTGGCATAGTTGGAAATCCAGAACTTCTTTTTCTCGATGAACCTACGACTGGTTTTGATCCCGAGGCGAGGCGAGCTTTTTGGACACTAATTGAAAACCTACGAGGAAATGGCACAACAATTCTTCTTACGACCCATTACTTGGATGAGGCAGAGGCACTCGCAGATCGCGTTGCAGTCATAAATAATGGTCAAATCATTGAAATCTCTACACCAACCGAGCTCGGTGGTCGTAGTACATCTAAAGCACTTGTTACGTGGCGCGAGGCAGGCGAAATGAACTCCGAATCAACTGATAATCCGACCGCCCTAGTTAATAAACTGGGGTCAATCTTCAATGGTGAAATTCCAGAACTCACTGTAACTCGCCCATCTTTAGAGGATGTTTACCTTAAGATGATTGGTAAAACACATGAGTAAGGTTCCAAGCGCCATCTCACTCGGCATTCGACGAGGGGGTTTGGAGATTCGACAATTTTCAAGGCAACGAGAATCCGTAGTTTTTACACTTTTATTTCCAGTGATTTTGCTGGCGATTTTTGGATCGGTCTTTAAGAACACTATTGCTCCGGGAGTAACTTTTTCCCAGTACTTTGTCGCGGGAATGATCGCATCAGGTCTAGTTAATACTGGCTTTCAAGCACTTGCAATCACGATTCCATTAGAGCGCGACTTCGGAGCCCTAAAGCGGTTGCGCGGAACACCAATGCCAGCATCTAGCTATTTTATTGGAAAGGCTATTCTTGTCTCAGTAAGCATGGTTACACAGATCTTTATGCTCTTTGGATTCGGCTTGCTCTTCTTTGGTATTGAAATGCCAACTGGCACTGACAAATGGATTACTTTCGCTTGGTTAGTCTTACTTGGAAGTGCATGCTCGACGGCGCTTGGAATCGCTTTTTCAATTGTTCCAAAGAGTGGCCATGGGGCATCAGCTGTTGTTTCGCCCATCGTTATTATTTTGCAGTTCTTCAGCGGAGTATTTTTCGTTTTCACACAACTCCCACCTTGGATGCAGCAAATCGCTGCGATTTTTCCACTTAAGTGGCTCACACAAGGCATGCGCTCAGTCTTTTTACCGGACTCCTTTGCATCTCAAGAGATAGCTAAATCCTGGGAGAACGAGCGGACATTTGCCGTTCTAGTTATCTGGCTCATCATCGGAATATTCTTCTCAGTCCGCAAATTTAAGTGGGACCGTGATTAAGCGCCTGTTAATACTGGTTATGGCGGCAACGTTGATAATGCCCGTAGCGACAAGTGCGACTAAATCACCAGCTCCAACCCCTAAGGCCACAGTAACTAAGAAGGCGACGCCAATTAAAAAGGCAAAGCCAACTAAGAAGGCAGTTGTAAAAAAGAAAATTGCTACAAAAAAGAGCAAAAAACGCCTCTCCCCTTCACCCTCTCCAAAATGGCCGCCCGTTGGCTTCAAGTCCAGCGGTGACGTTTTTGCCAAAATTCCGAAGGCAAAAGAGTTAATTGGAACGGCATCGAGCGATAAAAAATTAGCTAGAGCGCTGGCTCAAAAAGTTGATGGAGTGCCCGTTTGTGAAAAATTCTCGTGCGGTGCAATTCAGATTGCATCCCTCAGTGGCTGCACTTGGTGGGAGGTTAATGCCCAGTTAGCAGGTGTAACATCGGCCGAAGATGCAACAAGGATAACTTTCGGAACTATCCGAACATTAGTAAGGGCGACTGCGCCTAAAGAAATTGTGACGGTTCTGCTTGTTAGCCAAGAACCTCTAGAGCTCAACCACCGAGTGTCAGGGATTTCTGCAAACTGTCACCATGATGCTCCAAGTGAGAAAATTCCAAGTTCCACGTATACAGCGCTCAATAATTAGCGATTTGCTCCAGGGACCCAGAGTTGATCACCTATATCTTTATTCACATGCCGTGCTAAAACAAAGAGCAGATCTGAACAACGATTTAGATACTTTGCAGTTATTGGACTAACGCCACCGCCAAATCCATGAATTGCAGCCCATGTACAGCGCTCCGCACGGCGCACAACAGTGCGAGCGACATGAAGATGTGCAGCCGCTTGCGTGCCCGATGGCAGAACAAAGGAGCGCAATGGCTCTAACTCGCTGTTGTATCTATCGATCGCCTCTTCTAAAAATGTAACTTGTGATTCAAGAACGCGAAGTGGCTCAAAGGCAGGTGAGTCAACCACCGGCGTGCATAAATCGGCACCAACATCAAAGAGATCGTTTTGAATTCGCACTAACAATGCGCGTACATCTTCACTCAAATCTCCATTAGCAAGCACTACCCCAATCGAGGAGTTAGCTTCATCCACAGTGGCATACGCTTCAAGGCGCGGATCATTTTTCGATGTTCGGCTCATATCGCCTAATGAGGTCGTTCCATCATCACCGGTCTTGGTATAAATACGCGTCAAATTAACCATGCCCATAGCCTATAAGTAGACTGCGGCCATGGCATCTCTGGATCGTTTCCGCGTCACAGGAGGAGTTAGTCTGCGTGGAGAAGTTACCGTCACTGGAGCAAAGAACTCCGTTCTAAAACTAATGGCAGCCTCACTTTTAGCCGCCGGTACGACCAGAATCGAGAATGTTCCAGAGATTGCCGATGTCGACATAATGTCTGATCTTTTGACACGTCTTGGCTGCACGGTTATTCATGAAAAAGATACTGTGACAATCAATGTTCCTGAAAACCCAGGACACCGCGCAGATTATGATCTTGTGAGAAAAATGCGTGCCTCCATAAATGTTTTAGGTCCACTTGTCGCCAGAATTGGTAAAGCTGAGGTAGCGCTACCTGGTGGGGATTCAATTGGATCGCGAGGTTTGGATTTTCACATCAAGGGTTTAGAGGCACTGGGTGCGAAAGCGCATATTGAACATGGATATGTAATCGCCGAGGCAGCACATGGGTTAACTGGGAGCTTTATAGAACTTGATTTTCCAAGTGTTGGCGCGACAGAGAATATTATGACGGCGGCTGTATTAGCTAAAGGTGTAACATCAATCGAAAACTCTGCGCGAGAACCAGATTTAATCGATCTCGGTGAATTCTTAATATCAATGGGTGCAAAGATTCAAGGCCTCGGAACTCCACTAATCACAATTACTGGAGTGGAGAAACTGAACCCTACAACTCATGTAACAATTCCTGATCGCATCATTACTGGGACCTGGGCATTTGCCGCGGCAATGACACGAGGTGACATCACAATTCATGGAGCGCGTGCTAACGATTTAGAACTACCCCTTGAAAAACTCGTAAGCGCTGGAGCCATTGTCACATCGACTTTCGACGGTATACGCGTACGAATGGATTCAAGGCCACACGCTATCGATGTGGTAACTCTTCCCTATCCAGGCTTTCCTACAGATTTGCTTCCTATGGTTATTGCCCTGAACTCGATTGCCATTGGACATTCTTTAGTGACTGAAAATGTATTTGAATCTCGCTTTATGTTTGTTAACGAACTCATACGCCTTGGTGCGCAAATATCAGTCGATGGCCATCACGCATCCATCGAAGGAGTTCCGGAGCTATCCGGGGCGCCAGTTGAGGCCACCGATATCCGTGCCGGTGCGGGTTTAGTTCTAGCAGCTCTCGTAAGTGAGGGCGAAACAACCATAGATGCCGCCTTCCATGTAGATCGCGGCTATCCTAACTTTACTGAGCAACTTGTCACCCTAGGAGCGAAAGTGAGCCGTGAATAATGCAGCCAATCCCAGATCGCAACTTAGCACTCGAACTAATTCGTGTAACAGAGACTGCCGCGATTGCCGCAGCGCCGTGGGTCGGTCGTGGTGAGAAAAATTTAGCTGATAAAGCCGCAGTCGAAGCGATGCGCGAAATGATTAATACCGTTGATATGTCAGGTGTTGTAGTTATTGGTGAAGGCGAAAAAGATGACGCTCCAATGCTCCATAATGGTGAGAGCGTCGGCAATCAACAAGGACCCTCGTGTGATGTTGCAGTCGATCCGATAGATGGGACCTCATTAACTGCAAATGGAATGAATGGGGCAATTTCCGTGATTGCTTTATCTCCTCGCGGAACTATGTTTGACCCAAAAACTTCTTTTTATATGAACAAGATTGTAACTGGGCCGCAGGCCGCGCATGCCATTGACATACAGGCAACAACTGCCGAAAACATACATGCAGTTGCAAAGGCAAAAAATTTGGCGATTAGTGATGTTACGGTTGTGGTACTAAATCGTCCACGACATGAGCAATTAATTGCAGAAATCCGCGCTGCAGGTGCGCGCATCCGGTTAATTCAAGATGGTGATGTTGCAGCCGCAATTGAAACTGCACGGCCCAACACTGGCATTGATTTATTGATGGGCATCGGTGGTACTCCAGAGGGTGTAATAGCTGCCGCTGCAATGATTTGTTTAGGCGGGGCTATACAAGGTCAGTTATTTGAAAATGGCAAGTCAATTGGTTCAATTTTGTACACCAAGGATCTTGTGAACTCCGAAGATGTTTTCTTAGCGGCAACTGGAATAACCGATGGTGAGCTAATTAAGGGAGTCCGCTATACAAGTTTTGGCGCCGTGAGTCAGTCAATCGTGATGCGTGGTCAGTCAAAGACGGTTCGCGTAATTGAAACTGAACATCACTTAAAGTAAGTTACTTGCTCACAGTTTCAGTAAGAATAGAAACCCGATTATTTGATACCGATAAGAAGCCACCACTAACAGTAAATTCAGTGGTACTTCCATCAATACCTTTTATGCTCACAGTTCCATCTACAAGTACTCCAAAGAGCGGCGCGTGATCGCTCAAAATTCCGAGATCACCTTCAACGGTACGGGCAGAGACAAATGAGGCCTGCCCCGACCAGACACGCTCTGTTGGAGATACGAGTTCGACGTTTAGTGTCATGTTTTCTTTTATTTTCCAACGCTTGCTGCTAGTTCGGCAGCACGGCGCTCTACATCATCTAGACCACCGCACATGAAGAAGGCCTGCTCTGGAACGTGATCGTACTTTCCATCGGCAAGAGCCTCAAAAGCTGCGATTGTATCGACTAGCGGAACGAATGAACCTTCGATTCCGGTAAAGACCTTTGCCACGAATGTGTTCTGTGACAGGAAGCGTTGGATGCGACGTGCGCGGCCAACCAAGATGCGGTCTTCCTCTGATAATTCATCGATACCAAGAATCGCAATAATGTCTTGCAAATCCTTGTAGCGCTGCAGGATTTGCTTAATACGGTTAGCAACACGGAAGTGATGCTCACCGATGTAACGTGGATCCAAGATGCGTGAAGTTGAGTCGAGTGGATCCACGGCTGGGTAAATACCAAGCTCTGAAATCGGACGGGACAAAACAGTTGTGGCATCTAAGTGCGCAAACGTTGTGTGTGGAGCTGGGTCAGTAATGTCATCGGCAGGAACATAGATCGCCTGCATAGATGTGATTGAGTGACCACGTGTTGATGTGATGCGCTCCTGTAACTGACCCATCTCATCGGCCAACGTTGGCTGATATCCCACAGCAGATGGCATACGGCCAAGAAGTGTAGATACTTCAGAGCCAGCTTGAGTGAAGCGGAAAATATTGTCGATAAACAAAAGTACATCCTGCTTTTGCACGTCACGGAAGTACTCAGCCATTGTGAGCGCCGAGAGCGCAACGCGAAGACGTGTGCCAGGTGGTTCATCCATCTGACCAAAGACTAAGGCGGTCTTATTGATAACACCGGTCTCGGTCATTTCCAAAAATAGGTCGTTACCTTCACGAGTACGCTCACCAACACCGGCGAATACAGAAACTCCACCGAAGTTTTCAGCAACACGGTAAATCATCTCTTGAATCAAAACAGTTTTACCAACACCTGCGCCACCGAATAAACCGATCTTTCCACCCTTTACATATGGCGTTAAAAGATCGATAACTTTAATTCCAGTTTCAAACATCTCAGTTTTAGACTCTAACTGATCAAATGCTGGAGCATTGCGGTGAATTGGCCAGCGCTCTTTTATATCTAGTGAAGATGTTGGAACATCCATTGACTCACCAAGAGTGTTGAATACGTGACCCTTAGTTACGTCACCAACTGGTACTGAGATAGCAGAGCCCGTGTCAGATACATCTGTACCACGAACCATTCCATCGGTTGGCTGCATAGAAATTGCGCGCACGAGATTATCACCAATGTGCTGGGCGACCTCCATCGTCAAGGTACGTGTAGTACCTGACAGGGTTACCTCTACGTGTAGCGCGTTGAAGATCGATGGCATTGAATCGGCTGGAAATTCAATATCCACCACCGGTCCAATAACGCGAGCTACGCGACCTTTACCTGTTGATGCCGACATCATTCACTCCCTGCACTAGCTGAGGCCAACGCGTCTGCGCCGCCAACAATTTCACTGATCTCTTGGGTAATTTCAGCTTGACGGGCTGCATTCGCAAGTCGTGTAAGCGACTTGATTAAATCATCGGCATTGTCAGTCGCCGACTTCATTGCACGACGCCGCGCAGCATGCTCAGAGGCTGCCGACTGCAACATCGCGTTAAATACTCGAGCCTCAATGTAACGAGGCAAGAGTGCATTAAGCACAACCTCGGCATTAGGTTCGAATTCATACATTGGGAGCAAGCCAGTTGGTGCTGGCGCATCGCTTTCTACAACTTCCAGAGGAAGCATCCGCTTTGCCATTGCATTTTGAGTAAGCATTGATTTAAATTCAGTAAAGACGATGTGAATCTCATCGACACCGGCTGGATCGACCTGAGCATCGGCAATGAAGGCCTTAATGAGTGCATCGGCAACTTGCTTGGCATCCTCATACGTTGGGTTATCCGAAAAGCCCGACCACGCACCAGCGATGGCACGGTTGCGGAAACGGTAGTAGTTAACGGCCTTTCGCCCGACTAAATATGAAGTTGTCTGCAAGCCACGCTCTTTCAAGAGCGCTGCAAGCTGCTCACCCTCCTTAATTGCATTATTTGAGTAAGCCCCGGCCATTCCTCGATCTGCAGAGATAATCAAAATCGCAGCGCGAATTGGATTCTCACTAGCCGTCGTTAAAGGATGGTTAGTTGATGAGAGCGATGCAACTGCAGATACCGCGCGAGTCAACTCATTTGCATATGGAGTAGATGCAGTGACTCGTGCTCGCGCCTTAACAATACGAGATGCCGAGATTAACTCCATGGCTTTCGTAATCTTTTTAGTCGCTTTAACGGATCTCATCCGCCTGCGATAAACGCGAAGTTGGGCACCCATGAGTTACTTCTTCACCGGCGGCGGAACATACTTTGTGATCTGCTCTGCACCTTCGCCGTCGAGAGCTTCGGCTGGAGCATCATTGATGAGTGCTGCAGCCGATGATTTAAATATTTTCTTGAATTCATCAACGGCGGCTTGCATTGTGGCAACTGTGTCATCTTCTAGCAGCTTAGTCTCTGCAATTACGGTGAAGATTCCTTTATGCTCACGACCAATGAACTCCAAGAGTTCGGCCTCAAAACGGCGAATATCGACAACTGCTACAGAATCTAGAGCCCCTGATGTACCGGCCCAAATCGAAACAATCTGATGCTCAAGAGAATATGGTGAGTACTGACCCTGCTTTAAAAGTTCAACCATGCGCGCACCGCGTTCAAGTTGTGCCTTTGAAGCAGCATCTAGATCTGAACCAAATGCTGCGAAGGCTTCGAGCTCACGGAACTGTGCGAGGTCAAGGCGAAGACGACCAGCGATCTTCTTCATCGCCTTGGTCTGAGCAGAGCCACCTACTCGAGAAACAGAGATGCCAACGTTAATTGCTGGACGGACACCTGCGTTAAATAGATCTGTTTCAAGGAAGCACTGTCCGTCGGTAATTGAAATAACGTTTGTAGGAATAAAGGCAGAGACGTCATTTCCCTTAGTTTCAATAATTGGAAGACCAGTCATTGAACCGCCACCGAGCTCATCGGAGAGCTTTGCACAACGCTCTAATAAACGTGAATGTAAATAGAAAACATCTCCAGGATACGCCTCGCGACCTGGTGGGCGTCGAAGAAGCAACGAGACTGAACGGTAGGCCTCGGCCTGTTTTGATAGATCATCAAAGACGATAAGTACATGATCGCCGTTATACATCCAGTGTTGGCCAATTGAAGAGCCAGTGTATGGAGCTAGGTATTTAAAGCCAGCTGGGTCGGAGGCGGGAGATGCAACGATAGTTGTGTACTCCATCGCGCCGGCCTCTTCGAGTGCGCCCTTAACTGCAGCAATCGTTGAACCTTTTTGCCCAATAGCAACATAGATACATTTAACTTGCTTCTTCTTATCTCCTGATTTCCAGTTTTCCTTCTGGTTAATAATTGTGTCTACCGCAACGGCAGTCTTACCAGTCTGGCGATCGCCAATAATTAACTGGCGCTGCCCGCGACCTATAGCTGTCATCGCGTCAATTGCCTTAATTCCAGTTGCTAACGGCTCTTTTACAGGTTGACGCTGAACTACAGAGGGAGCCTGAAGTTCAAGTGCTCGACGTGCATCGGCTTTGATCTCACCCTTGCCATCGATTGGGCGACCTAGAGGATCTACAACGCGACCTAAGAAGGCATCGCCTACTGGTACTGAGAGAATTTCACCTGTGCGGCGAACTGATGTTCCCTCTTCGATTCCTTCGTAACCACCCAAGATAACTACGCCGATTTCACGTACGTCGAGGTTAAGTGCCAGGCCAAGTGTGCCGTTTTCAAACTGCAACAACTCATTTGCCATCGTTGATGGCAGCCCTTCAACACGAGCGATTCCATCGCCTGCTTGGCTAACGGTTCCGACTTCGTCGCGAGCTGCAACGCCTGGATCGTAAGACTTAACAAAGTTCGCTAAGGCTCCCTGGATTTCGGCCGGGTTGATCGTGAGGTCTGCCATGTATTTCTCCCTTTATTTGCTTCCGACTACGGCGCGTGCGGCCCCAGCCAAACGATTTGAAACAGTTCCATCAACTAACTCATCTGCAAACTTGACCGAAACTCCGCCGATTACTGCCGGATCGATCTCAATATTGATACGTATTGGCTGACCTACTTGATTGTTAAGTGCAGTAGATAAGCGTTCTTGTTGAGCAACGCTCAATGGTGCAGCTACGCGGACCAGAGCTATAACGCGATTACGGCGTGCGGCAAGGGCGTGGGCATAGTCATCGAAGGCTGATTCAATGCTGCGTCCACGCCACGTGTTTGCTAACTGCGAAACAAGCTTCACGGTTGAATTAGATGCACCCTTAAGAATCTCGCTAACGAGTGTTGCTTTAGCAAGCTTTGCATCCGATGTCAACGCCTTGCGAAGTTCGGCTGAGCCGGCAATCGCACGTGAGGCAGTAAAGATTTCATCTTCTACGCGATCGAGTTCGCCTGCAATGTTGGCAGCTGATGCTTCTGCCTCAATAGCTAACTGCTCAATCACAAGTACAAGATCCTTTGGAGCAGACCAACGCATCGCCGATATTTCCGTAGTAATACCAAGCGCCAATGCGCCAATCTTTGAAGCGAATAACTCTGAGAGAAATGCCGACTTAGATTTATCATCACGAGAAGAGTCAGTAAGAGCTCGACGTACTGCGATATTTGTATCCAGTACATCAGCGACAAAGAAAAGTTCAGCGCTCACCATAGATGCCTTTGATGCATCTACTCCTTTTACGGCAGCATCTAAAGCTGCACGGGCAGTCACGAGTGACTGACGGCTGCTGCCTCCGAGGTGAGCTCTCATCTTTTACTAATTCCTTATCTGTTCTCTGTTACTAACTAGTTGTTAGTTGTTTCTAGATCTTCTAAAAAGCGATCAACAACACGTGATTGACGCGCAGCATCATCAAGTGACTCGCCCACAATCTTTGAGGCAAGCTCAACGGCTAGCGCACCAACTTCAGTACGAAGTGATGTAATCGCTTGTTGACGTTCTGCCTCAATTGAGGCGTGAGCAGTTGCCGTAATTCGAGCAGCTTCTTCTTGCGCTTTGGTGCGAAGATCTTCGATGATGGCTGCTCCTTGAACACGTGCATCTTCGCGCAAAATTTGCGCCTCTGTCTGTGCTTTTGCGAGCTGTTCGGTGTACTGAGCAAGTGCGCGTTGAGCCTCTAGTTGTGCCTTTTCAGCTCGTTCAATGCCGCCTTGAATTGCATTTGTTCGCTCTGTAAATGCCTTTTCGAACATTGGCGTTACAAATTTACGCAGGGTTAAGTAGAGAAGGGTAAAAGCAATCGCACCCACAACAATCTCTGCTGTGTGCGGAATGAGCGGATTAATCTTCTCTTCTGCGGCTAAGTTGAGAAATTGCATCAGTTGTCCTTAAGTTTCAATTAGTGAAATCGAATATGTTTTAGAGAACGAATGCGAGAACGAGGCCGAAGAGTGCAAGGGCTTCAGCGAGTGCAAAGCCAAGGAATGCGATTGGCTGTAGAACGCTACGTGCCTCTGGCTGACGAGCGACACCGTTGATATACGCGGCGAAGATGAGACCAGTTGCGATTCCGGGACCGATTGCTGCGAGGCCAAAACCAACGAGGTTGAGTGTGCCTTCCATTTTTTTCTCCTTATTTCCTATTAGTGCTCGTCGGCAAGGGCGCCGGCGATGTAGAGAGCTGCGAGCAGAGTAAAGATATACGCCTGCAAGCATTGGACCATGAATTCAAAGAAGGTCAACGCAATGCCGATGGCGAAGGCAAATGGGCTGATCAACTTTAAACCAATTACACCTTGGAGTAGATGTTCTCCACCCAAGATAAACACGAGCAACAACAAGTGACCTGCAAACATATTTGCGAAAAGACGAAGTGCGAGAGTTAATGGGCGCACAACAAAAAAAGTAAGGATTTCAAGTGGAGTGATAAGAATGTATGCCGCTTTTGGAACGCCAGGCATAAACATGATCTCTTTGAAATATTTGAGTGTACCTTGTTTACGGATTCCAACATAGTGAAAAACGAGGTAAACGGTCAGTGCTAAAACATAAGGAAAAGATATGCGCGACATTGTTGGAAACTGCAGAAGCGGAACAATTCCGAACACATTGTTAACTAAGATAAATGTAAAGAGTGTAAACAGGTAAGGCACAAAACGCAGAAACTCATGTCCAATGACATCTCTAGCTAAATTATTTCGGACAAAACCGTAAACAGATTCTCCTGCGAACTGAAGTTTCGAAGGAACAACTGCAGCTTTTCGCGATGAAAGAATGAAAAATGTTGAGATGAGAATTACTGAAAAGAAAACTAAAAAAATTGGTTTAGTTGTATACGCGTTATCACCAAAAATTGGCGGGAGTTCGAAATCGGAGCTGCTGGGTGGGACAAAGCCACCACCTGTGCCAGAACGCAGTAAATCGCGCACGCATAACTCCTTCAGAGGTTGAAAATATTGACTATAACGGGCAAGACGAGGGAAGCCTATGGCAGAGGCGGCCAGGTTGAGAAATCCGACGGCCCAGTAAAAAAGTGGGGCGGCTCACTCCCGCCCGAAGCGCAGCCATACGAGATAAATGGCACCACTGATGCCCACCAAAAGGCCAAGCAAAGTGAAGTAGCCCTTATTGAGCCATTGATCGAGGCCATATCCAATTGCGCCCCAAAAGAGCAGGCCAGAAAGGAGATAGCCAAAGATTGACCACATCGCACTCTCTTCGCGCTTTGCCATTATGGGCTCCTTAAGTTTTCGTATCGGGGAGGGGTAAATGTAGGCGAAGTTTCATGAAACTGGCAATTTCGCCCCAAAGCCAGGAGATTGTGAGTAAAACCGCCGTGATTCCAAAGGCGGTTCGGCTAATCGTGGCTCGGTCAGTGAACTTAGCTATTGCCCATAGCAGTAGGCCGAGAGCAAAGAGTTTGGCAAAGTATGAAAAGAGCGCCATAGCCATAGTGGAGATTGGATCTAAGTTTCTAGTCAGACGTGAAACTGCGATGTGAATAATAAAGAAAAGTATGACTACGAATTGGGCAAGGAGTGCGCCATATAAACCACTGAGACCACTCAGAATCGTAGCTACCGTTATTGCAACAACACTGACTGCAAGCGTTGGAAAGAAAGCGCCTCGCAGTAAACGTGATTCATTGCTGCTCATACAATTACCTTCTTCCTAATTTTGTAAACCACTACCGTTACAAAGAAAAGAAATGCGGCAGTAATCAAAGCTACCCACCACGGTGCAAATGCTAATACTGTAACCGGAAAGGCAATCGTTGCCGTCCATAAATAGAGAATCGACGCCGTTTTTAACTGTGAGTTTCCGGCGCTCAATAATCGGTGATGCAGGTGTTGATTATCGGGGGCAAAAGGAGATTTACCTGCTTTAACTCGACGCAGCACTGCAAGTAATAAATCGACCAAGGGAATTGCAAGAACTGCAAAAGGCAACAACAGTGGCAAGAGAGTTGGGCCCGCTGACTCGGCCGCGATTGCATTTGGGTCGACCTGACCCGTTAACGTAATGGCAGCTGTTGCTAATAGAAGTCCGAGCAACATCGAACCGCTATCACCCATGAAAATCCTTGCAGGATGTGCATTATGCGGCAAGAAACCAATGCAGATTCCGACAAGAACTGCCGTTACCAATGAAGGAGTACCTGCACGACTAAAGCCAAATTCAACGGCAAGTAAGTATGCGAAAGCAAAAAATGCAATCCCAGAAATCGCTACTATTCCAGCGGCTAGGCCATCCATGCCATCGATAAAATTAACTGCATTAATAGTTACCACTACTACTAGGACCGTGAGTAATTGGCCGATGCTCGGCGGCAAAGTGATTACTCCATTAATTGGAAGCCAGAGAATCTGAATTCCATACATAAGTAAAATACTTGCTGCAAAAACTTGACCTGCAAGTTTAGTAAGGGCATCTAGTTGGAAGCGATCATCGGCCATACCCAATAAAACGATGACCGTAGAAGCTAAGAAAATACCTTCAGATTCGTGGCCAAAGGATTTACCCACAAGCGGAAGATGATTCACAATCATAAAAGTCACCGCCATTGCCAACCACATTGCAACTCCGCCCCAGCGAGCAGTTGGAACAGTGTGAATGTCACGCCGACGAATTTGCGCTACCGCTCCAAATCGAATCGCTTGAATGCGTACCCAAGGAGTAATTAAGTAACACAGTGCTGCGCAAATAAACAGTGTTACCAAGTACTCTCTCATTAGATTACTTACGCCTGATAAATAGGGAAGCGTGCAGTCAATGAATGGACTTCGGTTTTGATCTGCGCGTGCACAGCGGGTTCATCACTTGCAATAGCACGTGAGATCAACGTAGCAATCTGTTTCATCTCAGCCACGCCCATACCTTGGGTAGTTGTAGCTGGAGTACCAACACGAATTCCACTTGTTATTCCAGGCTTCTCTGGATCATTTGGAATAGAGTTCTTGTTCATGACGATACCAGCGGCCCCACATCGCTCGTCGGCAACTTTGCCAGTAACGCCGGTACTTCGAATATCCATCAGAGCTAAATGAGTTTGAGTTCCACCAGAGACTGCGCGCATACCTTCTGCCTCAAGAGCTATAGCTAAGGCCTGTGCATTCACAATTACTTCCTTGGCATATTGTTGATACCCAGGAGTTGCGCACTCAGCTAAAGCAACGGCTTTGCCGGCAACTGCCGACATTATTGGCCCACCTTGCATTCCAGGAAAAACGGCTTTATCAATTGCAGAGCCGTGTTCGGCCTTAGCCAAAATCATTCCTCCTCGAGGCCCACGCAGAACTTTGTGTGTAGTAAATGAAACTACATCGGCATATGGCACGGGCGAGGGAATCGCTTTGCCAGCAACTAATCCAATGAAGTGCGCCGCATCTACCCACATAATTGCGCCAACTTCATCACAAATTGCACGAATCTTTTCAAAATCTATAAGTGATGGATACGCCGTCGCACCTGAGCAGATCATCTTTGGTTTAGTCGCAACTGCTTTATCTCTTAGTTCATCATAATCAATAAGCTCATTATCGGCGCGAACACCATAAGACTCAACGTTGAACCACTTACCTGAAAAATTAACCGCTGATCCATGCGTTAAGTGGCCACCGTGTGGCAACGACATAGCTAGAACGGTGTCACCTGGCTTAGTAAATGCTTGATAAACCGCGATATTTGCACTTGCTCCTGAGTGCGGTTGAACATTTGCATGCTCGGCTCCAAATAAACTCTTTGCTCGCTCTATTGCAAGAGACTCTGCCTTGTCCACTTCTTCGCATCCACCGTAATAACGTCTACCTGGATAACCCTCTGCATATTTATTGGATAACGTTGATCCCATCGCCGCTAATACGGCACGCGAAGTAAAGTTTTCTGAGGCAATTAACTGGAGGTTAGTTTGTTGGCGTTTAAGCTCAGATAATAGAACTGCAGCGATTTCCGGATCTTGTGCAATGAGGGCTTCAAAATCAGGGCCATAGAAAGTAGACATATTCTAATCTTATAGTGCGATAGCGCTAGGTACGATCTTTTGAATCTCCTCCAATGAGATTGCCCCAACTCTTAGCACTCGTACGCTAGTTTCATCGGCCTCAATAACCGTTGTTAAAGGGCCCTTTCGTAGATTTCCATAATTAAACTGCAACGCTAAATCCGCATCTAAAACAAAGATATCGCTCAGTGATCTTGGTAAAGGACGGCCAACACGACCACCGCTTGCAATTGCCAAAGGACCACTAACTTCCAGTAAAGCCTTTGCAAATTTACTCCTTGGTACACGAATACTCACTCGATCTAATTGATTTGAATCTCCCAAATCCCAACTCAACCCAGTTTGCGGGCGAAGATTCATTGACAACATGCCGGGCCAAAACTTCTTCATGAGCGCGGCGATATCTGGAGTTATTTCACGCACAACCCCTTGCGCAGTTTTTACACTGCCGACGCCAACTTGAGCGGCGGTGAATAAGCTATCCCCGCGCAACACATGCATTGCGCGTACTGCATCGTGCTTAAATGCATCGCAGGCAAATGCATAACTATGTTCAAGTGGAATAGCAATAATGTGACCATCAGAAATTGCTTTTACGGCTTTTTTGACATGACGAGAAATTTCACCGGATTTTAAATCTATCTCTTTACCCATATCTAATTCCTAACCGCACTTGTCCAACGAGGGCGACCTACGAGGTCATCATGGAGTGTAATACTTTCAAAATCTAGAACTAATTCGCTTGCAATAGAGTTCGCTTGAGTTTCGGTATGTTCAATAACCAAAACTCCACCAGATTTTAACAATCGAGCGGCTGCGGCAATAAATACTCTTGGTATCTCCATTCCTGTAGGACCACCAAATAAGGCTGAGTGTGGTTCAAAACCAGCCACATCTCGGGGCAATAATTGTGCGTCAGGAATATATGGAGGATTAGCGATAACTACATCGCACTTAATTCCTGGCAAGACATCGGCAACATCACCTTCAACGACCCGAACGCTTTGCGAGATTATCGAGACATTTCGTTTGAGCCAAAAAACCGCTTCAGGTGAATTTTCAACTGCGATCACGCGTGTGTCAGGAGCTTCAGTTGCGATAGCAAGGGCCAAAGCCCCAGAACCTGCACCTAAATCGATAACACTCACAGGTGCAGGTAAGTTTTTAATATGCGTCAAAACCGCATCAACGAGTAGTTCGGATTCAGGTCGTGGAACCAAGACGCCAGGACCAACTTCAAGCTCTAAATAGCGAAAAGCCGCCAGGCCGGTTAAGTATTGAAGCGGTTCGTGATTGATCCGTCGATCTAATAGCGAAAAGAACTGCGCTTCAATGATTTCAATGTCACTGACTGCCTCTAAAACTGTTTCAACCAATACAGAGTTATGCAGATCCATTCGAGAGATTCCGAGAACGTGCGCCAATAAATGCTCGGCATCGACTTCAGAGATGCCGGATTCTAATAACTCGGATTTGGCAGAGCGCAGCAAGGCCTTGATATCCATAAAGAGTTACTCCGTATGTGCTAATCGGGCAGCTTTATCGGCATCAATAAGCGCCTGAATCATGTCATCTAGATCGCCATTTAGGACAGCGTCTAAATTATTAGATTTGTAATTTACGCGGTGATCACTGATACGGTTTTCAGGATAGTTGTACGTACGAATTCGCTCGGATCTATCGACCGTACGAACCTGACTTTTGCGATCGGCTGCTGCCGCCGCTTCCTGTGCCTCTTGGGCCGCAGCCAATAGGCGGGCTCTTAGAATTCGAAGCGCCGACTCTTTGTTTTGTAGCTGACTCTTTTCATTTTGGCAGGAAACCACAATTCCCGTTGGAACGTGAGTTAAGCGAACTGCCGAGTCAGTTGTATTTACCGACTGCCCACCAGGACCAGATGAGCGAAAAACGTCAACGCGCACATCATTCATATTTAACTCAACATCGATCTCTTCGGCTTCTGGCAAGATTAAAACGCCAGCCGCCGATGTATGAATTCTTCCTTGGCTCTCGGTCTCTGGAACGCGTTGAACGCGGTGGACTCCACCTTCAAACTTTAACCGTGCATAGGGTGACTCTCCTGGGGCGGGAACACCCTTTGACTTAACTCCGACGGAAATATCTTTATAACCACCCATCTCACTTTCGGTGGCATCAATAATTTCAACTTTCCAGTTATGGCGTTCGGCATATCGCATATACATCCGCAGTAAATCCCCTGCAAAGATTGCAGATTCATCTCCGCCAGCACCTGCCTTGACCTCCAAAATTACATCGCGATCATCGTTGGGGTCACGCGGAAGCAGCAACTCCTCTAACTTCCCCCCTGCAATAGCTGCCGTAACTTCAAGAGCTGGAATCTCAGTTGCAAAATCTGCATCTACTAACGCTAACTCTTTGGCCGCAGCTAAATCATCCTCTGCCGACTTCCACGCTTTAAAACCGGCAACTACTGGACCTAACTGGGCATAGCGTCGCCCAAGTTTGCGCGCATTATCTTGATCATTATGAATACTGGGATCGGCCATTTTGGCTTCGAGTTCGGCGTATTCACGAACCATCTCATGTGCAGATGCAAAGCGATCGTTGCTCACGTGGCTTCTCCTTTTCTATATATCGTGGCGAGTATGGGCGTTAGAGAAATAAAAAAACCGCGTCCGCAACCGTTAAGGCTGCGATGCGGTCTCTTTAAAAAGCTACTTGGCGTCGGTTGATATCGCAGCGTTCTCTTTGTTAGCGAGTTTTCCAAAGCGCTCTTCGAACTTAGCTACACGTCCACCAGTATCTAGAATGCGCTGCTTACCGGTATAGAACGGGTGGCATACAGAACAGACTTCAACATAGATTGAACCGCTTGCAACAGTTGAGCGAGTAACAAACTTCTCACCACAACCACAGGTTACTTGGGTCTGGCTGTACTCTGGGTGGATCTCTGGCTTCATAGTTCTTCCCTTTTTAGTGTTTGGATCTCGGCTAGCGAGTGAACCAAACGGATCGGTTAACGTGGATAAGAGTAGGCCAAAGCCCAATTTTTATGAAATTTACGCCTATTTACTTACCATCGTCAGGCCCAGAAGTTGTCTTCTGAATCTGCATCAAGAACTCAACGTTGGACTTGGTGCCCTTCATCTTCTCAAGGAGAAGTTCGAGCGCTGCCTGTGGTTCGAGTGCGTGAAGTACACGACGAAGCTTCCAGACAATGTTGAGCTCTTCAGAACCCATAAGAATCTCTTCCTTTCGAGTACCAGATGCAACAACGTTTACCGCTGGGAAGATGCGCTTATCGGCAAGACGACGATCGAGAATTAACTCCATGTTTCCAGTGCCCTTGAACTCTTCGAAGATAACTTCATCCATACGAGAGCCCGTATCAACGAGTGCTGTAGCAAGAATTGTTAACGATCCGCCATCTTCAATATTACGAGCGGCACCGAAGAACTTCTTAGGTGGATATAGGGCAGCTGAATCAACACCACCTGAAAGGATTCGTCCCGATGCTGGTGCTGCAATGTTGTAAGCGCGTCCCAATCGAGTGATTGAGTCGAGCAAGACAACAACATCGTGACCGAGTTCGACCAGACGCTTTGCGCGCTCGATAGCAAGTTCAGCAATAGTTGTGTGATCATCGGCTGGACGATCGAAAGTTGAAGCGATAACTTCGCCCTTAACTGAGCGCTGCATATCGGTAACTTCTTCAGGGCGTTCATCAACGAGAACAACCATCAAGTGACACTCTGGGTTATTGGTTGTGATGGCATTTGCAATCGCCTGAAGCACCATTGTCTTACCAGCCTTTGGCGGTGAAACAATAAGTCCACGTTGTCCTTTACCAATCGGTGCAATCAAATCGATGACACGAGTAGTTAGGACATTTGGTTCGGTCTCAAGACGCAGACGCTCCTGCGGATACAGTGGAGTCAATTTGCCGAATTCGACGCGGTTACGCGCCTCATCGGGGCTCATTCCATTAACGGTTTCAAGAGTAATAAGTGCATTGAACTTCTCTTTGCGCTCACCCTCGCGAGATTGACGAACTTGACCTGTAACGACATCTCCTTTGCGCAGTCCATTGCGGCGAACTTGCTGCAGAGTTACGTAAACATCGTTTGGTCCTGGTAGGTATCCAGATGTGCGAATAAAGCCGTAGTTATCGAGAATATCTAGGAGACCACTCACGGGTACTAAGACATCATCCTCACTTAGAACTGGCTCGCGCTCTTCGCGTGGCGCACGGTCGCGATTGTTGCGATCACGGTTGCGATCACGACCACGGTTTCGATCGTTGCGATCGTTGCGATTGCCTCGATCATTGGAGCTAGATGGTGCCTCATCATCTGAGCCATCATCTGAATCTTGATTGCCATGGGCTGCCGGCTTGCTCTCTTTCCTGCGGCTATTACGGGCCTCTCGGCGCGCTTCACGCTCGGCTTTAGCGGCTTCGCGATTCTTAGCCTGTAAATCGGCGATCGCTACTACTAATGCATCTTTCTTCATCTTTGCAGCACCCTCGACACCAAGTTGCGTTGCAACTGTTTTTAACTTTGGCAGGGTCATTGCGGCAAGCTCTGGACTTTGTGAACGTACTGGCTCTTCTGTTGTTGTCATCTGTTTCTTTTCGCTATTGGTCTATGGGCCGATTTATATAACCCATTAAACCGTGGATTGTTTTTAAACCTATCTGATGTGTTACTGGCCGATCTAAAAGGCCTAGCAGATGCCGTTATGTTAGCAGTGCTCATGGCCAAGGGCAAAATTGCCGATCAAACTATTGCCGCTCCCCCACGCGATACCCCAAGAGCCATTGTGGTAAAACCATCACCGGCGGCTCGCGTGAGCTCTTCAACCTCAATATCTCCCCCTGTATGTAGGACGAGAACACTGGGACCTGCACCTGAGATAAAGGCTGCAACCCCGGCGCTACGAAGCTTCATGAGGAGGTCAAAAGAGCTCGGCATGGCTTCGGCCCGATAGGACTGATGCAAGAAATCCTGCGTCGCTGTGAAGAGAAGATCTGGTCGCTCTTGCAGTGCATGGACTAACAGGGCAGCATGTGCGGAGTTTTTAACTGCGTCGGAGTGTGTAATTAACTCGGGCAGCATTTTACGCGCCTTTGCAGTTGATACCGATGTCGAAGGAATGAATACCACAGCGCTTATTCGAGGATCTACCACCAACTGAACTGACAAGGCGACGTTGTGTCCGTGTTGTTTTTCCTGCCAGGCAATAGTTGCACCGCCATAAATTGCCGCAGCAACATTATCTGGGTGACCTTCAAGTTCGGTTGCTAAGTTCAACACATCATCGTTACTCATTCGCTCGTTGCCACCTAATACAAGTGCGCGCGCCAATGAAAGTCCACCGACGATGGCACTTGCTGAAGATCCTAAGCCCCGGGTATGTGGAATAACATTTAAAGCCCGAAGTGCAACTCCCCTTGGCTTTCCACCTAAGAACTCAAATCCTTTATACATCGCCTTAATCACTAAGTTTTTTTCATTGCGAGGTACATCATCAGCGCCTTCGCCAGTTACATCGATATCGATAATCGCATCATCGAGAACTTGTGCAATGTATCGATCGTGCATTGCAAGAGCTAACCCCACACTATCAAAACCGGGACCTAGGTTGGCACTCGTTGCAGGAACTTGCACCTGCATCGCCTGGGCCTTGAAAGTTGGTTTCATTTTATTTAAGCCCTAAAGCCTTTGCTGCAGCTTTCACGTTGACCGGGACTACAACTGGATTCTTAGCAGTTTCTAGTGCATGAGAAATATCCTTTAAACCATGCCCAGTAACAGTTATTACGATTGTCTTATCTTTAGGAAGCTTGCCGGCTTTTTTGTATTTAATAAGTCCCGCCAGTCCCGCAGCTGAAGATGGCTCGACAAAAATACCCTCTTTAGCGGCGATTAAACGGTAAGCGGCAAGGATTTCCCGATCGGTAACGCTATCGATAACGCCTCCAGAAGCCTCGCGAGCATCTACTGCCTGCCTCCATGAAGCTGGATTTCCAATTCGAATTGCCGTTGCAATTGTCTCTGGGCTCTTTATAATTTTGCCCTTTACAATCGGTGCTGAGCCCGCCGCCTGGAAACCAAACATTGCAGGCAGACGCGCTGACAGGCCATCTTTGAAGTACTCCTTATAGCCCTTCCAATAGGCAGTGATGTTTCCAGCATTGCCGACAGGGAGTGCGTGAATATCGGGAGCGTTGCCTAACATATCTATAACTTCAAAAGCTGCCGTTTTTTGACCTTCAATCCGAAATGGATTCACCGAATTTACGAGTGCCACAGGGTAGTTTTCTGATAATTCGCGGGCAATCGTTAAGCAATCATCAAAGTTTCCATCTACTTGCAAAATTGTAGAACCATGAATTACAGCTTGTGCAAGTTTGCCCATTGCGATTTTGCCTTGTGGGATCAGAACTGCTGGAACCATGCCAGCTTTAACCGCATAAGCGGCGGCCGATGCCGATGTATTTCCGGTGGATGCGCAGATAACGGCTTTGGCACCATCCTCGGCCGCCTTTGAAATCGCCATTGTCATTCCACGATCTTTAAAGGATCCAGTTGGATTTAATCCTTCGAACTTGATCCAGACATTGTTATCTAATAACTCTGAAAGAAAAGCCGCGTGAATGAGCGGAGTACCGCCCTCGCATAAAGAGATAATCGGAGTATTCGCATTCACTGGTAGACGATGGCGGTACTCCTCTATTACTCCGCGCCATTGATGTGCGCCTTTCTTGCTTCCGCCAAATATCACCATTTACGAAACCGCTCCTTCGACACGAATAGCAGATTCAACTTTTGTAACAATCTCCATCGATTCAAGTTTACTAAGACAGGATGTAAGTGCTGCCTCAGTTGCACTATGAGTAACAACGATAAGTTCGGCATCTTTACCAATACCGGCCTGACGGACGGTTTGAATTGAAATACCTTCGCTAGCAAAGGTTTGCGCGATTGAAGCTAAAACACCTGAAATATCGGCAACATGCAGACGCACAAAGAACTGGGATTTAACCTCGCTCATGGGTGCAATATCTAAATCAGCATAATCTGATTCCCCGTAACCAACGGTTGAATAAGCCCGATGGCGAGTAACTGCCACTAAATCGCCCAGGATTGCCGATGCAGTTGGTGCCCCACCTGCTCCGCGTCCGTAAAACATTAACTCACCTGCCGCCTCTGATTCAACATAGATGGCATTAAATACATCGCGTACCGATGCCAATGGATGCGAATAAGGAAGCATCACTGGATGCACGCGAACCGATATCTCATCCTTAACAGTTATTTCTGCGATAGCTAGAAGTTTTATGACGGCATTCATCACCTTTGCTGCGTTGATGTCCTCGATTGAAATCTTTGAAATTCCTTCGCAATAAACCTCATCTATTGTTACGGTGCTATGAAAAGCTAAACTTGCCAAAAGCGCTGCTTTTGCTGCAGCATCAATGCCTTCAATGTCGGCAGTTGGGTCGGCTTCGGCATACCCTAGAACTTGTGCCTCTTTCAGAACATCGGCAAATTCTCGGTCTTCTTCATGCATCTTAGTTAAAATATAATTTGTTGTTCCATTAACGATGCCCATAACACGAGTAATTTGATCTCCAGCTAATGACTCGCGCATCGAGCGGATAATAGGAATCGCCCCAGCAACGGCGGCTTCGTAATACAAATCAACTTTTGCTGCATCGGCTGCATTAAAGAGTTCGTGTCCATGCGTTGCTAGTAAGGCTTTGTTCGCCGTTATAACTGATTTCTTATTTTTAATCGCTTCTAAGATCAAAGTACGCGCCGGCTCGATTCCACCCATTACCTCAATAACAATATTAATTTCGGGATCGGTCACAATTGAGTGCAAATCGCTCGTGATCATTGTTGCATCTATGCCCTCACGTGGGGCATTGCTGCGCACACCAACTCTTTTCAATACCAACAGTGCACCTGATCTATCCGAGAGTTCTTGACGATCTGCTTGCAGCAGGCGGGCGACTTGACTGCCGACAACACCTGCGCCAAGCATGCCAATTGAGATAGTTTTTAAACCTGCGTCCATGCCGGTTATTCTTTCACAGATGAGAGTTATGGCGTTAAATATCCATTCCCAGTAGATCTGCCTCGGTCTCTCGGCGCACAATAATGCGGGCCTTTCCATTATTGACTGCAACAACAGGCGGACGAGGAACATGATTGTAATTACTCGCCATACTTCGACCATATGCACCAGTTGCAGGGGTTGCCAGTAAGTCACCTGGTGAAATATCGCTTGCTAAATCAATATCGCGAATCAGAATATCGCCAGTTTCGCAGTGTTTTCCAACTAATCGAGAAGAAATTAGATCAGCATTACTGGTGCGATTTGCCAGTACCGCAGTGTATTCGGCGCTATATAGGGCGGGGCGAATATTTTCACTCATTCCACCATCAACAGATATGTATCGACGATTGTCACCATTTTCCAGAAGCACATCTTTAATTGTGCCAACCTCATACAGCGTAAACATTGTTGGGCCAACAATTGCTCTACCTGGTTCGATTGAGATCTGGGGTATTTTTAATTTATACATTGCGCAATTTTTAACAACGGCAGTTGCAAGGGCCTTCATTACAACTGATGGCTCTAACTCTTCATCACCCGGCAGATAATGAATGCCGTATCCTCCACCTAGATCTAGCTCTGGTAGTTCAACACCAAAGGCATCTCTATATGTACCCAGAAGTGCGATAAGTCGCTCAGCACTGATTTCAAATGAATCTGTATCTAAAATTTGAGAGCCGATGTGCGCGTGAAGACCTCTGAGTTCAATTGAGGGATATTTGCGGACCGCTTCAATCGCACTCCATGCCGCACCGCTTGCAATCGAAAATCCGAACTTCACATCTTCATGGGCAGTGGCAATAAATTCATGAGTGTGAGCCTCTATGCCAGGAGTTAAGCGAAGTAATACCTTTTGAATTTTCCCATGCTTGTCTGCAGCAGCGGCAACTCTTTCGATTTCAAGTAATGAGTCAATTACAATACTTCCTACGCCAACTGAAACTGCCTTATCGATTTCAGTTAAAGATTTGTTGTTACCATGAACCTGAATTACTGATGGCTCAATCGCCCCTGCCAATGCAACTGCAAGTTCTCCGCCTGTGCACACATCGATTCCGATTCCGATATCTCGTATCCAACGTGCAACCTCGGTGCAGATAAATGCCTTGGCTGCGTAGTAGACAGTACCTGCATCGTTGCCAAATGCCTTCTTTAATTCACGATCCCAATTTCTTGCACGTAGGCGAAAATCGGCCTCATCCATAATAAATAATGGAGTACCAAACTCTCGTGCTAAATCAGTTGCGGTAAGACCAGAGATTGAAAGCTCCTCGCCTAATGAAACATTAGAGGACCACATACCTACATCCTCTCCGGAGCGCTCACGCCCAACAGATCTAAACCATTGGCTATTACTATTTTCGTTGAAGTACACAGTAGTAGCCGAGCCGTATGCAGCGCAGTCGGATTTTCTTCACCCATCGGAAGTACACGACAGTCAGCGTAAAAACCATGATATGTGCCGGCTAGATCCTCAAGGTAACGCGCGATGCGATGAGGCTGGCGCAGTTGTGCCGCAGAAGCGACAACGCGCGGAAACTCTGCGAGCTTACCGAGTAGTTCATTTTCTCGATCATGGGTTAATTGCGAGGAATCAAAGGCTTCTAAATCAACGGAAATATTTAACTCTGCAGCATTTCGCAAAACCGCAGCGATTCGCGCGTGGGCATACTGCACGTAGTAGACAGGATTCTCATTCGTATTTCTTTTTAAGACATCGACATCCATAACCATTGGCGTGTCAACGGGATACCTAATCAATGTATACCTCGCTGCATCAACACCAACTTTTTCTACTAACTCCTCCAAAGTAATTATTGTTCCCGCGCGTTTCGAGAGTTTTACCTCTTGGCCGCCTTCCATAATCTTTACTAACTGACCAATCAATACATGAATGTTGTATTCGGGATCATCGCCTGCACATGCGGCAATAGCTTTTAGACGTCCGATATAGCCATGGTGGTCAGCACCTAACATGTAGATACAAATATCAAAACCCCGCTCGCGCTTATTTATATAGTAAGCAGTGTCGGATGAAAAGTATGAAAACGAACCATCGGACTTTGTTAATACCCGATCCTTGTCATCGCCAAAGTCAGTTGTACGCAACCAGATCGCACCATCTTCTTCAAAGACATGACCTTGGGCTCGAAGTTTTTCTATTCCATGTTCGACTGCGCCTTGGGCGTGAAGAGAGCGTTCAGAGAACCAGATATCAAAGTGCGTTCCTAAAATATCCAGCACCCGCTGCTGGTCTTTTAACTGCAGTTGATAAGCGGCTTCACGAAAGGCCTCTCGTCGCTCCCTGTCAGGAAGTGAGATCAACGCAGGGTTATTGGCAACGACCGTTTTGGCTAGATCGCTAATGTATTCACCCCTGTATCCATCCTCGGGTATTGAATTGCCGAGGGCGGCCGCTTCCACCGATGCACCAAATAAATCCATCTGATTACCACGGTCATTGATATAGAACTCACGTGTAACGTCGGCACCCGCAGCAGTGAGGACTCGCCCAAGTGCATCTCCAACTGCCGCCCACCGCGTGTGTCCTAAGTGCAAAGGACCCGTTGGATTTGCACTAATAAACTCTAAATTTATACGGAGCCCGTTAAGTCCATTTCCGACTCCAAATTCCGTGTCGGCAGTGATAATTGTGGAGACAAGTTCGGCTTGATTAGCGCGGTTGAGTGTGATGTTAATAAAACCAGGTCCAGCAATTTCAAGCCCGGAGATTCCATCGGCGCCTTTGAGGTGATTACAGATAATCTGGGCGATTTCACGTGGGTTCTTGCCTGCCGCTTTGGCTAGTTGAAGTGCAATTGAGACGGCGTAATCGCCATAATCGCGGTTCTTGGGCCGCTCTAACACGATAGTTGATGGGGCCACCCCAGAGATTTCACCCGCAGCGATGGCTCGACCGATGGCCGCGAGAATGGCCGATTCAAGCAATTCCAGCTGAGATGACATCTGACAAGGTTACCGTTAGAGCGTTAATTCACGTTACCTAATTGATGCGCAAACGCGGAATTTACAGGGTTACATCTAGTGACCTTTTAGAGCTTTTCAACTACGGTAATACAACAGATTCACTCTCCTCATCAGGGCAAAATTTCTTTGCCCTGGGGTGTCTCTCCTTTCGAAAGGTGTTTCATATATGACAAAGCGCCGCCTCGCGATAACTGCAACTCTTGCTGCCGTTGCCATCGCACTCACAGGTTGCTCAAAAGCTGACGAAGCCGTTGAAAGCTTCGTGGGAGTAATTCTTCCAGATGCAGCATCATCAAATCGTTGGGAAACCGCTGACCGCGGATTCCTACAAGCGGCATTTGATGCAGCTGGAGTTAAAGTAGATATTCAGAATGCAAATGGCGACAAGGCTGCCTTTGCAACTATTGCAGACCAGATGCTTACTGCTGGTGCAAAGGTTTTAATTCTCGTAAATCTAGATTCAGATTCAGCTAAGGCTGTTCAGGATAAGGCAGCGGCCCAAGGTGTTAAGACAATCGATTACGACCGTCTCACACTTAATGGTTCTGCTTCGTACTACGTTTCATTTGATAACGAGGCAGTTGGTCGTCTTCAAGGTGAAGGCATCAAGGCATGCCTCGATGCAGCTGGAAAGACAACAGCTCGAATTGTTTACTTGAACGGTTCACCAACAGATAACAATGCAACTCTTTTCAAGGCTGGCTATGACTCCGTGCTACGTCCTTTGATCGATTCAAAGGCTTACACACTTGTCGATGACACAGCAGTCCCAGATTGGGACAATGCAAAGGGTGGAGTTATTTTCGAACAGCAGCTTTCAAAGGCTGGCGGAAAGCTCGATGCAGTTGTTTCAGCTAACGAAGGTCTTGGACTTGCAGCTATTGCAGTTCTTAAGAAGAACAAGCTCAATGGCAAGGTCTGCGTATCTGGTCAAGATGCAACTGTCGATGGATTGCGTGCAATCCTTACAGGTGACATGTCAAATACTGTATACAAGGCAATCAAAGCAGAGGCCGAGGGTGCAGCAGCACTTGCTATCGCGCTACTTAATGGCGAAGAGGCAACAACAGCGACTGGCTCTGTAAATAACGGAACTATCGATGTACCTTCTGTGCTGTTAGTACCAGTTGGAATCACAAAGGCTAACGTTAAGGATGTCATCGCAGATGGCTTCCAGACACGTGAGGCCGTCTGTGCCGATATCGAAGACATCTGCGTAGCAAACGGACTTTAATATCCGTGACGCTTAAGCAGTAAAGAACAATGGTTGCGGCTTGGGGTGAATACCCTGAGCCGCAACCTCTTTACTATCTTTTAGAAAACCGTAATAAATGGGCAACTAAAGAAAAGTAGGTACATGCATGAGTACACCAATTCTCTCCTTGCGCGGAGTTAATAAATCCTTTGGGCCGGTCCATGTTTTACGAGATGTAGATTTTGATGTTGCCGCCAGTAAAGTCACTGCCCTTGTTGGAGATAATGGCGCTGGAAAAAGTACGCTCATTAAATGTATCGCCGGTATCTATACGCCAGACCATGGCGACTTCCTCTTTGAAGGCAACAAGGTGGAGATCTCCGGACCGCGAGATGCCACCGCCCTTGGGATTGAGATCGTTTATCAAGATTTAGCGCTCTGCGACAATTTAGACATTGTTCATAATATGTTTCTAGGTCGTGAAAAAAAGCGCGGTTCTGTTTTAGATGAGACAACTATGGAGTCTCTTGCACGTAAGACTTTAGATGGCTTAAGTGTGCGCACCGTTAAATCGATTCGCCAGACCGTTTCTTCATTATCGGGTGGTCAACGACAGACGGTAGCGATTGCACGAGCAGTGCTGTGGAATAGCAAGGTCGTGATTCTTGATGAACCAACGGCCGCCCTTGGTGTGGCCCAGACAGAGCAAGTGTTAAATCTTGTACGTCGATTAGCTGATAGTGGTTTAGCTGTTGTTTTGATTAGCCACAACTTAAATGATGTTTTTGAAGTCGCCGACAATATTGCCGCTCTTTATTTAGGTCAGATGGCCGCCCAGGTCGACAAAAATGAAGTTATACCAAGGCAGGTTATTGAATTAATTACTACAGGAAAATCTGCTGGTGTAGAGAGTGCAGGTGTTAAGAAATGAGTTCTCCAACAACTGCCGATACTTCAGCGGACAATGCAACGTTAAAAGGTGCAATGCACGACTATTGGGCCAGAATAAAAGCCGGAGACATTGGTTCATTGCCGGCCGTGCTTGGCTTAGTGGCTCTATGCATCGTTTTTGGCTCAATGTCGAGCGTCTTTTTAACTCCTGGAAACTTCGCAAATTTATTAACGCAAGCCGCTGCAGTAATTGTTATTGCCATGGGTCTGGTTTTTGTACTTCTCCTTGGAGAAATAGATCTATCGGCCGGATACACGGCCGGTGTAACGGGTGCAGTCCTGGTAATTCTGATTACAAATCATGATGTGCCGTGGTACTTAGCGCTCCTGGCTGCAATTTTTGTAGGCGTGGTTTTGGGATTTGGACTCGGCACTTTAGTTGCCCGTCTTGGAATCCCGTCCTTCGTTGTTACCTTGGCTGCATTTCTGGCTTTCCAAGGAATTTTGCTACTGCTTGCAGGTGAAGGCGGCACGATTCGCGTGGAAGACAAGACAATCTTGGCCGTTGAAAACTCCAACTTAACACCAACGCTAAGTTGGATTTTCTTCATCTCGGTCTCGGCTATTTATGTCCTGACTGGGCTTAATCGAATGAACTCTCGCCGCAAAGCAGGGTTGAAAACTGAACTTATTAAGCTTTGGATATTAAAGACCGCGGGACTTCTTGGTATCACTGGTCTTGCAGTCTTTGCACTAAACGTCGAGCGCAGCAATAACCCTGATCTAGTCAGTCTTAAAGGAATTCCTTATGTGGTTCCCGTGATTTTACTGATTCTTGTTATTGGAACTTTCGTACTCAGCCGCACTGCCTTTGGCCGTCATATTTACGCAGTTGGTGGAAATGCTGAAGCTGCACGTCGCGCCGGCATTAACGTTAAGCGAGTTCGGATCGCAGCTTTCATGATCTGTTCCGGTCTCTCTGCCATTGCTGGAATGATATTTGCATCTCGTCAGAACTCGGTATCTCCAACAACAGGCGGAAGTTCAACACTTCTTTACGCAGTTGGCGCGGCAGTCATCGGCGGTACCTCGTTGTTCGGCGGAAAAGGAAAGATGCGCGATGCAATCCTTGGTGGTCTCGTCGTTGCAGTCATTGATAATGGCATGGGTCTATTGGGATATGCCGCGGGAATCAAGTTCATCGTAACCGGACTTGTTCTTTTGGTATCTGCAGGCGTTGATGCGATCTCTCGTAGAGGCGCAAGCGTTTAGCTGAGGCTAAATGCAGCCAACTAGTTAGTTCTCAACACCCATTAGGTGCTCAAGTGCTAACTGGTCAATGACCTCATAACCATATCCACGCGTTCCTGCCACTTCAACGTCGAAAGAATCACCTGCGAGATCTCTCCATGTTTCACCACTACCTAGTGTGGCTTCACTAAGACCAGGAATATTTGACTCGGCCATCGCCGCAATAACTCGAGGATCTGCACGGAAAGCGAGCGCGCGCTCTTTGAGCGCTAGATAGGTGCGCATATTAGCCGTCGCCGATTCCCATACACCTTTATCGCTTTCAGTACGAGCTGGCTTGTAATCAAAGTGTTTTGGTCCGTCGTAGTTGTAACGCTCAAGCAAATCAACTAAGAAGAATGCCGATTTTAAATCACCATGTCCAAAGACTAAATCTTGGTCAAACTTTGGACCATGTTGGCCATTTAAATCAATGTGAAAGAGTTTCTTCTGCCACAACGCCTGTGCAATTCCATGCACGAAGTTAAGCCCTGCCATTTGTTCGTGACCAACCTCTGGATTTAAACCAACGAGCTCTGGTCTATCCAAGGTATAAATAAATGCGAGTGCGTGGCCAATGGTTGGCAAGAAGATATCTCCACGGGGTTCATTTGGTTTAGGTTCAATTGCAAATTTAATGTCATAGCCATTGTCGGTTACAAACTCACCTAAAGTATTAAAGGCTTCGCGAAAACGATCAAGTGCAACATAGGCATCCTTTGCGCCATCAGATTCAGCGCCCTCACGTCCGCCCCAGCAGACATATGTTTTGGCACCAAGTTCGACGGCAAGTTCAATATTTTTCATTACTTTACGCAGTGCAAAGCGGCGAATATCTTTATCATTTGAAGTAAATGCGCCATCCTTAAAGACTGGATGGGTAAAGAGATTCGTGGTAGCCATCGGTACTTTCATACCGGTTTCATCTAACGCCTTCTTGAAGCGATCGATTTGGGTACGTCGTGCGCCCTCATCACTTCCAAAGGGAATCAAATCATCATCATGGAAAGTCACGCCATGAGCGCCTCTTGCCGCTAACTCATTGACGGTACGAACTGGATCCAAAGGGCCGCGAGTTGCATCGCCAAAGGGATCGCGCGCCTGCCACCCAACGGTCCAGAGCCCGAAGGTGAACTTATCTGCAGGTGTGGGTGTTAGTGACATGGCTTCGTGCCTTTCGATATCGCCGTTAAATGCTGGCCGTTTTGGTACATCGCTAACTTACCTCTAATCTTGGGACCTATCCATTCAAGAGCAGTTGCTGCTTGTGTGTGGGTTTAGCGGGAGTGGTGAAATGGCAGACACGCAGGTCTTAGGAACCTGTGTCTTCGGACGTGAGGGTTCAAGTCCCTTCTCCCGCACACGTGTAAAACTGACGTTCATTGGTAACAGTCAAGCCTTGGTCACTTCGAGTAGTTTTTCATATGGAGTTCGGCCGCCAATTCCACCATGTGGACGATCGAAATTGTAGTAGTTCTCCCATTCTTGGAG